>Ga0207426_1000010_pt1 | contig 796003 bp, 755 predicted proteins | sample AraplaMF_Cvi_mMS_FD_184265 | JGI IMG/M metagenome (GOLD analysis project Ga0207426, IMG submission 184265) | Arabidopsis root microbial communities from the University of North Carolina, USA - plate scrape MF_Cvi_mMS (SPAdes) (version 2) | ecosystem: Host-associated > Plants > Roots >... | reverse complement strand
AAGGAAAGCCGTCCCAGGGGATGACCATCGACCAGGCCTCGACGCAGCGCATGCGGTAGACACGCTCTTCCGGCGGAAATTCCTTGATCAGCGCATCGATGTCGAAGGTGCCGGGTTTGCCGACCATACCGTCGACCTTGACGGTCCAGGGCCGCGGCTTGAAGTTGCCCGAAAGTTTTGCCGGATCGGCCTTGTCGAGACCGAATTCGTAGAAATTGTTGTAGGTGGTGACATCCTTGATCGGAGTCAGCTTCTCGTTGACCGTATAGTTGCTCTTGGTGGCGTTCAACGTATCGGCAAGGGCGCTTTTCCCGGCGGCGATTGCTATACCGGTACCGGCCGCAGCTGTCAGGAATTCCCGGCGCTTCAGATAGACCGAGCGCGGCGTGATCTCGGAGGAGGCGATCTTCGGCGGGCGATAGGAAGGCACTGCGGTATTCCTTTCTACAATCGTAGAGACGATACGACTTCTACGCAGGAGAAGCACGATTTGTTACTGTCTTACGACGTTATTTCCCTAGAGCAGAAACCAATTTTTTGTGTCCGCTCGTGATGGAATAAACCGACTTCCGCATTGTCTATGTCATTTGGCTGATGACTGAGCCGGATAAGCTCCAGAAATGACGTTCGCCCTTACGGCGTACCGGATTCGGTCTAGTTGATAGTGACAGTCCGGTGCGATTGGATTAGGACAATTCCAAAAAGCAGGATTGTCGGCGCTCCCTTCGGCGCAAAGCCCCAGGCCGGCCGGCTCCTCACAATTTCCGAGACGACGAGGAAGACACCATGCCAGCTTATCGTTCTAGAACCACGACCCATGGCCGCAACATGGCGGGCGCGCGCGGCCTTTGGCGCGCGACGGGTATGAAGGACAGCGATTTCGGCAAGCCCATCATTGCGGTGGTCAATTCTTTCACCCAATTCGTGCCCGGCCACGTCCACCTCAAGGATCTCGGCCAGCTCGTGGCGCGCGAAATCGAAGCGGCCGGCGGTGTTGCCAAGGAATTCAACACCATCGCCGTCGACGACGGTATCGCCATGGGCCATGACGGCATGCTCTATTCGTTGCCTTCGCGCGAGCTGATCGCCGACAGCGTCGAATATATGGTCAACGCCCATTGCGCCGATGCCATGGTCTGCATCTCCAATTGCGACAAGATCACCCCCGGCATGCTGATGGCTTCGCTACGCCTCAACATCCCCACCGTCTTCGTCTCCGGCGGTCCCATGGAAGCCGGCAAAGTCGTTCTGCACGGCAAGAAGGTGGCGCTTGATCTCGTCGACGCTATGGTGGCCGCCGCTGACGACAAGATCAGCGACGAGGACGTCCAGGTCATCGAGCGTTCGGCCTGTCCGACCTGCGGTTCCTGCTCGGGTATGTTTACCGCCAATTCGATGAACTGCCTGACGGAAGCGCTGGGCTTGTCGCTGCCCGGCAACGGCTCGACGCTCGCTACCCATGGTGATCGCAAACGCCTCTTCGTCGAAGCCGGCCACCTGATCGTCGATCTTGCTCGTCGCTATTACGAGCAGGAAGACGCAACGATCCTGCCGCGTAACGTTGCTTCGAAGCAGGCGTTTGAAAACGCAATGTCACTCGATATCGCCATGGGCGGCTCGACCAATACGGTGCTGCATATTCTGGCCGCCGCGCATGAAGGCGAGATCGATTTCACCATGGCCGATATCGATGCACTGTCGCGCCGGGTGCCTTGCCTTTCCAAGGTCGCACCGGCCAAGAGCGACGTGCATATGGAAGACGTGCATCGCGCCGGCGGCATCATGTCGATCCTTGGCGAACTCGACAAGGGCGGCTTGATCAACCGCGATTGCCCGACCGTTCACGCCGAGACGCTGGGCGATGCGATCGATCGCTGGGACATCACCCGTACCAACAGCGAAAGCGTCCGCGAATTCTTCCGCGCTGCACCCGGCGGCGTTCCGACCCAGGTTGCTTTCAGCCAGAGTTCCCGCTGGGATGAGCTCGACACCGACCGCGAGCACGGCGTCATTCGCAGCGTCGAGCATCCTTTCTCCAAGGATGGCGGCCTTGCTGTCCTGAAGGGCAACTTGGCGCTGGACGGCTGCATCGTGAAGACCGCGGGCGTCGATGAATCGATCTTGAAATTTTCCGGCCCGGCCAAGGTCTTCGAAAGTCAGGACGCAGCGGTCAAGGGCATCCTCAGCAACGAGGTCAAGGCCGGCGACGTCGTTGTTATCCGCTATGAAGGCCCGAAGGGCGGCCCCGGCATGCAAGAAATGCTCTATCCGACCAGCTATCTGAAGTCGAAGGGCCTCGGCAAAGCCTGCGCATTGATCACTGACGGTCGCTTCTCAGGCGGTACCTCGGGCCTCTCCATCGGCCACGTCTCGCCGGAAGCTGCAAACGGCGGCACGATCGGCCTGGTGCGCGAAGGCGACATGATCGACATCGACATTCCGAATCGCATCATCAGCCTGCGCATCGACGACAAGGAGCTCGCTGCTCGCCGCGAAGCGCAGAACGCCAAGGGTTGGCACCCAGCAGAAGTGCGCAAGCGCAACGTCACGACGGCCCTGAAGGCCTATGCGGCCTTCGCAACCAGCGCGGATCGCGGCGCGGTCAGAGATCTGAGCGGGAAGTAGTAAAGGCCCTTCGCCTCGCAAGGCGGGGAGAAGGTGCGCTGGGACAATTGAGCACAGCGAAATTGTTCCAGGTCGGATGAGGGGCCTTTCGAAATCAGCCGCGACGGTAAAGTTTGCCGGACCCACGGTAGCCCCTCACCCTAGCCCTCTCCCGTTTGGACGGGGAGAGGGGACGACCGTGCAGGGGCGCACCGCTATAGCGGTCGATTGATCCGCTTATACGTCTCATCCAGTGCCTTCAACCGCTCGTCATAAGCCGCCTTGATGCATGCGACGTCAGCTCCACACGCCTGTCGCTTCTTCAGCCAAGCCGTCTGCTCATCCTGCAATGTGCCGCGTGCGCCCATGGCAAGCAGGCCGGAGAGCAGGTCGAAGGTCGTAACCATCTTTACGTCCGCATCGTTGAGCGCTCTCTTATCGCAGATCGTCTTCTCGTCCGGCTGAAGGTTCTGCGCATCGCAATCGAAGCTCGCGGCCTGGGATGTGCTGGCTGCCGTGAGGAAGGTGAGAAGAAGGACTGCCGCAAGGCTGTTTGATCGCATGATTTGCTCCACGTGCCGGTTTCCGAAGCAAAATGCGCAATCACGTGTTTTTGTTCAACTTGCCTGTTTTTCGCGAGCGCGGACAACCATTTTTGGTTCATGCTTCCGCCCTCTTTTCTTTCTAGCGTCGGACGCTACAACCTTGTTTCAAGAGCATTAAAAAAGGAAAATTCCATGCAGGTCCTGCTGAAGCGCACCGCCGTTTCGATGATTGCCCTCATCATGACGATGCCGCTTTCCGCTGAGGCGCAGACTGCGAAGTCCGTGCCTCAGAGCCAGATGCAAATGCAGCTTTCGTTCGCGCCGCTGGTGAAGCAGACGGCCGGCGCTGTGGTCAATGTTTATGCTGAGCGGCTGGTGCAGCAGCGGTCCCCCTTCGCAGGCGATCCGTTCTTCGAGCAGTTCTTCGGTCAACGCATGCCGAACCGCACGGAAAAGCAGGCATCGCTTGGCTCCGGCGTCATTGTCGAGGCGAACGGCACCGTGATCACCAACAACCACGTCATCGACGGCGCTGACGACATCAAGATCGCCTTGTCTGATGGCCGCGAATTCCCCTGCACGGTGGTGCTGAAGGACGACAGGGTCGATCTTGCGGTACTGAAGATTCAATCCAAGAACGAAACCTTCCCAATCCTGCCCATCGCCAATTCCGATGCGGTGGAAGTCGGCGATCTCGTGCTGGCGATCGGCAATCCCTTCGGTGTCGGGCAGACCGTCACAAGTGGCATAGTCTCGGCTCTGGCCCGCAATCAGGTGAAGAATGAGGTCGGCTTCTTCATTCAGACTGATGCTTCGATCAATCCCGGTAACTCCGGTGGAGCGCTGATGAACATGGCTGGCGAACTCATCGGCCTCAACACGGCGATCTTCTCGCAGAGCGGTGGCTCGAACGGTATCGGCTTCGCCATCCCGGCTAATCTGGTCAAGGTCTTCCTTGCCGCATCGGATCGCGGTGACAAGACCTTCGATCGTCCGTATATCGGCGCGTCCTTCGAGCCGGTGACTTCTGATGTCGCTGAAGCGCTCGGCCTCGACAAGGTGCGCGGCGCACTCGTGACCAAGGTGGTCGATGGCGGGCCGGCGGCGAAGGCAGGTTTGAAGGCGGGTGAGGTCGTCACCGCTGTCAACAATATTCCGGTTGAGCATCCAGATGCCTTGGGATACCGCCTGACGACGGCGGGCCTTGGAGCCACGGTTTCCTTAACCGTGCTCGACAACGGCAAGGCGCATGAGGATAGCATGACGCTTGCATCCGCGCCTGAATCGACGCCGCGAAATGAAAAGCTGATCCAGGGCAACAATCCCTTCTCGGGTGCCACGGTTGCCAATCTTTCGCCGCGCGTGGCCGACGAATTGCACCTGCCGCCGGATACCGCCGGTGTCGTTGTGGAGAACCTAAAGGCCGATTCTCCGGCCGATCGCCTGGGATTCGCGCCGAAGGATATTGTTATTTCCGTGAATGGCACAGCAATCACATCGACAGATGTGCTACAGCAGACCGTTAGCGGCAATCCAAGCTTCTGGCGCGTTGAAATCGAGCGCGACGGACAGCGCATTCGGCAGTTTTTCCGATGAGTGATGACCTGTTTGCACCGCGGATACCGGAAGAGATCGCCAATAGGCGACCTCTCGCCGATCGTCTGCGGCCGCAAACGCTGGCCGATGTCACCGGGCAGCCACATCTGACGGGCGAGGACGGTGCGCTGAGACGGATGATAGAGTCCGGCTCTCTAGGCTCGATGATCTTCTGGGGTCCGCCCGGCACCGGCAAGACGACAGTGGCGCGGTTGTTGTCGGGCGAGGCGGGTCTAGCCTTCGAGCAGATTTCAGCAATTTTCTCCGGCGTTGCAGACCTCAAAAAGGTGTTCGAAACGGCGCGTCTGCGCCGCATGGATGGCCGCCAGACACTTCTTTTCGTCGACGAGATCCATCGCTTCAACCGCGCCCAGCAGGATAGCTTCCTGCCGGTCATGGAAGATGGCACCGTCATCCTGGTCGGCGCCACGACCGAGAATCCATCTTTCGAGCTCAACGCCGCTCTCCTGTCCCGCGCACGCGTCCTGACGTTTCGCTCGCATGACGAGGAAAGCCTCGAAGAGTTGCTGCGCCGCGCCGAAAAGGCTGAAGGCCGGCCGCTGCCATTGACGGAGGATGCCCGCGCCAGCCTGATCCGCATGGCGGATGGTGATGGCCGCTCGGTGCTGACGCTGGCCGAAGAAGTTTGGCGCGCCGCACGCAAGGACGAACTCTTCGATCCCGATGCGCTCATCAAGATCGTGCAGCGCCGTGCGCCGGTCTACGACAAGGCGCAGGACGGCCACTACAATCTGATTTCGGCGCTGCATAAGTCGGTGCGCGGCTCCGATCCCGACGCGGCGCTCTACTATCTTGCGCGCATGTTCGATGCCGGCGAAGACCCGCTTTATCTTGGACGGCGGCTGGTGCGGATGGCGGTCGAGGATATCGGGCTTGCCGATCCGCAGGCGCTGGTCGTCTGCAACGCCGCCAAGGACGCCTACGATTATCTGGGGTCACCGGAGGGTGAATTGGCTTTGGCCGAAGCCTGCGTCTATCTCGCCACCGCTCCGAAGTCGAACGCCGTCTATACTGCCTTCAAGGCTGCCACGCAGGCCGCCAAGCAAAACGGATCGCTGTTGCCACCCAAGCATATCCTCAATGCGCCGACGAAGCTGATGCGCACGGAGGGTTACGGCGACGGTTATCGCTATGATCACGACGAGCCGGATGCCTTTTCAGGCCAGAATTATTTTCCGGAGAAGATGGGCCGCCAGACCTTCTATGATCCGCCGGAACGCGGTTTCGAGCGTGAAATCCGCAAGCGGCTGGACTGGTGGGCGAAACTGCGCAAGGAGCGCGGTGAACGGTAGGCTGAGCGTCACCTATTGGTGACGTTTTCCGAAGCGGCCTTCTGTATGCGCGGCGCGGAAGTCTTGTCGATCATCTTGACGCTCGATTCCGCCAGGCCGTTATGGCCTTCCATGTCCACCACGAGATGCCAATGGCCGGCCTCCGGAATGGCCAGTCGGATCGGCGATTTTTTGGCGACGCCGCCGAGGAACTGGTGCTTCAAGGTTTCCGTAAAGCGCTCGAAATTCGAGCTGTTCATCAACCGAACGTTGGCGATGGCCGATAGTGTGATCTCGATCACGGTTCCGGCACGCTGCTCGTTGAGATCGTAATGGCTTTAACTGAAGGCAGGCTTCGACATTGCTCTTTCACTTCTGATGGCACCCGGCCGTCATTTTACCCAAGGGCGGGTTAAAGAAGCGTTGGGCCGGGTGCGTGAGGCGGTCGAAGGGTGTTTCGAATTGCTACGTCTTAATGCAGGTTTGAGGACGGCATTGCGAAGCCGTCGAGGTCGAGCACCGACCCCTCAGGGGCGCGGCAGATATCGGCGGGGTTATAGTTGCATTCTTCCGCTGCGAAATGCAGCGCGGCCTCTTCATTAGCGAACAGGCCGCCAACCAAGCCCTGCCGGTCTTGAACGATCCAGGTGCCGCGACGATCGCGCCCGATGATGAAACGGGCAGGTGCCGGATTGGCTGCGATGTGCGCCGTGCGGCGCTGGATATGCTGTGCGTTTGCCATATTTTTTCCCTCGTAGATCGCTTCGATATGCTCAGTTGCCAGCCCAGTGCATCAGCACTTGGATGACGGCAGCGGCCAAGAAGACCAGCGCCAGGCGCGGGGCGATGGCGAGAAGGCCGTTTTTTAGAGCATTCGAAGAGGTCGGCCGCTTCGCCCTGGCAAGGGCAGCAGCCCGAGGGCGTTGGAGCGGGTCGGCGGCAGCGCCGAATTGCATGTAGCGTGACATCATAGTTCCTTTCCAAGTGTCACCGGCGTTGTCGATTTGAATCGATGTAAGCGCCACGCAGATAAATCTATGGATGATGCGGTATGATATCCATTTGGCAGGAAAGGCTAAAATATAAAAATCTCATAGGGATAGAGAGCTTTTATAATCCCAGGCTGAAAGTCGAAGGCAAGGGCGCGCGGCTATGAAAGTCCAGTTGAAGCGAGGCCACCGCCACCTGGATCGCCGCATCCGTCTCGGCTTCGACGCCGGTCAGCGGCAAACGCACTTCAGGGCTCATGCCCTTCAGCAGAGACAGGGCATGCTTAACCGTTGCCGGTTCTGTTTCACATGCAAGCGCCTTGAACAGCGGCCGCAGCCGGTCGTCGATCAGTCGCGCTGTCGCCACGTGGTCGCATCCCGCCGATAGCTGCATGGAATGAAAAAGCCGCGGCACGATGTTGGCAGCGCTCGAAAACGCACCCCGCCCGCCGGCGATGGTGAAGGCGAGCGCGGTTGCGTCATGGGTCGTGTAGAGCCCGATGTGTTCCGGCAGCAAAGGACGCCAAGCGCCGACACGGCCGACATCGCCGCTGCCGTCGGCAATGCCGATTATGGTCGGGATTTCCGCCAAACGCGCGATCGTCGCCGGCATCAGGTCGATGGCTGTATGAGCGGGCAGGTTATGGATGATCAGCGGCAGGTCGGTGCTGTCGGCCAGCCGCTGGAAGTGATGGACCAGACCCTTCTGACTTGGCTTGGAATAATAGGGAAGTGTGACGAAGGCGGCATCCGCGCCGAGTTTCTGGGCCTGCCGCGTCTCCTCGATCGTCGTCGCCGTGTCGTTGGTGCCGGTGGCGACGACAACTGGGACCTGGCCTCCCGCCAACTCGACGCAGATATCGATGATCCGCGCTCGCTCGGGCTCCGTGAGCACAGGTCCCTCACCGATCAAAGAGCAGGCCAGCAACCCGTCAACGCTGTTCAGCAATTGCCATTCAACATGTGCCATCAAGCCGACGGTATCGATCGCGCCGTCGCGAAACGGCGTGACCAACGCGGTGATCGCGCCACCGACACGCCTTTGTAAGGCCGGTCTCATCATGATCTTCGGGCCGCTCAGAGATAGTGCAGCACAATGAAAAGCTCGAGGCCGCCGAGCAACACCCCGAAGGCGAACAACGCATAGAACGTGCGCTTTTCACGGATCTGCCGGTTGCGGAGCCGACGTTTCCGCTGGGCTTTGCCAGCTAAGGCAGAAGCGGCGATGCGATCGTGTCTTTCGTCGCTGTCGCGCACAAGAAAACGGATAGCCTCGGTGAGATTGGGGGAATGTGTGTCAAGCATGGCATCTACCTCTGCATTCGATTTCCACGGTAGTGCCGAGCGGCATAGGAAATCCATTCGAGGCGGAAGACGAAGAAATAGGGGAGATATAAAGATGCCGACGGAGTGGCTTCCTCGCCCGCACAAACGGGAGAGGGGAAGAAGTCAGTACCGACGATGCTCGAAGTCGATCCGAGAAAGCATTCGACAGATCGCCATATTGCTTTGCTCAACAGCTCTCGGCCATTTCCCTCCGTAGTGCGGGAAGAAGGGTTTTGGCTATCCCGCCGCTCGCAAGTTCTCTCCGTCCAACTGCGTCACCAGCGCCAGGATTGTTGCCGAGGTCGGCGTTGCAACACCTATCAATTTACCGAGCGAGACGACCATGCCGACCAGCGGCGTGATTTCCAGCGCCTTGCCGGCCAATAGATCCTGCAGCATAGAGGTGCGTACCGGGCCGATCTGGCGGGAGCGTTCGAGGCGTTCTTCGACCGAAATCGCCAGACGCGAGCCCAGGGCTTCCGCAACCGCTTTCACTTCGTTCATCACCTGGCCGACCATAGCCGACAGGGTAGGATTGCCCATGATGTCGGACAGCAGTGCGCGTGTCAGCGCGCTGATCGGATTGAAGGCAGCATTGCCCATCAGCTTGCTCCAGATCTCATCACGGATGCGCGGCGAGACCGAGACGTTGATATCGGCTCGTTCCAGCAGGCCCGCGATCGCTTCGATGTCGCCAGTCGCTTCGCCGGAGGGTTCGCCGAGGACGAAACGGCCATTGTTGCTGAGCTTGATCTCGCCGGGATTGATGACTTCGGCGCCCTGGTAGGCAACGCAGCCGATGACGCGCTCAGGCCCGATCAACCGCCAGAGATCGCCGTTCGGATCAAGCTCCTCCATCTGGCGTTCGGCATGGCCGCTTTGTTCATCCCGATGAAAATACCACCAGGGTATGCCATTCAGGACCATCACGACTCGCGTGCCGGCATGCAGTAGTTTGGCGAGACCGGGTACTGCTGCACCGAGCTGGTGGCCCTTGAGCCCTGTTATCACCAGGTCCTGCGGCGGCAGTTCCTCCGCATTGTCGGTTGCCTTCACCTTTGCCACCAGCGGGCTGGCTGCTCCGGCCTCCCAGACACGCATGCCATGCGTGCGAATGCCTTCCAGATGCGCGCCGCGTGCGACGACTGAAACGGTTGCCTGCTCCCTCAGTCCTAAAGCCAGTTTTGCCGCAATTGCGCCACCAAGCGCGCCTGCGCCGTAGATACAGATGGTTTTGAGTGAGGGGGATGCCATGGCCTTGATCTCCGGGTCTGTAGCGATCGGAGCAAGTTAGGTCATCTCCATGATTTGGCTAGCAGTTTATCGAGGCGATCACAAAAATTTGCCCCCTCTCGTCGTGGCTCAACCGGCAAAAGTGGCCAAATCAGGATCCGCTCGATGTCACGCTCCGCCGATGAACTCTCACTATCTTGCCGTGTGTCGGAATGGAACACTTATGTCGCCTGTGGATTGCAGTTTGAGTTGAAATTCGCCCGGCCTTCGTTCACATTAATGGAGACGAGGGACGTTCAGCTTATTTCATGACCGAGCCCAAGCCCAAATACGCCTAATCCGGTACTAGACCCGGTTGAGTTGTCTACGAACCTCGCCTCTACGGATTTCGGGACTTGATGACGTTTTCGCTGCGCACATTCGGCGGTTTGAAGCTTCTGGACAGCGACGGTCATGATGTCGCTTTTCCGGAGAAAGGCCTGTTGATCCTCGGCTATCTGTTGGCGGGTTCGATGGAGCGAGAACTTCGCAGCACCATCGCGCAGTTCCTTTGGGGACATGATGATAACGGCAGTGCGCAGGTCAACCTCCGCAAGCTGGTTTCGAGAATAAAGAGTCGTCAGGCCGAATTGGGTGTGCAATTCCTCCGCTTCACCGAAACCGTGATCGAGCTTGAACCGTCGTCGCTCGCTTCGGATATGTCGTTCATTGACGGCACCGATGAGCCACTTTCAAAGCTGGCGCAGCTGGTGGAGACGATGGAATCCGAGTTCTTGGCGGGAGCCAATTGCCAAAGCCCGATTTTTCGCCGCTGGCTGCGGGCCCAGAAAGACGGGCATGCCGGCCTTCTGAAGGAGACCTTGACCATTGCCGCGGCAAGGGCGGTCGCGAAGGAAGAGATCGCGCTTGTAAAGGAGGCAGCTCTGCTGATCTTCAGCGCCGATCCAGAAGATGCGGATATCCACCGGATGCTCCTGAAGATCTTCGACGCCGCCGGGGAGGTGGAGTATTTTCGGCAGATATTTGAGGGGCGTGGCGAGCTTCTGGCTTCGTGGTCGCGGCTGAGGGCCAAATCCTCTCCGGTTCTGGAACAGGTTCGCGAGCCCGGTTCGATGCCGATGTTCAAGACAGAGGCCCAGACGGCGCCGAAGATCAAAATACCGCGTCTCGTCTTACTCCCGCCCAGCAATTACAGCCGCAAAAGCAGTGGGGCGATGATTGCGGAGTCTCTTATCGAAGATATCACCATCGGCTTCTGTGCGCTGAACAGCCTGCAGGTGATTGCCCCCTATACCGCCGTTCAGATCAGCCGGCAAAAAAACGAGGATCCGCTCGTGACATTCGAGCGGCATGACATCGCGTATGTTCTGGACACAAGACTAAGCGGACAAGACGGCGAGATGTCGTTGTTTTCGCAACTGATAGAGTTTGCCAGCAGTGAAATCGTCTGGGCGGAGCGCTTCAGCCTGGAATTGTCGTCCCTCGTGCATCAAAGACGGGATATTTCCCGGCGCATCGCGCTGTCCGTAGCGAGCCAGATCGAGCGCCACGAAATGATGCGGTCGCATTTCGAGGAAAAACCAACGGCTTATCACCGCTATCTCATGGGACGCCGATATCTCAACCGTCTGACGCTGCCGAACTTGCAGCGGGCGCGCAAGGAGCTGATAGCCTCGCTTGAGGAAAGCCAAAACTTTGCTTTGGCGCTGAGTTCGATCGCCCGAACCTATTCGAAAGAATGGTTGCTGACGGCACGCGGCGATGTTGAGCTGCTGAAGGCGGCCGAAAAATATGCGATGCAGGCGATTGCGGCTCGGCACAACATGGCCGACGGCTATCGCGAGCTTGGTGTCGCAAAGGTGCTGCAAGGGGCGATCGACGAAAGCGTCGAAGCGCTGGAATTGGCCGAAACGCTCAGCCCCCACTATGCCGATGTCATCGCCGACCACGCCGATACACTGACCCATTGGTCGCGTCCGGGCCTCGCTTTGCGCAAGATCGAGCGCGCCATCGAGTTGAACCCTTTGAGCCCGGACTCCTATCTCTGGACCGCCGCGGGAGCCAATTATGCCCTCGGTGAGTTCGATGCCACGTTGAGTTATATCAATAAAATGGCCGACGGCAGTTTGGCGGACAGGCTTTCGGCCGCAAGTTGGGCGATGCTGGGCGATAAAGAGAAGGCGGGCTTCTTCGTTCATAGGGCTCGCGAAAGCAATCCCGACTTTGATGTCGACAAATGGTTGTCCGTTGTGCCGATCAAAGAGCAATGGCACAAGGACATATATCGAGAAGGTCTAAAGAAAGCAGGCTTTTAGGAAACAGTTTTCAAGTCAACCGTAACGAAGGGATATCGGCATGACAAAGGTTGTTGTTATCGGCATTAAAGGCGAAGAGGGGCTGTGGGTGGTCGATCTCAGCGCGAGGAGCGTGACGCCCCTCCATCCACCCAAGGCAGGGACACTCAAGGCTGTTGCCGATCTCCGGGCGAGCGGTGCATCCATCGTCAAGGGTGTCGATCTGGCCGTTACGGTCAAGGCGGCGGATTCCGCGTTTTCGGGCCATTTCGACGGCTAAAGAACGCGAGAACCGAAGTGCCCTTCGATGGGCACTTCTGCCCTTTCAGAACGAGTATGGGGTTCGAGCCGGACATCGTCCGCTCGGGCTATTCTTTACCACAATCGCATCTTAACCTTGGCGGCAACGCTGGACCAGAAACAACCATTGCGGTATCGGTTTTTCGGTGGTCCTTTTAAAGTTGATGTGTCGCCGAGGAAGATCATTGCGATTCGAAGCCTTAAACCGCCTCTGGGAGACCGTTCGGGAGACCAGCCATGATTATCGGGCCTCTACCGACGTATTTCCCGTTGTCGATGTCGAGCAGCTGAGCACCACGCTCAGCCTGAAGGAGAAGGGCGCGGCCAACGGCGGGCTCAATCGGCCGGGGCAAAGCGCCCAGTCCTTCGATGAGACCGAGCAGCGGGTCATCGCCTGGGTCGAGGCCGAGAAGAAGAGCTCCTATCAGGTTCTCGAAGACCAATTCCAGACTTTCGACAGCCGCCTGCGCAACCTCGATTTCGAGGGGCAGTTCGGGCTGATCCGGCAAGCGAATGCCTCCAGTATTTCCGATTTCAAGGCGGAGGTTGCGAGCGGCGTCGACGAGTTGCACGGCCTGCGCCGCAATCTGAAGACCGCCGAGGACGAGATGGTGGATTTCAAGTCCCGGCACAGGCTGCAACGCGCCGCGAAGGTGTCCAGCAAGGCGGCCTGGAGCTTCAAGGTCGCGCTGATCCTCTTCCTCATCCTCACCGAGATGGTGATGAACGGCAGCTTCCTTGCCAAGGGAAGCGAGCAGGGGATTGTCGGCGGTGTCACGGAAGCGGCGGCGTTCGCCTTCCTGAACATCGGCGCGGCGCTGATGTTTTCCTTCTTCTGCGTCCGTTTCCTGGTGCATAGGTCGTTTTTCCTGAAGCTGCTCGGTCTGCTCGGCTTGGTCGCCTACGTCGTCGTGGCGCTCGCGATCAACATCGCGCTGGCGCATTATCGCGAAGTGTCGGCAACCATTCTCACCGGTGCCGGGACGGAGGTGATGCAGCGGCTGAAGACTGCGCCGCTGGGTCTACAGGAGCTGAATTCCTGGATGTTGTTTGCTGTCGGCCTGATGTTCTCGCTATTTGCGTTCATCGACGGCTGTTACCTGACCGATCCCTATCCTGGATTCGCCGGCGTGCAGAAGCGCCTGGATGCGGCGAGGAGCAATTACATCGACCGCAAGCTCGATCTGATTGACGATCTCCGGGATATCCGCGACGAACACAATGGCAAGATCGAAGAGATTATCCGCGATCTCAGCATGCGTCGGCAGGAGACCGCCGCCATCATTGCTCATCGCGCCAGAACGGCGGGCCTCTTCGCCGAACACCAAAATCATCTCGAACGCACTGCCAACACGCTTCTGACCATCTATCGCGAGGCGAACAGAAGTGCGCGTACGGAGCCGGAGCCGCCTTACTTCGCATCCCACTATCAGCTTGTGCGGCTGATGCCGGTCCTGCACACCGACGAGGACTGGGATGACAAGGTGCTCGGCGAGCGGATCCAGAGTGCGCAGGCCGAGTTGACTCAGCAGATCAAACGGATCGGCGACGAGTTCGAAAGCGCTATCGAGAAATATCACCAGCTCGACAATCTTTTCCCGGAGAGCACCATTGGCACGACGCAAGCGGCGTAGCCGAGGCGGCAGCTCGGCCGGTCTTATCATCGCGACGGTTTGCCTCGCCGTTCTGTCCCTCGGTATTGTCGGCGGCTACGGCTGGCTGCGCTACAAGGCAAGCGGCAATGTAGCGGTGGACCAGGCTTCGCTCTGCCCAGTGGACGGCCCAAAGGCGGAAACGGCGATCCTGCTCGATGTTACCGATCCGATCTCGGACACGACGGCGCTCGACCTGCGCAATCAGTTCCAGAAGATCGTTGCCGATGTGCCCATCGGCGGTGAGATCGACATCTATGCCCTGACGGAGAAGGAGGGCGAGCTTATACAGACCTTCCACGGCTGCAACCCGGGGAGCGGCGCCAATGTGGATGAATGGACCAGCAATCCGCGCCTGGCGCAGGCGCGCTGGGAAAAGGGCTTCGCAAAGCCGCTCCAGAATATTGCAAGCAAGCTGAACGTCGGCGAGGCGGGCAAGCAATCGCCGATCATGGCCGGCATCCAGAAGATCAATCTGGAGGTCTTCGCGAGCGCTGCCGACATTCCGAAACATCTCTACATCGCCTCCGACATGGTCGAGCACACCGACGCCTTCTCGAACTACCGCGACGGCGCCTCCTACCAGAAATTCCAGCAGAGCCCCGCGCGGGACAAATTCCGGACGTCACTGGATGGTGTCATGATCAAGATCCTCGCCTTTCAAAGGCCGAACATGAAGTTCAGTATGGAGGATCTTGCAAATTTCTGGGCGCAGTGGATCAAGAGTAATAATGGCTATTTCGACGGCTTCGTCCGATTGGAGGGGATACGCTGATGGCCAACGTTGAGGCAAGGTTAGCCATGCGCGACTATGGGCCGATGGCCCTCTTTGCGCTGGTTACCATCGGCGGCATGATCTTCATCTGGATGTCGAAGCTTCTGGACTGGCCGCTGCCGATCGTCACGGGTGTGCCGCTGCTGTTGATGGCGATCTACTTCGTGATCTCGCTGGCTTTCGCCGGTTTTCGCCTGCACAACGAGCAGGCAGGCGACAATCTCTACTACATGGGCTTTCTCTTCACCCTGTCGAGCCTCGGCGTATCTCTCTACCTCTTCGCGGGCGAGACGTCGATCGAGACGATCGTCCGCAATTTCGGCATTGCCGTCACCTCCACCATCGCCGGTGTGACGCTGCGCATTCTCTTCAACCAGATGCGGCGCGATCCCATCGACATCGAGCGCAGCGTCCGCCACGAGCTGGCCGAGATGACGCGGCGCGTGCGCACGGAACTGGACTCGTCGTCGCGTGAATTCTCTCACTACCGGCGTGTCAGCAATCAGATGCTATCGGAAGGTTTTGAAGAGATCGCGCGTCAGGCAGAACGAAACGGCGAGGAAATTCAGAAGATTCTGGAGGTTTTGGCGAAGCAGGCGGTCAAACCCATCAGTGAGGCGTCGGCGCAACTGACGGAAACGACGTCGCAACTGTCCGAGATCATCGGGAAATTCGGCACGGCCGTCGAAACCGTCGGCAAAAAACTCGAAGAGATCCGCTCCCCAGAAGACGTTGTCCGCGCCGAGCTGGCCCCGGCTATCGCCGCCATCAGGGAGATGGCGGAGGCGCAACTGCAGCCCCTGAGGAATATCGAACAGACCCTGAGCCACATGGCGGATTTGCCGGGTCGATCGTTTTCGCCTGAACTAAAACAGGTAGATCCCCTATGGGTGCCGCAGGCGGAAAAACGGTCCGCCCATCAAAATGAACCCATGGACCATAAGCCGCTCTCGGAGGCAATCGCAACCAATTCGGCCAACGAAAACGAGCCGCCGGTTGATACGGCTCGGCGCAAACGCCGGTGGCGTCTATGGTGATGCGCGTCTCGGACACCACGCCGAAGCTGGAACATAAGGGCTATAACCGTGGCCTCATCCTCGGCCTGACCATGGCCGAATCCATGCTGTTGCTGGTCTTCTGCCTGCTGCTGGTCGCTGCGGCTATGATTTCCGCGGAGAGGAACCACCGTTATGAGGCCGAGCGGCGGCTTGCGCTGCTGGAGAAGAAACAATCCGAGCAGGCCTCGCTCATCGTGCAACTGCAATCGAAGCTGATTTCCGGTGACCTCTCAGCAGCGGACCGCGCGACACTGCAAAAGGAATGGCGCGAGTTGGTCCTGGCGCGGCAGACGTTGGACAGCATGGGTGCGGACGGCACGAAGCCGGAGGATTTGCAGGAGCTTGCCAAAGTCGCGGAAGTGCTGAAGCAGCATGGAGTCGATCTCGCCAAAGCACCCGACGAGGTGAGCAAGCTGCTAGCAGGGGACGGCACTGGAAAAGGCGCCCATGATTGGCCGCCGATCATCAATCTCGACGACGCCAAGAAGAATTATTTCCAGTCGGGCAGCGCCGAATTGACCAAGACCTTTGAACGGATGCTCGACACCACGATCTCGAATGAGATTGCCAGCAATCTCAGCCTCTACGACGCCGATATTGTCGAGGTGATCGGCCACACGGACGAGCAACGCGTATCGCGAGGAAGCTCGAACCTCGATGATACGCTGATCGGGGCAATGGACGGCAAGCTGCCGATATCGGCCGTCGAGCCTGCGGACAATGCCGGGCTGGGTCTGGCGCGGGCAATCGCCGTCGCCAATGTTCTCAAAGCCAATCCGAAGCTGAAGAATGTCACCATCCTGCCAATGTCGGCCGCCCAACTGATCCTGCCCGGCGATACGATCACCGCGGGGCAGGCGGGTGCCGTGGAATCCCGGCGACGTATCGAAATCCGGGTGCGCGGCAGGACTACGCCCGTTGCCGTCGTCAATGATGCAACGGCACTCCCCGTCAGCGTTCATTGAGCGCCTTGACCCTCGATATTCCGATACTTCCGATAGTGAGTTGGAATAATTGGATGTTAAATTACTTTTCCCTAAAATAATCCGTATGCAATTTACTGTTGTTGATGGTATTGGTTGCATTCTTGAGCATTAACTCGCTATCTACGTGAGGTGTGCCGATGCCGGAGAAAATTTCCTATTCCGATCTCGTAAAGCGTGCCCAAAGTGAAAGGCTGAGCGAGGCGGAGCTGCGGCGATATTTCGTGCTCGATGCCAACGAGTCGACCCCTTTCAATCCGCGTTTTCGGATCAATTACGACACCGTGGACGTCACCGGATTGGAAGCCGCAGCGGCGACCGCCGGTCACGGCCTGGCCATGGATGCCTCCGAAAAGCCGTTGGCGCGGCGCGCGACCGCCAGAGGCAGCGTCCTACATGTCGCCGAAGGAGATTCCTGGTTTCGGCTTCCCCGCATCTATCAGAATGCGATGCTGTACTACGTCGCCAGGAAGGTGCCGATCGATAATCTGGCGCATTGGGGGGATACGCTGGAGCAGATGATCAGCAAGGGAGAATATATCCCGTATTTGAAGGACAAGAAGACGAAAGTCCTTTTGTTTTCGGCCGGTGGAAACGACGTTCTGGGCACCAACCTCGAGCAGTGCCTGAACCTGTTCGATGCCAGATTTCCGGACCCGGAGCACGCGTCGTTTTACGTGCGCCGCCTGTTCTTCGAACAGTTGGATGCGGTCGAGGCTCAATACCGGCAGATCGTCACGCAGGTGGCGAAGAATTCGCCGCAAACCAAGCTGTTCGTGCACGGATACGACTATGCGCGGCCGATCGAGCATGGCGTATTCCTGGGTCAGCATTTCGAGCGCCGTGGTCTCTATCCGCGCCCATATGGTGAGCTTTGCCGGGCGATCGTTCGCTACATGATCGATCAATTCAATGAGCGCCTGGCCCTGATCGCTCATCACTATGAATTCGTAACCTACATCGACTTCCGCGGAACGCTGGGCGTTGGCCAATGGTTCGATGAGCTGCATCCGACGAATGGCGGCGCGAAAGAGCTGGCGGACAAGCTGCTCGTGCATCTTGGCGATGCTCGTGTTTGAATTCCGTCCCGATGGCATGAGAGAACGTGTCATCTCACGCCACCGGGGCCATTGCGGCTCAACTCCGCAGGCCGGGAGCCTCATGACCGGTGCGTGCCACATATTCGGTGTAGCCGCCGCCATATTGGTGAATGCCTTCGGGCGTCAATTCCAGCACGCGGTTGGACAACGCTGCCAGGAAATGCCGGTCGTGCGAGACGAACAGCATGGTGCCTTCGTATTGCGACAGGGCCTTGATGAGCATTTCCTTCGTGTCGAGGTCCAGATGGTTCGTAGGCTCGTCCAGCACGAGAAGATTTGGCGGATCGAAGAGCATCATCGCCATGACCAGCCGCGCCTTCTCGCCGCCTGACAGCACCCGGCACTTCTTCTCGACATCATCGCCGGAGAAGCCAAAGCACCCGGCCAGAGCGCGCAATGAGCCCTGTCCCGCCTGGGGGAACTCGTGTTCGAGCGACTGGAAGACGGTGCGTTCGCCATCCAGCAAGTCCATGGCATGCTGGGCGAAATACCCCATCTTTACGCTGGCACCCAGAGCGACGCTGCCTTCATCCGGCTGTGTCGAGCCCGCCACCAGCTTCAGCAAAGTGGACTTGCCGGCGCCGTTGATACCCATGATGCACCAGCGCTCCCGCCGCCGCACCATGAAGTCCAGTCCTTCATAGATGATGCGACTGCCATACTTCTTGTGCACGCTCTTCAGGTTGACCACGTCTTCGCCCGAACGCGGTGCCGGCTGAAATTCGAAGGCAACCGTCTGGCGACGTTTCGGCGGTTCCACCCGGTCGATCTTCTCCAGCTTCTTCACGCGGCTTTGCACCTGCGAGGCATGAGATGCGCGCGCTTTGAAACGCTCGATGAATTTGATTTCCTTGGCCAGCATAGCTTGTTGGCGCTCGAACTGAGCCTGCTGCTGCTTCTCGTTCTGCGCCCGCTGCTGTTCGTAAAATGCATAGTCGCCCGAATAGCTCGCCAATGAACCACCGTCGATCTCGATGATCTTGGTGACGATGCGGTTCATGAACTCGCGGTCGTGCGAGGTCATCAGCAATGCGCCCTCGTAACCCTTCAGGAATTCTTCCAGCCAGATGAGGCTTTCCAGATCCAGATGGTTGCTCGGCTCGTCGAGAAGCATGACATCGGGGCGCATGAGGAGAATGCGGGCGAGTGCGACGCGCATCTTCCAGCCGCCCGACAGCGCGCCGACGTCGCCGTCCATCATCTCCTCGCTGAAGCTCAGGCCTGCTAGAACTTCGCGGGCGCGTCCTTCGAGGGCGTAGCCGTCCAGCTCCTCGTAGCGCGCCTGCACTTCGCCGTAGCGCTCTATGATCCGGTCCATGTCGTCGGCTTGGTCGGGATCGACCATGGCCGCTTCGAGCTCCCGCAATTCGGCGGCAACGACGCTCACCGGCCCGGCGCCCTCCATGACCTCGGAGACGGCGCTACGCCCCTCCATTTCACCGACATCCTGATTGAAGTAGCCGATGGTGACGCCCTTATCGACGGACACTTGTCCTTCATCGGGCTGCTCCTGTCCCGTGATCATCCGGAAAAGCGTCGTCTTGCCGGCGCCGTTCGGACCGACGAGCCCGACGCTCTCGCCTCTATTAAGCGCCGCGGACGCCTCGATGAAGAGAATGCGATGACTGTTCTGCTTGCTGATATTTTCAATACGAATCATGTTTTTTACGCGAGGCCCGAAAAAGTTTAGGCGCCCTTATGCCATGTGTCGCGCGGCCTGTCGCAGCTTTTCAGCCTCATGATTCATCGAAAATCGTCGCTGATACGAACACCTCCACCTTCGCCCATGCCTTTCGGGAACACGGCTTTATCCTCAGCGTGAAAGGTTCACCTTGGCAAGGTCGATCAGCTCGTTGCATCGCCCGTCGAGGACGGCCTTCATCATGAACACGCCGAAGTGGTAGGCTTCGCCGACCGTCGTCTTCGGCGGCATCACCAGCTCCTGGCGAGCGCTCACAACGTCCACGAGAACCGGACCGTTGTGGGCCAGGGTTTCGGACAGCGCCGCCTTCAGATCCTGAGGCTTTTCGACCCGGATTCCCTTTACTCCCATCGCTTCTGCCATCGCGGCAAAGTTCGGATTGTCGAGATCGCATCCCACATCGACAAAACCGCCAGCCTTCATTTCCAGCTCGACGAAACCAAGCGTGCCGTTGTTGAGGAGGATCACTTTCACCGGAAGACCGATCTGCGACAGCGTGATGAAATCCCCCATCATCATGGTGAAGCCGCCATCGCCGGACATGGAGATCACCTGGCGGTCGGGGAAGCTGGCCTGCGCGCCGATGGCATGCAGCATGGCGTTGGCCATCGAGCCGTGATTGAACGATCCCACCAGCCGTCGCTTGCCGTTCATCTTGAGGTAGCGGGCCGTCCAGGCGATTGGCGTGCCGACGTCGCAGGTGAAGATCGCATCGTCATTCGCCAGCTCGCTCACCAGACGCGTGACATATTGAGGATGGATCGTCTGGCTGTCTGGATCGGACTCCGCCAGCCTGTCCAAGCCTCGGCGGGCATTCTCGTAATCGGCGAGGCAAGCGTCGAGATGGTCTTGATCCTGTTGCTCGTCGATCTGCGGTATCAGGATTTCGAGCGTCGATTTGACGTCACCGAGAACTCCGAGGTCAAGAGCGCATCGATTGCCAAGGGCTTCCGGACGCACGTCGACCTGCGCGATTTTCGCATTCTCGGGATAGAACTGGCGATAAGGGAAATCCGTCCCGAGAAGCAGCAGCGTTTCGCAATCCTTCATCGCGTTGAAGCCGGACGCAAAGCCCACCAGCCCGGTCATGCCGACGTCGTAAGGATTGTCGTATTCGATGTGTTCTTTTCCGCGTAAAGTGTGCACGATGGGAGCTTTCAGGCGGCGCGCCAATTCGATGACCTCGGAATGAGCCCCGTTGCATCCGGCGCCACACATCAACGTCACTTTCGTTGCACCGTTCAACATCGCTGCCAGCGCTGCGATGTCATCATTATTGGGCCGCAGGACGGGCTTGCTCGGCACGAGCCAAGCCGGAACTTTCGCAGAAATGGGCTTCAGCGCTACGTCGCCTGGTATGACCACGACCGCGACGCCTTTCTTCGCAACGGCGACTCGCATCGCGCGCGACAGGATTTGCGGTAGCTGATTGGGACTTGAAACCAACTCGACATAGTGGCTGCATTCCTTGAAAAGGCTCTCGGGATGCGTCGCCTGAAAATAGTCGATCCCAATTTCGGTGCTGGGAATATGAGCCGCAATCGCCAGCACGGGAACACCGCTTCGATGGGCATCGAAGAGCCCGTTGATAAGATGAAGGTTGCCGGGACCGCAGCTACCGCAACAGACTGCCAGCTCTCCTGTCAAATGCGCTTCGGCCGCCGCTGCGAATGCTCCACCTTCTTCATGCCGCACATGGACCCACTCGATCGTCTTCATCCGGCGCAGGGCGTCCGTGAAGCCATTGAGGGAGTCGCCGACAACACCATAGATCCTTTTGACGCCCGCCAGATCGAGCGCCGAGGCCATGAATTCTGCAGCAGTCATAGACATCAGGGGTCTCCTTGTTTCGCGCCCACGGTCGAAGACGTCATGAGCCGTTGCTTCCGCTCAGGGGTATCGTTGAATGCAGCCGGGATTGAGGTCGGCAGGATGAGTGTTCAGGATGAACCGCCCGCCGATCAAGGTTGACGGCTTAACGCTCATTTACATGTTGCCGGGTTCAAATCCGGCAAGTGGCTTTTCAACGAAGATTAAACGACGGCAATGGCTGCGCGTAGCGAGACTGCAGGACGTGGCTGGGTTTGATCCCTATCTATTCTGGCCATGATCCGAGCTGCCGCGAAAACGAAGAGTCTAGAGGAATTGGGGGAAGCCGTCCGGCCACCGTCTATCTTGCGATGAACGCGCCTTTCCATCTCAGCAGTCTCATTGCATTCGCGGTGACCAGCACCGTTGCGCCGGTATCGGCCAGGATCGCCGGCCAGAGACCGGTGATGCCGACGATCGTGGTCACCAGGAATACCGCCTTGAGGCCGAGCGCCATGGTGATGTTCTGGCGGATGTTGGTCATCGTCGTCCGGGACAGCACGACCATGTTGGCGACGTCGGTTACGCGACCGTGGAGAGCCGCCGCATCCGCTGTTTCCAGCGCGACGTCGGTGCCGCCGCCCATGGCGATGCCAACGTCGGCGGCCGCCAGCGCAGGCGCGTCGTTGATCCCATCGCCGACCTTGGCGACGATCTGCTTTTGCGCCTGCAGTTCGCGCACGATGCGCTGCTTGTCCTCCGGCAGGAGCTGCGCGCGAGGTTCAATGCCGAGGCCCTTCGCAATGGCACTGGCCGTGCGGGCATTGTCGCCGGTCAGCATGACGGCACCGATTCCGACTGTTCGGAGCGCTTCGACCCCTGCGCGAGCATCGGCGCGGGGCTCGTCGCGCATGGCGATTAGGCCGGCGAGCTTGCCCTCGATCACAAGGGCGGAGACGCTCTTGCCTTCGTCGTTCATAGCCTCGACCCGTGCGTCCTGTTCGGCGGAGAATGGCTCTACCTCCCGCGCCGCCTGCGGGGAGAGAAGCGACATGGTCTCGCCACCGACACGGCCGCTTACGCCCTTGCCCGGCAAGGCCCTGGCCTCGGCCGCAGGCGGCATCGGAACATGATCAGCTTTCGCCCGTTCCAGGATCGCAACCGCAAGCGGATGGCTCGAGCCGTTTTCGAGTGCGGCCGCTCGTGACAGCACCTGTGCCTCGGTGTAGCCGAAGCCGACGATATCCGTCACCTTGGGCTTACCTTCGGTCAAGGTGCCCGTCTTGTCGAAAGCGACCGTCGTTACCTTGCCCATGATCTCCAGAACGGCACCACCCTTCAGCAGCAAGCCGCTGCGGGCGCCGGCGGACAAAGCTGCCGCAATTGCCGCGGGGGTCGAGATTACGAGGGCGCAGGGGCAGCCGATGAGCAGGATGGCCAGACCTTTGTATATCCATTCCAGCCAGCTCGCCCCTGTCGCCAGCGGCGGCGTTACCGCGACCAGTGCCGCGACGGCGACAACGCCTGGCGTATAGTAGCGCGAGAAGCGGTCGATGAACCGCTCCGTGGGGGCCTTGGATTCCTGCGCCTCTTCGACCAGCTTCACCACACGGGCAATCGTGTTGTCGGCCGCAGCGGCGGTGACTTTGACGCGCAGCACGGCGTCCGTGTTGATGGTGCCTGCAAAGACCTTGGCATCCACGCTCTTGCGCACGGGCGTGCTCTCTCCGGTGACCGGCGCCTCGTCGATGGCGCTCTCGCCTTCGATGATCACGCCGTCGGCGGCGATGCGGTCGCCGGGGCGCACGAGAATGACCGTACCCACTTCCAGGCTGTCAGCCTGAACCTCGCGGGTCTGCCCGTTCTCCTCCACCAGCGCTGTCTTCGGAACCAGCGTCGTCAGCGATTGGATGCTGGCGCGCGCCTTTCCTGCGGCAACGCCCTCCAGCAGCTCGCCGACGAGGAAGAGGAAGACGACGGTCGCCGCCTCTTCGCCGGCATTGATGATGACTGCGCCGACGGCTGCTATGGTCATCAGCATCTCGATGGAAAACGGCGTGCCCGCCAACGCCGCCATGACGGCGCGCCGCGCGATCGGCACGAGACCGACGAGCATGGCGACGATGAAAGCGTAGGGCGCGATTGAGGGTACGAGATGGCCGACGGCATAGGCAGCGACCAATGCCGCGCCCGACATGATCGTCAGCCGACCCTTTTTGCTGGCCCACCAGGGGCCATTCATCGGGGCATGGTCGTGACCGTGCAGCCCCTCGATTTCTTTTTCGGCATGGTCGTGATGATCATGATCGGCGTGGTCATGGGCGGAATGGTCATGGCCGTCGTGACCGTGCTGATGGTCATGATCGTGCGGATGTTTGGAGGGCGTGGATGCTGCCTTGCCCGCCAGCGGGGCAACGGTGTAGCCGAGCCCCATCACCTTCTTTTCGATGGCTGCAAGGTTGCTGGTCTGGTCGTGGTGAACGGTCATTGTCCCGGCGGTCACCGAAACCGAGACATCCTCGACACCAGGCATCCGTCGCACAGCGGTATCGATCTTGGTCGCGCAAGCCGCGCAGTCCATGCCTCCGACTGCGTATCGCGTCTGTGTCGCCGCTGCCATGATCCGTTTCCTTGTCAAACCGTGGCACCTTTCCTACATCCTCTAGTGGCTAGAGGTGCAAGAGGAAAATCATGAAAAAGATCACGATCGGCGAAGCCGCCCGGCAAAGCGGCGTGAAGGTCCCGACGATCCGCTATTACGAAAGCATCGGGCTTCTTGCGGAACCGGACCGGAGCGAGGGTAATCAGCGCTCCTACGAGCCGTGGCATCTGCACAGGCTGGCTTTCATCCGTCATGCTCGCGAACTGGGCTTCGAAGTCGATGCGATCCGCACGCTTCTTGCCCTGCAGGATGATCCGCATCAATCCTGTGCCTCGGCCGATGCCATCGCCAAGGCGCGTTTGATCGAAGTCGAGCAGCGGATACGCAGCCTGACGGCACTGAAAGCCGAACTGGAGATGATGGTCGAAGGTTGCGGCCACGGCCGCGTCGACCAATGCCGGGTGATCGAAGTCCTCGCCGATCACGGGCAGTGCATGCATCCGCACCATTGATCCAACGCGGCGTGGCGGCCAGCACGCCGCAAAGAAGTGAAGGAGATTGGTCGTGCGTCAACGGCTTCTTGATGCTCAGGATAACTGCGTCACTGGGGCGATGGCCAATCCGGGAGCAAAGTGATGCCGAACCTTGGCGAAGCCTCGCGGAGACGCTCGATCTCCTCGGGTGTCGGAGGCCCCACCACTTCGTCCCGTCGAAGTTCGTGGCCACTTTCCTCGAGAAACCGGTCGAACAGGGCGGGAGTCCCGATCAAGATGTATCTGCAAGGATTGCCGCTTATGTTCATAAGCTGGTGCGGAATGCCGCGCGGCAGGAAGATGCTCTCGCCCACGGTCAGACGCCGGGGCTGGCCGTCGATCACCGCGGTCATCTCGCCTTCGATGACGTAAACCGTCTCGTCGTCCTTGGCGTGGACATGGATCGGCGTCCTCGTGTTTCCGCCGCTTTTGTTCGCCAAGAGGCAGAACTGCCCCGCGGTCTGTTCTCCGCACAGCAGGCGTTTCATGACGACGCCTGCAAGAACGAATTCCTTGCTGTCGATATTACTCATTGTCGCTTCCTTTCCACGGATCGTACAGGCGACGGGGGGGCGGGATCGACACTCGGGAGAAAGCCGGGGCGCGGTGGCGCAGCAGGTCAGTTCTTGACCAGCACCCTTGCCTGCACCTGTTGTTCTATGCCCTTGAGCATAAGCGGACGCACTTCGGCTCCTGCCGTGAGATCCGGATCCTGAGTAGCCGTCTCGGCCGACACGAGAATTTCGCCGGCGGCGGCTTGAGATTCGAGCCGCGCAGCCAGATTGACCACGCCGCCGATCGCAGTGAAATCGCTGCGAAAGCTTGAAAACTCACCGATCTGGACATCGCCGGTATGGATGCCTATGCCGACGCCGAGCGCGCGGCCCGGCAACCCGCCGATATCAGGGTTCAAGCTGTTCAAAGCTGCGGTGCAGGACCGCTGTATGTCTACCGCGGCCATGATCGCTGCGGTGGCGTGATCCTTTCTCACGATCGGAAAATTGAAGATCGCCATCAGGCCGTCGCCCATCTGTTTGTTGACGATGCCATCGTGGGCCCAGATCGCCTGTGCGCACCGATCATGGAACAGGCTTACGATCTCGCTCAATTTTACCGCTTCGATGCGTTCCGACAGGTCCGTGAAGCCCCTGATGTCCGCAAACAGTATGGTTGCGCTGGCAGAGATTTGACGCTGCTTCTTGACGTATTGAAAGGAACGCTCGCAAATCGTGCAGATATCCGGATTCATCTTGCTGCGGGTGATGCCGAATGCGCGAAAGGGCAGGGCGAGTGGGCCGCGGATCGGGATGGGCACGCGCATCTGATCCCAGCAACCCCGGCAGATGCTGGCGTTGCTATGATTGGCAGGCACAGGGGGAGAGGCAGTTGTCATGTTCCGCAACCTGCTCCGGCTGATCAGACCCTAGGACCGCAATGTAATGAGCTTCTAATATTCCTCCGCTTTTTGCAACTCGGGGAATATTCCATGCGATAGGGAGGTGACGTCGCGTGTTGTGAAGTTCCGCTGCGTTCTGGGATATGTTTACGATTTATCATATGCTGGAACCGGCCGAATCGTGGGGGATGCGATGCGCGAGTGGTTTATCCGCAAGGGGGCGAAGGTTCTGCTAAAATGGGCGGTAAGGCCAGCGGTGGCGTTGGCCGCGATTGCGCCATCGGCCAGCCAGGCGCTCGCCGATGAAGGAGGCCTAAGCTTCTGGCTGCCCGGTACGTTCGGGAGCTTTTCAGCCGCCCCCAGCGAGCCCGGTTGGTCGTTCGCAACAATCTATCTCCACAGCAGCGCCGATGCGGGAGCTGGTAAGCCGTTCCTAAGAGGAGGACGCGTTGATCTCGGCGTCGATGGCCGAGCCGATTTGTTGTTGTTCGGGCCAACTTACACCTTCGAGCAACCGGTCTTGGGAGGTCAGGCCTCATTCAGCCTGCTCGGCGTTGGTGGCCGAAGTGTCGGTTCGGTCGACGCCACGCTGACTGGGCCGCGAGGCAACGAGATCAGTGCTCACGAGAGCCAATCTCTTACTGCCTTCGGCGATGTCATCCCGCAATTCACGCTCAAGTGGAATCAGGGCGTCAACAACTATATGGGCTACGTCACGGGCGATATTCCTGTCGGCTCGTATGATCCCGACCGACTCGCCAATCTTGGCCTCGGTCACTCTGCCATAGACGGTGGCATCGGCTATACATATCTCGATCCAAGCACGGGCCGTGAATTTTCGATCGTCGGCGGACTGACCTACAACTTCGAAAATACCGACACGAACTACAAGAACGGCATCGATAGCCATATAGACTGGGCAGTATCGCAATTCCTGAACGAACACGTCCATATCGGTCTGGCGGGCTACGCCTTCCAGCAGCTTACTGGCGACAGCGGCGAAGGAGCAACTCTCGGAGATTTCAAATCGCGGGTCTTCGGCATCGGTCCACAGGTCGGCTACAAGTTCTCGGCAGGTGACAAGACCGACGGATATGTAAATCTAAAGGGCTTTTATGAGTTCGGAGCTCAGAACCGGCCGGAAGGCTGGAACGTCTGGCTGACGCTTGCCTTTACCCCGGCCGCCAAGAAGGGAGGCTGAACGGGGAAGATTCCACATCGCCCCAGCGCTTGTCTGTCGGTTTTCGACAATTAACCATTTGAGCTTCCTCGCCTCGTGTCCGGCGAGGTGGGTTCGCCTCCAACGCGTTGCTCTGGGCAGGACAGACCACCAATGGAAACGCCGTTCGTTGGCCATTCGCCGATGCCTACGCGCCGGGTTGAAGAACCGGTTGAGGGCACCCGCCGGCCGCGGTAAAAGCAGCTAGCGGTTGGCAACTAATCGAAGTGCGGACGCACCCTCGGATCGGCCACGTCGCCGGCCCCGCGCAGTTGCTGTCAGAGCTTTAATCGGCTGCGGCTGTGTCATCACGATCACCTGCTCCGAAATCGCCCGCGCCTTTTTCGCGAGCGCATCAAGCTTAGCGCGAATTTCATCCATATCCATGTGCGTCTGTTCGACCATTGCGCATCCTCCACAAAGAGAATGCTAAATTAGACATATCGTATAGATAAAATCAATGTTCTGAGGGAACGGCGTGGGCGACGCCAAGTGATCATCAATTAGATGCAGCCTTCGCCACTTGCTTGCCGCTCGCGTCCAAAGCCTCGCCAGGGTACCAACCTGCAGGATTCCACCAGCAGGGCAGTCCATCGGTTTGACCAGTTGGTGGGTTTTTCGTCCTGCCGTCATGCACACCATGGAAATGACCGCCTCGAGTCCGGGCGAGGCGGTCAATGCGGATTGGCATCCGCGGCCCTTTGGTGTGTAGGGGGGGACACCAAAGTGCTTGGTGGGCGGTCGCCCCATGGGAGGAAGATGCTGAGCCAATGAGAAAGGTTAACATTAAAGCACCTTCTTTGAAATTATACTGAGGTTGGCCAAACATAGACCTGAGTGTGAGGCGTCTTATGCGGGGGGTGCTAGTTCTGCAGCCTGGTCGCGAGTTCGGGCGGCATTTCGATGCGCAGCCGCTCGAGGGAGACAAGACGGCTGAATAGGCCGCCGCGGGAGCAATGTGGCACGAACCCGTCGCGCCGTAGTGTGAACTGTCTCAGGGTGATACAAAGGTATCGCCGATACCAATGTGCAACTGCGCCTGTTCTGGATAATCGGCACGCTTCCACCCGCGCAGCCGCTGGCTGCAACACAAGATCGGAAGGAGCCCACGATGAAAATCCTGATGGTTTTTACATCCCATGACATATTGGGAAATACCGGTCGCAAGACCGGCTTCTGGCTTGAGGAGGGCGCCGCGCCCTACTATGTGTTTCGCGATGCTGGTGTCGAGCTCACGCTCGCTTCCCCAAAAGGCGGTCAGCCTCCGGTCGATCCGAAGAGCGATCTGCCCGAAAACCAGACGCCCGCCATGGCACGGTTCAAGCAGGACAAGTCGGCGCAGAACGACTTCGCCACCACCTTGAAACTCAAGGACATGCGTTCGGAGGACTTCGACGCCGTGTTCTACCCCGGAGGTCATGGGCCGATGTGGGATCTGGTCGACAATCCGGATTCAATTTCCCTGATCGAATCCTTCTATAATTCGGGTAAGCCGGTTGCTGCGGTCTGCCATGCACCCGCAGTCCTCCATCGCGTGAACTACAAGGGTGCGCCGATCGTCAAGGGCAAGCGCGTTACAGGCTTCGCGAATAGCGAAGAAGAAGAGGTACAACTCACGAAGGTCGTGCCGTTCCTGGTCGAAGATGAACTGAAGCGGCTCGGCGGAGTATACGAAAAAGCGCCCAACTGGCAGCCATTCGCCATCACGGACGGCCGGTTGATTACTGGACAAAATCCAGCATCCTCGACCGCTGGGGCTCAGGCCCTTGCTAAGCTTCTATCCGACATGCAGTCGGCGGCTGGTTCGAGCGGTGCGTGAGGCACTTTGGCGCTCAATGAGCGGTGGAATTGCACCATGGCACGTTGATCGCCGGCTTTTGGCCGGGGACCTGAGCCAACCCTGAGCTGCCTATCCATGGCGCAAAATTGGCGTCCACGTTGAGGGTGGTCACAATTGCTGCCTCCTAGCGAGGAGAGGCGGTCGCGCTACCTCCCGTTGGCGGCCGTCAGCGGCGTCTCGAGGATCAGACTCGTGCTTTCTAGCAGGGCCTCGGTCAGGAGCGCCACCAGTGGCTGGACGATATGCTGCAGGGCGGGGTTTTCACCGATGACGGAGACTTCGGCGACGGGGAGTGCCGGCCAGCGCTCGGAAGGGGGCAGGATCTTCATGCCGTTCTGGACGAAGGACTTGCCGAGGACGGTGACACCGAGGCCGCCAAGGACGGCGGCCTCGATGCCGATGAGGTTGCTTGCCGTGCAGGCCGTCACCCATTCGCGGCCGATCGCATCGAGCGCCTCCGTCATGACGCCGCGATAGATGCAGGGCGGGCGCATCATCACCAGGCGGACGGGCCTGCGGTCATCCATGCGATAATCGGGGCCGGCGATCCAGACCAGCGGTTCGCGCCAGACCACGCGGCCGGGATGGGGCGAACCGTCCTTCCGCCTCTTGGCGATGACGATGTCGAGGCGCCTAGCCTCGTATTCGGCGAGCAGCTCCTCGCTCGCCGTCGTCGTCAGCTCCAATTGCACGTCGGGATGGAGGTTGCTGAAGCGGGAGAGCAGCCGGGGAAGCTGCGTCTGGACCAGATTCTCGGAGATCCCGAGCCTGAGGAGCGGGACCTTTGGCGGATCGCGCAGCTCCTGCATGAAGCTTTCATAATGGGCAAGTAGCCGCTTGCCCGCCACCAGAACCCGCTCGCCGTCGCACGTCAGGCTCAGCGAGCGGCTGGTCCTGTCGAAGACGCGCATCTGCAGGATGTCCTCGAGGCGGAGGATCTTCTGGCTGACCGCCGATTGCGAGCGGCCGACCACTTCAGCGGCCGCGGTGAAGCTGCCGGTCTCGGCCACTGCCACGAAGGCGCGGAGCAGATCCGGTTCCAGATCGGGTAGTATCGTCATCGATTAGCCTTTCAACTAGATGCGATTAATACTATTCGCTTTTCTTCTTTATCGCAATCTCCAACAATGACGCCAGAAACGAACGTGCAACGCACGCTGTTTCAAAGTGATCGAGCGCCCTTTGCACGTCCTATCGGGCGCGCAGTGCTCTAAAGGAGATATGGACATGGCAAACAGAAATTCGGTCGAAATCGTCAATAATTTCTGGCGGGAAGTGTGGCAATCGAAGAACCCCGAGGCCGTCGACCGGCTGGTGGCGGAAGAATTCGTCATCACCACGGGCGGCGTCGAGGTCCGCTCGAGGGGAGCCTTCAAGAAGTGGGTCGCGGCCTTTCTTGCGAGCATCGACGACTTCCAGTTCGACGTCGTCGAGATCTTCCAGAACGAGACGGGCGACCGCGTCGTCTCCCGTTGGATCGTCACGGGCAGAAACAAAGGCTTCATGGGCTCGCCGGCCTGCGGCTCCCCGATCACCATGACTGGCACCGCCGTGATGCATGTGCGCGAGGACGGGCTTCTCCAGCATAACTGGGTGGAGCGCAATGCGCTCGAGGTGCATCGCAGCCTGGGCGGAGTAAAGCACGTCGCCTGACTTCCGCGCGACGGCCCCGCCCCAAGGATCATCAGCGATGCCCAGAATTCCCCGGAAATACCGCCATTTCGTCTTCGGCATCTTCCAGTCGGGGATAACCTGCGCCGTTGCGGCGGCAATCGCGAGCCTGCCCTTCTATGCGGAGGGAAGCTTCGCCGCCCACTGGTTGCGGGCCTATCTCTTCTCCTGGACGGTCATGCTCCCGGTTGTGATGATCGCAGCGCCCGTCATCCGCCGGCTTGCGGATGCGCTCACGGACTGAAGGGCAGGCGAGATTTCGAAACACCCCTGGTCGCGGATCGGGACACCGACACCGCGCCAGTGGCGGATTACTACGCTCGACGATGGGCCGAAGCAGTTCGATCGCTTCGGGCGACCGCCCCGCGTCGACCACCGAGTATATTTCATGGGATGCCATCCGGACGCGGGCGCTATTGGCGCGGCTCCCCTTAGTTCGGACGTGTCAGCTGTTGGCGCGAAGCGACGCTCCGGCACTTGCGGCGCAATCATGGGTGGGCGAGATTTTGCAGAAGACGACCAAGTTCTTTCGCGCTATGAAGACTGACCACAAATCCCACCACCTCTGACACTGAGGTCCTTCATATGCCTATGAAAATCCTTTTCGTTGGCGGCACCGGCCAGATTTCATATCCATGCGTCGAGCGTGCCGTTGCTCAAGGCCACCATGTCAGCGTCTATAACCGCGGTTTGAGAGGTGACCTGTTGCCTGCCGGGGTTACCTCCATCGTTGGCGATCTCGCAGCGCCGACCTATGCGGACCTGGCCAAGGCTAACTATGACGTCGTGTGCCAGTTCATTGCCTTTACACCCGATCAAGTCGCGCGGGACATCGATGTGTTCGCGGGGCACTGCGGCCAGTACATCTTCATCTCCTCGGCTTCGGTCTATGAAAAGCCGGCGCGCCATTATGTGATTACCGAGCAGACACCGGCGATCAACCCCTACTGGCGCTATAGCCAGAATAAGATTGCCTGCGAGGCGCTGCTTAAGAATGCCGAAAATCTGGCCTGGACCATCGTCCGCCCCAGTCACACCGTTCGCACGGGCCTACCCATCATGATGGGCGACAGCGACGTCATGGCGAGACGCATGCTGGATGGCGAGCCCACCATCGTGGCGGGCGATGGCCACACGCCCTGGACGCTCACCCGCTCGGTTGATTTGGCGGTGCCTTTTGTCGGACTTTTCGGCAAGCCGGCGGCGTTGAACGAGATTTTCCACATCACCTCCGATCGCGCGCATATCTGGGATGATATTCAAAAGGCGATCGCCAGATTGTTGGGCGTCGAGGCCAAGATCGTACACGTCCCGACCGACACCCTTGTCCGGTACAATCCGGATTGGGTTGGCCCCCTCCTTGGCGACAAGGCTTGGACGGCGATCTTTGACAATTCAAAGGTCAAAAGCGTGGCGGGCAACTTCAGCTGCGCCGAAAGCCTTGAGGAAATTCTGGCGGAACCGGTCATGCATCTCAAGCAACGGCTGGCCAAGAGCCGTCCACCAAAGGGCGATCTTGATCATTTGGTCGATCGGATTTGCCAGGAGCAGAGCGCTCTCGGCTAGGCCGGTCTGTTGACGAGTTTAGCCTTGGCATTTGGCGCGAAGCCGAAGATGGAGCCTCTTCCGCTGTCTGCCGGCTGCGGACAGCTAACGGCGCCGCTGCGTTTGAGGCAATTGCCTGATCGTTGTTGCGCCGTCTGATGCCATTTTGTTCGCGATTGACGCTTACGTTTATCCGTGCGGGATCGTTGGCTTTTTGGGGATGAAACATGTCTTCCCAATAAACGCGATTTGGCCGCATCAGGGATGCGGCCAAATCGGTTAGTGGGTCAAATCAAGCGGTTTAGGACAGAATGGCTGGCTGCCTAGAGCACCACCTTGTGACTGGCACCTCAGCTGCATCCACTCGTTGCACCGCACGTGTCGCACTTCTCGCAAGTCCCATTCCGGACCATCGTGAAGTTCTGGCATTCGGTGCACATGTTGCCGGTGTAGCCCTGCATGATGGAGCGGGCGCGGCGTTCGGATTCCAGTTTCTTGGCTTCCGCCTTCGCCGTTGTCGCATCATCAGCCGCCTTGTCGGTGAAGAGGGCGGTAGAGGCTTCGGCGTTTTCGTTTGCCAATTCCTCAACAATCTCTTCGGCCAGTTCTTTGGCGCGTTCCTCATAGTCACGCTTGAAGGCGACGACTTCCGAGGTGGTGACGGCAGTAGCCGGCTCAAGCTTGCGCACGGTATTGCCGGCGAAAGCGGTGATCGTCGCGACCGAGGCGGCCCGCGCCGGAGCGGCCGTAGCCGAACCCTTGACCTCTGCTGCCTGGCGTTCACCCGATGTCGGCACCAGCGTCGGCTTGTAGCCGCGGGTCAGGCCCTTGGAAACGACATCAGCCTTGCCTTCCGATACGCCGCGTCCGAGCGCCGTGTTCGAGAAATCCGAGGTGTCGACATGAGCGAGATCGTGGCGGCCGAGATAGGAGATCGCGAGCTCACGGAACACGTAGTCGAGGATCGACGTGGCGTTCTTGATCGCGTCGTTGCCGGTGACGATGCCGGCCGGCTCGAACTTGGTGAAAGTGAAGGCGTCGACATACTCTTCGAGCGGTACGCCGTATTGCAGGCCGAGCGAGACAGAAATGGCGAAGTTGTTGATGAAGGCGCGTAGTGCCGAACCTTCCTTGTTCATGTCGAGGAAGATTTCGCCGAGACGGCCGTCGTCATATTCGCCGGTGCGCAGGAAGATGGTGTGTCCGCCGATCTTGGCCTTCTGGGTGTAACCCTTGCGGCGACCGGGGAGCTTTTCCTGGCTGCGGACAACCTTTTCGATGACCCGCTCGATGATCTTTTCGGTGACGGTGACGGCCTGGGCGGCAGCCGGGGCTTGCAGCAGTTCCTCCAGCGCATCCTCGTCATTGTCGTCTTCGATCAGTGAAGAGTTCAGCGGCTGGCTGAGCTTGGAGCCGTCGCGATAAAGCGCATTCGCCTTCAGGCCGAGCTTCCAGGAGAGCATATAGGCGTTCTTGCAATCCTCGACGGTCGCTTCGTTGGCCATGTTGATCGTCTTGGAAATGGCGCCCGAGATGAAGGGCTGAGCGGCAGCCATCATGCGGATGTGGCTTTCGACCGAGAGGTAGCGCTTACCGATCTTGCCGCAGGGATTGGCGCAATCGAAGACGGCGAGGTGCTCGTTCTTAAGGAACGGCGCGCCTTCCAACGTCATCGCACCGCAGACATGGATGTTGGCAGCCTCGATCTCCTTCTTGGAGAAACCGAGATGGTCGAGCAGGTTGAAGCTGATGTCCGTCAGTTGCTCGTCGGAAACCTTCAGCGTGCCCTTCAGGAAGTCGGCGCCGAGCGTCCACTGGTTGAAGACGAACTTGATATCGAAGGCGCTCTTCAGAGCAGCGTTGACGGCTTCCACCTTTTCGTCCGTGAAGCCCTTGGCCTTCAGCGTCGAGGGGTTGACGGCCGGCGCCTGGTTTAGGTTGCCGTGGCCAACGGCATAGGCTTCGATCTCGGCAATCTGGCTTTCGCTGTAGCCGAGTGCGCGCAGCGCTTCCGGAACGGCGCGGTTGATGATCTTGAAATAGCCGCCGCCGGCGAGCTTCTTGAACTTCACCAGCGCAAAGTCGGGCTCGATGCCGGTGGTGTCGCAATCCATGACGAGGCCGATCGTGCCGGTCGGCGCGATGACGGTTGCCTGGGCGTTGCGGTAGCCGTGCTTTTCGCCGAGCTCCAGCGCCTTGTCCCAGGCAGCCTTGGCATGGGCAACGAGATCCTGATCAGGATTTTCGGAGTGGATCAGCGCCACCGGATTGACCGACAGGCCTTCATAGCCCGAGGTCTCGCCATAGGCGGCGCGGCGGTGGTTGCGGATGACGCGCAGCATATGTTCGCGGTTTGGCTTGAACATCGGGAAGGTCCCGAGTTCGGAAGCCATTTCGGCCGAGGTCGCATAGGCGATGCCGGTCATGATCGCGGTCAGCGAACCGGCAATGGCGCGGGCTTCGTCCGAGTCGTAAGGAATGCCGGAGGACATCAGCAGGCCGCCGATATTGGCGTAGCCGAGGCCGAGCGTGCGGTATTCGTAGGAGAGTTCGGCAATGCGGCGCGACGGGAACTGCGCCATCATCACAGAGACTTCGAGAACGACGGTCCACAGACGAACGGCATGCTCGTAGTCGTCGATGTTGATGCGCTTGGAGGCGGCATCCTTGAAGGTCATCAGGTTCAGCGAAGCAAGATTGCAGGCCGTGTCGTCGAGGAACATGTACTCCGAGCACGGGTTGGATGCGCGGATCGGGCCGGCGGCCGGGCTGGTGTGCCAGTCGTTCATCGTCGTGTTGAAGTGCAGGCCCGGATCGGCCGATGCCCAGGCAGCGTAGGAGATGGACTCCCAGAGGTCGCGCGCCTTCAGCGTCTTGACGACCTTGCCGTCCTTGCGGGCGGTCAGGTGCCAGTCGGCGTCGTTCTCGACGGCGCGCAGGAAGTCGTCCTTGATCGATACGGAGTTGTTGGAGTTCTGGCCGGAAACGGTCAGATAGGCTTCCGAATCCCAATCGGTGTCATAGGTCTTGAACTCGAGATCCTTGTAGCCCTGGCGAGCGAACTGGATGACGCGCTGGACGTAGTTTTCCGGAACCTGGTCCTTCTTGGCGGCGCGGATTTCGCGCTTCAGGGCAGGGTTCTTGGCCGGATCGAAGCAATCGCCGTTGTCACCTTCGCAATTGACGGTGGCCTTCATGATCGCTTTCAGATGCTTGGCGACGATCTTCGAGCCGGTGACGAGTGCGGCGACCTTCTGCTCTTCTTTCACCTTCCAGTTGATATATTCCTCGATATCCGGATGATCGATGTCGACGACGACCATCTTGGCGGCGCGGCGTGTCGTGCCGCCCGATTTGATGGCGCCGGCGGCGCGGTCGCCGATCTTCAGGAAGCTCATCAGGCCGGAGGAGCGGCCGCCGCCGGAAAGCTTTTCGCCTTCGCCGCGCAGCAGCGAGAAGTTGGAGCCGGTGCCGGAACCGTACTTGAAGAGACGCGCCTCACGAACCCAGAGGTCCATGATGCCACCTTCGTTGACGAGATCGTCCTCGACCGACTGGATGAAGCAGGCATGCGGCTGCGGATGTTCATAGGCCGACTTGGACTTGGTGATCTTGCCGGTGAAGGGGTCGACATAGAAATGGCCCTGGCCGGGGCCGTCGATACCGTAGGCCCAGTGCATGCCGGTGTTGAACCACTGCGGTGAGTTCGGCGCGACGCGCTGGGTCGCGAGCATATAGGCAAGCTCGTCGCGGAAGGCGGAAGCGTCTTCTTCGGAAGAGAAATAGCCGCCCTTCCAACCCCAATAGGTCCAGGTGCCGGCGAGACGGTCGAAGACCTGGCGTGCGTCGGTTTCGGAGCCGGTCTGGCTTTCTTTCGGCAGATCCTTCAGGGCCGCATCATCGGGCACGGAGCGCCACAGGAAGGAAGGAACGTCGTTTTCCTCGACCTTCTTCAGTTTGGCGGGCACGCCGGCCTTGCGGAAATACTTCTGCGCCAGGATGTCGGCAGCAACCTGCGAGAACTGCGCCGGCACGTCGATGTTTTCGAGGCGGAAGACGATCGAGCCGTCAGGATTCTTGATCTCGCTGGTCGCTTTGCGGAACTCGATCTCCGCATAGGGTGACTGGCCTGCCTTCGTAAAACGGCGTTCGATGCGCATGGTCCCATAACCTCATTCGTTGACGCGCACCTGCCTCGTAACAGGGCGCAAAAATCTTTGTCCGGCCTCGCGATTTCAACGCGCAGCCAGTGTTCACTCTGTCCTCTGACAGGAGGTGTCACCCGGAGATGACTTTCCTGTATCTTGTGGTGATGGTGGCTGCAAACACTAAATATAGTATTAACAGCTTATTGCCGCCAGTCCCCGCATGTCTTTTTTTGGCAGCATCGACATCGGCACAAAAACCCTCACGGCGCCACCAGTCATGGTGTATCGCCCTGAATCCAAATCCGATTTCGAGTTAAGGACCAGCCCCCGTTATTCCGTCCGGTCCAGTCGCCGCCGCAACGTCAGTCATTAACTTTGAAAGACCCGATTCCGTCAAGGGGTGGTTTGCGACGGATTTTTAACCACAATATCTTGTGGGCTTGCCTGTGGAAATTGGGGAAACGCCAGGAGATCAGAAGATTCAAGCGCTTGGCGGAAATTGTTCGCCCTTCGCGCGACCGCTGACGGGTCGAATGCTACCGCCGACGGAAATAAACGCGACAATATTGTGACCGTGACCTCGGAGCCATTGGCAGAGGGGCAAAAGCATGCAGCAACCCCTCATGATTCGCGCAGAAGGCCTTGAATCCCACGTAATCTTGGTATCTCGACAACCACTAAATATAGTGGGCGCTGAAGCGCCCACCTCTATTGCTGATGTCTATGTCCGGTTTCGGCACATCACGCAGAATCACTAGTGATTCGCGTGAGACCCACGAGCGTCACCCGCGATGACCCTTGGCGATCGGCTCCTGGTAGGTGAAACCCATGTCCCAAGGGAAATAGATCCAGGTGTCCTGGCTGACCTCGGTGATGAAGGTGTCGATGGTCGGCACCCCCTTCGGCTTGGCATAGACGCAGGCGAAATGCGCCTTTGGCAGCATGGTGCGCACTTCAGCGGCAGTCTTGCCAGTATCGGTCAGGTCGTCGATGACCAACACGCTTTCGCCGCCGTCAACGGCGAGTTCCGGCGCTATTCCCTTGAGCAGGTTCATTTCGCCCTGGCTCGAATAATCGTGGTAGGAGGCGATACAGACGGTCTCGATCAGGCGGATATTAAGTTCGCGCGAGATAATGGCGGCAGGGACGAGGCCGCCGCGGGTGATGCAGACGATCGCCTTGAAATCACGCTTGAGACCGGCCAGCCGCCAGGCAAGGGCGCGGGCATCGCGATGGAACTGATCCCAGGATACGGGAAAGGCTTTATCGGGCAGGGACATGGCTGAGAAGCTCCGGGAGGCAGAGGATGACAACGCACCGGCGCTGCCGGCGACCCTGAGCAGACCCCGCGACGGGCGCGGACCATGGACCAAATCCTGAAACGCAGTTCGCTGGTCCAACCAAACACGATCTTTATCCAAAAAATGCTTTGGATCTTTTTGGGATCACGCTCCGTGGACCACGCGAATGGTTCCCTGGCGGGAATTCTCTCATCGGTCGCTGCTTTCTGCTGGATTTGCCGCCAAAAGGCAAGAGCCGCCGCATATCCGGCAGGCGATACGGGACCCAGACGCGCTTCGAACCCGCGCCTGAGCCTGCCCTCAAACAGAGTCCTATATTTGGTCAGCGCGCCAGCAGCGTCATCGCCGTCATCGACTGCAACAACGTTCGCGTCGTGCCGCCGAAGATCAACTGCCAGAGCCAGGAATGTGTATAGGCACCCATGACGAGCAGATCGATGCTGTCGTCGGCAAGGCGATTTTCGATGACCTGCGATGGCGTCTTGCCGCCGCAGGTCGCCGTTTCCAGTCTGGCGCGAATCCCATGGCGGGCAAGCGTAGCGGCAATCTCTAAACCGGTTTCTGTCGGCGAATGCGTCGAACTATCGGACGTGTCGACCGAGAAAACCTCAACGGAATCGGCGGCCTTCAGAAACGGCAGAGCATCGAAGGTGGCACGGGCAGCTTCCTTCGAGCCGTTCCAGGCGATCAGGACACGACGGATCGGCTTCGGCTCGGTAAAGATGTAGGGAATGAGCAGCACCGGACGGCCGCTTTCGAATAGGAAGCTTTCGACATCGACATGCGAGTCGGAAGACTTGTGCGGGTCGGGCTGCACGGCGACCAGCAGGTCGGCGCTGCGGGCGCTTTCTATCAGCGGCTGCGAGCCATAGCCGACGGTGCTGGCGAAGCTGCGCCATTCATAGGCGATGCCCTCGCGTTCCATTTTCGAGCGGAACAGCCGCTCGATATCGACCGCCTGGCTGTGCGCCATATCCTGTAGGGCCTGTACCGCGATCGGATCGGGGATTTCCATCGGCGCCACCAGCGGCACAGCCGAGACGATTTCCGCATGCAGGCCTACGATATGAGCGCCATGTTCCTTAGCGAGCGCGGCAGCAAAATCGACCGCCACACGCGTATTGTCGGGGGTGTCGAGAATGACGAGGATGGTTTTATAGGACATGACATTGATCTCCCGTGCGGAAAGGTCCGGATCTTTTCATTATATCAGTGTTTCGCCTGATAATAATGCGCCGACATGACAGCGGTTCCCTGGCGAGTTAAAGGCACTCGTTGAATGTCATGCTTCAGCGGACTGATTTTCCTTGGCTTTCGCCCGCCTGATGGTTTCGATCATGGCGCGCACTTCGGCAGCGACACTTTCAACCAGCTCGGCGGAACGGGCCCGCACGACGATCTCCGTCGAGAAGGATTGACCGATATAGCGCGGATAGGAGCCGATGCTGGTATCCGGGTGTGCTTTCTGGATGGCGCCGAGCGGCGTACCGATCTCACCTTCGCCGTAAGGGCACGAAATCGCCGTCGAAAGCATGCGGGTGCCGGAACGCAGGGTGGGCACGACATTGTCGAGCATCGCCTGAAAAACCTGTGGGACGCCGGCCATGACATAGACGTTGCCGATGTTGAAACCCGGCGCGGTCGAAACCGGATTGGCAATGTGCTTGGAGCCGACCGGCATACGCGCCATCCGCTGGCGGGCCTCGGTAAATTCCATCTCGCGCCGCGCGTACATCTCGGCCATCAGCCGCATCGCTTCGGCATCGTGCTCGCAAGGCACACCGAAAGCCTTGGCGACGGCGTCGGCGGTGATGTCGTCGTGCGTCGGGCCGATGCCGCCGGAGGTGAAGACGTAATCGTATTGGCCGCGCAGTGCGTTGAGCGCTGAGACGATGGCATCCTCGTCGTCGGCGACGATACGAACTTCCTTCAAGTCGATGCCGGAAAGCAGCATGACATCGGCGAGATGGCCGATATTCTTGTCTTTCGTTCGGCCAGAGAGCAGTTCGTCCCCGATGGCCAGCATGGCGGCGGTGACAATGGTTTCATTGGTCATGGAAGTATCCGTGGAATTGCGCAGCCGCGCGTTCGAAAAAACGTCTGAGATAGGTAGCGCCGTTTGCGGCGAATGCAAACTGCCGTTTTCGTTTCCTTGACGGCCGTCAAAAAGCATCCGCAAGTGAATATTCGTCTACATCGGGTGAACAGTGCGTTCCAGTTGCAGGGGCTGCGCCTTCGTTTTCCCGCTGATACAAGTCAGCTCGAAAATCAACACGTCCAACAACAGGAGACGTATATGGCTAAGGTTCTGGTTCTCTATTATTCCGCCTATGGTCACATCGAGAAGATGGCCTATGCCGTCGCTGAAGGCGCAAAATCGGCCGGTGCCGACGTGACCGTCAAGCGCGTGCCGGAACTGGTGCCGGAGGAGGTTGCCAAGGCTTCCTACTTCAAGCTCGATCAGGAAGCACCGATCGCATCGCCGGAAGAACTGGCGGAATACGACGCCATCATCGTCGGCTCCGGCACCCGCTTCGGCACGGTCACGTCGCAAATGCGCAATTTCTGGGATCAGACCGGCGGCCTGTGGTTCGGCGGCAAGCTTGTGGGCAAGGTCGGCTCGGTGTTTACCTCTTCGGCTACCCAGCATGGCGGCCAGGAATCGACCATCCTCGGCTTCATTCCGACCCTGCTGCACCACGGCATGGCCGTCGTGGGCCTTCCCTATGCTTTCCAGGGCCAGATGGGCACCGAAGAAGTCAAGGGCGGCTCGCCTTACGGCGCGTCCACGATCACCAACGGCGACGGCTCGCGCCAGCCTTCGGAGATCGAACTGGAAGCTGCAAAGTACCAGGGCGCCCATGTTGCCAAGATTGCGGCCAAGCTCGTCGCCTAATTCGACTGGCGCTCATTGACCTAAAGAAAGGCGCGGCGAAAGCTGCGCCTTTTTGCGTGCCGTAGCCGGCTTAGCTTTCGGCAAAGATGCGCGCCAGCAGCAGCCCCGTTAACAAGATGCCGGCCGCCGCCGCGATCAGATCGGACGTCGCTGCCGCCGAAAATGGCCCGATATAGAAGAAGAGCGCAAAAGCGACGGCGAAGTTCAGCCAGCCCCAGAACACATTCAATCCCGGCGAACTTACCCTGCCGCCGTGCAAGCGGATGAAGGGTGTCCTGAAGGGCCGGCCAAGCACGCCACTGACAAAATGCGGCACGCCGTTGGCGAGAAAAGCGCCGGCCAGGAAGTGTGCGAGAAGAATGGAAAAGGGCATGCGACTCTCCATGAGGCTCTATTAACTGCCATGAGAGCCGATCCGCCGGTCTCTAGCAATCGATCCACGGGTCGTCGTTGAAGTCGTTCCCGGCAGCCTTTGGTCATCACAAATTTCAATGTGCAGCAATGGGCGATGCCGGCGATGTGATCGCTATTTCAGGTGGAATTCATATTCCGTTCACCAATCCTGGTTCAATGAGCAGCTGCAAATTTTAGATAGGAGCTATCATGAGCAAAATTTTCAGCATCGTCGGCGTTGGTGCGCTGACCCTGGTCATGGGCCTCGCATCCGTCGCGCCCTCTGTCGCCGCGCCGCTCTATCAGGCCAAGCCGGCGGCAAGCACCGCTATCGAGCTGGTGCAATACCATCAGCCGGACCGCCGGCATTGGGATAACAACGGACACCACCCGCACCGCCGTCCGCCGCATTATCGTCCCGGCTATTGGAACGGCTATCACGGTTATAAATACGCCCGTCCGGGCTATCGCCGCCACAGCGACGGCTGGTGGTATCCGCGCAAAGCATTCACGATCATCATTCGCTAAGAGTTTAAAGTCGACAAAGATATCAAGGCGGTCCAACGGGGCCGCCTTGTTTTTGATGGCTATTCCGCTTCGGATAGGGGGAGGGGCAAGAGCTCAGCGGCTATCCAGGGATCTGGTGCGGACGACGGGGGTCGAACCCGTATAGCCTAAGGCCGAGGGATTTTAAGTCCCTTGCGTCTACCAATTTCGCCACGTCCGCGTGCCTTTCCAATCAATCAGTTGCCCGATTCAGTCAAGCGGTTGTTCGCTTATATATGCTTCCTCGTGGATTTGGAGGTGCCGGATTTGGCGGTCGTGCCCTCGGTGGGGAGATTTCTCAGAAGATTTTTGAGGTATGTCTCCAGGCAATAATTCTTGAGAGGGTTCTTGTCGCTGCCCAGGTATGAGCAGGTCTTTTCGGCATCCGCCAGCATCTCTCTCGCCTGTTTCGGCGTCACGATGACCGTTCGCGTCGATCCGCGTCCCTGTGTTTCACACGAAGCCAGCGAAGAGGCCAAGACAACCGCAATTAAAACAAAACGCATCCCAAGCTCTCCGAGAAATCCGGGAAGCCAGATGCCATTTTTGCAGTGCTTTCACAATGAGCGCGTCCGGCGTGACAATGCGAGCTGTTCTGCAACCTTGAGCTTCAAGCGAAGCCCGCCGGCACCGGATGAACCGGATTGGAGCGGGCCTCTAACCATCGTCATGATGGCTGGCTCGCATTGGAAGCAGGCCCATCCTTCCTGTCAATTCGAAGATCTTGTGTTGCGACCGGATGTAACATGGTGGCGCGAAACATAGCAGTTGCGCGCTTGATGGTCGCAATGTCGCTTGGACAAGCCGGAAAGCGCACCAAAGAGGCTTTCTCTACTCATGTTTCCTGTGTCATAGCGAAGGTGGATTGAACAGGAACGGACCAAACCCGTGGACAAGCAGGATGTTTCCAACGCCACCGAGGCCGTGCGCGGCCTTTTTCCCGCAACGCCGCTGCAACTGAACGAGCATCTTTCCGCTCGTCATGGTGCGGACATCTGGCTGAAGCGCGAGGATCTGACGCCGGTGCGCTCCTACAAGATTCGCGGCGCCTTCAATTTCTTTCGCAAGGTGATTGCCGCGGGCGGTACCGGCAAGACTTTCGTCTGCGCTTCGGCCGGCAATCATGCGCAGGGCTTTGCTTTCGTCTGCCGCCACTTCGGGGTGCCGGGCGTGGTCTATATGCCGGTGACGACGCCGCAGCAGAAGATCGACAAAACCCGCATGTTCGGCGGTGAATTCATCACCATCAAGCTGTTCGGCGACTTCTTCGACCAATGCTACCAGGCAGCGCGCGAGCATGTGCAGCATATTGACGGTGTGATGGTGCCGCCTTTCGATCACGTCGATATCATCGAGGGGCAGGCGACGGTCGCGGCCGAAATCGCCGAGCAATTGCCAGATGGTGTTGTGCCAGACCGCATCGTGCTGCCCGTCGGCGGCGGAGGATTGGCGGCCGGCATCACCGGTTATTTTGCCGATCGCCTCACCAAGGAGTCATTCGTCTTTGCCGAGCCGGCGGGAGCACCCAGCCTGCGGCGCAGCATGGAGGCCGGGCACGTGGTGACGCTGGCTAAGGTCGACAATTTCGTCGACGGCGCGGCCGTCGGCCGTATTGGCGATCTGAATTTCGCCGCGCTGAAGGATTTTGCGGCGGAGCAGGTCATGCTGATTGCGGAAAACGCCATCTGCGTGACGATCACCGATATGCTGAATGTCGAAGGCGTCGTGCTGGAACCCGCCGGCGCGCTGGCGATCACCGCACTCGAGGCGATGGATCGTGAGAGCATTCGCGGCAAGACGATCGTTGCGGTCGTCTCCGGCGGCAATTTCGATTTCGAGCGTCTGCCCGACGTCAAGGAGCGTGCCATGCGCTATGCCGGGCTGAAGAAATACTTCATCCTGCGACTGGCACAGCGTCCCGGCGCGCTGCGCGATTTCCTCAATCTGCTCGGTCCCGACGACGACATCGCCCGTTTCGAATATCTGAAGAAGAGCGCCCGCAATTTCGGCTCCATCCTGATCGGCATCGAAACCAAGGATCCCGACAATTTCAAGCAACTGGTCGAGAATTTCGAACGCGCCGGCATGGGCTATGAGGACATCACCGAGAACGACATTCTGGCGAACCTGATTATTTAACTTTGCCACCCCACGTCCTTCATGCTAAAGGCGATTCATGGCTTCGATCTTGTCGAATATTCTCTCGATCTTCACCGGTGGCGGCGCTTCGACGACGAGCGCCGAAAAGGCTGGCGGTTCTTCCGTCACCGCTGAGCCGCAGGTGCATGGCGGCTGCACGATCTACGCGACGCCGCAGCGCGAGGGCAGTCAGTTCCGCCTGATGGGCCGGATCGAGAAAGAAGTGAACGGCGAGACGCTGGTGCGCAATTTCATCCGCGCTGATGTCTTCACCTCGCCGGACGATGCGCTCGAGTCGACCTTCCGCAAGGCGCAGCAGATCATCGATCAGAACGGTCCGTCGCTGTTCGCCGATGGCGAGAAGGTTCGCCAGGTCTAAGTTTAGAAAACTGACTTGAACGACAAAGGCCGCCGAATGGCGGCCTTCTCTTTTTCGATTGATTGATCGCGACTAGGCGGCGCGGAAAACCTTGGCGCCCGAGGGTGCGCTTGTCATGCCGCCGTCAACTGTAATTTCGATTGCCGAGACGTTGCTCGAGTCATCAGACGCGAGATAGAGAGCGGCCTTGGCGATTTCTTCGGCTTCGCTCATGCGGCCAAGTGGGCTCATGCCGCCGAGGCGGGCTTCCAACTGGCTCATCGCATCTTCCGTCTGCGCCATCGGCGACCAGATCGGCGTCTTCGTGCCGCCGGGAGTGACCTGGTTGACGCGGATGTTACGCGGCGCCAGCTCAGACGCGAGGTTGCGGGTCATTGAGCGGACGGCGCCCTTGCTGGCGGCATAGGCCGACCAGCCGGCCGAGCCGAGAACGGCATGCACGGAGCCATTGAGAATCACTGACGCACCGTCGTTGAGATGCGGCAGGGCTGCCTGCACGGTGAAGAAGACCGAGGTCAGATTGGTGCGGATGATGGTTTCGAACTGTTCAAGCGAGGTTTGGCCGAGCGGCGTTGCGCCGCCGATGCCGGCATTGGCGAAGACAACGTCAAAATTGCCAAGCTTTTCAGCCGCTTCAGCGAAAGCTTTCTCCGTGGCCGCAACATCGGTCACGTCGACCTGCAGCGGCAATACGTTGCCACCAAGAGCTTCGACGGCGGCGGCAAGGGTTTTTGGATTGCGGCCGGTAATGGCGACCTTGGCGCCTTCGTTGACGAAGACGCGGGCGGTGGCAAGGCCGATGCCGCTGTTTCCGCCGGTGATGATGGCAACTTTGTTCTTGAGACGCATGTTCGTAACTCCTATTGGCTTCAACCGCGATCTGGATTATGATCGTTCTCCATAAGGATTATGACTATAATCCACTTTCGTCAAGGTGCTCCAGGGAGATTTTTGGATGGGCCATTCGCAGTTGGAAAAGCAAAAGACGCATGAGCGGATCGTAACGCTTGCCGCAAAACGCCTGCGGGAGGAGGGGTTGGAGGGCATCGGCGTTGCCGATCTCATGAAGGAAGCGGGCCTGACGGTTGGCGGCTTCTACAAACATTTCGCCTCGCGGGACGAACTCGTGGCCGAGGCCGTTCAGGTGGCGGTGGAGTCATGGCGGCGGCAATTGGAGGGGAAGGGGATTGATCCGGCCGATGTCACCTTGGAACAATATGCCGACGATTATCTAAGTGCCCGTCATCGTGACCATCGCGGCGAGGGCTGTGCCTATGCCGCGTTGACGGCCGATATCGCGCGCAGCGGCGATGCCGTCCGGGCAATCGGGACCGAGGGAATACGGAAGAACATCGAATCGATGACAGCGCGCATGCCGCAGCCGGATGCTGCAGACGCACGGCGCAATGCCATCATCGCGTCCTGTCTGATGACTGGCGCTGTTGGCCTTGCACGGATGGTAAACGACGAAGAGCTTTCCAACGAAATTCTGGAGGCCGCGAGGGGCTTCGTGAAGGAACTGGGGAAAGACGGCGGGAAATAAAAAGAGCAGCCGGTGGGGGGCCGGCCGCTCTCAAAGAATTGCAATTGTTTTGGAGGCTTAAGCGGCCAGCGCCAGCTCGGCTGCGCGGGCCTGGGCAGCGCCGATCGCCTTTTCAGCGGCTTCCGGACCGAAGGCGAGGCCTTCGACATAAACCGTCTCGACATCGGTGATGCCGATGAAGGCGAGAACCGACTTCAAATAGGGAACGGCGTGATTAAGCGGAGCGGCCGGGCCTTCGGAATAGACGCCACCGGAAGCGAGAACAATATAGGCCTTCTTGCCGGTCGCCAGACCCTTCGGACCGGTTTCCGTGTAGGTAAAGGTGCGGCCGGCGCGGGCGACGTTGTCGATCCAGGCCTTCAGCGACGAATAGATGTTGAAGTTGATGAGACCGGTGCCGATGACCACGGTGTCGGCGGCGAGCAACTCGTCCACCAGTTCGTCGGAAACCTTGATGGCTTCGGCCTGTTCGGCGGTGCGAGCCTCGACCGGCGTGCGAATGGCAGCGGTGAAGAGTTCATCGATATGCGGCAGCGGCGCGACGGCCAGATTGCGACGGGTGATCGTCTTGCCCGGGTTCTGGGCCTTGATTTTGTCGGCAAGCTCGCTTGCGATCTTGGTGGAGAGCGAATCGCTGCGCGGGCTGGAGGTCAGCAGGAGAATAGAGGACATGGTAGTGTTCCTTTTCAATGGGTTGCTAGAGTCGAGCCGGGAAGTCGACCCCGTTCGAAGAAACAAATAAGTCTGCAGTGCCATCGAAAAAACTGTGATAATATGGATCGGAATTATCGATAGAATGGATGGCCAATGCTTCCCAATCCCACTCTCGACCAGCTGCAGGTCTTTTTGACCGTTGCCGAATCCGGCAGCTTTTCGGCCGCTTCGCGCATGCTCAATCGTGCGCAGTCGGTAATCAGCTATACGATCGCCAATCTCGAGGCTCAGCTCGAAATGCCGCTATTCGAACGTTCCGGCTCGCGCCAGCCGACGTTGACGGATGCGGGCAGGGCGATGCTGGAGGATGCGCGCCGCATCGTTGGCGACCTTGAGGTCATGCGCGCACGTGTCAAAGGTATGAAGACCGGGCTTGAGGCCGAAGTGGCTGCGGCCATCAGCGTCATGGTGCCGACCAATGTCCTGGTCGAGGTCCTGAGTGAATTCCGCGAGCGTTTTCCATCAGTTTCATTGCGGCTCGACACGGGCGAGCTCGGCATGATGATGGATCTCGTCGCCAGCGGCAAATCGACGATCGGCATCGGCGGCGCTGTGCTGAAGCAGGATGATTCGCTGGTCATCGAGCGCATCGGCCACGCCTTCATGATGCCGGTCGCCTCGCCGAGCCACCCGCTCGCTCACATCAAGGGACCGCTCACACTCGGCGATGTGCGGGAGGAGGTGCAATTGGTCGTCACCGACGCTTCGGGCCTCACCAAGGGCCGGGATTTCAACGTGCTATCCTACAAGACCTGGCATGTCAGCGATATCGCCACCAAACATCATCTGATTCGTGGTGGCCTCGGCTGGGGCGGCCTGCCGGCCTCGCTTATTCTTGAAGATCTGCAGAAGGGCCGGTTGGTGCACCTCGACCTCGATGCTTATGAACAAGGCGAATATCCGGTCTATGCCGTGCGCAAGCTCTCCAATCCTCCCGGCCCCGCCGCCGCTTGGATGATCGAAGCCTTCCGTATGCGCCTTTCCATGTGCCCGGGTCGGGCAGACTTCAAAACGTTCTTCGAAACATTTGATGCGGATGAGGAGCCACTCGCCGCAGAATAAAATCGGGCGCCTTTTGAGGCGCCCGATTTATTCGCGGAGCTATTTGGCGGCCTAAAGAACCAGCCGGAAGTTATGGAAGCCGTCGGTACCTTCGCCGGCATCTTCGATTTTGACGCTCTTGACTTCGGCCAGGAAATCCTTGGCTTTAGGCGAGCTCTGGAACACGACAGTCGTGCCCGGCAGCGGCTTGAAGGTCCAATTGCCGTCGGCGGTCGGATTGATGGTGCCTTGGTCGTGGACATAACGGACGATGACGTCGCGGTTGGTGTCCGGAGCTTGATAGACGACCTTGTCGGACGCGATTTCCGGGAAGTTGCCGCCGCCGCCGGCGCGGTAGTTGTTGCTGACGACCAGGAATTTCTGAGCCGGATCAATCGGCTTTCCGTCGAATTGCAGGTTCTGGATGCGGTTGGCGTCAGCGCTCAGCAGCTTGCCGTCGTCGCCAAAGCGACGTGGCTGCGATAAGTCGATCTGGTAGGTGACACCGTCGATGACATCGAAGTTGAAGGAGGGGAAGCTGTCGTTCAGAAGCGGAACATCTTTCGAGCCCGGCTGGATTTGATTGAACATCGCTGCCGACATTTCCAGCCAGTTCTTCACCTGCGCGCCGTTGATGACGACCGCTTGTACCGTGTTCGGATAGAGATAGAGGTCGGCGACATTCTTGATGGCGATATCGCCAGCGGGGACGTCGGTATAATAGTCGACGCCGTTGCGGCCGCCGCATTTGAAGGGGGCCGCTGCCGAAAGCACCGGAAGATCCTTGTACTGCGTCTCCTTCAGCATGTCCTTGATGTACCAGGTCTGCGCCTGGCTCACGACTTGCACCGACGGATCGTCAGCAACGAGCGCGAAGTAGGAATAGAGCGGCGCCGACGTCTTGCCGACCGGCGTGCGGACATAGGCGAGCGTCGCTTCGTGCTCGGCCTTGGCGGCTTCGACCACTTCCTTCTTGTCGGCGACGTCAGCGATGATCTTCTTCTTGTCGTCGCGGTGGTAGATCGGCCGTGCCTCGGAGGTGAAGTCGACAATTTTCCAGCTACTGCCGTCCTTTTCCAAGAGCAGGTCGATCAGGCCGAGATGCGAACCCCAGAAGCCGGCCATGACAGCAGGCTTGCCCTGTAGCGTACCCTTCACCGGATCGGCGTTCTTGATGCCGTCCCAGGTCTTCGGGCCAGGGAAAACGAGGTGCTGGTGACCCGTAAAGATCGCGTCGATGCCGTCAACGCCGGCAACATAGAGCGAGGCGTTTTCCATCTTGTCGGCCGGGCCGCTGCCGTCGATGCCGGAATGCGAGAGGGCGATGACGATATCGGCGCCTTCTTCTTTCATCACCGGCACCCAGGCCTTGGCGGCCTCGACGATATCGCGCGTCTGTGCCTTGCCTTCGAGATTCTTGATGTCCCAGAGCATGATCTGCGGCGGCACGAAGCCGATGAAGCCGATCTTGATCGTGTTCTCGTTACCGGCGCCGTCCTTGATCTTCTTTTCGAGGATCATGTACGGCTTGAAGAACAGGTCGTCCTTCTTCGGGTCGGAAGCCAGCTGGCCCTTGGTCAGGTTGGCGCAGACGAAGGGGAAATTCGCGCCGCCGAGCACCTTGAACATGAAATCGAGGCCGTAGTTGAATTCATGGTTGCCCAGCGTGCCGACTTCGTAGCCAAGCGTGTTCATCGCCTTGATGACAGGATGGACGTCGCCATCCTTCATGCCGTGTTGATAGGCCATGTAATCGCCCATCGGATTGCCCTGCAGCACGTCGCCATTATCGATCAACAGCGAGTTGGTGGCTTCGGCGCGGATGTTGTCGATGATCGTCGCCGTGCGCGACAGGCCCATCGTGTCGTTCGGCTTGTCGGCATAGTAGTCGTAGGGGAAGACGTTGACGTGAATGTCGGTGGTTTCCATCAGCCGCAGATGCGCCTGATTGCTGGCCGCGCGGGCCGCGAATGGATGCAGAACGATGAGCGCGGCGGTGGCGCTGAGGCCCTGCAGCAGGGAACGGCGCGACATGCTGGGCAATTCCAGAATGGAAGACATGAAACACTCCTTCAACGATAAATCTATGGCCCTCGATCACCTCTCGAGGTGAGGGAGACTAGGACGATTTGTGAAGGTGTGCACTACTAATATGACAGGCTTATTGTGGCCTCGCCGCCGAGGTTGCAAGCGGCCGTCAACGCTTGAGAACGGGCTGTATGTCCTTGTGGAAAAAGCGGAAATAGGAGGCAACCTGCGCCGCCGCGTTGGAGGAGGGATCGAATTCGATGCCGATTCGGCCGCTGTGGATCCAGCGTACGACGCCATCCAATATGCCGATATCGTCGCACTCGACACGAACCTTACTGCCGGCGGCGGCATGGATCGGCGATTGCAGGTCGAGTGCGATACCGCTGGTGGAAATATCGACCACGCGGCCAGCGACCGCCCTCGCGAAATACCGAACCCGTCCCATCAACCGGGTACGGTTGCGCGGCGAACGCCTCGCCTTGATTTTCAGATTGCTCTGGGTGAGCGGTTTTGAAATCGGCTGCATGACTGACCTCGATGCGTACGTGTCTCTGACCACACGAATAACAGGCATGCATTGAAAGGCGCTTAGGACGACCGGTAAAATTGAAATCATCCGTTCCGAATCGGAACCGGCTTCTCTTAACGTTGCAGCACCGGACTAGCGTCCTTGTGATAGAAACGGAAATAGGCCGTCACCTGTGCTGCCGCATTAGACGACCCGTCGAATTCCACGCCGATCCGTCCGCTTCTGAGCCATCGCACAGTGCCCTCCAGGGCGCCGAGCTCCCGGCACTCGAGCCGGACCTTGCTGCCGCGAATGCCGTTAAACGGTCCGCCGAGATCGAAGGCTAGGCCGGTTGTCGAAATATCGGTCACCTGTCCCGGAGTGGGTCTGCCGAGGTAAGTCAATGTTGCTGCTATCCGACAGCGCGTGCGCGGCGCCCGCCATCCCTTTTGCGTCGAAGTGCTTGATGAGTAAAGGTTAATTTGAGCAGGCATGAAAATAACTTTGGTTAAATATCTATGCCGGCACCGTTAACTTTCGCTCGTTAAGCCAAACCTAGTAAAATGGTTAAAATGCGATCTAACCTATTGTTCTTTCAGTCGGAAAGGTTAATTTCGGAGCGCGCGACGCGTTACGCGAAAGTAATGGATTGCAACCTTCGTATGCAGGTTGAATAAGGGGTTGTGGGGAGAGATGACATTGCGCATTGTTTCATTGAATGTTTGGGGCGGTCGGTTGCATGAACCGCTGATGCGGTATTTGGTTGATGTCGAAGCGGATGTTCTGTGCCTGCAGGAGGTCACGCGCACCCAGGATGCGCAGTCCGAATGGCTGGTCTATCGCGACCACGGCGTCGAACTTCCACAGCGAGCCAATCTTTTCGAGGAGATCGGCGCAGTCCTGCCCACGCACGACGCCTTCTTCAGCCCGACAGCGCGGGGTGATCTCTTTGATGGCGATCGACGGATTGCTTCCGAATTCGGCCTGGCGACCTTCGTGCGCAAGTCCTATCCGGTCATCGGCCAGGCCTCGGGTTTCGTGCATGGGGAATTCTCCGCCGATGGCTGGGGGCCACATCCCCGCTCGCGCAATGCCCATTGCATCCGCCTCTACAACTATGAAAGCGGTTTTGCCGTCAGCGTCGCCCAAATGCATGGCCTGCGCGACACCGACGGCAAGGGTGACACGCCGGCGCGCCGTCACCAAGCAAATGCATTGGTGGAACTCATTCGGCACGTTCGGCAGGGTGATGAGAGGCTGGTCGTGTGCGGCGACTTCAATGTCCTGCCGGGGAGCGTAACCTTCGACACCCTCAGCGCATTGGGACTTTCTGATCTCATTACCTCGCGCGGTCACCGCGACACACGGACCTCCTTTTACAGCAAGGAGCCGCGTTTCGCCGACTATATGTTAGTGACCCCAGCGGTGGAGGTGATGACGTTCGACGCGGTCGCCGAGCCGGAAGTCTCCGACCACCGCGCCTTGCTGCTGGATCTGCGGTAGTTCGGCCGGTCGCGTGGCTTAAAGACCGACATTCGGCCGGTCGATGATTTCGCGCAAAGCGAAGCTGGAATTAATTTTCACCACATGCGGCAGAGCCGAAAGCCAGTCGCGGTGGATGCGTTCGTAGTCCTCGAGATCGCGCGCGGCGACGCGCAGGATATAATCGTATTCGCCGGACATGAGATAGCAGACGAGCACGTTCGGGCAGCGCTTTACCGCCGCTTCGAATTCCGACAGCGTTTTGGCAAATTGGCCGGACAGCGAGATATGCACGATCGCGATCATCTTATAGTCCAGCGCCTTGTGCGACAGCCGCGCATGATAGCCGCCGATGACGCCCTCCTTCTCCAGAATGTCGAGCCGGCGCGAACAGGCGGACGGTGACAAGCCCACCTTTTCGGCAAGCTCGGCATTGGTGATCCTGGCGTTCTGTTGCAGCACCCGCAAAATCGAACGATCCATGGTGTCTATATCTGGCATTCGAAGATCCTTCGAAAAATTTCTCTTTGGCGCAATAATTCACGAAAAATAGGCATTTGCAAATTGTCTTTGCAAGGACATTTCAAAGCAGAGGTGGTCTCATTCACATCGGAGCGTTGCAAACCGAATAAGCATTCAGGGAGAAATAAAATGCGCGTTGGTTGCCCGAAAGAGATCAAGAATCACGAATATCGCGTCGGCCTGACGCCCGCATCCGTCCGTGAATATGTCGCCCATGGTCATGAGGTCTGGGTCGAGACCAAGGCCGGTGCCGGTATCGGCGCTGACGATCACGCCTATATCGCCGCCGGCGCCAAGATCGCCGCCAGCGCAAAGGACATCTTCGAAAAGTGCGACATGATCGTAAAGGTCAAGGAGCCGCAGCCTTCCGAATGGGCGCAACTGCGCGACGGTCAGCTTCTCTATACCTATCTGCATCTCGCGCCCGATCCGGAGCAGACCAAGGGGTTGATCGCCTCCGGCGTCACCGCCATTGCCTATGAAACCGTTACCGACGAGCGCGGCGGCTTGCCGCTGCTGGCACCGATGTCGGAAGTCGCCGGTCGTCTGTCGATCCAGGCCGGCGCAACAGCGCTGCAGAAAGCCAATGGCGGCCTTGGCATCCTGCTTGGCGGCGTGCCGGGCGTCTTGCCGGCCAAGGTCGCGATCATCGGCGGCGGTGTCGTCGGCCTGCATGCCGCCAAGATGGCCGCCGGCCTCGGCGCCGATGTCAGCATTCTCGATCGTTCACTGCCGCGCCTGCGCCAGTTGGACGATATCTTCAACGGCCGTGTCCATACGCGCTATTCCAGCATCCAGGCGCTGGAAGAAGAGGTTTTCGCCGCTGATCTCGTCATCGGCGCGGTGTTGATCCCCGGTGCTGCCGCCCCGAAGCTCGTGACACGCGAAATGCTGTCGGGCATGAAGAAGGGGGCCGTCATCGTCGACGTCGCCATCGACCAAGGCGGCTGCTTCGAAACCTCGCATGCAACTACCCATTCCGAGCCGACCTATGAGGTCGACGGCATCGTGCATTATTGCGTCGCCAATATGCCGGGTGCGGTTCCGGTTACCTCGGCGCAAGCGCTGAACAATGCCACCATCTATCACGGCCTCGCCCTCGCAGACCGCGGCCTGCGCGCCATCGCTGAGGACAAGCACCTGCGCAACGGCCTCAACATCCACAAGGGCCGTGTCACCAACAGGCCGGTAGCCGAAGCCCTCGGCTACGAAGCCTTTGCACCGGAAAGCGTCTTGAACGTAGCGTAAATCCCATCGCGCTGCGTCATATGGAGGCGCTGGCATTCTCATATGCCGGCGCTTCTTTTTTATCGACTTTGTCGATCCGGCATTGGTAGCAATTGTTGCGTGCCGAGCGGACATGCACATAGGCGATGCCCTCGCGGCTCAAGAGCTCGGCAGCGTAGGTCTTGATGTCACCGATCGGCGTCACCGCGCCGGTGCCGTAGACGATACGGTTATTTTCGGCGTAACCACGCACAATGAAATCCGGGCTCGTCGTCAGTACAGGCGGCAGGACTTCCTTGGCCGTATAACGTTCGCAAGGTACCTTATGCAGGAATACCGGCCCCGTCTCGGCATAGGGCTGCAACTCCGGAAACGGCCGGTAGGCAAAGACAAAAAGCTCTACGCCCGCATCGATATTTCGCAAGCAATGGCGGCAGGGATGGCCCGGACCGTCGGAGATCATTGTCTCTGGTCGGTGACCGTAGGCATCCACGCCGCCATTCCAGAGGGCTTGGGCATCGGACGTGGGCATGGCGGCAAAAGCAATGGCGGACATGACAAATCTCCTTCTTGGTTTGTCATGTGATGCGCCGCGATGGCAGGAGAATCCACCCGATTCCTGCGCCAGCCACTCACCCAAATGTGGAATCGCCAAGCCATTCACGTGAATGCCCGTTGTTCTGCAAACCGACGAGATTACTTTCTGGTCTGAAGATATCTCCCGCAAGGCGATGAGGGCTTTGCGCCAAAAGCCGCCATTCCGCTCCATGCGGGTGATTAGATCACGAATTCCTCCTCGTACGTCTGTGGCTCGGGAACGACCGTAACCTCCACCGGAACGATCCAATTGGCCGCGTAGCTCTCGCAGTCGGAACGCTGGAGGTCGGGCTGCACGCACCCCGCCCCATCGATGGCGCGACATCGCAGTATATATCGCCCCACTTCTTCAGGGGTCCACATGTACTCCCACAAGCGCCATGCAAAGGGACGTTCTGTTTCGAGGAGCCTTCCCTCTCGCCAGCCCCTGCCATCTCCGGTGCAGACCTGCACCTGCCGGATAACAGCCTCTCCGCTCCAGGCGGCTCCGAAAATCCGGTACGGTTGGCCGACGATGAGATGCGCTCCCTGTACGGGACGCGCGATCTGCGCTTTGACCTCCATCTCCGCAAGGGGGACCAGCCTGGGTTCCCCGAGGCTGCGCTCCCAACGGAAATAGTCGCGCGCCTGCCAGTAGCCAAGGAACGGTTGCTCCACAACCGTGATATGCGTGATCCACTTGACCCAAGCCATGCCGAACCAGCCACCCACGACCGCGCGTAGCGGGTAGCCGTGATCGCGCGTCAACGCCTCCTCGTTCATCGAATAGGCAAGGATCGTGCTGTCAGCGATGGCCTTCTCAAGCGGTAAACTGCGCGCAAAAGCGATGGGGCCGGGAGAAGCCGTTTTCTTGTTCGTGTCGACGACGCCGCTGTCGGCGCCTGCGAGCAGAACCTCACGTGCGGTTCGCTTAACGCCCGCCATTTCCAAAATCTCGCGCAGAAGAACACCTGTCCACGCGGCATTGCCGACGGCTCCGTTCTGCCACTGCAACCCCTCCTTCGGCGGCACATAGTAGACGCGCCCGTTCCCTGCGCACTCGACGACGGCGGTGAAAGTCGTGCTCCGCATCGCCTTGATGCTGTCGAGGTCAAGTTCGATCGGCCGCTCCACCGCCCCGCCAACGCGCAATCTCCAGTCTCGCGCATCGAGGTCCGGCGACTGGAAATGGTTTCGCACGAAGAACAGCTCGGTTGGAATCAGCCAATCGGAGAGCGACGCAAACGGAAACTCGATGTTCTGTGGGGATTTCTGTCGAACTATTAGACTGGGTTGCTGTGGTGTCGGCATCGTCCTCGTCCCCCCGCACAACGTCGGCTCTCGGTCGCGCGGATTCCGGTACGATCACACCGCCCCTCGCAGTGCGTCTGTCGCATTCCGCCTTCGGGCCGCATTCTAGCACATACCGCACGTTCCTTGGATCGACCGATAGCAGCCGTGGTCAAAGGTGCGGGACCGAAAAATTTGAGCGATTCCACATTTGGGTTAGTGGCTGGGATTCCTGCGGCTAGCTCTTCTTCGCCAACTCCAGCAATTCCTTGTCGCTCAGCGGCCGCACGATACCTTCGCCGGTCGACACCGGGGAGAAGCCGAACATCTGGTAGAGCTGGAGCGCTCGCGGATGGTCGAGATTGTTGGTGGTCGTGGTGATGCGTTGCGGGCTCAGTGTCCACATGGCGTAGAGCGCCTGCAACAGGAACCATTTGCCGATGCCGAGGCCGAGAGCGTGCTCGATAAGGCCGAAATGGCTGAGCTCGATCGTCTCCTCATCCTCACGGAAATATTCGAAGAAGCCGGCCGGAGCGCCATTGACATAGAGCACGCTGATGTCGTTGCGCTGGTCGTGCAGGACCGCCGTCAGCTCCTCGTCATGCATGCGAAGCCGATCGACCCAATGCCAGCGGGCGCCGACCTGGCGATAAAGATAGCGGTAGAAAGGCAGCGGGATGCCGGGCGAGCGCATGATTGCCGTCTGGATGTTGACAGGCACAGGCAGGCTCGCCTTTGGCGGCGCTGTCATTTCCAGCCGGGTAATATGGACTTTGAGCGACGATGGCGTTTTCACGGGGACCGCGCCGCTCAGTCTTTGCCAGTGACGATGCGGGTATCCGGCCGGCTGCCCCATTCCGACCAGGAGCCGTCATAGAGCCGGTTAGCGCCATGGCCGAGCGATTCCAGCGCCAGCGTGATGATAGCGGCGGTGATCCCGGAGCCGCAGGTGGTCACCACAGGCTTTTCGAGATCTATGCCGGACTTCTCGATCGTCTCGCGCAGTTCCGGCAGGGACTTGAACTTGCCGTTTACAGCAAAGCTGCCGGACGGCAGGCTTTTCGCGCCCGGCATGTGGCCGGAGCGCATGCCTTCGCGCGGCTCTGGCTCTGTGGCGGCGAAGCGGCCGGCACTGCGGGCATCGGCAATCTGCAGAGAGCTGCTGTCGACGATTTCGCGCATCTCGTCGAATGGGACGATACGGGCGGCACTGAAATTCGGCTTGAAGGTGACGGAGGGGAATGTGGGCAGGGCGGTTTCCAGCGGCCGTCCTTCCGCCTTCCAGCCGTCCAGGCCGCCGTCGAGTACGAAGACGTTCGGGGCGCCCATGACGACATGGAACAGCCACCAGACGCGCGGCGATGCGAAGACGCCGGGGCCGTCATACACGACGATCCGGTCAGTCTCCTTGATACCAAGCTTGCCGACCTCAGCCGCGAAAAATTCTGGCGAAGGCACCATGTGCGGCAGGTTGGTGGAATGATCGGCGATCTTGTCCTGATCGAAGCGGATAGCGCCAGGAATATGGCCGCTGGCATATTCGGCATCGGCATCGCGCTTCTGAGCCGGCAGATAGAAGGACGCGTCCAGGATGCGCAGATCCTTGGCGCCCAATTCGTTCTGCAGCCAATCGGCGGATGCGACGAAACGGCTCTTCTCCGCTGTCATGATGATTTCTCCCTGATTTATATCGGGCCTTGTTTATACCAGGAACCGTCGGCTCAAGCTTCGTCGGTGGGCGTGCCGAAACGGATACGGAAGCGGCGGTTCTCTTTGCCCTTCTTCTCGATCTTGGCGATGTAGATTGCCCCGACTTCCTGCGTCTCCGACACATGTGTGCCGCCGCAGGGCTGGCTGTCAACGGCGGAGTTGTCGCCGATGCAGACAAGACTGACGCGGCCGAGGCCAATCGGCGGGCGCACATTCTTAGATTTCACGATACCCGGATTGGCTGCAAGCTCATCATCCGTGATCCACTGGACGAAGACGGGATGGTTCTCGTTGACGAGCGCCATCATCTTTGCCGTCACCTCGTCCTTGTCGATCGTCTCGCTCATGTCGAAATCGACGCGACTTTCATCCTCGCCGACCGCCGCGCCCGTGATCGGATACTGGCAGACGACCGAGAGCAGGTGGCAGGCCGTGTGCATGCGCATCAGTCTGTAGCGGCGCGGCCAGTCGACGTGCAGCACCAGCTTTTCGCCGACGGCAGCCAGTGCTTCGCCTTCGAGCGGCACATGGACGATGATATCCTTCGTCGCCCCGTGCTTGGTCTGGCCAAGCACGATTTTCGAACCGTCGACCCGCTCGAAGAAACCGGTGTCGCCTGGCTGTCCGCCCGAGGTCGCGTAGAAACAGGTTTGATCGAGTTCTATGCCCCCATCCTCGTGAATTGCGGTTACGATAGCTTCGGTCGTCGAGAGATAGAAATCGTCACGATAGAGGGCATTCACCGGCATAAGATCACGCTAGATTCTCGTAAGGAACAGGAATATCGGAATTCGCCGTCAGATATGCCGGCAGCGGCAGACCCTTCGACTTCAGGAAATCCGGATTGAAAAGTTTGGACTGATAGCGATTGCCATAGTCGCAGAGGATGGTCACGATCGTATGGCCCGGGCCAAGATCCCGGGCAAGGCGCACGGCGCCAGCAATGTTGATCGCCGTCGAGCCGCCGAGGCAAAGCCCTTCGTGTTCGACCAGATCGAAGACATAGGGCAGGGCTTCCGCATCGGTGATCTGATAGGCGAAGTCGGGCGTAAAGCCTTCCAGATTCGCCGTCACGCGCCCCTGGCCGATACCCTCGGTGATCGAAGAACCGGAGGATTTCAACTCGCCATTCTTGTAGAATTCATAAAGCGCGGCGCCTTCGGGATCGGCGATGCCGATCTTGACGTCCTTGTTGAAGGCATGCAGGCCCATGGCCACGCCCGCCAGCGTGCCGCCGGAGCCGACCGAGCAGATGAAGCCGTCGATCTTGCCGTTGGTATCGCGCCAGATCTCCTTGGCCGTCGTTTCGATATGCGCTTGACGGTTGGCGACATTGTCGAACTGGTTCGCCCAGATCGCGCCGTTCGGCTCGGTCTTCGCCAGCTCCGCAGCAAGCCGGCCGGAAATCTTCACGTAGTTGTTCGGATTCTTATAGGGAACCGCAGGCACCTCGACGAGTTCAGCGCCAAGCAACTTCAGCGCGTCCTTCTTTTCCTGGCTCTGCGTTTCCGGAATGACGATGACGGTGCGGTAGCCGAGCGCCTTGGCAACCACCGTCAGGCCAATACCGGTATTGCCCGCGGTCCCCTCGACGATGACGCCGCCGGGTTTCAGCAGGCCTTTCTTTTCGGCATCGCGGATGATGTAAAGCGCGGCGCGATCCTTGACCGACTGGCCGGGGTTCAGGAACTCCGCCTTGCCGAGAATGGTCGAGCCCGTCGCCTCGGAGGCACCCTTGAGCTTGATCAGTGGCGTGTTGCCGATCGCTTCTAGGACGGAGGGGTGGACGGTCATGGAATCTCTGCCTTCTGTTCAGGACTACTGTAAGAACGGTCTTTTCCCTTCACAAGGCTGCGCAGGCAAGAAATTCTGTTCCCCGCTATTTGTTCAAGCTGCAAAATTCGACTTGGTCGGGTTTATTTGGCGAAGCACTGCTGCGATGTTGAAGTCACTGATGGGTGACGTTGATTTCGGCATCGAACTGCTAAACTGGCCGAAAGCGGCCACAATGATGCGCTATCTCTAAAATGCTACGGACGGCCGGGATTGAGCGTTTGATGTAGCCGGTCGCCAGCCAAGGAGAAGAGCCATGAGCCCGTTCATCGCACGTCCTGAACACGGAGTCGTTTGGATTACCGGCGCCAGTTCTGGGATCGGCCGCGCGCTCGCGCTGAAACTGGCGGAGGAAGGGTACAAAGTAGCCGTCACAGCTCGCAGCCATGACAAGCTCTTGGCGTTGCAATCGGAGGCAAGCGGGCTTACCGGCAGCATAGTCGTTCTCGATGGAGACGTGACCGATGCCAAGGACATGGAGCACACCGTTGCCGCGATCGAATATCAGCACGGCCCCGTTGCCTTGGCGGTTCTGAACGCCGGCATTTATTTGCCGGCGCGGGGCGAAGACCTCAATCATGAGGTCTTCGAGCGCAGTTTTGCAGTCAATCTTCATGGCGTCATCAATTGTCTCGTTCCGGCGGTCCGGGAGATGCGCGCCAGGGGATATGGCCAGATTGCCATCGTATCATCGGTGGCCGGTTATGGCGGCTTGCCCGGCAGCGCAGCTTACGGCGCGACCAAGGCTGCCCTTATCAACATGGCCGAAAGCCTGAACTTCGAGCTTGATCGTATGGGCATCCATATCCAGCTCGTAACCCCGGGATATGTCGACACGCCACTGACGGCAGAAAACAAGTTCGAGATGCCGGACATAGTCTCGGCACAACAGGCGGCCGATGCGATTGCCGCCGGATTGAAATCACCGGCCTTCGATATCTCTTTCCCGAAGGGTATGGTCTATCGCGCAAAGCTTTTGAAATTCTTGCCTTATAGCCTCTACTTCCGAGTGATCAGATATTTTCTCGGCAGCGGTCGCAAGCGCCAATCCGTCGGCGCGCGAGCGACTCCGCATCCGGCGGAGTAAGGCTATCTTTCGTTTTTCAGCGATGCGTACGCATCGAGTGCGCGCTGCCGCGCCACGGCGTGATCGACGATCGGCCGAGGATAGTCTTTGTCAAGCACTATGCCTGCACGCTTTAGCACATCGTCGGGCGCCTCGAACGGCCGATGGATATATCTGCTATCGAGGTTAGCCAGTTCCGGCACGAATGTCCGGACATAGCCACCGTCCGGATCGAATTTCTCCCCCTGCAGCACCGGGTTGAATATGCGGAAGAAGGGAGAGGCATCGGCGCCGGAGCCCGCCACCCACTGCCAGTTCGCGGCGTTGTTTGCCGGATCGGCATCGACTAGCGTGTCGCGAAACCAGGCCTCGCCTACGCGCCAATCGATCAGCAGGTCTTTTATCAGGAAGGAGGCGACGATCATGCGAACGCGATTGTGCATCCAACCGTGTTGCCAGAGCTGCCGCATGCCGGCATCGACAATTGGATAGCCCGTTTGCCCACGCCGCCAGCTATCGACAAGCTTTGCATCCGAGCGCCATGGAAAATCATCATAGCGATCGTTCCAGTTGTCGGAACCGAGTTTCGGGAACTGGAAGATTTGGTGATAGCAGAATTCTCGCCAGGCAAGCTCCTTGCGAAAGCGAACGATATTGTCCGTCTGAAACTTTCCAGCCAGCCCCTGCGCGGCATGCCACATGCGGGCAGGCGAGATTTCGCCGAGCGCCAGGTGTGGCGAAAGCAGGGAGGTTGCCGGCTTGTTGGGAAAATCGCGATCGACCGCATAGCTCTCGAGAGCCGTGTCGAGGAAGCTCTCCAGCTTCTCACGCGCGCCGGCTTCACCCGGTGTCCACATATCCGGGAAATTGGATGCCCAGTTCGGCTTGGTGGGCAGCAGCGACCAGGAGGCGAGCGAGTCCGAATCAGGCCAATGCTCGGGGGCTTCGAGCTTTTCAGGCGCTTCGATCGGGCATGGTGGTTCGCCGGATAGCTCCAGTGCGCGCCAGAACGGCGTGTAGGTCTTGTAAGGCGTGCCGGTGCCGGTGCGCAAACGCGACGGCTCGTGCAGAAGCTGGCCGGCAAAGCTACCAGCCTCGATACCGCTGTCGCGAAGAGCCTTTTTGACCTGGGTGTCGACTGCTATGCCAGCCGGATCGTAACGCCGATTCCAGACGATGGACGCGGCGCCCGTCTCCGCAAGAAGCTTTTCGAGCACCGTTTGCGCGTCGCCTTGCCGAAGAATGAGCTGGCTGTTGAGCGCGCCCAGAGCTTTCTGCAGCGCGGCCAGCGAATGATGCAGCCACCACTCTTGCGCTGCACCGAGCGGCCCGCAACTCTTAGCTTCCGGCTCACGAATATAGATGGGAATGACGGGCCGGCCGGATATCGCGGCGGCGTGCAGGGCATGATTGTCGTCAAGGCGGAGATCCTTGCGAAACCACAGCAGGACGGGATTCGGCTCTTTCTTCGATGTGGTCATGGTCCTGGCCGATCGCCCGTCCTCTATTTCTTCATGTGCTTCGTTGATGCCGGAACCAATATACGGCGTCGGCAGTGAAATGGTTCCACCACTGCGCGTTTCATAAGGGAATCGCGCACGCAACTCCCGTGAGGAATTCGGGGTACCTCGTGTGATATAAGGGTCCTTGTCACCGTTTTGTAATGCAAGTTCGCTAGCAGTCCAGCGAACTGACAGGCCCAGAATTGACAGGCAGGGAAGAGCAAGATGGCAGAAATCCGGATCGAGCAAGTCCGCAAGGCCTATGGACGCAATCAGGTCGTGCACGGCGTCGATTTGAACTTCCGCTCCGGCGAGTTCGTCGTCATTCTCGGCCCCTCCGGTTGCGGTAAATCCACCCTGCTGCGCATGATCGCCGGTCTTGAGGACATTTCGTCTGGCGAGATCGTCATCGACGGCAAGGTCGTCAATCAACTCGAGCCGCGCGAACGTGGCTGCGCCATGGTCTTCCAGAACTACGCGCTTTATCCGCACATGGATGTCGCCGCGAATATGGGCTACGCGTTGAAGGTGGCCGGTGTGCCGCGCGAAGAGCGCGACCGCCGCATCAAGGAAACGGCTCGCATCGTCGGCCTGGAAGATTTCCTCGCCCGCAAGCCGTCCGAGCTTTCCGGCGGCCAGCGCCAGCGCGTCGCCATGGGGCGCGCCATCATCCGCGAACCGAAGGTCTTCCTCTTCGACGAACCGCTCTCCAACCTCGACGCCAAGCTACGCGTGCAGATGCGCGTCGAAATCCGCCGCCTGCACAAGCGCCTGTCGGCCACCTCGGTTTTCGTCACCCACGATCAGGTCGAAGCCATGACGCTCGCTGACAAGCTGGTGGTCATGTACAAGGGCAATGTCGAGCAGGTCGGCACCCCGCTCGAAGTCTACAACACGCCGCGCACCCGCTTCGTCGGCTCCTTCATCGGCTCGCCGGCCATGAACTTCCTTGAAGGCACCTTCTCGGCGAATGGCGAGCAGTTCATCTTCGACGGACTGCCGATCGCCGTCGATGCCAATATCGGCAAGCGCCACGCCGGCCAGCCGGTTGCTTTCGGCATTCGTCCTGAACATGCTCGCCTGGTGCCGGCCGGTACGCCGGGCGCCGTTCCCGCCACGATCGATTTCGTCGAAGAACTCGGCGCCGGCCGCGTCATCTATTGTGACATCAATGGATCGAACTTCGCCGTTGCCGTCGCCGACCATACCACGGGCCAAACGGGCGACGCCGTCGGCCTGGAGCTTCCCCAGCAGAATACGCATCTTTTTGCTCAGGACACAGGCCTAAGGCTCGACGCCATTGCCTCCGTCACACCCCTCAAGGTCGTGGCAAACTAATTTCAGATATAAATTTTCAGGAAGTGCGCCCGGAGATCCCATGGATTTCCGGGCTTTTCATTTGTTGCTTGGAAGAGAGCGGGCTAAAGGCCGAACCTGTCCCTTGTCCGCACCGCGCACTCCATCGGCGTTGCCGTGCTGGTGTCGATTTCCAGGTTGTAGCTGACATCCCGGTGGACGCGATCATATCGCCATCGCGCAGCCCGATCGGCCGGTCACCACGCTGCCTTTCCCGCGCCTCAAGAACATCGAGGGGGGCGAGAACACCAACGATATGCAGAGAGAAATCGGACAGGAGCGCCGCGGGGAGCGTCAAGCCGTTGCCGCGCCCTCCAGCAAGGCGCGGCAACAATCCTCTCATTTCTCGGTAACGATCAGGCCCCGAACGATCCAACGCTGCATCAGCGCGACCACGAAGAGCGGCGGCAGCATGGTGATCAGAGTGCCGGCCATGGCGATATTCCAGGTGGGAACACCGCCGCCTTCGTTTGGAATGAGGCTCTTAAGCGCCATCACGGACGTCAAATAGGCGGGATCGGTGGTGATCAGCAGCGGCCATAGATACTGGTTCCAGGCATAGAGGAACATGATGGTACCGAGAGCCGCCATGTTGTTTCGCGACAACGGCATCAAAATGTCCACGAAGAAGCGTAGCGCACCTGCTCCATCCATGCGCGCCGCTTCCGTCAGTTCGTCCGGCACTGTCATGAAAAATTGGCGATAGAGGAAAGTGCCGGTAGCAGTGGCGACCAGCGGCAGGATCAGGCCGCCATAGGTATTCAGAAGGCCAAGATTCAGTGAAACTTCTACGCCGGAAACCGCCTGAATTATCCAACTGATGCCGGTGATATCGAGGATCGCCTGATAGGGCGCCAACACGTTGGCGGCCACGGCATAGGTCGGCACGATACGCACTTCGAGCGGTAGCATCAGCGTTACGAAGATCAACCAGAAGATAAGCTTACGGCCGGGATAGTTGAAGTAGACGAGCGAGAAGGCCGTCAGCGCCGAGATGAACACTTTGCCGGCAGCAACGCCAACAGCCAGGATCAAACTGTTAAGCAACGTGCGACCGAGATTGGCCGTCGTCCACGCGGCTTGGATATTGGTCCAGAAATCCGTTCCCGGGATCAGCGACATCGGCACGCGGTTGACGTCGACGATATTGTGGGAGGCTGCGATTGCGACGAGGAGGAACGGCACGACCGCGACCAGGAAGCCGATGAACAGGATCAGATGGGTGAAGAAATCTAGAATGGGTGTACGTTCGACCATGTCAGCCTCAGCGGTAGTGCACGCGCCGCTCGATGAAGCGGAACTGGAAGATGGTGAGCAGAATGATCAGCAGCATCAGGATGATGCTCTGCGCGGCGGCACCGGAAAAGTCGAGGCCTTTGAAGCCGTCGGAATAGATCTTGTAGACCATGAGATTGGTCGAGTTGTGCGGACCGCCCGATGTCATGATGTCGACGATGCCGAAGGAGTCCTGGAAGCTCTCGGTGATGTTGATCACCAGAAGGAAGAAGATCGTCGGCGTCACCAGCGGAAACTGGACGTCCCAGAAACGGCGCAGCACGCTGGAGCCGTCCATGGCGGCCGCTTCGATCAATGAGCGCGGAATGCCCTGGAAAGCAGCCAGGAAGAAGATGAAGTTATAGCCGATATATTTCCACGAGAAGGCGACGATGACCGAGGCCAGCGCGTCGGCGCCGTTGAGGCCCGGATCCCATATGCCCGGCCACCATTGGTTGACGACGGCGATAAGGCCGGCCTCGGGCGCCAGGATGAAGCGGAAAGCCATGGCCAACGCCGGAGCCGCGATGCCATAAGGCCAGATCAACACCACCCTGTAGAACTTCGAGCCTCGGAGCTGCCGGTCGGTCAGGGCGGCGAGTATCAGTCCGATCGCCATGGCGAGGCCGGTGCTGATCGCCGCGAAGATCATGCTGATCGTCACCGAGTCCCAATAGTTCGGATCCTCGAGGATCGATATGAAATTGTCGAGCCCGACCCAGATGTTGCCGCCGCCCCAGGGCTGCTGCAGGGTCAGCGACCAGAAGACCGCCTGGCCGGCCGGCCAGTAGAAGAAGGTGAAGATGAGGATAAGCTGCGGCACTGCGAACAGGATGCCGACCGTCCATCGATTGAATGTTGTCTTTTTTTCCATCACGTCTTCCGGCGTTTGCTCTGGAGCGACCTTTGCGCGTTGGTCCATACGCGTAAAGATCGCCCTAGATCATTGAATTCAAAAGCGTCTTGCTCATTGCGAGGCGTCGCTGGCCCATGTGCCGCCGAAGGCGGGAAGTCCCAAATCGCCACGTCGTTCCGAGAGGCATGAGAACGCCGTCCACCAGGGATGACCCAGGTGGACGGCGCGCATTTCAGAAGGGATTAGGGGAGCTGCTTGCCCTTGTAGGTCTGCTCGAAGCGATCGAGAACCTGGTTGCCGTTGGCGACCAGAGCGTCGATGCCCTGCTGAACGCTTTCCTTGTTGGCGAAGATCGCCTGCATCTGATTGCCGAATTCGGCGCGGATCTGCGTGAAGTTGCCGAGGCGAACGCCGCGGGTGATCGGGGTCGGATCGGAAGCCGTCAGGCTGGCGATGGCGACTTCGCGGCCCTTATAGGGAGCCTTGTCGTAGAAGCCGCTGGACTTCATGAATTCGAATCCCGACTTCGTTACCGGGATGTAGCCGGTGTTGGTCGACCAGAAAAGCGCGGTCTTGGGGTCATGGATGAAGTTCAGGAACGCAGCGGCGCCCTTGTATTCATCAGCCGACTTGCCGGAGAGAACCCAGAGCGATGCTCCGCCGACGAGCGAATTCTTGCGCTCGGTGCCGGCATATACCGGAAGCTCGGCAACGTCCCAGTTCATGCCGGCCTTGGCGGTCTTGCCAACAGTGCCGTGGTCGCCGACCGAGGTCATGATCATCTGGCAATCGCCAGCCGAGAATGCCTGGACCGGGTCCTGGCCGAGCTGCTTCGACTTGATCTTCAGGAGGCCCTGGTCATACCAGCTCTTGAGGTCGGTCACGTACTTGACGAACAGCGTCTTGTTGACTTCAAGACGGGCGTCGAGGCCGTCAAAGCCGTTGTTCTTGGTAGCAACCGGCTGGTTGTGGATAGCCGAGAACTGCTCCATGATCTGCCAGCTTTCGTCGCCGGAGATGTTGGATGCCATCGGGCAATCATAGCCAGCGGCCTTCAGAGCCTTCAGGTCTTCGCCGGCTTCTTCCCAGGTCTTCGGAGCTTCGGTCTTGCCGATCTTGGCGAAAGCGTCCTTGTTCCAGTAGAGGAGAGCGGTCGACGAGTTGAACGGGAAGGAGAGCAGTTCGCCCTTCGACGTTGCGTAGTAACGTGCGATACCCGGGAAATAGTCGTTCCAGTCGATCTTGTAGCCGTTTTCAGCCATCAGCTTGCCGGCCGGATAGTAGGCGCCGGAGAGCATCATGGTTGCGGTGCCGACGTCATAGACCTGAACGATTGCAGGCTGCTTGCCAGCGCGGAAGGCGGCAATCGTATTCTGCAGCGTGGCGTCATAGTTGCCCTGGCTGGTGCAGACGACCTGATAATCGGTCTGCGAATTGTTGAAGTTCGTGCACATCGTCTGAACGACGCGCTCCAGGTCGCCCGACAGGCCGAACCAGAAATCGAACTTGACAGGAGCAGCAGCGGCCGGCAGGGCCAGCGCTAAGCTCATGACGCCGGCGGCAGCCGCCGAGATGCAGTTTTTAAGTTTCGACATAATCCCTATTTCCTTTTGAAAGCTCGGAACCGATAGCCTTGCGCAAGTCCGCGGCAGCGGCGTTATAGACAAGCTGTGTGACAGTTTGTTGAGGGCGAAAATCTCTTGTCAGCAGCGGTTTTGCGTCTCTGCAAACGCTTTCAAAGAGCTATCGCGGATTAATCCGGAGGGAGGGGCAGACGGCGCTTCATGTATCACATAAGGTGCCCCTAATGTTTTGGATATCGGGAGGAATCGCTCATGAGTCGTCAATCCCGGCGCCTCATCAGGATGGAACGCTATATGATGAAGGAGTTGCTTCTGATCATGGCTGCGCTTGCCCTGATTGCACTCGTCCCTTTGACGCTGTTGATCGCTGCATATTGAGGGCTGCGAACTAAACTGGGAGCCTTCTTGCCGCCCAGCCGTATCGTGTGCATGATTATCCCGACATAGTGACAGAAGCGTCGGGAGGGGAGCGGATCAATGGGCCAAAGCGAGCGGCAGAAGATGGCGGCGGGGGAATGGTACTGCTGCATCGATCCCGAGCTGGATGCTCTGCGAGCGCTTGCTCGAGAGGCTGTACATCAACACAACACCATGCCGCCCGGCGAGCGCGGCAATATCGGCCCCGCACTGTCGATGCTTCTTGCCGGTGTGGGCGAGGGCGTGTTCATCGAAGCGCCGTTTCACTGCACTTACGGCATGAACATCTCGCTCGGCCCGCAGGTCTATTTCAATGCCGGCTGCATCATTCTCGATACCGCCACGGTGCGCATCGGCGAAGGTAGTATGCTGGGGCCGGGCGTTCATATATATTGTGCCGAGCATCACAAGGATCTGGCGCAACGGCGCGCGGGGTTGGAAATCGCTCGGCCGGTCGAGATCGGCAGGGATGTCTGGATCGGCGGCGGCGCCATCATCCTTGGCGGCGTGACCATCGGCGATGGTGCGATCATCGGAGCGGGCGCAGTCGTTACAAGGAATGTGGAGGCAGGTGCGACCGTGGTCGGCAATCCGGCGAGGAGTTTGGTCGTCAGATAGGCGAGACCGTTAGTCTGCCGGTCGCCGCCGTCTTGTCCACCAAACGGCAAGGCGTCGGCGCCAGCGCCGTACGAGCGGCATATCATGCGACAACACGATGAAGCCAAGCGGCAACATCCAGAAGCCGAGGACGGGCAGGAAGCCGAGAAAACCGCCGAAGATCAGCGCAAGGCCGATACCGAGGCGGGCGGGTTTCGATCGAGGAAGCGGAATACGAATGGAGCCGAGGACAAGCTCGTGTGTGACGTGATCTATTCCGAAGCGCCGCGCCTTTCCGCTGCCGTTGCGATCGGTATTTTCTTTGGTTCTGCCTTGATCGGTCATCCACAGGAAATGGTAAGGCGACGAAATAATACAAGGGAAATGGATTTTTTTGAAAAAACCGCTTGGCAAATCGGGAAAGCATTTGTATTAGCCCACTCACGCCGCGCCAAGCGGTATTCCCTGGTAGCTCAGCGGTAGAGCATTCGACTGTTAATCGACAGGTCGCCGGTTCGAATCCGGCCCGGGGAGCCAGTTTACGAGATAAGTGCCTGTTATCATTGCGATTTTGGTAACGGGCACTTTCTTCCCCGCTTTCCCTCCCCACTTTTGATTTACGCTAAGTCTCTGAATTCATTGGTTAGCTCCGCATACTACACGTTTGGACGCCATATCCATGGGTCTATTTTGCCTAGACCTAGGTCTAATTTCGGCCGGCTCGGTCCCGTGGTAGTTCTTGTTCATCGCCTCACCCCCCCCCCGAGGCGACAGACTAAGGCCTTTGGTGTTCCCCCTTTACACCACCGAAGAGCCGCGGACGCCAATCCGCATAGACCGCCTCTTTGCAGGAGGGGCGGTCTCCTTTTGTTGGCGCACAAAAAACCGCAGACGCCCCTAGAGTGAAGCGACGGCGGCCGTCGGTACGGTCTAAGCGCACCATCTGGCCTGCCGCAAACGGCCGGCAGGGTTTTCTGCGTAACTGCACCACCCTTCAATAGTAGCACACGGCACAATGAAAAGCCGCCGGCTGGTGAGGCCGACGGCGCGCTTTGTGGTGGCGGTGGTAATTGGGTGGCCCGCCGCCGACATGCGGCGAACAGCGACAGGCCAGGCGCCGAGGCGGGCGCCCATGAAACTTCATTGCGACGCGTCGCGAATTTGAAATGCGAGAACTCGGAGCGGCGGGGAAGCCGCGTCGACGAGCTCTACAAGGTATTCATCCATGCAGCCTATCACCTGCATGCGTCCGCTGACCACGGCGGCCTCCCCGGTGCACTCGAGCGTAACTTGCTGGCCTATTTCGAATTCGAAAAGGTATTCCGGATTGTGAAATCGCGCTCGTCTCTGAATGAGACCGCGCGGCAACAAAGTTCTTTCGGTGTGCAATTGAGCGTGCATGGTGTCTCCTCGTTGCGCTAATTGTGTCTACGTGATACTTTTAGATCATGGTACTACCAAAGTCAACACCTTTAGATAATTTTGATACCTAAGGATTAATCCATGCTCACGGGGCGACAAATTGCGGCGGCGAGGACGCTTTTGGGAATTAGCCAAGCCGACCTTGCCGGCAGGTCTAATATCTCTGTCCCAACACTTAAGCGTATGGAGGGAAGTGACGGCGCCGCAAGCGGCATGGCAAACAATGTGGGAGCCGTTAAAGCTGCTCTGGAATCTGCCGGCGTCGTCTTTCTCGACGGCACCTATTCTGGCACTGGCGGGCCAGGAGTGCGCCTGACAGAGCCCGCAGACAAATCTATTGATGCGAAAGATACGCAGACTGTGCAGTACAGGGAGCACTTGAAAAATGATGCCCCTCCTGGCGCAGGTGGCTAAGAGCACAGAGGAGACGTCATGAGTGAATCCAACCTCCAACCGCGCGTGGCCTTTACCGCCGAGGAACTAGAACAGCATCGTTTGAGCGAACTGGCTGATGCCGCTGATGATCGAGAAATTACGATCGACGAGCTAAGGGACCAAGTTGCGCCTGGCTCGTTTGGCTGCCAGGAGGCCCTGAAGCTGACATCGGTCTTTATGGACAATGTGGCTCGTCATCTATGCGAACATCCGGCAGTTCTGGCCAATCATGATTGGTATCGACTGGCATCTGAAGCGCAAACAGCGCTATTTAATCTCTACCAGGCAATCGGCGACGCTCACCTGAACGAAGAGGATCCGGAGCCAACGACGAAGTCTTGACCACTCTGTTGCGCGCCGATAGTTTCTGAGCGCGGCCACCAATCCGCACCAGGCTCTCGCCTGCACCACCGCCAAGAGGAGACTTGATCAAGCGGTCGGCATCGTGCCGGCGGCGATTGATTGTTTTCTTGTAGGAGGTGCGCTCTTGGAGCCAACCATTCCACTCGATGCCATTTACACGTCCGACGAGGCCGCGGAACGTCTGCGGCTCAGCAATCGGGGCCTGATCAAGATCGCCAAGACATATGGCTACTGCTCGCGCGCAGGGCGTGACTACCTATTCTCAGAAGCTGACCTTCTGGCGATATGGCAAGCTATAAGAGAGCCAGCGAAAGCGCCTAGGCAGCCGACCGTTAAGGCTCCGCCTTCTGACTATCAGCTCCATAAGAGCCTTCAAGCCCTTACCGCAAAGCGAAAGAAGACTCCGGGTAGGCATGACCGACGCGCTCTCTAAACTCCCTCTTTTTGCTACAGACCAGCAACTAGCGCTCGCCATTGTGGGGAAAGAACGAGCTGCCATGTGGGTGAAGACAGTCATTCCACAACTCGAGCGCAAGGGCTTTCCGCGCATCGACCCGCTTCACGATGGACGGCCAGTGCCCTTGGTTAAGAGGTTCTACGATGGATATTTTGGCATAACGGCAGGCTTTAACGTCGCTGCCCCAGATGGTGAAGAGAGGTTGGGCATGTGGAAACGCGATCGTAGTAAGAAGTCGAAATCCAAGTGGGGAGATTGATGGCCGCTGACACGCCCCAGTCTCGTCAGCAGCAAGGAAGCGGCCGCCCAGTCGCGTTCAATAACTGCGGAACGTAATGCGAACAAATTTCCCTTTACGTTACAAACTTGTCTGTGGATGGCGGCGGCATATGGGGCATGTTCATTGGCAATTGCGCGCCGCATTAGCCATAATCATCCCGCCGCCAAGGAAACGACTGTGCCTGGAAAACACAAAGACGTCGTTCCTCAGCGACTGGAGCTGTACCCGCAAAGGAGAGGGTTGACGCAAACCAACCCTCTCCGGATCGGTAAAGCTACCGTGCAACATGTACGATCGCCGCGCAACAAAAACCGTAACGGATGAAACGTCTGTCAACAAATTGTCGAGATATAAGCGGCTCGTCGTCAGCCTTCAGCGAGCCACGCATTTCTTGGTGAACACGTATGCTGTCTCGCCCTTCAGAATACCGTGCCTCATGTAGGTTTGCGTGACGCGACCATCGTCTGAAACCATGTCCAAACCCGCTGTGCCATCGTAAGAATAGGCAAGCGTTCTGGATATGTAGTCATCTTCTAAGATGATGGCAGGCATTGTCATTCCCTTAGCAATAACGACAGCTGTTTTCCCGTCATCCGCAAAAATGTAAGTTATATCAGGCAGTTTCAGCCCGTCGTCATCGTGTTTCGGCAAAAAGTTTGGCGAGTATATATCCGTGCGCGTTCCCACCCAATCGTCATGTTCGCAGTAAACCGTTTGTGGTCTTGCGATTGCCGATTGAGTTGACAAGATGCAGACGCAAAAGATGCAGAGAAATTTCATTTCATGATCCCCCAACAAGCACTTTGTTCTTAGCTCGAAGTCCCTGTTGGGCCAAGGGCGGCCGAAGCCGCCCAGCCGATCCAGACACAAATGCGCGCGCCGAAAGGATCACCGGGCTACGCATTTTCATCCGATGATCAAAGAGATTGCGAGGACAATTGAAAAAACCGAAAACCAAGACCCCTATAATGACACATGACGAAGAGCGCTTTATCGCGTTTGAAGGCTTGGTCCAATGGACGCAGGCTGTTGTTATCCAATCCGCTCGGGTATCGGCGGCCCGTTCCAATCAACTGACAATACTTGCTTCTGGTGCGATGATGGAGCACCGTCAAGCTCTCTACGCATTCCACTCAGAATGCCATTTTTTTGTAATCGCAGCGCACAAGCTGCTTGAGTTTCGCAAGTGGGTGTCGTCCTTTGGTCTTTGTAATACGGTGGACTTTGCTGAAATCGACAAATTTTCCGCCGATGACATTCGCTATCTGAGAAACATGCGAGAGCACGTGGTCGAGTATTTTCGTGGATACGGGGAATTCTCAAATAGCTGGATGACAGAAACACTAGAATACAGCGCTGACGCCAGTTCCGTTGTCGGAACAATGATAGGCGGAAAATTGGACTGGGTTGCATTTGGGGCTGCGGCGGAACGGCTCCTACCCCAGTTGCTGGCGGAGCCTATTCCACATGCGGCCATTTAATCGCTTCCGGAGGATCAGCTGCCATCTGTGTCAGTAGGGCGGCATCCGTCGGCGGCTGGCGCCGTCTGTCAGCAAGACGATCCCGACCAGCATCTCCGGTCGCTATTTTGCAGAATCCGCCTCAGATGGTTGCAGGTGGGCGTTTTCGCCCCAAGGTTGACGACGCCCCTTGCTTTATCAAGCGAGGCCGTGTTGATTGCGTCTCTGTCTCGCATTCGTTTCCGCTAATTTCCGAAAGTGCGAACATGTTCAAAACAATCTGGCGTAGATTTCTTGCCGATCGCGTAGTTGCCTCTGTAGAGGCAAGGCTTGGGCTTGGGGCGCGTCTTGCCGCAGGGCAGCAACAAACACTTGCGGCCGCGGAGGCAATGCTTGAGCCGCGTCTTGCCGCGCAACAACAAGCACTTGCAGCAATCAGTCTGGATACGGCATCAGCCAGAGAAGACACGGCATCGCAGCGCGAACGTTTGGAACAAGTTGAATCCAAGATGGCGATTGTGGTCGATTCCAAACCGGCAAAGAAGAATCTTCACATACCGGATATTGGCATCCATCCGCCGATCACTGAGGCATTTATGGAGTATTCAACTGTCAGCGCTGCGGATTTTTACAATCCAAGTTTCCGCGCGTTGTGTGCCGAACTCGGCCTATCCCCCATGCTGCACCGAAAGTATTGGGAATGGGTCTTCGTCCTGCATCATGCCAAACGCCTTGGCGTCGTAGGATCTGGAAAACGCGCACTTGGATTCGCGGTCGGTCAGGAACCATTGCCGTCAGCACTAGCGGCGCTCGGCACTCGAGTCGTAGCCACCGACGCGCCGCCGGAACTTGGCGAGAGCAAAGGATGGCGAAAGACAAGCGAACACTCATCGAGCCTTGCTGAAACCCATAAGCCAGACCTGATCGACTGGGGCGCCTACCAAAGGCTTGCAACCGCTCAACCTTGCGACATGACCAACATCGATCCGACGCTTACCGGCTTTGATCTGTGCTGGTCATGCTGTTCATTTGAGCATTTGGGCGACATTGAAGCCGGCCTCCGCTTTGTCGAAGAAAGTGTAGAGCGAACGCTGGCGGTGGGTGGCGTCGCCATTCACACGACTGAGTTTAATTTGTCCTCCAATGACGACACCGTAGAGAGCGGAGCGACGGTCCTCTATCGTTTACGCGATATGGAGGCTTTTGTTGAACGCATGCGGTCGCGGGGCCATCACGTTGAACCGCTTCGGGTAGCCCCCGACGCGCATGTCCTAGATTTCTTCGTCGACACGCCCCCTTATGAGGCTCCAGTGCATCTCAAGCTCCGCTTGATGGGATATACCAGCACGTCAGTGGCGCTGATAATCCGCTGCGGATCGTGAAATGACCATAGCTGCGTTAGACATCGATAAGTAGGGCGGCCCGAAGACCGCCCACACACGCCGTTCCTATTTCCCGACAAACTTCACCATCGCAGGTGTTGCGCTATAGGTGACAGTTAGGTTCTGATTTGGCGCAAGGGAGATTGCATGGCCAGTTGTTTGCAGGATAGGCGCCCCACTAATAGCGATCACGCTAACAGCACCGCCATTGATCGCAACAACTTCGGGTGAAGCTCCGGACGTATAAGTGAAGGGCGACGGGCCGACTGTAATGGCCGCGCCGCCGAGCGCAGCAGGATATCCTACGTTCCCGTCGATAACGTTATTCCCGCCGGATGAGGTATTGGTCAGAGGCGTAGTATTGCCAGTAAGCTGATTACCTGTGACTGCAACTCGATCGGTTGTGCCAGTCATACTAATGCCAGTATCGTTGCTTGCGTAAAGCCCAGTCGGGCCGATGACGTTGCCCTGCACGATGCCGCCAGCTACATTCACAAGCGATATTGCCGTGGAATGCCCACCAATAGCCAAGTTATGCAGTTTGATGTTGGCAACGCCATGGGCGTCAATGCCGATGCCTGAACCAGTCATAAGCGCATTCAAGACGGACACGGTATCTACTGTGCCACCGCCGGCATTGGTAATCAGCACGTCTTGTATCGCGCCGCCCTTGATCCACGGGGCATCAATAACGACTTCGTTTACCTTTCCTGTTCCGGTAGGCGCAATGCGTATAGCCGGGCCGTCGGCATCATCGTACTGCGTATTTGTGGATCTAAACAAACCGATTGCCTGGCCGCTGCCGGGCGCCATGTTCAGATCTGTTATCGCCGATATGAACTGCGAATTGCTGACCATAAGGTCTTCTACATGGGTAATGTTTAGGTGCGCGAAGGGCCGTGCAGCCGGGTCATTCCGGCAAATGATATTATCGAAAATAAGAGCGAAACCACCGCTGACATTGATGCTAACGCCCGTTGTCGCAACCGTATCGAGGATATCTATGTGGGAGAGATGCACCAGGGCGACGCTTGGTATGGTAATGCCCCTAAATGCTCCAACCATGTTGATGTGACTGATATCGACTGTGGAAGCGTTCGTGGTGATGTTAATGAACGATCCCGCCGACCGTACAACGGAGGCATCGATATAGAGATCATGGACACCAGCATTGGCGCCATCAATCGAGATGACGTCCAACGTTGCTGACGTTGTCCTGATTTTGGAAAGCGCGCGCCCCGCACCGCGGATAACCACGTTCGGCGGAATATTACCCAACGACGTAACGCGGTAAGTGCCAGGCGGCACAAAGACGGACATACCAAGAGTCGATGCGGCGGCAATGGCGGCATTGAATGCAGCGGTATTATCGGTAGAATCGTTGCCTACGGCGCCAAATATTTTGACGTTTAGGCCGTTGTCGTTGGCGGCATTAAAGCGCTTGCCGCCCGCTGTGACGCCATCGTGCAGGGCCAAAATGCCCCTAAGGTGATCGACCGTTACCTCGCGCGGTGGTCCGATATATGCATCAAATTCTGTCGAGTTAGAAAGGTCGTCTGCGCCAATACCGGCGAGCCTACGTGCTACGCGTGTCATCAATCGTTCCAATCACTATTATAGGCTGAATCATCGCTTTCGTCGCTGAAGTCGTAAACTGCAGCGCAAACGTCGAAGGCGGGCGTGGTGTCATCGTTAAAGTCATGAAGCTCGTGTTGGCTGGGAGGTGGAGGCGGGGGAGGAAGTGGCATTGAATCTCCATGAAAAAAGCCCGCGTGAAGGCGGGCCGTGAAGGTTGGATTTGTGGGGGTGGGGTGCCGAGCGAGTTTGTTACGCGCCGACACTGTTTTTGATTAGGCAAGTCTAAAATGCTGGTTAGATTGAAGGTCTAACGGGGGAATCCAGCATGCAAGCAGCAAATGACAACGGAAACGAAAACCAAACGCCCTTCGAAAGCGAGTGGATGAGCGCGGTGCTCGTGCTTGCCTGGCCGTTGGGCATTTTTGCCGTTGCGCTTGGATGCACATTTTTCGTTTAGCAGTTAAGCGGTCGGCTTGCTGACGTCGGCATCCTCGTCAAAGTCGATGATGCCGCGGCTGAAATTCCCAATTTCTGTTTATTGCTAGCTGTGTAAGCCCACTGGTTCACGGCCGTCGGCGGCAAATTGACGACCCGCCGGGGGTATGCGACTGTCGCGCGAGTGGCAGACAGGAGAGTCGCGTGGCGCAAGACAGGAATACGAACGCACACCGACGAGAGTACGTGCGAGTGCATTACGGCATTCATGTCGACACACTGGAGGTAAAAAGCGTTTGGGAGCAGCGTGACGGTGGTCTATCGGGCGAATACGGAACGCATTACCCGTCGCATGGATCGCCGGCTCGATTGGAAGTGATGCTTGTTTTCCATCTAACTGATGTCAAAACAGTTCCTATCCAACTTGTAGACACGACGGGTTCTCAAGCTGCCGCAGAACTTAAGGAAAAAGCGGCGCAGATGCGCGCCGAACGTAAAAACAATAAAGAGTCTCAGTGATGGACAAGTCTAAGATAGTCAATGACCTCGACACCGTGATCGGGCAGTTGTCGTTGATGCAAGAAGAGATGAAGCGCAAGGCGCGCAGCTATGACTATGTTTCTGACCTCGCAACGGCCATCAATGACATCAAACACATAATCAAAGAGATAAAGTCGACCTAACGACAAAACCAACCCTCAAGATTGTCACCCTTCCACCGATTGCACGTCGTGATGCGCTACCGGCGCCGTCGCCTTCCGCGCACCGCAGGTGGCCCGAACTCGCGAAGCGCCCACGGTTCGCCTAGCTGCGGGTCATGGTTGTAGCGGAAAGCCTCGCCAAGACGCAGCCATGCGGCCTTTGCGTCTTCCACGGAGGGTCGACCATATTCGTCAGTATCGACGCCGACATCCTCCAAGTCGTCGAAGAAGTCGAAACCGGTAGAGAACACCGATTCCCAACTAGCGAGGCCATCCGTCGATAGGCGTTTATCTTTGCGTCTGCGCACCGGCATTAGCGGCGGTTCCCGTAGTCGGCGGTCCTCGCCATTCGCGGCGCCTCAGGGGCGTCCACGCCATCAAGGGCTAACTCACGGAGCAGGCGCGCGAATCCGATGCGACTGTCTCGCTCGATCGCAACTTCAGGCCGTGGCTTCGGCTGGTCGAACCGATCGTCGTATGTCATTCCGTCGCGATCGATGATTTCCCTAGCCGCCTGGCACCTGTCCCAAGCCTCCGCGGCGAGCAGAAGCAGACGGATGTGATGCGACTCGAGATCGAAGTCTTTCAGGACGCCTCGATACCACTTCGCGGTCGCTGGACGCAGATGGTCCGGTGCCTTGGAGCGGGAATTTTGTTCGCTCATATATACCTCCGATTTTTTTTTGAACTGGGGCATCACGAATGTATAGGAATGCCCCCCGCCGGTACCGTGGCGCAACAGTGATGGAAAGCTAATATAGCCCTCCCGTCACGGTTGCATTGATGCATCACAGTTGCATCAAGCTTGCCAGACGAGCCGCGCGACGCTCCGCTTCCATGGCCTTGATAGGCAGCGCTCCGGCCGCAACTCGCGAGCTTGGATAGGCACCACGAATGCATAGCGAGATTTCGCGTAGGCCAGCCCGATGAATGACACGATGTCGAATGCCGTCGACTGTTGACCACGTGTCCTCGACACGCTCCATGCCGACACTGCACCCGCGATACCCAGAACCACGAGCAAGGTGGAGCGCGTCATCGCCCGCGGTAGTGTCCGGGATGGTGGCATCAAACCAAAGGCCGACGCTGTCCTCGATGAGGAGGAGCGAGCCATCATCTTGCCGTGCTACGCAACCGTTCGATCGCTCATGGCCAATCCATAGCTGCACCTTGCCGCCCGCTATAGCTTCTAGGAATGCGCCACGCTTGATGCGCTCGATGCACGGACCAGGCGGCAACCAGTCGATTGCGGCGGTCGCCTTCCACCGCACGGCCCATCCGACAATGCGACGGGCCGGTGTTGGTGGGTGGAGAGGGATGATCATGTCGGAAATGGCTTAGATCCCACGCTTGCGCGCAGCCGCGTCCATCTTCGCCCGCGCCTTAGCGGCCGGTGACTTAGCGCGGCGTTCCTTCAAAATGAGGGAGACCATCATTGGGTCAGATGGCAACAGTTCCGACCGCGCGCCCGACTCTGTGATTACCGTCATGCGCTGGAGAGACTTGTTCCTCTCGCCCTTGGTGGCGCGCTCGACGCCGCGAATGGAATGATTAACATTCATAGTCGTCATACCTGCAGTTCCTTGGGAATGTCGGTTTTCTTGATAAACCCAGCCGAGGCGGCGCCTTGGAGCCAGCGCTCAACCTTGCCGCCGCGATCGCCAAGAATGTTATTCGCCTGCATCGGCGGTAGATGGCCAGTCCAAGCGGCATCGACGTCGTTCAGCTTGTCGATGAGCGACAAGAGCTCTTTATGGGCCTCGTGCGCGGCAATGAGGCGGTCAGCCAGCGTCCTGACAAGTCCGCCGTACGCGCCCGCCACCTCGCGGCAGATCACAGCGGAGGCGCCGTGTCGTGCCGCTGCCAGGCGCTGCTCGGCAATCTGAATCGCCGTCCGCAGGTCTGCGCGCTCGAGGGAAAGTTGCGACAGGCGTGTGCGAGTTGCAGATAGCGGCCCGTCGTCAGCTTCCTGCGTCTCGCCCAGCAGCGTGGCGACTCGCGCGTTTGTCGCATTCTCCAGCGGAGGAGCGTTTTCGAGGCGATAGAGAAGCCGGTTCTCCTCCGCATCGAGGGTGGACATTTTCCCGCGAAGGGAGCTCCGCAGCTCTAGCGCAGACGCGTAGGCCGGATCGGCCTCGGCGAGACTGCGGACGATTGGTAGTTGTTTGGGCATTTGGTTTCCTTAAAATTGAACTGCGCGCTCGAGGCGTCGGTAGCGGTCGCGTATTGGCGGTCGGCCTGCGCGTACTTCAGGTGCCGCCGCGATGGCGTGAGCAAGGTTGACGAACATGTCGGGCCCGATACGAATCTCGCGATCGAAGGCCGGCCGTGGCCGGGGATCCGACGGCGCGAACACGATTACGCGCACGCCGCGATCGGCCGCCCTGTATGTCAGCGTGGCGCCAGGAGCGGCGGCGTCGATGCGCAGATCGAGAAGGTCGTGGGGTAGGGCAATGAAGCCGGCCAGCGTCTCGCCGAAGGCGGCGCCACCTGAAACAGGGCGCATATCCAAGTAGTCCGAGACAACGGAGGAAGACGTGACGACCGCCACGAGCAGGGCGGCAATGTGGGTAGGCTCCAATTGCTCTGGGATGCCTTGCGTCGACGGTAGTAGCCCTTTGGCGCGCAGTCTATCGGCATGCCATCGAGTGGTGTTTTCGGGCAGACGTAGAACGTCATCGAGGATGACGCAGACTTGTTTGGCCGTGGCCATGCTGGCCTCCTTCTGATTTTGACGAGAAGTTTACGCAAAAGAAAAAGCCCGACCTCGGGCAGCGAGGCCGGGCGGGGTGCGCTGCCATTGCACCAGGAAAGAAAAAGCCGCCCCGAAGGACGGCTGAAATGCTTGATGTACTATAGGGTTCTAGCGGCCATGATTTGGCACATGTGCTAGGCACACGGACGGATGCGGTCGTTCGCTACCGCTCGTTTCGCCCATCCGCCTGCCGCCAGAAGAGCGGCACCTCCGCGACGATCCGCGTAGCCGCCCTTCGCGCCGAGTGCTTTGCCGACATCTGAGACGTTGCCGCCCGATAGGATCACCTCGATGCCTGTGTCAACTTCTTCCGGCGGGGTTGCGATAGTCGGTTCATCAACGCGCCGCACATCGCCGCGCTGCTTGCCAATTTTTGGTTGACCTAGTCCGCCTTGCGCTCCGAGGAACACTGCGCCTTCCGCAATGGCCGGCAGGCAGCGGGTGAAGCGTCCGAACGGATGCATAGGATATTCGCCTGGCTGACGCTGGGGTTTGATTGCGACTACGTCAGAGTGCCAGCCGCTCCAGTGAACGGGGTTCGTGTCCGAATCGCCAAGTCGGGGCTGCACGCTAGGCAGGGCCAGATATGCGTCGAGGCTCCTAGGGTCAGGATCTTGGCCGCGCGGCTTACCGTCCTTCCGACGGTCGATGCCCATTTCTTCAGACGGCTTGTTATCATTCGCCGCTTCCAGCGGGAGGCGCTCACGCGCAATCAGCCATAGTGCGGCCGCGCCGTCCCGATCGCTTTTTTGCAGCCAGTTCCAAGCTGGCCGCTTTCCGCGATATCTAATGCGAACCGCGGCTTCATGAGGCGCAGGGTTAGCTTTCAATATCGCGTCGGCGATGTAGACCATCTGCTGTCGAGACGGCACGTTGTCGTTCGCGGCGATAGGCCGCGTTCCCTTTGATGGCATATGGTGATTTCCCTCGGTGGCAGCGTGCCGCTAAGCGGCGGGTGGCGGCCCTTAAGGGCTTCGTATCGTGATTTGCGGTTGTAGAGTGACGTAAAATTACAAATTTGTCAAGATACCGCTTGACACAAATGCCTGCATGTGCTTATCGCGATATTTAAACATCTAATTTAATTAATTCAAAAACGCCGTTGTAATTCAAATATTGAATTATTATATTATTGTATGGGCGAATATGCATTTCCGTTCGCCTAGCGGCTGTAACCGGACCGCACTGGGCCGCCGACATGTCCCCCGTCTGACGGCCCTTTTCCCTTTGAGCGACAGGCTATGGAGCCTATCGATCGCGGATATAAGCGACTGCCCATCAAGCAAATCATCAAGCCCGGGGGCGAGGATAAATGCCGTACCGAGGAGGTGGAGTTCATGTCCATCAGACTAGTCATCTGCTTCGGAATGGTGCTTTTCGTAATCGCCGCCGTCGGTTTGCTACGGCCCGAGCACCAAGACACCAGTCGACTGGAGCCATCTGCGACACAGCAATCGAAATTCTAGGCGTTCGAATTAAGCCAAAGTCAGAGCTTGGGTCACGTGGTCTCCAAAATTCGAATTTTGCGGATGTGAAAAAATTGCTGACCCGACGGTTGGTAGCGCGTGGGCTGCAGATTAGCGATATAGCCCTCACGGTGGTGTTATGAGAGCTTGTCTGTCACTCCCAACACACAGCCTCACCGGCGGCTAATATTCACCGCAGGGTAGAGACTTTCGAGCCGCGCCATATAAGCGCGCCGTGAGGGCAGGGCGACGCCAGGGCGGGCAGTACAAGCGATTATGCTCCCCAACGCGCACGCGCGCTTGCGCGAACGCGAGGGAATATCTGTAATAGCGTTTGCGTTATTGGGGCCGAACGGTACGCGGATGGGTGATGGCGGAGATTTTGAGTGCCCCTTGGCTTATGAACAGGGCGCTATTATCTATTCAATGCCCACAACTACTGTGACATATATGCGCTCAATAAACCTGGATATCCCCCCAATGGCTTTACTCAATGCTGAGTGCCCAAGATGCGGCACCAAACATGTGACATTTGATGTAAGCGCACAAAAGTCGCGTGGAATAGTCCGAGCAGGCTGGGTCGAGCGCTTCGAGTTGTTTTGTGTCTGCCGCCATTGCCACACGAGTTCAATCTTTATCGTCGACAACACTAACTATGAAACCGTGAACAAGTGGGGCGATCCGCGCGGCGCTGTGGGTTACGACGGATACCTCAATGACTACTTTTCCGTCATCGGTTACATTAACCTGAAAGATCATAATCGCGAACCCGCACCGGAGCATGTTCCTGAACAACTGGAGCAAATGTATACGGAGGGGGGCACCTGCGTTGCCGTTGGATGCTGGAATGCTGCCGGAGCAATGTTTCGGCTAGTAGTGGATATGGCGACCAAGTCGCTATTACCTCCAGAGGGCCAAGATCCTAACGCGAAGATTAGGCGCTCACTGGGCCTTCGTCTCGAGTGGCTGTTTGCCAATGGAAAGCTTCCCCTTGAACTGCAAGAACTGGCGGAGTGTATCAAGGAGGACGGCAATGATGGGGCTCACGATGGATCGCTAACCAAGAATGAAGCCCTTGACCTGAGAGATTTCACTTTCAGTCTTCTGGAGCGGCTCTACACCGCCCCGAAGAGGCTCGAACTGGCGGCTGAGCGCCGACGAGAGAGGCGGGGTGTGCAGTGAGCTCTAAGCGGCCTCCTTCCGGTCATTATCATTTGCCACCTCGGACCGCGGCCTTCCCCTAAGACGTGTGAATTCCTCCCACGTCAGGCGCCGGCCGCGTATGGACGATCGGTTCGGTCGTTGGCTATCTCATTTCGCGCCCGATCCCTTCCGATATATCGTCGTTCGGGCAATCGGATAAATCGCGCCGTCTTGGTCTTCTTCGATGACGATGAATTTGAGCATATCGTCGTCATCATCGATGACGCCTATGACTCGAACTGGGTCGCCCCCGTCATCCTCCGCGTCGAAAGGGTCGATGCGCATCATATGAGGCTTCGGTTTGATTTCAGCTAGAGCGTCAGAGAAGGCGTATTTGACGGCCTCGTACATTTCACGCGAGTCCATTAAGCGGCCCTCCCGTATGAAATCGCAAGCCGGTTGTTGATTGTGCAGGTCACGCGCCGGCCGTGGAGTTGTTCGGTATCTGTGAGGTCATCAATGTCGAGGAACTTGGCCAATTGCTTTAGGTAGATGCGGCCGCGCTCCTGAACCTTCGGGTCAGGGTGATGATAGTAGAGCGTGTGCTCTGCGTCGGGCCCGTACCCCCTATCGTTCCAAGTCAAGTCCAAGACAACCTTTTGTGTGTGTTGATCTATATTCTCTACCTTGGTGCCGGAAATCGCCGCAACGAATTTGCCGACCGGGGAGAACGGTCCGACGTCACAAATCATAGGTCCGTTCTCCCAGCCGTCATCTTCAGGCAGGTTATCATTGCTCGCCTCTGGCGCGGGCTTGGCATTAGCCTTCGCCTTAGCAACGGCCGCGCCCTTGGCGTCGCCGTGAATAAGCGGCAAGTCTTCATCCCATCGCTCACCAGCAAGCCAATTGGCGGGCTCTGGGATCCACTTCTTATCAGTGCCGTGCTTCTCGTAATGCTCCGCCCACGCGCGGGCTGCCTCAATGATGATGTCTACATCATGGGTGATCTTCTTCCATTCGGCTTGGGCTTTCTTCTTGCCGTGCTTGCGTGGCCATGCTTTCCAGAAATCTAAGAATCCATCTCCCGATGCCGGTCCCGCTGCGGTGGCCACCAGGCCAACCGCGGGCGGCGCCACCGGCGCGGCATCGAACTTATTTCCCATTACCTGTGGCCCCGTCTTGTGGCCGGGTCCAGTTAATGGGTCTTCGTTCGGAATTTTATGAACGCTATCGTCCGTAGCGTTCGGGGATTCCCGAACATTTGCGTTCGGAGAATCCAGAACGCTAATTTCATCCTCGGTAGCGTTCGGAATTTTATGAACGCTACAAGCTTTCGACCATACTGGGACGTAGCGACTAGCCTTGCGGCCGACGCCTTTTTCTTGAGTAAGGTAGCCCCACGCAACAAGGTCTGTGAGAGCGCTGTGGACATCGCCCATATAGAGGCCTTGGCCGAATGGGTCGCGCTCCTTGAGAGTCGCCAGAATGTGCCTGGCACTTGCAAGGGCGTTGCCGTACTTGTCGTGAAACCAGTCGAGCAGAAAGCCATAAACGAGGATGTGCTTCCGCTTCGCTCGCTTGTCGTAGGGCAGTATGGTCATCAGCTTGAATTTGGCCTCTAGGCTTTCCGGTTTCGGATTACTGCTCGACATGGCCGGCCGCCTCGTACGCTTCAAGGGCGAGCTCGGTAAGCTGCTTGGCCATTGGCGCTGAGAAGGTGGCGGCGCGGCGTTGGCCGCATTGCGGCGCGTAGATCATATGGTTGCCGTCAGGCTGGCGCACGAGACGTAAACCGTACATCCGCATTGAACTCGACGTCGACGAAAGCGACGCAGTCTCGCTGCTTGGTTTCTTTGGTTTGGTGGCAGTAAAGGATACGCATGGATATCTCCTTGTTAGCGCGCACAGTGGCGCGCCCGCCGGCGGGCCGGCAGGTGGTTGGTGGGTGCTTGGGGTAGGGGTTGGTTAGGCGGTGCGGGCTGCGATTATAGCGTTGACCTCATCCGGAACGAGTTGCGAGTTGATTCGTTGAGTCGCGTGGTGTTGCGTGAGGGGAAACTCGCCATGAACGGACGAACATTCAAACCTGTGAAAATCACCATCAAAGGCAAGACGAAGACGCTGCGCACAGTCCTTCAGGCCGGCACTACGTTGCTGAATGATTGGCCGGAGCAGACGCCGGCGGTCAAGAAGGCTGAGCTTCTTGTGCTGGACGTCATGAATGAAGCGGCATCGCCTGAAGAATTGCGACGTGCGCTCATCGCCGCGGCCAGGGCAAGCGGCATCAAGCATAGCGAGTGAGGTCATGCCGCGGCCCTCGCTGCGATCTTCGCATGTATCCAGTCGGTGACTTCCTTGCGGACGAAGGCGACTCGACGGTCACCAAGGTCGACGGCAATGGGAAAGCGACCCTCGGCGCGGTACCTGTTGAGCATGGTCCTCGACATACTGGTGATGCGGCAGGCCTCGTTCAAAGAAATAAGAACGGGCGTATTGTCGTTATCGTGCTTCAATTACGTGTCTCCTCTTCTGCACAGGACGGAATCCTGACGTGAAATGGTGCGGTGATTTTTGAAAAGGCGGGACGCATGCCCGGTCAGGAAATAGATCGACGCTTGGCGCCGCGCGACTCGGACACGCTGCCGGCAGCCGAAGCCGCAGTTATGACCCTCGTGGGCCGGGCCTGATCTGGACCCTCATCGGGCAATGCCCGGAAATCGCCCGCGACAACCGCGAACAATATCTATTTAGGCAAAACGGACGAAAAAGTCAGTTTATTTATTTTATCTAGGGTTGCAATAATTTCCTTGACGCGTTTGTAAAGTTAACATGTTTACGCCATCCCGCAGTATTGCGCCCACTGCTGCATCAGTTGGCGGCGTCTCTCCAAAGCATCACTGCGAGCATAGGAGCGCTCAACGGCATCACCCACGGCATGGGCGAGGGCGGCCTCGGCAATCTCACGTGGAGCATGGTTTACTTCTGTCGCCCAATCTCTGAACGATGATCGCATGCCATGGACGGTGTACGCGCCTCCGCCCGAAGAGGTGAGGGCCTTAGTCAGCGATTGATCCGAAAGCTGCTTCTTCTCGCCCTTGCCGGGGAACACGTAATCATTGAGCGACTGCTTCTGCATAGCCTCGAGAAGTGTGATAGCGTTATCCGGTAATGGCACGCGATGAAGCTTTCCGGCCTTCATGCGCACGGCAGGGATCGTCCAGACCTTCGCCTCGAAATCAATCTCGTCCCAAACGGCGCCGCGCACCTCGCCGCTGCGTGTCGCGGTCAAGATCGTGAACTCCAGCGCGCGTGCAGATGTGCCCTTGGCTGCGCGCAGCTTCTTCATGAAGGCGGGCAGGGCGGTGTAGGGCATCGCTGCATGATGTCCCCGATTGGTGAGTTGATCGGGCTTGTGAAGCACATGCTCCAGGTTTCCTTTCCAGGCAGCCGGATTTTCTCCGGCACGGTGCCCTTCGACCTTGGCAGCATCTAGAACGCGCTCGATCGCCTCGCGCAGTTTCTCCGCCGTCTCCTGCTTTTCACCCCACAGCGGCTTGATGACGTTAAGGACTTCTTTGACGCCAATCTGCCCTAGCGCCTTCGGCCGGATTGCCTTGGCATGGTTCTCAAGTAGGTTGCGCCAGCGGTCCTCCGTCTTAGCGCCTCGCCATCTGCCGGCCTTTACCGCGGCATCAATGAACGCATCTGCATACTCGCCGAAGGTCATGGTTTTGGGAGTTTCCGCCTCCTGCTCCTGGCGAACTGCAATAGGGTCTAGACCTCGGCGCACGATCGCGCGCGCGTCTTCCGCCTTCTGCCGGGCTTCGGCGAGACCAACAGTGTGCAGCGGCCCTAGGCCCATTTCCCGCCTCAGGCCGGCGAACGTGTAGCTGAAAATCCAGTAACGGCCTTCACCTTTTGTGACGAGCCACAGCCCGCCGCCATCGCGCAACTTAGCGGATTTGCTCGCCGCGAGGCTCTTAACGGTTAGTACGTTGCGAGTATGGCTCCCCATTTAAATCCTTCCCCACTTTTTCCCCGCTTTCGGGCGTATTGCTATATTTAAGCGCAATGGATGAAATGGGCAAGTAGTTCCAATAAATTCAATATATTTAGGTACATGTGGTTGACGCTATGGATCAATATGGTTATTGAAAATTATCCGGCCCGGGGAGCCAGTTTTTAAGAGCCACATTCACCTAGTCTGGAATGTGGCTTTTTATTTTCCATCTTTCCAGCAGTGGCCGACTAGCAGCGCCGACAGGCATTTTTCACGCGACACCGGATCTCCCTTTGGTTTCGGGCAGCCGCGCTGCACGGCTACGGAGGCCATAGACGCCTTGGTGGAAGCCGACGGCCTTGCTGAATGTCGCCCAGCGCCCCTGGGCCGCCGCGCGAAACGCATCTCGCTGACACCGGCTGGCGAGGCGGTGTCGAACACCGTCAGGCTGCTGCAACGACAATCCTGCCAGGAACTACGCGAAGTCTTCTCGGACGAGGAAAGCGTGCAATTTGCTACTCTGCTCGTGCGGTTCAATTGCAAACTGAGATGTGCCAGCGCACCGATGCCATGAAGCAAGCGACGAAATAGGGTGATCGATCCGAAGAAACCAAGCTGCGCTTGGCTGGTGGGATAGGCTAGCTGACGCGGAGGAGAAGCGACTTTTCCGTGCGCCGCGCGTGGCGTTCTGACGCACTTCACCCCCAGGTCCGGCTGCTCTCGGAAATGTGAGGACGTGTTCATGTATCGTTAATGTGAATCGGAGCATGAACGTCCTGCGCCATCGCGCAGCATATTCCCCCAAAATGCTCTAGAGGTTCGAAATGAAAAACCTGATTCTTGCTTCCGCCGTTGCTCTGGCTTCCTTCGTTGGCATCAGCACGCAGTCGGAAGCAGCTATGATTAAGCATGTCGATCATCATCATTGCGTTGTGAAGACCGTACGGCATCACGTTCACGGCCACTGGGTCGTTAAGAAGGAACGCGTCTGCCGTTAATTCGGTAACAGCTTCCAGCCGGTGGCCTTTGTCGTCGGCGAAATAAACCGGCCGTTGCCGAATATTTTTCGGCAACGGCCGGAATGTTTTTGGGTACGAGCAGGGGGACTCGCTCATTTTTCATTACGGCAACAGCCATGCGCCGGACGCCGTGATAGAGCGCCCAAACGACCGTGGCCTGCAGCTGTGGATCAAGGCCTGATTTCGAATATGATGCCTCCGCGGCGTGGATGGTAGTAGCCGCGGCCGTAGCGCCAGTCATCATCCCCATAGCGGCGGCGATCACCCCAATAGTGGCGGCGATCCCAGCGGCTGTCGCGCCAATAGCGGCGATTATGGTGACGGTCGCGCCAATATTCCCGTCGCCCATCATCCCAGTCCTGGTTTCGTCTGGATCCGTGCTCCTGAACCATGATGACACCGGAAAGGCTAGGCGAAGGCGAGTTTGTCAACGGCATTGCCGTTGCTGGAAGCACGGCGGCCAGCACTGTTCCCATGGCAAGTGCGGCGGCCAGGGCTATCGAAGCAAAGTTTCTCAAAGCACCGATCCTTTGTTGGAACTGCGTCCCTTGACGACCTAACGCTGCGACGGCGGCAATGTTCCCCTTTAAAGTTGACGCGATTTTCCGCGGCGACGCGCGATGCGACGGCGACAGTGAGATCAGCGCAGTCTGTGAGGGACTATGGCGAGGCTATGCCTTCAGGAGGTATCAACATAGAAAAGGGGCCCAGCAGGGAAAGCTGGGCCCCTCTCTTCTCTGATCGGAGGTCAAGTCAGATCAGGTCAGAAGTTGCGTTCGAAACGGAGGATACCGGCGACGGTATCGTCCTTGGCAACGTCATAGTGAACGTAGGTCAGTTCCGGCTCGACCAGGAGGTTCTTGACCGGGTTGAACTTCAGGTTCGTCGTTGCTTCGAAGATCTTCGAGTCGGTGTAAGCAAGCTGCAGGTTCCACTTCAGCTTGTCGTTGAACGGTACGCCAACGCCACCCCAAACTGCCCAATCGCCCCAGCCGCATTTTGCGCCATGAACGGTGCCATCCGGTGCCGTGCAAGCGGAGATGTTCTGGTTCGAGCCGGCATACTGGTTGAGCTTGTCGCCGTCCGTGTTCCAGCCGCCCATCAAGAAGGCCGAGAAGGCGCCGAAGTCAGCGTCGACGCGAGCCTTGACGGCACCTTCTTCGACGATGGAGTCATAACCACCAACGACCTTGAAGGACCATGCGCCGGCCTTGTAGCCAGCACCGGCAACAACGTTCGGAGCATAGTGGTCAGCCTTGGACTGAACCCAAGCGCCGTCGTAGGTGGTAGAGTCAGAACCGGAGTTGGAATCTTCGAGCGAAACCACAGCCGTGAAGCCGTTGCCGGCGTCATAGTTGTAGGTCAACTGGTTGAGTTCGTACGGGCCGTCATAGATCACGTCGTCGTTGATGACGTCGCCGGCGTAACCAACGAACTGGTTGTAGTAGGAGTCCGTCTTACCAACGGTGAAGCCGCCGAGGCTGATGTACGACCACAGAAGGTTCGTGGTGGTGGAGCCGCCGTCGTTCCAGTCCCAACGAACGATGGTTTCGGTCTTCAACGGACCGTATTCGGTGTCGGTCGCGGTATCGACGTTCAATTCTGCGCGGGTGTGCCAGAGCGTGCCGACCTTGCTGGTGCGGTTGTAGGCATCGTACCATTCACCTTCTGTACGAACCTTACCGCCGATCTTGAGGCAGGTCTCAGTACCCGGGATGAAGAAGTAGCCTGCACCGTAGGCGTCGCAGATGCGAACGTATTCGAGCGGCTCGGGCTCGGCGGCGACGATGGCGTCGGCCGCGTGAGCACCGGATGCTGCTGCAAGGGCAGCAGCGGAGCCGAAAAGAAGGCTCTTGATGTTCATAATAACTCCAATCTGTTCCTGATTGGGCATGAGATATCGCGCCGAAAAGACGACGTGCCCAACCCCATCCCGTTCATGTTCCCTATCAGTAAGTGCGAAGTAATAAGCTTCGCGAACCATTTCCTGAACCTGTCTCGCTGATTTGACAAGATACTAAGGTGGTCGAACTATACGCACGCTACTCGAAAAAAAATCCTGTTGCAAAAATGACGCAAATCGTCCTTTCGCCTGATTTTGCAGGCCTTGTAGCCTGCGGTTGCAGACGGACTTTGTAGTAATCGCAGGTACCAATGACGCGGGACGAGTACCGAAGGGCTGTGGTGTGACAGAGCTCGGCGATCACAAACAATCGACTCAACATGAGGAAATTTGCGAGACCTCGCCCGGAATCGAACCGGGACTCGGTGCACACGTTGTTGTTCGGTGGGGCGAATGACGGGAGCTTCGGCCACCTTGTGGGCCCGCCCACCGAAACTCCCGGCTGTCGTCAGGGGTGATTACGACAGCGCGGGCAACTAATCGGCTCTCGTCAAAATGATCCAACGCTCGCCGCGGAGCTGGGTAACCATCAGTTAAAATCCACAGCCCCCGTACCGTTTTGGATCGGGCACGAGACTGCAATGTGCAAAATATAGGACTGTAACATTGATACGACCGGGCAAATTCTGCGGTGGTCGCTTGCCGTTTTGGAGCCGTTGGAAATCAAGGCAGATACAGCGCAACAACAGTGCGACACGGGAGGCTTCCAAGGCTGTAACGAGCGCGCCTGGATCATTTGGTTTCATTCAAGAAAATGGATGGAGGCCTCGCCCGGAATCGAACCGGGATTCAAGGATTTGCAGTCCTCTGCGTAACCACTCCGCCACGAGGCCATCCGATTTATAAAGGCGAGTGATGGCGGGCGTTTAGAACGAATCTTATGAGAGTGCAAGACCTATCGCGGCTGATGGCCAAATAACTTGTAGATTGGTTTCGACCGGATGCCTTCTCACGAAGTTGGTCGTTGCTACCAGGCATTTGCAGCAATTTGCTGCATTGCAGAAATCGATCACTCCCCTATGTGCATCAAACGTCTCGATCGAACTGGTGGGTAGTCCATGAAATACGTTAGGGAGTTTGAGGCTCTCAGAGGCATGCTGGCGATCTGGGTTCTTGTCGGCCATGTCGCTTCCGCCGTCGCCATTCACGGGCGGTTGTTTCAAGAGCGATTCTATAATGAATATGCGGTGGATGTTTTCATCATCCTCAGTGGCTTCGCCATCACCGCATTGATCGACAAACGGCCCGAGCCCTATCGGCTCTATATCGCCCGGCGGGCACTCAGAATTTTTCCAGCCTATCTTTTCTATTTGGCCATTTCCGTAGCGGTCGCGACAATCGCTTTGCGCATCTGGACGGATTCGCCCGACGGTTCGATGAAGGCTGCGCGTATTGGCATTGCCGCCGACACGCTCGCCTATTGGCCCGGACATCTCCTGGCGCACCTGACGGGCCTGCACGGGCTGGTGCCGCCGCGTCTCTTGCCGTCGACCGATTATGCCTTTCTCGGCCAGGCCTGGAGCATTTCGCTCGAATGGGAATTTTACCTGGTCGCGCCATTGTTGATTGGTTTGGCGATAAGGCCGATATCGTGGCGGCGAATCGCGATCCTCATTCTCCTGGCACTCGCTGTCGCAGCAGTTTCGCCGAAGCTGCCGCAAAGCTTTCTCGGCAAATGGCTGGTCGATTTCGGCATCGGCATCTCCAGCTTTTATTTCATGAAGCACCGTGCTCTCGGGGAGCCATTTCTGAAATCGTTGCCGTTGCCCCAGCTTTGGCTGATCGGGATCGTCCTATGCATATTGCAGCGTTCCGTCGCCTACCTGCCTCTTGCCATCTGGCTGACGGCGATCCTGATTATCGTTTCGGCGCGCGAGGGCAGGGGCGAGATCTATGTCCGGCTGTCTGCCATTGCCTGCAGCCGGCCGCTGCAGTGGCTGGGCGGTATGGCTTATTCTCTTTATCTCTCCCATATGCTGGTTCTGCTTTTCGCGCTCGGCACGCTCCAAAGCCTTGGAGTCTCCTCGCCATGGCCACAGGCGGCCTATCTCCTGGCGGTGACCCTCGTCGGCTCGCTCGTCGTCTCCCGGCTGTCCTATCTCTATATTGAGAAGCCGTTTCACGAGTTCGGCCGCAATCTCGGCAAAAACGTTTCCATTGCGACCGAGAACGTGGATGTCGCTGAAAAGAAAGCGGTTTGATATGCACACGGGGGAAACGGTTGTTGTCGCCCCGCGACGCATCGTCACGAATCTCTGCGCCCGCCGCTGCAACGCCTTGAAAGCGTAGCCGCACGCGATTAAGACACGCTGAGCATAGAAGCAAACCCGGCTTTGCCTTAGGGCGCGAGAGGATATGATGGATTTCGAAGCAGCACGCGTGAAGATGGTCGAGAACCAGATCCGCACGACGGATGTCACCTCCCATTCCGTGTTGAATGCGTTTCTGGCGGTGCCGCGCGAAAATTTCGTGCCGGAGAAGTCGAAACTCCTGGCCTATATCGATAATGATATCGAGATCAGCCCGGCCGTTTCCGGCAAGCCGGCGCGCTTCCTGATGGAAGCTTCGCCGCTGGCAAAGCTCCTGCAGCTCGGTGAAATCACCAAGGAAGACAATGTTCTCGATGTCGGCTGCGGCACCGGTTACGTTTCGGCGCTCCTGTCGATGCTCGCCGGCACGGTCGTCGCACTCGAATCCGACGAGGGGTTGGCCGCTGAGGCCAAGGCCAATCTCGGCGCACTCGGTCACGGCAACGTCGCCGTCGTCACAGGCGAGCTGGAAAAAGGCTATGCCGCCAGCGGCCCCTATGACGTCATCTTTGCCAACGGCTCAGTCCAAGAGGTGCCGCAGGCGCTTCTCGATCAGCTTGGTGAAGGCGGCCGCTTGATCGTCGTGCTGGGCTATGGCCATGCTGCCCGCGCCACCGTCTATATGCGGGAGCGTGGTGCCCTTTCGGAAAACGTCTTCTTCAACGCTTCGATCAAGCCGCTTCCGGGCTTCGCCAAGGCCAAGGAATTCGTGTTCTGACCGATCACGCAGCTGGACGATTCTTCTCAGACGGGCGCTTCGAGCGCCCGTTTTTCGTGGGACATGTAAGTAGCGAAGTCCGCAATATCGGGTGATTCGCAGCCAGCGTAACAAAACTGTGCATCAGGTGGGTTAGTGCTTTCGCGGTGATTTTTTTCCCAAGGGTAGTATTCTAGGGTGGCGCTGATTCGGGCGCTGCTTTGGCGGGATTCCGGTCATTGTCTGGGAAACGGGGATGAATATGGCTCAGCCAAGTGTAGTGCGTGAACCGTCCATGGAAGAGATCCTGGCATCGATCCGCCGGATTATCGAAAGCAACGAGCCCGGTGCCGGCAAGTCCATTTCGCCCTCCCTGCCAGCCGTTTATACCGTTGCCGACGATGAGCAGGACGACGATATCCACCTGACGGTCGATGAAGAATTTGCCGCGGCCGATATGGATGACGTACCGCCGGCAGCAACAGCAGTCTCCGAGCCGCGTTTTATCGCAGCCAATTCGCAGATTCCAATGCGCGAGCCGGAGCCGCCCGCCCGCACCATGTCCCTTGCCGACGTCGCCGCGCGTGTTCGTGCCGCCTCCGAACGCAATGCAGCGCAGCTAAACCCGGCGCGCGAAGCGCCGCAACCGCGCGAATTGCCGCCGGCCATGGTCGCACGTCTCGCCGAGGCCCGTGTAGAGCCGATCGCTGATGTGCCGTTGCGCAATGCCATCACTGAACCGCCGGCACCCGTTGTCACTCCGCCTGCAGCCGCTCTTCTCGCCGAGGCCGCCGTCCCCGCTGCCAAAGCCGAACCACAGACCGAACCGGTGGAAGAGCCGAAGGCTGTCGTTGCTCCCGCAGTGGCCACCCCGACCGAAATGCCTGTTTTCAATCCACCGCCACCGCAGTCAGCCACAGCAGCCGCCGATCGTTACCTGCCGCAAGTGCAGGCTGAGCCTGCATCCTCGCTGATGTCGGAAGCGGCCGGTGCGCAGGTGGCCCGTTCCTTCGGCGAACTCGCCGCCGCCATCGACGGAAGCCAGCGCCGTTCGCTTGATGAGATAGCCCAGGATATGCTGCGACCGATGCTGCAGGAATGGCTGGACGACAATCTGCCGACTTTGGTCGAGCGTCTCGTGCGCGAAGAGATCGAGCGAGTGGCCCGCGGCCCGCGCCGCTGACAGCCTGAGCCTCGGGTAGACGATCCGCCGCTCCGGCTTCCGGGGCGGCTTTTTTATTGACTTGCCCGCGGCCATCCTATTTACAACCCGCATCACCGAACCCTCCAGATCCGGTCCCAAAATGCTCGACAAAACCTATGATTCCGCCGCCGTCGAACCGAAGATCGCCCAAAAATGGGATGAGGCCGACGCCTTTCGCGCCGGTGCGAACGCCAAGCCCGGTGCGGAAACTTTCACCATCGTCATCCCGCCGCCGAACGTCACCGGTTCGCTGCACATGGGCCATGCGCTGAACAACACGCTGCAGGACATCATGGTGCGGTTCGAGCGCATGCGCGGCAAGGATGTGCTCTGGCAGCCGGGCATGGATCATGCCGGCATCGCCACGCAGATGGTGGTCGAACGCCAGCTTATGGAGAGGCAGCAGCCCGGCCGCCGCGACATGGGCCGCGAAGCTTTCATCGAAAAGGTCTGGGAATGGAAGGCTGAATCAGGCGGCTTGATCTTCAACCAGTTGAAGCGCCTCGGAGCTTCCTGCGATTGGTCGCGTGAGCGCTTCACCATGGACGAAGGCCTGTCGAAGGCCGTTCTTGAAGTCTTCGTTACGCTTTACAAGGAAGGCCTGATCTATCGCGACAAGCGGCTGGTCAACTGGGATCCGAAAATGTTGACGGCGATTTCGGATATCGAAGTCGAGCAACATGAGGTCAACGGCCATCTCTGGCATCTGCGCTATCCGCTCGAAGAAGGCGTTACCTATCAGCACCCGGTCGCCTTTGACGAAAAAGGCAAGCCGACGGAATGGGAAACGCGCGACTATCTCGTTGTCGCCACCACCCGACCGGAGACCATGCTCGGCGATACCGGCATAGCCGTTCATCCGAGTGACGAGCGCTACAAGGCAATCGTCGGCAAGCATGTTATCCTGCCAATCGTCGGCCGGCGCATCCCGATCGTTGCCGACGAATATCCGGATCCGACAGCAGGCACTGGCGCGGTCAAAATGACGCCGGCGCATGATTTCAACGACTTCGACGTCGGCAAGCGTCGTGGCCTGCGCGTCGTCAACGTCCTGACGCCGGATGCCCGCATCACCATAAAGGACAATGAAGATTTCCTTGAAGGCCTCGATAACCCGGCGGCGCTGCACGGCGCCTGGGATGAGCTTGAAGGCAAGGATCGTTTCGAAGCCCGCAAGATCATCGTTCGCATCTTCGAAGAGGCCGGCCTGCTCGATAAGGTCGAGCCGCACAAGCATACGGTTCCACATGGCGACCGTGGCGGCGTTCCGATCGAGCCGCGCTTGACCGAGCAATGGTATGTCGATGCCAAGACGCTCGCAGAACCGGCGATCGCCTCTGTTCGGGAGGGTCGAACCAAGCTCGTTCCGAAGAGCTGGGACAAGACCTATTATGATTGGATGGAGAACATCCAGCCCTGGTGTATTTCCCGCCAGCTCTGGTGGGGCCACCAGATTCCGGCCTGGTATGGCCCGGACGGTCAAGTCTTCGTTGAAAAGACCGAGGAAGAGGCGCTGCAGGCCGCCATCCAGCACTATCTTTCGCACGAAGGGCCGATGAAGGCTTACGTCGAGGACTTGCTGGAAAACTTCAAGCCGGGCGAAATCCTGACACGCGACGAAGACGTGCTCGATACCTGGTTCTCCTCGGCGCTCTGGCCGTTCTCGACGCTCGGCTGGCCGGATCAGACGCCGGAACTGGAGCGTTATTATCCGACCAACGTGCTCGTCACGGGCTTCGACATCATCTTCTTCTGGGTCGCCCGCATGATGATGATGGGCCTGCATTTCATGCAGGACGAAAACGGCGAACCCGTCGAGCCTTTCCACACCGTCTATGTTCACGCCCTGGTGCGCGACAAGAACGGACAGAAGATGTCGAAGTCCAAGGGCAACGTCATCGATCCGCTCGAGTTGATCGACCAGTATGGTGCCGATTCGCTCCGCTTTACGCTGGCGATCATGGCGGCGCAGGGCCGGGACGTGAAGCTCGATCCGGCCCGTATTGCCGGCTACCGCAATTTTGGCACCAAGCTGTGGAATGCCACGCGCTTTGCCGAGATGAACGGTGCAAAGAGCGATCCGCATTTTGTGCCGGAAGCAGCCGAACTGACCATCAATCGCTGGATCCTGACGGAACTGGCGCGCACGGAGCGGGACGTTACCGAGGCGTTGGAAGCCTATCGCTTCAACGACGCTGCCGGCTCGCTCTATCGCTTCATCTGGAACCAGTTCTGCGACTGGTATCTCGAACTACTGAAGCCCGTATTCAATGGCGAAGACGAGAACGCCAAGGCGGAGGCACAGTCCTGCGCCGCATACGTCCTCGAAGAGACCTACAAGTTGCTGCATCCATTCATGCCCTTCATGACGGAAGAGCTGTGGGCGCATACGGCGGGCGAGGGCAGGGAACGTGACGGTCTGATCTGCCACGCCGACTGGCCGGCACCTTCCTATGCCGACGACGTTGCTGCCGATGAGATCAACTGGCTGATCGATCTCGTCTCAGGTTTGCGCTCGGTACGCTCAGAAATGAACGTGCCGCCCGCTGCTACAGCGCCGCTGGTGCTCGTTGGTGCCAATAGCCTGACGCGCGAACGCCTGTTCCGTCATGATGCGGCGATCAAGCGGCTGGCGCGTGTCGAGGAGATTTCACTTTCCGACACCGCGCCGAAGGGTGCTGCCCAGATCATCGTCGGCGAAGCGACCGCCTGCCTGCCGCTCGGGAATCTTATCGACCTCGCTGCCGAGAAGGCACGTCTCGAAAAGGGGATCGCCAAGAACGAACAGGAGATGGCCCGCATTGTCGGCAAGCTCTCGAATGAGAAGTTCGTCGCCAATGCCAATCCGGATGTCGTGGCCGCCGAACGCGAGCGCTTGGGCGAACTCGAAGGTCAACTCAGCAGTCTCAAGGTCGCGCTCGACAGGGTCAGCGAAGCCGGCTGAAGAAACCGCAAACAGCGGAATTTAAGGGCACGCAACGAAAGTCGCGTGCCTTTTCCTTTTCGCGTCGCTGATTCGATGGCGAACATCAAAAAAACACGCCGATTTTCGCCGTTCACCAGCTTCGCGCAGGCAAGAAGGGTTACCCCTAAATTGGTAGGGTTTCTGAAAAGCAGGACTGTTGTCAGATTGTAACAGAATTGTTGCTATGAGGAATGAAAATCTACTTGGGGCCCCTGATTAACATTAGAGAAGCAAAAAATGCCTAAACTTGGCTATGATTGGGCGTGCAGATCACCTTCTTACGTAAGTCAGTCAATATGCCGCAGCCTTGTGGATCACTGGCGTCGCATTGCCAATTCGGGTGATGGTCGCAACAATCGGATAAATGAATACGCAAGTCGGGGGGACAATATGGCATTTCGTATTGCGCTGAGGGGCGCATTTGCATTCATTATTAGCTCATCGTTCGCTAGCGCCGCTTTTGCGGGCGGGCTTGATCGTGCCGGTTACGATATCGACCTGCTCTTCGACAAGGGGCGCTATGTTTTCGAGTCTGGCGTCACCTATGTGATGCCCGATCGCAAACTGAAGAATGCGAAGGATATCGATCCGACCGACGGCAATCTCAATGGTCGCCCGCACTCGGTCGATGCTACCGAGAATTATGCTGTACCTTATATTGGCTTCAAGATCGGCATTACCGATGACATCGACTGCATGGCCGATTACTCCGAGCCGTTCGGCGCTCACACCAATCCGGGCCTGAACTGGGCCGGCGCCAACAATGAAGTCGAGACCAAGGTGCGTACGCACAATTATGCGGCGACCTGCTCTTACAAATTCGATGCCGGTCCGGGTCAGTTGCGCCTGATCGGTGGTGGTTTCTATCAGGAGGTCAGCGGCTTTAAGTCTCGCCTGGTTTCCGTTGTTCCTCCTCCGTTTTCCGCCGTCTATGACGGTGTCGGCTCGCTGGATGTCGATGGTCATGGCTGGGGCTGGCGCGCCGGTCTTGCCTATGAAATTCCCGAATACGCCTTGCGCACCAGTCTCGTTTATAACAGCCGGGTCAAATACGATAATCTCAAGGGCACCGTCGATCTGACGGAGCTGCCGCCCGTCCGTGCGTTCTTCGGCAGCGCCACCTCCGTCTTCGGTTCTGCCGATGCACCCGACTCGCTGGAATGGAAGGTGCAGACCGGCATCGCGCCGGACTGGTTGGCCTTCGGTTCGGTCAAATGGACCAATTGGAGCGTTCTGCAAAGCATCGCGCTTTGCCCGACATCCACGCGTGGCATCTCCTGCCGCACCGGCGGTGCGACCGAGCTCACCTCACTCGATCTGCTATATCAGGACGGCTGGACGATCACCGGCGGCATCGGCCACAAGTTCAGTGACAAATGGAGCGGCGCGCTCAGCTTGAGCTGGGACCGCGGCACCAGCCAGGATTACGGCTTGAGCTCGGATACCTGGACGCTCGGCGCTGGCCTTTCCTACAAGGCGACCGAACATGTTGAGTTCACTTTCGCTGGAGCCCTGGGCCTGTTGACCAGTGGCAAATCCGGCGAGATCACCTCCAACGGCATCACCTACGGCAATGACGCCACCTATAGTTACGGCAACGATCTGGTCGCTGCGCTGTCGACGTCGATGAAGGTCAGATTCTGAGCGTAACCCATTGAACGATAGCAAGTTCTGAGGTCTCATCTCCATTGCTCAAGTGATTCTTACGCCGCGGGCCTTCGCTCGCGGCGTTTTTCATGCCCAATTAGTGCCAAGCCATTTTTAGATACGATACTACCCGCAGAATTATTTTCGCATTGCGGCTTCGTGGTTAGCGAAACCTTAAGATCGGCATTCTCTTTGTGACGAATCAGCAACACTTTATTTCAACAGGTTACACGCGTGTGTCCGGCGCCCCATTTGTCCATTTCCCGCCACAAATGGGGAGCAGCCATTATACGGGCAAGGGGCAAGCCTTGGTAGAAAGTGCGTAAACGGTTGATGGGTCAGTTTCCACTTCGGCAGAAAAAGCAATCCGGGATCGGAACGGCGACGTTCGCGGTACAGCCGGAAAGGCATTATTTCCCGAGGGAATCCGAAAACCGTTCGATCTCGAGTCTCTCTCTTTGGGCAGCGAAGCGGCGGGCTGTTTCAAGAGCGACATGCGATGACACCAGTGTGAATGCTCGTTTGGACATAATTTCGGACTACGCTCGGAAATGTGGCGAACGGCATTGGGCTGGTGCCCTGCGGACCTCCTCAAGAGGAGATCTCGCTGGTTCGCGCGCCGGTAGGGAATACATTCGCAGACCTTACGGTGCAGATGGGATCACCGTAGCGGATGCGGATGGAGCGAAAGAAATCGACTGTTATGTTTAAGTCCGAGTTCATATCAGCGAGAGTCATGATGCTCAGCCTGTCGCTTGCCACCTCTGTGGCGCTCGCAGGCCAAGCCCTGGCATTTGACATCAATGCGGGTGTCACCAAGGAATCAGGACCTTTCGATCTCTTCAAATTCGGCTTCCGGGCCTACAAGAACGGCCAGAAGGAAGAGGCGGTTGAAGCCTATCGTTACGCTGCCGAGAAGGGGCATACCGGCTCGCGCTGGGCACTAGCCAATATGTATGCGGACGGCGATGGCGTGACGCAGGACGATTTCGAGGCCTTCAAGATTTACAGCGAGATTGCCCAGCAGGGTGTGGAACCCGGTTCCGAGGATACTGGCTTCTTTATCAACGCGCTGCTCGCGCTTGCCAATTATTACAAGACCGGTATTGCGAACAGCCCGGTCAAAATCGACCTCAATCAGGCACGCCAGCTCTATTTCCAGGTCGCATCGACCTTTGGCGTCCCTGAGGCGCAATTCCAGCTCGCGCAGATGATGCTGGCGGGCGAGGGCGGTGCGGCGAATGTGCAGCAGGCCAAGAAGTGGCTGAACCAGGCCCGTAAGAGCGGCCATCCCGGTGCGATGGCCGTCTTCGGCAATATACTCTTCCAGGAAGGCCAGTCCGTGCGCGGCCTCGCCTTCATGACGGCCGCGCTCGACAAGTGCAAGCCGAAGGACTGTTCGTGGATGGAAGACCTTCAGGAACAGGCCTTTTCGATCGCCAGCGAGGACGATCGTCGCGTCGCGGTTTCCATGGCGCATCAACTCGACGTCGCAGGCGCCGAATAATCCTCGATCTCAGAAATTGAAGTGCGCGATGACGGGAACGTGGTCCGAGGGTTTTTCCCAGGCGCGCACGTGTTTTTCGATCGCCGCAGAGGTCAGGCGATCGGCCGCTTCCGGCGATAGCATCAGATGATCGATGCGGATGCCGTTGTTTTTCTGCCAGGCGCCAGCCTGGTAGTCCCAGAAGGAATAGAGCTTGACTGCGTCCGTCGTGGTGCGCACCGCATCGGTGAAGCCGAGATGCTCGAGCTGACGAAAAGCCTGGCGGGTTTGCGGCAGGAATAGCGCATCATTCTCCCAGACCTTCGGATCGAAACAATCATGCGGCTCCGGGATGACATTGTAGTCGCCGGCGAGAATGGTCGGCTCTTCCAGAGCCAGCCGGCCGACCGCGAATCTCCGCAGACGTTCCATCCAGGCGAGTTTGTAGGGATACTTTTCCGTATCGATGGGATTGCCGTTTGGCAGATACAGGCAGCAAACGCGAAGCGCGCCTTGTTCCGGCACAGAAAATACCGCTTCGATGAAGCGTGCCTGTTCATCGGCATCGTCGCCGGGCAAGCCGCGGGTCACTTCGTCGGGCTTCATCTTCGACAGAATCGCCACGCCGTTGAAACCCTTCTGCCCATGCGTCTCGACGTGATAGCCGAGCGCCTCGATCTCGAATCGCGGAAAGCCTTCGTCGACCGTCTTGATCTCCTGTAGGCAAACGATATCGGGATCGGAGTCCTTCAGCCACTGGCACAGGTTCTCAATACGCGCTTTGACGCCGTTGATGTTCCAAGTGGCAATCTTCATGAAAGGGTGGCTCCTCTGCTTTGGTTTTCTTTTTATCCGCAGCAAACGACCTTGGCCACCCATCCAAATGAAAACCGGCCGAAAGCAACAGCTTCCAACCGACTATCATTCTGTGGAAAAGCAGGAGCGTCAGATCGAAAAACTGGTGCCGCAGCCGCAGCTTGCGACCGCATTCGGATTCTTGATCTGAAAGGACTGACCGAGCAGATTGTCGACGAAATCGATCTCGGAGCCGGCCATATAGACCAGCGACAATTGATCGATCAATACCGTAGCGTCGCCCTTTTCGACAACGATATCATCGTCTTGCGGGCCGTCAGCAAGATCGAATTTGTAGGAGAAGCCGGAACAGCCGCCGCCTTCGACGGCGACGCGGAGCGCCCGCTTGCCGGCCTCGGCGCTGACGATCGCGGCGATTCGCTTTGCCGCTGCGTCTGATAGGGTTACACTTGTCTCAGTCATGCTTTCCTCCTGCCGGGGTCAAGATCCGGAGAGAACCAATGGGCCGTCCGACTTTCAAACGGCTGATATCCATAGCCTTTATCATGAAAGTGCGGCCGGTGACAGCTATGGTATATGGTTGAGCCATGCGCCATTTTGCTGTTTTTCTTAGGTATAGGTATGAAGGCCGTGAAGCGGCGTCAATGGGCCAGAGCATCCTGCTTTTGAATGGCATCATCAAAATGCGGAGAAGATGCTCTGGATTGGAAGAATAGAGCGACCTTTACGTTCAATCGAACGCGCGGCGTTCTAGCGCCGGAATGGATGGATAATGACGATCGACAGGCATGCATTGGGTTTCGGTTATGGTGAGCGGGCTGTTTATGCGACCGATCCCTGGGAATCGCGTGGGCGGCTTTACGAGGAGGGATCGAGCCCGACTCGCTCCGATTTCCAGCGCGACCGCGACCGCATCGTGCATACGACCGCTTTCCGGCGGCTGAAGCATAAGACGCAGGTCTTCATCGCGCAGGATGGCGATCATTACCGCACGCGCCTGACGCATACGATCGAGGTGGCGCAGATCGCCCGAGCTTTGGCACGTGCGCTGAAGCTCGACGAGGATCTCGCCGAAGGCGTGGCGCTCGTCCATGATTTCGGGCACACCCCCTTTGGCCACACTGGCGAAGACGCGCTGCATGAGATGCTGCTGCCCTATGGCGGCTTCGACCACAACGCACAGTCGCTGCGCATTGTGACGAAGCTCGAGCGGCGTTATGCCGAATTCGATGGCCTGAATCTCACCTGGGAGACGTTGGAAGGGCTGGTCAAGCACAACGGTCCGCTCCTGACGCCCGATGGCAAGGGCACGCGCGGCCCGGTGCCGCAGCCGATCCTTGATTATTGCGAAATCCACGATCTGGAGATCGCGACCTTTGCCAGCCTGGAGGCGCAGGTGGCGGCGATCGCCGACGACATCGCTTACAATACCCATGACATCGATGACGGCCTGCGCTCCGGCTATCTGAATTTCGACATGCTGGAGGAGATTCCATTTCTCTCGGCGCTGATGGCCGAAGTGAGGGCGCTCTATCCGCATCTGGAAGCGAGCCGCTTCACGCATGAGATCATGCGCCGGCAGATCACACGCATGGTGGAGGACGTGATCTCCGTCGCACAGCAGGCGCTCAGCGAGGTCAAGCCGGACAGTGTTGCCGATATTCGTGCCGCCGGCCGCATCATTGCCGCCTTCTCGCCTGAGATGGCCGAGACGGATAGACTGATTAAGCAGATGCTCTTCAAGCGCATCTATCGCCATCCGGATATCATGCGCATCCGCGCCGGCGCCGCACAGATCGTCACGGACCTGTTCCACGCCTATATGGACAATCCCAAGGAGATGCAGAGCCATTATTGGGTCGATCACATCGCCGGCCTTGCCGTTGCCGCCAAGGCTCGCCATGTCGGTGACTACCTGGCAGGTATGACCGACACCTATGCCATCAGCGCTCATAGGCGTTTGTTTGACCAGACTCCCGATTTGCGGTAGGCAGCGGCGGCGTCAGGCCGACAGGGCCTGCCCAAGCTATGCGTGGACATTATCATGAACCTTTTCACCGACTTCGAAGTACGAATTAAGAACGCTCTCGAACAAATTGATATTGTGAAAGAAAAGCGATCCGAACTCGACTTCGGCCGTATCGGCGTGGAGCCGCCGAGAGACGCCAGCCACGGCGATGTTGCCACCAACGCGGCTATGGTGCTGTCGAAGCCGCTCGGCACGAACCCGCGCGCGCTCGCTGAGATCATTATCGCTAAGCTGAGGGAAGATGCTGACGTTGCCGAGGTTTCGGTAGCCGGTCCCGGCTTCATCAATATTCGCCTTTCGGTCGGTTATTGGCAGCGCCTGCTGGCGACGATGATCTCCGAAGGCGAAAAATTCGGCCGCTCGACTCTCGGTGGCGGCCAGAAAGTCAACGTCGAATATGTCTCCGCCAATCCGACAGGGCCGATGCATGTCGGCCATTGCCGTGGCGCCGTCGTTGGCGATGCGCTGGCGAACCTGCTCGGCTTCGTCGGCTATGACGTTACCAAGGAATACTACATCAACGACGCCGGCTCGCAGATCGACGTGCTGGCACGGTCGGTCTTCCTCCGTTACCGCGAAGCACTCGGCGAGCAGGTTGGCGACATCCCGGCCGGTCTTTATCCCGGTGATTATCTCGTTCCGGTCGGTGAAGCGCTGGCGAAGGAGTTCGGCACCAAGCTTCGCGGCATGCCGGAAGACCAATGGCTGCCGATCATCAAGGAACGCTCCATCGACGCGATGATGGCGATGATCCGCGCGGATTTGGATGCGCTGAACGTCCATCATGATTTCTTCTTCTCGGAGCGGACCTTGCATGCCAACGGCGCGGCCCTGATACGCACCGCGATCAACGACCTGACCTTCAAAGGTTATGTCTATAAGGGTGCGCTTCCGCCCCCGAAGGGCCAGTTGCCGGAAGATTGGGAAGATCGCGAGCAGACCTTGTTCCGTTCGACGGAAGTAGGCGACGATATCGACCGGCCGCTGATCAAGTCGGATGGTTCCTACACCTATTTCGCCGCCGACGTCGCCTATTTCAAGAACAAGTTCGACCGCGGCTTCAACGAGATGATCTATATTCTCGGCGCCGACCATGGCGGCTATGTCAAGCGGCTGGAAGCCGTGGCGCGCGGCGTATCGGATGGCCAGGCGAAGCTGACGGTGCTGCTGTGCCAGTTGGTCAAGCTCTTTCGCAACGGCGAACCGGTGAAGATGTCGAAGCGCTCGGGCGACTTCGTCACGCTGCGCGACGTGGTCGATGAGGTCGGCCGCGATTCCGTACGGTTCATGATGCTGTATCGGAAGAGTTCCGAGCCCCTGGATTTCGACTTCGCCAAGGTAACCGAGCAGTCCAAGGACAATCCGGTCTTCTACGTACAATATGCGCATGCGCGCTGCATGTCAGTCTTCCGCCAGGCCAAAGAAGCCTTCCCGGATCTCGATATCGCGTCGCTTGATCTGGCGAAAGCCGTTAGTGGCGTGATCTCCGATCCAACCGAATTACAGTTGATTGCAAAGATTGCGGAATTCCCGCGAATCGTGGAGGCTGCAGCTCAGTCGCAGGAGCCTCATCGCATCGCCTTTTATCTTTACGATTTGGCGAGTTCCTTCCATGGACATTGGAATAAAGGTAAAGATTTACCTGAATTACGATTTGTTAACGATAAGAACCGAGAATTAAGCATTGCCAGACTTGGGCTGGTGTACGCTGTCGCGTCGGTTTTGAAGTCGGGTCTTGGTATAACCGGGACCGCAGCACCGGATGAAATGCGATAAACGTCACCATTTGCCCACATTGCACTGGCATTTAACTGTAGCGTTTGCGAGTGGATTGGGTGATGGCAGAAAAACAGTTGGCGTATCGCGCAAGCGGAAACGACGAGTTCTTTGCGGATGATGATCCGCTTGCCGAACTCGCCCGCATCGTCGGTTTCGAGCCGCGGCCTACCGCCCAGGCGGCGCCCGCAGCTCAGCGACAAGAGCCGGCCTTCGATCTCGAAGATGAGCTCTTGCGGGAATTCGAGCGCTATGATGCGCCACGTTTGAGTCCTGCTGATGACATTCCGGTCTCGCCGGAAGATCAGCCCTTTGCCGGCGAAGCCGAGCTCTCGCATCCGGTAGAGCAGACGCGCACCGAACCACAGTTTGTGGAGATGCCGCAGCCTGTGGCTCCGGTTAAGCCGGCCGCCGGCGTGCGCGATCTGATCGACGAACTCGAAATGTCGATCGCGCCGGCTTTGCAGCCCGCGCCGGCTCCTCAGTCTGTCCCGGCGCCGCAGGCGGCGGCTCCGGCCCGGAAGCCTGTCATTACGCCGACGCCGCAATCCGCTGCCGCCACCGTGCGGTTGCCGCTTGCCAATTTCACCGTCGCGGCTCCGCCGCAAACGCGCGAGCAGGCAACGCCTACGGCTCAGGCTCCAGTCGCGCCGCCCGTTGTTCAGGCGCAGCCGCCCATCGAAACGGCGCTCGATTTCGATTTGCCGATGATGCAGGACGCGCCTCGGGCCCAGCCCGCTGCGGCTCAACCGGCAGCACCGGTTGCCAGTGCATCGGAGCCCGCCAAGCAGGCTCGCATGGACGCTGCGGCTCTTTCTGCCGAGATCGATGATCTGCTGGCCGATGTCGACCGGTATCCCGTTCCGGCCAGAAGCAGCGTACCAGCGGCGAAGACCGAGCCGGACCTCGATATATTCGGTTCGCAGTCCATGGCTTCCTCGTCGTCAGCATTCGTTGTTGATGCTCCGGCTGCTATTGCGCCTGCGCCCGCCGCCGCCACGATTCTGCCGCGCGAAGAACCGAAGTCGATCGTCTTGGAAGCCGAAGACCCCTTCGCCGGCCAAGACTTCGAGTTCGATCTCGCAGATATCGAAATGGAACTTGCCGAGCTCGATTTCGCTGAATCGAGCAAGCCCGCTCCGATCACCGCACCGCAGCCTGCTCCGATCGTTTCTCGGGCTACGCCGGTAGCACCGCCTCCGGCTGCTCCCGTAGCCCCGACGGTCGCCGCGCCGCGCGTCATGCAGAGTCCGCCTCCAGAGCCGGCTCCGCAGGTTCCGGCTCAGCCGGCCATCGTTGCCGCAGCACCGGCCGCGGCGCGCAAGGCTGCGCCTGTTCTAGATGCCGATCAGGCACTGCCTTTCGATCCTGCTGAAATCTCCGATACGGAAGACCGCGTCGAGAATTTCGAAGGCTCGCATGTTCCGAACCTGCCGCCTGTCGAGCCGGAACAGCCGATCGTGGTTCCACCGGAATACGATTTCGATATCGACTCAGAAATGGCGAGCCTGTTCGGCACTCCTGTTAAGGAAACGGCTCCCGAGCCGATCAAACCGGCCGCCGCAGCCGCCCTCGGTGGTGCTTCGATGGCTGCATCCTGGTCCAAGAATGCGGCGGCAAAGCCTGTCGCGACGGCCGCCAAGCAGCCTGCCGATGAGTTCGACGAGTTCGAACGGGCGTTGGAGGAGGACTTCCGCCGCAGCTACCGTGAAGCGTCCAATCCGGTCGAGAACGTCGCCCGCATGACGCTGAACCCGGCGGCTGTAACCGGCCGCCGCCCGGCACGTTCGTTCCGTGGCCTGGCGACCGCCGCTGCCGTCATTGCGGTTCTAGGTCTCGGAGCCTATGGCGTCTACGGCTGGATTCGCCATGGTTCGCCGATCTCGAGCTTCTCCGGCGAGCCGCGCGTCATCACGGCAGATGCCGATCCGGTCAAGGTCGCTCCGGAAAACCCGGGCGGTACCGTGGTTCCCAACCAGGACAAGGCTGTCTATGACCGGGTGGCCGGGGACAGCCCTGCTGCACCGAAGCAGAAGCAGCTGGTTTCCTCCAACGAGCAGCCGGTGGATGTCGTCCAGAAAACTCTGATTCCCGAATCTGTATCGCCGGACGACGGCAGCGACGAACAGGTCACTCCGACACCGGTCGGTGAAACCGAGGATCCGCGGCTGTTGCCGAATCAGAATGGCAACAATACGGACACTGCTGCCAACGACGATGCTCAGGTCCCGTCGGTGTCGCCGCGCAAGGTGCGTACCATGATCGTCAAGCCGGACGGTTCGCTGGTCGCTCGCGAGGAGCCGGCTGTCGACAACACCACGACGGCCGCGTCGCCGGCTTCGACGCCGAAGACCCCTCCAGCAAGGCCGGCGACCGGAAGCCAAGTCGCCTCCGCCGATCTCCGCCCTTCGACGGAAGACGCGCAGGCGTCGCAACCGGCAACGGCCCAGCCTACTGATGGCGATGCCGCTAGCGCCGAAAGCACGCCGATCCGTGTCGTGAAGACGACTCCGGTCCCGACCTCGCGTCCGGCGCAACAGCCGACGAAGACCACTGCCGACACTGCCATCGCTGCCACGAACAACGGCGCTGCCGCTCGTCCGGCTCCAGCTCAGCCTAAGCCCCAGCCCCAGCAGGTCGCGTCGGCAAGCCCGGCTGCCGCCCAGGCGGCCCCGGCTGCATCGGCAAGCGCGGGCGGTGCTTACGGCGTGCAGATCGCTTCGCTGCCTTCGGAGGCGGAGGCGCAGAAGTCGCAGGCTAACCTGAAGGCGAAGTTCGCCAGCGTCATCGGCGGTCACCCGCTCGAAATTCGCAAGGCCGACATCGCCGGCAAGGGCACCTACTATCGCGTCCGCGTTGTCGCCGGCTCCAAGGACGAAGCGGCCGACATCTGCCAGCGCTACCGCGCCGCAGGCGGCACTTGCCTGATCTCGAAGTAAGAGATCGAGGCCAGATGATTGCGGAAAGCGGCGGGCTGAGGCTCGCCGCTTTCTTTTTGTGTATCTCGGTTTGAGGTTATTCGCATTTCGCGAGGCGGCCTTTATGATTCGAACATGACCGAATCAAAATCCATGATCCTCGGCTGTAGCGGCCATTCCATCACGCCCGAGAAGCGTTCCTTCTATCAGTCGGAACAGCCGTGGGGCTTTATCCTCTTTGGACGCAACATTTCCGAGCCGGCGCAGATAGCTGATCTTGTTGCTTCCTTGCGCGATAGCGTCGGCCGCGATGCACCGGTATTGATCGACCAGGAAGGGGGCAGGGTGCAACGCATCCGCCCGCCGATCCTGCCGCATTATCCATCCGGTCAGGCGCTCGGCGATATCTATCGCAAGAACCGCGAGCACGGCCTGCGCGCCGCCTGGCTGATGTCGCGGCTGCATGCATTCGATCTCCTGAAATTCGGCATCAATGTCGATTGCCTGCCAGTACTCGACGTGCCTGTCGAAGGCTCAAGCAATGTCATTGGCAACCGCGCCTACGGTAGCGATCCCGTGACGGTGACGGAGATGGGACGCGCGGCTGCCGAAGGCCTCAAAGCTGGCGGCGTCCTGCCGGTGATGAAGCACATGCCCGGCCACGGCCGCGGTTTTGCCGATTCGCATCACGAATTGCCGGTTGTCACGGTTCCGCGCGCGGAGTTGGAGGCACATGACTTTCCGCCATTTGTGGCGCTCAAGGACGAATTGATGGCAATGACCTGCCATGTCGTCTTTACCGACATCGATCCCGTCAATCCGGCGACAACCTCGCGCAAGGTCATCGACGAGATCATCCGCGGTTATATCGGCTTTCAGGGTCTGCTGCTGTCCGATGATACCTCAATGAATGCGCTCGCCGGCACGATCGGTGAGCGGGCGGCGAATATTATTGCGGGCGGATGCGATATCGTGCTGCACTGCAACGGCGTCATGGAAGAGATGCAGCAGGTGGTGCGCAATGTTCCGGTATTGGCCGGTGCCGCGCTGGCACGTGCGAAGACTGTTGAGGCAGCGTTCGGCCGCAACGACGGTGCCGACGAGGCTTCGATCCGTGCCGAATTCGATGCGATGTTTGCGGTGGCGTAAGACCGAACTCCAGGGATCTGAGGGGTGAACAAGGTGGAAGGCACGGAAAAGAGCCTGCAGGCGGTGACGCCAATGGACAAGGTGTGGCAGGACAATGGTGCAGAGCGCGGCATGCATGAACCGGCGCTCGTCATCGACATTGCCGGCTTCGAAGGCCCGCTCGACCTTCTGCTGCATCTCGCTCGCAACCAGAAGGTCGATCTGTCGCGCATCTCCGTGCTGTCGCTCGCCGAGCAGTATCTGCTGTTCATTGAGCGCGCCCGGCGGATTCGCATCGAGCTTGCCGCAGATTACCTCGTCATGGCTGCCTGGCTCGCCTATCTCAAGTCGAAGCTGCTCATTCCCCAGCAGAGCAAGGAAGACGGCCCGACAGGCGAGGAAATGGCTGCGACGCTGGCCTTCCGCCTGAAGCGCCTCGAGGCCATGCGCGACGCGGCGACCGATCTCGTCAACCGCAATCGTCTCGGCCGCGACGTCTTCGTCCGCGGCGCGCCCGAACATATTCCCGACCGGCGCCAGTCGGCCTATGACGCCAGCCTCTACGATCTTCTCACCGCCTATGCGAGCTTGCGTCAGCGTCAGGCGATCACCCAGGTGACGATCGAGCGGCGACGGGTCTGGTCTCTCGTTGATGCCCGTACGATTCTCAGCCGAATGATCGGTGAAATCACCGACTGGACCGCTTTGGAACACTATCTGCTGCGCTACATGACCAGTTCGAGCGAGCGCGTCACCGCAATCGCCAGCACCTTTGCCGCCTCGCTGGAGCTCGTGCGCGAGGGGAAGCTGGAGATTCGCCAGGAGGGAGCGTTCCAGCCCCTCTATATGCGGCGCGGGGCGAACCATATAGAACTCCAGGCAGCGGAATAGGATAGGAGCGAGCGTGACCGGCCCGGACAACGACCATCACATGGACGACGAAGCGGCTGCGCCGACAGCCTCGGTTGTTGATGCCCACGTCGTCCGTGAGGCAGAGCGCATAGCCGAAGCCCTGGTTTTCGCCTCCGCCCAGCCGGTTTCCGAAGGCTTTATCGCTGACCGCGTCGCGCGCGGTGTCGATGTCCGCTCTGTCATGCACAGCCTTAGGGCCGGTTATGCGACGCGTGGCGTCAATCTGATACAGGTCGATGGCGCCTGGGCCTTTCGCACGGCTGCGGATCTTTCCTTTGTGATTCGTCGCGATGACAACGAGGTCCGGAAATTGTCGCGCGCCGCACTCGAGGTCCTGGCCATCATTGCCTACCACCAGCCGGTGACGCGTGCCGAGATCGAGGATATCAGAGGTGTGCAGACTTCAAAGGGGACGCTCGACGTGTTGATGGAATCGGGCTGGGTTCGTTTTCGCGGACGCCGGCGTACTCCCGGCCGGCCGGTGACGCTGGGTACGACCCGGGATTTCCTCGATCATTTCGGCCTGGAAGAGTTGCGCGACCTGCCCGGTCTCGAAGAATTGAAGGGGGCCGGGCTGCTTTCGGGCCGTATTCCCGCTAATTTCAACATTCCGTCGCCATTGATGAGCGACGAATTGACCGAGGACGAAGATCCGATCACGCAATTGGATCTCGAGGAACTTGGTCTTTTGGCGCCGGGCGGCGCTTCGGACGATTGACCCAAAACCGGCGCTGACAGCGCATCTCAGGCTGATCGGCAGCTATAAAGCTTTTTTCCAGGTATTGGCGCCAAGTCTCGGTTTTGCCATTAGCGGATGCGAATATGGAAATCATTCTCCAGGGTTGGAGATGTTCGGCCGCGGCTTTGGCGCTCGCTATCCCCATCTGCGCCGATGCAGTACATTTTGGTGTTTGAAAAACATCCGCAAACGTCTTACATCGGGAAGACGTTGAAATTGGGAGTTATCGCAATGGGTTCTCTAAGCATATGGCACTGGCTGATCGTCCTCGCCATCGCGCTTTTGTTGTTCGGCCGTGGAAAGATCCCGGAGCTGATGGGTGATGTTGCCAAGGGCATCAAGAGCTTCAAGAAAGGCATGAACGACGACGAGGAGACGCCGCCGTCCCCGACGACAACGTCGCGGACGGTTGAACACAAGGCCGACGAATCGAAATAATCATGTCGGGTCCGTCAGGAGCTGATACGCTCGCTGTCGGCCCAGGAGCCTTTTCATGTTCGACGTAGGCTGGTCTGAGCTGCTGATTATCGCGGTCGTGGCGCTTGTGGTCATTGGCCCTAAGGAATTGCCGGCGACGTTGCGGACGATCGGTAAAATGACGGCGCGGGCCCGAAAAGTGGCGGGCGACTTCCGCGCGCAATTTGATGAGGCTATGCGTGAGGCCGAGCTGGATGATGTGCGCCAGACGATCTCCGATGCGCAGAAACTCAATCCGGTCAATTCATTGCGAGAGGCAATGAATCCGTTGCGGCAGATGGGCAACGAGATCAAGGCTGACCTGCAGCGTTCGACAACAGTGGAGAAGCCTGCTGTTTCGACATCGACACCAGCAGAGCCGGTTTCCGAGCCGTCCATGGGATTGCCGGAAACGCCTCCGATCGTTCTTGCGGCGAGCGAGGCAACACCGGTGGTTTCGCCTGCGCCGTTGATGACACCGCAACCGGCCGTCGTTGCCGAGGAGACGTCGCCTAAGCCGAAAGCGGTCCGCAAACCGCGGGCTAAAGTGCCGGCCAAGACGGACGAGGTTGTCGCAGCGGTAGTCGACACATCCGTTGTTGCGGAAAAGCCGAAACGGGCGCCGCGCAAGGTTGCAGCTGCCGCCACAGATGTTCCCGCCGCCGCTCCAAAGAAGCGCGCAGCGGCGAACAAAACAACGCCTAAGAAGAAGGACCAGGCATGACGGGTGATATTGACGATAAGCCACAGCCGCTTATCGAACACCTCATGGAATTACGCACACGGCTGATCTGGTCGCTGGTGGCGTTTTTCATTGCCTTCGTCGGCTGCTTCGCCGTTGCGAAGCATCTCTTCAACTACCTAGTCTACCCTTACAAATGGGCTGTCGTCTGGGCCCATCTCGATCTCGCCAAAGCCGAGCTGATTTACACTGCGCCGCAGGAGTTTTTCTTCACGCAGGTGAAGGTCGCAATGTTCGGCGCGCTGGTCATCGCCTTCCCGATTATTGCCGCTCAGATCTACAAATTCGTTGCGCCCGGCCTCTATAAGAACGAGCGTGCCGCCTTCCTGCCGTTCCTGATCGCGTCGCCGGTCCTGTTCTTGATGGGCGCGGCGCTTGTCTATTTCTTCTTCTGCCCCATGGTCATGTGGTTCTTCCTGAAGATGCAGCAGGCGCCGGCCGATGGCCAGGTGGGTATCGCGCTGCTGCCGAAGGTCTCGGAATATCTGAGCCTGATCATGACGCTGGTCTTTTCCTTCGGCCTCGTCTTCCAGCTTCCAGTCATCACCACGTTGCTTGCCCGCGTCGGCCTGCTGACCTCGCAGTGGCTGGCGGAAAAGCGTAAGTTCGCAATCGTCTTCGCCTTCATCGTCGCCGCGGTGCTTACACCGCCGGATCCGATGTCTCAGATCGGCCTTGCACTGCCGACGATCCTTCTCTACGAGATTTCCATCTACGCGGCGCGACTCGTGGAACGCCAGCGTGCCCGGCAAGTGCTCGAGGAGAGTGACGAGACGTCTGATGTCGCCAAGACGGATAGTGTCTAAGCGTCAGATCCGGATCGTCTTTTCATAGGGTTTTGCTGGTTCGATCTCCGACCGAAATCTCGGTCGGAGCTACGCTCATGTGCAACGACCTGGAACGACGATGCTTGATATCAGATGGATTCGTGAGAATGCCGAGGCTTTGGATGCAGCGCTTGCCAAGCGCGGTGCCGAGCCTTTGTCGCAAAGCCTCATTGCGCTCGATGAGAAGCGCCGCTCCGTCATCCAATCCGTCCAGGATATGCAGTCTCGCCGCAACGCCGCTTCGAAGGAAATCGGCGCGGCCATGGCGCAGAAGAACACCGAGCTTGCCGAGAAGCTGAAGGCCGAAGTCGCCGAGATCAAGACGTCGCTGCCTTCAGCGGAAGAAGAAGAGCGCGTGCTGACGGCCGAGCTCAACGACGCTCTGTCGCGCATTCCCAATATTCCGCTCGATGATGTGCCGGTCGGTGAAGATGAACACGATAACGTCGTCAAACTTATCTGGGGCGCCAAGCCGACCTGGAACCATAAGCCGAAGGAGCACTTCGAGATTGGCGAAGCGCTCGGCTACATGGATTTCGAGCGGGCCGCCAAGCTCTCCGGCTCGCGTTTCACCGTGCTGACCTCGCAGCTTGCGCGGCTGGAACGGGCGCTCGGTCAGTTCATGCTGGATTTGCATACCGGCGAGCATGGCTATACCGAAGTCAGCTCTCCGCTGATGGTGCGCGATGAGGCTATGTTCGGCACCGGCCAATTGCCGAAGTTCGCCGAGGACCTCTTCCGGACCACGGATGGCCGCTGGTTGATCCCGACCGCCGAAGTGACGCTGACCAACCTCGTCTCTGGCGAGATTCTCGATCAGGAGAAGTTGCCGCTGCGCTTTACCGCGCTGACGCCGTCTTTCCGGTCGGAAGCGGGTTCGGCCGGTCGCGATACGCGCGGCATGCTGCGGCAGCACCAGTTCTGGAAATGCGAACTTGTTTCCATCACAGACGCCGAAAGCTCGATTGCCGAGCACGAGCGCATGACCGCCTGCGCCGAGGAGGTGCTGAAGCGTCTTGGTCTGCATTATCGCGTCATGACGCTGTCAACCGGCGACATGGGCTTCGGCGCCCGCAAGACCTACGATCTCGAAGTCTGGCTCCCGGGGCAGGATACCTATCGCGAAATCTCCTCCTGCTCGGTCTGCGGCGATTTCCAGGCGCGGCGGATGAACGCGCGCTACCGTGGCAAGGACGACAAGGGCACGAAATTCGTCCACACGCTGAACGGCTCGGGCACCGCGGTCGGGCGCTGCTTGATCGCCGTTGTCGAGAATTATCTGAACGAGGACGGTTCGGTCACTGTTCCGGACGTACTGCTGCCATATATGGGTGGTGTGAAGAGGATCGAGCGGGCGGCCTGAACCGGGCCGATGTGAACGGGGCGTCGGGCAATGCGGATACTTCTGACCAATGACGACGGCATTCATGCCGAAGGACTGGCCGTATTGGAGCGTATCGCCCGCACCATGTCTGATGATGTCTGGGTCGTAGCTCCGGAAACGGACCAAAGCGGTCTTGCCCATTCGCTGAGCCTTTCCGAACCGTTGCGCTTGCGCAAAGTCTCCGACAAGCACTATGCGCTGCGCGGCACGCCGACAGATTGCGTCATCATGGGTATCCGCCAGGTCATGGACATCAAGCCGGACCTAGTGCTCTCGGGCGTCAATTCCGGCTCCAACGTCGCCGACGATGTCACCTATTCGGGAACGATCGCCGGCGCGATCGAAGGTACGCTGCAGGGCGTGCGCTCCTTTGCGTTGAGCCAAGCTTATGTGCATGAGAATGGGACGCGCGTCGTGCCCTGGGAGGTGGTGGAGACGCATGCGCCCGCGCTTCTCGGCAAGCTCATCGATGTCGATCTGCCCGACAGCACCTTTCTCAACCTGAACTTCCCGAACTGTCTCCCGGATGAAGTTTCCGGGATTGAAGTTACGGCGCAGGGCAATCTCGCCTTCAATTTGCAAGTCGAGGAAAGGGCCGATGGCCGCGGATTTCCTTATTACTGGTTGCGCTTCGGCGAACGCAGCGGCGTCTTTCGCCCGGGCACCGATATCCATGCACTGAAACAAAATCGTATTTCGGTAACTCCTTTGAAACTCGATTTGACAGATTATTCGGCGCAAGACCGCGTGGCGCGGGCGCTCGGGTATGGAGTAGCGGATTGACACCTCGTTTGGTCGAGAAGGAAGGCTTTGCGGCCGTCGTGCTGCGGCTGCGGGCCGAGGGCATATTGGACATCGATCTGATGACGGCCGTCGAACAGACGCCGCGCCTTCCCTTCGTGCCGCCGCAATTTGCCGACGATGCCTATTCCAGCCGAACGATCCCGATCGAATGCGGTGCTTTCATGGAAGGCATCGACCTCGTTGTCCGCGTCCTGCACAGCCTGAAGATCAAGCCGGGTCACCGCGTTCTCGAAGTCGGGACGGGCAGTGGATTCACTGCCGCCGTCATGGGTCGCATTGTCGAGCGGGTGCTGACGGTCGATCGCTACAAGACGCTGACGACGGCAGCGCAGCAGCGTATGGACACGTTGGGACTGCGCAACGTCATCATTCGCCAGGCTGACGGCAGCGTCGGGTTGCCGGGCGAGGGCACTTTCGATCGCATCCTGGTGACGTCGGCCTTCACCGCCATGCCGCGCTTCTATGCCGAGCAACTGGTTTCCGGCGGATCGATGATTGCGCCCCTGATGCTTTCAGACACTATTTGCCGCATGGTGCGCCTCACCAAGACCGGCAGCCGCTTCGAGCGCGAGGAACTTTTCGATGTTCCCTATCAGCCGATCGTGCCGATGCTCGCCTCTTATCTTTGAGGCCTAATTTAGATTGAAATCCCCTGAAGTAGCCCGCAAGTGCGGGGATTCATCTTCTATGGTTAGCAATTCCTCAAAAAAACACATGCGACACCAGTGCTTTAACCGCATGGTAAGATTAACGCGCTTTAATCGACTCATAAACGGTTGCGTCTCAAGTGGGTCGAGTCATGGGTTTCAGTCTTTCGTCAAACTTCGGTAAATCGGCAGGGAAAGTCTTGGTGGCCATTCTCCTGGCGAGCACCGCGACAGCTTGTAGTTCGGACACGACGCGCTTCGGCGGGCTCTTTGCGGGCTCTCCGGATCAGACGACGACCGGTTCGATCAATCGCCGCGGCCTGACAGGCCCGGATGGGGATCCGGTGCCGCGTGCCGATGTTGCCCAGGGCGGCGGCTATCAGCAGCAGGATTATTCGCAGCAGAACGCGTCGGTTGCACGGCCCTATCCGAATTCTCCGGCCCGTTATAACCCATCCTATTCGAGCGCCCGCGTATCGACCGCGCCCGTTGCGATCCAGCGTTCCGACCTTGCAGCTCCCACGGCTTCCGCAGCGCCGGTACGTTCGCATGTTGCCTCCAGGGGTGAAGATGAAGCACTCGCCCAGCCGTTCCCTGCATCGCGTGGCAAAGCTGCGGTTTCCCGCACGGAACCGGCTCTCGCTCCGGATGCGATGCCGACCGGCACAATCAAGACGGCGCCCGCCGCAGCATCCTCTTCCGGCTGGACGGCAGTCAATGCACCGAGCGTCACGCTGCGCCCCGGGGAAAACATAAGCTTGCTCTCGCGCCGCTATGGCGTTCCGGAAAAGGAAATCCTGCGCGCTAATGGCTTGAAGAACAGCGCCGGCGCTCAGCCAGGTCAGCAGATCATCATCCCGACCATGAACGGCGCTGGCGCACCGAGCCCGGCCAAGGTGGCCTCGGAAGCGACCGACCTCTCCAAGGGCGGCAAGATGCCGGGTCCGGCTAAGGCTCCCGAGCAGGATGCCGTCGTGCTGCCGTCCAACGGCCAGATGCGCGGCAAGTCGCAGGCCGGCCTTGCCGACCCCGGCAAGCTCGCTGCCGGCAACGGCAAGGGTCCGTTGCCAAAGGGCGACGGGACCTATGTCGTCAAGCCGGGTGACTCGCTCGCCAGGATCGCCAAGAACACCGGTGTCAGCGTCGATGCGCTCAAGCAAGCAAATCACATGCAGTCGGGCGGCGGCATCCGCATCGGCCAGACTCTGAAGGTGCCGCATGGGTCGGTCGCTGAGGCCGAGCCGATCAGACCTGATCCGGTGAAGACCGCCTCGATCGAGCCGCAAAAGTCCGCCGTAAAGTCGGTCGCCGTGCCGGCCATGGAACCGAAGCAGGCTGCCGCCGAGCCGACCGTAAAGCCAGCTGCAAAAACAGCCGCTGCTACCGCGAAGGCTGCGCCGGCGACAAAGACTGCTGCCGCTGACCAAGTGGCCAAGGCAGCGTCCAAGACTGCAACTGCTGCGCCGGCTCCCGATGCCGCCAAACCGCAGGCGGTCGCAGCTGCAGCGCCGACGCAATCCGTTAGCGACGCCGAAGACAAGTCCGACGTGTCGGCTGATGCACCGGAAGCGACGGGGATCGGCAAATATCGCTGGCCGGTTCGTGGCGCGGTCATCGCCGGCTACGGTTCTAACGTCAACGGCAGCCGCAACGACGGTATCGACATCTCGGTTCCGGAAGGCACGCCGATCAAGGCTGCTGAGAACGGCGTGGTTATCTATGCCGGCAACGGTCTAAAGGAGCTCGGCAACACCGTCCTCGTCCGTCACGACGACGGCACCGTCACGGTCTACGGCCACGCGGATGCACTCAGCGTTGCCCGCGGCCAGAAGGTCCAGCGCGGCCAGACGCTCGCCACCTCGGGCATGAGCGGCGATGTCAAGCAGCCGCAGCTTCACTTCGAAGTCCGCAAGAATTCGGCCCCGGTCAACCCAATGACGTTCCTTGAATAGGTAGTGCGTCTCAAGGAGTCTGCAAAAAGCCCGGCCACCACCGGGCTTTTTGTCGTTTCGGGGTTAGAGCGGCAATCAATCCCGCTCCAGCACGATACGCTGCCGTCCGGCCAGATCCTGAATATACTGCCACGCCACGCGCCCGGAACGGGCGCCGCGTGTTGTCGCCCATTCCAGCGCTTCGTGGTGCATCTGGCCACGATCGAGGGGAAGCTTGAAATGATCGGCATAGCCGTCGATCATCTGCAAATAATCTTCCTGGCTGCACTTGTGGAAGCCGAGCCAGAGGCCGAAGCGGTCGGAGAGCGACACCTTTTCCTCCACGGCTTCCGATGGATTGATCGCCGTCGATTGCTCGTTCTCCATCATATGACGAGGCAATAAGTGGCGACGGTTCGATGTGGCGTAGAACAGCACATTGTCGGGCCGGCCTTCGACACCGCCATCCAGCGCCGCCTTTAGCGACTTGTAGGCGGTATCGTCGTGATCGAAGGAAAGGTCGTCGCAGAAGACGATGACACGATGCGGCGCGGCCTTCAGGATATCGAGCAGCACCGGCAATGAGGAGATATCCTCGCGATGCACTTCGATCAGCTTCAGCGAGACGCCGGTGGCGCGGCGCACATCCTCGTGCACGGCCTTGACGAGCGATGACTTGCCCATGCCGCGCGCGCCCCACAGCAACACGTTGTTGGCGGCGAAACCTTCGGCGAAGCGCAGCGTGTTCTCATGAAGAATGTCGCGCACATGGTCGACGCCGCGGATGAGAGCCAGCGCCACGCGGTTCGGCCGCGCGACAGGCTGCAGATAAAGCCGGGCCGGCACCCAGACGAAGCAATCGGCAGCATTCCAATCGTTCACGGCCGGCGCCGGGCCGGCGAGGCGTTCGAGCGCGTCGGCGAGACGACGGACTTCCGCAAGGATCAGCGCATTTTGATCTTCGGTCACCATTTTTCCTCCAGAACGTTAGTCGGGAAAGGAGTAAAATGCTCCCTGTGCTGCCGGGTACCATGCTCCATCTACGGCCGAAAGGCTAAGAGGCCGGGAAAACAGTACGGTTGGCGGCTGTTTTTGTTGCATTCGCGATGATCGCAACTATATTCCGGCCACCTGACGCGGGCCCGTTCCCGCAAGGCGTTCAAGGGAGTTCTCGATGTTTATCACCAACGCATATGCTCAGAGCGCGACAGATTCAGCCGCAAGCGTCTTCGGCGGTTCCGGCTTTGAAATGATTATCCTGTTTGTGCCGCTGATGGTGGTTTGGTATTTCCTTCTTATCCGCCCGCAGCGCGCCCAGGCGAAGAAGCGTGAGGAAGTCCTCAAGAATATCCGCCGCGGCGACCAGATCGTCACCGGCGGCGGCATCGTTGGCAAGGTCACCAAGGTCGTCGACGACAAGGAACTGGAAGTCGAAATCGCCGAAGGCGTCCGCATCCGCGTTGTCCGCAGCGCTATCTCGGAAGTCCGTGTCAAGGGCGAACCGGTAAAGGCTGACGCGGCGTAAGGTTTGATGGGGGCGGGTCGAAGCAGCTTGCCACGCCAGCGCACAGCTTTGAAAATCGGAATCGACTTTCGAAAAGAACTATGCGCAAATTCAAAGTGTTACTGCGCCTTTACGTGCCTCGGCGGATGTTGGGGCGCAGTGAGAAGCCAAAACTCGAGAGAGCGATGCTGCACGTCTCCTGGTGGAAGACCGTTCTGATCTGGTTCGCCGTTCTCTTGAGCGTTCTCCTTGCCGTGCCCAATCTACTCAGCGATAAGCAGCTTTCCTCTTTTCCAGCCTGGTTTGCGCAACGGAAAGTCGAGCTTGGGCTCGATCTTCAGGGCGGCTCGCATATCATGCTCAAGATCGAGCGCGGCGATGTGGTCAGGGATCGGCTGGAGACCCTTGTCGGTGACATCAGCGCCAGGTTGCGCACTGTCAATATCGGCTATTCCGGTCTGACAGGCACGGGCCAGAAGATCCAGCTCCGTGTCAACGATCCCGCGCAGGTACAGGCTGCTATAAATGCCCTGAAGCCGATCACCAGTGCCAACGGCAGGCCCGGAGCGGCTCTTTCGCAGGGTGATAATGGTGCTCTTACGATCGATATCAGCGACGCCGGCATCAATGAGCGTGTTTCCGCATCCATGACACGGTCGCTCAAAGTCATCCGCGACCGTATCGCTCAGTTGGCGGTGGGCGAGCCGCTGATCCGTCGGCAGGGGGCGGACCGGGTCGTCATCCAGGTACCGGGCCTTGCCGATCCACAGCGCCTGAAGAACCTTCTGAACCAGCCCGCTCAGCTTAGCTTCCGTCTCATCGATCAATCCATGCAAGTGCAGGACGCCATGAATGGCCGTCCGCCCGCCGGTTCGGAGGTGTTGTTTTCTGAGGATGACCCGCCCGTCGGCTATCTCGTCCAAAAGCAGCCTATCCTCTCGAATATCGACTTTGCCGATGCCGTGGCGGTGTCCAATACCCAAAACAATGACGGCAATATCTCCGTCAAACTGACGCCTGAAGCGACCGGCCGTTTTGCGCAGGCGACGGCGGCCAATCTCGGCAAGAACGTCGTGGTCGTGCTTGACGATCAGGTCATTTCGGCCGCCGCATTGAAAACCGCAATTACCACTGGGGATATTGATATCCCCGGCGATTTCACCGCGCAGGGCGCGCAGGATCTCGCCGTCATGCTGAAGTCCGGGCCGTTGCCAGCGACGCTGACGACGGTCGAAGAGCGGACCATCGAGCCGGGCTTGGGCAATGAAACGATGCGCTCCGGCATCACTGCCTGCATTGTCGCCGCTATTTTCGTTGCCGCGCTGATGATCGGCTTCTATGGGCTGCTCGGTGTCGCCGCGACGATCGCGCTTGTCATCAATATCATCATGGTTCTGGCAATCATGGGACTTTTCGGCATTACGCTGACCCTGCCGGGGATTGCCGCTATCGTCCTCATCATCGGCATCGCGCTTGACGCCAATGTTTTGATCTACGAGCGCGTCCGGGAAGAGGAAAAAAAGACACATCTCCTCGTCGATGCACTGCGCCATGGCTTCAACAGGGCCGCCGCCACCGTAGCCGATGCTAATCTCACGGTGCTCATCGTCGCTGCCATCCTTTTCTATGTCAGCAGCGGCGCGGTTCGCGGGTTTGCTGCGACGTTGATAGCTGGTGTTTTCACCACCTTCTTTACCGCTTGCTTCGTCACGCGTTCGCTCGTTGACGCCTGGATTTCGCATCGCAAACCGCGTGTACTGCTGGCCGGTGTGCGAAGCGGCATCTTCGACGGCGCGAATATTCGTTTCATGGGCATCCGGCGTTATTCGTTTACGGTGTCGGCAGCGTTATCGGTGGCAACCCTGCTTGCCTTCGCGGCAGTCGGCATGCATCTCGGCATCGATTTCACTGGCGGTTCGATCATCGAAGTTCGCGCCAAGCAGGGCGTTGCTGATCCGACAAATATTCAATCACGCCTGCAAAACGTCGTTCCAGGCGATGTGCAAGTCGAGCGGCTGGACGATCGGCTGAGCGCTGTGATCCGGGTGCATGCGCAGCAAGGCGGCGAGAATGCCGAACAATCCGCCGTGACCCTCGTGCGCGACGAGCTGGGCAGGGATTACGATTTCTCCCGTGTCGAGGTCGTCGGCCCTGCCGTCTCCGGCGAGATCAGCACAACGGCTTCGCTCGCCGTTCTGGCGGCTCTGGCAGCGATCCTCATTTATATCTGGCTGCGTTTTGAATGGCAGTTTGCCGTCGGCGCCATCGTGGCGACACTGCATGACGTCATCCTGACGCTTGGCCTCTTCGTGCTGACCGGCATGGAATTCAATATGACGGGTATTGCCGCCATTTTGACCATCGTCGGCTATTCGCTGAACGATACGGTCGTCGTCTACGACCGCATGCGCGAGAATCTGAAGCGCTATTCGCAGATGCCATTGCCGATTCTGATCGATGCTTCGATCAATCAGACGCTGTCACGCACGGTTCTGACCTCGGCGACGACGTTGCTGGCGCTGCTCGCGCTCTATATATTCGGCGGCGAGGTGATCCGCTCCTTCACCTTCGTCTTGCTCTTCGGCGTCGCGGTCGGCACGTTTTCGTCGATCTATATCGCGGCACCGGTCCTGATCGTCTTCAAGCTGCGCCCGGATAAATTCCAGGCCGGCGACGAAAATAAGGGACAGGCAGGGGGCGACGTGCAATCAGGCAAACCAGCGGTGTGACAGAGTGGCAAAAGGCATAGAAATCCGGAACGCGCATTTTCCCGGCCGCGCACCGATCGACGCTTACGGCAATGGCGGCTTTCGCTTTGCCGACATGTCGCATCGCGGCTCGCTGCTCTGCCTACCCTCCGGCATCTACGGTTGGGATATGACGCTGGAGGACGCGCTGACGCCGGCGCATTTCCAGAAGGTGCTCGATGAAGCTGCTGAGATCGAAGTGCTGCTGGTCGGCACAGGCCTGGAACTGCGGCCGTTACCCTCGGAACTGAAAGCGGCGCTGCGCGCCAAGCAGATTTCTTCCGATCCGATGAGCACGGGGGCGGCTGTTCGCACGTTCAATATCATGCTGTCCGAGTCGCGCGCCGTGGCCGCGGCACTGATCGCCGTTTGACGAGGGATCAGGCAAGGGCATGACGACAGCAGCTGCGCCCCGTAGCAACCAGGATCTTTGCCTGGCGACGCTTCGCGACACCGATCGTGATCGCTATCTCGCCTGCCTGCTGGCGCCGGAGGATAGGCGCGGCGCACTTGCCGCACTCTACGCCTTCAACGCGGAGCTGGCGCGCATTCGCGATCTCGTCCACGAGCCGTTACCAGGCGAAGTGCGCATGCAATATTGGCGCGATCTGCTCGAAGGGCAGGCGCATGGATCAAGTGCGGCAAATCCCATCGCCGCCGAACTGCTCGCCGCGATCGAGCTGCATCACCTGCCGCGTCAGACGCTGATCGATATGATCGACGCACGTATCTTCGATCTCTATGACGATCCTATGGAAACGCGCGGCACGCTGGAAGGTTATGCCGGCGAGACCGCGTCGGCGCTGATCCAGCTTGCGAGCCTTGTGCTATCGCCGGAGGATGCCCGTCGCTCGGCCGACGCCGCCGGCCATGCCGGCGTGGCGCAGGCGATTGCTGGGCTGCTGTTGCTCATGCCGCTGCACCGCAGCCGTGGTCAGCTCTATCTGCCGCTGGAAATTCTGACGGCGACAGGCCTCGATCGCGATAGCTTCCTTGAGGGCAAGGATACGGCGCGGATTTCTGCTTCCATCGAGGCGTTCGCCGGCCTCGGGCGCGAACACCTGGCGAAGGCCAGGGCTGCCGGCAATATCTCGCCAACGGTGTTTCCGGCTTTTCTGCCGGTCGTCTTGGCGGAGCCCGTGCTGAAACGTGCACAGGTCCTGGGCGCCAACTTGTTCGATCGATCTTTCCAGCAGCCGCAATGGCGCCGGCAGATGCGAATGGCGCTAGCCACCATGGCCAAGAAAATTTGAAATCGACCACGTTCGCGCAAGTCTCAGGGCTTATAGAGATCGCCGAACCATTTGCTCGCATCCCAGGAGAGCCGCTATGGGCATCATCGTCTGGTGCATACTCTTTGCGATCGTCGTTTTCTTTGCCTTCTTCGCAACGCGCATGGCGTCGCAGAACAAGGAAGATGGTTTGCACGATACCGGACTTGCCATTCTCGAGTTCGGCCGCGCTTTTCCGACAGAGGCGATTCGGCAGTTGCAGACAACGGCCAACGGCCAGGCCGTCTTTGTGCGCTTGCATGATGATAAGGCCGGCTTTATGCGCAGCCTGCGCAATCACTTTGCCGTTCATCTGATCGAGCCGGGCAGGGCGCGCGCCAAGGATTCAGGGACCGGTCGCGGTCTGACCATCGATTTCTTTGACGCTCCGCATCACAACGGCACGTTCGAATTCGCCACGCCTGCGGAAGCCGCCGAGGTCTCGCTCTGGCTGCTCGGCAATTATGTTGCGAGCGATGATTCCAAGCCATCGGCAACCAAGCCAGCGGCAAAGGCCTGAGAGAGGCTCAAGCGCTTTCGGCGACGGCGGGCGCTCGAACGCCAAGCCACCCTGCGCAATCCGCAAGCGCCCGCTTGGCGATGAGTTGCCGTTTCATGATCGTCTTGTCCTTGCCACGGAAGCGCTTGACGCCCTCCGGCTTGACGATCGAACCCGGTTCCAATTCCGGAAACAGCCCGAAATTGATGTTCATCGGCTGAAAGGAGCGCTTGCCGGGCTCTTCATCAGACACAATATGGCCGCCGGTGATGTGGTTGAGCAGCGACCCCAGCGCCGTCGTGTCCGGCGGCAGGGACGGCGACTCGCCCCTGCGTTCGGCAGCGGCAAAACGGCCGGCGAGCAAGCCGATGCCAGCGCTTTCGACATAGCCTTCACAGCCGGTGATCTGGCCTGCAAAACGCAGGCCCGGCCGCGATTTCAGCATCAACGAGCGGTCGAGCAGGGTCGGCGAATTGATATAGGTGTTACGGTGAAGGCCGCCGAGCCGTGCGAATTCGGCATTCTCCAGGCCCGGGATCAGCCTGAAAATCTCGGCCTGCGCGCCATATTTCAACTTCGTCTGAAAGCCGACCATGTTGTAGAGCGTGCCGAGCGCATTGTCTTGGCGTAGCTGTACGACTGCATATGCTTTGACGGTCGGGTTATGGGCATTGGTCAAGCCCATCGGCTTCATCGGCCCGTGGCGCAGCGTCTCGCGCCCCCGCTCGGCCATCACCTCGATCGGCAGGCAGCCGTCGAAATAGGGCGTGCCTTCCCATTCCTTGAAACCGACAGCATCGCCGGCGATCAGCGCATCGACGAAGGCATTGTACTGGGCTTCGTCCATCGGGCAGTTGATGTAGTCCTTGCCTGTGCCGCCGGGCCCAACCTTATCGTAGCGGGATTGGTACCAGCAAATGTCCATGTTGATGCTGTCGCGATAGACGATAGGTGCGATGGCGTCGAAAAAGGCAAGCGCGTCCGCGCCGGTTTCTGCCTGGATGGCGCTGGCGAGCCCCGGTGCGGTCAAGGGACCGGTGGCGATAATCGCCTGGTCCCATTCCTTCGGCGGCAATCCCTGCATCTCCTCACGCACGACCGTAATCAACGGGTGGGTTTCGATCGCCTGTGTTACTGCTGCCGAAAATCCATCGCGATCCACCGCCAGCGCGCCGCCGGCGGGAACCTGATGTTTATCGGCCGAAGCCATGATCAGCGAGCCGGCCAGGCGCATTTCCGCATGGATGACGCCAACGGCGTTGCTGGTCGCATCGTCGGAGCGGAAAGAGTTCGAGCAGACGAGTTCTGCCAGATCGTCGGTCTTGTGCGCCTCGGTGCCGCGCACGCCGCGCATTTCATGCAGGATGACGGGCACCCCGGCGCTGGCAATCTGCCAAGCAGCTTCGGAGCCGGCAAGGCCGCCGCCGATCACGTGGATAGGAGAAAAGGAGCTGGTATTTGTCATGCGCGCGTCATTACCACGGGCAGGCTGGCGATCCAATCGCTTTAGGCAGGCGCAGGAATCAAAAACGGCGCCGAAGGGCGCCGTCTTGAGGCAGTCCACTTGGTCCGTTGTATTAACGGAAGGAGCGGGAAGCGATGTTGCGGATTTCGTAACGGCTAACGCCGATATCCGACAGGGTCTGGCTGGAAAGGTTGCCGAGCTCGTTCAGGGTGCGGCGGTAGCTGATCCAGTTCTTAGCAATGCGAATCGGGTTCATGTGTTCGTCCTCGGTCATTCTAGTTGCGAGCGGCACGATTGCCGCCTCAGCGCTTGACACTCATATAGTCGTGAGGACGCATATTTTGCAGTGCAAATAAAAGGCGTCTGCTATGCATTTGTGCAGTATGCCGCCTAAAAAGCCACCAATGCCCAAATTTTATGTGATGTGCGCGGGGCGAATGGTTTGAAGCAACTCAGCCATTGCTGCAGGCGCGAACAAAGCGCAAAAAAGAACGCCCGCCGCGGTTGTCCGCAACGGGCGTTGTGAAGGCTGTCGCTGTTAGGCGAAGCCAATCCGGTAATTAGCGGCCAGTGGCTTCGCGAGCTACGCGATGGATGTCCGAACGGTCAATGCCGAGGTCGTGCAGTTCGCGGGTGCTCATGCGGCCGAGTTCGGTAACGGTCTGACGATACTTGCGCCAGTTATTGAAAGAGCGAGTCAGGTTCATTTTAAATCCCTTTCGAGGCTTTGGAGATCTTGTCGGTTCCGTGATTGGTTCCGTCCTCGATCTGATGGTCATGAATATATGCTGCGCTGCAAGAACTAAAAGAGCGAATGCTTCATGCCACCTATGCGCATCATGCAATCCTCATCGACGAATTGCCTAAGATGGTGACTGCTTTATGTGCACATCGCAGCAGTGGGAGGGCGGGTTTCCAGCTCAGAAATGCCCGAATCTGCGAATCCTCGCGCAAATCACGAGCGATTGCCCAGTTGTTGCGCGATCGTTGGTGGAGATTCACGCAAGCTTGTCGCTGTAGTGGGAGGGGAGGCCGTTAACATCGGCCGGGGCGAAATCCTGCTCTCCGCATTTTTTCGTTATTCCCCTGCACGGGACTGCTTAAAAGCATCGCGGAGCCCGTGCCCGCTGATTCATAGACAATTAACCGATTTAATTGGGAGATAAAAATAACGCCCACCGCGGGAGGAGGATGCGGTGGGCGTCATTTGTGATGATTGACGACTGGGAGGAGGAGTGTCGTCAATCCATCGGAGCGGCACTGGGAGGAGGAGTGTGCAGCTCCGAATTCTATATGAGGAAATCCTTCCTCAAGCTCTTTCCGGCTTTCGCCGAAGCGGCGCGCTACTGCCGTCCTTCGATGATTGGACAATAGTATGACTTTTGATTTTTGTGCAGCGCAATAATTTCATGGGAGGTATGTTAGCTGCGCATGCCTCGGAAGGCGCGCGCCCCGCGGACGCTACTATAACGAATGAAGACTTAATCCTGCATTAATATGGTGCAGCTTTGCTTGCGCCGCAGGTTGATTTCAGGCCCAAACAAGCGACCTCGATTGCCCCCCAATATGTGATAAAACACTCTTGGATGGGGGAATCGCAGTCAGGGGCGCGCGATGTACCGGGGTCGGCTGGAGCGTGATCTGAAGGTCTGGGTGGACAAGGGGCTGGTCGACGCGCCGGCAGCGGCGGCGATTCTCAGCGAATACGACAGCCGCCCGGCAAGTTTCAGCCTTGGTCGCGTGCTTGCCGTCATGGCGGCGCTTATGCTCGGAGCCGCGATCCTGCTCTTCGTTGCGTCGAACTGGGACGAGATTCCAAGGATTGTCCGGCTCGTTGGGCTCATCGCGCTGATATGGGCCTTTTATCTCGGCGGCGCCTATTCATTTGCGCGCGCACGCCCGATCCTCGCATCGGCCCTGTTGATTCTGGGCACGGTGAGTTTCGGCGGCGCCATGTCGCTGGTCGGCCAGATGTACAATCTGTCCGGCGATGAGCTGACGATGATGGTCGTCTGGTTCGCGGTAGCCAGCGTCGCCGCGGCATTATTTCGCTCGAGCGCGCAGGTCGCCCTTGCCGGTTTTCTGGCCTGGGGTTTTTGCGGCTTCTATCTCTGGGATCACGCTGACGAGTGGTACGGCATCATGCCTTGGTTGCCACCGGTCATGGCGGCCGTGCTGATCGCGCTTGTCCGATATACCGATGCGCCCAGGTCCCGCCATCTTGCCTATCTCATGCTTGTCGGCTGGCTGACATGGATATTCGCGCAATATGAAAGCCTGCATGCGGCTATCCTGCTCGCCACTGCCGGCATGATTGCCTTCCTGGCCGTCAGCCTCCCAGTTTCGCCGTTGATGCGGATCGCACGGACTGCCGGTGTCGCGCCGGCCTTCTATACCTTCCTCATCGCTGCCATCGGTCTCTTCGCAATCCACGGAGAGATCAGCAACGGGGTTTTTGAGAATAATATATGGGTTGTAAACAAGCTGCCCCTCATCGTGCTTGCCCTGGCAACGCTGGCAAGCGCGGTCGCTGCGATTGTTCTGAGTGGCCGCGACAACGGCGCGGTGCGCTATCTCGCCTATGTCGTCTTTGCTTGCGAAATCCTCTATCTCGCCGGCGAGACGGTCGGCTCGATCATCGGCACGTCTGGTTTCTTCCTGATCTGCGGCGTGTTGGTGGCGATCGCAGCCTGGCTGGTCATACGGCTGGAGCGGCGGCTCTCCCATCATGGTGGTCCCCATAGTGATAGGCAGGGGGCGCAGGCATGACGATGACAGCCGACACCAGCTCCGTTGCGCGCAATTTTAGTCGCCGCATGTGGATCGCTGCCATCATTGTCGCAGCGCTGCAGACGGTCATCCTGGGCTATATGGTTGGCGAAAGGGCCTGGGGCCTGAGGAGCGGCGTCGAGGTCCTGTTGAAGACCGCACCGATCGATCCGCGCGATCTGCTGCGCGGCGACTACGTGACGCTGAATTACGATATTTCGCGCGTGCCGGTATCGACCCTGATCGGTGGCGCGCCGACCGAAGATCGGAAGAACCAGGTTCTGTCCGTCCGCCTGAAGAAACAGGACGACGGCTATTGGGGCATCGTCGAATCGTCGTTCGGCACGCTTGAGCCGAAGTCCGATACTGTCGTGCTGAAAAGCGCGCCTTTCGACTATTATGCCTACGAATACCATCCGCCTGCGCCGCAGAATGATGCAGCCCCGGCCAATGGCAGCAGTTCGGACACGCCAGCCCCAATCCCCGGTGCAACGCCGCCGCTGGGTGCGATCTCGGTCAAATACGGCATCGAGCGCTATTATGTGCCTGAAGGCGATGGCCATAATATCGAGGATGCGCGCAATCACGACCGCGTTGCGATCGCCGCCCGCGTCTCCGCCGATGGCGAGGCGCATATCAGAAGCCTGCTTTTGGATGGCAAATCCGTCTACGAAGAGCCGCTTTACTGACAAGGTTTCGGTATAAAACCAAACAAGGTCCGTGCACGGTCGTGGAACCGTCATTTTTCCTTTGCGTGGTTTGAAACGGGTGATATAGAGACGCCGCGCTCCGGAAGGCCCCATGGGCAGGCATTGCCATGCGGTTTTGGGAACGCGGGTATGGTGAAATTGGTAGACACGCCAGATTTAGGTTCTGGTGCCGCAAGGCGTGGGAGTTCAAGTCTCTCTACCCGCACCAAGGCTGCCTTGTGGACGGGGGAGGCTTAACGGCCTGTCTCCTGACCCGCTGTTGGACGCGCCATTTTGCCTAGAGCATCCCGCTTTCAAGTGGAAAGTGGATAAGATGCCCTAGATTCAGAGAGGTAGAGCGACCTTTTGCGCGTTCGTTCGAACGCGCGGCGCTCTAGCAAAATGATGAGGAATTGCATCCAAGCCACGCTCGGGATTTTCCGGCGTCGTGCTCATTGAAACGAACGGCTGTCTGGGCACGGCCGCCATGAATGAAGGTAGGACAATGCAGGTTATCGAAACGCTCGCTGAAGGGCTGAAGCGCGAAATCAAGGTGGTCATCCCGGCCAGGGACATGGAAGTTCGCATGAACGAGCGCCTGGCCGAAGTCAAGGACAAGGTCCGTATCAACGGCTTCCGTCCGGGCAAGGTGCCGGTTGCGCATCTGAAGAAGGTCTATGGCAAGTCGATCATGGCCGACCTCGTTAACGAGATCGTTCGCGACCAGCCGCCGGCAATCCTGACCGAGCGCGGCGAAAAGTCGGCGACCCAGCCGGAAATCGCCATGACCGAGGACAAGGACGAGGCTGAAAAGATCCTCGCCGCCCAGGCCGATTTCGAATTCACGCTCTCCTATGAAGTCATCCCGGCGATCGAACTGAAGCCGGTCAACGGCATCAAGGTGACCCGCGAAGTCGCTGAAATCGGTGAAGACGAAGTCACTGAGCAGATCCTGAAGATCGCTGAAAGCGCCCGCAGCTACGAGACGAAGAAGGGCAAGGCCGCCGATGGCGACCGCGTCACCATCGATTACCTCGGCAAGGTCGACGGCGAAGCCTTCGACGGCGGCAAGGATGAAGACGCTCAGCTCGTCCTCGGCTCCAACCGCTTCATCCCGGGCTTCGAAGAGCAGCTCGTCGGCGCTAAGGCTGACGACGAGAAGACCATCACCGTGACGTTCCCGGCCGATTACCCGGCCAAGAACCTCGCCGGCAAGGAAGCCACCTTCGACATCAAGGTGAAGGAAGTCGCCGCTCCCGGCGAAGTCGAAATCAACGACGAACTTGCCTCCAAGCTCGGCATCGAATCCGCCGACCGCTTGAAGGAAATCGTCCGCGGCCAGATCGAAAGCCAGTACGGCTCGGTCACTCGCCAGAAGGTCAAGCGTCAGATCCTCGACCAGCTCGATGAGATGTACCAATTCGACACGCCGCAAAAGCTGGTTGACGCTGAATTCGCCAGCATCTGGCGCCAGATCCAGACCGATCTCGATGAGTCGGGCAAGACCTTCGAAGACGAAGACACGACGGAAGAAAAGGCACGCGAAGAATATCGCAAGCTCGCTGAGCGCCGCGTCCGTCTCGGCCTCGTTCTCTCCGAAATCGGCGAAAAGGCCGGCGTGGAAGTGAGCGAAGACGAAATGCAGCGCGCGCTTTACGCACAGCTCCAGCAGTTCCCCGGCCAGGAAAAGGAAATCCTGGAATTCTTCCGCAACACGCCCGGCGCTTCCGCCAACCTGCGCGCGCCGATCTTCGAAGAAAAGGTCATCGACCACCTGCTGACCGAAGTCGACGTCACCGACAAGACCGTTACCAAGGAAGCACTGCTGGCTGACGACGAAGCGGCAACCGAAGACAAGCCGGAAGCCAAGAAGGCTGCTCCGAAGAAGAAGGCTGCTGCCAAGGCTGAAGTAACCGAAGCCGCCGCCGAAGGCGAAGAAGTTGCCGCCGCTCCGAAGAAGAAGGCCGCTCCGAAGAAGAAGGCTGCTGAAGACAGCGCTGAATAATTCGGCTTTTCATCCGCAACGAAATCAGGCCCTGCCGTTCGCGGCGGGGCTTTTTTGCATTGAAAGAAAAGATCCCTCCCTCTCCCTGGAGAGGGGTGGGGTGAGGGGCTATAGGCCATCGACTCGGCAGACGATTATGATTTCTCCCGCGCCGGAAGGAACCGCAGGTGACTCCGCCGTCTCTTCGAGCTGGCCATCCTAAGCGGACTGCAGACCAGCCCCATCATTTCGTACCTAGTGCCCGACGAATGGCGATTTCGACCGGAGAATAGGCTTTGTCGAGCCTATCGAGTTGATAGGCTTGTGCCAGACCGATCGAAGGCTGTGCGAAGAAGCGTGGTGTGGTTCCTCGGTGCTTTTGGGCGGCATGAATGAGGAAGGGATGGCAGATGTAGATCGTGCCGGCCTTCCCAGTTGCCAATGCTTGAGGGCGATCGGCTCCCACATGTTCAAGCATCAAATGAGAACGCCCTTGCGCTCCTGCAGGCTCGAGGTAGCGCGCCATATCCATATGGGAGCCAGCACGGATACGGGTCGGCGCATCGTCTTCACCAACATCGGAAAACAGGAACAGCGTGAGCAGCGCGCGCCCTCGCGAGGTGACATTCACGCGCCAAGCTGAGAAATCCGTTCGCTCATTCGGATCGCAGTCATCTCCAGGGAAACTGAGATCGACATGCCAGCCGGCGTCACCCGGATCGTCAGGATGCGGGAAACGCACGGGGAACGTACCGAGACCATCTCTCGGAAGCCATCGCCCTTGACCCACCAGTTGATCGAAGGCGGCGTGCAGGACGGGTGCGTTGGCAATGGTACGGAACGGTTCGCCGCCATAGCCTGGCAGCCTGACCACCGGGAATTTCCAACTCGCCGGATCATGCTCGTTGCACGGAAGATCGCGCCACATGATGGCACGCGCCTCCGCCGCTAGCTCCTGTGAAAATGCGTCATCGATGCGCACAAAACCATGATCAATGAAATCATTGATCTGCGCGCTGGAAAGCGCAGCCGGATATTGTTTGTCGGATGGCATGACATCTCTCTCAATCGTCGCGCCGCATCTCGCCCTTTCTATGTGGGGATACAGCTGTTTCGGCATAGACCAGCCCGCGACTTTGCGGCCGCTGAGGCGGTCCCATCTTCATTTGGCTGATAGCCGCCGGATCAGTGGCTTATGAAGAAGACCGAAGCGATGTTGAGAATGTTCATCATGCCGACAGAGTAGTGAGCCTCGGCGGCATGGTCAATATTGTCTCGTCTAAAGTTCCGACTTGATATCACCCATGCGATTCCACGCATCCAGGCCGGCGATTTTGTAGGCTTCGGCGAGTGTCGGGTAGTTAAAGGTGTTTTCGACGAAATATTCGACCGTGCCTTTGAGATTCAACACAGCCTGGCCGATATGGACGAGTTCCGTCGCACCTTCGCCGACGATATGGACGCCGAGCAGGCGGCGGGTCTTTAGCGAGAAGATCATCTTCAAAAGGCCGGTGTCGAGGCCCATGATATGACCGCGAGACGTCTCGCGGAAACGGGCAATGCCGCATTCATAGGGAATGTGTCGTTCTTTGACCTCTTCCTCTGAAAGGCCGCATGTGGAGATTTCCGGCACGGCATAGATGCCATAGGGGAAATATTTCGGTGGCTCCTTAGCGATAGCGCCGACGGCAACGCGAGCCGCAATACGACCCTGTTCCATCGAGGTCGAAGCAAGGCTTGGAAAACCGACAACGTCGCCAGCGGCAAAGATATGCGGGACATTGGTAGCAAAGGTTTCCGGGTTGACGCTGAGGCGGCCGCGATTGTCAGCCTCGAGACCGGCTGCGGCAAGATTGAGCGTATCGGTCGCGCCCATGCGGCCGGCCGCAAACAACACCATGTCGGTGACGATGCGGCGGCCGTTGTCGAGCGTCAGTTCCACTTTGCCGTTCTCACGAACGACCTTCTCAGCCTTTTGCCCCAGCAGCAGTTTCATGTTGCGGTCGCGCAGCTGGTAGATGAAATCCTCGACGATTTCCTTGTCGATAAAGTCGAGCATCGTCGACTTCGGATCGATCAACGTCACCTGCGTATCGAGCGCGCTGAAGATCGTCGCATATTCGATGCCGATGACGCCGGCGCCGATGACGACCATAGAACGCGGCAGGTCCTCGATCTCCAGCAACTCGTCGCTGTCGAGAACAGTCTTGCAGTCGAAGGGCATGTAGTCGGGGCGGAAGGGCTTGGTGCCGACGGCAAGCAGAATGCTGGCGCCAGAGACATGGATCACTTCGCCATCGTCCTTGACGACCTGCATGGTCTGGGGATCAACGAAGCTCGCCTTGCCGCGAATATGCTGCACGCGATTGCGAGCAAATTGATGCTCAAGCACTTCGACTTCATGGTCCAGGGTGATCAACAGGCGGCGTCGCAAATCCTCGGCGCTGATCTCCTGCTTGACGCGATAGGCGCGGCCGTAGAAGCCGCGTTCGCGCCAGCCAGAGAGATTGAGCGCAGTCTCTCGCAGCGTCTTCGACGGAATGGTGCCGGTATGCACCGAAACGCCACCGACACGCTTGCCTTGTTCGATCACAAGAACCTTCTTGCCGAGCTTAGCCGCCTGAATGGCGCCTCTGCGGCCTGCGGGCCCACTGCCCACGACTAGGAGATCGAACTGGTCCATCAAGATGCCCCGGATGATTGATTTACGGAATCAATGTCGCAACGCAATATGCTGCCCGTCAACCGGTAGCTTCTCAATGTTACAGATTATCTAACAGGAATGCTCAGGAGTTCGAAAAGCCGAGCCATGGCTCCAGCTTTTCGAAAGTCCGGTCCATCGCATAGGCATGGGTGAAGGAAAGCGACAGGTGACCATAGACGATGGATATCTGCCCTTCCGCGGTTGCTTCGCTGGTCTTGGCAATGGCCGCTAGATAGAGGGCGGAGGCAAGTCCCGTTCGGTCGGCGCCAGCTTGGCAATGGATCAAGATTGGCTTCGGCGCATCTCGCATGATTTCCACGAGCCGGGCTGCCTGCTCCTGGGTCAATTCCCGGCCGGAAGACATGCGGAAATCGATGTGATTGATATCGAGTTCCCTGGCCTGCGCCACTTCCTCATCGTACCAGCTGCGGCCGCTATTGTCGCCGCGGAGGTTGATGATGGTCTTGATGCCATATTGCTTCTGCAGCTCGGCGATCACAGCGGGCGAGGGCTGCGAGGAGCGATAAACTTGCCCGGCAACGACTGGGTGGAAATTCGTGGTCCAGAGCATATGGGCGTAGAAACCGCCAGCAACCAACGCAAAGGGGGAAAGCGCAAGAAGTGTGCCGCGGCCGACCAGGCGCAGACGACGAAAAAGCGGCGATGATGTCTTCTGCATGTGGTCTCCGCGCACGCCGAACCTTGATCAGATAAGGCGCAAACAAAACAATGGCTTCCGCTGGCAAACGCGCCGAAGTGGAGGCGTCATCGTTCTCTCAAAACATCCTGACAAATACCTGAAAAGTGGAGAGAGGGTCCGGAGATTGGGAACTATCGAAACCGCGGCAAAGGAGAGTATTGCTCATGAAAAAAGATAAAATAAAAACAATTAGATATAATAATATTCCAACGTTTTGCTCTATCTGAATAGACGCAATTTAGATGAGCCGGAGCGCTCTGAAACTGACATGGCCATTCTTGCCGATGATAACATGGTCGTGAACGGTGATGCCCAAAGGGCCGGCCGTGTCGATGATGGTCTTCGTCATGTCGATATCGGCGCGCGAGGGAGTGGGGTCGCCGGAGGGATGATTATGGATCATCCGACGTTGTATGCCTATCCAATTGATTTTGTTTACAAATATGTCTGGGAATTTACGTTGCAGTGTCGTTTATTGGGTGCGATGGACGGTCGGGACTCCGAATCTCACCTGTGGATAACTGTCGGTCACCATGCTCGTTGGGGCAGTGTAGCTTTAGCACTTGACCAGTCAAGCTGCCGTTCGGGTTTATGAACAACGCTCTCACCGCGCCCTATATTGGCAGTCTAGTCCTCAACCAACGAGGCAAACACGTAGAAGTCCGCAGCGATTGATATAGAGGTCCGCAACTGATTGAGCTGATCAGCAGCCAGATTTCACCGAATGGTGACACCTGCAGCTTTGCCAGCAAGCGGTCGTCTGGAAATCCTACCGAGAATGACCGCTTTGCGCCTCCATGTCGGTCGTTCAGAAACACACCGCCGATACTTTTAAGCGGACATTGAAGAGAGCGCGCCATGAGCGGCGATATAATGTTGCACGACAGGAGCGGCACTCAGGCTGCGCTAGAGGATCTGCGAGGCGAAGGGCTAGGCCTCGTCACCCTTATTCCCCGCTAGACCAAGCAGGTCGAGGGATGTTGACTAGTACGCCTTCTGCTCGACCATCTGATATTTCCACTCCTCGTGACCCCAGCCGCACTGCATGCACTTATCTGAATGCCGTACTGACTGCCATCGTCGGCGGTCACAAACAAAGCCAAGTCAACGAGCTGCTACCTTGGAATTGGGCCGCCGCATAACGCCTTCTCAAAGACAAAAAAGAGCGACAAGATTCTCAGCCCAAGGACTTCTCAATCGAAGCAGCGCTATATCGAGTTTGCGTCGCGAAGGTCGATCTGCGCTGTTGCATCGCAAACATAAACTTGCTCACCGTGATAAAGCATCCATTGATCATCCGCTTCGTCCCGGTAAGGGGAGGTCAATATTTTTCCGCCTAAATCAAATTCGAACACCGTTCCCAATCCAGACTCCGTTGCTTTGACCAGAACCTGGCCGTCTAGCAAATTGGCACCCGCATTCATCTCCTCCTTGCTGCCGTCGCTCGTTGCAATCACACGATCTACGTCGAGAATTTGCCAATCGCAGCAATAGACCCACAAGTGCCAATCGCCGCCAACTCTCACGATACGTCTGGGGACCCTGGCCGTGGGTTCGGTGCGACGGATATGGGGATGCCCGAATTCCAACGTAATAAAGCTTCCATGCCCTATGCTGACATGCCAGGCCGGTTCGCCCATCAAAGGCGCAAAAACTTGCTCAGCACTGTAGTCAGGCATCCTCACCTTCGGTCCGCCTTTGGCGCGTGATCACCATCACCATCATGAACGAAATCGCTGTCAGCGACTACAAAATCTCGGTCAAGGTGGGCGCGAGGCACCGCTTACCCTTAAAAGCAATGGAGAGATCGATGACAATTGACAAAGCCGCCCGCCGAAGCTGAGGAACAGTACACGCCATGCTCGACGCGCCGGCCGTGGCCGCACAACTTGAATGAAGCGGCATCCGGCAAACCCTGGGCGGTTCATCTCAGCTAGTAGCTCACATTCGTTTGTGCCCGAAATATCCGTGGATTTAGACGACGCAGATGAAGTCTGCATCGCTCACCTCGATGCTGGGGAAATCGAAAAGATTCGCCAGTCATGTCAGCCTCAAATTAGGCGATCGAAATATCGCTCAAGCATTAATTGGGTCACGCGTGCGCTCGAGTAGGCCGCATAGCGCTGCACCTTATCGTTTTTATGAGGGTCCGCGAAATCGCATACCGCCTTCAAGGCGAAAACCTGCGGCTGCGGATTGCTACTGTTACTAGCTGCCGCGAAAACACCGTAACACTCCATTTCGACAGCACAGACTTCCCGATTTTGCTGCTTAATCTCAGCTACGATTTCATCGTCAGCTATCACGGCAGAGCCGGATGCGACCGGTCCTATGACCACCTTCAAGACGCCAGGAGCCTCGTCGGGGCCTTCGACCGATATGCTGGCGAGTGCATGCTTATCGGATCTGATTTGTTCGATGTGGGCTCTTGCCGCGGCGCTGGGGCCAAGCTGGTGCGGTGCGATCGCGAAAGCAGCGCTTTGATCTGCCTCGCGCAAATATTTTCCGCTCTGCCAATCCCAACAGGGATCGGCGAAAACGACGTCACCAAGTGCCGATTTTCCCTTTATGCCAGCACAGATGCCCGCCATGACTATCAGCTTCGGACGCATTCGCTCGATCACCCGCAGCGTGGTCAATGAAGCGGAGACCATTCCCATTCGGGGCGCGGCCAGTGCACATACGGTGTATTTCTTTCCACTGCACTGAAAGCTCCCCTCGTGAATGAAGGTCAGATCGTCAATTGGTCTGGCGGGTTGAAAGGCCCAGGGCAATTCCAGGACGGCTGATAACTCCGGTTCGCTGAGGGCGCAAATGATCGCGACGTCTATATGGTGATCTGGTTTTAAGGCTTTAACTTTTGCGTCGCGGATATATTCAACACAATTGACCAGCTGAGTGAGCCATTCATCATCGCTCTCGGAGTAATTGATTACAGTCCACAGATGGCGAGAAAAAGCGGGGGTGGCTTGAGTTGCCGCGAGTTTGTTGGCGCTGATACCGACAATATGTCGAGGACGGTTCAGTTCGTCGCCATCGACCAGCTCGGTTAGCAGATCCGCAGAATGCTGGGCGTCCGCGTCAGAGTCCGCCCAAAGCGGAATCAAGATATCCATGATTACGAGATCAAAGTGATCTTCACTCAGTCGTGTCCGCGCGTCATTGGCGCAAATGACAAAATCCAGGCTGCTTCGGTCAATGCCGATGGTAGACAGAAGTGGAGTCAATCGCGCGTATCGCTGCGGGGTATCATCAATGATCAGAATTTTCATTCCCGGGTCCCAAAATCAATGCTCGCAAGTGCTTCATCGAGCTCGACCTTCCACACATCATATGCGGAATTGAAGCGCAAAACGGACGTGATTAGATTGGGAAACTCCTCTCCCAATTCCTGTTCAAGATCCGTCAGATTGACCTGACCATCCCCCTTCGGAAAGGCCTCGTATCCAGTGATAACAATCACTTTCGTTTCGATGTCGTTGAAGACCAGAAACCTCAACACTTCTACGCCGCCAAAGCCCTGAGGCCGACCTCCACCTTCAACCTGCGTAATGTCGAAGGTCGGTAAAGACATATCAAGAACGATAAGATCAGGTATCTCTTCCTCGAGTTGGGCGATGGCCGAATTCACAGATCTCGAAACCGCAATCGCCGCAGACGGCATTTCAGCACGCAGCCTGGACTCGATGTGTTTCAGTTTCGGGTCTTCATCCTCGACAAGCAAAATCCGTGTCATAGGTCCAGTCGCTCTCTAGGATCCATAATTATCGAATATGCCACGGTAAGTCTAAAACGCGTTTCCTCGATATACCCGAATTCGATTCTTCCCCGCGTTGACTGCTGAACGACCGCGGCCAGTTTGAAGAAGCCGCTTCCGCCCTCAGTTTTCGTCCGTCTGTCAGTTACACCACTTTCGATCATCGCCCTGATCTCTTCGATTCTGCGGTCTTGCTGTGAAGATCGAGCGCGAGGTGAAACCATATTTTCGACCTGAACAATCAAAACCTCCTCATCTTCCTTTAGCTGAAGAGTGACGCAGACGTCGGGATGATCCAATTTTGAGTATTGCTTGACATTGCTGAAGGCGACGAGCACGGCGTCAGTGATGAAAATCAGATCCGGTGCGGCAATCAGTACATTTCCAATTACTTTTCGCTCTATATTCGGCGTGAATGCACGATGCAGCTTTAATGCGGACTCGATCGCGACATCCAAAGCCTCTTCCAGTTCAAAGTGACGAGCAACCTCGCGAATTTCTGGACGAGTGAACCAGCTTGACGCTTCGCTCAATGCCCCCTGAACCTCGGTTGATGCGTGCGCGAGAGCTGCGCTCAATTCGGAGAAGAGGGGATCCTGTTGAGATTGAACCGCGATCTCAACTTTTAGTTCGTCGATATCGTGCGCAATCATCATTTTCAGCTCGTCATCGATAATCTCCCTCGCCTGGACCAGAGCTGACTGCAGGGATGCCCAAAAAATGGTGTAAACATTCCTCAGGAATTCATCAAATGTTTGGTCATCTCTAAGGATCACGCGACCGATGGCGAGTGTCGCCATGGTGATAGGAATATCAAAAATGCCCTGAGGATGTTCATCAGTCCTTACATGCAGTATTTCACTCTTTAGATGATTAATAGCACTATCGAATTTCAACGAAAAAGATTTGATCGCCTCAACCACGGCCCGTTCCTCGTGGATGGAGAGAGTAGAGAGCCTACTCGTCCAATAGGTATTACTCCCGTAGTCGCTTGTCGCGGTCGGCTTTGTGGCTATGAGGTGCGCGAATTCCAACGGTCCTCGGACCAACCCAACAAAGGAGACGTGACGAATTCTTTTGCTCAAGAAATAATCGAGACCATACGAGCTGCTGTTCAGAAATTCCTCCCGCAAAGCCTTCAAAAGACGGACGAGAGCATTATCTGCTTCGTTTTGCGGAGTGAAGAATTCACCTTGCTTATTATGGCGGATTGCCTCCCTGATCTCACGAAGTGCATCGTCGAAATTCCCCGTCGCGCCAATGCCTGCTCGCGCTAGATCGTTGTATCGATCGAAGTCTTCCTGAAGATTCTTGCGTGCCCATCTTGTTACGGCGTCAGTGTCGACGTGAATTCGGCTTTGGTCGACAATGCGTAGTCCCTCATCGACCTTGAGGCGGCGACTTATTGCGAGAACTTCCTCGGAATAATCCGCAGTCCTGCCGGGGTCTAGCGTGTTCAGCGATCCGCATATCGCTTGACGTTCTTCCAGCACCTCATGCGAGCTTTTGAATAGCCGCGATACGTCGAGCACGCTTGGGACACAGACCTCGCGGAGGAAATAGATTAGCTCGGACGCATCGAAACGATCGCCTTGCTCGATTAGACCGGAAGGACGACCGATGTCAGGTCGACGCAGAAACGTGCCCGTCACAAGGCGCAACGTTGATGCAGTCTTGTCGGATTCCGTTGCCTTCCAGAGCATATTGAGGGCGTTCGATGGTGCGACAGACCCCACCATTCCCTTGTAAACCGCATCCGGAAGCTGACTGAGCATGCGAACGATAGGTAGGATTGGTATCTGAGACGGGTCGTCGGCGCCGAGCCGGGATATCGTCGTAACTATCTGTCTGTGATCGGAAAGGAGATAAGCGCAATAGAGCGAAATGAAATTTGCCAACCTATTCGCAATATCGCGAGGCTCGGTGTTCAAAATGGGTATGAGTATCGTGCGGGCGTCGTCGAGACGACCCTCGTAATAGGCGCACAGCGCGCCGGCGAGGGGTGCGAGCCTCTGATCTTCGTTATTTTCATCACGAAGCAGCGGCATTAGCCCCAACCTGTCCTCGATGCGGAAGGTCGCCGAATGAAGGCCTATCAAGGTGAAAGTAAATTCATTTTGGTCTTCAGCGGGGTAGAACGCCCGGAACATCGCAAGAGCGGCTCTGCCAATCGAAAGGCCATGGATGTTATGACAGAGCTTCTCAAGTTCATTGGCATCCGATGCGCTGTCGCCCGATGGGTGCAGAAAGCGCGTAAGCAAATTTCCAAAGACGCCGTGGACGTTTCGCATCCGCTTTCTTCTGCGAAAGCCCATAGCGAACTCGAAATACAGCATATCCCAGACATCGAAGGCTTTTGAGAGGGAGACCCGCTTTTTCGCGACGAATTCGGCCATCTCGCTCTTGCTCATCCGCGCGAGCGATGCAAATTCAGTGTCATACGGAACAGAAGATTCGCCTTTGAGAACGTCGATAATTTTCTGCAGCCTGAAATCCTGAATGTGGACTAAGGCTTCGCAGGCAGAAAGCACGACAGGATACAAGTCGAGTAAGTCGTTTCGTCTTGCGACCTCCTGACAGAACGAGACAAAGGTCTCGTACTGATCAATTATTGAATGGCTTTGTTCAATTCTCAGCACATTCGCTATCGACATCCTACTAGCGGACCACACATCACGGAGGCGGTAATCCAAGTAATCTGCGATTTCCTTATCCTTGCCAGCCGCGTTCGCGGTCTTGATGGTCTCCGTGAATCGTTGCCAAGAAGTTCGATCTTCGTTTCGAACGCTTGTCTGATATGCAACATATTCAAGCATCCCTCGCCGATGCTTCCCGCGGATGCTCTCGAAATACGCCTTCTGAGCTTCCAGGCCGCCATTTTTCTGCTCAAGGGCAATCCTCAACTGAATTGACCACATTGTCTCGCCGTGAGTGGCGGATATTTCCGACAGAAAACTCAATGCCCGGCCATAGTTCCCACCGAAAACGCAGGCTTCGAGCTGGTGAGCGCTTGAACGAAAGTCATTTATGGCTCGAGCCGAAAAGGAGAAACGCGTCGTTAGCCACAAAATCTCTGAAGCCAATGGAATGGCAGGCGATTTGATCACACCGTTCAGATAGTCGAAGCCGACGTTTTCTTCTATTCCCGTCGGAAATTCCAGTTGGTAGATGCTCGTAAACCACTGCAGGAAGTCGTGATATTCTCGCTCACTCAATGTCGATCGAGCCGTTAGTAGTGCTCGTCGAAGATTTGTCCTGGCAATCTTGTCGTTGCTAATTGGCGCATTGTCGCTAAATCCCTTTCGACGCCGGCCTGCGAGAGCACCTCTGATGAGATTCTGCTGCTGGGTGAACGTGCGAGAGCGGGCAGGGGAAGAGCGAAGGGACATTGTCATATGACATATCTATCATTGAATCAGATAGATTCAATTATACCTTGCAATCCTGGACGGGGACTTTCGCTTATCCACAAAGAGTTCTAAAAAAGGTGACCGTGTCGATGCCCAATAGGATCGCGGCATCATACGCGTCAGGTTGAATCGTGATATTCGCCAACATTGATGATCACGGGAGGTGGGAATGCCGTCTGGTGCCGCGCCCGTACAAGAGCGACCAGATGGCTAGAAAAATACAAGCAATCTGCTCGTGGATCATTTCAGCGAGGCTATTTCTGGCGGAGTATCCTTGAGAACTTCTTCAGCCCATTTTGCTGAAGCGCGCCGACAAAACCTTGAACTGTTGCGTTGTCTGGCGCAGATTGAACTGGGTAAATTTGGCACTCGAAAGAAGCGCCTCCAGACGCGACCCAAATTCCGGCTCGACCCAAATATCTATTCCATTGGACAGTACCGCGGCAGTTCTAATCCCTTCAAGGTGTTAAGAAGCTGGTTCGGCACAGCGACCGACGCAAATCCGCGATTAATGCGAGACGACGGCTTCGCGCCCTCATGTCGGACGTCGATTCTTCATTCCGACCGTCCCAAAAGCTGCCGTCGATCAATCTGGACGGATCGAGCGCCCTTGACGATACGGGCGCGGGTAGCCAGTTCATGATTCTCTTTCGCGCTTAGACATCGCTTCTGCGCGCCATTCCGGCCGTTTTCTATGGGTTGCAGGGTGGATGGACTAACCGTTCTTTAGTTGTTTTCCCGTAGCTCTTCAAAAACATGGATGTTCGGGACGCCCGAGATGATCTTGAAGAGTTTACGATCGCAGCCGCTGATGTGGAGAACATGTTTTTGAGCGAAAACGTTACAATCGATCTGGATACGATCGGTAATCCAAATGTTGATCCAAGCGTAAACGACTTCATCCAACAGGAAGCGCGACAGCGCCTCCTTAGGGCGCTTGCCAAGACGGTGCATGCCCCAGCAGACGAAGAAGCAGGAGGTCTGCGGCCTACAGCCTTAAACGTCCTTCGAGAGCGGCGTCACGACGCCATCCTCGTCTCTGCAAGGCGCGGAGAAGGGAAAACAACCTTTCTGACCAGAATCCTCGCTGAGATTGAAAAATACAAGGACTGGAAGGATTTGCTCGGCTCAACACAAGGTTTGAAGGATCCGCCTCGCCTTTACAGTCTTGGTCTAATCGATCCAACGCTGATCGAAACCAAGCAAAATATCATGATTGTCGTAATCGACCGCATTCGCATCGCGACACAACACAAGCGGAAACACAACGGCGCTGATGAGGGATACAAAGCTGTTGATCGCGCGCTGCACAAATTGGCCGAGGGCCTGTCGTTGCTGGATGGTATTGGCGGTGATCTGTATTCTGGTAAGGACTGGCTCGATCCGGAATATGTGCTTGAACGCGGATTGGAGGAAGCTTCTGCTGCGCATGATTTCGAACGCCGGTTCCGCAATTACGTTAAGGTCGCAGCCGACTTCCTTAATGTAAACGCCTTCGTTCTCGCCATTGACGATGTCGATACATGGTTCGAACGAGGCTGGCCGGTGCTTGAAGCGATGCGCAAATATCTCGCAACACCGCAGGTACGCATAATTCTTTCCGGCGACCTCAATCTCTACGCTTTGCTTGTGCGCCAACAGCAATGGGCGCAGATGCGCAAAGAATTTCTCAACGCGGAGAAAATGCTGGAAAAGGCTAATGGGACTTCGCAGATCCGCGAAATTGGAGCGATGGTCGGAACGCTTCAAGATCAGTATCTTGTCAAGGTCGCGCCACCTGAATCGCGGATCAACCTACGACCCCTTGGATCTCAACCGCCAGGGCGCAAGATCACGCTTAAATGGGGCGATCCGACAACGGAAGCAACACTTGAGAACTTCGTTCAACTGCTTTCTGAAAGAGTTCTTGGCATTCGGCAGAAATCCGACACCGACCTGATTCGGCAAAAATTGCTCCAGCTTCCGTTGCGCAGCGCCCTTCAGATTCTGGCGGGCGCGAGGTTGGCATGTTCCGCCTCACACTCTTCATTCGATGAAGCCCAAAGCCAGGCCGAAGACGCCCTTCGTCATGTGGCCTGGACTGCTTTGATGAACCTTGGTCTCGACGTCGATAAAACACGGGATGCTGTCCCAGACCAAATATTGGGTATTTTGAGTGAATGGCTCACCCGGCGAAAATTGTGGGAGAGCCTTGCGCGTCTTTACCCGGATGCTGTTGATGCAGATGACAGAAACTTGGTGGCAATCTACCTGACGGCCATCCTGAACGGATTCTTCGTCAAATCGCCTGGTAAAATGATTGATTATTGGCTGAAGATTTCGACCGTCCGGGAGAAGATCGACCGTGGTGAAATCTCAGCGAGTTCGGACGAGGGCGTACCACAACTCCTCAAGCATCTGGCCGCGGATACGTCCGAAAGCAGCTATCAGTTTGTCAGTCGGCTCGCGTCGTGGGAGGCAATTGAAGGGGGGAAGGAAGGAACCCGTCAGATTGTTGCAGACATTCGCTTCAGTGGGGCCACAGTTCCGATGAAGCGCATCCGCGAATGGAAGGCGGCCATAAAAGAGCTGTACGGCTTTGATTTTGAAAACTCTAACGATGCCAAAGTCACGCTCTCTAATTTCGTAAACGGCAGGTCGAAGGGTGGAGGTGGCTCTCTGCCACCTGCGTTGAAAGGCTATCATGAGCGTTTGAAGGCGGCCGGTTTCGACTATCAGTCGTACCGCGCCACAAAGGGCATCAAGCTCTATTATATTAACGGCCTTGAGGATTTGTCCGATAATCTGGACCGCAATGCTCGATTAATCGCTCATCTGCCGATCCACGAGATCATCTCCGGCCAGGCGTCTGGACAAGGCAATTTCTCATTTCTCCGAATTCTCGCCGTAGTGGGAGAAATGATAGATTTGATGGAAAAACCAAGTGAAGATCGTGAATTTTCTTTGTCGGAGATTCTTCGGTCAGCAGGGATGATGCGCAGCTATCCGACGCCGGTTGCTGTGGAGGGCTTGCGCCTGGGCATCACTGACGGGTCTGATCTCGAAGTGGATGGTGATCCGCTGGATGACGCTGATCTTGATGGAATAAAAATTGAGACCGTCTTGGCGAAGTGGCTAGAGAATCACAGCGGAAAGGAAGGCCAGCGCCATACCTTGGCGCCGATCGTGCTTTCTCGTGTGTGGACTCGGTTTACCTACTCCTTTCAGAAAATCCGCGAGGGGATGGTGCATGGTGAGTCCCGATATCTCGGCGTTCTTACACATCGCATGTTGATTTCGTTCCTGCATTCAGTGGGATATGAAGTATTGCGTGCTGCCAACGTCGACGTGTCGGCCAGCCTTGCGAACAACCCTGTCACGTCAGGTGAGTTCTTTGTTCGTCTGCTCGACGAAATTTACGATGAAAAGCACGACAGTGGGTTCCACAGGACAGCGGAGTTCGCCTTTTTCGATCTGATCTTCACTTGCCCGCTGTGGGGATATTTTCTCGCGCGAAGAGAACAGGATGAGGTTACGCAACCCCGCCGGCTTTCTCCTAACGAAAGCATTTTTGCGCAATATTCCAAGCGCACCGATAAGTACTGGCTTGAGGATGAGATAGCTGTCGTTACATTGCGCTCTCCTGGCAATAGCGAGGATGCAACGTTCGAAGGGCTGTATTTTCTGCTAAATACCGTCCAGCTCCAGGGACAAGATAGTTCGCTCGGGCGGCAGCCTAACGCTGCAAAAAAGAGGCGCGTCCAACTCTCAGATGTACCAGCCGAGGATAACCCAACCTCCGCGGCTCCGGATGAAAGCACGGCATGAGCGCCCTTATCTATCGGCGAGCATTTAGCGACAGCTTTGGGCTGAAACAGTTCTTGGAAGGCGTATTTCCTGACATCGAGGATATCCGCCGGCGTATTTTTGTTACCGAACGGAGAAGCGATACGAGCCGACCAGATCACTTCTACAAGAACTATCTTCACGCTAGAATTGGCGATGTGGCGATGCTGCACGAATTGCCTCTCGTGGTGCTTTCGGCGCTGGCCAACCGATTTCTTGTCCGCTCGGAAAACGGCATCCATGTCCGCAATGAAGCCTTTGAAGATTGGCAGGAACTTCTACCTTCAATCTCCCCCTTGGCCGTCGTCGTCGCCTTTCTGGTCAACGAAGGGCGAGGTCCCGCATTCGGGTATGATCCATGCAGTTATTTGGCTGGGATTCTCGGCGATACGGCTCTCGTTTCTCCGCTCCAGCCCGAGCTGCAGCTTCTGATAGAAACAGACGGCCTTAACGAGATGCATATGCATCTAAATGGTTCGACAGAACTCGACATCCTTTGGCCAGACGCAGTTCGATCCCCCGATATGTACTACCGAGCGCTGAGCGAAGCCCAGAATGACACTGGTCAGCGCCAGCCAATATCTGAACTATACGACCAGATGGAATTCGGCATGAAGCCGAAAGAGATATTCCAAAGACTTCGTTCGGCCAGGCGCGTTAGACACCTTGTCGCTAACGCTCTCGGAAGCCTGGTTCAGCGAGGAAAGCATACGTTGTCTCCCTCTCAGTTAACGGAAACAGCGCGGGCAGATGTATTTGACCACGATTGCCTACACACGTCAGGCCTTCCACTGGGCGGCTACCCCATCACAAGCATCTTTCCTGCAGCGGCCTGTAAGCCGATCGTCGCCGAAGCAGCATTCCTCTATACTTGGTTCCAGGCTTTGCGCTTGCCCGCGGTACAAAAAGACGGGCTTGGCACGGCACTTTATTTCAATCTGCTTGTTCTTACTCAGTTTGCACGCATTTCCGTCCAGCAGATCGACGAATTTGGCTTTGATCAATTTCAGAAATACACATTCGTGGGTGTGCGCGAGAGCCTTGAGCGTCGCTACGAGGCTCGTTTTCGGCAATTGAACCAGAGGCCACCCTATGACACGATCAAGCATCTTGAGGGGCGAATCGCGCCCAAAAAGGATGTAGCAGCCTTCCTTGGATTGGTAGAAGGCGTCGTGGACGGATATCTTCGTTTCCGGGGTTGCCCAAGTCGGATTTCGCTTAGAGGCCTTCGTGGAGCCGCACCAGGCTGCATGACGGGGGGGTGCGCGGAGGCCTGCCATGCGGCCAAATCGGGTCACGTAAATGGCGAGCTTTCGCTGGTCGTCCATTTTATAAAACGGCAATTTCGACAGAGTAGCGCGTCGCAGGTGCTCGATCTGCAGCTTCGTTCTCAGCTCCGCCAGCAAGCGCAAGTGGTGCAAAACGCGATGAAGAGGCATAGGCTAGTGCGTGAACTGATCCGCGGCATTGATGCGGCCGCAAATGAGCTTCATGCCGCACCGGAGGTCTTCGCCCCTGTCTTTAGAGATATGCGGCACAGCGGCATCGAGCGGGCGACATATCACGTTGGCGAAGATTTCGTTCATCTCGTGTCGGGGATCCGTGCTTGCTTCGAAGCGCTCTCCTTTTTGCCCCTGACAAACGGAGATCGCATGGGGCATGCCACCGCTCTGGGAATCCAGCCTGGTTTCTGGTTGGAAAGAACCGGGCCAAGGCTGATGATGGCGGCCGGCGAACATCTGGATAATCTTGTCTATGCCTACAACCGGCTCGTTGTCCGCCCGGATACAACTCACGAGGCAATGATGCTAGAGGAACAGATTGCCGTTTTTTCTGCGAAGATTTACGGGAAGGAATGTACCCCCACACTTCTTCATCAGGCTTGGAAACTGCGCGAGCTCGATGTTCTTGAGATATCGAATCTTGAGAGGAGCTCGTCGCATTCCGTCGATGCGGCCGGTATTGCTCTTGCGGCGGGTATCCAGGCTAAAGTTGCCCGATCAGCAACAAGCCGAGCCGAGCTTGAACGGATCGAAGCAGCAGCTAGGCTATATCCGGCAGCCTATGAACTTTTCCGCGAAAGGCACAGGCGCATAAAGCAGCTTGGCGTTTTCGAAGAGGTAACGACGGCTTGGCTTTCTCCGAATGCTCTCGTTGTCCTGCAAGCCGACGCACTTGCGAATCTAGCCTCAAAGGGCGTTGTTATCGAAACGCTTCCAACCAGCAACGTGCGAATCAGCGCCTACGACAGCCTCAAGGAACATCATCTGTTCCGTTGGCTTAATCTAAGCGATGAGGAATTCTCTGCCGTTCCGCCGATTTGCGTGGGGAGCGACGACACCGGCATTTTTGCAACGAGCCTCCGAAATGAATATGCGAGCCTCCTTGAGGTTTTAAAAAGGCAGTCGACGGTCAAGCGCGGGGAGGAAATCGAAATCATCAGGAAACTTAACAGCAACGGAGCGGCTTTCCGCTTTAGACCTGTGCAGCGGCCTTAAGCATCGCCGCGGTTTGCCGCCGGCGGGAGCCTCAAGCAACGTTAGCGCGGCCTAATCGTCGCCATAGTCAATGTCCGAAATTGCTTTTCGGGTACCAAGAAGCCGCCCGCCCGATTGCGGCCCCAAAACAGAAACTCATCGACGCGATGCGAGCGTCCTCCATTGGCGCGCAGTTGCCGTAATGGGGAGGATCGGCGAGTGGATCCAAACAGCACTTGGCTGATACGGCTTCATTCCATTGTGGGAGCGTATCGCAGTCCCAATCTTGCGATCTTATGGATCGATGCAGACATGAATGCCAGGCGGTCAATCTCGAGACGATCATGCTTTAGCATCTGCCCACTCAAGGCAGCAGAACCGCGCCGAAGTGGCGGCATGCGGACGCGACTTCCATTCTATAAAACCGAATTATCACGTCGCTTGAGGCTCTCCGAGCAGAGCGGGCGCTTTCCAGCAAATCCTTAAGTGCCGACTGAAAGACATTCCGCCTAGAAATTTCGTGACTACAGCTATAGTTGTGCGTTATTCTCGCAAAGCGCGAAAATAGAAGCACTTTCGCTGAATTCGTTACTTTGACGAATGGGGAGGCAGGCTTATGAGATCTTTGAAGTTCATTTATACTATAGGGTGGATAGCATATTTCAGCGGGATTGGCTTCTCGGCTAATATAAATTTGGAAACGATTCGCGAAGAACTGGTCGGCGACGTTGGACGAACCTGGATCGTTGCTGAAATTGTTACGTTTAAGGGAGTTAGCAAAGAATGTGAATCCGGCGAGGTGTATAAATTTCTCCCGAATTCACAAGTACTTATTACAAAATGCGTTGAGGGACACTTCGTAAGATCAACGGCAAATTGGCATCTCACTGAAGAAGGAGAACTCGATACCATCATAGTCTTTGGCTCAGAAAGTTATCAAATATCGTTCGGTGGTCCCGCCGGGAAGAGACAAATGAGGTTTAGGGCCGTCGCGTCTGAAAAGATTGAGCCGACGACTGATGTTTACCTTACGCTGGAGCCGGCACAGCAATGAACGAAGCTGAAAAACGTCGATGGGACGTCCTGCTTGCGGTTGTCGCTCCGTTGTTGACAGTCGCAACCATCATTGTTGGGCTCTGGCAATTCAATAAGGGCGAGGAAGATCGCCAACGTCAGGAAACGACGTCAAACGTCGAACGAGATCGCATCGAATTTCGACGTCGACTATGGCTCGAAAAACTGCAGGTTTACAAACAAATAGCAGACATAGCGGGCGAGGTGGTCGCGGCTGCCGCGGCGGAGGGAGGCCGGACTGCATCCGAGCAGACTTACCAGCACTTTCTACAGGCATATTGGGGTGCGATGATCCTCGTGGAGGACAAAGATGTTGAGAAGGCAATGATTCTTTTCCAGGCAGACCTGATTGATTATAGATCCGGATGGAACAAAGATAGTAATCGGCTGAAAGAGCGTGCCGACCTGCTGATCGCGGCTTGTCGAAAGGATATAGAGGCCGATGGCCAAACGTTAGGCAGCATCCCGAATTAGTCTAAACCCAAACCATTAATCCGGTGCTGCCAGATTGATGACCTCATAATATGGATCGTAACGTTTCCAAATTATTCCTTCAACCAGTTGGTTCTGTGCAAACAAGCCCTCTTTCGTGGTTCCATCCGGTTCAATGGAGATGCCAAGCCTTATGAAAGGTGTTCGCTCCTCGTCGTTGTAGTCGTCCTCGTCGTAAATTCGCGGCAGAAACTCGCCAAGTAGTTGCGTACCATCCAAATTAGAGCTAAATCTACCGAGACCGTTGGGTTTTCCCTGCCGAACGGCCCCTTCATACGTGTAATATCGACTGATAGGGCATCGATTCCGCAAAAACACAGGCGCGCAGACCCAGTTATAGACCCCAACGCCTTCGGGGCGGCTTGCGCTAATTTCACCTAGATATTCGTCATCTTTGGCTTCGAAGAAATAGTCGACAAACCGTCCAACTCCTTGCTTCACACTGCTACCGAGTTCTGCATATGAGTTAGAACTCTCGTTTGCGATCTTTCCGTCAGGGTGCGCCTTTGCAGCGACGATGACGGCCGCTAGTGATTGCTTCCAACCCGAAAAGGCCGCAGCCTGCGCAGATTCGATCACTGATCGAATGTTGGCCGAGAGGCCGGTCACGTCGATACTCTTATCGCTTTCTCTCGTCGTATCCGAACACTCGGCAAGACATTGATAAAGAAACGGTGGACTGTAGATGTGCGGAATCTGCGATGAATCCGTTTCATCTACGACCTCTCGGGCAGCTCGCCTCAAAGCACCGAGAACGCTCTCATCATACGGTCGCAGATTTTTCAGTAGTGCGGCAGTGAAGAGACTCTCGCTATCCGTCGCCTTTGCAAAAGCACCCGGTGCAGCGGCCAATGCCATAATTGTTGATTTAGGGCGGGTCGGGAAACCATCCCCCACGATGGATAAATAGGATTGTGATGGGGAGGCGCCCGAAAAGGAATCCCCCACCATGTCAGACCTCACCCCGCGGACGCCGAGGCTTGGCCAAGGGTTCTCCCGGCAAGAATCTAGAATTACCAAACTAAAATCTGATTGCGACGAATCTGGACGAGCGAGATCAAGATCGGTAATGGGCACCAGACCATGTGTTGCTTGATCGACGTCTCCATAGAATATGTCTGTGGCGGATGTGATGACGGCGCCTACCGGGATAAGGAAAATTTTTGCTTCTATCTGTGTGCTGTGCCCAGAATAGTACACCACAGCCTTTGTCCCTGATCGCGCTGAGGAGACCCGTCGGCTAAAATCGGCAAGTGCCTTGTGAAGCGACGCTCCATCTAAATCTGTTCGAAATGTGACGTCGTATTTTGCCTCTTCCAGTAGATCGCGCATGTGGACGGCATCCGAAATCGCGGCTGGTATGTCCGACATGTATCGCCCGTCCGATGGAGGAGCGATCGGCGCGCCGGAGCTAGCATTTGTTCCGCCGTAGTTGGCGTTTCCGATCACAAGCGCAATCGGGCGCTCCGCAGGGTTATCCTGGGAACGACTGGTTGATGGTACGACAATCACGGCTAAAACGAACATCAGCCAGATCTTAGTGATCTGCCTTACCTGGCGTAAGAATTTAGGTAAGACACTCAGAGGATTCCCCCGTAGACGTCCAGATTCATGCACAGCCTAGTTGGTTTACCATCTTTCGTTGCGATTAGCTATCTCGACGCGCGAGGAAGCCGGAAAACCTGGAGCGCAGCCGGTTAGCCGAACGGTACGCTTTGCCAAGTTCGGCCTCCTTGGTTGTGCGACAGTTGCGATCGACGATAGTTTGCTCAAGCCGGCGATCTTCTCGGCGCTCTTGCCGAATCCCGATGAAAACGATGACTTCTTCTCGGGCTCCTCCTATGTCACTGGCAAAGCTGTCGCGACCAAAGACGAGGATTGGGATTTTTAATCCGGGAGCTGCGTAGAAAACCGCATGCGTTAGATAGTCGATGCGACCGCATCGGCGTATGAAAATGCAGCTGTGGTCGACTATCGGTGGAAGTTCGTCCCGCTCATCGACACACCGGCCGACACAGAGGCCGCAGTCTTTTGGAGATGAGTCTGTGAGTGCGAATTGTTCGTACGGCGTCTGTGATTTTGCGAGGTTTCTCGAGCATGTACCACACAATTTCTCGTTTCTCGGCAACATCAACACGCCGCCTCTGCACAATCCAAGCTACGATTTCTACGACGCTAGCTAGTTATCGTTTGGTATATTCTACCTCGTCGCCATCGCGCGAGACGGACTGATCTGAAGTGAATTTGTCACCGATGGATGATACGGCTTCATCCGCTTTTGGTATGCTAAGTGGTTGTTTTTGCTCGCATAATCCGCCGTAAAAATTCGAGCTAGTATCGCTTGTCGGGAGCGCAATCCGTTATGGACCCAAGAATCTAACCTGTGGATAACTTTCCGTCACAATACTGATGGTACAGTCTAACTTCATCAACTCGCCGGTCAAGACTCGCTATGAATTATGCAATAAGTATGTCGTCCAATCCTGGCAAACGAACTCTCAAACAGTGACCTGCCATGGAACTTTCATCCAGCGGCGACTAAAGCCTCCGGGGTGACCGCCCGAGGTTTCTGAACCAGCGGATGCTGGAGTTTTCCGCTTCGTCAGGGAGGCAGGCGGGTTACGCTTCCTGGATTCATCAGTGCGATCGGGACTTTGGCGCAGCTTGAACTCACACCTCAGGACACACTTCACGATTCCGGCGGATGAGCGTCGACTAACTCCATTACCTGTGCAGTTCGGGAGAGGGGCTCGGCGAGAGCTTTAAAGATATGCGTCACCTTGAGTCGCCAAGCGGCGATATCGTGTGGGATGCCCACCGTGTCAAGGCTTTTTGACCCTGTCGCCCGCGCCATTCATGATGGTGCGCGGAAGATGAGCAGGCGCGCAGTATTGTAACTTATTCGGGTCGCACCCTGGACGTTTCACAGGGTGAGTTTCATAGGCCGCTGACATTCTGATTCAAATGTCCTCGTGACAATAGATACAAATTGTCGCGGTTCTGGAATCCTGGAGAGCGTCGCTCCGTCGTTGCAAGATGGTGCAGTGGTTTTTGCAACACGATTCTCAACTCGCAAAAATGCTAGTCAAAGCTGCGGCGTTTTTGTGCTTGTCTGGGCGTTGAACGGATGCCCTCTTGCAAGGCTGCATAATGCACCCGTTGACTTTTGACGACCTTAGGAAAGGAGCGACCGCATGGATGATCTGAAATATCTCACAGCAGAAGAAGTCGCTGACCGGTATCGCGGTACCGTCAGTATTGGTACTCTCCGGAATTGGCGAGCGATGCGCGTTGGACCGAGTTTCGTCAAAGTAGGGAAAGCGGTTCTCTATCCCGTTAACGAACTCGATGCATGGGACCAAAAGAACAAGGTCAAATGCCGTGAGATACGGTCGCTGCCGTAGTAGAGTCAGTCGCCATCTGGGCCAAAAATCGGAAAGATTTCAATACGATAACCTCGATGTTCCGGCGATCCGCCAATTCGCCGGAACCAATTTCGTGGCGACATGCTGTGGGCCTGCTGTCCTCCACGTTCTTGACGATCACATCCCCAATCCAAGGCCCTTACTCAAACTTCTCTTTAGCTCGTATTGTCGTGTCAACTCGGTGGCCTGAGCGTGATCGACGATGCGTGCGGCGTCTTTGATCCGATCGATGGCAGCATGATTTTCCGGGCCAATCCGAAGATCATCTTTCCAGTGGCGCATGTCGGCACTCCCGAAGCGTCTCTCGAGCGCTTCAGCCACCGTCTTCGCCTCATCCAGCGCCTGGCGACCTTCCGGTGTTCCCGTCAGTCGTTCAAGGGATTTGGATTTTTCGGCATACGGCGCATCGTCAAGCTGCTTTAGCAAAGCCTCACTCCGTTTGGTCAGGCCAGGTACAACGACGACATCGTGCTTTTCGCGTTTCCAGGTCTCTGTTTGCCGCTCAGCTTCAAGTCGCCGTTCCCAGGAATGTCCAGCAGATGCGACATGATGGCCGAGTGCCTTGGCATAATGGCGTGCCACCGCGCGCTCTTTGTTGTCGCCAAGCATGCCGCGCTTCCCAAGTAGCTCGCCATATTGTTCGGGGCCCTCTGAGACGGACATTGCCAATCCCTGTCTGTTGGCATTGGGTTCCGTGAGAGCGGCGCAAAGCTTGGCCGCAACACCTTCCGGATCTGCATAGACCAGGCTGGCGATTGAGCGTACCGCCTCCATCGCTCGCTCCAACTTCGGCCCCGCCCGTTCGCGAGCGATCTCTTCCACGCTTCGGTGATAGCGCGTCACCGCCGGCACCAAGGGCTCGACCTTTTCCACTGCCGGTTCGATGTCGCTTGTACTTCGCCCAGCCGCCGGGCTGGGCGAGGGCTGAAGATTGGCTGGAGAGCGAACGTGCTCCTCCTTAGCGCCGTAGTGAGCTGGAGGTCGCTCTTCAGCCCCTGCGACGGACACGCCCAGCTCGACGGACACACTAAGCTCGATCTCGCTGCGGAGACCAAACTCCTCTCCAATGTCCCGCCGCGCGGCAAAAGCTCTGACGTAGTCGAGCGTCGTCTCCTTCGCGCCCGATCGACCCATGCTGGCGGAAAGTGCCTGCATGTCTTTAAGTTCGTCACGTCCCGCGTAAAGCTTGACCTCGTCCCGATGGCGCGTCATCGCCACGTAGGTGAGATGCCGATCCATGGTCGTCGACGCCATGACGAACGTACGGTCGACGGTCGATCCTTGCGACTTGTGGATGGTCGTCGCATAGCCATGATCAAAGGCTTGATAACTTTTGACGGGTATCGATATGGAACGGGCTCCTTCTCGCCCATTGCCGTCGAGCCTGATTTGTATTGCGTTCGGCTCGACGGTCGCCACAGTTCCCAACATGCCGTTTTTCACACCAAGGTCGCGATTGTTTTCCAGGAGTACGATCCGGTCTCCCAGCGCGAAAGATCGGTGACCGTCATTGGTCTGGTAGACGAGTTCGCGGCCGAGCGTGTCTCGGTCGTCGACACCTCTGGCGAGCCGTCCCTTTTCCTGCAGCGATGCTCGGATCTCGTCGTTGATGGCACGGACATCGACGCGACGATGGGCAAGCGCAATGCGCGAACTGGAAGCATTTGTGTTGAGATCGGCAAGGTAATCTTGCACGAGTGCCGATCGCGCCGTCTGCCTATCATCGCGGAAATGGACCGAGCCGTGGTCAGCATACGATACGAGCCCAACATCCGTTCGATGCGTGGCAAAGGCGATCGATGCTTCTCGCTGCCAACCCTCGCGTTGTCGGCGGATTTCCGAGAGCTCGACCGCGCCGATCCGCTCGACGATCGCCCGGAACGGCGAGCCTGCACCGATCGCCTGCAACTGCTCGTGATCGCCCACCAGAACGAGCTTGGCGCCCCGCTTTTCGGCCTCACCGACGAAGTGAGCCAACTGCCGGCTACCGACCATGCCGGCTTCGTCGATCACGAGGATGTCGCCGCTGCCAAGCTCACTCTTGCCGGACTGCCAACCATATTCCCAGGACGCCAGCGTCCTCGACGCGATGCCGGAAGATTCCTCCAGGCCTTTGGCCGCCTTGCCGGCGAGTGCAGCGCCATGAACGCGATAACCCTGTCGTTCCCAAGCCTCGCGAGCGGCCGCCAGCATCGTCGATTTGCCGGCGCCGGCAAATCCGACGACGGCGGCAATCTGCTCGGGCCCGGTGATGTGCCGGACCGCAGTGCGTTGTTCGTCGCTGAGGCCCGCGCGCTCGATTGCTCGGTTTCGATCACTGGCAAGGATTTCTCCGGTTCCGACTTTTCCGGAAGCGCCGGCCGCAACTGTGGCCTTGATCGCATGGTCCTGTCGGGTCAGTGCTTGATCGACAGGATGCCGATGAACGCCGTGGCGCGAGGATTGGCTCATGCGGTCGGCACCCAACGCCATGGCATGCTCGACCTCCAGCATTTCCCGTGTCGAGTATCGCGCGAGTTCGCTTTTGCTTTCCGGCCGCAATTCGACCAGGGCAGGGGAGGCCATGACCGAGGCAAAGGCATGCTGGAATGCTTGGCGGTCGTCGATATAGCGATGCAACGCACGGGCGACATCGTAGCGATCGAAGACGCTCTTTTCCGATGTCAGGATGGAAAGGACCTGATCGGGTTTCTGCTGGATCAACTCCGCGTTTCGCTTTGCGGCCTTCTCGTCGATGCGGGCACGGGAGACATCGAGCCCGCGCCGCTCCATCTGTGAGGCGAAGACACCGACGTGCTCGGTCGGCTCGATCTCTAATCCGCGCTCCAGATGCGAGCGATGATCGACACGGATGTCGAGCCCGGCACACATCAGATGACGATTGGTCTGTTGCTCCCACGCCTGCCGGATCTCACGAAGCTGCATGTGCGAGGTCGGCTGATAGTTGTTCAGCAGCCATTTGTTCTCCCGCTCGATCAGCGTCTTCACGCCGAGGCCATTCTCTCCAATCGTCCGCGTCGTCATGAGCACATGAACATGGTGGTTCCGGATATCGCCTTCGAGATGCGGGCGATGGATGGCGAAGTCGACGGCGGCCCCATAGCGGTTTGCCAGATCGCGGGCGAAGTCGCGGGTCAGCGCCAGCCGCTGCTCAACGCTGAGCTCGTGCGGAAGCGCGAGCTCGAACTCCCGTGCGACTCGGCCATCGCCACGCCTTTCCGCGCGCTCGGCGGCATTCCAGAGTTTTGAGCGATCCCGCGCCCAGGCCACATCGAGGCCAGCTGGAAGGACAATCTCTACATGCTCGACGCCCTGCTTGTTGGTGAAGTCGTGCACCAGACCATCACGCTCATTCAACATCCTCGTCGCCGTTCTATAGGCGATGGCCGCGACGGCGCTGCGTCCGCCGCTGCGGGCGATCGGCTTCATGCTGCAATGATAGATCGCCAAATCAAACGTCCCGTCACCAAACCAGCGACAGCGATAGAAGCCTTCGAGCGCTGAGTTGCTCTGCAACTCGTAAGTGCGCCCTTATGACTTCATTCGCTGCGCTCCTTCAGTAGGGATCAGAGACAGTGCGCGATCTACTCGCTTTTTTGCGAGTAGCGGCCGGCGATAGGCCGATTAGCGTGCCCAGCATCGTCAACAGAGCGGATGGCTGACTGTCATGATGGAGGTGCTTGAAGGGATGGCGCGCAAGTCGATCGAACAGCGCATCGCGGAATTGGAAGCGCGCAGGAAGACACTGAAGGCAAGGCTCGGCAGGCAGGAACGCGTCAAAGACACAAGGCGAAAGATCCTGCTTGGCGCACTCGTCCTACATCGCCTCGAACATGGCGGGGATCAATTGTCCCGCGATCTGATGGGCTGGTTGCGCCGTGAGCTACCAGGCTTTTTGACCCGCGATCACGACAGGGCGCTGTTCGCCGATCTCCTGAATGCTCCGGCTCCGGTGCCGATGGATCGCGCAGCGGAGGAGGGACGTGAATGAGTGATCGTAATCGCCTGACATTCGGCTTCAGGGCTTTCGTTTATGCCATTGTCGGATATCTGCTCGGCCTGCTGTATGCCACCTTGCTCGTGCTCGCCAGTCTGATTGCAGAGTTCATGATGGGAGCCGGACCTGGCACCATTAGGAGCATCGACACCGACGTGAATCTGATCGCAAGACACCTCCCGGTGGCCCTGATGCTCATCGGCGGCGGGCTTAGCGTTTGGCCGAGGGGCGATCCCGCCAAATGGGTGTTCGGGTCGGCACGTTGGGCCAATCGCCGTGAACTTGCCGCACTTTCCAGGGCGAGAAGGGGACTCCTGATCGGACGCAACGCGACAACCAGAGCTCTGCTTCGCTATGATGGGCCAGCCCACCTGCTGACCATGGCGCCAACGCGGACCGGCAAGGGGGTAGGGACCATCATTCCCAATCTGCTGACCGCCGATCGGTCTGTCATCTGCATTGATCCAAAGGGCGAGAACGCAAGCATTGCCGGCCGCGCGCGAACCCTGTTCGGTCCTGTGCATCTCCTCGATCCGTTCGGCGTTACCGGCAAGCCATCGGCCTCCTACAATCCGCTCGATCGCCTGGATCCGGAAGGGCTTGATGTCGCCGAGGATGCACAGACGCTTGCCGATGCCCTCGTCTTCGACGAGCCCGGCATGGCCGGCGAAGCCCATTGGAACGAAGAGGCCAGGGCACTGATCGCAGGTCTCATCCTTTACATCGTCTCGCACGACGCGCCTGACCGGCGAACGCTACTGACTCTACGCCATTATCTGACGCTGACGCCGGAAGCGTTCAGCGCGTTGCTGACGACCATGCAGGCCTCAATGGCGATTAACGGGCTCGTTGCACGCGCGGCGAACCGGCATCTCGGCAAATCCGATCGCGAGGCTGCCGGCGTGTTGTCGGCCGCCCAACGTCACACGCATTTTCTCGACAGTCCGCGCATGGCGGCGGTTCTTCATCGCTCGGATTTCCGGTTCGCCGATCTGAAGCATGACATTGCGACGGTGTTTCTCGTTCTGCCGCCAGACCGGCTTTCGGCCTACTCCAGATGGCTGCGCCTGCTGGCTAGCCAGGGCCTGATGGAGATGGCCCGCGATCCGGCGAAACCGGTCGAACCAGTCCTCTATCTGCTCGATGAGTTCGCTGCCCTTGGTGATCTCGCGACCGTCGAACGGGCCATGGGATTGATGGCGGGATATGGCGTTCAGCTTTGGCCGATCCTGCAGGATATCCACCAGCTGCGTGCCACATACGGGCAGAACGCGGGAACGTTTCTATCCAATGCTGGCATCCTGCAGATCTTCGGCGTCAACGATGTCAAAACGGCCGAACTCGTCGGTAGGACGATCGGCAGAACAGGTGCACGCTATTCCACCCGTTCGTGGAGTAACGCATGGATCAAACGAAACAGCTCAACGACAGAACATATCTCCGGACGCGAGCTCATAACACCCGATGAGATCATGCGTCTGCCGGCCGACGTCATGATCCTCATGCAGCAAGGTCAACGGCCAGCGCTCGTTCGCAAGCTTCGATACTACGATGATCCGGAATTCAAAGGGATGTTTGACTTGTGACGATTGGCGAGACGGTTTCCTATGTCGAGTCCGTTGGTTCGACCACTACTCTTCGGGAGAATCCTGCATAAGCCCGTCGAAGACCTCCATAAGTGCGTTCGTAATTGCCTGGCCAAGTGCATTTCCAGCGGCACGAACGTCATCCTCACTTCCATCTCGGGCAGCACGGGCAAGCTCGAACCCCTCTTCGCTAACGATTTGTTTTGCGGCTTCGATCGCCCATAGACCGAAATCTCCGCGGTTATCGACTTGGATGTTTTCTTGCATTTGGCGCTCCGATGACTGATCGCTCCATTTAGCGAATGTCCCGGGCAACACAACCGTTCGCGGATATCGGCCGAAAATCAAACGCGAACAACGCGTGGTCTGGAAAACGAAATCCATGCGGAGTGCAAGGCACTTCGATCACATGCTACAGCGGGATGCCGGGCTAAAGGATGGTCGGCTTAAATCACGTGTTCACTTGCGGCGCGGGCTTGTTCAATCTGATACCCGGGCCGCCGCCATTTTCCGGGATGAATTCGATCCCTGCCGCCTCCAGGACAGATCGGAGATGGTCTATCGTAGACTGTTTAAGCTCTTCCCCCCGCTCAAACCGAACCAAGGTATTGGTGGACAGGTCCGCACGTTCTGCAAGCTCTCTAATTCCCCATCCCAACGCTGCTCGAGCCATTCGATATTGAACAAGTAACATATTTTTCGCCACATGGTGACGAAACATCTTGCTTCGTCGCGCCTGGAGGTTAATATCGAGCAGTCTGCGATATCGCAGATGGCCAGGCAGAGCGTTTGCGCCGCTCTACCTGACCTGACCACAATCTAGCTATCTGGAGCTTGGATCATGGCTGATTCTGAGATTAGCAGAACTTTGCCTTTAAAAACCCATACCAACTTATTCTCGGCTGTTGCCGAATTTCTCGCCGTCTCCCACCAGAACCCTCCAGCCCAGACCGGCGTGCCAACGAAATACGACGACGAGGCCGGCGTTATTGAGGCGTGGCAGCGCTGGAGTTGCGCCAGGACGCTGCTAATCAGGCTGAACCGACGGCAGCAGCAACTCGAAAAGAAGTTATTAGAGACCATTGGCGGATTTCCCCAGATAAAGTTGATCGTGCCGGGTAGACAAGCGCCGGTGTCGGTGAGGACGATCGACGAAATCGATCGCTTATTTGTAGGCATTGACTTGGAAGAAAAGAGATCGCAGGCGACTGTCGCGCTCGCATCCGCTTGGGCGGCATGGGATTCAGCCGATGCCGAGATTGGTTATAGTGTCGCCTGCGCTGCGGAAAAAAGGGCTTACGAGCGCGCTCAAGATTTGGCCGACGAGCTTTGGCGCAAGCGAGCTATTTCTCTCGAGCATGCACTGGCAAAGTTGCATTGCTTGATTGAGATGGAGGAGCCCGGTCCCTTCGAAACGCCCTGGCCGCAACTGCGTGGTATTCTGTACGATCTGTTAACGCTGACAGGTCGCTAAGAACACCAAAGTCTGAGCCACATATGGCGAGGGTATCCGTCCATTGGCGGCAGGCACGCTGCAGGTGGAACAGGTAGGATGAGTGCACGCATGGATGAGGGGGCGGAAGGCGTGAGGTCGGAAGAAGAGATACAGGCAAGGATCGAGCTTTACAACGCCGTGACACGAGCCAGGCGCTGGTGTCACATCATCGTGCAGGGGCAAGATATATTGGCCGCGCCGCCATTCGCGTAATGGGAGCAAGCGACGAAAGAGAGCCACCCTATCACCGAAAAGCGAGCCGGGCGCCCCCGCCCACTTCGGCGCAAGACCAGCTCTGGCCGCACGATCGTACTTGATCTCTCAGGTTGATTGAGCCTGCGTTCTTTATTTGTTCTTATTTATTTGCTATGTGCATACTTGGCTGCCGGCGATGGCGGCGCCCGGCGAGGTGATGATACCAAACCGCAAGTCGAAGTTCGTGCGCTAACAAGTGGGTAAAGGTTGCTTCGTGGTTGAAAAATTAGTGATTCGCCTTCAAGGTGGTTCCGCCGCGGATTGCCGCGGATTGCCGCGGAGACCTGGTTTGGGCAAAGACGGTCGCGACGCCGAGCGGGTAACTACAACGCTGACGCGGACGCAGAAGGCGGAGCTTGATCGTCTTGCGAAAGTGCAAGGCGTGAAGGTCGCCTGGCTGGTCCGACGAGCAGTCGAGAGATTTTTGGAAGAATCCGCAGGCGGGCCGATGCTGCCGCTGGATCTAAAAGGGGGCGAAGATGCAAAGCGCTGAACTCTTCGCCGGCTGTGGGGGCCTGGCGCTCGGAATGTCGCACGCGGGATTTCGGCACCAGCACATGGCGGAGTTCGATCAGGATGCCGTCGCTACGGTCCTGCACAACAAGGCAAAGGGAGTGGAGCACGTCCGCGATTGGCCCATGGGTCTTCAGGATGTGCGGGAGATCGATTGGAAGACGCTGACCTCCCTCGATCTGGTTTCAGGTGGCCCCCCATGCCAGCCGTTTGGAATTGGCGGGAAGAAGCATGGTCAGGATGATCATCGTGACATGTGGCCGGAAGCCATCCGAGCGGTGCGGGAGGCAAAGCCTCGATCGTTTCTATTCGAGAACGTCAGGAACCTTGCTGGTCCCCGTTTCCGCCCCTACCTAGATTGGATTGTCTCGCATCTGGAGCGGCCGGGAATGGTCCGCAAATCAGATGAATCGCACGCGGAGCATCGCGCGCGGCTGACGGCGTCGCGGGGTCGCAAGGAATTCAACGTTGTTTGGCAGCTTGTGAACGCTGCCGATTTTGGCGCGGCCCAGATCAGGCACCGCGTGTTGATTTTTGGAATCAGAAGCGATCTCGATGTTTTCCCGACGCCCATGACGCCAACCCATAGCCGTGACCGACTTCTTTGGGAGCAGTACATCACTGGTGAATATTGGACGCGACATGGCCTGAAGAGGGGCCGCGCTCCCATCCTGCTGCAGGATCGCGCGCGCGTTGAGCGATTGAAGCAGGCTGACGTCGAGCCGGCTGGGGCCTCGTGGGTCACCCTTCGTGATGCGTTAAGGGGCCTCGGCGAACCGAACGGAAAGCGTAACCACGTCCTTCAGGTCGGCGCGCGGGTGTATCCGGGCCACACAGGAAGCCCTCTGGATCTTCCCGCGAAGGCCTTGAAAGCGGGCGATCATGGTGTTCCCGGCGGCGAGAACATGATGGTTCGCGACGACGGGTCGGTTCGCTACTTCACCACGCGCGAAGCCGCGCGACTGGTGGGCTTGCCGGATGACTACGAGTTTCCGCGGTCGTGGACAGAGAGCATGCGGCAGCTAGGCAATGCGGTCCCGGCTCCTCTTGGAGCTGCGGCTGGTGGTTGGCTGGCCGCGCAGCTTGATGGTGGAAAGGCCAGCGGCGCCCTAGCCTCTGCTCGTCGCGCGGCGTAATTTTGGTTTATATCAGCCGGAGTGCGAGTCGCGGCCGTTAGACCTCGTTTCGGCTACCGAGGGGGTTTAGTGGATGGCGTTGGCACCAGATCGAGCCGCGATTAAGGCACTTGAGGACGCGCTTGCTGCGGTGCTCGCGGCGGCCGGCAGTAATCCTCCCCAGGCGGTTGTCCGACGGATTCGTGAAGGTCTGGCCACACACGCCGACGCGGTGGAAGCGGCACGCTCGTCTACCGATCCAGTTCGCATGCCTCGCGCGACCTTCGATCCCGCCGACCCAAAGGCGATCGGCCGAATGGTCTCAATTGCGCTCATTGCGCAGCCTCTCGTCGCGTTGGCCGATGTCCGGCCAGCTTACGGTTCTGGCGTCTACGCGATCTACTATCGTGGCGATCACCCACTCTATGCGGGTATCTCCGGATCAGAAACGCCGATCTATGTCGGCAAGGCTGATCCGGCGAAAGACGACGCTAGTACAACGCGAGAACAGGGGGCGAAACTTACGGCCCGTCTGTTGGAGCACGCGGGGACGATTGGCACGGCGGAAAGCTATGCTGACAAGCTTTCATCTCATCTGTCGCCCATAAAACTGGCGGACTTTGTCTGCCGCCGCCTTGTATGCGCGACGAATGCCCAACTAGTCGCCGAGAAGCATCTCATTCGGACGTTCTGGCCGATCTGGAACTCTGAAACCAAGGCCTGCTGGGGAATGAGCAAGCACGGTGACGCGGCGACGACGCGAGCCAATAAGCGCTCCCCATGGGACGTCGTGCATCCTGGGCGACAGTGGGCATTGGATGCGCGGCTGGCGGATTCGCTGACGCCAGATGAGATCTCCAAGCGGGTCGCCGCGACCCTGGAGCGGGTGCCGGCACGACAGGATCATGCCTCACTACTCGAGGAGATGCTGGCCGGCTTTCGCCAGGACGACGCCCTGCCTGTCGAACCCGACATTCCGCCGGTGGGTGAGAACGTCGCGGGTCCCGAACCGGATGAGGCTGGCGGTGTCGACGACGAATGAGACGGATACCGCCAGAAGTGCGCAGATGTCTCGCATTCGGGCGCGCGACACCAAGCCCGAGATGCGCGTGCGTCGGGCGCTTCACGCGGCGGGATTGCGATACCGTCTTCATGCGAAGGATTTGCCCGGAAAGCCCGACCTTGTCTTTCGGGGCCGGCGGATAGCTCTGTTTGTCCATGGATGCTTCTGGCACCAGCATCCGGATCCGAGTTGTAAGCTTTCAAGAATGCCGAAGTCGAAGCTCGATTTCTGGCGCCCAAAACTTGAGGGCAACAGGTTGCGGGACGAAAAAAACCGATCCGCGCTGGAAGCGGAAGGTTGGATCGTCATCGAGGTTTGGGAGTGCGAGACCAAACCTGACCATCTGCTCCGACTGATCGCGCGACTTCAGACGTCAAACGCGCTGGACACAGCGAAAAATAAATCCCGATCGAGAGTCGGGGCAAAGGCGGGGAAATGACTCAGGAGCTGGACCTCACACCTGCGCCGCGTGTGCTGCAGATGCTCGGCGAAATCAATCTCGAGCAATGGCGATGCCTGGCCGAACTCATCGATAATTCCATGGATGGCTTCATTGACGCCGCCAGGGCCGGCACTCCGATCGCTCAGCCCGAGATCGCGATAAGCATTCCAACCGCCGACACCGATAACGCGCGCGTGTCCGTTAAGGACAATGGGCCCGGTATGTCCCTGGAGACGTTGGAGAATGCCCTTCGGGCGGGCTGGTCGGGCAACGATCCGCTGTCAAAGCTCGGGCTTTTTGGCATGGGCTTCAACATCGCGACCGCGCGTCTCGGTATCGTAACCGAGGTCTGGACTAGCCGGCGGGGTGATCCGGAGCAAGTCGGTGTTCGCATTGACCTGGAGGAGCTTCGAGCTTCCGGGAATTACAAAGTGCCCCGCCAGACCCGAGCCAAAACCAATCATGAGGATCACGGCACGGAGATTGTCGTGACGCGGCTAAAGCCGGAGCAGCGCGCCTATCTGGCGCGAGCGAACAACCGCACGACCATCAAGAAACATTTGGCTAAGACGTATTCGGCGCTTTTGTCCAATTCCGAGGCTGGCGCGATCCGATTGATGTTGGGCGGCGCGAGGGTCACACCGCTCCGACCCTGCGTCTGGGATGCGAGCCGATCGATCGAGCTGCCTGATGGCACCGCGGTCGGCGCGGTCGAGCAGTTTGATGTCGCTCTTGCCCCGCGCCGATATTGCGAACACTGCATGCGCACATTGACGAGCGATCAGGAGCATTGCCCCACCGGAAGCGCGCACTGCGCCATCGTGGAGACCCCGCGAAGAGTCAAAGGTTGGGTCGGCATCCAACGATATTTGGACAAAACTGATTTCGGTATCGACTTCATCAGGAACGGCCGAAAAATTGAGATTGGGAGCAAGGATCTTTTCATATGGAACGATGGGGAGACTCAGGAGGTAGAGTATCCGATCGATGACCCGCGAAGCCGAGGTCGCTTTATAGGAGAAATCCACCTCGACCATTGCCAAGTGAGCTACACCAAGAACCGCTTCGAGCGCGACGATCCGGCATGGAATGAGATGATCCGGGTGGTCCGCGGTGAGGGCCCTCTGCGGCCCAACACCGCGCGTCAGAAGGGATTCGATGGCAATCAGAGCCCATTGTACAAGCTATTCCAGGCTTTCCGCCGCAGCAGCCCTCAAGGCAAGAATGGTCTGTGGTCCCGGATCATGGTTGTCCAGGACAACGATCGCGCCCAGCAGATGGCGGGCTTGTTTGCCAACGCAGATGCCGACTATCTGACGGACGAGCGATGGTGGCAGCTCGTCGAGGAGCAGGATGCGAAGATTCTCGGCGACACGCCTGGCGCTGGCGACGGAGCCGCGTTTCCTGCGGGCTTTCTTGGGGGCGATCCCAATCCGGAAGGTCCAAAGAGTGGCGACAGCGGCGCCCCACCCAGCGGCGAACAGGCTCCTGCGGCATCCCCGGCAGTGCCCGAGCCGGCTGCCCCGGCGCGGCGGCCGATATTCGAACTCACCCGCAAGTACATTCATCCCACCTACCGCGCGGAGTTCGACGTGGAGGCTTTCGCCGTCGACCCAACTGACCCACAATTACCAGCGGGGCAGCCGTGGGCGATCCGCTTGGACAACGTCGCGACACGCACCTACTCTTATCTCGTCGATACAGCGCACGACGTTTTTCGATCCTCAACGATGACTCCCCTCGACGCTCTGCTCGTCGATCTGACTTATCGGACGATCGAGTTCCTTCGCGGGCACAGTCAGGATGCGACGCCGGCAGGTGTACTCGCGGACTTTCGTGCTGAGTATTGTGGCGATACTCGGCTGGATGAGCAGGAAATCATAGCGCTCGCCGGTAATATCCTGAGCGATATCTGCCGTTCGGTGGTCGGCCTTATTAACGGGCAATCCGCCGAGCTCATGTATGGTGAGCTCTCGGATCGCGAGAAGGAAGGAATCGCTCGCCGGATGGCTGGTCGTGGCGTCGCCGATCCACGAGCACTCATTGTGGACGGGCGATATTGGGAATACGCGGACGGCGGCACAGTCCGCCGATTATTCATAAGGCATCCTGAGCTATTTCTCGATGGAAAGTACTGGGAGGACGCATACGCCGTCCTTGATTTCGGAGCCCACGAGGTGACGAACGATGCGAAGGCGGCAACGGTCGCACGGTATGACGCGTATCTGGGGGACGCCATTTGGCTCTCAGATCAAACGCCAGCGGACCTGGCGCGCGCCTCACGCGACACCGTGATCCGAGCGACGTGTTCGCTCCGGCTCCTCAGACCGGATGTTGCGGTGTGACCTCAGAGCCCTTCCTCCACACACAGCGACTGCTCAAGGGGCCATGGCAGGCCTTCGAGCGGGATGTTGCTCGGCTGCTGGTGTGCAACGGCTTTGAGGATGTCAGGCTCATCGGTGGTTCAGGTGACGCCGGCGCCGATGTCCTTGGCGTTAAGAACTCCGAGTTGTGGGTGATTCAGTGCAAGTTCACGACCAGCGGCTATCCATCACCAGCGGCTGTGGATCAGGTCGGCGAAGCAGCACGTTATTACCAGGCTGATAGACTCTACGTCGCCACGAGCCGTCGCGCCGGACCCGCGATGCAGGCATCGGTTCGCCGATGGGCCGCGCTAGGCATTGAGATTGGTATTCTTGAGCCGGCGACCTTGCTGGAGATGGCGCGACGCAGTCCGGAATATCCTCCCAGCAGACGTGATCTTCGCGACTATCAGCTCGAGGCCGTCGACCGGTTTGTCGGGGCTCTGCGCGAAACCGGCCGCGGGCAGGTAGTTCTCGCGACCGGTCTTGGAAAGACGGTTGTGCTGGCGGAGAGCATCGCCCAGCTCTTTCGCGATGAGGCTATTCCTGGAGGGCGGGCATTGGTGCTCGCCGGTACGAGGGAATTGGTTGATCAGCTCCAGAGGGCATTTTGGGACCAGCTTCCAAAGTGGGTTCCGACGCATCGCTTGATCGGCGGTGAGTTTCCGAGCGAGTGGAATGGGATCACGTTCGCGACCGTTCAAAGCGCCGTGTCTCGGCTCGATGACTTACCCGACTTCGGCGTCGTGATGATCGATGAGGCGCACCATGTTGGCTCCGATACCTTCCGCCGGGTGACGGACAAAATGGCGGAGGCTATGATCGGCGGCGTTACTGCGACACCTTGGCGGGGCGACGGCTATGATATCGACCATTTGCTGGGGCCACCCGTCGTTCGCATCGGTATCGCGGAGGGCCTGAAACGAGGATTTCTTTGCGAGGCCGACTATCGGCTGCTCGCCGACAATATCGACTGGTCTTTTGTGCGGTCGCGCTCGCGCAACAGCTATTCGATCACGCAGCTCAACAAGCTGCTATTGCTCCCAACGCGTGATGAGGAGGCGGCGCGCGAGATTCGGGAAACCTTCGACAAGGAGGTTCGCCGCTCGGCAATAATATTCTGCTCCTCCGTGACCCACGCTAATAGCTTTGCCGCCATGCTGAGGCTGTTTGGTTTTCGCGCGGAGCCAATTACCGGCGACATGACGCCTCGGGAACGCGATCGGACCATGGCGGCCTTTCGAAAGGGCTCGCTTGACGTCGTCACAACCCGCGATCTGTTCAATGAAGGCGTCGACGTGCCGGACGTTGACATGATCGTCTTCATGCGCGTCACGCACAGCCGTCGGATATTTGTGCAGCAGCTGGGTCGGGGACTGCGCATTAGCCCGAGGAAGAAGAAAGTCGTCGTTCTCGATTTCGTCAGCGACTTGCGCCGCCTCGCCGAGGTTGTCGAGCTTGAGAAGGCAGTCCGAGGGGACGTCGAGCGGTTGCGTCTGCCAGGGGTCATCCAGTTCCGCGACGAGGGCGCCGGCACATTCATGCTCGATTGGATGAAGGACCAGGCCGATCTGTTCACCCGTGAGGGTGATCCTACACTTGAACTGCCGGCTTTCGATTTCCCGCCGCCGCATACCAGGGGCGGCATTCAATGACTTCCATCTCAACGGCCCTACGCGACAACCTGAGGGACAAGCTCTGGCAGCAGTGTGATGATCTCGGCTGGATGTCGCTCCAGGATGTCGAGCGGGCCCGCTACTACGAGCTCTGGACGCGGGACGCCTCAATCGGCGGACAGCTTGCCTATGTGATGGATGCCCGAAAGGTACGCGTCTATATTAAGGATTCTCTGGTGAAGCCCTATGTCAGGGCGCGGCTATCGTTAAATGAGGGCGAAGTCTGGCGCTTACTTGGACTTACAGCCGTCGATCGCGCCGTTCACGTTTATATCAAGCCTCATGGACGGCGAACCGAGGACGGTCGGATCATCGGCTGGGGACGAAGCCGCGATTGGAAGTCAGTCTTAATGGCGGTCTTCGAGCGCGGGCGTGCGCAAAGCTCATTCACGCCATTCGGTGTCGTCCTACTCGAGAGTGGGAAGACCGAGGCCGAACGATCTCGCAATCTTGTTAGAGACGCCGCGCAGAGACTCGGCATTGAGAAATTGGCCTGGTTGGAGTGATCATGAGAGATAAATATCCGGGCTGGTATCCAAAATCGGCGGTTGAGGCCTCGGCATTGTGGGACAATGCCATTTTTGTTCCCGATGCGAACGTCCTGTTGCACTGCCTTCGTCACCCGGCAGAGGTTCGCGAAGAACTTTTGCGGCTGTTCGACGCGCTAAAGGAGTCTCTGTGGATTCCGTATCAGGTTGGGCTGGAGTTTCACCGCAATCGCTTGGACGTTGAGCTTGGCGCGCAGGATGCCTACGACGTCTTGATCAAAGACCAGGAGGCGACAATCGAGAAAGCGCGCGAGCGGCTAAGGCAACTCCGGGCCCATCCCACAATAAGCGTGCCTAAAGAATTGGCGGCATTGGATATGTTCTCGGCGGATTTTCGCGCGCGAATGGAAACCTCGCGGGCAGTACACCCGACCGAGGACATTGCGGCCGCCGTCACGCGTCTCACGCAGCTCTTGGATGGTCGAATTGGTGACAAATGGAAACCCGAGCAACTGGCTGCCCTTAAAAAGGAGGGTGACGATCGCTATGCGAAGAAGATCCCGCCTGGATACAAGGATGCAAAAAAGGATGTCGGCGAGTTCGATAAGTACGGTGATCTGATTATTTGGAAGGACATGATCGGCAAGGCGAAGGCGGAAAAGCGGCCAATCATTTTCATTTCAGATGACGCAAAGGAGGATTGGTGGTGGATTCACAAAGGTCGGAAGTTGGGTCCTCGCCCCGAGCTGATCGAGGAATTTCAAGCTGGTTCGGATCAGGACTTCCACATCTATGAGTTCGGCCAATTCCTGCGGTTCGCGGCGGAGCGTTTCCCCGAAATCAAGGCAGGAGTCGATCAGGTAGAGAAAAGTCTGCAGGAGGACGTGCGCGCTCGGCGGAGGCAGAGCGAAGCAGCTGAGGCTAACCTGGCACGAACAAAGGTACGGGAACTCGAAGACGAGAGAGACCAAATCGTCGGGTTGTTGTCGGGTGCGCCGGGAATGACGACGCCGATCGCGACGACCGCCGACCGCACGGCATTGAGAGCAAGGCTGAGCGAGTTGAATGCAGAATTGGAATCGATCGCATCATCGACCGAGCATGCGGCCTCTCTGTCGGAGGAGCCGACAGATAGCGGCGCACTAGACGGTCGAGATCCATGAATGAAGCGGTGGCGGCTGCCGAGAGTTTCCACGAGCTCGGAGGGTTAGCTCATCCGCAAGAGATGGGAGCGGAACGGCGTGCGGCTGTCAGGCTCGTGAGAAAGGCGCCCGTGGAGAAGTAGCACTGCAAGAACGGGTCGGGTCTCAATCGTTTTGCTTCTCCGGATATTTGGGTCTGTAGCGTTCGACTGGCGTTCGCCAACCCATGAAGAGGTTCAGCGGGTCCTGCGTACCGAGGAAGTCTCGGGCCATGTTTAGTCGCTCCAGGACCTGCCCACGTCTGTCTTGGTCTAATTCGTTCGCGCGCTGCTCGACACCCGTTACGAACTGCTCCACCGATATTATATGTGACCAGCGTTGAATTATCTGCGCGAGATCTTCACGACTTTCCTTGATTGATTGCTCGACTTTCCTTCTGTCCTCGTCGCGTTGAGAGCGTTCAACGGCGGCGAGCCATTCCTGATGCCGGATCTCCGCCTGACGATCCGCTTCCTGGAGTTTCGGGACTAATTCCTCCGCCGCTTTCTCGATACGCCTGATGATCTCAGGAATACGGCCGCTCAGCGACGATTTGGAGGTTTCCACCCATTCCTCCCGCCAGGTCGCCTGATGGTAGGGGCAATAGATCACGAGCTTTAGACGGCCTGACGGGATTTCTTTTGTCGTTGGCCACGTATGGTCGGCCGCATATCGCGATCGCCTTGGCGGAATATAATCCGCCTCGCGAATGTACTTGCCGTTTCCAATATACCGCATCAGGATCTTTTCCGACGCTTCAACTATCGTGAGGCCAACGGCGATCGTGCCAATGTAGACGATGGTAGGCCGGTAAGGTGACCAGAGACCAGAATGGTAGTAATCGCGAGACTTTTCCGGGGTCTCACGTTCGTCAATGCGGGCGCGGTCGAACTTTTCGTTCGTAGGCGCGATCATCACGCGATGCCCTGAAGCCTCCAGTCGTTTGAACAGCTCATTGGCGAAGTCGAGGCTCTTGTCGAGGCAGGCCTTCGACGTGATGACATCCAAAAGCAGCTTCTTGTACGGCTTAAGATATGCTTCCTCATCCACCGGTCGGCCGGACTCGAAATACGCTCGGGCGCCCCTGATGAGTTCATGAATTGCCTCCCGTGAAACGCGCTGACGCGGAGCGCGCTCACGGATCGCCGGCACATAGGTCCGCTTGGGCCGGACTGGCAGCTCGCCGTCCCTCGACCACGAAAGCAAGTCACCCGGCCGCGCATCGGGGAGGGGATCTCGTGGGGGAGCCTTTCCCACAGCCATTTTCGCCCAGTACCCACGTTCTGGACGTGGCACATCCAACGCAGCGCAGACACGAGCCAAGTAGCTGCTCGAGACCTCGAACTGTTCCGCCACCCTCAGCATGGCCTTCGACCAGACAAGTTCATAGAGTTCCTCTCGTGTGACCACAGGTACCTCCGATACGTCACGGTTTTCACCCTCCCAAGGCGTGGTGGTCCTCGTCTGATCACCCTGGGGGCCTAGGAAATCGTCTTGATCGCGGTCAGCAATATAATGTCTTAAGTCGATCAATGATAAGACATTGGCGCGGAGACGAGCACTGCATATTCGAGGGGGAATTCGTTGAAGGGGGTTTTCGACACGAAGCCAAACTCAGGCTACAAAGACGAGCTGACGCGCCAATATCAATTTCCATCGCAATATAGACGCGCCGTTGAACCGCTAGTAGGAAACTGGATCGTTTACCGAGAGCCGCAGCGAAATGGTGGGCTTCGCGCCTATATCGCCGTCGCAAGGGTTTTAAGGATAGATCCCGATCCCGCGCGTGGAGATCTTTTCCATGCCGTGATGGGTGACTACCTTCCATTCGATCGACCAGTGCCGTTCTCGACCGATGGGAAATATGCCGAGGCGTCCTTGCGGGCGATCCAGGATCCAACCCGGATCGGCGTGTACCTACGCGGGCGATCGATACGTGAAATCCCGGATTCTGACTTTGCCACCATAGTGCGTGCTGGCTTAACCGATACCCTGTCGCCAGCCAACGCGATCCGGCTCGAACTTGATCAACGCCATGTGGACGCGTGGACACAAGCCTTACTCATCGCGCCCATCGAAGCTCAAGAGCGCGATATCGAACAGATATTGTTCAATCGAAAGATCCGAGATGCCAGCTTCCGAAGGTGGGTTTGCGATGCCTACGACAATAGATGCGCGGTCACTGGTCTTCGGATCGTAAATGGAGGCGGGAAGGCGGAGGCTCAGGCCGCGCATATTTGGCCTGTCGCCGAGGGTGGTCCCGACGTCGTTCAGAATGGCCTCGCCCTATCTGGGACGGTGCATTGGCTGTTCGACCGGCATCTTATCTCCTTGACAGATGATTACCGCCTTCTCGTTTCCCACAACAAGGTCCCATCGGAATTGCGAAATCTTTTCGAGAAACAGCTCGATAGAATTCACCTGCCATTGGATCCGCGCCTATTGCCACATCCGGCGTACATCGGGAGGCACCGAGAGAGATTTAGCTCCCTCTAGGACGCACGCCTAAGCGAGAATAAAAAACCATGAACGCAATCTCCATAAATTGAGAAATCACTTAATAAAATATCACAACTGTTGATGTCGGTGCATGGAAAATTAATTGCACTTTGAGGCGAGTAAACGGTTCTCGCCGGTGTTTTGCTGTGATAATAAAAGGGAGAATTGGGAGCACGAAACAGCAGATACTTGCGATCGCCGAAATGCCGCGTCTACTACAGCGTGCAGTGAGCATGATTCTCTCGTCGCGACTTCCAATGCAGTGAAAAAGTATCAATCGAGCATGACGAAATTAAAGACAACTTCCGCTAAAGTCACAAACCTCGGGACAAGAGGTTATGCAGAGTATGAAATCGACATTGAAACCATACTGCGCGATGACCTGCCTCGGATCTTGGCAACGATGCCGATCGCTCCCCTTACGAGGGAGGCGATAGACGAAATTCCAGCTGGAGCCAAAGGGGCATATGTGCTCTTCCTGGATGGTCACCCGGTCTATGCTGGAAAGACGGACGCTCGACATGGTTTCCGTGATCGGCTGAATCGTCACGCGTTCACAATACAGAATCGCAAGAACCTGGAGCCGCAACGGATAGGTTTCAAGGCGATCCGCATTATGGTGTTCTCCAACTTCGATGTGGAGGCAATCCTAATCAAGGCCATGCGTAAAGCGGACAAGTCCGCGTTGGCATGGAACGACAGCGGCTTTGGGTCTAACGATCCGGGTCATAATCGCGAAGGACAGGCGCCCGCGAACTTCGATGTGCTGTATCCCGTGAACATAGATCGGAAGTTGTCTCTTTTCGCGCCCGGATCATATGGGTTGCTTCCGTTCCTGATCCAGCTCAAGGACCATTTGCCGTATGGCTTTCGCTATCAGACCGATATCCCTCCAGGAGGGACGAGGCCGAAGAGCTACAAGAAGGGTCACATCGATCATCATTCCGGCGGCGTGGTGACAGTGGATGCCAACGACACGGTCCGCGACCTGCTCAAGAAGGTTTTGCGGGCATTGCCTGCGGGCTGGCGTGTCACGGTTTTCCCCGGGCGTGTGATCCTTTACAAGGACGATACCATCTATAAAAATGGCCCGGATACCTTCACCGCCTAAAATTCGTCCAGACGATGGTCCGCGCGCTGGGCGAAGCGTAGTATGAGCAACTGCTTAACAGGCACCAAGAACCGGTCGCCTGACAGGATACCGGGCACAACTTTAGCGCGGTAGCACGTCCATCGCGAGAGCTAGGTTCGCAGCCTAGAACATTTCTGCAAGGCGCCTTTCACCTGGGACGCGTCGCAGATGGAAAGCATCAATGCGCATCGATTTCTATGAATGTTTTGACCGCCTAATGTAGCTTGGTTACGCTGAATACACTACGGTTCTCCGATCCGCGTTCGAGAAATTGAGCGTTTGAGATTGGTTCGTGATCGCTGTCATAGCACCATAAGATTCCCAACGTGCACTGTCTGGAAGGAGAAACGCGTCGCCTAAGCCTGCCGGCGAACATCTAACGTGGGGTCGACACATGTCGAGCGATCAAAACATTTTATACCTTCAATCCTGTGTTGCCGCGCAGCAAGGACCGGCCCCTTTGCCCTATAGGTTCCTGAAACCAGAAATAGCGATCGTCTGGGCAACCATCTTCCTCTGTATAGCCACCTCCGCCTTTCTGTTTCAGATTGGCCATTTTTTCGAGCACACAGTGCAATTCATCGTATGGCTGCTTGGTGATGCCTCGCAGATCTGCGGGCGCAGTACGCCGTGGATGTCCCCTTGGGCTACGAAAATTACCGAATTTTTTGGAAACTATTTTCTGCCGCATGAAGAACGAGCTCGCCGAATGGTTGTTGGAATGGAGATCATGCATCTTTGCGGGAATCTCATCTTTCTGAGCGGACTGGTATCGCTTTGGTGCTTTTTCCCGACGCGAGCAAACAAGTGGGGCATAGCAATCGAGACCTTTCATCTCTACGAACATATTATGCTAACTGCCTCAGCATATTACGTCGGCAAGCCTATCGGGATGAGCACGCTCTTTGGCGCGAGTTTTTCGCTTGGCATCGAGTTCGCGGTTGGCTTCAGAGTGTTTTGGCATTTCGTCATGAATGCTCTTCCAATGCCCTTCGCGATGATTGCGATCCTGCAGATTTACCGCACTTTCTCTCCCTCGGCTGCTCCCACCGCACGGCCGAGAGTTTCTGGCGTTATTTCGCCGTGACTTTCTCGTGATAGGTTGCTTTTTTACTCAGCGTGAGTTGTATTGTTCTATCCTGATACACGCCGCATGTTTTTGTTAAACTTGCATGGAGGGGGACCATGCTTGATATCACGTTATTCGGGTCGACATCGTTTTCGGTTTCCGGGAAAGTGCTGCGAACGGAGTTTGGGCAGGCCGGGCGTTTGCTCGCGTGTTATCTGTTTCAGTACAGCGGACGCAGCCACCGAAGAGAACGGCTGATGGATCTTTTTTGGGGCGATCTCGATCCAGACCGTTCGAGATCAGCCTTTAACACCGCAATCTGGCGTATCCGCAAAATGCTGGACCAGGTCCAGCCGGATGGAAGCTCAATTCTCATGACATTCGGGAACGATGTTCGCTTGGAAAGGGCATCGTTTTTCGAAGTGGATACGCGAAGGCTCGAATGTGTAAATCCGAAATCAATTACAAGCTTGAAGAGTGGGTCTGGCGGTGTTGCGGCAGAGGAAGAGCTGTGCAACGCGCTCGATTGCTACACCGGGCCGTTCCTTGAGGGCGATGATGGCGACTGGGTGCTGCAGGAAAGGGAGCGGCTCCACAACCTTTACATCACCGGTAATCTCGAGTTGATGAGGTCCTGCGCTCGGAGATGCGAACTGGAAAGGGCGCTGACTTTTGGTCGGCAAATTCTCGTAACGGATCCGTTAAGGGAAAGCGTACAACGGGATGTGATGCTTCTCCTCGCCCTGACCGGCTGCCCGGCGGACGCGCTGATGTCCTATCAGCGACTGAGATCCCTCCTTAAGGCCGAACTCGGCATCGAGCCAATGCCGGACACCCGGCAGCTCCACGAGGATATCGTCACTGGAAATCTCTATTGCGGGATCGACGGCCGACTGTCTCGGCATTTTGCTCTGACGCAACGGTAGAATTCATGCCGTCGTGATTTTGTCGTTAGTGCGCGGAAATCCGAAAAAGACACGAATTCGATTGCCCGGCGACACCTCCAAGTTCGGCGCTTCATATCTTCGGCGTCAAACTGGGAGAGCCAACATGAACTTACCCGAGCACTGCGTTAGCCAATCGTTCCTGCTGCGGTTCTGGTACGAACGAAGCGATACCGCTGCTGGTCATTGGAGGGGTACGGTCAGACGCCTTCGTCACGAGGACGACCCCGTGCCGGTCGGCAGTCCTGACGAGGCTTTTAGCAAAATCAAACAAGCCTTGGACGCTGTTCCGAGCGCCGGGATGACCTCGTCCGGCAGTTCATCAACGGTGGGTACGTGGATTGGGCGCGTGTTCGATCGGCTGCGGAGGACTTACAAATGATTCCGCTCTTTCGGACCCGCAACTCATTGGGCGATGCGCGATGAAAGAGGTAGATTCGACCACGTTCGCCGACAGGTTTGTCAAACGCCTCAATCGGCTTGTCGCTGGAATAGACGCACGAGAGGCCTCGTTTGCAGCGCGAGGGTTTCCCTCCTCGGATACGCAATCGCAGCAACGGCTTGAAAGCATAGGCAGATTCTTCCTGGCCGGTTACAACGCGGCGCTTTTTGCTTCGGCGACGTCGCAGCTTAAAGGAACGATCGCTGCTTTCGAAGGTCGCTTTCGCGGCTTCGTGATCGAAGGCGCGGCGATGGGCTGCGCGATCGCCGATGCCATGCCGTGGGCGCGATTGAGCGGGCCGAACGATCGGTCGTACACGTTCCTGACGGAGCACCGGGAGTTCCACCCCTATCTTTCAACCGTCGGAATCGGCTGGGCTCTTGCAAGGATTCCCTGGCGCCGCCGCACCTATCTGTGCCAAGTCGATCCGTTCCTTATATCTCTCGCCTTTGATGGATGGGGATTTCACGATGTCTACTTTAAACCGGGGCGCCTAGCCAGGCCCACCGCAAACCGGGCAATCGCGTGCCTCGGCGGAGTACTTGCCTTGCGTTCCTGGGACCAGGGAGCAGGCCGTGCTTTGTGGTTTACGTCAGGTGGCCGGTTCAAGGCGGCTGCGGATCAAATTCGTACGCTGTCGGAGCATCGGAGGAGCGATCTCTTCTCCGGTTTGGGATTAGCGATGACCTACGCGGCCGGATCGGCGATACCCAGTTGCGACGAAGTCAGGAAATTGGCGGGAGCTTATGTTGGTGACTTGAGACAAGGGAGTGCGTTCGGGCTCGAAGCGCATGCCAGGGCAGGGACATTGCACGAAGAAAACGAGCGCATGGCCCGAGCCCTCACTTCACGAGAGCCCACTGCCTTGGTGGAAATTGTCCGAGCGGAAATGCCCGCGCCATCATTGACCTGCCTATCCATCGAAACCGGTCAACTCGCGTATCAACGGTGGCGCGCTCGTGTCGCGCGTGCGCTGGCTGAACACGACAGTGAGGGGGGACAATGAGCCCTATTCTAGGTCGCTATGCCGGACGGATAGTCGCCGCGGCGTGTGTTCTACTGTTGTTTTCAATGGCCAATGGACGGTCGCCGTCGCGCGAGCAGCTGAACCAGATAGCATCGCCCTTCAGGTTCAGCGGCACGGAGCTGCGCCCAGCAAATGGTGCCGGCTTTCGATCCATACGTGCAGTCCATCCCGACTACGCTCATATCGCGGGATGGATATCATCGGTCGGCGCATCGGTTGCGCTGGGCGACATAGACGGCGATGGGTTGCCGAACGACGCGTGCTTGGTCGATCCGCGAAACGACAGTATGTCCATCACCTCTGTTCCGGGTGCCGCCCGTGGTGGCAACGAGGCGGATTACGCACCCTTTGTCTTGGCGACACCCACAGCGGCTTACGATCCCGGGACGCTTGCACCAATGGGATGCCTCATAGTCGACGCTGACGCCGACGGGCGTCTGGATGTGCTTGTCTACTATTGGGGGCGCACACCCATCGTCTTTCACAATGACGGGGCGATGCGCGCGGACGGATTTACTCCGGTCGAAATCGTCGCGAACAGGGAAATATGGTTCACCAATGCCGCTGTTTTTGCCGACATTGATGGTGACGGTTTCGACGACTTGATTTTCGGAAACTATTTTCCTGACGGTTCGGGCGTGTTGGACACAACAGGGGCGCGCCCTGTTCAAATGCAACATTCGATGTCCCGGGCAGAAAATGGCGGGCGCAACCGTTTATTTCTAAACATCGGCGCAGGTTCAGGAGAAATTGGATTTGAAGATCGGTCCATCAGCCTCAGCAAAGCTGTCCCGATCGAAGGCTGGACACTTGCGTTGGCGGCCGGCGATCTAAATGGCGATGAACTTCCAGAGATTTACATTGCAAACGACTTCGGCCCCGATCGCCTTTTATCGAACCACTCTTCGCCAGGTGCACCAAGCTTCGAACTGGTGGAGGGCAGTAGAGGTCTCACGGATTTGCGCTCCGCTGTCATGGGTCGCGACAGCTTCAAGGGGATGGGCGTTGATTTCGGAGACGTCAACGGCGACGGATTGCCCGACATTTACGTCAGCAACATAGCCGAGGAACATGCGCTTTATGAGAGCCATTTTTTGTTCCTGCAAGATCGCTCCGGCTGGGGCGCTGCCCACGCGCCGTTTGTCAATGCAAGCGGTCGGCTGGGACTTGCTCGCAGCAGCTGGGGCTGGGATTGCAAACTCGACGATTTCGACAATGACGGCCATTTGGAAGCGCTGCAGGCAACAGGTTTCATTAAGGGAGACATCAACCGCTGGCCGGAGTTGCAGGAGCTTGCCATGGGTAATGACGAGCTTCTCAAATATCCTGCCACGTGGCCCCGCTTTGCGCCTGGAGATAGCCTGTCGGGAAATCGCCACCTCGCCTTTTTTTCACTTGGCCCAGATGCAGTCTACCATGACCTCTCCACACTCGTAGGCCTTGGGACACCTGGGATCAGTCGCGGAATTGCCATTGCCGACGTCGACGGAGATGGTGACCTGGATTTTGCCGTTGCCCGGCAATGGGAAGCTTCCTCGTTCTACTTGAACGAGACGAGTGCTCGAAACGAGTATCTGTCGCTCGATCTCCGCTTGACGAATTTCAACCACACAACGCGGGCGGCCATAGGCGCGACCGCGCGTGTAACGCTGCCGGACGGGCGCTTGCTCACCGGGTTTTCCGATGCCAGCAATGGACACTCGGGGCATCGCTCCCCAGAGGTTCATTTCGGTCTCGGGAAGATCGCCAAGGATCAGATTGTCAGCGTCGAGATCACTTGGCGGGCCGGGGGTGAACAGCAAAGGCGATCTTACCGGCTGAAGCCCGGGCGACATCAGCTGGTTCTTGACCAGGTCGAAAGCGCCGCGGCGACCGACATTCCAGGAGGCAAGCCATGAACGTTCACCTCCCTGATGCAGAGCGCAAGCATCGCGCGTTCCTGGGTGAGCGATGGTACATCGATAAACGCAACGCTGGCCTATCTCGCTTTGCGCTCGCTATCACGGCTCTCAACATTCTCGGTCACCTCTTCCTGGGTTTCGAGCAATCTTGGCTGACGCCGTTCGTGGCACTCGCCGCGGCTTATTCCACCGAGTTTATCGCAGAAACTGTCGCCGCATACGGTGAGGGTCGCCGGGCGCGGTATCGCGGCGGGCTGGGCCGGACGGTGTCCTTTTTCCTATCGGCGCATATCAGCGGACTGGCGGTTGGAATGCTACTGTTTGCGGCCGAGCAGCTCTGGATCATCGCCTTCGCCGCATCGATGGCAATCGGCTCCAAGTGGATTTTCCGTGTTCGTATCGCCAATGTGGACGGAACTTCGACTGAACGGCATTTTCTCAATCCGTCGAATTTCGGAATCACCGTGGCGCTCTTGCTATTTCCCTCGGTTGGTATCGCCCCGCCATACATGTTCGCCGAAAACATAGTAGGCATATGGGATTGGCTCCTGCCTCTCGCGGTCATCATGACCGGTAGTCTCCTTAACACAAAGCTGACCGGCCGCATGCCACTTATTGGCGCATGGCTTGCGGCCTTCGCCGCTCAAGCGATCCTTCGGTCCACCGTGAATGGCACGCCCGTGGCTGCGGCTCTTCTCCCCATGACCGGCTTCGCGTTCGTATTATTTACGTTTTACATGATCACGGATCCAGGCACGACGCCGAGCAGGCCACGCGGCCAAGCTGCTTTCGCGGCGGCGGTAGCGGTTGCCTATGGCGTTCTGATGGAGCTCCATATCGTCTTCGGGCTGTTTTATGCCCTCACGATCGTGACAGCGCTGCGCGGCCTTCTCCTGCAGACGCGTTTCCTGATGGCTCGCGCGCGGCAAACAGAGAGGGTGGCAGCCCACTCGACCACGGGAATCCCGATCGAACGCGAACTGGTGTGACTATGGCTCTCGAAACAGATCCAAGGATAGCGATTTCCGCCACGGCCTGTCGATATGCCGACGCCGACAGTCCGGAAGCACTGTGGGCCAACGTCCTGGAGGGACGGCGGTCATTCCGTTCGATCCCGCCCACTCGCCTCGATCTATCTGCATACGACAAGACAATCGTGGGGGAGGTCGACTCGATTACGCCTGTCTTGGCGGGACTATTGACGAATTGGAACTTCGATCGTGAACGATTCCAAATCCCCAAACAGACTTTTGTCTCGACCGATCTGTCGCATTGGCTGGCACTGGAGTTGGCAGCCGAAGCCATTGAGTTGATCGGCGGCGTAGGCAGGCTTCCGAAAGAGCGAACTGCGGTGATAATCGCAAATACGCTAACGGGCGAGTTCAGCCGTGCGTCAACCATGCGGATGAGGCTCCCTTTCTTCGAAAATCTGCTGGCTCTGGCCCTTGAAGAGGCGGCCGTCGACGACCTGACACTGAACATGACGCGGATGCGCTTTTCGCAACTTGCACGACAGCGGCTGGCAGAGCCTTGCGAAGATACGCTTGCCGGCAGCCTTTCCAATACGATTGCGGGACGCATCGCCAATTTTTTCGATCTCCGCGGAGGAGCATATTCCGTTGACGGCGCATGTTCGTCCTCCTTGCTCGCAATTTCTAACGCCGCATCATTGATCGAAACGGGACAGGCCGACGCGGTTCTGGTTGGCGCCGTCGATCTTTCGCTGGATCCCTTCGAATTGGTCGGCTTTTCCCGCAACGGTGCGCTGGCGCGGCGTCGAATGTGCGTGTTTGACAAAAACTCAAACGGATTCTGGCCGGGAGAAGGCGGAGCGGTCGCGTTGCTCGTTCGAGCGGGAACAGCTGTTCGCTACGATATTCCGATCCGGGCCTTTCTGTCAGGGTGGGGCATGTCAACGGATGGCGTGGGCGGGCTGACACGACCGACGGCGGATGGTCAATTGCTCGCTTGTAAACGAGCTTATGAAAAGGCCGCAATCGATCCAAGCGCCGTCGCATATATCGAAGCCCATGGAACCGGGACCGCCGTTGGCGATCCGGTGGAGGTTAGGGCTCTTGCGAAGTTGCGCGAGGATGCGCGAAACCCGCTACCGATCGGTTCAATCAAAGCCAATATTGGCCACACGAAAGCCGCTGCCGGAATGGCAAGCCTCATCAAAGCGATCGCCGTTCTAGAAACAGAGATTATCCCACCGCATGTTGGGTGCGAAGTTCCAAATGCTTGCTTCCGTGAAACGGGCGATAAGCTCTATCCGCAATCATCGGCGACGCCCATCAAAGAGGGGCCGCCCATCGTCGGCGTATCCAGCTTTGGCTTTGGCGGTATCAACGTCCATGTCGTGTTGGAGCAGGCCGCCCGAAAATTCAAGCCAAGCGGCAACCGCCATAGCCCGCCAGCCCGTGACTGTGAGGTTTTCCTTTTCAGTGCCATTGATCGGGATGCCCTGCGGCGATCCCTGGTCGCATGCAATGCAGTGGCGGACGAGCTTTCTCTCGCCGAACTGGCGGACCTCGCGGGAAAACTTGCTCATCAGAAGGAGGTTTCACATCCTTGGCGTCTCGGCTTTGCCGCCGGGAACGCCCTGGAGTTGCGCCAGAAAGTCGAGCAGGCTCTGTTGGCCGTCGAGACTATAGCCGTGGGTTCATCGAATGGCATCCATCTTTCGATCAACCAAGCTAAGAAAAGAATTGCCTTTTTATTTCCTGGGCAAGCGGCGCCGATCCGATCGATTGCGGGCATGTGGGTCAGACGATTTCCGGAGCTATGTCGCGGAGAACGGCGCTTGGCGGTTGAGGAAGGCAACACCAAAACGGCAAACGCGCAGATGGCGATCGTGCAGGCGAGCCTCACCACCCTCAGGCTGCTGGAAAAACTCGGCGTGAGCGCATCGGTGGCCGCCGGACATAGTGTCGGAGAGCTGACAGCGTTAGCTTGGGGCGGTGCCCTCGCTGATGAAGATGCGATTTCCCTTGCGGTCAAGCGCGGCGACATCATGGGAAGGCATGGCAAGCCTGGCGGCGGCATGGCGCGACTTCAAGGAGGCTACCAGCAAGCAGTCGTGATCGCTGCTGCGTCCGGATGCGAAATTGCCTGCCGAAATGGCATCGATGAATTCGTCTTGGCGGGACCACAGCAATCCATAAGCGCAGCAATCAGGCAAGCACGGAAACATGAGGTCGAGCTATCGACGCTAGACGTGTCCAACGCCTTCCATAGTCATGCCATGGATGACGCATCCTTGGTTTTTGCCTCGATCATGGAAAGCGTGCATCTTCATGAGCCAACCGGCACCATCATTTCCTCCGTCTCCGGATCGTGCATCACCTCCGCATCACAAGCAAAAGCGTTGCTTGCCGAACAACTCACTCGTCCGGTTCTTTTTGACGCGGTCCTCCAATCGCTACGTCATTCCGCGGACATAGTAGTCGATATTGGCCCAGGCACCGGTCTTTCCCGTTTGTCTTCACGCGCCGGCCTGGTGAGTGTCGGTGTCGATGGCTTTGGCGAGTCGCTCGCGCCGCTGATGGATGCGCTGTCGATGTTGCACTCGAACGGATGTGACATTCACGCAAAGCTCCTTTATCCGACAGACAGCTTTCGAGCCATTGAGCTCAGCGAGCGAAAGGCCTTCCTCTCCAACCCTTGTGGATTCGATATCCACGACATCGTCAGGCCAGCGCCGGATTATCGTGAAGAAAACGGTGATTGCGTCGTCGAGCATACCGGCCCCGTGGTGCTTGGAAACACGTCCTTGGTTGATATCGTCCGGGGCTGCGTCGCGCGGGCAGCGGATCTAGATGCAAACAGCATCTCGGAAGATGCAAAATTTCTGAGTGATCTGCATCTGAATTCGTTGACGGTTTCCCGCATCGCTTTGCGTGCCGCGCAGCAGTGCGGGGCTGTTCGGCTATCAAATCCAACGGAATTTGCCGATGCCACCCCACGCATTCTGGCACGAGCCCTCGAGGAACTCTTGGCGTTCCCAGCAGACGCGCCGCCGAAGCGTATCGCGGGAGCTGCGCAATGGGTTGCTGCTTATTCGGTGACTTTCGAAGCAGTCGAGCTCCCATTTTCCAATCCTCTTGAAGTGGCCTGGGAAATGGAGGATGGAAATGACTGCCGTATCCTTCGTATTCTCGGTCCGTTTGATACTGTGGCGGCACACCAACTTGTTGCCGACCTTCAGCTTGCCGAGCGATCCAAGATTGCCCGCATCGCAATCTTGCATGCGGACGCTCCCATCTCCGGGTTCTGCCGGTCGATTATCCTAGAGCATGTGTTCAGCACTCTCGTCTTGATAGACATCAAATCAGCCTCAATCAACGACCCGAGAATTCGTCGCATTCTTGACAACGCATCTCCAGGCTTCAGTGAATTCAGGTTTACGGAACATGCGCTCGAGACGGCCTTGTTCCGTCCCTGCGCTCTCACGTCCAACAATCTTCCGGTTCGCGCTAGCGCTGAGGTGATCCTGGCGATCGGATGCGCCAAAGGCATTGGTTTTGACTGCCTTACCTCTTTCGTCCGCGCCGGACAGAAAATTGTTTTTGTGGGCCGTACCGCCGGAAATGAAAAGGAGGTTCAAGCTATTCTTGAAAACGCCAGGCGCATGGACCTTGCCTGCGAGTATATCCAGGCCGACGTGACTCAAACCGCGGAGGTTGGCAGGCTCAAGCAGCACCTCGAATGTGCGGGCATGCGACCAAGCATGCTCTTGTACGCTCCGGCCATAAACCAGCCGACGCCTTTTTCGAGAATTGATTCTGGTGTCCTTGAGGCTACCCTGGGGCCGAAGGTTGCTGGTCTTGGCAATGTGCTGCAGGCATTCGGTGGATATCTGTCGCATATCATAGTCTTCGGCTCGATCATCGGCCGGCTCGGCCTCGAGGGAGAGGCCCACTATGCGCTCGCAAATGCCATGCAGTCCTCGCTGCTCGAAGAGTTTTCAACCGCTACGCCGGACTGCAAATGCCTCTCTATTGAATGGACGGTATGGGGCGCAGGGGGGATGGGAGAAAGACTTGGCACCATTGAACGTCTGGAAGCGCGCGGTATCGAGCCGGTATCGGTTTCAGACGCGCAACGGGCCTTTTGTGATCTGGTCACGCGCGGCGTTTCCGGCACCGTATGCGTGACGAGCCGTTTCGGCAGAGCGCCGGCATCGTTTATCGGACGCAGCGAAATCCCCTTTCTAAGATTCGTCGACACCGTTTTGCTGGACTATCCCGGCGTTGAGATCGTCGCCGAAACGAAGGTCTCACATGGAAGCGATCCCTATCTGGGCGATCATGTCATCGATGGCATAGCGGTGTTTCCGGGCGTCATGGCACTGGAGGCCATGGCGCAGGCGGCGGTCTGCCTGACGGGCGGGGAGCGCCTCGCACAGGTGTCGAATGTCAAATTCATGCGCGCAATCTCCATAACGTCTGGTTCGTCGAGGCGTTTGCGCATTGCGGTCTGCCGATTGTGGTCGGGAGACGTGAAGGCGGCGATCTTCGCTGACGACGACGAATTCGCGGTACCTTTTGCTTCGGCTGTCTTTAGCGCGGACGGAACACCCATTCACCCGGCCGCTCCGGCAAGCGCAACATTTTTGCCGAGCGTTGCGGCCCCTTACGGCTCGCTCTTCTTCGCCAAAGGTCGCTTTCAACGTGTTGCGACTATCGACGCCCTGTCATCTCGATTCATCGCGGCGTCCATGCGGGCAGAGGATAAGCGCCCATGGTTCGGTGCATTCCTTCCCCAGGGACTTTCACTCTGGGATCCGGGAGCTGCCGATGCCTTGCTTCATGTGCTTCAGGCGACCGTTCCCGGACATCGCGTCGTCCCTACCGGCATCGAAACTATACAAGTGCGATCTCCTGTGTCGCCGGTGCGATTAGTGGCGCGGGAAAACTGGGCCCGCGAAAAGGAGTTCAGTTTTGATATCTGGGGTATTGGGCAATCCGATGAAACAGTCCTCTATTTTAGTGATGCGCGTTTTCGAGGAATAGCGCCGCACAATTGGTGCGCCGCGGTTGACGCAGATCTCGACTTACTCGGTCCGGTGATAGAGAGGATGGTACGGGAAAGCACCGCAGGCGAGCACACCTCAGCCACTCTCTTTCTTTGCCCGAATATGGATCGGGCGCAGCGGCGAAAGAGAGCGTTGGAAAGGATCGGCATCGATTACCAGATCGGTCACGGTTGCGATGGTCGTCCCCTGTTGAAGGAACCGGACGGCCACGTGGGGCTTGCGCATTGTGGTGATATGACGTTGGCAGTTCGAAGCAGACAGCCGGTCGCTTGTGACCTCGAGGCGCTGCATGAAGCGGATGGAAGATACGGTGACGCCCCCACCCTTGAATGGGCGGTCTCGGAGGTCTCCCGCAAGCTCGACCAGGGACGCACCGCTCTCAGCCGATCCGTGCGGGAGAAATTCGATGCGCCGTTGCGCCTGGGCGACCAAATCTTCCATCTCAAATTCTCGATTCGCGGCAAACAATACGTGCTTGCCGTAGGGGTGCAGCCATCAGAGATACTCACCAGCCTGCAACGTTCGGCTGCAGCGCAGCCGCAGTAGAAAAGAGGATATCATGAGCGACGAGAGACAGGCCGAAAGAACGCGTCGATCGCTTGAGCGACCGATCGTGGGCAGTCTTCCAGATTTTCCTGGGATACTGGCAACAATGCATCTTTCATCGGATCTTGCACAACCGCTGCGAGCTCTAGCCGATTTTCTCCTCGTATCGGCTTGGGAAGGAGTAACGATCACGCGAGCCGACCGAGAGATGATTGCAACAGCCGTATCGGCTGCAAATGATTGTTTTTATTGTATGGATTCTCACGGTGCATTCTGCCGCGCGTTGCTGCTGCAGGACGGCTGCGAGCCGAGAGCAGTCGATCAAATGATAGCCGATATCAAGGCTGGGGATCGAACCTGGCTTCCGACGAAAATGCAGGCGTTACTGTCCATTGCACTGTCCATTCAAAGCCGCGCGCTCGATCTTACATCCGGACAGATCGAACTCGCCAAGAATGTGGGAGCATCCGATCGAGATATCCAGCTTGCTGTTTTGATCGCCGCAGCGTTCTCGATGTACAATCGTATGGTCGATGGTTTTCGTGCCGCAACACCTGCCGAGACATCGGCTTTCAAGGCCAGAAGCTACCAGATTGCCGCGTTTGGCTATCAGGACCGACGTCTAGTGGCGATCCCGGCTGCGCCCTAGAAATACCTGCGGGAGGGGGGTGAATGATCCCGGACGTGATCGGTTTCGGGTCGCCCTCGCGGACGCAGCGGCGAAGCGTAGATAGTCAACAGGTGGAACAATGACACTGCACGGAAATGTCCAGCTTGAGGTGTCCTCCGAGGGGCAGCAGCTTCTGGAAGCTGCTGACGGGCCAGCCTTTGTCTACCGCCACACAGTGTCCTTCGAGGAAACGAACCTAGTTGGAAATGTCTATTTTGCGCGCCATGTATCTTGGCAGGGGCGTTGCAGGGAGATGTTTCTGAAGGCCCATGCACCCGGAATTCTTGCCGAGATCAGCCGCGAACTGCGGCTGGTAACGCTCAGGGTTTCCTGTGAATATTTTACGGAGCTGCGGGCCTTCCAAGAAGTTGAAATCCATATGCGTCTCGCTTTCATTCGGCAACACCGGATCGGGCTCGATTTCGCCTACCACATCGTCACAAAAGCGTCCGCGCAACTTGCAGCGCGTGGGTTTCAAGAGATTGGCTGTATGCGTGCCGAGGGCGAAACACTTTTTGCGATTGCTCCGCCCTCGGAGATGATTAATGCACTTCATCCGTTTATGGCTCGGCAGCCATGACGCAGCTGGATTTCCACTCGACGACGATGCCGCAGCTTGATGTTCAGGCCGTAGCAAAGGTTGTTTTGGAAATGAAGAAATTGGCCAACAGAGACGTGTGCCTGGATGAGTGGGCTGACTTCGTATCGCTAAAAAAACATGAACTCATAGCGGGCTTTAACAGACTAACCGGCATACCGCCGATGACCTTTCACAATGCTGAAAAGTTGGAGATCGCCAAACGCCTCCTGGTATTGCAAGAGATGCCAGTAACGGACGTCTGTTTCGAGATTGGTTTTGAAAGCCTCGGCTCTTTCATTAGCAAATTTACGGGCTGCGTAGGAGTTTCGCCAGGAAACTACGCGCGGTCGATGCGCCGGTTCGGCTTCCCTGCGCACTTTATTAACTCAGTTTTGCGGAGCAAGCGCCAACCCCAACCGCCGGGGCCGAAAACCCGCGTCAGCTTCGACTCGCCATCGCGTCAGTTCAGCCAAAGTCTTGTTGCTGCGGTGTTTCGGCGTCCTTTCCCTTCTGGCTATCCCGCAGAATGGCGCTTCATCCCGCCATTTTGCCACGCGACAACCATCAGCGGTGGCTCTGGTGGCTATTGCCTAGCTGCCTCAATGCCCAGTTGGCCACGGCTTGAGGAACTCGTTAACCTCCGACCAACATTGGTTGGTCGGGCGGCACTTGGGAATACTGGAGAGGACGTGCGATTGGAGCTTCGCACGCCAACCATCTTCGACCCTCCGATCACGCTCGCGGTTCCCGCGCTATTTTCATTTCATCCAGAGCTTCGCTAGGCATGGCTTCTGGCTCGTTGGGCTTACCGACGCTCCCATGCGGGATCTGCCCTGCGGCATTGGCTACGAGAAGCTCGATCACGCACTTGCCGTTCGGCTCACGCCTGCCGGACTTCTTTAAATTTTCGAGAAGCCGAAACTGATCAACGGAAATATACTGCCGCCTATCAAGCCAAAAGGGGGCAAGATGGGCTGGTCGCGCTGCTCCGTTTGCTTGATCGAAGACGGAAGATGGGTTTCGAGTGTGATTTCCGCAAAGGCGTCGAGCCGCTTCTTCCATGGGGATATCGCGCCAAAAAGGGCGAACAAGAGGTGATTGCAATGGTTATACCTATCGTCTCCGGTCCCTATCGTACTTTTAGGGCGCTCAATCCGGATGAGAGTTTCATCGAATTCGAGGGATCTACGATCACCATCCCCATGAAGGCGCGCCGTTCGCCAAGCGAAGCTTGGATGGAAGAAAGCATCAAGCTCCGGGCTTTCATGCGTCTCGAAATCTATCCTGCCTATCTAAACAACCTGGGCACGCGCGAATTTCAATTTACAATCCGCGACTGGGATTTATATGGCAAGAGCCCGATGTTGAACCAGTTGTTCTACGGTGACCCACGTGGTCAACTCGTTACCGATAAAGAGACTGGCTTTGCCGACTATGTGCCAGCGACCATTACGTTCAGCGTCAATCACGGTTACCATCTGTTCGTGGAAGGGCCGAACGATCAGGCGCGAGAACTGTTCGGAGATGATCGTGATATCGAAATTCGCGACCTGTGCAGCCATCATTTGCGGGTTTGGTCCCCGATTGTCGAGAGGGATGGCGCCACAGTCCCATACAGCGGTCCGAATACCCGGATCTACTGGCAGATTCTTCCGGCAAGTCGGGTCGAGAAAGCCAAAATCGGTTTTCTTCTAGACGAAGCGAAACGGAGTCTTTCCAGCTTCTCGGCAGAAGCCGGCCTGATGGTCTTCCACAAGAAAGCGCCGAATATTGCGGGTGATACGGCCGAATTCGACATATCGAATCCGGTCGACCGTGCCCGCTATCTGCTCGCAATCTCCAGCCTTGATCCTTCCGTTTCCGATAGCGGCCGCTCCCAGTTGAGAGCTACGCTGCCTGTCCGCGGACTGGAGGCGGCACGCGCGCAGATCCGAGGCAATTCAGTCCTCTCCAGCCTCTATCGTCCGCACAATGGCCTCGAGATTCGTGTCCCTGTGAATCCGAATTTTCGTTCCGCCGGCGACCTGGGTGAACGGGCGCAAAAGGCAATGTCAAAGGCAAAAGAAGAGCGGCTCAAGGGCTCCATTATCATCAAGAGTCCGTCTCGGAGTCTCGGTACTGCTGATCAAGCGCCGGAACCCGGATTGCCCTTTGATTCTGCGGACTTTCCCGCCCGCATCACCTATGCGATCAACTACGACATCTACATCAACCGGGAACGATTTGTGGAGGACCAGGCAGGCATTGCGATCGCCGTTGGCGCCGAGGAGGTGCCTCCTCGCGACGTGAAGGTCGCATTCGAAAAGCCCCAAGCGGGCTTGGTCGCGGGCCGCTACATGGAGTTTTCGTCTGGATGTTGCACCGGCATGGAGGAAATTTCCATCACCGACTATCGCGAGGGCCTGAATTTCGGGCGCTACTGGCGCACGGTTCCGCTCGAACCCAATGCTATCGGGCTGAGGACTGCAGGCGGCCAGTTCGAGGACTATGATCCGCAACGAGAATACTGAACCTGATGAGAGAGAACCCGTTGCATGACCGACAGCGGAACCATGGTCCTTGCAAGGATTAGTGGCATAGTCCGGGTCATGATCGTGACAACGGTCATTGGCTCGACAATGTTGCTGCTGGTCGTCCAATGGCTCTTTCTGTTAAGTCTCGGAAAACGCCACATGGTTGGCAAAATGCTTGGCAACGGCATATCTGATACCGCCGAGCGGCTCGGTCCCATCTTCGTCAAAATGGCCCAGATCGCTTCCCATCGGTCCGACATACTACCGGAAGATCTGCTCTTGCCGTTGCGTCGTATTCAGGACCATGTCCGGCCAGAACCCTTCCGAAATTCTCGCCGTACGCTTGAGCTTTCCTTCGGCACGGACATCGGGCAAGCGTTCTCGACATTGGATCCCAATCCGATCGCTGCCGGAAGCGTGGCAACCGTATACCGGGCATGCAAACATGACGGTACGGATGTTGCAGTCAAAGTGGTGCGCAACGATGTTTTGCGGATTATCGCAGTCGATCTGAGGATTATCAGATGGACGGTGTTGGCCGCTTCGAGACTTTCGGTTCTCAAGGGCGTTCCGGTTGCCGAATGCTACGGTGAAGTGCAGAGCTTGTTTCTGGCTCAGGTCGACATGCGTTTCGAAGCGTCCAACCTCGAGGCAATGAGGGCCGATCAGTTCATCCGTCACCATGTCAACGTCCCACGTCCGCATCTGGAATTAAGTTCGCACGACGTTCTTGTGATGGACTTTGTAGCCAACGCGCGAAATATCACGGATCCGCGGATCACGGAGGCTGCTTATCGTCGTTCGGCGCGGTCCGTGTTGCTGGTCCTCTATCGGATGGTATTTGATCAGGGCTTCGTCCATTGTGACATGCATCCGGGCAATATCCTCGTGGCAGATGATGGTCAGGTCTCGCTTGTGGATGGCGGCTTTTTCGCTCACCTTGGCGATGATGATCGATCAAGCTTCCGAGATCTGTTTCTTGGCCTGGCTTATGGGGAGCCGGATCGTGTAAGCAGCGGCCTGATCAGGTCTGCGATGATGGTGCCTAATGACATCGACCGACACGCCCTAAACCATGACGCTGCGATACTGGTCAAGGCGCATCACGGTAAGTGTGCGGGGACTTTCCTCGTCTCCGCCTTCGTGCTTGATCTTTTCAAGTTGCAAAGCCGCCATCGTCTTTATGCGAGATCGAGTTTTGTCGCGGCGATCTGGGCCTTTGGCACTTTCGAGGGGCTTGTTCGCGGCAGAATGCCGGATCTGGATTTCCAGGATGAAGCTAAGCCTTTTATGATCAGTGAGATCATTCGTGGCATGAGAAGCCGCTGATAGCTGACAGCGGCGGAGCACTAATCTTCTATTTAAGTGAAGGGGCGAAGCGAACGCCGCTCCGCTCGAAGATTGCATTTTCTATTCGTTGAGGGACGCGCGAACTAAAGTGTTCCGTTGCTTCGTGCTGTTCGGGTACGGCACGGCAGTGCGGCAGACAACGCATCATATTCAGGCGGAATGGGAAACTCATATCTATGCAGGCTGAAATTCGAACCCGCAAAATGTCTTACCGGGTTGAGTTCCGCTTCCAAGCTTGTATCAGGTCGCCGTCTTTCGCACGCTGCTGCTCCAGATGTTGATACCACCGATCGGCTAAGCATGTGATTTCAATATGGTTGCCGTCGGGGTCGAGAAGAGCTGTCATGACAGCAAAGCCTTCGTCACGCGGTGGATACAGCAACTGAACATTATGACTTCGAACGTGTGAGACAAACTCATTAATATCGAAGACGACAAACGCTAACCGAACGGAATCACTTGCTTTCCGATCGAACTCTCCCGATTTCGACCGACCATGGACGGCGAAGTGGACATCCCCAAGCTCGCAGCCGAAATGGAGGTCAGTTTCGCCATGTTTCTCGGGCTTAAGGGGAACCCGGAGAATATTCCGATAAAATTCTGCCAGTTGCTCAGGATGGTCGCTCATTAATAAAACGGCCGAGAGAAAGTTAATCATAGGGCACCTGAAGATCTAGTTCCCTTTCAATCCGTGATCGACGCGGCGATATGCAACGGCACGCGAAAGTCATTTAGGAGGCTTTCGGTGCTGATGGTCTGGTCTGCTTCAGCGACGATCTTATTGAACATCTGAACATGATATAAAGCTGGCTTGTCCAATATAGAAGGGATCTCGTCGTCCATTGTAACCACGATATCAAATGCGGTTAGCTCTCCTGGTGTCAAGGTCCCTACAGTCTGGCCCGTTTCAGCATTCATAACCCTTACCGGTCCTGTTGAGGATTTGAACTCCGTTCCTACAGGAGGATAGTGGTGAACGGTGGTAGGGCCGAAGACCAATGGAACGTTGGGATCGGTTATAATCGTACCAATCGGCGTATGAACACGCCAGTGCACAACCCACATTGCCGTCGCGGGAAAGTCGGGATGTTCTTGATCGTCGGCAGTTGAAAGAGAGCGAATAATCCCAAATTGGGGCAGCTCAGTGTTTTGTTCCACGCGGATCTGCCCCGATACCCCGCTCATAACGCTTGCAACCGGTGAGTCGGCACCGTGCGCCAAAATGGTAACCGGCATAAGACTTGATCTATCGAGGGATAGACGAGGACCGCGGTGCATGATCACGAAGCCATTCTGTCCATCGAGTTCGAAAGGCTGGTCAAACTGGTCCAATTTCACGGTGCAGGTGCATTTGCCTCGCAAAAGTTCGACGCCTCCACGCAGAGGAAACCGAGTGGACTCGAAACCCTGGTAGGCTTCGTTCAATTTTGCAAGTTGCGTACGGTCCGTCGATTCTGAATCGATGGACTTCCATGCATCCGCAACTTCCTGGTCGTTTAATGCGTTTTTCTGAGCTTTCCTGTTCCGCCATTTAAAAGAAAGAACTGTCACATTTCGATTGTCTTTCGAGGTGAATATCTTGACAGGGTTGGCATCGACGAGCCCCTTGTCCCGCAGCAAAGCCCAGAGAGCTCTCACTTTTGCTAGTACAGATTGCTGCTTTTTAGCAGTGATTATATGGGTCTCGATCAATTCATCGCGCGATCTTAGTATGCCTGGCATCGTTGCCTCCAAGTTGATTAGAATCTCTTTCTCTTCCCAGGATTTTGAGTTCATCTAGGAGGAAGGGAACAGCTGCTCGTTGAAAATCCAGCGACGGGTAACGGCGGCGTACCAGCCCCTCAAAGACAAAAAGTGCCCATACAGCTGCGGTGAAGCCACCACTCCCTCTAATCGCAAACTTACGCTGAATGTTGATGATCTCTACTGCAAGACCGGATACAGAGAAATTACCCGCTGTTTTGTTGGAGTACCGAATTAAAATGGAACTAATACTGTCTTGTAAATTACCGAAGCTTAGGTTTTTCGGATAGTACTCTGCATCGTCTAAAATGCTTTGAGCAAGATTACCGGCATCTTTCATTGCCAGCGCCGAAAAAAAGCGGCGAAAAATTCCTCGATTGTTGGATGAGAGCTGCGCCGAAAGCCCAAAGTCGTAAAGCACTACCCTGCCGTCATCAGACACCCCGACATTTCCTGGATGAAGATCGCAATGTATGATGCCACTAACAAAAATCATTCTGTAAAGATCTCTTAGTAGGGAACTGAATGCTGATATTTGCATATCTGCTGTAATATCTTCGTTTGATATTTTGTGTTTCGCGGGGATTAATTGCATAACGAGCGAATATTTATTTGATGATGCTTGATATGGGATCGGAATTCTACACTCTCGACTTATGATGGAATGAAACTGAATCATGAGTCCAAGTTCCTCCGCGAAGTCACATTGCCTAAGCATCGATTTGGAGAAACTGTCCACAAGATTGGCGACGGGAAGATTTCGGAATTTCTGTGTCTTTAGGAGGAGAGACGAGAACGACTCAATTATCCGCAAATCTGTATGAATCTGACGTGCTGCTCGAGGACGTAGAACCTTGATCGCCACAGGTTCTCCTGCGTGCGTTCGAGCTTTTAAGACAACAGCGACGCTTCCGGCCGCGATAGGACGTTCATTAACCTCTGAAAAGTGTTTGGCTAGTTCGTCGCCGTAAGCAAATCTTAAAGCCTCAGCGACTTCAGTCGCTGTGAGGGGTGATGCTTCGTCCTGAAGGGCTTCCAGAGGGGTCAGGAAATCTTTCGGAAAAATATCAATGCGGTAACTTATGAGCTGTCCAAATTTGATTCCTGTTGGGCCGATTTTCACAAGTAGGTTTCGGACGATTTTTCCGATTTTTTGCCATGTACGGTCTTTGCTGTGCTCGTTCAGAACTCCGAGAAGATATGGCGCGCTGTAAAGCGCGGCGGAAGCGCACAAACCGAATACCCGTGCGGTGCGGCAAGCTAAAGAAAATGATGTTGGGCGAGCGAGAGTAGTGAAATTGGAGACGCTCACCTTCCTCCCCCTCCGACTTGTACTGTGCAAACTGCTCTTTGCTGAGAAGTCTAGCTTAGGCTCATGCCATATAGGGGCGATAGTCTCTGGATCGTCGGACAATCACTACAAACTCATTTTGCGTCGGGCCGGCCAAACCACGGCGTGTTGCCTAATAGTGACCGGCGAGATCCTTTTAAGCTGCGATTTTTAGGCTCTTTTTAGCTAGCATCGCTCGCACAAACTTGTCCCACTTCGCCATGCCCGCGCGCTTCTCGGGCATGTAGTTCCAGCGATCATAGTTCTTCGAGCTGACGTCCTGCAGCGCATGGTTCTGAAGCCGATCGCGGATCTCTTTGGAGACGCCGGCCTTGCCCGCGAGCGTCTTGAACGTCCGACGCAGATCGCGGTTCGTGGCGTGCGGGATGACCCCACGGTCCCGCTGGCGCCAGACGAAGCTGTAAAGCGTTGCATGGCTGACTGGGATCGACGGATCCTTCGCCGAAGGGAAGTACCAGCCGTGCTCGTTCGGCTTGATCGACTCGATGAGTTCAGCCGCAAGCGAAGGGACCGGGACGGCATGTGGCTGCAGGTTCTTGGTCTTCGACCAGTCGATAATCCGTTCCTTGGCATCCCATTGGTCAACATGCAAGCGTGCGATTTCCTCGACGCGCTGGCCCGTCAACATGATGAGCTGCACCGCGCGCGGGTAGGAGGGGTGAACAGGCGTGTCCGGGCATTCAAGCCAGCGATACAGCCGCACAAACTCCTCTTCACTGAGCCAGCGGGTGCCTTGTACCTTAGGCTCGGTCGGAATGCCTGTCGCGGGGTTGTAAGGAATGCGGAAGCGGCGAGGGGAGGTGTTGCGATAGTCGTTGTCAGACTTCATTCCCCAGCCATAGGCGGCATGAATGTAGCCTCGCACATGGTCGGCCATCGAGCGGGCACCACGCTCGTAGATTGGCCGGATCAGTTCGACGACTTCCTCAGACGCAATATCGCGAGCAAGGCGGTTGCGTCCGAGCGTGTCAGCAATCTTGTTGAGACCCTTTTCCGTTTCCTTCCAGGATGGCTTTCCCGCTGCCTTCAACGATGCAACGTAGCCCTCGAATAGATCGACGACGGTGCCTGGACGGGTGTCCGTAGCTATCTTGATGCTGCGGCCCTTCTGGATGACGTCAGCGAAGTCACGCTTAAAGATCTCCCGCGCCTGGGCAAGGGACGTTGATGGGTAGGCCCCGAGCTTTTTCTTGGTCCGCTTTCCATCGCGCCATTGCTGAGCCATCCAGTCGGCAGTCACGCGCTTTGGCATTGGCTTGAGCACCAGGATCAGGCGGCCAGTCCCGCGCCCTTCACCATCTGCAAGATTCTCCTGCTTCCGGTTGCTCTCCACTCGCTTCAGCGCTTGTCGGATGGTGGCATCGGTCAAGCTGGGCACGGCGTTTTCCCTTCTCAGCACTGGGATCGATCGAGAAAATAGGGATCGGCGCTCGGGATCTGGAGGCCGTCCGCTACCCGTTCAACAGCCCCCAGTTTGCCAAAGCCGCACCCTGTACGCAAGTCAGAAAAATGATTATGATTCAATATGCTTGAGCGTGATCGAGCGTGATCAAAGCAGGGTAAGTGGGGTGGTTGTGGACGAGAATCACGGCAGTGGCTGAAAGCTCGAGTGCCCGTCTGACCACTTCGCGCGGATAGACCGGCGTATGGTCGACTGTGCCCAAACCCTGCACCTCATCCGCGATCAGGGCATTGCGCTTGTCGAGAAAAAGAATGCGAAACTGTTCGCGCGTCTCGTGCGCCATGGCTGCATGACAATAGTCGATCAGCGCTTTCCATGAGGAGAGCACTGGTTTGCCCGTCAGCTCGCTTTTCAGCATGCGCTGTGCAACGCTCGCCACCAGCTTCAGATCGAGAGCCACGGCTTCGCCGACGCCACTGATTTCCTGCAGCAGATTGGCCGACGCGCCGAAGACGCCGCCGAGCGTGCCGAAACGGGCAAGCAGGGCCTTGGCGATCGGTTTGGTGTCTCGGCGTGGAATCAGCCGAAACAGCAAGAGTTCGAGGATTTCGTAATCGGCAAGCGCCGAATCGCCGCCATCGCGGTAGCGATTGCGCAGGCGCTCCCGGTGGCCGTGATAGTGAGCCTCGGCATTGGCCGGAGCGCTCGGCGGTTTCGCCGGTTTGTCGCGCAGCGCGGTCTTGGCGGGTTGATGGGCGAAAAACAGCCGCTCGTCGAAAAGTGATGTGTCTTCGAGACCATCCGTCCCGCCGTCATCGATGGGCATGTCGCCATGTCCGTTTGTCGGGGCGGGGCGTTTCGCCATGAATTACCCCTGCAATGGCGGCAGGCCAGGACGGTCGAGGCCGCCGGGCGACAGGGTGAAGATCTCGCAGCCCGTAGCGGTGACGCCGACGGTATGTTCGTATTGCGCCGACAGCGAGCGGTCGCGCGTGACCGCCGTCCAGCCGTCGCCGAGCACTTTTACATGCGGTCTTCCGAGGTTGATCATTGGCTCGATGGTGAAAATCATGCCTTCACGCAGTTCCGGGCCTTCGCTGGCGCGGCCGTAATGCAGGATGTTCGGTGAATCATGGAACAGGCTGCCGACGCCGTGGCCGCAGAAGTCCCGCACGACGGAGCAGCGCTCCGCTTCGGCATAGGTCTGGATCGCCTCGCCGATGGCCCCAGTCCGAGCACCGGGACGCACAGCGGCAATGCCGCGCATCAGCGATTCATAGGTCACTTCCAGCAGCCGCTCCGCCGAGCGCTTGACCTCGCCGACGGGATACATGCGGCTGGAATCGCCATGCCAGCCGTCGAGCACATAGGTCACGTCGATATTGACGATATCGCCGTCGCGCAGCGGCTTGTCGTTGGGAATGCCGTGGCAGACGACGTGATTGATCGAGGTGCAGGAGGATTTCATGTAGCCGCGATAGTTCAGCGTCGCCGGGTAGGCGCCGTGATCCATGCCGAATTCGAAAACGAAGCGATCGATGACATCGGTCGGTACGCCAGGCTCGACGATATCAGCCAGTTCGTCGAGGCAGCGGGCGGTCAACTGGCAAGCCTTGCGCATTCCTGCGAAAGCATCCGGCCCGTAGAGGCGGATGGCGCCGGTATTCTTCGACGGCGCCGTTGCCGCTTCAATGTAATTCACCATGATCAGCCTTCAGCAGAAATCTTTATACTGGTATTTAATGCAGCTATGCCGGGTTCGTCTATCGGGATCAACCCTGCCGGCGTTATTTCCGTCGGCGAAACCCTGCATTTCAGAGCATAGACTTCAACGCCGCGTTTCAGAGCTCGCTCGAAGGCCGCGGCGTAAATCGTATCGAGATCGCCACAGACACGAAAGCGCTCGCAGTCATGTCGCTGGATCACGAACAGCATGACGGCACGGTATCCCGCTTCCGCCATATCGCCGAGTTCTTCGAGATGCTTGGCGCCACGGGCTGTGACCGTATCCGGAAACTCGGCAAGGCCCGGCTGGCGCATGAAATGCACGTTCTTGACCTCGACATAGGTGGTTGTCCTCAAGGGATCGGTCAAGAGCAGATCGATGCGGGAATTGCGGCCGTAATTCTGCTCGCGCCGCACAGTCGTGTAGTCGCCGAGATCGGAAACCTGGCTGAGGGCGATCGCCTCCGCCGCCAGCCGGTTCGGCATTGCAGTATTGACTCCGACCGTGGTGCCATCAGCCTCGATCAATTCGAAGACGTGGCGGTATTTCCGCTTGGGACTGTCGTGTTCGGAAAGCCAGATGCGCGAACCGGGTGTCGTCAGGCCCTGCATTGAGCCGGTGTTCGGGCAGGAGCCGGTGATGATCCCGCCGTTCTCCAGTTCAGCATCGAAGAGGAAGCGCTTATAGCGGGCGATCAGCCGTGCAGGGACGAGGGGCGGATTGAACAGCATGGATGAACGCCGCTTAGGCGCGCTCCATGACGAAGCTGCCGGGTGCTTCCTCGATGGCATTCAATGCCGCGCCGCCGGGTTTGCGCGCGGGAACCATCCGGCTGTCGTGGCTCTTGATCCAATCATGCCAGTGAGGCCACCAGGAGCCGCGCGTCTCCTTGGCCTCCACCAGCCATCGATCATAGTCGCCCTTGACTGAGCCGCCGGTCCAGAACTGGTATTTGTGCTTGTCCGGTGGGTTGACGACGCCGGCAATATGGCCGGACCCTGTCACCACGAATTCTACCGGCCCGCCGAAGAACTGGCTGCCGACGAAGACGGATTTTGCCGGCGCGATATGGTCCTCGCGTGTCGCCAGATTATAGACGGGTATCTTGACGTCCTTCAGCGACAGTTTTTTGCCGTCGAGCACCATCTTGCCCTGGCTGAGTGCATTGTCGAGATAGCAATTGCGCAGATAAAACGAATGATTGGCGGCGGCCATTCGCGTGGAATCGGCATTCCAGAACAGGAGATCGAAGGGCAGGGGTTCCTGGCCTTTCAGATAGCTGTTGACGAAGTAGGGCCAGATCAGCTCGGAGGCGCGCAGCATATTGAAGGCTGTCGCCATCTTCGAGCCCTCGAGATAGCCGACGGCCTTCATCTGCTCTTCCAGCGCCTCGATCTGTTCCTCGTCGACGAAGACCTTGAGATCGCCGGCAAAGGTGAAATCGACTTGTGTCGTCAGAAAGGTCACCGTACGGATGCGCTTGTTCTTTTCCTTGGCATGCAGGGCAAGCGTCGCGGCCAGCAGCGTACCGCCGACGCAATAGCCAACGGCGTTGACCTCTTTCTCGCCGGTCGCCTTCTCGATCGTCTCCAGCGCGAAATCGATGCCCTCGCGCGCATAGGACGTCCAGTCCTTGGCCGCATGGCGCTTGTCCGGGTTCACCCAGGAAATGACGAAAACGGTGTGCCCCTGCTCGACGCACCATTTGATGAAGGATTTCTGCGGGTTGAGATCGAGAATGTAGAATTTGTTGATCCAGGGCGGGCAGATCAGCAACGGCCGCTTCAAAACCTTATCCGTTGCTGCCTCATACTGGATGATCTGGCAGACGTCGCTCTGCGCGATCACCTTGCCGGGTGTCAGCGCCATGTCCCGTCCAACAGCGAATTTCGTCATATCGGTCTGACGCAGCCGCAATTCGCCGTGACCGGCGCTCATGTCCTCGGCAAACATCTTCATGCCGCGCACAAGGTTTTCGGCATTGGAGGCGACGGTCTCGCGGTAGAGCTGCGGGTTGGTGGCGACGAAATTGGCCGGCGATAGCGCCGCGGTGATCTGCTTGGTGTAGAAGGTGGCCTTGTGGCGCGTGTGCTCGTCTAACCCTTCGGCGTCAGTGACCAGCTTTTCCGCCCAACCGGCTGTCAGGAGATAGGTCTGGCGCAGAAAATCGAAGAAAGGATTCTTCTGCCAGTCCTCGTCGGCGAAGCGCTTGTCCTTGATCGGTTCGGCCTCAGGCGCGGCGAACGAATCGCCGCTGAGACGCTGCATGGTTTTCGTCCACAGGCTGAAATAACCGGACAGCAGATAGGTTTGTGCCTCCAACGTCCGGCGCGGATCGGACAGCCAGTATTCGCTGACCTTGGAGAGCGTCTTGACTATATCGGTTATCGGATCGGCGACGGTGTCGATTTTCTCGCCACGCTCGCGCGGCGCAAGCCAGGCGGATGCGGCTTTGCCGAGGTTTTCCAGCGCACGGGCAAAGTTCACGGCCATCGCCTCGGGGTCTTTGACGATGTAAGGCTCGACCGACTTCGGGTCGAAGCCGGGAAAGGCGCCGTTGCCTTCACTTTTATCCCGCTTGCTGTCGGTCACGCATCATCCTCCCGGCGGCAGCTCTCTTTTGTTTTCCATTTGTACATCTTGCGGGAAAAGGAATACAAGTCGAATGAAACGCAACCCTGCTCTTGCTTTGCCGCTGCGACAAATTTAACAGTCGCAACCCACGGCAAGGAATAGGGCAGGACGACAACATGGGCGGCGGCATGGTGGCAAGACTCAACCGGTATTCCGTATTCTGCGGTGCTTTGTGCGGCGTTCTCGCATTGGCGCTTGCCGGCTGCACGACGCCTGAGGAAAAGGCAGCCTTTGCCAAGAGCAAGCTGGCGCCACAGGCTGTGATCGTCAAGTCCGCTGAAGGCAAGCCGGTCGATGAAGGCAACACACAGCAGCATTATAAGGATGGTTATCCTTCCTTCAACGCTCCGCCCACAGCAGCGAATGTCCAGATCAACGACCAGCAGGCCGCAGATATCGGCAAGCAACTGACGGCGCTCGGCGCGCAGCGCAAAGCCGGCACGATATCGGAGGCCGAATATCAGAAACGCATCGCCGAGATGCGCAAGCTCGCGGCAGAACACGGACAGGACACGCTGTCGCAAATTCAGCAGCAGAGCCCGCCGACCGGCCAGCCGCCTATTCAAACGCAGAATTAGCCTTGCGTTTCAGGCGATTTGGACGCAAAGCGTTCAGATAGGCTGAATTTCGATGTTTCTTCCTGGGTTGAGAACGCTTTGCGTCTATAACCGCCAAAGATTCACCGTATCCTTCGCGTCAATATAGTTGCGGCGCCGCGATTCCGGAGTTCGTATCGCGGCTCACCGGGAGATCGACGAACTTCATCGCGGTTGTGAGGGCCGCTGTCCCATGGGGAAAGAAATGGAAGAGTTTCATAAAGTCCGGCGCTTGCCGCCCTACGTCTTCGAACAGGTTAACCGTTTGAAGGCCAGCGCGCGAGCGGGCGGGGCCGACATTATCGACCTCGGCATGGGCAATCCGGACCTTCCGACCCCCAAGGCAATCGTCGACAAGCTTTGCGAGGTGGTACAAGACCCGCGCACGCATCGCTATTCCTCTTCCAAGGGCATTCCCGGTCTGCGCCGCGCGCAGGCCGCCTATTATGCCCGCCGCTTCGGCGTCAAGCTCAATCCGGATACGCAGGTGGTCGCCACCCTCGGCTCCAAGGAAGGCTTCGCCAATATGGCGCAGGCGATCACAGCGCCGGGTGACGTTATCCTTTGCCCGAACCCGACCTATCCGATTCACGCCTTCGGCTTCTTGATGGCCGGCGGCGTCATCCGCTCGATGCAGGTCGAGCCGGACGACAGTTTCTTTCCGCCGCTGGAACGGGCGGTGCGCCATTCGATTCCGAAGCCGCTGGCGTTAATCCTCAACTACCCGTCCAATCCGACCGCTTACGTGGCAACGCTGGATTTCTACAAAGAGGTTATCGCTTTCGCAAAGAAGCACGACATCATCGTGCTGTCGGATCTCGCCTATTCCGAAATCTACTTCAATGATGACCCGCCGCCGTCCGTTCTGGAAATTCCGGGCGCGATGGATGTCACCGTCGAGTTTACCTCGATGTCGAAGACATTCTCCATGCCCGGCTGGCGCATGGGCTTCGCCGTCGGCAACGAGCGCCTGATTGCGGCGCTGACGCGTGTCAAGTCCTACCTCGATTACGGTGCCTTCACGCCGATCCAGGTGGCCGCGACGCATGCGCTCAATGGTGATGGCTCCGATATCGCGGAAGTCCGTAACATCTACAAGCGCCGCCGTGACGTACTGGTCGACAGCTTCGGCAAAGCCGGTTTCGATGTGCCGCCGCCGGCAGCGACCATGTTTGCCTGGGCCAAGATTCCGGAAAAATTCCGTCATCTCGGTTCGCTGGAGTTCTCGAAGCTTCTGGTCGAGAAGGCCGACATCGCTGTAGCACCCGGCATCGGCTTCGGCGAACAGGGCGACGATTACGTCCGTATCGCGCTGGTCGAGAACGAGCATCGTATCCGCCAGGCGGCGCGCAATTTGAAGCGCTTCCTCTCCACCGCGGATGAGACCATGCATAATGTGATTTCGCTGAACGCTCATCGCTCCTAATTTCTCACGGCAGCCGTTCCCGCGGCTGCCGTGCCCCAAGACATTGATCAGGAACTATTCATGGCAGATGCCCTCAAAATCGGCATTGCGGGCTTGGGCACCGTTGGTGCCTCGCTTGTCCGCATCATCCAGAGCCGCGCCAACGAGCTTGCCGTCACCTGCGGCCGCCCCATCAAGATTGTCGCCGTCACCGCTCGTGATCGTACCAAGGATCGAGGCATCGACCTCACCGGCATCGAATGGTTCGGCGGCCCGGTGGATCTGGCGCAGAAGGCCGATATCGACGTTTTCGTCGAACTGATCGGCGGCTCCGAAGGGGCGGCCAACGCCGCCGTGCGCGCGGCCCTGGCGCGTGGCCTGCATGTGGTCACAGCCAACAAGGCGCTGCTTGCCTATCACGGCGTCGAACTGGCCGAGATTGCCGAGGAGAAGGGCGCGCTGCTCAACTTCGAAGCGGCGGTCGCCGGCGGCATTCCCGTCATCAAGGCGCTGCGCGAATCTTTGACCGGCAACACGATCTCGCGCGTCTACGGCATCATGAACGGCACCTGCAACTACATCCTGACCCGGATGGAGAAAGAGGGCCTGTCCTTCGCCGATTGCCTGAAGGAAGCACAGCGTCTCGGTTATGCCGAAGCCGATCCGGCCTTCGATATCGAGGGCAACGACACGGCGCACAAGCTCGCCATCCTGACGACGCTTGCCTTCGGCAATCGCATCGCGGCTGACGATATCTATCTCGAGGGGATCACGAACATCTCGATCGAGGACATCCGTGCCGCGGCCGACCTCGGCTACCGCATCAAGCTGCTCGGCGTTGCCCAGCGCACCGAGAGCGGTATCGAGCAGCGGGTTCACCCGACGATGGTACCGCTCGAATCAGTCATCGCCCAGGTCGACGGTGTTACCAATGCAGTTGCGATCGAATCGGACATTCTCGGCGAGCTGCTGATGGTCGGTCCCGGCGCGGGCGGCAACGCAACGGCTTCCTCGGTGCTTGGCGATATTGCCGATATCGCCAAGAGCCAGCCGGGTGCGCAGCGTGTGCCGGCGCTCGGCCATCCCGCCAAAGCGCTGGAGCCCTACCGCAAGGCGCAGATGCGGAGCCACGAGGGCGGCTATTTCATCCGCCTGACCGTTCTCGACCGCACCGGCGTTTTCGCTAGCGTCGCAACCCGTATGGCGGAAAACCACATCTCTCTGGAATCGATCGTGCAGCGCTCGACGCAGCATCTGGCGCCCGCCCATCATCAGACGATCATCCTCGTCACCCATGCGACGACGGAGGATTCGGTGCGCAAGGCGGTCGCCGCGATCAAGACCGAAGGTTATCTCGTCGGTGAACCACAGGTCATCCGCATCGAGCGGCCAAAGGAATAATTCTGACGATAGAGGCCAGTTCCGATAAAACAGAACGGGCCGTCCAATTCTGGGAGAGATGGTGGAACAGCCGGCAGATCCTGTGCAGCGGGCATTTCTGGGCGTCGAGCGCTCAGTCTCCGGCAATCGCTGGATTTCCCGGCTCGACCAGGCCGGCCAGAACCGGGCGCTGGCCATCGCCCAAACCCACGGCCTGCCGGATCTGATTGCCCGCGTTCTTGCTGGCCGCGGCGTCGGCCTCGACGAGGCTATGGCCTTCCTTGACCCGACCATCCGCAGCCTGATGCCGGATCCTTATCTGCTGACCGACTGCGAGAAGGCCGCGCAACGCCTGCTGCGCGCCATCAAGGCGAGCGAGACCGTGGCGATCTTCGGCGACTACGACGTCGACGGCGCGGCGTCCTCGGCGCTGCTTTACCGCTTTCTCACGCATTTCGGCGTGCCGGCCAGCATCTATATTCCCGATCGCATCTTTGAAGGCTATGGCCCGAATCCCGCCGCGATCAACCAGCTCATCGACAATGGCGCGACGCTGATCGTCACCGTCGACTGCGGTTCCACCAGCTTCGAATCGCTGGAGGCAGCAAAGGCGCGCAACATCGACGTCGTTGTCATCGATCATCACCAGGTCGCGCACGAGCTGCCGCATTGCCATGCGCTGGTCAACCCGAATCGCGAGGACGATCTATCGGGGCAGGGGCATCTCTGTGCCGCCGGCGTTGTTTTTCTGGTCCTGGTCGCGGCCCTGCGGCAATTGCGCGAAGCGGGTGATGCCCGGGTTCGCTCCATCGACCTGCTCGCCTGGCTCGATATCGTTGCCTTAGCGACCGTCTGCGATGTCGTGCCGCTGAAGGGGCTGAACCGCGCTTACGTCGTCAAGGGCCTGATCGCTGCCCGCCATCAGGGCAATCCCGGCCTTGCCGCCTTGTTTCGCAAGGCGGGGCTCGGCGGCCCGGTGAGCCCCTATCATTTCGGTTTCATGATCGGCCCGCGCATCAATGCCGGCGGGCGTATCGGCGATGCGGCGCTTGGCGCCCGCCTGCTGACGCTCGACGTTGCCTCCGAGGCCGAGACGATCGCCGAGAAGCTGGATGATCTCAATCGCGAGCGCCAGGCAATGGAAGCCGCCATGCTGCAGGAGGCAGAAGCTGAGGCGCTGGCAGAATACGGCAACGGCGACGGGGCCTCCGTCATCGTCACGGCGCGGGAGAACTGGCATCCCGGCATTGTCGGCCTGATCGCCTCGCGGCTGAAGGACAAGTTCCGCCGTCCGGCTTTCGCGATCGCTTTCGATTCGATGGGGCGGGGCACCGGTTCCGGCCGCTCGATCAACGGTTTCGACATGGGTCGCATGGTGCGCGCCGCCGTGGATACCGGCCTGCTCGTCAAGGGCGGTGGTCATGCCATGGCGGCGGGCCTGACAGTGGAACGCGCCAATCTCGGTAAACTCCGCGCTTTCTTTACGGAGAAAGCCGAAAGGCAGGTCGCTGGTCTGGTCGCCAACGAAACCCTGAAGATCGACGGCGCGCTTGGCGCTGGCGGCGCGACGGTGGAGCTGGTCGACCAGCTCGAAACTGCTGGCCCCTATGGCTCTGGCCATCCACAGCCGATTTTCGCTCTTCCAAGCAACCGCCTGCGCGATTCGCGCCTCGTCGGCCAATCTCACATCAAGATCACCCTTGAGGCCCAGGATGGTGGTCGCCTTGACGGCATCGCTTTCCGCGCCGTTGAAACGCCCCTTGGCGAGCTGCTGCTCTCCTCCCGGGGATCACAGATTCACATCGCCGGCACGCTCGGCGCCGATCATTGGCAGGGTGCAAGGCGCGTCCAGCTGCGCGTCATGGATGCCGCTAAGGCGCCGTGAGCCGCGAACAGAAATCGTCGCTTTAGCAATGCGGAATCAGAGTTTTAGGGGAGGGAAGCAGTGGCACGCCCTAGGGGAGTCGAACCCCTCTTTACAGAATGAAAATCTGTCGTCCTAACCGATAGACGAAGGGCGCGTGCTGTGGCGCCCTTATAGTCAGCACCTTTTGTTCCCGCAAGCGGAAAATCGAGAAAAATCTGCAGGTAGAGGCGGATTTTTCGAGGCAATTGTGGAAAAGTTCGCGGTCGGTTTGACTGGTACGCCCTAGGGGAGTCGAACCCCTCTTTACAGAATGAGAATCTGTCGTCCTAACCGATAGACGAAGGGCGCAGGCTGCGCTTGCGACCATATAGGAATAGCGCAAAGACGCCGCAAGCGGAAGGTGGATCATTGTCGCGAGAGAGTAAAGAACAGTGGCACGCCCTAGGGGAGTCGAACCCCTCTTTACAGAATGAAAATCTGTCGTCCTAACCGATAGACGAAGGGCGCGTGCTGTTGTGTGGCGCGCTTATAGCGGGGTGATTTCATTACCGCAAGCGCCTATTTCGTTTTTTCTTGGAAAAAATGACAGAAGCATAACGTTGCGGCGAAACGTGAATAAGCCTGCCTTAACAGGATGTTGCGGGTATTTGCAAAGAGGGCCGACTTACAGACCCGATCCGCTCTGCGCCTGCGTGATCAGCGGCTTGGCATCTTGCCCTTGGCCCTTCGACGCAACGATATGCGCCAGCATCAATGCTTCCTTGCTGTCGATTCTGCGGGCATTGGAGCCGCGGGCGGGCATGATTTTCGAGGGCGTTGCATCTGCCGTCGGCTTCATCGGGCTACCCGACGTATAGGCGGCGTTGCGGATAACCGGCGGAGGAAGCACCGCTTGCGACGTCTGGTCGACCGGCATTCCGCCATTGCCCGGCTGCGGCGTGGCATCCTGCGTCGCACCGGGCGGCATGCTATAGACGCTCCGCATGATCGGCGTGATTCCCTGCGTCTGTCCGGCACCCGGCTGCGTATTCGCCAAAGTTCCGTCCGGATTGACGGCAATCGGCGCGGGCGTCGAATAGATGCTGCTCCTATTGGCGTTGACCGCTGTCGGCTGCGTCACAAGGCCGGCGATGCCAGCCGGCGCATCGGTGGCCACAGGGACTGCCCCCGCTGGTGCCGGCGGGAAGAAGGATTGATTGCCCGTCTGCTCGGCAACCATTTGCGGCCGCCCACCATGCACACTGTGCACCAGCGGATCGCGATAGGCGACCTCGCCCTTTTGCCGCTTCGTCTCGGCTTTGGTGTTGAGAGCGTCGGCAAGTTGCTCGGCAGCACTGGGCTGCGGCGCGACCTCTGCCGCCTGTTTCGGCTTGTCGCCCGTTGTCGCGCAGCCGGCGAGCATCACAAATGACATGGCGACGGCAATAGCGCTTGCGAGCTTATTATTGCCGGATAAAATCAGCCGATCGCACAAAGGACGTTCCCCGCTTAAAAGTTGGCACCGGAACGGCCTCTTGCGAGGGACGATGATGACGCGCGGTGCTAACTGGGAACGATAACCGCGCGAAATCCGATGCATGATGCTTCGAGTCGTCTAAAGCATGCCGGAGAGCGGGTATGGCCGGCAAGCGCGAAACCGATGGCTCCGCGCACGCCGTAAGCCTCGCGAAAGCTAGCGCCTTACCAGGCGCCAGTGTTGGGCATCGAAGCCCAGGGCTCGGCCGAAGCAAGGTCGGCGCCCTTCTGCAGGATCTCGATGGAAATGCCGTCCGGAGAACGCACGAAAGCCATGTGACCGTCGCGGGGCGGCCGGTTGATTGTAATGCCATTGTCCATAAGCTTCTGGCAGATTGCGTAGATGTCATCGACCTCATAGGCGAGGTGACCGAAGTTGCGTCCTCCGGTATACTCCTCCGGATCCCAGTTATAGGTGAGTTCGAGACTGGGGGCGCCGCGGCTTCGCGACGCGTCGACATCCTCGCTGGCAGCAAGGAAAACGAGTGTGAAGCGGCCCTTCTCGTTTTCGTACCGGCGAGTTTCGGTGAGGCCGAAGAGAGTGCTATAAAAGTGCAGCGAGGCGTCGAGATCGGTAACGCGGACCATGGTGTGGAGATAACGCATTCTATTTCCTCTCTAATGTTGTGCTGGGACGATCATGAAACGAGACACCAGCTTCAGGCAAGACTTGGCGCGATAATCTACGGATGGGAATAAACGAAAACTAGGACTTGCGCTTTTCCGTTACCAAGATGTTAATCTTGATTTCAAGGAATCAGTTAACCGTAACAGTGTGACGCGTAATCGAGGGCTGGCTAAGATGGGTGATAGAATTTCATCGAAGGGAATCGCCGACTTCGGAGAGATGTCGGGCGAAGCCGTCGAACTCATCGAAATCTCCGGCGTCGTCAAGTGGTTCGACGTCGCCAAGGGTTTTGGCTTCATCGTTCCGGACAATGGTATGCAGGACGTGCTGTTGCATGTGACATGCCTGCGTCGCGACGGCTATCAGACCATTCTCGAAGGAACGCGTATCGTAGCACTGATTCAGCGCCGTGAACGTGGTTATCAGGCTTTCAAGATCCTCTCCATGGATCAATCGACCGCGGTACATCCGTCGCAGATGCCGCCGGTGCGCACCCATGTCCAGGTCACGGCGACAAGCGGCCTGGAGCGCGCCTTGGTCAAGTGGTTCAACCGCACCAAGGGATTCGGCTTCCTGACCCGCGGCGAGGGCACGGAAGACATCTTCGTGCATATGGAAACGCTGCGTCGTTTTGGTCTGGCGGAACTGCGGCCAGGGCAGGTGGTTCTCGTCCGCTTCGGGCCGGGTGAGAAGGGACTGATGGCCGCGGAAATTCATCCGGATGCGCCAAGCCCGGTGACTCGGCCGCATTGATATGACCAGGATTACGTTTTCTGCCGTTTTGAAGAGCGCCGTCGTGGCGCTTTTTCTAGTCGGAGCGTCTGCTCCCTCCTTTGCCGCGCAAGCGACCAGCGAGCAATCGATGGTGTTCGATTCGGAACCGTTGTCGATCCAGACGGCCAAGGGTGTGACGCACAAATTCACTGTGGAATTGGCGTTGACCGAGCCGCAGCTCGAGTTCGGCCTGATGTATCGTAAGAGTATGCCGGCCGATCACGGCATGCTCTTCGATTTCGGCTCGCCGCGTCCGGTCATGATGTGGATGAAGAACACGGTGTTGCCGCTCGACATGCTCTTCCTGGACAAGAGCGGCGTCATCACTCACATTCAGGAAAACGCCGTACCCTATTCGGAAGCGATCATCAGCTCCAACGGGGCGGTGCTTTACGTCATCGAGCTGAACGGCGGTATCGCCAGGAAACTCGGCCTTGCCGTCGGTGACAAGGTGACCAGCGCCACGATTTCCGCCAAGCTCGGCAAGTAGATTTTTCCTCGGGGATCGGCGCCTCAACGCCATTTTAGCTGTTGCAGCACGGGGATGAACCGTGTATCTCCGCACTCGTTCCGCCGAGCGGGGCGACGCGATCTCCTAGAGGGATTATGCGTATGGGCACGGAGTGTAGCGCAGTCTGGTAGCGCATCTGGTTTGGGACCAGAGGGTCGGGAGTTCGAATCTCTCCACTCCGACCATTTTAATCTCCCCGAGATTGATGGATTGGGATGCGGCCTGGTAGCCTTTTTGCTTGAAAACAAAGGGATTCGCGGCTAAGCAAAATCCAACAATGCTCTGCCTCTATGGGGCTGGGCGGAGACAAGAGAAGCAAAAGGCGGGACTGTCCCGCTTATCCGGAGGCGCTGCAGCGATGCCTGCTAAGATTTACCGTCCCGCAAAAACTGCCATGCAGTCCGGCAAGGCCAAGACCCATTTGTGGGTTCTGGAATTCGATCAGGAAATCCCACGCAAGATCGATCCGATCATGGGCTATACCTCTTCAGCCGATACGCGCCAGCAGCTCAAGCTGACCTTCGAGTCGCAGGAGCAGGCTGAAGCCTATGCCCAGCGCAATGGCATCGAATACCGCGTTCTCCTACCCAAGGACGCCAATCGCCAGGTGGTTTCTTACACCGATAACTTCCGCTTCAATCGCATTCAGCCGTGGACTCATTGAGTCCAGAACTCATTGAATTCGGCGCCCATTGAGTTTGACGGAAGTTTCAGGCATGTGTTGTCAGCTGCGAATTGTTCGCGGCGGTTTGGCTTTCAGGCCCCTTAGCTCAGCTGGATAGAGCACCTGCCTTCTAAGCAGGTGGTCGCAGGTTCGAATCCTGCAGGGGTCGCCATTAAATGCTTATTTTTCAAGGACTTAGGTCTAAAACAGCCCTCCAACTCACGTTTTCACTCACGTTTTGCCGCCCTGAACAGCGTCAAAGCGCCATGCCGCGTTCGGAATTCGTTTTGACTTTGAGAAAATTCGAAATCAGAATGAATTATGTAATAAAATCAATATGTTGCATAATATTTTTGTTGACGCGGCGAAAATTCCAAACTATTATGCCTCTATTGCGTCGAACGTGCCCACATGCGGGACCGTCGTTCGAACCCTTCATTTAAAATTCGGGGATTTTGCCGCCGCTTCTAATACGAAGCGCGCGATCCCTATTGCTTAGAGGCAATTTTATCATGGCTACGAAAAAAGCTCGTAAGGCGAAAGTGCCTTATATGCTTAAGCGCGATGACGTCTGGTATTTCCGCATCATGACCCCGAAGCACTTGCTCGGGAAATACGGAGGGAAGCGCGAATTCAATCATGCTCTTGGTCTCGACTTTGACGCGGCACGGGTTGAGGCGATGAAGCACGAGCAGTTTTATAAAGGCTGCTTCGCCGGGGGCGATTTCCCGATCAAGCGCGAAGAATGCACCGTCGACGACGTTCTGAAGATCGCTGCAAAGGAAGGTATTAAGCAGTTCTATACCGACGAAGAAACCAACGCTGCTACGGCTCGGGTTGCTGTCGAGATGTTGAGTCCGTCACTTATCGCTCATGATCGCAACAAGACCGTCACAGATGCCGAGGTGATGGCGTTTGGTGGCATCCTGCCACCGATGTCCATGACGCAAGCTTTTGAGAAATACAAACAGATTGTGGCGGATCAAGTTGTCGGGATGAGCAAACGGGAAGAACAGAAGAAGTGGAACTCGTACCGTGAAGCGGTCGAACGGTTTGAAGCGTTCGCGAAGGCGAATCTGAACACTACCGATGTCCGCAAGCTGACCAAGGCAGACGCCATAAAATACAAGAGCCATCTAATAGAGTTGGTCAAAATTGGGACGAACAGACCTGATGGTGAAAAGGTCAAGGGGTCTTTAAGATCGGACAGCGCCAACAGCAAAATCAAGTGGCTTCGTATCATCCTGAAAGATGTCTTCGAAGTCTATTACCCCAATCTTGATAACCCGTTTTTTGGCGTCCGGATCAAATCGACTGGTGACGAGGTGAAGCGCGCCTCATTCACCGAAGCCGATGTTCTTGTCATCCGGGAAACGCTCGAAAACGCGGATTGCGACGATGTAATCAGGGCAATTGCAGCCATCGCGGAAAACACAGGAGCAACTCCGAAAGAAATCGCCCTACTAGAGCCGGAAGACATCGTCTTAGACTCTAACATACCGCATATCATCATTCGACCGAATGCGCACCGGAGACGCGGGGCAAAGACGAAACACCGCCATCGTGAAATCCCTTTGATCGGTCGGGCGCTCGATTACGCTCGAAAATATCCGTCAGGATTTGAAAAATATCGTCGGGAGAACGGTTCCGAAGCTGTCGGGGCGATCATCAACAAGCACATCAAGAAGGTGGTCAATAAGACTTTCTATTCGTACCGGCACCGCATCGCTACGCTGCTTCTGAATTCCGGGTACGACGAGAACCAGCTTTTCACCCAACCTTCCGAAACCATGAAAAACAGCATCATGGGGCACGAAGGCGGCATTCAAAAACATTACGGGGAGGGCCTGCAACTCCATAGTCTCTACACGGCTTTGAGAAAAGCGCTTCCCGAATACGCATAAACCAAGAAACATCAACTCTAACCCCAACATATGACTGACTAAGCGAAAGGCGAAAGCCAATATACATTATGAAAATTCACGTCATATGCCTAGAAAGGCATATTCATAAATGCGAGGATACACATTCGACTTAATAAAAGAGAACCCGAAAATAGAGGCGAAGTTTTTCGCCTTGCTTGGACTACGGATCAAAAGGAAACGGAAAGCAGGATTTCATGAATCTGCTGACCTAGATGAAGAAGCGTACGAGCAGGTAGAAGAAGCACTTCGCAAAGCTCGGAAATTCGACGCTTAAACAAGACAGGGAAGGGTGAGCGCCTATTGATCGCCTTGTATGCCGGAACTTAAGATTCTCCGCGCTTGATCAATAGTCGCCCATTCTCGCCGGACCCTTACCAATCGATGTATTAGCCGGTGACAACAGGCGCACAGCAACGCCAAGTCTTCCACACGCGTTTTTCGCTGTCCAGCGGAAATCGGTTCCACCGCATGGTGAACTTCGAACATGGCGTCACGAACTTCATCATCCAAGCTATCTCCGGTCGAACCGCATATATCGCAGAACAAACCAATGTGCTTACGGGCGGAGAATAAACGCTTTCGCATACCGGGTGCCCGCTCACGAACAAAGTGAGCTTTCAACTTGGCTTTGCCTTCAGCCAACCCGATATCTTCTTCCGTGGGGGGAATGGTTGCCGTACCAACTTTTTCCCACCCCATGACGATCCGGGTCCCCCATCCGTCGCGAGCGGGCACTGACCCGGTTTGGATTAAAACAGCTTTCCAAGCTTTATCGCGGAGGAAGTTGAATAGGATATTGCTTGGAGAGTAAAAGTTGCCGCTTCCTTTTCCACCCGGTCCGTACTGAGCAACGAACTCCCTCCATATTTCCGGGGCTTCACTCTCAACGAGGTCTCGGAAGGTTTGGGTTGTAAAGGCTGAAGGCAGCTTCGGTTCTAGCCTATCCGTCCAGATGGTATCCAAAAGCGCAAATAAGCTTGGCATATGATTCTCCCCTTAGAAATAAGGGATCAAACGGAACCCGTCGCGTCCAGCATATTCCGCTCACCAACTAAGCATCATGCTCGATAACTACTGGTTCATTTAGGCTGTGACCAAACCGTACCGGCTTATCCCCCGGAAAACGAAATTAGTTGACTATTCAAACTGGACCGGAAATAATAAACCATCCTAATTGAACCGATGGTGATCTATGGACTGCCGATTGTATCTCCGAGCTTCCACCAATGAACAGGACGCCAACCGCGCTCGCAAGCAACTCGAAGACTTCGCCGCAGAACACAAGCTCAGGATTGTCGGGCGCTATGTTGAAAATGAATCCGGAGCCAAGCTTCACCGACCTGAATTGTTTCGTTTGCTGAATGACGCCAACGCTTCGGACATCCTGCTCGTGGAACAGGTGGATCGCCTCTCCCGCCTCAGCGCTCCAGATTGGCAGATGTTGCGTGAGGAGATCAGCAAACAACAGGTTCGCGTTGTTGCTCTCGATTTGCCGACATCGTGGCGGTTAGCCGAAACTACAGACGATTTCACCGATCGAATGTTTGCCGCCGTAAACGCGATGATGCTGGACATGCTGGCAGCCGTGGCGCGGAAGGATTACGACGATCGCCGACGCCGCGTTATGCAGGGGCAAGCAAAAGCCAAGGCAGATGGGCGATATCGCGGAAGGGTCGAAGACACAAAACGTAATGAGTTGATCGGGTCGATGCTTCTGGCAGGATTGTCTTGGACTCAAATTCAAGAAGGCACCAAAGCTTCTCGGGCAACCATTGCAAAAATTGCAAAACGGCAAAAAATCGTTTCCGTCGCGTAGCCTATCGTATGTATATCTTTTTTAATGAAGTAATATCATTTAATTTCAAATTACGTCGCGGAGACGCAATAGATTACATTGATCTATAACAAGACTTCCGTCGATTAAATTGAAATTAATGCTTGAAAAATGCGGCGATTTCGTATACTATTAACCTATAATAGTCGCGCGCTCGCGGCTTAAATATCCTCAAAATCTATATACCTTAGCTGAGTGTACTTGGCGCGCCCCGTGTGGCGACGCAAGCGTCGGCTGGTATTGAGGAACTCACCCTCTCGAACCGATCAAAGATCGATCAAGAGATTCCCCAAACCGAAAGGCATCCCTCTTGTGCGTCTCTGCTTGAGACCGCGCAATTGGAATCGCATGCCAGAAAGCAGTCCAACATCAACATATGACAATCGCATCTACACAACAGAACGCCCTCACCAATTGGGTATTCAACACCTTCAAAGAAAAGGCATCATTCGATATTGGTAAAAAGTATAGTATACGAACAAATAAAATGGTGAACGACTATGTTTATGATTGTTCGTACGCAATTACAGTACAACTTAGAACATCTTCTGTGATGAAAGTTGAAGCGGCTCAAATAAAGTTACACAATGCATTCGATGAATACAGCTCTAGAGTCCTCGGACCACAGTGCATGGACATTGGAAAGCTTACCTCAAGAACGCGACCGTTTCTTCCTCTTATATTTCTCGCCCTTGATATCGAGGGCACACGCCAAAACCACTATGATGTCGTGACAGCAAATCCGCACGGGCATGGCGTGATCATGTTCGACGAGCATACGGTCTTCAATTTTCGAAACGCGAATGCCCGGTTCCGATGCGAGGATGGGTCATACAAGATTGTAAATCCAACTCGCGAAATTGCCCTTATCAAGCTTGTTCCGTTTTGCTCAATCAGCGGTGTGAAAGAATATATCCACTACTCGTTGAAATATGCAGCCAAGCTTTTGGACAATCAAATTAACCTCCGCCCGTACGACTTCTACCCGCCCAAGTCAGTCAACTATCCATTTTGGCAATATTTGAACGCACTGGCTTTGGAAACGCACAGCCCGAAATCAAAAGAAAATAATAGGGATGCGCTCGAACAGGTTTGGGAGGGGGATTACAAGAACCGTGATATCCGAGGCAATTTCCGATATGGAAAAAGCGGAAATCCGGATCGGTACTTCGCCATTTAAGATTACCGATCAACCGCCGCGTGCTTGCTTTTTGGTGAGCACGCGGACCTGTTTCCGTGGAGACGATGAGCGCGTAGTGTGGGACATCGCCACAATTCTCGACAGGCGCGGCAACCCTATAGATTAGACAGTCGATTGGGAAAAATCCGAATATTAGAACCATCGCATACCCTAGCGGCGCGCTTATTGTATTTGATGGAATAACAGAACGATGCTTTCAGCTGTTAATGCGACCCGGGATTTTGGGGCCTGTTAGGCCCAACAGTGGTGACTTGACTTCTGAGCTTGGTGACCGGAAAAATCATAGCTCCACTCCCTTACTTATAGTTGCTTTTCTGTCTGGAGTGATGGAAGTTCAATGCCCGTTTTGATGTGTGGTATTCATGCAAACACGTATTAAGAAAATAGAGCTTGCGGCTAGAAAAGACGAACTCCAGCGAAGTATGGAGCAGTATGAAATGTTCATCGCTGGTCCGTACATCGAGAGAGAGAAAGACCGAAATGAAAAGGTGAATTCCTCAACACCGGGAAAAGCATTAAGGTTCGATATTTACTCATATTACGAGAAACGCGGGCATAATATATACCTCGGCGAAGACGTGGAGCTTAAAAGACTTGGTCAGGCCCAATATGGAGCAAATAACAATGCTGTATTTTTTGAGCGCGACTACATCCAGAAGAACATCGACGTGCTAATAGTCATACCGGACGGTCCGGGCGTATTCTGTGAATTTGGCGATTGGGCGTCTACGGAAGATACTAGTAAGAAGATGCTAGTTATAATAGACAAACGGTATGAAGGCGAAGCCAGCTATATTAATGATGGCACGGCTAAAGCGGCGAAGTACCACGGAGCTACAATTGTATACGAAGACTATAATGACTTCAATTCGGTCGCGAAAGCTTGCGACGAGTTTATTGATCTAAAAGCAAGTGCTCTTCGCATTAAGGATTTATATGGAAGACGATAAATTCTCTATCGCGGATAGATATCTTGTAACCATGCGGATTATACAGCCTGCACGGGTACAGGACGTGCTGAGCGCTTACGTTGAGCTTTGGAATTCCAGTGATCTTGAACGGACGAAAACTGTTATCTACGCACTACATGACCAAATGCGATCTGACGGGCTCCTCGTTGACGTTCGAAAAGGAACGTACATCCTTACAGAAAAAGGCATGCGGATCGCTGCGAGGCTCGTCAAAGAACGCGAAATCGACAACCGCAGATTATTCTTGATGAAACGACAAAGAAGGTTGTATCACTGACTCGCGAGGCGGTATCGGATAGGAGGCTGTACCAGCTGTCCTGCCCTTCAGGTCAAATATTATAATCGAGCGTGTGGTTAGCAAGGATCGGTCGGCAATCGGCTGACTTATCACCCAATCACCGACCGATCCTTACTAACCACACTTTCAAAGCAATCTTCGAGATTGGTTTTTCCAATGCCGCCTCGCTCTTATTACGTTGATCCCCGGCTATCCGACTATCTAGCATTTGCCGAAGCATTTTTCCCAGATGACCTGAATTCTGCCCGCGATTTCTCAAGAGATCACGGACTGCCTTACATCACAAATTCGAGCCATATCGCCGCGTATCTAGGTGTGTCGCCGTCACTTGTAAGGCAAATTATACACAAACCCTCTTATCACTACAGAGAGTTTACCTTAAAAAAGGCTTCCGGTCACAATCGCCTTATATCGACACCAAAGACGTACTTAAAAGTAATTCAGTGGTGGATTGCGGACAATATTCTGGAAAAAGTACAACTTTCTGAAAACGTGCATGGTTTCAGGCGAAACAGGAGCTACTTGACGAACGCTCAAGCTCATCAAAATTCGAAGCATATTCTAAACGTCGATATCAAGAGCTTCTTCGACAGCATCACGACGGCTCAAGTAGCCAACGTATTTCATTCGTTGGGGTATTCGGAGACTGGTAGCCTTACACTCGCGGCTTTAACCACCAAGGACGGGGCTGCGCCCACCGGTGCTCCTACAAGCCCGATGATTGCCAATGCAATCTTGAAACTGTTGGACAGCCAACTCGCTATGTTCGCAGGCGCACAGAACGTGATTTACACGCGGTATGCAGACGATCTAACGTTTTCAAGCAACGAATGGATTGGCGATGGTTTTGCAGCCTTCGTAGCAAAACACGTTGAAGCGCACGGTTTTAAACTCAATACCGAGAAGACAAAATTTATGGGACCGGGCGACCGCAAGGAAGTAACTGGACTCGTCACCAATAGCGGCTTGAATACAACCAAAGAGTGGAGAAACTGGGCTCGCGGCTATCTACATCAGGTCGGTAGTGACCCCATCAAAAATGCTGGTGAAGTCGAAAGAGTTCGCGGAGTCTACGGAATCCTCCGCCAGCTTGATCCTTATAAGCAGAAAAGACTCACGCTGATGGCTGAACAAGTGATGAGCGTCCTCAACAAATCGAGAAAAGAGGCGGGACAACAATCCTCGCTGTGATTGGTGAGAACGCGATCATGGTCAGGCAGGCGGTAACCTAAAGAGCTAACCCCTTACAATCTCCGTCCTCGAAACGTTGATTTATCCGCTGCCAGAAATAAAACGCGATGTCACCCAAGTCGTTGTGGATAGAGAGCTGGCTTTTGCCTCGAACTCTTACCTTGATCAGCTTCGACATGATCTTCCTAAGGCTTCGGCTCGAAGGAAATGGAAACGCTTTTACCCTTAACCCACCCGTGCGCACCGTAGCTGGAGCTGAAGCTGACAGTCACTCCATCGTCCGAGCGGTCGATCTCAAGATCGAAAATGATTGAGGCTTCCATGCAATCTTCAAGCTGACAGGCGATAAGGTCGATAATCGAGAAGGTGACTTTTACGTGCTTGGTCAGGACGAAGTAACCCTTGTCATCAGTCTCCGAGCCCATATGAAAGGTTTCGGCTACCAAGCTCGATGGCTTACCTTGCATGATCTTCAGCTCGGTCAGTCGCGCGTCGTGGAATGATGGCTCACCGCCAAACCATTGGCAAAGCTCTTTACCTCCCTCAAGACCATCGATCGCTACCTTTGCCATTCGACTTACCCTTCATTTGTTTTTTGCGCGCTGCAAAGTGGTCCGAAATTGGAGAATGGCTTTAGATAGGCACTGCGTCGTATGCTTTGGCTGGTTTGCCTTTGTCCCTACGATATGGAACGACAAGCTTGGATGCGAGCGTCAAAGGTGGACACCTTTAAGGTCATTTCTCTACGTCCGCGCGAAATATTCCAGCAACCTCTGATCACTTATGATTGAGACTTACCTTGGCTTTAGGATTTGAACAGAATGATTTTGAAGAACGAAGCCGGATTGCCACTCAACGCAAACGTTGAGATTCACGAACTAGGATTAGTCCTTCACAGCCGTAGTGGCACGAGTCGAAACCGCGACTATCGGGCAGCACTCGAAATGATAATGGAGCGTTTGGACAACGCCGACGTTGATTTCGAAATTTATCGGGATAGCAACCGCGTCCAAGACGAACCCCTCCCTGACCGCCGACTTTCTTTTGATAAGCAGGCGCCAATTGCAAAGCGGTTTGATCTCATTGTGCAGGCGATGAATGAGGGGACATCTAGCAACGGAGCGTGGCGGCGTCTGCTTGTCGCTACACCGGGTCTAAACCCACAAAACCTACCCTCCATTGTCGAAGCCGAAGAGGTTAAACCCGGTGCATCCCGCTTGCCGTCTACCGAACTGCGCAAGGTTCACAGTGAACACATTGAGCGTGCTGTAGCGTTTCTGTTGAACGGAGGGGACGCGCCTAATTTCTCCCCCTCCCGCGATTATGACGCCATGACTGCCGATGCCAAACCTCTTGCTCCAAAGAAAGTCTTCGGTCTCGCTCTTCAAGAGGCGCTTGGCATCGAAGCGTTTCCAGCGCATTTTAGCTCGGGATGGGGGCAAGTCAGTTTCGACCTGCTAGAAAAAGCTGGTTTATGGATAGTGCCGAAAGTTGTGGGCGCTGTCCGAAGACCAAAAGCGAAACCGGCGAAAACCCAAGCAGAGTTCAATCGTTTTATACCGACAGAGGAAGAGAAAGCGTGGATCGAGGGTAATCCTAAAATCGTATCGCATCTCGTCCGCGAACGACAACCGGGTTTGGCGAAGCAGAAACGCGAGGAGTTCGTATCGAAGCATGGACGGCTTTTCTGCGAAGACTGCCAGCTCGATCCAGTTGAGCGATATGGAAAAGATGCCGGAACCGCTTGCATAGAAGTTCATCATCATCGCACGCATGTTGCGGAGATGCAGCCGGGGCATGTATCCATCACGGATGATTTAAAATGCCTTTGCGCTAACTGCCACCGTGTCTTGCATCGAAAGCTTACGTTGGGGCTTTCTGCATAAGGGAACTCGCAATGGCGTGAGAGACAGTGAAATGAGGAGCAGACTGATTCAGCTAGGAGCGCGACGGTGTTGGAAACCACGCTTGAACAAGTGCAGCAGTGGTCGGGTCTCAGGGCCTGTTCGTCTATCGCAACCGTGACAAAAAGGGGGCGCACCTGACTGTGCGCTCCAAAAGGATCACTAGTTTTTTGCTTTATTAACGCCTGCGATAACATCTCCTGGGCAGGCCTTATCCCCTTCGAAGCCAGAGCATCGCCGCATTGATCCTCCAGCGCGTGGATTTTATTCTTCCCCGCCTTCGCCTTCAAATTGATATCGTTCTTCGTACTGGCTTTCGGTCAGAAAGGTGGGATCAAAAAAGCATTTGCCGGTCTGTTTAACCGAAAAAAACCGGCGTGTTTTCCGGTTTAAAAAAGCGATGTCCAATGTCTTGGCGTCGAGCGTCAATTCGCCCTTTCTTGTGAGCGCATTGGATTTCGCTATCTGATTGATATCGCGCTCTGTAAAGCACTTAGTTTCCGCATATGCAGCATTTGCGAATAAGAACAACAATAGGAAAGAAAACAGCGGTTTAATCATCCGGCTCGCCTCAATAAAAGCATCTACTGCGCCTCAGCAATATCGCTGCCGAAGCGCATTCTGTCCAATATTTGTTAGCCGAGCTTCGGCTGATCCGCTGCGGCGACGGAAGTAGTTGGTGGAGCAGTCAAATGAATATTGAATACCGGCGCCACCGTGTTGTTATTCCCGTTGGTATTCGTGTTGACGTTGCCAGCACCGTTTTTCAGAGCGTTCATCAAATTAGCTTGGCGCACCATCGACCCTAAGAAAAACAGGTCAAACAGGGTGCCGAAACCAAGCAGCCCAAATGTACACAACCAGAGCAAACCCGTCCAAGGGCGTCCAAGATAAAAGCGATGAAGTCCGCAGATTGCAATCGCCCAGCATGCCCACAGCAGGAATGCTGTTAGTCCTTTTTTTTCCATCAATGCCCCCAAAGATATTCCTCGTTCTTACTCTCTGCGAGCTTGATAGGCTGTGGAAGCCGATCAAAACAGCACAATTTGTAAGCAACATCTAATATGGATTTTTTCCATATAGGATTTATACATATATTTGCTTAGCCCGGTCAACAGGCGGGGCGTTGGGTCTTGGAAAAAACTATTCGATCAAAGGGACACAAAGCACTCGTAAAACTGATTTCCGATAAGCGGAAAGCTGCAGGTCTTAAACAAGAAGACCTCGCCATTGCGCTTGATCAGACACAGCCTTGGGTGGCACACTTAGAAAGCGGGCAACGACGTATTGACGTCATCGAGTTTGTGAAATTGGCAAACGCCATTGGCTTTAGCGCCGTTCAGGAAATGGAAAAGCTTATTCCGACGATTCTGAAGCCATAGCTGCCATATCACGCTAGTATGTCAAGAAGCCCATGATGATGACGTTCAGGCAGGTCGAAAGCGGGCAACGACGTCTCGACCCTGATGGATTAGATTGCTTTATCTGAAGCAATCCGCTTTGATGGCGCCGATGCATCGCGCCTCATGATCTCCGATTTAAGCGGCTCGCAAACGTGACAAAATCTGCCGCTTCGGGGCGAGTTGTCGCGCAACGTTCGGCTGCATGTGTCGTTCTCGACACCGCCAGACCCTGTAATTCAATCATTTTGGCTTTAAGTGAAAATCAAACTGAACATCGAAAGAACTAGTAGCGGCGTTCGTGTCGTCGCGACGGGCGATTACGTGGACATTATTGAAACGACACTCGTCCCGCGTGAGCGCATTGGCAGGTTCGTTGCCGATCTCATCCTTGACCGCGTTTATCTGAGAGGCGCGCAGGTCACCATCAACGGTGCCACAGCCTTCGAAGCATTCGATGCCAACGGTGACTTTGAGGCTTTCGTAAAGCTCATAGACGCGGCATAAGCTGCATCTCAGCGCGATGGGATAGCCCAAGGACGATACTTGAAAGTTGCGGAGCAAGTGGCAGGATCGCCCTGCCTATAAGTGTGGGGAGGGATGATGGAACTGCCGCAGTCGGTAATCGAGCTCTACAAGGCGCACCGAGCGATGTGCACAGCGTTAGCTCACACCGGGTTTAGGTTCACGTTGGATGGCAGGCTGCTCGGTGACATCGCCGAAGCCTTGGTGTCGGAGACGTTCGGAGTGAAACCGCCGCCAAAGCGGACACCGGGGGTTGATGGGATTGCACCGAACGGATGGTCAGTGCAGGTCAAATCAACCCAATGCGAGAACTCTGGACCATCCTACTCCCCCGGGAAATTCGGTGCTAAGCATCTAATTTTTGTTTGGCTCGATTTCGAAAAAGAGCAGCGCGCCCATATCCTTTACAACGGACCGGAAAAGCCGGTTCGCGAACTAATCCGTGACAACGAAAAATGGACCCAAACGCTCAATCGGGCTGAAGTGATCGCCAGAGACAAGTTGGTGAAGCCGGAAGACCGGCTAATTCGTTTCGCAGGCAAATAAGCCTGTACAAGCCGCACCGGATTCTCACGTTTTTACTCACGTTTTGGCTGTTGCAAGACTCAAAAAAACGCAATAAAATCAATGATTATCAACCGGGATCGAGTCCTGCAGGGGTCGCCACTCTTTCAGGGACATGCGGCGCGCACGCCCGTATCGTCACATCCACGGGCGGCAGAGGGGTTTCCCTTCCGCCGTTATGAATTGTAGCACAAAGTTCAAAAATTTATGCGCAGCCCAATTAGGCTGCAACACGCGTCGTTCGTGAGAATGAAGGAGCATCCGATCGATAACCGACCCCGCGGGGTGCTCATCATGGTGGATGGCGCATGCCAGAGGGTTATCGCACAGGTTGACGATCCGAACACAGACATCGATTATATCGAAACGGTCAAGGCATTCGCCGCGCCCGCTTCTCAGTTGACGGAGACGGACAAGGAATTGGCATCACGCGCGCTTCCTGACGCCGGTGGCAGACCTTCGCTCGAATTTCCGATTTTCTCGATGCCGGCATTTGACTATCGCTCAGCGGATGGCAAGCTCATCGAGCGCTATGTCCGCTATGTCCGCTATGTCTCGAGCTTTTGGCCAGCTCTCACAACGATTGCTGCCTGACTCCAAAAATCAGGACACATGCACTGTCTCTGAGATACGGAGGACTATGAAGACGACACTGTTCCCGGCAAACGACGACATCGACCTTAAAAAGGGCTTGCATTCTACCGCCGCGACCAGACGACAGCCCTGGTGGAAAGCGACAGTCGACCCGACGCGCGGCGGAATTGCCGGTACTGGTGGAGGTGAGTCGCGGCATCGACCTTAGCGTTGCAACAAAGGATCGGGAGTCAGCAAGCTTCGAAGCTGCTCTAGCTTAGCGTTTACGAGTTCCCGATACTCGTCGTAGACGTTCGGTTGTAGCTCCCTCCCGGAACTCATAATTTCGTTTTCGAACAAGGTCTTGATCCCCGCCGTTGCCTCGAGCCAACTTAATTTATCAATGCACACTTCGTTGTAAAAGGGGTGAGGGCATATAGATTGTATTGCATGAAGGCAGTGCACAATCTTGTCGGGCGACTTTGAGCCCAACGACGCAATGAAGTCAGTTAATATCTCTCCTCGAATAGGATCCCTTGTCGTTCCAGAAAGAACGACTCTATCCCTCTGTATTTCAAAAAGGCTGTAAACAAAGAGTTCATGATAAACCTTTTGGACGTCGTCTTGCTTGAGCATGCTCATCAGCTGCGGCTTGAACATCTTCGATAGGCTATCGATCAAGAGGATCTCATGCGGATCTAGATTTGTTGAGAGCGCGCAGAATGCAGACTCGAAAAAGAGATCAAAATTCCCCCATAACGCGGACTTGCCGACAACTATGAGCAACGCCGGCGCAATCCAACTAGCTGCCGAGTCATGCTGACCAAAGTCTGTAGAATAAATGTACCGGTGCGTGAGTATGTAGCATTGCTCAACGTTAAAATCATATATTCTCCTGTAAAAGTGCAGCCGAGAATCACTTACAAGGGCTGGCAACTTGCCGCGGCCCGTCAAATAAAGTATATATTTGTCTTCGCAGTCGAGAAACTCTGGCCGGTCCGGAATAAGCTGCCTTACTCGAGCGAATTCATCTAGCCATATCTCATAGAACTGAATACGCTCTATGTAATGGGAAAGAGCTGCATAGGGATACAGCAATTCCGCGATCCTTAGCGAGTTATCAGCCAACGATATGTGGTGTGAGCTATTCAGATGTTTTTCGAGAAGGGCGACAACGGCATCAAGCCGACTGTCCTGCCTTGAAACGAGCACGTGCAGCATGCGAGCAACAATAGCTGACTCGCCGAAGAATTTATCTCGCGCGGCAGCATCTGTCACGCCGCCGTTCAATCCGTCTCGGACCAACCGGAAGAACGGCAATTCGTCCAATGGATGAGGCACAGTTTAGCTGCCGAAAATAGTGTAGGTCCCGCCGTCTTTGTCCTTTTTGCGGAAAAACCACCAAGAGAGGCCTCCCCGGATGTCATTTAAGCGCTCGGAAACGCGCATGACGCCATCGAGAGTCATAAGCTCTTTCAACAAGGCAGTGTCAGCGAGCATTTTTTGAATTTCGCGGTCGTCTTCGTCTCTGAGAGCCATTTACGCCTCCTGTCGGATGATCGTCTTGTGATTGCTTCTCTAACTTAGAGACGCCTAATGATAACACGGACTGGTGGTGGAATATAGTCCGTGCAATCGCTTTTTTCTCAGAATTGCGATGCATAGCGCGAATAATGCTCGACGTCGCTGCGCGTGGTTGGCGACAGGGGCATGCGGTCGTCGTTCCAATATGTTCTTCAAAGTGTCGGTTATGCAATTTGTCGGCCCCTGCATGCAATCCAAAGTTCAGGGCAATGAAACTACCACGCTATCCCGCGCCATCTGCGAACAATAGATCACGGCATTCCAGATCATCAAACTGCACGTAACCAAGGCCGACACCGTGTTTTGTTTTCCTTGAGAGTCGGCACTTGCAATTCGTCCTGGCTGGCGCGGGATGTTTGCGAGGTTTCGATATGGAAATCCTAAGTGTCGCGGCAAAATCAGCGCGGCTGACTCCGAGGAATCCGGCCAACGCGACGGCTGCTAGCGGCGTTCGTAACCGGGGGTTACGGCCATGTGATCGAGGTCACTAAGGCGGATATGATCGAGCACCGACGCTTGCAGATCGATGCGCGCAAATGGGTGGCCGCAAAGCTTCGCCCGAAGGTTTATGGCGACAAGCTCGACGTCGATCTGACCGGCGCCCTTGATTTCGTGGTCAGCGCCAAGCCCGCAACAGAAGAGCAATGGCTCGAAGAACATGGTGGATCTGACACGTAGGGTTATCTGGGCTCCTCGGGAAGGACCGCAGAAAGCTCTCGTTGATTGCCTGTTCCTCGAAATCTTCTTTGGCGGCGCGCGTGGCGGCGGTTAGACTGATGGCGTCCTCGGAAAATATGCCATCAAGGCCGCGCTTTACGGATCAGCCTTCAATGCGCTGTTCTGCCGGCGTGAACTGCCGATGCTTGATGACGGGATCGAGTGCAGCAAGGAGATCTACGGCAAGCGCTCATCCACGATGAAGCGCAGATCGATGACTTCTTTGCCGCGGCTGAGAAGCTCTAGTCTTGATGACGGGAGTCCCACGTTCCCGACCAAGGGTTGCTCCGGGACTCCCGGCCGTCGCGTAGGTGTCCCCGCTTCAGCGCGTGCAATAAATCGCCCGTTGCCGGGTTAAGCCAGAGCAAGCGCGCTCGCGTCGGAAATGCGAGATTAATATCCACTGAGTGCTGTGTCGTTCTGGGCCGACACCCGAAGATTTGACGGACATCTCATTGGCCAAACGAAATTCTTCGCTCTACGGCGGGTAGGCTTCAGCGATGCGAACGAAGCAGCACCATTGCCGGGCCTGCGAGAGCCGCAGCCGCGATCACGAGTGAAATCCCCACCTTTAAGGCCTTTATCCGGCGCGTCCTGACGCCGCTCCAATCGTACGCCAACTGATCCCCCCAAGTGCTGCTCAGCGTAAAGGACCTAGCGGCCTCCTACCGTAAGGCAAGGGGATCTATCCCCTTAAAAGGAGACGCAACCGAATGAAATGGCCCTACCTCGTGGCAGGGAGGTAGGGCCAGGGAACCGGGTACGGCTCATGCTGCGCGAGCAATTTTCCGGGGGGGGCGTCTTGTTCGCGCGAGGTTTGCTACCACCGCAAGATGAAACCAAACTGAAGATCAGCAAAGCAGGCAGCGGCGGCGCCATGGCCGGTGTGGACCACAATGCGGCTGACCAGATCGTCGAGCGCTCGCTCGAAGCCGGCGTCAACTTCATCGATATCGCCGATGTTTATTGGTTCGGCGAATCCGAAAGGCTACTCGGCCAGGCGCTGAAGAACCTGGACGTCCCGCGCAAGGACGTCGACTCGCCGTTCAACGCCGTTCCCGTCTTGAAACACGACATACTAGCATTCCGGAATCGTTATGTCCGTGACGCCTGCCGCGCCGATATCGATCACTCGTTCAAGAGTTAAGGAACGAGTTCGACCTCACTCGGACGCCATTCCTTCGAAATAACGGCGGTCCGGACGCCTTCTTTCTGCAGGACGGCACGAGCTTCGACCGCCAGATGCAGTTCGGAGCCGGTGGAGAAGATTGTCAATTGCCGTTCTCCCCCTTCGGCTTCCAGAAGCACGTAGGCACCTTTGGCCCCAAGGTTTTCTTTTCACGCGGCCCGTCCAAGATCGCTTCCCAGCAATCTGTCGTTTCGATCGGATCGCCCGGCCTGTAGACAGCCAGCCGCGGGATGTCCCGCAGCGCACTCAGATGTTCGACGGTTTGATGTGTCGGCCCGTCTTCGCCGAGCCCGATCGAATTGTGCGTCATCACGAAGATTGGATCTCCATCGTCGCAGCAAGCCTGATCGACGGGCGGCAAGGCGCGAAGTTGCATTGGAACGCAAGCGACCTTCGCAAAGGTCTTGGAACTCTTTCCCTACTAAATTTCCAGGCGGCTTAGAAAACTTACTCTGCTCAATCTGCTCCACGGAACAGCTCGTCATACCAAAACGCGCTGCCCTAAGCGGATCGGTAAAATGCAAGCGAACTCAAATGATTCGAGAGGTTACCTTCACTTTTGATGGTCTTTAGTGCCGTAGATGGATTGAACTATATCCGGGCCGATCGCCTTGAGGTCATCCGCGGGGTTTCCGCCGTTGCCTTCGGTCTACAAGCCCGGACACCCTCTGAGCGAGATCACAAAATCGACCTGGTGCGACATGGCCAGAAGTGAAATCTGCCCCATCCTAGGTTAAAAATAATTATCGCTCGGAGCCGCTTTTGGCTTCCAGCTCGACGCTGCTGACCAAGACCGACACCTTGGCCTTGCTGACACTTGTCGTGATGGTCGTGTATTTCGTCGTCGATTTCCTGATGGGCGGCGTGGCTTTGGCTATGGTCCGGCGCAACTTGAACCGCAAGCGGCCTGCCGAGTCCTCCGCCGAAGCGATCAACGGCGAACCCGGACGGAAGAAGCGCCGGCCGCGCGAGCAGTAGTTCCAGAAGCGCTTCGAACCGAGATCGACGTGAACGATGCCGTTGCAGTATGTGCCGATGCCGCCGATGTCAGGCGCGCTGACCGCGGCTGCGATTACGGCGCGATAGGACGCGCCGGGCACGCGGATGTCGGCTGCCATGCAGCGTCGGTGTAGGGAGCCTGTTCGGCCATGCGCCCTGAGGCCTGAGGTGACGATCGGCTCTCGATGAGTTTCTGCTGCGATATGGGAGAGGATGTTGCGCAGCTTTTCCGGGAAGCAGCTAGCCTGGACGCCTACCGTCTGCAGTATGTAGGACCGGCCTACCTCCTGGTGCGATCCGCTCACCTCTTGCCGACTGCCCATGGCGTATCGGCGGACGGGTTCTGCCTTACCCGTTGCTGCGGAAAATAGAACGACCAGAATCACGAACGCGATCGAATAGGTTCGCTGCATTGACCTACCTCCGAGGCGAGCCTCCCACGCTCTACGACCCCGAAGGAAATGGTTTTCCGGCCAGAAAAATCTACAGGCAAAAATATACTAAAATAGTAGTAAAATTATTCCAAAATTATTATTAAAAACGATGAAATTGAAAGACTGATGGATATTCACATCACTTATCGATGTGTAGGGAGGGGTTTACTTCCTTCCTGGAGGTGAAAACGCAGCGCGGGTGACAATGAACTTCAAGAAACTGGCAACGTTGATTTAGTCCGCTTGTTCTCACCTCATCCTGCTATGTTCCGATGGCAAATACTCTGCCAGCCACGGTCGTGACGGTGTACGAAGGCCAGGAATGGTCCGGGCTTCACGACCACTGGGCGCCGATCGGCGGATTCTTCCCGGCTGCGGTCGCCATCGCCGTGACCTCGCGCGGTCCGGGAAACCTAGACGGCCGCTGGCGCAACATAGGCGGCGTTTTCCCCGCCGGCCATAAAGCGACGGCCATCGCGCGCGCCGGGAACAATCTGGATCTGTTCATATGTGGCGGGGACGGGCGGATCTACACATCCTGGTGGCAGAGCTAGCGCCGGAATGTGAAAGAACGCCTCAGTGAAACCGATGTTCGACATGCTGAGCAGCTTGCATTTCGGCAACAACCACGAATAAGCCTAACTGCGATCAATTCCGCATTGAAATGATCCGCTGGTCATTTCGGGCGAAGAACCGAAGGCAATGAGATGACGCTCCCAGACGTTGACGCGACTACTGCAGTTCAGATGATCCATGACCGCGAAATCTCGATCACCGAACTCGTCGAAGCCGCGATCTCGAAGATCGAGATGAACGATCCCAAGCTCAACGCGGTCGTCGTCAAGGATTTCAATCGAGCAAGGGAGGCCGCCAGGATCGCGGAAGACCGGCTAACGTCGGGCGAGGGCGGACGCCTTCTCGGCCTGCCGATCACCATAAAGGAATCCTTCGACGTTTCCGGACTGCCTACGAGCTGGGGCGTGACCTCTATGTCAGGCAACGTTCCGGCATCCAGTGCCATCGCGGTGCGGCGCCTCGAAGATGAGGGCGGGATCGTACTCGGCAAGACCAACGTACCGACGTTTCTCGATGGTCTGGGTTCGTCGAACGAAGTCTACGGTCGTACGCTCAGCCCACTGGGAGCCCATCTGTCTCCCGGCGGGTCGTCTTCGGGCTCCGCAGTCGCCGTGCGGGCCGGATTCAGCTACCTGGATATTGGCTCCGACCTCAGCGGGTCCATACGCCATCCGGCCTCGTTCTGTGGTCTGTTCGGCCACAGCCCCTCGCTCGGACTGGTCCCGCAGCGGGGACACAGTTTATTTGGCCGCGTCGCGCCTTTCGATATGTCCACGCCGGGTCCGATTGCACGGTCGGCACGCGATCTCGCGCTGGCCCTCGACGTGATCTCAGGCCCTGACGATGATCTGTCGCCTTCGCTCAAGGGAAGGCTTGCATTCCCGCGCCACGAGGCGCTGCGAGACTACCGCGTCCTCGTTCTCGACAGCCATCCTCTCGTTCCGACCGACAACGAAGTCTCCTCTGCGGTTGTTGAGTTCGGGCGGAGGCTTGCGTCAGCCGGGGCGAAGGTCGTCGATGGTGCGTCCATCGTGCCCCCGCTGGATGCGTCGACCGAAAACTACATGCGGCTCCTCGGAGCCGCGCTGAGCACCGGTCAGGACGACGCGACGCGGGCCAAGCTGTCGGCGCTCGACGCCAAACTGGGGCGGGAGCGGGACATGCGTGGCAACTTTCTTCGCGGGGCCGTCTTCTCGCATTCCGAATGGCTGGATTCCCAGGAAAGGCGCATCGGGCTCCGGTGGCAGTGGAAAGACGTCTTCCGGACCTATGACGCAGTCATCTGTCCTGCAGCGCCGATCACTGGCCTTGCCCACGAGGAAGTGGACGCGGGCGCAGCGAAGATCGATGGCGTCGACGTCAAAAACGACGACCTGATCGTATGGGCGTCGGTGGCGAAGTCCGCCGACCTTCCTGCCACGGTGATCCCGTTCGCCACGTCGCGCGGCGGTCGTCCCATCGGCGTCCAGATCATCGGTCCGTTCATGGAGGACCTCACGGCCATAAGGCTCGGAGTTCTGGCAAGCGAGGGCGGTCTCGCTCCTTCGTATGCGAACGTGATCGCGCCTCCCTACGGCGTCGTCTGATCGCGCTTCAAGCGATCGATCATCCAGCCTCCGGCGGTGGCCGGGCTGATCGGCGAACGGGTAGATCGCGAACATCGGAAAGGTCGGCCCGCCCTGTGGGACGTCCTCGATCATGAGTTCGACGTGACGCCCTTCGGCAATGTCGTGCGCGACTGCGTGCTCGGCATTCCGCCCCATCCAAGACCGTTGAGAAGGAAGGCGTGCTCGGCGAAGAGGTCGGCCAGCCTCCAGGTGGATGGTGACATAACTCCGCACTGTCCTCCCTCCGAGAGGTCGCTTTCGGTCAGCACGAGCTGGACGTGGCAGGCACCCTAAAAGACATCGGGCCGGAGTTTGCCGCCAAAAGCAAACGCAAGAAAAATCGTTAAATTTGCACAACCATCTGTACCGCATTCCACCATTGCGCATGATCTGCCTCGAAGGGGATCGGGGCATGAACGACATTTCCGCAGAGCATATCGAGAGCGAAAAATCTGTATTCGAAGGCAACCTTTCCGTCGAAGCCGAGATCGAGCGGGCTCGGACGGAGCTCCTGGATCTCGGAGCCTGAAATCGTCTTCTGAACGTGCCGCGCTTTTCCAAGAGCGCCAAGACGATCGACGTCGCTCACGAGAAGTCGTCCGAGATTTTCCGGATCCTCGTAACGAAAGGAAAGGCGATGAACTTCCTCGCCGGCGCGAAGGGCAAGGATGGCATGGAAGACGACGCTCTTCTTGAACTCGCGCTCCCGACGACAACGAGAAGGACGAAACTGGGCGCCTCGTCCGGCATGGAGACACGAAGCTTCAGACCAGAATGACGCCCAACGGACTGCAAAAGCGGCTGCTCGCTGTCTATTTCGACGCGCGGACTCTCGAAGAAGAGCAGGGTGTGAATATCCTGTATCTCGGCCTCGGCACGCTGAAGTGGATCGATCTTAACAACGCGGAGAACGTTCGCTACGCGCCTCTGATCCTCCTGCCGGTCTCGCTCGAGCGAGGCAGCGCCGCGGAACGATTCAAGCTACCGGCGCGGCAGGAAGAACCGGTGTCAGCGACCGCAGTGAGACAACAGGTTGTATTAAAAATTTCAGTTGAACCGAGGCGCACTCCAATCCGACAATTCTGGGCTCTAATATTCCCAACACCTCGGTTAATTCTCAGATAGCCGCCGAGTCTCGGCGACGTCCTGTTCCCACTCTGCAACCCAATCGTTGTCTTCCAGCCGGTATAAATTGCACATAGTAGCACTCGTCCTCCGTTCGACGGCGAAAGATAGCGGACGTACCTCCACCCCTTCGGTGACTGCCGCTATCGCCGAATCGATGCTCTTGAGCGAGAAAATCGCTTTCATGTCATCCGTGGTTCCGCAAATCGGCTTGAACACGTGCTATGCCGCTGCATCTCTTAGAGAAATTTGAACTCAGAGCTTACTTTCTGGATTCTATGCCGATCACAGACCGTCTTCGGCAATCCTATACTCTTTGGGTATAGCGCCATTGGCTTTCCCCCACGCGCCACGTGAGGAGACATAATGAAGGGGTTGATTCTGTTCTCATTGGCCGGCTTGGCGTTAGTAAGCTGCACGCCGACGCAACAGGGTGCCGGAATCGGCGCCGCGACTGGTGCTGTCGTTGGCGGCGCGGTCAGGAATGACGTGCGCGGGGCGGCGGTTGGCGCTGCCATCGGCGGAGCCTCGGGTGCCGTGATCGGCAATGTTGCCGGACGGCCGGGCCAGTGCCAGTTCCGGGATCGCAACACCGGTCGCACTTATGTAGCGGCTTGCCCGCGCTGAGATAGTGCGCCGGCCGCCTGCGGCCGCGCAGATTTTGGCTTGCTCCGATGAGAAACGGGCCAGCTTGCTTTTGGCATCGCGGTTCGCAGCCGGCACGGCCGCGGGACGTTTTCAGCTAGTCTTTGAAAAACAATGGAATGGTTGGCGCGTTGCATTGAGCCGTGACGGCGATCGATACGCGGCCCATCCGGGCGAGCGTAGGCCGGCACAGCGGATCGCTGTTGCAGACATGACTATCCGTTACTCGACGCCTTTTCAGAACATTCGCTCATTCGAACCTTAATTCTAATGCCTCAGGGCGCAATCCTTTGGTTCAATTGGAGGCAGGACATGGCCACTGCCAAAGTCGCATCAAAGACCACCATGCAGCGGTTTCTCGACGGCGTCGAGAAAGTCGGGAACATGGTTCCACACCCCGTGGTCATCTTCCTGATCCTGATCGGCATCGTCATCGTTCTATCGACCGTGCTCGGCACCTTCGGAGCGGCGGTCAGCTATGAGCGCATCAATCCCGATACCCACGCGGTTGAGCAGGCATCGACGGCAATACGCAGCCTGCTGAACGTCGAGGGTATCCGCTTCATGTACTCGTCGCTCATTTCCAACTTCATGAGCTTTACCGCTGTGGGGCTGATGATTGCTGCGATGATCGGCGCCGGGGTTGCCGAAGAATCCGGCCTTGTCACGGCCCTGATCCGCAAGCTCGTCATTGTTTCTCCGAGCTGGGCGCTGACCTATATTCTCGCTTTCGTGGGTATCCTTGCCAGTATTGCAGCTGATGCCGGTTATCTCGTGCTGATACCGCTCGCCGGCGTCGCTTATTTGGCAGTCGGGCGGCATCCGCTGGCGGGCCTCGCCCTCGGCTTTGCAGCGGTGGCCGGCGCTTTTACGGTGAACATGCTGATCAAGCCACTCGACGCCGTGCTGGTCGAATTCACCAATGACGCTGCTCATCTCGTCGATCCGAACCGGTCGATCGGGCTGGCGTCCAACCTCTGGTTCTCCATCGCTTCGGTGCTGTTCCTGACGGTTATCATTGCATTCATCACCGACCGCATGATCGCGCCGCGGCTCGGCACCTACGATCCGGCCGCTGCCGAAGGTGGCATCCAGAACCAGGGGGCAACGCTTTCCGAGCAGGAATCGCGCGGGCTGCGCTTTGCGCTATTCGGGCTGATTGGCCTCCTCGTCGTCTTCCTGTTCCTGACGCTGCCGAGCGGTGCACCGTTGCGCAATCCGGATACCGGGGAACTGATCGGCAACTCGCCGTTCATGAATGGGCTCATCGCGCTGATCATGCTTATCTTCCTAGTGGCGGGCTGGACCTATGGTATTGGCGCGGGAACACTGAAAACGCTGGCGGAGGTGATCGCGGCGATCGAGAAATCGATCAAGAACATGGGCGGGACGATATTCCTGTTCTTCGTCCTCAGCCAGTTCGTCGCCTATTTCACCTACACCAATATCGGCACGGTCATGGCACTCAGCCTGTCCGGCATACTGCAAACGGCCAATATCGGCGCGCTGCCCCTTCTGATCGGTTTCATCGTCGTGGTCGCGATCATTGATCTGCTGCTAACCGGGGCGATTGCAAAATGGGCGATCTTCGCGCCGGTTTTCGTGCCGCTGCTGATGAAGCTCGGCGTTGAGCCGGAAGCTGTGTTGGCTGCCTACCGCGTCGGGGATTCGCCTATGAACGCGATCACGCCGCTCAACGCCTACTTCGCGCTCGTCGTCGGCTTTGCTCAGAAATACGACAAGTCCGCTGGCGTCGGCACGATCGTGTCGCTTATGCTTCCCTACGTCGTGCTGATTTTCGTGCTGTGGACCGGTCTCTTCGCGGTCTGGAAGGCTATCGGTCTGCCTTGGGGACTGTAACGGCGACCCTGAACGAAACAAGATGCAAACAATCGGATGGATAACATGAGCAATACCTCAATTCCTCTCGACGTCGCTGCGGCGGAAGAACATCTCATGCGCTTCCTCTCGGTGGAAGGCATTACCGGGCAGGAGAAGAACATCGGTCTTGCTGTCTGCGATGCCCTGAAGAAAATCGGCGTGCCGGACTCCGCTATTCGTTTCGACGACGTCAACAAACGCATTCCGCTGCCAACGGAAACGGGCAACCTGATCGTGGATATTCCCGGAACGCGGCAGGGGCCGAGGCTGCTTTTCTCAACGCATCTGGACACTGTGCCGCTCTGCGCCGGTGCCAAGCCGCGACGCGAGGGCGACCGCATCGTGTCGGACGGCGCAACGGCGCTTGGCGGCGATGCGCGCACAGGCGTTGCCGTTCTTGTCGTCGTCGCCGAGACGCTGATCAAGTACAAGCTGCCGCATCCACCGATCACTCTGCTGTTTACCGTGCGTGAGGAAAGCGGGCTGCACGGTGCACGCGAGCTCAATCCTGCCGATCTCGGCGGTGCGGCCATGTGCATCAACGTCGATGGTCAGATGGCGTCGGATCTGATTATCGGCGCCGTTGGCCAGGAAAACTGGGAGGTGGAGATCACCGGCCGCGCATCACATGCCGGTGTTGCACCGGAAAAAGGCATCTCAGCCACGATGGTCGGCGCAATGGCCCTGGCCGAAGCGCGCCGGGCCGGCTGGTTCGGCAAGGTCGTCAAGCCAGATGGCCGCGGCACGAGCAACGTCGGCATCTTCGGCGGCAAGGACAACAAGCCGGCGGGCGACGCGACCAACGTCGTGACCGACTATGCCTATATCAAGGGCGAGGCGCGCAGCCCCGAATCCGCCTTCGCGACCAAGATTGCCAATGGATACAAGGAAGCTTTCGCCAAGGCTCAGGCCGAGGTGACCGCTGACAATGGCGACACGGCGGAGCTGAAATTTAGCCAGGTCCCGGCTTATCCGCCGTTCGAACTCGGCAAGGATGCGCCAGTCGTCAAACGCGCGACCAAGGCGCTGAAAACCCTCGACATCGAACCCGTCTATGTCTTTTCCAACGGCGGGCTGGATGCAAACTGGCTCGACAAACACGGCGTTCCCACTATCACCATCGGTGCCGGCCAGGCCGAGATCCACACGATCAAGGAATATGTGAACCTGAAGGAATATGAAAAAGGCTGCCGGATTGGCGTGCTGATGGCAACAATTGATGACTGACAGTCCGTCGGGCCCTCGCTTTCGCGACGGTGGCCGACGAGGTAGGGTTAAGACGAGTGATATCACAACGCCCCGCCTGGGGCGCCGGGTCATCGACGCGGAAATTTCATTGCAAGGGTGAATGCGGCGGCGTTGGCCGGCGCGTTGGCCGGTGGTGTTGAGAGGGCTCGAGCGGGCCAAATGAGGATCGGCGCGATTGAGCCCTATAGCATACACAGCCACCATCATCGCGGTTGCCGTCGTCCTGTTCGTGTGGAACAAGTTGCCGGTCGTCTTTGTGGCCATGCTGACCGCATTGGCGTTATGGGCAAGTGGCGTTTTGACAATCGGCCAGGCACTCGGCGGCTTTGGCGATCCCGCAGTGATCTTCATCGCATCCCTCTTCGTCGTCAGCTCAGGGCTGGAGGTCACCGGCGTTACCGCCTGGGCTGGCCAGCTTCTGATCAGAGGGGCAGGTGAGGAGAGCCGGGCCCGTCTTCTGATCCTGACGATGTTGTTGGTGTCGCTGCTCACCGCGCTGATCAGCGTCAATGGCGCTGTTGCAGCACTTCTGCCCGTTGTGGTTGTCATCGCCGTCCGCCTTAAGCGGAACTCGTCGCAACTGCTCATGCCACTTGTATTTGCCGCTCATGCGGGCTCGATGCTCGCATTGACGGGCACGCCGGTGAATGTGCTCGTGTCGGAGGCTGGTCAGGATGCCGGCGTCGGTGGCTTCGGCTTCTTCGAGTTTGCCCTTGTCGGCGTGCCGCTGCTGGCCGGGACGATGGCGATCATCGTGCTCTTCGGACGGCAGCTTCTGCCCGAGCGCAACGGCGCTGCGATGCCCGCCGATTTCAGCCGTCATGCAAGGACGTTGGTCGAGCAGTATGGCCTTGCCAGCGGCATATATCAGTTGCGAGTCCGTGCGACCTCACCATTTGTCGGTACTGCTGCGTCGGCGGTCGATCTTTCCAGCCATCCAGGGCTGCAGCTCGTCGCAATCCAGGAAGGGGAAACGGCCGGGCCGCTCCGCCGCCCCCTTGTCGCCGAGGGTGATCACTTTCTGGTGCGCGGAGATGCCGAGACAGCCGCGGCCTTTGCGACACGCATGCATCTGGCCTTCCGTAACGAGCAGACTGCTGGCCAGGGTGAAGGTACCTTATTCAACCGCAGCTCGGGCCTTGCCGAAGTGGTCATCCCGCCGCGCTCCGGTTTGATCGGCCAGAGCGTTTTCCCCGGCATGGTCACGGAAAGCGGCGACCTGATCGTCCTGGCGGTGCAGCGCGCGAGCGCCGAGATTGCGGCGGCCAACGCAACCAAGGACAAGGGCGGCATCATACTTCAAGCCGGCGACACGATGCTGTTGCAGGGGACCTGGAAGGCGCTCGATGTTCACCTCGACGATCCAGATGTTCTGGTGGTCAATTCGCCTGAGCTTGTACGCCGGCACGCGGTGCCCATGGGGCCAGGCGCACTCCAGGCCATCATCATACTGCTAGCAATGGTTCTGCTTCTCGCGACCGGTGTCGTACCACCTGTCGTGGCGGGTCTGGTCGCTGCCGGAGCGATTATCCTGTCGGGGATCATGAGTGTAGAACAAGCGTACCGCGCTGTCGGCTGGACGACCGTTATCCTCGTCGGTGCCATGATGCCGCTCTCGACGGCGATGGTGGAGACAGGAGCGGCAAAGCTGATGGCCGAGCACCTCGTCAACTTCGTCGGCGACGCCGGTCCTATTGCTTTGCTTGCCGGCCTCTTCGTGCTGACTGCTATCATGGGGCAGCTCATCAGCAACACCGCGACCGCGCTGATCGTTATCCCGATCGGGGTTGCGGCGGCGACGGCGATGGGGATCTCGCCGCGCCCGGTACTTATGAGCACGGCGGTGGCCGCGGCGGCTGCATTCCTGACACCGATTGCGACGCCGACGAACCTGATGGTCATGGGACCGGGCGGCTATGCCTTCAGTGACTACTGGAAGCTCGGCTTACCATTGTTGATCTGGTTCTTCGTTGTCTCGGTATTCCTCGTGCCGATGATCTGGCGATTCTGAGTCTGCAGACCGTGTTCGAGCGGGTTTGCAAACCGCTGGATCGCTTGATTGGGCCGACTTTTGGCGATCAGCCTGAGACCAGGCCGCAGCGCAGCCTTGATAAAAATGGTGGGTAGGCACGGCCTTATAGGGCGACGCTGCCGGAGCATGTCGCTTACTGTGATTTCACCAGTCCGGAGAATCCTGCCACCGCCAGGAGGCTCAATGCCCAGCCGATGATCGACTGCAGGAAATAGTATTTCAAGGTGAAGGCGCCGTTGGGTTTCAGCGAGTCCGGTCGCCAGTAATCCTTCTGTCCGATCGAAGCCACTGGAAGCAGCACGTCCAGGGAGTACATGAGAGCATTGAATTCCGGATAGCTCGCCGCTTCCGGCTGACTGCGGAAGCACGTTAGCTGGTCCTGGCCGATCTCTGCGCGCCCTGCCAGTTCCTGCCCGCTCGTCGGCATGAAGCGGCTCTCCGTCCGGGGCAGATCGCACATCGTCCACTCGGGCGAACGCAGCACGACGGGGCTATTTGGTTTCATCGCACCGGTATTGTAGGCAACGGCGAAAACAGCTGTGCCGGTCGCCCAGAAAACCATCATCCACACCAGCGCCAGCAGCGGCTGACGGCCATAGCGAAGCGTCACCGCGAGGATCGCGTCAGTGGTCGCAAGCGTGGCCCGCAGAGCCGGATTCTTGGCGCGGTCCCGGCGTGCGCGTCGCTGCAGCCGTTCCTTGGTGATCAGCACCGCGCGCGCGTCCTCATCATGACCCATTTCCCGCAGCACCGTCGCAAGATGCTCGTAGGGCTGCGGCCAGAAATCCGCCTTCCAGCGATCGGGTGTCTGACGCGAGAGCCAGTCGAGCCGACTGTCCGCATCGACGGGGCCACCGATGAAGGCGCCGTACCGGCAGCGGTTCAGGAGCAAATCGCCGGTTTGAGGCCAGCTTGCCTCTTCGTCGTCAATTGCGCCCATCGTCGTGGCGGTCAGGTCGAGAGTTCCGATGATCGACGCGTTCTGGCGCAGGAAAAAGGCGCCATCGATGGTGGTACGGTTGAGCCGCAGTGCATTCCCGCCCGGCTGCGAAACCGAGGCTGCGGTGCAGTCGACGTCACCGCCGAAACGGGCGCCGAGAAAGCGGGCCTCGCCAATAATGGTCGCGCCGCGCAGCGCAAGATCGCCGCCGGCAACAACAGCGTCGCCATATAGCGCGACTTCGCCGGGCCGCTCGATCCGCGCGCCGACGGCGTTGATATCGCCGCCGAGACGAACGCCCGAGAGATTGATGCCGCCGCGGACGTTCGCGCCGCGCAGCAGGACGCCGCCGCGGGCCTCCAATCCGCCCGCCTCAATGACGATGCCATCAGGCCAGGTAATCGAAGCGCCGTCCGCCTCGATGTTGCCGCCGGTGCGCGCACCCGAGAGGCGGATTTCTCCCGTGACGATGGCGCCTCGCAGCGAGAGGCATCCGCGCGCTTCCAGCCTATCGGCCTGCAGCCCGGGCAGGGCCGAGCCGTCCAGTAAGAGGTTGTCGATAACGGCGGAGCGCAAAACAGGCGAGGCTTCGAAGTGGCAATCCTTGAGACCGATGTCACGGGAAATCCGGCATCCCTCGAGGTCGAGAATACCTGATATCCAGGCGCCGCTCAGCCTCAGCCCCTTTTCGTGCAACCGGTAGCCATCGTTGCCGAGGATGAGGTAGCGCAAAAGGTCCGCGCGTACTGTTCTCTCCGCGTCGATCTTTTCCGGGCGCAGGCCGTCGCCCAATCTGTCGAAGTCCCCCAATTGCAGATGTGCAACCACTTTCGCTTCGGCCGCACTGAGCGGGCGAAAATCGGCAAGGCTGGGCGCAACGGGAATGGCGGGTTCAGATTGCGGGACTTTCTGATTCATGATCCGTGTATCCGTTCGGCCGCAACCAGCGATACTGCCTTAAGGCGGTGCTGTCGAAGCGGAGAGCGGCCGGATCTACGCGTTAGCCGAATGGCTGTAGCGACTTGGCATTTCATATGCTCTTTCACCTCCACCATTGCGTCGCGCCGATGGTATCAGCGCGCCTCTCCGCAACGTACGCTTGGCCAGGCCACTGTCGGATAAGCCGACCCGCTAATCACGCATCCAGGCCGACCGGATTCGGCGTTTCCCATCCTATGGCTGGCGGCATTTCCCTGTCGCCGGGCTGATCCATTCAGTGATTGATTTCGCCGTTTTGCGTGCAGGTCAAGGGGTGGCGCTGAAATGCATGGCGCGGCTGCGGTATAGCGGACAGGAAGCATAATTTCTGGATTCAATGCCGATCACAGCCCGCCGTACGCGATGCTAAGGTGTCACTAAAGTGCATCAACCTCTTCCGCGCGGCGGAAGGGGCGGATCAGATTGAGCGGGCAGGGGGACATTCATGAGGTAAGCTTGCCTGCCGGGACTGCGTGCTGACACTCCACCGTCACCCGTCGAAAGCCTGCGCCATGCCAGAAGACCATGCTACACCGCAGCCACGCCTACCGGGATTGCCGCAGAGCCTGATCTTTCTCTGGGGCCTCCTCTTCATCGTCTGGCTGGTCATAAACTCTTCGATCGAGCTACCGATCGCGGCCGTAGGCGCGCTGGTCTCCTTTGTTTTGGCTGCAATTTTCGTGCGCCGTGGCGATGTCTGGAGGATCGCGGTGACGCCTGCAAAGGTCTTTCATTTCGTTGCCTATACCGGCGTTTTCCTGGTTGAACTGGTGAAGGCGAACATCAACATGCTGCGCTATGTCTATGCGCCGCGTATCGATATTCATCCTGGGATCGTGAAGGTGAAGATGCCGCTCAAATCGCCGATCGGGCGGCTGGCGCTTGCCAATTCAATCGCGCTCTCACCCGGCTCGCTCGTGATGGATCTCAGAGGCGACGCGCTCTTCGTTCACTGGCTCGACGTCAAGACCACAGACCCGGAGACGGCGACACAGATGATCATAGGACCGTTCGAGAAGCATTTGGGAGCTGTTTTTGGCTGAAATCATTCTGCAGATCGCCGTCGTCCTGATCTTATTCAGCATCGTGTTCGGCGTGCTGCGGCTCGTGATTGGTCGCACGGCGATCGATCGGGTGGTGTCCATCGATATGCTGACGGTCGTCACGATCTCGCTGATCGCGCTCTATGCCCACACATCTGGGCGTTTCGTCTATATCGACGTCGCTCTCGTCTACGGTCTCCTCAGCTTTCTGGCTGTTCTTGCGATCGCTCGCTTTCTGGAAAAGGGGCCGTAGCTGTCATGCTCGAGATGCTGATCCTCTTGGTATGTGGCAGTATTCTGGTCAGCGGCGTGTTGGCCGTCGTGCTCAGCAATCTCATGGCGGCGATGGTCAGCTCCGGCCTGGCAAGCCTGTTCGCCGCGGCATCCTATGTGCTGCTCGCCGCACCGGATGTTGCAATGGCGGAGGCTGCGATCGGCTCTGGCCTTGCGACGCTCATTTTCCTCTATGCGATACGCAAGACCCGAGGGGGAGGAGCGGTCGATGAGTGAACTGATCGGCAGTATTGTCATCCTCGTTGGTGCTTTTTTCCTTTTTTCGGCGGGCGTCGGTCTGTTGCGCATGCCCGATGTCTTTACGCGCATCCAGGCCGGCACGAAGGCGTCGACGCTCGGCAATATTCTCGTTCTTGCCGGCCTCGGAATCTATCACCCGGACTGGTGGTTGAAGCTGCTGATCATCGCCTATTTCGTGCTCCTGACCAATCCGCTGTCGTCGCATGCCCTATCGCGGGCAGCCCATGCAATTCGCGCACCGATGGCCGCCACCACAGTGGTCGATGCTCTGCGCGACCAGGATGACAGCGCCGTCGAAGAGGGCTCAACATGAGGCGCGCATTCAGCCTACTCGCCGTACTGGCATTCGGCGTCATCTTCGCGGGACTTGTCGGAGGCTATGATGAACGCCAGGCGCTCTCCGCTCTGGCGGTGCACTATCTGACGCAGGTGCCGTCGGATCTTGGCGCCCCCAATGTTGTGACCGGGATCCTGATCACATTTCGCGGCTTTGATACGCTGGGAGAAGTCGCCGTGCTGTTCATGGTGGCGGCGAGTGTCGGCCTTCTCCTGGCAAGTGAAACGGATGAAAAAGCCCGACCTAGAATGGCCCCCGGCGCGCGGCGGGCGCCGAGCGAGCTGGTGCGCAGCGGCGCGGAAGTGGTGCTTCCTCTGATCTTCCTGTTCGGCGCCTATGTCATCATGAACGGTCACTTGTCGGCCGGCGGCGGGTTTCAGGGGGGCGCAGTCGTTGCCTCCGGCGTCATGCTTCTGATGCTCGCCTACCCCACAGGGCCGATCCACCATGGGTTCCTGAGCATCGCGGAGTCACTCGCCGGCGTGTTCTACGTCTTGATCGGCATCGTCGGTATTGTCTTCGGCATGGGGTTCCTCGACAGCCATATCCTGCCGCGCGGCAATTTCGGGACCCTCTTCAGTGCCGGGGCCATCCCGCTGATATCGGCGCTTCTCGGGATCAAGGTCGGCGCGGAGTTGAGCGTCATTATCGATCGGTTTCGGAGCTGAGGCGGAGACAGGAGCGTCATGGGGCTGCCAATATCGGAGATCCTTCTCACCACAGGATTCCTGCTTGTTCTCATCGGCTTCTGGGGCATGCTGAGGCATCGGAACCTATTGCGCATCATCATCGGCTTTTCGCTGATCGATACCGGTATGCATATTGTTCTGGTGGCGACCGGTTATGTCACCGGCGGAACGGCACCGATCGTCGATGAGGCGCTAAGCAAAACAGACGCGGCGGTGCACGCCGTCGATCCCATTCCCGCAGCACTGGTTGTGACGGCTATCGTTATCGGCTTCTCCGTCACGGCGATCATGCTCTCCTTCGCAATCCGGCTCCACGCCGTCAGTAAAACCCTCTCAATCGACGCGCTGACGGAGTCTAAATGGTAGATAGCCTTTTCCAGCCGCTGAACATCTTCCTGCTTGGCCTCGGTGGGGGCTTTCTCATTCCCCTGCTTTACCGCATCGCCAAGCCGCTGCCGGCGGCGGGTTTTGTTGTTGCGCTATTGGGGATGACCGTCATTTCGTGCGTCTGCCTGTGGCGCGTCCACGATAGCGGGGCGCCCATTGAGATCCTGACTGCAGGCAGTGTGCCGCCGTTCTCGATCAATCTGCGCTTCGGCCTATGGGAAGGCTTCTTTTCCGTCTGCGTCGATATCGTTGCACTGCTCTGCGCCTGGCACTTTTGGGAGCGACTGCGCTGGAGCTATCCGGCACTCTTGCTCTACCTGATCCTGATCATGGGCATCAACGGCATGGTCATGACGCGCGACCTGTTCAACCAGTTCGTCTTCCTGGAGATCATGTCGATCGGGACCTATGGGCTTCTTGGGCTCGAGCGAACGCCCACGGCGCTTGCAGCCAGTTTCAAATACATCATGGCAACCGTGCTCGCCTCATCCTTTTTCCTGCTGGGCGCCGGTCTTCTCTACCATGTAACCGGCACGCTCAATATCGACGGAATGATCGCTGACCGGACGGCAATCACTGGCCCTATCGGCACGACCGCACTGCTGTTCGTGCTTGCGTGCCTTGTGCTGGAACTGAAGCCGTTCCCGGCAAACGGATGGGGGCTCGATGTCTACGAGACGGCGCCCAGCGGCATCGCGGCACTTGTGTCGGTCGTTGTATCGGCGGGCGTGTTCTTCACGCTTTTCAAACTGCTGCCGCTTTTTGCCGATCATCTCGGAATCCTCGTCTTGTCCGGTGGGGTCACCTTTCTCTTTTCCAATCTCGTCGGGCTGACGCAAACCAGCGTGCAACGGATGCTGGGCTATTCCTCGATCGCGCAGATGGGCCTGCTGATGCTCGCGCTGGCGCTGCTGCACCAGCTTGGCGCCGAACCGTCGTTGCCGCTGGTGGTCGGAGGGCTCTTCGTCAACCATCTGTTGGCGAAGGCTGGTCTGTTCTGGCTTGCCGGTATTGTCGACCGCCGCGAAATCGCCGATTGGTCCGATCTCGCCGGCAATCGGCTCGTTCTCTCCCTCCTTGCCGTATTTGTCGTCGCAATTGCCGGCTTGCCGCCATTTCCGGGCTTCTGGGCGAAATGGGAACTCGTGATGCATGCGGCGGCGGGCGAGCGATTTATCTGGATTGCGGTCATTCTCGTCGGGTCGCTGCTTGAGGCAGCTTACATGTTCCGCTGGTTCAAGCAGGCGACCCGACCTATGCCGAGCCAAGCGGACAGCGGGTTGCCGTCGGGCAGCGAAATGCCGGTCAGTCCTTCGCTGACCAGATTGGCGCCGGTGATCGTCAGTGCCATTTTGCTTTTTGCAAGCGGCTATGCTGCCGCAGCGACCGCAGGCGTTGCGTCGCTGTGGATTGTTGTACCGCTTTGCGTCGGGGGCGTCCTCCGCCTTCTCGATGGGGTTGCCGGCCGGATCAAGTGTATCCTGATGCTGCTGGCAGTGTTCGTTGTCGGCCATTGGATCATTGCTGATATCGCAGGTTTGAGCCGGCTGTTCGCCGTACTTCTCTTCGCAGGCAGCCTGGTCATCGCATTCGCGTGCCTCTATCGCGCCGATTCTCGTCCCGGCTTCTATCCAATGATGGCGATCCTGCTGCTGTCGATCGCCAGCCTGCTGCACGCAGCGACCAGCCTTGAGTTCTTCTTCCACTGGGAGATCATCACTCTTGCTTCCTATTTCCTGATCGCCCAACGGCCCGGTGCCCACCCCTACGTGCTGCAATTTCTGTTGTTTTCGCTGGTGTCGGCGTTTTGCCTGCTCGCAGGCTTCGGCATTGCTACCAGCGCTAACGGTAGCGGGGCGCTTGCGGCGTTTGCCACCGCTGGTCCGGCTGCTGCGCCCGCTTTCCTGTTTCTGGCGATCGGCTTTCTGATCAAGGCAGGTGCCGTTGGCGTGCACGTCTGGCTGCCGGGCGCTTATGCAGAGGCGGATGACGATCTGTCTGCTATGCTTTCGGCGGTCATCAGCAAGGTGGCCGTCTTCGGCTTGTTCATGGTGACCTATCTCGCCATTCGTTCCGAGGTCGGGCTGGAGCTGGCGCATGTGATGGGCTGGATCGGACTTCTGACGACCCTTGCCGGCGCGGTGATGGCCTTTCAGCAAAGCGATCTGAAGCGCATGCTGGGCTATTCCAGCATGAGCCAGATCGGCTACATCATCACGGCGATCGCCTTGATGAGCCATCTCGGCTGGGTGACGGCGTTCTACCTCGTCGCCAATCATCTGATGGTCAAGGGCATCCTCTTTCTCGCCGCAGCTGCCGTTATCCTGCAGACAGGCACGCGCTTGTTCGATGAAACCGGGGGACTGGCGAAACGGATGCCGCTCAATTTTGCGTCCGTGGTCGTGGCGCTTATCTCCATGTCCGGCCTGCCGCCGCTCGCCGGCTTTGGTGGAAAATGGTTGCTTTTGAGCGCGATGGTCGACAGAGGTTGGTACGGCCTTGCGATCGGCGGCCTGCTCGCGACCTTTATTGGTTTCCTCTACATGTTCCGTTTCGCCTATTCGATCTTCCTGGGGCAGAGAAAGTCGGAGCACGATCGAGTGACGGAGGCGCCTTTGGCGCTGCTGGTTCCACAGTTCATTCTGATCCTGGCAATTTTCCTGCTATCGTTCTTCCCCAAGCTGGTGATGGATCCGGTATCGGCAGCGATCGATCCGTACTTCGCCTCGACCTTGGTCTGGCAGGGCATGTCGCTGGAAACCATCTATGGCTATTGGAACCCCGTGCCGATCATGGCCATCAGTGTGGCGATCGCAGCATTGTTGCTTGGGCTCTTCCTATTGATCTACCGAAGCGGGCGAGGGCGCTCTGTTCCCCTTAGCACCGCGCATTTCTACCGCTTCTATCGCGCGGCATTTGCTCCGCTCGTCACACCCGTTGCCAATTTTATCTGGGATGGCGTCTGCGATCTGACAATCGGCATGGCCGGAGCAGTCCGCCGGGTCTACACCGGCAACGGCCAGACATACGCGCTGCACGTGCTCTACTACGTTATCGCCGTATATCTGCTCGGCACGCTGGGCCTTCTGGCAGCATAACGGTAAGTCTCGCCTGTGTCGCTACGGAGCACCTGTGCGCTATTGCCCGGCGGCAGCCTGCGCAAGCCCGCCCAGAATGCGGCTTGGAAGGAAAATCACCAGGGATGCGGCACCCTCGATGACTGATGCGCCGTCGGCGAGCATGGTCTGGCCGGCCGGTCCCTGGTCCTCCCGGAGGACGCTGCGCACCAGGGCATCGTTGTTGACCACTTCCATCAGCGTCGGTGAACTGGCGAAGACATTGTGCCGACCGCCATCAATGTCGGATACATCGATAACGGCGATATCTCTCTTCTGCAGGATTGCAACATCGGAACCTCTACCGACGCGGGGATGGCCGCCCGCCAAGCGCCCGGATATCCCCAGCGCCCGATCGCGCCGCGAAACGAGAATCGTAAATGGTCGCGGTATCTCGCCAATATCGTCAAGCTGGCTCAGGAACACGTCGACGTCGATGTCGGGCGCGGCCAGGACCACACCGCCCAGGCGCTTCAGAGTGCTGGTGCGGCCCCTGAGGGCCAGATCGCGCAAGGCTTCGGTGACGACATAAGCGCCCATCGAGTGACCGACCACGACAATTCTCTTCGCGTTGGTTTCCGCAGCGATTTCGATCGTCTCAGCAAGTCCACGCCGACCGACAAGCGCGCTGTCGCGGTCGAAAACATAGAGAGGGATCGACGCTCCCGAGGGCCAGGCGTAATGCAGGGCGACCGACTTGACGTTATAGTCGTAGACGATCTGGGCATTGCGGAAGACGCTGTCGGCGAAGTTGTTGTTGTAACCGTGCACGAAGATGAAAATCTCGCGATTTTCGGGCGCGCGCTGGGCCAGCGCCGCATTCAGTTGCCGGATGAATTCTTGTCGTTGAGCGATCGGTTGGTAGGTTCGTGCGGAAAAATGCCGACTCGGATCGGGGGCCCGCCCGCTTTTCTCGACGCGTCCAGGAACGTGATTTTGGGGAATGCCAATATCGAGTTTCGCAAAATTCAGCGTATTTGACCGCTCGGCCGAATATGGCAGCGAAAGATTGTCGGATTGGGCGCGCGAGGTGGCAACGTAGATCGGGACGGTTGCCCGCGGCTCCGCTGCCGATGACGAGTGTGATGCCGCAGGCAGGCCGAGCACGGCGCGTGGTCCACCACAGCCGACCAGAGCCAGCAGCACGATCACAATGACCGACAATCGCATTGAGGACATGGCTGGCTTAATTCCCTGGCAAGCTCTTCAAATCGGTGATCGGCAAGGCATCTCGCAGACAGTCGGTTCTGCGGCGGTGGAAGATGAATTCCAGAAGCACTGACGGGATTCAGCATATCGTGGCACACTGGCGACAAAATACGAATGTTTCGGCCTCATACGAACAGATATTCCTTAAACAGCAAACTGCTAAAATCTGGACGGGAGGCCTGTTTGCCGGATTCTATGCTGATCACTTCGCTTCTTGAACCGCTCTATAGTTCTTAAAGGAGCACTGCGCCTTCGGGTTCCCGGGACGGCGCACGCTGATCCGGGCGTTTGATGGAGCATCGTGACTTGGGTTCCTACTCAGGACTTCTAGCATTCGCGTTGATCACCGGGACCTATGGATTGATGAATGGCGGGCGCATTTTTTGCCTCGTCGTTTCGCCAATGCGGCCGTCTCGCTTGGGCCGTTCCTTATCCCGAGGGCGTCCGCGCGGAACACTGTATCGTCATGCCGATAAAGCATCCGGGGGAATAACCCATGAAAACGCGCCTTGCTGCATCAAAATCTCATGCAATGTCCGCCGCTGTGTTGGTTGCCTTTGTTCTTGCCGGGTGCCAACGCGAGGACGAGGCCGGCGAGCGTCCCCCACGGCCGGTCAAGACGGTCGCCGTTTCGTTCAATCCCGAGGATACCTACGGATCGCTTGTCGGGGAGATCCGGCCGCGAACGGAGACCAGCTTCAGCTTCCGGCAGGGCGGCGAAATCCGAGAGCGAGACGTTGAGGTGGGTGATCTCGTTGAGGTGGGCACCGTTCTCGCGCGCCTCGATACCGAGGATGCGCAGGACGCCATGCGGAAGGCCGAAGCAAATCTGTTCGCTGCTCAGGCGCAGTCACAGAACGCCGAGACCGAGCGGGCGCGGCAGCAGCAGCTTTATCCCCGCACCTCGACCCGTCAGGCCTTCGACGCCGCTATCGCCCAGGCGAGCACCGCGCAGGCCGGAGTTGATGCGGCCCAAGCCGCTGTGCGGATCGCTCAGACCAACCTCGACAATCGTGTTCTGAAGGCAAACGCTGCCGGCGTCGTTACTGCGATCGGGGGCGAGGTTGGACAGGTGGTCGGCGGTGGTCAAATGGTGGTGCGCGTCGCGCAACTTGGAATGCGCGATGCCGTCTTCCAGGTTCCCGAGGCAACGATCCAAAGCACCGGCGGCGAGGCGCGTGTCGAAGTGCAACTGCTCAGCAATCCCAACGTCAAGGCGACGGGATCGGTTCGTGAAATATCGCCGACGGCTGACCCGATAACACGCAACTTCACAGTGCGTGTTGGACTTGACACCGCGCCCGACGATTTCCGTTTCGGCAGTGCCGTCCGCGGTACGATCCGGCTGTCTGGAGAGCCGGTAGCACGGTTGCCGACAACGGCATTGTTCAACGAGGGTGACCGGAGTGCGGTATGGGTCGTCGATGCTGCGAGCAAGACGACCAAGCTCGTGCCTGTCGAGGTACATCGCTTCGATACGAAGGATTTCCTCGTGACCAAAGGTCTGTCGAGCGGAGATAACGTCGTCGTCGCTGGGGTACAGCAGCTTCGCCCAGGCATGCCCGTCCGCCTGCTTGAAGGAAGCGCAGAATGAACGAGGGCTTCAACCTATCGGGCTGGGCGATCCGCCGACAGAGCCTCATCATCTTCCTGGTGCTGCTCGCCGCGATTGCGGGTGTGATTGCCTATCTCAATCTCGGTCGTGACGAAGATCCGGAGTTTACGTTCAAGACAATGATCGTCTCCGCCGGATGGCCAGGCGGGACCATTGAGCAGACCGCCGATCAAATCACCGACCGGCTCGAGCGGACGCTTGAGGAGGTGCCGCATCTCGACAGCCTGCGCAGCGTGACAACGGCCGGACAGTCGATTGTCTACGTGACGCTTGACGATTCGACGCCTCCCGATCAGGTGGGCGAATCCTGGTACCAAGCCCGCAAGAAAGTCGGCGATATGGTGTCGACGCTGCCGGCGGGTGCGCGCGGGCCGTTCTTCAATGACGATTTCGGTGACACCTTCGGTATAATCTATGGCTTCACGTCCGATGGCTTCAGTGACCGCGAGGTGCGTGATTGGGCTTACGAGGCGCGGAGCCGTCTGCTCGAGCTCGATAATATCGGCAAAGTTCAACTGATCGGCACGCAGGACGAGACGATCTACATCGAATTCTCGACCGAGCGGCTGGCAAGTCTGGGCCTGAGTGCGGCGACGGTCATTGGTACGATACAGGCGCAAAACGCCGTTCTACCCGCCGGCCTGATTACGTCCGCACAAGATCGGACCATCCTGCAGGTCTCGGGCAGCCTTTCCGACGAGACCACCCTGCGACAGCTGAATATTCCAACCGCGACCGGGTTTGTGCGCCTCGGTGATATTGCCAGCGTCGTGCGCGGGACGGTCGATCCGCCCCAGCCACGCTTCCGGATCAAGGGCAAGCCGGCGATCGGCATTGCCATTTCGATGGCATCCGGTGGCGACATTCTGCAACTCGGCCGGAACATCGACGCGACGATGCAGAAACTTGAAGACGACTTGCCGATCGGCATCGACCTGACACACGTCGCGAGCCAGCCCGCCGTGGTCAAGACGGCCATCCGTGGGTTCACGACGTCGTTGGCTCAGGCCGTGGTGATCGTTCTTGGCGTCAGCTTCCTCGCACTCGGGGTGCGTGCCGGCATTGCAGTCGCCGTCTCCATCCCGCTTGTTCTCGCCTTGACCTTCCTGTTCATGGACATTACCGGCATCGCGCTACAGCGCGTTTCGCTCGGAGCGCTGATCATTGCGTTAACGCTAATGATCGACGATACGATGGTGACCGTCGAGACCATGATGGCGAAGCTCGAGCAGGGCTATGAACGCGTCAAGGCGGCGTCGCATGCCTATACCTCGACAGCGTTTCCGATGCTGGCCGGAACGTTGGTGACGATCGCCGGCTTCATTCCGGTCGGCTTCGCCAGCAGCTCTTCGGGCGAGTATGCACGGTCGCTGTTCCTCGTGATCGGCTTCTCGCTCATCGTGTCCTGGCTGGTCGCCGTATTGTTGACGCCGATCATCGGCCTTGCTGTTCTCAAATCAGGGACGGCAACGGGAGAGAAGCAGGACGGCGCATTGCTGCGAGGCTTCAAGAATGTTCTCTATGCCTGCATGCGGATGCGCCTCGTCGTCGTCCTCGCGACTGTCGCCTTGTTTGCGCTAGCGCTTGTTGGGTCGTCCGCCATGAAGCGGCAGTTCTTTCCGGCATCCGATCGGCCCGAGCTAATTCTGCAGTTGACCCTGCCGCAAAGCGCTTCCCAGGAGGCCACGGCCGTCGAAGTGTCGAAAGCCGAGGAAGTCCTCGCCGCTGACGAGGATGTGGCCGACTGGAGCTTCTACATCGGTTCGGATCCGGTTCGCTTCTATCTGTCGATGGATCTGCAGGCGCCGGCGCCGTCCCGTGCCCAAGCGGTGGTGATCGCCAAGAGCGTCGGCGCGCGTGACACGCTGCAGGCGCGACTTCAGAAGGCGCTTGACGAAAAGCTGCCTGACATCATCGTGCGCGTCTCGCCGCTGGAAATGGGACCACCCGTTGGCTGGCCCGTTCAATACCGCGTCAGCGGCCCTGACATTCCCGGGGTTCGCAATGTTGCGTGGCAGGTGGCCGATGCAATCAACAAGGTCCCTGGCGTAGTTCAGCCCAACCTCGACTGGAACGAACCGGTCCGCAAGATCGTCATCAACGTCGATCAAGATCGTGCCCGGCTGGTCGGGCTGAACTCCTCGGTGATTGCCCAGACGCTATTTGCGACGGCATCCGGTGTTCCGATCACTCAGGTCCGGGACTCGATCTACCTAATCAATGTCGTTGCTCGGTCGACGGCCGAGGAGCGTGTCGACATCAGCACGATCCGCTCGTTGCAGATCCCGGTCGGCCCCAATCATACTGTGCCGCTCTCGAGCATCGCAACGATCGACTATCAGACCACGCAGCCAGTCATCTGGCGTCGAGACGGTTCAACGACGATCACCGTTCAGGCGGACACGGCCGAAGGTATGCTGGCTGCCGGCGTGGTTGAGGCGGCAGCCGGCAAGATCGACGAATTGCGCAAGGCCAATCCGCGTTACCAGATCGAGGTAGGCGGCGCGGTCGAGGGCGCGGAAGAGGGGTTGGCATCGGTTGTCGAAATGCTTCCGGTCATGGCGATCATCATCTTGATCGTGCTGATGTTCCAGCTGCAAAGCGTTCAGCGCCTGCTGCTCGTCATCAGTGTCGTGCCATTGGGGTTGATCGGTGTTGTGTTGATTATGCTGATCACCAACACGCCGGTGGGCTTCATTGCGGTTCTCGGGATAATCGCTCTGATCGGCATGATCACCCGAAACTCGGTGGTGCTGATCGACCAGATTGACATCGCGATGGAAGAGAAAGGCAGGACATGGCAGGGTGTCATCGATGCGACCGCCCACCGTCTGCGGCCGGTTTTCCTGACGGCGGGATCGACGGTCCTCGGAATGCTGCCGATCATCCGCGATCCGTTCTGGTCGCCACTCGCCTTCACAGTCATTGGAGGACTGGTGGTGGCTGCGGCATTGACACTGATTTTCCTGCCAGTGCTCTATGTGCTGTGGTTTCGCATTCCGGACGAGGCCGAGGGCCGAGCCCAAAAAGGTCAAGGCTCCTATGGCTGAGCCGGCTGCGGCTGAGATGCCTGACGTTGGGGACAAAAGAAGGAGACGCAGGCCAAGCTACGGGATTCCTTGCCAATTCCTTCAGTATGTTCCCGGCTATGATTTGTTCTTAACGTGTCTGTCCAAAGCCCAGTTGAAGGGGAGTAATCATGTCTGATCTGATCGCAATTGTTTACCCGACCGAAGCGAAAGCCGAGGAAGTGCGTCAGCGCTTGTTCGAATTGCAGAAAGAGTACTTGATCAAAATTGGAGATGCTGTCATCGCCACGAAGACGGAGGCTGGCAAGATCAAATTGAACCAGCTGGTCAATACGACGGCCGCCGGTGCTGCATCGGGCAGCTTCTGGGGGTTGCTGATAGGCGTTCTGTTTCTCAATCCGCTTCTCGGCGTGGCGGTCGGCGCCGCATCCGGCGCAATCGGTGGCGCCTTGACCGACGTTGGTATCAACGACGCTTTCATGAAGGAACTCGCGGCCAATCTTCATGCGGGCAATGGCGCGTTATTCGTCCTGATCCAGGAGATGACGGCGGACAAGGTCCTCAAGGAGATATCGCCTTTTGGCGGCGTCGTGCTCAAGACCTCTCTCGACGAGACGAAGGAGCAGGTCTTGCGTGACGCATTGCAGAAGACAACCGCGGCCAGCTAGCTTGCGGAAATGGGCGGGATTTCAAGTCCGCGCGTATTATGGCCAGCCGAGAACGCTTGCCTTGCGCGCGGCGACGGAGGTCCGTCTCCGCATCATTTCATGCGATGCCGGCTCCCGACTTTCGGTGGTCGGAATCTGGCAAACAGAACAATAGTTTAGGGGTGGGCATGCTCGATGCAAGTGGCCGTCGCATGATCGGGTCGATAGCGACCGGCATCCTCTTACTCACCCTGCACTATGTCTCGCAATCGATCTTCGCGCCGCTTATCTTTTTCCCATTTGTCATTGCGCTGGTCTGGCCGTGCCAGGCCATGTTGCAGCGCTGGCTTCCGAAGCTTTTGGCCCTTTTCATCAGATTGATCGTGACGATGGTCGTTATCGTCTCCATCGGCTCGTGCGTAGCCTGGGGGTTCGGCAAGCTCGCGCAATGGCTCTTGTCAACGCTGAGCGCTTCCAGACGATCTATGTCGACTGAACAAATTGACTGGAAGGGCATGGCGTCGCGGTCACGAGCCCGTTGGCTGATCGCTTCGATGTGAGCTGGCTGGTTCGCTTTGTGCAGAGGATGGCTGGGCGAGTAAACAGCTTCGCCGGCTTTGCGTTGCTGGTCTTCATCTTCGTCATACTTGGCTTGCTCGAGCTGGAAGATTTCAATGCCCGGCTTATTGCGCTTGCTGCCCAACCCCATGGCATGCGCATCCTGCGGGCCAATCATCGGTGCAATGCTGCGCCGCTTCATGATTGTTCGGACGTTCGCGAGTATCCTCACTGGCTTGGTGGTCTGGCTGTTTGCACTGGGCGCCGGATTGGGACTTGCCGCTGCCTGGGGTGCGATCGCCTTCGCACTCAACTACATCCCTTTTCTTGGGCCATTTTGTCGCGACGGCGCTTCAGACGCTGTTTGCCATAGCGCAGTTCGGTTCATGCAGATGGCGGTCGTCATTTTCGCGAGCCTCAATGTGACCCAGTTTATCATCGGCAGCTATCGGAGCCGCGGCTTACGGGTGCTTCGCTGGCAGTATCCCCCTTCGCCATCATCTTTGCGGTCTTCTTCTGGAGCGTCATGTGGGGGATCTCGGGGGCTTTCATTGGCGTGCCTATTCTGATCGTGTTCATTGTTTATTGCGCGGGCACACCGTCCGAAAAGTGGGGTGCGACGCTGCTGTCGAGCAGTGCGATGACTGCGCCAGATCGCGAGTCATAAGGGAGAAGCGGCATGCGCGGGGATCGTTTTTTGACGCGAATACAATGCGATACCATCGTCCGGCGATCCAGCCATGGCGTGTTTCATCTGATGGTTGAGGAAAGGGGGCTAGAGGGGTAGATTGCAGGTGGGAGGAACAGCGACTTCCATAGGCCGGTATGTCGTAAATATCCAAATGAACACTCATGAGCGCGGCGATACCCGCCGTGTGCGACGAAAGGCTGCGTTCGGAGCCTGCAGATAACACATCGCTTGCATCATTCAGACGTCACCCGGCCCTCACTCGTGGACCCGAGAGGAGAGTACGAATGAACTGCATATCTGCTATTCGCCCAATGGCGGCAGACTTGGCGCTCAACCACGGACTTGAAAAAAACGTCGCCGCTTCGAGTGGTGTTGTTCAGCATTTTAGGCCTGAAGACGCCATAAGCTGCAATGACGGCAATGTGGTGGGGCGCCATACGGTTATTGACGATGCCGCCCCGCTTGTCGTGCCGCGGGTCGACACAGCTGCGACAGAGTTCGAAGGTCTCTTCCGCAATTTGCGTCCACCTCTTCGGCTCTCTTCCTGTGCGAGAACTTTCCGCCGCTCAGCAGCCGGTCGCGTCCTGCCGTCGGCCAACTGGAGGTGACGCGATGACTACCGAAAATCTCATGACGCATGGCAGATCGCGCGAGCCGCAGTTGGACTACGAGAGGTTTGCCAGCCCGGATAGCGAGGCAGCCGATGCGATACCGGTTGAAGAACGGACGCCGTACCTTCCTTCCTTCGAATTTTCGACCGAGGGGTTGGCTCGACCGGACCAGTTTGCCGCTTGGCGCGATAGTTTCTCGCCCATGCTCGAACTGGCTGATGCCGATCCGACGACCGCCTACTTCGGCGGCCGACAGAAGCTTTGGGATCTTGGCAGTCTCGTCCTTGCGCAGATCGGTACGGACAGCCTCTCATTTTCGAGCTTGCCGGGATATGTCCGGCGCGATCCCCTCGATCACTGGACGATGACTGTCTTGCGGTGGGGACAGATTCGGACCGATGCAGGACGAGGCGCGTTTGCCGCGGGGCCTGGCGAAGTCCAGATCCATTCGCTTGGTCGTTCCTTCAACGGTGCTGTCGATAAAAGCGAAATGCTCGTGCTCTTCGTGCCGCGCGACCTTTCCGTCGAAACCGCCGCCACGCTCGGTTCGGCGGAATTTTCCACGCTTGGCACCGGCATGGGGGGATTGTTCTCGGACTACCTCACTGACGTCGCCAATCGTCTGCCAACGCTTACCCAGACAGATCTGCCAGGACTGGTCGCAGCGACGCGGGCGATGATCCTTGCCTGCGTTTCGCCGTCCGCAGATCATATCGAGGCTGCCGAAGGACCGATCGCCAATGTGCTTCTCGAAAGGGCGCGGCAACTGGTGCATAGCCGACTGCTCGATCCAAAACTCGGGAGCGAGTTGGTTCGGCGGGAGCTCGGCGTTTCGCGTACGCGGCTTTACAACCTGTTCGAGCCATTTGGCGGGGTAATGCATTACATTCAGCACCGCCGGTTGCTCAGCGCCTATGCTGCGTTGACCGACCCAAATGATCGGCGCCTCATTTTCCAGATCGCCGAAGAGCGAGCGTTCAGTGACGGCGCGGAGTTCGGTCGGGCATTCAAACGGGCGTTCGGCTACAGCCCAAGCGAAGTGAGGAATCGAGGCGGAGGTGGCGTCCCAATTCGGCCGAATCTCAACGATTGCCCGTCAGAGGAGCGTTTGGGCATGCTCCTCCGAAGACTGCAAGGGTAGTCCGAAATGTTTGTTGCTAGGCGTTGCCTCTCGTAGAGGGATCAAAATTGGCTAAGTATCACCCCGCTGGAGGGGTCAACATTCCATGCTTAATCACATTCGCACGCCTCGTCCTCTTGGCGGTGTCGCAACTGGCGAGAAGCAGCTCGGTCAAATCTTTGGTCCCGTGGTTCAACGCAGCTTGCCGTCAGGGAAGGCGCACCGAAGGGACGTACGTCCAGCAGTATATGCGTCGTCAGAACGTTAACTTGGCTCGAACCATTGATACCGACTGGGTCCGGCACAACCAGAATGACTCTATCGATATGGCGCGCCATCTCAAAGCAACAATGCGACCTCTGGCGCGACGTCTACAGTCACGAGCGTCCCTGGCGGCGGATGACGCGCTTCGCGACCTGCACCCAGACGACGCATCTACACGTTCTGGGACTACTTTCGAACTTTCCATGGCGGCGATGCCTGATTAGGAATCGATCATTTCCTGCTCAGCCCCAGTGTCGCCGAACGTTTGTCCAAGGCAGACGTCGACAAGCACGTTCGAGGGTGGGAGCATACGAGTGATCATGCGCCCGTCTGGATCGAACTCGGAGGCAAACCAAAGATTACACGGAGAAAGAAATGAGCGACGCTTGGAGAAAAGAACTGCGCCTGAAACTGGAGGATTTGGTTGCCACGTTAGTCGTTGCGGGCGCGAAGCAGGACGATGTCTTCGACGCACTCGTTGAGGAAATCGGCTACCTCAGGACTGCATGCGGCCGCGACCCCGATCCGGCAGAGGACCAACGCGCGGTGGTCGAAGAGCCTGCTAATGACTGGCCCGCGGCCGACAAGTGAAACCACTGATCTCTGATGCTAGTGGTCACCGTTAGATTTCCACGATCAATTGCGGCTGAAAATCCGGATTTAGCCGCGCGGATTGCAGATGATCCTGGTCCGTTCGACGATTTAGTCCGCGCTCCGGTGAACGTGGCCGTGAACCCAAATGGCTGGCCGAAACACGCGGATGAGCTCGCAGAGGTCGGATGCGTAGGCCACTGACGAGGGATCCGCCGCAAACGCGGGATCGACCGATCGCGGATGCGGAGCGTGATGCGAAATCACTACTGTCGAGCCGCCGAAGGGTTTCGCCAGTTCGTGTTCGAGAAACTCCACTGCGGTTCGACCGTATCCCGGGGTGTCATCAATCGGACATTGCTGCGCCGAGAAAATCATTGTGCTAGGGAATTTGCGTTATTTTGTGAGAGCAGAAATCATCAATGAAACATCGTCGCATCGTTCTTACGATTTCTCTCGCCGCCATCGTCATAATCATGAGCTCATTTGCAAGCCGCTCTGCTTTGGGGCTGGTCGTTGAAGCTTGCAAGATCAACTCTGTCCTAACTGGATCGCCGTATCCGTGCCTCAAAGTCGTCCAGGCACAGGATCCTTTGTCTTCCTATGCTGTCCTTCGCGAGCCGGCAGACAAAGAGCGCACTGTTCTGGCCCCGCTGGCCGATGTGCCTGGCATAGAAGATCCTCGTCTGTTGGCGGCTGGAGCGCCAAATTACTTTGACGCCGCCTGGAAGGAGCGTTCGGATGCGATCCGCGCAGGGAGGGCTCCGCCACAGGATTTTGCACTAGCGGTAAACGCCGCTGTGTGGCGCACGCAAGACCGACTGCACATCCACATTGGATGCGAGACGCCTCGCTTTCGCGCGTTGCTCAAGAGCGATCAGATGGAAATCGGGAGCGCCCGGTTTACAAGTTTGAAGGGCAATGCCGGCTGGTGGGCAAAATTCTATGTCGCCAACGACCTAACAAACTTGAACCCGTTGAAGGCTGTCGCAGACGGTGTTGATGGAGCGCGCACACGCATGAAAAACGTGGTCGTCGGCGTCTTTGATGCCACATCCCCAAGTGGACAGCATGGCTTCTATATTCTGGCGAGAATAATCGGAGCAAGTCGATCCCATGGATCCGCGGAGGATATGATCGATCCCAAGTGCCAGTTCTAAGGTCTAGCCGCTTTCACTTTTTGCCACCTTGGCTTCCGGAATGCCCGGCGCGATGTCGGCCATATGTACTGTAGACGCAACGCCAAGGCCGGCGCGCAACGCGGCGGCGTCCAACAATAATACCCGCATGCATTTCCCTCATTTGCCTGAGACGGAATCGCCCGGAATTGTCCTCTCGCCGTCCCCGCCGGAAACATGCCCCAAAAGCCCGCCGCGGATATGTATGTTACACAGTAACAACTGACAGCGAAATCAGCGTCTGCAACTCGGTGGCGGTCTGGTTTGATCGCAGTCCCTGGTCGTGATCGGGTGTGTGCTGTTTGCGCCTGCCAGGCTTCCGACATGGGTTGCGTAGTTGTCCCGCGTGTCCTGATCGACGACGGCGACGGGTGCAGCAAGGACCAGACCAGCGACATTTCCTGCCGCCGTCGCGGCCCCTGTTGTCGCCACCAAAATCTGGTCGCCAAGTCCGACGTGACTGTCGGTCAACGTCTGCCCCTCGGAAATTCTTTGACCGATGAGCTGGACGATCTGGGGCGATTCCGCAAACTTGCCGTGGTTCATGCTGTCGCCGGATTTGATCTTGGTCAGGTCGATCACCGTGATCTTGTTGTCTTCCAGCTCCTTCTTATACGGAGCCTGTTCCGGATCGATGGCACCAAGCCGGGATACGTCGCCCCATACCCGGCGCGAGAAGGCCAAGGCACGATCGTCGCGCGATACGAACAGTGTGAACTGCGGGTGCTGCTTGCCCATGTCGGCGATCTGCTGGCGAAAGACATCGACGTCGACATCGGGAGCCGCCAGCATGACGTTCTTAAACTTCTCCGGCAGGCGACCATTGCGAATCGCCATCTGTCGCAAGGATTCCAACGCCAGCCAGTTGCCCATCGAATGCGCAAGGATCGAGACCTCCTTCACTTCCTTGTCCTTCGCCAGATACTGGAAGAGCGTCTCCAATGCGTTGCGGGTATAGTTGGTGCTCTCACGGTCGTAGCCGTAGGCAAGCAGGCTGCCGCGCGAGGGCCATGTCACCAGCACGGGCGCGCTATGAACGCCGGAATCATGGACGATCTGCGCGAAGCGGTACACTGCGTCTTCGAAGCGGTTGTTGAAGCCGTGGATGAAGACGAGCACGCTATGGTCGGGACTCTTGCGGACGGAGGCGCGGAGCCAGCGCTTGGCTTCGTCGACGTTGAGGTCATCGGCCTTCACGGTCGCGAAGTCGGTCGCCGGATTGGACGGCAATCGCTTCGGCCAGGCGACCTGTCCTTCCTTGCGAACCTTGCTGGGTGGAATCGACACGGTGATGTCGGCGAAGGCAGGGGCGAGCGCCCGTTCTCCGGTAAACATTTCTCCCGGAACCGTCGATCGCGTTCGCGTCGTGGTGATCAGCATGTCGACCTTCGGCGACTGCGGAGACGTGTCCGCTACAGGCGTCAGCACATCCTTCGGATGACCGCCACATCCGGGAAGTGCCGCAAGCACTCCACACAGAACAACCCAACGAAGCCAGTTCTTCTGAGCCGACGCCCACCCAACGTTATTTTGACTGCCCACCGATCACCCTCATTCAAAATGCTCAGGTACGGCCCTTCGAGTGCCTTGTCCTAACAGTAGTAGACGCCCACCGCGCAGCGCCGGACGGTGCGCCGGGCGACTCCCGCGACGCTGACCGGTGTTAGCGGTCTGCCGATCCTGGCTTCGGCCGGGGTCACGATCTCGCCCGTCAGGGGGATCGACAGTTGCTCCGCCACCTCAAGCCCGGAAAATCCAACCGCGGCAGCGACAAGCAGTATCCTCACGCGTCTTAACAGGGTCATTGCTTCGCTCCTTTCGCGAGGTGATCCGGAAGCTCGTCGGCGTCCTTGAGCTTGGCCAGATCGACCTTCTGCGCGTTCGTGGTGTTCTTGAAGGTGTAGTCGTCCGCCACGACATCGGTGCCGGTCTTCCAGTCGCTGATCTGGATGCTGTATTGCGGTCCCTGATCGACCTGGGTCGCGGTGATCACGTAGCGGCAAGGGTAGGGGTGGTCGCCCTGGGCGATCCATATCTGCCAGTCGACCTCCTTGGCACGGAAGGCCAGGTGGTCGCATTCGACGCCGCCGATGACGCCGCTTCCGAGGTCCTTGACGTCGGTTACGTCTCGCATCAACTCGTCGTATGCATTGGGCAGCAGCAGGTCCGCGCCCGGTACAGGCCGATGCAGCTTGTCCCGCATTTCGTCGACGAGGTGATCGATCGTGCCGGGAACCTCGGCCTGCGCATAAAGATTGGCATCCTTGCCAAAGAGGGTCGCCGTCTTGCCGTCGAATATCATCTCGACATTGGCAAACCCGCCATGCCGCGTGACGCGGAGCTTGTCGGGGCGGCCCATTTCCATCTTGCCGGAGCTTGCAAGCAGGATCTTCTGATGGTCGGGGGTCACGACCTCCAGGTTGGTGTCATAGGCAAAGGAGATCGCCTTCTGGGAGGCGAGATAGTCGGACATCGCCTTCACCAGCGTCTTGGCGTCGGCTTCGTCGGCACGGGTCACCGACAAGGATCCTGAAACGAACAGGGCGAGCGCCCCAGCCGCAAGCGCGGCCGAGAAACGACGCTGGGATTTTCGTGATGGTCTGGTCATCGACGCATGCCCTCCGGGGCGGATCTTTGCAATCCATCGACTTCTACAGCCGGACGACGGCGAACGCCCGTAACATCTGGTAGGTTCTGTGCCATTGCGGCCCCGATGCATGCGCCGCGCAAGCGTTAACGCGGCTGTAGCACGGCCGAGCCGTGCGGCGGCAACAGCATGGACGCTCGCACTTCGTCCGGTGCGGGCAGGCCAGCCTTTCTAATGTCGGCGATCAGCCTTGCCCGATCCACGGGCTGGAAGTTCCGCGCCTTGAGTTCCGCGACGATGTTGGGAATGAAGTCCGGCCGCATCTCGTTGAAACGGGTCGCTTCCCGACGGGCGTCGTCCATCATACCGGCATCGACGTATATGACGGCGGCAACGGCATGGTAGAGCGGAAACTTCTGGAGGTCGGCCTGCTTGATCTCGACGACCGCGGTGTTGTCGTCGTGCAGCATGTAGGCCGCGAGCGCGCGGGTGCCGTGGTAGTAGCCACCACCGCCGGGGTTGAGGGTAAGGGCGCGGTCGAGCAAGGCCGCCCCACGTTGCCATTCGCCACTCATCGCGACACGCGTACCAAATTCTCCGAGCAGTTCAGTGTCGTTCGGATTGGTCGCTAACGCCTGTTCGCCGACGCGGAGGGCTTCGGGAACCTCCTGATTGAAGAATAATGCCGTCATCAGCGCCTGATGAGCACGGGTGTTGTCCGGATCCAGTTGCACGGCGCGACGGGCTGCCTGCAAGCTGCGATCAATCGGCAGTGACGCGTCGGTGCGCGGATTGAACCGAAAGCGGTCCTCATCGAGATAGATGATGGAGAGCATCGCCCATGCGGTGGCGAAGGACGGATAGCGCGCGACAGCGCTCTCAAGGCACTCGCGCACCTCCAGATGCCGGTTGGCACTTAGTTCCGCACGGTATCCATAGAAGCTCAGCGTGCAGCCATAGGCGCCGAGATCGTCAGGGGGCGGATTGGAGGCGTCCGCTTGAGCCATGATGCCGTAGGGTTGCGCCACGGCGCTCGCCACCTTGTTAGCAACATCCGACTGGATACTGAACAGATCGCCGCTCTTGGTGTCGTTGTCGTAGGTCTGCGACCACAGGATTTCGTCGTTGTCGGTATCAAGCAGGCGCGCTGTCACACGGACGCGGTCACCCGAAACGCGAACGCTGCCCGCAAGAAGAAAGCGAGCGCCCAGCTCGTCGCGGACCTGGGACGCCTCGACCCCCGAAGGCAGGGATTTGGATGTCTCGCGGCCGAAGACCGTGATCTCCTTGAAGCGGGGGAGCGCCGTCAGAAGTTCCTCGGTCAGGCCTGCCGTGTAGAGCGCCGCCTGCGGACCATCGCCAAGATTGGCAAACGGGGCGATGACAAGCGTCGGACCCTCCTCGGGGGATGGTGCTTGGGACGAGGAGCCAAACCGTATGGGCGGCAGATAGGCGGTTAGGGCCAACGCGACAATCACAACGCCGAGCATGACGCTAGCTCCTACACCGAACGGCATCAGTGTCTGCAACTGCAGGCGAGCTGATCGTCGGGGTTCCGGCGCCGCAACGTCGTGGCCGGAGGAGCCTGAGACCTCTTCGTTCCAGACGAAGGATGGCGCGTATCCACCTTTGGGGATGTCAATTCTGATCGGATCATGCTGTCCCGCGACGAGGTAGTAGCGCTCCAGCGAGCGACGCAGTCGTCCCGCCTCGATGCGCACGACAGGATCGTCCTGAGTGAACCCTTCGCTCCGCTTGAAGACCTCTACTGCGATCGAGTAGCCCTTGATCCGCGCCGCACGGTCGGCAAGCGCTTCCTCCGTGACATACGTCAGGAAGGCAGCGCTCCGACCGACGTGGGGGAATTCAGGACTGTTGATGATGCGCTCAAGCTGGGCACGTATATCATCCGGGCTCGGGGCAGGGCGTGACAATGGCGGCGCAGCCTCGCCCCCCGCTGGCAATTCGTTCTGCACGGCTTGCTCCTCACCCGCTCCTGAGGGACTCTTGCTAATGTTATATCACCATTTTCGAATGCAACCTACTGCGGAAGCGGACCTTCGTCCATAACGGCGAGTGCCAGGCACCAAAGCAGATCTTGCAATGAGAAGCGCCCTTTGCTCGCGGCAACAGGTGGCGGAGATCTGCCGAAGCTACGCCGCGCACGGGACCGTATGTTACTGTTACATACCTTGCGCTTTCTAGTCCGCTGCTCACAGGTTGACGGGAGACCTTCCATCCCCAAAGTCAAACCGCAATCGAGGGCAAGACATGCGCAGGTCGAACCGGGTCCTACCGTTGCTTTCCTCAACCATCCTCGCAGTCGCTGCGACGGGGGCCGCCGCCCAGGAACGGCACGCCTACTTCGGACAGACCCATCAGCACACGAGCTGGTCGTCGCTGGACGCCTGCATCATCGGGAACACGGTGACCGGACCGGAAGAGGCCTGCCAGTACTCGATGGGTCAGACCATCAAGCATCCAGCCGGCTTCGACGTGAAGATCAAGACGCCCCTCGATTTCCAGGGCGTCACCGATCACTCGGAATATGTCGGCGTCGTCCGTCTAGCCAATGATCCCACGTCGCCGATCAGCAAGCTCCCGATCGCCGCCAAGCTGAAGGTGACCAAAGACAATAGCGCCACGAAGATTTTCTCGTTTCTCGCGGACAGCATAGCCAGCGGCAAGCCGCTCGACGAGGCGACATTTGCGAATGGATAAAACCGATGGGGAACGGTGTTGAATTCGTAAACGGCTCCTTCAAGGAGCACGCCAAAATCATCGAGGAGGTCGCCGCCCGCGACGAGGGGTTTCGCGACATGTGCGACGACTTCCTGACTGCCCATGACGAGAAACTGCAGTGGGAGCGATCGTCCGCTCCGGAGCGTGATGAGCGCATCGCCGAGTATGAGGAACTCATAGACAGCCTGCGGATGGAGATAGCGCAGGTCCTCGAGCGGGCCGCGGTCGTCCCACTCAAACTGCCACGACGATAGACGCTCACCATTTTGAACAGCGAACCGGGAGTGAGACTAATGTTTAGAATCTTCGAAATGTGCATGGTCGCGGTCGCCGCGAGCCTTCTATCGACATCGCCCGTCTTGGCGCAGGACGCGATCTCAGCACCCGCGCAGAAGACCATCGGTGCAACCAAGTCAAAGATGGTGCCGTCGCTTGCCGTCCTCAATTCCGGAGGTGCCAAGCTGGAGAACGGCAAGCTCACCATGAGTGCCATCTCTCCGACATCGATCGTATTCGCCGACCGCCCGGTGCGCTCCGCGGGTCATGTGCTCACCACCGAATTCATCAAGCAATGGGATGAGGGCGCTGACAGCTTCGCCAAGGATCCGCCAAACGCGACGATATCAGTCCTGAGTTCCAAGGGAGATTCCGTCGCCGATGCGGTTGTCGTCCTGAAGACGCCGAAGATCGAGGGCGGAAACCTGACCTTCGACGTAGCCGTCCTTGAAGGTGACCTTGCCGGAGCTGATGGACCGGCGTCGCTGTTCATCGACTGGTTCGCGGCGCGCGGTCCGTATGGTGGCGTCGCAGTCGGCGGCGGTTTCGCCCACGCTCCGGTCTGGCGTGGCGGTTGGTACGCCCATCCTGGTGCATATTACGGTGCAGGCGTCGTCGCTGGGGCGGCACTTGGTGCCGCGGCCGTTGCCGACCGACCTTACTACTACTATCGGCCACCGGCATGCGGGTACTACCCGTATCCTCCCTGCTACTGAGCCTGCCGCCTGCCGATACGCATGCATCTCATACTATGACGGTGGTCAGGAGGCTCAGGATCGTCTCAATCACGGCCGTGATCACATCGGCGGGCATGGAAGTCGGAGCACAGCACTTGGTGCCCGACTTCGGCGCCCTTGTCAGGGACGCGGAAGCAAGGATTGGTCGTCCGATCACCCCGTTCAGCGTCGCCGGAGTTGCTCGGCGTACCGTCCGCCGCTGCGCCGTCGGCGTCTACTACTGCTGATCGAATTTCGTCGTCTGGTTCAAGGAGAGATCACATGAGGAGAATTCTGTTTGTTGTCGCGGCTGTCGCCATGGCGACGGCGTCAGCCCACGCCGCCGACCCAATCGTCGGTAACTGGAGGACCGAGGCTGGCACCATCGCGGCGATCGGCCCTTGCGGCAGCGGCTACTGCATCGTGCTGAAAACGGGCAAGCACAAGGGCGAGCAGATCGGCACCTTCAAGGGGAGCGGCGGCCACTATGCCGGCAGGATCACCGATCCGGACGCCGGGAAGACCTATGACGGCACGATGACCGTGTCCGGCAATTCCGTGACGATGAAGGGTTGCGTCATGAGGGTGTTCTGCCAGTCGCAGACCTGGCCGCGTATCTGACATTGGCTGGGCGACCGACATTTAGGGGGCCCTGACCGGCACAGGACGGAAGCAGCATGAATTCAAAGTGCTTGATCATCAGGTCCAGGCGGAGCGCCCGGCGGTGCTTGCAAGGGTACATCCACTGTTTAACAAGAGAGAGGACTAAGCATGAAAAGCAGAATAGCCTTTATCGGGGCCGGGGCGCTTGTCGCCTTTCTCAGCCTCTCCGTCGTCGCCCGCGCCGACACCATCAGCTATGCCGACGCCGTCACCACGCTTGCCAAAAGCTGCGGTGAGGACATCAAAAAGGTCTGCAGCGGCCTCAACCTCGGCAACAACGCGATCACCAATTGCCTTCAGAAGAATGCCGCAAAGGTCTCCCCGACTTGCACCTCGACGCTTGCAGGCGTCATCGCTTCGATCAAGCAGCGCCAGGCAGCACAGATCGCCTATTACACGGTCTGCAGGCGCAATATGGCAACCACCTGCAAGGGGGTTAAGGGCGACGGCAACATGCTGTCCTGCCTAGTCAAGGCTGATCGCGTCACCGGGCCCAAATGCAGCCAGGCGATCACCGACGCCGGTTGGCGCTAGAAGCATGTCTGGAACAGGAGAAATGAAAATGTCCGTTCATCGAATTAGCGCCGCTCTTATCGCCGGCATTCTACTTCTGCCCGTTGCCGCTTCCGGCCAGGAAGTATCGCAACAGCGGATCATCGCCAGCCTCGACAATGCCGGCAAGGTCGCACCACAGATCGACGTCATGTTGCTGAAGCAGCAGGCGGCGGCCAATCCTGCAGGAAGTGCCGCAGGCCTGCCGGACTGGAGCAAGCTTGCCCAACTCTCGCAACTCGTCGTGGAGCTCAACTTCGTCAACAACTCAGTCGCGATGGAACCGGAATCCTATCGCACCCTCGGGCTGATCGCCGATGCGCTTCATCATCCCAATCTGGCGCGGTACTCGTTCCTGATCGTCGGACACACAAGCTCGACGGGCGACGCCAAGCATAACCTTCAGCTCAGCGAAGACCGCGCCAATGCCATCAAGGAGGCACTGTCGACGACCTTCGCCATCAAGCCGGAGCGTCTGTTTGCGGTTGGTGCGGGCCAGGAATATCCGATCGATGGGACAAATCCGACTTCGGCCGTCAACCGACGGGTTCAGCTCTTCAATCTCGGCCTGTTGAAGTAGTCGGACTCCCAACCATGCATCGGAGCGAGCAATGACCTGTGAAGTATTCAACAAGCTTTCGCTGCAAACGGCATTGCTCGCCTCGCTGATGGCGGTCGTGCTCTCAATCACACGACAGCCATCGACCTGACGAAGATCAAGACCAGACAAGGTTGACGCGACCGGCCCGTCGCGCGTGGGATAGCAAGGAGATCCGGCTGGCTCTTACCCCAGGTGTCGGCCCGTGAATTCGCGCCGCCGGATTGGCGGCCGCTCTACATCGATTATCTATCTCTGGCGTTCAATACGGCGACGGCTTTCAGTCCGACCTGCCACCACTTACGCCACTTGCGAAGGCGCTCATGATGCTCGAAAGTGGCATCTCGCTGCTGACACTCGTCCTCGTGGCCGCGCGGGCTGTCAATGTCATTCCGTAGCGCCTCCACGGCGATGTGGTCGTCCATTTATGCCGAACATTCCGATCGTAGGTGCTTATATGCCAGTCGACGCCGATCAGCTTTCCACTATGATCAATCAGGCGGTCGCGCCTGCGTTCATGCTTAATGCTGTCGCTGGGATGGTGTCGGTTCTGGTCAATCGGATTGCCGGCGTTACGCAGCGGATTAGAAACCTCCGCGAGATCGACGAAAATGACGTCGCCCGAGCCTGGCTGAAGAAGGAAATCGGGGAGCTGAGGCGACGAGAACTCCTCTTGAACAGCGCATTGCACCTGGCTGTGTTGGCCGGAATTGGCGTGACGTGTCTGCTCCTCTTCGGTTTCGTCGTCGCCTTTTTCGGATACCGTCACGAACCGGGAGCCGCCATATTATTCGTTGCGGCACTCTGCTTGCTGGCGGGGTCGCTCTTCCGGTTCCTGCAGGACATCAGGCTTTCACAAAGCGAGCATGACGACCATCGGAAGAGATGAAGAAGGCTCGACGTCCAGAAGGCGTCGATGTCGTTAAGGGAACGAAGGGCCGAGAACGCTGCTGGCCTACTACTAGGCATTCCTAATACCAAGGCCGAATATACGAAGGCGTCAGCTTTCCTCTTGTGATCGACGCGCGGAAACAGCAGGGCCAGGACAAGGTCCACCCGGGGGCGGGCCGATGCCGCCTACCGCGCACCCGGCAGATCACAGTCGTTCGAGTACCCTAACGGTTTGAGCCCGCCCCATGGTGGCTCACGGGCAGACTTTGCTCTGGCGTTCCATATTTGTTGGTAGTGCAGGAGGCGAAGGTGAATGCAATGACCACGGCTAGTGTGGGAATTGCCGCCAGTTGTAGACGCGATCGGCGCGTTGAGTAGGTTGTCATGTGAGCACCTCGTCGTAATTGCGCGAACCTCACTCTAGTTGTTATTGGCCGATGCCGAAATCATACTGAAGTGTAGATGTGGTTGGCGGTAGGCGACTTTCAGTTTGCCTGGTCCTCTGGCGACGGCCGCCAATTCGCGATGGCTACCAATGCCAAGGGTCCCGCACCTTGTTTTTCTGACTCGATGACTTGCTCTCGCGATCACCGAACCAGCAGATGGCGTGAACCATCTGAGGTTTTTCACGCGGTCTGCTTCACGAAGATGCGATGTGAACGTATGATCCTCCCAAATCGTGGCCCGGGTAGACCGCCAGGGATTCATACAACTGTTGCATACCCCCGCGGAAAGCCATGTGGATCAATGTAGCCTGGTTGATCCCGGAAGCTCCAGTAGCGGCGACCACTTGATCGGCGGTCGGAGCTCAGTACACAGAACGAAACTGGGGCGGCTGAGATCGACACCCGCCAGCGCGTGGATTTTCTGCTGTATCTCGCGGGTGACTCAAGCGGAAACACCTGGATTTGCAGCGCTTACCAAATGGCCAGGGCCATGTCTCAGCCCGGAATAGGGCGGATGACTGTCAGGTAGTTACTCTGGCGTAGGGATGAGGGGACCTGCACAGACTACGGTCTCCAGTCTTCGTCTAGCAGGCAAACGGTCCAGTCGCGTCTTCACATCTGAGTGGGAGTGCTCGCAGCTGTCGTACGGAAGGTTCCCGACTGCCTGGGGATCCCCGAGTCGATCGAATCTGTATCGAGGTGAGGTCGATTTGGGAGCGAAGGCGGCTGGGAATGCAGCGCGCGCTCGGCCTCCCCTTGTATGTCGCCAATCCGTGTGTTAAATACTGAACCATATGGTTCAGTATATGCCGACCCGCTTCGATGTCTCGTTCGCCGCGCTCTCGGACGCCACCCGACGCGGCGTTCTAGAGGAGCTCGGGCGTGCAGACGCTTCGATCACGGACCTTGCCGAGAAGTTCCACATGACTCTCACGGGCATGAAGAAGCATGTCGGCGTCTTGGAGCAGGCGGGGCTCGTCACCACGGAAAAGGTCGGGCGCGTGCGAACCTGCAAGCTCGGCCTGCGCCGACTGGAGGAAGAGGCGGCATGGATCGAGAGGTACCGCCAGCTCTGGAACGCACGCTTCGACGAGCTGGAAATGGTTGTCGAGGAATTGAAACGGAAGGAGAAGGCCGATGGACTCAAGAAGAGAGAGTGAGCCTACCCCCATGAAGAACCACACGATGGTGGAGCGGAAGTCCGAGCGTGAGCTAGTCGTTACGCGAATCTTCAACGGCCCGGCGCGCATCGTGTTCGAGGCGTGGACCAAACCCGAGCTGTTCAAGCGGTGGTGGGCACCGAAGTCGATGGGCGTGCCTCTGCTTTCCTGCGAGATGGATGTTCGTGTCGGCGGCGGCTACCGTGTTGCGTTTGGGCACGATGCCTCAAGCGCTATGGAATTCTTCGGCAAATACATCGAAGTGATACCGAACACGCGCCTCGTCTGGACGAATGAGGAAAGTGATGACGGTTCCGTGACCACGGTGACCTTCGAGGAAAAAGGTGACAAGACGCTGCTGGTCCTGCACGAACTCTATCCCTCGAAGGAAGCTCTCGACGACGCCATCGCCGGGATGGAGGGTGGGATGTCCGAGCAGTTCGAGCAGCTGGACGAACTCCTCGTCATCCTGGGCACGAGCGTGGGACGGTCATGAGTCGTCGATCTCGCGGTCGGCAGCCTGGTTCTTCACCACGCGGAAAAGAATCCCGACGAGGTCGTCACCACCCTCGAGCGGTCGGCGGAGTCGTCGAAACGGCGCTCGCCGCCGCCTCATCTGGTTCGGAGACTTAAATTCAGCAATGAAAACGACGATCCCGACTCCAGACGTATGCGGCGACAGGCGTCTCTTTTCTAGGTATTTGATTTTACTTCGTTAATTTGTGTGGTTGCAGCGAGTCAGCATCATGTTGCTGCGAAAACGACGGGCTCAATGCATTTCCGCTGGCCAGCCGCCGGCATCGGCCGGTCTGGTCGCATTCACCGCCATCTCGATGAGGTCATACCCGGCCATTGCGCCGATTAGCTTTATGATGATGATCGCCGCTCCCAGAAGAGCAAAAGTCATGATTATTCTGTCGCTTTTCTTCACGTCCCGTCCCCCAACGCCTCGTGAAACTGCGTCTTGCGCAGCAAGCGGCAGTATATCGGGTTTGCTATCGAGCGCTATGGGCGTGTTCAGGCTGCCAATCTTCCGGCAGCTACAAGCAAAAGACCGCCAGCTGTTGCTTCGATCCATCTCCGGCGGCGATCATTGAAGCCGCCGCGTGTCCCGACCGCTGCAATCACGAAGCTGAGGGTGGCGTAGACGATGCCACACAACCCGATGAAAATTGCCGAAAGGACAGATGCCTGCAGCGCGATGTTTCCTTCATGTTGCATGAATTGCGGCAGGATGGCGAAATAAATCATCATGCCTTTTGGGTTGAGGAAGGCCGTCAGGAAGCCTCGTTGAAGCTGGTTTGTAGGGGCTCCCGCCGACAGTGTCATCCTGCCGCCTTTCATCGATGACGTGATGAGCTGGAATGCGAGATAGAGCAGATAGGCAACGCCCAGCCAGCGAAGAGCCGTAAAGAGCGCAGGCGAGGCCGCAATGATGGCAGCAACGCCCAATGCCACAAGAGCCGAGTGCACCATATAACCGATGCAAACCCCTGCCGTTGAACGCAACCCGGCAGATACACCGCCTGATAGGGTTTGCGATGCCACGAACAGCATGTCCGGTCCGGGGGTGCAGATGAGAGGCAAGACCGTGGCTGCAAAGAGAAGCAAACTTGTGTTTTCCATGACTGGCATCGTAGAAGCAAACGCCCGCAATTGGGTTGCGAAGAAGCCAATTTTATTGGAAAAATTGGCATTGAAACTCCGATTGCTCGAATTATTGGTGCGAAATGCCAATACGTCTGGATGAGATCGATAAGCGTATATTGCATGCCCTGCAGCGCGATGGACGCCTTCAGAACATCGAGTTGGCAAAGGAAGTGGGCTTGTCTCCGTCGCCCTGCTTGCGGCGGGTCAAGCTCCTCGAGGAGGCCGGCATCATCGATCGCTATGTGGCGGTGCTCAATCCGGTCAAGGCGGGGCTACCCCTCTCGATGTTCGCTCGCGTCTGGCTGACGGCTCAGGACGCCGAAACCATCGACCATTTCATGGACGCAATGAAGAAATTGCCGCAGGTGATGGAGTGCTACATCATGCTGGGAGAAAGCGACGCGCTATTGCGCGTCGTCGTCTCGGATCTTGATGACTACCGGCAATTTCAGTCGACACACCTCACGAGGGTCAACGGCATCCAGAACGTCAAGACGGACGTACCAAGCCAGATCGTAAAACAGACCTACGCACTGCCTTTGCGCTAGAGCTGGCTTCTCGTGCATGAGAGACGCGTGAATGGCGATGAGAGGCGTCAGGCGGCGTTCAGCTCCGCGATCTCGCCGTGCCGTGCCAGGAGGCGAGGGGAGGTCATGTCGCCGGTTTCTTCGTCGACCATGACCGCATAGGCGGCCACGCCGATGAAGCGCGCGGACATGGAGGCGGCGATCTTCTCGGCGCTGGCGGCGCTCGACGCCTGCCGCATTTCCCCGGGAACCAGATTTCCGCGGTTCTTCTTATAGGGAAGGATAATAAATTTTTCGCCGGATGCCATTGTGTTTGCCCTGATTTGTTCACACAATGTTCTTGTTCGCTGCAAGTGTCAATATGGTTAATGGCAATTGCCGCGGCATTTCCCAAATGCACATTAAAAAACCCGCCGGCTGCGTCACAGCCGACGGGTTTTGATTGTCGCATGGTCTGCTCAGTGCAGGATCTGGCTCAGGAACAGCTTGGTGCGTTCGTGCTGCGGGTTTTCGAAGAATTCCTTCGGCGAATTCTGCTCAACGATCTGTCCCTGGTCCATGAAGATCACCCGGTTGGCGACCTGGCGGGCGAAGCCCATTTCGTGGGTGACGCAGAGCATGGTCATGCCCTCTTCGGCCAGACCCACCATGGTATCCAGTACTTCCTTGATCATTTCCGGGTCGAGCGCTGAGGTCGGCTCATCGAACAGCATGATCTTCGGGTTCATGCAGAGCGAACGGGCGATCGCTACGCGCTGCTGCTGACCGCCTGAAAGCTGTCCGGGATACTTCTTCGCCTGCTCCGGGATCTTGACGCGGGTCAGGAAGTGCATAGCGACTTCTTCGGCCTGCTTCTTCGGCATCTTGCGCACCCAGATCGGCGCCAGCGTGCAGTTTTCCAGGATCGTCAGATGCGGGAAGAGGTTGAAATGCTGGAATACCATGCCGACTTCGCGGCGCACTTCGTCGATCTTTTTCAGGTCGTTGGTGAGTTCCACGCCATCGACGATGATCTGACCCTTCTGGTGTTCTTCCAGGCGGTTGATGCAGCGGATCATCGTCGATTTGCCTGAGCCGGACGGGCCGGCGATGACGATGCGCTCGCCGCGCATGACCTTGAGGTTGATGTCGCGCAGCACGTGGAAATCGCCGTACCACTTGTTCATGTTGATCATTTCGACCGCGACTTCCGTATCGGAAATGGTCAGTTTTTTCAGTTGGGCGTCAGCCATATTTTTATCCCTCAGTTCTTATCGTTTGTGGCCCGTGTCGAGATGGCGTTCCATGAAACCTGAATAGCGCGACATGCCGAAGCAGAACAGCCAAAATATGAAACCGGCGAAAACGAGACCCGTAACAGGCGTCACGGCGCTCGCCCAATTGGCATCCGAGAAGTTCTGACGGACGATGCCGAGCAGATCGAACATACCAATGATCGCCACCAGTGACGTGTCCTTGAACATGCCGATATAGGTGTTGACGATGCCTGGGATGACCAGCTTGATCGCCTGCGGCAGGACGATCAGTCGCATTTTCTGCCAATAGCCGAGGCCGAGCGAGTCGGCGCCTTCGAACTGACCCTTCGGTATGGCCTGAAGACCGCCGCGGATGACTTCGGCCATATAGGCCGAGGTGAAAATCGAGACACCGACTATTGCGCGTAGCAGCTTATCCACCGTCCAGCCCTGCGGCATGAACAATGGCAGCATATAGCTGGCCATGAACAGCACGGTGATCAACGGCACGCCGCGGATGACCTCGATGAAGATCACGCATAGCATGCGGACGACAGGCATTTGCGAGCGGCGTCCGAGCGCAAGCAGGATGCCGAATGGGAAGGATACCGCGATTGCGACGAAGGAGATCACCAGGGTCACCAGCAGGCCACCCCATCTCTCCGTTTCCACGGTCTGGAGGCCGAAGCCGCCATGGAGCAGAAAGAACGAGATGACCGGCAGCACGAAGAATGCCAGGATCGCGTTCAATCCTTTCCTGGGAATTGACGGCATCAGCAGCGGCACGAAGGCAATGATCATCAGGATGGCGACAAGCACAGGCCGCCAGCGTTCGTCCGGCGGATAGAGGCCGAACATGAAGATGATGAATTTCGAGCGGACGAAAGCCCAGCAAGCGCCGCTCCAGCCGTCCGGCTGGGTTCCGCCTTGAACGGTCGTCGCGCAGAATGTGCGATCGGTTCCGCTCCAGACCGCCTTCACGAACAGCCAGTCGACCAGATGCGGGATCGCCCAGACAAGGAGGGCGATGGCGAGCAAGGTCAGAACGACGTCCTTCGGTGTGGCGAAAAGATTTGTCTTGATCCAATGCCATGCGCCTTTCTCGCTGGCCGGTGCAGGTAGCGCCGGGAGAAGGGTCTTGCTGACGAGGCTTTGATTTACGTCGGGCATCTTATCTCTCCACCAGAGCCATCTTGGCGTTGAACCAGTTCATGAAGAGCGACGTTGCGATGCTCAAGGCGAGATAGATGACCATCCATATGATCACGACTTCGACCGCGCGGCCGGACTGATTGAGGATCACGCCGCCGACGGCGACGAGATCGGCATAGCCGATGGCGATCGCGAGCGAGGAGTTCTTGATCAGGTTAAGATATTGGCTCGTCAGGGGCGGAATGATGATGCGCATTGCCTGCGGAATGACCACAAGCCTGGTGATGGCCGACGCGCGAAGCCCGAGCGCACCCGCCGCTTCCGATTGGCCTTTTGCTACACCGCGAATACCGGCGCGCACGATTTCGGCAATATAGGTTGCGGTATAGAGAGATAACGCGAGCAGAAGTGCGATGAACTCCGGTCCCACGACGAATCCACCCGTCAGGTTGAATTTGCCGGCTACGGGATAGTCGAAGGAGAGCGGCAGACCTGCCGCGAGGAAGGTCAATAGCGGCAGACCGATCAATATGCCGATCGATACCCAGATGGTATGGAATTGCTGGCCGGTCGCCGCCTGACGCTTATGCGCCCAGCGCGCCAGGAAAAATACCGCCACGATGGCGACAACCAAGGCAAGGCCGACGGCCTCCATGCCCGTGCCGAAAATGGGGCGGGGGAATGCGAGGCCACGGTTGCTGAGATAGCTGGAGAATGGCAGATGCACGGCATCTCGCGCCTGTGGCAGCAGCACCAGAACGCCGCTGTACCAGAAGAAGATGACGAGAAGGGGCGGGATGTTGCGGAAGAGTTCGACATAGGCTTGGGAAAGCTTCGCGATCAGCCAATTGCCTGAAAGCCTGCCGATGCCGATGATGAAGCCGACAATCGTTGCGCAGACGATACCGACCACCGAAATGAGAAGCGTATTAAGCAGACCGACGAGGAGCGCTTGGGTATTGGTGGAATCGCTCGAATAGGGAATCAGTGCCTGTCCCAGATTGAAGCCGGAGCGGCCTTCGAGGAAGTCGAAGCCGAAGGATCGGTTCAATGCCCGCAGATTGTCGAGCGTATTCTCGATGATGAACCAAATGACACCTACGAGAATGATGATGGTGACGGCCTGGTAAAACACCCCTCTGACTTTGGTGTTGTATAGCGCAGATACAAATGATCGCTCGCCGCCAGGCGAATTTACAGTAATTGCCATGCAGAATTTTTCCCCAGTGTGCCTGTTTCAGGCTTGTTTTCTTGAGGAGAGAAAGGCGGCAAGCCGCCTTTCTCCAAAAGTCGAGCCGTTCGCGGCTTAGCGGACTGGAGGCGCGTACTGGATACCGCCCTTGTTCCACAGAGCGTTGAGACCGCGTGCGATCTTCAGCGGGCTGCCTGCACCGATGTTGCGATCGAAGACTTCGCCGTAATTGCCCACGCCCTTGACGATATTATAGGCCCAGTCATTGGTCAGGCCGAGGTCGGTGCCGATCGTCGAGCCCTGTTCGACGCCGAGGAAACGCTTGATATCCGGGTTTGCCGAATTCTTCATCTCGTCGACGTTCTTCTGCGTGATCCCGAATTCTTCGGCGTTCACAAGCGCATAGGCGGTCCAGCTGACGATGTTGAACCACTGGTCGTCACCCTGGCGAACGGCCGGGCCGAGTGGCTCCTTGGAGATGATTTCCGGCAGGACGATGTTGTCGTCGGGGTTCTTCAGCGTCAGACGCGTCGCATAGAGGCCGGACTGGTCGGTGGTGTAGACATCGCAACGACCGGAGTCGTAGGCGGTATTGATTTCCTCGAGCTTGTCGAAGACCACCGGATTATACTGAAGATTGTTGGTCTTGAAGTAGTCGGCGAGGTTCAATTCCGTCGTCGTGCCGGACTGGACGCATACGGCTGCGCCGGAAAGTTCCAGAGCCGACTTCACGTTCAGTTCCTTGCGAACCATGAAACCCTGGCCGTCATAATAGGTGACGGGGCGGAACTTGAGACCGAGCGCGGTGTCGCGGTTGATCGTCCAGGTCGTGTTGCGCGACAGCACGTCGATTTCGCCGGACTGCAGAGCCGTGAAGCGGTCCTTGGCGCTGAGGGGGGTGTACTTCACCTTGCTCGGATCGCCGAAGACTGCCGAAGCGACGGCTTTGCAGAAGTCGATGTCGAAACCGGCCCAGTTCCCGGATGCATCGGGCTGTGCGAAGCCAAGAAGGCCCGTGTTCACGCCGCATTGAATAAAGCCCTTGGCCTTCACATCGCTCAGCGTCGAAGCCGACGCACCCGAAGCGGTGTATGCCAAAGCTGCCGCTCCGAGGAATACGGATAGAGCAATCTTTTTCATCTTTCCCAACCTTTGTCTATTGTTTTATAGTTAAAGCGTATCGCGCCCGAAGGTTCTCGGAGAACCATGTTCCTCACTCTCCCGGTGCGAGTGATCCTATCACAGTCGCAAATGCATTTATGGTCAAGACATCGCCCGAATTATTGAGGAATAATTCGGCATTTTCGCTTGTTTCGGCTTGCGAATGGGCGCTTGGCGTCTATTTAGGCAGCGTTTTGCCAAAAAACTGCGCAAAAATAGGGTGTTGTTCCGCTATTCCGGTATTTCAGCATGTAGGCAATATGGGTATTTGCTGAGTTGTTCGGGGTTGACCCCATCGGGCTTGGCAGCCACAAATCGAAGTCCCCACAGCGCCAAAGGCATATCCAGACATGAAAGACAAAGACACATCGCTGCAAAACGCCGGCATCAACACGCGTTTGTCCCACATCGGTTATTCGCCCTCAGATTTCCACGGTTTCGTCAATCCGCCGGTCGTGCATGCCTCGACGGTGCTGTTTCCGAACGCGCGGACCATGGAGATGCGCGACCAGAAATATACCTATGGCACGCGCGGTACGCCGACGACCGATGCGCTCTGCGATGCCATCGATGCGCTGGAGGGATCGGCGGGAACAATCGTTGTGCCGTCGGGGCTTGCGGCGATCACCGTGCCGTTCCTGGCCTTTCTGTCTGCCGGCGACCATGCGCTGATCGTCGATTCGGTCTACGGGCCGACGCGCATCTTCTGCGATACCATGCTGAAGCGCCTCGGCGTCGAGATTGAGTACTACGACCCGCTGGTCGGCGCTGGCATCGAGCAATTGATCAAGCCGAATACCAAGCTGGTGCATACCGAGGCGCCGGGCTCCAACACCTTTGAAATGCAGGATATTTCGACAATTTCGACCGCCGCCCACCGGCATGGCTGCGTCGTCACCATGGACAATACCTGGGCGACACCGCTTTATTTCAAGCCGCTGGATCACGGCGTCGACATCTCCATTCATGCGGCGACGAAATATCCGGCTGGTCACTCCGATATTCTGATGGGGACGGTGTCCGCCAATGCGGCCCATTGGAACCAGTTGAAGGAAGCCAATATTCAGCTCGGCATCTGCGGCGCGCCGGACGATGCTTACCAGGTGCTGCGGGGCTTGCGCACTATGGGCGTGCGTCTGGAGCGGCATCAGGAGAGCGCGCTTGCCATCGCGCAATGGCTTGAGGGCCGGGAGGACGTCGCACGCGTGCTGCATCCGGCATTGCCAAGTTTCCCGAGCCATGAGCTTTGGAAGCGCGACTTCAAGGGATCGAGCGGCATCTTCTCCTTCGTGCTAGCTGTCGGCAGCCCGGATAAATTCAGGGCCAAGGCGCATGCCTTCCTCGACGCTCTCCGGATTTTCGGTCTCGGCTATTCCTGGGGCGGTTACGAGAGCCTCGCGGTGCACGTCAATCTCAACGACCGGCGCATCTGCAAGGCGCCGCCGGAAGGACCGGTACTGCGCCTGCAGATCGGACTTGAGGATGTCGCCGATATCAAGGTCGATATCGAAAAGGGTCTCGCTGCGGCGAAAGAAGCCTGATCAGCCGATGGCGTGATAGCCGTAGACCCAATCCAGATCCGCCGCGAGGCTTTGCGGCGGGCGCATGGACAGAACAAGATCGCGGGCCATCCGCACAGGTCCACGGGCATGATAGGCAAAATGATTGAAGGCTGCGCGCTGACGCAGGCGCGCAATGCGCGGTGTTCGATGCTTTTCGAAGAGATCGAGCGCTTCGATGAGGGGGCGTGACGCCACCATGCCGGCGAGTTCGAAGGCATCCTCAATCGCCATGGCAGCGCCTTGTGCCGCAAAGGGCATCATCGCATGAGCCGCATCGCCGATTAATATGACATCCTTGCCATTGTGCCAGCGGCCGGCGCTCGCTTCGTAGAGCGGCCAGAAGGTGGCTTTCTCCTGTTGTTCGAGCATTGTCCTGATGTTGTCGTTCCAGCCTGAGAAGCGGCTCAGAAGATGCTCGCGTTGCGCCTTGGTGCCTGCGGCGTTCCAATCATGGCTCGCACTGCTTCCGGAGATGTTTGCCACGATGTTGAAAGCGGCATTCTCCTTGATCGGATAGCTGACGAGATGTGCCGAAGGACCGAGAAACGCCGTAACGCTCGTTCTGTCGAGGACTCTGGACGCCAGCGCCTCGGGGATGGTGAAGCGCCAGGCGATATTGCCCGAGAAATGCGGCGAGGGGCCGTCCGGTACCAGCGTGCGCACCTTCGACCAGACGCCATCGGCACCAATGATCAGATCCGCTTCCTCACCGATCGTCGCATCAAGCGCTTGTTTGTTTGTTGCATCGATGGGCTGGCCGAGATGCAGGGTGCAGAGCGGATTGGTCATTACTGCGTCGAGAAGCGCCTTTTGCAGCGTCGCGCGATGAACGGCGCCGTAAGGAGACCCCCAACGCTCTCTGGCGAAGCTGCCGCAGGGCACTGACGCGATTAACCGCAAGGATGAACCGGAGACCAGCCGCACCTCTTTTGGCTCCAACCAGACGGGCTGAAGTGCGTCGAGTACCCCGAGCGTGTTAAGAATGCGGGATGCATTGGGGGAAATTTGCAGGCCGGCACCGACCTCGGTCAGTGCTTCGGCCTGTTCGAAGATTACGGCGCGAACGCCGTGTCTTGCCAGAGCCAGCGCAGCGGTAAGGCCGGCTATTCCGGCGCCAATGATCGCGGCGGTCTTGATCGGCATTCAGTTATGTCCGATCCGGTCTCCGAGAATCAGGCGGCCTTGAAATGGAAGACGCAGCCGGCCGGATTGGTTTCGTCCGCCTTCAGCGACGGATTGTAGCGATAGAGCGTCGAGCAGTAGGAGCAGACCTTCTCGCTTTCATCGCCCATGTCGATGAAGATATGCGGATGATCGTAGGGGACAGAGGCACCGGTGCACATGAATTCCTTGACGCCGATCTCGATCACGCGGTGTCCGCCGTCGTTCTGGAAATGAGGAATATTGTGGCCGGCCATGATGATCTCCGAATGCGTCTTGCCTTAGATGGCATGAATGTTGCGCCAGACTTGATAGCCCTCTTTATAATCCTTCTTATCGAATGTGTAGTGCGAAAGTCCGGCTCGGCGCACAGATTTTCGCGAACGCGGGGTTCACCTGATATTGCCGATAAAATAAGGTCCGCAACAAAAGAGACGATGTTCACGAAGATCTTGCCATGAATCTGAATAGTCCCGCCTTTTCCTATTTCATCCATGACGGGCTGAAACTGGCCTATTTCGACGAGGGCGAACCCGATGGCGCGCCGGTGCTGCTGATTCATGGCTTTGCCTCAACCGCGATCGCCAATTGGGTCAATCCGGGGTGGCTCAAATCGCTGAGCGAGGCGGGTTATCGCGTCATCGCCATCGACAATAGAGGCCATGGCCTGAGCGACAGACCCTATGACGCCGATGCTTACCATCCCTGGGTCATGGCCGAGGACGCGGTCGCTCTGCTCGATCATCTCGGCATCCCCGAGGCCCATGTCATGGGATATTCCATGGGCGCACGCGTCTCCGCTTTCTTGGCCATCGCCCATCCCGATCGTGTCCGCTCACTGGTATTCGGCGGACTCGGCATTGGCATGGTCGATGGTGTCGGCGACTGGGATCCGATCGCGGATGCACTGCTGGCGCCATCGGTTGACGACGTCACGCATCTGCGCGGCCGCATGTTCCGTGCCTTCGCCGATCAGAACAAGAGCGATCGCCTGGCGCTCGCCGCCTGCATCAGGGGCTCGCGCGATCTGGTTGCCAAGGAAGATGCGGCAAAGATCGAGGCGCCGACCCTGATCGGCGTCGGCACCAAGGATGACATCGCCGGTTCGCCCCAGGAGCTCGCGGCGCTGATGCCACATGCCGAAGCGTTGGATATCCCGAACCGCGACCACATGCTCGCCGTCGGAGACAAGGTATTCAAGCAGGCCGTCCTCGACTTCTACGAACGCCTCGCCAATCAATAGACTGGGTCATTTCCCGGTGAAATGCGGTTTGCGCCGCGCGGTGAAAGCTGCGCGGCCTTCGGCATAATCGGCGCTGTCGAAGGTCTCGGCGCCGATGACCTCCGCCTCGCGCAGTAGGTCGCTATCCTGCTCGATCACAGCGCGAACCGCTAGCTTCGAGGCATGCAGTGCGATCGGCGCATTGGCGGCAATCGCATGGGCAAGAGCCGAGACTTCGCCGTCGAACGCGTCCGCTGCGATCTCTTCCAGCAGGAAGCCGGCCGCGACCATCTTGTCGGCCGACATCGGCGCGCCGGTGAAAAGCGTGACCTTGGCCATCTGCGGCCCAAGCGCGTTGACGATGTCTTGCACCGCGTCGGCAGGGTAGGCGATGCCGAGGCGCACGGCGGGCACGGAGAAGCGCGCGCCTTCCTCGGCGACGCGCAGATCACAGGCCGCGGCGATACCAAAACCGCCGCCGTAACAGATACCGCGGATCGCCGCGATGGTCGGCACCCGGCAATGGCGGATCGCTGTGAAGGCGTCACTGTTCAGCGCCTCATAGACGACGGCGGTTTCGGCATCCTTGCGCAAGCTGTCGAATTCGCTGATATCGGCGCCGGTCGAAAAATCCTGGGCCGCACCGCGAATGACGATCACGTGTGCGTGTGCCTCGTCGGTCAAAATACGGATGGCCTGCGGGATGGCGCGCCACATTGCCGCGGTGACGGCGTTCTTGCGGCCAGGATTATCAATGGTAAGTGTACCGATGGCGTCGCTACAGGTAGCGCGCAGAAAACCGCCAGCAAAATTATGCTCAAAACTCATGCGCGCCTGACCCATTTATGTTGTCGGACTTTTACTCTATATAATGTTTCACCGACAGGAAATCAGGAGACCGCCAATGGTCGCAGCAACGGACATTCGCCAGGTCGAAGGCTTAGGCTCGGTAAAAGTCGTCGATCCCATCTGGGACAGCGTGCGCGAAGAAGCCCGCGCAGCCGCCGATAGGGATCCGCTTTTGGCCGCCTTCCTCTATTCCACGATCATCAATCACCGGTCGTTGGAAGAATGCGTCATCTATCGCATTTGCGAACGTCTCGATCATCCGGACATGCAAGGCATCCTGCTGCGCCAGACCTTTGAGGAAATGCTGGCCGATTGGCCGGAATGGGGTGCGATCCTGCGGGTCGACATTCAGGCGGTCTATGACCGCGATCCTGCTTGCCTGCGTTTCATGGAGCCCGTTCTCTATTTCAAAGGCTTCCACGCGCTGCAGACCCATCGTCTCGCGCATTGGCTTCTCAATCGCGGCCGCCGTGATTTCGCGCTCTATCTGCAGAGCCGTTCCTCCAGCGTTTTCCAGACGGATATCAACCCGGCTGCGCGCATCGGCAAGGGCATCTTCCTCGATCACGCGACCGGCCTGGTGGTCGGCGAAACGGCCGTCATCGGCGATAACGTCTCGATCCTGCATGGCGTTACTCTCGGCGGCACCGGCAAGGAAGGTAGCGACCGCCATCCGAAGATCGCCCATGGTGTGCTGATCGGCGCGGGCGCAAAGATTCTCGGTAATATCCAGATCGGCCATTGTTCGCGCATTGCTGCCGGCTCGGTAGTGCTGAAGGAAGTGCCGCCGAAGACGACGGTGGCCGGTGTGCCGGCCAAGGTGGTCGGTGAAGCCGGCTGTTCGGAACCGTCCCGCTCCATGGATCAGATCCTTGCCGAGCAGGTGGTCGTTGACCAGATCATGGGCGCCGGAATCTAAGGAAAACCACCTGATTTTCAGGGATTTGCGGCGCCAGCAAGGGCTGAAGGCGCGCTTCCGGTCTTTACACCGCCGCTTTTCCTATGCAAGAACCGGCCAACTTGAGAATCCTCACGGAGATGAATTGTGAAGCCTGACGAAATCAAGAAGCTCGACGCCTACTTCAAACGCACGTTCAACCCGCAGATCGTGGTCAAAGCCCGCCCGCGCAAGAACGATTCCGCGGAAGTCTATCTTGGCGAAGAGTTCCTGGGCGTTGTCTACATCGACGACGAAGACGGCGATCGTTCCTACAACTTTTCTATGGCCATCCTGGACGTCGATCTCTAATCGATACTTCGATTTCTGATCGACATTTCGACTATCTGGCCGCCATTTCGGCCCCTGGTTGATCCCTCAATTTCCAAGATCAAGCTGATATCAAGAAGCCGCATTTTCACCGAAATGCGGCTCTTTTATTGAGTAATCGCTCGGAAACGGCCAAAATGCCCGCCATTTTGGCCCAGATTTGGCTCATCTGCGGCGGGAATTCAGATTTTTCCGTCGAAACTGAATATTTCTCTCGAAGCCTGAAGTTGCAGTCTGCTTGATATATTTTAGCGAAAACAGGAGGATGCCCCCGGCCTTCTTCATGCATCTGCCCTTCTTCTTCGAAAATACAATCTTAAGAGGATATTGCGTCGCACAAGGCTACTTGACTATTTGTGCGTCGCATTTAGATTTTGTTCCAGTAAACCGGCCATCGGCCAAACAACACAGGGACGGAGAAACATGTTCAATTTCGATGAAGCGAACAAGAAGGGCAAGGAAGCCATGGACACGGCGCTGAAGAGCTATTCCGATGTCACCAAGGGTTTCCAGGCGATTGCCGCTGAAGCTGCCGAATATTCCAAAAAGTCTTTCCAGGACGGTGTTGCGCATTTCGAGACGCTGGCCGGTGTCAAGAGCTTCGAAGCTGCTTTCGAACTGCAGAGCAGCTTTGTGAAGTCGTCCTATGAAAACTTCGTCACCGAAGCGACCAAGATGAGCGAAATGTATGCTGATCTCGCCAAGACCGCTTACAAGCCCTACGAAGCCCCGGTTGCCGCTGCTGCGAAGGCTGCTGGCAAGGCCGCCGCTTCCGTCACGCCTGCTGCATAAGCGCTTCGCTTAAGGACAGTGATTCCAGAGAGACCGGCTGCGCGACGCGCGGCCGGTCTTTTACGTTTCCGATTGCGACTTTCAGCCCGTTCGTGGGCGCGACTTTTTTGATGATGGCCCGCTTTGGCAACGAATTGTGATTGCAGTGTCCGGTGGGGGGCTTAAAATCACACCAATATGAACTAAGTTAGGGGTTCGGATATCCGGCCCGACAGAGTTAGTTGCCTAATCCAGTTTGCCAAGTCGGAATGCGATAGCTTCTGCCGGATGATTTGAGGAATGAATGAAATGATCGCTGAGCCGATCCGGATGCAAAACGACAGCGAAAGGAACGGGGACAACGGAAATCGCGGGACCTCGGTGATCACGCGCACCAAGCCCAAAACCAAGAAACCCAACCTCTACCGCGTGCTGCTTCTAAACGACGACTATACGCCCATGGAGTTTGTGATCCATATCCTGGAGCGTTTCTTCCAAAAGGATCGAGAGAGTGCCACCCGCATTATGCTTCATGTCCACAATCACGGCGTCGGCGAATGCGGGATATATACATATGAAGTAGCCGAAACGAAGGTGAGCCAGGTGATGGATTTTGCCCGGCAGCACCAGCATCCGCTGCAATGTGTTATGGAAAAGAAGTGAGGATCTGAACGTGCCAACATTTTCGCCTAGTCTTGAGAAGGCGCTGCATCAGGCACTGACCTACGCGAACGAGCGGCATCACGAATATGCCACGCTGGAACATCTGCTATTGGCTTTGGTTGACGACGCCGATGCCGCAGCTGTCATGGGCGCGTGCAATGTTGATCTCGACGCGCTCCGTAAGACGCTGACTGAATACGTCGATAATGAACTTTCAAATTTGATCACTGGTTATGACGAGGACTCAAAGCCCACATCCGGCTTCCAGCGCGTCATCCAGCGTGCCGTTATCCATGTCCAATCCTCGGGCCGCGAGGAAGTGACTGGCGCTAACGTTCTCGTCGCGATCTTTGCGGAACGGGAAAGCCATGCGGCCTTTTTCCTGCAGGAACAGGAAATGACCCGCTACGATGCGGTCAACTACATCTCTCACGGCATCGGCAAGCGGCCGGGTTCCTCCCAGACCCGTACGCCGCGCGGCGCCGAAGAGAGCGAATCGGAAAGCAAGCCGACCTCCCGCGGCGAGCAGGAAGAGGGTAACAACAAGAAGCAGCAGGATGCGTTGAAGGCCTACTGCGTCAATCTCAACGAGAAGGCCAAGAGCGGCAAGATCGATCCGCTGATCGGCCGTCATTCGGAGGTCAGCCGCACTATCCAGGTGCTCTGCCGCCGTTCGAAGAACAATCCGCTCTATGTCGGTGACCCCGGCGTCGGCAAGACCGCGATCGCCGAAGGTCTTGCCAAGCGCATCGTCGAGGGCAAGGTTCCGGAGGCTTTGGCCGACGCGACCATCTTTTCGCTCGACATGGGCACGCTGCTGGCCGGTACCCGTTATCGCGGCGATTTCGAAGAGCGTTTGAAGCAGGTCGTCAAGGAGCTGGAAGAGTATCCGGGCGCCGTGCTGTTCATCGATGAGATCCATACCGTCATCGGCGCCGGGGCAACCTCCGGCGGCGCGATGGATGCATCGAACCTGCTGAAGCCGGCTCTGTCTTCGGGTGCGATCCGCTGCATCGGTTCGACCACCTACAAGGAATACCGTCAGTTCTTCGAGAAGGACCGGGCGCTTGTCCGCCGCTTCCAAAAGATCGACGTCAACGAGCCGAGCATTGAGGATGCCATCGAAATCATGAAGGGCCTGAAGCCCTATTTCGAAGAGTATCACCACTTGCGCTACTCGAACGACGCCATCAAGTCGGCGGTCGAACTGTCGGCTCGTTACATCTCCGACCGCAAGCTGCCGGACAAGGCGATCGACGTCATCGACGAAACCGGTGCGGCGCAAATGCTGCTCCCGCCGTCGAAGCGCCGCAAGCTGATCACGGAGCGGGAGATCGAGGTAACGATCGCCACGATGGCCCGCATCCCGCCGAAGACGGTGTCCAAGGACGACGAGATGGTTCTCGCCAATCTTGAGCAGGAGCTGCGTTCGGTCGTTTACGGTCAGGATACGGCAATCGAAGCTTTGTCGACCTCGATCAAGCTCGCGCGTGCGGGCCTGCGCGAGCCGAACAAGCCGATCGGCTGCTACGTCTTCTCCGGCCCGACAGGCGTTGGTAAGACGGAAGTTGCCAAGCAGCTTGCTTCTTCGCTCGGCGTCGAGCTGCTGCGTTTCGACATGTCGGAATATATGGAGCGTCACACGGTTTCCCGTCTGCTCGGCGCACCTCCCGGCTATGTCGGCTTCGATCAGGGTGGCTTGCTGACCGACGGTGTCGACCAGCATCCACATTGCGTCGTCCTGCTCGACGAGATCGAGAAGGCGCATCCGGATATCTTCAATATCCTGTTGCAGGTGATGGACCATGGCGCACTGACCGACCACAACGGCAAGAAGATCGACTTCCGCAACGTCATCCTGATCATGACGACCAATGCGGGCGCATCGGAAATGGCCAAGGCTGCCATCGGCTTCGGCTCGTCCAAGCGTACGGGCGAGGATGAAGAGGCTCTCAACCGGCTCTTCACACCGGAATTCCGCAACCGTCTGGATGCGACCATTCCGTTTGCCGCGCTGCCGACCACGGTCATCCACAAGGTCGTGCAGAAGTTCATCATGCAGCTCGAGGCTCAACTTTCCGAACGGAACGTTACCTTCGATCTGCACGAGGACGCGATCGCCTGGCTGTCCGAGAAGGGTTACGACGAAAAGATGGGTGCCCGTCCGCTGGCGCGCGTCATCCAGGAAAACATCAAGAAGCCGCTGGCGAACGAAATCCTCTTCGGCAAGCTGAAGAAGGGCGGCATCGTCAAGGTCACCGTCGGCAAGAAGGAAGACGGCACGACCGGCATCCTGCTCGACTCCGTCGCGGATACCGCGCCGATCCGGCCGAAGCCGGAAGCCGAAGTGGTCGACGCCGTGGTTGAGGTGGAAGAGGATGACGGTGATACCGTCAAGACCAGAAGCCGCGTCGGTAAGGCCGGTACCGCTTCCGATGCCCGCCGCTCGCCGAAGACGCCGTCGTCTTCCAGCGATGACGAGCCGGACAGCAAGTCGCCCCGCAAGGGCAGCACGGTGCCGAAGGTGCCGCGCAAGTAATCGGCGACTGATCGCTTGAAAAACCAAACGGCTGCATTGGCAACAATGCAGCCGTTTTCATTTGTTTATGAACTATTTCTCATGAAGAGATTTAGGAAGATTCCCGGCTTGTATCAGCGCAAGGCTTCGATGATCTTCTTGGCATTCTCAGCCAAAACCGTGCCGTCTTCCATCTTGCCCGAATGCGGCTTCAGGGCGATGCCCTCATGGCGCGGGATGATATGGAAGTGCAGATGGAACACCGTCTGGCCGGCTGCCGGCTCGTTGAACTGGGCGATATAAACGCCGTCCGCATCGAAAGCCTCCTGAATTGCGACGGCGACTTTCTGGACCGTGGTAATCAGATGTGGCAGGACGCTCGGATCGGCATCGAGAAGGTTGCGTGAAGGTGATTTCGGCAGCACCAGCGTATGGCCAGGCGCCTGCGGCATGACATCCATGAAAGCGACCGTGTGTTCATCCTCGTAGATACGATAGGACGGGATTTCGCCTTTCAGGATCTTCGCGAAAATATTGTTGGCGTCATAGGCGGGGCTGGTCATCCAGAGTCTCCTCGTCTTCCGATTATAATTGTCCAGAGCGGCTAAATATCTTGCCGCTCGCCTTTGCGGAAGGGGCTGTGCTCGGTCAGGATCTCGCTCATCTCCTCCACTTGCTCGCGCTCGTGCTTGAGATAGTCGGCAACGGCGCGGCGCAAGCCTTGGTGGCCGATATAGTGCGCCGAATGCGTAATGACCGGCAGGTAGCCGCGAGCAAGCTTGTGTTCGCCTTGCGCGCCGGCTTCGACCCGCTTCAGCCCCTTGGCCAGCGCGAAGTCGATCGCCTGATGATAGCAGACTTCGAAGTGCAGGAAGGGATGATCTTCGATGCAGCCCCAATGCCGGCCGTAAAGCGTCTCGCCGCCGATGAAGTTGATCGCGCCGGCGACATAGCGGCCCTCGCGTTTCGCCATGACCAGCAGGATGTCGTCAGCCATCCGCTCGCCGATCAGCGAGTAGAATTTGCGGGTAAGGTAGGGCCGGCCCCATTTGCGACTGCCGGTGTCCATATAGAAGGTGAAAAACTGGTCCCAGATGCGCTCGGTAAGATCGCTGCCGGTGAGCCAGTCGATGCTGATGCCGTTTTCAAGGGCAGTGCGGCGCTCCTTTTTCAGCGCCTTGCGCTTGCGCGACGCCAACGTTTCCAGGAAGGCATCGTGATCGGCGTAGCCGTCATTTATGAAGTGAAATTGCTGATCAGTACGGTGCAGATAGCCATCGCCTTCGAAGACCGAAATCTCGTCTTCCGACAGGAAGGTGATGTGGGCGGAGGAGACGCCGAGCTGCCGGGTCACCTCCTTCAAGCTTTCGGCCAGTGCCGGCTGAATCACATTGCGATCCCGGCCCTCGGCGACAAGCAGGCGTGGGCCGGTTGCCGGCGTGAAGGGAATGGAACATTGGAGCTTGGGGTAATAGCGGCCGCCGGCACGCTCGAAGGCATCGGCCCAGCCATGATCGAAGACATATTCGCCCTGGCTATGGTTCTTGAGATAGCCGGGGACGGCGCCGATCAATTCGCCGCTATCAGTTTCGAGCAACAAGTGATTGCCGAGCCAGCCGGTTTTGTCGGTGGCGGAGCCGGACTCCTCCAGTGACGACAGAAAGGCATGCGAGACAAACGGGTTGTACGGCAGCACCGTACCCGTCCTCGACGCCCCGGCGAGCTTGGACCAACTCTCCGGGGCGATGTTCTTGAAGGAACGCTCTACGCGAATGGATAATTCGTCTGTCATGAAATGAGGGCGGGGCTTTCCCTTGGATCAAAACCTTCGAAGGTCATCTGGTCTGCGTTGGCAAATGTTTGTTTGCGGGCCGCTTCGTCGCGCACGGTCCAGGTGATCACCGGAATGCCGCGCTGGCGCTGCGCCGTGATGAAGGGGTTCGGCAGGTGGCCATAGAAATACGAGATGAAGTCTAGCCCAAGCTGCATGGCTTCGTCATGCTTAAAAAACGTCTCAGGCTCATTTCCATCCGCTGTCAGGCCGACGGGGTAGGGGGCGTCAAGTGCCTTCAGGTCCTTGAGCAACCAATGATCGAAGCTCATCAGTGCCACGTGACCCTTGTAGCCTTCCAGCACTTCGAGCACGGATTCTGCAAAGCCTTCATCGTCGCCCTCGCGACCCTTGAGCTCAAGCACCAGCGGTACCTTGCCGTCGCAGAGCTTGAGGAGCTGTTTCAGCGTCGGGATCTTGTCCTTGGTACCGCCGACCGAGAGCAGACCGAGTTCGGCCGAGGTACGGTCACGAAGCTGGCCGGGAAGATTGCAGACGCGCTGCAGGTCGTCGTCATGAAAAACGACGGGAACGCCGTCGGAGGCATAATGCAGATCGCATTCGATGGAAAAACCCGCGTCGATCGCGCGGGCAAACGCCGATAGCGTGTTTTCCCAAACCTGCTTGTTCATGTCGTGATAGCCGCGATGGGCGACAGGACGTTCGGTAAGCCAGGCAATTTTGCTCATTATGCAATTTCCATGATGGCATCGATCTCGACGGCAGCGTTCATCGGCAGCGCCGCCATACCGACGGCAGCGCGTGCGTGCTTGCCAGCGTCGCCAAGTACATTTGCCAGAAGATTGGAGGCTCCGTTGATCACAAGATGTTGTTCGACGAATTCGGGCACCGAAGCGACGAAGCCGTTCAGCTTGACGATGCGCTTGATGCGGCCGAGATCGCCGCCCAAGGCTGCCTTCGCCTGGGCGAGGATATTGATGGCGCAAAGCTCGGCAGCACGTTGGCCGCCGGCGACGTCGACATCCTTGCCGAGATGGCCGGTGACGCCGAGCTTGCCGTTTTCCATCGGCAACTGCCCGGATAGATAAAGAAGATTGCCGCTGATGACATAGGGTACATAGTTGGCGGCCGGCGCGGCAGCCTGGGGCAGGACGATGCCAAGCTCCTTCAGACGGCCCTCGATAGCGTCGGACATTTTCATCTCCCGTTTTGTTGTAAAATCTTCAAAAATCCGGCATCAAGACTAAAATCCCTTTGCCGGGACAGGCGGCCTCGATCTAAGCATGATCCCGAAAAGCGCGAAGCGATTTTGGACGAGAGCACGCCAAATCAAAAGGCAGAGCGAGATGACGATTTGATGATAAGTCGCCTCACTCTGGCCGAAGCGTTCTTATAACATCGCGTGCGAGTCCAACAGGAGATAATGAATGTTCCGCTCGAGTCTTGCCGCCGTTGTTGTTTCGAGTTTAGGCGTCGCGTCTCTGGGCGCCCCTGCCGCCCATGCGGCGGGGCCGAGTGGGTTGATCGCCCATCGTGCCGTCTACGATCTCGAGCTGAAGGACGCCTCCGACCGATCCGGCATCGCCGGCATGTTCGGCCGTATGGTCTATGAGTTCGACGGCTCGGATTGCACCGGCTTCACCACCAATTTCCGCTTTGTCACGCAGATCGACACGGGCGATACGACGCGCGTCAGCGACCAGCAGACGACCACGTTCGAGGATCTCGCCAAGCGCATTTTCCGCTTCGAGACCAAGTCCTATACCGACGATCAGCTCGACAAGGACGTGCGCGGCGCGGCGGCGGACGATCAAAAGGGCATCAAGGTCGACTTAACCCAGCCGCAGGCCAAGCAGGTCGAGCTCATCCAGAGCCGCTTTCCGACAGAGCATATGCTCGACATCATCCATAATGCCAAGCTGGGCAAGAATTTCTTCGAGGCCCAGGTTTTCGACGGCTCCGACGATGGCGACAAGCCGTTGATCGCGACCACCGTCGTCGGCAAGCAGGAGACGCCCGCCACCGACGATCCCGATGCCGACAAGGCAGGCGTCTTCGCCAAGACGCCGTTCTGGCCGGTGACGGTCGCCTATTTCAATGAGAAGTCCAAGGGCGACGCCATGCCGGTCTACCGTATGTCGTTCAAGCTCTACGAAAACGGCATTACCCGCGACCTCACCATGGACTATGGCGACTTCGTACTGACCGGCAAACTCTCCAAGCTTGAAGTGCTCGACGCCAAGGCCTGCCAATAGGCTTTGTGAGGGCAGGCCACAAAACAGAATCTCCGTCATAAAACCGTGTCCGAAGTTTCACTATTCTGTGAAGCATTCGGCACGCGGTGGGTGAGTCTCATGTCGCGCTGCGCCGATCTGGAATTGTAGCGGGCCGTGCGGGCCGCGTCGCTTATTGTGGGAATAATCGGCAGGTGTTCCGCAAGCAGGTTCGTGTTGATAGACGAGAAAGCACGCACGACCTATGGCCAATACTGATCTCGCTCCGACCTCCAACTCCGCTTTGCCGGTTGTCACCGCCGATCCGGCAGAAATCGCCCGCATCGGCGATACCATAGATCTGACCGACCGCGCCGGCATTTCCGTCTATGGCGACCGGGCTCAGCAGTCTGTCTCCGATTATTCCGACAGGATTCTCCGCGAGGTCCGCAACCGGGATATTGGTGAAGTCGGCAAGCTGCTGACGGACATCATCATCAAGTCGAAGAAGCTCGACCCGGCATCGCTGAAGGATGAAAGCTTCCTTTCCAAGATGTTCTCGTCGTTCAAGGCACGGCTGGAGCGCTTCAAGGAGGAGTTCGAGGATGTGGCCGGCCAGATCGACCGCATCGGGCTCGAGCTCGACCGGCACAAGGATACGCTGCGCCGCGACATCGCGCTTCTCGACGATCTCCACGAGGAGACGAAGCGGTCTATCCTGCAGCTCGACGCCTATGTCCAGGCTGGGAAGACCTTCGCAGAGCATTTTCGCAATGTCGAGTTGCCGAAGCTGAAGAACGCCGCCGACGCGGCCGCTGCCAATCCCGGCGGCGGCATGCTGGAGGCGCAGACTTATCAAGACAGCGTGCAGGCTCTCGACCGGCTTGAGAAGCGGGTGTTTTACCTGCAGCAGGCACGCCAGCTCGGCATTCAACAATTGCCGCAGATCCGCATTGTGCAGGCAGGCGACGAGACGCTGATCGAGAATCTGCAGGCGACGTCGGCGCTGACGGTACCGGCGTGGAAGCAGAAGATGGTGATCCTGCTGGGACTGTCCCGACAGAAATCGGCGCTTGAGCTGCAGAAGACCGTCACCGACGCCACCAACGAGATGATCCGTCAGGCGTCCGAGATGATGAAGGATCAGGCGATTGCCATCGAACAGCAGTCACAACGCGGCATCGTCGATATCGATACGCTCGCCGCCGCCAATCGCGACCTGATCGATACGATCAACGGCGTTCTCAAGGTGCAGGAGGAGGGCCGCAGGAAGCGGGCCGAAGCCGAGCAGCAAATGGAGAAAATGACCGTTGAACTCAAGAAGGCGATGATCGAGGCGCGATGAGCGGCATGATGATCCGCACTTTCCTGACCGGCCTGGCGCTGGCGGCTGCTCTCGCTTTGGCGGGCTGCAATGTCGGCGGCAAGGGTCCGAAGTTCTCGATCGTCTCCGGCTCGGAAAATACCGTTATCCAGCCCATCGTCGAAGAATTCTGCAAACAGAAGAGCGCGACCTGCAGCTTCACCTACGAAGGCACGCTGGATATCGGACTGGCGTTGCAGAGCGACAAAGGCGTCGAGCAGGATGTTGTCTGGCCGGCATCGAGCGTCTGGGTCGATATGTTCGATACCAAACGCCGGGTAAAGACGTTGACCTCGGTGGCGCAGACACCCGTCATCCTCGGCGTGCGCAAATCCAAGGCGCAGGCGCTCGGCTGGATCGGCAGGCCCGTGTTCATGAAGGACATCTTGTCAGCAGTGAACAGCGGCTCGCTGAAATTTCTCATGACTTCGGCAACCCAGTCCAATTCGGGTGCCAGCGCCTATCTTGCCATGCTTTCCAGCGCGCTCGGCAACAAGCCCGTCATCGAACCGGGCGATCTCGACAAGCCGGACGTCCAGGGCGCCGTCAGGGCGCTGCTTGCGGGGGTCGAACGTTCATCGGGTTCCTCCGGCTGGCTTGCAGACCTCTATACGGATTCTGCCAACAAGGGCACGCTCTACGACGCCATGTGGAACTATGAGGCGGTGCTGAAGGAGACCAATGACAAGCTCGTCGGCATGGGCAAGGAGCCGCTTTACGCGATCTATCCGGCCGACGGCGTGGCGATCGCGGATTCGCCAATCGGCTTTATCGATCACGGACGCGGGCCAGAGGTAGAGACCTTCTTCAACGAGCTTGTCGCCTATCTGCGTTCCGCGCCCGTGCAGAAGCGCATTGCCGATACCGGCCGCCGCATTCCATTGGGAGATGTCGCGGCCAAAGCGGACCCGAATTGGAACTTCGATCCGACTCGGCTGGTGACGGCGATACGCATGCCGGAGCCGGCCGTGATTCGCCAAGCGCTCGATCTCTACCAGGGCGCATTGCGTAAGCCGTCGCTGACGGCCCTTTGCCTCGATTTCTCCGGCTCCATGGCAGGCAAGGGCGAAAGCCAATTGCAGGCCGCCATGCAGTTTCTGTTCAATCCGGATGAAACCGGCAAAGTACTGGCGCAATGGACGCCGGCGGACCGCATCATGGTCATTCCTTTCGACAGTCGCGTGCGGACAACCCTTTCGGCGACAGGCGACCCGGCGCAACAGAAGAGCCTTGTCGACAAGGTGTCGCTGCAGCATGCAGATGGCGGCACTGACATGTATGCCTGCGCAAGCAGAGCACTTGGCCGCATGAAGGATAGTCCAAACCTGTCGTCCTATCTGCCGGCGATCGTCATCATGACCGATGGAAAGTCCGATGATGCGAGCCGCGATTTTCTGAGCGAGTGGAAGGCAACCAATCCGCATGTGCCGGTCTTCGGCATCACCTTTGGCGATGCCGACAAGACACAGCTCGATGCCTTGGCCAAAGCGACATCGGCGCGGGTGTTCGATGGCAGGGATAACCTGGTCAGCGCGTTCCGCGCCGTGCGTGGTTACAATTAGGACTGCGATGCGCAACTGGTTCGGCAAAGACTGGAATTGGATCGTGGCGGGACTCGCCGCCGCGATCGTCGTTCCCGTCTTGAGCTTCTTTGCCGGGATGCCGCTGTGGATTGCAACCGTCATCGGCCTGCTCGTCTTTGTCGGCCTTGTCTTCGCCCTGTCACCGCGCCGGCTTTTCGAAGGCTTGGATGCCAAGGTCATCGGCAAGGGACGTCTCGATTTCGCGCGCGATTTGTTGAACGCGGCCGCACCGGCGGCGCAGCGGCTGGAAGCCTCGGCGGATCACATCACCAACAAGGAGACGGCAAAGCGTGTAAGGCATCTGGCCGAGATTGCCGCCGACGTCTTTGCCAAGGTGGAGGCGAGCCCGGAAAGCGCCGGCACTGTGCGGCGGTTCCTCAGCTATTACCTGCCGCGTGCGGCTGAAGTCGCCGAGGGTTTTGCCACGCTCGAGGCCAAACGCGTGCCGGACCAAAAACGATTGCAGGAAGTGGATCTGGTGCTCACCAAACTTGAGGATGCCTTCGTGCACTATTCGGACAGCCTCGTCGACGACAGGCTCGATACGCTGGACACCGAGCTGCGCCTCATACAGGCCTCGCTCAAAGAGGATATCGGACGCTGATGGCCATCTCCCGCCGCGCCTTTGGGGTAGGACTACTTGCTGCCGGCGTCGCCGGCACCGGCGGTTATGTCGCCGTGAAGGACAGGCCGGAGTTCCAGGGACTGCTCGGCAACCGCACGAAGCTCTTCGGCTTCATCGGCGGCGAGAAGGAGGCGTTTCTGGCTGACAATGATGTCGTCGGTGCTCTGCATGGCTATGGACTGGACATAGACAGCCGCGTGGCCGGCTCCGTCGAAATGGTGCGCGAGCAGGCGCTGCTGTCGCAGAGCCCTGCATTCCTCTGGCCATCGTCCTCGATCATGGTCGACATCGCCCGGCAGAGCGGCATCAAGATCCGCAATGACCGCGTGGTCCTGAACACGCCGGTCGTCGTCTATACTTGGCAGCCGGTGGTCGATGGACTGACGAAAGCTGGGCTGGTCACCGTTACGTCGACGGGACAGCACCAGCTTGATCTCAAGGCATTACTCGACGCCGTCCTTGCGGGAACGAGCTGGTCCAAGCTCGGGGTCGACGTGCTCTACGGGCAGGCGCGCATCGTCTCGACCGATCCGAATCGCTCCAATTCCGGCTTCATGTTTGCGGGCCTTGTGGTTAGCCTGCTTGCCGGCAACGTCGCAACCGCTGCCGATCTCGCGCAGTTCGGCGACAAGGCGCAGACCATTTTCCGCAACATGGGCTTCAAGTCGCCATCTTCCGGCAAGCTTTTCGATCAATATCTGGCCGGCGGCCTCGGCGGCGAACCGATGATCGTCGGCTACGAGAATCAGTTGGTCGAATGGATCATTGCCGATCCCGAACGATGGAAGCGCGTTCAATCGAGTTCCACGGCGAAACCCGTGGTGCTCTATCCGCACCCCACCGTCTATTCCTCGCATCCCCTCATCGTCGTCGATGAGACGGCCAACCGGCTGATGGAAGCGCTGACAAGCTCGAGGCTGCAGGAGCTTGCCTGGACCAAACACGGCTTCCGCGGGCCGCTGGGCACAGCAACCGGAAATGCCGATAGTGCCATCGCAGGCCTCTTGCCGGCCGAGATCGATGCCGTGCTGCCGACGCCCGACGCCAATGTCATGCTGGCGCTGCTCGATAAGCTGGCGAGCTAGTAGCGGAGCATGCCACTCCTCTTTTGATACCGTACAACCGCATAGCAGTTCGATTGGTTACAATTGACCAGCGTGCGCCAAACGGCTAAATCGATGGTGTCGAAAAAGGCAAGCTTGGTCTCGGTAGGCCCAGGCACTTCCGGAAAACGGAAGCTCTCTTCCTTGCTTTTCCAGCATGAGAAACCCCGACGGACAGACGCAATCGCGTCTCAGTCCGTCCGTGTGGTTGTCTTGTCGACATCTGCTCCGGGCGGCAGCTCAGGAGTAAAATGTTGTACAACGCCGTTTTACGCACGCCGCCGATTTGGAGGTCGCCGAAGGCCATTCTTGCTGTATCGGTCCTCTTTAATTTCGTGGGCTTTACACTGATCGGCCCGGTGGCGCCCTTTCTGGTCGCGCAGTTCGTTCCTCCAGTTCGCGTTGCCATCTCGGTAAGCGCGATTATGACCCTCTATGCGGTCTGCCAGCTTGTTGCTGCCCCTGTGCTCGGAGCTTTGAGCGACCGCTTGGGACGTAAACCAATTCTGATCGCGACGCTGTTCGGCTCGGCAACCGGCTACCTCGTCTTTGGCGTTGCCGGGTCTTTTTCCATGCTTCTCATCAGTCGCGCCATCGACGGGCTGACAGCCGGTAGCACGGGCGCTGTCTATGCCTATGTTGCCGATATCACCGAGCCGGAGGACCGCGGAAAGGTATTTGGTCTACTTGGTGCAGACGGTGGCTTCGGCTTCCTGATGGGACCGGCTGTTGGCGGATTGCTCGGACAGATTTCCCTTTCTGCTCCAGCCTTCGTGGCGGCTGGCCTGGCAATTCTCAATTTGCTTTGGGTGTTCGTTGCACTGCCCGAAAGCAATGTGAAGCATCATCGTTCAGCTTCATTGACGCTGCATCATCTCAATCCCTTCAGCCCTCTTGCTTACGCACTAAGGCTACCATTGATAAAACTCGCGTTCGCCAGCGCCTTCCTGTTTTATCTTGCCGGGACCATGCTTCAGGTCAACATTGCGGTGTTCGCCAAGGATATATTGTCGTTCGAACCTGTCGGCATAGGACTTCTGCTTTGCACTGTCGGTGTGCTCGACATTTTTAGCCAGGGTTGGCTCGCACCAAGACTGCAGCATCGGCTGGGTGAGCGATTGACCGCTGTCGTTGGCCTCGCGATCAATGCTCTAGGGCTGATAATGGTGGCGACGACCGTTCATATCACGTCGTCACAGCTCTTGTTTGCCGCCATTGCGATTTTCACCTTGGGAGACGGATTTTACCAGCCATCGATGAGCGCCGTTATTTCCAACGCAGCACCCGGTGATCAACAGGGCCGTGTTCAAGGCGCCAATCAGGCTCAGCAGTCGATCGCCAGAATCGTAGGGCCGCTCGCAAGCGGCACCTTATATCAATTGTCCGCAGGCGGACCATATATCGTCGGTGCCGGGGTGATCCTGATGTCGATGTGCTTTGCTGCTGTGCTTCAGCGGCAATCGAAATCAACGGGGAGGTAAGTCAGTTGGGGGCTGCGGCGACGATTCACCGTGGCGGTTTTGGCGGATATCGTCGATAAAGTCCTCAGACTTCCCCGGCTTCAAGGGGCAGGGTCCGCGCATTTTTTCCGCCCAAGCCTTGCATTCTCGGCAAATCGAATGTATGGGCAGCCGCATTCCACACGTAAGGCATGGGATTGTCCGGGAGAAATCCGGATCGTTCCGCCCGGTGGCATCTTCAAAGAAGATGCTGTTCGCCTTGCGGAGGTTCAACCGGAAAAGGAGTCAAAGGCATGGCATTGCCTGATTTTTCTATGCGTCAGCTTCTGGAAGCTGGTGTTCACTTCGGCCACCAGACGCATCGCTGGAACCCGAAGATGAAGCCGTACATCTTCGGCGATCGTAACAACATCCACATCATCGACCTTGCTCAGACGGTTCCGATGTTGAGCCGCGCCCTGCAGGTTGTCAGCGACACCGTTGCCCGTGGCGGCCGCGTTCTGTTCGTCGGCACCAAGCGTCAGGCGTCCGAACTGATCGCCGACAGCGCCAAGCGCTCGGCTCAGTACTACGTCAACGCCCGCTGGCTCGGCGGCATGATGACCAACTGGAAGACGATTTCGAACTCGATCCAGCGTCTGCGCAAGCTCGACGAAATCCTCAATGGCGACGCCCAGGGCTTCACCAAGAAGGAACGTCTGAACCTTGAGCGCGAGCGCGAAAAGCTGGACAAGGCTCTCGGCGGTATCCGCGATATGGGCGGCACCCCGGACCTGATGTTCATCATCGACACCAACAAGGAAAAGATCGCGATCGACGAAGCCAAGCGCCTTGGCATTCCGGTCGTCGCCATCATCGATTCGAACTGCGATCCGGACCTGATCGATTATCCGATTCCGGGCAACGACGACGCTTCGCGCGCCATCGCTCTCTACTGCGACCTGATCTCGCGCGCTGCCATCGACGGTATCGCTCGCCAGCAGAGTGCATCCGGCCGCGACCTCGGCGCTTCCGTTGAAGCTCCGATCGAGCCGACTCTGGTGGACGGCGCCGAAGCCTGATCGCGCCCAAGGGCGGACGGAATCCAGTCCGCCCGAGCGTATTGACATCCGGGACAAGGCCGTTTGCGACTTCAAGGAGTTCGAGCGGCCTTGTTCTGTTTCAGGGAACGCATGGCCTGGGCGGTAGATCCAGGCATGTTCCAATCAAGAGTTCCAGAGTATGACGCAGCTTCATAACGCTGTCATACTTACGGGTACATTTCGTCCCTCAAATCGGTGCCGCTTCTGCTCAAAACCGCACGCCGCACCGTATGAACCGACAAGAGGAAGCTTATGACCGAGATTACGGCTGCACTGGTGAAAGAACTGCGCGAAAAGTCTGGCGCAGGCATGATGGACTGCAAGAAGGCGCTGACCGAAACCAACGGCGATATCGAAGCCGCGATCGACTGGCTGCGCGCCAAGGGCATCTCCAAGGCTGACAAGAAGTCCGGCCGCACCGCCGCTGAAGGCTTGGTCGCCATTGCCGGCGCCGGTCACAAGGCCGTTGTCGTCGAGCTCAATTCCGAAACCGACTTCGTTGCCCGTAACGATGCCTTCCAGGAACTCGCTCGCGGCGTCGCCGAAGTTGCGCTGTCCACCAACGGCACGGTCGAAGCCATTTCGGCTGCGACCTATCCCGCATCCGGCAAGCCAGTCGCCGACACTATCAAGGACGCGATCGCAACCATCGGCGAGAACATGACGCTTCGTCGTGCGGCCAAGCTGGAGGTCGAACACGGCGTCGTGGCGACCTACATCCACAACGCTGCCGGCGACGGTATCGGCAAGCTCGGCGTTCTGGTTGCCCTGAAGTCGGTCGGTGACAAGGCCGTTCTGACGTCGATCGGCCGCCAGGTTGCCATGCACATTGCTGCTACCAACCCGCTGGCTATCCGCGCCGAAGAAGTCGATGCCGCAGTCGCCGAGCGCGAACGCAACGTCTTCATCGAGCAGTCCCGCGAATCCGGCAAGCCGGAAGCCATCATCGAAAAGATGGTGGAAGGCCGCATGCGCAAGTTCTTCGAGGAAGTCGCTCTTCTCTCGCAGGCCTTCGTCATCAACCCGGACCTGACGGTCGCTGCTGCCATCAAGGAAGCTGAAAAGACCGCCGGCGCCCCGATCGAAGTCGTCGGCATGGCCCGTCTGCTCCTCGGCGAAGGCGTCGAGAAGGAAGAGAGCGACTTCGCCGCCGAAGTTGCGGCTGTCGCCAAGGGCTGATCAGGGAAAAGAAATCATATCCCGGATTGGTGAAACCATATCAGGGAAAACCTCAGGGCATCGCGTGACAACGCGGTGCCCTTCGTGTATCCGGCTTTCACAATCATCCCCCGCGATCACTTCAAGGAGCCACGATGTCTCAGCCGATCTACAAGCGCGTACTGCTCAAAGCCTCCGGCGAAGCCCTCATGGGTAGCCAGGGGTTCGGTATCGACGTCACCGTCTCGGACCGGATTGCATCTGACATTGCAGAAGCGCGCGCGATGGGTGTCGAAGTCGGCGTCGTCGTCGGCGGCGGCAATATATTCCGCGGCGTTGCCGTTGCCTCCAAGGGAGGAGACCGCGTTACCGGCGACCACATGGGCATGCTCGGGACCGTCATAAACGCGCTGGCATTGGCCACCTCGCTGCGCAAGCTGAATATCGACACCGTCGTGCTTTCCGCCATCTCCATGCCGGAAATCTGCGAGAGTTTTTCGCAGCGCGCCACGCTCTACCATCTCTCGCTTGGCCGTGTGGTGATCTTTGCCGGCGGCACCGGCAATCCCTTCTTCACCACCGATTCCGCCGCAGCACTGCGTGCCGCCGAAATGGGCGCCGAAGCGATCTTCAAGGGCACGCAGGTCGATGGCATCTATTCCGCCGATCCGAAGAAGTTCCCGGACGCTGAGCGTTTCGAACATCTAACCCATAGCCAGGTGCTCGAAAAAGGACTCGCGGTCATGGATGTGGCCGCCGTAGCGCTTGCGCGGGAAAATTCAATCCCGATCATCGTCTTTTCAATTCATGAAAAGGGCGGCTTCGCGGAAATCTTGACCGGCGGCGGCCACAAGACCATCGTATCAGACAACTGACGTTCCTGTGGCACCGGCCCTTCCCGGTGCCGCCTACTACACGGGAGTAAAAACACATGAGTGAAGGCACCGACCTCAAAGAACTGAAGCGCCGCATGGACGGCGCCATTGCGGCATTCAAGAGCGACATCGCCTCGCTGCGCACCGGGCGTGCGTCCGCCAACATTCTCGACCCGGTTACGGTTGAAGCCTATGGCTCGCGCATGCCGCTGAACCAAGTCGCCAACATCACCGTACCCGAGCCGCGTATGCTGACCGTCTCTGTTTGGGACAAGTCGATGGTCGGGGCTGTGGAGCGGTCGATCCGCGAATCCAATCTCGGCCTCAATCCGATCGTCGATGGACAAAATCTGCGCATCCCGTTGCCGGAGCTCAACGAGGAGCGCCGTCGCTCGCTGGTCAAGGTCGCCCATGAATATGCAGAGAAGGCGAAGGTGGCGATTCGCCATGTCCGCCGTGACGGCATGGACGGTCTCAAAAAGGCCGAAAAGGACGGTGTAATCGGTCAGGATGAAAGCCGTGCCCAGTCCGAGCGTGTGCAGAAGATGACGGACGATACGATTTCGGACATCGACCGCTTGCTAGCCGACAAAGAAAAGGAAATCATGCAGGTCTGATTGCACGCTAGAGCATCCCGCTTTCGATCAGGAAACATTGAAAGCGGTGAGGGTGCACTAGATTTATGAGCCTAGAGCATTTTCCTGCCGAACGAAACCGGATCCATATGTCAGCTCCCACGTTCTCTGCCATACCCGAACACGTTGCCATCATCATGGATGGCAACGGGCGATGGGCCAATGCGCGCGGCCTGCCGCGCACCATGGGCCATCGTAAGGGTGTTGAGGCGGTGCGCGAGACGGTAAGGGCCGCCGGTGATGTCGGCGTAAAATACTTGACGCTCTTCGCCTTCTCCTCAGAGAACTGGCGCCGTCCCGAAACCGAGGTGAGCGATCTTCTTGGTTTGCTCAAAGCCTTCATCCGGCGGGATCTTGCTGAACTGCATCGCCAGAATGTCCGCATTCGGGTGATCGGCGATCGCAATAATTTGCGCAGCGATATCCTGCCGTTGTTGATCGAGGCAGAAGAGACCACCAGGGACAATACCGCCCTGACATTGGTTATCGCCTTCAATTATGGCTCGCGCGACGAGATAACTCGCGCCGTTGTCAGTCTGGCAAAGGACGTCGAAGCGGGACGGCTGCGGCCGCAGGATATCCGTCCCGAATTGATCGATGCACGGCTGGATACTGCCGGAATTCCCGATCCCGATCTCATCATCCGGACCAGTGGCGAGGAGCGGTTGTCGAACTTTCTGCTCTGGCAGGCCGCCTATTCAGAATTCATGTTCATGCCGGAATATTGGCCGGACTTTAGCCGCGACCTCTTTTTCTCCGCGCTGGAAAAATATGCCGCGCGTGATCGGCGGTTTGGCGGCCTTTCCGCCAAGCAGGCTGCGGCCGTGGGGTCCTGATGAGTCGTGAACTCAGGCTGCGCATTATTTCCGGCATCATCCTTGCCGCGGTCGTTCTCGTCGCGACCTGGTATGGCGGCTTGAGCTTTCGTATCCTGGCGGCAGCGATCGGCCTGCTCGTCTATTATGAATGGTCGACAATTTCAGACCTGCATGGCCGCGACCCTCAGGGCAATGCGCTGGGCTGGCTGGGCCTGGTGCTGATAGCCGGCGCGACACTGATGGAGGAATCGGTCTATTCGCTGGAAATATTGGTCGTCTTCGTTGCGATTACGGCGATCATGGTCGCTACGCGCCACAAGAGCTGGTGGCTGCCTGGCGGAATATTCTATGCGGGATTGACGGCCATAGCGCTTGCCGAGATCCGCGACGACGATCTGCGCGGCTTCGTGCTGATGCTGTTCATCTTCGCCACGGTATGGGCGACGGATATTTTCGCCTTTTTCGTCGGCCGCGCCATCGGTGGGGCAAAGCTTGCACCGCGCATATCGCCCGGCAAAACCTGGTCTGGTGCAATCGGCGGTGCTATCGCCGCCGTGATCGCCGGGACGGCTGTTGTCTGGAGCTTTTTTTCCGCGGATGGTTTATGGATTCCAGCGCTCGCGCTGGTGCTGTCAATCTGCAGCCAGATTGGCGATTTATTCGAGTCTTTCATCAAACGCCGTTTCGGAGTCAAAGATTCCAGCCACCTGATTCCCGGTCATGGCGGCGTCATGGATCGGGTCGATGGACTAATTTTTGCTTGTTTTGCGGCGTTTTTGTTAGCTATCGTAATATCGCTGACAATGAGCGGCGAGACTATGTCATTGGGCGGTGTTCTGCTCGGTGTCTGAAATCAACGCGAACAGGATCGTTGTATGAGTAGCGCGGCAGGCATCATCGGCTTCTTGACGAACAACGTCATCACGTTTGTTTTCGTGCTGTCATTGCTCGTTTTCGTGCACGAGATGGGTCATTATCTGGTCGGGCGTTGGTCCGGCATCCGCATCATGGCCTTTTCGATCGGTTTCGGTCCGGAAATCGCCGGCTTTACCGATCGCCATGGTACGCGCTGGAAACTGTCGATCATTCCGCTCGGCGGCTATGTCCGTTTCTTCGGCGACGAGGACGCCTCCAGCAAGACCGACGTCGATCAACTCTCGGCCATGACCGAGGAGGAGCGCGCCCGATCCTTTGCCGGCGCCAAGCTCTGGAAGCGGGCCGCGACCGTTGCGGCCGGTCCAATCGCCAATTTCATTCTCGCCATCGTAATCTTCGCCGTCCTCTTCAGCGTCTATGGCCGCACCGTCGCTGATCCGATCGTCGCCATGGTTACGCGCGGCGGTGCTGCTGCTGAAGCGGGGATTGAATCCGGCGACCGTCTCGTTGCCATCGATGGTAACAAGGTGACAACTTTCGACGAAGTGCAGCGCTATGTCGGCTTGCGGCCCGGTCGCAATATCGTGCTGACCGTCGAACGCGAGGGCCAGAAGCGCGACTTCAGCATCGTGCCGAAACTCGTGGAAGACACAGATCAGTTCGGCAACAAGATGGAGATGGGCCGCATCGGCATCGCGCTCGTCGATCCGCTGGTAACGGCGGTTGAGCCGGCTGGACCGGCCGCCCGGGCGGGCGTGCAGACCGGCGACCGACTGATCGCCATCGACGGCAACAATGTCGCGACCTACTATGACATCGCCCGCTATGTCACCGATCGCCCCGGCAAGAGCGTCGTCTTGACAGTCGAACGTAATGGCCAGACGCGTGATCTTCCGATGGTGCCGGAAACCCTGACAGCGACCGACGCTTCCGGAAACAAGAAGGATGTCGGCAGCATCGGCATTTCGCCAGTCGACCCGCTCGTCGCCTCGATCGCACCGGACAGCCCGGCGGAAGAAGCGGGTATCGCGCTTGGCGATCGTATCCTGTCTGTAGACGGGCGCGCGATCGCTTCCATCGGTGAAGTCCAGCGTTATGTTGCCTCCCGTCCGGACAAGACCGTGGCGCTGTCCGTGGAGCGGAGCGGCGTGACACGTGACGTCCAGGTGGTTCCGAAGAAGACCGAAGAGCCCGATGCCTTCGGCAACGAGATGGAGATCAGCAGCATCGGGATTACCGACGGCCAGAAGCCCATCAAGCTCCGTTATGAGGCATATGGTCCATTGCAGGCGCTGAGCGAAGGCATCAAGCAGACCGGTAATATTGTTTCCGGCACCTTCGAATATCTCGGCAATGTCATCGGCGGTTACATGAAAGCGGATCAGCTTGGCGGCCCCATCCGGGTTGCGCAGCTTTCCGGGCAGATGGCAACCCTGGGTTTTTCGGCGGTGCTCCAATTCGCCGCCATACTTTCTGTTTCCATAGGGTTATTAAATTTGATGCCGGTGCCGGTACTTGATGGCGGGCACCTGATGTTCTATGCGATTGAAGCCGTAAGGGGAAAACCGCTGGGTGCTCGGGCACAGGACATCGCTTTCCGGATTGGTTTTGCGATGGTGCTGTCACTCATGGTGTTTGCGACCTGGAACGACATCAGCTCCAGGATAGGCTGATGAAGCAGTATAGAGGAAATTACGATTTATTTACGATGTTTCAAAGCTGTAGTGGCCAATGAGCCACGCTTTGAAATGAAGTAAACAGAAATTAACTTGCTCCCTTGCTTGTATGTCAAAAGCGGGTAAAACGACACACGTGGCCGGAATCGGGTTCGCTCGGAGCTGGGGACGACTGATAAAAAGGTAAGAAGTGAAAATGAAGGCTGGTTCAAGATTTTTGAACGCAGTGTCGGCGGTAGCGCTGTCTGCTGGTGTTGTTGCGTCGGGCGCTGGTGTTATCACCCTTGCTTCTGCTTCAGTCGCAGAAGCCGCTGTCATACAGCGGATCGATGTCAGGGGAGCTGAACGCGTTGGTGCAGAGGCAGTCCGCGACAATATTACAATCAAGCCCGGCAAGAACTTCTCGCCCGCTGACATCGACAATTCGGTAAAGCAGCTTTATGCCACCGGATACTTCTCCGATGTACACGTGACCGTCTCCGGCAGCACGCTGGTCATTTCCGTCAAGGAAAACCTGCTGATCAATGCTGTGGTCTTCAACGGCAACCACAAGATCAAGGACGACAAGCTGCAGGGCATCGTCCAGACCCATGCTGCAGGTCCTTATAGCGACACCCAGGTCCAGGCCGACATCAAGACCATCAAGGACGCCTACGCCGTGATTGGTCGTAACGATGTCCAGGTGACGACGCAAACCGTTCCGGTCGCGCAGGGGCGCATCAACGTGGCCTTCGTCATCAACGAAGGTGACCGCACCAAGATCGACAAGATCAATTTCTCGGGCAACCAGGCTTACAGCAGCGGCCGTCTTGCTTCGGTGATCAGCACCAAGCGGACGAACTTCTTGTCGTTCCTGACCCGCAAGGACGTCTATAGCGCTGAACGCCAGCAGGCGGACCAGGATGCGCTGCGTCAGTTCTATTACAACCACGGTTATGCCGACTTCCGTATCGTCAGTGCCGATGCGACGCTGAACGAGCAGAACAACGAATACACGCTGAACTTCAACGTCGACGAAGGTCCGCGCTATACCTATGGCGACATCAACGTCGTTTCGACGGTTGAGGGCGTCAACGCAGATGACTTGAAGAGCCTGGTCATCACTCACAAGGGTGATGTCTATAGCGCCAAGGACATCCAGACCTCGATCGAAAACATTTCCAAGCGCGTCGCTGCGGCCGGCTATCCGTTCGCCCGCATCACGCCGCGCGGCAACCGTGACCTGACCGGCCACACGATCGGTATCGAATATCTGGTCGATCAGGGCGAGCGCGCTTATGTCGAGCGTATCGAGATCCGCGGTAACACCCGCACGCGCGATTACGTCATTCGCCGCGAGTTCGACCTCAATGAAGGCGACGCTTTCAACCAGGAAATGATCACCCGCGCCAAGCGTCGTCTCGACGCGCTCGGTTACTTCACCAAGGTTGATATCACCACCGCTCAGGGCAGCGCTCCGGACCGCGTCGTCGTTATCGTCAACGTCGAAGACCAGCCGACCGGTTCGTTCGGTATTGGCGCCGGTTATGCTGTCGGCAACAATGGCGGTCTGCTGCTGGAAGCTTCGGTCGAAGAAAAGAACTTCCTCGGTCGTGGCCAGTACATCCGTATCGCTGCAGGTGCCGGGACGGAAGGCAACCGCACATACAACATCTCGTTCACCGAGCCTTATTTCCTCGGCTATCGTCTGGCTGCCGGCTTCGACATCTTCAGGAACCAGACCTCGAGCGACGATTTCTACGACTATTCGGAAGAAGGCTTCTCGCTGCGCGTTACCGCGCCGATCACAGAGAACTTCGCAACGACGCTGCGTTACAACTATAAGCGTCTCCAGTATGACGGAACCGGTGACTGGCAGAACAATCTGTCTGCTCCGTACATAAACCTTGTGGAGAATAGCCCCTGGGTTCAGTCGACGGTTTCGCAGACCTTCACCTACAACACGCTGGACGACCAGAACCTGCCGCGTGAAGGTATCATCGCCAAGTTCACGCATGAATATGCGGGTCTGGGCGGCGACTCCGACTTCTACAAGCTGAGCGGCAAGGCGCGTTACTATAAGATGATCAGTGACGAAGCCGACATCATCGGCTCGCTGACGGTCGGCGCCGGTTATGTCATGCCGACAGGCGATCATCTGAACGTCTTCGATCAGTTCACGCTTGGTGGCCGTGAAATCCGCGGCTTCGAGAATGCTGGTATTGGTCCGCGTTCGTCGCATGGCGATGCGCTGGGCGGCACGACTTACTTCACGGCTTCGGCTGAAGCGAGCATGCCGATGCCGGGCGTTCCGCAGGATATCGGTCTGCGCCTCGCAGCCTTTGCTGATGCGGGTACGCTCTACGGCAATCAGGCGGAACTCTTCGGTGACGTATTGCATGACAGCAGCGCGATCCGTGCCTCGCTGGGTGCGGGCCTGATTTGGTCGTCACCCTTCGGCGTCATCCGTGTTGACTATGCTGTGCCGGTTCTCAAGCAAGACTTCGACAAGACTGAGAATTTCCGGTTTGGCATTGCCAACCAGTTCTGATATCGGCAGCCCAGAACTGCGGGCTTAACACCGTTCTGGAGCTGGTGCTTATGGAACATATCGGTTTTTTCCCGCCCCATGATGGCGTCAGCCTCCGCGCGCTGGCCGAGCATCTTGGGGCGGAGCTTGTTGATGAGGCCTTTGCCGGCGTCGTCATCAAGTCCATCGCTCCCGTCTACCGGGCCGGCGAAGGCGATGTTTGTTATATTCTTTCCCGGAAGAATCGAGCGGAACTGGAGACCTGTCGGGCTTCGGCGATCATTTGTTTGCCGGCGCTGAAGTCTTTCGTTCCAGCGCATATCCCGATTCTCCTTTCCAGAAAGCCGCATACGGATTTCGCGATGGCGGGTGCCTTGCTGCATCCGCAAGCCATGCGTCCGGTTGCGCTGACATCGACGCCGACGCTGATTTCGCCGGCCGCCTTCATCGATCCGACTGCAAAGATTGAAGCGGATGTTTGCGTGGAGCCGTGTGCAGTCGTCGGACCGGGCGCTGAGATCGGCGAGGGGACACGTATTGGTGCCGGCGCCATGATCGGACCGGGCGTCAAGATCGGACGCAATTGCACGATCAGTGGCGGCGCCAGTGTGCTTTGCTCCTATCTCGGTAACGGCGTCATCATCCACAATGGCGCGCGCATCGGCCAGGACGGTTTTGGCTATGCGCCGGGGCCGCGCGGCATGGTGAAGATCGTGCAGATCGGTCGGGTCATCATTCAGGATAATGTCGAGATTGGCGCTAATACCACGATCGATCGCGGCACCATGGATGACACAGTCATCGGCGAGGGTACTAAGATCGACAATCAGGTGCAGATCGGACATAACGTCCGTATCGGCCGCCATTGCGCCATCGTCAGTCAGGTCGGCATAGCCGGCAGCACGGTGATTGGTGACGGTGTGCAGATCGGCGGTCAGGCCGGCCTGAATGGTCATATCCATATCGGCGACGGTGTTCAGATCGGCGCCAAGAGCGGTGTGATGAATAGCATTCCGGCGGGCGAGCGCTATGCAGGCCTTCCGGCACGGCCTTTGTGGGATTTTCTGAGAGAGTCGGCGGAGATCGCAAAACGGTCAGGAGCCAGGGAAAAGAAGGACGGGAGTGCGGAGCATGACTGAAGAAGCCAAGACGTCGCTGTCGACGGCGGACGTCATCGAAATCATGAAGCTTTTGCCGCATCGCTATCCTTTCCTGATGGTCGATAAGATCATTGAGATCGACAGCGATAATTCCGCGATCGGTATCAAGAACGTCACGGCGAACGAGCCGCAGTTTACTGGCCATTTTCCGGGATCGCCGATCATGCCAGGCGTTCTGTTGATCGAGGGCATGGCGCAGACGGCAGGCGCAATCTGCGCCCGCAAGGATGGCATCGGCGGCAATCTCGTCTACTTCATGACGATCGATAATGCGCGCTTCCGCAAGCCGGTCGTGCCTGGCGACCGTGTTGAATTTCATGTCGTCAAGCTGAAGCAGCGCGGCACGATCTGGAAGTTCCACTGCGACGCCAAGGTCGATGGTTCGCTGGTTGCCGAGGCCGATATCGGCGCGATGATCGTACGGAAGGACCAAGAGCAGGCATGAGCAGCATCGCAAAAAGCGCGCGCATTCACAAGCTCGCGGTTGTTGAGGACGGAGCGGTCATCGGCGAGAATGTCGTCGTTGGTCCGTTCTGCCATATCGGCCCCAAGGTCGTGTTGCATGATGCTGTCCAGCTACTGACGCATGTGGTCGTGACTGGCCGGACGACGATCGGCAAGGGCACGAAGATATTCCCCATGGCAGTCGTCGGCGGCGATCCGCAGAGCGTTCATCACGGCGGCGAAGAGACAACGCTTGATGTCGGCGAGAATTGCACGATCCGCGAAGGTGTAACGATCAATACCGGTACGGCCGACTACGGCGGCAAGACCATCGTCGGCAATAACAATCTGTTCCTTGCCAATTCGCACGTCGCCCATGATTGCCGCGTCGGCAACAATGTCATCATGTCGAATAATGTCATGCTGGCCGGGCATGTCACCGTCGAAGACCGCGCCATCCTCGGCGGCGGCTGCGCAGTGCACCAGTTTACCCGCATCGGCCGTCAAGCCTTCATCGGCGGCCTTTCGGCCGCGAGCTATGACGTCATTCCCTATGGCATGCTGAACGGAAATCCAGGTGTGCTCTCGGGACTCAACGTTGTCGGCATGGCCCGCGCGGGAATTGAGCGCTCGGTCATCCATATGGTTCGCCGTGCCTATAAAAGCATTTTCGAAGGCGAAGGTTCGATCCGCGACAATGCGGCAGCGATCCGCGATGAATATGCCGATTGCAAGGAAGTGATGGAGATCCTCGATTTCATCGCTGCCGACAGCGACCGTGCGTTGTCGTCGCCCAATCGCGGTAAGGGCTGAGGTGGCCGCGAGCGGTCAATACCATAAGGGCAGGCTGGCGATCATCGCAGGCAGCGGCTTTTTGCCGGCCTATGTTGCCGATGCCGCCCGACAGGCAGGCGAAAATCCCGTTATCATTGCACTGACGGACGAAGCGGACCGCGACTGGTCCGCGTTCGATCATGCCAATCTTGGTGTCGGCAATTTTGCCGGCCTCGAGGCGATGTTCCGCCGCTATGGTGTGGACCGGGTCGTGATGTCCGGCGGCGTCGCACGCCGGCCGGCTTGGCGCGATGTGCGCCCGACCTGGCGCGTGATCAAGGAGTTGCCGTCGACCATCCGAACTCTTCTTTCCGGCGGTGATAATGCCGTGCTGCAGATGGTGATCCGTTTGATCGAGGCTGGAGGTGTCCGCGTCGTCGGCGCGCATGAGATCGCACCGGATCTGCTGGCGACCACCGGGCCGCTGGGACGGCTCTCTCCTTCGGAAGAGGACCTGCGCGATATCGTGCAAGGTGCGAAGGCGGCCGATGCTCTGGGGTTGTTGGATGTCGGGCAAGGAGCCGTCAGCGTCGGCGGGCGCGTTGTGGCGCTGGAGGGCGCCGAGGGCACGGACAAGATGATCGAGCGTGTCGCGAGTTTGCGGGCCGAGGGGCGCATATCGACGCGTCGCCGCGGCGTACTGGTCAAGCTCTGCAAACCGCAGCAGGATGTGCGGGCCGACTTACCGTCGATCGGCGTCTCGACCGTGTTGAACGCCAAGAAGGCTGGCCTCGCCGGCGTAGCTGTCGAGGCGGGCAGGGCGCTGGTGCTGGAGCGTGAGGCGCTCATTGCAGCTGCCGACGAGGCTGGCCTTTTCGTCTGCGGCATCGACCGCGGCCTCAGTGCGGAGGGCTTTATGTGAGCGGCGCGCCGTTGAAACTCGCTGTCGTCGCCGGTGAGGTCTCCGGCGACTTGCTCGGCGGCGATCTCGTCGCGGCATTGAAGCAGCGCTACGACGGCACCGTGGAATTGATCGGAGTCGGTGGCGACGCGTTGGAAGCGCAGGGCTTGCGCTCGCTGTTTGATTATTCCGAACTGTCGATTATGGGTTTTGCGCAGGTCATCAAGCGGTTGCCGAAACTGCTCGCCCGCATCCGTCAGACGGCGGACGCTATCATCGCGGCCAAGCCTGACGTGCTTCTGATCATCGACAGCCCGGATTTCACCCATCGCGTCGCCAAAAAGGTGCGCGCGGCGCTGCCGGACCTGCCGGTCGTCAATTATGTTTGCCCGAGCGTCTGGGCATGGAAGGAGTATCGCGCGCAGAAAATGCTCGCCTATGTCGATCATGTTCTCGCAATCCTGCCGTTCGAGCCGGCGGCTATGCAGCGCCTAGGGGGCCCTGCTACGACCTATGTCGGCCACCGCCTGACGGTGGATCCGAGCCTGGTCGAGACCCGCCGCCAGCGTGCGCTTCGCGTTCTCAGCGCGCCGGATCGCGAGAAGACGATCCTGCTGCTTCCCGGTTCGCGCTCCTCGGAAATTCGTCAGCTTTTGCCGGTTTTCGAGCAGGCGGCGCTGGAGCTTAGCCGGCGAAGCGATCGCGTTCGATACCTGCTGCCGACCGTCCCTCGGCAGGAGGCGTTGGTGCGTTCTCTCCTTGAAAATTGGAGCGTCAAGCCGGATGTCTTCGTAGGCCAGGATGCCAAATGGAAGGCTTTTACGGAAGCAGATGCGGCTATGGCGGCTTCCGGCACCGTAATCCTGGAGCTCGGGCTTGCCGGTGTTCCCGTTGTTTCGACCTATAAGACCGAGTGGCTTGCCCGGTTCGTAATGTCGCGCATCAAGACCTGGACAGCGGCTTTGCCGAACCTGATTGCGGATTATGCTGTTGTGCCCGAGCTGATCAACGATGTGCTGCGGCCCGGTCTGCTGGCGCGCTACATGGAGCGGCTGTCGAACGACACGCCGGAGCTGGTTGCCATGCTTCAGGGCTATGATCTGGTTTGGCAACGGATGCAGACCAAAGAGCCGCCTGGCGAAAAGGCGGCGGCGATTGTTCTCGATGTCTTGTCCAAGAAAAAACCCGGCCATTTCTGACCGGGTTTTTTGTTGTCTTGTTTTTCCGGCTTAGCGCTTGGAAACCGGAACGTATTCGCGCGGCGGTTCGCCGGTGTAGAGCTGGCGCGGGCGGCCGATACGCTGTTCCGGATCTTCGATCATCTCGTTCCACTGTGCGATCCAGCCGACGGTGCGGGCGAGAGCGAACAGCACGGTGAACATGGTGGTGGGGAAGCCCAGAGCCTTCAGCGTAATGCCGGAATAGAAGTCGACATTCGGGTAAAGCTTCTTCTCGATGAAATATTCATCGGTCAATGCGATGCGCTCGAGCTCGATCGCGATGTCGAGCAGCGGATCGTCCTTGATGCCGAGTTCGCCGAGAACTTCGTGGGCCGTCTTCTGCATGATCTTGGCGCGCGGATCGTAGTTCTTGTAGACGCGGTGGCCGAAGCCCATCAGGCGGAACGGATCATTCTTGTCCTTGGCGCGGGCAATATATTCCGGAATGCGATCGACCGTGCCGATTTCCGTCAGCATGTTCAGCGCAGCTTCATTGGCGCCGCCATGGGCCGGGCCCCAGAGGCATGCAATGCCGGCAGCGATGCAAGCAAACGGATTGGCGCCGGAAGAGCCGGCAAGGCGAACCGTCGAGGTCGAAGCGTTCTGCTCGTGATCGGCATGCAGGATGAAGATGCGGTCCATGGCGCGGGCAAGCACCGGGTTGACCACATATTCCTCGCAGGGCACGGCAAAGCACATACGCAGGAAATTCGACGCGTAGTCGAGATCGTTCTTCGGGTAAACGAAGGGCTGGCCGATATGGTATTTGTAGGCCATGGCGGCGAGCGTCGGCATCTTCGCGATCATGCGCAGGCTTGCGACCATTCGCTGGTGCGGATCGGTGATGTCGGTCGAGTCGTGATAGAAAGCCGACAGAGCGCCAACGCAGCCGCACATGACGGCCATCGGATGCGCATCGCGGCGGAAACCGGTGAAGAAGCGAGACATCTGCTCATGCACCATCGTGTGGTGCACGACGCGATAGTCGAAGTCCTTCTTCTGGGCTGCGGTCGGCAATTCGCCGTAGAGCAGCAGGTAGCAGACTTCAAGGAAATCGCCGTGTTCGGCTAGCTGTTCGATCGGATAACCGCGATGGAGCAGAACGCCTTCGTCGCCGTCAATAAAGGTGATGCTGGACTCGCACGACGCGGTCGAAGTGAAGCCAGGATCGTATGTAAAAGTGGAGGTGTTCTTATAAAGGGCACCAATATCAATGACACTCGGGCCGATGGTTCCGGATTTGACCGGCAAGTCCACCGTCTTTTCGCCCCAAGTTAGTTTCGCGCTTTGTTCCGTCATGCTGATCCTCCAAGATTTGGCGGGATTGACGCCTTAAAAAGCGCCAAAAGGTTAAGCGACTAACGACTAGCTATATGATCCAGAGCCTAATGCCAAGTTATCCTTACGCCTATTTGTGCATTGCAGTATCAACTTTTGGGCACTGCGGTAGGCCGATGTGCTCAGCTTGTATGCGGTTTAGCGTCATTTATTGACGATTGGGCCGATTTCAGTTGAATTCACCGGACGGTGACGGCAAAAATCCCGCTATAGCTGTAGTTTTGCGTGGGCGCGGGGCGTATGCCTAATTTAGAGGCACCGGATCAGCCGGCGGATAGCCGAGATTTTGCTGCGGTTGCCGAGCGCGACCGCGGCATCAACACTGATATTTTTCGTGTCAAAGTGACGCAGCCGGAGCGGACGCAGGATCAAGCCGCGCTTGTGGCGCGCGTTCGTCTTGCGGCGGGCAGCATCGGGCTCAGCATTTACCATTTGGTCGAAGAAGAGGCGGCGCATGGTCGCGCAGTCCTCTTTGCACCGGTCTATATCGGCGCCGGCGCGATCATTTGGTTTGAGGCCGGCGCCGATCCGCCACCGCAGACCGTTTTTGCGGCTCTTCTTATCTTCGCGGTTGGCTTTTTCCTCAAGCGGGAGGCGGGGCGAGCGCTGCGGCATTTGCTGTTTGCTGGCATGCTGCTGTGCTCCGGCATGGCCTTGGCGCAATGCGAAACCTGGCGCGCATCAACCACAATGCTCGACTCGGCGGTGACCACCACCATCACCGGGCGGATCGAACGGCGCGAGGCCGATGACAAGGCGCGTTGGCGCTATGTCGTGGCCCTGGAGTCAACTGAAAAACCGGCCATTCGGCGGCCGCCGGAGCGGGTTACCATTTTTGTGCGCAAGCAGCCGCAGCCCTTCGAACTTGGCGACCGCATCCAAGGCAGGGCGCGGCTGACGCCGCCGGCCGGGCCTGCCTTGCCCGGCCTCAACGATTTTGCCTTCAGCGCTTATTTCGACGGTGTCGGCGCGAACGGCTTTGCCTACGGAATGCCGACGCTAGTGTCGCCGGCCGGTGATATTACTGGAGGATCGGTTCTCGACAGGGCGGATATCTGGCTTGCGGGCTTGCGCAGCAGCATCGGCGACAGAATTAGGACACTTCTGCCTGGCGATACCGGCGCCTTTGCGGCCTCGCTTGTCACCGATGAGAGACGTGCAATCTCGGAGGATACGACCGAAGCGCTGCGGACCTCGGGTCTTGCGCATATCATCGCTATCTCAGGTCTGAATATGGCGCTCTCGGCGGGTATCTTCTATGTCGGTCTGCGTTACGCCCTCAGCCTGTTTTTCGGCATGGCACAGGCTTGGCCAACCAAGAAGATCGCAGCTTTCGGCGCGCTGGTCACGGTGACGGCCTACTATCTCATTTCCGGTTTCGGCGTCTCGGCGGAACGCGCTTTTATCATGATGGCGATCATGCTGGTCGCCGTGCTTTTCGACCGGCCGTCCATCAGTCTCCGCAACGTGGCGCTGTCGGCGATCGTCATCCTCATTCTGTCGCCGTCGCAGGTACTCGGACCAAGTTTCCAGATGTCCTACGCAGCGACCCTGGCATTGGTGTCCGGTTATTCGCTCTGGACAAGGAGACCGCATCGGGAAAGCGTGCTCTCCCAGTTCCAAATCATGCGTCCGTTGCTCTTCGTCTCACGTTTCTTCGGAGGCATATTGTCGACCTCCTTTATCGGCGGCTTGTCGACGGCGATCTTCTCGATAGAGCATTTTCACCGGTTGGCGACATATGGCCTCGTCGCCAATCTGGCGGCTATGCCAGTCGTCTCCTTTATTGTCATGCCGTTTGGCATGGCGGCGACGTTGTTGATGCCATTCGGCCTCGATGCCTTCTTTTGGCAGATTACCGGCGCGGGACTTGACGTCGTCATCGTCATTGCCAAAACGGTCGCCGCCTGGGGCGGCAATATTCCCTTCGGCCGACTGCCGGTCTGGTTGTTCCCGATGGTTATAGCCGGCTTCTTGCTGATGACCCTGTTGAGGACGTGGCTGCGACACGCGGGTGCGCTTCTGATCCTCGCTTCGGTCGCAGTCGTGGCGCTGAGCCCCGATGTCCGAAAACCTGACCTGATGATTTCAGAAGACGGTGCGCTGGTTGCCTTGCTGCGAAATGGTGCGTTGACGACCAATCGCGAAAAGCCGCCCGATTTCATCTTCGAGCAGTGGCAAAGAGCACTCGCGATCACCCAGCAACAACCGCCGACGATACTTCCGCCGGATAGTCAGCTACCCAAGATCAGCAAGTCAGACATCCATCGTCGCCTGAGTTCCGACGAACAGACCGCCGTACGAAAGGCAATGGATGCGGCACTGGACAATGCTGGGCAGGGTGGCTTTGCGTGCCAGAGGCGGGCGTGGTGTGTGGCGATGCTGGACAACGGCGACATGCTCGTCACCATCGAAGACGCTGCCTATCTCGCTCCGGCCTGCGACACCGCCAATATTGTCGTCATCCCCGTGCGGCTGCGCCTTGATCGCTGCCGCTCCGGGGCAACGCTTTTTACAGGTGCAACGCTACGCCGGACAGGCTCTATCGAAATAGACCTCAGCGCCGATAAACCGATCACAACGAATGCGTTTCAAACTCTGACACGGCCATGGAATTTGCACCGCGCCTATGATTGGCGAACGGGCACGTTCGGAGCGCCGATTGCTCCAGTGTCACCAGTCAGTGATAGCGGCGAATGAGGCCGACGAGCTTACCCTGCACCTTCACGCGATCCGGTCCGAAGATGCGGGTCTCGTAAGCCGGGTTCGCCGCTTCAAGCGCGATCGAGGCGCCCTTGCGGCGGAAGCGCTTTAGTGTCGCCTCTTCATCATCGACAAGAGCGACCACGATATCGCCGGGGTTAGCGGTCGTGGCGTTGCGGATAATGACGGTATCGCCGTCAAAGATGCCGGCATCGATCATCGAGTCGCCCTTGACCTCGAGCGCATAGTGCTCGCCGGAGCCAAGCATGTCGGCGGGAACGGTGATGTCGTGGGTATTATTCTGGATAGCCGAGATCGGTACACCGGCGGCAATGCGACCCATGACCGGTACAGAAACGGAACTGTTGTTCTCATCATGCACGGGCTTGGCGGGAGCAGGCGGCGGCACCAGTTGCGGCTTGCCAAGGCTGCCCTCAATGACACTCGGCGAAAAGCCGCGGCGCGGCTGCAGGCTCGGACTATAGGCCTCTGGCAGCTTGATGACCTCCAGTGCCCGGGCCCGGTTTGGGAGGCGGCGTATGAATCCACGCTCTTCCAAAGCGGTGATCAGACGGTGGATGCCGGATTTGGATGCAAGGTCCAGCGCATCCTTCATTTCATCGAAAGATGGCGGAACACCAGACTCCTTCATTCGTTCGTGAATGAAGAGAAGCAGTTCCTGCTGCTTGCGCGTCAACATCGTCTTGGAACCCCAGAATTGAGAGAAGCGTCGTGAAACAAATCCAGAACGGACACTATATGTTCCATATGTGTTCCGCAAGCCCTTAAATTTCGGTGAACGTTTTGTAGGCGCATCAAATAAATAAGAACATAACAGGTTCCCGGCGGACGGGTTTTCGGAATATATGTGTGATAACTAACAGAAATATATAAGGAATTTGACAGGGATTGATTTCTGCCGATCAAAGAGCGCCATGTCACCTTAATAGTGAAAAGCTGCGGTATTTGCTCAGTAAGCTCTTTGGACGACGATGTTCTACGAACGATGGAGGGCGGGCCGTAGATCGGGCCGGGAGGGATCGGATCCACGAGTGAAAGCGAGCGCAGGGATCGGCATAATTTCGCAACGGGATTGGACACGAATTCAACATCTTGGGCCGATTCTAGATATTTTTTCCTAACCCCCCACGCCGGCGCTCGAGCAACGCGCGGTCGTTGGCGATCTGCCTCAACATGCTGTGTCCGGCCAGAATCATCTCGAACAAAAAGGCTGCAAAGGCGCCCATCAGCGCAATAACTGCGAGACCGAAGAACCAGAGCAGCATCTGCTCGCGAAACTGCTGGCGAATCGCTCCGCCCATAAGGCCGAGTGTCGCAAGACATGTGCACACGCCCGATGCCGTGCCGAGGAGGACGGCTATCTCAAGCGCCAACGTTCGCCGCCGCAGATAATAGAGCTGTAGCAGCCGAGCTTCATCCGGATCGTCTGAGGTCACCCGCTCGAAAAGGCTGTTGACCCGGTCTGAGACTCGAGCAAGCCTGGCCGCGAAGACATTGAGGCACCCGGCGGTGCCGGCCAGCAGAAAGACCGGCGTCAGTGCTATCTGAATAACGTGTGCGGCATTGGATGTAAGCTGGTCGCTCAGCACGTTTGATCTCCTTCTAATCCAATGTCATTCGGTATCAGGCGCTTGCGGTCGTCGTTACGCAAATGATCCGGGGACAATGAATGGGGCTGGCGGGGCCAAATAGCTGTTGGCGTGAATCTTTTCACCAAGGCCGACACCCCGATCTCTTTTCGTCTTTGGCTGACATGACGCGAAAGTTTCATGTTGGCGGTGGTGGCGATCCTGCTATTTGTTCAGCAGTCCTGTTCCTCTCCAGTGTCAGAGCAGCGGCTGCGGCGTCGGATTTCTCCTCCTTACCCACCTGTACAGTCGGGTGAGCGAATTCGATGCTGTTTTCGATAAAGGCGTCGCGGATCATGGTATAAGCCTGCCGTCGAATGTAGGTCTGCCGGCCGGGGAGGGCGGTAAAGGCAAAGCTGAGTTCGATGCCGAAGTCGCCGATCTGCTCGACTCCTTTCATCTTCAGCGTCTCAAGGATCTGCGGTCCGATTTCCGGATCCTCCTTCAATTGCTCGCCGATCTGTTTGATGATCTTTTTCGCCTTGGCCACATCAGTGTTGAAGGGAACCCGCAGCAAGAATTTATCGATCGCCCAGTCGCGGCTCATGTTCTGAACCGCGCCGAGTTCACCGAAGGGGACCGTGAACACGGGACCGTGATGATGCCGAAGCCTAACGGAGCGGAGGCTGAAGGACTCCACCGTTCCCTTGTAGCTACCGCTCTGAATGTATTCGCCGACGCGGAAGGCATCGTCCATGAGGTAGAAAATACCACTGACGATGTCCTTGACGAGCGTCTGCGAGCCGAAGCCGATCGCCACTCCGAATATCCCAGCTCCCGCAATCAGCGGTCCGATCTGAACGCCCATTTCAGACAGCACGGTAAGGGTCGCCGCTACGATAACGATGGCTGCGAGTGCGTTACGGAATATCGGCAGCAGGGTGCGAAGGCGGCCCGCCCGGGCTGCTTCCGCCGACGGTGGGAATGTACCGCCGCCAGTGTCGCTCAACCTCCCGTCAATGAACGCCTTCGACAACTGCCAGCAGAGATCGGCCAAAATCAGAATGAAGACGCTCTTCAGCGTGCCACGAACGGCGGCGTCGATCGCCGGGTTTTCTCGTGCGAGGATGTTGGGATCGTAGTGCCAGATGAATGTGATCCAGGCGACTGCCGCCCCGATGACAAGCGCCCGTGCCCCGCGAACGGCCAGCACCATACGCGCGCTGGTCTTGTTGTCACCGGGCCATCGTCCCTTTGCGAATGCTTCGGCTGTTCGCCCGACGGCAGCCAACAGCCCGGGAAGAACAACCAGATAGATACCAAGCCAGAAAAGGCCGAGGAAGTTGGTCACCCAAAGAAGCCAGAGGCAGATCGCGTAGAGTGTATAGAGGGCGTTTATAAGCGATAGCTGTCTCGCGGCGGTTTCCTTGCCCGGTCGTCGCCACACGGCTTCGATCGCGACCAACAACAGGAGAATGGAGAAACCGTAGGCGATAACGGTGCCGACGTCTCTATCGACAGAGAGCGGTCTGGCCAGCGCCGTCGTGGCGCCGGCTATGGCCAGAACGGCGATAAAGAGACGGGCCCTGCGATAGCCGAAGGCCGATAGAGCACCGGCGTCCATCGATAGTTTGCAGACGGCAAACGCCAGCCGAGCAGCGATGAACGCGACCAAATAAAACAGGATCACGGCATGGAGGAGCGGCGGCCAATCTATGACCAGGAAAATGGCGGAGCTGACGAGGGTGAAAGTGATCCACGGCCCGAATTCTCCGACGGTATGGGCGATAAGGGGATTCTGAAATCGCGCCTTGAGGACGGTTTTTTTGAAAAACCATTCCGCCGCGAGACCGACGCAGACCAATGCGGTGAACAACACCAACACGGGCGCAAAACCGCTGCTCCTTGCCTGTTCGCGCACCCTGCTCGTTGCACCGGCGATCTGGGCCGGCACACCTGGGATCACTGACCGCAGCGCCTGATATCGGGCACGGGCGTGGGCCTCTTCGGTTTCTATGATCGTCGCCGCTACTGTCGACGGCTTCTGCTCCGCCTCCTGACGCTTTTCCAGCCATTGGCGCAGCTCCGGATCATCCATCAAACGCAGCAGTTCCGACAGCTTTGCGGGCGGGGCGAGGGCTGGCTCCGGCGATTGAGCTTGGCACGGCTGCGGTACGACAGCCATGAAAAGAAGGACAAACACTATGGGGATCAGGCCGCGAGGCATGAGGGCAACATTGAGCGCGGCAGGTTTCAGGATCCCTCGAGCATGCTCCACCAAGGCAAGATAAAGAGAAGCCGCCAAATGTAAGACCGGGCGTTTGGGCGCCACCTCGACGAGCATCAAGCGCATGTCTCCCCTCAAGCACCCGACAATCAAATTGAATACTGCCGCAAAAATAAAAGTATCGGCAGGCGGTTTTTTTTGCCTTCCCGAGATCGGATGGTGAATTGCGCTAGCTTTGGACAATCCGAAACGGAGGAATGCGCATTTTGTCTTGTTGCCGGGAAAGGGATTTGTCGAAACTATCCTCACCCCTACCACTTACTACGGCTGCACTACAGGTCGTTTTTTGCGGTACGATACAGATACTGATCGAATTATTGCGCGCCCACAAGGCCGAGTTTCGCGCCGGGGCATATATAATTCGGCTAGGTTCGCGCTCGGATTTCTTGGGAGCATTCCGCTCGGATCTGCTGCGCTTTCATCTTGAATTGAGTGGCAGATGAGCGCAAACCTGCGGACATATAAAGGGAGAGACCATGACCTCGTCGCCGCATCCGCTGGATCATCTCGTTCTGCCGACGGTCAATATCGCTTTGGCGCGGGAACGGCTGGGCAAGCTCGGTTTTACCGTCGCCGCCGATGCCCGGCACCCCTTCGGCACCGAGAACGCCTGCGTTTTCTTTTCCGACAAGACCTATCTGGAGCCCTTAGGCGTTGCATCCCGCGAGCAGTACGAAGCGAGCGCGGAGGAGGGTAATGTTTTCGTCGCCCGCGACCAGGCCTATCGTTTTCGTATCGCCGAAGAGGGTTTTTCAGCCATCGTTTTCGGCACGGACGACGCCGTTGCCGATGACGAGCGATTCCGGGTCGCCACCATATCGGCCGGACGCATGTTGGATTTTGCCCGGCCGATGCGGATGCCGGATGGCCCGGAGGTAACGGCCGGCTTCCGTCTCGCTTTTGCAGCCGATCTGCGTTCACCGGATTTCTTTACTTTCTGCTGCCAGCGCATCAATCCGCTGCCGGCCGATCGCAGCGCCTTGGAGCGCCATGCCAATGGCGTAACTGGCATTGCGCGCGTTGCCGTGTCGACGCCGAAGCCGGCTGCGTTCCGCGGCTTTTTCGAACAGGTCGCCAGTGGACCAAAGATATCGGAGCATTCCTTTGGCGTCACGCTCGAGACGGCCAATGCCAGGATCGAAGTTCTGACTCCGGAAGGCATGGAAGCATTTTACGATCTACCCCTGCCGGGGGACGATCCCGGCCTTCGGGCGCGCGCAATCCTTTTTAAGACGCGCGATCTTTCCGTGACATCGGCGCATTTGGCTGCTAACGGCGTCACATACACGCGTAAGAACAATCGTATTCTGGCAAAGCCCGCCCCTGGACAGGGCGCGCTGTTCGCCTTCGAGGAGATAGCATGAGCACCAATTCCGAAGTGATCGTCGGCGAAGGCGCATCCAAGGTTCTGTTTTCGAATACCGCCAGGCTATCGCTGATCGCCGGCCCCTGCCAGATGGAAAGCCGCGATCATGCCTTCATGGTTGCCGGCGTGTTGAAGGAGCTCTGCGACAAGCTCGGTATCGGTCTTGTCTATAAGTCGTCCTTCGACAAGGCGAATCGCAGCTCTATTTCCGGCAAGCGCGGCATTGGGCTTGAGAGCGCCATGGAAATCTTCGCCGATCTGAAGAAGGAATTCGGCTTTCCCGTCCTGACCGACATTCACACGGAGGAGCAGTGTGCGATCGTTGCAAAGACGGTCGATGTCCTGCAGATCCCCGCATTCCTCTCGCGTCAGACCGACCTCTTGGTCGCCGCCGCTAAAACAGGCCGCGTCGTCAACGTCAAGAAGGGCCAGTTCCTGGCGCCTTGGGACATGAAGAATGTACTGAAGAAGCTGAACGACAGTGGTAATCCGAATGTCCTGCTCTGCGAGCGCGGCGTCTCCTTTGGCTACAATACGCTGGTCTCCGATATGCGCTCGTTGCCGATTATGGCAGCGACAGGTGCGCCGGTTATTTTCGATGCAACGCATTCGGTTATGCAGCCCGGAGGGCAGGGGGAATCTTCGGGGGGGCAACGTGAATTCGTCGAAACCCTGGCGCGCGCGGCTGTAGCTGTTGGTGTTGCCGGCGTGTTCATTGAAACGCATCAGGATCCCGACAACGCCCCTTCTGATGGCCCCAGCATGGTCTATCTCAAGGACATGCCGCGGCTTCTGGAAAAGCTGCTCGCCTTCGACGCGATCGCCAAGGCTTGATAAGCGGCTCGTGTTCAACAGGCTGACATGATCTTGCGTTAACGCGGCCTCTAGGACGCTTTGATCGAAGATGCGGACCAGCATTGTAATTTCCGCGTCTTCGATTAAACAGATTTCAATCGATTTATAACCCAGCGAGCAGGAAGCTATCATGACCGCAATCACCGACATTATCGCCCGCGAGATTCTCGACAGCCGTGGCAATCCCACCGTCGAAGTCGATGTCTACCTCGAAGATGGCAGCATGGGCCGCGCAGCGGTTCCGTCGGGCGCCTCGACCGGCGCGCATGAAGCCGTCGAAGTTCGCGATGGCGGCAAGCGTTATCATGGCAAGGGTGTCGAGAAGGCCGTCGAAGCCGTCAACACCGAGATCTTCGACGCGATCGGCGGCATCGACGCCGAGAACCAGATCCAGATCGACAACATCATGATCGAGCTCGACGGCACGCCGAACAAGTCGCGCCTCGGCGCAAACGCCATCCTTGGCGTTTCGCTTGCTGTTGCCAAGGCCGCCGCTCAGAGCGCCAACCTCCCGCTTTATCGTTATGTCGGCGGCGCCCATGCCCGCCTGCTGCCGGTTCCGATGATGAACATCATCAACGGCGGCGCCCATGCCGACAATCCGATCGACTTCCAGGAGTTCATGATCCTGCCGGTCGGCGCAGAAACCTTCCGTGACGCCGTGCGCATGGGCTCTGAAGTCTTCCACGTCCTCAAGAAGGAACTGGCCGCCCAGGGCCATAACACCAATGTCGGCGACGAAGGTGGCTTCGCTCCGGGTCTTTCCAGCGCTCCGGCTGCTCTCGACTTCATCATGCAGTCGATCGAAAAGGCTGGCTACAAGCCGGGCGAAGACATCTATCTCGGCCTCGACTGTGCCTCGACGGAGTTCTTCAAGGACGGCAAGTACGTGCTCGAAGGTGAGGGCCGCACGCTGGAATCGGGCGCCATGGCCGAATACCTTGCCGAACTCGCAGCCAAGTACCCGATCGCCTCGATCGAAGACGGCATGGCAGAAGATGATTGGGAAGGCTGGAAGACCCTGACCGACCTGATCGGCAAGAAGACGCAGCTCGTAGGCGACGACCTGTTCGTCACCAACTCCTCGCGTCTTCGCGACGGCATCCGCATGGGCGTCGCCAACTCGATCCTCGTCAAGGTCAACCAGATCGGCTCGCTGACGGAAACGCTCGACGCCGTCGAAACCGCACATAAGGCCGCCTACACGGCCGTCATGTCGCACCGTTCCGGCGAAACCGAGGATTACACCATCGCTGATCTGGCGGTCGCCACCAACTGCGGTCAGATCAAGACCGGCTCGCTGTCGCGCTCCGATCGTCTTGCCAAATACAATCAGCTCATCCGCATCGAAGAAGCGCTTGGTCCCCAGGCACAGTATGCCGGTCGCTCCATCCTTCGCGGCTGATTATATATACCCTGAAAATCCACAGGGTTTTCGGAAAGACTTATTCTGCGTCGGATAACGATCCGAGTCGCCTTATAAGCCAATATTTTCCTGATCTTGAACCGCGCTTTCGGGCGCGGTTTTTTGTTGGAAAAATGGCAGAGTCAACGGATGGTTAATCTCTGGCAGCTAGTGTTGTCATAGATGTTTGATTTAGCGTGATCTTATCCAAAAACCGCTTCGCATTTCCGTTGCGCGGACCTGAGGTTCAGGATCATTCTCGGTAGAGCGTTTTGAGCAAGCGAATATGTGGACAAAATATCATAAGAAGAGAAAGTTCGGCCGTTTCGTTCTTCCCGCTATCACGGCCGCCTTCGTAAGCTATTTCGGTTATCACTGCATTCACGGCGATTACGGTCTGAAAGCGACCGAGATCTTCGAGCAGCAGCGCATCGATCGCAGCAAGGAACTCGCCGATCTCGTCGCCAGGCGCGAACACCTTGAAAAGGAAGTGGCATTGCTCAGCGATGGCTCGCTGGACAAGGATATGCTCGACCAATACGCACGCTATCAGCTGACCTATTCGAAGGCCGACGAGATCGTTATCTTCAACAAATAGCCTTAATTAACCGAATTTCGGTTAATCGTCTTTTTCATAAGTATATCAATCGCTTGTGAAGAATATGAGCCATGCAATTATAGCATTGCTGTGGCGAACAATCTTCCCTATGTTACGCGGCACTACAAAACGAGGCTACTCACATAGGGAGGGTTGAATGGCGCCGCGAAAATCCGCGTCCGTTTCCAGCCGCAAGACAACATCCAAGTCTGTCAAAGACACCAACGGTGGCGCGATCGCGGAATTCGACCGCGATGCGGAGCTCAAGGCCTATCGTGAGATGCTCCTGATCCGCCGCTTCGAAGAGAAGGCCGGCCAGCTCTACGGCATGGGCTTCATCGGCGGTTTCTGTCACCTCTACATCGGCCAGGAGGCCGTCGTCGTCGGCATGCAACTGGCGCTGAAGGAAGGTGACCAGGTTATCACCGGCTATCGTGATCACGGCCATATGCTTGCAACCGGCATGAGCGCCCGCGGCGTCATGGCCGAGCTCACTGGGCGCCAGGGCGGCTATTCCCGGGGGAAGGGCGGCTCCATGCATATGTTCTCCAAGGAAAAGAATTTCTACGGCGGCCACGGCATCGTCGGCGCCCAGGTCTCGCTCGGCACCGGCCTCGGCTTCGCCAACTGGTATCGTGGCAATGACAATGTCAGCGTCGCCTATTTCGGCGATGGCGCTGCCAATCAAGGCCAGGTCTCCGAAAGCTTCAACATGGCGCAGCTTTGGAAGCTGCCGGTGATCTACGTGATCGAGAACAACCGTTACGCCATGGGCACGTCGACGGCGCGCGCCACCGCGCAGGCTGACTTCTCCAAGCGCGGTGCCTCCTTCGGCATTCCCGGCATTCAGGTCGACGGCATGGATGTCCGCGCCGTCAAGGCTGCCGCCGATGAAGCGGTTGAATATTGCCGGTCCGGCAAGGGTCCGATCATTCTGGAAATGCTGACCTATCGCTACCGCGGTCATTCAATGTCGGACCCGGCCAAGTATCGTTCCAAGGACGAAGTGCAGAAGATGCGCTCCGAGCATGACCCGATCGAGCAGGTTCGTGCCCGCCTTTTGGAAAAGGGTTGGGCGTCGGAAGACGAGCTGAAGGCGATCGACAAGGATGTCCGCGACATCGTCGCCGACAGCGCCGATTTCGCCCAGGCCGATCCGGAGCCGGATGCATCCGAGCTCTACACCGACATTCTGCTCTAAATCGGGGAGGGACGATCCATGCCCATCGATATTCTCATGCCCGCCCTTTCTCCGACGATGGAAGAGGGCACCCTTTCGAAATGGCTCAAGAAGGAAGGCGACAAGGTTGCCTCCGGCGACGTCATTGCCGAAATCGAGACCGACAAAGCCACTATGGAAGTCGAAGCTGTTGACGAAGGTACGATTGGCAAGCTGCTGATCGACGCCGGCACCGAAGGCGTCAAGGTCAACACCAAGATCGCAATTTTGTTGCAGGACGGCGAGTCCGCCTCGGATATTTCGACGGCCAAGCCGGCTCCGGCGGCCGAACCAGTCAAGACCGAAGCGCCGGCCGCCGCTGCTGCTCCGGCGCCCGTTCCGGCGCAGCCGAAGGCCGCTCCCGCGGATCCGGAAATTCCGGCCGGTACGGAAATGGTGTCGATGACGGTGCGTGAAGCGCTGCGCGACGCCATGGCCGAAGAAATGCGCGCCAATCCGGATGTCTTCGTCATGGGCGAAGAGGTTGCCGAATACCAGGGTGCCTACAAGGTCACCCAGGGCCTGCTGCAGGAGTTCGGTCCCCGCCGCGTTGTCGATACCCCGATCACCGAGCATGGCTTTGCCGGTGTCGGCGTCGGCGCCGCCATGGCCGGCCTTCGCCCGATCGTCGAGTTCATGACCTTCAACTTCGCCATGCAGGCGATCGACCAAATCATCAACTCCGCCGCCAAGACGCTTTATATGTCCGGCGGCCAGATGGGCGCTCCGATCGTCTTCCGCGGCCCGAACGGTGCGGCTGCTCGCGTCGCTGCTCAGCACAGCCAGGACTATGCGGCCTGGTATAGCCATATTCCGGGCCTGAAGGTCGTCATGCCCTACACGGCAGCCGACGCCAAGGGTCTGCTGAAGGCCGCGATCCGCGATCCGAACCCGGTCATCTTCCTGGAAAACGAAATTCTCTACGGTCAGCACTTCGATGTGCCGAAGCTCGACAATTTTGTTCTGCCGATCGGCAAGGCCCGCATCCATCGTCCCGGCAAGGACGTAACGGTCGTCTCCTTCGGCATCGGCATGACCTATGCCACTAAGGCGGTCGCCGAACTGGAAGCCCAGGGCATCGATGTCGAGCTGATCGACCTTCGCACCATCCGCCCGATGGACCTGCCGACGGTCATCGAATCCGTCAAGAAGACCGGTCGTCTGGTGACCGTCGAGGAAGGCTATCCGCAGTCCTCCGTCGGCACGGAAATCGCGACCCGCGTCATGCAGCAGGCCTTTGACTATCTCGATGCGCCGATCCTGACGATCGCCGGCAAGGACGTACCCATGCCTTACGCCGCCAACCTTGAGAAGCTGGCGCTTCCGAATGTCGGTGAAGTGGTCGATGCGGTGAAAGCCGTTTGCTACAAATAAGGGGAGGGCTTTTCGATGCCTATCAACATCACCATGCCTGCCCTCTCGCCGACCATGGAAGAGGGCAACCTCGCCAAGTGGCTGGTCAAGGAAGGCGACAAGATCAAGTCCGGTGACGTCATCGCCGAGATCGAGACCGATAAGGCGACGATGGAAGTCGAAGCCGTCGATGAAGGCACTGTCGCCAAGATTGTCATTCCCGCCGGCACCGAGGGCGTCAAGGTCAATGCGCTGATCGCGGTTCTGGCCGGCGAAGGCGAGGATGTCGCTGCCGCTGCCTCGGGCGCTGCCGCTCCGGCTGCTGCACCTGCCGCCGCGGCACCAGCGTCGAAGGCAGAGACGGCTCCCGCTCAATCCGCACCGGCCGCACAGCCGGCGCCGGTCGCGCCTGCGGCCCTCTCGACGGACAGCCATCGCACCTTCGCATCGCCGCTCGCCCGCCGCCTTGCCAAGGAATCCGGTATCGATCTGACTGCATTGGTCGGCTCCGGTCCGCATGGCCGGGTGATCAAGAAGGACATCGAAGCCGCTGCTGCCGGTGGTGGCGTAGCAAAGGCTGCTCCGGCCGCCGCTCCCGCTGCCCAGCCGGCCGCTGCTGCCCAGGCTCCGGCCGCAGCCGCGCCGAAAGGCATGTCGGAAGACGCCGTTCTCAAGCTGTTCGAGCCCGGTTCCTACGAGCTCGTACCGCATGACGGCATGCGCAAGACGATTGCCAAGCGCCTGCAGGAATCCAAGCAGACCGTCCCGCATTTCTACGTCACCGTCGATTGCGAGCTGGACGCGCTGTTGGCGCTGCGCACGCAACTCAACGATGCCGCCCCGAAATCGAAGGACGGCGTTCCGGCCTACAAGCTTTCGGTCAACGACATGGTCATCAAGGCCCTGGCGCTGGCGCTGCGCGATGTACCGGATGCCAACGTTTCCTGGACCGACAGCAACATGGTCAAACACAAGCACTCGGATGTTGGCGTCGCCGTCTCCATCCCGGGCGGCTTGATTACGCCGATCATCCGCAGTGCCGAGCTGAAGACGCTGTCGGCCATCTCCAACGAGATGAAGGACTACGGCAAGCGCGCCAAGGAACGCAAGCTGAAGCCCGAGGAATACCAAGGCGGCACGACCGCCGTGTCGAACATGGGCATGATGGGCGTCAAGAACTTCTCGGCCGTCATCAACCCGCCGCATGCGACCATTCTCGCTGTCGGCGCGGGCGAGCAGCGCGTGATCGTCAAGAAGGGTGAAATGGCCATCGCCACCATGATGAGCGTTACGCTTTCGACCGACCACCGCTGCGTCGACGGTGCGCTTGGCGCAGAACTTTTGGCAGCCTTCAAGGGCTATATCGAAAACCCGATGGGGATGCTCGTCTGAGCCTTGTCGTCAAACGGAGGCATGAATGACCAAGACCGTTCTGTGTTATGGCGACTCGCTGACATGGGGCTATAACGCCGAGACGATCGGTCGTCATGCCTTCGAAGACCGGTGGCCGAGCGTGTTGCAAAAGGCGCTCGGCGATCAAGCTCGGATTATTCCGGAAGGGCTGAACGGCCGCACCACCGCTTTCGACGACTATCTCGCCGATTGCGACCGCAACGGTGCGAAAGTGTTGCCGACGATCCTGCAGACGCACGCGCCACTCGATCTCGTCATCATCATGCTGGGCACCAATGACATGAAGCCGGTGGTCGCCGGTTCGGCCTTTGCTGCCTTGCAGGGCATCAGCCGCTTGATTCAGCTTGTGCGCAATCATACATGGTCGTTTGGTCATGAAGTCCCGGATATTCTGGTCGTTGCGCCTCCTCTCATCACCGAGACCGCCAATCCCGCCTTCGCCGCTAACTACCTCGGCGCGACCAAGGAGTCGGCGAAGCTGGCGACGCTCTATCGCGATCTGGCCGACGAGCTTGGCTGCGGCTTTTTCGATGCAGGCACGGTTGCCGTCACCACGCCGCTCGACGGCGTGCATCTCGATGCGGAAAACACTCGGGCGCTCGGCCGAGGCCTCGAGCCGATCGTGCGAATGATGCTCGGGCTTTAAGCATTTGATTGAGCGCGATCTTACTCGAAAACCGCTTCATACTTTTGCGGTCCTTCGGTTCGGCATCGGGCTCCGGGAAAATTAAGGCAGGCTGAGCTTTTGACCGGTCGCCAACCAAAGGCAGGAAACATATGGCTGAGAATTACGACGTCATCATCATCGGCTCCGGTCCTGGCGGATATGTCGCCGCCGTGCGTGCCGGCCAGCTTGGCCTGAAGACGGCGATCGTCGAACGCGAGCACCTGGGCGGTATTTGCCTGAACTGGGGCTGCATCCCGACCAAGGCACTGTTGCGTTCGGCCGAAATCCTTGATCATTCCAATCATCTGAAAGAATACGGCCTTGTCCTCGAAGGCAAGGTTACGCCCGATGTGAAGGCTGTTGTTGCCCGTTCGCGTGGCGTTTCCCTTCGCCTCAACATGGGCGTCGGCTTCCTGATGAAGAAGAACAAGGTCGACGTGATCTGGGGCGAGGCGAAAATTACGAAGCCCGGCGAAATCGTCGTCGGTAAGTCGACCAAGCCTGTCGTTGAGCCGCAGCATCCGTTGCCCAAGAACGTCAAGGGCGAGGGCACCTACACTGCCAAGCATATCATCGTGGCCACCGGCGCCCGTCCGCGCGCTTTGCCGGGCATTGAACCGGACGGCAAGCTGATCTGGACCTATTTCGAGGCACTGAAGCCGGATTTCCTGCCGAAATCGCTGGTGGTCATGGGCTCGGGCGCCATCGGCATCGAATTTGCGAGCTTCTATCGCTCGATGGGTGTCGATGTCACCGTCGTCGAAATCATGCCGACCATCATGCCGGTCGAAGATGCCGAAATCTCCGGCATCGCACGCAAGCAATTGGAAAAGCGTGGCCTGAAGATCTTTACCAAGACGAAGGTCACCAAGGTCGACAAGGGTGCGAACAGCATCACCGCACACATAGAGACCGAAGACGGCAAGGTACAGCAGATCACCGCCGACCGTATGATCTCCGCCGTCGGCGTGCAGGGCAATATTGAAAATTTGGGCCTGGAAGCGCTCGGCGTGAAGACCGATCGCGGTTGCGTCGTCATCGACGGCTACGGCAAGACCAACGTTCCGGGCATTTATGCTATCGGCGATGTCGCCGGCCCGCCGATGCTCGCACACAAGGCCGAGCATGAAGGTGTGGTCTGCGTCGAAAAGATCGCCGGCCTGCCGAACGTGCATCCGACCGACAAGAGCAAGGTGCCAGGCTGCACCTATTGCCAGCCGCAGGTTGCCTCCGTTGGCCTGACGGAAGCCAAGGCGAAGGAACTCGGCCGCGACATCCGTGTCGGCCGCTTTCCGTTCACGGCCAACGGCAAGGCGATCGCGCTCGGCGAGGACCAGGGTTTGTGCAAGGTCATCTTCGACAAGAAGACTGGCGAACTGCTCGGCGCCCATATGGTTGGCGCAGAAGTTACCGAACTGATCCAGGGCTTTGTCGTCGCCATGAATCTGGAGACGACGGAAGAGGAACTGATGCACACCATCTTCCCGCACCCGACCGTTTCGGAAACGATGAAGGAAGCCGTACTGGACGCCTACGGCCGCGTGCTGAACGCTTGATAATTTCCGGGTTCGCCCTTTATCCAGAGGGTGGAAATTTGCAAAGGAAATCATCATGTCTATCGGTACTGAGGCTTGGATCGTCTTTCTGCTGATTGGTCTGGTGGCGGGGTTTCTCGCCGGTCTGGTTGTCGGCGGTGGCGGCCTGATCAGTTGTTTGCTGAGCGGCGTAATTGGTGCTTTCGTGGGCGGGTTCCTGTTTAATTGGTTGGGAATCTCACTGGGTATACAAAATGCGCTGGTGGTTGAAATCATTCATGCAACGGTCGGCGCGATCATCGTGGTGCTGTTTGCAAGGGCAATAGCGTGGGGATGAAGGCGCGATGGAAGGTGTAGGCTGGCTTGGTCTGATCATCATCGGCGGTCTTGCGGGTTGGCTCGCGGGCAAGCTGATGGAGGTGCGCTATGGCGTCATCCTCAACATCGTTCTTGGCATTGCCGGCTCGGTCGTTGCCGCGGGCATTTTGGTGCAATTGCATGTCGGCGTGCCCGGCGGCCGGCTTGGTTTTTTCGTCACCGGTTTCATCGGTGCGTGCATTCTGATATTTCTCGCCAAACTCGTCCGGCGATGAATGGGCCGCGATCAAGCGGCGGAAAGTAGACGTTTCATGGTCACGATTCTCGACACGATCAATCCAGAAACAAAGCGCATCAGGCATCCGGAAAAGGCGCATCGGCCGGATACGGAAGTCCTGCGCAAGCCGGATTGGATTCGCGTCAAGGCACCGACATCGAAAGGCTATGCCGAAACCCGCTCGATCGTGAAGGAGCACAAGCTCGTCACCGTCTGCGAAGAGGCCGGTTGCCCGAATATCGGCGAGTGCTGGGACAAGAAACACGCCACCTTCATGATCATGGGCGAGATCTGTACGCGTGCTTGCGCCTTCTGCAACGTCTCGACCGGCAAGCCGAATGCGCTCGATATGGCCGAGCCTGAAAACGTCGCCAAGGCCGTCAAGGAAATGGGCCTAAGCCACGTCGTCATCACTTCCGTCGACCGCGACGATCTGGAAGACGGCGGTGCCGAGCACTTCGAAAAAGTGATCTGGGCGATCCGCGCCGCCTCGCCGGCAACGACGATCGAGATCCTGACGCCGGATTTCCTGCGCAAGCCGGGCGCCCTCGAGCGTGTCGTCGCCGCCAAGCCCGACGTTTTCAATCACAATCTGGAAACAGTGCCGTCGAAGTACCTGACGGTGCGTCCCGGCGCCCGCTATTTCCACTCGATCCGCCTGCTGCAGCGAGTCAAGGAACTTGATCCGACCATGTTCACCAAATCCGGCATCATGGTCGGCCTCGGCGAAGAGCGTAATGAAGTGCTTCAGCTCATGGACGACCTGCGGACAGCCGATGTCGACTTCCTGACCATAGGTCAATATCTGCAGCCGACCCGCAAGCATCATCAGGTTATGAGCTTCGTCACCCCGGACGAATTCAAGTCCTACGAGACGGTTGCCTACACCAAGGGCTTCCTGATGGTCGCTTCCAGCCCGCTCACCCGCTCTTCCCACCACGCCGGCGACGATTTCGCCCGGCTGCGGGCCGCTCGCGAGAAGAAGGTTCTGCTGGCGGCCGAGTAAGATCCAGTTTCTTGCTTTTTGAACGAACCGCGGCGATTTTGCCGCGGTTTTTGTTTGTGCCGTCATCAGATCATCATCTGCGCGGCTTAGGGAACACGCCGCCGTTTGTTGCCGGTACCGGCGCCTGTCAAGATTGAATATGGAGCCGAACCGTGGAGCAGACTGTCGCGCCGCAAGCGCCGCCCTATGCCGTCGACATCGAAATGGCGGCGTCCATCCTCAAAAATGCCGAGCGCGTCCTGGTCATCGGCTGTTCCGGCACTGGTAAAAGCACGCTGGCGCAGGCGATCGCCAGGCTGCGTGGACTCACCTATGTCTCGATGGATCGGGATATTTTCTGGCAACCCGGCTGGAAGCTACGGCCGCGCCAGGAATCGATCGGGCTGATGGAACAGGCGGTCGCGGGTCCGCGATGGATCATCGACGGAAACAGCCCGAGCACGTTGCCCCTGCGCCTACCACGCACCGATATCGTTCTATGGCGGCGTCCACCGCGGCGCGTAGCATTGTTTGGTGTCATCAGGCGCTGGCTGCGCTTTCGCGGAAAGGTGCGGCCGGAGATGGCGCCGGGATGCCCTGAGCAATTGGACTGGGCCTTCCTTCGCTATATCTGGACCTTCGAGAAAAAGGAGGCTCCGCAATTCACGGAAATGCTGGCGCTGCACGCGCGCCATGTGCCTGTCCTGACACTTCGATCCTATCGCGAGGGCGATGAATTGTTGGCGCGCCTGCGCGATGGTCTCTGAGGGCGGGAGATGCGTCATGGACCAGATCGCGACATCGCAATTGCACAACGAAGTCACCGACCTGAGGCAGGCAGCGGATCGTATCCGTCGGGCTGACCGCATCCTTGTCGTGGGCTGTTCGGGCGGCGGCAAGTCCACGCTATCGCAGAAGATCGCAACGCGGTTCGGCCTTCCCTATGTCTCCATCGATCGCGACGTACTCTGGCTTCCCGGTTGGGTTCAGCGCGACAAGTTGGAACAAAGGAGCATTGTTGCCGAGAAAATCCTCAGCGAACGCTGGATCATGGACGGAACAAATCCGTCGAGCTTCGATATGCGTCTGCCGCGAACGGATGTCGTCATCTGGGTGCGCATGCCGCGTCTGCTGTGCATCTGGGGCGCCATATCTCGCTGGTTCAAGTGGATAGGGCGCACGCGTCCGGAAATGGCGCCTGGCTGCCCCGAAAAAGTCGAATGGCAATTCCTGAAATTCATCTGGACCTTCGAGGAAAAGTTCGCGCCGAGGATCATGACGGGCCTTGCGCAGCATGGTCCTGAAGTGCCGGTGCTTCAATTGACCAGTCGCCGGCAGATGCGCACACTTCTTGATCTCCTTGCTGCTCCCGGCTAGTTGCAACCAAAACTCTATAGAGATGCAATCGACTGATTTCAGGAGATGGGAATATGAAGGAATTGAGCGACATGGCCGAGGCGGTCGTGCGTCTGAAGTCTGCCGACCGCATTCTCGTCATGGGCTGTTCCGGAGGCGGCAAATCGACCCTGTCGCAGAAGATCTGCGCGCGCCTGGATCTGCCTTATGTCTCGATGGATCGCGAATTTTTCTGGCTGCCGGGCTGGGTCAAAAGAGACAAGGCGGAGGAGCGCGCTCTGATCGCGGCAAAGGTTGCCGGGGAGTGTTGGCTGATCGATGGAACGGCGCCGTCGAGCTTTGATCTGCGATTGCCGCGCACCGAGCTTGTTCTTTGGGTGCGCATGCCGCGCTGGTTGTGCATGTGGGGGGCGTTGTCGAGAGCGGTGCGCTGGTTGGGACGGTCCCGCCCGGACATGGCGACGGGCTGTCCCGAGCGCATCGATTGGGAGTTCCTGCGCTACATCTGGGATTGGGAGCACAAATTTGCGCCCAAAGTGCTGTCGGGCCTTGCTCAGCATGGCCCTGATGTGCCTGTTCTACAGCTAAAATCCCGCGGCGAAATGCGTCAGCTTCTTGATCTTCTGAGCCGTCCTGCTTAATTGCCGCTCATGCCTCAGTTTGAAACGCACCGCCCCGTCCCGCACTCGCCTGACCAGATGTTCGACCTCGTTGCCGATGTCGAGCGCTATCCGGAATTCCTGCCGCTTTGCGAGGCGCTGGTTGTTCGCAACCGCAAGGAGCGTGACGGTAAGATATTGTTGGTCGCCGACATGACCGTTGGCTACAAGGCGATCCGCGAGACTTTTACCACGCAGGTACTGCTCAACAAGGCGGAGCGCGCCATTGATGTGAAATACATCGATGGCCCGTTCAAATATCTCGATAATCGCTGGCGTTTCGCACCATCGGAAAATGGCGGCTGTAGCATCGATTTTTTCATCGACTACGAGTTCAAGAGCCGCATTCTCGGCGCTCTGATGGGCTCGATGTTCGACCGCGCCTTCCGCATGTTCACGGACGCGTTCGAGACGCGCGCCGGCAAGATCTACGCCTGACTCAAGACAACGAGCATCTCCAGCGCCGTTCGCACGGTGGCGAGGCGAACCTTGTCGCGGCCGATGTCGCCATAACGCATTTCACGATGGATAAGGCCGCCCGTGCGCGCCTTGGCGGCGAGATGAACGAGGCCGACCGGCTTGTCCGCCGATCCGCCGCTCGGCCCGGCGACACCGGTCACTGCAACGGCAAGATCGGCGCGCGAGCGGAAGAGAGCGCCATGGACCATCTGCAGGGCCGTCTCCTTGGAAACGGCACCGAACCGAACGAGCGTCTGCTCTTGAACGCCAAGCATGTCCATCTTCGCCGTATTCGTATAGGTCACAAAGCCGCGATCGACGACCGCCGACGAGCCGGGAATTTCCGTCAACGCGCCCGCGATCAGCCCGCCGGTGCAGGATTCCGCCGCGGCGACCATCCAGCCCTTTGCCGCAAAATCGGTGATGATGCCATGGGCGAGTGCGAGAATGTCGTCTGGAAAATGTGTCATGCCTTGCCTCCGCGATAAACGACCGTTGCCGTGGCGATGGCCGCAATGCCCTCGCGGCGGCCGACGAAGCCGATCTTTTCGTTTGTGGTCGCCTTCACCGAGCAACGTTCCAGGTCGATCCTCAAAAACTCCGAGAGTTTGGCGCGCATCGCCTCGCGGTGCGGCCCGACCTTTGGAGCTTCGGCGATCAGCGAGACATCGGCATTCATGATCGTGCCACCATGGTCGCGGACGATCTTTGCCGCATGTTCGATGAAGATGCGGGAGGGCGCGCCCTTCCATTGCGGATCGGAGGGTGGAAAGTGGTCGCCTATATCGCCGGCGCCGCAGGTCGCGAGCAAGGCGTCGGTCAGCGCATGCAAAGCGACATCGGCGTCGGAATGGCCCTTCAACTTCTGGTCGTGGGGAATGAAGACGCCGCAGAGCGTCACGCCGTCGCCCGGCTCGAGCTGGTGGACATCATAGCCGTTGCCTGTGCGCACATCCGGCAGCAGGCCGGCGGAAAGCTTTTCATCGGCCATTGCGATATCCCTTTTGACCGTCAATTTGACATTGTCCGAACTGCCGGCAACGAGCGTCACCGGCAGGCCGCTCCATTCGGCGATCGCGGCATCGTCGGTGAAATCCGTCTTGTTCTCGGCAGCGGCCTTTTCATGCGCCGCCAGAATATCGGCAAAGCGGAAGGACTGCGGCGTCTGCGCGGCGTAGAGCCCTGTGCGGGGCACCGTTTCCGTCACCGACGCATCGGCGCCTGCCCGTTTCAGCGTATCCGTCACCGGCATAGCAGGCAGCACGGCAGGTGCGCCGGATGCCAGCGCCGCGGCGACGCGATCGAGCAGATCATGTTCGAAGAAGGGGCGCACGCCATCGTGGATCATGACATGCGTGACGCCGGCATTTTCCAGTTGCCGTAGCCCAGCAAGCACTGATTGCTGACGGGAAGCGCCGCCAAAGGCAATTTCTGTCCCGGACGAATCGGCAACCTGTTCTAGCGCGGACTGGAGCAGCGTTTCGTCGTCGCGATGGATTACGATCACGATCTTTGCCGCCTGCGGCCATGTCACGAATTTTTCAAGCGTATGCGCAATAACCGATCGGCCGCCGATCGGGCGATACTGCTTCGGGCCTTCCTCGGGCGATCCTGCCCGCTCGCCACGCCCGGCCGCGACGATCACGATTCCGATCGACATCAGTTGCATTGAGTGCATTTGCGTCATAAACCCCCAGGGATGAAAGGCTTTCGCTCCAGTATGACCCCCAAAAGTGTGAAGCGGTTTTTGGACAGGATCATGCTAAGCAGGTCGCCCAAGCGGGATCTCGCTCCAGCAGGGTCTATCGCCTCGAATGGGCATTTTCCAGCATTTGCCCAAAAAATATCGGCATTCTCCGAAACCTCTTGGCAAGCTTCACAAGACTGTCTAAAAATAGTGCAGATATATGGTGTGCCTGAAAGATAATCATTTGCTTCCGTCTGAACTTGCAGCCCCATTTTCCATCGGCCCCGTGCCCGTCCGCAATCGCGTGATCCTCGCGCCGATGTCGGGCGTGACCGATTTGCCTTTCCGGCAGCTTGCCCTGCGCTATGGTGCTGGCCTGGTTGTGACCGAAATGGTCGCCAGCCGCGAATTGGTGCAGGACACGGCGGAATCCTGGGCGCGGCTGAGAAGTGCTGGGCTAAAGCCGCATATGGTGCAACTGGCGGGCCGCGAGGCGCATTGGATGGCCGAGGCGGCGAAGATTGCCGCCGATAATGGCGCCGACATCATCGACATCAACATGGGCTGCCCGGCCAAGAAAGTCATCGGCGGCTATTCCGGTTCTGCGCTGATGCGCGATCCGGATCATGCATTGAGGCTGATCGAGGCGACGGTCAGGGCGATCGATATTCCCGTGACGTTGAAGATGCGGCTGGGCTGGGACGAAAATTCCATCAACGCGCCGCACATCGCCCGCCGAGCCGAGCAAGCCGGGATCCAGCTTGTGACCATCCACGGCCGTACACGCATGCAGTTCTACGAGGGCAGGGCGGATTGGAATGCTATCCGCGCCGTGCGTGATGCCGTCTCCATTCCGCTGGTCGCCAATGGCGATGTCGACACGCAGGAGGACGCACAGGAGATGCTCCGCTGCTCCGGCGCCGATGCCATCATGGTCGGTCGCGGCTGTCAGGGGCGGCCGTGGCATGCCGGTGTGCTCGCCGGCCACCGCGAACCGGACCGCAGCGAGATCGCCAATATCGCCCTGGAGCATTATCGGATGATGCTGGCGTTCTACGGCGAAGCCGTTGGCATTCGCCACGCCCGCAAACATCTCGGCTGGTATCTGGACCGTTACGCTCCCACCATCGCCGGCGCTGAAAAGGCAGGAATCATGACTTCGAAAGATAGCCGCGAGGTGGCCGCGTTATTCCATGCGGCGCTGCAGACCGGGTCCGATCTCGCTCGAAGCCTCCAGGAGGCTGCATGAGCTCGAAATCCAATTCTGGGGGGGCGGAGCATACAGGTGGCGCCGTGGCCATGGCGGTTCTCAATGCGATCCAAAATCCGGTCGTCATGGTCAACGAGGCCGGGCTGATCGCTTTCGCCAACTGGGAGGCCGAAGCCTTCTTCGGCGCTAGCGCCTCGCATCTGTCGCGCTATGAGATTTCCACCTTCATTCCCTTCGGCAGCCCATTGCTGGCGCTGATCGACCAGGTGCGCGAACGCCGCGCCCCGGTCAACGAATACCGCGTCGATCTCAGTTCGCCGCGTCTCGGCCAGGACAAGTTGGTGGATATCTACGTCGCTCCTGTTTCGAGCGAGCCCGGCTCTGTGGTGATCGTCTTCCAGGAACGGTCCATGGCCGACAAGATCGACCGGCAATTGACGCATCGTGCCGCCGCCCGCTCGGTAACCGGCCTTGCGTCAATGCTGGCGCATGAGATCAAGAATCCGCTCTCCGGTATCCGCGGTGCGGCCCAATTGCTTGAACAATCGGTTGAGGATGACGATCGCGGGCTGACGCGCCTCATCTGCGACGAGACCGATCGTATCGTCTCGCTGGTCGATCGCATGGAGGTCTTTTCCGACGAGCGTCCAATCGACCGCGTGCCAGTCAACATCCATTCCGTCCTCGATCATGTGAAGGCGGTCGCCAAGGCTGGTTTTGCCCGCAATATCAAGGTCACCGAGAATTATGACCCGTCGTTGCCAGCGGTCTACGCCAACAGAGACCAGCTCGTGCAGGTCTTCCTCAATTTGGTGAAGAACGCTGCCGAAGCGATTGGCGACCGGCCGGAGGGCGAGATCATGCTGACGACGGCCTATCGCCCAGGTATCCGTCTTTCAGTCGCCGGCACGCGCGAGAAGATCTCCTTGCCACTGGAATTCTGCGTGATCGATAACGGTCCGGGTGTGCCCGCCGACCTCGTGCCGCATCTCTTCGATCCGTTCATCACCACGAAGACGAACGGCACCGGCCTCGGCCTGGCGTTGGTCGCCAAGATCATCGGCGACCATGGCGGCATCGTCGAATGCGACAGCCAGAACCATCGCACCACTTTCCGCGTTCTGATGCCGGCCTCCAAAGGCATCACACTTGAAGACGCTCCTCTTCCGAACTCTACAGGGACTACTCGATGACAGCTACGATCCTTGTCGCCGACGACGATGCGGCTATCCGTACCGTGCTCAATCAGGCTTTGAGCCGCGCGGGCTACGATGTGCGCATCACATCCAACGCCGCCACGCTCTGGCGTTGGGTTTCCGCCGGCGAAGGCGACCTCGTTGTAACCGACGTCGTCATGCCTGACGAAAACGCCTTCGACCTGCTGCCTCGCATCAAGAAAGCAAGACCGGAGCTGCCCGTTCTGGTCATGAGTGCGCAGAATACTTTCATGACGGCAATCAAGGCCTCGGAAAAGGGTGCCTATGACTATCTGCCGAAGCCATTCGACCTGACGGAACTGATCGCCATCATCGGTCGCGCCTTGTCCGAGCCGAAGCGCAAGCCTGCCAAGCTTGATGACGACATGCAGGATGGTATGCCGCTGGTCGGCCGCTCTGCCGCCATGCAGGAAATCTACCGCGTCCTGGCGCGCCTGATGCAGACCGACCTGACGTTGATGATCACCGGCGAGTCCGGCACCGGCAAGGAACTGGTGGCCCGCGCGCTGCATGACTACGGCAAGCGCCGCAATGGTCCTTTCGTTGCCATAAATATGGCCGCCATTCCGCGCGACCTGATCGAGTCCGAATTGTTCGGCCACGAGAAGGGCGCTTTCACCGGTGCGCAGACGCGTTCGACCGGCCGTTTCGAGCAGGCCGAGGGGGGCACGCTTTTTCTCGACGAAATCGGCGACATGCCGATGGATGCCCAGACGCGTCTTCTGCGCGTCCTGCAACAGGGCGAATATACGACCGTCGGCGGCCGCACGCCGATCCGCACCGACGTCCGTATCGTTGCTGCCACCAACAAGGATCTGAAGCAGGCGATCAACCAGGGCCTCTTCCGCGAGGATCTCTATTATCGCCTCAACGTCGTGCCGCTGCGCCTGCCGCCTTTGCGTGACCGCGCCGAGGATATTCCCGATCTCGTCCGCCATTTTGTGCAGCAGGCAGAAAAGGAAGGGCTCGGTTCGAAGCGGTTCGACCAGGAAGCGCTGGAACTGATGAAGGCCTATCCCTGGCCGGGCAACGTGCGCGAGCTGGAAAACCTCATCCGCCGTCTGATGGCGCTTTATCCTCAGGACGTCATCACCCGCGAGATCATCGATTCGGAATTGCGTGCCGATGTGCCCGACAGCCCGATCGAAAAAGGCCCGGTCCGCACCGGGACCATGACAATCGCCCAGGCGGTTGAGGAGAACATGCGCACCTATTTCGCCGGCTTCGGCGACAATCTACCGCCGCCGGGGCTCTATGATCGCGTTCTCACCGAAATGGAATATCCGCTGATCCTCGCCGCGCTGACCGCGACCCGCGGCAATCAGATCAAAGCCGCCGATCTGCTTGGCCTTAACCGCAATACATTGCGTAAAAAGATCAGAGAACTGGGTGTTTCCGTCTATCGAAGCTCCCGCACGGCTTGACAATGTGATCAGATGCGTTGCATTTTCGCCACAATGCGTTGCTTAAAGGTCACGCAGCCGGTTCACGGTTTTTGCGGTAGCGATTCGTCGAGTATGTTACTGCGCAAGGGGAAATTGTTCAAAAGTTTCAACTCATTGCTTAAATGATTTGAAACGGAGGTTTCGCATTGGTGCGAAACCGCATGAAGGTTCCAGCCCTTGCCTGTCACTCGTGCCGCCGCCAAAACAGTGCTGATGCAATATGGCCAGGGCGCAGACCGTCGCCTGCGCCCGGAGATAGTGGGAATGAAGCAGGACGCGGTGTCGCCGGCAGCGAGCGACGAGGCGGTCGTCAAGGTGACGGACCGTCGTGCATCCTTCGCCCTTCCTGGCCTGATCTTGGCCGGCGGCGCGCTGTTGTGCGCGATTGCCACGCTTCTGGTGCTTCTGGGGCTGACGCCGATTGCCCCCACATCCTCCGTCGTCTTCACCTCGGTCGTGATCAACGGCCTGTTCGTTCTGGGGCTGATTGCCCTTATTGCGCGTGAAGTTGCGCGCCTTGTGAAAGCGCGGAGCCGTGGCCGCGCTGCGGCGCGCCTGCATATCCGCATCGTCGTCCTCTTTTCCATCGTCGCGATCACGCCCGCGATCCTCGTGGCCATCGTCGCCAGTTTGACGCTGAATGTCGGCCTTGATCGTTGGTTTGCGCTGCGCACGCAGCAGATCATCAGCTCCTCGCAGAATGTCGCACAGGCCTATCTGATGGAGAACGCCAGCTATCTGCAGGGCCAGACCGTTTCCATGGCGAACGACCTGGAGCGCAACCGTACGCTTTACAGTCTCGACCGCACCGGGTTCGCCGATCTGATGACCCGGCAGGCCAAGGGCCGCGGTTTGCTTGGTGCTTTCCTGGTGCGTCGTGACGGCACCGCGATTGTTCAGGCCGACGTCAAAACCGAGCGCCCGCTGCCGGCAATACCGAAGGACGCGCTCGACGCGTCAGCCGACGGTCAGCCGACGCTCATACCGCCGGGTGTGACCAATCTTGTGGGCGCGGTCATCAAACTCGACGAGATTCCGGGCGCCTTCCTCTATACGGTGCGGGCCGTCGATCCGCGCGTCATGAACGCCATGCGCATGGTCGAGGACAACACAGCTGAATACAAGGCGATGGAAGAGGGGCGCATGTCCCTGCAGATTGCCTTTGCCGTGCTTTACATCGGTTTTGCGCTGATCGTGCTTCTGGCAGCAATCTGGACCGCGATAGCGGTTGCCGATCGCATCGTTCGGCCGATCCGGCTTTTGATCAGCGCCGCTGACAATGTCGCGTCCGGCAACATGAATGTGCTGGTGCCGGTGCGCGCGGCTGATGGTGACGTTGGCAGCCTGTCACGCACCTTCAACAAGATGATCTCGGAGATACGCACACAGCGCGACGAGATTCTCGAAGCCAAGGACGAGGTGGATGATCGCCGCCGGTTCATCGAAGCGGTGCTGTCCGGTGTGACCGCAGCCGTGATCGGGGTCGAACACGACCGACGGATAACCATCGCCAACACATCTGCCGAAGAGCTGCTGTCCCTGAAGAGCGACGAGCTTGTCGGCATGAACCTGGCTGAGATCGCGCCCGAGGTCGATCAGGTCGTTACCGAAGCCACGACGCGGCATCGGAGCGATTTCCGCAAGCAGATCAGTCTGGTGCGTGGTGGAACGGTGCGCACGCTGAGCGTTCAGGTGACGCGTGAAGAATCGCGCGACTCGAACGAATCCTACGTCATCACGCTCGACGATATCACCGATCTGGTCATCGCTCAGCGCTCGACCGCCTGGGCCGACGTCGCTCGCCGCATTGCGCATGAGATCAAGAACCCGCTGACGCCCATCCAGCTTTCCGCCGAGCGCATCCGCCGCCGCTTCGGCAAGAATATCGCCGAAGCCGATCGCGCCGTCTTCGATCAATGCACCGACACGATCATCCGCCAAGTCGGTGATATCGGCCGCATGGTCGATGAATTCTCGTCCTTCGCCCGCATGCCGAAGCCGACAATGGAACCAAGCGACCTGCGCGATATCCTGCGTGACGCGGTGTTCCTGCGCGAAATGGGCAATAATCATGTCAAGTTCGAGCGCGAGCTCGGCGACGAACGGCTGGAAGGCATGTTTGACACGCGCATGCTCGGCCAGGCCTTCGGCAATCTCATCAAGAACGCTGTCGAGGCGATCGAGGCCGTGCCAAGCGGCGAGAGCCGTGAGGAGCCCAAAATTCTGGTGCGCTCGTTCCTCGATGCCGAACGCGACCGCTTTACCGTCGATGTCATCGACAACGGACGCGGCCTGCCGGTCGAGAACCGGCACAGCATTCTCGAACCTTACATGACGATGCGCGAGAAGGGCACCGGTCTTGGGCTCGCGATTGTCAAGAAGATCATTGAAGACCATGGCGGGCAGCTCGAGCTGCATGATGCTCCCGCCGATTTCGACCAGGGCAGGGGGGCCATGATCCGCGTGCATTTGCCGCGCCGTGAGCAGGCCGCCGTCGCCCAGACAGCAAGTGACAAGGAAAGCGTTTATGGCATCTGATATTCTCGTGGTGGATGACGAGGAAGACATTCGCGAAATCGTTTCGGGGATTCTTTCGGATGAGGGGCATGAAACTCGAACCGCATTTGATAGCGACAGCGCTTTGGCAGCGATCTCCGATCGAGCGCCGCGGTTAATCTTCCTCGACATCTGGATGCAGGGCAGCAAGCTCGACGGTCTATCGTTGCTGGATGAGATCAAGGCGCGCCACCCGGAACTGCCTGTGGTGATGATCTCAGGTCACGGCAATATCGAAACCGCTGTCTCTGCCATCAAGCGAGGCGCCTTCGATTTCATCGAGAAACCTTTCAAGGCCGACCGGCTGATCTTGATCGCCGAGCGCGCGCTCGAGAATTCCAAGCTGAAGCGCGAAGTTTCGGAGCTGAAACGCCGTACGGGCGATGCTGTCGAGCTGATCGGCACGTCGGTTGCGGTCTCGCAGCTTCGCCAGACCATCGACAAAGTTTCCCCGACCAATAGCCGCGTGATGATCTTCGGCCCGTCTGGTTCCGGCAAGGAACTCGTGGCCCGAATGATCCACAAGAAGTCGGCACGCGCCAATGGTCCTTTCGTTGCGTTGAATGCTGCGACGATCACGCCCGAACGGATGGAAATCGCTCTGTTCGGCACCGAGGGCGCGCCAGGTCAGCCGCGCAAGATCGGCGCGCTGGAGGAGGCGCATCGCGGCATCCTCTATCTCGATGAGGTCGGTGAGATGCCGCGCGAGACGCAGAACAAGATCCTGCGCGTGCTGGTCGATCAGCAGTTCGAGCGCGTCGGCGGCTCGAAGCGTGTGAAAGTCGATGTGCGCATCATATCGTCCACGGCCTACAATCTGGAAAGCCGGATCGCCGAAAGCCTGTTCCGCGAAGATCTCTATCACCGCCTTGCCGTAGTGCCTGTGCGCGTGCCTGCGCTGGCCGAGCGGCGCGAGGACATTCCTTTTCTCGTCGACCAACTGATGCGGCAGATTTCTGAGCAGGCAGGCATCCGCTCGCGCCGGATCGGCGACGACGCCATGGCGGTGCTGCAGGCGCATGATTGGCCGGGCAATATTCGCCAGCTTCGCAACAATATCGAACGCCTGATGATCCTGGCGCGCACCGATGGTCCGGATACGCCGATCACGGCGGAGATGCTGCCGACCGACTTGGGCGATATGTTGCCGAAAGTCTCCGCCAAGAACGACTATCACATCATGACATTGCCATTGCGCGAAGCCCGCGAAATGTTCGAGCGCGACTATCTCATCGCGCAGATCAACCGCTTCGGCGGCAATATTTCGCGCACTGCCGAGTTCGTCGGCATGGAGCGCTCGGCGCTGCACCGCAAGCTGAAGTCACTCGGCGTCTGAAGTCATTTGCTCGGCAGCTACGGTCTGCCACGCACCTCTCTCGTATTCTTGTGAAATTCTGATCAGGGTCCGCCATGCCGAGAATAGCTTATGTGAATGGTCGTTACGTCAAGCACAGCGACGCAATGGTTCATGTCGAGGATCGCGGTTATCAATTTGCCGACGGCGTCTACGAAGTTTGCGAAGTCCGTCACGGCTTGATCGTTGATCTGACTCGCCATCTCGACCGTCTCAACCGCTCGCTGGGAGAACTCCGCATTGCCTGGCCGATGAGCCGCGCTGCGCTGATTCATGTGATTCGCGAGACCCTGCGGCGCAATCATGTCCGCAACGGCCTGTTCTATCTACAGGTGACCCGCGGCGTTGCCCGGCGCGATCATGTCTTCCCGGCAGAGGGCACGCCATCCTCGATCGTCGTCACCGCCAAGAGCACCGATGCGTCTGTGATCGCAAAGAAAAATGCCAGTGGCATCAAGGCGATTACCGTGCGCGACAATCGCTGGGATCGGGTCGACATCAAGTCGGTCGGACTTCTGTCGAACGCACTGGCTCGCCAGCAGGCCAAGGAAGCCGGCGCACAGGAAGCGATCTATATCGACCATAACGGCATGGTGAAGGAGGGTGCGGCAACGAACGTCTGGATTGTCGATTCCGACGGCAACCTGGTCACGCGTCCGGCCGAGCACGGCATTCTGCGCGGCATTACGCGCACGACGCTGATGGATGTCGCAGCGAAACTGGATGTCACCGTTGTCGAGCGTTTCTTCTCCGTCGAGGAGATGATGGCGGCGCGCGAAGTATTCATCACGGCAGCCACAAGCATTTGTTTTCCTGTGGTTGCTATCGATGGCGAGTCGATCGCCAACGGCCATCCGGGAAGCGTTTCGCAGAAAATTCGTGAAGCCTTTTTCGACGTTGCGGAAAAGACTGCGATTTGATACCAACGTTCGCTGGGGAGGAGAGAATGAGGGTATCTCCTGTCCGGGGTCTCAGTATATCTTGATATTTCACCGGCTTACGCCGGCAAAAAAGAAAGAAGCGGCGCGATGGCGGAACGTTCTCAGAACTTGCAGGATCTATTTCTCAATACAGTTCGCAAGCAAAAGATTTCACTCACAATCTTTTTGATTAATGGCGTAAAGCTTACGGGCGTCGTTACGTCCTTCGACAATTTCTGCGTCCTGCTGCGCCGAGACGGCCATTCACAGCTCGTCTACAAGCATGCGATCTCGACGATCATGCCCGGCCAGCCGATGCAGATGTTCGAGAGCGAAGAAGTCGCATCCTAACTAGGATTTGCCGCTATCACGACACGCGATACGAAAAATGATTCCATCATCCCGGAAGCGATAAGGCATCGGGATGACACGCATGCTGTTGTTGTTGTACCCGTCCTGAAGCAGGCGCGCGCAGCGCGCTCAGCGCAGGCGGATGGTGCGATAATAACTTCACGTTCCCCAGAAAGTCGGCTCGAAGAAGCCAAGGGTCTCGCTTTGGCGATCGACCTCGATGTCGTCAACGGCTCGATCGTACCGATCAACGATCCGCGTCCGGCGACGTTGCTCGGCACCGGCAAGATCGAGGAAATCCGTGCACTGCTCGATGAATTCAATGCCGGCCTGGTGATCGTCGATCATCCGCTGACGCCGGTACAGCAGCGCAATCTCGAGAAAGAATGGAACGCCAAGGTCATCGACCGCACGGGCCTCATCCTCGAAATCTTCGGCCGCCGCGCCTCCACCAAGGAAGGCACGCTGCAGGTCGAACTTGCGCATCTGAACTACCAGAAGGGCCGGCTGGTCCGAAGCTGGACCCACCTTGAGCGCCAGCGCGGCGGTGCGGGTTTCATGGGCGGCCCCGGTGAAACCCAGATCGAAGCCGACCGGCGCTTGCTGCAGGAGCGGATTATCCGGCTCGAGCGTGAGCTGGAGCAGGTGGTGCGCACTCGCCAGCTTCATCGCGCCAAGCGCAGGAAGGTGCCGCATCCGATCGTAGCGCTGGTGGGCTATACCAACGCCGGGAAATCGACGCTTTTCAACCGGATCACCGGCGCCGGCGTCTTGGCCGAGGACATGCTGTTTGCGACGCTCGATCCGACGCTGCGGCGTATGAAGCTGCCGCATGGCCGCACCGTGATCCTGTCCGATACCGTCGGCTTCATCTCCGACCTGCCGACCCATCTCGTGGCCGCATTCCGTGCAACGTTGGAAGAGGTCTTGGAAGCCGATCTGATCCTACATGTGCGTGATCTCTCTGATGACGACAATCAGGTGCAGAGCGCTGATGTCATGCGAATCCTCGGCGATCTGGGCATCGGCGAGGCGGAGGGAGCGGAGCGCATCCTCGAAGTCTGGAACAAGATCGACCGCCTGGAACCGGAGGCGCATGACGCCATCGTCCAGAAGGCATCGACCGCCCAAAACGTCATCGCGGTATCGGCAAAAAGCGGCGAGGGCGTCGATGGCCTGATGAACGAAATCAGCCGCCGGCTTTCCGGTGTCCTGACCGAGGCGACGATCACGCTGCCGGTCGACAAGCTGGCGTTGCTCCCCTGGCTCTACAATCACGCCATCGTCGATGGTCGCGAAGACAATGAGGACGGCACGGTCACGCTTGATGTGCGATTGACCGAGACGGAAGCAGTGGAGCTGGAGCGCCGCATGGGCAACGGCCCGAAGCCACAACGCGAAGATTGGGAATAGGCGTCCTATCCAGCAAGCTGACGCTCGATCGCCTTTGCTGCCTGCCAGATATCTTCCATCCGCTCCAGGGAAGCGCCGTTTAGGGTCTCCCCCTCGGCAGCGAGCGTCGTTTCGATGTGATTGAAACGACGGCGGAATTTCGTGTTTGTGCCGCGCAACGCCTGCTCGGGATCTGCCTTCACGTGCCGGCCGATGTTGACGACAGCGAAGATCAGGTCACCTAGCTCGTCACTGACCTTGGTTTTGTCACCGCTCGCAAGCGCTACCCGCAATTCATCGATCTCCTCCTCGATCTTGTCGAGGATCGGCTCGGGCGCTGACCAGTCGAAGCCGACTTTGGCGGCGCGTTCCTGCAATTTCAGCGCCTCGGTCAAAGCGGGGAATGTGCGTTGCACCGAACCGAGGAAACCGGTTTTGAAATCCTCGGAGATGCCTCGCCGTGCCCGGCGCTCGGCGCGCTCGCGCTTCTCTTCTGCCTTGATCTCTTCCCATTGTACCTTCACCGTGTCTGGCGTGTCGGCGCCGGAGACGGCGAAGACATGCGGGTGCCGGCGGATCATCTTGCGGGTGATGGCATCCACCACGTCGCCAAAGGAGAATTCGCCCGCTTCCTCGGCCATTCGGGCGTGGAAAACGACCTGTAGCAGGAGATCACCAAGCTCCTCGCAAAGGTCGTCCATATCCCTGCGTTCGATGGCATCTGAAACCTCATAAGCCTCCTCGATCGTATAGGGCTTGATGGTCTCGAAGGTCTGGACGATGTCCCACGGGCAACCGGTCTCCGGATTGCGCAATGCCGCCATGATCTCGATCAGGCGGGATATGTCTCGCGATGCTTCCATCGGGGCCTCTATAAATCTTGTCTTGGTTAGTTCAGCGGAATGTCGTTTTCGCTCTTGGACGCCTGATAGCTGTCGGAGAGCGCGGCATAGGCGGCCTTGATGCGCGTCGTCTGTTCCCTGAGTGCTGTCTTCAGCGGGTCCGCCTCGGTTTCGATGAGATCGGCGACCGCAAAACTGTTCCAGAAGGCGTTCCGCCGGCGATAGCCGCCCGGTTCCAGTCCAAATACCTCTTTCAGGATTTTCAGGTCATGGGGGATTGCGAAAGCGTCGCGGGAATCCTCATGACTGAAGAAATAGTAGTAATTGTCGAAACCAGCCCAGGTGATGGCCGACATGCACATGGTGCAGGGCTCGTGGGTGGAGAGGAAAATCAGATCCTTGGTCGCCGGCTTTTCGCCGAGTTCATAAAAACGCTTTAGCGCATGCACTTCGCCATGCCAGAGCGGATTTTCAAGCTCGTTGTTTGTTTCGGCAATGACCAGCGATAGGTCCGATTTGCGCAGGATCGCCGCGCCGAATACCTTGTTTCCAGCGGCAACGCCCCTTTGCGTCCGTGGCAGGACGTCATGTTCCATGACCTCGAGGAGGCGGGCGGCGATGGTGTTGGCGGACAAGCAGCATACTCCGGAACGTTTTCTCCTACCTTAACGGCATTGCCGACACGGCGGAATGCGCAAATGACGTATGGACTCCATTTGCCACAGGCAATAGGAATACCTCAGATAGCGAGAAGTTCTAAAAGTCTATGGATTTCCTCTATTTATCCTATTCTGACTGTCTGGTGAGTTTTGCTCAAATCGGGGGGATGTCGAGCAAAAGAATACGGACAAGGCGGAGCATTAGAATTTCTGTTTCTTCAATCTCTTGGCCGCAGGGGTGATATTCGGGCAATCTCGAAGTGGAATGATAATGCCTCCCAAGACTGACCAGCTTTCGGTGTTTCCCGCCTTCTTTCGCGTGGAAGGAAGGGTGACGGCCGTCTTCGGCAATGGTGATGAAGCTTTCGCGAAGACGCGCTTGCTGCTGAACACGCAGGCGAAGATTGTCGCCTACGCGCAAACGCCGGAAGCCGATTATCATTCCTTCCTGATCACCAACCGTATTGAAACCGTGCGTGCAGCCTTTTCGCCTGATCAGGTCAAGGGCGCCGTTCTGGTATTCGCCGCGACCGGCGATGCCGACGCTGACCGTGCGATTGTCGACGCTGCCCGCGCCGAAAGAATTCCGGCGAACGCTGTCGATCAACCGGACTATTGCGATTTCTATACGCCGGCGCTCGTGAACCGTGCTCCCGTCGCCGTCGCCATCGGCACTGAAGGCGCTGGCCCGGTGCTGGCGCAGATGATCCGAGCGCAGATCGACCAGATGCTGTCGCCTTCGCTCGGAAAGCTCGCCGAGCTGGCGACGAACTATCGCAAGTCCGTCGATCGCCTCGTCCCGCGTGGCGTTGCCCGCCGCGTCTTCTGGCGTCGCTTCTTTTCCGGTCCTGTCGCCGACGCTGTCAGTGCTGGCCATTTGCCGCAGGCCGAACGTGCCGCCGACAGTTTGCTGCACGCGATGCATAAAGTCGAAGGTCATGTGTGGCTGGTCGGCGCCGGTCCCGGCGCGGAAGACCTTCTGACGTTGCGCGCTCAGCGCGTGATGATGGAAGCCGATGTCATCGTCTATGATGCGCTCGTGCCGCAGGCGATTGTCGATATGGGTCGCCGCGATGCCGAGCGTCTTTCTGTCGGCAAGCGCAAGGGCTGCCACACCAAATCGCAGGAAGAGATCAACGATCTGCTGGTGCAGCTTGGCCGCGACGGCAAGCGCGTCGTGCGGCTGAAGTCTGGCGATCCCCTGGTCTACGGCCGGGCAGGCGAGGAAATGGCTGCGTTACGTGCCGCTGGCGTTACCTATGAGATCGTTCCGGGCATCACCTCGGCCTTTGCCGCTGCCGCCGATTTCGAGTTGCCGCTGACGCTGCGCGGCGTCGCTTCATCGCTGGTCTTCACCACCGGCCACGACCTAACCGGCGACGTCCTGCCGGACTGGGCGAGCCTCGCGGTATCCGGCGCGACCATTGCGGTCTATATGGGCCGCACGGTCGCAGCCTCCGTTGCCGGCCGCCTGATGGGTGCTGGGCTCCCAGCCGAAACGACCGTTGCCGTCATCGAGAACGCAAGCCGCCGCGATCGCCGCCTGATGCACGGTACATTGAAAGATCTGCCTGGCCTGGAGCATCGCGATGAGCTGAGCGGTCCGGTTATGGTCATTATCGGCGATGCTGTCGCTGGCGCCAATTTCGAACAGTCCGAGCCGCTGGTCCGACAGGAGACCGCCGCTCAAGAATTTGCAAGGAGCTGATCCATGGTCGACAAGGTTCTGACCGCAAACCGGCTGACCGATGGTGTCGCCGTTTGGTTGAATGCGAATGGCGAATGGGTGACCTCTCTACAAGAAGCGCTGGTCGCCCGTCATGCCGAAGCCGAGGCCGCGCTCGAAGCGATCGGCAAGCAAGCTTACGCCGATAACAAGGTTGTTGACGTCAACCTGATCGAGGTTCAGGAAACCGGCGGCAAACTTTGGCCGCTGCGCCTGCGCGAGCGCATCCGTGCCGAGGGTCCCACAATGGAATACGCGCCGGGCTACGCCGCGGCCGATCCCGAATTCATTGCAGTCTGAGGAAATCATGTATCGCTACGACGAATTTGATCACGCCTTTGTGGCGGAACGTGTTGCGCAGTTCCGCGATCAGGTGCAGCGGCGCCTTTCGGGTGAACTCTCGGAAGATGCGTTCAAGCCGCTGCGTCTGATGAACGGCGTCTATCTGCAGCTCCATGCCTACATGCTGCGCATCGCCATTCCTTATGGCACGCTGAGCTCACGCCAGATGCGCATGCTGGCGCATATCGCGCGCACCTATGACCGCGGTTACGGCCATTTCACCACCCGCCAGAACCTGCAGTTCAATTGGCCGAAGCTGTCCGACATGCCGGACGTGCTTGCCGAGCTCGCCTCTGTCGAGATGCATGCCATCCAGACTTCAGGCAATTGCATTCGCAACGTCACTGCCGACCATTTTGCCGGTGCCGCCGCCGACGAAGTCGCCGATCCGCGTCCCTATGCGGAAATCCTGCGGCAATGGTCGTCTGTCCACCCGGAATTCTCGTTCCTGCCGCGCAAGTTTAAGATCGCTGTCACAGGTGCCGAGCGCGACCGTGCCGCGATCCAGGTGCACGACATCGGCCTGCATCTGAAGAAGAACGACAAGGGCGAGATCGGCTTTGCCGTCTATGTTGGCGGCGGGCAGGGCCGCACGCCGATGGTCGCCAAGCTGATCCGCGACTTCCTGCCGGAAGAAGACCTGTTGTCCTACACAACCGCCGTCATGCGCGTGTACAATCTGCATGGCCGCCGCGATAACAAGTACAAGGCCCGCATCAAGATCCTCGTGCACGAAACCGGCGCCGAGGAATTGGCTCGCCAGGTCGAGGTCGAGTTTGCGAAGCTCAGGGATACAGAGCTGAAGCTACCGGAAGCCGACGTTCAGGCGATCGCTACCTATTTCGCACCGCCGGCTCTGCCCGAGCGCGCCGAAGGCTGGGAAAACCTCGCTCGCTGGAAGAAGGCCGATCCGGATTTTGCCCGTTGGGTGCAGCAGAACGTGCAGCCGCACAAGAATCCTGATTACGGCATGGTGACGATCTCGCTGAAGCCGATCGGCGGTATTCCGGGCGATGCTTCGGATGCGCAGATGGACGTGGTCGCCGATATCGCCGAAGAATACGCTTTCGACGAAATCCGCGTCAGCCACGAGCAGAATCTGATCCTGCCGCATGTGGCGCTCGCCGATCTCGAAGCCGTCTATCGCGGCCTGGTCGCCGCCGGTCTGGAGACTGCCAACGCCGGCTTGATCACCGACATTATCGCCTGTCCGGGGCTTGACTATTGCGCTCTCGCCAACGCCCGTTCGATCCCGGTTGCGCAGGAAATCTCGAAGCGCTTCGGTTCGGCCGAGCGCCAGGCTGAGATCGGTGAGCTGAAGATCAAGATTTCGGGCTGCATCAATGCCTGCGGCCACCACCATGTCGGCCATATCGGCCTACTGGGTGTCGAAAAGAAGGGCGCGGAGCTCTATCAGATCACGCTTGGCGGCTCCGGCGATGAACACACGTCGATCGGTGAGATCATCGGCCGCGGCTTCGAGCCGGACAAGGTGACCGACGCGATCGAGACGATTGTCGACACCTATCTCGGCCTGCGCCTCGATTCCTCCGAAATCTTTCTCGACGCCTATCGGCGTGTCGGACCGCAGCCTTTCAAGGATGCGCTTTACGGCTCGTCCTCGGCTGCAGCCGAAGCGGCGTAAGGAGATGACCATGACGAAGATTTGGCGGGAAACCGGTTCTGTCGCAAACGATCCCTGGACTATCGAAACCGATGAGGTCAAGGCGACCGAAGAGCAGAAGCCGTTGCTCGGCCTCGACGCGCTGATCGCCAAGGCTGAGGAAAGCAACGATGTCGGCCTCGGCGTGGTGATCAAGCCGGCCGATGATGTGACCCGGCTGGAGCCCTACCTCTATCGCCTGGAGATCGTGGCGGTGGCGTTCCCGGCTTTCAACGACGGCCGCGCCTTCAGCCACGCGTCGCTGCTGCGCCAACGCCTCGGTTATACCAACGAACTGCGTGCGGTCGGCGATGTGCTGATCGACCAGATTCCATTGATGCTGCGCGTCGGCATCGACAGCTTCGCGGTCACCAACGAGACGGCGCTGAAGCGGCTTTCAGAACACCGCTTGCCGGGTATCCCGCATCACTATCAGCCGACTGCCCGGCATGCCGAGGGCGGCCAGGCTTATAGTTGGCGCCGTCAGGCGACCAAAACGGCCTGATTCGGCTTTTGCTCCGAGAGTTGCGGCAATGCGAGATACATCGGATTGCCGTATTCTGGTGATCTATATATGTAGCTCGCATGATTACGTGAATCTTGACAGGAACATGCATATTTTATGCCAGCGTCGCCGGATGGAATAGAATGCCTTTAAATCCGGGCTATATTATAATATCAGCCTCGCGAGATGCAGCTTGCCAAGAATGACGTGTACGACGAATACGGGATCCGATACCGAATGAACGCCCCCGCCAAGACCGAAGAATTTGTTTCCGCAGTACCCGCCGGCGTTTTCGCCGAGAAGGTGCTGAGCGTGACGCACTACACCGACCGGCTCTTTCGTTTCACGATGACCCGGCCGCAGGGCTTCCGTTTCCGCTCGGGCGAATTTGCGATGATCGGTCTCATGGTCGATGGCAAGCCGCTTTACCGCGCCTATTCGATCGCGAGCCCCGCCTGGGCGGACGAGCTGGAATTCTTCTCGATCAAGGTGCCGGATGGTCCGCTGACCTCGCACCTGCAGAACATCAAGCCGGGCGACGAAGTGCTGATGCGCAAGAAGCCGACGGGTACGCTCGTGCTTGACGCGCTGACGCCAGGCAGGCGGCTCTATATGTTCTCGACCGGCACCGGTATTGCGCCCTTCGCCAGCCTGATCCGCGATCCCGAGACCTATGAAAAGTTCGAGGAAGTGATCCTCACGCATACGACCCGCGACGTAGCGGAGCTGAAATACGGTTTCGATCTCGTCGAGGAAATCCGCAACGATGAAATCCTGAGCGAAGTCGTTGGCGACAAGCTGCGTCACTACGCGACCGTCACTCGCGAAGAGTTTCCATTCAAAGGGCGGATCACCGATCTCATCGAAAACGGCAAGCTCTTCGCCGATCTGGGCGTTCCCGCACTGGACCCCGCTATCGACCGCGGCATGATCTGCGGCTCCTCGGCCATGTTGAAGGACACCAAGGACCTGCTCGAGAAGGCAGGACTCAATGAAGGCGCCAATAGCAAGCCTGCCGAGTTCGTAATCGAACGCGCTTTCGTCGGCTAAAGCAATTCCCGGAAAAAAAGATAGAGCGGTTCAGCGTTTTTGTGAAAAGCTGAACCGCTCTAAGAATTTCTAATTATTGGAATAGGGAAGGGCGGCCTCGGTAACGAGGCTGCCTTTTTTATTTGTCGCTGAGATAATCGATCAGCGTCGCCATTGCATTTCTGGCGTCTTCGGCATTGCCCTGATGGATGGCCTTGATGACACGGACATGCAGTGCGATCGACCGGTCCATGCCGTCAGGCGTCGCGGTCGAATACCAGAGCCTGCGCGAATGGGTCTGCACCGGTCCGAGTGCGGCCGTGATGAAGCCGTTTGGGCAGGCATCCTCGAGAATTTCATCGAATGTCTTGTCAGCGGCGAAGAAGCCGGAAAGATCGCCTGTGACGGCGCAATCGGTCATCAACCTGGCGCAGTCGAGCAGTTGTTCCCGCTGTTCCTGAGTGGCGTGGCTGGCGACCAGCGATGCCGCGATCGGCTCGAGCTCGCGCCTGACCTGCATGACATGCATATGGTCATCGGGCCGAATTTCCGCGATCTGTAATCCGACACGGGGCCGCACATAGATCAGCCCTTGCCACGCCAGCTTCTGGATCGCCTCGCGCACCGGCGTGCGCCCATGACCCGCCAACTCGATCAACTGCTTCTCCGTTACCAGCGCGCCGGGCTTCAGCGCCAGCGTAACGATCCGATGCTCGAGGGCGAGATAGGCGAGGTGGCTTTGCGAATTCTGCATTCCCGTCTGATTCCGATCGGTTCTGATATATCACATACTGGCACGTCGTTTCCGAGATGGCAAGTTGCTGTGATATATCAGATCGGGAGCCTCACATGGCGATTTGGTGCGGGCCAACCGTGTCGACCAACGGCGCCATCAGCCGCAGGTTCCGCCTGCTGCTCAATCCCGGTGTCTCGATCTTCCTGGTGCAGAACACCTTGCTAAGGCGGCGCTACCGCTGTCGGGCGAAACCCGCAACAAGGTTGTTGCTGTCATCGCGACGGCACTCGCCAACCGTCCGGAACTGCCGCAGCTCTGATCTTGGTGCAGGCGGACAGACAAAGGCCGGGCGAGAGCCCGGCTCAGATTGTTGAGCTATTCGATCAATAGCCGATTGCGGAGGAAAAGCTCGGCGGTTTCCGTTTTGCAGCCATCAGCAAATCCAGTTCCGTCGAAGATGGGCCGAACTTGTCGTACAGCCGCTTGGCCTCCTCGTCGTTGAGGCGATATTTCCGCGCAAATTCGGCGATGCTGTAGGGGCGACCGCGTATCACCTTTCGGCCCGGCGTCTGATTGGCGCTTTCCGTCATGCTTCAAGCCTCCTCTTTCCGTTCTACCAAGGAAGCTAGGGCTGTAGGCCAGGTTGAAAAGGGTTGTAACGGCCGCGATGTCACACAAATGCAATAAAAGGGAAGGCGAGTGTTCCGTCTTCCCTTTGACAATTCCCTCTCCCGATAGGCTTTTGCCCGCGTGGCGCGCGTCTATCGTCTGATCAGTCGGCCGACGAAAATAAGGATACAAGCACCGACAAAGCCGGTGATGAGGTAATTCACCCATGCATTGAAAGGCAATGCGACACCCAGAACCCTCAGGAGCCAGCTAGCAACAATTGCCCCGACAATGCCGAGGATGATGTTCATGATCAGGCCCATGTTGCTTTCCATGAGCTTCTCAGCGAGCCAGCCGGCAACGCCGCCAATGATGATTGCTGCGATCCAACCAACGTTTGCGTCTTCCATAAAGAACCTCCTGAGGAATCGGCGGGTTGTTAACAATCAACGATACTACACCAAAAGCGATTCGCGCCCCAAACAATTGCGCGTAGCTCGCGATCAGGGTTGCTCGTTGCAATCGTGACTATTGACGGAAAATGTTACGGTTGTTCCGGTGCACCAAGGCAAGCTCTAAGATCGGCGAGCTGTTTTCTCAGATCCTCGGTAATTTCATCGGTCGTATCGATGAACCGATTGTTTTCGACGGCGTGCACGCGGATACGGCCTTGTTTCAGACATCGCAAATGGAAACGCAGAAATTGTTCCTGTGCCTTGCACCATTTATAAAGCTCGGATTTCTGCTTCATGGCGCCCCTCAACCCCAGTGCCGAACCCAACGTGATACCGAACAGATGTCCTAAGAATGCAGCGAAAAGTTTCGAGAATGCCGTATTCGTTCAAATCATCGTATCAAAACCGTGGTAACATTCCAAACTCACGATCGCCGAGTCATTCATTTGAATAAGAAAGGCGTAGTTGGCACTCAAAAAATGTGCGGCAATCTCCCAAAAAGGCAAGAATAATCCATAAACTAGTCTTAATATTGAGGACTTGCGCGGCGTCTTGTCATCAAAACGACCAATCCTTGTTTTTGCAACGAAAGACTCGGGGTCTCTTTCGCCGATCTTCCCGATTCGGTCGTCGAGACAGGCGGGGTTCACCACTTCGACACGCGGAAAAGCATTTTGCATCGCTGTAACGATGATTTTATGGGTTGACCGCAATAGGGCGTCTGCATATGTTCCGCGCACTTCCAGCCGGGGTGCAAATCACCCGCGGACGGGGAGAGCGTAGCTCAGCCGGTAGAGCAACTGACTTTTAATCAGTAGGTCATGGGTTCGAATCCCATCGCTCTCACCAAAAACTCAATAAAATCAAATTTCGGTGCCGGCATTGGTAGGGCAACCGGTTCATTGCGCTTGGGATCATAGCCCGGTTCACGACGGGCCCACTACACCGCGGATGCTCGTTCCACATAACGCATGATTCTGGTCACGGTCGATCGACTGACGCCTGCCTCACGGGCGATACAATCCATCGACTTTCCTTCGGCTTTCAGCCGCAACACGTTCTCGGATTTGTGTCTCGTCGCATCGGCCGACGAATCGTGTGTCGGAATCATGCCAAGGGGGCTGCCATTTTCGATCCCTGAGGTTTCGAAATGCTCTGTATCAATAGGCGCCATAACACGCTCCTGCAGTCATTGGACGGCTAGAAACAATGGTGCCCATGTTGAGCCAGGTAAATTCAGATATTAGTAGTATCTGAAAAAGGCCCTAATTGGTGAGCCGCTTCCGCCATCCGTATACGCTGCTGCACAGTGCGAAAGGTCAGTCCGAACGTTCCTGGAGACCGTCGGACCGGTCAGTTCCCCGCGGCCCGATGCGGCTTCTCCTTCTTGCATCGGCGGTGAAAACGCGTCGCCCGCCAATGGTACTCCCATCGGGATTTGTTTTTTCAAACGCCACTATTGAGCATGTGGCGTATGAGTTATATTCGGTGCGTCTCGCGGCACAGTTTGCGGGGCGTGGTTTTGTGCAATTGGGGATTGCGGATAGCGTAGACGACCGACATTGGGGGTAGGGGTCAAACGAGTTTTTAAGGAACTACCCAATGATAGGACGACATAGATTGAGCTGGCTGGCAATGATGACCATTGCGGCGCTCGCAACAGCTGCTCAGGCGGCCCCTCCTGCCGGTAAGCCCGACACCAGCAATCCCGCTTCCAGCTTCCAATATAGGCGTGCGGACCTCGGAAGCGGATACGCAACCGTCAATATATTGAAGATGCCGGACCGGTCCTCATACGCCATTACCTGTAATTGTGACGATCATAGCCTTCAGGATATGGTTTGCCCGACTCCTGCATACGCCTGCTCATGCGAGCCGAGCGCTTATTTGGTGTGTCAGTAACAGAAAAGTGCTGCCGGCCCGCATTCATCGGCCGACTCTCTGAAAAGGCGAAAGGACCCGCCTCGGCGGGTTTCTTTTGTACTTTTTCATCCGATGACCAATGAATTGGCATCAGCCGCGCCACCCGCGAAAAGGTGATTGGCCTTCCGGCAGCCGCGACGCTAGTAAGACGGCTGAATGACATAGCCGGAGTCTATCGTGTCGCTTGCCGATATCTCGCTTCTGAGCGCCCTGATCGCCGGAGCGCTTTCGTTTCTTTCGCCCTGCGTATTGCCGCTGGTGCCGCCTTATCTCTGCTACATGGCCGGTATTTCCGTCGAGCAATTCCGTGGTGGCGGAGCGGCTGTCGCAGCAGGACCAAGCGTTCGCGGCAACGTGCTGTTTTCGGCGCTGTTCTTCACGCTCGGCTTCGCGACCGTGTTTATAGCCCTCGGCGCAGGCGCGTCCTCGATCGGCATTCTGCTGCGCCAGCATCTCGATATCCTTGCCAAGATCGGCGGCCTGATCATCGTTATCATGGGCCTGAATTTCCTTGGTGTTTTCCGGCTTGGCATTCTGGCTCGCGAGGCACGTTTTCAAGGTGGCGGCAAGCCGGCGACGCTGACGGGCGCCTATATCATGGGACTCGCCTTCGCATTCGGCTGGACACCCTGCATCGGCCCTGTGCTCGGAGCGATCCTCGGCGTTGCGGCTTCGCGCGAGACGGTCGGCGCCGGCGCCGGACTGCTCGCCATCTATTCGCTCGGCCTTGCCATACCGTTCTGGATCGCTGCCGGTTTTTCCGGCGCCTTCATGAGCTTTCTTGTCCGCTTTCGCCGCCATCTCGGCACTGTCGAAAAGGTCATGGGCGGGCTGCTCGTGCTGACCGGCCTGGCGTTCATATTCGGCTATGTCAGCGATATGGCGATCTGGTTCCAACAGACCTTTCCAATCCTGATGCAAATCGGCTAAGCACGCTCCGTCTCCCTTTCCAATCATCCAAAATGGATATGCCCAATGGCTGACATCGTCGGTCTGTTGCTGCCGTTCTTCGGCCTGATCGTGATCGGTTACATCGCCGCGCGTGTCACAAAACAGTCGGCCGAGGCGCTTGGCTGGCTCAATACTTTCATCATCTATGCCGCGCTGCCGGCTCTGTTCTTCAAGCTCGTCTCTAAAACGCCGATCGAGCAGTTGACGCGCCCAGGTTTCGTCGTCACCGACATTGCCGCGACCTATCTGATCTTTCTGTTGTTGTTCCTGATTGGACGCTTCCTACGCCGCAATTCGCTGGCCGACAGTACGATCCAGGCCTTTGCCGGTGCTTACGGCAATATCGGCTATATGGGTCCCGGTCTGGCTCTGTTGGCGCTCGGCGAGAAGGCGGCCGTTCCCGTCGCCCTGATCGTCTGCTTTGAAAATGCCCTACATTTCATCGTCGCGCCGGCGCTGATGGCGATTGAGGGCGGCGACAAGCGTTCGCCGTGGCGGCTTGCTGCCGACATCGCCAAGAAGGTGCTGTTGCATCCCTTCATTTTGTCGACAGCTCTCGGTTTTGCCGCCGCCGCCCTTTCGGTCGACCAACCAATCGCCTTCCAGCGCTTTGTCGATTACCTCGCCCAGGCCGCCGCACCCTGCGCGTTGTTCGCCATGGGCGTGACATTGGCGCTGCGGCCGCTGAAGCGCATCCCGGCCGAGATTGGCTATATCGTGCCGGTCAAGCTCGTTTTGCATCCGCTGGTCGTCTATCTCGTGCTGCAAGCGGTCGGTGGCTTCGATCCGATCTGGATCGAATCGGCGGTGCTGCTCGCAGCCCTCCCAACGGCGACGAATGTGTTCGTCATCGGCCAACAATATGGCGTCTGGCAGGAACGGGCTTCCGCCACGATCCTGATCACCACGGCCTGTTCTGTAGTGACGGTATCGCTGGTGCTTTACCTGATCAAATCCGGTGCCTTACCGGCGCAGCTTTTCCCTTAGCATCGAGGGAAAGCCGCGCAAGCCGCCGCCCGGCTCGATGCCTTCGCGCATAACGATATTGCGCAATGGCGGAATGGCCGAAAGGACGTGCAGGCCCGCGGCTCGCAGCATCTGGACGGGCAGGAAATCTGAAAGCAGAGAGCGGTTGAGCAGATCGACGCTGGCTGTGCGGCTGATGATGTCGACGCGGCGGCGGCGGTCGAAACTGTCGCCGGCGGATGCTGAAATCGGCTGGCCGGTGGGGCTTGCCAGAATTTCGACGAGCGTCAGGATATCGCGCAGACTGAGGTTCAGCCCCTGTGCGCCGATCGGCGGGAAAACATGCGCGGCTTCGCCGATCAGCGCAGCGCGGCCCTTGCCGAAGCGATAGGCGGTCATGCCGGAGAGCGGCCAGACCTGTACATTGTCCTCGACCGTGACCTTGCCGAGCATCGACTGCATGCGGTCCTCGATCAGGCGGCCGAGGTCTTCCAACGATTTTTCGGCATTGGCGGCGGCTTCCGCCGGCTTTTGCACCCAGACGAGGCTGGAGCGGTTGCCGGGCAGGGGGACCTGGGTGAACGGCCCGCTTTCGGTATGGAATTCCGTCGAAATGTTCTGATGCGGCAGGGAGTGTCCAAAGTTCAGCACCATGGCCGATTGCGGATAGGACCAGGTCTTGACCTTGATCCCGACCGTTTCCCGCACCATTGAATTGCGCCCGTCCGCACCGACGACAAAAGCCGCCTCCACCGTATCGCCGTCTTCGAGGGTGATGGCGATGCCATCGTCGCGGACGGCGACCTCGGAGGCCATCGTCTCGATGAGCGTGATGTTGCCCTCCGTCTTTACGGCCTCGCTGAGGGTGCTGAGCAACGAAGCATTGGGGATGTTGTAGCCGAAGGCGTCGAGCCCGATTTCCGAGGCCCGAAAGGCGACGGTTGGCGCCCGCAGCAGTCGTGTCGTGCCATCGATGATCTGCATTGTCGTCAATGCGGCGGTCGAAGGCACAATCTTGTCCCAAAGCGCCAGCCGCTCCAGGAAGCGAATCGATTGGTCCATCAGCGCCGTCGTCCGCCGATCGGCTTTGTTGTGCGGCGTAGCTACGAGGGCAACGGCTCGCCCGCCGCGCGCCAAGGCGATCGCCGCGATCATGCCCGCCAGACCGCCGCCGATGACGGCCACTTCAACCTGCTTCATATCGATGCCTCATTGTCATTAGTTCTGAAAATAAACGCTTAGCCTGTTGAAATCCATGGGATGAAACATCGCAACGGGTGAAAATGACAGGAACTCACGCTAGCCTGTGGCGGCACAGGCGTTTTTGCGCTGGCAGTGCTGTGCAAAGGGTGCATATTAACAAGAAAAAATCGCCTGCCGGGGCAGGTAGATAAGCGGGCGAGTAACGGGGCGCATGAAAATCTTCAATTACAAGCGGGTGCCTTACGCGGAGATTCGTGCCTTCTCCGTGCATATATTGACGGCATCCGGCTCTTTTCTTGCCTTTCTCGGCGTTGTTGCGGCCGCAGAACATCGCTTTGTCGATATGTTCTGGTGGCTTGGCCTGGCATTGCTTGTCGATGGCATCGATGGGCCGATTGCCCGCAAAGTTAGCGTCAAGGAGGTGTTGCCGAATTGGTCCGGCGACACGCTCGACAACATCATCGACTATGTGACCTATGTGCTGCTGCCGGCCTTCGCCCTTTATGAAAGCGGCATGATCGGCCAGCCTTGGTCCTTCGTCGCCGCCGGGATGATCGTCGTCTCCAGCGCTATCTACTATGCCGATACGGGCATGAAGACGGAGGAATATTTTTTCTCCGGTTTCCCGGTCGTCTGGAACATGGTGATCTTCACGCTCTTCGTCATCGGTGCCAGCGCGACGACAGCTATGGTTCTCGTCGGCGTTTCGGTGGTTTTGACCTTCCTGCCGATCAATTTTCTGCATCCCGTGCGGGTTAAGCGGCTGCGGCCACTTAATCTCGGCATATTCCTGTTTTGGTCCGCCCTCGGCATGTATTCGTTGCTGATGCATTTCGTCATGCCGCAATGGGCCGTTGTCTTGTTTATCGTCAGCGGCATCTATCTCTATTGCATCGGTGCAGTGCTGCAGTTTTTCCCGTCCCTCGGGCGTCAATAGGGTTTGCAAGCCATGATGAAGACCCACGCTATTCGCATCCATCAAAACGGTGGTCCGGAAGTTATGAAGCTGGAGGAGGTCGATCTGCCTTCGCCGGGTGCTGGCGAGGTGCAGATTCGCCATGCCGCGATTGGATTGAATTTCGTCGACATCTACTTCCGTTCGGGTCTCTATAAGGCGCCTTATTTCCCGCTGCCGCTCGGCAAGGAGGCGGCCGGCACGATATCAGCCGTTGGACCTGATGTGAGCGATTTTGCAGTCGGCGATCGTGTTGCCTATGTCGGTGGTGATGGCGCCTATAGCGTCGAGCGCAACATCGAAACGCGTTATGTCGTCAAGGTTCCGGATGATATCGAGCTTGAGACCGCGGCGTCGATGATGCTGAAGGGGATGACGGCTGAATATCTCCTCAACCGCACATTCAAGGTCGGGCCAGAAACCGTGCTGTTGTTTCATGCTGCTGCCGGCGGCGTCGGATTGATCGCCGGTCAATGGGCTAAGGCGCTTGGCGCCACGGTGATCGGAACGGCCGGCTCGCCCGACAAGGCGCAACTGGCGTTGGCACATGGCTATGATCATGTCATCGATTACAGCAGTGATAGCTTCGTCGACCGTGTCCGTGAGATTACCGGCGGCAAGGGTGTCGATGTTGTCTATGACTCGATCGGCCGTGACACTTTTCCGCAGTCTCTCGATTGTCTGAAGCCGCGCGGCATGTGGGTGACCTTCGGTCAATCCTCTGGCCCGATTGAAAATTTTAACCTTGCGATCCTCAATCAGAAGGGTTCACTTTTTGCAACACGGCCAAGCCTTTTCGCCTATATCGCGACTCCTGAGGAGCTGAGAGCCAGCGCAAAAGCATTATTTGCTGTTGTGCAAAGCAGCGAAGTGCGTATCAATATCAACCAGACTTATCCGTTGAGCGATGCGGGGCGCGCGCACACGGATCTGGAAACAAGAAAAACGAGTGGAACTACGCTGCTGATCCCATAGATCCAAAAAGGCAGGACGGTGGGAAAGAAATGAGGGGAACGTGTCGTCATCCGATGTACCGGCAACCGGTGCGTTATTGTCGGTCCGCAAACTGACGAAGCTGTTCGGTAGCTTTGCTGCCTGCAACGGAATTGATCTGGAAATCCGACCGGGCGAGATTCACGCTCTGCTCGGCGAAAACGGCGCAGGCAAATCCACTCTCGTGAAGATGCTGTTCGGCGTATTGGAGCCGACCGAGGGCGAGATCGCCTGGCAAGGCCAACCCGTTTCGATCGGCTCGCCAAGTGACGCGCGCAAGCTCGGCATCGGCATGGTGTTTCAGCATTTCTCGTTGTTCGAGGCGCTGACGGTTGCCGAAAATATCGCCCTTTCCCTCGATGACAGCATCCCGATCGGCAAGATCGCCGAGGAGGCAGCGAGCCTATCACGGGCCTATGGCTTGCCACTCGATCCCTATGCACATGTCGCCGACCTTTCCGTCGGCGAGCGCCAGCGCATCGAAATCGTCCGGGCGCTCCTGCAGAATCCGAAGCTGATCATTCTCGACGAGCCGACCTCGGTGCTGACGCCGCAGGAAGCCGACCGTATGTTCGAAACGCTGTTTCAGCTGCGGGACGAGGGCCGCTCGGTTCTCTATATCAGCCATCGCCTGGAGGAGGTGCAACGCATCTGCTCCCGCGCCACCGTGCTGCGCCATGGCAGGGTGACCGGTGCGTGTGATCCACGGCAGGAAACGACCGGCTCGCTCGCACGCATGATGGTCGGCAGCGATGTTGCGAGCGTGAAGCATGAAGGCCTTGGGAAACCGGGTGATATTCAGCTCGAGATCGCCGGCCTTTCCGTGCCTGCGCGCACGCCTTTTGCCATGTCGCTGAAGGACGTTTCGCTGCGCGTTCGCGCCGGTGAAATTCTGGCGATTGCCGGAGTTGCTGGCAATGGGCAGGGGGAGCTGTTCGACGTCGTTTCCGGTGAACATACCGTGGCCTCCGACGATTTGATCCTGGTGCGCGGTAAGGCGGTCGGCACCAAGGGCATCAATGCACGTCGCCTGCTCGGTGCTGGCTTCGTACCTGAGGAACGGCATGGCCATGCCGCCGTTACCAGCCTCAAGCTCTCCGACAATCTCGTGCTGGCGCGCAGCCAGTCCGACCGCAAGGCATTCCTCGGCGGCGGCTTCCTGAACGTCATCAAGTATGGTGCCGTGAAGCAGGCGGCCAAGCGCATCTCGGAAGCCATGGATGTGCGCAAGAGCGGCGATGATCCGGCGGCCGGATCGCTGTCGGGCGGCAATCTGCAGAAATTCATCGTCGGACGCGAACTCGACCGGCAGCCGGCCGTTCTGGTCGTCAACCAGCCGACCTGGGGTGTGGATGCCGGCGCGGCGAGCCGCATCCGCCAGGCGCTCGTCGATCTTGCCAGCAACGGATCGGCCGTGCTGGTCATCAGTCAGGATCTCGATGAGATATTCGAAGTGGCCACCGATATAGCCGTGATCTCGGAGGGGCGGCTGTCGCCTTCCTTCCCCGCAAGCGAGCTGACGCGCGAGAAGATCGGCCTGCTGATGGGCGGCCTGCATGAATCCAAGACCCATTCGGAGCCTGCGCATGCGCATTGAACTCGAGAGGCGCCCGCAGGTTTCGAAATTGTTCGGCTTCCTGTCGCCGCTGCTTGCCCTGGTGCTGGCGCTGATCGCCGGCACAATCATGTTTGCCGTGCTCGGCAAGGATCCTGTGGAGGCGCTGGACGCTTTCTTCGTTGAGCCTCTATTGGAAGTCTGGTCTCTGCACGAACTGGCGATCAAGGCAGGACCGCTGATCCTGATCGCAGTCGGCCTGTGCGTCTGCTACCGCTCCAACAACTGGAACGTCGGTGCGGAAGGCCAGTTCACCATCGGCGCGGTCACCGGTTCCTTCATCCCGATCGTCTTCACCGATTGGCATTCGCCGATGGTCTTGCCCCTGATGCTGATCGCCGGCGCCCTCGGTGGCGCCCTCTATGCCGCCATCCCGGCGCTGTTGAAGGCGCATTTCAACACCAATGAGATCCTGACGAGCCTCATGCTCGTCTATATCGCGCAGCTCTTCCTGGATTGGCTGTCACGCGGGCCGTGGCGTGATCCGGAAGGCCACAATTTCCCGCAGAGCATCGATTTTCCGCCGGAGGCGACGCTGCCGGCGATCTGGGAGGATTCCGGCCGTGCGCATTGGGGGATCGTCTTTGCCATCGTCGCGGCGTTCCTTGCCTGGTTCATGATGAAATACACGCTGAAGGGCTTTGAGGTAACCGTGCTCGGCCAATCGGAACGGGCAGGGCGCTTCGCCGGCTTCTCTTCCAGGAAAATGGTCTGGTTCGGCTTCCTCTTCTCCGGCGCGCTCGCAGGTCTTGCCGGCATTTCCGAGGTCTCCGGATCGATCGGCCATCTGCAGCCGGCGATCTCGCCGGGCTACGGGTTTACTGCCATCATCGTTGCTTTCCTGGCGCGTCTCAATCCGCTCGGCGCGATCCTCTCCGGCTTCGTGCTGGCGCTTACCTATCTCGGCGGCGAGGCAGCGCAATTGTCGCCTGGAATCTCCGCCAAGGCCGCGAGCGTCTTCCAGGGGTTACTGCTGTTCTTCGTGCTCTCTTGCGATACGTTGATCTACTACAAAATCCGGCTGATTTGGTCACGAGTTCGGGGAGGTGCGGCATGAGTGTATTTGAAGCAATCCTCCTGACGATCATCACGGCCTCGACGCCGCTCGTCATCGCCGGTCTTGGCGAACTGGTGGTGGAACGCTCGGGCGTTCTCAATCTGGGCGTCGAAGGCATGATGATCATGGGTGCGGTCGCCGCTTTTGTCGGCGCGCAGATCAGTGGATCACCCTATGTGGGCCTCATCACCGGTATTGTCGCTGGCGCGCTATTTTCGCTGCTTTTCGGGTTCCTGACACTAACGCTGGTGACCAACCAGGTCGCGACGGGTCTGGCGCTTACTATCCTCGGCCTTGGCCTCTCCGGCATGATCGGCGAAGGCTATGTCAGCGTACCTGGCGTGCAGCTTCGCGAAATCGTCTTCCCGCTGCTGTCAGACATTCCGCTCGTCGGGCCGGTGCTCTTCAAGCAGGACCTGACCTTCTATCTTTCGATCGCGTTGCTCATCGGCGTCAATTGGTTCCTCTTCCGTAGCCGCGCAGGCCTGAAGCTGCGCGCCGTCGGCGACAGTCACAATTCGGCACATGCCCTGGGCATCGACGTCGTCCGCACGCGCTATCTCGCTGTCATGTTCGGCGGTGCCTGCGCCGGGCTCGCCGGCGCGCAGCTGTCGCTGGTCTACACGCCGCAATGGGTCGAGAACATGTCGGCCGGCCGCGGCTGGGTGACATTGGCACTCGTCGTCTTCGCGTCCTGGCGGCCGATGCGCGTCATGGCCGGCGGCTATCTCTTCGGCGCGGTGACGATTCTGCAGTTTCATGCGCAGGGCTTCGGGGTCGGCATTCCCGCACAATTTCTGTCGATGCTACCCTATGCATCGACTATTGTGGTTCTAGTCATCATTTCTCAAAATCGCCGCGCGACCTTGATCAACACGCCAGCGTCGCTTGGCAAGGCCTTCGTTCCGGAACGCTAAGGGCAACAACAACCGGACGGATTTTTGCAACTTACGTCAAACCAACAGGGGTAACCATGAGGAAACTAGCACTCGCACTCGCCACCACGGCTGCTGCCATTGTCGGCTTCGGCGCCGCGGCCGAAGCGGCGCCGACCAAGGTCTGCTTTGTCTATGTCGGCTCGCATGCGGACGGCGGTTATTCGCAGGCGCACGATCTCGGCCGTCAGCAGATCCAGAAGGAGTTCGGCAACAAGATCGATACGCCGTATCTCGAAAACGTTCCGGAAGGCCCGGACGCCGAGCGCGCCATCGAGCGCCTTGCGCGCTCCGGCTGCTCGCTGATCTTCTCCACTTCGTTCGGCTTCATGGATGCGACCGTCAAGGTCGCCGCGAAGTTCCCTAAGGTGAAGTTCGAGCATGCGACCGGCTTTAAGAGCGGCCCGAACCTAGCCACCTATAATTCGCGCTTTTACGAAGGCCGCTACATCCTGGGTCAGATCGCCGCCAAGATGTCGAAGAACCACGGCGCCGCCTATATTGCCTCCTTCCCGATCCCGGAAGTGGTCATGGGCATCAACTCCTTCGAGCAGGGCGCACGCTCGGTCGATCCGAGCTTCAAGCTCAAGGTCATCTGGGTCAACACCTGGTTCGACCCAGGCAAGGAAGCCGACGCTGCCAAGGCCATGGTCGACCAAGGCGTCGACATTCTGACCCAGCATACCGACACCACGGCGCCGATGCAGGTGGCTGAGGAGCGCGGCATCCACGCCTTCGGCCAGGCTTCCGACATGATCGCGTCCGGTCCGCATGCGCAGTTGACCGCCGTCGTCGACACCTGGGGTAACTACTACTCCAAACGCGTCCATGCGCTGCTCGACGGTACCTGGAAGTCCGAGCAAAACTGGGACGGCCTGAAGGACGGCATCCTGAAGATGGCGCCGTACACCAACATGCCCGACGACGTGAAGAAGATGGCCGAAGAGACCGAAGCCAAGATCAAGTCCGGCGAGATCGCGCCCTTCACCGGCCCGATCAACAAGCAGGATGGCACGCCCTGGCTGAAGGCCGGCGAAAAGGCCGACGATGCGACCCTGCTGGGCATGAACTTCTACATCGAAGGCGTCGACGACAAGCTTCCTTCGTCAAAGTAAGCCTGTCTAAAATCGCGAGAGTTGAAAAGGGGCGCCCAAGGCGCCCTTTTTTGTTGCAGTGCATCACAGAATGTCGATTTACAAAAGTATTACTATATGATTTTTTCCCATTGGCCGTAGGAGACGGCCAATTGGGAGGACATCATGAAATTGAAGACTGCACTGGTGAGTGCGACGATTCTTGCTGCTTGCATGTTTACGTCTGCATCGGCAAAGGACTTGGTCGTTGGCTTTTCGCAAATCGGTTCGGAATCCGGCTGGCGTGCGGCGGAAACGACGGTTACCAAGCAGCAAGCTGAGAAGCGCGGCATCGATCTGAAATTCGCCGATGCCCAACAGAAGCAGGAAAATCAGATCAAGGCGATTCGCTCCTTCATCGCACAGGGTGTCGACGCGATTCTGCTGGCGCCCGTCGTGGAAACGGGATGGGATTCCGTTCTGAAGGAAGCCAAGGAAGCCAAGATCCCCGTCATCCTGCTTGATCGTACGATCAACGCACCGAAGGACCTTTATCTGACGGCCGTCACCTCCGACCAGATTCACGAAGGCAAGGTTGCCGGCGACTGGCTTGTGAAGACCGTTGGCGACAAGAAGTGCAACATCGTCGAACTTCAGGGGACTACCGGTTCCTCTCCGGCGATTGCACGCAAGAAGGGCTTTGAAGAAGCCATCAAGGGCCATGACAATCTGAAGATCGTGCGTAGCCAGACGGGCGACTTCACCCGCGCCAAGGGCAAGGAAGTCATGGAGAGCTTCCTGAAGGCCGAAAACGGCGGCAAGGATATCTGCGCGCTCTATGCTCACAACGACGACATGGCCGTAGGCGCCATCCAGGCGATCAAGGAAGCGGGTCTGAAGCCGGGCAAGGATATCCTGACCGTATCCATCGATTCGGTTCCGGATCTCTTCAAGGCCATGGCAGCCGGCGAAGCAAACGCAACGGTGGAATTGACGCCGAACATGGCCGGCCCGGCCTTCGATGCCCTCGACGCCTATCTGAAGACCAAGAAGGAGCCGCCGAAGTGGATCCAGACCGAGTCCAAGCTGTACACACAGGCTGACAACCCGGAGAAGGTCTACGAAGAGAAGAAGAACCAGGGCTACTGATGTAAAACAGCAAACCGCATCGGCCGGCAAACGGCCGATGCGGAGCTTTCGACGCGGACCTGCCGACACGCCCAGTGAGAGCGGCATGTTCCGCGCTTTTGCATGCTCAATCCAAGGAAATTCTTGCTCTATGGCTCACGATGTCGAGCGCCTTCTGACAGCTACTGGTTTCTGCAAATATTTTCCCGGTTCCACCGCCCTTGATCATGTCGATTTCACATTGCGGCGGGGCGAGGTCCATGCGCTTCTCGGCGAAAACGGTGCAGGAAAATCGACGCTGATCAAGTGCATGACCGGCGCCTATCGCCGCGATGCGGGCAGCCTCGTTCTCGATGGTGCCGAGATCGATCCCCATGACACCCTCGCGGCGCAGAAACTGGGCATCGGAACGGTCTATCAGGAGGTGAACCTCCTTGCCAATTTGAGCGTCGCTGAAAACCTGTTTCTCGGCCGTCAGCCGAGACGCTTCGGCATGATTAGCAGCCGCGTGATGAACAAGATGGCGAACGACCTGTTGTCGCAATACGGCATAGACATCGATGTCAGCCGTCAGCTCGACCGTTTCTCCGTCGCAATCCAGCAGGTGATCGCAATCGCGCGTGCCGTCGATCTCTCCGGCAAGGTCCTGATCCTTGACGAGCCGACGGCCAGCCTCGACACGCAAGAAGTCGCCATGCTTTTCGGTATTATCCGGAATCTGAAGCAGCGCGGGCTAGGCATTGTTTTCATTACGCACTTTCTCGAGCAGGTCTATCAAATCTGCGATCGCATAACCGTTCTTCGCAACGGTCGCCTTGTCGGCACGCGCGATGCGGAGGGCCTTTCGCGGCAAACCCTGATCGCCATGATGCTTGGCCGCGAACTTGCGCAGGTCGAGGCGACCGCGAAACAGGCAGTCAGCGAAAGCGGACCGGTGAAGTATCGCTTCACCAATTTCGGTAAGCGCGGCAAGATCAAACCCTTCGACCTGGAGGTTCGTGTCGGCGAAGTAGTCGGAGTTGCCGGACTGTTGGGCTCCGGGCGCACGGAAACCGCGGAGGTGCTTTTCGGCGTCGAGCGCGCCGACAGCGGTGAGGCAAGAATCGAGGATAGGACGGTGACCCTTTCGGGGCCGCGCGCCGCCATCAAGAACGGCTTTGGCTTTTGCCCGGAAGACCGAAAGACGGACGGCATCATCGGTGATCTCTCCATCCGCGAAAACATAGTCATGGCACTCCAAGCTCGCCGCGGCTGGGCGCGCCCGTTGCCGCGCGGTGAGCAGAACGCGATCGCCGACCGCTATATCAAAGCGCTGGATATTCGCACCACCGACCGCGAAAAGCCAATAAGGCTGCTGTCCGGCGGCAATCAGCAAAAGGCCATTCTGGCGCGTTGGCTGGCGACCAATCCCAATTTCCTGATACTCGACGAGCCGACGCGCGGCATCGATGTCGGTGCACACGCCGAAATCATCCGCCTGATTGAAGATCTGTGCCGGCAGGGAATGTCGCTGGTTGTGATTTCCTCCGAACTGGAGGAGCTCGTTGCGTATAGTTCCCGCGTCATCGTTCTGCGCGACCGCGAGCATATTGCGGAACTGACAGGCGAGAAGATTTCCGCCAGCCATATCGTCGACTCCATAGCGACGGGCGAGAGCAAGCGGGAGGACGCATGACTTCGCAGATCAAGGCTCTGCTGTTTCGACTGGCCCCGCAGCTTATTGCGCTGGCTGCCATTCTTCTTTTGAATTTCATCATGTTCCCGCAATTCTTTCATCTGGAAATGCAGAATGGCAGATTGTACGGCAGCATCATCGATGTTCTCAATCGCGGTGCGCCGGTAGCACTTCTGTCCATCGGCATGACACTGGTCATCGCTACCAAGGGCATCGATCTCTCGGTCGGCGCGGTGATTGCAATTTGCGGTGCCGTTGCGGCGTCAGCGATCGTCTCCGGGCATTCGCTCGCCTATACGCTGATATTGACCATCGGCGTCGGACTCGCATGCGGGTTGTGGAATGGGTTCCTGGTCGCGGTTCTCGATATTCAGCCAATCATCGCCACGCTGGTGCTGATGGTCGCGGGCCGCGGCATCGCCCAGTTGATTACCGAAGGCGTCATCATGACCTTCAATGATGACGGCCTTATCTTCCTGGGAAGTGGGTCCTTCGCCTATCTGCCGATGCCTGTCGTCATCTGGCTGCTGGTGGCAGTGGCGGTCATTCTTCTGGTGAGGCGCACGGCACTGGGCATGCTCGTCGAGGCGATCGGCATCAACAGGCGGGCCAGCACGCTGTCGGGCATCCAGACGCCGGTGCTGCTGATCGCCGTCTATGCGCTGAGCGGCCTTTGCGCCTCGATCGCGGGCATCATCGTTTCCGCCGATATCAAGGGCGCCGACGCGAACAATGCCGGTCTCTGGCTCGAACTTGACGCGATCTTGGCCGTCGTCGTCGGCGGCAATTCTCTTCTTGGCGGTCGCTTCAGCATTGTCGGCTCGCTGATCGGCGCGATGATCATCCAATCGGTCAATACCGGCATCCTGTTGTCCGGCTTTCCGCCGGAATTCAATCTGGTGATCAAGGCAGTCATCGTCATCATCATTCTGGTCATCCAGTCTCCGGCTCTCCAATCCATCACGGCGTTTTTCTGGCGTCGACGTGCCGGGGCGCAGATGGTCCACGAGGAGCGGGCAAAATGAATTCGAAATATCTCCCGCTGCTTGCGACGATCGTCATTTTCCTCCTCGCCTATACGGGCTGTGTGCTGCAGTTTCCGACCATGTTGTCGACGCGGGTTGTGGGCAACCTGCTGACGGATAATGCTTTTCTCGGAATCGCTGCGGTCGGAATGACCTTCGTTATCCTCTCCGGCGGTATTGATCTGTCGATCGGTTCGGTCATCGCCTTTACAGGCGTCTTCCTGGCGATAATTCTTCGGGATACGTCGATCCACCCGTTGCTCGCCTTCGTGCTTGTCCTGGCGATCACAACGATCTTCGGCGCAGGCATGGGTGCCATCATCCATTATCTCAGCATGCCACCCTTCATCGTCACCCTGGCGGGCATGTTTCTTGCGCGCGGCATCGCTTTCGTCCTGTCGATCGACAGCATCCCCATCGAGCATGATTTCTATTCGCAATTGAGCGATCTGTATCTGTTGCTGCCGGGCGGCGGCCGGCTGACGCTGATCGGCGGCATCATGCTGATCGTCTTTGCCGGCGGCATCGTACTTGCGCATCGCACCCGCTTCGGAGCCAACGTCTATGCGCTGGGCGGCGGCGTCCAGACGGCTCAGTTGATGGGCGTTCCGGTCGGCCGGACGACGATCCAGATCTACGCGCTGTCCGGCTTTCTTGCCGGTCTATCCGGAATCGTTTTTTCGCTCTATACATCGGCTGGATATTCGCTGGCTACGGTTGGCGTCGAGCTTGACGCCATTGCCGCAGTGGTCATAGGCGGAACATTGCTGACGGGGGGAGCAGGGTTCGTTGGAGGAACTCTCATCGGAATTCTCATACAGGGCTTGATCCAGACTTATATCACCTTTGATGGAACGCTCTCCAGTTGGTGGACTAAGATATTGATCGGGCTACTGCTCTTTGCGTTTATTCTGATGCAGAAGGGCCTTCTGCTGCTTTCCCGCTTCAATCGACGTTACGCCTAAGGGAAGGACAGAGTGTTTGCGCAGCAGATTGCTTGAAACCAGGAAAACCGAAGGAAAATCACGAACGAGCCATGCTCAGGTCGTGGATGATCTTGGAAAAGCAATCGTGTCGGGCGCCTTTCCCATCGGCAGCATTCTCCCCGGCGACAGCGATCTTCTACAGCGGTTCAAAGTGTCGCGAACGGTTCTGCGCGAGAGCATGAAGACCCTGGCGGCAAAAGGCCTGGTCGTTCCGCGCGCGCGGGTCGGAACACGCGTTACCGAAAAGATCCATTGGAACATGTTCGACAGCGCGGTGTTGACCTGGCACTTCGAAAGCGGCGTCAACGAGGAGTTCCTTCTCCATCTCTATGACATTCGGCTGGCCTTCGAGCCGTTTGCCGCCAGTCTCGTGGCGGAGCGTGCCAGCAGCGAGGAGATCGAGTTGTTGCGACGGCTTGCGATGTCCATGGCCGCGCCGGAACATACTTCGGACAGTCTCGCCTTCGCCGACCTTCACTTTCATCTGGCGATCACGGAGGCCTCCCACAATCCCTTCATGCGCTCGCTTGGCGGCCTGATCGAAGCAGCCCTCGTCGGCATGTTCCGTATGAGTGCGCCTCCCTCTAGCAACGGCTTCAGCAATATTGCCGATACGCATATGGCCATTGTGGACGCCATTGCTGCCCACGACGGACTGGCTGCGCAAAAGGCGATGGAATTCGTTATTTTCGACGGCCGCCAGCATGTCCAGGAAGCTTTCGCGGCGCTCGCAGACGCTTGATGCCTACCTCTAATTTCGCCGTAGTTCACCGCTCAACTAGTTGCTATGAGAAGACGACGCCTGTTCATGGGCCTCGTCGGACCGTATCTTTCGGAGCTTGAAATGGAACGCACCTGCCTCGCCATCATCCTCGCCGCCGGCGACAGCACCCGTATGAAGTCGTCTATCTCCAAGGTCCTGCATCCGATCGCCGGTCGTCCGATGATAGCGCATGTGATGGAAGCGATCGCCAAGGCTGATATTTCCGCTGCCGCACTCGTCGTCGGCCGCGATGCGGAGGAGGTGACTGCCGCAGCCGGCATCGGCGGCGTCAAGGTAGAGGCCTATCTGCAGAAGGAGCGTCTCGGCACCGGCCATGCGGTGCTCGCCGCCCGTGAGGCGATCGCCGAAGGTTATGACGACATCCTGGTGGCATACGGTGATGTGCCGCTGCTCACGGATGCGCCGCTTCGCGCTGCGCGCGAAGGGCTCGCCGCGGGCAATGACATCGTCGTCATCGGCTTTCATACGGAAAACCCCAACGCTTACGGCCGGCTGCTCGTCAAGGATGGCGAACTGATCGCCATTCGCGAGGCGAAGGATGCGACCGATGCCGAGCTTGCGGTGACTTGGTGCAATAGCGGCCTGATGGCGATCAACGGCCGCAAGGCGCTGGAGCTGCTCGACCGCATCGGCAACAACAATGCCAAGCGCGAATATTATCTCACCGATCTCGTTGAGATCGCCCGCTCGCTCGGCGGCCGCGCCGTCGCGGTCGACGCGCCTGAAGTGGAGATGACCGGCTGCAACAACCGCGCCGAACTCGCCGTTATCGAGCGGCTCTGGCAGGAGCGGCGACGTCATGAATTGATGCTTTCGGGCGTTACCATGATCGCGCCGGAAACAGTGTTTCTTGCCTACGATACGTTGATCGGCCAGGACTCGCTGATTGAACCGAACGTCGTTTTCGGTCCCGGTACCGTCATCGACCGCGGCGCGGTCATCCACGCCTTCTCGCATATCGAAGGCGCGCATGTCAGCGCCGGCGCGACGGTCGGCCCGTTCGCGCGGTTGCGCCCGGGCGCAGACCTTGCTGGTGGTTCGAAGGTCGGCAATTTCTGCGAGGTGAAGAACGGCAAAATCGGTGAGGGCGCGAAGGTCAACCATCTGACCTATATCGGCGACGCAACGGTCGGGGCCGGCAGCAATATCGGCGCGGGCACGATTACCTGCAACTATGATGGGGTCAACAAGCATGAGACTCACATCGGCGTAAACAGCTTCATCGGCTCGAACTCGTCGCTCGTAGCGCCCGTGCGCATCGGCGACAACGCCTATGTCGCCTCGGGTAGTGTCATCACCGAGGACGTCCCCGCCGAAGCGCTTGCCTTCGGCCGCGCCCGCCAGGAGGTGAAGCCTGGCCGTGCCAAGGTCATTCGAGAGCGGGCTCTTGCCATAAAGGCGGCGAAGAAGGGCAGCCACTAAGCCTAAAGTCCAGCCTATGGCTCCTTAAATCGGAATCGATTTGAGGATGCGATTATGCGCTACTTTAGAGTGCCGATGCGTCTTTGTGGCGTGCGGCGCGATAGGATCGCGTAACGGTTGGAAACCGAAAGTGACCATCGCAGCAATTGAGAAAACTGCTAGAATCAATAGGACTTGCTCCAATATTTTGGGCCAGACGGAGAAGTGTATGTGCGGCATTGTGGGGATTGTCGGAACGAAGCCTGTGGCGGGACGGTTGGTGGATGCTTTGCGGCGTCTCGAATATCGTGGCTACGATTCGGCTGGCGTTGCGACCATCCATGAAGGCGTCATGGACCGCCGCCGCGCCGAAGGGAAACTCTTCAATCTCGAAAAGCGTCTGGACATTGAGCCGCTACCCGGTGTGACCGGCATTGCTCACACCCGATGGGCGACACATGGCGTTCCGAATGAAACCAACGCCCATCCTCATTTCGTCGAAGGCGTCGCCGTCGTCCACAACGGCATCATCGAGAATTTCTCCGAATTGCGTGAGGAATTGAGGGCCGAAGGCAAGGTGTTCGCCACACAGACCGATACGGAAGTCGTCGCGCATCTCCTGGCGGGATATATCCGTCAGGGCCTCGATCCGCGCGCGGCGATGCTGAGGATGTTGAACCGGGTGACCGGTGCATATGCACTCGTCGTCATGTTCCAGAACGATCCCGATACGCTGATGGCAGCCCGCTCCGGCCCGCCGCTCGCCATCGGTTTTGGTGACGGCGAGATGTTCCTCGGTTCCGACGCCATCGCGCTGGCACCCTTCACCAACGAGATCACCTATCTTGTCGATGGCGATTGCGCGATCATCACTCGCGGCGGTGCCATCATCGTCGACTTCAAGGGCCAGGAAGTCAGCCGCCCTCGCCAGATTTCGCAGGCGACTGCCTATGTAGTCGACAAGGGCAATCATCGCCACTTCATGGAGAAGGAAATCTATGAGCAGCCGGAGGTGATCTCCCATGCGCTCAGCCAATATGTCGATTTTGTCAGTCATAGGGTGCGCCCGAATGCGTCGGCGATCGATTTCAACGCAGTATCCAGCTTGGCGATCTCAGCCTGCGGCACGGCTTATCTCGCCGGCCTGATCGGCAAATATTGGTTCGAGCGCTACGCCCGCCTGCCGGTGGAGATCGATGTCGCCTCCGAATTCCGCTATCGTGAGATGCCGCTATCGCCCTCGCAAGCCGCGCTGTTCATCTCGCAATCAGGCGAAACGGCCGACACGCTGGCGTCGCTGCGCTACTGCAGGGACAACGGTCTGAAGATCGGTGCCGTCGTCAATGTCAAGGAATCGACCATCGCGCGCGAATCCGATGCGGTGTTCCCGATCATGGCCGGCCCCGAAATCGGCGTTGCTTCGACCAAGGCCTTCACCTGCCAGCTTGCCGTTCTGGCGTCTTTGGCGATCGGCGCCGGCAAGGCGCGTGGCACGGTCAGTGCCGAGGATGAACAGGCGATGGTAGGCCACCTCGTCGAGATGCCGCGCATCATGGCCCGGGTGCTGAATATCATCCAGCCGCAGATGGAAAGCCTTGCCCGCGAGATCTCCAAATTCAACGATGTGCTTTATCTCGGCCGCGGCACCAGCTTCCCGCTGGCGATGGAAGGTGCGCTGAAGCTCAAGGAAATCTCCTACATCCACGCCGAAGGCTATGCCGCCGGCGAGCTGAAACATGGACCGATTGCGCTGATCGACGAGAACATGCCTGTAATCGTCATTGCGCCCTACGACCGCTTCTTCGACAAGACCGTCTCCAATATGCAGGAGGTGGCGGCGCGGGGCGGCCGCATCATCTTCATCACCGACGAGGCTGGGGCTGCTGCCTCGACCTTGCCGACCATGGCGACGATCACCCTGCCTGTTGTCGATGAAATCATCGCTCCGATGATCTTCTCGCTGCCGATCCAACTGCTCGCCTATCACACCGCTGTCTTCATGGGCACGGACGTCGATCAGCCGCGCAATCTAGCCAAGTCGGTGACGGTGGAATAGGCCGCATTCGCCTGCTCTTTTCCTAAAATAACGTCGTCGTGAACCGGGCTCTGATCCGGGCCGACGGCGTGACTGCCGGGTTGTGCGACGCGCTGATTTCTGGCACGTTTCATAGGGGAGATGGTGGGGAGAATTTGCCGGTTAGCGGTTGGCGACGGAACGGAGTTTTCGAACGGCGAATGACGGAAAAACCCATCAAAATGTCTGTGGCAACGCGGATCAGAAACAATTTCCTGGCGGGCCTCATTATCTGTGCGCCGATCGCCATTACGCTCTGGCTTACCTGGTCGGTGGTCCACTGGGCCGATAGCTGGGTCAGGCCCTATATTCCGGCACGCTACGATCCCGAGAGCTATCTCAACTTCGCCGTTCCCGGCACCGGTCTGGTGATCGCGATGATCTTCATCACGGTCGTCGGTTTCCTCGCTAAAAACCTCATCGGTCAGAGCATCGTCCGCTTCGGCGAATCGATCGTCCAGCGCGTGCCGCTGGTGCGAACCATCTACAAGAGCGTGAAGCAGATTTTCGAAACAGTGCTGAAGGAACAGGGCACGTCTTTCAAGAAAGTCGGGCTAATTGAATATCCCAGCCCCGGCCTTTGGTCGATGGTGTTTATCTCGACCGACGCCAAGGGCGAAATCGCCTCGAAGTTCAATGCCATGGGACATGACATGGTAGCCGTTTTCCTGCCGCCGACACCGGTCCCAACGGCCGGTTTCCTGGTTTTCGTTCCGCGCGAAAAAATCACGATTCTGGACATGAGCCCGGAAGACGGTGCCAAGCTGCTGATTTCGGGCGGCCTGGTCTCGCCGGAATATCGTGAAAAGCTGATCGGCAAGGAACTGCCGCCGCCGTTGCCGGTGCCCGCAAAAACTTTGTCTTAGAACCACGCTTTTTCCGATGTCCTTGTGTATCGCCCACGCGTTTGGGGCGAGTTGTCATGTCCCTATCATGTTGCCGTCTTAGACCGTCTGCCGGAAGGGCAATCGGGCGCATCTCATCATCGAAGGTCTGGGACCAATAGAGCCGGACGCCATCGTTCGACGCGGCTTTGGGCCGGTTTGGAGGTGAATGCCATTCCAGCAAAAGAGCTTTTTCATCAGGAGGATATTGCCGTGAAAGACTTGCGTTCAATGACTTTGCCGCTGCTCTCTGCAGCGCTCGCTACTTTCGTTTTCGCTGCGCCGGTCGCAGCCTTTGCTGATAACTCCGTCACTGTCGGCAGTGTCACCCTGGTCAATAAGGGCCGCGTCGCAATCGGCCGCATTCCAGCCAATCAGCGCGACAAGTTCGGCGAAACCTTCGGCTCCGGCTCGGGCATGTCGATCGATACAAAAAGCTGGGTGCGCAATGCCGATGGTTCTTACAAGGGTTCGCTGTGGCTGCTGCCGGATCGCGGCTATAATGCTGTCGGCACAACCGACTATCGCCCGCGTCTCAACACCATCGATGTCCAGTTGACCCCAGCCGCTCCGGGCGCAACGCCGCCGGCCGGCAAGGAACAGTCTGGTGTCGACGCCAAGCTTGCTGACACCATGATGCTGACCGACAACAAGGGCGCTGACACGACCGGCCTCGACCCCGCTAACGGTGTTCGCAATCCGGCCGATGGTATGCCGCTGCTACCACAAGCGCCGAACGGCAAGATCGCGCTCGACAATGAGGCTATAGTGCGTCTGCCCGACGGCACGATGTTCATCAGCGACGAATACGGTCCCTATATCTACCGTTTCTCCGCGGATGGTCACATGATGTCGGCCACCCAGCCACCGGACGCACTGCTGCCGATGCGCCACGGTGCCGTGAACTTTGCTTCCAACAATCCAGGCCCCGGCGAAACAGCTCCCGATCCGAAGGATCCGAGCAGCGGCCGCCAGAACAACCAAGGCCTCGAGGGTATGTCGATGACCCCGGACGGCAAGTTCCTGATCGCCGTGCTGCAGTCCGCCACGCGCCAAGACGGTGGCGATTCCGGTTCGACCCGGCAGAACACCCGCGCACTGGTTTATGATGCCGCCGATCTGGCGCATCTGAAGCTCGTGCATGAATATGTCGTGCCGCTGCCGGTCTTTAAGGACGACAAGGGTAAGACGATCGTTGCCGCCCAGAGCGAAATCGTAGCACTCTCGCCGCAATCGTTCCTGATGCTCGCTCGTGACAGCGGCAATGGTTATGGCCAGAAGGGCGAAAAGTCGCTCTACCGCAGCATCGACATCGTCGATGTCTCCGCTGCCACCGACATTCACGGCACAGCATTCGACGCCGACAAGCCGGTCGCTCCAAAGGGTGTCGTCGATGCTTCCGTGAAGCCGGCGACGGTGAGTCAGTTCATCGACATCAACGACAGCGCCGATCTCGCTCGCTTCGGTCTTCACAATGGTGCGCCGAACGATCGCAACAACCTTTCCGAAAAGTGGGAGGCCATGTCGCTCGCCAGCGTTCTCGATCCGAACCTGCCGAATGATTACTTCCTGTTCGTCGCCAACGACAACGACTTCCTGACCCAGGACGGCTTCCAGGTTGGCGCGGCCTACAAGGGCGATGGTGGAGCTGATGTCGACACCATGTTCCAGGTGTTCCAGGTCACGATCCCCGGCCTTTCGGCCAAGTAACGGCTTTGACTTGGATGGACGCGATTGCCGCGTCCATCCGCCTATCCTGCTCTCAGAAACCGGATCGCCTCGTCGCGGCGGAAGAGGTAGAGCAGGGTGCGCACCGCCATCCCGCGCTCGCTGGTCAGTTCCGGATCGCGATCGATCAGATAGGCGGCATCCTTGCGGGCGATCTCCAGGAGATCGGCGTGGGCCTCGAGGCTGGCGATGCGGAAGCCCGGTGTTCCGGATTGGCGGGTGCCGAGCAACTCGCCTTCACCACGCAGCTTCAGATCCTCCTCGGCGATGCGAAAACCATCCTCAGTGTCGCGCATGATCGATAGCCGTGCATGGCCGGTTTCACCGAGCGGGCCCTTGTAAAGCAGAATACAGGTAGACGCCTCGTCGCCGCGTCCGACGCGGCCACGCAACTGGTGCAATTGCGCGAGCCCGAAACGCTCGGCATGCTCGATCACCATGATCGTCGCATCCGGAACGTCGACGCCGACCTCGACGACAGTGGTGGCGACCAGCAGACGGATTTCGCCGTTCTTGAAGGCCATCATCACGGCATCCTTCTCCGGTCCGCTCATGCGGCCGTGGATGAGCCCGATCCCGGCTCCGAGTGCCTTGGTCAAGGTCGCATGCCGCTCCTCGACCGACATTAAATCCGATTCTTCGGATTCTTCCACAAGTGGACAAATCCAATAGGCTTTTTTGCCTTCGGAAAGTGCGCTTCCTAGTCGAGATACGATATCGCCGGTTCGTTCGCTCGGAATGGTGATCGTCTGGATCGGCTTGCGGCCGGCGGGCTTTTCCGTGAGCTTGGAAACGTCCATGTCGCCGAAGGCGGCAAGCACCAGCGTGCGCGGGATCGGCGTCGCGGTCATGACCAGCATATGCGGCGAGATGCCCTTCGCCGTCAGCCGCAGCCGCTGATGGACGCCGAAACGGTGCTGTTCGTCGACGACGGCCAGCATGAGATTGGCATAGGTCACGCTATCCTGGAACAGCGCATGCGTGCCGATCACGATCTGTGCCTCGCCCGAGGCGATGCGTTCGAGGATGGCGTCGCGTTCGCGGCCCTTGGTGCGGCCGGTCAGGACTTCGACGGAAAGATCGGCGCTGGCGGCGAATTTCGAGATCGTTGCATGATGTTGCCGCGCCAGGATTTCGGTCGGCGCCATCAGCACGGCCTGGCCGCCGCTTTCGATGACGGCCGCAATCGCCATCAGTGCCACCAACGTCTTGCCGGCACCGACGTCGCCTTGCAGCAGCCGCAGCATACGCTCCGTGCCGGCCATGTCCTTCAAGATATCGGCGATGGCTTCGCTCTGACTGTTCGTCATGGAGAAGGGCAGGGATTCCAATATCTTCCGGCTGATTGATCCAGTGGGATTCACGGGCTGCCCCGCGACTTTGCGCAGGCGTTGGCGCACGAGCGACAGCGACAACTGCCCGGCCAGGAATTCGTCATAGGCAAGTCGGCGGCGGGCCGGCGTCTGCGAGTCGATATCGGCGGCATCGCGCGGCGCGTGCAGCATGTGAAAGCTGTCTGAGATCGATGGGAAGCCCTGCTTCTGAGTGAGCGCCACATCGTCCCATTCCGGCAACTCGGGCATGCGCGTCATCGCCGCTTCGATGGTCTTGCGTAGGAATTTTGGCGAGAGCCCGGCGGTCAGGGGATAGACCGGCTCGACCAGCGGCAGGTTCTCCGCCTCGCTTTCGCGCATGATATAGTCCGGATGCACCATCGACGGGCGACCGTTGAACCAGTCGACCTTGCCGCTGACAGTCACCATCTCATCGATCGGCAGTTGCTTTTCCAGCCATTGCGCCTTGCCGCGGAAGAACACCAGGCCGAGCTCACCGGTCTCGTCATGCATGAAGACGCGGTAGGGCACGTTGCTGCGTGCGTTCGGCGGCGGCTGGTGGCGGTCGACGCGGCCGGTGATGGTGACGATTGCCCCCTGCGGCGCCCGCGCAATGCCCGGCTGCTCGCGTCGGTCGATGATGGAATGCGGCGCATGAAAGAGCAGATCAATGACGCGGCAATCGTCGATGGTCTCCCGATCGAGCAACTTCACCAGCAGCTCGGCAGCCTTCGGCCCGACGCCTGACAGCGAAGAGATGGAGGCAAACAGCGGATCGAGGATGGCGGGACGCATGGCCGGCAAAATGCGACGGGGAGGGTAGGCTTGGCAAGGCCTGACAGTCGCGGAGGCTTTCACAAGGTGCACACTCCCCGGAAAATTGCATGTCAGGTGCTTTTTTCCGAAAAACCGGTTCCCACCTTTCAAGGCTGGTTTTATAGAGACGCATCAACATAAAGGTGTTTTTGATGACTGGGCTGACACTCAGCAGTGCCGATCTCGATCCCCGCCGCCGGCGCATTCTGTTTCGCTGTTGGCACCGCGGTATCCGCGAGATGGATCTTGTGTTCGGTCAGTTCGCCGACAACGAATTGCCTGGGCTTACCGAGGCCGAACTTGATGAATTCGAGCGCATCATGGCCGAGGAGGACAATGATCTTCTCAGGTGGATCCTCGGTAGCCAGCCGACGCCACAACATCTGCAGACTCCGCTCTTTGAACGCCTGACGTCCTATAAGCCCGATTTCGAAGAGATCGCCGAAAGGTTCGGACTAACCAAATGATCCCTGGTTTCGATGCGAAGAAACTGATCGCGGCAAGCGAGCCGCTGACGGTCGGCCAAGTTCCCGCCGGCCTGGAGCCTTTCTTGCTGGCCGAGCTGGCGAAGACGGGCCAACCCGTTGCCTATGTCATGTCCGATGGCCAGCATATGGCTGATGTCGAACAGATGCTCGGCTTCATCGCGCCCGACATTCCGGTATTGACGCTGCCTGCTTGGGACTGCCTTCCCTATGACCGCGTTTCGCCGAGTTCCGACACTTCAGCCCGCCGTCTGGCGGCGCTCTCTGGTCTGATTGCCCATCATCATAAGCCTCATGCGGCAATCGTCTTGGTGACAGTCAACGCCATGCTGCAGAAGGTTGCGCCGCAGGGCGTGATAGAAAGCCTGGCTTTCTCCGCTCGGCCCGGCAATCAGGTACGCATGGATGACATTGCAAGCCGCCTGGAGCGCAATGGTTTCGATCGCGTGGCGACGGTGCGCGAAGTCGGCGAGTATGCCGTACGTGGCGGCATTCTCGATGTCTTTGTTCCAGGCACGGAAGAGCCCGTACGCCTCGATTTCTTCGGCGATACCCTGGAAAGCATCCGCAGCTTCGATCCCGCCAGCCAGCGCACCACCGGCCAGATACGTTCTCTCGACCTCAACCCGATGAGTGAGGTGACGCTGACGCCGGATACGATCAGCCGCTTTCGTAAGAACTATCTCTCCGCTTTCGGCGCGGCGACGCGTGACGACGCACTTTATGTCGCCGTCTCCGAAGGCCGTCGCTATGCCGGCATGGAACACTGGCTGCCGCTGTTTTATGAAAAGCTGGAAACGGTTTTCGACTATCTCAAGGGCTTCCGTCTCGTCACTGATCATACGGTGCGCGAAGCCGCCGAGGAGCGCTCTAAACTCGTTTTCGACTATTACGACGCCCGCCTGAACTCCGGGCAGGCGGCCAAGGGTCAGATGGCGCAGGGCACGCCCTACAAGCCGGTAACGCCAGGCCAGCTATATCTCGATGGCGGCACCTTCGCCAAGGCGCTCGATGCCCTCGATGCCATACGCATTTCGCCTTTCAATGAGCATGAGGGCGAGGGCCGCCGCGTGGTTAGCGTCGATGCCCGTCAAGGGCCGCGTTGGGCGCGATCGTCGACCGATGGCGCTGACAACGAACGTGTCAACGTCTTTGATGCTGTGGTCAAACACATCGCCGACCGTCGCGCTGCCGGCGGCAAGGTCTTGATATCAGCCTGGACGGAAGGCTCGCTCGATCGTCTGTTACAGGTTCTGGCCGAACACGGGCTTGCCCGCGTCAAGACGATTGAGGCCTTCAAGGACCTCAGCACTCTGGCGAAGGGCGAAGCGGCCGCGGCCGTGCTCAGCCTGGAGGCTGGCTTCGAGGCCGGCGATCTCGTCGTCATCGGCGAGCAGGATATTCTCGGCGATCGCATGGTGCGCCGCTCCAAGCGCCGCAAACGGGCTGCCGATTTCATCTCCGAGGTCGCCGGTCTCGACGAGGGTTCGATCGTCGTTCACACCGAACACGGCATCGGTCGTTTCGTTGGTCTTAGAACCATTGAGGCCGCCGGCGCACCGCATGCTTGCCTCGAGCTGTGGTATGCCGACGACGCCAAGCTGTTCCTGCCGGTCGAAAACATCGATCTGCTGTCTCGTTACGGCGGCGAGGGCACCGAGGCGCAGCTCGACAAGCTCGGCGGCGGCGCCTGGCAGATGCGCAAGGCCAAGCTCAAGAAGCGCCTGCTGGACATGGCCGGAGCGCTGATCCGCGTGGCTGCCGAACGCTTGACGCGGCATGCGCCGGTATTGACCGCGCCGGACGGGCTCTATGACGAGTTTGCTGCCCGCTTCCCCTATGACGAGACCGAAGATCAGATGAACGCCATCGACGCGGTGCGCGACGATCTCGGCGCCGGCCGGCCCATGGATCGCCTCGTCTGCGGCGACGTCGGTTTCGGCAAGACCGAGGTGGCGTTGCGCGCGGCCTTCGTTGCCGCCATGAACGGCGCGCAGGTCGCCATCGTCGTACCGACGACGCTGCTTTCTCGCCAGCATTTCAAGACTTTCTCAGAGCGCTTCCGCGGCCTGCCGATCCGTATACAGCAGGCCTCGCGCCTCGTCGGCGCCAAGGATCTGGCGCTGACCAAAAAGGAAGTGGCAGAAGGCAAGACCGACATCGTCGTCGGCACGCATGCGCTGCTCGGCGCCGGTATCAAATTCGCCAATCTCGGGCTGCTGGTCATCGACGAAGAGCAGCACTTCGGCGTCAAGCACAAGGAGCGGCTTAAGGAGCTGAAGAGCGACGTGCACGTGCTGACGCTGTCGGCAACGCCGATCCCGCGCACGCTGCAGCTCGCCATGACCGGCGTGCGCGAACTGTCGCTGATCACCACGCCTCCGGTCGATCGCATGGCGGTCCGCACCTTCATTTCGCCCTTCGATTCGCTCGTCATCCGCGAGACGCTGATGCGCGAGCATTATCGCGGCGGCCAGAGCTTCTATGTCTGCCCGCGCCTTGCCGATCTCGCCGATATTCACGCTTTCCTGCAATCGGACGTACCGGAGCTGAAGGTCGCTGTCGCCCATGGCCAGATGCCGGCCGGCGAGCTCGAAGACATCATGAACGCCTTCTATGAAGGCCGCTATGACGTGCTGTTGTCGACCACGATCGTCGAATCAGGTCTGGACGTGCCGACGGCCAATACGCTGATCGTGCATCGCGCCGACATGTTCGGCCTGGCGCAGCTCTATCAGCTCCGCGGCCGCGTCGGGCGCTCCAAGGTCCGTGCCTTCGCGCTGTTTACCCTACCGGTCAACAAGGTGCTGACGACAACGGCCGAGCGCCGCCTCAAGGTGCTGCAATCGCTCGATACGCTCGGCGCCGGCTTCCAGCTCGCAAGCCACGACCTCGATATCCGCGGCGCCGGCAATCTGCTCGGCGAGGAACAGTCCGGCCATATCAAGGAAGTCGGTTTCGAACTGTACCAGCAGATGCTCGAAGAGGCAGTCGCCGAGGTCAAGGGCGTCGACGAAATCCAGGATACCGGCTGGTCGCCGCAGATTTCCGTTGGTACGCCGGTCATGATCCCGGACGACTATGTGCCGGATCTGCATCTGCGCATGGCGCTCTATCGTCGCCTGGGTGAGATCACCGAAATCAAGGAAATCGATAGTTTCGGTGCCGAAATGATCGACCGCTTCGGCTCAATGCCCATCGAAGTGCAGCATCTCCTGAAGATCGTCTATATCAAGTCGCTCTGCCGCGTCGCCAACGTCGAGAAACTGGATGCCGGCCCGAAGGGCGTCGTCGTGCAATTCCGCAACAAGGAATTCCCGAACCCGGCCAACCTTGTCGGCTATATCGCCAAGCAAGGCACGATGGCGAAGATTCGCCCTGACCATAGTGTCTTCCTGACGCGTGATTTGCCGACGCCGGAAAAGCGGCTGCAGGGGGCGGCTGTGGTCATGACGCAGTTGGCGGAACTGGCGAAGTAAGGGGAAGGGCACCGGGCCAACCGGGACCACCGATGCGGATATCGAGGATATCGGCGATGCTGAAATCAACGGCTCTTCATGCGCGCAGCCCTTTCCATCATTTTCACATTCCTCTCGCTGGCTCTATCCGCAAGCGCCCAGGCGGCCGATCGCCAACCGTTTACGGTGCAGACATCGGGCGGCTCGGTTGCGGTTGAGAGCTTTGGGAATGACGCGAATAGACCGCGTCCGGCGGTGATTATCTTGAGCGGCAGCAGGGGCTTCGGTTCACTCGCTTATGACGAGATTGGCAGGACCTTCGAAGCGGCCGGTCTGGATGCCTATCTCGTTCACGTGCTTTCGCTGGCCGATCTCAAAGCCATCGCGAGCGCCGGCAGTGCTCATGCACGCATCGCGTACTACTCTACGCGGCAATCGGACTGGATCGCAGCGGTTCGGGGCGTCGTTGCCTATCTCAGTGCTCCTCCTCGCGGTGCCGGCAAGGTGGCTGTGCTCGGTATATCGCTAGGCGCGCAGATTGCTTCTGCTGCATCGGCCAATAGAACGGACATAGGTGCTCTGGTGTTGGTCGATGGCGGCTTCCCCGAGGGCTATTTGCAGCCTATGCATTCGCTGCCGCCGTTGCTTCTGATCTGGGGTCGCGAGGACCAGACCTTTCCTCTGTCAGGCGGACGAAAACTGCGCCAGATGGCGCAGGATCTGGGTGGCCTGGCGAGCCTGGACGTCTATGAAGGCGCGCACGGTTTCTTTCTGAAGTCGGGAACGCCGCAAAGCGGCGCAGCGCACAAGAGCGCTGCCAGCTTCTTTCTGTCCCAATTGTCGAAGTAGCCGCCTCAGGCGGTCAGCATTTTCAAGAGCATGTTCCAGGCTGTGTCAGCTATCAGTTCATCCCAGCCCGCGCCTCGGCCTTCAGCTTGGCGATATCGCGCAGCGCTCCTGCCAGCACGTCCGGCGTCTGGGCGCCGCTGACGGCGTATTGCTGGTCGAAGATGAAGAAGGGCACACCGGTGACGCCGATCTTCTGCGCCGCGTCGATCTCACCGATCACCAGGTCGCGGTCCGCATCGGAGGCGAGCAGCGTTGCGATGACGGAGCGGTCGAGGCCGGCCTTTTGGGCGATATCCAGCAGCACGGCGTGATCGCCGACATTGCGGCCTTCCTCGAAATTGGCCTTGAACAGGGCGCTGACCACCTTTTCCTGCTTCTCGCGGTCCTCGGTCCCCGCCCATTGGATGAGGCGATGCGCATCGAGCGTGTTCGGGCCGATCTTGATCGCGCCGAAATCGAAGTTGATGCCGATTTCGCGGCCGAGGTCGCTCAGCATCTTGTGTGCCTGGGCGACGCGCTCCTCGCCGCCGAGCTTTTGCACCAGCGCCCTCTTTTGGTCGACGCCCTCAGGCGGATAGTCGGGATTGAGGCGATAGGGCCGCCAGTTGATGTCGACGCCCACCTCGTCCTGCACTTCGGCAATTGCGAGCTCCAAGCGGGCTTTGCCAAGATAGCACCACGGACAAACGACGTCCGAGACAATATCGATCGTGATGCGTTCCATGGCGAGGTCCTTCCGCTTTATCTGGTTTCAAAAACCCATCTAGGCTTTTGGGCCGATGGCTTCAACCGGTTACCGAAAGGGAACCTCGCGACATTTCGCGGCCAAGGCGTTTTATTGTACCGAGGAGTCCCACCAAACGGGCAACTGATAGCCGTAGAGCGGCAGGACATCGGGATGAGCGATGCGGCTGCGCCGCGCCACCCATTGCTGATCGATATGGTAGAGCGGCACGAGATAGTAGCCAGAGATCAGCATGCGGTCGAAAGAGCGCACGGCGTCGCGGAAATCCTCGGCCGAGTGAGCGGTCAGGAAATGCGAGATCAACGTATCGACATCGGGATCGGCGACGCCGGCAAAATTGAAGCTGCCTTCGGTCTTGGCGGCCACCGAACCCCAGCGCCCGAGCTGTTCGGTGCCCGGCGATAGCGACGAGGGATAGGACTTGATGATCATGTCATAGTCGTAGCTGATCGTCCGGCGCTGATATTGCGAATCATCGACCGTGCGGATCGTCACCGCGATGCCGAGCAGCGCCAGAGAACGGCGATAGGCGATCGCGATGCGCTCCTGGTCGGCATTCTGCGTCATGATCTCGAAGCTGAGTTGACGCCCGGCGCTGTCGACCATCTTTTCGCCCTGGATCGTGTAGCCGCCTTCCTTCAGCAGACCCACAGCCTTGCGCAGGATAGCGCGGTCGCGGCCGGAACCGTCGCTGACGGGCAGCTTGTAGGTGCCGTCAAGCACATCGCGATCGATGCGATCCTTGATCGGGCCGAGCATGGCGAGTTCATGAGCATCCGCGGGCACGCCGAACGACGAGAGATCGGAGTTTTGCCAGTAGCTTTCCGTGCGCGTGTAGGCATCCGAGGAGAGGTTACGGTTCACCCATTCGAAGTCGAAGGCGAGCGCCAGGCCCTGTCGGACCTTTTTGTTGGCAAAGATCGGCCGGCGCGTGTTGAAGACGAAACCGAGCATGCCGCTCGGCAGTTTCGGCGTGAAAACGTCCTTGATGACGGCGCCGGAGGTCACGGCCGGGAAATCATAGGCCTGCTGCCAATGGCCCGGGCTGCCGTCCGAATAGACGTCGACATCACCCTTCTTGAAGGCTTCGAACAGCGTGGTGTCCTGCAGGAAATAGTTGACAGCGATCTCGTCATAATTATCGACGCCGATCTTGGAGGGGATATCCTTGCCCCAATAGTCGGGATTGCGTTCAAAAACGATGCGTTGGCCCGGGTCGATACTCTTGACCTTGTAGGGGCCAGAGCCGATCGGGATGCTGAGTGTGGTCCGGTCAAAGCTATCAGGATCGATCGCGTGTTTCGGCAGGATCGGCAGCGACGAAGCGATGATCAGAGGTGTTTCGCGGTTGGCCTTGTCGTTGAAATGGATCAGAACGCTATGGTCGCCGACTTTTTCGATTTTGCCGATCGTATCGAGCCAGGACGAAAATGGTACGCGGCCCTTATCGCGCAGCAACTGAAAGGTGAAAATCACATCGTCTGGAGTCACCGGCTGCCCGTCCGACCACTTGGCGTTCGGATTGAGGTTGAACTGGAGATAGCTGCGGCTCTCGTCCCACTCGACCGTCTGAGCCAGCAATCCGTACAGTGTGAAGGGTTCGTCACGCGAGCGCTGCATCAGCGGCTCGTAGACGAGATTGCCAAATTCCGGGTCCCACATGCCGCGCGCTGTCGTGCGCATGCTTTTCAGAATGAAAGGATTGAGATTGTCGAAGGTGCCGACGACACCATAGCTGACATGGCCGCCCTTTTTGACGTTCGGATTGACGTAAGGGAAATGCGTATAGTCCGCCGGTAAGGCAGGATCTCCATGCATTGCGATACCAAAAAGCGGCTGGGCGGCCGCCGCACTGCAGAATGCTGAGAAGAACAGGAAAATAGCGATCCGGAGCGCTTGCATGGCATCCTTTCCGGTAAGGGGCATGATTCTGCGGAACCTTATCATGAGAGTGCCGAATCCAACACGCGCCTAGGGGAATTCTTGGGTCTTGACAGAAAAGGCCAAAGAAAAGCTGGATATCCGCGCCGGTGCGATGTAACAGGGGTGCCGGGTTTCTCGGGTCATGCATTTGCCTTAATCTTTCGACAGGTGGACGGCGGTTTGACCCGATTGGCACGGGGCGGCAGGCTGTCGCACCGCATCGGATTTCAGGAGGCGCTTTCGCTATGATGTTCAAGACTGACAACAAAATGCGGGCAGGACTCTCTGCTCTGGCTTTCATGATCGGCGCAGCGCTTCCGGCGGCTGCTTTCGCTCAGGATGCCTCAGACGCAGCTCCCGCTGACGGTGGTGGCGACGCCAGCCAACCGCGCCTCGGCTGGTACAAGACCTGCACCAAACAGGACGACGCCGATATCTGCATCGTTCAGAACCTGATCATGGCCAACAACGGCCAGTTGGTGACCGCGGTCGGCCTCATCTCGATCGACGGCAAGGTCAATCGCAAGATCCTGCAGATTTCCGTTCCGACCGCACGTCTGATCGCTCCGGGCATCACCATGCAGGTCGATGGCGGCAAGGGCCAGAAGATTGATTACGCTGTCTGCCTGCCGGACAAGTGCACTGCCGAAGTGCCGCTGACGGACGCCATGATCGCGGCATTGAAGAAGGGCACCGACGTGACCTTCACTTCGATCAACTTCCGTCGCGCTCCGAACCCGATCAAGATCTCACTCGATGGTTTCGGCGCGGCCTATGACGGTGCAGCGATTTCCGACTCGAAGCTCGCCGAAAGCCAGAAGAGCCTGCAGGACAGCATGCAGAAAAAGGCCGAGGAAGCCCGCAAGAAGCTGGAAGACGCTCAGAAGGCCGCGAAGCAGCAGTAAGCTGCGGCGCTTTCAGGATTTCACAAAAAGCCCGGCTGTGCGCCGGGCTTTTTTGTTATGGCCGTATGTCCAGAAACACGAAAGGCCAGAAACACGAAAGGGAAGACGTTGGGGCGTCTTCCCTTCGAAAAACCTGCGCGGAATTAACGCTTAGTGGGCGAAGCTCATCTTGGGCTTGAACTCGCCTGTAGGCGCCTTGTCGAATATCTGAGCGATCTGCGGGTTACGAAGCGGGACGCCGCTCTCGTCGCTGATCAGGTTCTGCTCGGATACGTATGCGACATATTCAGTCTCGTCGTTTTCGGCGAGAAGGTGATAGAAGGGCTGGTCCTTGCTGGGCCGCACTTCCGCCGGAATGGAATTCCACCATTCTTCGGTATTGGCGAACTCCGGGTCGACGTCGAAGATGACACCGCGGAATGGAAACATCCGGTGCCGAACCACTTCGCCGATATTAAATTTTGCGTTGCGTTGTTTCATGGCGCGACTTCCTTTCAAGCAATCATGTGGTGAGTTTCACCGCCGATATCAAGGATTTTGCCCCCATTCCTTCATGTAACCGTCACATTCGCTCAACGTTAATAGCCTTTTATAGTTCGGTTGTGCGATGCACGAAATGTGACTCTCAGCAAGGCAGACGTGAGGGAGACCTATCTCCTTCATGCTTGCCCAGTATGAAAAAGCCCCGGCGAAACCGGGGCTTTCACCTCGGTTCTTATGCCGAGTAGTACATATCGTATTCGACCGGATGCGGGGTCATTTCGAAACGCATGACTTCCTGCATCTTCAGTTCGATGAACGCATCGATCTGGTCGTCGTCGAAGACGCCGCCGGCGGTCAGGAACTTGCGGTCCTTGTCGAGGGTCTCGAGCGCTTCGCGCAACGAACCGCAGACCGTCGGGATCTTTTTCAGCTCCTTCGGCGGCAGGTCGTACAGGTCCTTGTCCATGGCCTTGCCCGGATGGATCTTGTTCTTGATGCCGTCGAGGCCGGCCATCAGCATGGCGGCGAAGGCGAGATAGGGATTTGCGGTCGGGTCAGGGAAGCGGACTTCGACGCGCTTTGCCTTCGGGTTGGAGCCGAACGGGATACGGCAGGAAGCCGAACGGTTGCGAGCCGAATAGGCGAGCAGAACCGGAGCTTCATAGCCTGGAACCAGACGCTTGTAGGAGTTCGTCGACGGGTTGGTGAAGGCGTTGATGGCCTTAGCGTGCTTGATGATGCCGCCGATGTAGTAGAGGCAGCTCTCGGAAAGACCCGCATATTCGTCGCCCGCGAAGGTCGGCTTGCCGCCCTTCCAGATCGACTGGTGGACGTGCATGCCCGAGCCGTTATCGCCGAAGATCGGCTTCGGCATGAAGGTCGCCGTCTTGCCGTAGGCATTGGCGACCTGGTGCACGACGTACTTGTAGATCTGCATCTTGTCGGCGTTGCGGACCAGCGTGTCGAACTTGATGCCAAGCTCGTGCTGGGCTGCAGCGACTTCGTGGTGATGCTTTTCGACGACGACGCCCATTTCGGTGAGCACCGTCAGCATTTCCGAACGCATGTCCTGGGCGCTGTCGACCGGAGGAACCGGGAAGTAACCGCCCTTGACACGCGGACGGTGACCGAGGTTGCCGGTTTCATAGTCGGTGTCGTCGTTGGACGGCAGTTCGCTGGAATCGAGCTTGAAGCCGGTGTTGTACGGATCAGCCTTGTACTTGACGTCGTCGAAGACGAAGAATTCAGCTTCCGGACCGAAGAAGGCGGTGTCGCCGATGCCGGATGCCTTGAGATAGGCTTCGGCCTTCTTGGCGGTGCCGCGCGGGTCGCGGTTGTAGGCTTCGCCCGAGATCGGGTCGAGAATGTCGCAGAGGATGACCATGGTGGACTGCGCGAAGAACGGGTCCATGTGAACCGTATCGGTGTCGGGCATCAGCACCATGTCGGATTCGTTGATGGCCTTCCAACCCGCAATCGAGGAGCCGTCGAACATGACGCCATCGGCGAACATGTCTTCATCGACGCAGGCGATGTCCATCGTGACATGCTGCAGCTTGCCCTTGGGATCCGTGAACCGCAGGTCAACGAACTTGACGTCGTTATCCTTGATTTGTTTGAGAATTTCGCTTGCGGTCGTCATTAAAATTTCTTCCCTTGACTTAGATGACGATTATGAGCCGGAGCCGGAAAAGGCCGGGCGGGTTAGATGGCGTCTATACCTGTTTCGCCAGTGCGGATTCGAATGACCTCTTCCACATTGGAGACGAAAATCTTTCCGTCGCCGATACGGCCAGTTTGCGCAGCCTTGCGAATTGCGTCGATCACCGCTTCCGCATTCTCGTCCGCCAATACGACTTCGACCTTCACCTTAGGCAGGAAGTCAACGACGTATTCAGCACCACGGTAGAGCTCCGTGTGGCCTTTCTGACGACCGAAGCCCTTCGCTTCCGTGACAGTGATGCCCTGTAGGCCGACTTCTTGAAGGGCTTCCTTCACTTCGTCGAGCTTGAAAGGCTTAATGATCGCTTCGATCTTTTTCATGAGAAAATGTCTCTCCGCTTCTCCCGTTACAGCAGGACTACTCCCGCTTGGCCAACCTGATGCACGTATCATGCCAGTTCATAGCGGCCTGCCGTAAAAATCTCGGCGAATTGACGCCGAGATCTCGGATTGATGAGGATTTTTCGGGAAAATGAAAGCGATTTCGCATGGAAATGGGGTGAGGTAAGCAAAATTTTGCAAAAAAGTGCTGTATTCCTCACAATCGTGCCGCGGCAGGACCTGGACTCAGTGTGAGCAATTTTTGTGCAAATGCGTTACGATTGAGCAAATTGCGCTGCAGAATGGCGGTTGTTTTTCAGGCAGGTTTCGCATTCAATAATGTCTGTCATGATGTCACCGCTCGCCGATCTGCTTCTTTCGCCCGATGATATGGCTGCCGTCGATCGGGCCGCCGCCGCGTCGGGTATTGATTCCTACGGTCTTATGGAAAAGGCAGGCCAGGCGGTGGCCGCGAGCGCCCTTCGGCATTTCCCCGAGGCCTTGCGATTTGTCGTGCTCTGCGGTCCCGGCAACAATGGCGGCGACGGTTATGTCGCGGCGCGTGCCCTGCAGCAAAGCGGGGCAGAGGTCCGGCTCTTTCATCTCGGCGATCCCAAAACGCTGAAAGGCGATGCCGCCCGTGCCTTTGAAGATTGTCAGATCCTTGGAGAGGCTCTGGCGCACTATTCGCCACAGCCGGGAGACATCGTGATCGACGCTATTTTCGGCGCGGGCCTCTCTCGCCCCGTTCCCGATGAAGTCGAGACGATCATCGCAGCGATTACGAAGGCCGGTCTTCCCGTCATCGCCGTCGACTTGCCCTCCGGCCTTGACGGTCGCAGCGGCCAGGTGCTCGGCGCCGCTTTCCGAGCCGCGCGCACCGTCACGTTCATGACCCGAAAGCCTGGTCACCTGCTGATGCCGGGCCGGGACCTTTGTGGCATGCTGGAGGTTTTCGACATCGGCATTCCCGCGCGCATTGTTCGCGCGCACGCAAACGGCATGGTCGCGGAAAACACACCGGCGCAATGGCAGGCGGACTTGCCTGCGACCGCAACGGACACCCACAAATACAAGCGTGGTCACCTGGTGGTCTTTTCCGGTGGAGCGACTGCGACGGGCGCGGCGCGTATGTCGGCGATGGCGGGGCTGAAGACGGGAGCAGGGCTCGTCACCATCGCCTCGCCGGAACAGGCGCTGGCTGTCAATGCGGGGATGCTGACGGCGATCATGCTACGCGCGGTCGATGACGAGGCTGTGTTGCGCGCCTGGCTCGCCGACCAGCGCCTTTCGACCTTCGTCCTCGGCCCCGGCTTCGGCGCGGGTGAGAAGGCCCGACAATTCGTCCTGGCTCTCAGCGGCCGCCATCTGGTGCTCGATGCCGACGGCATCACTTCGTTTCGCGATGAACCGCAACGCCTGTTCGATGCTTTCGCAGATGGTCCGACGCGCCTGGTGTTGACGCCGCATGAGGGCGAGTTCGCCCGCCTATTTCCCGATATCGCCGCCGATAATGCATTGAGCAAGGTCGAGAAGGCGAGGGCGGCGGCGGCGCGCGCTCACGCCGCCATTATTTATAAAGGCGCCGATAGCGTCATTGCCGCACCCGATGGCCGGGCGCTGATAAACGCCAATGCCCCGTCATGGCTTGCCACGGCCGGCTCCGGCGACGTGCTCGCCGGCATCATCGGTGGACTTCTGGCGCAAGGGGCGCCTGCTTTCGAAGCTGCGGCAGCCGGTGTCTGGCTGCATGGCGCGGCCGGGCAACGTGCAGGAAAAGGGCTGACGGCCGAAGACCTCGTCGCCCACGTGACACCCTTCTGAGGAAAGCTATTTCGCCATTTCTTCCTGAAGCGCGATCGCCCCGTGCGGCGCATTGACCTTGCCCTCATGGATCATGAATGCGAAGACGTCGCGCGGCTCGGCCTTGACCTTACGATCCGCATCGATCAACGGCAGGTCATCGGGTATCTTGCCCTCGGCCCAGGTTTCCAGACGCTTCGCCCAGGCTTTCAGTTCCTTCGGCGGATAGCAGGTCTTGATGTCATCGGAACCCTTTTGCAGGCGGGCATAGACGAAATCGGCGGTCACATCGGCAATCATCGGATATTCGAAGTGCTCGGCGCAAACCGGTGCGACATTGTATTTGGCAAGCAGAGCTATGAATTCCGGCACCTTGAACGAGTCATGCCTGACCTCGACGACGTGCTTCAGCGCCAAGCCGTTCTGTTTGTCCGGCAGTAATTTCAGGAATGCCTCGAAATCATCCGGATCGAACTTCTTGGTCGGCGCGAATTGCCAGAGCAGCGGGCCGAGGTGATCACCCAGTTCGCTGATGCCGGATTCGAGGAAGCGCTGCATCGATTCGCCGGCCTCGGAGAGCACACGCCGGTTGGTGACGAAACGCGTCGCCTTGAGCGAGAAGATGAAACCATCCGGCACATCGGCAGCCCATTTGGCAAAAACCTCCGGCTTCTGCGTGCTGTAATAGGTGCCGTTGACCTCGATCACCTTTAGCTTGCGGCTGGCAAAATTGAGTTCGTCCTTCTGCTTGAGACTGTCGGGATAGAATGTCCCGCGCCAGGGCTCAAAGGTCCAGCCGCCGATACCGGTTCGGATCGTGCCTGCAGTGGTCATTCTCTCCTCCATTGACTTAGCTAGGCCAATTCACTCCGCCGCCGCTACCTTCTTCATCGGCCGCCGCTCCAGCAGTTCCTTCAAAAACTGACCGGTATAGGACCGCTTCTCCTTGACGATCGTCTCTGGCGCGCCCACAGCGACGATCTCGCCGCCGCCGTCGCCGCCTTCGGGACCGAAGTCGAGAATCCAGTCGGCCGTCTTGATGACCTCGAGGTTATGCTCGATGACGACGACCGAATTGCCCTGGTTGACCAGCTCATGCAGCATTTCCAGAAGTTTGGCGACGTCGTGGAAATGCAGGCCGGTGGTTGGTTCGTCGAGGATATAGAGCGTGCGGCCCGTCGATCGCTTCGACAGTTCCTTGGCTAGCTTGACGCGCTGCGCTTCGCCACCCGAAAGCGTATTGGCCTGCTGGCCGACCTTGATATAGCCGAGACCGACATCCTTCAAAGACTGCAGCTTGTCGCGTACGGCTGGAACGGCTGCGAAGAAATCGACGCCCTCTTCGACCGTCATGTCGAGCACATCGGCGATCGACTTGGTCTTGAAGGTGACGTCCAGAGTTTCTCTGTTATAGCGCTTGCCGTGGCAGACATCGCAGGTGACATAGACGTCCGGCAGGAAGTGCATCTCGATCTTGATGACGCCGTCGCCCTGGCAGGCTTCACAGCGGCCGCCTTTGACGTTGAAGGAGAAGCGGCCCGGCTGATAGCCGCGCGCCTTGGCTTCCGGCAGGCCGGCAAACCAGTCGCGGATCGGCGTGAAGGCGCCGGTATAGGTCGCCGGGTTCGATCGCGGCGTGCGGCCGATCGGCGACTGGTCGATGTCGATCACCTTGTCGATATGCTCGAAGCCGTCGATGCGATCGTGATCGGCCGGGATTTCTCGCGCGCCCATGACGCGGCGTGCGGCCGACTTGTAGAGCGTCTCGATCAGGAACGTGGACTTGCCGCCGCCGGAAACGCCGGTGACTGCGGTGAAGACGCCGAGCGGGATCGAGGCCGTGACGTTCTTGAGGTTATTGCCCCTGGCGCCGACAACCTTGATCTCCTTGCCCTTCTTGATCTTACGACGCTCGTCGGGAACGGGCACGCCGAGTTCGCCGGAGAGATATTTGCCGGTCATCGATTTCGGGTTGGCCATGATCTCTTGCGGCGTGCCATGCGCCACTACCTCGCCGCCATGCACGCCGGCAGCGGGGCCGATATCAACGACATCATCAGCCGTCAGGATTGCATCCTCGTCATGTTCGACGACGATCACCGTGTTGCCGATGTCGCGCAGATGTTTCAGCGTTTCCAGCAAACGGGCATTGTCGCGTTGATGCAGACCGATCGACGGTTCGTCGAGAACATAGAGCACGCCTGTCAGTCCTGAGCCGATCTGCGAGGCCAGGCGAATGCGCTGGCTTTCGCCGCCGGACAGCGTGCCGGAATTGCGCGAAAGGCTGAGATATTCGAGGCCGACATCGTTGAGGAAACGCAGGCGGTCGCGGATTTCCTTGAGGATGCGCACGGCGATCTCGTTCTGCTTGTCGGTGAACGTCTCCGGCAGCACGTTGAACCAATCGCGGGCAACCCGGATCGACATTTCCGCGACCTGGCTGATATGAAGCTTGTTGATCTTCACCGCCAGTGCTTCCGGCTTCAGACGGTAGCCGTTGCAGGCCGGGCAGGGAGCGGCTGACATGAAGCGCTCGATCTCCTCGCGCGCCCAGGCCGAATCCGTCTCCTTCCAGCGCCGCTCGAGGTTCGGCACGATGCCCTCGAAATTCTTGTGCGTGGTATAGGAACGCGCGCCGTCGGCGTAATGAAACTCGATCTTGTCCTCGGTGCCGTTCAGGATGACGTCCTTCGCGGTATCCGGGAGATCGCTCCAGCGGCTGCCGAGCTTGAAGCCGTAATGCTTGCCGAGCGCTTCCAGGGTCTGATTGTAATAGGGCGAGGTCGATTTGGCCCAGGGAGCGATGGCGCCGTCACGCAGGGTACGCTCCGGCTCCGGTACGATCAGATCCGGATCGATCTTCTGCTGCGAGCCCAGTCCGTCGCAGGAGGGGCAGGCGCCGAAGGGATTGTTGAACGAGAACAGCCGCGGCTCGATTTCCGGAATGGTGAAGCCGGAAACAGGGCAGGCGAACTTTTCCGAAAACAGCACGCGTTCATGCGTCTCGTTCAACGACTTGTTGGCAGAGCCGCCGGCCGAGGTTTCCCCCGGCGGCAGCGGTTTGTCGGCGAATTCTGCGATGGCGAGGCCATCGGCCAGGCGCAACGACGTTTCGAAGCTGTCCGCCAGACGCGCCGAGACGTCGGGCCTGACGACGATACGGTCGACCACGACGTCGATGTCGTGTTTGTATTTCTTGTCGAGCGCCGGCACATCGGCGATCTCGTAGAACTGACCGTCGACCTTGACGCGCTGAAAGCCCTTTTTCATGAGCTCCGCCAGTTCCTTCTTGTATTCGCCCTTGCGGCCTCGCACGAGCGGCGCGAGGATATAGAGCCTTATGCCTTCGCCGAAAGCGAGCACGCGGTCGACCATCTGACTGACCGTCTGGCTCTCGATTGGCAGGCCTGTCGCCGGCGAATATGGCACGCCGACGCGGGCAAACAGCAGGCGCATATAATCGTAGATTTCGGTGACGGTGCCGACCGTCGAGCGCGGGTTGCGCGACGTGGTCTTCTGCTCGATCGAAATCGCCGGCGAGAGGCCGTCGATCTGATCGACATCCGGCTTCTGCATCATCTCCAGAAACTGCCGCGCGTAGGCCGACAGGCTCTCGACATAGCGGCGCTGCCCCTCGGCATAGATCGTGTCGAAGGCGAGCGAGGATTTGCCCGAGCCGGAAAGGCCGGTCATGACGATCAGCTTGTTGCGCGGAAGATCGAGATCAATGCCCTTGAGATTGTGCTCGCGTGCGCCACGTATGGAAATAGTCTTCAGTTCACTCATCGTCGTCTGCTGGTCCCTTGGTGTCTGCCCTTATTTAGTGATGCCCGCTCGTGAGTCGAGGCTGAAATCAAAGGGAGCGCCAGGTTTTCGATTCGATTGACAGGATCATAGAGGTGAATTAGAACAAAGAAAGAACAAATTTGCCTTTGGGTCAAGGCCACATGCCGCATAATGTCTGTGGATGACCGTCGCATATGGTGCCGCTTAAATAGCGCCTGACGGCGGCAATGGTCTAAGGTGCGTTGATAGAGTTTCAGAGCCGTCGATGGGCGGCAAGCAGGGTGGTATCATGGCCGGTAGTGTGAACAAGGTAATTCTGGTTGGAAATCTCGGGGCGGACCCGGAAATCCGCCGCACGCAGGACGGCCGTCCGATCGCCAACCTCAACATCGCGACGTCGGAAACCTGGCGCGACCGCAATTCGGGCGAGCGCCGGGAAAAGACTGAATGGCACCGCGTGGTAATCTTCAATGAAGGCCTCTGCAAGGTCGCCGAGCAGTATCTGAAGAAGGGGGCCAAGGTCTATATCGAGGGCGCGCTCCAGACGCGTAAATGGCAGGATCAGAACGGCCAGGATCGTTATTCGACGGAAATCGTGCTGCAGGGCTTCAATTCGACGCTGACCATGCTGGATGGCCGTGGTGAAGGCGGCGGCGCTGTCGAAGGCGGCGGCCGCGGCGGGCGCGGAGGCGGCGACTTTGGTGGTGACTATGGCGGTGACGACTACGGCCAGCCTTCGTCGCAACCGTCAGGCCGCAGCGCTGGGGGTAGCCGTGGTGGTGCCGCAAGCAGCGGCGGCGGCAGCAATTTCTCGCGGGACCTGGACGACGATATCCCGTTTTGATCGGTAGATTACCGAATTAGGTTGAACCGGCCCGCCCTTTCCGGCGGGCTTTTTTACGCAAGCTTGAGGGCAGCCCGCGCACCGTCCACGACGAATTGCGCGGCGAGCGCAGCGAGGATGACGCCGAGCAGGCGCGTCAGGATGGCGCGGCCGGTTGATCCCAGCATGCGATCGAGCCTATCCGAAATCGCCAGGGCGGCGAAGACCAGTCCGAGATTGACGGCGATGACGAGGATCAACTGAGCTCGGTCAAACGTAGTTTGTAACGAACCGGCCAACAGGATGGTTGCAGAAATGGCGCCGGGCCCTGCGATCAGTGGCAGGGCCAAGGGAAATACCGCGATATTCTGGATATGATCCTTGGTGATTGCGGTTTCCGTGGCCTTTTCTTTCCGGTCCTGCCGCTTCTCGAATACCATTTCGAAGGCGATCCAGAAGAGCAGCAAGCCGCCGGCGATGCGGAAGGCGCCGATGGAAATGCCGAGAATGCCGAGTACACTGGCGCCGAACAAGGCAAAGGCCGCCAAAATGAAGAATGCGATCAGCGAGCCGCGCAACGCCACCTGCTTGCGCTCCGCTCGGTTCATGCCGGCTGTTAGCCCGATGAAAAGCGGAGCAAGACCTGGCGGGTCGACCGTGACGAGCAGCGTTGTGAAAGCATTGATCAGCGTATCAGTGCTCGCCATATAATCCCCGGAAGTCGTTTTCTGTCGTTGTTGTGCCATTGATATGCGAGGAATTGTGTTTCGCAAAGCGCAATGCGGCGCAACTGGAACGTCCTGCCACGGAAATGTGCTATTTAACGGATTAAGAGGTAAAAGCCTGTTCAAAAGCACCCACCAAAATTGGCGCTTGCAGGGCCTTTCGGCTATAAATTTCGCAGTGATTCTAAAAGAGATCGTGATCTGTTTTGACTGAGCAAACACCACCCGGCGGCGGGAAGCTCCCGCCAGGCATCGAGCCAATTTCCATCATGGAGGAAATGCAGCGGTCGTATCTCGATTACGCCATGAGCGTAATCGTCAGCCGCGCGCTTCCCGATGTTCGCGATGGTCTCAAGCCCGTTCATCGGCGCATTCTGTACGGCATGTCGGAACTCGGGATCGACTGGAACAAGAAATATGTAAAATGCGCCCGCGTCACCGGTGACGTGATGGGTAAATACCATCCGCACGGCAACCTGGCGATTTATGACGCGCTCGCCCGCATGGCGCAGCCCTGGTCGCTTCGCCTGCCGCTGATCGACGGTCAGGGTAATTTCGGTTCCGTCGACGGCGATCCGCCGGCGGCCGAACGTTATACCGAATGCCGTTTGCAAAAGGTGGCGCATTCGCTGCTCGACGACCTCGATAAGGATACCGTCGATTTCCGAGAGAACTATGATGGCACGCTGAGCGAGCCTGTCGTCGTGCCGGCAAAGTTCCCGAATCTGCTAGTCAACGGTTCGGGCGGCATCGCCGTCGGTATGGCGACCAATATCCCGCCGCATAACCTGTCTGAAGTGATCGACGGCTGCATCGCGCTGATCGACAATCCGGCGATCGAATTGCCGGAGATCATGCAGATCATCCCGGGTCCGGATTTTCCGACCGGCGCCAAGATTCTCGGTCGTGCCGGCATCCGCTCGGCCTACGAGACGGGACGCGGCTCCGTCGTCATGCGCGGCGTCGCGACGATCGAACCGATGCGTGGTGACCGCGAGCAGATCATCATCACCGAGATTCCTTATCAGGTGAACAAAGCGACGATGATCGAGAAGATGGCTGACCTCGTGCGCGAAAAGCGCATCGAGGGCATCTCTGATCTGCGCGACGAATCCGACCGTCAGGGTTACCGCGTCGTGGTCGAGCTGAAGCGCGACGCCAATGCCGATGTCATCCTCAATCAGCTTTATCGCTATACGCCGCTACAGACCTCTTTCGGCGCCAACGTGGTCGCGCTGAACGGCGGCAAGCCGGAGCAGTTGACCCTTCTCGACATGCTGCGGGCCTTCGTGTCCTTCCGCGAAGACGTGGTCAGCCGCCGCACCAAATATCTTCTGCGCAAGGCCCGCGAACGCGCCCACGTCTTGGTCGGCCTCGCGATTGCCGTGGCCAATATCGATGAAGTGATCCGCGTCATCCGCCAGGCACCCGATCCGCAGTCGGCGCGAGAAGAGCTGATGACCCGTCGCTGGCCGGCGGAAGATGTCGAATCTCTTATCCGGCTAATCGATGATCCCCGTCATCGCATCAACGAAGACGGCACTTACAATCTCTCGGAAGAACAGGCGCGCGCCATCCTCGAGCTGCGTCTCGCCCGTTTGACGGCACTTGGCCGCGACGAAATCGGCGACGAACTCAACAAGATCGGCGCCGAGATCAAGGACTATCTCGACATCCTCTCGTCGCGCGTCCGTATCCAAACCATTGTAAAAGAAGAGCTTGCCGCGGTTCGCGACGAGTTTGGTACCCCGCGCCGCACCGAGATCGTCGACGGCGGCCTGGAGATGGACGACGAGGATCTGATTGCCCGCGAGGACATGGTCGTCACCGTTTCGCATCTCGGCTATATCAAGCGTGTGCCCTTGACCACCTATCGTGCCCAGCGCCGTGGTGGCAAGGGTCGCTCCGGAATGACCACGCGAGACGAGGATTTCGTTACCCGGCTATTTGTTCTCAATACGCATACGCCGGTTCTCTTCTTCTCGTCGCACGGCATCGTCTACAAGGAGAAGGTCTGGCGCTTGCCGATCGGCACGCCGACGTCGCGCGGCAAGGCGCTGATCAACATGCTGCCGCTGGAGCCCGGCGAGCGCATAACCACGATCATGCCATTGCCCGAGGACGAGACCACCTGGGACAATCTCGACGTCATGTTCTCCACGACGCGCGGCACCGTGCGTCGCAACAAGCTGTCGGACTTCGTTCAGGTCAACCGCAACGGCAAGATCGCCATGAAGCTGGAGGAAGAGGGCGACGAAATCCTCTCCGTCGAGACCTGTACCGAACATGACGACGTGCTTTTGACGACGGCGCTCGGCCAATGCATCCGCTTCCCGGTTTCCGACGTGCGCGTCTTTGCCGGCCGCAATTCCATCGGCGTTCGCGGCATCACGTTGGCGTCGGGCGACAGCATCATCTCGATGACCATCGTCAACCACGTCGACGCCGAGCCGTGGGAACGTGCGGCCTATCTCAAGCGCGCCGCTAGCGACCGTCGCTCGACCACGGGCGAGGATGAGGAAATCGCGCTGGTCGGCGAGGAAGTCACCGAAGAGGGACAGCTTAGCGATGAACGCTATGAGGAGCTGAAGGCACTGGAACAGTTCGTTCTGACGGTTTCGGAAAAGGGCTTTGGCAAGCGGTCGTCGTCCTATGATTTCCGGATCTCCGGCCGCGGCGGCAAGGGTATCCGCGCCACGGATACGTCAAAGACCAGCGAGATCGGCGAGCTTGTGGCCGCGTTCCCGGTGGAAGAGAGCGATCAGATCATGCTGGTTTCGGATGGCGGCCAATTGATCCGTGTTCCGGTCGGCGGAATCCGCATTGCCAGCCGCGCCACCAAGGGGGTTACCATCTTCTCGACCGCCAAGGATGAAAAAGTCGTTTCTGTCGAGCGCATCAGCGAGCCGGACGGCGAGGATGACACGGTCGAGAATGGTACCGAGGACGACTCTCCGAACGGTGATGCCGAAGTCTCGAATAATGATGATGGGATCGCGACCGAAGAATAAGGTTTGGTATCCAGCGTATGAAAAAACGACCGGGCGGCATGGCTGCCCGGTTTTTTTGTTGGTGTCACGATTTCGATGCTGCCAGTGCATAAAAAAACCGGACGCTGGGGGAGCGTCCGGTTCGAAATAACCCGAGCGATTGGGGGCCGCACTCGGGATGGGGGATATCGGAGAACCTGTGGTTCAGAGCGCCTTATGGTGTTTGTTCAGCTTCTTGCTCTCCTCGCTTTCGCGGTGGAGCGCCGAGATGGTGGACGCGACGGATACAACGAACATAATGCTGATGAAGAGCGTAAGCACCGTTAATATCGTGAACATGATCGCTCCCTTCCTCTGGTGGAACTAGCGTTCAGATCCCTTAATACTGGCTGGTGGCAACGAAGGGACGAGCCGAAGCAAAGGGACCGTAGATCTTCGACTGGTCAGGCTTTTGGTCGTAAAGAGCGATTGTCGCTGCAAGCATTCCCGAAATCATGGTCATCCAAACAACGTTAATAAGGGTGATCTTGTCGGGCATACTCTGTTTCCTTCTTACCGATATGTACAAAATCTATGGTTCGGGTTTTTAACGCAGCGGCTCGTGAATGGTTCCGCCGGGATGTTGAGGCTCTGTTTACCAACGCTCGTCTGAAGCGACCTTGAATGCCTTGTTCATCTGGCGTTCAGATTCGCGATGCGTTTTACGCATGGCGGTGGCGATTTCTTGAGCATAATTGGTGCTATCTCCGTCAGCATGGATAGCTATCCATTCGATTTCGTAATTGTTCGCGAAGAGATGAACGGCGTATTCGATGACGAAAGAGCCGATAATGGCGACTGCAACTATGAGGACCAACATGGCCTTGATATTCCCTGAGCCGGAGGCGGACGAGCCGATGGAACCGGCCCGTTTCAATGTTGGCGCGAATAAAGCATTGTTGATCTGAAACAGGCTTGAACGCCGTATTCATCTGCCGTTCAGAGGCGGCCAAAGGGTTGTAAATGACTTGCGATACGGGCCCATCCGTGACAAAAGGCGTCGAAACAACGGGCCGGCCTGGTATGACGATAGCCTTTTATCCCGGATCCTTCGATCCGATGACCAATGGACATCTGGATGTCCTTGTGCAGGCGCTGAATATCGCCTCCAAGGTTATCGTCGCCATTGGCATTCATCCCGGCAAGAAACCACTTTTCTCCTTCGAGGAACGAGCGGAACTGATCACTCGCTCGCTTGCCGACGCACTGCCGCACAAGGCGGGCGATATTTCGGTCGTCGCCTTCGACAATCTGGTCGTCGATGCGGCGCGCAAGCACGGCGCGAGCGTCTTGGTACGAGGCCTGCGTGACGGCACCGATCTTGACTATGAAATGCAGATGGCCGGCATGAACCGCCAGATGGCGCCTGATATTCAGACCCTGTTTCTGCCTGCCGGCACCGCATCGCGGCCCATAACCGCCACATTGGTGCGGCAGATCGCATCCATGGGCGGCGATGTCAGCGCCTTCGTGCCGTCAGCGGTTCTTGAAGCCCTGACAGGCAAGTTAAAAGATACGGCTCAATAGAAGACAGGGCCGAAATTCATTTTCTGAACGGAGCACCCATGAAACTCTTTCATCTCGCATTGGCAGGCTTCCTCAGCCTTGCCGCCTTCGCAGGCAGCGCCTTCTCGGCTGCGGCCGACGATTTTCTGACGATCCAGCTCAAGGATGGCCCTGTCGTCATTCAGCTCATGCCCGATGTTGCCCCGAAGCATGTCGCGCAGATCGAGGCGCTGGCGAAGAAGGGTGCATACGACAATGTCGCCTTCCATCGCGTCATCGATGGGTTCATGGCACAGACCGGCGACGTACAATACGGCAACATGGCCAAGGGTTATGATCCCCAGAAGGCCGGCACCGGCGGCTCCGATATGCCCGACCTTCCGGCCGAGTTCTCCAAGGTTCCGTTCACCCGCGGCACCGTCGGCATGGCGCGCGCGCAGGATCCGAATTCCGCTAATTCGCAGTTCTTTATCATGTTCGCCGATGGCGATTTCCTGAACGGCCAGTACACGGTCGTCGGCAAGGTCGTCTCCGGCATGGAATTCGTCGACAAGATCAAGCGCGGCGACGGCCAGAACGGCGAAGTGAGCAGCCCTGACCGGATGGTCAAGGTCACGGTCGGCAAGAAGTAAGATTTGAGAAGAGAAGAGGAAACGAAAATGGCAGAGATCAAGGATCCCGAAAACACCCTCATCCTGGAAACCACCAAGGGTCAGGTTGTCATTCAGTTGCTGCCGCAGGTAGCTCCAGAGCATGTCGCCCGCATCAAGGAACTTGCACGCGAGAAGGCCTATGACGGCGTCGTTTTCCACCGTGTCATCGACGGCTTCATGGCCCAGACCGGCGACGTGCAGTACGGCAAGCAGGGCAGCGAGAGCTTCAATCCCGGCCGTGCTGGCATGGGCGGCTCCTCCAAGCCGGACTTGAAAGCCGAATTTTCCGCGACGTCGCACATTCGTGGCACTTGCTCGATGGCCCGTTCGCAGAATCCGAACTCGGCTAACTCGCAGTTCTTCATCTGCTTCACCGATGCGCCATGGCTGAACAAGCAGTATTCGGTCTGGGGTCAGGTAATCGACGGCATGGACAATGTCGACAAGATCAAGCGCGGCGAGCCGGTGCGTGATCCGGACTCGATCGTTTCCGTGCGGGTTGCCGCCGACGTCTGATCGTGATTATTCCTGAAACCCGCCTCTCGCGCCTTGGCGTGGGGGCGGGTTTCGCTTTGCTGAGATTACTAGAATGCGCGTTGACCTTTTCGATTTCGACCTGCCGGACGAGCGCATTGCGCTGAGGCCCGCCGAGCCGCGCGACAGCGCGCGCCTGCTCGTGGTCGATCCGAATAATTCCGAAGCGGCTCTGAGCGATCATCGCGTCCGCGATCTGCCGTCTTTCTTGCGCCCGGGCGATGCTATCGTCTTCAATGATACGAAGGTCATCCCCGCTCAGTTGGAAGGCATTCGCCATCGTGATGGCGCGCCCGGCCAGCAGGTATCGGTGACCCTGCATATGCGCGCCGGCCCCCACCGCTGGAGAGCTTTCGCGAAGCCGGGCAAGCGCATCAAGACCGGCGATCGCATCCAGTTCGGCCATGGTGAAAATGTCTGCATCCTCGGTGCACTCGACGCTGTGGTCGAGGAGAAGGGCGAGGGTGGAGAGATCACGCTGCGCTTCGATCTTTCGGGTCCGGCACTGGATGAGGCTATTGCCGCTGTCGGCCATATCCCGCTGCCGCCCTATATCGCTGCCAAGCGTCCGGAAGACGAGCGCGACCGTGCGGATTATCAGACGATTTATGCCCGCGAGGAGGGCGCCGTTGCTGCCCCCACTGCCGGGCTGCATTTCACTCCGTCGCTGTTTGCCGCGCTTGATGCCATGGGCGTCGAGCGGCATTTCGTGACGCTTCATGTCGGCGCCGGCACCTTTTTGCCGGTCAAGGCAGACGACACCGAAGACCATAAGATGCATTTCGAAATCGGCTACGTCGACGCGATGACGGCGGCGAAGCTAAACGCCGTGAAGGCGAGGGGTGGGCGCATCGTCTGCGTCGGCACGACGTCGCTGCGGCTGATCGAAAGCGCTGCCGGCGATGATGGAACGATCAAGCCCTGGTCGGGTGCGACGGGCATCTTCATCACGCCCGGCTATCGCTTCAAGGCGGTCGATGTCTTGATGACCAATTTCCACCTGCCGCGCTCGACGCTATTCATGCTGGTATCGGCCTTTGCCGGCCTCGATACCATGCGCGCGGCCTATACCCATGCTATTGAGACGGGTTATCGCTTTTATTCTTATGGCGATGGCAGCCTGCTCTACCGGAAAGACTAAGACGAGATGAGCGAGAGCTTTCAGTTCCAGTTGAAGAAGACCGACGGCGGCGCCCGTCTCGGCGAAGTCTCCATGCCGCGTGGCACGATCCGCACGCCGGCCTTCATGCCGGTCGGCACGGTCGGCACCGTCAAGGCGATGTATCTCGACCAGGTGCGCGAAACCGGCGCTGACATCATCCTTGGAAATACCTATCACCTGATGCTGCGCCCGACCGCCGAGCGCGTCGCCCGCCTCGGCGGTCTGCATGAGCTGATCCGCTGGCCGCACCCGATCCTGACCGACTCCGGCGGATTCCAGGTGATGTCGCTTTCCGGTCTGCGCAAACTCGATGAGAAGGGCGTCACCTTCAAGTCGCATGTCGACGGCAGCATGCACCATATGTCGCCGGAGCGTTCGATCGAGATCCAGGGCCTGCTCGGTTCCGATATCCAGATGCAGCTCGACGAATGCGTGGCACTGCCCGCGACGCCGAAGGAGATCGAGCGCGCCATGGAGCTCTCGCTTCGCTGGGCCGAGCGCTGCAAAGTTGCCTTCGGCGACCAGCCGGGCAAAGCGATGTTCGGCATCTTGCAGGGCGGCGATGTGCCGGAGTTGCGCGTTCGTTCGGCGCGAGCACTGACCGAGATGGGTCTGAAAGGCTATGCCGTTGGCGGCCTTGCTGTCGGCGAGCCGCAGGATGTGATGCTGCGCATGCTGGATCTCACCTTGCCGGAACTGCCAACCGACAAGCCACGCTACCTGATGGGCGTCGGAACGCCGGACGATATCCTGAAATCCGTCGCCCGGGGCATCGACATGTTCGATTGCGTTATGCCGACCCGCTCTGGCCGCCACGGCCTGGCGTTTACCCGCAGGGGCAAGGTCAATATCCGCAATGCCCGTCACGCCGAGGACATGCGCCCGCTCGACGAGCAGTCGAACTGCCCGGCCTCGCGCGACTATTCCCGCGCCTACCTGCACCATCTCGTGCGTGCCAACGAGGCGCTCGGCGGCATGCTGCTCTCTTGGCACAATCTCGCTTACTACCAGGAACTGATGCAGGGCATCCGCCAGGCGATCGCCGAAGGCCGCTTTGCCGATTTCATGGCCGAGACGCAAGAGAGTTGGGCAAGGGGCGATCTGGAGCCGGCGTAAAAAGATTTTTCCTTTTGACTACACGTCGAAAGAGGCGGGTACCCGTAGCTCTTTTTATTATAAATAAGTAAATTATAACAACGTATTACAGCGAACACTTCACGTCGTGAATAAGCATGTGTGATGAGACGTGTCGGGCGTTCCCGGGCGGGTCATGATGATGCCGCAATAAAAAAGCATTTGGAAAAATAGCGAATCGAAATAAACGTCGCGCGGTCGATGATAAGGTTCGTTGGCAATTTTTGAAGGCGGCAGGTTTGGAATTTCTGTGAATTTCGGCTAAAACGTTTTCTCTTAATCGATAAGGGCTCACTAATAAAATAGGAGGCACCTGCCGTTGAGGGCGCAACGCGCATTAGGGACCTGTCTTTCCGGGCTATTGTTTGTCGGATTGACGGCCACGGGCTGTACGACGGTGGCGAATGCGCCCTCGGCCAGCCGCAACTCTTCGAAGTCCGTTCGGTCGACGAAGGTAACTTACAACTACACCGCAAAAGATCGCGATTGTTTGGAGCGAGCGATGTATTTCGAGTCCGAGCACTCGGACCATGATGGATACATGGCGGTCGGAACGGTCGTGATGAACAGGTTGACCTCCGGCGCCTACCCGCAGTCGATCTGCGGCGTAGTCGCGCAAAAAAGGCAATTTGCGCCAGGAGTGATGACCAGGGTGGTTAGCTCGCAGGCCGAACCCGAGCTCGATCTGGCGGCATCTGCGGTTCTGCGCGGAGAACGGCACCCGGGCATAAAGGATGCGATGTTCTTCCACACCGAAGGTCTGAAGTTCCCATACGACAACATGCACTATGTTGCCGTGGCCGGGGGGAACGCCTTCTATGAGAAACGCGGGCAGGATGGGGCGCTAGAAACGCCGGCACCGCTTCCCGCCTATGAAGTTGCAATGAACTATGTGCCTGTGAGAACGGTCACGACAACGCAACTTCCGCTGTTGTTGCCGACTGCAGACCAGCTCCCCGTGCCACCCCCCGACACGACTGCAAGCATCAGCGCAGTGCCAACGTCTACAATAGCCGTTCCGCTACCCCGTCCTGCGTTTGATGGTGCGGCTCCGTCCGGCAGTTTCGTCAAGGCCGGCGGCTAATCCAGGCGCAGCCGGGATTTGATCGAAGCTCCTGATGCAAAACGGCCATTCCTCGGCTGCATCTGCAGGGAGGGTCGGGAAGGACTCCGATCAAATCCCCTGGCTCGTCGTGTTCGGCAGGATCTGCACGCCGTTGATCTTGTAACTGCCATCCGGCTGACGGGTGATCTGATAGATCGCCGTCCAGTCCTTGTCGTCTGTGCCGGTGATCAGTACTTCCTGATAGACGACAGCGCCGTTGTCGATGGCGCGGCTCTTGCCGAAGGCGTAGTTGCCGGGGTGGTAGACCGGCTGGTAGCTCTTCTTCACCATGGCGAAGAAGGTGTCCTTGTCCGGAAAAAGCGCCTTGATGCCGGGCGCTGCAAAGGAATAGGCGGAAGCCGCATCATTATGCAGGAAAGCTTCGATCTGTTGCTGGATCAGCGTCTGTGCCGATTGCACCGGATCTTCCGCGCGAGCAGGTGGTGCGAAGGTGAGGGTGATGCAGAGGGCGGCAGCGAGAGATAAAGCGCGCATGGACAATCTCCGGCAATATCCTGGAGAGCATAGCGCGCTTTATGCCTTTGCAGAAGGGACGGCGGAGTGTTGCCGGGAACAGCTTCTGATGGGTTCGACGGTCGCCGGGGTTCGAAAGAGATAAGCCCGACTATTGCCAGCGACGGAACAGGGCGCTGGCATTCACGCCGCCGAAGCCGAAGCCGTTGGAAATCGCATACTCCATTGCCATCGGCCGGGCGGTCGCGCCGACGATATCGATGCCCTCGGCCGCCGGGTCTGCCTCCTGCAGATTGCGGGTCGGAGGCGCAATCTGATCGCGTAGCGCCATGATGGTGAAGACTGCTTCCAAACCGCCGGCGGCACCCAGCAGATGGCCCGTCGCCGCTTTCGTGCCGCTGACCGCGATACCGCCGTCGCGGCCGAACACCGTGTTGATTGCTTCCATCTCGCCGCGGTCGCCGACCGGGGTCGAGGTGGCATGTGCATTGAGATGTTTGACTTCACTGGGCGAAATGCGGGCCTGCGACAGAGCCGCCAGCATCGCCCGGCGCGCACCATCGCCGTCCTCGGGACCTGCGGTCATGTGGTAGGCGTCCGCGGCAGTGCCGTAACCGACGAGTTCCGCAAGCGGAGTGGCACCGCGGGCAAGAGCATGGTCCAGCGTTTCGATCACTAGCATGCCGGCGCCTTCGCCCATGACGAAGCCGTCGCGGCCGGCGTCGAAGGGGCGGGAGGCTTCTTCCGGCCGGTTGCTGAAGCCGGTGGAGAGTGCGCGCGCTGCCGCAAAGCCACCGAGGCTGACCTTGTCGATGCAGGCCTCCGCCCCACCGCAGATTGCCACATCAGCTTCACCGGCACGGATGAGCCGGGCCGCGTCGCCGATCGCCTGGACGCTGGCGGCACAGGCCGTCACCGGCGCACCAAGCGGCCCCTTATAGCCGTAGCGAATACTGACCTGGCCGGCCGCCAGATTGACGAGGAAGGAGGGGACGGTGAAGGGCGACAGCCGCCGCACGCCGCGCGTCTCGGCCGTGCGCACCGCATCGGCGATCGCCGGAAAACCGCCGATGCCGGAGGCGATGATCGTGGCGGTGCGTTCGAGTTCTCCGAGATCGGTCGGCTGCCAGCCGGCTTGTTTGATCGCCTCTTCGGCAGCAGCCATGGCGAAGAGGATAAAGCGGTCCATCTTCTTCTGATCCTTCACCGGCACGTAGCGATCGGCATCGAAACCGGCTTCGCTATCTTCCTCAAGGCTCGGCACGACGCCACCGACCTTGGCAGCGAGATCACCGACCATTGTCTCGGGCAGAAGCCTGAGACCCGAACGGCCTTCGACCAGCCGCGTCCAGGCGGAGCTAACGCCGACGCCCAATGGCGAAACCACGCCCATGCCCGTTACGACGATGCGATCCATAGTGAGGTACTCCTATCTTTATCAGGCGTCGAAGCCCAGGAACCATGCCTTCATCTGCGCTATCCGTTCATGGACGGCGTCATCGGCCGCCGGCCCGGGCACCAGAATCGTGTCTTCGGGGTGAAAAGCGCGGCCGGTCACGCGGTCGATGAGCAGGGGATCGCGATCCTCACCGGTCACCGGATCTGCCAGCCGCATCGCGACTTCCTCGGGCGGCAAATGCCGGTTGCCCCATGTAAACAGCGCCATAAGAACAGGAAAGAAGTCGCGCCCCTTATCGGTCAGCACATATTCGTAGCGCGGCGGCCGCTCGCTGTAGAGGCGGCGTTCGAACAAACCTTCGTCCGTCAAATGCTTCAACCGCCGCGTCAGGATATTCGGAGCAACACCAAGATTCTTCTGGAATTCATCGAACCGCGTCAGTCCCTGAAGCGCATCGCGCAGGATCAGAATGCTCCACCAGTCGCCGACGCTTTCGAGCGCACGGGCGGCGGGACATTTGAAGGCGCTGAAGCTTGTTCTCTGCATGGCCGAGGCGAATAGCATGAGTGACTATCATGATGCAAGTCACCAAAGCTAAGCAGGGCGAGGAAGCTCGATGCTTCGAGGCCTTGCCGCCTTGCGTCAAGGCACCTCAGCATGAGGCGGGCAGAGTTCGCGGCTTCGGCAGAAGATCAGCACGAGCCCTGCGGAGGAATGAGACGAGAAAATCAACTCCGGCCGACGACGGGAGCAGAACGAGGCGAGGGGATTGGCCTCATGGTGAGGCGCGGAGCCTCGAACCACGAGGGCGGATGGTATAAGCCAAGCCTTACGTTTGCGACTCCGCCGGCACGGACGCCACTACTTCCTCCTCAGGGATATCGTCGAAGGAGGCATAGTTGAGGTTATAGAGCTTCGAATAGAGCTTGCCATTGGCCATGAGCTGATTGTGATTGCCGCTCTCGATCAATTGGCCGTTCTGCAGGACGATGATGCGATCGGCTTCGCGGATGGTGGCGAGGCGGTGGGCAATCACAAGGCCGGTGCGTCCCTCGAGCAGCTTAACCAGTGCCTTCTGGATCAGCATTTCGGTGTAACTGTCGATGTTCGCGGTTGCCTCGTCGAGCACGAGGATTTTCGCGTCGGCGACAAGCGCGCGGGCGAAGCTGACGAGCTGGCGCTGGCCAAGCGACAGACCACCGCCGCGTTCGCCGAGGACGGTGTCGTAACCGTCGGTAAGCCGCGTGATGAACTCGTGCGCGCCGACTGCCTGTGCAGCCTCGATGATCTCTTCGCGCGTCGCCTCGGCCTTGTTGTAGCGGATGTTCTCCAGCACGGTGCCGGTGAACAGGAAGGGCTCCTGCAACACCATGGCGATCTGCCGGCCAAGCGAATCCTGGGTGAGGGAGCGCACATCATGGCCGCCGACCAGCACCTGGCCCTGCTGTACCTCGTAGAAACGGTGGATCAGCGCCATGGAACTCGACTTGCCCGAACCGGTCGGCCCGATCAGAGCCACGGTCTCACCGGGATTGACCTTGAAACTGACATTCTTCAGCACCGGATGTTTCGGATTGTAGCCGAAGACGACGTCGCGGAATTCGACCGAGCCGTCCATATCTCCCAACAGCGCCTTCGCGTCCGGCGCATCCACGATGTCGACCGGCACGTCCAGCACTTCAGTCAGCCGCTGTCCGGAGGCCATGGCGCGCTGCATCACGGAGTACTGCATGGTAAGTGAGCGGATAGGATCGAAGAAACGCTGAATGTAGAACAGGAAGGCAACCATGACGCCGACATCAAGCCTGTGGTTCAGCACCATCGAACCGCCAACGATGATGACGATGGCCATGGCCATGCCCGTGAGCGTATCGACGATCGGCACCATCACTTGCGCGTATCTCGCCGCGGTCAGGTGTGACTGGAGATTGGTATATGCCTTATCGTCGAAGAGACCGAAATTGACGCTTTGCCGGTGCATGCCCTGAACGGCGCGCACGCCGTGGATCGCCTCAGCCAACGCGCCGTTGGTAATCGAGTTGGTCTCATGCGCGTTCATGAAGGCGACACGCGCTTTCGGCAGCCAGAACAGGCGGACGACGAAGAGGATCGGCATGACCGAAAGCGTCAGCAGGCCAAGCCGAAAATCGAGCGACAGTATCACGACGACGATGCCGAAGAGCAGGGCGATGTCCCCGACGGAAAGTACCGATGTTTCAAGGAATTCCTGCATGGAGTTCACGTCGCCTTGCAAACGCGACATCAGCCGGCCGACTTCGGTCTTGTCCATGAAGGAGAGTGATACCCGCTGCAGATGCGCGAACATCGCCCTGCGGATATCGAAGAGCACTTCTTCCGCCACCTCGCCGACAAAGGTTTCCTGCACGTAGCTTGCAGCATAATTGACGAGTATCGCTGCGGTGAAGATCGCCAAGGCCAGCCAAAGGGCCGAATAATTGATCGCGCCAGGCGCCATTGCGTGGTCGATCGCGTAGCGGATGACGAGCGGTATGACGATCTGCGATCCGGTGAACAGAAGCACAGCTCCGACCGAGATATAGATCTGGCGGCGATAGGGGCTGACGAAGGTCCAGATGCGGCGGACGATCTTGCCGTCGAAGACCTTACCGAAGATCTCTTCCTCAACACGATGCGAACCGACCACCGCACGAGGAGGGCGGCGCCCGTCCTCGCGCACGTCGTTGCGCTCGGTTTCAATGGTTTCCGACATTGTCAGGCCTCCCTTTTCGCGCCTGCGACCCTGTCGTCTGGCACCTTTGCGACATCGTCGTCTGGGCGAACCTGCAGATCGTACAGAGCCTTGTACCGCCCGCCAGCGGCAAGGAGCTGTTCATGGGTTCCGCGCTCGACGATCTCGCCGTCTTCGATAAACAGGATCTGGTCGGCATGCATGAGCGAACTCAGCCGGTGGGCGACAACAAGGGTCACCCGGTCGCGGGCAAAACGCTTCATGGCACTGCGGATGCGTTGCTCCGTTGCGGCGTCGATTGCCGCGGTGGAATCGTCGAACACCATCACTGCCGGTTTCAGCATGAGCGTGCGCGCGATCGTCAAACGCTGGCGCTGGCCGCCGGAAAGCGACACGCCGCGTTCGCCGACGACAGTAGTATAGCCGGCCGGCAGGCCGAGAATGTAGTTGTGCAGTTGGGCGGACTCGGCGGCGCGCTCGATGCGCTGTTCCTTGGCCCAGGGATCGCCATAGGCGATATTGTTTTCGATGCTGGTGGTGAACAGGAAGGAATCCTGCTGCACGACGGCAACCGACTGGCGTAGCGACTGTAGTGTCGCCTTGCGGATGTCCTGGCCGTCGATGGTGATGCGGCCGGATGTCACGTCGTAGAAGCGCGGAATCAGATGGGCGATGGTGGACTTGCCGCTGCCGGGCGGGCCGACGATGCCGATCGTCTCGCCGCGCCGCGCCTCGAAGCTGATATTCCTGAGGATGGGGCGTTTTTCCGGGCCGGGATAGGTGAAGCCGACATTTTCAAAACGCAGCACGCCGTCCGTAACGGCAAGCGGTTTGGCATCCGGTGCATCCTTGATGGCGATGTCGAGGTCGAGCAGGGCGAACAGCCGCGAGCCGCAGGTCGACGCGCGGGCGAATGCGTTGACCATCAGGCCGAGCTGGCGCACCGGCATCTGCAGTATGGTCATGAAGGTCAGGAACGAGGCGAGGGTGCCGACGCTGATCTCGCCCGCAATGACCTTGTTGCCGCCGACCCAGAGCACGAGGCCCATGGCCGCGAAAAAGGAGAAGTTCATGGCACTGGTGTTGACGACGCGGATACCGACGCGCTTATGGGCGAGGGTGAGCGCGTTGTGCGACGCCTTGTCGAACTTCATGAGCTCGTGGGCCTGCGCAGCGAAGGCGCGCACAACACGAATGCCGCCGAGATTTTCTTCCATCACACGGGTCAGCACGGAGAGCCGTTCCTGCAGGTCGAGCCAGGTCGAACGCAATCTCAGCTGCGTCACGGAAGAGCGCCAGGCGACGAAGGGTACAAAGCTCAACGCCAGAAGCCCAAGCAGGACGTCGGTCGACAGCAGCATATAGGCGCCGACGCCGATCAGCATGGTGAGCAGCACCATGCGCACCAGCGCCGTCGAGAAATACATGCGCACGCCTTCGAGATCGAGCAGACCGACGGTGATGAGATCGCCCGAGTGCACTTTATCGTGGAAGCTGAAGGAGAGCTGCTGAATCTTTTCGTAGCAGGCGAGCCGCAACTCGTATCCCATATGGTGTCCGACGGCTTCGCTGTAATAGTTCTGCACCATCGTGAAAAGACCGCGCAGGACACTGACCACAAGGAGGAGCAGGGCGGTCGTCATCAACGCATTTTCCGCGATCTGACCTGCTGCGCCGCCGGCAACCGCCGTTTGTGTTTGGTCTACCGCGTGGCCGAGTAGGCGCGGGATCAACAGCTGCAGTGTCGCCGCAACGAATGTTGAGCCGATCGCAAAGCCGGTCTGCCAGGGATGGCGCAGCGTCATATGCGTGATCCGCACGATGGTGGAGAGACCTCGACCCCAACCGGCCGCATTGACATGCGCCAACGAAGCCAATGGCTTCGCCGCGCTTCTTGATGAATCGCTGCTCACGCTTTTATCCAGGCATTTTCGAACGAGGCGGGCCCGAAATCGGGTTCGGATCGCAAAGGAAATATTGGTAGGACGAATGTCGCCGATTCCAGCCTGTCATTCAAGAGTCAATTGGTCACAAGTGCTACCTGGACGTTAGATTGCGTGTTCGGAGAGCATCGGTATTCCGTGAAAGTCCGAAAGACATATGCGAGCGTTCGAGTAGCTTGCCTTAGACAAAAATTCCGGGCGCCTGTCGGTTTCATCCGAAGGGAAACGTCCTTGGATCAACACCCCCGGAGTTCATGGAGGACATCATGCGCAGGATCATTGCAGCTACATTCGTCAGCCTTGACGGCGTCATGCAGGCGCCGGGCGGTCCGGAAGAAGATCCGACCGGCGGATTCCAGTTCGGCGGCTGGACGTTCCCTTATTTCGATGAAGCGACGGGTGCAGCCTTGGACCAGATATTCGGAAAGCCGTTCGACCTGCTGCTTGGCCGCAAGACCTACGATATCTTTGCCGCCCACTGGCCCTATGCCGGCGAAGAGGACCCTATCGCCGTGTTGTTCAACAAAGTCACCAAATATGTTGCGAGCCACGACGATGCCACGCTCAGCTGGAACAACAGCCGATGGCTCGGCGCTGATGTTACGGCAGCGCTGACGGAGCTTAAGAAGGGCGAGGGGCCGGATCTCCTGATCCAGGGGAGCAGCAATCTTATTCAGACCCTGCTTCGTCACCGATTGATTGATGAATACACTGTGCTGATCTTCCCTCTGATGCTGGGCAAGGGAAAGAGACTTTTCGGCGACGGAACCGTTCCGGCCGCGCTGAAGCTCATCCGCTCACAATCCTTTCCAAGCGGGGTGATCATGGCAACTTACGAACCGGCCGGCGACATCAAGACCGGTTCCTTTGCCCTGCAGGACCCGTCCGAGGCCGAGATCCGGCGCCGTCAAAGCTTGGAGTAGCCGGCGAATGACGGAATGATCCCGCCATTCCCGGCACCCGCCGGGCATGGCGGAGGTGACCGGATAACGCACCGGAATGGCATTTGAAGGCTCGTCGGCTTTGATCCGCCAGCGGGCGGTCGGGGGCCGACTTTGCCGCACTTCAGCCGGAAAGATCGGAGATGACACTGCCACTTGCCACCTTCGACCGTTTTCTCGCCAATTGCTGCATTGCGGCCAGCTTCTAAGTCATGCCAACTCAAAACCATTCCGGAGATCGTTAATGACCGACGCTGCGGCCCCTTCGAAACTGCGCATCGCCGTGCTTTTCGGCGGACGTTCCGCCGAGCACGACGTTTCGGTGCTTTCTGCGACGAATGTGATGCGTGCTTTGCCGCCCGCCAAATACGATGCCGTGCCCGTCTTCGTCACTCGTGAGGGAAAATGGCTCCTGAGCTCCTTCGAAGATGGAAAGCTGTCGACGCCGGAGAGCGGCACGGAGGTTTGCCTTGTGCCCGGCGGGCGCGGGCGGATGATCGCGATTCCGTCCGGCGATAGTGCCCACGACCTGCCGAAGATCGATATCCTGTTTCCTGTCCTGCATGGCCTGCACGGCGAGGACGGCTCGGTGCAAGGGCTGGCCGAAGTCGCGCGGGTACCGCTTGCCGGATGCGGCATTCTCGGTTCGGCTGCAGCACTGGACAAGGACATCGCCAAGCGGTTGCTGAAGGAGGCGGGGCTGGCAACCGCACGTTCGGTCACCATTCACGAGGACAACCGGCCTTCCTTCGCCGATCTCGAACGCGTCCTCGGGCTCCCCGTCTTCATCAAGCCGGCGCGGCAGGGATCGTCTGTGGGCGTCAGCAAGGTTGCGACGGCCGGTGAATATGAGGCGGCGCTCGCGGAAGGCTTTAAGCATGACCGCAAGCTGCTTGCGGAGGAGTTCATCCGGGGCCGCGAGATCGAATGCAGCGTGCTGGAGGATACGGCGGGCGGGCTGTTCGTTTCGCGCCCAGGCGAGATCGTGCCGGCGGAAAGCCATGGCTTCTACAGCTACGACGCAAAATATATCGACGCGGACGGCGCGGCTTTGAAAGTGCCGGCCGAACTGCCGGAGGAGGTCGAGCGCCGGATCCGCGAGATGGCGGGCAATGCCTTCCGGGCAGCTGGCTGCGATGGCATGGCTCGCGTCGATTTCTTCGTGACCGCCGACATGCAGTTTCTCGTCAACGAGATCAACACGATTCCGGGCTTCACCGATATCAGCATGTATTCCAAGGCGATGGTAGCAAGCGGTGTCAGCTATGCCGAAATCATCGATCGGCTTGTAGCGCATGGGTTGGCACGAGCCAGCCGATAAAACCCAACGCGCAGTGTCGTCGTCGCAAAACTTCTGATTTTTTGCGACGACGGCAAACGAAGAAGGGAGGAGCGTCGGCAGCACTTGAAAATAGAACCCACCCCAAAGGTACGCTGAAAATCAGATAAGATAGATTATGGAACTAAAAGCCATGTTGGAAGTGTGCTGGACCCGCCTTCAGCTGGGCTTTACGCGAATAATCTTGGCTCCGATCTTCTCCGCCAAAATCTTGGGATCGCAGGCAAAGATGCTATCCGGCCGTCCTGCTGCGCACCAGACTTGGTCATAGCCCAACAAGCTTTCGTCGATGAAAACCGGTAGATTCACGCGATGGCCGATCGGACCGACCCCACCGATCGCGAAGCCGGTTTCGTCACGGACACGGTCGATGTCGGCGCGCTTTAGATGCAGACTATAATTGGCTGAAATATAAGCCGTATCGGCATTGTGGGCGCCGGAAACAAGTAGAAGCGTCAAGTCGTGAGTCTCCGCGTTGACGAAAACCAGCGATTTGACGATCTGGCCGACGACGCACCCAGCCGCATTGGCCGCTTCCTCAGCCGTGCGGGTCGATTGCTCCATACGCTTGATGGCGATGTCGAGACCGAGATCACGGGCCGCCTGTTCCACGCGCTCAAGGCTGGAAAGCTTCTTGCTGTCCTCGCTCATAGATCATCATCCTCCACATCGAGCTCGATCCGCATCTGATCGTAGGCCGGTTCGACATTGTCGGGTGTTTCCGCAAGCACGGTCGCGTAATCGAGCGGTGTGTGCATATGCGTCAGGATCGCGCGTCTTGGCTGCAGCCGCTCGATCCAGGCGAGCGATTGCTCCAGCGAGAGATGGCTTGGATGCGGCCGGTATTGCAGCGCATCGATGATCAGAACATCGAGGTTTTGAACCCGCTCGACAGATTCCGCCGGGAAGTCGCTGATATCGCTGCAATAAGCGAGCGCGCCAATACGAAAGCCGAGCGAATGGATGTCGCCATGTTGCTGCTTGTGCGGCCAGAAGCTGATCGGACCACCCGGCCCTTCGACCGTGAAACTCTTATCCAGGCTTTCGATGATGATCGGCCGGACGATCGGCGGATAGTTGCTGCCCGCCGGCGTTTCCAGGCAATAGCCGAAGCCTTCGCGGATGCGGTCCATGGTTGGCTGATCGGCATAGATCGGAATGCGCTCATGCGAGTTGTGGAAGAAACCGCGCAGATCGTCGATACCGTGAATATGATCGGCATGGGCGTGTGTATAGAGTACCGCGTCGACGGAGCCGACGCCGGCGCGGATCATCTGCTCGCGAAAATCCGGGCCGGTATCGACGACGACGGTGGTAACGCCGCCATCCGGCGCAATCTGCTCAATCATGAAGGCGGAGCGCGTGCGCCGGTTTTTCGGGTTCTTCGGGTCGCAAGCGCCCCAGTCGCCGGTAATGCGCGGCACGCCCGGCGACGACGAGCAGCCCAATATGGTGAAGCGCCGCCGGTGTGTCACGCCGTCAGACCCTCGTCATCCTGGAGAAACAACGGAACGCATTTTCGGTAGTGATCGCAGCGACCTCGTCCATGCTGACGCCGATCGTATCCGCCAGCACCTCGGCGGTATTGACCACATAGGACGGCTCGTTGCGCTTGCCGCGCCAGCGCTTCGGCGCAAGATACGGCGCGTCGGTCTCGACCAGCAACCTGTCATGCGGGATCGTCTTGGCGATCTCGCGCAGCTCATCGGACTTCGGGAAAGTCAGGATGCCGGAAAAGGAGACGTAGCCGCCGAGTTCTACGCCGGTGCGGGCGAGGGCCGGGCCGGAGGAGAAGCAATGCAGGATGAAGGGGAAGGCCCCCTTCCCCGTCTCCTCCGTCAGGATCGCCGCCATGTCCTCGTCGGCGCTGCGGCTGTGGATGACCAGCGGCAGTTGTGTTTCGCGCGCAGCCGCGATGTGGCGCAGGAAGCCGGTCTTCTGGTCTTCCGGCTTCACCGTATCGTAGAAATAGTCCAGCCCGGCCTCGCCGATCGCCACGATCTTCTCGTGCTGCTTCGCCAGTCGCACCAGATCCTCGATCTGGATATCCAATTCCTGGTCGGCATTGTTCGGATGCGTGCCGACCGAGCAGAAGACGGATGGATATCGTTCGGTGATCGCCAGCAACCCGTCGAGCTTGCGGACACGGGTCGAGATGGTGACCATCTGCTTGACGCCGACCTCATGGGCGCGCGAAACGATCGTGTCGCGTTCCTCCGCGAAATCGGCAAAATCCAGATGGCAGTGCGTATCGATCAACATGGCGATAGAGACCCTTATTCGACTTCCGGCGCCACATAGCGCGGGAAGACCGGTTTGGGCGCTTCCAAAGGCGTTCCGGGGACGAGGCGGCCAGCCTCGCCGAGTGCTGCGAAATCGCGCTTATCGGCCGGGATGGCGATCAGATCCAGCAGCTTGGCCGAAGATTCCGGCATGAAGGGCTGCAGGAGAATGCCGATCTGGCGGACGACATCGGCGGTGACGTAGAGCACGGTTGCCATACGAGCCGGATCGGTTTTCTTCAGCGCCCAGGGCTCCTGGCTGGCGAAATACCGGTCGCTTTCGGAAACAACGGCGATGATCGAAGCGAGCGCGCGGTGGATGAGTTGCTTGCCCATGTCCTCGCGCGTGGACGCCAGCAGCGCATCGGCCTGCGCCAGCAAGGCCTTGTCCTCATCGGTCAGCTCTCCGGGTTCCGGGATCTTGCCATCGCAATTCTTGACGATCATCGACAGCGAGCGGCTGGCGAGGTTGCCGATGCCGTTGGCAAGGTCGGAGTTGATGCGGGTGCCGATCGCCTCTTCGCTATAGCTGCCGTCTTGGCCGAAGGAGACTTCGCGCAGGAAGAAATAGCGCACCTGGTCGAGGCCGAAATGGTTCACCAGATTGACCGGATCGACGACGTTGCCCAGCGATTTCGACATCTTCTCGCCCTTGTTGAGCAGGAAGCCATGGGCATAGACGCGCTTCGGCAGCGGCAGCTTCGCGGACATCAGGAAGGCCGGCCAGTAGACGGCGTGGAAGCGGATGATGTCCTTGCCGATGATGTGCACATCGGCAGGCCAGTATTTCGCCCGCGGATTGTTGCGATCCTCGATATAGCCGGTTGCCGTGATGTAGTTCGTCAGCGCGTCGACCCAGACATACATGACATGCGCGGGATCGTTCGGCACCTTGATGCCCCAATCGAACGTCGTGCGTGAGATCGACAGGTCCTTGAGGCCTGATTTGACGAAAGAGATCACCTCGTTGCGGCGCTCGGCCGGACCGATGAAATCGGGATTCTCTTCATAGTGCTTCAGCAAGCGGTCCTGGTATTCCGAGAGCTTGAAGAAATAGCTTTCTTCCTGCACCCATTCGACCGGTGTGCCCTGAGGCCCGTAGCGCACGCCATCGGCGCGAAGCTCGGTTTCATTTTCCTGGTAATAGGCCTCGTCGCGCACCGAATACCAGCCGGCATAGGAATCCTTGTAGATGTCGCCGGCATCGGCCATCAGATTCCAGATGTTCTGGGAGGTCTCGTGATGGCGCGCCTGGGTCGTGCGGATGAAGTCGTCGTTCGAGGCGTTGAGCAACTTGCCCATCGCCTGGAATTCGCCGGAATTACGGTCGGCAAGCTCCTGCGGCGCCAGCCCTTCGGCGCGCGCCGTCTGCTGCATCTTCTGGCCGTGTTCGTCCGTGCCTGTCAGAAAAAAGACGTCGAGCCCGTCCAGCCGCTGGAAACGCGCCATGGCGTCGGTGGCAATCAGCTCATAGGCATGGCCGATATGCGGCTTGCCGTTGGGGTAAGCGATCGCGGTGGTGATGTAGAACGGGGTCTTATCGGTCATATCAGGCAATGGTCCGCTTTACGGTTTCGTCATTGTTATTCTTGCACCCGCCCGCTTTAGCGCATGTTTGCTGGGAGCGAAACACCAAGTTTCGCGCTCGCAGCATTCAACGCTCTCGGGACGTCCTCGCTTGACTCGATCCAACCTCGGCTTTACCCCTGCAAAAAACCAAAGCGCAGGACAGAGATCGCCGTGAATTCCCTTTCCATTTTTAACAGCCTGTCCAACGGCTTTAAAGAGCCGTGGTTTTGAGTTTTCCAACCGCTTTCCAACCCCTCTATTCCTTTTCGGGTTTTTTCGTCGGCATGCTGGTGGGCATCACCGGCGTTGGCGGCGGTTCGTTGATGACACCGTTATTGGTCTTGCTGTTCGGCGTGCATCCGGCCACCGCCGTCGGCACCGATCTCCTCTATGCCGCGATCACCAAGACGGCAGGCACCGCCGTACACGGCATGCACGGGCGGGTGAACTGGAAAGTGGTAGGCCTGCTTGCCTCGGGCAGCGTACCGGCCGCGCTTGCCATGCTGTGGATCATGGCCGGCGTCAACCGCGAGAGCCCGGCAGTTGCCCATACGATCACTTTATCCCTCGGCTGCCTTCTATTTCTCACATCACTGATGCTGATTTTTCGTGGGCAGGTGCTGGGTGTCATCCGGAAATGGCGGGGCGAACGCGGGACGCTGACACCACGTACCATCGCGCTGCTGACGCTCGTCCTCGGCCTTATGCTCGGTACGCTCGTCACTATGACGTCCGTCGGCGCCGGCGCGCTCGGCGTTACCGTGCTGCTGGTGCTCTATCCGCATCTCGATGTGCGGGAGATCGTCGGGTCGGATATCGTTCATGCGGTGCCGCTGACGTTGATCGGCGGCATGGGCTACTGGTTCATCGGCGAGATCAACTGGACGATGCTGTTTGCACTGCTCGTCGGTTCGATTCCCGGCATCGTCGCGGGTAGCCTGCTGGCCCCGCGCTTGCACGAGCGGTTGATCCGGATCGTCTTGGCCGTCACACTGATGATCGTCGCCTGGAAGCTGATCTTCCCTTAGAGCAATTCCGGCAATAGTGCGAAACGGTTTTCTCTGAAAAAGCTGAGCCGCTCTACGCGGAAAGCTGCTGCTTGAGATCGCCGAGAATGGTGATGATCGTCTGCTTGCGGTCGAGATTGTAGGCCTGTGATACGTTGAGCCGCTCGGTGACATCAGCATAGAGGCGGGCGAGTTTTTCGGCCACTGTGAGACGTCCCTCCAGCGCAGCCGCCCTAGCACGGGCCATGATGTCATCGCCGATATGGGACACGAAGAAGCCGAAGATCGTGTCGCTTTCCTTGGCCGATAGCGCGTCGGCGAGACGATGCATTGCCCGTCGCGCCGCAGGCCCTTCCGCCGAGATGACTTGCTCGTACGCCGCGACGATTTCACCGCCCCCATAGTTCAGCAGTTTCAGCGCCTCGCTGACGCTGCCCTTGGCCGACGCAAGTAATTCTGCGCCCTGCCCCGAGGACAGTTTTACACCGAGATGCGCAAGCGCTTTCCCCAAAGCGTCGTCGCTCAGCGGCGCCAGTCTCAGTGGCAGGCAGCGCGAGCGGATGGTCGGCAGCAGTTTGCCCGGCGCGTGCGACAGCACCAGGAACAGTGCCCGCTTCGGCGGCTCCTCGAGGATCTTCAATATGGCATTGGCGGCGCTTCGATTGAGATCGTCGGCCGGATCGATGATGACAATGCGCCAGTTGCCGGTGCCGGAGGTCTGCGAGAAGAATTTGCCTGCCCGGCGTACTTCGTCGACGGTAATCGCCGACTTCACCTTGCCGGTCTTGTCGTCGACGGGGCGGGCAAGATGCAGCAGATTGTGCGAGGCACCACCGGAAATCTGCCGGCTGATGGCGGAAGCCGGATCTGGATCGCCGAGAGTCTCGGGCGCTGCGGCAGGGTCGGGATGAGACAGGACATGATTGGCGAAGCGGAAGGCGAGCGTCGCCTTGCCGATGCCTTCCGGTCCCTCGATCAGGACGGCATGGTGACCCTTGCCGGAGCGATAGGATTGCGCCAGGAAGGCTTCGGCCTCGTCATGACCGAAGAGTCTGATATTATCCTGAGGCGGAATCGCACCATCGAGAACGCCAGGCCGCTCGTCGCTCATTGCGCCACTTCCGGTCTAGCGGCTGGCATATCGTCCGCCGATGTCAGCCGCTCTTCGACGATCCGGGCAATTTCATCGGCAATGGCCTCTTCCGGGCGTTGCGCATCGATGACGTGGCAGCGGCCGGGATCGCGCGCAGCGATATCCAGAAAGGCCTCCCGGCGCTTCTCATGCGTCTGCATTTCTTCCTTTTCGAAGCGATCCGGAGCCACTGTGGCAGAAGCGCGCTTGCGCGCTCGCTCCAGGCCGATCTCGGCGGGAACGTCGAGGATCAGCGTGCAGTCGGGCACGACGCCATTGACAGCGACACGCTGCAGAGCCTCGATGAAATCGGGCTCGAGATTGCCGGTTACGCCTTGATAGACGCGCGAGGAATCCATGAAGCGATCGCAAAGCACGATCGTACCGCGGCCAAGCGCCGGGCGGATGACCTCTTCGACATGATCGTTGCGCGCGGCGGCAAACAGGATCGCCTCCATGCGCGTGCCGAACATCTCGGCTGCACCCGAGAGCAGCACGTGCCGCACAGCCTCGGCACCCGGCGAGCCGCCCGGTTCGCGTGTCATCAGGACGTCATGGCCAAGCCCGCGCAACCTTTCCGCCAGGCGGCGAATCTGGGTCGATTTGCCGGCCCCTTCCCCGCCCTCGAAGCTCACGAACAATCCGGTTGCATCAGCCAATGATCATGTCCTGCACTTGTTTTACGCTTTTCTGCCGTTGCGCGACGTGTGCCCTGTTTAACCCAAGATGTGCGCTGGCGAAACCACGCACGTAGCCGCGCCTGACATTCTATATAGGCCGTAAACAGGGATTTCGTGAGGCAGATGTCGATCAGGTCGGCGTCGGCGTATCCCAGAGCCATGAGAACAGCAGCGATTCCGTCAGCTCCATGAAGGCATCGAAGGCGCGGCTGCCGAGTGTCCCTTGGGCGACCGCCTCCTTCGTATAGAGCGGCATTTCGCGCAGCAGTCGTGCCCCGGAAAACACGCGAAGCGTTCCCGCTTCGTAGCCGGCTGCGACGGGCGCCGTCAGAGGCCAGCGATAGACGATGCGGGCCGACAGGCGATCGGGATTGTTGAGTGGCACATAGACATCGACCGGCACTTTCGCGAGCAGGCCGACCGTGGACTGTGCGCCGCCATAGACGCTGACGTCGCCGATCACTTCGCCATCAGCAAAGATACGCTGGCTCTTGAAATTGCTAAGGCCCCATTCCAACACACGGCGGGTTTCCTCGGTGCGTTCCTTGTCCGATTTCAAGCCTCCGAGCGCCAGGAACAGCCGGCGGCCGTCGCGCTGGACGGAGGCGACGATCGAATAGCCCTCGCCCTCCGCAAAGCCCGTACCGAGACCGTCGACGCCGATATTCAACAAGAGCATCGGATTGCGATTGCGCTGGTAGATCTTGTTCCAGGTGAAGTCTGCCTGGCCAAAATATTTGTAGAGATCGGCATGCTTTTCCTGCAGGTCCTCCGCCAGCGTTACCAGCTCGCGCACGGAGACTTTGCCGCCGCCGTTGGGATCGTCAGGGTCCGGGAGGCCGGTGGAATTGGTGAAAATCGCTTTGGGCATGCCGATCTCGCGCGCATGCGCAGTCATGCGCCGCGCGAATTCCTTTTCATTGACGGAAATGCCTTCGGCAAGGATCATGCAGCCGTCATTGGCCTGCTGCACGGCAACGCCCTGAATAAGGTCCCCAACGCGCACGCGCGATTTCAACGCGGCGAACATGGTCGATGCGCGCGACGGCGCCCCGCCTTTGCGCCAGGCATTTTCGGAAACGGGATATTCGGTGTCGAGCGAAATCTCTCCGCGCACGACCGCATCGAAGACGACGTCCATCGTCATCAGCTTGGCCAGCGACGCCGGAGAAATCGGTTGATTCTCATCCTTGGCAAGCAGGATCGTGCCCGTTGAGGCTTCGATCATGAAGGCCTGCGCAGCCTTGGTGTCGAAAGCGGGCGGCGGTGCTTGTTGCGCCGTGGCCGGCACGCATTCAACCCCAATTAGGAAGGAAAACGCGAAAAAAAGGCGTCTTAACATGCCGGCTCCGCAATCCAATCGACCCCTAGTCAGAGGTGAAGATTCAGGCAATGACACCGATTACTCGACCTGCGTTTGATCTTGGTGCTGACGGTGATAGGCGGTGAGGATCGACTCTTGCGTCAGCCCGTCGTTGCGCACCATGACGGCATCGAAAGCGAGATTGACATAGACCGTCTTGACCGGTGCTTCCTGATAGGCGGCGACCGTGGAGGCGAGCGACGGTGTATCGAGGCTCGCCATGCCCGGTGCGAAATCCGGACGGTCATAGGGAATAGGCCCGATCTCGGGCAGCACGACCAGCGTCGGCTCGACAGGATCGACGGATGGCATCGCGCCGCCGTTCCAGGTCATCGGCGGCGGATTGTTGCGCTTGTTGCCGTTGTAGGACGTCGTCGGCGTCGAGCCGGCAAAGGCGGTCGCCGAATAAGGCGATTGCTGCGGGATCGGCGCAAGCGCCGGCGCGGTATTCGCGGTATTGAAGCTGCGCTGCTGACGGTTCGGCCGGCGGACATTATCCGAATCCGGCAGTTGATCGGCAGTAATGCCACCATTCGAAGCGACCATCACGCCCGTTGCGATCTGGCCGCCCGGATTGATGCTCGGCAAGCGCGAGCCCTTCGGAATGTACGACGCCATCAGGTAAGGCTCGTCATGTCCGTCCATACGGGCGCGGCCGACATACTGCACGCGCACGTCGCCGGTGCCGCTGTGCTGCAAATCGAGGAGCTGCGCCGTCTTGTTGGAAAGGTCGATGATGCGGCCGGGATGATAGGGCCCGCGATCGTTGACGCGCACGATGATGGAAGAACCGGTTTCGACATTGGTGACGCGCGCATAGCTCGGCAGCGGAAAGGTCGGATGTGCGGCGGTAAGTGCCTGCTGGTCATAGACCTCGCCGTTTGCGGTCAGGCGTCCGTGAAAGGCCGAGCCGTACCAGGAAGCGATGCCGACCTTGTTATAGGCATAGTCTTCCTTGGGATAATACCACTTGCCCTTGACCTCGTAGGGATTGCCGACCATGAACCGGCCGCCGCCCTTCGGGATCGGTCCGTTGAAGGCAACCCTTGGGCTCGCCTTAACGCCGTATTCTTTTTCGGAGAAATATTCCTTGCCGTGCTGACGCTTCGTGGCAACCTGCTGCGAGGTTCCGCAGGCGGAAACGGTGGCGCACATCAAAGAGAGAGCAAACCAACGCATACCCGTTGCGTATGTCACCGCACGATTATCAAATTTCATCTGTCCCACGCCGTTAACCAAATTACTATGGCAGAGGCATACACCGGCATATCCCTCACCCGGTATCCTGCTACGCCTCAATCACCTAACGGTACTTTAATCATGATTGCATGTTGTCGAATTTGCGATCGGATTTGAGCGAATATGGATATTTCCGAAGATTATGGTTAATGAATGGTTAAAATGCGGCGGCAGTTTACGCCTCGTCCGCACCGCCTCGCTGGGCGATTCAAAACAGACCCCCACTACATTTGTAACAACGCAGCAGCTTTTAGAAATTAATGTGAAACGTTAATTCGGATATTCTCGTCGCCTGAGAGCGTAATGTGCCAATTTCCAATAATATAGAGGCGAAAATGACAATAACTGCTGCATGCTCTTATCTTCGCAACGGCAATACTTGGAGCAATGAATTCAGCGAAAGTGCAGGGTTAAAGGCATCTGACGATAAACATGCGGAGAGAGTTGCTTATGAAGCAGCTAAATTGAAAAGCGGCACTTCACGGATTTTCCTTATAAGACAAAATGCTTTTCCCTGTATCAAATGCACGATGTATTTTTTAGAGGAATCAAAAAAGTCTAATAAATTTATTTTCCACTGCGAGAGCAATGATGGTCTCTACGCCAGAGAGTGTGGTTTTCTATCCAGACCTTTCGATAAGGATCCGAATAATCCAGGTTTTAGCGAAGCACAGTTGAACGGATTTATGTACTTCAAAAATGGCCAGATAACCGCAACTGGAAAGATGTTTACAATCAGGGACGAAACCTCGGCTAATCCGACGATACTGTCTACGAAAGCTGTGGGCGGTGATCTTAGACCTCCCGACTCATCTCATTGCCCAAGGCGAAGAAGGAGTAATGAAGAAACCGAAATCAGGGCGGGCAGATCAACCAGCGAGCGCGGCTATCTGACAGAGCAGCGGCTCCCCCACGTACTCGACACAGCGTTCATCGAACTGTTGTTGCAGCTTGAGCCGCCGGGAATCGATGCGCAACATGAATCGGGGCCTGTCTGCAACCAACCATTTCAGGTGGTTGTGGCGGAAGAGGTGGGATTCGAACCCACGGTACGGTTTCCCGCACGCCGGTTTTCAAGACCGGTTCCTTAAACCACTCGGACACTCTTCCTGTCGCTGAAGCGGATAGCTTCAGTAAATGTGGTCGGCTGGCTTTACAGCTATTCGGGCCGGAGCGTCAACCGGCCTGATCGAACTCTCAAACCAACGAGTTCATGCACGCAGATAATGCCGCTTACGCCCTCGGCTCGCCGCCGGGCGCATAGTGGGATTTCCGCTTGAATGGGAAGACACTGCCGCAGCGGCAGCGGATCATGTATTTCGCCGGATCGTTCGATTTGCGCTCGTCGAAAAAGCCAGCCGGCATTTCGTCCACGAGAAAGCCGGGGTTCTCGCGGCGAGGATTGTCATCTTCGGAGACTTCGGCAAAGCCGCTATTGCCACATTGAGAGCATTCGAGCTTTCTTGAATATCGGTCTCGCGCAGCCATTTTCTTCCAGTCCGAGTCTCACACGATCCCTTCCCTATCAGAGAACATTTCGTTTCTGAACCCACGTAAAGGAATGATACAGGTCGATGCGGTGAACTTTCCACCGCCTATGATCTCAGGGAAAATATCCAAAAGGACGCCTCCCTCGCCTATGACGCCTAACGACCTTCCCTTATCAATCGGCCCTAAGCCTCTGACCGGTCCCGCCCTCACGGCCTTCTTTTCCCGCGATGCGGTTATTGTTGCGCGCGAGCTGATCGGCACCCGCATCGCCGTCGCCGGCGCCGGCGGTCGCATCGTCGAGACGGAGGCCTATCGGCCCGACGACGAGGCATCCCATAGCTTTCGCGGACCGACGGCGCGCACTGCGGCGATGTTCGGTCCGGCGGGACGTGTCTATATCTACCGGTCATATGGCATTCACTGGTGTCTGAATTTCGTCTGCCAGGGCGCCAGCGCCGTGCTCATCCGGGCATTGGAGCCGCAGAGCGGCATCGAGGAAATGATCCGGCGCCGCGGTGTTACCGACTTTGTCGATCTCTGCAACGGGCCGGGAAAGCTGACGCAGGCCTTGGGAGTGGATATCAGCCTGAACGGGCTGGCGCTGGACGCGGCGCCTTTCGAGTTCGCTTTGGCCGAACCAACACCGGTGGTCGCCGGCAAGCGGATCGGGATTACGAAAAATATCGATCCGCTCTGGCGCTTCGGCGCCGCCGGCTCGCGATTCGTCAGCCGCCGCTTCCCATGATCTGTGCCAATTCTCGGCGTAGCCGAAAAGAAAAAGACCGCCGGGGTGGTGCCCGGCGGTCATGCGACCGCGTAGTGAAACTGGAAAGACTACGCGGCTATTCCATCGCAATGCTGTGATCGACAGCCGGCGGGGCCTTGGGCTTGCGCAGCAGCACAAGCAGCGGCATGGCGAAGATCGACATCAGCATCAGCAATTTGAAATCGTCCATATAGGCGATGATCGTCGCCTGCGTGGTAATCATGCCGTCGAGCGCGGCGCGACCTGCCATCGTGACAGGGCTGACAGCCTGAGCGACCGTCGCATCGAAAGCATGGTTGAACGGCGTCACATAGGCAGCGATCGTCGAGTGATTGACCTGGGTGTTCTCGGTGATCAGCGCCGAGACGACGGAGATGCCGACGCTCGAGCCGATGTTGCGCGAAAGGTTGTAGAGGCCGGTTCCCTCACCGCGCATGTGTGCCGGCAACGTCGCAAAGGCGATCGTCGTCAGCGGCACGAAGAGGAAGCCGAGGCCTGCCCCCTGGACGAAGCCGACTGAAACCAGCGTCCATTGCGAGACATCGGGCGTCCATCCGGTCATGTCGTACATCGCCCAGGCGGTCAAGGCGAGGCCAAGGAAGAGCAGCCAGCGCGTATCCACCTTGCCGATCAGCCGCCCGACAATGAACATGCACAGCATCGTGCCGAGACCGCGCGGACCCATGACAATGCCTGCGGTGACGACCGGATAGCCCATCAGCGTCTGCAGATAGGGCGTCATCAGCGCCAGCGAGGCCAGATAGGTGACGCCGACAATGAAGATGAACAGCATGCTGACAGCGAAATTCTGGTCCAGGAACAAGCGCGGATTTACGAAACTGCGTTCCGCCGTGAATGTGTGCACCAGGAAGAGATAGAAGGCGGCGACGCAGACCAGAGCCTCGATGATGATTTCGCCCGAATAGAACCAGTCGAGCTGTTCGCCCCGGTCGAGGAAAAGCTGGAGGGCGGCTATGGCGATCGACAGCATGCTGAAGCCAAAGACATCGAGTTTGGCAAGCGCGTCGAGCTTGGTTTCCGTGACATAGATGACGATGCCGGCGAAGGCGAGCGCGCCGATCGGCACGTTGATGTAGAACACCCATCGCCAGGTCATGTTATCCGTCAGCCAGCCGCCGATGACAGGTCCGAGCACCGGGCCGACCATGACCGAGACGCCGAACAGCGCCATGGCCTTGCCCCGCTCCTCGACATTGTAGATATCGAGAAGAATGCCCTGCGACAGCGGCACGAGTGCGGCGCCGAACAGCCCCTGCAACAGGCGGAACCCGACAATCTGGTTCAGCGACTGTGCCAGACCGCAGAGAACGGAGGCGACGACGAAGCCGGCGATCGCAACCAGCAACACCCGCTTGCGGCCGAACTTTGCCGACAGGAAACCGGACGGTGGCGTCATGATCGCAGCGGCGACGATATAGGATGTCAGAACCCAGTTGATCTGGTCGGCGCTGGCCGAAACGTCGCCCTGGATATGGGGCAGAGCGACGTTGGCGATGGTGGTGTCCAGCGCCTGCATGATGACGGCCAGGATCACGCAGGCGGTGATGGCGCCGCGATTGGCGATCGGGCCGGAGGGTGAAACTGCGGCAGCGTTACTCATTGTCCTGACCGTGGGATTTGCCCAGCACACCTGCGATCGCGTCGGGCAGACCGCGGGCATGACCGGTATCGACATCGGCGACGACGCTCATGCCGACGCGCAGCGGCGGCTTGCCCTGCGTGTCGTCGATGCTGATGATCATTGGAATGCGCTGCACGACCTTGACCCAGTTACCAGTGGTGTTCTGCGCCGGCAGCAGCGAGAAGCTCGCGCCCGAGGCCGGTGAGATGCTGGCGACGGTGCCCTTCCAGGTAACGCCCGGATAAGCATCGACCGAAATTGAAACCTTCTGGCCGGGCCGGACATAAGTCAGCTCGGTTTCCTTCGGGCTGGCGTTGATCCACATGTTGGTGGTGGAAACCAGCGAGAAACCCTGCTGTGCGGCCGTCAGATAAGCGCCAACCTGAAGCGACGGAACGTTGGTAGTGATGCCATCGAAGGGTGCGCGCACGACGGTGTCGTCGAGTTCACGCTGTGCGTTGTCGACAGCGGCCTTGGCCTGCAGGTAGAGCGGGTTCTGCTCGACCGGCTGGTCCGCATTGCTGCCGAGCTGAGCAAGGGTAGTTGCCGCCTGGGCCTGGGCGACGGAGACCTTCTGCTGGGCAGCATCGAGATTGTGCTTGGCTTCGTCATACGCAGCCTTGGAGGCGACAGAGCTGTTGATCAGGTCCTGCTGGCGGTCATATTCGGTTTGGAAATACGGGATGTCGGCCTGTGCCTGTGCGATTTCGGCGAGCGCCTGCTTGTAGCTCGCCTGCAAGTTCAGGATCTGGTTGCGGGCAGCGCCGAGCTGTGCCTGCGCGCCTTCCAGCGCGATGCGGAACGAATCGGGCTTGAGGCGGAAGAGCACCTGCCCCTTCTTCACCACTTCGTTTTCATGCACGTCGACGGAAATCACCGTGCCGGAAACATCGGTCGAAACGCCGACCATATCGGCCTGAATATAAGCGTTGTCGGTGGACATGATCTGTCCGCCGGTGACGTAGTAGTAGCCGCCGACAACAAGTGCCACCGGCAGCAATGCAAAGAGGATCGGCCGCGTTGGGCTGCGACGCTTACGCGGCTTTTCCGGGGCGGCAACGGTTGTCGCGACGCCTGCTGCAGCGGGCGCCGGCGTCGGATTGGAAGACGGCGCCTCTGCGACGGCTGCTTGGTTCTGTTCGATTGCGGTATGTTCGTCAGCGGAATTTGCGTTTGCGGGTACGCGAAGCGAAGAGGATGCGTCAGCCATGATTTGTCTCTTTGTCGCCCACCGTCGCGCGGCAGGCCTGGACCAGGTTCGATTTCATAAGGATAAGCAACTGATAAAGGCGCTCGTGATCTTCGGAAGAGACCCCATCCAGCGCCTCTTTGCGGGTTTGGTCGCCTAGACTGCGCATGGTTTCCAGCAACGGCCGGGCTTCCTCGCGCATGTACAGTAGCCAGCTTCTGCGATCACTCGGGTGCTGACGCCGCTCGACCAGGCCACGTTCGGCCAGCTTGTCGAGAATGCGCACTAGCGTGATCGGTTCGATTTCCAACATCTCGGCAAGGCCAGCCTGATGAATACCCTCATTGTTTGAGAGATAGGCCAGGGTTTGCCATTGTGAGCGTGTCAGCCCCATATCCTTCGCGCGCTGCTCGAACCTCTTCCGAAGAAGCCGTGCAACGTCATGGAGAAGGAAGCCGAGAGTGGGTGTCGCATTCATGATATAAGAAGCCTGCTATTCATAAGCAACCTTATAATGCTGTCACGTATAGTAAGTGTCCACTCGATTCAAGGGGCTAGGGGACGATGTTGTGCAGATCGTCAAAAATGTCGCAGGGGGTGTCGCAAAGATGCCGCAGTGGCGTCGAGGATGTGAGGTGAGCGCGACTAACGGGAAAGTGTGTTTTCCATCGCGTGCCGGACGATGATCAACACGATCAGCGCCCCATAGATCAGCGCGTTGATCGCGGCGAAGATAAAGAGGCCTTGGGCAGCTTCCCGATCCACAGCAAAGACCATCGCCAGCGCAGAGAGAAGGCTGAGCACGATATAGGGCGCAAGTACACGAAGCGGCAGAACTTGCGCTGCCGCAAGCTCTCTAGGCGTCACACGGAAATCGCATGAAGAATGTGTGAGATAGTCGCGAATCGCAACTGCACAGCCCATCAACGACCAGGGCCAGCGCAGGAGCAGAAACGCCATGCTCTCCCAGCTCAGGATCTTCGCGTTCGCGGGCCGGAATGTACCCGTCGCGCGCCAAACGAAAGCCAACGCGATCAGCGCGCCGACGATCGGCAAAAAATGCAGCAGGAAAGCCGGGTAGGTAACATCGACAAAACTGTGGCCTGTCACGAGCGCTATGATCGGCAGCGTGAAGATGACAGCCAAACCAAAAGAAAACAGCGGATACCAAAGCTGAGAGAATAGAAACTGGAATTTCAACCATCCGGGCAGTTTCGACATATGGATCGGCGAGTATCGCAGCAGGGTCGTAATCCGGCTGCGCGACCGGTCAAATTCCTGCACCACGAGATCGACGAAGGTCGCCGGACCACCACTGTGGGCGATCGCGTCTAGTGCATGCACCCCGCCCCAGCCGCCGGCATTCATCGCCAACGTGGTCGAATGCCCCTCCGCCGGTTCCGGCTCGAGCCCACCAATCTCCTTCAAAGCCGCCGTGCGCACAGCGTAGTGCATGCCTAAGCACAGCGGCGCCCAGCCATTATTATAGCCGGCCTGCAGCAAGCCGCGACTGCCGGCTCCGGCGAAAAGCCTGCCCCTCGCCGCCCAGCTCGATGTGGCATTGGCGTCACGGATGCCCGGCGCCGAGACGTAGCCGATACCGGGATCGCGGAACGGTCGAATCATCTCGCGGAGAAAGCTCTTGTCGGGTACGTGGTCGGCATCGAGTTGGACGACGAAATCATATTTTTCATAGCCGAAGCGATCGTAGAAAGAAGCGAGAATGGCTTGTTTGCAACGCGGTGAAGGATCGTGGGCGGTGGCCTCGACGCCCTTGCGCGTCATGGACGTGAAGACGCCGTGCTCGATGCACCATTTCATCATATCCAGACTGGGATCCTCGTCGGCCAACCAGACGTCGCAGTCGCAGCCGACCTGATCTAGCACTGCCCGCAACGTCGCTTGCACGACAGGAAGAGGTTCGCTCGATGCTCTGTTGACGACCACGGCGATGCGCCCAGCAGGCAACGGCCCACCGCCTTGCGGCATCCGCCGCGCATCATGAACGATGAAGATAAAATAGGCCGGCAGGCCGGTGGTCCAGGCAAGGACCAGCGTCACCAGCAGATAGGATGGCCAGCCGATAACATGATCGCTGCGTAGCCACCAAAGCCAGAAGAAGGTCATGGTCGCCGTCCAAACGGCGATGCCGATCAGATTGGCAAAGCGCGCCCTGCCCTCGAACACCCGCTCCGTTGCCGGACCAATATCGGTTGATTTGTTGGACGGCGGACGCATGGCGTTAATGCCGATTGCAGCTTTAGCAGCGGGGATCTTGCCCAAGGCGTCACCTCCAGACCAAAAGAGAGTGTGGCGGCGCTCCGCCGCAGACAAAAGCAATTTCAGTCTGATGTGGAGGGGCGGATGGCGACCCTTTTGAGGAGTAAGGATAGCCATCCACGGGAACAAATTTACGCAAAACACCTCCCTCCCCTTACTCAACTAGCAGCTCTTATGGAGCTGCATTCTGTACTTAAAATACGTTGATTGAGAAGAGTAACGCAAATTTATTTGCAGTAATAATTCGTGCAAATCTCCAATTTTCTACAGTATCGAATCGGACGTTAACATCGTTGATGCAACAATGATAAGATAGCTTTACGCTACGTCAACGGAAATTTGATGGATGATTAGGCAAAATATACTAAATAGCTATTTCCCAGGTAGGGTATTGGCACTTTTAGTGCACGGAACATAGTCCACTTTCATGAGTGGCCTAAGCGTTGGGTTAGCAACGACGGGAGGGACGGTGCAGCTCCAGTCATGTGGCTCGATAGTATATCTGGCCCAAACCGGGAGACAGAAAACGGCCGCCCACGATGTCGCGAACGGCCGTCTCCTCTAAATTCCTATATGCAGATCAGTTTCGCCACCGACGTGATGGATCCCGATCCAGCCCGTTGTCCGAGTTGAAGAAGCGTGAGGCCGCTTCCGTTCGATTGCGGACGTTCATTTTCTTGTAGATGTTGCGGACGTGAACTTTGACCGTATTCTCGGACAGGCTGAGCTGGTCCGCTATGATCTTGTTCTGTGTCCCCTTGCAGATGAGATCCAATATTTGGACCTCGCGCGTTGTCAGTGCCTGCAGGCTGCCGTTGCGCATGGCAATAGTGTCCTCGTAGGGTCTATGGCCGTTGGCAAAACGCGTCTGTGTCTGGTAGAGCGGCTGACTCACATGTGGCCCGTCCCCAGAGAGCCGGCGCAGCAGCGCCGAGGGGAAGTGTTCGCCACCTTTCATCAGCAAGTCGATCGCTGCCATGAAGACATCAAGGCGGAGATTAAGCGGCAGAACGCCGTGTATGTTCCGTCCCTCGACAAGTCTGGCGACGTATGGATCGTGCAAATCGATGGTCTCGACCACCAGCCCGATCGATATTCCGGGCGAGTTTGCCCTTATTGCATGTAAAGTATCCTGCATTTCCTCAGATTGAAGATGGTATAGCAGGATCAGTTTGACGCCCTCCAGAAGTTTACCCTGAAGCGCCTTCGAGTCAGTTATGCTCACGATGTCGTATGCCGCAAATCTGGCACCTAAAGTCTGTACCAGGCATTCGGAAAAGAGATCGGCATCCGCCAGTACGACGATAGTCTCTCTCAGGTTTATGATATTATGATTGTCCTCAGCATCCCCTGTTCTTACGCTCGCGATGTACATTTGTGCATCCCCCAAAGCTCGCAGCCATGTGTTGTTAACCCGCTTTTTGCCGGAATGTTTTTTTTATGAGCACGGTGCCCTGATAGGACTGTTTATGCAGTCTTCTTAATTAATCTAAAACTATATTAATCCATGCGATCGTAATTGGAAATTGCCCAAAGGGGTTAGTTTCGCCGTAAAAGCGTTAAAAATTATCACGAATGTGGGAATTTGGGTAAATTGGGGGCCGCACTAGTGCTCAGTTTTGCACATTTTCGGACATTTCTGTTTAATCGGCCAACCTGAGGTAGCTGTTGTTTGCAACTGGCGGAGGCTCAAACCAACCGAAATCGGCCACTTTCGCCCTGAGCGAGTCACTGAACCGAAGACTGGCTCAAAGCATAGTAAGCGTCGATATACTTTTTATTACATTTTGAAATTTCATAGACATGATCCATTTTTGCAACGGTTTCAGACTTAGTTAGATTTGTGAAATATATTACTTGGTGCAGCGCGACAATTGGTAAGCGCTTAAGTCAGACGGATTAAGACTGCACAAGCGGGCGATGCGCACCCCCATGCCGACAAGGCTGTCGATGGCTCAGAAAACCCAAAAAAATCGAGTGACAACAGCACTTTAAATCTTATGCGCTAATCCGAAAAAATCCGATTTATTAAGCCGAAACAGAGCGGTAGCCCGAATTGGTATCTATGAGCTTGTGTTGTTTTCAGTCAAAGTCCCACTGTTCCGCACCAACCGCGGAATTTTGGGGAAATGGCAATCCGGTCTTTTGTTTCGCGTTCCCGGTCAACCTCCTCCCCCCAAATTTCTAGAGACAGTCGAGAGCAGAATGCGTTGACGCTCAAACTGAGCGCCAAGGCGGATTTGCGTCCTTTGTTTGGCGTAGCCGCAAATCCCAATAGGCCAGGTCCTGAACCAACAGGCCGGTTTTGACGGTAGACATGTAGTGCGTACACCTGCCGCAACGTTAACAGAGTTGGGGCCGCCGCGAGCAAATCCCGTTTAGATGAGAGGGATTTCCCGAGACGGCCTCCTCATTTGGAGGAAATTGAAGATGTCTCCTGATTTTGATATCGCCAACATCAGCGCCGATGACGACCTGAAGGTCGGCGCGTTGGCGGATGGTCTTGCGACCAGTGCCGTCAATTCGACGGAAGTGGATGACGGTTCGACCGGTCTTGTCGGCGTCGCCAATACCAATAACAGCAATAATACCAATACTACCGATACGGATGTCGACGTTAAAGACAACGGCGACAACCGCGACAACGACAACAATGGCGACAATCGTGATAACAGCTACGACTGGGATTACGACAGCAAGGTAATCACCAAGACTGACACGGATACGGACATCAACATCAAGGATAATGGCGATAATCGCGACAACAGCTACGATTATGACTACAAGTCCATTACCAAGACCGATACCGATATCAAGACGATCACCGATACCGACGTTCGCACTGAGGCCAACGATAACGGCGACAACCGTGACAACTACGCCTACAGCGACTCCAGCTATCATTCCGACTACGACTTCGGAACGATCAAGGATGTCCATGACGTCGGTAATCTTGGCGTTGCAGGCGGCGATCTGACATTCAATCTCGGAGACGATTTTTCCTTCAACCTCAATGTCAATGACGTGCTCAATGATGCGCTGGGCGGCGGCGGCAACGATAACGGCTTCAGCTTGATTCAGGCCAACAATCTGGCAGATCAGGATCAGGCCTATGACATCAAGATGCAGAACGAGGATGCCAGCATCGACCTCGGAGCCGATGGTGGCCACTCCCATGCCGATGGCCTCGACCTCGACCCAACCTTCAATTGGAACGGAGTTCCGAGCGTAGGCCATGACATGACCGGTACGGCCTCGGCGGATTCTTCCGCTATCATTGCCAATTCCGGCTTCCATCAGGAAGTGGTCCAGGGTGCCAACCTGCTCACCAACTCTTCGGATATTACCGTTGTTGGCGGCGATCATCACGAGACCGTTGGCGACTCCTGATTTCGAAGCGAAAGCCATGCCTTTGTGCGCCGGCCGGGGGGACCGGCCGGCGCACATATCGTGGCTTGAGCCTGGATTTCCCTGAAATGACAGCCGTCGGCAGCGACGACATCGGCTCGGATAGGCCAGGCGTTTCTGCAAATTGGGGGGCATGTCATGGATGTGGAAAAAATCTCGGAGATCATCGCCCACTTCATAGGGCTCTTCGACACGCAGATCGAGGATTTGCGTCTGCGGCAGAGCTATACGGATGGGACGTTGCCGGACGACAAACCGGAGGAACAGCCCGAGCCGACCGCAGCAAAGGACGATTTCGCTTCTGGGCTGACGATGGTCGACTATGCGCCCGAGGTGAAATACATCTCCTCCCCCTATGACTTTCGCTATGACCAGGCATACCTGCACGACGATCCTTATCGTGTGCGCATAAGCGGTCCGGACGGCCACGCCCCGGTGGAAATCCCAACCATCCTCCGTCGTCCCGAAATCGAAGTTCAGCCTATAGTTTCTCCGGATAAACTCACCGTCCATACAGGCCCAGGTTCGGAGGCCACTCATCTGGTTCAGGTCAACGTCTTGCGCGACGACGATGTCCTCGACATGACGAATTCTTCCCATCACCTCGTTCGTGACGTTTCCGACGTCTACGACTGGCTCGAGCAAGCGAGCGCGAAGGCCGATGAACTCTCACCCCTTGCTTCCCTCCAGCGGACGGAGAGCACCGAAGGCATAGCGAAGCTGGCCGACGACTTGCATGCACTTGCCAAAACCATCGAAGCAAATGGCGGCGTCAACATTCAAGGCGCCGACGGCAGCCACTATGTGGTGATAGCCGGCGATCAGCCCGATTTCATTTATGTCAACGGCGCGCTGGTCACCAGCGCACCGCATCTGGAAGACTTCATGCCGGATCGGGGAATTGCCGCGCAGAAAGCGGATACGGAAGGAACAGAAGGACCTGTTCATCTGGCGGGACTGGGTTCGAACTCGCTCGACATCGCCGCCGGCGCCAATATCGCGGCAAACATCATCGACATCCTCGACACGAATGTCATTTCGCCCGTCATGGCCGTCATGGGCGATTATCATTCCATCGACGCCATCTCGCAGATCTATGTCTACGCTGACAACGATAAGATCGATTGCGCCTTAGGCGGCAATGAAGAGGCTTCACAGAGCGCCTTGACGATCGGCAGGAATATCGCCGTTTTGGAGCACACCCAGTATCAGGTGGCCTCGACACCCGAACACACCAACGATAACGGCGATCCGGTTTTCCCAAGCTTCTGGCGCGTCAGCGTCATCGAAGGCGACGTCTCGTTCGTGCACTGGACAGAACAATATAATTTCCTCTCGGACAACGATACGATGCGGGTGACGACCACCGGTGTCGAGACGACGCTGGTAACCGGCGGCAATGCGTTGCTCGACCTCGCCTCATTTTTTGGTCTCGGTATGCAGTACGATCTGATGATCGTAGGAGGCCATGCTTTCGATATCAATTCGATCAGCCAGATCTCAATACTCTACGACAACGACGTGGTGTCGACCGGTGCAGATAGCGAACATATCCAGACCGGCGGCAACCTGCTCTGGAACCTCGCGTCGATCAATAGTATCGGCCTGTCCGATCGTTTCAGTGCGATGCCCGATTTCATCAACGAGACGATCAAAAATATCCAGGACCGCACTAACGAGTTACCGGATGGGCTTGCTCACGACCCGAACTTCGCCGGTCGCGAGGCGCTGAGTGTTCTTTACATCACCGGCAACTTTATGGACGTCAACGTGATCAAGCAGATCAACATCGTTGGCGATTCCGATATCGTGCACAAGGTCGCAAGTGATGTGTTGGCGAACAACCAGAATGCCACGGTATCGATCGACACCGGCAGCAACGCCTTGGTCAATATCGCCAATATCACCGACTATGACAGCGTCGGCCATGCGACCTATCTCGCCGGCAATCTCTATTCCGATACCGTCCTCATCCAGGGCGGGCTGGTCGACCATGATCAGACCGATGTGAACCAGAATAGCCATCCGCTGGCCAATGAAGTGATCGCTTTTCTCGACGATCACGACCCGCAGACCACGCAGGATGGAACCATTGATCTCGGCCACGACATGTCTTGGCACAACGGCGCTGTGGGCGACGTCATGCAAACCGTTGTCGCGTAGCCGGAGACAGACAGGGGGCGCTTTCGATGAACCAGGTTTCAAAGCTGAGCACGGCGGAAAGTCGAACATTGCACCTGACGTCGCTGGCTTCCGGTGACGATGAGCAGACGACCGAGCGCGATACTGCCTCCTATATGGCCGCCATAGAAGATGCAGTGGAGAGCCTGAAGCGGCTGCGGCGTGAGCCCAAACCCGCGATAGCACCGGTCTTTCCCGCTGAACCGCCGAAATCAGATGCCATATCTGCAAGCGTCGAAACGAATACCACCCTCACCTCCGTAGAACTTTCTGTCGTGACGGAGGTTGACGGTGGCCCCGCCGCATCTACGACCGACCTCGAGATGCGGCGGGTGTTGCACGCTCCGGACATCGATACGGTCCCCGTGATCGAGCCAGCACCTGAGATCGCTCCGGCGCCGGAAGCGCCGGCTGCCGAAAAGCCAAAGCTTGAAATGCCCAAGTTTGAATTGAAGGTGGATCGCGTTCAGCCGTTACCCCGGACGATCGACAACGATCCCGGTCCGGTTCGTGAGAACGAGCGCCGGCCGCTTGGCGGCGGCGGTCATGGTGGCGACGGTGAACGGGGGAAAGGCGGTGGCGGAGGAGGTAATGACGGCAGCATCTTCCACAAGCGCAGCGCCCAGCCGATCAATTTCGCCGCCAGCCTGCGCAAGGGCATTTCCGTCGTCCAGCACAACATGCTGATTGTGATGGTTTTCACCTTGGCCATCAACGTTCTGGTGCTGGCAATCCCGATCTATCTATTCCAGATTTCCGACCGAGTTCTGACCAGCCGCTCGATCGATACTCTGGTCATGCTGACCGTCGCTGTCGTCGGCGCCATCCTCTTGCAGGTCATCTTGGATTCCGTACGCCGCTTCATCCTGATGCGCACGGCCGTCGAACTGGAAGTGCAGCTCGGTGCACCGATCCTGAGTGCAGCCGCTCGTGCGTCCTTGAACGGCAATGGTCGGGATTACCAGACACTTGCCGATCTGCAGCAGCTTCGGTCCTTTTTGACCTCGGGCACGCTGCTCGCCTTCCTCGATGCGCCCTTGATGCCGCTTTTCGTTATCGTGGTCTATCTCGTGCATCCGCACCTCGGCATGATCGTCATGACGTGCTGTGCCGTCCTGTTCGTTATCGCCTATCTCAATCAAAAAATGACGGCGAAACAATTTGCCGAAGCCAACGCCTTTGTCAGCCGCGCCAATTTCCATCTCGATTCCATGGCTCGCAATTCGCAGATCATCAACGCGCTGGCGATGATCCCCGAAGCCGTGAAGATGTGGGGACGTGAGACTGCGGGGTCGCTGAAATCGCAGGTGGCCGCCCAGGACCGCAACATCGTCTTTTCAGGTCTCACCAAGGCTTGTCGCCTGATCACCCAGGTCACCTTGCTCGGCTGGGGCGCGCATCTCTCGCTCTCCGGTCAGTTGACGGGCGGCATGGTGATTGCGGCCTCGATCATTTCCGGCCGAGCATTGGCGCCCGTCGAAGGGGCGATCGAGGGTTGGAATCAGTTCAATCATTCCCGCGCCGCTTATGGCCGCATCAAGCAACTATTGATGAATTCACCGCTGAATTTCCCGCGGCTGCGCCTGCCCAATCCGGAAGGACGGCTCGACGTGGAGCGTATTCTATTCGTCCCGCCGCCGCAGAAGCGCGTCATTTTGAACGGCATCTCCTTTTCGTTGAAGAAGGGGGAATCGCTGGCCGTCATTGGCAATTCCGGTTCCGGCAAGACGACACTCGGCAAAATGCTGGTTGGCTCGATCCTGCCGACCTCCGGCAATGTCCGGCTCGATCTCATGGACCTGCGCAACTGGGACCAGCGCCAGTTCGGCGAAAGCATCGGTTACCTGCCTCAGGACGTGCAGCTCTTTCCAGGCACGATCAAGGCCAATATCGGCCGCATGCGCGACGACGTCGAAGACCGGCTGATCTACGAGGCGGCCGTCCTTGCCGATGTGCACGAACTGATCGCCACTTTTCCGCAAGGTTATGAGACGGTGGTCGCCGCCGATGGTGCGCCGCTTTCCGGCGGGCAGAAGCAGCGTATCGCGCTTGCCCGCGCTTTCTTCGGCAATCCGAAATTTGTCGTTCTCGACGAACCGAATTCCAATCTGGACACCGCGGGCGAAGCGGCCCTTGCCCGCGCGCTCCTTCACGCAAAAAAGCAGGGCATCACCACCGTGACGATCACCCAGCGCCCAGCCCTGCTTCAATGCGTCGACAAGATCCTGGTTCTGAAGGACGGATCGGTCGCCATGTTCGGTGAGCGCGCCGATGTGCTGAAGACGCTGAGCGGCAAGCCGAATAACGAGATCGGAAACCGGCCGCCGCCGAGGATTGAAGGGTGAGCGCCATGTTCAGGAAAAATAAGGACAAAAAGAAAAACGACAACGAACAAGGGCAACTCGAGTGGTACAGCGAGGTGCCGCGATCCATTAGGCTCTACAGCGTCTCGGGCCTTGCAATCCTGTTCGCCTCTTTCGGCGGCTTCGGCTATTGGGCCGCGACCGCACCGATCGCGTCGGCCGTCATTGCCCAAGGCAGTTTCGTCGCCACCGGCAACAACAAGATCATCCAGCATCTCGAGGGCGGCATTATCAAGGAGCTGATGGTGAGCGAAGGCCAGGTCGTGCAGGAGGGGGATATCCTGCTCACCCTCGATCCGACGGCAGCTCTCGCCAACGATCGGGCGCTGAAGCTGAGGCGGTTGAGACTGGAAACGGTGGTCGCCCGATTGAGAGCCGAAGCCCAGGGCAATGAAGAATTCAAGGTCCCCGATATCGTCACGGCGGAGGCCGACGATCCCGATGTGACCGCGCTGATACAGAGCCAGGTTGTCGTCTTCCACAGCAAACAGTCCAAACTGCAGGAACAGCTCAACCTCATCGAAAAGAACATCCGCTCGCTCGAATTTCGCACCCAGGGATATCAGGGTCAGCGACAGGCCTTCGTGACGCAGCTCTCGCTTCTGACCGATGAACAAGAGTCTAAAGAGAAGCTTTCGAAAATAGGCGTCGTCAGGCGTTCCGACCTGTTGGCTGTCCAGCGCGCGGTCGCCGACGCCATGGGCGACCTTGCCCGCATCGATGCAGAGCTGAACGAGAATGAAGCCCAGGTGGCCAAATACCGCCAGGAGGCAATCATTGCCATCAACACCAACAAGCAGGCGGCGCTCGACGCGCTGGAAACGGCCGAATCCGATCTCGACAGCGTGCGAGAGCAGGTGCGTGAGGCTGCGGGCGTGCTTGACCGCACAGTCATCCGCTCGCCGGTCGGCGGTACGGTCATTCGCGCCTACTATCATACCGCCGGCGGTGTCATCACGACGGGTAAACCGATCATGGAGATATTGCCGAATAATGTGCCGCTGATCATCGAGGCACAGGTGCTACGCACCTCGATCGACCAGTTGCATGAGGGCGAGTCCGCCTCCATACGCCTCTCGGCCCTCAACCGGCGCACGACGCCGGTTCTGAACGGCAAGGTGTTCTATGTTTCAGCCGACTCGATCGAAGAAAATTCCGGTTCGACCCAGCGCGATGTCTACATTGTTCGCGTCCAGATCCCGAGCGAGGAGATCAAGCGTATTCCAGGCTTTCGGCCTGTGCCCGGCATGCCGGCGGATGTGTTGATCCAGACCTCCGAACGCACCTTCTTCGAATACCTCTCCAAGCCGGTGGTCGACAGCATGTCGCGCGCCTTCAGGGAGCGGTGAACGACTTTGTACCTTTGATCAATTGAACCTAGGACCGCGACATGCCTGCAATGTCCGATATTTTGCTCCGCGTGGGCCGCCTGAACTATGTCTGGACCAACACGGAAAGCCTCTTGATCTATATCATTGCGCATCTGCTGAATGTGGAGAAGGATGCAGCCATCATCGTCTTCCTGACGCTGAATACAACGCGAGCGCGCATCGATTTGGTCGAGCGTCTGGCGAAGCTGTCGTCAACACCGGCGGAAGACAGTCACGCCGTACTGGCGCTGATGGGCCGCCTGAAGCGGGAATCGAAGATGCGCAACAAATACAATCACTGCATCTATTCCTTCGACGAAAACGGTGAGATCTCCAGCACGCAGCTTATGCGTCTGGTGGAGGACGACCGGCACGTCAAATACGGCAAAGTCGAGCAACTGGATCTGCGTGAAATCGAAAGGCTGGAGAACTCGATCAAGGAGATTGTCGAGATCAGCAAGGCGTTATGGATATTCATCCGCGCTAGCCCGCGTTTTCATGACGAGCTTTAGGACAGATCAAGTCTTTGGCTTAGCGGCGGCTCAGAAGGCCGAGGAGATAACCGATGCCGGCGGCTGCCGCGATCATGAAGATCGGCTCCTGGCGTACCCTATCGCGCAACTGCTCGGTGATTTCCTGAGCTTCCTCGGTGACGACGGACTTTGCGCCCTGCCCCACCGCGGCCATGCTGCGCGAGAGTTTCGTCAAATCCTCTCGAAGCGCGGCGATCTGCACAGCAAGGTCTTCGACGGCGGTTTCAGCGTGTGCCTGTGCTGAGGCGGATTGGGCGGAAGCGGATTTCGTCTCGGCCATCGTCGGCTCCTCTCGTTACTGAGCAATCAACGTCATTCCTGGGTAAAGGTTCCGAAGCGGCTGCGCGTGGCGGGGTGATTTCCTTGGTAGCTCTTCAATTCCGGTTCGGATTGTTCTAAGGAACTCCGATTGCTTCGCCTGTGGGCGAGGACGGTGTTGATGACGAGGTTTGCCTTCCGATGTTCGATGTGTTGAGAAAAATCGCCCAGACCTGGGTTGCCAAGGGCTTGATGCTTATTCTGGCGGCAGCCTTCGGCATATGGGGGGTCGAGCGATCGCTAATTGGCGGCAGCGGCACCAATACCGTCGTGACGGTCGGTGACCAGCAGATCGATACCAACGAATTCCGGCTCGCCTATCGCCGTCAGATCCAAGCCATCAGCCAGCAACTGCGGATGCAGATCACGCCGGAACAGGCGCGCGCCTTTGGCATCGGACAGCAGACGGTCGCCCAGCTTGTTGCCGGGGCCTCTCTCGACCAGCTCGCCAGCGATATGAATCTCGGCCTGTCGCAGGATCGCCTCGCCCAGCTTATTGGCGACGATCCGGCGTTCAAGGCGCTGAATGGTACCTTCGATCGGCAGAAATTCGAGAGCTTGCTGCGCAACAGCAACATCAATCCTGACGACTATATCAAGGAGCGTAGCAAGGTTGCGGTCCGCAGCCAGATCGTCGAGGCGGTCTCTAATGGCTTTACCGCGCCGAAGGTTCTAGTGGATGCCGTCAAGCAATATCACGATGAAAACCGCAGCATTGATTATTTGCTGTTGACCAACGCCAATATCGACCCGATCAAGGCGCCGGCCGAGGACGTGCTGTCGAAATGGTTCGATGGTGTGAAGTCCAAATACCGCGCGCCCGAATACCGCAAGATCGCCTATGTGAAGCTGCAGGCCGAGGATGTCGCTGATCCTTCAAGCGTGACAGACGATGCGGTTCGCGCCGAGTTCGAAAAACGCAAGGATAGCTTTACGACACCGGCAACCCGCACGATCGAGCAGCTTACCTTCGCCAACAAGGATCTCGCCAACGCCGCCGCCGACGCGCTGAAGACCGGCACGACGTTTGATCAGTTGGTCACCGATCAGGGCAAGAAACCGGCCGACGTGCTGCTCGGCACGTTCACCAAGGATCAGGTTCCGGATCAGACGATCGCCCAAGCCGCCTTTGCCGTTACCAAGGACGGCGGCACGACGCCCGTCATCGACGGTTCCTTCGGCCCGGTCATCCTGCGTGTTACCAATGTCAAGGCGGAGACGGCAAAGAGCTTCGACGATGTCAAGGAAGACATCCGCAAGCAGATTGCGCTCAACAATGCCGCTGACGAAATCACCAGCGCCCACGACAAGTTCGAAGATCTGCGCGGCTCCGGTGCGTCGCTGCAGGAAGCTGCGCAGCAACTGAAGCTGAAGATGGTGACCGTCGATTCGATCGATGCCACCGGCCTCGATCAGAGTGGCAACGAGGTCAAGGATATACCCGCCAAGCAGCAATTGCTGGCTGAGGTCTTCAAGGCCGACCAGGGCAGCAATGCTGCACCCTTGACCATCGGCAACGATGGCTACGTCTGGTACGACGTGCTGAACATCACCCCTGATCGCGATCGCCCACTCTCCGAAGTGCACGACAAGGCCGTTGCCGACTGGACCGCCGAGCAGCAGAAGATCGCCCTTGCCGCCAAGGCCGTCGAGCTGAAGCAGGAGGCGCAAAAGGGCAAGTCGCTTGCCGATATCGCCGCGCCGCTGGGCATCGCCGTCGAAAGCAAGGCTGATGTGACCCGCACGACGGACGATCCGGTTCTCGGCCGTGGCGGTGTCGCTGCCGCTTTCTCCGGCCCTGTCGACGCGGTCGCCAACGCCATCGGCGCTGACGATACGACGCAGATCCTCCTGAAGGTTACCGACGTCAATGACAATCCGACGACTGATGCGCTGAACAACGACGATCAGCAGGCGGCTCAGATTGCCAACGCCGCCGGCGACGATATTCTCGACCAGATGGTCGCCGACCTCCAGTCCAAATACAGCGTCACGGTCAACCAGAGCCTCGCCGAACAGGCGATGTCTCGCTAGGCCCGATCGGGAGGATCGATAGCCGATGGCTGAATTGAAACCTTTCCTCGCCAAGGTCGCCAACCGCGAGGCGCTGACGCGGGATGAAGCTCGTCAGGCATTCGAGATCTTGATGTCGGGTGAAGCCACGCCTTCGCAGATTGGCGCCTTCCTGATGGCGCTGCGGGTGCGCGGCGAGACGGTCGATGAGATTGTCGGCGCGGTCACCACCATGCGCGCCAAGATGTTGTCCGTGGAAGCACCGGCGGATGCGATCGATATCGTCGGCACCGGCGGCGATGGCGTCGGCACCTACAATATCTCGACGCTCGCCGCCTTCATCGTGGCGGGCGCTGGTGTGCCGGTCGCCAAGCACGGCAACCGCGCTCAAAGCTCCAAGGCCGGCACGGCTGATACGCAGTCCGTACTGGGCATCAAGCTCGATATCGGCCCAGAAGTGATTGCCCGCTGCATCCGCGAAGCCGGCATCGGCTTCATGTTCGCGCAATTGCATCATTCCTCGATGCGCCATGTCGGCCCTTCGCGGGTCGAGCTTGGCACGCGGACGATCTTCAATCTATTGGGACCGCTGTCGAACCCGGCCGGCGCGCGTCGGCAACTGCTCGGTGTCTTCGCGCCGCAATGGGTCGTGCCGCTCGCCGAGGTGCTGAAGGATCTCAATGCCGAAAGCGTCTGGGTCGTGCACGGCAATGGTCTAGACGAGATCACCACGACCGGCACGACCTCGGTGGCAGCACTTGAAAACGGCAAGATCCGCACCTTCGAGCTGACGCCCGCCGATTTCGGTCTCCCGCACGCCGATCTTGCTGACCTCAAGGGCGGCGATGGTGTCGTCAACGCGGCAGCGCTCAGAGAGGTGCTGAGCGGTGCGAAGAACGCCTATCGCGATATCTCGCTCGCCAACGCGGCGGCATCCCTGGTGATTGCCGGCAAGGTAGAAACGCTCCATGATGGCATGAAGCTCGCGGCTCAGTCGCTCGATAGCGGTGCGACGGCTGCCGCGCTGGAAAAGCTGATCGCCGTCTCCAACGACGAAGAATAGGATCAGGACATCATGACCGATATCCTCCAGAAGATCGAAGCCTACAAGCGTGAGGAGATCGCCGCCGCCAAGGCCAAGGTTTCGCTTGCCGATCTCAAGGCGATGCAGGCCGAACAGTCCGCACCGCGCGGCTTCCATAAGGCATTGGTCGCCAAGAAGGACGCCGGTGCCTTCGGTCTGATCGCCGAGATCAAGAAAGCGAGCCCGTCCAAGGGGCTCATTCGTCCCGATTTCGATCCGCCTGCCCTTGCAAAGGCCTACGAGGCCGGTGGCGCTGCCTGCCTCTCCGTACTGACGGATAGCCCGAGCTTCCAGGGTGCGCCGGAGTTCCTCACTGCTGCCCGCGCCGCCTGCGCCCTACCGGCTTTGCGGAAGGATTTCATGTTCGAAACCTATCAGGTGCATCAGGCGCGCGCCTGGGGCGCCGACTGCATTCTGCTGATCATGGCCTCGCTCTCCGATAGCGACGCCGAGCGGCTGCAGGACGAAGCCTTCGGCCTCGGCATGGATGTACTGGTCGAAGTGCACGACGCCGACGAGATGGAACGGGCATTGAAGCTCTCTTCACCACTTGTCGGCATCAACAATCGCAATCTGCGCACCTTCGAAGTCAGCTTGACGGTCAGCGAAACCCTGTCGGCGATGGTTCCAGATGGCCGGCTGCTGGTCGGCGAAAGCGGTGTCTTCACCCATGCCGACTGCAAACGTCTCGAGGCCGTCGGCATCACCACCTTCCTCGTCGGCGAGAGCCTGATGCGCAAGGACGACGTGGCGGCGGCGACGCGTTTGTTGCTCACCGGCGAAACCGGCATTTTGGCGGCCGAGTGAAATGAGCGCGGAGAAAGCCGGCCTCACCCATATTGGCGCCTCCGGCGAGGCGCATATGGTCGATGTCGGCGACAAGGCCGAAACGGTCCGTATCGCCACCGCCGAAGGCCATGTAAAAATGAAACCGGAGACGCTGGCACTGATCCGCGAAGGAAATGCCAAGAAAGGCGATGTCATCGGCACGGCCCGGCTCGCCGGCATCATGGCTGCCAAGCAAACAGCCAACCTTATCCCGCTTTGCCATCCGTTGATGCTGACCAAGGTCACGGTCGACATCGCCGAAGACACAGCCCTGCCCGGCCTGCGCGTGATCGCCACCGCAAAACTCACCGGTCGCACCGGCGTCGAGATGGAGGCGCTGACGGCAGTCTCCGTCGCGTGCCTGACGATCTACGACATGGCCAAGGCCGCCGACCGGACGATGGAAATCGGCAGTATCAGGCTATTGGAGAAATCCGGCGGCAAATCCGGCGATTTCCGTCACCCGGAGGCCTGACAGATGAGCCTTTTACCCGTTGCTGATGCTCAAGAGCGTCTGTTGAATAGCGCAACGCCGCTCCATCGCGTCGAAAGTGTTACCCTCGATATGGCCGAAGGCCGGGTTCTAGCCAAGGATCTGACCGCGCGCCTGACGCAGCCGCCCTTCAACGCCTCGGCGATGGATGGCTATGCTCTCCGTTTCGATGACGCCGCCGAGTCCGGCGCGCTGCTGACCGTGATCGGTGTTTCCGCCGCGGGCCGCGCTTACGAAGGTACGGTCGGCAAAGGCGAGGCCGTGCGCATTTTCACCGGCGCGCCGGTTCCTGCCGGTGCCGATTGCGTGCTGCTCCAGGAAGATGCCGAACGGCTCGACGACGGTCGCATCCGCACCACCTATCCTCTGCGCGAGGGGCAACATATACGCCCGCGCGGCCAGGACTTCGCCGAAGGGGAAGTGGTGCTCCCGGCGGGCATGGTGATGGATTTTTCGCGGCTGACAGTTGCCGCCGCGATGAATCATCCGACACTCGATGTTTATCGTCGTCCGCTGGTGGCGATCCTGGCGACGGGTGACGAGCTGGTGACGCCCGGTAGCGAGCCCGGTCCCTCGCAGATCATCGCGTCAAACACATTCGGCATTGCGGCGCTCGCTCGCAGCGCCGGCGCTCATGTGCTCGACCTCGGCATCGTCCCTGACGACAAGGCGGAAATCACCGCCGCAATTGGCCGGGCACAGGTCGCGAAAGCTGATGTTATCGTCACACTCGGCGGCGCATCGGTCGGCGATCATGATCTGGTGCAGGCGACCATGGTCGCAGCCGGCATGCAGCTCGATTTCTGGCGTATCGCCATGCGTCCTGGCAAGCCTCTGATGGTCGGCAGCCTCGGCGAAACCCATGTCCTCGGTTTGCCCGGCAACCCGGTCTCCAGTCTCGTCTGTGGCCTTTTGTTCCTGGAGCCGCTGATCCGCAAGCTCGCCTCGCTGCCACCGGTAAAGCGTGAAACCGTCGCGCGCACCGCAGTAATGCTCGCCGACAATGATCAGCGCCAGGACTATGTCCGCGCAACGCTGACGAAATCCGCAGATGGCGGTTGGCTCGCCGAGCCCTTTTCCAAGCAGGATTCTTCGATGATGAAGGTCTTTTCCCGCTCGGATTGCCTCATCATCCGCCCGGCGCGAGCGCCCGAGCTTGCTGCAGGCTCCTTGTGCCCCGTCCTGTTGCTGCGTCCGGAGCTGCTTGGCTAAGCCGGATATGAAAATGCCGGGCAGTTTGACCCGCCCGGCATCAATTTCATCAAATCTAAATCGGGATTACTTGACCGGCTTCTCGTGGTGGCCGCCGAAGCCTGCGCGCATGGCCGACAGAACCTTGTTGGCGTAATCGTCATTGCCGCGCGAGGCGAAGCGGCCGTAGAGGGCGGCGCTGAGAACCGGTGTCGGGACGCCTTCGTCGATCGCAGCCGAAATGGTCCAGCGACCCTCGCCGGAATCCGAAACGCGGCCGGCATATTGGGACAGGGCAGCGTCGCCATGCAGTGCATCGGCGGTAAGGTCGAGCAGCCAGGAGGTGATAACGCTGCCACGGCGCCAGACTTCGCTGATTTCGGCGATGTCGAGGTTGTATTGATAATATTGCGGATGCGACAGCGGCGCGGTTTCGGCATCGGCTTCGGTCGTCTGCAGGCCGATATTGGCATGACGCAGCACGTTGAAGCCTTCGGCGTAAGCGGCCATCAGGCCATATTCGATGCCGTTATGGACCATCTTGACGAAGTGACCGGCGCCGGATGGGCCGCAATGCAGATAGCCCTGCTCGGCGGTGCTGACGCTCGAAGCCGCTTCGGAGCGCATTTTCGACGGAGCGACGTCGCCGACGCCCGGTGCGAGCGTTGCGAAGATCGGCGACAGATGCTGAACCGTGGCCTTTTCGCCGCCGATCATCAGGCAATAGCCGCGCTGCAGGCCAAAGACGCCGCCGCTGGTGCCGACGTCGACATAGTGAATGCCCTTCGGCTTCAGTTCCTCGGCGCGGCGGATGTCGTCATGATAGTAGGAGTTGCCGCCGTCGATGACGATATCGCCGTCTTCGAGCAGCGGAACGATCTTGGCCAGCTCCTTGTCGACAATTGCGGCCGGCAGCATCAGCCAGACGGCACGGGGACGGGAGAGCTTCGATACGAAATCTTCGAGTGACGTGCTACCGGTGGCGCCGAGCTGTTCAAGCGCCGAGATGCTTTCCGGACGCGCGTCGAAAACGACGGCGCTGTGGCCGTCCTTCATTAGGCGCTGCACCATGTTGCTGCCCATGCGGCCGAGGCCAACCATTCCGATTTGCATGTGTCATTCTCCTAGGAGGGTTTTAATCGTTTTGAAAATTCCATAAAGACATTTCGCAGCATTTGCCAATGAACAAATGACGGGCGAGCTATGCAGGCGCGCAGGATCAGGCAGAAAATGCCGAACTCACGCATCTGTGACATTGCCCGTAGCTGCTCTTGCCTTCGTCCTGCGACCGCGTCTCCGCGGTTGTCTAGTGAGCCGGATATCTACACCGTCTTGATAGCGTGAATCGTACTTCGCCGGCTTGAACAGAAACGGCTATTTCAACAAGGCTATCAAAATTCAACGGTCCTCAAAATTCAACGGTCCATTGTCATCGACCGAGCGCGCATAATTCCGCCCGGACGTTCGGGGAGGCTTTTCCGTGGAGTGTACGCGACAATGTCGCGAGACTAAAGAAGGCTCATTCGCTCGACGAAATCGCCATTGCAAAGCCATCCGCGAAATTCGATGCGAAATGGGGTAAGTTCGTCATCGATCCGCGTTTCTTCACACAGCTCGTCTATGAAGGCGTCTAAAGTCGCATCGCCAAAGGAGGCACCATGGCCACTCCCCTGAAACTGCCGCTCGTTCCGGCTGCATTCTTTGGTATGGTGCTCGGCCTCTCCGGTCTCGGCAATGCCTGGCGCGCGGCGACGCGCGTCTGGCAACTGCCTGCGGCAATAGGTGAGACGATCACATTTGTCTCGATCGCTGTATGGGCAACGCTGATTGTGCTTTACGTGCTGAAATGGGCCGTGGCTCGTGAAGAGGCGTTGAAGGAAGTGGCCCATCCGGTGCAGTGCTGTTTCATTGGCCTCGTCGGCGTCGCCACCATGCTGGTGGCTGGCGGTTTGCTGCCCTATTCTCGCATCGGCGCTGAAACCCTGTTCATCCTTGGAGCCATCTATACGCTGGCCTTCTCAGTCTGGAGAACCGGCGGTCTCTGGCAGGGCGAGCGGGATGTCACCGCCACGACCGCCGTGCTTTATCTGCCAAGTGTGGCCGGTAGTTTCGTAACCGCCATCGTCGCAGCCGCCCTTGGTTTTCCCGATTGGGGCCAACTCTTCTTCGGCGCCGGATTCTTTGCCTGGCTCGCGATCGAATCCGCCCTCCTGCATAGGCTTTTGACGGCGCCAGCATTGTCGCCGCCGCTGCGCCCGACGCTCGGCGTCCAACTTGCCCCGCCGGCCGTCGGCTCGGTCGCCTATATCAGCGTCATGTCCGGACCACCAGACCTTTTCGTGCATGCCATGATCGGCTACGGCATCCTGCAAGCCCTAGTCATGCTGCGTCTGCTGCCGTGGATCACCAAGGAGGCTTTCAGCCCGGCATACTGGGCCTTCACCTTCGGCGCGACGGCGCTGGCGACCGCCCCCTTACGTCTGATCGAACGCGGCGACACCGGCCCAGTCGCGCAAATTGCGCCGATCCTCTTCATCGCCGCCAATGTCGCCGTGGGGCTGATCGCGCTCGCCACGATTTGGCTCATTGGCAATCGCAAACTGACCATCGGTTGGGCGGAGCTGTCGCGTCGGGGTGCCGGTCCTGTGGGACAACGTTGATAAGGCATTCGTGCCGGTAAGCTGTGGAGTGGATATGCTAGATCATGTCACAATCGGTGTCAGCGATGTGGAGCGGTCGAAGACCTTCTACGATGCGGCCTTGCTCCCCCTTGGTATCGAACGCTTGTACGGTGAGGGAGCGATTTTTGCGGGATACGGGACCAGGCCGAAAGCCTTCTTCTGGATCGGACATCGAGACGCGCCGCAAACAGGCGTCCACGTTGCTTTCACGGCTCAAAGCAGGGCTATCGTCGATCAGTTCTATGAAGCGGCGCTGGCGGCAGGCGGGCTGGATAATGGACCTCCAGGCATACGATCCCACTATCACCCCGACTACTACGGCGCATTTGTTCTTGATCCAGACGGGCACAACATTGAAGCCGTTTGTCGCTCGGCAGTGAGTTAAATCTGTCCGCGAAGCAGTTGCCCCGGATTTGCTCCCCGGAAGTTAGCGATAAAGTCAAACTTGTCGGACATGGGCACCCGCTGGTCACTCCACGGGTGGGCCGACGTAGCGTGCGCGCGGCCGGATGAGGCGACCGCTTGTCGATTGCTCCATGGCATGCGCCAACCACCCGACCGTGCGCGCCAGTGCGAAGATGATCAGCGGCGCGTCGTGCGGCAGATGATAGGCGGATGTCATTGCCGTCAGGGCAAAATCAACGTTGACGCGTTCTCCAACCAGCTCTTCGGCCACGTTTCGAACCTCCGCGAACAGGGGCGGCAGCGTAAAGCAGGCAAGCAGCGCCTGGGCGCGCGCATCGCCGTCCGGATAGAGCGGGTGCCCGACCGCTGGCAGTGGCCGTCCCTCGGCAAGATAACTCCGTACCGCCTCCTCTGCGCCGATCGCTGCGGCACGGGCAATCAGTGAGCGCACACTTTGCCATGCGCCGCCATGCAGCGGTCCGGTCAGTGTCGACAGGCCGGAGAGCGCTGCTGCTGACAGCGTCGCACCAGCGGAGGCAGTGATCCGCGCCGTGAAGGTCGAGGCGTTGAGCTCGTGATCGGCGAAGAGCACGAGAGAGCGGCGAATGAGTTCGCCGGCGTCCGGCCGGTTCCACGCCCCGGCGAGGCGCTGATGTAGCGGCAAATGAGGCAGACCAGGCGCCAGCGCACAGGCAACCGTGCCGAATACGCTTTCCGCTTCGGTTTGCAGCGCCGTCAGCGATCGTCCAAGCGATGGCAGGTCGGTTGTGGCGCGCTCGGCCAAGGCTGAAAAGACCGCAGTTATCGCGGGCGGCCTGTGATTGCCCTGCCCTTCCAACCGCAGCGGCCGCTTCATGTCCCACAGGAGTAGCGCGATCTCCTCCAACGTCGCGTGTTCGGCAAGATCAGCCGCATTCTGTCCGCGATAAAACAATCGTCCTTCCGAGACCGTCGATAACGCCGACGGCAGCACAGGATCGCCCCATTGGATGGCGTCGGCCGCCACGACCTCGGTTTTTCGGCGTCCTGCGTGCCTCGCCGCTAACCGCTTGACGTCGTCGGTGAAGTAAAGGCTCCGCCGCGTATCAGCCGGATCGGGCTTCGCACGGATGCGGCCGCGACTGACATTGGCGTAAAGCGTCTGTGATTTGGTGCCCAGCAGGTCAAGCGCCTGCTCCGCCGTCAGCCAACTCATGGTTCCTCATATTGATCAATTACGTCAAGATTGACGTCAATGAAAATAGGACTCATCTAAGCGTATAGTCAAAGGAGAATAGTGATGAAAAGTGGTCTCGAAGATATCATTGCTGCCGAAACCAAGCTGTCCGACGTGGATGGTGCCGCCGGCCGGCTGATCATTCGCGGTGTGTCGCTGGACGATCTGGTCGCGACCAGCCGCTTTGAAGATGTCGCCGCGCTGCTGCTGGACGGCCTGTTCGAGGAACATGCCGATGCCGCAAGCATCAGGACGCAACTGGGTGCCGCGCGCGTAGAGCTGTTTGCGCATGTCAAAGCGGCCGATGCGGTCTTGCTGGCTCTGCCGCCGGTGGAAGCCATGCGGGCGCTGCTGGCTCGTATCGAAGATGGCGAGGATTTTGCCACCGCCATCCGCCTGATGGCTGCGCCAGCCGTCTTTCTGCCTGCCGTGCTGCGCCTCCAGAAAGGTGAAAAGCCGATCAAGCCGGACGCCTCCCTGTCGCAATCCGCCGACATCCTGCGCATGCTGACAGGCAAGCGCCCAACGCCGCAGCAGACAGCCGGTCTTGACGCCTATCTGGTGACGATCTCAGATCACGGGCTGAACGCCTCCACTTTCGCCTCTCGCGTCATCGCCTCGACCCATGCCGGCCTGACATCGTCAGTGTTGGCTGCGATCAGCGCTCTCAAGGGGCCGCTGCATGGCGGCGCGCCCGGCCCGGTGCTCGATATGCTGGATGCGGTGGGCGAGCCGGCCAATGCTCGCGCATGGCTATCGCAGGCACTCGACCACGGCGAACGGCTGATGGGTTTCGGCCACCGCATCTACCGCGTTCGTGATCCTCGTGCCGATGCCCTGAAGACGGCGCTACGGCCGATCTTTGCGAGTGGTCAGGCGGATGCCGGCCGCATTGCGCTCGCCGAAGCGATCGAGGCCGCGGCGCTGGCGCTCTTGAAGGAACGCAAGCCGGACCGTCCGCTGGAAACCAATGTCGAGTACTATACCGCCCTGCTGCTCGATGCCCTTGGTTTCCCGCGCAATGCCTTCACCGGCGTCTTCGCGATCGGCCGCACCGTGGGCTGGATTGCCCATGCACGCGAACAGATGCTCGACGGCCGCCTGATCCGTCCGCAGTCGCGTTACGTCGGACCTTTGCCGAAGGCTGCATAGTAAAAGCGGCTACCAGTCGAATGGATCCTCAAGCGGCTGCCATCTGTCGCGGCCGCATCAGCCCTTCGCGGATATGGCGGGCGAGCTCGGTTGCAGGTGGCGTCGCTTCGCTTTTGGATAAATAGAGGTTGACGGAAAAGATCGGCAAGTCCGGCAGGCCTTCGTTCGCGCCGAGAATATCGAGGTCGGCGGGGACAGTGGAGGCGAGCCAGGCAGTGATCGCAAGGTCGGTGCGAACTGTGGCCGTTGTCGCCTCGATATTGCCGTTCTCAAATATGGTGCGCCAGCGTCGCCCATCGTCGCGCAGCGCTGCGAAGACCGATGGCCGGAAGGCGCAGGTATCGGCCACCATCGAAATCGGCAGCGGGTTCTTTCGGTGCGCGCTGCCCGATTTTGCACCCACCCAAACCAGCCGGTCGATGGTCAGGCATTCGCCCTTGGATGTGCCGAGCGGCTCCTCGATGACGCCGAGATCGATCACACCGTTGTCGAGCGCCTGCATCAGCTCGGGCGATGAGCCGCAGACTAGTGAAATCTCTACCTGCGGATGACGCTCGACATAGGATTTGAGAACCGGTGCCAGAACCGTCCCGACAAGATCATGGGGCACGCCAAGCCGCACACTGCCTTCGACGACACTTTCCGTCATGTCGGCCAAAATATCATCATTGAGGATCAGCAGCCGGCGGGCATTGCCAAGCATTCGCTCACCCGCGTCCGTGAGCCGCAATCCGCGTTTCTCCCGTTCGAACAGGGCACAGCCGAGCATATCCTCCAGCCGCTTGATCTGCTGGCTGACGGCGCTCTGCGTCATGTGCAGAATATTGGCGGCAACCGTCATGCTGCCGTGATCGGCAACGGCGGCAAAAGTCCTAATGAGGGCGACATCAAAGTTTCGGGTCATACCTGCATTATAAACGCTAATGCGTCGGTCCTTCAACATTCGTTTTTCTGATGGCAGCCATTCGTCTATGTCTTCACTAGAAGATGGAGATCAGCACGCATGACCATCGACGAGCTATTGCCCCTTATCGTTTTTACGCTCGTCTCGACGATCACGCCGGGCGCCGCCACGACGCTTGCCACCGCCTCCGGCGCGCATTTCGGTTTTCGCCGGTCGATACCAGTCATGGCCGGTTGCGCCATCGGTCTCGGTTCCATCGCTTGCGCGGCTGCGGCTGGGCTGGGCAGCTTGCTAATGGCCTTGCCTGCACTGCAGGTCGCGATGAAAACGCTCGGCTCGCTCTATCTGATCTGGCTCGCCGTGTGCATAGGCCGAAGCGGCCAGCCGCGTCTGGACGGCGACATGGCAAAGCCGACAAGCTTTATGACCGGTGTCTGGATGCTCTGGTACAATCCCAAGGGCTGGGCAATGACGATCGGCGCGGCCGCCTCCTTCGCCGCTTTGGCCAGCAACCCGGCGACTCTCGCCATCTTGCTCGGCATGACGTTTTGCCTTGTCGCCGCATTTTCGTTGGCCATTTGGTGCGCTCTTGGGCAATTGCTTGGCCGTTTGCTGAAAACGTCGTGGCAGTGGCGCGCGCTGAATTTTTTCCTCGCCTGCCTGCTTGTGATTTCCATCATCCCCATGTGGGGCGGATAAAGCCAAAAATGGCGAATATGCCCACGATATGTGAGATTTTGCGTCGTTCGGGCTAGCGAAAATGGTGGGACTGTAGCCCTTACCTCAAAGGGACTAACCACAAAGACCGCTCGCTTCTTGGTGCAAATTGGTGCTATCTGCGCCGCCAAATCGTTTTCCAACTGCCATGGTGCAATATGGAACGCTACGCACGACATTGTGACAATATCGGCGTAAACTGCAGCCTTAGACCACAAGATGAATTCGGGGGGCACTTGGAGCGCCGACTGACTGCCATTCTTGCTGTCGACATCGTGGGCTACAGCCGCTTGATGGGAATGGACGAGGCCGGCACGCTGGCAGCGGTGAGGCAGCATCGTGCCGAAGTTTTGGATCCGAGGATCACCCAACACAAGGGACGCATCGTCAAGCACACCGGCGACGGCATGCTGGTCGAATTTTCGAGCGTGGTGAACGCGGTCTCCTGCGCTGCCGAAATCCAGCGCGATATGCTGACGCGTAACGAGAATACGCAGGAGGATTGCCGTATCGAGCTGCGGATCGGCATCAACCTCGGAGACGTCATTGTCGAGGATGGTGATATTTTTGGGGAAGGCGTCAATCTGGCGGCTCGTCTCGAAGCCATTGCCGAGCCGGGCGGCATCGCTGTCTCCGCCTCGGTGCGCGATCATGTCGGCTCCCGTCTGGGCGTTTCCTTCGAGGACCGTGGCGAACACTCCCTCAAGAACATCGCCCATAGTGTCCGCGTCTATACCGTTTCTATCAATTCACCAACCACCTCATCGGTGGTTGCGTTGCCGGCGCGGGATGGCCGCAAGCGGCTGGTGGCCGTCCTGCCCTTCGTCAACATGAGCGACGACCAGGAGCAGGAATATTTCTCCGATGGGATTACCGAGGATCTCATTACCGATCTCTCGCAAATATCGGACCTCAATGTCGTCGCCCGCAATACCGTCTTCACCTACAAGGGCAAGTCGGTGAAGGTGAAGCAGATAGCGCAGGAGCTCGGCGCGGATTTCGTTCTGCAGGGCAGCGTTCGCAAGGCTGCGCAGCGCCTGCGCATCACGGGTCAGCTCATCGACGCCCGCAACGGTGCACATCTCTGGGCAGGCCGTTTCGATCGCGATCTGACCGATATTTTCACCATCCAGGACGAGATCACCCATGCGATCGTCGATCAACTGAAGATCAAGCTGCAGCCGGAGGAAAAGAAGGCGATCGAGAGCGAGCCTACCGCCAATATCGAGGCCTATACCTATTATCTTCGGGGCCGGCAATTCTCGCATGCCTGGACACGGTCTTACCTGCTGTTGGCACGGCGAATGTTCCTGAAGGCCGTCGAGCTGGATCCGGATTACGCCCGCGCCTATGCCGGTATTGCCGATTGCGACTCGGCGTTGAGGGACTGGAGCCCGCGCGAGTATCCGCTGGAAAACATCATGGCGATGAGCGCCAAGGCGTTGGAACTCGATCCCGATTTAGCCGAGGCTTATGCTTCGCATGGTCTGGCTCTGCATCAAAGCGGCCAGAACGAGGAAGCAACTGCCGCCTTCGCCCGGGCTATGGCTCTGCAGCCAAATCTCTACGAGGCGAATTTCCACTATGGCCGGTTCCTGTTCATGCATGGCCGGTTCGAGGAGGCTGTGCACTATTTCGAGCGCGCGGCGACCATTCGCACCGACGACTATCTGTCACCCGTGCATCTGATCAGCGCTTTTCGCTCGCTTGGAAAGACGAAGGAGTTGGAGCGCTGGGCAAGGATCGGCATCGAGCGCGCTGAGCGGGCGCTTGATCTCAATCCGGAAAATTCCGGCCCGGCCCATCGTGGTGCTATCGCGCTTGCTCATCTTGGCGAGGCCGGCCGCGCCAGGGAATGGGCCGCGCGTGCCCTCACGATCGATCCGGACGACATCTGTGCCCAATACAATGTTGCCTGCGCCTATGCCGTGCTCGGCGATCGCGATGCGGCGTTGGATCTGCTGGAGAGGTTGCTGCCGCTGAGTTCCGCCTACCAGGTGCTCTGGTTCAGCAACGATTCCGATCTGGATTCGCTACGCGACTCTCCGCGTTTCCAGAAAATGTTCGAGGTATTTGATCGCGGGCATGCCTCGACGGAGCAAAGAGTTTCCAGCGAAGATGAAGCGCTGTGTTAAGGCATCGTACTTTTCGGGATTATGCTTGGCTCCGCCACAGCCAGACGGCCAACGAACCGGCCCGACCGCGCAAGTTTGCTTCGATCGGACCATCAAGCCTGCCTTCCAAATAGGGCGCGCTGTCGCGACCTGCAGCTTGCAGCAGGTCGTTGCTGATGGCGATCTCGGCATTGTTGCGGGCGGCCACCTCCATCAGGCGACTGGCGACATTGACAGTGTCGCCGGTTGCCGTGATCTGCTGCCGTCCGCCGCCGCCGAGCCTGGAGGCAACGACGGTACCGAAATGCGCGCCTATCTTGAAGCCGATGCGAGAGGCGATCACTTCCGGTAGCGCCCCAAGCCAGCCTCTCATCCGGTCTGCAAGGCGAATGCAGCAGCGCACCGCATTGGAAGGGTCGTCCCGCTTCGGCTGTGGTAGGCCGAAGAGGATCATCGCGCCGTCGCCCATGAAGCTCGTGATGGCGCCGCCGCTAGCTGCCACTTCTTCGTCGACAAGATCGTAAAAGCCGTTAAGCAGCTCGCGCACCGCCGTTGGACCGATCGCTTCGCTGAGGCCCGTGAAGCCGTTGAGATCTATGAAGACCACGGCCGCCTCCTGCCGCACCGGCTCCGCCAGAAAGCCGGGATCGCGGGCAAGATATTCGGCAAGACCCGGCGCCTGAATGCGCTGCAGGAGTTCACTTTGCTGCGCGAAATGCTTCGCCTGTTTGCGGCCGAGCCAAAGCTGTGCGGCGCCAAATAGTAGCGCCGGCGGCATCGCCGCTGCGATCGGCACGGCGGCACTCAGCCAGATACCATGTTTGAAGGCGCTGATGTTGATCGAGAGCCAGGCAAGGATGACGCAGAGCACCAAGATCAGGCCGATGGTGTTTCGCCGCCAGGCAAGCAGGCTAACGAGAACAAGCGGCAGGCCAATGGCAAAGCCGAGGTCAATGAGGCGCACGCCGCGGTCGCGGATCAACCCGTCCCCAGCCATCAAATGGGTGATCGATGTGGAAATGACTTCGACGCCCGGCAATACCGGGTCAAAGGGTGTCGGAAAGACATCGCCGCCGCCGGTGACGGTCGCGCCGATAACCACGATATGGTCCTTGATTGCCTCCTCCGGCAATTGCCCGTTCAACGCCGCATTGGCGCCGATGGTGCGGATCGTGCCGCGCGGGCCGTAGAAAGAGAGGGGCATGAGGTAGCCTGTATCGGTATGCACCGAACGGTCACCGAGCTTGATGTGGTCGGAAATGACGGTCGTAGGCTCGCCGGTTGCCGCGGAAACGAGGCGCAAGGAGAAGGACGGTTCGATTCGCTCGCCGCTGCGAAACAGCATCGGCACGAAACGCGGCGTTCCCGTCTGGTCGGTCTGGACATTGACGATGCCGTAGCTCGCGGCCTCTGCGAACTGCTGCTGCGGCTCCAGGAATTGCAGAGCGCTAGGTACGCGCGCGAGAGGCTCTTTGCTGTCCTCGGCAACACGCTGACGGCTTTCGGGAAAGACGCCGGCGGCGGCCAGAACGGCATTGGTCTGCTTCAGCGATCGCGTCAGCGCGGCATCGTCGGCCTCCGCGCCGGCATCCACCAAGAGCATGTCGAGGCCGATTGCTTTCGGCTTCAATGCGGCGATGGCATCAACGACTTTCGCAAGGGTAGCGCGGGGCAGCGGATAGTGTCCGGCCTGACGCGACGTCTCGTCATCGATGGCGACGATGGTGACGACATCGGGCGGTTGCCGGCTGCCGCCGAGCACATTCCTCAGATTCGTCAGCGTCGCCTCGGCACCGTCGATAACCGGAATGTCGCCCCGCAGATGCGCGATACCGAGGCCCGCACCCCAGACGGCAGTCAATACAAGCGCAATCAGCGTCTGCAGCGGTGGTCTGCGCATGGGAATCAGGATCTCACTGGCCGAGGCGGGCCATCAGTGCGTTTATGCGCGGTTGCCCCCAGCTTGTAACACGCAGAGGACTGCGACCACGATCAACATCGACGCCCTGCCCCCGTCCGAGCGTAATGCCTTGTCCGGTCGAAACCTTATTGACGGCGACGCGGCCGCGCAGCACCAGCACGGATGTCTTGCCACGTTCCGCGTCGACCGCCCATCGTGTGCCCCGCACGGCAGCGATCGCCTGCGGCGTCACCACTTCGAACCCACCCTGAATGCGGCTGTTGTCGACATCGACCAGCGCCGCCTTGCTATTGAGCACGACGGCATCCACGCGGCCGTCGCGATTGCGATCGGCAAGCTGGTAACGTGCTCCGCGCTCGATGGTGATGCTGAGACCCGGCTCGCAATTCAGGGTCTGGCGTTGAGTACTGACTGCCGGTCGCAGTGAACAACCCGTGGTTTGTGCAAGGGCCGAATCGGCCCCGACCGCGCATAGAACGGCGACTACGGCGGCGCCGAGAAAACCGGTTGTCTGGGTCATGATTGTGCCCCCTCATCAAATAAAACTGTGGCCGCGGGCGATAAATTCCAGCCGCAGCAATATAAATCTATGAAAACAATGATGCGTCAGGAGCGGTTGATCTGCAAGCTGTCGTAGCCCTTGGCTTTGTAGAGGATGGTCGAAATCAGCCAGCTCAGCAGGAAGATGCCGACGACCGCGAAGCCGAAAATGGCAAGATTGTCGTTAAGATCGCCGATGAAGCTCCAGACGCCCCCTTCTAGGCCGAGTTTGTCCGAGATCAACCCTAGCGCTTCGATACCGCCGATGAAGATGGCAACGACGACGGAAGCCGCGGTGATCGTCAGATTGTACCAGAGCTTGCGCACTGGCTTGACGAAAGCCCAGCCATAGGCGCCGGTCATCAATATACTGTCGCTGGTGTCCATCAGCGACATGCCGGCGGTAAAGAGCGCCGGGAAGACAAGAATCGTCCAGAAGGACATGCCTTGCGCTGCCTGGGCCGCCGAAATGCCGAGTAGGCCGATCTCGGTCGCCGTATCGAAACCGAGACCGAACAGGAAGCCGATCGGATACATGTGCCAGGACCGCGTCACCACCTTGAACATCGGCCTGAAGACACGCGCCAGAAAACCGCCGCCAGCTAGCAAGGCGTCGAGGTCTTCGTCGACGATCCTCTCGCCTCGTCGCGCCCGGTTGAAGGCCGACCATACGCCCTTGAGGACGAATAGGTTGGCAATGCCGATAAGAAGCAGGAAGGCGGCAGAGACCGCCGTGCCGATGACGCCGCCGATATCGTGGAATGAATCGAGCCGGTTTTGCATTGCAGCGGCCGTCGCGGCAATCACGATCGACGCAAGCACTACGATCGTCGAATGTCCCAACGAGAAGAAGAAACCGACGGCATAGGGCTGTTTTCTTTCCTGCATCAACTTGCGCACCACATTGTCGATTGCGGCGATGTGGTCTGCGTCAAATGCGTGCCTCAGGCCGAACATATAAGCGAGAAATGCCGTGCCCAGCAGCGACGGCCTGTCGGCAAAGGCGGTCCACGCCCAAGCCCAGGCAGCGATGTTGAACGCAATTAGAACAATATAGGTGATGGCAATCTTGGTTTTCGACCGCTCTCTCCGGTCGTCAAATGGATTGAGTATCATACTTTTGTTCCCATTATGCTTACCGGCAGAGTGCCACGGAAATGGGAACGACGCGACAGTCAAATGACGTAGCGGCGGGATTTTTTGCGGTGCGGTAAAGGGCAGAAGCCAGCGTCTGTTGGTTACCCTTTTCCGACCAATCAGCCCCGTTCGAAATCAAAGCCTTCATCTGTCCAGCCGGTCATACCGCCGATCATGACCTTCACGCGCTTGCCGAGCTGGCCGAGGCGTAGCGCCGCCTTATCGGTACCGTTGCAGTGAGGACCAGCGCAATAGACGACGAACAGGGTGTCAGCGGGCCATTCCGCCATCTTGTGCGCCGTCATCTTGCCGTGCGGCAGGTTGATGGCGCCGGGTATGTGTGCTTGTTGGAAAAGCGACGGTCCACGGACGTCGAGCAGAACGAAATCGGCACTGCCCGAGACCATCGAAAGCTGGACATCGGAACAATCCGTCTCGAATGCCAGCTTCTGGCTATAATAGGCAGTGACGGCTTCCGGGGCTGCGGCTGGTATTTCGCTGACGCGACTGGACATTTGAGGCTCCTGCATCTGTTGGCCGGCCCTTGATGCATTAGGCAAGTCTGCGTTGAAATTGGCTACAATGCCATATAGCGTAAAGATCATGCCAAACAGCTCTGTTTCAGCCCTTCGCGGTTCACATGTCGTTGCTCTCGTCTATGACGGTCTTTGCACCTTCGAATTCGGCGTAGCCTACGAGATTTTCGGTCTGCCGCGTCCGGAGATGGGAGACCACTGGTATCGCTTTTCGGCCTGCGGCATCGAGAGCGGGCCTTTGCGAGCGGCAGGCGGGCTGTTAGTTCAGGTCGATCAAGGGCTGGAACTCCTTGAGGACGCTGATTTGATCATCGTTCCCGGTTGGCGGGGGATTGCATTGCCTGTGCCTGCTCCGCTTGTGGCTGCCTTGCAGGCAGCAAACAGCCGAGGCGCGCGCGTTATGTCCCTGTGTTCCGGCGTGGCCGTCCTTGCCGCCGCCGGATTATTGGCGGGGCGAAAAGCGACGACGCATTGGCGTTATGTCGATTCGATCGCTGCCCGATATCCCGATGTCGCCGTTGATGCGGATGTGCTTTACGTTGACGAAGGCGCGGTTCTGACGGCCGCGGGGAGCGCGGCAGCCATCGACCTTTGCCTCCATGTCGTGCGCAGGGATTTCGGGCCGGAGGCGGCGAACAGTGTTGCACGCCGGTTGGTCGTTCCGCCTCATCGCGAAGGCGGACAGGCTCAATATATCGAAACACCGGTGCCACGCGAGCGAGAAGGCGCCAGGCTCGGCCCGCTTCTTGAATGGATGCGCCAGCGGTTGGACGAGGAGCAGCCGATCCGCCTGCTCGCAATGCGCGCCGGCATGAGCGTGCGTACTTTTCAGCGGCGTTTCGAGGCGACGACCGGCATGTCGCCGGGCGAATGGCTGATGACCGAAAGATTGCGTCTTGCGCGCGATCTTCTCGAAAAGAATGCAATGATCTCTTTGGACGATGTGGCGGTAGCGAGCGGGTTCGGATCGCTCGCCACGATGCGCCATCATTTCCGTGCTCGGCTTGCGGTCAGCCCGAGCGACTACCGCAAGCGATTTGCGACGGTCAAACCAGTCGGCTCTGCTCTGTCGCCGCTTCGATGAAGCTCGAGAACAGCGGATGCGGTTCAAGCGGGCGGGACTTCAGCTCCGGGTGATACTGAACGCCGATGAACCACGGATGATCTGAGTATTCGACCGTTTCCGGCAGGATGCCATCGGGCGACATACCGGAGAAGACGAGACCGCAATCTTCCAGCCGCTCCTTGTAGTCGACGTTGACTTCGTAGCGATGGCGATGGCGCTCGGAAATATCGGTCGAGCCGTAGATTTCGGAGATCTTCGTGCCCTTCTTCAGTGCCGCCTTGTAGGCGCCAAGGCGCATCGTGCCGCCGAGATCGCCGGATTCCGTACGCTTCTGGAGTTCGTTACCCTTCAACCACTCCGTCATCAGGCCGACGACCGGTTCCTTGGTCGGACCGAATTCGGTGGAGGACGCATGATCGACGCCAGCGAGATTACGGGCCGCTTCGATAACAGCCATCTGCATTCCGAAACAGATGCCGAAATACGGCACCTTGCGCTCGCGAGCGAAACGGGCCGCGTGGATCTTGCCCTCGGAGCCGCGCTCGCCAAAGCCGCCGGGCACCAGAATGCCATGAACCTTTTCGAGATACGGCGCCGGATCTTCCTTTTCGAAGACCTCCGACTCGATCCATTCAAGATTGACCTTGACGCGGTTGGCGATGCCGCCGTGGTGCAGCGCTTCGATCAGCGACTTATATGCATCCTTGAGGCCAGTATATTTGCCGACGATGGCGATCGTTACTTCGCCTTCCGGCGTACGGATGCGGTTGCAGACCTCTTCCCACGGCTCCAGCCGCGGCTTCGGCGCCGGCTCAATGCCGAAAGCTGCCAGCACTTCGTTGTCGAGGCCTTCTTTGTGGTAGGCCATCGGCACGTCGTAGATGTTGGCGACGTCGAGCGCCTGGATGACGGCGGACGGGCGGACGTTGCAGAACAGCGAAAGCTTGCGGCGTTCGGCCTCCGGGATTTCCCGATCGGCGCGCACCAGCAGGATATCGGGATGAATACCGAGCGCCTGCAGTTCCTTGACGGAATGCTGCGTCGGCTTGGTTTTCAATTCGCCAGCAGCCGGGATGTAGGGCATCAGCGTCAGATGAACATAGATTGCGGTACCGCGCGGCAGATCGTTGCCGAGCTGGCGGATCGCTTCCATAAACGGCATGGCTTCGATGTCGCCAACCGTGCCGCCGATCTCGCAGATAACGAAATCGTAGTCGTCATTGCCCTCGGTCACGAAATCCTTGATCTCGTTGGTGACGTGCGGAATGACCTGGACCGTGGCGCCGAGATAGTCGCCGCGGCGTTCCTTGTCGATGATGTTCTTGTAGATGCGACCCGTGGTGATGTTGTCGGTCTTGGTCGCCGAACGGCCGGTGAAGCGTTCGTAGTGGCCGAGATCGAGGTCGGTTTCCGCGCCGTCGTCGGTCACGAAGACCTCGCCGTGCTGGGTCGGGCTCATGGTGCCCGGGTCCACGTTCAGATAGGGGTCGAGTTTGCGCAGGCGGACCCGATAACCACGGGCCTGCAACAACGCTCCGAGAGCCGCGGCCGCAATTCCTTTTCCGAGGGAAGAAACCACGCCGCCAGTGATGAATACATATCGCGCCATGGGAGTCACCGGATACCTTTTAACAAATGATTCCGCCAGCCCTAAAATTCGTTTCCGGAATTTTGGACACAGAACGCGGAATGTTGACAAAACAAAACCGGCAGATCCGAAGACCTGCCGGAGGATGATAGTTCCTGACCGGGCTTACTGGCCGGTCGGAACGCCGTTGCCGCTTTGGGTCGGCGTTGTCGTCGTCGTAGCAGGCGGCGTCTGCTGACCGGCGGCAGCCGGAGCAGGCTGCGTCGTGGTCGTGGCTGCAGGCTGTTGGGTCGTCGTTGCGGCCGGTGCCTGCTGTGTCGTCGTCTGAGACTGCGGAGCAACCGCGCCGCTGTTCGGAACGCCGCTGTTGTTGGCCGGCTGGGACTGGCCGCCTGCTGGTGCTGCGCCCTTCTGGCCACCAAGCGAATCGAGAATACCGTTGCCCTGACCCGCCGTGCTCGGAATACGGTTGAGAATGTCGGTCGGACGTCCCTCGAAGCGCGAATAAACATTCATACCCAGCGCCAGCACAAAGAACAGTGCCGCCAGGATAGCCGTGGTGCGCGTCAGCGCATTGGCCGTGCCGCGTGCCGACATGAAGCCCGATCCGCCGCCAATGCCCAGGCCACCGCCCTCCGAGCGCTGAATCAGCACCACGCCGATGAGAGCGATAACAACCATGAGATAGATGACAAGCAGTACGGTTTGCATAGGTCCAGTCCTGCCCACGGGCGCGGGCATCAAAAAGAAAAGCTCGCGGCTCTTTACATGAGGCTCACGTCTATTCCAAGTCCTTTTGAGATTGGAACCCAGGCAAGTGAAACCTTCAGGCGAACTGCCGTTCGAATGCGCCATAGATGGCGAGGAAGTCGACCGCTTTCAAGCTGTGCCCGCCGACGAGCAAACCATTGACATTGGCGATGGCGAGCAGGTCCGCCGCATTGTCGCCATTGACCGAGCCGCCGTAGAGAAGACGGATATGCTGACCGTCCGCGCCAAAGCGTTCGATGAGTTCGTCGCGCATGAAGGCATGTGCCTCCTCGATATTGGCAGGGGTAGGAATCTGGCCGCTGCCGATCGCCCATACCGGCTCATAGGCGATAACCGTCGTTTCCGAGGTCGAGCTGCCGGGAACCGAAGCATTGAGTTCGCGCTTCAGGACGTCCAGTGTCTGACCGCTGTTGCGCTCGTATGCCGTTTCGCCGATGCAAATGATGGTCGTCAGCCCGACGGCATGGGCCGCTTCCGCCTTGGCGCGCACCAACATGTCGCTTTCCGCATGGTTTCTGCGCCGCTCGGAATGACCGACGATGACATGGGTGCCAAAGCAGTCGGCGATCATCTCGGCGGAAATATCGCCCGTATGCGGGCCGTTGATCTGTTGATGGCAGTCCTGCGCACCGATTGCCAGCGGACTGTCGTCGCAGAGTGCTGTCGCGACGTAGAGCAAGGTTGCCGGCGGGCAAAGGAGCGTGTCGATCTTCTCGGATAGCGGTGCCTTCACCCCTTCGGCGATCGCCTTGATCTGATCGAGACTGGCCCGTGTGCCATGCATCTTCCAGTTTCCCGCCAGAAGCGGTCGTATTTTTTCTGTCATTCCGCGTTTCCCCCGTCACCTCTCTGCCGCACTAACAAAACTAGAGCGGAAAGAAAAGTTGTCGAAAGCGGTCGGAACGAGTTCAAATCGTTTGAAAAATCGCTTTTCCGAAAATAATTCGAAATTTATTCGAAAAGAATCATGACGGCTGTGGATCAATGATCCAATTCAGCACTTTCCGCCAGTCGGTCATGCGCACCGGCGTGCCGTGATTGCCGGTGGCAAACAACGTAAACCGCGTCGGGTAATGCGTCTTGTAGAGCTTTTCGAAGAGAGCTTCCTGGTTGGTGGCGGCGTAGACCGGATCCTTGCTGCCATGGGTGAACCAGATCGGCAATTTCGCCTTGTAGAAAGCACTCTTGACGAAATCCGGATCCGTCACCCCGCTCAAAATCGCCATCCCCTTCAGACGTTTGACGCTTTCGGCGTCGCGGGTGATGCCCCAGCAGATGAAGCTGCCCATAGAGGCGCAGGTGAGGATGACCGGCCTGCCGCCGGATTGCTCGTAGGAATAGCGGATAAGGGCAGCGATGTCGGCGACGCCCTCGCTGTCGAAGCTTTTCACGCTCGGGGCGTAGTAGGTGCCGCCATTGTTATAGGCGAGATTCTTCAGCCGATTGAAGTTGCCGCCGAATGTATAGTCGTTCGACCCGAGCCTGCGGTCGCCGCCGCGGCCATGGATGAAGATCACCGTAAAGGCTTGCTTCGATGCCGGGCCGATGCGGGTGACGTCGAGCTTGCGGTCGCCGAGCGGCAAGGTCTCGTCCTGTTGCGCTTTCCAGCGCACGCCAGTTGCGACATAGGCCGGCTTGACGCGCCGTTCCGGCACCTCGTCGCGACCGTTGATGTCGCGCATTTCCTGATAGTCGATCGTTTGGAAAGCACCATTATCATGGCTCTCGAGGACCGTCTGATTGGAAAACAGATCATCCTTGAAAGGCTTCAGCGCCTCTGCGGCAGCACCCGATGCGACCGACAATGGCAAAAACGCCGCAATTGCAGCTAATATTAGCAAATGAGTTGTGGACATTCTCATGCGGACACTTCCCTCGATAGGCCCACGGGCTTGCCATTCGTGGCGCGGCAACGCAAATCTTTTTTCCGAATTTGCCCGTCAATGGGGCGCCATCGCGCTCGCGCGTCGTTTCTGGCAGAATCTCGGTGATTCGCGAACTGACGGCAAATGCGGTGATTTGGGGTATGACCCCTTCAAGGACAAATCTGAACAGCTCCATGGATAACAGCAACGATCTCTTTTCCGGACTGCCCCTTTCGCCGAAGCCGGAAGCGGCGGACAAGCCGGTCGTCAAGGCTGAAAAGCCTGCGGTCGCCCCTGCCCCGCGCGTAGCGCCGACCACCTCGTCTGCCGAGGAATATGGCGCGAATTCGATCCGCGTCCTCGAAGGGCTGGAGCCGGTGCGCATGCGACCCGGCATGTATATCGGCGGCACGGACGAGAAGGCGTTGCATCATCTCTTCGCCGAAGTCATCGACAATTCCATGGACGAGGCCGTCGCCGGCCATGCCGATTTCATCGAAGTACATCTCGACCAGAGGGGCTATCTGACCGTCACCGACAACGGCCGCGGCATTCCTGTCGAAAACCATCCGCAAGTGCCGGGCAAATCGACGCTCGAGGTCATCATGACCAAGCTGCATGCCGGCGGTAAATTCGACGGCAAGGCCTATGAGACCTCTGGCGGCTTGCACGGCGTCGGCGTCTCCGTCGTCAACGCGCTGTCTGATGATCTCGAAGTCGAAGTGGCGCGCAATCGCAAGCTCTATCGCCAGCGCTTCTCGCGCGGTCTGCCGCAGGGCGGCCTGGAAGAACTCGGCGACGTCCATAACCGCCGCGGCACGCGTGTCCGTTTTCATCCCGATCCGCAGATCTTCGGCGAGCACGCCAAGTTTGACCCCGCCCGCGTCTTCCGCATGGCGCGCTCCAAGGCCTATCTTTTCGGCGGCGTCGAAATTCGGTGGAGCTGCGATCCGGAATTGGTGCCGGCAGGCACCGATGTTCCGGAAAAGGCCGTCTTCCATTTCCCCGGCGGCTTGAAAGATTATCTCAAAGCGACGATGGGCAATGAGTTTACCGTCACGCGCGAGATTTTTGCCGGCAAGTCGGACAAGGCAAGCGGCCACGGCTCGCTGGAATGGGCGATCACCTGGTACGGCGGCGACCCGCAGGTCCATTCCTATTGCAATACCATTCCCACCCCGGAAGGCGGCACGCACGAGGCGGGTCTTCGCATCGCGCTGACCAAGGGGCTGAAGAACTACGCCGAGATGACGCAAAACAAACGCGCGGCCGGCATAACCACCGACGATGTGATGATTTCCGGCGTCGGCATGCTTTCCATCTTCATCCGCGAACCGGAATTCGTCGGGCAGACCAAGGACAGGCTTGCGACCGTTGAGGCGCAGCGCATCGTCGAAAACGCGCTGCGAGATCCCTTCGATCACTATCTCACCGACAATCCGGGCGAGGCTGAAAAACTGCTCGAATGGGTGATCGAGCGTTCCGAGGAACGCCTGCGTCGTCGCAAGGAGAAGGAGGTCAATCGCAAGACGGCCGTGCGCAAACTGCGCCTGCCGGGCAAACTTGCCGATTGTTCGCAAAATACCGCCGAAGGCGCCGAACTCTTCCTCGTGGAAGGTGATTCGGCCGGTGGCTCCGCCAAGCAGGCGCGCAACCGCACCAACCAGGCGATCCTGCCGCTGCGCGGCAAGATCCTCAATGTCGCCAGCGCCGGCCGCGAAAAGCTGTCCGCTAATCAGCAGATCGCCGATCTGGTCCAGGCGCTCGGTTGCGGCACGCGCTCGAAATATCGCGAAGAGGATCTTCGCTACCATCGCATCGTCGTCATGACCGATGCCGACGTCGACGGCGCGCATATCGCCTCGCTGCTGATTACGTTTTTCTATCAGGAAATGCCGGAGCTGATCCGCGGTGGCCATCTCTTTCTGGCCGTGCCGCCGCTTTACAAGATCACACAGGGGTCGAAATCCATCTACGCCCGCGACGATGCCCATCGCCTGGAACTGATGGAGAGCGAATTCAAGGGCAAAGGGAAGATCGAGATCAGCCGGTTCAAGGGCCTTGGCGAAATGCTTCCCGCCCAGCTCAAGGAAACGACGATGGACCCGTCGAAACGCACATTGTTGCGCGTCGAGATCGACGAGGTGGATTTCGAGGGCACGCGTGAAGCCGTCGATAATCTTATGGGCACCAAGGCTGATGCCCGTTTCCGCTTCATCCAGGAACGCGCGGCATTTGCGGAGAATCTGGATATTTGACAGCGGTAGTCCTTTGCTGCGGCAAAAAGCGACATCGCGATATTTTTGTTGAATTGGCTGATATCCGTAACGAAAGCGTCACGGGGGGATGCATAGATGCGGCATCTCTGCGCACCCGCCAACTCGTGAATCCGGATCTGACGATATCGCCATGTTGAAGCCCTCTTTGATGACCGCCGCCGCTGTTTTCCTTCTCGGCTCCGTCGCCGCCCGCGCCACGGATATCGGTAGCGTGATCGACGTTCCCTGCCCCTTCGGCGACTGCAAGGCTGGCGTCAGCCTCTCCTATCTTGGTGAATACGACATTCCGACGGGCTTCATGGAAAACGGCGTTGAAGTCGGCGGGCTCTCGGGCATCGACTTCGATCCTTCGACCGGCCACTACATCTCCATCAGCGACGACCGCTCCGAAAAAGCGCCGGCGCGCTTTTACGATCTCGATATCGATGTCAGCGCCGCCGGCCTCAAGGGCGTGACGGTTCTCGATCACGTGACGCTGAAGGATAAGAACGGCCAGCCTTTCGCTATTCGTACGGTTGATTCCGAGTCGATCCGCATCGGCAAGGATGGCATCTACTGGAGCAGCGAAGGCGACGGCAAAGCGCTGTTGCCGCCTTTCGTGCGGGTCGCCAATCGCGACGGCAGCTTCGTGCGCGAACTGCCGCTGCCGGCTGGCTTTGCGCCGACCGCGGACAAGAGCACGGGCATCCGCGACAACCTTGCTTTTGAGGACTTGACCTTCCTCTCGGGTGGCGACCTTCTCGTCGGCATGGAATCCGCGCTCTATCAGGACGGCCCGATGACGACGCTGACCAATGGCGCGCTTGCCCGCCTGATCCGCTACGACGCGGCCACGGGCGAGCAGAAAGCGCAATATGTCTATCCGGTCTCTCCGATCCCGCAGGCGGCCGCCAAACCCGGCGGCTGGAGTGATTTCGGCATGTCGGAAATCCTGGCGCTGGACGACCGGCACGTGCTGTCGATCGAACGCGGCTATGCGCAGGATGTCGGCAATTCCGTCGTCATCAACATGTTCGATCTCGAGGGCGCGACCGATATTTCGAACATTCCATCCTTGGCCAAGACCGACCAGCGCATCGTGCCCGTGCGCAAGACCCAGGTGATGGATCTGCGCGCGCTCGGCCTTGCACCCGACAATATCGAGGGTGTCTCCTTCGGCAAGGCGAAGGATGGCACGGATGTGCTGATCTTCGTTGCCGACAACAATTTCAACCCGACGCAGAAGACGCAGTTCTTTGCCTTCAAGGTGATCCATCGGCCGCAATAACCGGGCGTCTACTCTCGCATCGGTAGTCGTCTGGCTGTCACGGCAACGGATTATATAGGCTTTCAGGTGGTGGCCCTTGAAACAGCCCAGATCATAGCCCATAACCGGTTGATCTAATAAAAAGAGTGAAGCAAGTCCGGTGGGTGTATTCGAACGTCATAAGCCGAGGGAGCCGCGGTGGCTGGGGCCGACCGCGCATCCGCGCATGGCTCTTATTCCGTCGATTTCGGCGGCACGTTGGCTGCTGATCCTGATTGCCGCTGCCGGCATCTATTTCTTCTACGGTTTTCTCATTCCCGTGCTGGCCGCGGCGGTGATCGGTTTTGCCACCTGGCCGCTTTATAGCGATCTCGTACGCCGCACCAACGGGAATACGACGCTTGCGGCCACCATCGCCATTGCCTTCATTGTCACCTTCCTGGTGCTGCCAATCGTGCTTTCGGCCATCTATATGGTCGGCGAAGTGCGCGTATGGTTTGCCTGGGCTGTGCATGTCAACCGAGATGGTGCCCCGCCGCCGCAGTGGATTCTGGCGCTGCCGATAATCGGCTCCTGGCTTGGCGATCAGTGGACGCAATATGTCGGCAGCCCCGGTTCCATCGGCGAATTGGCACAGCTGGTCAGCGGCGCTCACATCGGCAATATCTACCGGGCGGTGCTTGCCGCCGGCGGTGGCGCCTTCCATGTTGTATTGACCTTGCTGTTCATGCTGATCGCCCTGTTCTTCATATACCGTGATGGGGCCAAATTCGTCCGTCAGGTCGATCTTTTGGGTGAACGTATCCTGCCGAACCGCTGGGAGCGCATTTCCCGCGTAGTCCCGGCGACGATCAGCTCCACGGTCATGGGCATGACGCTGATCGCCATCGGCGAAGGCGTCGTGCTTGGCGTCGCCTATTGGATCGCGGGCGCGCCATCGGCAGTCACCCTCGGCGTTCTGACCGGGGTCATGGCGCTGGTGCCTGGCGGTGCGCCGCTCTCCATGTCGCTCGTCTCCATCTATCTGCTCGCCAGCGGCTCGCATTGGGCCGGCGTTGGGTTGTTCGTCTGGGGCACGGTCGAACTCTTCATCGTCGATAAGACGCTGCGGCCGAAACTCGTTGGCGGCCCGATCAAGCTGCCCTTCCTGCCGACCTTTTTCGGCCTCGTCGGCGGCGTCAAGACCATGGGATTCCTCGGCCTGTTCATCGGCCCGGTGCTCATGGCCATCATCGTCGCCATCTGGCGTGAATGGATCCGCGAGGCGGAATTGACCGAGGAACAGCACGCCCAAGAGCCGGAATTGCAACTGCGTATCAGGGATGGTTCGGACGGCTGACCCGGCTTCTAAAGCGTCTTTTCCATGAACAGGCTGAGCGGATCAGGTTCGTAGCTGCCGAACGGTCCAATCTCGGTATAGCCGAACTTGCGATAGAGGCCGATTGCCTCTGGCTGGTATATGCCGGTTTCGAGCCGCAGCGCCGTCAGCTTTCTTTCCGTCGCCTTATTTTCCAGTGCTTCCATCAGCATCCGCGCGACGTTGCGTCCCCTGGCAGGCGGGTCGACAAACATGCGCTTGATCTCTGCGGTGCCATCGTCTGCCTCGACCAGCGCGCAGCATCCGACAATATCGCCATCAAGCCGCGCGACCCAGAAGGTTACTTCAGGTCTCTCCAGTGACTTGAGATCGAGCAAGTGGTTGCTCTCCGGCGGATAAAGCGATTGTGCATAGGCACTCGACATGTCGAGGAGACGGATAACACCATCCTGGCGCGGTGATTCAACGGTAATCGTCAGCGGCAAGGCAAATCCCAAAGAGCTACAATAGCGGATCGATATCACGCCGCCGCAAGAGCCGCCAGTGCCGCGAATGTCCGCGCGGTCTGCCGCCGCTCGGCGTTGGCGAGCTTCTCCACCATATCGAGCAATTGTATTGCAGCGGCAGGCGACTGTTCGGCAAGACGGAATTTACGCATGAGCCGGGCCGAAACATTTTCCAGCATGGTGCCACCGTTGGTGCGGGATGCCTCACGCCAGATCAATGTCGCCTCGACAAAGACGATGCTGATGTCGCGCGACAGGCCGGCGGACTCGTACAGTGCACGGACGGCATAGACGCGGCCGGTGGAAAGGATGGAGCGGACGCGCCGCTCATCGCAGGTAGACAGGTTGGTAATTGCACCGGCGAAGAAGTCCACCTTGCCGGAACAAAGTGCATGCATGAGAAAAGCCGGCGTCAACCAGCCGGATTGCCGTAGGTGCTCGACTAGATCAGCAATGTCCTCGTGCTGTACTGTCCCGGCTATGGAAACCGTGGCTGCCTCGCTGGCCTCGCGACTTATGTGTTGCAACCTGCCTGTACCAATCGTGGCCTGGATCAGACTTGAGCCTGCCAATGCTTCGCTGACATGCCGCATCAACAGGTGCCGGACATCCGAAGGCAAAGCATCGCGGTTGAGAAGCAGACCGCGGATATCGGCGTGATCGCCGAGGCGCTCGGCAATCCGTTTCAGCGAGGTGCGCGACAACGAGGCGCCGTCGTTTTCCAGCAGGCAAAGGATTTCGGTCTCACCGCCGATTTCGGCAAGCGCCGCGGAAACCGATCGGGACACTCGTCCGCGCGATGCGATCAGGACGCGCGTCACGTCGCTGCCACGTAGTACAAGATCGACAAGATCGGCGTCGGTGAACACAGGCGAAAAAAGAATAACCTGCCCCGCAATCTCTGGCTGATCCTCCGCCAGTGGCAGTATGACGTTACGCGGCGTATTCGAAGAGCGCGCCACGGCTTCGGCAAGCGCCAGGCGCACGCGCGGCGACGGGTCGTCAAGCATATAAGTCATCGCCATCTCGGCGGCGGCACGCTCTTCTCGCGGCATTTCCGATTGCAGATAGGCGCGGCCAAGGGCATTGGCGGCCCTCGCCCTGCCCTCTGCCTTGGCGGTCTCGGCCCAACGAAGAAATGCTTCTATGATCACGTAACGCCCCGATATCGGCGGGACGATTCCCGACCCGCAAACTCACGTCGGATACGTTAACGACGAAAGGTTTACGGGCCGTTTACCTTGTTTATTAACCACTAATGCGCGAACGAGACGGCGTCGATATCATGGCGCTTTCGGCCGCAGCAGTTCGAAGACGTCGCTGCCTTCGCTGTAGTCCATGTAGCCCATGCGCGCGACGGGCTGCGCGAGCGCCATGTCGAGCCGGCCATCCCGAATGATTGTTTCATCGATATGGATGCCGACGACCTGGCCGAAGACCATGATATTTTCCGATGGCTCACCGTTGAGGCCCTTGGGCTGCATGACCTCTGTCACCCGGCATTCGAGTACGGCAAAAGCTTCGGCTACATAGGGCGCGTCGACCAGTCTACCGGGTTCGGCGGTCAGTCCGGCCAGCGAGAACTCGTCGATGCCGTAGGGCACGGCGATCGATGAATGATTCATCTTCTCGATGAGATTGCGGCTGACGAAATTGGCGGTGAAGACACCGGTTTCTTCGACATTGCGGACGCTGTCCTTTCTGCCGGCAGAAGAGAACATCACCAGCTTCGGCCGGTCGCTGACTGCATTGAAGAAGGAATAGGGGGACAGGTTGAGCGAGCCGTCGCGGCCCTTGCTGCCGATCCAGCCGATCGGACGTGGCGCGACGATGGCCTTGAAGGGATCATGGGCCAAACCATGCTGATTGGTGTCTGTCGTGTAGAACATCACGTGTCCTTCCCGCCGACCCAGGTCACGGTCTCCGTCAGTTCCGGGCGTGGGCGCTCTGTCGACGGGAAGTCGGAAGAGCCGATATGGATGAAACCGGCGACCTTTTCGCCTGGTTGAACGCCCAGCAACGGATAAGCACGCTCGTCATAGGCGAACCATTCGGTCAGCCAGTTCGACACCCAGCCATGCGCATTTGCCGAGATCAGCAGGTTGAGGCAAAGAGCACCGACTGACATCAACTGTTCCCATTCGGGGATCTTGAAATGCGGTCCCGCCTTGCTGACGACACCAATGACAACCGGCGCGCGGGTGAAACGCGTGCGCTCGACCTGGATCATCTCTTCGGACAAGTCCGGCTTGACTTCCAATGCCAGCTTCAACAACTCTTCGCCGATCCGCGCCCGCTCCTCGCCGCGGTATACGATGAAGCGCCAGGGGGCCAGCTTGCCGTGATCCGGGACGCGCGAAGCGAGCCGCAGGATATCTTCGATTTGGGCCTTGTCCGGGCCGGGTTCCATCATTTGAAAAGCAGGAATGGATCGGCGCACCGCCAGATAGTCAACCAGCTTGATATCGGTTTTCATGGAATGATTGCTCTCATTTTCATGCGCGGGAGGAAGTGGGTCTTGAATTTGCCACCGCATTGGTCTTGAAGTGGCCTGTGTTTTACCGGAAGTCAATCGGTTGGGAACTCATGTCAGGCATTTCATCCGCTCGCCGATTGGGCACGGCTTTCGCGATGCTCGCGAGCCTGAGCACCGTTGCCTCGGCGGAAGATGCCTTTCAGGAATTCAAGCAGCTCGACGGCAGCGTCAAGATGCCGAAGCTCAACGCCTTCATAGCGCCGGGCGGCGAACGTTCTCCTGCTCAAACGCTGCGCGACGTCTCGCTTGAGGCCAAGCTGGCGTCTGACGGCGGCCCCCAGTTGCAGGGCCTTTCCTGGTATGTCTTCAGTCCTTTTGCCGGCGCCGACGGCAAGCTGCCACTGGTCGCGAGCTCGAAAGGCGGTTCGGCTTCCTTCCATCTTCTTCCCGGCGATTATTTCGTCAACGTCTCCTTCGGCCGCGCCGGCGTCACCAAAAAGCTTACTGTCCCCGAAAGCGGAGTGCTGCAGAAGCAGACCATGGTGCTCGATGCCGGCGGCATGGTGCTGAATGCCGTTTCCGGGTCCGACGTGCGCATCCCGCCGGACGAGTTGAGCTTTTCGATCTATTCCAGCGATGCGAAGGAAGACGGCGAGCGCGGCCTTGTCATGTCCGACGTCAAGCCGAACACGCTTGTAGGCCTTAGCGCCGGCACCTATCACGTTGTCTCCGAATATGGTGCCGTCAACGCCGTCATCCGTGCCGATATCCAGGTGGAAGCCGGCAAGGTGACTGAAGCGACGATCCAGCACAAAGCGGCGAAGATCACTTTCAAGCTGGTGTCGGACGCCGGCGGCGAGGCGATCGCCGATACCGCCTGGTCGATCCTGACGTCTGCCGGCGATATCGTCGGCGAAAGCCTCAGTGCCTTCCCGACTATGGTGCTTGCCGAGGGCCAATATACGGCCGTCGCCCGCAACAAGGACAAGATTTACCAACGCGACTTCACCGTTGCAGCCGGCACGAACACCGATGTCGAAGTGCTGATGAAGGAACAGCAGCCGCAGGACGCCAACGATCAGCAGCCGGCGCAGCAGATCCCCATCCCGCCGCCACAAGTGCAGCAAAACCAGGTCCCGCAGACACAGCCGGGCGCCTCAAGCCAAAAGCATCCATTGCCGACTTACGAGCAATTGGCACCGGCCGGCGGGGATGACGGCGAGAGCATGGATTGAGGCTGCCGTGGGCGCCGACTCATCGCTTTCAGCGCCAAGCTTAGCTGACTTTTTTCCGCAATGCCCGCCTCGGTGGCGCCATGGAAAACACCGCGCTGTAGAGCTTCGACAGTAGATCCTTACGGTCGTTCCCCTCGCTGAGCGCCTCCCAGCTCATCAGCCTGCCGACGTGCGCGGTGATGGTGCTGCCGGAAAGGCGCCGGAATTCGCGGATCAACAGCGAGATGCGCAGCGTCATCGACACGCGGCTGGCGAGGTGGAACAGCCGGCCGTTCTGCCCTTCGAAATAGATCGGAATGACGCTGGCCCGCGCCGATTGAATGAGTTTTGCCGGAAAGATTTTCCACGGCAGGTCCTCGGCGCGGCCGAATCCCTTCTTGGCCGTCGCGACACCGCCGGCCGGAAAAACGATGATCGTGGTGCCTTCCTTGAGGAGACGAACGGCCTCGTGGCGTGTTTTCATGTTGATCGCCATCGCCTCCTTGGTTTCGTCGAAGGAAACCGGCAGCGAATAGTCGTTCATCTCAGGCACTTTCAGCAGCTCGTTGTTGATTAGCACCTTGAACGGACGGCCGAGTTGTTCGGCCAGCGCCAGGACGGCGATGCCGTCGCCGATACCGAAGGGATGGTTGGCGACGATAACGATCGGCGCATCCGGAATTTCGCGCGGTGGCCATTCGCCCTTGGCAACCAGGCGCACATCGATGAGATCGAGCATCTTGCCGAAGATACGCTCGCTCTTGCCGACAATGTCGCTGCGCCAGATGTCGTAGAGTCGGGCATAACGATCGCGGCCGGACAGGCCTTCGATCGAGCGGATGAACCAGCGCTTGATGCGCGTATCCCGTTCATTGGCGTAGGATAATTCTTTGAAATCCAAATCCGCGACGGGCTGCCCCGCTCCTTAAACCTTATAGCGTTGCATGTCCGACAAAACGTGCAACGGCGAAGCAACACTTTGATTCAGCACATATATTAAAGCTCTGTGTCAGTTGTCTGACAGCACCCTAAAGACGCTGTCAGACGACACCGATACTAAGCGGCCTTGGCCCGCTTGGCTTCGCGCTTACGCAGAATGTCTGGCGGCGTAGCTTCGAGCGCAAGCGACGCAATGGCTTCATCGAGCGACATTGCCGTCTGCGCCTGGCTGCCGAGGCGGCGGATGTTGACGGAACGCTCCTCGGCTTCCTTCTTGCCGCAGACGATGATGACCGGAACCTTCGTCACCGAATGCTCGCGGATCTTATAGTTGATCTTTTCATTGCGGAAATCGGTCTCGACGTCGAGCCCGGCGTCGCGCAGCGCTTCCGCAACCTCGCTGCCGTATTCGTCGGCTTCCGAGGTGATGGTCGCGACCACCACTTGCAGCGGCGAAACCCACAGGGGCATATGGCCGGCAAAATTCTCGATCAGGATACCGAGGAAGCGTTCCATCGAGCCGCAGATGGCGCGGTGGATCATCACCGGCTGCGTCTTTTCGGAATGCTGGTCGATATAGAAAGCGCCAAAGCGTTCCGGCAGGTTGAAGTCGACCTGCGTCGTGCCGCACTGCCATTCACGGCCGATGGCATCCTTCAGCGTATATTCGAACTTCGGCCCGTAGAATGCGCCCTCGCCCGGCAGAATGCCGGTCTTGATGTTGTTCGACTGCTGCTTGATCGTATCCAGCACATTCATCATCACGCTTTCGGCGCGATCCCAGAGTTCGTCCGAGCCGACGCGTTTGTCCGGGCGAGTGGACAGCTTGATGGTGATTTCGTCGAATCCGAAGTCCTGGTAGACCGACAGGATGAGATCGTTGATCTTAAGGCACTCGGCCGCCATTTGCTCGTCGGTGCAGAAGATGTGCGCATCGTCCTGCGTGAAGCCGCGCACGCGCATGAGGCCATGCAACGCGCCAGAGGGCTCATAACGATGCACATTACCAAATTCAGCAAGACGGATCGGTAGTTCGCGATAAGACTTCAAGCCATGCTTGAAGATCTGAATGTGACCGGGGCAATTCATCGGCTTCAGCGCGAAGACGCGATCGTCGTCGGTGTCGTCGCCGGCGACGGTGACCTTGAACATATTGTCACGATACCAGCCCCAGTGGCCGGAAGTCTCCCAAAGCGACTTGTCGAGCACCTGCGGCGCGTTGACTTCCTGATAATCATCAGCAAGACGCCGGCGCATATAGGAAACCAGCGTCTGGAACATCCGCCAGCCCTTGCCATGCCAGAAGACGACGCCGGGGCCTTCCTCCTGGAAATGGAAGAGGTCCATTTCGCGGCCAAGACGGCGGTGATCGCGTTTCTCGGCTTCGGCAAGGATATGCAGGTAGTTGTCGAGATCGGCCTGCTCCGCAAAGGCCGTGCCATAGATGCGGGTCAGCATCGGATTGTTGCTGTCGCCGCGCCAATAGGCACCGGCCACCTTCATCAGCTTGAAGGCCGAGCCGATCTGTCCGGTGGACGCCATATGCGGCCCACGGCAAAGGTCGAACCAATCGCCCTGATAATAGATCTTGAGATCCTGCCCTTCCGGAATGGCATCGACGAGTTCGACCTTGTAGCGCTCGCCCTTGGACGCGAAGACTTCTTTCGCCTTCTCGCGTGACCAGATCTGCTTGGTGAACGGCGCATTGCGCTGAATGATCTCGCGCATCTTCTTCTCGATGACCGGCAGGTCGTCGGGCGTGAAGGGCTCGTTCTTGGCAAAGTCGTAATAGAAGCCGTTTTCGATGACCGGGCCGATGGTCACCTGTGTGCCGGGCCACAGTTCCTGCACAGCTTCGGCCATGACGTGCGCCGCATCATGCCGGATCAGTTCCAGCGCGCGGTCGTCATTGCGGGTGATAATCTCTATCTTGCCTTCGGTCACCGGATCGGAAAGGTCGCGCACGGTGCCGTCGATTGCAACGGCGACGGCCTTCTTGGCAAGCGATTTGGAAATGGATTCGGCGACATCTCGGCCGGTTGCGCCAGCATCGTAGCTGCGCACGGAACCATCGGGAAATGTCAGGGAAACGGATTGGGACATCGAAATTCTCCTTGTCCAGTCCCGCCAACGAATGCGGGTGGTTTCAACAGAAGCGGTCAATCAATGTTTTTGAACGCGGTCGCCTGATAGCGATATTTGGCGATTTAGTAAAGGAGAAGCGACTTTAACACCCAATCATCTCGGCCAATCCGCGCACCGTGTTCCAGTTGCGCAACGTGCCAACGCCGAGACGTTTGGTGGTGAGTGCGGAGAGCAGACGCGTCTCGCTCGCCTTGCCGCCGAAATCGATCCACAGGTCGCCATCGACCACTGCCATGCGCTCGGTGCTGCTGCGATTCTTGTCGAGCGTAGCGATGACAGAGGGATCGAGCGGCTCGCGCATGACGCGGACGACTACCTCGCTACCCTTCCCGTCCTTGAACGGATTGCCGGCGGCAAGTTTCAGCCATGCCTCGGCATCGCGGCCGATAATGTCGACGGGCTTGCCGAAAGCGCTTACAAATCCGGCCTCAAGGCGCGCTTCGATCTTCCTGATTGGCTGTTCTTCTGCTTCGAAAACCAGATTGCCAGTTGCGACGAGGGTTCTGGCGTTGGCGAAGCCGAACTCTTTGGTCATCGCCTTCAGATCGCTCATGTTCACCCTGCGTCCAGGACCAAGCACGATGCTGTGAAGGAGCGCGACGTAAGTCTTCATGCCACTCCGGCCGGTTTCCGACCGATGGCGAAATAGCGCCACGGCGCCCACCAATGGTAGCGGCGCCCCAGCACTTCCGGCACGGGATCGAGCCCGCTCGTACCGCCCGGTCCGCATCGCGCCACACGGAACAGCGTCATCCAGCCACCGGCCCACAGGCCATGACGGGCGATCGATTCGTAACCATATTCCGAGCAGGTCGGCAGATGCCGGCAGGAATTGCCGATGAAACCGGAAAGGGTCAGTTGATAGAAGCGGATGAGGCCCATGCCGACGAGCCGGTCGGGCGTCTTGCGGAAGGGGCCGGAATAATTGCGGGAATGGAGTGAATTGCTGTTGCCATGGCGCGATATTTCGTCGCGCCTTATCCTTTTGGAGCCTGCAGCCGCTCCTCCCTCATCTTCGTCATCTTGCATGGAGCAGAGATGGCACATCGCTCGCGGCCCCTGATCAAACGGCTTCGGCCGTTATGGCCCCGTGGGACTCGCGCGCCGCCTCGATCTGTCCGACCGCATCCACGACCGCATCGAACGTCAGCATCGTGGAGGCATGGCGCGCCTTGTAATCCTTAACCGGCTTCAAATAGCGCATATCCTCGAAGCGTCCGTCCGGGCCCTCACCGTCCGCCTTCAGCATCGCAAGCATATCTTCGCGTGCCTTGCGCAGTTCAGCGGCGGTGGCGCCGACCACATGGCGGGCCATGATGGAGGAAGAGGCCTGTCCGAGCGCGCAGGCCTTGACGTCGTGGGCAAAATCGGTAACGACATCGCCGTCCATTTTCAGCCAGATCTTGACGCGGGAGCCGCATAGTCTGGAATGGGCCTGAGCGCTTGCATCGGCGTCGGAAAGGCTGCCGATGCGTTCGATGTTGCCGGCGAATTCCAGGATCTTGCTGTTGTAGATGTCGTCCATCATCGATTTTGCTCCGATGTACCCGTTTTGCGTTTCATAACAAAAAACACAGCGTGTCGCGTTAGGACACTTTCACAGGGACAATGCCATACTATATGTATGTCGTTCGAAGGCCACGGAATTGCAATGGTCTTCTGTAAGTTTGATGGGAAACCGTGCAGGACGGCAGGCTTGTCAGTCAGCCAGAACGCCCCGGAGCCCGCCAAAGGTACACATCTCCCCATGTTCCGGGGAATACCAGTGGCGAGTCCGACAAAATAAGGTCCGCGGTGCGGATCAGGAGACCACAGGTAATGGACGCCATTGTAAAGAACTTTCCGCAGGCACTTGAATCCAATCCGGAATTGGACCGTCCGTCGCAAAAGGAAGCCGAAGACGCCGTGCGCGTTTTACTTCGTTGGGCAGGCGACGATCCGCAGCGTGAAGGCCTGCTCGATACGCCGACACGCGTCGTCAAGGCGTACCGCGAGCTCTTCGCCGGCTACGATATGAACCCTGAGGATGTGCTTGGCCGCACCTTCGAAGAGGTTTCCGGTTACGATGACATGGTCCTCGTGCGCGACATTCCGTTTTTCTCGCATTGCGAACACCATATGGTGCCGATCATTGGCAAGGCGCATGTCGCCTATCTGCCGAGTGGCCGCGTTCTCGGCCTGTCGAAGATTGCTCGTGTCGTTGAAATTTTCGGTCGCCGCCTGCAGACGCAGGAGGCCATGACCGCCCAGATCGCCAACGCCATCGACGAAACGCTGCGCCCGCGCGGCGTCGCCGTCATGCTCGAAGCCGAGCATATGTGCATGGCGATGCGCGGTGTGCAGAAGCAGGGCTCGTCGACGCTAACGACGACTTTCACCGGCGCCTTCAAGGCCGATCCGGCCGAGCAAGTCCGCTTCATGACGATGGTCCGGAGCCGCTGACTGGGCTTCAAAGAAAGAGCCGGAAATGAACCTGGTATTCAACGAGCCTTCCTCAGACAAATCCGAACTTGAGGATGCGGGAGATTTCACTCCCCGTTTCGATGATCGCGGCCTGATCACCGCGATCGTTACCGACGCTAATGATGGTGAACTGCTGATGGTCGCGCATATGAATGCCGAGGCCCTGGCACTGACCATAAAGACAAAAACGGCGCACTACTTCAGCCGTTCGCGCGGGAAAATATGGAAAAAGGGTGAAACCTCCGGAAATCTGCAGACCGTGAAGGAGATGCGTACCGATTGTGACCAGGATGCTATCTGGCTGAAAGTTGAGGTCGCCGGTCACGACGCAACGTGCCATACTGGACGACGTTCCTGTTTCTATCGCACCGTCGAGCTGGAGGATGGAAAGCCGGTGCTGAACGTCGTTGACGATCACCTGCATTTCGATCCTGGCGAGATCTATGGGCACTAACTACCCGCCGACCGGCTGAGCAAGCAATAACCAAGTATACGATTTGGAAACGAAAAAGGGACAGTATTTTAGCAAGAGGCGAGTATAGGCCTCGGAGGATGGCATGCCATGTTGAATTGGGGGTTGAATCGTCAGAGTGCCGCACAGGTTCCTGTGGGGTCAGGTCCGACCATCTCGCCCAACATTCCTGGCCCTCCCGCTGCTCCCGCTCCCCCAAAGAAAGTAAAGATCGCGCTGGCGCTCGGCGGTGGTGCTGCCCGCGGCTGGGCGCATATTGGTGTGCTGCGCGCCCTGAATGAGGCCGGCATCGAGGTCGGAATGATCGCCGGCACCTCCATCGGGGCCTTGGTTGGCGGCTGCTATCTCGCCGGCAAACTCGACGAACTGGAGGCCTTTGCCCGCTCGCTAACCATGCGTCGCATTGCCAGCCTCCTCGACCTCACGATCGGCGGCAGTGGTCTTTTCGGCGGTATGCGGCTGACCAAACGCATGCAGGAACACCTTGAAGGCTTCGCCATCGAGGATCTCGACCGCCCCTTCGTCGCCGTCGCTTCGGAGTTGAATACCGGCCATGAGGTCTGGATCGCGAACGGTTCGCTGATCACGGCGTTGCGGGCTTCCTACGCCCTGCCCGGCATTTTTGAGCCGGTTCGCACCAATAGCCGCACGCTGGTCGACGGTGCGCTGGTCAATCCCGTGCCTGTTTCCGTCTGCCGTGCCTACGAGCAGCCGCTCGTGGTCGCCGTCAACCTGCATTACGATCTCTTCGGCCGTTCGGCGGTCGTCAAACACACTGCCGGCCCGCTGAATGGCGAACCGCAACGCCGTGACGAAGCGCCGTATACCAAGCTCGGCATGACCGGCGTCATGGTACAGGCTTTCAACATCATCCAGGATCGGATTTCCCGCGCCCGCCTCGCCGGCGATCCGCCGGACCTTGCGCTGCACCCGCGCCTCAGTGACGTCGGTCTCTCGGAATTTCATCGCGCCGGCGAAGCAATCGAGCGCGGCTATGAAGAGACATCGGCCCGGCTTACCGAAATCAGGCGCATGCAGGAAGCCTTCGCGCGATAGGGCGTGAATCATTCGGGTGTGGAAACAGGCGGCAGATGCGGAGCCGATTTCGGCCCCGGCGAGCACGATAGGTCCGCCAATGCTGCGCCACCCGGCCCTTCGCTCTAGGCTCTGGGCGTTCGTCGCTGCAGCGACCCAGTGGCTCGATCGCTTCGGCTATGCCGAACCGCTTCTCACCCCGCAATATAGGCCTTGATCTGCTCGGCTTCGAGTTCGATTTCGCGGATGCGCCATTTGACGACGTCGCCGATCGAGATGATGCCCGTGAGCTTGCCTTTTTCTTCGACCGGGACATGGCGGAACCGGCGGTGCGTCATCAGCTCCATCAGTTCGTCGGTGGTAGAGTCTTCTTTGCAGCGATGTACTTTCGCGGTCATCAGCGAAGCAATCGGCTGGTTGAGGCTGTCCTGGCCATGCTTGGCAACTGCGTTGACGACATCACGCTCGGTGAAGATGCCGGAAATCTTACCAGCCATCCCGACGACGACGATGGCGCCGATGCGCTTCTCGCTCAGGATTTTTGCGGCTTCTGCGAGGGTCGTATTAGCCCCGGCAGTAATGACGTTGCGACCCTTGGCGTCAAGTATGGCTTTTACGGAAACTGACATTCGATCCTCCCATCTCGAAAGCACAGTGAACAAATGAGCCTCGGATTTGTTCCGAAACCGCCTCCAGGTTTCGGACCGCTGCTCCCGTCATCGACCATACCGGTCTCATCCCTTCACGGCCGATAAGCGTGAATGGTGCGCCAGTGAGGACGAGAAAGCAACAGCTTCATTCCGCTGATGAGGTCGAGTTTTCGACTTCAATGCGAGGTTGCCGGTCGAACAGCGAAAACAACAGGAAGCCGAAAAGGAAGCCGCCGATATGCGCATCCCAGGCGACCGGCTGCGCGCTGTCGCCGACTATCGTGATGCCGAAAGCAACAAGCGCATTGCCGACGATCCACATCACGATATAGGCAACGACCGTGCGGCTGCGCAGTGAAGCTGGGATCGACAGCCGTGGATTGAGATGCGCCTGCCGCATGCCGACACGGCGGCCGTCCATGGCGGGAAAAGCAAAACGGCAGGCTGCTCCCATCATCCCTGAAACGACGCCTGAGGCGCCGATCAACAAGCTTTGATCGCCCCAATAGATGGCAGCATGCAGGAATGCGGATGCAGCCGCCGAAAGAACCCAGAAGATCACATAGCGTGCGGCGCCGATGCGACGCGCTACGGGTGCGGCAAAGACCATCAACCACAGCCCGTTGAAGACGATATGTTCGATGCCGCCATGCAAGAGCGAATAGGTAACTGGTGTCCAGAGCCATTCCGGCCCCTGCTGCGACAATGGGAAGGCATAGCGGGCAGGAATGAAGCTGAAGGTGAAATATAGCCAGTTCAGCGTATCGTCCGACCACCAAGGCAGGTTCTGAATAGCGAAGACCACGATGAGCAGGCCGAGGCTTGCGAGGATGACGGGTGGCAGATTGAAAGCCGGAACGCGCTGCGGCGGCCGATTTTCCTCGGGCTCTTGGCGCGGTGGCTCTGCATCATCCATGACTTGCTCTGAAATCTTGAGAAGGGAATCGAGACATACAGCAGTGAAAATCAAAAAAAAAGCCGTCCAACCCTGGTGGACGGCTTGTTCGGGCGCTCCTCGTTGGGATGTGCCGCAATGGTTATATCCCACGCCCGAGACAGTCTGTGCTGAAGGTCACCCTCGTGAAGTGATGGGTTATTTCTCTCACCCATGGCTGCGGAAGGCAAATGAAACCCTCTGTTAACCTTAACGGCTCGGCGTTGGCACGAAATTAGCAGGGTATGACGCGAGGGCAATGAATGCCCCTGCATTTGAACTGAAATGGGACACGGACGCGTCATGCGGCAGAAAACCAGCATCGAGATATTTACCTATTGGGAACAGCTCCGCGGCAATGCGGATGCGCCCTTGCGCAATTTGATACAGCCTTCAGCGGTCCGCCATATTCTGCCTGAGCTCTTTATTCTTGAAGCCGTACCGGACGAGGCGCCGCGCTTTCGGCTGGCCGGAACAGCGATCTGCAGTTTCCTGGGACGCGAGCTTCGCGGCGAGAGTTTTGCCGCGTTGTGGGCCGGCAGCCAACCTGATGATCCCGTGCGCATCGCCGCCGGCGTGATGGCGCATGTGGTGCCTGCTCTGATCAATGCGACCGGTTATAGCCTCAGCGGTCGCCACATGACCTTCGAAATGGCACTGATGCCATTGCGCTCATCCGGCGATGTCTGTGATCGTCTGCTCGGTTGCCTGACACCGACTGCGCATACGGCATGGCTCGGTGGCGAGCGTCTGGAGTTCCTGGCGCTCGATCGCAGTCGCCTGCTGTACGAGCGCCCGGCCCGGCCCGTTGAATTGCCACCGCATCCGGAACCCGCCGATTTGATCTCCCATCATGACGGCCTCGGGCTCGGTGAATTGATGCGCCGCATGCTGAATTTGAAGTTGGGCGAGCGCGATCCCGGATCGGTTGACCCATCGCGAGACAGATTCAGCCGCCGTCTCTGAGCTATCCCTCAGGAAAGACAACCTTACCTTAAGAAGTTTCGGCTAGTGATTGCACGAAACATAATCGGTTCAAGAAGCCCTTTCATGCATTCATTCCAGCCAGCCCAGACCACGCGGCCAAACCAATTGGCAGGGAATGCGCCTCGCAAGGATCAGCGGACCTTTCAGCGGGTTCCGATCAATATGCAGGGCCGCTTGATGTTGGCCAACTACGAAGAGTTCGAATGCCTGGTTACGGACATGTCCCCGGGCGATATGTATGTTACTTGCCAGGGCCGTCCGCGCGCCAATGAGCGTGTCGTGGCCTATATCGATCATCTCGGCCGCGTCGAGGGCCATGTGGTCGCCGTCGACGGCCGTGGTTTCAGCATGTCGATCAATGCGACCGACCGCAAGCGCGAGAAGCTCGCTGCCCAGCTCACCTGGCTCGCCAATAAGCATGAGCTCGGCCTGCCGGAAGATCGTCGCCACGACCGTTTGACACCGCGCAGCACCCTCAGTGAATTGACGCTGGAAGACGGCACGCGCTATGTCTGCCGCATCATGGATCTGTCGCTCTCGGGCGCTGCCGTCGACGTCGAAGCCCGCCCGCCGATCGGTACGCCGGTGCGCCTCGGCAATATGCGCGGCCGCATCGTGCGCCACTTCATGGAAGGCGTCGCGATCGAATTTCTCTCGGTGCAATCCCGCGAGACGTTGCGCGAATTCCTCTAATCCTGTCATCCTGCTGTCACGTCGATTCTGGAAATAGCGGCGTTTCGCCACTCTATCTATGTGACGGCCGATGAAGACGCTTTATCCTGAAATCGAGCCCTATGATCAGGGCATGCTCGACGTCGGTGACGCTCACAGCATTCGTTGGATGCAGTCGGGCAATCCGAACGGTGTTCCGGTCGTCGTCCTGCATGGCGGTCCGGGGTCGGGCAGTTCCGCAAGCGCTCGCCGCTTTTTCGATCCGGAATACTATCGCATCATTCAATTCGATCAGCGCGGCTGCGGTGGGAGCCTGCCGCATGCGTCCGATCCCGCGGCCGATCTTTCTGCCAACACGACATGGCACCTGGTTGGCGACATCGAGCAGCTCCGGCTTTTTCTCGGCATCGAGCGTTGCTTGGTCTACGGCAATTCTTGGGGCTGCACTCTTGCACTGGTCTACGCTGAGACGCATCCGAACCGTGTTGCGGCCCTCGTTGTCGTTGGCGTCACCATGACACGGCAATCCGATATCGATTGGCTCTACAACGGGCTCGCCCGTTTCTTTCCCGAGGAATGGGAGCGTTTCCGTGCAGCCGTTCCGGAGAGCGAGCGCGACGGCGATCTGGTTGCCGCATATCATCGCCTGCTCTGCAATCCTGATCCGGCCGTCCATCTCAAGGCTGCCAGGGACTGGCTTGAATGGGAATCGGCATCGATCCTCGTCGATCCACGTGCGACTTTACCCGGCCGTTGGTCCGATCCTCGGTATCTCACCGCAAGAGCGCGCATCATCACGCATTACTTCCGCCATCGCGGCTGGCTGGAGGACGGACAGATATTGCGCGATATCCACCGGCTCGCCGGCATCCCCTGCACCATGATCCAAGGCCGCCTCGATCTCGAGGCGCCTGTTGTCACCGCGTGGGAGATGTCACGGGCATGGCCCGCCGCACGATTGGTCGTGGTTCCCAATTCCGCCCACTCCCCCGCGACTTTGGAGATGGCCGCAGCCATTGTCGAAGCAACGGACGAATTTCGCGCTATCGGCTGATGGCCGCGAAAAAAAATCAAATTTTTTTTGAGCGCGCCTTTTCCCAAAATGGCACAGCGTGAGGGAATCTCCGGCGTCCGTGAGGTTCCGACGACGTGCTGAGACGAAGCGACCGTACCGTTTCGGCGCTGCTACCGGCAAACGGTGTGCCTCACCTATTTCTGCGGTCGAAGACAAAGTCAATTGAAAACAATGGGATACGAGGAAGTCAAACGCGGCAACTCGCGTGGAAGAACATTCAAATTTTAGTCGAATTCCTCGAAAGTTTGATTCAAGTTTTGCTCTTATTTTATGACAATTCAATCCGCATTTGAATCAACTAAGCCCTTAATTTAACTGCGTAATTTTGCGTCGGATAAAAGCCTGCATGTCATTCTGATCCCAATAAAACAGGGACACGGACATGGGCATTCAATTTCTTATTCGCGGCTATGCCGCAATGGCTCTTTTCACCTTCGGCTGTCTTGGCTTCGCTCATGCGACGCCGGCCAATATGACGCTCACCGGCGATGCGGCTCCGCCGATCGGTCATTATGAGTTCTGCAAGGAAAATCCCAAGGAATGCGCCTATGCCGGTGGCGATGCCGGTCCCGCCATTCTCTCCGAAGATCGCTGGAAGACCATCCTGAAGATCAACTATACGGTCAATACGACGATCAAGCCGATGACCGACATGGATCTTTATGGTGTCGAAGAGAAATGGGCGATCCCGACCACCGCTGGCGACTGTGAGGATTTCGCTCTGCTGAAGCGCAAGGAGCTGATCGACGCCGGCTTTTCTCCCTCCGATCTGCTGATGACCGTCGTGCTGCAGCCGAACGGCGAAGGCCATGCCGTGTTGACGGTACGCACCGATCGCGGCGACTTCATTCTCGACAACATGCGCAACAAAGTGAAGCTCTGGTCGGATACCGAATACACTTTCCTAAAGCGTCAGTCCGCTGACGATCCGGCCCGCTGGGTCAAGATACAGGATGGCCGCGCTGTTGCAGTCGGCAGCTTGAAATAAGTCACCTCTCCACCACGCGATCGCCGGTGACCTAGCACCGGCGGTCTGGGTCAAAGGCCCGGTCTGTCCCCGCATTTCTGTCCTGACCGGCGCCTCGGAGCCGTTCCCGCTGTCCCGGGAACGGCTCTTTTCGTTTCCAAACTTCGCCTAGAGCAATTTCAGGAAAACTGCGCAGCTGCTTTCGTGCGGAACTGCCAAAAAAACAAGAAGATGGAGCGAGAATGCGATTCTGTGAAAAGCTGAACCGCCTTGACCCGAAATCTGCCCCGATTTTCAGAAAGGTATATGCGCCAATAAATATGCACACCGATGCATTCTTAACGACTCGTTAACCATCGTGGCGGCAATCATTCCAAAACGAGACTCAACAGGGGTCTTGAGCCGCGGCGGATGCCTCATCGACGATGGTTTCCAAGGCGGAATGGAACCGAAGGCAAGAGCATGAACCCTCCTCTGTCGTCTGCCTCCACGATCGACGAACAGCCGCTGATCTCGAGCGGCGTCGTTTACCGTCTCACGGCAGGCGTTGCCGTGCTTGCGGCCCTCACCGTCGCTATCACCATTGGCGGCCGCTGGCTCGGCGAAAAGATTTCGCTGGCTGGCCACACCGCCGATGTGAGGCCGATCGCTGTGACGATCGGCGAGGATACGTTGCGTCTTGGCGCCAATACCATCCGCTTCCCGAGCGAACGGGTAAACGGTGTCGCTGAACGCGTCGATCTCTATCTCACCTGGCCGCAGATGCAGGGCTATAGCGATGCCGACCGCTTACGGTTCGACGATATTTCGCAGTCCTCCTCACTAATCTTCCTCCAGCTCAGCCAGAGCACTATGTCGCGCGACATGTCCGGCCGGCTGGAGCCGATCTATTCGCATTTGATGGACGGTGAAGTCTTCGCCGGTCCGCATGGGCTGACGGCACATCGTCTGCGGGCTGACGCCGGCTATCGCGGCGAGGTGCTTCTCACCGCGCCGCGCGTCGGCGAGCCGGATTATGTCGTGCGCTGCATTTTGCCCTCCTCGCCGGATCAGGCGACCAGCGGCGACTGCCAGAGGGATATCAGGGTCGGCAAGGATCTCAGTGTGCTCTATCGCTTTTCCAGCAATCAGCTTGGCGACTGGCAGACGATGGATGCTGCTGTCCGCAGCTTCGTCAGGACTCGCCTCCTCGATACGCCCGACGCCGGCAGCATCTCTGTAAGTGATGACTAGAATGACGCGGAAACTTGAAACCAACTGTTCATCATAAACCGATTGGTAACGCTAAGCCCTTACTCTAGAAACCCAACGGGCGTTCATGGAGGCGGCGGCCGGATAATCGAGAACGTAAATGCAAGCAGAGAGTGAAGTAGTGTCCAGATCAATTTTCTCCGCATCCTCACCACGCTCCGGTAAATTTCTGGCGAGGGTGCTGTTTGGTTTTGCAATCGCGACGGCGACGGTGACGGTTACGGTCGATGCATCGAATGCAGCCGGTGGCTCGAAATATGCGGGCATCGTTATTGACGCGAACACAGGCAATGTTCTCTACAGCGAAAATGCGGATACGCTTCACTATCCCGCTTCGCTTACCAAGATGATGACGCTCTATCTGACGTTCGAGGCGCTAGAGGCCGGTCGGATCACACTCGATACTCCCGTCGTCTTTTCGCGGAATGCTGCCTCACAGGCCCCGACGAAGCTCGGCATCGGGACGGGCCGGTCGGTTACCGTCCGGGAGGCAATCCTTGGCATCGTCACCAAATCCGCCAATGATGCGGCTATGGCGCTCGGCGAAATGCTCGGCGGCTCGGAAGACGATTTCGCCCGCATGATGAACAACAAAGCGCGCGCTCTCGGCATGACGCGCACGACCTATCGCAATCCGAACGGCCTTCCGAATACCGCGCAGATGACGACGGCGCGCGACCAGGCCCGTCTGGGCGTTGCGCTGCGTGAGCACTTTCCGCAATATTATGGCTTCTTCTCCCAAACGAGCTTTCGTCTCGGCAACAGGGTGATCCCGGGTCACAACCATCTGCTGGGCTCGGTCCGGGGTGTTGACGGCATCAAGACAGGTTATACCCGCGCTGCCGGTTACAATCTCGCGACTTCGGTAAAGGTCGACGGTCGGTCGATCGTCGGTGTCGTGCTCGGCGGGGCCTCGACGCCCGCCCGCGACAACCAGATGCGCAAGCTGATCGCCGCTTACCTGCCTCAGGCGTCCACGAAGCACATTGCCTCCAACGTGGTCGCCCAGACAGCGGCGGAAGCACCCAATATCCAGGCGGCAAGCGCCCGTATGGCAGCTGCCGGCAGCGCGAAGATGAGCAATGACGAGACCGCCGAGGCCGACGACGACCAGCAGCCGTCGAGCGCCGCGGCTTTTGCGGCGATAACGCCGAAGTCGAGCAATCCGCTGCTTTCGACGAAGCAAAAGCAACGTGTCGCAGCCGATGAAGTCGCCTCCATCGAGCCGACGTCTGCGTCGGCGGATGATAGCGATCCGGAGGAGGTCGACACCGTCACGACTGCCTCGACTTCCAAGTCCGATACCAAGGTCATCAAGACCCAGAAAATTGAGAAGGCAGAAAAGACCGAGAAGGTCGAAAAGCCAGAGAAGGTTGCGAAGGCGAGCAAAATTGAGAGCGGCCCGACCGGCTGGGTTGTCCAGATCGGCATTTCTTCCAGCAAGGACGGCGCCACCGATCTGTTAGATACGGCCAAGGGCAAAGGCGGCAAGGCATTGCGCTCGGCCAAAGCTTACACGCTTGCCTTTGACGGCGGCTATCGCGCCCGCTTCGGCGGCTTCGAGGACCAGAATGCGGCGGTCAATGCCTGCAAGGCTCTCAAGAAGGCCGGCGTGAAGTGCTGGGCGAGCTTGGAATAAGGATGTGGCCACGGTTTTCCGCGGCGCATCCTCTTGAGATTTACCGGATTTTGCATGGCAACATTCGGTTTTTCCGGCCTCAGATGTTTATGGGGCCGGCCCTGAGTTTGTAATGTGTTACGGGGATGTGAAAATGGCGATGAACGAGAACTTTCCAGGTTTCTCGCTCGATGGCGGGGGAAAGATGAAACCGAAGAGCTTTGCTCTTCATCCGCTGCATGAGGCAGCGATGCGGTTGGCCGATCTCGGTCTTAGCCGTTCGCGTTCGCGCAACAAGACGAAAGACCTTATCGCTATCCTGCTCTGCCACGGTGCCCGCGCCTGGCGATATTCTCAGCCGGAAGCCCACATCCACCTGCACATCACTGCGCCAAGCGGCCAAGCGCCGGTGCTGATGCGGCTGCGCTGAAGCCATACCAGGGAAAGCGCGAAGCGGTTTTCCGTCCGAATTGCAAAAAGCAAAAAGATGAGCGGTTCTCAGATTCCGTGAAAAGCTGAACCGCTCCCGGCGGCCGCCCTACAACAATCCGAGTTCCGAAAGCTCCCGCCTCAAATCTGCGGGCAGTTCGGCGACGCCGCCAAGGCTGTCGAGGTCACGCGGCACATCCTCTTGCGGCAAGTATCGCCAGCCTTGGAAGGCCCGGCGCGGTTGGCCGGCGGTCTCGACGACGCTTGGGTCGAGGATGAGCCGGCAACGGTGGATGCCGTCGACATCGGTGAAGGTCTCGATATCGAGCAGTTTCTGCCGCGCCTGCACCTGCCCCTTGATCACCCAATAGAGCGAGCCGCCGTCCAGCAGCTCCTCCATGCGCTTCGGCACCATCCGGGTGGTATGGGTGGTGTGCGGCTCCAACCCGGCGGCGATGGCGTTCATCGCCCGTTCGGAAACCCATTCGCGCAGGTCCTCAAGCGAGTCAGCGCCCACGCACAATTTGATGAGATGCAAAGCCATGACGCCGTTGAAATCCTTTTGGCGGGTAGCGTCAAGCTTTTAGAATCAAGCTTCCACACTCAACACTCGACCACATTCACTGCGAGGCCGCCGGTAGAGGTTTCCTTGTATTTCTCGCTCATGTCGTAGCCGGTCTGACGCATGGTTTCGATGCAGGCGTCGAGGGGCACGAAATGCTGACCATCGCCTTTGATGGCGAGCGACGCTGCCGTCACCGCCTTGACGGCGCCGAGCGCATTGCGCTCGATGCACGGCACCTGCACGAGGCCGGCGACCGGGTCGCAGGTCATGCCTAGATGGTGTTCCAGCGCGATCTCGGCGGCGTTTTCGATCTGCTCCGGCGTCGCACCCATTACGGCGGCAAGCCCCGCAGCCGCCATCGCGGCCGCCGAGCCCACCTCTCCCTGACAGCCGACTTCGGCGCCGGAGATCGAGGCATTGTGCTTGATAATGCCGCCCACCGCAGCCGCGGTCAGCAGATAGTTGCGGATGCCGTCCTGGTCCCAATCCTCGTGGAAATGCTGGTAGTAACGGATCGTCGCCGGAATGACGCCGGCAGCGCCATTGGTAGGCGCGGTGACCACGCGCCCGCCCGCGGCATTTTCTTCGTTGACGGCCATTGCGTAGACGCTCAGCCAATCATTGGCGAGCAGCGGATTGATGCGGTTGCTGCGCCATTCCTCCTGCAGCTTGTCGTGGATCGCTCTTGCCCGTCGACGCACCTTCAGGCCGCCCGGCATGATGCCTTCGACCTTCAAGCCGCGGTCGATGCAGCTATTCATGGCCGCCCAGATGCGGTCGAGCCCGGCGTCGAGCTCTTCGCTGCTCATGCGCGTCTCTTCATTGGCACGCTTCATTTGCGCGATCGAGAGGCCGGATCGTTCGGCCATCTCCAGCATCTGTTTGGCGGTCGCGAAGGGGAACGGAATGCGCTCGCCCGAAGTGGCTTTCTTCTTGTCGGCGCGCATCTGTTCGAGCTCGGTGTCGGTGACGACAAAGCCGCCGCCGACGGAATAGTAGATTCGCTTGACGAGCAGGCGTTCATCCTTGTCGAAGGCGGAAAAGCTCATGCCGTTGGCATGGCCCGGCAGCGGCACCTTCTTGTCGAAGATCAGGTCGGTCTTCGGCTGGAATTGATAGGCCGGGTGGCCCGGCGGCGTGATGCGACCGCTGCGCTCGACCTCGTCGATAACGGCATCCATCCGGTCGGGATCGACCTGGTCCGGGCGCTCGCCCATCAAGCCGAGAATCACTGCCCTGCCTGTGCCGTGGCCGATGCCGGTATGGGCGAGCGAGCCGTGCAGGCTGACCTTGATCGAAGCGACATGCACGTTCGATGACGGCCGTGGCCACTCGTTCGAAAGCACGAGGTCCAGGAAACGATTGGCGGCCGACATCGGACCCATCGTGTGTGAACTGGAAGGCCCCACGCCGATCTTGAAAACATCGAAAACTGAAAGAAACATGGACCTTTGGTGCCTCCTCGGCAAATCGTGCAACGGCAAGGCTACGCTATCAAGGCAACCCTTCACGGCGATCGACCGACATCGGATTTCATGCCTGCGACATTACATGTAGGCACGAAGCGGCGCAAACATAAGGCCATTGCGCCCGAATGGGCGTACGCTACAGTCGGCGGCAGATGGACTTGGAGAATCTGCCTTCATGACGACCGCCGACTATGTCGCCCTCGCCCTCTTCGTTCTCCTCTGGGTCGCGCTCAACTGGATCACCGGCAGCGCCCGATTCTTCAACCGCACCAGCCTGACGCTGGCCATGAACGAGCGCCGGCGCGAATGGATCTACAACTCGCTCCGCCGCGACCTGAAGATGATCGACACGCAGATTCTTTCGGGTCTGCAGAACGGCACCGGTTTCTTCGCCTCTACGTCAATCTTCGCCATTGGCAGTTGCTTCGCCTTGCTCGGCGCCACCGACAAGGTCAATGCCTTCTTCTCCGACTTGCCCTTCATCCTCAACGGCGGCCGCGCCGCCTTCGAGATCAAGGTAGCGGGGCTTGCCTGCCTGTTCGGTTACGCCTTCTTCAAATTCGGCTGGGCCTATCGGCTGTTCAACTATTGCACCATCCTCTTCGGCTCATTGCCAATGCGGGAGGATGCAGAACTCGACCCCTTGCGAGCGGAACGCGCCGCCGAGCGCGTCATCCGCATGAACGTTATCGCCGCGCGCAATTTCAACGCGGGGTTAAGGGCCATCTTCCTCTCGATCGGCTATCTCGGTTGGTTCCTGAGCCCTTACGTATTCATAGTCACGACGATGTTCATCATCATCGTTCTGGTCCGCCGACAGTTTTTTTCCGATGCCCGTCTGGCCATCATGGATATCGATGTGCCATGACATCGCGGCGCCTGCTCCAGTGAGCCCCTACTCCAGTGAGCCTGTGCAGACGATCTGAATTCATGCCTGGAAGGACCTGCCGATGGCCGTTATCGCCGAGAGCACCGATGCGCCGCAGAAATTGCCCCGCATCGGCATCCTGGACACGGCCCGCGGCATCGCGCTTCTGGCGATGGCGAGCTATCATTGCACCTGGGATTTCGAGTTCTTCGGCTATCTCGATTCAGGTACGGCCGAGACGGGCTGGCTGAAAATCTATGCTCGCGCCATTGCCAGCACCTTCCTTTTTCTCGCCGGCTTTAGCCTCGTGCTTGCCAACACTCCCGAGATCCGCTGGCGATCCTATTTCAAACGCCTCGGCATGATCGTTGCCGCCGCTGCGGCGATCTCCATCGTTACCTTCATCGGCATGCGCGACGAGTGGATCTTCTTCGGCATCCTGCACAGCATCGCCGCCGCCAGCATCATCGGTCTGCTCTTCCTGCGCCTGCCTGCTTTCGCGACCCTGCTGATAGCCGTTCTGCTGGCGGCCGGCATTGTTGTCGATAATGTCATCGCGCCGTTTTCGCTGCATTCCGCCGTCTTCGATGCGCCCTGGCTCTGGTGGGTCGGCTTGTCCGAGAACCTGCCGCGTTCGAACGACTACGTGCCGGTCTTTCCCTGGCTGACGCCATTCCTGTTCGGGCTCGGCATGGCGCAACTGGCGACCTCTTTCGGATGGCTTCGGCCATTGGCAAAGCTCGGTTCCGGCCGGAACCTGATTGCCCGCGCCGGCCGTCATAGCCTGATCTTCTACCTCGTCCACCAGCCGCTGCTCTTCGGTCTCGTCTATCTTCTTTCGCTGGTCGTGCCGGCACCGCCACCCGATCCGACGCTCAGTTACATGAGGCAGTGCCAAGCCTCGTGCATACGGTCCGGCAGCGAAACCATGTGCCGGAGCTTCTGCCAGTGCACGCTTGATAAATTGCAGGCGCAAAACCTCTTTTCACCCCTCGAATCCGGGGCAATCAAAGCAGATAGCGATGAACGAATAAACCGAATCGCATTACAATGCTCGGAGCAAGCGCAATGACAGGGTTATTCTATGAATGCCTATCGTTCCAAGTCGCTGAGTTTCCCATGGCCGCCTTTAGTTTATAGTCTTGCAGTTATAACGGCGCTCTACCTGAAACAGGACTATCCTGTGTACTTGCCCCATCTTTGGGCCATCATTGCCTGGGCCATCGGCGCTCTTTTGACCATTGTTGCGGTCACACTGAACGTCTGGGCGGTGAAGACATTGCTTGATAGCCGCACGACTGTGCTGACACAGCGTTGCACGGCGCATCTGGTCACCAAAGGGCCGTTCCGCTTTACCCGCAATCCGACCTATCTTGGCTATACGCTGCTGATGGCGGGTCTTGGTTTGATGATCGGCAACGTCTGGTTCGTCGCCATGGCGGCGGTGGCGGCGGCGCTGACCACACTGCTGGTCATTCGCTGCGAGGAAATGCATCTGCTCTCCCGCTTCGGGTGCGAATTCGAGTTTTACTGCAGGCGTACGCGGCGCTGGATTTGAAAATCTCGCAGAAATGTATATTTGCGGGAACCTGCCTACACTATCTGATCAGCAGTAATCGGCCGACTTGTGTTCCTTGCCGCAAGACAAGGGAATTTGCTCCATCACCGTAGTCGATGACGAGATCGAATTCGTAGTCCCTCCCGGATCTATGTCCCTCCGCCAGACGTGCTGCTTGGAGGCCGTTGCGGAAGGAGCATGGAAGGTGCCTGCAGCTTATGGTGATTATGTCTTCATCGTGCGAACTGGCATTCGCGTCGGTATAAAAAGTCATCGATACGTCGATTTCCGGATCCTTATCGGCGACAAGCGTGCAAACGTAGTCGTTCAAGTGGCATGTGACGTCCCCGACGATGGGATCTTTGGCATCCATCAGAAGCGCGAACTGCACTGGAACGTCGATGTTATCGCTATCCGCAGCCCGCGCGCCACCGACGTTGATAAGGATGGCCGTAAGGAATGCTGCGGACATTGTGCCTAGTTTGACTGCCATCCACCGAACTCCGCCACGCCGATTATTTCCGCGAAACGCGTGGACTCCTACGAAGCATTCGAGCTGTAATTATGGCTGGAAAGGTAAGAAATCGATACCCTGGTGGTAAAACTCAGGTACCCACGCCGATTTCCGCCAGGCGGCCGAGGCAGGCTTCCTCGACATTGTCGAGTTCGGTCAGCGTGTCTTCGATATCTTTGCGCTTTTGGCGCAGCTCTTCGCGCTTCTCGTCGACGCGCTTCATCAGGAGTTTCAACTGGCCGATCTCGCCCGGCGGTTCCTTGTAGACCTGGATGATCTCTCGGATTTCGGCGATGGTAAAGCCGATGCGGCGGCCGCGCAGGATTTCCTGGATCAGGCGACGGTCGGCGGGTCGGAACAGACGCGTGCGGCCCCTGCGTTCCGGTTGGATAAGACCTTCGTCCTCGTAGAAACGCAGTGTCCGTGTGGAAACCCCGAATTCCCGCGTCAGCTCCGTTATGCTATAATATCTGTCCAACAATAGTCCGCCCTTATCTTGCAGCGCCTATCATATTGACTTTTACGTAATAGTCAATTTCTGCGGGGCGGCGACAAGCTTCCGCATTTTGGGCAAGAATGCACTAAATTCAAAAGGCTAGAGCGGCTTTTGTGCGTTCACATGAACGCGCGACCCCTAATGAATGGCGAACCACCAGGTCGCCAGCCCCAGGAACGAGAAATATCCCGTACAATCCGTGACCGTGGTGACGAACGCCGACGAGGCGATGGCCGGGTCAGCACCGAATCGGTGCAGCACCAGCGGTAGAAGAATGCCGCCAAGGGCGGCCGCGACGAGATTGATGATCATCGCCGCGGCAATGACGATGCCGAGCTGGAAGTCATGGAACCAGACGGTGGCGATCGCGCCCATGATGATGGCAAAGAGAATACCATTCAGGAAGCCGACGCTAGCTTCCCTGCGGATGACGCGGAAGGCGTTGTAGATGTCAAGGTCTCCGGTGGCGAGCGCGCGTACGGTGACCGTCATTGTCTGCGTGCCAGCATTGCCGCCCATCGAAGCGACGATCGGCATCAGTACGGCAAGCGCAACCATTTTCTCAATCGCGCCGTCGAAGACGTTGATAATGCTAGAGGCCAGGATGGCCGTGATCAGATTGATCGCCAACCAGACAAAGCGTGAGCGCACTGTCGAGGTGACATTGTCGGACAGCTCCTCGTCGCCGACGCCGCCGAGGCGCTTGATGTCCTCGTCCGCCTCTTCATGGATGACGTCGACCACGTCATCGATGGTGAGCACGCCGACGAGCCGTTCGTTTTCGTCGACGACGGCGGCGGACAGCAGGTCATATTGCTCGAAGACCTGCGCCGCCTCTTCCTGGTCCATCACAGCCGGAATCGGGTGCGAGGTCTCGCGCATGATGCTCTCGACCTTTGTCTGCCGCTTGGTGCGCAGGATACGGTCGAGATCGACGCTGCCGAGCAGCTTGAAGGTCGGGTCGATGACGAAGATCTGGGTGAAGGCTTCCGGCAATTCTTCTTCTTCACGCATATAGTCGATCGTCTGGCCGACCGTCCAGAATGGCGGAACGGCGACGAATTCGGTCTGCATGCGGCGGCCGGCTGACCGTTCCGGGTAATCGAGGGCGCGTCGCAGGCGCACGCGCTCGGTGAATGGCAGTTGCGACAGAATCTCGTCGCGGTCTTCCTGGTCGAGGTCTTCAAGAATGTAGACGGCGTCGTCCGAATCGAGCTCGCCAATGGCCGCAGCGATCTGGTCATTCGGCAACTGATCGACGATCTCCATACGGATCGCCTCGTCCACCTGCGTCAGCGCCGTCATGTCGAAGTCGTCGCCGAGCAATTGCACCAGTGCCAAACGTTGATCTGGAGGCAGCGATTCCAGGAGGTCGCCGAGTTCGGATTCGTGCAGCCGGACGACATTCTGCTGCAGGAATGGAATATCGCGCCGTTCGATCGCGTCGCTGACTTCGGTCAGGAAATCGGAGCGGACGACGCCGTCCTCGTCGTAGATATCGGGATGGGTCTCCGCGGAGGCCTTGCGAACGCGCTCGTCTTCGTCGGTCGTCGTCATTTGCCGCCTCGCTTCCTGCGTCTGCTCATGGAAATTTGGGAGTCCAACTTGGAGAATGACGGCAAAAAGATCATTGTCAACAATTGGATAGACGGAAATGCTGACATTTTATGTCGTGTCTGTAAGACGGTGGCGTCAGCCTCGTCTTGCCCCTATCCTTAGGCCGCGAACATGTTGTCCCAGTAGCAGAGAGAGCCGTGTCAGTCCGCCCCATCATCCGTTTCCCAGCGCCGCTGTTGAAAAGAGTATGCACTCCCGTAACCGCCTTCGACGACGGCTTGCGAGGGCTTGCCATCGATCTCTTGGATACCATGCGCGCCGCTCCCGGTGTCGGAATCACTGCCGCCCATATCGGCGTACTTCAGCGCGTGACCGTGATCGAACTCAGCCGTGAAGACGGCGTACGCACCTATGTCAATCCGGAGATCATCTGGTCGTCCGAGGAAACGATGCGGCATATGGAGGGGAGCGTCTCCATGCCCGGTTTCACGGACGAGATCGTCAGGCCGAAAGCGATCCGCTTCCGCTACCAAGACATTGAGGGTGAAGTGCATGAGGCGGAGGCCGAAGGCTTTCTTGCCGTCTGCATCCAGCACGAGGTCGACCAGCTCGACGGCTTGTTCTGGCTGCAGCGTCTATCTAAATTGAAGCGCGACCGGCTGGTGAAGAAATGGGAAAAGGCCAAGGCCTGATCTGGCGTCCGCACATAAAAATGCGGGCGCCTCTGGGGCGCCCGTCTGTTTGTCTGCATGAAGCGGCGGATCAGCCCTTCAGTTTGGTGTTGCAGAGGCTGTAATAGCCGCCGCCCTTCTGGATCCACTTCAGGCCGTTGAGGCTGTTCTTGGCCTTGTTGTCGTTATAGGCGTCGACACAAGTGTGGAAACGGCCTTTGCCGGGCGTTTCGCTCGAATATTTGGAATCGATGGCCTTAGGGAAGGTCACGCCGGCCGGTGCGGCGGTCGTTGCCTTCGGCGGTTCCTTGGCCGGCGGGTTGGCGGCATCAGGTTCATCGGTATTGGCCTTGGCAGCCGCCGTCGTCTTGGTAGTGGTCTTTGCCGGCGCAGTCGTCGCCGGCGCGGTGGTGGTAGCGCTCGCATCGGCAGCGCACTGCGAAGCGCGGAAATCATTCCACGTCTGGCCGTTCAGGGTACCGGCCGTCTTGGCCGCCTGATACTTGGTGCTGCACTCTTTCATGGTGAGCGCAGAAGCCGGCGATGAGAGGGCCATCGAGCCCACAACTGCAAGAGACGCAAAAGACATCAACAGGATGGCACGACTAGTCATTGGCAAATCCTCCGCTCTATGACGAATGTCGAAACTATTAATCATCCCCGCCCCTTCGATTGTCAATTGACGCACGAGTCGCGAGCGATCAACGACACCATATGGGGAAGAACATGAACGGCAACTGTACGGAAATAACTATCAAAGGAAGCGTTTTGCTCTGAGATACAACTTTGAAAGGAAATGGTAGCTACGATCACCAGATAGCAAAAAACCCGCCGACGCGGGTTGTTGGTGCGGTCGAGAAGACTAGCAAAACTCGCGAAAGCGCTGGATTTCCGGGGGCAATGTGACCCACGACGGTGTTCCCGCGTTTTAGCCCCAAGGTTGCGACACCTTCACGCGTTCCATGAGCGCCTCGATCTGCCGGGCCGGTCACCCGTCGCCCAAGTATCCACCGCCATCGCCAATGGCCACAGGCAGAGCAACGTCGATGAACTCTTACCTTGGAACTATCCGGTCTTCTGTAGCAAGTGCAACCAATGACCGCTGTGGGCCCTAAGCGGACCTTTGTTAGATCTAAAGCACATGCTAGCTAGTGGCGACGATTTCACCGCCGGAGATCAGGGCCATGTCTGAGAGCCGCATCGGCAACCTCGCACCCCCAGCACCAGCTATGAAGGCCAGATCAAGCCGGAGCGTTTCGCCGGTATGGTTGAGTTGAGGTTGGCCAAACCGCTCTCGCTGACGCAGTTCGGCGTCAACCACGTGCGGCTTGAACCGGGAGCGTGGTCGTCACTCCGACACTGGCATACGGTTGAGGACGAATTCATATACGTGCTCGAAGGCACCCTGACATTGCTCGATGATAATGGTCCTCATGAGCTAACCGCTGGCATGTTCGCCGCTTTTCCCGCAGGCGAGCGCAATGGCCATCACATCCAGAACCGCTCCGACCAGCCGGGCATCTTCCTGGCTGTTGGCTCACGCAGACCAGGCGAAGAAACGATCCACTACCCCGACGAGCACTTCGGACCAATCCAGAAATAGGGTCTCGTTAGTCCATCGCGCGTGGAACGATCTCAGGACAGCCGCAATGACTGCAAATGGCGCATTCCGGAAGTGAACGACCTTCCATCTGTTCCCCCTTGCGGACTTTTGGGCCTCCACCAGCCGAAGAGGCAAGACGCGGGGGCAGCTTTGACACCGGTCGGAGCGGGGAGCAGCGTGCCTAGCCACTTTCGGCGATCTCAACATCGAGCGGTGGGCCTTCTTGCGACAAGTGATATAGTTAAATTTCGGTCGTTTCACCTTAGACGATACGAGAAAGGAATTATTTCATGGGAGACCAGAAGCGCCCGCTGCAACCTGGAGAAACCGCGCCCGCGTTCGCACTAGCCGCGGCCAACTTCGACGGAACGGTCTCTTTCGCCGACTTGAGCGGTCGCGCGTTCTTGATCGGCTTCTTTCGCGGGCTGCACTGCCCGTTCTGCCGGCGTCAGGTAGAACAGCTTGCCGGCGTGCAGCCCACCCTGCGCGCCGCCGGGGTGGAGACCGTGGCCGTTATCAACACGCCGGTGGAACGTGCCCGCCTGTATTTCCGCCACCGTCCGACGCCAGTAACGCTACTATGCGATCCGGACTGCCAAACGCATCGGGCCTACGGCGTGCCGCATGCCGAGTTCCTGCCGGATGGGAGCAGCGAGCAGCCCGAATGGCCCTATACCGCGACGATGGCGCAGTTCCAGGCGGCACGCATCAACCCCACGGGCGAGTTGTCGGTACCGCTACACCCGATGGAAGCCAACACGATACTCAACGCCAAGGACCGCTTCGAGCTTGATGAAGCCGACAATGCTATCTTCGCGAACCACGCTACCCAACTCGTCGGGCACTTCCTGGTCGATGCGAACGGCACCATCGGCTGGGCACAAATTGAGTCGCTGGACGGACCGAACAGCCTCTCCATCTTCCCGACTGCAGCGGAGATCATCGCCGCCGCGGGCGACCTTGGACGCTAACCTGCAGCGAACCGTCTGCCAGCGTTGCCGCACGATGTCGAATGAGGGCGACGAGACGTATTGATCCGGCGATGACAGCTCTTGGCGCATGGTTGCCATAGCACTCCACGTTTAGTGTCATTTGATTTCGATTACCCGTAATTGTCCGCCAAGGTGTGGGCGGCCGGTTACGATCGTCTCCAGCATTCCGGAATAATGCATGCCGTTGAACAGAAGTGATGGTTCTGACGTGGGGCACGCGAAGACTTAAGTTTTTGTTTGAAAACAAAAAACCCGCCGAAGCGGGTTGTTGGTGCGGTCGAGAAGACTCGAACTTCCACGGGTTGCCCCACAGCGACCTCAACGCTGCGCGTCTACCAATTCCGCCACGACCGCATCGTGGTAGGGCCGGATTGCTCCGGCGCGGCTGCATGTAGCAAAAGCATTCGGGGGGCACAAGAGCGATATGTCAGATTTTTTAACATTCGCGCAAAGCTCCCTTGAACGCGCCTTTGGATTCACGGCATCGATCTCGTAGATGTTTGAATTCCTGTCCAAATGGCTCCATATGTTGATAACCTGTCGGCGCGCCAAATTTCTAAGAGAGCTGTCTGCCGAGCAGGCGCAAAGGACTGGCTGATGCTACGCACTGATCTCCAACATCAAATGTTTCCGGTTGCCGGCTCGCCGCCTGTGCGTTGGCGCATTGCCGATGGTCTCGTGCCCTATGATGAGGCAGTGGCGACCATGGAGGCGGAAGTGGCCGCGATCGCCGAAGGTCAAGCGCCGGAGCTCGTCTGGCTGGTCGAGCATCCCCCCTTATATACGGCAGGCACCAGCGCCAATACGGCCGATCTCATCGAACCCGATCGTTTCCCGGTCTTCGCCACCGGGCGCGGTGGTGAATATACCTATCACGGCCCCGGCCAGCGCGTTGCCTACGTCATGCTGGATCTGAAGCGTCGGCGTCAGGATATCCGCGCCTTCGTGGCCGCGTTGGAAGAAGTCATCATCCGGACCCTCGATTCGATGAATGTCCGCGGCGAGCGGCGCGAAGACCGCGTAGGAGTGTGGGTGCGCCGTCCGGAAAGACCGTTGCTGCCGGATGGGACCATGGCCGAAGACAAGATCGCCGCCCTTGGCATCCGCGTGCGCAAATGGGTGACGTTTCACGGCCTGTCGCTGAACGTCGATCCTGATCTCGGCCATTTCTCGGGCATCGTGCCCTGCGGAATTTCCGCCTATGGCGTCACCAGCCTTGTCGATCTCGGCCTGCCGGTGATGATGACGGATGTGGATATCCGCCTGCGCGAGGCTTTCGAGCAGGTATTCGGCGAAACCGCCAACGAGGTTTAGTGCGCGACGTCCTTGCTGACATTGCGCAGCCGGATCTGATGGTCGAGCCTTTCGATCTGCCGTGTTGTCGTCTCGATCAGACGGCCGATTTCCTGGTGGGCGGAGCGAAGGCGCGAAAGTTCAATCCTGACGGCTTCCAGCGCCCGTTCGTCACTGTCCTCACCCGGCCCATCGCCGGTGCCGGTCATCAGCCAAGCCGGTGAAACGCCGAACATGGCGGCCATTTTGACCAGAATGGATGGTTGCGGTTCCGAACGGTCCGATTCCCAGGCGATCATCGTCTCTTGCCTTACGCCCAATTGGCTTGCCAGCGATTCGAGGCTGATGCCGGCGGCGTCGCGGGCCATGGAAAGGCGTCCACCCAGGGTATCGTCGCCTTCATCCGAAAAAACGGTCGTCTCATGTTCCGTCTTCAACATCGGTGCGATCCTTATTTTGGTCACGCCCGTGAAATTCAGAGTGAAATTCAGAGCGGCGCGCTTATTTTTTAGCGGATTTTCCATGCAGACATAGGTCTAGGGGCGTCATGTCGCCATCGCGATCTGGCCAAATTGGCAAAGTCCGGCGTTTTGCGCTAAATGGTGTGATGAATTGGCAACGGTACGCTGATACCACGCCTTGATCGGACATGATTCCTGTGTTTGATGGCCCGTCATGTCCGATGTCGCCGCCACTCCCACCCATCAGAATTCTCTGCAAGGCATGGCCATCATGGCCAGCGCCATGATCGTGCTGCCGGTGATGGATGCGATCGCCAAATACATGGCGACTTTCGAGGCGATGTCACCAGGCCAGGTGACCTTTTACCGGTTCTTTTTCCAGCTCGTCTGCACCCTGCCGCTGCTTTTCGTCGTCTTCGGCTGGGCAGCGCTTTCGGCCAAGCGACCGTGGGTGAACCTTTTGCGCGGCGCGTTGCACGGCGCGGCAAGCCTGCTGTTCTTCGTGGCGGTCAAATATATGCCGCTTGCCGATGTCTTCGCGATCTACTTCGTCGAACCCTTCATGCTGGCAGCCCTCTCGGCGCTGTTCCTCGGCGACAAGGTCGGCTGGCGGCGCTGGCTGGCGATCGTTGTTGGCTTCGGCGGCGCGATGATCGTCATTCAGCCGAGTTTCGAGATTTTCGGCTGGAAGGCCCTGCTGCCGGTCGCCTGCGCCTTTCTTTATGCGCTTTATCTCTTCATGAACCGCGCCGTCGGCGAGGCGGATTCGCCCTTGACCATGCAGACGATGGCCGGCATTGGCGGTACGATCTTCATGGCGGGTGCGCTCTGGGTGGGGGCATCGGCTGGCGTTGACGACTTCGCGCCGTCCCTCCCCGCCTCCTGGCTCGGTCTGGTGCTGCTTCTGATTCTCGGCTCGATCTCCGGCTATGCACATATGCTGGTCGTCCGCGCCTTTCGGCTGGCGCCGCTGTCGCTGCTGGCCCCCTTTCAATATTTCGAGATCATCTCGGCAACCATTCTAGGCTATGCGCTGTTCGGAGACTTTCCAAATGTTTCCAAATGGATCGGCATCCTGATCATCGTCGGATCGGGCCTCTTCATCATCTGGCGTGAACGTGTTCAGTCGCGATCGATGAAATCGGTTTGAATACGCTGATCTTCCGCATGGACCGCCGGTGCGATTTGTGGCTAAAACGCTGATAGGGCTATGCATTGGGCGGAGTTTCCATGTTCAAGAAAATCCTGATCGCCAACAGGGGCGAGATCGCCTGCCGCGTGATCAAGACTGCGCGGCGGATGGGGATCTCGACCGTCGCGGTTTATTCCGACGCCGATCGCGACGCCCTGCATGTCGAAATGGCAGATGAAGCCGTGCATATCGGTGCAGCCCCTGCGGCAGAGAGCTATCTCGTCGCTGAAAAGATCATCGCCGCCTGCAAGGAAACCGGAGCCGAAGCGGTGCATCCGGGTTACGGATTCCTCTCCGAGCGTGCCTCCTTTTGCGAGGCGCTGGAGAAGGAAGGTATCATCTTCATCGGTCCGAAGCCGAAGGCGATCAGGGCGATGGGCGACAAGATCGAATCGAAGAAATTCGCCAATGCCGCCAAGGTCTCCACTGTGCCCGGTTATCTCGGCGTGATCGACGATGCCGACCATGCCGAAAAGATCGCGGCTGAGATCGGCTATCCCGTCATGATCAAGGCATCGGCTGGCGGCGGCGGCAAAGGCATGCGCATCGCCTGGGGCGACAACGAAGTGCGTGACGGTTTCGAGCGCGCCCGCTCCGAGGCAAAGAGTTCCTTCGGCGACGATCGCGTCTTCATCGAGAAGTTCGTGGTTGATCCCAGGCACATCGAAATCCAGGTCATGGCGGATGGCCACGGCAACGTCGTCTATCTCGGCGAGCGTGAATGCTCGATCCAGCGCCGGAATCAGAAGGTCGCCGAAGAAGCGCCCTCGCCCTTCCTAGACGAGGCCACCCGCAGAGCCATGGGCGAACAGTCCGTCGCGCTCGCCAAGGCGGTCGATTATCAGAGTGCCGGGACGGTCGAGTTCATCGTCGACCGCGACCGCAATTTCTATTTCCTTGAAATGAACACCCGCCTGCAGGTCGAGCATCCGGTTACGGAACTCGTTACCGGCATTGATCTCGTCGAACAGATGATCCGCGTTGCCGCCGGAGAAGTGCTGCCTTTCGCGCAGGACGATATCAAGCTGAACGGCTGGGCGATCGAAAGCCGTCTTTACGCCGAAGACCCCTATCGCAATTTCCTGCCTTCGATCGGCCGGCTGACGCGCTATCGTCCACCGCGTGAGGGCAAGAGCGGCAATCGCATCGCCCGCAACGACACCGGCGTCTTCGAGGGTGCTGAGATTTCGATGTATTATGACCCGATGATCGCCAAGCTCTGCACCTGGGCGCCGACACGCCTAGAAGCGGTGGATGCCATGGGCGAGGCCCTGGACGGTTTCGTCGTCGACGGCATCGAACACAACATGCCGTTCCTGTCGGCACTGATGAAGCATCCGCGCTGGCGTGAAGGTCGCCTCTCCACTGGTTTCATCGCCGAGGAATATCCGGACGGTTTTGCGCCGATGATGCCGGACAACGGCGAATCCGCCGTGCTTGCCGCCGTCGCCCTTTCCTGCGGCCTTGTCGACGCCAACCGCCGCGAGCGTTACGCAGACAGACTACGGCAAGCGACAGGGCCGCTGCGCGAGCAGTGGATGGTCAAGCTGGGTGCGGACTATATTCCAGTGAGGCTTTTGGACGGGCTCGTGACCATCCCATTCGAAATGGACATGCAGATCGATGGAGGGAACCTGGCGGTCGCGACCGATTGGCGCCCGGGTGACGCCGTTTGGGCTGGAACGGTTGGCGGGCGGAAGGTGACGGCCCAAATCCGTCCCTTCCTCAACGGCCTGCGCATCGACTGGCAAGGCCTCTCGGTCCGAGCCAAAATCTTTACGCCGCGTCAGGCGGAACTCGACAAGCTCATGCCGGTCAAATTGCCGCCGGATACGTCGAAGCTGCTGCTCTGCCCCATGCCCGGCCTTGTCGTCGCTATTGCCGTTGCGCAAGGCCAGGAGGTCAAGGCCGGCGAGACGCTGGCGATCGTCGAGGCGATGAAGATGGAAAACGTCCTGCGTGCCGAGCGCGATCTTGTTGTTGGCAAGATCAATGCGAAGCCGGGCGAAAGCCTCGCCGTCGATGCGGTGATCATGGAATTCGCCTAATCCGTATTCGCTACTAAACCTCTGATTTTTCGCTTGAGCCGTCTGGCGCGACCATGTCAATGTCGCGCTAACCAAATCATTAATTTAGAAGGGATGAAACAATGGATGTGCGCGCCGCCGTTGCCGTTCAGGCTGGAAAACCGCTCGAAGTCATGACTGTACAGCTCGATGGCCCTAAGGCCGGCGAAGTGCTGATCGAGGTCAAGGCGACGGGCATCTGCCACACTGACGATTTCACGCTGTCCGGCGCCGATCCGGAAGGCTTGTTTCCCGCTATCCTCGGCCACGAAGGTGCCGGCATCGTTGTCGACGTCGGCCCAGGCGTGACCTCGGTCAAGAAGGGTGATCACGTCATTCCGCTTTATACGCCGGAATGCCGCGAGTGCCCCTCCTGCCTGTCGCGCAAGACCAATCTCTGCACGGCGATTCGCTCTACCCAGGGCCAGGGCCTGATGCCGGACGGCACTTCGCGTTTCTCGATCGGCAAGGACAAGATCCATCACTATATGGGCTGCTCGACCTTCGCCAATTATACGGTTTTGCCCGAGATCGCCGTCGCCAAGGTCAATCCCGACGCGCCCTTCGACAAGATCTGCTACATCGGCTGCGGTGTAACGACCGGCATCGGTGCCGTCATCAACACCGCCAAAGTGGAGATGGGGGCGACCGCGGTCGTCTTCGGTCTCGGCGGCATCGGCCTCAACGTCATCCAGGGCTTGAAGCTTGCCGGTGCCGACATGATCATCGGCGTCGACCTCAACAATGACAAGAAGGCCTGGGGCGAACGCTTTGGAATGACCCATTTTATCAATCCGAAGGACGTCGGTGACGATATCGTTCCCTATCTCGTCAACATGACCAAGCGCGGAGCGGACCAGATCGGTGGTGCCGACTACACGTTCGATTGCACAGGCAACACCAAGGTCATGCGCCAGGCACTGGAGGCCTCGCATCGCGGCTGGGGCAAATCGGTCGTCATCGGCGTTGCCGGCGCCGGCCAGGAGATTTCGACCCGCCCCTTCCAGCTCGTCACCGGCCGCACTTGGATGGGCACGGCCTTCGGCGGCGCCCGTGGCCGTACCGACGTGCCGAAGATCGTCGACTGGTACATGGAAGGCAAAATCCAGATCGATCCGATGATCACCCACACCATGCCGCTCGAAGACATCAACAAGGGCTTCGAGCTGATGCATTCCGGCGAAAGCATTCGCAGCGTGGTGCTTTACTGAGACGGTCGCAGGCTGCGACGGCACGGGTGAACGGTGCACGACTTTGAACAGCACACGGCCTTTGGCAAATCGATCCTGATTTGGGGCCGTGGGCAACCAAGGAGGAGGAGCTGAACATGCCAAGTCAAGTATCGATACACCCGGCGCTCGACGGCGGAGTGAAGGCGGGACAGGCGAATTTCAGCGGTGGGACGCTGGTCTGCGCCTGCACCGATCGCCCCGTCAAAGTCGCCATCAGCGGCGGAATTGCCCACAATCACGCCTGCGGCTGCACCAAATGCTGGAAACCGCAGGGTGCCACGTTCTCGATCGTTGCCGTGACGGCTCATGAGAACGTGAAGGTTCTCGAAAACGGCGACAAGCTCGCCATTGTCGATCCGGACGCCTTGATCCGCCGCCATGCCTGCAAGCAATGCGGCGTGCATATGTACGGGCCGGTGGAGCGCGACCATGCTTTCAAGGGCCTGGATTTCATCCATCCTGAGCGCTTTCAGGAAAGCGGCTGGCCTGAACCCACCTTCACCGCATTCGTGTCGTCGATCATCGAATCCGGAACGCCGCCCTCCGCCATGACGTCCGTTCGCAGCCGGCTGAAGGAGCTCCGCCTTGAGCCTTACGATTGCCTGAACCCGACGCTTATGGATGCTCTCGCAACCTGGGTGGCGAAAAAGCAGGGCACATTAAGGGAATAGGTCTGGCCCCTGAGGGGGGACTTCGCTAAACCGCGACTGCGCGTTCGGCCGGATGCGCAGCGCTCCAACGATGCAACGTCTGTTCCCATGATCTACGTCGATGCCGATGCCTGTCCGGTCAAGCCGGAAATTTTGAAAGTGGCCGAGCGCCACGGCATCGAGGTGACGCTTGTCGCCAATTCCGGCCTCCGCCCGTCGCGCGATCCGATGGTGAAGAACGTCATCGTCTCCAATGCTTTCGACGCCGCGGATAACTGGATTGCCGAACATGCCGGTCCCGGCGATATCGTCGTTACGGCCGATGTGCCGTTGGCCGGGCGTTGCGTCTCTGCTGGCGCGCTGGTGACCGGACCAACCGGCCGTGTTTTCGATAATGCCAATATCGGCATGGCTACTGCCATGCGCGATCTCGGCGCGCATCTGCGCGAAACCGGCGAGAGCAAAGGCTACAACGCCGCTTTCTCATCACGCGACCGTTCCGCCTTTCTCGAAACCTTCGATCGCCTTTGCCGGCGTGCCAAAGCTCATAATCCGCCTGGAGGCCAGCCTTGAACATCATTTCCCAGAACACCGCCTTCGGCGGCATGCAGGGCGTCTTTTCGCATGAATCCGAAGCCTGCCGGTGCGAGATGACTTTCGCGGTCTTCGTGCCGCCGCAGGCGATCAAGGAGCCCTGCCCGGTCGTCTGGTATCTCTCTGGCCTCACTTGCACGCATGCAAACGTGATGGAGAAAGGCGAATATCGCCGCTTGGCGGCCGAGTTCGGCCTGATCGTCGTCTGCCCGGACACCAGCCCGCGCGGCAATGATGTTCCTGACGAACTGACCAATTGGCAAATGGGCAAAGGCGCTGGCTTCTATCTCGACGCCACCGAAGAGCCCTGGGCTGAGAACTACCGGATGTACACCTACATCACAGAGGAACTGCCCGCCCTCGTCAGCCGGCAGTTCCGCATGGATATCAGCCGGCAAGGCATTTTCGGTCATTCTATGGGCGGCCATGGCGCGATGACGATTGCGCTGAAAAATCCGGATCGCTTCAAGAGTTGTTCCGCCTTCGCTCCGATCGTGCAGCCCTCGACGGCCGACTGGTCGGCGCCGGCCTTTGAGAAATATCTTGCGGCGGACAAGGCCGCCTGGCGGAAATACGATGCCTGCGCACTTGTCGAGGATGGCGCCCGTTTTCCGGAGTTTCTGATCGACCAGGGCAAAGCCGATGGTTTCCTCGAAAGCGGTCTGCGTCCGTGGTTGTTCGCAGAGGCGATCGAGGGCACCGGCATCGGCCTGACGCTGCGCATGCATGAGCGCTACGACCATTCCTATTATTTCATCTCCAGCTTCATGGACGATCACCTGAAGTGGCATGCCCAACGGCTGGCATGAAACGGGTGGCATAGCAGCTATGCAGTCCCCAGCTTGAAAAGAGAGTTTAGCTGAGGCATATGTTTTCCCGCGCAGACGACTGCGGCGGCCGGTATTGAATGCCGACCGTAAGACACCGCGGGGACGGCCTCGCTCTTAAGATGGAGCGTAAAATGGCTTGGTTCCTGCTTTTCCTCGCGGGTCTATTTGAAATCGGTTGGGCCGTCGGCCTAAAATATACCGATGGCTTTACTCGACCGATCCCCACAGTTCTCACTGTCATCTCTATGGTGGTCAGTGTCGTGCTGCTCGGCTTGGCGGTGAAGACGTTGCCGATGGGTACGGCTTATGCCGTCTGGACCGGTATCGGCACGGTCGGCACTGTTCTGCTCGGCATCTGGCTACTCGGTGATCCCGCCACCCTCGTTCGCCTGCTCTGTATCGGCCTGATCGTCGCAGGAATTGCCGGGCTCAAGCTAGTTGCCTGAATGTCAGCCGCGCTGGCGATTGTCCAGTGCCCAGCGGCCCGGTCCGGCAAAGACCAGGAAGAGGAAGATGAAGCAGAACAAGATCGCTCCATCACCCTCGTTGTTGGCTGGGAAGAAGCTGATCGGTGCGTGCACCAGGAAATAGGCGAACGCCATTTCGCCGCTGAGGATCAACGCCGCCGGTCGCGTGAACAGCCCAAGCAGGATCAGAATTCCGCCGATAAGCTCGATGATCGCGGCAATGAAAAACAGCGTCGTGATCTCGTAGGAGACGGGCGGGAAGCCGAACAGCTTCTGCGTACCGTGTTCTATGAACAGGAGTGCCGTGACGATCCGGAGTACCGTCAGGGCGGCAGGTTGATATTCCGATAAACGCTGTTCGAAAGCCGGCATGAAAATCTCCGTTTGAACTGAGAAGGCGGCCAGTACCTCTGAGGGAATATGGTCGCTTTCCGCTGACACCGGAGTCAACACGCGAAAGGCGAAATTATTCGCCGGGCTCGGATATCAATCCAAGCCCGGCGAGATTGCATATTATTTCCTGCGGTTGTCGATGGCCAGAAGGCCCGGGCCCGCGAAGACCAAGAACAAGAAGACGAAGCAGAACAGGATGGCTGCGTCGCCACCATTGTTGACGGGGAAGAAGTTCTTCGGCAGATGCGCCATGAAATACGCGACCGCCATGTTGCCGCACAGAATGAATGCGACGGGGCGGGTGAACAGGCCGAGGAAAATTGCCAGTCCGCCAAAGGCTTCCAGAATACCTTGAATCAAAAACAGTGTCGGCAGCGGGCCGTCGGCGTGACCGCCGGCCGGGAAGCCGAAAAGCTTCTGTGTGCCATGCTCGATATACTGCAGGCCGGTCATGATGCGCAGCGCAGTCAAGGCATAAGGCTGATATTGATTCAGGCGATCGGAAAGTGCCATTTTCTACTCCAGTTTTAGGTTCCTGGAGTCAGCATTAGTTTGTGGGGGTGCGAAGGTGAAGACACGGCTTCTGACACCCAATCAATTTTCCGTGTAAAATCCGTGACTTGTTGTCACATGCTTATAGCGGAATATTGTCATGTTTCTTCCAGGGATTGGTCAGATCCTTGTTGCGCAGCATTCTGAGCCCCTGTGCCAGCCGCCGCCGGGTGGAGTGCGGCATGATCACTTCGTCGATATAGCCGCGCTCGGCGGCAACGAAGGGTGACAGAAAGCGGTCCTCATACATCTTTGTATGCGCCGCGATCTTGTCGGGATCGGCGATATCCTTGCGGAAGATGATCTCGACCGCGCCCTTGGCACCCATGACGGCGATCTGCGCCGTCGGCCAGGCATAGTTGAGGTCACCGCGCAGATGCTTCGACGCCATGACGTCATAAGCGCCGCCGAAGGCCTTGCGGGTAATGACGGTGAGTTTCGGCACCGTGGCTTCAGCATAGGCGAAGAGCAGCTTGGCGCCGTGTTTGATCAGCCCACCATATTCCTGCGCGGTTCCCGGCAGAAAGCCGGGTACGTCGACAAAAGTGACGATCGGGATACTGAAGCAATCGCAGAAGCGCACGAAACGTGCCGCCTTGCGCGAGGCGTCGCTGTCGAGCACGCCCGCCAACACCATCGGCTGATTGGCGACGAAGCCGACCGTCGCGCCTTCGATGCGGCCGAAGCCACAAACGATGTTCTTGGCGAAGCTTGCCTGAATTTCGAAGAAATCGCCCTCGTCCGCCACCTTCAGGATCAACTCCTTGATGTCATAGGGCTTGTTGGCATTGGCCGGGATCAGCGTGTCGAGCGAGCTATCCGGATCGGTGACCGATTGATAGCACTCGATCTCCGGAAGCGCCGCGGTATTCGACTGCGGCAGAAAATCGATGAGCCGGCGAACCTGCAGCAACGTGTCGATGTCGCAGTCGTAGGCGGCGTCGGCGATCGAGGATTTCGTTGTGTGCACCGAGGCACCGCCAAGCTGCTCTGACGTCACTGTTTCGTTGGTGACGGTCTTCACCACGTCCGGGCCGGTGACGAACATATAGGAGGTGTCGCGCACCATGAAAATGAAATCGGTCATAGCCGGCGAATAGACGTCGCCGCCGGCGCAGGGGCCCATGATGATCGAGATCTGCGGTATGACGCCCGAGGAGAGCACGTTGCGCTGAAACACCTCGGCATAACCGCCGAGCGCCGCCACGCCCTCCTGAATGCGCGCACCGCCGGCATCATAGATCCCGATGATCGGCGCGCGGTTTTTCAGCGCCATATCCTGGACCTTCATGATCTTCTCGGCATGCGCTTCCGAAAGCGAGCCGCCGAAAACCGTGAAATCCTTGGCGAACAGGAAGACCGTACGACCATTGACGGTACCCCAGCCGGTGACCACGCCGTCACCCGCGATCTTGCTCTTGTCCATGCCGAAATCAATCGAGCGATGCTCGACAAACATGTCGAACTCCTCGAAGGAGCCTTCGTCGAGGAAGATTTCGATGCGCTCGCGCGCCGTCAGCTTGCCGCGTGCATGCTGCGCATCGATACGCGCCTTGCCGCCTCCGGATCTCGCGATTTCCCGGCGACGTTCCAATTCCTGCAGGATCTCTTTCATGAGGGACCTCTTCTCCGCTTATCCGGCTTAGCATGGCACAGCAGCACTTTGAAGCCGCCAGCTCAATTCACCAGCGGCGGTGTCTTCAGCGCGAAGATGGAGCGGATGCGTGCGGCAATATCCTCAGCCATCAAATCGTCAGCCGCGGTTGGATTCGGAGTGAAGTTTGCCGTGTCGAAGGAGGCAATGGCAACCACGGCGCCAGTATCGAGCGAGGCGGCGTCGACATTAATCTTCGCCGTATTGCGGTCATGGTTAAAACTCCCGCCCTTGCGAACATCGGTCAGGCGGATGGTGAGCGCCACCTTCGGCAGAGGTGTATCGCGGGTCGTCACCGCGATGGCGGCGTTCACGCGCTCATTGATGGCGGAAAGCAGCGCCGGCGAAACAGGCGGCACCGACTGATCGGCGACGACAGTGGCGCTGCGCACATCATAGGCCGGAGGTGAAGGCGGCGGCGTGAGCGACCAGCTCGAACATGCAGCCAGCGCCAAACATCCTGCGAGCGCCGATACCGCCCCCGACCTCAACAACATCATGATTCGCGTCCCGAATTCCCAGCCCTTGAGATACAGACTTCGACATAACGGACTGCAAATCAACAACATTCAACTGCGAAGCGCGGAAAAAACATCGGTGGCCGCCCGAAACTCTTCGAAGCGTTGGGCGCGGCGTTGTTCGGCCTCCTCGTCGCGGCCCCAACGTTCGATCGTCCAATCCTCATCGAGATGGGCGAGCGACCAGACCTCGTCGAGCGGCAGCCGACCCTCGGCGAAGGCAAGCGCCAGGATCGCCGAACCTGTCAGCGTCGTGATTGTGTGCAGGCTGGCGAGTTCCAGCGGCGTGTCGTATTTGCGCAGCGTCACGGCAAAGGCAGCGATCGCTTCGCGCGGCTGTTCCTGATGCATGACGCCCTCGGCAAGGATGAAGCGAGCGCCGAGTTCGTGAGCGGCCCAGTCGATCAGCGGGTTCCACTGGTCCGATTGCCGCTCAACCAGGCGCTCCGGCCCCTCGGCGCGATAACAAAGCAGATCGCTGGAGGAAAACCGCAGGATGTCCTCAAATACCGCCTGGCTATCAATCGCCACGCCGTCGAGCGCCGTGTTGACCAACCGCGTCACCGGCATGGTACCCGGGTCGATGACCTCGGCCTGTCGCGCCCACTCGGCTGCCACCAGCTTCGCCAGCGCCTCGGTCGGCACGGCGAGCGATCGGCGCGCGGGCGTCTTTACCGCTTTGCCGTCCAGCTCGATCACATGGCCGTCTTCGCTCTCGCGGATGCTCACATCCTGGTAGAAGCGCTTCGGCAGCGGCTTCTTCATCTGGATTTGCGCCCGGCGGATGGGATCGGGATGGCTCAAGCCTTCGGAAAGGTCGTTCAACAGGTCGCGCATGGCGTCACCTCAGAGGATATAGCTCAACAGGTCATTCGGGTGATGGGCGATCGTGTCGGCTCCGGCGGCCAACAGTTCTTCCACGGAAGCGTAGCCCCAGGCAACACCGATCGCGGTCGCCCCGGCCGCCTTCGCCATCTGCATATCGTAGACGGCATCGCCGATAACGATCGTATCATGCGGATCGGTGCCGGTCTCGCTGCAGCATTCCGTCACCATGGCGGGATGCGGCTTGGAGGGGCAATCGTCAGCGGTGCGTGAGACGACGAAATAGGGCGCAAAGCCATTTACTTCAAGAATATGCGTCAAGCCGCGGCGGGACTTCCCGGTAACTGCGCCGATCAGCAATTCATCGCGGGCGGCCAGCGTCTCGATCAGCGCTTTGATGCCGTCGAAAAGCGGCGTCTGCATATCCCCCTCGTCGCGCACACCGGGGAAGATCGACTTATAGTGCGCCGTCATCGCGATGGCCTCGTCATCGACATGCGGCTTGCCTTGCATACGGGCAATCGCGATGTCCAGCGTCAGGCCAATGATCGACTTGGTCGAGGCGACATCAGGGCGCTTGTAACCGAAATCGACAAAGGTGCGCGCCATGACCTCGTGGATCAGCCGCACACTATCAACGAGCGTCCCGTCGCAATCAAAAAGAACCAGCTTCATTCGTCGTCTGGCTCCCCTGCAGACTCCATATCCAGGCCAAGGAGATTCCAGGTCTGTACCATATGTGGCGGCAGTGGCGCGGTGATCCGCAGCCGGCCGCCGCTTGGATGCGGAATGTCAATGTGGCGGGCATGCAGATGCAGCCGCTTCTGGACGCCGCCCGGAAAATCCCAATTCGGATCGTCATCGAAATATTTGGGATCGCCGATGATCGGGTGTCCCATGTGCAACGCATGAACACGTAGCTGATGCGTCCGGCCGGTATAGGGTTCCATCTCCAGCCAGGCGAGGCTTTGCGCGGCGGTTTCGAGCACGCGATAGTAGGTGATAGCGTGATCTGCGCCTTCCTCGCCATGCTTGGCGATACGCATCCGGTCGCCGTCAGCGGTTGCTTCCTTCACCAGCCAGGTCGAGATCTTGTCTTCATGCTTGCGCGGCACGCCCTTGACCAGCGACCAATAGGTCTTCTTAGTGTCGCGTTCGCGAAATGCGGCCGTCAATTTCTGTGCGGCGCCGCGTGTGCGTGCGACCACGAGTACGCCCGACGTATCGCGATCAAGGCGATGCACCAGCCGTGGTTTCTCGCCCTTCTGGTTTGTCCAGGCTTCCAGCATCTGATCGATATGGCGGTTGAGCCCGGAGCCGCCCTGGACCGCAAGGCCGGCTGGCTTGTTCAGGACGAAGACCTTGTCGTCCTCATGCAGCAGCATGCGCGACAGAAGCTCGGCGTCGCCGGAGTGTTTCAATTCCTTGCCAGCGATCGGGCCGCTCTTTGGCCCCTTGGCGTCGACATCCAGTGGCGGTACGCGCACCATCTGCCCCGGCTGCACGCGTGCGTCGGTCTTCACGCGGCCGCCGTCGACACGCACTTGACCGGACCGCATCAGCTTCTGCAATTGTCCAAAGCCAAGTCCCGGGAAATGCACCTTGAACCAACGGTCGAGGCGCATGCCGGCCTCATCAGGCTCGACCTTTATATGCTCAATCCCGGCCATTCTTCTTCTTTCAAGCGCCGCGACATGATCCCGAAAAGTGCGAAACGGTTTTCTGACAAGATCACGCCAAATCAAAGGACTGGGGCAATCTGGCCCCAGGGCTGGGTCATCCCGGCCTTTTGACGTGGCTTTAGAGCATTTCGACGAAAAGTGGAAACCGGAATTGTCTATGGATTGGAATTTTGTAACAGACGGGTGCGTCTCAGTGGCCTTCCAAACCTCAGTTTCCGTTCGGCGCCACTACGGGCAGCGTGACATCGACCATCCCCGCCTTGTCGAACATCAGCATCACCGGCACCGTACCGCCTTGCTTGAACGGCGTCTTCACCTGTTTGAACATCAAGTGAAGGCTGTTCGGAGAAAGCGTCACGGTGGCGCCGGAGGGAATGGCGATACCCTCTTTGACTTCGCGCATCTTCATGATCTCGCCCTCCATCTTCATCTCGTGCAACTCGACCTTGCCGGCCGCCGAGGATGTGACGGAGGTCAACCTGTCGTCGCTGCTGCCGCCATTGTGGATGGTGATGTAGCCGCCACCGACCGGCTGGCCAGGCAGCATGGCGCGGACATAGCCGCCACTGATGTCAAGGTCGCCCAGCTTCGCCGCGGCAGAGCCGGCGGGCGCCTTGCCTGCATCCATATGCATGCCCGACATGCTGTTCATGTCGTTGCTCTGCTGCGCCATGGCCGCGGCGGCGGAAAACGAAAGCGTGGTCGCCGAAATCAGCAATGCGGCGGCGTATTTGCGGTTCATCATTTTCTCCTGCGCGGCTCCTCAATAGGGCTCATGGCATAACCTCTCGCAGAACAATTGCAAAGTCCCTGCATCCATCGGTCGCGCCCATCCGAAAACCCTCAAGCATTTGACACGACAAAAATTTGTTCGCTGGCGACATTTGCCCCTTGCCATCTTCGGCCGCTCCCAGATAATGGCAGCCGACCTTGTTGGGAGAATCCGGCGCAAGCCGGTGCCGAAGGAGCAACCGCCCCGGAAACTCTCAGGCCAAAGGACCAGCAAGGGGCAGACGGAACTCTGGAGAGAAGCGCGATAGCGTTCGCCGAAGGGATAACAATCTCAGGCAAATAGACAGAGGGGGCTCATCGTAGGTGCAACCGCGCCGAAATTTTGAGCCCTGCGCTTTTGGCTGAGCGCAAACCCCGGAGGCGTCATTTGGACGAGACCGCTGCCCTCAAGAAGACACCCCTCCACGCCCTGCATCTGTCGCTTGGTGCCCGGATGGTGCCCTTTGCCGGCTACGATATGCCGGTGCAATATCCTGCTGGCGTCATGAAAGAGCATCTTTGGACCCGTGCTTCTGCTGGTCTTTTCGATGTTTCACATATGGGCCAGGTGACAATTCGAGCTCGCTCAGGCTCCTACGAGGATGCGGCGTTGGCGCTGGAAAGCCTTGTGCCGGTCGATATTGTCGGGCTCGCCGAAAATCGTCAGCGCTACGGTTTCTTCACCGACGACAATGGCTGCATCCTCGACGATCTGATGATCGCCCACATGGACGACTATCTTTTTGTCGTGGTCAACGCTGCCTGTAAGGATGCCGATCTCAAGCATCTTCAAGATCATATCGGTGATACCTGCGAAATCACTTTACTTGATCGCGCGCTGATCGCATTGCAGGGACCCCGTGCCGTCTCCGTCCTCGCTGAGCTCTGGGCAGATCTCGCCCATATGAAGTTCATGGATGTCCGCCATTGTCGCCTGCATGACGTTTCCTGTCTTGTCTCCCGCTCTGGCTATAGCGGCGAAGACGGCTTTGAGATTTCCGTACCGGTCGACAAGGCCGAAGATATTGCCGGGCGGCTGCTCGAACACCCCGATGTTCAGCCAATCGGTCTCGGCGCCCGCGATTCCCTGCGTCTCGAAGCCGGGCTTTGTCTCTACGGCAACGATATCGACCAGACGACGACGCCGGTAGAAGCAGCGCTTGAATGGGGCATGCAGAAGGCCCGCAAGACCGGCGGCGCCCGCGCTGGTGGTTTTCCGGGCAGCGCCCGCATCCTTTCCGAACTGGATAGTGGCGCAGCCCGCCGCCGCGTCGGCCTGAAGCCGGAAGGCAAGGCGCCGGTGCGCAGCCATGCCAAGCTCTATGCAGACGCCGAAGGCAAGAACGAGATCGGCGAAGTCACCTCCGGCGGCTTTGGTCCGAGCGTCGAAGGTCCTGTCGCCATGGGCTACGTGCCCGTCAGCGCCGCCGTGCCTGGTACACCGGTCTATGCCGAAGTTCGCGGCAAATACCTGCCTGTCGCCGTTTCTACCCTGCCCTTCATCACCCCGACCTATAAACGCTGAACGTCATATTCCAGAGAGGATCGTCCATGCTGAAATACACCGAAGAACATGAGTGGCTGAACATCGAAGGCGACGTTGCGACCGTCGGAATCACGGCACATGCCGCCGAACAGCTCGGCGACCTCGTTTTCGTGGAACTGCCCGAAGTCGGCGCCAACTTCTCCAAAGGCGACGATGCGGCGACCGTCGAATCCGTCAAGGCGGCGTCAGAGGTCTATTGTCCGCTGGATGGCGAGATCACCGAGATCAACGAAGCCATCACGGCTGATCCGGCGCTCGTCAATTCCGACCCGATGGGCGCTGGCTGGTTTTTCAAGTTGAAGCTTAAGAATGTCGCCGATGCCAATGGTTTGCTGGATGAATCCGGCTACAAGGAGCTCATCGCGTAATGGATACGCCTACGGAATTCAGATTCACCGACTATCAGCCCTACGATTTCGCCAATCGCCGCCATATCGGCCCGTCCCCGGCTGAAATGGCTGACATGCTGAAGGTCATCGGCTATGGCAGTCTAGACGGACTGATCGACGCGACGCTGCCGCCATCCATCCGCCAGAAGGCGCCGCTCACCTGGGGCGCACCGATGACGGAACGCGAAGCGCTCGACAAGCTGCGCGAGACTGCCAACAAGAACAAGGTTCTCGTCTCGCTGATCGGCCAGGGCTATTACGGCACGATTACGCCGCCGGTCATTCAGCGCAACATTCTGGAAAATCCGGCTTGGTACACGGCCTATACGCCTTACCAGCCTGAAATCAGCCAAGGTCGCCTCGAGGCGCTGCTGAACTACCAGACCATGATCTGCGACCTGACGGGTCTCGATGTTGCCAATGCCTCACTGCTCGATGAAGCGACCGCTGCGGCCGAAGGCATGGCGATGGCCGAGCGTGTGGCGAAATCCAAGGCCAAGGCCTTCTTCGTTGATGCCGATTGTCATCCTCAGACCATCGCATTGATCAAGACCCGCGCGGAGCCGCTCGGCTGGACCGTCATCGTCGGCAACCCCTTCACTGATCTCGATCCGGTCGATGTCTTCGGAGCCATCTTCCAGTATCCGGGTACGCATGGCCACATCAATGACTTCACCGGTCTGATCTCAAGACTACACCAGACCGGCGCGATCGCAGTTGTTGCTGCAGATCCGCTGGCGCTGACGCTGCTGAAGTCGCCCGGCGAAATGGGCGCGGACATTGCCGTCGGCTCGTCGCAGCGCTTCGGTGTGCCGGTCGGCTATGGCGGTCCGCATGCCGCCTATATGGCCGTCAAGGATGCTTATAAGCGTTCCATGCCCGGTCGTCTTGTCGGCGTCTCCGTCGATGCCCGCGGCAATCGCGCCTATCGTCTGTCGCTGCAGACCCGCGAACAGCATATCCGCCGTGAAAAGGCGACGTCGAACATTTGCACCGCGCAGGTTCTGCTCGCCGTCATGGCTTCCATGTATGCCGTCTTCCATGGCCCCCAGGGTCTCAAGGCGATTGCCCAGCAGGTGCACCAGAAGGCCGTGCTGATGGCCAAGGGGCTCGAAAAGCTTGGGTACGCCATCGAGCCCGAGACCTTCTTCGACACGATCACCGTCGAGGTCGGCCATATGCAGGGCCTGATCCTGCGCGCGGCCGTCGCAGAGGGCGTCAATCTGCGCAAGGTCGGTGAAACCAAGATCGGCATGAGCCTTGACGAGCGCACGCGCCCGGCAACGCTGGAAGCCGTCTGGCGCGCCTTCGGCGGCAATTTCCGTCTCGCAGACTTCGATCCCGGCTATCGCCTTCCGAAGAACCTGCTGCGCACCAGCGAATATCTGACGCATCCGATCTTCCACATGAACCGCGCCGAAAGCGAGATGACCCGCTATATCCGGCGGCTTTCGGACCGTGACCTGGCGCTCGATCGCTCCATGATCCCGCTCGGCTCCTGCACGATGAAGCTCAATGCAACGGCGGAAATGCTGCCGATAAGCTGGCCGGAATTTGCGGATATTCATCCCTTCGTGCCGGCCGACCAGGCGCTCGGTTATCGCGAGATGATTGAGGACCTGACGGAAAAGCTTTGCGCGGTGACAGGCTATGACGCCTTCTCCATGCAGCCGAATTCCGGCGCGCAGGGCGAATATGCCGGCCTGCTCACCATCCGCAACTACCACATCGCCAACGGCCAGGGTCACCGCGACATCTGCCTGATCCCGACCTCGGCACACGGTACGAACCCGGCCTCCGCGCAGATGGCCGGCATGAAAGTTGTCGTGGTCAGGGTCAGCGATGACGGTGATATCGACATGGCTGATTTCCGTGCCAAGGCGGATCAGTATGCGGCCAATCTTTCCTGCTGCATGATCACCTATCCGTCGACGCACGGCGTCTTCGAAGAGACGGTCAAGGAGATTTGCGATCTTGTGCATATGCACGGCGGCCAAGTTTACCTCGACGGTGCCAATATGAACGCCATGGTAGGCCTCTCCCGCCCCGGTGACATCGGTTCCGACGTCAGCCACCTGAACCTGCACAAGACCTTCTGCATTCCGCATGGCGGCGGCGGTCCCGGCATGGGCCCGATCGGCGTCAAGGCGCATCTGACGGCGCACCTGCCTGGTCATCCGGAAACGGATGGACGCGCCGGCGCGGTGTCTGCTGCAGCCTTCGGCTCGGCTTCGATCCTGCCGATTTCCTGGAGCTACTGCCTGATGATGGGCGGCGAAGGGCTGACGCAGGCGACCAAGGTCGCGATCCTCAACGCCAACTATATCGCGGCGCGGCTGAAGGGCGCTTACGACGTGCTCTACAAATCGAAGAGCGGCCGCGTGGCGCATGAATGCATCATCGACACGCGTCCGCTGGTCGACAGCGCCGGCGTCACCGTCGATGACGTCGCCAAGCGCCTGATCGATTGCGGCTTCCACGCGCCGACCATGAGCTGGCCGGTTGCCGGCACGCTGATGATCGAGCCGACCGAATCGGAAACAAAGGCAGAGCTCGACCGCTTCTGCGAGGCGATGTTGGCGATCCGCGAGGAAGCCCGCGCCATCGAAGAAGGCCGCATGGACAAGACCGATAACCCGCTGAAAAACGCACCGCACACGGTCGAAGACCTCGTTGGCGAGTGGAATCGGCCCTATTCCCGCGAACAGGCCTGCTTCCCGCCGGGCGCTTTCCGGGTCGATAAATACTGGTCGCCCGTCAACCGCGTGGACAACGTCTATGGTGACCGAAATCTCATCTGCACCTGCCCGCCGGTTGAAGCCTACGCCGAAGCCGCGGAATAAGTGTTTTTCCAAAAAAGTGAAGCGGTTCAGCCGCTTCACTCTCCCCCGACATAAATCTATCGCGAAAAATCTCTATGACTGCGCCGCGCGTCTGGTAGGACGCGCGGCACTTTTTGTAGCGCGGCAAAAGACGGCGCTGGAATTCATACATCATGCCGGAATTATCAGGATTTTACTTTGTCGCGGGACGGGAACGTTTCTCCTCTCGGCCGCTTGTGCTGTTGCACGGCAGCGGGAGAAGCGAAGCGGACCTCGTTCCGCTTGCTGATGAAATTGCACCACAACGGCCCTATATGGCCTTGCGCGGCGGCGTGGGTTGGGAAGATGGCTTTGCATTTTTCCGTCGCAATCCCGATCGGAGCCTCGACTATGATGATCTCCGCGAGCAGACGGCTCTACTCTGTCGGCTCATAGGCGCGGCCATCGAACAGCGAATATTGAGGCAGCCTCCGATTTTGCTCGGCTTTTCCAATGGTGCGATCATGGCCGCATCAATTCTGCGCACCCAGCCTGGCTTGGCATCAGGCGCGATCCTATTACGCCCTTTGTCGCCCGCGCCGGAAGAAGCTTTCCCGTCGATGCGCAACCTGCCTGTCCTGATCACCGCAGGCGAAGATGATGAACGCCGGCAACCCGACGACGCGGTTCTGGTAAAAACACAATTTGAGAACTGTCACGCGGACGTCAGCAGCTACCTGCTGCCGACGGGCCACGGCTTGCACGAGAGCGAAGCCGGGCTCATCCGCGATTGGCTCATTCAGAAAGGCTTATAATATGGCGCAGGAAACGCCCTTTAGCGTGGACGCCGTCGACGGCTATATCGCAGCAGCCTTCGAAACCGACGATCCGGCTTCGATTACCAAGGCGCTTGGCGAGGTGGCGCGAACGCGCAATATGAGCAAGCTTGCCAAGGATGTCGGTATGAACCGCTCGGCGCTTTATCGGGCGCTGAGTGGCGAAGGCAATCCGGAGTTCGCGACTATCTTGAAAGTGGTCAAGGCACTCGGTCTGAAACTGACGCCGGTGGCGGTGGCCGAGCGCGAATCCGACGCCGCCTGACATCAGCGGCAATCGGCATCTGTCAGACAGCCGGAGCGGCCTGACGCTGTGCAGCCAGAGCCGCGAGATCGGCCGGCTTCAGTTCGACGGATTCGCCGCAGCCGCAGGCCGACGTCTGGTTGGGATTGGTGAAAGTGAAGCCGGAGCGCAGCGTGGTGGTTTCAAAACCCATCTCGGTGCCAAGCAGATAAAGCACGGCCGACGGCTCGACCCAAACCTTGGCGCCGTTGCGCTCGATCAGATCGTCCTTGGTGTTCGGCTCGGTTACGAGATCGATGGTGTATTCCATCCCCGCGCAACCGCCCTTCTTGATGCCGACGCGAACGCCCTTGGCATCGGGCCCGGAATTGTCGACGATTGCCTTGACGCGCGCTGCTGCGTCATCCGTCATGGTCATCACTGCAAAGCCCATGGGCCTATTCTCCTTCCACAACCGGGGTCAAGATCCGGCGCTTCGAGTCATAATGTAAAGCGAGCGGCTTAAAGCTTCAATACCAGCCGACCGCTACCTGTGCCTCTTCCGACATGCGATCCGGCGTCCATGGTGGGTCAAAGGTCATGGCGACTTCGACGCCGGAGACGCCTTCGACTGCTCCGACGGCATTTTCGACCCAGCCCGGCATTTCGCCGGCGACGGGGCAACCCGGCGCGGTCAGCGTCATGAGGATCTTCACCATACGGTCGTCTTCGATATCGATCTTGTAGACCAGACCGAGTTCGAAGATATCGGCGGGAATTTCAGGGTCATAGACCGTCTTCAGCGCACCGATGACGTCGTCGCTGAGGCGTGCCAACTCGGCCTCGGGAATGCTGGAATGCACGATGCCCTCGCGCACGTCGATCTTCTGTTCGCTTTCGTCGAGTGACATCGCTTGCCTCCTTAGGCAAAGAATTTGCGCGCATATTCCAGCGCATCGGCCAGGGCATCCACCTCGGCACGGGTATTATACATGCCGAACGATGCACGGCATGTGGAGGTGACGCCGAAGCGTTTCAAGAGCGGCTGCGCGCAATGTGTGCCTGCGCGGACGGCAACGCCCTGACGGTCGATCACCATCGAAACGTCGTGGGAATGGATACCCGCAAGTTCGAAGGAGAAGATACCACCTTTGCCGGGCGCCGTGCCGAAAACGCGCAGCGAATTGATCTCCCGCAACCGCTCCGCCGCATAAGCCGCGAGATCGGCCTCGTGTCGGGCGATCGCCTCGCGGCCGACGCTCTCCATATAGTCGAGCGCGACGCCAAGCCCGATCGCCTGGACAATGGGCGGCGTGCCGGCTTCGAAACGATGCGGCGGATCGTTGTAGGTGACGTTATCCTCGGTGACGTCGAAGATCATCTCGCCGCCGCCCTGGAAGGGCCGCATCTCGCGAAGCCTGTCCTTCTTGCCGTAGAGCACGCCGATCCCCGAAGGGCCGTAGAGCTTGTGGCCGGTCATGACGTACCAGTCGCAATCGATATCCTGCACGTCGACAGGCAGGTGCACGGCACCCTGCGATCCATCGATCAGCACGGGAATGCCGCGCTCATGCGCAATGCGGCAGACTTCCTTGACCGGGACGACGGTGCCGAGCGCATTCGACATATGAGTGATGGCGACCAGCTTGGTGCGTTCCGTCAGGCTCTTTTCGAAATCCTCGATATGGAAAGCGCCGTCATCGTCCACCGGAACCCAGACCAACTTGGCGCCCTGCCGTTCACGGATGAAATGCCAGGGCACGACGTTCGAATGATGTTCCATGATCGAAACCACGATCTCGTCGCCCTCGCCGAGCTTGGGCATGCCCCAGCCATAGGCGACGGTATTGATCGCTTCGGTCGAGTTCTTGGTGAAGACGATATCGTCCACCGACGGCGCATTCAGGAAGCGGCGCACTTTTTCGCGCGCAGCCTCATAGGCCTCGGTGGCAGCATTGGAGAGGAAGTGGAGCCCGCGGTGCACGTTGGCATACTCGCTCGAATAAGCATGCGACACCGCGTCGATCACGACCTGCGGCTTCTGTGCAGATGCACCGTTGTCGAGATAGACCAGCGGTTTGCCGTGGACGGTCGTCGACAGGATCGGAAAATCCCGGCGGATCGCTTCGACGTCATAGGCGGTGGCTGGTACGATCTTGTCCACGAGCGTTGCTCCAATCAGGCATGCTTATCGAGCCAGGCCGAAATAACGCTTTCCAGCGCCTCGACCAGGGCTTCGTCTTCTAGCTCTTCGACGATCTCGGCCACGAAGGCATTGACCAGCATGGCGCGGGCCTTGTTCTTCGGAATGCCGCGCGCCATCATATAGTACAGATGGTTGGCGTCGATATCGGCAACTGTGGCACCGTGGCCGCACTGCACGTCGTCGGCGAAGATTTCGAGCTCCGGCTTGACGGAAAACTCGGCATCGTCGGACATCAGCAGCGTGTTGCAGGCCATACGGGCATCGGTCTTCTGCGCATCCGGAGCGACACGGATCATACCCTGGAAGACGCCGCGGGCGCGGTCGAACACCACATTGCGAACGATCTCCGTCGAGCTCGTGTGCGGCACGTCGTGGCCGAGCACCAGTGTCACATCGGTATGCGTGTCGCCACCGAGCAAGTTGATGCCGCGTAGTACGAGGTCGGAGCCCTCGCCCGTGACTTTCACATGCAACTCCTGGCGCACGAGCTTGCCGCCGGCATTGATGACGAACAGCTTCAGCTTGGCATCCGCGCCGAGGTCGACGCGGATCTGGCCGAGATGCGTGTCCTCGGCTCCCTGCTCCTGGAGGATGATCCAGGTCACTTCGGCACCCTTGCCGATTTTGATGTCGCTGATCGAGGAGACCAGCGCCGCAGCACCGGGCACGGCCTGATGGCGCTCGATCACGGTCGCCTTGACATCGGCGCCAAACGAGACCGGTAGGCGGCTATGGATCTGGCCGCCGGCATGGATGAACTGGATCTCCAGCGGCGCGTCGAGCTCGGTGCCATCGGGAAACTCGATGACATAGCCGTCGCGCACGAAGCTGCCGTTGATGCGGCCGATGGCGTCGTCCCTGCCAAGCGCGGTCAGGCTGGCGGCGGCTGTACCGTCTGCCAAACTATCGGCATAGCGGCTGACAACCAGGTCATCGATCGACGTCTTGCCGCTCACGCTGCCTTGCAGAACCGGCAGCACAGCCGAACCGGGAACGGTCGGCGATAAGGGCTCGACGATGCCGGCCCCGACGTCGGTCGGAACGGAACGCAGCAGGCTCTTGAAATCGGTATAGTGCCAGGCTTCGAACCGCCGCGTCGGCAGGCCGGCTGTCTTAAGATCATCCAGCAGGCGGTCGCGGACGGCGAACACGTCGCCATTGCCCGGCAAATCGCCCAACTGGTTATTGTAAGCCTCGATCAGCGCCGTCTCCGCGGCGGTCAGGCGGCTCGTCGTCTGAATGTTCATCGACGTATCCTTTCCGCCCCGATCAGGCCGCAGCCCCGATGATATCGGCATAGCCGTTGGCCTCGAGCTCATGCGCCAGCGTCTTGTCGCCGGACTTGATCACCTGGCCCTTGTAGAGCACATGGACCGTGTCCGGGATGATATAGTCGAGCAGGCGCTGGTAGTGGGTAATGACGACCACGGCGCGGTCGGGCGAGCGCAGTGCGTTGACGCCATCGGCGACGATCTTCAGCGCATCGATGTCGAGGCCGGAGTCCGTCTCGTCAAGAATGCAAAGCTTGGGCTCCAAGAGCGCCATCTGCAGGATTTCCGCTCGCTTCTTTTCCCCGCCGGAGAAGCCGACGTTCAACGGGCGTTTCAGCATCTCGGTGTCGATATGCAGCTTGCCGGCAGCGTCCTTGACGCGGCGCATAAAGTCCGGCGTCGTCAGTTCGGCCTCGCCGCGCGCCTTGCGCTGCTCGTTCATCGCTACCTTCAGGAATTGCATGGTGGCAACGCCGGGGATCTCGACCGGGTACTGGAAGGCGAGGAAGATACCTTTGGAGGCGCGCTCGGCGGCGTCGAGCTCCAGAATGCTCTCGCCGTTGTAGAGGATATCGCCTTCGGTCACTTCGTAATCGTCGCGGCCGGAAAGGACATAAGAGAGTGTCGACTTGCCGGAGCCGTTCGGACCCATGATGGCAGCGACTTCACCGGCCTTTACCGTGAGGTCCAAGCCGCGGATGATTTCGGTGCCGTCTTCGGCGATGCGGGCGTGCAGGTTCTTTATTTCAAGCATGTTATGATCCTATCGAAGGAATGAAGGTGCGGCGCGTCCGGCGCGCCAGAATATGTCTTTCGATGGCAGCGTTAGCCGACGCTGCCTTCCAGGGAGATGCTGATCAGCTTCTGCGCCTCGATGGCGAATTCCATCGGCAGGTGCTGCAGCACTTCCTTGACGAAGCCATTGACGATCAGGGCAATCGCCGCTTCTTGCGGAATGCCGCGCTGCAGGCAGTAGAACAGTTGGTCCTCGGAGATCTTCGACGTGGTGGCTTCGTGCTCGAACTGCGCCGTCGAGTTCTTCGCCTCGATGTAGGGCACCGTATGGGCGCCGCATTTGTCGCCGATCAGCAGCGAGTCGCACTGGGTGAAGTTGCGCGCATTCGATGCCTTGCGGTGGGCCGAAACCTGGCCGCGATAGGTGTTCTGCGACACGCCGGCGGCGATGCCCTTCGAGATGATGCGGCTCGACGTATTCTTGCCGAGGTGGATCATCTTGGTGCCGCTATCGACCTGCTGATGACCGTTGGACACGGCGATCGAATAGAACTCACCGTGGCTGTCGTCGCCACGCAGGATGCAGGACGGATATTTCCAGGTGATCGCCGAACCGGTTTCGACCTGCGTCCAGGAAATCTTCGAACGATCGCCGCGGCAATCGCCACGCTTGGTGACAAAGTTGTAGATGCCGCCCTTGCCGTTCTTGTCGCCCGGATACCAATTCTGAACGGTCGAATACTTGATCTCGGCATCGTCCAGGGCAACCAGCTCCACTACGGCCGCATGCAGTTGGTTTTCGTCGCGCTGCGGCGCCGTGCAGCCTTCGAGATAGGAGACATAGGCTCCCTCTTCGGCAATGATTAGCGTGCGTTCGAACTGACCGGTGTTCTTCTCGTTGATGCGGAAGTAAGTAGACAGTTCCATCGGGCACCGCACGCCCTTCGGCACGAAAACGAACGAGCCGTCGGTGAAGACAGCCGAATTCAGCGTCGCATAGAAATTGTCGGTCGTTGGAACGACGGAGCCGAGATACTTACGCACGAGTTCAGGATGCTCGCGGATCGCTTCCGAGATCGACATGAAGATCACGCCGGCCTTCTTCAGCTCTTCCTTGAAGGTGGTGACCACCGAGACCGAATCGAACACCGCATCGACTGCGATCTTTGGCCGCTCGACGCCGGCGAGGATTTCCTGTTCGCGCAGCGGAATACCCAGTTTCTCATAGGTCTTCAGCAATTCCGGATCGACATCTTCCAGCGACGTCGGGCCGGGAGTGTTTTTCGGCGCGGCGTAGTAATAGATGTCGTTGAAGTCGATCTTCGGATAGTCGACGCGAGCCCATGTGGGCTCTTCCAGCGTCAGCCAGCGTCGGTAAGCCTCCAGACGCCATTCCAGCATCCATTCGGGCTCCCGCTTCTTGGCGGAGATGAAGCGGATGATATCCTCGGACAGACCCTTCGGAGCCTTGTCCATTTCGATCGTGGTTTCGAAACCATACTTATACTGGTCCACATCGATCAGACGAACCTGATCGATCGTTTCTTGGACGGCAGCCATGTCGTTCTCCAATCTCGCCGAATCCAAGGTTCGGCAGCTTGTCAACGTTTCAGCAGACTTTCGTCTACCCTCTATGTAGTCGGCCAAAAGGGACTTTTCAGCCCGCTTGGCAAGCGGAAATTTCTCTTTCCGCAAAATTGTGACCGTTAGGCCGCAGCACCTGCCGATTTGCGCCGTCCCGCGATTCTGACGAACGCAGCAATCGCACGTTCGACATCTTCTTCGGTCGTCGTAAATCCAAGCGAAATACGCAACGCCCCGAGCTTTGGATCACAGCCCATTGCCACCAGCACGTGACTTTCCCCCACCTTGCCGGAGGAGCACGCGGAGCCTGCCGAAATCGCGACTCCTTCGAGATCGAAGGCGATCTGTCCGGTTTCGGACTTCAGCCCCGGAAGGGTGAAGAAACTGGTGTTCGGCACACGTGGGCCGCCTTTGCCATGAATGATGACATCGGGCGCGGCAAGCCGCATGCCCTCCTCCAGCCGGTCGCGAAGTTTTTCAACGGCCGCATTGCGGCTGTCGAACTCGATGATGGTAGCGGCAGCTGCCGCGCCAAAACCGATGACGGCCAGCGCGTTCTCGGTGCCGGAGCGATGCCCCTTTTCCTGCCCGCCCCCATGGATCAGCGGCTTCGGCATCAACACTTCGCCGCGGGAGACTAGCGCGCCGGCCCCTTTCGGCCCGCCGATCTTGTGCGACGAGACGATGAGGAAATCCGCGCCGATCGCTTTAATGTCGAGCGGAACCCGGCCCGCCGCCTGTACGGCGTCGACGACGAACACTCCGCCGAACGCCTGCACGATCTTTGCGGCTTCGTGCACGGGCTGAAGAATGCCGGTTTCGTTGTTGGCGAGCATGATTGCCACCATCGGCAGCCCGCTCGCTTTGTCATGCGCCGAAAGCATCGTTTCCAGCGCAACAAGATCGACAACGCCATTCGACGTCACCGGAATTTCGCTGATCTCTTCCTTCCGAAAACGACCGCCTTCCCGCAGGGCGGGATGCTCGATCGCCGATATAAAGAGATGGCCGATCGCAAGCGGCGTGCGGCCCATTCGGAATTCCGGCGTCAGTACCATGTTGGCGGCTTCCGTCGCGCCGCTGGTGAATATGACGTGGGCCGGTTCGGCGCCGGTCAGACTTGCGACCTGCCGGCGTGCACCCTCGATCGCCGCCCGAGTGGCGCGACCTTCGCCGTGGACGGAATTGGGGTTTCCATAGAGGTCCAAGGCGTGCAACATAGCGTCACGCGCCGCCGGATGAAGCGGTGCGGTGGCATTCCAGTCGAGATAAAGGCGCGTTGCCGCCATAATCTTCTTCCTGCCTGACGAAGCCTTGTTGTGCTCGGCTCATTTTCCTTGAAATTTCAGCCGGGCATGCCTTATGACACGTTCCACAAACCGTTGAACAAACAACGCGTGGAAGATCGTGCCAAGTTTCGAATTGTTCTAAACTGCGTTCTAGAAAAGATGAGCGCATTAGTCAAGTCAACTTGCTGCGTCCCGCATGTTTTGAACGCAGAAAAAGAAGAGCCGGAGTATCGATGCCCGAAGTTATTTTCAACGGCCCCGCAGGCCGCCTTGAAGGCCGCTATCAGCCCTCCAAGGAAAAGAGCGCCCCGATCGCGATCATCCTGCATCCGCATCCGCAATTTGGCGGCACGATGAACAATCAGGTCGTCTATCAGCTCTTCTATATGTTCCAGAAGCGCGGGTTCACGACCCTTCGCTTCAATTTCCGCGGTATCGGCCGCAGCCAGGGCGAATTCGACCATGGCGCCGGTGAGCTTTCCGATGCTGCCTCGGCGCTCGACTGGGTGCAGAGCCTGCATCCGGATTCCAAGAGCTGCTGGGTTGCCGGCTATTCCTTCGGCGCCTGGATCGGCATGCAGCTTCTGATGCGCCGCCCGGAAATCGAAGGCTTCATGTCGATCGCGCCGCAGCCGAACATCTATGATTTCTCGTTCCTGGCGCCCTGCCCGTCCTCCGGCCTGATCATCAACGGTGATTCCGACAAGGTCGCCCCCGAGAAGGACGTCAACGGCCTTGTAGAAAAGTTGAAGACGCAAAAGGGCATCCTCATCACCCACAGGATCGTCCCCGGCGCCAACCACTTCTTCAACGGCCAGGTCGAGACGCTGCTCGGCGAATGCGAGGACTATCTCGACCGCCGCCTGAACGGCGAACTGGTGCCGGAGCCGGCCGCCAAGCGGATCAGGTGAGAGGCCGGAGCCTCTTACCGCGACATTTGAAAACTCAATCCTGAAACGCCGTCTATAATAATCGGTGCGCGATATTGCATGCCGATCTTGCGGAGAACCCGCTGCGATGCGGCGTTTTCCGGGTGGGTGAAAGCGATGAACCGGTCCGCGATACCGCGTTTGAAGAACCATTCCGCAAGCGCACTTGCAATCTCCGTCGCATAGCCATTGCCCCAAGCCTCTTGACGGATGGAATAGCCGAGCTCGAATTCCCCCCGTCCCTGCTCCTCTTGAAACCGAGAGAATCCAGCGCGGCCGATGAAGCGGCCGTCGTCGCGTCTGAGCATCTTGTATTTGGTCACGCCGTCGCGCGCCTGCTCACTGAACCAGGTTTTCAAGCGATCCTCGGCCTTTTCGAGGGTCCAAGGGGCGGCACCCGAAAGATAGCGCGTCGTCTCGATCGTGGAATGTAATTGCCGAATGAGTTCGGCGTCGCCCTTGCCCCACATCGTCAAAATAAGACGTGGGGTCTCCAATATGATCGTCTCGCTCATCGGCCTGATTGCCTTCTCATTCTTGCCCAAACTTCACGCGTGCCATTCAACCAAATGGTGACGAGCCGTCAAATCAGTGCTAAACGCGCCGCGACTGTTCAACAATAGCGATTTTGCCGCATGGCACACCTGCGGCGTCCCGAGAGACCAAGATCATGGCTGAGTTCAAATCCGATTTCCTGCGCACCCTGCAAGAGCGCGGTTTCATCCACCAGATTTCCGATGAAGCCGGCCTTGATGATCTCTTTGCCAAGGAAACCGTGACCGCATATATCGGCTTCGACCCGACGGCGCCGAGCCTGCATGCCGGCTCGCTGATCCAGATCATGATGCTGCACTGGTTGCAGGCGACCGGCCACCGCGCCGTCTCGCTTATGGGCGGCGGCACCGGCATGGTCGGCGACCCCTCCTTCAAGGAGGAATCGCGCCAGTTGATGACGGTCGATACGATCGAAAGCAATATCGCCTCGATCAAGCGCGTCTTTTCGAATTACCTGACCTATGGTGAAGGCCCGAAGGACGCGTTGATGATCAACAACGCCGAGTGGCTGCGCTCGCTGAACTACCTCGAATTCCTGCGTGACGTCGGCCGGCACTTCTCGGTAAACCGCATGCTGTCCTTCGACAGCGTCAAGACGCGCCTGGACCGCGAGCAGTCGCTGTCCTTCCTCGAATTCAACTACATGATCCTGCAGGCCTACGATTTCGTTGAGCTGGCCAAGCGCTACGACTGCCGTCTGCAGATGGGCGGTTCGGACCAATGGGGCAATATCGTCAACGGCATCGATCTCGGCCACCGCATGGCTACGCCGCAGCTCTTCGCCTTGACCTCGCCGTTGCTGACCACCTCTTCCGGCGCTAAGATGGGCAAGTCGGCCTCCGGTGCAGTCTGGCTGAACGCCGACCTGCTCTCGGCCTATGACTTCTGGCAGTACTGGCGCAATACCGAGGATGCGGACGTCTCGCGTTTCCTGAAGCTCTACACCACGCTGCCGATGGATGAGATCGCCCGCCTTTCCGCGCTTGGTGGTTCGGAGATCAACGAGGTCAAGAAGATCCTGGCGACGGAAGTCACTGCCATCCTCCACGGTCGCGAGGCCGCTGAGCTTGCCGCAGAGACGGCGCGCAAGACGTTCGAGGAAGGCGGCCTTTCCGAAAACCTGCCGTCCGTCGACGTTCCCGCTTCCGAACTCGACGCCGGTATCGGCCTGCTGTCGCTGATCGTCCGCGCCGGTCTAGCCGGCTCGAACGGCGAGGCCCGCCGCCATGTGCAGGGCGGCGCCGTGCGCATCAACGATCAGGCGATCAGCGACGAGCGCAAGATGATCGGCAGCGGCGAAGTCACCGCCGACGGCGTCATCAAGCTGTCGCTGGGCAAGAAAAAGCATATCCTGATCCGCCCTGCGGCTTGAGAGACTGCCCAACATTGAGACGCAAAGCCGGCGCATTTCGCCGGATTTGTCGCATTTTTGGCAATCTCAACCATCTCAGCGCCGCTGAGGCCGAGGTAACCGTTTAACGAGCCACATCGACGGCAACACGACACTGCAAAAAAAATCATGCCCGATCGTGTCGGATTGCGGCATTCTTGTTCGTCTTCCGTGGAGATCAATTCTGGAGGTCGAGCTATGGACGAACTGCCGGTGATCAAGACAAGGCGTAAAGGCAAAAGTCTTACGCAGCGGATGTTAATTCCCAGCGAGAAAATGGTTGCTGGAGCGCTCCAGGCGGCCCCTGCAGGCGAGTTGTCGGATATTGCGGAGTTGAGACGATCGCTCGCTAGGAAATACGGAGCAGATGCCTGCTGCCCCGTGACCGTACAGCAGCACCTAGTGCAAATCAGTCAAGACGGCACGGCTCCGTTTTGGCGCGTCGTAGACCCTGATCGACCTTTCGCCCGACGCATGACAGGTGGGCCTGAACGCATACGCGAGCGGTTGGCGAACGAAAGATGATCCAACTCAAAATTCGAAAATCTGGCGGAACACACCCGGTGCAATGAGGGATAGCGGGTTGATCTGCAGGTTCGGCTTGTCGAAGCTACCGGTGAGCCTGAACGTGATGCCGATCAGGCCGCGGTCGCTGCCGTTGCCGAGGATGAAGCCGACGATCGGCACTTCGGCGAACAGCCGGTTGAGCCCGTAGGCGGGCATGAAGGTGCCGGTCAGGTCCATGTTGCCGTTTGCGTCCTTCACCGTACCCTGAAAGGTTGCGCCCACTTGCACGCCGCGGACCACGCCGTTTTCGACCGCAAGCGTCCCTTTGCGCAGCACCAGTCGCGCAAAGCCGCGCTCGAAACTCTGCGATCGTGTGTCGATATTTTGTTTAACCGCCGAATTCAGGCTCTGACCATTCCTGCCGCTCGGTGTCGAGACGATGGTCGATAGCTTCTTTTCGTCGATGATGGCAAAGTTGCGGATATCGAGCGATCCGTCCCATGCGTCCGGCCCCGTAGAGCGCAGCGACAAATTGAGCAGGCCGCCTTTCAGATGCTTGTAGAGGTCGGCAAAACGCGCCACTGCGCCGGCATCGCCGCTTGTAATGCGAATAGTGCCGCTTTCTCCGCCTTTGCTCATCTGGCTGACGACAGCCTCGCCGCTGCGCGTAGTGCCGGAGAAATCCGCGGCTATGGTCCGGCCGCCCACCACGGAATAAACACCCTTGAGATTGCCGATCGATTCATCGTTGAAGCCGATGACCTTGTCGAGATTAGCGTGGATCGTTGCGCCGGACGAATCGTCCTTGTCGCCGCCATTGCCGCTCGACGACGTCTTCAGCCGCGCCAGGACCGGCCGGAGATCGGCTGAATTGCCAGCAACGGAAATATCGTAGCCGCCGTTTCTGCCGTGCTTGATGGACAGCGCGAAATCATCGAGCGCTGAGAGCTTGACGCTATCGAAGCTTGCCGACGACAGACCGCCCTTGCTGATGACGAGATCGCCGCTGACACCGAAGCCATCGCCTTTGAGGATGAAATTTTTCAGCGTCGTCTGGTTGTCCGGCCCGGAGGCCTCGAATTGGGCGCTGGCAGGAATGCCACTGCCCTTCGACCAGCCGACCCATGGCACTGTCAGGGCCGCCTTTCCGAGGTCGACCTTGACGCCCTGGCGATCGTCGTCGAGGCGCGTGAGTTCTATCTTGACCGGGCCGTCGACAATATCGTTGAGTCCCGGCAGGACGGCATTGCGCTGAGCGTCGGTCAGCGTGGCGGTGATCACGCGGCTGCGCTTGGCCGGCGATTTATCGTCCGTCGGTTCCACCATATCGATCTGCGCGGGAATGCCGTCGATCAATGCCTGGGCAGTCAGATGCACGGCTTGAGGGTCGGCGTCGATCTCGCCGGTAAGATTGGAAATCTTGCGATTGTTCATCGGTTTCAGCAGGTCGACATTGTCGAGCTGCAAGTTCGCCTTCCAGACCGGCGGTGGCGGCTTCTGGTCGCTAATCAGGCCAATTGTTGCATCGACCTTGGCGACGATCTTGCCGTTGAAATCTTCCGGCTTGAATTCGGTTCGCTGCAACACTTCCAGGGGCTTATAGGTCAAGAGCTCACCGATGGAGTCGCCGCTGCCTGATATTTCCAACTTTAGCTCCGCCATCAACGGCTTGTCGTAGGAGGAAGGGATCGAGAAAACGCTGTTGTTAAGCGTCACCGAGCGGCCCGTCGGGAAATAGGAAGTGCCGTTCGCGATGTCGACGCTCATCGTCGGGCCGGTCAGATCGAAATGCGCCTTCGTATCCCGAATCGGCGGAATCTCGCCCGGCACGTCGAGACGGGCTCCATCGATATCGAAGGCGATGTGCAGCTCGTTCTTTCCGAGTTGCAGCTTGCCCGTCTGCGCCGCCAGCGCCAGCCGGCCGGAGGGGATGAAGACTGAAATGGCAGCATTGGTAACGGTACCGCCAAAGAGATTGTTTTCCACCCAGGCCCGGGGCTTCGAAGCCATCCAGAACGGCCAGAGCTGTTTGATCGCGGTCGTGTCGAGCTTGTCGGCGCGGCCGCCGAAGCTGATCTCCGGCGAACTGTCGCCAAGTTTCATATGCAAGGAGCCGAACAGCGCGCCGAGCGGCGTCGATATACCGAGATTCTCGAGCTGCAGTTCCTTGGTTGCCGCCAGAAAGCGCCCCTTAGCCTGCCCGTCGAAGCTGACCGGCTGTTCGCCTGAAATGGAGGATGCCGCCGTGCCGCCGCGAATCAGAAAGTCGATGCCGAAACCCTTGCCGGCATTGGCGTCGATGTGATCCAGGTCGATCAATGCGCCCGAGAATGGTACAACAGTACCGACGAATTGGGCCTTTGACGGTGCGATCTCAAGCGTTTGGTGATCGAAATTATAGGCAAGGTTTACGTTGGCCAGTGTCAGCTCTTGCTGGTCGCGGTCCATATAGAGCGTGCCGGGCTGGACATCGATGGAGGCGCTGAGCTTCGGATCGATGCCTTCTTCGCCGCGAACGGCGGTCACCGTCATGCCCGCGAAACTCATGATCCCCTGGCGCGGCGTGCCGTTTTGATCATAGGCCATCGTCAATGGCTTCAGGTCGAGATTGGCCAGCTTGGCGGTCAGTGATGAGCTGCGGCCGGCCTCCTGCTGATCGGCGACCACATCCAGTGTCGCAACGGAGCCGTTGACCGCCACCTGTCCATAAAGATGCAGCGATGTCGGGCCGCTGCGCTCGAAAGTGAGACTGTCGACCACGAGCGAAATCGGCTCGCCCTCCTGGCGTGCCAGTTTGACGGCAAAACCGGAGATGCGCACCGAGTTCGTGCCGCCGCGCTCGACGAAATGCTCCAGGAAATCAAGATTGTCGAAGGCTGAATTCAGTGCCTGCGGCAGCGCATCGACGCGCAGCGCCGTCAGGTCGACGGGATCGCCCTGCGGCAACAGCGATGTATCGAGCGCGATTCCCTCCGCCGCCACGCTCGCCACTTCGACACGGCCTTCGACAAGAGCCAAGGGATCGAGCACCATGCTGACCGCCGACATTGTTGACAGGTGCTTGCCGCTTTCCTGATCCACCACATTGACATTGCGGGCTTCGAGCTCAAGCCGCAGGCTGGGTGTGAAGCGGACCACGGTCGAACCGACTTCTGCCTTGTAGCGCGGGCCGATCGCCCGATCGAGTGCTAGCTGTGCCTTCTGTGACAAGGGTTGGTCGAAAACGCCGCCCTCGATCGTGGCAATGACTGCGCCGACAATCAGGACGAGAAAAGCGATGAAGACGAGGGTCATGCGGCAGACATGCCAAACATGCGAGCGCTTGCGGCGGGCAGGCTCGGGGACATGCACGATCAGAGAATCGTCGACCTGAGCGGAAGGCAAGTGGTCGAGCGAGACGAGATCCTTCTTGCGGAATGTAACCTTTTCGCCTCGGATCACTCCCGTGCGTCCCTTTCGTTTTTTGCAATTTTGTTGGTGACGCTGCGTCCGATGTGGACGGCATACCCCTGCAGTATATATGTGGCTCACTATTAGTGTCATCCAAAATCCCGGCAAAAGAAAGGTTTTCCCGTGACCGCAATCCCTGTGGTTGAATTGGGCATCGGCGACGAAGCCCCATATTTCGATCTTCCGTGCGACGGTGGCGGTCGTGTGTGCCTTGCCGATTTTGCCGGCAAGCCATTGGTGCTGTTCTTTTATCCGAAGGATGATACCACCGCCTGCACCGCCGAATCGGTTTCCTTCACCGCGCTTGCAGCGGACTTCGAAAAGGCGGGCGCGGCTGTCCTCGGGATGTCTCCTGATTCGGTAAGGAGCCACGACAAATTCGTGAAGAAACATGCCCTGTCCGTTCCCCTCGCCTCCGATGAAGAGAAGACCGCGGCTCAAGCTTATCGCGTCTGGCGGGAAAAGAGCATGTATGGCAGGACCTTCATGGGCGTCGTGCGCTCGACCTTCCTGATCGGCGCCGATGGCAGGATCGTGAGGATCTGGGACAAGGTCAAAGTGGCCGGCCATGCGCAAGAGGTCCTGGCTGCCGTCAAGGAGCTTTGATGCCCGTGACTATGCCGGTGGAAATCGAAACCATCACCTCGCTTCGCGGCGGCGCGATCGCCGCCATCCGCTCATTCGATCTCGACCGCAAGACGGCACTTGCCCAGGAATCGGCGACGCGCTGGTTCGCGCGCACCCTATCGCTGCGCTCGCCGCTCGACCCGGCACTGGCCGATCGCCCTGGCCGACCGGAAAAGCCGGAGCTGGTGCCGCCGAAGCATATGGAGAAGCGTTCCCTGCACACGGTCAAGGGACGCATCGCGCTGCTGCATGCCATTGCTCATATCGAACTCAACGCAGTTGATCTGGCGCTCGATATCGTCGCGCGCTTCGCCACCGAGCCGGTGCCCAATTCCTTTTTCGACGGCTGGATGCAGGTCGCTTTCGAGGAGGCCAAGCATTTCCGCATGGTGCGGACGCGTCTGCGCGATCTTGGCGCCGACTACGGTGATCTTCCCGCCCATGACGGCCTCTGGCAGGCCGCGCACGCAACCCGCAACGATCTCACCGCTCGCCTCGCTGTCGTGCCGCTGATTCTCGAAGCCCGTGGTCTCGACGTGACGCCGGCGCTGCAAGCGAAAATGCGCGAGACGGGCGATATGGAGAGCGCTGCCGTCCTTGACGTCATTTACAATGATGAAAAGGGGCATGTCGCCGTTGGCGCCAAATGGTTCCGCTTTCTCTGTGCTCGCGAGCGACGCGATCCCGCGCGTACGTTCCAGGAACTGGTGCGTGCCAATTTTCGCGGTTCGCTGAAAGCCCCCTTCAATGATATCGCCCGCGCCGAAGCCGGTCTGACGCCCTCCTTCTATCGGTCGCTTACGTCCACAAGCAATGCATAACATACTAAACTATAAGAGTTTTTTGGTTTTTTAGGGGTGAGGCGGAAAGCAATCGTTAACCATAATTCCGTGTAGTTCCTCAGTAGATGCCAAGAGGTATCGATTGGGAGATTCTCGGTGACAGCCAAGCCTCAGAACCGGGTTTTCGGCAAACAGAAACGGCAGCACACCATTATCGTGGCGAGCGGTGATACCGTGCGTCATATGACTGTGCGCCCGTGGATGGCGGCGCTTGCCGTCTGCCTCGTCGGCGTCTTTTCGATCGGCTATCTCCTTGCCACCTCCTATCTCGTGCTGCGCGACGACTTGATCGGCGCCACCATGGCTCGGCAGGCGCGCATGCAATATGATTACGAGGACCGCATAGCCGCGTTGCGCGCTCAGGTCGACCGCGTCACGTCGCGTCAGCTTCTCGACCAGCAGGTGGTCGAAGAAAAGGTCGACAAGCTGATGGAGCAACAGCAAGCTTTGTCCTCACGCCACGGCAAGCTCGATGCACTGCTTGACCGCGCCGAGAATTCCGGCCTGATGAACAAGGATGTTACTGGTGCAAATGCGGCGGCCGCCAAGGGCGATCACGCGGAACTGACGGGAGGGCTTAAGTCGATCGAGAAGCTTCTGTCGAGCGGCAGGCCTGCCGACGCTACACCTGACAACTCCACCCTCGCCTACGTTCCAGCCCCTGAAACCGTCGCCGATCATGCCGACCGGGTGTTCTCCAGGGTGACGTTGTCGCTGAAACACATCGAACAGGATCAACTGACCCGTGTGCGGCATCTGACCACTGGCGCTTCCGAGACCGCCGACGAGATCCAGTCGATCATGCAGAATGTGGGCGTCAAGGTTCCGACTGTGCTGGCGAGCGCTGCAAGCAAGAACGACGATCCGGTGAATGACGATGGAGGCGTTGGCGGTCCTTATGTCCCACCGGAGAATGTCGATCAATTCGATCAGTCGATGGCCGATCTCGACACGGCGTTGACGCGCCTGGAGACAGTGCGCGGTGCAGCCGAAAGCTTGCCCTTCCGCAACCCCGCGCCGGGCAAGCTGATCACCAGCCCCTTCGGCAATCGCAAGGATCCCTTCTTCGGCAAGCTGGCGCTGCACACCGGCACCGATTTCCATTTCAGTCCGGGAGAGAAGGTGAAGGCCACGGCGCCTGGCAAGGTCGTCTCCGCGGGCTGGGCAGGAGGTTATGGCAACATGGTCGAGATAGACCATGGCGATGGCATCTCCACGCGTTACGGCCATATGGAGGAAGTGCTGGTCAAAGCCGGCGATACGGTCAAGACCGGCGACGCCATCGGCCTTGCCGGCAGCACGGGACGTTCGACCGGGACACATCTTCATTATGAAGTGCGCGAGAACGGTCATCCGATGGACCCGATGTATTTCATCAACGCGGGCACGAAGCTCGCAAGTTATATCAACGGGCTAGGTACAATTTCACCGCGAGAATTGTGACAAACGAGCAACAAAGGTGGCGCTAATCTAAAAATTGCGTTATCTATTGCTCTGAAGCTTTCTCAAGCGCCCGCTTTCCTTGACTTCGCGGGTATTTGGTTCTATGTCGCGCTGCATTGCGGCATGCTAGAGCGTGTCGACTCATGAGTGTTCGACCGAACCGGAACGGAAATAGTTTTCCCTTTGACAACATTTGCTGACCTTGGCTTGAGCCAAAAAGTCCTATCCGCGGTAACAGACGCGGGCTACACCACACCGACTCCGATCCAGGCCGGCGCAATCCCTTTTGCGCTGCAGCGTCGCGATATCTGCGGCATCGCCCAGACGGGCACCGGCAAGACCGCCTCCTTCGTCCTGCCGATGCTGACGCTCCTCGAAAAGGGTCGCGCCCGAGCACGTATGCCACGCACGCTGATCCTCGAACCGACGCGCGAACTTGCGGCACAGGTCGCCGAGAATTTCGAGAAATACGGCAAGAACCATCGCCTGAACATCGCTCTGCTGATCGGCGGCGTCTCTTTCGAAGACCAGGACCGCAAGCTGGAACGCGGTGCCGATGTGCTGATCTGCACGCCGGGCCGCCTGCTCGACCATTTCGAGCGCGGCAAGCTGTTGATGAGCGCCGTTGAGATCTTCGTCATCGATGAAGCCGACCGCATGCTCGACATGGGCTTCATCCCGGATATCGAGCGCATCGCCAAGCTTATCCCCTTTACCCGTCAGACGCTGTTCTTCTCGGCCACGATGCCAGGGGAAATTCAGAAGCTGGCCGACCGCTTCCTGCAGAATCCGGAACGTGTCGAAGTTTCAGCGCCCGCATCGACGGCAAAGACCGTTACCCAGCGTTTCGTCGCTTCGCACGGCAAGGATTACGAGAAGCGCGCTACGCTGCGCGATCTCATCCGCGCCCAGACGGATCTGAAGAACGCCATCATCTTCTGCAATCGTAAGAAGGATGTCGCAGACCTTTTCCGTTCGCTGGAGCGCCACGGTTTCTCGGTCGGTGCGCTGCATGGCGATATGGACCAGCGGTCGCGCACGACGATGCTGCAAAGCTTCCGTGACGGCCAGATCCAGCTTCTGGTGGCTTCGGATGTGGCCGCGCGCGGCCTCGACCTTCCCGATGTCGGCCACGTCTTCAATTTCGATGTTCCGATCCATTCGGAGGATTATGTCCACCGCATTGGCCGCACTGGCCGTGCTGGTCGCTCGGGTGCTGCCTTCACCATCGTGACGAAGCGCGACGTCAAGCACGCCGATGCAATCGAGAAGCTGATCGGCGAAGATGTCGAATGGCTGAACGGCGACCTATCGTCGCTGCCGCCGGCCGAAGAAAGCCGGGACGACGACCGTTCGTCCCGTCGCCGTGAGCCCAAAAGCAGAGGCCGCGATCGGGATCGCAGCCGCGGAGGCCGGAGTGCCTCGAGTCATAAATCTGATATCGACGCCGAGGATAATGGCGTCGACGTGATCGAAGCAGCACCAGCAAAGGCCGAAAGCGTGAGAAACGAGCGCAAGTCTGAGAACAGCAATAAGTCCCAAAATGGTTCTCGTAATAACCACCGGCCTTTCCCTGCTGCCAACGATGACAATCGCGAGCGCCGCAATCGCTACCGCGATCAGGACGACGGTCCGACCCCGGTCGGATTCGGCGACGATATTCCCGCTTTCATGCTGATCGTCGCCAACGCCAAGGGCTGATAGGGCCAAACGGCGTGGGGAAACCCGGCATCGACTTCCCTGGATTAGGAACCGGTCTCGCAATTTTGCGGGACGGGAAGCTGTTGCTCTATAAGCGCCTGAAAGCGCCTGAAGCCGGATTCTGGAGCATCGTCGGCGGCAAGGTCGACCACATGGAGCCAGCCGCGGATGCAGCTATCCGCGAGGCGGAGGAAGAAAGTGGCCTTTCCATCGGTCATATCGACCTTCTCTGTACGACGGAAGTTATCGTCGAAGCCGACCGTCAGCACTGGATTTCTCTGATCTACGTCACCCGGGATTTCACCGGCGAAGCAAGTCTTGTCGAGCCGGATAAACTCTCCGATTTCGGCTGGTTCGGCCGCAACGTACTGCCGCAGCCGCTTTCTGCTTTTGCGCAAGCCGCGATCGCGCATCTGAGCGAAGACGATTTTCCCTGAGTTCTATCTCTCTGCCCGCACCGCCGCCTCATAAGCCAATCTCACCCAGCGTGCCATGATATCCGGATCGTCGAAAGCATCGTCGGGGATCGACCAGTAGGGCATATTGACGGCCTTGCCCTTCTTGCCTTCGTAGGCCCAGCGCCGGGCACCCGCAGCCTCGAATTCGGGACCACTGATCTCGTCGGCCTTCAGCAGCATCTCACTGTTTACCTCGACGGCGACGATACGGCCCATGTGATAGACGCCCTTGCCGCCGAACATGCGCTTGATCGTCACCGGTCCAAGAGCCTGGAACATCTCTTCAATCTCGATATTGTCCATGCCCTACCCCTTCAAAATGCCCCCGGCGGCCAGCACGGCTTCCGGCGTGTCGACATCGAGATGCGCGGCATCGCCGATATCGACGTCGACGACAGGAAGCCCCGCAGTTTCGATGATATGCCGGGCGCCGACATCTCCTTCGAGCCGCATCACGGCGTCGAACACAGTCCGCGGCAGGATGACGGGATTGCCGCGTTTGCCGCGAGACACGGCACGCACGATCGCCTGACCGTTCGCCTTGCGGAAGGTGGCAATCAGCGCCTTCAGATCGTCGCTGGTGACACCCGGCATGTCGGCCAGCATCACCAATACACCGTCGGCGCGTTGCGTCACCGGCGCGCCGACGCCGGCAACCAACGAGCTTGCCATGCCGGACGCATAGTCCGGATTGTGCACCAGCTCGACCGGCAGATCGGCAAGTGCCTGCTCGATCTCCTGGCGGCGATGGCCAGTGATTGCAACGACGGCGGCGGCTCCGCTTGCCAAGCCTGTCGCGGCGGACCGCCGCACCAAAGGTATGCCGTCGAACTCCGCCAGCAATTTGTGTGGCCCACCTTCCCCCATGCGGCTAGCTTTGCCGGCAGCAAGAAGCACCATAGCAACGGAGATCTGTGCCGCCGGCTTGACGGCGATATCGCGCGGTCTTGGCCGCGACTGTATTTCCATGAGAAGCCCCCCAACGCCCATGCCGCTGATCTCCTGCTGCGTCGGCTTCTCGCCGGCGAGGATACGATCCAACACCCAGTCGAAACCATTTTCCTTGGGGCTACGGGCGCAGCCGGGGGCACCGACAACATAGACATCGCCGACCTTGCCGAGCACCAGCAGATTGCCGGGATCGACTGGCATGCCGACCTGGATGACTTCGCCGCCGGCTAGCCGAATTGCCGCGGGGATGACGTCGCCGGTGTCGATCACAGCCGACGCACCAAAGACAATAACGAGCTTCGACAATGGATCCGCTGCCCGCAGAGCATGATCAATGGCTTCCGCGACCGCAGGCGCACGATGCGCCACCCGCTCTTCCCGCTGCAAGGTGCTTCCGGCAAGCTGCAGCCGTTGCGAAAGGATGCGCGCCGTCTTGTCCATCACGGAGGTCTTCAGCGACGGCAGTTCCGTTGCGACCAGCGACACCGCATGCGGCTGGAACGGTTTGACCTCGAAGACGGTCGTCTGCTTGAGGATATCGACGCCTGCAGCAACCTTTTCCCCGGAAACTGCCAGCGGAATGATCTTGAAGGTCGCCACCATATCGCCGCGGCGCACCGGCACATGATCGGCAAGACAGGCAAGCGTGATTGCGGGATCGACGCAGTTCAGCCGATCGACGGCGGCGCGGCTTGCGACGAACAGGCCGTCGACTGCGCTATGGACATTGACGCGCCCGGTGGCCGCCTCGGAGAAGGTCAGGTGATCCGGCGCGATCGCCTGCGCCAGTCGCTCCGCAGCTTGGTTTTCCATGAGATCGCCAGGTTCGATCCTGGCGGCGGTGATGCGGCCGATATTGGCGGCAGCGAGACGATCGAGATCGATGCGGCCAAGCACATGCCCCTTGGGAAGGTTGCCATCGGCCAATCGGATGGAATGCGCCAGCACCGCGCCTTCCGCCTCAGCCGTCACAAAATCACCGAAGATCATCGCTTGTCACCCTTCGGTGACGAGACGTCGCGGCCACGTAGCGCGGCGATGATCTCGGCCAGAATGGCGACGGCGATTTCCGCTGGGCTCGACGCGCCGATAGGAAGACCGATAGGAGCGTGAATTTTGGCGAGATCGGCGTCCCTCAAGCCCTCGCGCTTCAACCGTTCCACTCGGCTCGCATGCGTCTTGCGACTGCCGAGGGCTCCGACATAGAAACACCCGACCTTCAGCGCCTCGGCAATCGGGAAATCGTCGATCTTCGGATCGTGGGTAACTGCGACCAGTGCCGTATAGGCATCGAGCGGCCGCTCCTTCAGGACATCCACCGGCCAATCGGCGATGAGATCGACTCCATCGAAACGCTCCGGTGTCGCAAAGGCGGTGCGCGGATCGATGATGCGGATGTCAAAGCCGGCAAGCCCGGCCATCTGTGCCAAAACCTGGCTGATATGTACGGCGCCGATGACGACGATTTGCGGCGGCGGCAGATGGACGTTGAGGAAGAGACCCTGCCCCTCGATCTCCACCGCCGAGGATTTTCCCGAGCGGAAGGCGGAAGCGATCGCATCGGCAAGCGGGCCGTCAACCGCATCGCCTTCGATGATCAGCCGGTCCGGTCCGCCGGAGAGGTCGGTGGCCAAAATCACCGCTTGCCGCGCCCGCCGCAACGTATTCAGTTTCGTCAGTATCTGACGGTCCATCAGTTAAGCCTCTCGACATAGACGCGAATACGGCCGCCACAGGAGAGGCCCACGCGCCAGGCGGTTTCATCCGCGACGCCGAACTCCAGCATGCGGGCCTTGCCGCTTTCGATCACGTCAAGCGCCTCGGTGATCACGGCGCCTTCCACACAACCACCGGAGACCGAGCCGTGAAAATTGCCCTCGCTGTCGATGACAAGATGACTGCCGGTCGGGCGCGGTGCAGAACCCCAGGTGTCGACGACGGTCGCGAGCGCCACGTTGCGGCCGGCGGACGACCATTCCTCCGCGATAACAAGCGGATCCAGGCTTTCGGGTGTATTTGTCATGAGTGCCTCACAGCTTGGCGAGAAAACGGCGTGGATCATAGGCGCCGGCACGGCCGGCGCTGAGGGCCGACACAAGGTCGGCCAGAGATAATAGATTGTGAACCGGACGGAATTCGTCAACATGCGGCAGCATGGCACGAACGCCGCGGGCGCGTGGTTCGAAGCCGTCGAACCGCAAGAGCGGATTGAGCCAGATCAACCGCCGGCAGGAGCGATGCAGCCTGTCCATCTCGGTTTCGAGAAGTTCCACGCCCTCCCGCTCCAATCCATCGGTGATGAGGAGCACAATCGCGCCCTGCCCAAGGACACGACGCGCCCAGAGCCGGTTGAATTCCTTTAGCGTTTCGCCAATGCGCGTACCGCCAGACCAGTCGCGGACAGCGGCGGCGCATTCGTCGAGCGCCTCGTCCGGATCCTTGTGGCGCATCTGCCTGCTAACGTTGGTCAGCCGCGTGCCGAACAGGAATGTATGTACGCGCCTGCGTTTCTCGGTCAGCACATGCAGGAAATGCAGAAAGATGCGGGTATATTGGCTCATCGAGCCGGATATATCCGCAAGCACTACCAGTGGCGGCTGCATCTCCTTGGCCTCGCGGTAGCGCGGCAGGATCAGCGTGCCTCCGGTGCGAAGCGCCACCCGCATCGTTGCACGCGGGTCGACCTTGGCGGCCACATGCGATGCCACGAAACGACGGGTACGGACACTGTCGAGCGGCAATTCCAGCCTCGCCAGCTCTTTCTTGGCAGCGGCGATTTCCGCGGCCGACATCTGGGCGAAATCCATGCGGCGCAGGAGTTCGTTACCCGATGTCGTGAAGCGGGCGTCGATCTCGATATCCGGCGCCTCGCGCTGCGGACGCCGGTCCTCGCGGTCGCCAAGCAGAGCGTCGCTGGCGCGGGATTCGCCCGGTCTCGGCTTTTCCTTCTCACGGTTCTCGGGCGCGACCGGCGACATCATCGCGATCATCTTCTGCACGAGATCGCGTGAGCGCCAGAACAGCCGGAAAGCTTCGTCGAAAACTGCGAGATCCTCATGCCGTTTGACGAAGATGGAAGATAGTGCCGCATGAAACTCGTCGCGCGAGCCGATACCGATCGTCTCGACGGCTTCAATAGCGTCGGCGATGGCTGCGGGCCCGATTTTCAAGCCGGCCTTGCGTAAGGCGCGGGCGAAGAAGACGATATTGTCGGCCAGGCGCCCGTCACCGGTCGGTGACGGCGGCACTATGATGCCGTCTCGCGTTGCCGGTTCCATGGTCTTATCCCGTCGCCAACAGTTCGGCTTTGACCTCGTCTAGCACCCGCTTGCCCTCTCCGCCGTGGATGCGGGCGATATCGTCCTGGTATTTCAGCAGGGTGCCGAGCGTATCGGAAATCGTCTCTGGATCGAGTGCCAGCCGGTCAAGCTCGGTCAGTGCCGTCGCCCAGTCGATGGTTTCGGCGACGCCGGGATTCTTGAAGAGGTCGAGCGTGCGCAGCTTCTGCACATAGGCGACGATCTGGCGCGATAGCGCTTCGTTACAGCCGGGCACCTTGCGGCGGATGATCTCAAGCTCCTGCGCCGCTTCGGGGTAGTCGACCCAATGATAAAGGCACCGCCGCTTCAGCGCGTCATGCACCTCGCGAGTGCGGTTGGTGGTGATGATAACGATCGGCGGCTCGGAGGCGCGGATGGTCCCGAGTTCGGGGACAGTCACCTGATAATCGGAGAGAACTTCGAGCAGAAAGGCTTCGAACGCCTCATCGGTGCGGTCCAGTTCGTCGATCAGGAATACCGGCGCACGGCCTCCCGTGCTCGACAGCGCCTGCAGAACGGGCCGGCGGATGAGATAGCGTTCGGAAAAGATATCGGCCTCGATGCGGTCGCGATCGGTGAGCCCTGACGCCTCGGCAAGGCGGATTTCCAGCATCTGCGCCGGATAATTCCATTCATAAACGGCGGAGGAAACGTCGAGGCCCTCATAACATTGCAGGCGGATCAGCGGCCGGTCGAGCGCCTTCGAGAGCACCTTGGCGATCTCGGTCTTGCCGACGCCTGCCTCGCCTTCGAGAAACAGCGGCCGCTTCATTTTCAGTGCCAGAAACAACACCGTGCCGAGCGCGCGCCCAGCGAGATAATCGTGAGCGCCGAGCAGGGCAATCGTTTCGTCGATCGAGCCCGGCAACGAAGGTGCGTGATGATCAGGCATAATCTCTCCCATTACTGCGCCGCGCGGCCCATCGGACGCGCAAGGACGCAGTAACACTTCAAACTGGTGCATAATCCTTTCCTTGGATCGATTCCGATCTAAGGGGTCATGCACTAGGGAGGTTATAACGTGTGATAGTCCCGGTTCAAATAGAGCAGCGCCGGCTTTGTTTCACTGAAATGCACCGCCACGACTTCGCCGAAGATGATGTTATGCGTTGAAGCCCGTTTGATTTCGGTGACACGGCAATCGAAGGCGGCCAGTGCATCGGCGAGCACCGGCGCACCGGTAACCAGCGTATCGAATGTGCCGGTGGCGAAGCGCTCGTCATTGGTCATATTCGTTTTGCCGGAAAAAGCGTCGGCGAGCGCCTGGTGATGGGCGCCGAGCGTATTCAGCGCGAAGATGCCGCTGTTGAAGAAGATCTCGTTCTTCGCGTTGCTGTTGTTGAGGCAGATCAGGAGCATGGCGGGATTGTCCGAGACCGAGCAGGCGGCCGTGATGGTGACTCCGCGCCGTTCGTTGCCGAGCGCCGTGGTCACTAGCTGCACATGCCCCGCATAACGGCTCATGGCGTCGCGATAGAGCGCCGGATCCATACGCTGCCTGTCTAGCACGATTGCTTCCCTCGTTTTCGTCATTTCTCGTTTTCGTTCAATATGGCGGCCAGATGTTAGCTTTTCTACAATAGGAATATTGAAATCAGAGTGATTTCGCTGCTTTTTCTTTGACGGCGACTTTCAGGCGGATAAAAGGGCAGAAGAATTATCCGGGATACCCAGTCTATGAACGTTCTGCGTCGCACATCGCTCCTGATCGCGCTGCTTCTGGCAGCCGGCAGTAGTCATGCTGCGGGCGTCAATATCGGCATCGTCGCGCCGCAGGACGGAAACTTTGCATCTCTCGGCGCAGAGATTACCTCAGGCGCCAATTTCCAGGTGCAGGCCCTGAAGGACTCCGCGACCGTCCTCGACGAACCCTGCACGGAGGATGGCGGCCGGGCGGTGGCCGAGGCGTTGATCACCGCCAAGGCGCAGGTTGCCATCGGCTTTCTCTGCAGCGAGACACTGGAAGGTGCACTGCCGCGGCTGAAGGAGGCAGGCATTCCCGTCATTACCGTTTCCGTGCGTTCCCATATCGTGATGGAGGATGCGTTGAAGAACGGCTGGCCATTTTTCCGCCTTGCTCCGGTTGATAGCGCTGAAGCGGCAATGGTTGTCGATACCATCCTGAAGAATTGGGCGGCCGAGCCGATGGCCTTCATCGAAGATGGTACGATCCACGGTCGCGAATTGGTGGAGGCGGTGCGTAATGCGGTGGAGGAGAAAGGCCTGAAACCGGTCTTCACCGACACCTATCGCCCGGGCCAGGAACAGCAGATCGCCCTTGTCCGCCGGCTGAAGAAGGCCGGCGCCACCCGTGTATTCATCGGCGGCGACCGCAGCGATGTGGCAATCATCGCGCGCGACGCCCGCAACGAGAGTATCCCGCTGACACTGATGGGTGGTGACGCGATGCGCGCTGCCAATCAGCCGGTGCCTCTGCTGGACGGCGTGCAGGCCGTCGCCCTCCCCGATTACGCCAGCCTGCCCGTGGCCCAAGCGACGGTCCAGGCGATGCGTACCAACGGCATTGAGCCGGACGGCTATGTTCTGCCGGCCGCGGCTGCTGCGCTGATTGCCAGCCAGGCGGCGGAAAGTGCCAAGGCGGAAAACAAGCCGGTTGCCGACAAACTGATCGGCACAGCCTTTCAGACGCCGATCGGCCCAATCAGCTTTGGTCAGAACCACGAATTGACGGAAAATCCCTACCGGCTGCTGGAATGGCGCGGCAATGCTTTTGTGCCGCTGACGTCGCCGTCGAACTGATCGGGTTCGTGCAAGTCTAGCAGACCAGGTTGTTTGCCTGCCGAAGCGGTGATAAGCCAAGCGCGAAAAAATCAGACGGAGTTCAGCCATCTCATGACCTTGCCGATCCGCATTGCTCCCTCCATCCTCGCGGCCGATTTCGCCAACCTCGGGCAGGAAGTCAGAGATGTGACCGAGGCTGGCGCGGACTGGATTCATCTCGACGTCATGGACGGACATTTCGTGCCGAACATCTCGTTCGGTCCCGATGTCATCAAGTCGCTGCGTTCCTATACCAGCGCCACCTTCGACTGCCATCTGATGATCTCGCCCGCCGATCCCTATCTCGAAGCCTTCGCCAAGGCGGGCTGCGATCGGATCACTGTTCATGCCGAAGCCGGCCTACATTTGCATCGCTCGCTGCAGACCATTCGCCATCTGGGCAAGAAAGTCGGCGTCACTCTCAATCCCGCAACGCCGCTGTCCGTTCTCGAAAACGTGCTGGATGATATCGACCTGATCCTGATCATGTCGGTCAATCCCGGCTTCGGCGGCCAGAAATTCATCCCCGCCATGGCCGACAAGATCCGGAATGCGAAGTTGCTGATCGGGGACCGCCCGATCGAGCTCGAGGTGGATGGCGGCGTCACAGCCGACACGGCTCCGATCGTCACTGCCGCCGGCGCCAACGTCCTCGTCGCCGGCTCCGCGATCTTCAAGGGTGAATCCGTCGAAGCCTATCGGCAGACGATTTCCGACCTGCGCACTGCGGCAGAACGAGGCCGCGTTGGATCAAATTAATCCGGCCAGCGCTGTCGCGACGACCGGGAGGCTGAGGGCAGCCGTCCCGTCCTCACGACAGCTCCTGTTCGGAGCGCCCGCCTGGGGCGCGGCGATGGCAAGTTCGGCGCTATCGGTGCTCTATCTGCGCAACGGTCTTCTGACGAGCCACCTGCCCGCTCTCATAATGGTCTATTTTCTCGGCGGCGCGTTTGCTTGGCCGCTCATGCTGCCGCTGGCACGGCTGCTTGCGCACCGCCGGCCGCTCGAAGCGCGTTTTGCGGCTTTCTTCCTGGCGCTGTCGCTGGGCACCGTCGCCATGACGGCTTTTCTCTTCGCCATGGACTATCGCTGGTTCTATGCACGCTGGCATGCCCCCTTCGGCACGCTCGTCTGGGCATTTCAGTTTGTCTTTACCAGCGCCAGCGCCGTCTACCAGTTCGCCATCCTCGGTCTTGGCCTGTTTCTGCCATTCGGCTTCGTCTTCCTGGCGGCAGTAAGCCTTTATCTCGCCAGACATATGCGTTGAACCGAACGAAAGATTGAGCCAAGAAACATTGAGATTGCCTCGCGTCTTTGTTATGGGGGCGCCGAGGATTTGTTTCCCGCTACCCAAGAAAGCTTTGAGCCCATGATCCCGCGCTACTCCCGACCGGAAATGGTCGCCATCTGGTCGCCCGAAACCAAGTTTCGCATCTGGTTCGAGATCGAGGCTCATGCTTGCGATGCGCTGGCCGAACTTGGCGTCATCCCGAAGTCGGCGGCCGAAACCATCTGGGAAAAAGGCGGCAAGGCAACTTTCGACGTTGCCCGCATCGATGAGATCGAGGCCGTCACCAAGCACGACGTCATCGCCTTCCTGACGCATCTTGCGGAGATTGTCGGTCCCGACGCCCGCTTCGTGCACCAGGGCATGACCTCCTCGGACGTGTTGGACACGTGCTTCAACGTTCAGCTCGTCCGTGCCACCGATATCCTGCTGGCCGATGTCGACAAGCTCCTGGAAGCGCTGAAGCGCCGCGCCTTCGAGCACAAGGACACCGTTACCATCGGCCGTTCGCACGGCATTCATGCCGAACCGATCACCTTCGGCGTCAAGCTGGCGCTCGCCTATGCCGAATTCGAACGCTGCAAGCAGCGCCTGATCGCTGCGCGCGAGGAAGTCGCCACCTGCGCCATCTCCGGCGCCGTCGGGACCTTCGCCAATATCGACCCACGCGTCGAGGAACACGTTGCGGCTGCCCTGGGCCTGAAGCCTGAGCCGGTGTCGACCCAGGTCATTCCGCGCGATCGTCACGCCATGTTCTTTGCCACGCTCGGCGTCGTCGCCTCTTCGATCGAACGCCTTTCCGTGGAGATCCGCCATCTGCAGCGCACCGAAGTGCTGGAGGCCGAGGAATATTTCTCCCCCGGCCAGAAGGGTTCGTCGGCCATGCCGCACAAGCGCAATCCGGTGCTGACCGAAAACCTGACCGGCCTTGCCCGCATGGTCCGCTCCTACGCCATACCGGCGATGGAGAACGTGGCGCTGTGGCATGAGCGCGATATTTCCCACTCTTCCGTCGAGCGCATGATCGGCCCGGATGCGACGGTCACGCTCGATTTCGCGCTCGCGCGGCTGACCAGCGTCGTCGACAAGCTCTTGGTCTACCCGGACAACATGATGAAGAATTTGAACAAGTTCCGCGGACTTGTTCATTCGCAGCGCGTACTGCTGGCACTCACCCAAGCCGGCGTTTCCCGCGAGGATGCCTATCGCCTCGTCCAGCGTAACGCAATGAAGGTCTGGGAACAGGGCAAGGACTTCCTCGAGGAACTGCTCGCCGACCAGGAAGTCCGTGCTGCGCTGTCGGAAGAGGACATCCGCGAAAAGTTCGACTTGGGCTACCACACCAAGCACGTCGACACGATCTTCAAGCGTGTGTTTGGCTAGGGTCAACTGACCTACTGATCGAGATTTGACTGGGCGGCGCTGACAACGCGTCGCCTTTTCTGTTTTGCCTGCGGTTTCCTGGCCCCCTCGCCCTCTTCCTTGTCGCCGGCTGGCCTGTCCTCACTGCGTTTGGCTGCCTTCGCCACCAATCGATCGAGATGTTTCAAATCTTCTTCGTCGAGGTTCTCGATACCGATGAAACGGTTTTCGGCGGCACTGGTCAAGATGAGTTCGTTGAGCTTGGCTTGAATGGCGCGGGTATCGCGCGTCTGCGCGTTCTGCAGCAAGAAGACCATCAGAAAGGTGACGATGGTCGTGCCGGTATTGATGACCAGCTGCCAGGTCTCGGAAAAGGCGAAGAACGGTCCGGTGATACCCCAAACGACCACCGACAGTAGAGCCAGTATGAAGACCACAGGTTTGCCTGCCCATTCCGAGACGATGGTGGCAAAACGGGTGAAAATATGCCTGAGCCTTGCCATGATCCGCATCTCCGGTTGAGCCGCATGCCCGGAACGGACATGCAAAGGTCGAAGCAAAGCCTACATCCGCACGTATCTCCCGAATTTCTTGGGATTCGGGAGATACGGCGATGTAATGCGGATCAACGTTGCAAAGTCATTGGCGGTTCCATGCTATCCGCTGGAACAATGTCACGGCTGATTTAGCTCACAACGGCCGGCGCCACGAGCTTGCGATAGAGATGCCAGGTGGCATGCCCGAGAATAGGCATGACCACGGCAAGCCCCGCAAAGATCGGGATTGTACCGATGACAAGAAGCACGGCCACGATGAGGCCCCAAGCCAACACTGGCACCGGATTGATCAGCGTCGCGCGGATGCTGGCGTCGATCGCCGCCACAGCTCCGACATCACGGTCAAGCAGCAGCGGGAAGGTGACGACAGTTGTAGCCAGTACGATGAGCGCAAAGACGAAGCCGACGAGATTGCCCCAGAACATCATCGCCACGCCCTCAGGCGTCGTCAACACGTTCACCACGAAGGACGACAGCCTTGCCGGAACCGCGTCGCCGAGAAAGGCAGTATAGATATTTTGCGCCACGACCAGCCAAACGATGAAGAAGCCAAACAGCATGATGCCGACCGCAATGATGGACGGCAACGCCGGCGAAAAGCGCACGTCGAAAGCGTGCCGCCAAGATGTGTCGAGCCCCTTTTCCCGCCGTCGGCTGATCTCATAGAGGCCGATCGCCGCCAACGGTCCAAGCAACGCAAAACCGGACATCAGCGGAAAGAGCAACGGCAGCAGATCTTCACCAGAGCTCCAGACCGCCAGCGCAATGCCCGCGATCGGATACATGAGACACAGGAATACATAATGCGATGGTTTTTCGCTAAAATCGTCCAGCCCGAGTTTCAAGGCATCGACGAGATCGGCAATGCCGATCTTGCGGATGGCCGGACGCGTAAAGGTGTTGTTTGCGCCAGCCATGACATGAAATGCCGTCATAGTATTCCTCCTCCACATCAGCCTATATGTGTTTAGCTGGCAGCACGAAAACGTCGGGCAGAAGAGGCGCCGACATCATCAATCGCTACCGGCAGCCGCGATGCTAGCAAAATTTGCGGTAATTGTCGCCTTTTCCCTTGACACCTCGGTCTTCCCTTTCCAAATCGGCGCCATCATGAAAGCCTCTGACGCAAATATCCTCATCATTCCCGGATACACGAATTCCGGCCCGGACCACTGGCAGACGCGCTGGGAGCAGAAGCTCTCGACGGCGCGGCGAGTGGAGCAGGCCGAATGGTCGAAGCCCGTGCGCGAGGATTGGGTTGCCCGCATTGCCGAAGAAGTGAATGCTTCGAGCCGGCCGGTGGTGCTGGTGGCGCATTCGCTTGGCGTACCCTCGGTGATCCACGCGATCCCGCATTTCCGCAATAAGGTCGCCGGCGCCTTCTTCGTTGCGCCGCCCGATGTCGCCAATCCGAAGATCAGGCCGAAGCATCTGATGACGTTCGGTCCCTACCCGCGCGATCCTCTGCCTTTTCCCTCTATCACCATCGCCAGCCGCAACGATCCCTTCGGCAGCTACGAGCACGCCGACGACATAGCCGGTAGCTGGGGTTCGCTGTTGATCGACGCTGGCGAGGCCGGCCATATCAATGCCGATTCCGGCCATGGTCCCTGGCCGGAAGGCACGATGGTCTTTGCCAAGTTTCTCAGTCAACTCAAGCCATGATTGCGGCCGAGCGTGATACAATGGCACAAGCCGGCCCACCAGCCTGTAAAGTACGGGGCGGCTTCATTCCATCGTCAAATAAAAGCCTGTAGAACATGAGAGGACAGGATCCCGATTCTCGCATTGGTATAGAACCAAAGCCGGATTTCCGAGGAAGGAGGCGCTGGCGGATTGTGAATTCGCTTCTTATCCGTTATGGGGACGCCCACAGATCGATCCACTTGCGCTATCTCAGAGCGCTAACGACAGAGAACAATACCAATGAACCGTCGCCGCCGTATTTACGAGGGCAAGGCCAAGATCCTTTACGAAGGGCCTGAGCCGGGCACGCTGATCCAATTTTTCAAGGATGATGCCACCGCCTTCAACAAGAAGAAACACGAAGTCATCGATGGCAAGGGCGTTCTGAACAATCGTATCTGCGAATACATTTTCAGCCATTTGAATAAGATCGGCATTCCCACGCACTTCATCCGTCGTCTCAACATGCGCGAGCAGTTGATCAAGGAAGTGGAGATGATTCCGCTCGAGATCGTCGTGCGCAACGTTGCCGCCGGTTCGCTCGCCAAGCGCCTCGGCATCGAGGAAGGCGTCGTGCTACCGCGCTCGATCATCGAATTCTACTACAAGTCCGACGCGCTCGAAGACCCCATGGTCTCCGAAGAGCACATCACTGCTTTCGGCTGGGCCAATCCGGCCGAGCTCGATGACATCATGGCACTCGCCATCCGTGTCAACGATTTCATGACCGGCCTCTTCCTCGGCGTCGGCATCCAGCTCGTCGACTTCAAGATCGAATGCGGCCGCCTGTTCGAAGGCGACATGATGCGTATCATCCTGGCCGACGAGATCTCGCCGGACTCCTGCCGTCTCTGGGATATCGAAACCCACGAGAAGATGGACAAGGATCGCTTCCGCCGTGACATGGGCGGCCTGCTGGAAGCCTACTCCGAAGTCGCCCGCCGTCTCGGCATCATCAATGAAAACGAACCCGTGCGCGGCACGGGCCCGGTTCTCGTCAAGTAAGCGCAGGAAGGACAATCGTGATCAAGGCTCGTGTAACCGTCACGCTGAAGAACGGCGTTCTCGATCCGCAGGGCAAGGCAATCGAAGGTGCGCTTGGCGCCCTCGGCTTTGACGGCGTTCATCAGGTTCGCCAAGGCAAGGTCTTCGACCTGGAGCTTGACGGCGCCGACAAGGTCAAGGCCGAAGCTGACCTGAAAGCCATGTGCGAAAAGCTGCTCGCCAACACGGTGATCGAGAATTTCAGCATATCGATCGACTGATTGCCGTTTTCCGGGAGCCATTCTTTCTTTGTCATGGACAATGAGGTATGGCTCGCCGATCCCATTCCTAGCCAGTGTCTTTCGCCTATCTCGGGAACAGCATCATGAAATCAGCAGTCGTCCAGCTCCCCGGCCTCAATCGCGATCGCGACATGATTGCGGCTCTGACCAAGATTTCAGGCCACGCACCCATCACGGTCTGGCAGACGGAAACCGAGATTCCGGATGTCGACCTGATCGTCATTCCCGGTGGCTTTTCCTACGGCGATTATCTGCGCTGCGGCGCGATTGCAGCCCGCATGCCGGTCATGCAGGCGATCAAGGAGAAGGCCGACAAGGGCGTCAAGGTTCTCGGCGTCTGCAACGGCTTCCAGATTCTCTTGGAAGCCGGCATGTTGCCCGGCGCGCTGATGCGCAATGCCTCGTTGAAGTTCGTCTGCCGCGAGATCAAGCTGGAAGTAGCCAATGCGGAAACGGATTTCACCCGCGCCTATGCCAAAGGTCAGGTGATCCGCTGCCCCGTCGCTCATCATGATGGCAACTACTTTGCTGATGCGGAGACGCTGGCGACGGTCGAAGGCAAGGGCCAGGTGGTCTTCCGCTACGCCGAAGGCACCAATCCGAATGGTTCCATCAATGATATCGCTGCCATCATCAACGCCAAGGGCAATGTGCTTGGCATGATGCCGCATCCGGAGAACCTGATCGAAGCGGCCCACGGCGGCTCCGACGGTCGCGGCCTCTTCGCCTCCGCCCTCGACGTGATCGCCGCCTGAGGCGACCTATCCGCACCAACAGTGGAATTGCCATACCGGCCGGCGTTTTGTCCCCAATGGGGCGTCGGAAAGGTTCCGCTCCACATCATCATCGGCTACGAGCTGCCATAACCGATTTATTGGAAGAGAGATTGATGCGCCCTCGCCTCGCTAACGGATTGTACTCTGCCGCCGCTCTCGCAGCATTTGGCCTGCTCGTTACGTCCTGCGGGACACGCGCTCCGACCGTAACGACCGATGAGCATAGCGCTTTATCGACGATGGAGCGCGTCATGCTCAACGCCAATGCCTGCTGGTTCAAATCCGCCGATCCGGCCTTCGCGGGCTACCAGCTCGCGCCGGAGCTCAATTCCTACACCGGCCGTCCGCGCATCCTCGTGGTCGACAAGAAACATCCGACGGGCCGGCCGTCTCTCGTGGTTCAGGCAGAAGGCAATCCGGCGCAGTTGCAGGCTTTCGGCCCGATGATGTCAGGCGCCTCCGGCGGCCGCATCACGGGCGACGTCAATCGCTGGGCTGCCGGCACGAAGGGCTGCTGAGGCGGAACCTGCACTGCCAACATAGCGTGGTTAATGAGGCGCTGTTGAAGTAACACAACTGTCCCATAAGTTCGGGGATCCCTGTCTTGGATCGATTTGTTGTCATTTCCGGATGTTCGGGCGGAGGCAAGTCGACGCTGCTCGAGGAACTTGGGCGGCGTGGCCACCACGTCGTGGAGGAGCCAGGACGGCGGATCGTCATCGAGGAATTGGATCGTGGCGGTTCGGCCTTGCCTTGGGTCGACGCCACCACGTTTGCCCGCCGGGCTATGGAAATGGCCATCGCCGATCGTTCCTCAGCAGCATCGATTCCCGGCCTGGTATTCTTTGACAGAGGCTTGATCGACGCGGCGGCTGCATTGCAGCACTTGACCGGCGAAGCCACTTTGGCTGCACTGCAGCAGTCACATCGCTACAATAAGCATGCATTCCTGACGCCGCCGTGGCCGGAAATTTACGTCGCGGACCGCGAGCGAAGGCATGATCTTTCGGCAGCCATAGCGGAATATGACAGGCTGAGTGCGGTCTACCCTACACTCGGCTATCAGGTCCACATCCTGCCGAAAGTGCCTGTCGAAGAGCGTGCGGACTTTATACTTTCGATACTGGATGGCGCCTGACCACCATTCAGTTTGATCTTGGCGCAATAGCCTATCGCCACCTTCATCAATCCCAAAAAAACGATTTGCTCACCTCGGCTACCGCTTCATGCCGGGTCAGGCCGATGTCGCGCAACTCGTCGTCCGTCAGATATCGCAAAGTCCGACGGCTTTCCCGCTTCTGCATCCAAACTGCAAAAGCCTCGAGAAGACGACGCGCCAAGCGCGATATCGGCGCAAAGGTACGTGTCGCGCCCTCGTCAGCCATTGCGCCTTTACAGAGATGAATTGAATCTATTGTATCCATTTATCTGCTCGTTTGATCGTGACAATCGGAATGTATCGAGCCAAACGACACAAATTGACTCATAATATTGACTCCATTGGCGATGCAATCTAAGAAATTGTCATTATGACAAATTGGCTGCCTGACATATCCAGCGGTAATGGACCGGTTTACATCCGCGTCGCCGATAGTATCGAGAACGCGATTACCCATGGCGTACTGCCGCCGGGCACGAAGCTGCCGCCGCAGCGCAATCTCGCCTATGATATCGGGGTGACGATCGGAACGGTCAGCCGCGCCTATGCGCTCGTGCACGAGCGCGGCCTCGTTGCCGGAGAAGTCGGCCGCGGCACCTATGTGCTCGAGCGTGGCAATGGCAAGCAGATCGAGCAGGTGGACCCGATCACACAGGCGCTTGCCGGCACCCGCGGTCTCGAGGTCCCCGGCGACAAGATACGCTTCGATACCACGGCAGCACCCGATATCGGCCAGGGCGAGGTCATCGGCCAGCTCTTCGCCGATATCAGCCGCGATCATCGGACGGAGATTTCCTCTTATTCACGAAACTTCCCGGCGAACTGGTTTCGTGCCGGCCAGGTTTGGCTTGCTCGCAACGGCTGGCAGCCGGCGATCGAAACCGTCGTGCCGACGCTCGGCGCTCACGCCGCCGCCATCGCGGTCATTTCCGCCGTCACCTCCCCAGGTGACAAGATCGTCTTCGAGAACCTGACCTATACGCAGGTCAGCCGCGCCACCCGTCTTCTCGGCCGCCGCTCCGTCCTGGTGGATTCCGATGAGCATGGCGTTATCCCTGACGATTTCGAACGGCTCTGCCAGCAGCAGCATCCGCGCCTGGCTTTCCTGATGCCGACGGCGCACAACCCGACGCTGGTGACCATGCCGGAGGCTCGCCGCCGAGCCATCGCCGCGATAGCGCGCCGCCACAGCGTCTGGCTGATCGAAGACGATCTCTATGGCGGGATGACCGAAGATCAGAATCCGCTGATGGCGAGCATTGCGCCGGAACGCACCTTCCTGGTCAGCGGCCTGTCAAAATCGGTGACTGCGGGCGTGCGCGGCGGCTGGGTCGCCTGCCCGCAGCATTTCGCCCAGCGCATCAAGGTCACCCACAAGATGACGACCGGTGGCCTTCCCTTCATCCTGGCTGAAACCTGTGCTCGGCTGGTGCTCGGCGGTCACGCGCTGGCGTTGCGCCGTCAGGCGGTCGAGGAAATTCGTGCTCGGGAGCAGTTGGCACGGGAAGCGCTATCGGGCTTCGAATTCGCCTCGCATCCGCACGTGCCGTTCCTGTGGCTGAAATTGCCGGAGCCCTGGCTTTCCGGCACGTTCAAGAATGCCGCGATTGCCGAAGGCGTACTCGTGGACGATGAGGACGAGTTCAAAGCCGCCCGCACGGACAAGGCCTATCATCGTGTACGCGTTGCTTTTTCTTCACCGCAACGGCGCGACGATGTCGCGAGCGGGTTCATGATGTTACGGCACCTTCTGGAAAACGGTTCGACCGGTTACGACAGCCATATATGAAGGCTGACGACCGCCGTTTGTGACGGCACTGTTGCAGTTTCGCTCCAGTTTTTGCGAAATGCACAGTCACGTAATTACGCCCACTTTACCCCGACCTCGGCGATGCTACCAATTGATTAATGAATCGCGAATCGCTCGCCATTTTGGGGGTTGGTGCATGGCTGTTGACGCTATTTCTGATGGCCGTTTTTGGAAATGTGCGATCACTGCTATTGTAACGATTGGGTCAGTTATCATCGCCGATGAATCCGCTGCTGCCGCGGATACCAAAATATTCGATGAACTGCGTTTCGGCGCCAGCGGCTCCATCCAAACGGGGCATGACCATGAAGCCGGCGTGTTCCCAGAAGTCGAGGTGCTGTTCAATCCTTTCGGCTACAATCCGACAGACGGTTGGAAAGATCAGCTTTTGCGCCCCCGCATTCACTTGGGCACCTCGATCGGCACCTCTGATTCAGCAGCGACGCAAGTCTTTACCGGCCTGTCTTGGACACTCACCCACAGCAACGGCATTTTCACGGAAGCTGGTTTTGGTGGCACGGTGCATACCGGCAACCTCGACGATTGGACCAAAGACGGCCCAATGCTCGGCTGTCGCCTGCTTTTCCACGAATATGCCGGGATCGGCTACAATTTCGACAATCATTGGAGCCTGATGGCGCAGGTGGCGCATTCCTCGCACGCCAATCTCTGCGATGGCCCGAATGGCGGCATGACGCGCGCCGGGCTGCTGGTCGGCTACAAGTTCTGATCGTCGAGCCGCAATTGAAGATAGCCAGGGCCGCTCTTCACCCATTGTGAATGGCGGTCATTTTCCTGTCGCACGACAGGTTCACATGCGCTAAAGAGACCTCGATCCCCTGACCGGCCTTCAAACCCTTTACAGGCAAGGACCATCGAGCGCCCATGACCCTTTCGAATTCGATCCAGATCACCCCGGAACTCATTGCCGCCCACGGCCTGAAGCCGGACGAATATCAGCGCATTCTGGATCTGATCGGCCGCGAGCCTTCCTTTACCGAACTCGGCATTTTCTCGGCCATGTGGAACGAGCACTGCTCGTATAAATCCTCGAAGAAATGGCTCCGCACCTTGCCGACCAAGGGGCCGCGAGTCATTCAGGGGCCGGGCGAGAATGCCGGCGTGGTCGACATCGATGACGGCGATTGCGTCGTCTTCAAGATGGAGAGCCACAACCATCCTTCCTACATCGAGCCGTATCAGGGGGCTGCGACCGGCGTCGGCGGCATCCTGCGCGACGTCTTCACCATGGGCGCCCGCCCGATTGCAGCGATGAACGCCCTGCGCTTCGGCGAGCCGGATCATCCGAAAACCCGCCATCTCGTTTCCGGTGTCGTCGCCGGCGTCGGCGGCTATGGCAATTCATTCGGCGTGCCGACGGTCGGCGGCGAAGTCGAATTCGACGCGCGCTATAACGGCAATATTCTGGTCAATGCCTTTGCGGCCGGCCTTGCAAAATCCAACGCCATCTTCCTGTCGGAAGCCAAGGGCGTAGGCCTGCCCGTCGTCTATCTCGGCGCCAAGACCGGCCGCGACGGTGTCGGCGGCGCGACCATGGCATCGGCCGAATTCGATGAATCGATCGAAGAAAAACGTCCGACCGTTCAGGTCGGCGATCCCTTCACTGAAAAGTGCCTGCTGGAGGCCTGCCTTGAGCTGATGCAGACCGGCGCTGTCATTGCTATCCAGGACATGGGTGCCGCGGGCCTGACCTGCTCCGCCGTCGAAATGGGCGCCAAGGGTGACCTCGGCATCGAGCTTGATCTCGACAAGGTGCCGGTACGCGAAGAGCAAATGACGGCCTATGAAATGATGCTGTCGGAAAGCCAGGAGCGCATGCTCATGGTGCTGCAGCCGGAAAAGGAAGCGGTCGCCAAGGCAATCTTCGTCAAATGGGGCCTGGATTTCGCCATTGTCGGCAAGACGACCGACGATCTGCGTTTCCGCGTTCTCCACCAAGGCGAGGAAGTTGCCAACCTGCCGATCAAGGATCTCGGCGATCAGGCGCCGGAATACGACCGGCCGTGGCGCGAATCCGACAAGCGCGCCGACCTGCCCGCCAATCTGGTCGCTGCTCCTGACGACTACGGTCAGGCACTCTTGGCGCTCGTCGGTTCGCCCAATCAATCCAGCCGCCGCTGGGTTTATGAACAATATGACACGCTGATCCAGGGCAATTCCCTGCAGCTTCCAGGCGGTGATGCCGGTGTCGTCCGCGTCGAAGGTCATCCCACCAAGGCGCTTGCTTTCTCTTCCGACGTGACGCCGCGCTATGTCGAGGCCGATCCCTTCGAAGGCGGCAAGCAGGCCGTCGCCGAATGCTGGCGCAATATCACTGCCACGGGCGCCGAGCCGCTGGCTGCGACGGACAACCTGAATTTCGGCAATCCGGAAAAGCCCGAGATCATGGGCCAGTTCGTCGGCGCCATCAAAGGCATCGGCGAAGCGTGCCGGGCGCTCGATTTCCCGATCGTCTCAGGCAATGTCTCGCTCTATAACGAGACCAACGGCATCGCGATCCTGCCGACGCCGACGATTGCCGGTGTGGGCTTGCTGCCGGACTGGAAGGCGATGGCGCGCATCGGTTCGGCCTCGGAAGGCGATCATGTCATTATGATCGGCGTCGACGGCAGCCATCTCGGCTCCTCCGTCTACCTGCGCGATATTCTTGGCCTGACGGACGGCCCGGCCCCGGAGGTCGACCTCTTTGCCGAACGTCGCAACGGCGATTTCGTCCGTTCGGCCATCCGTAACGGCCAGGTCACCGCCTGCCATGACATTTCCTCAGGCGGCCTAGTGCTGGCACTGGCTGAAATGGCGATGGCGTCGGGCAAGGGTCTGCGCATCGATCTCGCTGAATGCAGGGGCCTGCCCCACGCCATCCTCTTCGGCGAGGATCAGGCGCGTTATGTCGTTGCCGTGCCGGCCGATGTCGCCGATTTCGTCTGCATCAATGCGGAGAGCGCCGGCGTGCCCTTCCGTCGTCTCGGCACAGTCGGCGGCGATGTGCTTGCCATCGACGGACTGCTGTCCGTTTCCGTTCGACAGTTGCGCGAGGCGCATGAATCGTGGTTTCCTGCCTTCATGGATGGCAGTGCACTCGTCGCTGCCGAATAAAGTGAGGTAAATCACTGATGCCAATGAATCCCGGCGATATTGAAGACATGATCAAGGCCGGTATTCCCGGCGCCAAGGTGACGATTCGCGACCTGGCCGGGGATGGCGACCACTATGCGGCCGAAGTCGTGGCCGAAGCCTTCCGCGGCAAGAGCCGCGTACAGCAACACCAAATGGTCTACGACGCACTGAAGGGGAATATGGGCGGCGTGCTCCATGCCCTGGCGCTACAGACCTCAGCGCCCGACTGAAGAAAGCCGGGCGTTTTCTTCGTCACTGCCGGCACAGAATGTGAGGTCCGGCATGTTGGCCTGCGCGAACGTTGCGAAGCTGGAAGCCGGCAATGGGCTGGCCGTCAAAAGCGTGAAATCGAAGGGAGCTCGGACATCCGGTCCGAGCACATATTGTCGGTGCACGCGCAAGAAATCGCGCTTGATCTTGGCGTAGTGTTGCGACGTCAGCATTTTCTTGAAGCGAACGAAGATGATTGTGGGCTGCCGCGCACCTGCGTGTCCGCAGACAGCGGCGACCTTCGTCTTATAGAAATGGATCGCATCGGTCAGGCAGTGGACGTCGAGCCAAAAAATCTCCTGGCAGCGGGCTAGTAGGCCGACACGTGCACGCAGCACAGTGGCGGGCCGCATCAATGCGCACTGTAGGATGGCGCTACCGAGCGTCGTGAACACGACGCGCTTGCCTTGGAACAACTCTGGCTCCCGTTCGAGCAGCAGCCCAATCACATGGGCGGCGACGCTTGAACCCATGCTGTGCGACGAGATGACATATTCGTCGGCTGGCTCGTCAAGCGCTTGGCGAGCGCTGATGGCGCAGGCTTCGACCCATTGCTCGGCGCCGATCTTGTTCAATCCCGCCATTGCGATGGCCATCTCCCAGTCGGCAAAGAGGTGCAGCGTGTGCAAACGCTCGGCCTGCGGGAGGAAGACGTAGATGAAGAAGGCCACCGCCAAGGCGATGCTGCCAATATGGCTCCACGACGGAAGCCCGAAGACAAAGGGCGAAAAGGCGATGGACAGGCTGAGCAACAGCCCGATCAGCATCAGCAGGAACGGAAAGATGAAGAACAGGCCGAATCGCCAGGCATGTCGGAAATAACCCGTGAGGCCGCCGGAGACCGCGACCTTGGCGGCGGCGAGATAGCCTTGTCCCAGCCGCACGGAAAAAGGCCTCCCATTCAGCTTGGCGACCATATCGTTATGGTCGAGGATGTGAATTCGGCTCTGGGTCTGCCAGTCCGCTCCCTTGGCATTTACATCAAAATAGGGTGCCCTACCGAAATTCCGAAGCGGATCAACAGCCACCGAAAAATCCCATACGGCAGCGCTTTGTTTGGCCGATCGCTCGTAACGGGCCCTGTGCGCAGTGGCATCCAATGGTTCAAAGCCGGGGAAGTGAAGGACCACCCTCTTTTCTATGTTATTCATAATGTTCTTATTTTTCCGGTTAGCGGCGTCACATGACCTAGGACGCTGCCCACATCATGACCTGTCGGCTTTTTCATGGCAGGCTATTGTGAAAGATGTGCGGGAGGCTCCCACGATAGAGTTAAGGAATCTCTGACGTCAACAATCGCGGCCGGCATAGGGTGAAAGTTCGGCACAGGAATCACTCGGCGGATCACTTGTGATCTTATAAACAGGTGCAGACTGAGCTTGTGGCGCCGGCGTGGTCGATGCGCGATAACCGAAGGCGATGCTGAGAATCAAAACAATAACGCTGACCGTGATGGCGCTGTTCAGTATTGATGCTCTGGGGGTACGGACATGCTCGTAATATTCCCGTTCGCCTTCACTCGTCTCGCTAGCGCCGTAAAATTCGCGCTCTTCGCCGACTTGGCCGTCGGAATAGTGATGGTGGCTCATGGTGCCCACTCCCTTAAAATGCATGTTCACAAAGGGACCGGTACCTATCACGCCGCTTTCGCCAGCATGCCCCAAACACTTCCCGCCACCGGCCCAGACAGCCGGGTGGCACGATACTAAGCGTCCCTTGCTTCTCCGTTATGTGTGTTGTTCAGCTTCCGTGTTGAAGGAGTGATTTCAAAACGCACTGTTCAAAAAAAGTCGCCAATTCCAACGTTGCGCCATCATTCGGAACCAATGTTGCGCGAAAGCCCATTCATGCGATGAAAAACATATCGGGTGCATGATTGCGGCTGGAAATCGAACCATCACCTTGCTATTTAAGGATGAGATTTGAAGCTGCGGACCTTGAACCCGCATGTGAAAGGACGAAATATGAGCGGCATTAACGAATTCATCGACAATGAAGTGAAGAACAACGACGTCGTTCTTTTCATGAAGGGCACCCCGCAGTTCCCGCAGTGTGGTTTCTCGGGCCAGGTGGTCCAGATCCTCGACTATATCGGCGTCGACTATAAGGGCATCAATGTTCTGGCTGATTCGGAGATTCGCCAGGGCATCAAGGACTATTCCAATTGGCCCACCATCCCCCAGCTCTATGTGAAGGGCGAGTTCATCGGCGGTTGTGACATCGTGCGCGAAATGTTCCAGGCGGGCGAGTTGCAGCAGCACTTCCAGGAACACGGTATCGCCGTTCGCGGCGCCGCCTGACCGGTCACCGGGCTCTTTCGTCCGGTTTCCATAGTCCAATTGATTTGAAAGGCGCTGCTATCGGGCAGCGCCTTGACATGTTTATGGGAATAAAACCGTGACGACTACATCTCAGGCTATGTCCAGTGGGCAATTGCCCATGGGCAAACGCGAGTTCATCGCACTCGCGGCCTTCCTGATGGCGATCAACTCGCTGGCGATCGACATCATGCTCCCCGCCCTTCAGCAGATCGGCTCCAGTCTCGGCGTCGAAAACGAGAACCATCGGCAATATGTGGTGACCGCTTATCTAATCGGCTTCGGCTTGGCGCAGCTTTTCTACGGTCCCTTGTCGGATCGCTTCGGCCGCCGCATACCCTTGCTGATCGGCATTACCGTCTATGTCATCTCGGCCTTCGGCATTGCATTGATACCCTCCTTTACTGGCTTGCTGGCCTTGCGCTTCATCCAGGGCCTGGGCTCGGCGGCGACCCGCGTGATCACCATTTCCATCGTCCGCGACGTCTTCGGCGGCCGGGCCATGGCGGAAGTGATGTCGCTGATTATGATGGTCTTCATGATCGTACCGGTCATCGCGCCGGGAAGCGGTCAGGTCATCATGCTCGTCAGCACCTGGCATATGATCTTCGTTTTCATCGCCACCATGGCGACCCTCGTAGGTATCTGGATGTATTTCCGCCTGCCGGAGACACTGAAGCCTGAGAACGTCCGCCCCTTCACGGTGAAATCCGTCGCCTCCGGCTTCGCCATTTTCCTGACGAACCGTGTCGCGCTCTGTTACACCATCGCCAGCACCTTCCTGTTCGGAGCGCTGTTCGGCTTCATCAATTCGGCGCAGCAAATCTACAACGGCATTTACGGGCTTGGCGTCTACACACCCCTCGCCTTTGGCGGTGTGGCGCTGTTCATGGCCTTTTCATCCTTCATCAACTCGCAGTTCGTCGGCCGTTTCGGTATGCGGCGGTTATCGCACGCGGCCTTGCTCGGCTTCGTCGTCATCACCTTCTTCTGGCTGATCGTGCAGCTCTACGGACCGGCGCCCATGCCCTTCGCGCTGTTTATGATCTTCTTCGCGCTGGCGATGTTCCAGTTCGGCTGGATCGGCTCCAACTTCAATTCGCTCGCGATGGAGCCGCTCGGCCATATCGCCGGTACGGCTTCGTCCGTGCTCGGCTTCATGAGCACGGTCGGCGGCGCATCGATCGGCGCCGGCATAGGCCAGTTTTACGACGGCACGGCAACGCCGATGGTCGTCGGTTACTTCACTGTTTCGCTGATTGGCGTGGTCTTCGTGCTGATCGCCGAAAAGGGTCGCCTCTTCCGCCCGCAGAATGCGCCTCCGCCATCCGACCCGTCTCTCGCCCTGCACTGATAGGCATATTTGCATGAACCCGCCCCAAACAAAGCCCGCGGAGCAATCCGGCTCCGCCCGCATCGGCCTCGGCATCGTCGAATTCATCGTCATCATCGCACTGATGACGGCGAGCATCTCGATGGGCATCGATAGCATGTTGCCGGCCCTGCCGAACATCGGCCAGTCGTTGGCAGTCGCCAATCCCAATGACACGCAATTGGTCATCGGGGTCTATTTCCTCGGCTTCGGTATCTGCCAACTATTTTTCGGTAGCCTGTCCGACGCCTACGGTCGGCGGAATATCCTGCTCGGCGGCCTCGTCTTCTACACGGTGACGCTGTTCGCAGCCGCTTGGAGCGGCAGCCTCACCGCGCTGCTCGTGTTGCGCTTCATCCAGGGCGTCGGCGCTGCCGCCGTTCGCATCACCACCTTGGCGATCGTGCGCGATTGCTTCGGCGGCCGTGAAATGGCGCGCGTCATGTCCTATGTCACGATCGTTTTCATGATCATGCCGATGGTCGCACCTTCCGTCGGTCAATTGATCGTCGCCCACTCGAACTGGCAATGGATCTTCGTCGCATTGGGCATCGCAAGTGCCGCTCTTTTTCTTATCGCGTTCTTTCGCATGAAGGAAACGTTGCCTGACGATGAGCGCCTGCCACTCTCCGTCAGTTCGGTAATATCCGGTTTTAAGACTGTGCTGACCAACCGTGTCACCTGCGGCTACATGCTCGGCTTGACGCTCTTTACCGGCGTCATTTGCGCCTATGTCGTTTCGGTTCAGCAGGTGTTCGGCGAGGTCTATGGCCTCGGTGAATGGTTCCCGATTGCCTTTGCAGCAACGGCGGCGGGCACCGCCGTTGCGCAGTTCGCCAACGGCTATTTCGTTCGCAGCTTCGGCATGCGGCGCATCTCGCATGTCGCGATGATCATCTTTACCGTTCTCGGTGCTTTCGGCTATGTCGCCGGCACGGCTGGTCTGCCGAGCTTCTTGTTCACCTATGTACTGATCTCAGTGATGCTGATGATGTTTGCAGTCATCACCACCAATTTCATGGCCATCAGCCTGGAACCGATGGGTCGCCTGGCAGGCACGGCAGCCGCCATTACCAGCTCCGTCTCCACCACCGGCGGCGTATTGCTCGGTGGCATCGTCGGCCAGATGTTCGATGGAACCGTTCAGCCGCTGATTGCTGGCTTCACCGTTTTCGGTGCCCTGACGATCGCTGCGACACTGTGGGCGGAAAAGGGCAAGCTCTTCACCCATCCAGGCGACAGCCCGCAGCTCGAGCCCGGCATGGGTCATGTCTGATTGGCCGCCTCTCAGCGCGGCGATTAGATGTCGCCGCGTTGGCGAGTGACCCAGCGGATGCCTGCAAGAACCGCCAGAACCAACAGCGGCCATATCGCCCAGGGCGTTCCGTGCCACGACAGAAGATTGATCCCGATAAAGCCGGCGCCGACCACTGCGAGAGTAGCGAGGCTGCGGTCGACCTGCGTGTTCCTTCGCGCCCAGCGAAGCCCCGCCGCCATGGCGATACCAAGCACAGGCCACACCGCCCAAAACTCGCCGTGCCATGTAAGAATGTTTAGCGCCACCAAACCTGCAGCGATCACCGCAAGCACGCCGTAACTCCGCTCACGTAGCGTAGCGGGTTCCGGATTGGCCGTAGTCGGGCCGCGTACTTGCTCGCGAATGTTGGGGGGATCTGCCGGAGACCTAGCGGGCTCGCTAGCACCGATTCTCACTGCATAGCTAGGCACGCCGCCGTCGATGTTCTTGACCTCGAGTTGACCCAGAAAATCGAAGCCGACGGCCACCTTGTTGCGGACCTGATCATAGACCGTATTGGAAATCACGATGCCGCCAGCGACCGCACACGCTTGAAGGCGGGCTGCTATGTTGACGCCGTCGCCATAGATATCGTTGCCCTCGGCGATGACGTCGCCGAGATTGAGGCCGATGCGAAAAAGCATCTGCGTGTCGGGGTCGCTGCTGGCATTGTAGCCGGCGAGTTCGTTTTGAACATCAATTGCCGCTCGCAACGCCTCCACAACGCTTGGGAATTCGGCGAATACCCCATCGCCCCAGGTGTTGATCACCCGGCCGCCATGTGCTTCGATCAGCCGCGCCATGGCGTCGCGATATCGCTTCAGCGTTGCGAGCGTGCCTTCCTCGTCTTTCCGCATCAAGCGCGTATAGTCTTGAACATCGGCAGAGAAGATGGTCGTCAACTTGCGGCTTGTTTCGGACATCTATCTTATCCCAGCCGGAAAGCCCTACCAAAGGGCGGTTCAGATCGCGTGAGTGAAGATAACGTTCCGCTCACGACTTTCCAAGTGGGCACACAGGCAGGGACCGTGCCGCAACGTCCGCCTGCCTGGGTCCTCGCCGTTGTCTCAAACGGTGAAAACCTCGCGCCGAAGCAATTCCCATGATGCCTTGTCCGGCGTAATCAAAAGGCCGCCGTCGATGTGATGTGGCAGGTAGTGTGAGCCGTCGAAGCGCCTCGCATAAGCGCCCGCCTCCTCTGAAATCAGAACGCCGGCCAAGTGATCCCAAGGCATCAGCTTGTTGTACATGAGATAGTGAACATGCCCGCCGGCGAAGGTGCGGTATTCATGCGCGGCACAGCGGTAGTTGGTGAGAAAGCGCACCTTGGCGAGATTTCCCATGATTTCGGCGCGTTTCCCGTTCGGCAAGTAGCCGGTAGAAGCCATGCCGACCATTTCTTCCAGCGCAACCGGCGTTGCCACGGAGAGGCGCTGCGCCTCGCCATCTGGCCGCCGGAGCCAGGCCCCGCCGCCCTTTTCCGCGAGCACCCAATCGTCGCCCATCGGATCGAAGATGATGCCGGCCACCGTCTCACCCTTGGAGACCACGGAAGCCATGACGCCGAATGCGGGAACACCGGAGGCGAAATTGAAGGTGCCGTCGACGGGATCGACGATGACGGCGAGCTCCGCCCCCTGCAACTTGTCGAGCAGCGCAGGTTCGGCCGCAACCGATTCCTCCCCGATGAAAACCGCGTCGGGCCAAAGCTGTTTGACCTCCGCCTTGATCATCCGCTCGGCCTGTTCATCTGCTTCGGTCACGAGATCGGTCGCCTCACTTTTGGCGCGAACATCGTCGCTACCAAGCCGGCGGAAGCGCGGCAGGATCTGCGTCTGCGCTGCACGGCGCAAGAGGTCAGCAAGGATCGTAACGTCAACGGACGATGTCATAATGTAGTCCTTTCCTGTCAGGCACCAACGATCTCGCGGCGGATGATCCGCCAGCTCTCTTCATCTGGTGCCGAAATGATGCCGCCCGTCGTTTCACCGGGGCGATAAGGCGTGCCGTCAAATTTTGCCGCAAAGCCGCCGGCCTCCTGATGCACGAGCACGCCGGCAAGATGATCCCAGGGCATCAGCTTCGCGTGACCAGTGAAGTGGATCTTGCCCGAGGCGCCTAACCAGTATTCGTAGGCCGAACAGTTCAATGAAAAGGCCATGCGTACCTTCGCCATGTTGGCGCTGATGCGTGAACGATCCGGTTCGTCCATGTGGCCCCAGGATATCGAGCCCACCATCTCTCTCAATGGCACCGCCGAAGCAACCGCGAGACGGCTCACCTGCCCTTCCCGTCGCCGCTGGTAGGTGCCGGCACCGCGCATGGCCGTCACCGTATCGCCGAGCACAGGATCATGGATGATGCCAGCGATGGTCTCGCCCTTGGCGACGACGGCAAGGATTGTTCCGAAAACCGGCAGGCCGGATGCGAAGTTGAGGGTGCCGTCCACAGGATCGATGACAAAAGCTAGATCCGCGTCCGCAAGCGCCGACACGACGGACCTGTCGGCCTCGTAAGCTTCCTCTCCTACTACGAGCGCGCCCGGAAAACGCACTTTCAGCGCAGCCGTGATATGCCTCTCCGCCAATAGATCGGCCTCCGTCACCAGATCGATGGCTGAAGCCTTTTCGGCAACGTCGCCTGCGGCGAGATTGCGAAAGCGCGGCAGGATCTCAAGCGCCCCGGCCTCGGTCACGGTCGTCATCAGATAGTCGAAGTCTGGATCGGAGAGGGTCATCGTTGATCTCAGCAAGGAAGGATTGATCCTCTTATGCCCGATTCGATGAAGTGGATGTGGCAAAACCGATTTATTCCGACGAGCTGAACTCAGAGCTTTGCGTCATTAGCGCTGCAAAATCGAAAAGCTTGGGGTCAAGCAGGTGTGATGGGCTCACATGCGCCAGCGCCCGCAGCATCGTATCCTTGCGGCCGGGCATGCGCCGCTCGATATCGGCCAGCATGTTCTTCATCGCATTGCGCTGCAGACCGTCCTGTGAGCCACAGAGATCGCAGGGAATGATCGGAAACTGCATGGCGGCAGCAAACTTGGCGAGATCGTCTTCGGCGGCGTAGGCGAGCGGACGCAGGACCATCAGGTCGCCTTCGTCGTTCAGAAGTTTTGCAGGCATCGAAGCCAGCCGGCCGCCATGGAAGAGATTCATGAAGAAGGTTTCGAGGATGTCCTCGCGATGATGGCCGAGCACCAAAGCATCGCAGCCCTCTTCGCGGGCGATGCGATAGAGATTGCCACGGCGCAGGCGTGAGCAGAGCGAGCAATAGGTGGCTCCCTCCGGCACTTTTTCTTTCACGATGGAATAGGTGTCGCGATATTCGATGCGGTGCTGGACGCCGATCTTCGTCAGATAGTCCGGCAGTACATGTTTAGGAAAATTCGGCTGGCCCTGGTCGAGATTGCAGGCGACCAGCTCGACCGGCAGCAAACCTCGCCATTTGAGGTCGAGCAGGATCGATAGCAGGCCATAGGAGTCTTTTCCGCCGGATAAGCCGACCAGCCAGCGCTTCTGGCCCTTCAGCATTTGGAAATCTTCGAGCGCCTGACGCACCTGGCGCAGCAGGCGCTTCCGCAGCTTGTTGAAGGAGACCGACCGCGGCGCATCGGCAAACAACGGATGAACACTACCGCCGCCATCTTCGGCTTCGATATCGAATTCGTCCGCTACTGTCGTTGCGATATTCATCTTGTCATCCCTCGGGCTTCGCCACGCTGATAGCAGAAAGCGCGGCGGGAAGACACCATATCAATCGCCGAAGACCGACCATCCGGTACGCGCGGCGAGCATTTCCAGCGCCACCGCGCCGAGCTGTGAATTACCGACCTTGTTCAGCCCCGGCGACCAGACTGCGATCGAGCCAATACCCGGCGCCACAGCCAGAATGCCACCGCCAACGCCGCTCTTGCCGGGCAAGCCGACATGATAGGCGAAATCGCCGGAACCGTCATAATGGCCACATGTCAGCATCAGCGCATTAATGCGTCGCGCCCGCTTCGGCGAAACGACGGAGTGGCCGGTGATCGGGTTGGTGCCGCGAGCTGCGAGATAAAGCCCCGCCCTGGCCAGTTGCTCGCAACTCATCGACAACGCGCATTGGTGGAAATAGACGCCGAGCACGTGCTCGACGGGATGATCGAGATTGCCGTATGCGCGCATGAAATTGGCGAGTGCAACATTGCGGAACCCGGTCTGCGTCTCCGAGCGCGCCACCTTGTCGTCAATGGTGATCGATTCGTCGTCGGCGACGTAGCGTACGAAGCGCAACAACTCGCCAATCGCCTCCCGCGGCGCGTGGCCGGAGAGCACGACATCGCTGACGGCGATCGCCCCGGCATTGATGAAGGGATTGCGCGGAATTCCCTCTTCGCGCTCTAGCTGGACGATGGAGTTGAAGGCCGTTCCGGAAGGTTCGCGCCCGACCCGCTTCCACAGGCCTTCACCCACCTTGCCGAGCGCTAACGTCAGCATGAAGACCTTGGAAATGCTTTGGATGGAAAAGGAAATATCGGCATGGCCGACACTGCGGACATTGCCGTCCACCGTGGCGATCGCCATCCCGAATTGGTTCGGATCGACCTTGGCCAGCTCCGGAATATAGTCGGCCACCTTGCCTTCGCCGAGGCGCGGCGAAAGCTCCGCATGGATGCTGTCGAGAATTGCCTGCAAATCGGTCATCGGGCGCTCCAAAGACAAAAAAGCCGCTCGAAAAGAGCGGCTTTTCCATTCGTGAGAAAGATATCCGCTGAATTAACGCGAATAGAATTCGACGACCAGGTGCGGTTCCATGACGACCGGGTACGGTACGTCGCTAAGGGCAGGAACGCGGGCGAAGGTCGCAACCATCTTGTTGTGATCAGCTTCGATGTAGTCCGGAACGTCGCGCTCAGCGAGGCTGATCGATTCCAGAACGGTTACGAGCTGCTTCGACTTTTCGCGAACTTCGACGACATCGCCGGCCTTGCAACGGTAGGAACCGATGTTGACGCGAACGCCGTTCACCGTGACGTGGCCATGGTTGACGAACTGGCGGGCAGCGAAAACGGTCGGAACGAACTTGGCGCGGTAGACGATCGCGTCGAGGCGCGATTCGAGCAGACCGATCAGGTTTTCCGAGGTATCGCCCTTGCGGCGGTTGGCTTCGTCGAAGGTGGCGCGGAACTGCTTTTCACGCAGGTCGCCATAGTAGCCCTTCAGCTTCTGCTTGGCGCGGAGCTGCACGCCGAAGTCGGAAAGCTTGCCCTTGCGGCGCTGGCCGTGCTGGCCCGGGCCGTATTCGCGGCGGTTAACCGGGGACTTCGGACGGCCCCAGATATTTTCGCCCATACGGCGGTCAATTTTGTACTTGGACGATTCGCGCTTGCTCATCGCATTTCCTTTCAAAATGTTATGGCGACTTGTTGCCAAGCCGCGAAGGAAACACGCCCTCCTCTGAACTCCATTTTCGAGTTCTGACAGGTCTCTCACGTTAGCGAACGGACGAAACCACGGGACATGTCAAATGAAACACCGGACATTTCTGCCCGGCGTTGGCGCGGTCTGTAAGGGGTCGTCATGAAAATGTCAACAGTGCCGGGCGCTCTCAAAACAGAATAGGGCGGCTATTATTCCGCCGCCGTCTGTTCCCCGCCATCGGCGTCAAGCGCATTGGCATCGCCCGGCGCCGTCTGGCAGCCCATATCCGGAAACGCAACGATGCGCTTGCCGGAAAAATCGCTGTGGACGACGACGCTGCCCTGTTCCTCGAAATAGCTAAGCAGACGGCGGGCGCGACGGGCGGAATGGGTGCCATAGGCGCGGGCGATGCGGGCGTCGGAAGGGCATGGCTCGCCACAGACGGCCGCCTTGGCAAGCATCAGGAAAACACCTTGCAGATCGTCAGTAACGCTGGAGGACAGGGACAGAGCCGTTGCCCAGGCGTCAGTCGCCATCGTCGCCTCATCTGCGCCGGAGCGCACGATCGCCACGCGACGCCGGAATTCCGGCAGCGACATCGGCGCGCCCGGCACACGACGCATACGCAGCCGCACGAGGAATTCCTGATAGAGCACCGAATCCGTGCGGAAGGCCGAGGCCGGGTCATCGAGGATCTCGGAGAGCACGGCACTCACCCGCGCTTCGCGATCTTCGGTCGACAATTCCGGCTGATTGGCCTTCGGTTCAGCCGGCGTCGCACTGGCAGCGGGCGTGGAGCGGGAGAGTTCGGCCAAAATATCCGTCGTCGGACGCGGCGCAGGCGCGGCGCGGCGAACGACTGGCCGTGAGAATTCCTCCGGGTCTGGCGTGAAGATTAGATCCTCGACGTCTTGCGGCGCATCCGGCAGCGGCATGAGCTTGGGGCTGGAGGAGCGTGCCGACGTTTCGACCGTGCCGATGGTGATCGGCAGCGGCCGGCGCGACAGAGCCGGACCTAGCGCGACGAAATTGCCCCGCTTCAGGTCGCGGAACATTTCCGCCTGCCTGCGATCCATGCCGAGAAGGTCGGCGGCGCGGGCCATGTCGATATCAAGAAAAGTGCGGCCCATCAGGAAATTCGAGGCTTCGGCGGCAACGTTCTTGGCGAGTTTGGCCAGGCGCTGCGTGGCAATGACGCCGGCAAGGCCGCGCTTGCGTCCGCGGCACATCAGGTTGGTCATGGCGCCGAGCGACATCTTGCGGGCATCTTCAGAGACATCGCCGCCGACGGAAGGGGCAAACATCTGCGCCTCATCAACGACGACAAGCACCGGATACCAATATTCGCGATCGGCATCGAACATGCCGTTGAGGAAGGCGGCAGCGGCGCGCATCTGCTGCTCGATATCGAGCCCTTCCAGCGTCAATACGCAGGAGACGCGATGCTGGCGGATACGGTTGGCAATGCCGGCAAGTTCAGCCTCGGTGCGCTCGCCATCCACCACGACGTGGCCGAACTTGTCCGCCAGCGTGACAAAATCACCCTCGGGATCGATGATGACCTGTTGCACCCACTGCGCCGACTGCTCCAGCAAGCGGCGCAACAGATGCGATTTTCCGGAGCCGGAATTGCCCTGCACAAGAAGACGCGTTGCCAGCAGTTCCTCGATATCGAGTTGGGCGCTGGTCCCGCCGGACGCTGTTCCCATGTCGATGCCGACCTGCAATGCAATACCTCTTTGACAAGACTCAGATGTGGAGACGCCCATCTTTCAGAAACGGGGCGCTCCCGTCTATCAAAGATTTCATCAGCTTTCGCGGGCTGAGTTAGAAAACCCACAGGGGAATGCGGCCAACGGCCATTCTACCTGAAACGCAGATTGGCACGCGAAAGCTGGTCGACCGAAGTGCAGCCCATGAGTTTCATCCCGCGTTCGATCTCCGTGCGGAGCAAGCCAAGCGCACGCTCTACACCTGGCTGGCCCGCAGCCGCCAATGGATAGAGATAGAAGCGTCCAACTCCGACGGCCTTGGCGCCCAGGGACAATGCTTTCAGGACATGTGTCCCCCGCTGAATGCCTCCATCCATCATCACATCGATCCGATCTCCGACGGCATCGACGATTTCGGCCAGTTGATCGAACGCCGACCGCGAACCATCCAACTGACGACCGCCGTGGTTCGAGAGCACAATACCCGTGCATCCGATCTCGACGGCCCGCTTGGCATCCTCCACGGACATTATACCCTTGAGGCAGAACTGCCCGTCCCAATGACGCACCATTTCGGCCACATCGTCCCAATTCATCGAGGGGTCGAGCATCTCGGTGAAATACCGGCCAATCGACATGGCGCCGCCGCCCATGTCCACATGTTCTTCCAACTGCGGCAACCTGAAGCCTTCGTGGGTGAGATAATTCAAAGCCCATGCCGGCTTGAGGCCGAATTGAAGCATACCGGCCAGATTGAGCTTGAACGGGATTGAAAAACCGGTGCGCAGGTCGCGTTCACGATTGCCGCCGGTGATGCTGTCCACCGTCAGCATCATCACGTTCACACCAGCGTCCTTCGCTCGCTGCATCATGACCCGGTTTAGGCCACGATCCTTGTGGAAGTAAAACTGATAGACCTGCGGTCCGCTATGTTTCCTGCGGATTTCCTCGAGGCTGACCGTACCCAGCGAAGATACGCCGAACATGGTGCCTAGAGAGGAAGCCGCCGCCGCGACGGCATTTTCGCCCTGGTGATGAAATAGCCGCTGCAAGGCCGTCGGCGAACAATAAAACGGCGTTGCCAGCTTCTGCCCCATGACTGTGACTGACATGTCCACACTGCTGACGCCACGCAGGACGTTGGGAATCAGATCGCAGCTCTCGAAGCTTGCCGTGTTCCGGCGAAGCGTAACCTCGTCGTCTGCCGCGCCATCGATATAGTTGAAGATCGGCCCCGGCAGCCGACGTTTGGCGAGAGCCCTGAAGTCGTGGAAATTGTGGCAGTCACTCAGACGCATGGCTTACTTCGCTGTTTTATTTAAGACGATCCGCTAAGATACTAATGTAGAACATTTTTTTCACAGGAAAATTGTTTGCATTTCGTATCCCGGTCCCGACGCTGTTTCCAGACGGGAAGACTCCAGTCATGGAAAAGCACAGTGATATTTGCTTCTGAATGAAATGATCGTCAGTAAATGTAGCGCGTATCGATGCTTGCAGCAATCGTATATTACATCCGATGCAGCCGGGCTTCCCATTTGTAGAGCACGTCCGGCTCCTTTTCCTCATTGCCTGCCCCATCCGACTCGTCAACAACGAAGAAACCGTGCTTCTCGTAAAAGCGGCGCGCCGGCGCGTTTCGTTGAAATGTCCAGAGGGAAAGAACTGGATAGGTCGATTTGGCGACGTCGAGCAATCGACTGCCTATGCCGCGACCCTGGGCCTCGGGCAGAACATAGAGCTGGTCGATCCAATCTTCGAGGAAAGCAATGACGCCGACCAGGCGACCGCCCGCTTCCGCGCCCCAGATCTGACAATCTCTATAAACCACCGCACTCCAGAAGCCGACATCCTCTTCGGGCGTATGAAGTCCGGCAAGCGTTGGCAGCCGCTCGTTGAAAGAAGCGCGATGGATGGCCGCTGCTGCTGGCATGTCCGCGAGATCGAGTTTACGCAACGAAACTTTGTCAGTCATCTTCAAGCCTTGAGCCCAAAACCTTGCATCAGCCGCCGTGTCGGAAAATCCGGCGTGCCGGAGGTGAATACGGCGAAATCAAAATTATCTGGATGCACGGCATCGGCGACCTGCGACACCAAGCTGCGGGCGCGCCGAGCGATTGCTTCCGCAGGATCTAGCCAATCGACCGGCCATGGGGCGAGCCGGCGGAAAATGTTGGCCATGAAGGGATAATGCGTGCAGGCGAGCACGACGATATCGGTTTTGCGTCCTTCCTTCTCGACGAAACACTGATCGATTTCGGAGAGTACGGCATCGTCCGAGACAGTATCGCCGCGAATATAGGCCTCCGCCATGCGCGCCAGATTTTCCGAGCCGACGAGCCGGACATGACATTGCGTCGCGAAGGATTGGATAAGATCGCGTGTATATGCACGTTTGACAGTGCCTGGCGTCGCCAATACCGAAACCAGACCGGAGCGCGTACGCTCCGCTGCCGGTTTGATCGCCGGCACGGTGCCGACGAACGTCATCTGCGGAAAGGCGGCGCGCAGGTCGGCGCCAGCGAGCGTAAACGCTGTATTGCAGGCGATGATGCAGACTTCGGGATCGTGTTCCATGAGCAGCTTGGCGAAGAGGCCGATGATACGCTCTCGCAGAGCCTGCTCCTCCCAGCCGCCATAGGGAAAGCCGGCATCGTCGGCGACATAGATGAAACCGCGCTCCGGCATCAACACCCGCGCCTCGCGCAGCACGGTCAGGCCGCCGATGCCCGAGTCGAAGACCAGAATGGGTTTCAGCTCATTCGCCGTTGCTGTCATCGCGAGTGGTTTCCTTCGGTACGGCAGGGGATCTGGGATGCGAGCCGCTGCCGCGCGGAGATTTTCGCGAGAAGCGGTCGAGAGACGAGATCACACCGCGCAGGACGCTGATTTCCTGTTCCGTGAACGCCCGGCGCGAGAGGACTGCGCGCAGATTGTCGACCATTTTCGGCTTTTTCCCGGCAGGATGGAAATAGTTGCGTGCATCCAATGCCTCCTCCAGTTGGTCGAACAGACCGAAGAGCTGCTCTTTGGTGGAAGGCCTCTGCTCCACCGCCTGGAAGGGCACTCTGGCGAGATCCTCCATGCCGGATTTCATCCACTCATAGGACATCAGCAGCACGGCCTGGGCGATATTCAGCGACGCGAAGGCGGGGTTGACCGGAAAGGATACGATCTCGTCGGCGAGCGCCACTTCTTCATTAGTCAGTCCCCAACGCTCGCGGCCAAAGAGGATGCCGGTGCCCTCGCCGGCCGCAAATTTCGCCCGCAGCGTTTCGGCGGCAGCGACCGGCGAGCGTACCGGCTTGTAGCCATCGCGCTCGCGTGCTGTCGTCGCGTAGACGAAATTGAGGTCGGCGATCGCCTGCTCCAGCGTCTCGTAGACTTTGGTCGCCTCGATGATGTGATCGGCCTTCGAGGCAGTCGCCTGCGCCCTCTCATTTGGCCAGCCGTCGCGCGGATTGACGAGGCGCAGCTCCGCCAGGCCGAAATTCGCCATGGCGCGCGCCACCATGCCGATATTCTCGCCCATCTGCGGTTCGACCAGAATGATGGCCGGCCCTTCGGCCAGAAGTTGACGCTCGCTGTTGGTGCCTGCCATGAACTCAAATCCCCATGCGATAAGCATACCGCGCAAATAAGGACCGGAATAGCGGCGCGGGCTTCAATCGGCAAGGGCGAAGTCGGCTATCAAATACCGATCTGACAAGCTACTGCGGTGGCCCGCGATGCCCCCACTGTTGTCATAGGAGGCAAACCGCCTGCCCAATCATCACCTGATCACTGCTGCGGCTGGTCCTGCTGCGGCGTCTGATCCGATGGTTGCTGTTGCTTGACGATGTCCTGCATGACCGATTTCAGCGAGTTGGACTGGCCGCCATCATCGACCGTGATGATGTCGTCGATGACGGGCTTGCCGGATTCCTGGATGACTTCGAAACGCACTGTCGTCGTCGCCTGATAGTCTGCGTCCGTGCCCATGCAGGTCGCCTTCTTGAACGTGGCGATCACCTCCGTCGTATCGCCTTTCGGCGCTTGCGGGGCAATGTTCACCTCCTGCAACGGACACGCATCCTGACCACCGACAATGACATCGTAGTCGAAAGGTGAAATGCCGTCTTCGTCGGCAGCCGGAAACTGCGCAGCCGCCTGGTATTTCGCAACAAAGTCCTTGCTGTAGAGGTCCTTCAGCTTGTTGTCGTCGAAAATGTCCTGCCAGTCGCTGTCACCGCCCGCCCAATTGGAAACAGTGGCATCCATCACCACCTTGACCGGCGTCGTCGCATCGGCCGCAGCGGCCGAGTTGGCGCCGAGCGAGAGCGGAAGGAAAACGGCGAGAAGCGCGGCAGCGGCAATTTTCTGCATGATAAAAATCCGTGATGATCGGCGAAGCATCCGCGCGACATTAGTCGCATCCGTCGCTTTGGCAATGGCCCGATCCTGAAAAGCATGCGTCGCGATGAAGCGGACGTGATCAGCAAAAACGCCGTTTCGACGCCTCTATCGGCTTTGCGTTCGGGACTTGCGGTGCTATAGCCCTCGGAACTTCATATCACTCACAGGGACACCGGTCCCATCAGCTTAAACGAGGCAGAAGCATGAAGAAGATCAAGGTCGCTAACCCCGTTGCCGATCTCGATGGCGACGAAATGACTCGCATCATCTGGCAGCTTATCAAAGAAAAACTGATCTTCCCCTACCTCGATATCGATATCGATTATTACGACCTCTCAGTCGAGAATCGTGATGCGACCAACGACCAGGTCACCGTCGACGCCGCCAACGCCATCAAGAAGTACGGCGTCGGCATCAAGTGCGCCACGATCACGCCGGATGAAGCTCGCGTGAAGGAATTCAACCTCAAGGAAATGTGGAAGAGCCCGAACGGCACGATCCGCAACATCCTCGGCGGCGTCATTTTCCGTGAGCCGATCATCTGCAAGAACGTGCCGCGTCTCGTTCCGGGCTGGACTCAGCCGATCGTCGTCGGCCGCCATGCCTTCGGCGACCAGTATCGCGCCACCGACTTCAAGTTTCCGGGCAAGGGCAAGCTGACCATCAAGTTCGTCGGCGAAGACGGCACGGTCATCGAGAAGGAAGTCTTCAACGCTCCCGGCGCCGGCGTTGCCATGGCCATGTACAACCTTGACGAATCGATCCGCGAATTCGCCCGCGCTTCGATGATGTACGGCCTGATGCGCAAGTGGCCGGTCTATCTCTCGACCAAGAACACCATCCTCAAGGCCTATGACGGCCGCTTCAAGGATATCTTCGAGGAAGTCTATCAGAACGAGTTCAAGGCACAGTTCGATGAAGCTGGTATCACCTATGAGCACCGCCTGATCGACGACATGGTCGCTTCCGCACTGAAGTGGTCCGGCGGCTACGTCTGGGCCTGCAAGAACTACGACGGCGACGTCCAGTCCGATACGGTTGCTCAGGGCTTCGGCTCGCTCGGCCTGATGACCTCGGTTCTGCTGACGCCGGACGGCAAGACGGTCGAAGCCGAAGCCGCTCACGGCACGGTTACCCGTCACTATCGTCAGCACCAGAAAGGCCAGGAAACCTCGACGAACTCGATCGCCTCGATCTTCGCCTGGACCCGCGGCCTCGCCCATCGCGCCAAACTCGACGACAATGCCGAACTTGCCAAGTTCGCCTCGACGCTCGAAACCGTCTGCGTCGATACCGTCGAAGCCGGCTACATGACCAAGGACTTGGCGCTGCTGATCGGTCCCGACCAGCCGTGGCTCTCCACCACTGCCTTCCTCGACAAGATCGACGAAAACCTGAAAAAGGCCATGGCTGCCTAAGCCAAACTTATCTTGCAAAATGTATCGGACGGCGGAACCATATGGTTCCGCCGTTTTCATTTGCGGCTCAAGTTGGAGATTTCCACGGATGACTACCACCGTTCGCGCACTGGTTCAGTCCGACCGCGCCGTCTGGGAGCCGCTATGGGCTGGCTATCAGCGTTTTTATGAAGTGGCGATCCCGCCGGAAACCACGGATCTCACTTGGGTGCGTTTTCATGATCCGGCTGAGCCGATGCATGCGCTCGGCGCGTTCGAAACGGACGGCCGGCTTGTCGGCATCGTGCATGCGGTATTCCATCGTTCCACCTGGCTGCCACAATGGACCTGCTATCTGCAGGATCTCTATGTCGATGGCAGCCAGCGCGGTCTCGGCACGGGTGCAGCATTGATCGAAGCTGTGGCCGACCTCGCTCGGGCGAACGGCGCCGGGCGGCTTTATTGGAACACGCACGAGACCAACGCTACTGCACGCCGGCTCTATGATCGCATCGCCACACGCTCCGGGTTCATCCAGTATCGAAAGGCACTTTGACAGATATTTGATTTTGTGAGCGGAAATCTCGTCATTTTACCGCAGCGGAATTCGAATTAACATCATCCGAAAGAACTCATGAGGAGGCCGATATGACTGAAGAGCTCGTTTTCTACACCAATCCGATGTCTCGCGGACGCATCGCGCGCTGGATGCTCGAGGAGGTCGGAGTCCCCTACCGTACCGAATATCTCGATTTCGGCACCACGATGAAGGCTCTGGACTATCTTTCGGTCAATCCCATGGGCAAGGTGCCTGCAATCCGGCATGGTGATACCATCGTCACCGAATGCGCCGCGATCTGCGCCTACATGGCTGAAACCTTTCCCAAGACTGGTCTCGCGCCGACGGCTGCTGAACGCGGCGACTATTTCCGCTGGATGTTTTTCGCGGCAGGACCGCTAGAGACTGTCGTCACCAATCGGGCGCTCGGCTTTGAAATTCCACCGGAACGCTTGCGTATGGCAGGATGTGGCGGTTTCGGCGATGTCATGGGCACCCTCGAGACGGCCGTTTCAGCCTCGCCCTACATCGCCGGCGACCGATTCACGGCCGCCGACGTCTATGTCGGCTCCCATATAGGCTGGGGCCTCGGTTTTGGAACGATCGAGAAACGTCAAGCTTTCGTCGACTATTGGAGCCGTGTCAGCGACCGCGACGCCTATCGCCGCGCCACGGAACTGGACAATGCGGCAATGCCTCCCCAAACCAATACTTGAGAAGACAATCGATATGGGATGTCATCTCAACAATAGCGTTAGCCTTCATTGCAGAGGCATATAGATTTCCGTCAGCAATTCGGTCGGCGCGACGTCGCGTGGATTGTTGAGATATTCCTCGAACATCACAGTATCGCGCAGCTGGCGGCCGGAAGCCGGCAGCCATTCGGCATAGAGCCACTGATAGGCCTTGTACATGTCGGCATAGGGTCCCTTGTGCCGTAGCACAGCATAATCGCCGCCATCGATCGTTCGTCGCTCCAGCGGCGCCTCGGCGGCAATATCTTTGCCGGCATTGACACAGGCATAGGAGCGCAACTTGTCGGTCGCAACGAGATCGGGATCGTCGAGGTAGACACCGATCATCCCCATATCGGGCCTGGCAAGGCCACGGGCGTAGAGCGTACCGAACAGGGTTTCGAAAGCCTGGCCGATCTGCATATAGGAGCCGGTATGGGCAACCCCGATCAGCGAGAGTGAGGGAATGGTGCGAAGCGTGATGTCGAACATGAGCTTGATCCTTCCTTGGGTGCTGGGTTCGAAGATCGTGTGGCTTCCCTCATTCGGATATCGCGCCGGCGGCATGCCGTAGACGGATTTGAAGATGCGGTTGAACGACTGGAGGTTGGGATAGCCCGACCGCTTTGCAATGTCGCTGACGGCAAGATCGGTGCGGGCGAGATCGCCGGCGGCGCGATGAAGCCGCAACCGTTTGACGGTTGCAGCCGCCGTCTCGCCATAGATCGCCCGATAGATCCTGTGCCAGTGATAGCTGGACATGCAGGCGATATCGGCAAGCTTCTCCATGTCGAGTTCTTCATCCAGATGCTCGTGGATATAGGCAGAGACCCGTCGCAGACGGGTTTCATAAAGCGCCCATGCCGTTTCGCCGTTCATGTCAAACCTCATGCAAATCGATCGGCCCAAGAGAACCATAACCCGATTTGACAAATCCTGCGGAGTTTGACGCACAAAATGAAAGCGGCGGAGGCCATCAGCTCCCGCCGCTTCTCGATAATGTAGTAAAAATCGGACGCTTAACCGGCGAGTACGGCAGCAACCGCTTCAATCGCCTCGTCGGCCTTAGCCCCGTCCGGCCCGCCGGCCTGGGCCATATCCGGACGACCACCGCCGCCCTTCCCGCCGAGAGCGGCAGATGCGACGCGGACGAGATCGACGGCACTGAAGCGGCCGGTCAGGTCTTCTGTGACGGCAACGACAGCGCTGGCCTTGCCATCTTCGGAGACGCCAATCAGCGCCACGATGCCGGAGCCGAGGCTGGTCTTGCCATCATCGGCGAGGCCCTTCAGATCCTTCGGATCGACGCCTGAAATAGCTTTGCCGAGGAACTTGACACCATCGATTTCGCGCACGGAATCGGCGGAACCGCCCTGACCGCCGCCCATCGCGAGCTTGCGCTTGGCATCGGCCAGTTCGCGTTCCAGCTTGCGACGCTCATCCATCAGCGCCTCGACGCGCGACACGACATCGCCCGGCTGCACCTTCAGCGTCGAAGCCAGCGTCTTCACGCGCTCGTCCTGCTCGGCTAGATAGTCGCGCGCGGATTCGCCGGTGACCGCTTCGATGCGGCGGACACCCGCGCCGACGGCGCTTTCGCCGAGCACGCGGATAAGCCCGATTTGGCCCGTGGCTGCGACATGGGTGCCGCCGCATAGCTCGACAGAATAGGGTTTGCCGGTCTTGGCGCCGCGCACGCCCTGCCCCATGGACACGACGCGCACCTCATCGCCATACTTTTCGCCGAACAACGCCATCGCGCCTTCGGCAATGGCGTCGTCGACGCTCATCAGGCGGGTGGTGACCGGCGAGTTCTGAAGCACGATCTCGTTCGCCATATCCTCGACAACCTTCAATTCTTCGGCCGTCATCGGCTTCGGATGCGAAACGTCGAAGCGCAGGCGCTCGGGTGCTACCAGCGAGCCCTTCTGTGCCACGTGCGTGCCGAGAACTTCACGCAAAGCCTCATGCAAGAGATGGGTAGCAGAGTGGTTGGCGCGCAGGCGCGAGCGTCTGTTGTGATCGACCGTAAGGGCAACCGCGTCGCCGGCCTTGATCGTGCCTTCCGAAACGGTGGCGATGTGCACGAACAGGCCCTCGCCCTTCTTCTGGGTATCGCTGACCGAAATCTTACCGCTGTCGCCCGAGATCACGCCGGTATCGCCCATCTGACCGCCGGATTCGCCGTAGAACGGCGTCTGGTTGACGACGATCTGCACCTTGTCGCCGGCCGAGGCACTGTCGACGGCAACGCCATCCCTGACGATCGCCTGGATCACGCCTTCAGCCGCTTCCGTGTCGTAGCCGAGGAATTCGGTCGCGCCGAACTTTTCCTTGAGCTCAAACCAGATGGTTTCGGTTGCCTTGTCGCCGGAGCCGGCCCAATGCGAGCGAGCTTCGGCCTTCTGCCGTTCCATCGCATCGGTGAAGCTCGATATGTCGACGCCGATGCCGCGGGCGCGCAGTGCGTCCTGCGTCAGGTCGAGCGGGAAGCCATAGGTGTCGTAGAGCTTGAACGCGGTTTCGCCGTCGAGGCTGTCACCCTTGTGAAGTGTTGAGGTCGCGTCTGATAGCAGCGACAGACCGCGCTCCAACGTCTTGCGGAAACGATTTTCTTCCAGCTTCAGCGTTTCCGATATCAACGCTTCAGCGCGGACCAGTTCCGGATAAGCGCGGCCCATCTGCTGCACCAGCGTCGGCAAGAGCTTCCAGACCAGCGGTTCCTTGGCGCCAAGCAACTGCGCATGGCGCATGGCGCGGCGCATGATGCGGCGAAGAACATAGCCACGGCCTTCGTTCGACGGGAGTACGCCGTCGGCGATCAGGAACGCGGAGGAACGCAGATGGTCGGCGATGACGCGATGGCTGGCGCGATGTTCGCCCTCGGCCTTCACGCCGGTTGCCTCTTCCGACGCCTCGATCAGCGCGCGGAAAAGATCGATATCATAGTTGTCATGCTTGCCCTGCAGCACGGCGGCAACGCGTTCGAGGCCCATGCCCGTGTCGATCGACGGACGCGGCAGGTCGACCCGCTCTTCCCTGGTGATCTGCTCGAACTGCATGAAGACAAGATTCCAGATCTCGATGAAGCGATCGCCATCCTCTTCCGGCGAGCCGGGAGGGCCGCCCCAGATGTGGTCGCCATGATCATAGAAGATTTCCGAGCAAGGGCCGCAGGGACCGGTATCGCCCATCGCCCAGAAATTGTCGCTCGTGGCGATGCGGATAATCTTGTCGTCCGAGAGGCCGGCAATCTTCTTCCAGAGATCATAGGCGGCATCGTCGGTATGGTAGACGGTGACCAGCAGGCGCTTGGCATCGAGGCCGAACTCCTTGGTGATCAGGTTCCACGCAAGCTCGATGGCGCGCTCCTTGAAATAGTCGCCGAACGAGAAATTGCCGAGCATTTCGAAGAAGGTGTGGTGACGGGCAGTGTAACCGACATTGTCGAGGTCGTTGTGCTTGCCACCGGCGCGCACGCATTTCTGTGCCGTCGATGCAGTTTTGTAAGAGCGCTGCTCCAGGCCCGTGAAGACGTTCTTGAACTGCACCATGCCGGCATTGGTGAACATCAGCGTCGGGTCATTACGCGGCACAAGCGGGCTCGACGGCACGATCTCGTGGCCGTTTTTCTTAAAATAGTCGAGAAAGGTCGACCGGATTTCATTCACACCGCTCATATTGCGCCCTTCAGTCCCTGCCTCGAGCGAGATTTCATCTCGCTCATGTTCCTTCGTTTAGCATGATCTTGTCCAAAAACCGCTTCGCTCTTTTTGGGATCACGCGCTGGCAAAATTTAATAAATCCAGTGGCTTTTATCGTTCGCTCCCGGCCCTGTCCAGCCGCACAAACAAAACCGGCCGTACATCCCTGGGACAATACGGCCGGTTTTGAATTTTAGTCTTGAAATCAGTCCTGGGTTCAGTTGCGGAAATTACATTTCCGCGGCGGCATCGCCGTCATCGGCATCAGGTCCGCCATTCTGCAGGAAGCGATCGGCGATGAGACCAGCATTCTGGCGCAGCGACAGCTCGATCTCACGGGCGAGATCCGGATTGTCGCGCAAGAAGAGCTTAGCGTTTTCGCGACCCTGACCCAAACGCTGGCTGTTATAGGAGAACCAAGCGCCGGACTTCTCGACAATGCCCGCCTTGACGCCGAGGTCAACCAATTCGCCGGTCTTTGAAACGCCTTCGCCATACATGATGTCGAATTCCACCTGCTTGAAGGGCGGTGCCATCTTGTTCTTGACGACCTTGACCCGGGTCTGGTTGCCAATCACCTCTTCACGTTCCTTGACGGCGCCAATGCGGCGAATGTCGAGACGGACGGAGGCGTAGAACTTCAGCGCGTTACCGCCGGTCGTCGTTTCGGGCGAACCGAACATGACGCCGATCTTCATGCGGATCTGGTTGATAAAGATCACCATGGTATTGGACTTCGAGATCGAAGCGGTGAGCTTGCGCAGCGCCTGGCTCATCAAACGAGCCTGCAGGCCCGGCAGGCTATCGCCCATTTCACCTTCGATTTCGGCGCGTGGCGTCAACGCCGCGACGGAGTCGACGACGAGAACGTCGATAGCGCCGGAGCGTACCAGAGTATCGGTGATTTCAAGCGCCTGCTCGCCGGTATCCGGCTGTGAGATCAGAAGGTTCTGCAGGTCGACGCCGAGCTTGCGGGCATAGACCGGATCAAGCGCGTGTTCCGCATCGACGAAGGCGCAGATGCCGCCCTTCTTCTGCGCTTCCGCGATCGTCTGCAGCGCGAGTGTCGTCTTGCCGGAGCTTTCCGGCCCGTAGATCTCGACGATACGCCCCTTCGGCAAGCCGCCAATGCCAAGGGCGATATCGAGGCTCAGGGAGCCAGTGGAAACTGTTTCGATTTCGACCACATTCTCGTTCGAGCCGAGCTTCATGATCGAGCCCTTGCCGAACGACCGCTCAATTTGAGAGAGTGCCGCTTCAAGTGCCTTGCTTTTATCCACCGATTTGTCCTCTACAAGCCGCAAAGAATTCTGAGACATTCGATCCACCTTTAGGTTATTGAAGCCGCTCAAGCAATGTCGCCGCTGATGAGATTTGTGTACTCTATTTGTTCTCATCTCGCAAGAGCACAACAAGCAATTGAAAGAAAAAGGTAAAATGAATTCCGTTCTACATTTGTTTTCTTCTTTCATCGCAAGCACTTACGCGCCCTCGCCTGGCATTCTGCGCGAAATATCAGCCGGCTCGATTCGCCTTTGGAACCATTGAGGAGATCGATATGGCTAAGAAGGTTCTCGTTCTCGGCGGCGCTCATATCGATCGTCGCGGCCGCATCTTCGGTGAGACGGCGCCGGGTGCCAGCAATCCAGGCGCCTGGTTCGAAGAGCCGGGCGGCGGCGGCTTCAACGCGGCGCGCAATCTGGCTCGGCTCGGTTTCGACGTGCGGCTGATCTCGCCGCGCGGAGGCGATGCGGCCGGCGAAATGGTGGCGGAGGCGGCGCGCCAAGCTGGCGTCGACGACAAGCCCTTCATTTTTCTCGACCGCAAGACGCCGAGCTATACGGCAATCCTCGAGCGCGACGGCAATCTGGTGATCGCCCTCGCCGATATGGAGCTTTACAAGCTGTTTGTGCCGCGCCGGCTGACGATCCGCGCCATCCGCGACGCCTTCGAGGCGTCCGACCTGATCCTTTGCGATGCCAACCTGCCAGCCGAAACGCTGGCTACTATCGCAACGCGCGCAGCCGCCAGCGGCAAGCCGCTGGCCGCGATCGCGATTTCGCCGGCCAAAGTGGTGCGCCTTAAGCCCTGCCTTGCCGGTATCGACCATCTGTTTCTGAACGAGGCGGAAGCCGCGGCATTGACCGAAAGCCGTCCGGACGACCCGCGCCACTGGGTCGCCAGCTTGCGAGCATTGGGCCTCAAGGGCGGTGTGATCACCCGCGGAAAGCGCGAGTTGATTGCCTTCTCCGGGAACGATGCCATCAGCCTGCAGCCGCCCATTGTCGATGAGGTGGCAGATGTTACCGGTGCTGGCGATTCGCTTGCTGCTGGCGTACTCGCCGCCCTGCTTGCCGGCCTCGATCTCGGCGAAGCCGTGCGCTACGGTGCGGCGGCGGCGGCGATCACCGTGCAGTCGCCTTTCGCCACATCGGAAGATCTTTCGCCCGAGCTTCTGAAGGCAATGCTGGCTCTTGTTCCCGAAGCCGCTATTCTGTCATGAAGCGCGCGAATTTCGCATTTCCCATCTCAGCCAATTGGACTCGACCATGACCAAGCCCATTTCACCCCTGTTGCCGATCTCCTATTCGAAGGAGGTTGCGGCCGCCAAGCTGCGCGGTGCACCCCTGGTGGCGCTGGAATCGACCATCATCACCCATGGCATGCCCTATCCCGGCAATATCGAGATGGCGCGCAGCGTCGAGGCTATCATCCGGCAGGAAGGCGCAGTACCAGCAACGATCGCCGTTATTCACGGTGTGTTGCATATCGGCCTTGAGCCGGGAGAGCTGGAAGCGCTGGCCAAGACCAGCGGTGCGATGAAGGTATCGCGCGCCGACCTCGCCTTCGCGATTGCTGAGCGCCGCACGGGCGCCACCACAGTCGCCGCAACGATGATCGCGGCTGCACGGGCCGGCATCAAGGTCTTTGCGACTGGTGGCATCGGCGGCGTGCATCGCGGTGCTGAGGAAAGCTTCGATATCTCTGCCGACCTGGAAGAACTCGCCCGCACGGGTGTCATTGTCGTCTGCGCCGGTGCCAAGGCGATCCTTGATATTCCGAAGACGCTGGAAGTGCTGGAAACGCGCGGCGTGCCCGTCGTCACTTACGACAGCGCCGAATTCCCGGCCTTTTGGTCGCGTTCCTCCGGTCTGCCGAGCCCGCTGACACTGAATAGTCCAGCCGCGATTGCCAACTTCCAGACTACCCGCGAACAACTCGGCATCGACGGCGGTATGCTTATCGCCAATCCGGTGCCGGAAGCCGATGAAATCCCGCGCGAGGAGATGGAAATCTACATCGAGCGTGCCTTGGACAGCGCCGAGCGCGACGAGATCGCCGGCAAGGCGGTCACTCCCTATCTTCTCAGCACCATTTTCGACATCACCGATGGCCGCAGCCTCAAGACCAATATCGCGCTCGTCGAAAACAATGCACGCCTTGCCGCCGAAATCGCGGTCGCTCTGGCGGAATAACGCGAAAGGAGCTGCATCGGTTAGGTCCCGGTGCTGTGCGGCCGCTTTAGGTGAACGTGAATAGACCCAAAGCGGCACGCACCTCTGCAAGGGTAGCCTCCGTCCGCTCTTTAGCCTTGAGCGTGCCTCGCTGCAGCACGTCCAGAACATAGCCGGGATCGCTGGCATAGCTCGCACGGCGCTCGCGGATCGGGGCGAGCAGAGCCTGCAGAACATCTTCGAGGTGTCGTTTCACGGCCATGTCGCCAAGGCCGCCCCTTCGATAACGCGCCTTCAACTCTTCGACGAAATCCCTGTCCTCGGCAAATGCATCGAGATAGGTGAAGACGACATTGCCCTCGACCTTTCCCGGATCGGTAGCGCGCAGATGGTCCGGATCGGTGTACATTCGGCGCACGGCTTGCCGAATATCGTCCGATGAAGCGGACAGCGGAATGGCATTGCCCTGCGACTTGCTCATTTTAGCCTTGCCGTCGACGCCCGGCAGACGGCCGACTATCGGTATCATCGCCTCGGCCTCCGGAAGAACTTCGCGGCCGACCTGCCGGTTGAGACGACGTACGATCTCGTTGGTTTGCTCGATCAACGGGGCCTGATCTTCACCGACGGGGACGATAGTCGCCTTGAAAGCGGTGATGTCAGCCGCTTGAGCGACGGGATAGCAAAGAAACCCCGCCGGAATATCGCGCTCAAAACCGCGAAGCTGGATCTCTGTCTTGATCGTCGGGTTACGCTCCAGCCGTCCGACGGTCACGAAGTTCAGATACATCATTGTTAGCTCGGCCAGCGCCGGCAACGCGGATTGCAGGCAGATCGTCGTCTCGGCCGGGTCGATCCCCACGGCGAGATAGTCGAAGGCAACCTCCAGCACGCTACGGCGAACCCTGTCCGGATCGTGCGCGTTGTCCGTCAGCGCTTGCGTATCCGCGAGAAGCAGGAATTGCTGGTGAGTGTGCTGAAGGGCAACGCGGTTCCTCAGAGAACCGACATAGTGACCGAGATGGAGGGGACCTGTGGTGCGATCGCCAGTAAGAATGATCGGACGCTTTTCGATAGGTAAAGTCATTTGGTTGCTCCGTAAGGGAGCCGCCGCGATCGGGGAGAATGCCGAGAAATGACCATGTCTGCCGGATCACGGCGGCAAGGGTCGATTTCAAGAAATGACGACTGCCGCTCCTAGAAGGAGCGCCACCACATCCGGAGATTGGGATTTGCAAGGTCGGTCATGCCAGCTTGATGCCATGGATCGGACAGCGATGACAACGGGAAATGTCAGCTTCTGTGATATCGGCAGCCTCTAGACCTTACACGTCTCGTCCGCAGAACGTCAAAACGTATCAAAAACAGCGTTTTCCATAGCCATTTTCATCTATCGATCCAGCGTTTCCCTGACAACGACGGCAAGCTGCTTCAGCGAGAAAGGTTTCGGGAGGAAACCGAACTTGGCGTCGGCCGGCAAGTTGCGTGCGAAGGCATCTTCGGCATAGCCGGACACGAAAATGAATTTCATATCGGGATACTTCTTGCGCAGTTCGCGCAGCAGCGATGGCCCGTCCATCTCCGGCATGACGACGTCGGAGACGACAACGTCCACTTGCCCGTCGAGCTCATCCATGATGTCTAGCGCCTCTACGCCGGACCCCGCTTCGTAGACGGTATAGCCGCGTGTCTCGAGCATGCGCTTGCCGCCCCGGCGCACAGCTTCTTCGTCTTCCACCAACAGAACGACGGCCGACTTGCCAGTGAGATCCGCGGGCTCTTCCGGCGGGACGATGGCGGCGACGCTCTGGTCCATTGCCGAGATCTCGCGGCTCTCAGAAGCCTGACCTTCGATCACCGTGGGGATCTCAACGATATGGCGCGGCAGGAAGATGCGGAAGGTTGTACCCTTGCCGACTTCGGATTCCGGGTGAATATAGCCGCCCGACTGCTTGATGATGCCGTAGACCATGGCAAGCCCAAGCCCGGTGCCTTTGCCCACTTCCTTCGTCGTGAAGAAGGGCTCGAAGATCTTGTCCATGATATCAGGCGCGATGCCCGTGCCGGTGTCGCTCACCTCGACCAGCACCATATCCTCATGTGGCAGGTAGGCATAATTGAAGGCGGGCACATCCACGGCCGACAGATTGCGGGTGCGTAGCGTCAAGGTGCCGCCACCTGGCATGGCGTCGCGGGCGTTGACGCAGAGATTGATCAGCACCTGCTCGAACTGCGAAAGGTCGGTTTTCACCGGCCAGAGATCGCGACCGTAATCGACATCCAATTTGACATGCGTGCCCGAGAGCAGCCGGTCCACCAGCATGCGCAGGTCGCCGATCACATCAGTTAGATTGAGGATCGTCGGCCGCATCGTCTGCTTGCGCGAGAAGGCCAGCAACTGCCGTACCAGCACGGCGGCGCGGTTGGCGTTGCGCTTGATCTCCATCAGATCAGCGAAGCTGGCATCCGACGGCCGTGCCTGCAGCAACAGGTGGTCGGAAGAAAGCAGGATCGCCGTCAGCACGTTGTTGAAGTCATGCGCGATGCCGCCCGCGAGCGTACCGACCGCATTCAGCTTCTGCGTCTGCGCCATCTGCGTTTCCAGCGCCTTTTGTTCGGTCACTTCGACGGCATAGACGATGGCCGCCTCCTCGGGCGCTTCGTCGGTCTGATCGATGACGGCATTGATATAGAAGCGGAAATGCCGCGTGTCGTCTTTCGGGTTGCGGGAATCGATGGGCGGGATGTCACCCTGCCGGTCCTTGGCGGCGGCAAGTGCCTGTTCGAGCCGCGGCCGATCAGTTTCATAGACAACAGTCTCAAGGGCGGCGCCACGCTCGATATCGTCACGCGATACGAGATCCGAGAAGAGTTTTAGGAAGGGCGCATTGGTGCGCAAAATGCGCCCCGAGCCGTCGACGGAGGCGATCGCCATCGGCGTATTGTTGAAGAATCGGCTGAAGCGCATCGCGGCAACGGAAGCGGATTGATCGTTGTCGCCGCCGTTCTGTCGCGTCAAGACGATGGTGCGGCTTTCACCTGGCGCCCCATCGCGCATCGACGTGACGCTGTGGACGATCTGCACGGGCAGGCTCTGACCGTTGGCACGGCGCAGGTCGAGATCGAGCGTCACAGTCTTTTTCAGGCCGGGTTCGGCCTGGACGGACTGGATCAGCGTCAGGCCCTCGCCGGCAACGAGATCGCCGACGGTCATCGAGCCCGGCGTGAATTTGGTCAGATCGAAGCCCAGCCATTCGGCAAGCGTCGCATTGAGATAGAAGATCTCACCCTTGCGGCCGGCCGAAAAGAAACCCGCCGGCGCATGATCGAGATAGTCGATGGCGTTCTGCAGTTCCTTGAAGAAGCGCTCCTGGTCGTCCCGCTCTGAGGTGATGTCGGTAATCTGCCAGATATGAAGCGCTTTGCCGCTCCCCTGCTCCGGCGGCAATACACGCGCTTTCAGGCGATACCAATGTGCGCCGTTGCCGCTGCCTTCCGCAGGGCCGAGCGGCTTCAGCAGCCGGAATTCCTCCGAACCCTCCTTGCCGTCACGCAGACCATTGGCGAGGCGGTAAAGGGCCTCGTTGGATTCGCGATTGCGTGACAGCAGCGTTTCCAGCGATTGCACCTCGGTCGCCTTGGCTGCGCCCGTCAACCGACCGTAAGCGGCATTGGCGTAGATGATACGGCCCTTTTCGTCCGTGATCAGCGTGCCGTCCGGATGACTGTTCAGGAACGAACGCGCCAGGCTGTCGGACTGCGTCTGTGGCATGACCTCGACGAAGCCGATGATGGAGGACACCAGAAAGAAGATGCCGACCATGGCGAGAATGCCGAGCCCGCCAAGCACGGTTTCATTGTCGAGCTGGTCCTTGAAGACGACAAAAGCCGCGGCGGCGGCCACCAACACCAGGGCAAGCAGGATAATCCGCAGCACGGTGCCCGAACGAACCCCGCGATCCACCAGCGGCACGCTATACTCGTCGGACTGACGCTGCTTCGTCATAAACCCCTCGTCTCCGCCCTCTTCCTTGTCACGTCATGCACTTGACGGATCGCCGGATTCGGACCTTTCGAATCTTCTTTAGCAAGTTGCTGCACCAGCAAAAAGCTTTGCAGGGCTAGAAAGGCCTGTATTCACAAGGAAGAGCGCTGGACAAAGAATGATCCTATCTTGTCTCCAGGGTATACCTGTCCATATGATCGCCTCATATCAATACAAAGGTGAAGGCGCGGGGCCAGTCGGTTCGTTACGGCAACGCCGCGACATCGGGGACAATTACGGAGTATCTCGAAATGTGGGACGAAATCGCCGGGGCCTATGGCAGCCGCTTCTTCCTCGCAGCCGGTGGGGTCGGAATTGCCCTTCTTCTATTGATCGGCATCCTTTGGATCTTTCGCAACCGAGCGCCCTCGCCTTTCGTGCGCGGTGGTAAAAACCGCCAACCGCGCCTGCAGGTGCTTGACGCCGCTGCCGTCGACGCTCGCCGCCGTCTCGTGTTGGTACGGCGCGATGGCATTGAACACCTTATCATGATTGGTGGCCCGACCGATATCGTCATTGAGTCCGGGATTTCCGATGCGGCCAAGGCAGGTGTGCCGGCGTCGGCACCGGTCGGAATGCCCGTGGGCTACGACCGCCGGTTGGAGACGGTGCAGGAGGCGCCACGCCTCGATCATCAACTGGCCGCAGTTTCACAACCGTCTATGCCTGAGGAAGCAGCAGTCGAAGCCTATAGGCAGCCTGAACCGGTTGCTGCCTTTGTGCCGGCCCCGCATCGTGTCGCACCGGCGGTCGAGCGTCCGCAACCGGCCGTGCCGCCGCAGCAGCGCGCACCGCAGTCGGCTGCTATGCTGGGCGAGGCGGAAGTCGCTGAGATTCTCGATGCAGCTCGTCAGCACGTATTGCCACAAGAGCCGACGCGTGTCGCTGCCGCCGCACAGCCCGTTCGCCAGCCTATGGCCCCCGCCGTCGTCGCTTCGGCAGCACCGGTGGTTACACCGCCGCCGGTGCGTGAACCCAGCACCGATTTCCAGCGCATATTGGAAGCGGAAATGTCAAACAATCTGACTGCGGAGCGGATCATTCCGAATGCGCCGCCGCAACGGCAAATACAGCAGCAGCCCGCAGTCTCTCCAGCGCAACGCCGAGATCCGGAACTCGCGCCGATGACCGGATCGGATGCCGCGCTTCAGAAAGAGGTTGCGCGTATCTTCGGTGAAATGAGCGTCAACCGGGACAAATAGACTGGAACCCTGGCCGGTCTTGCGCGGACATTGAAAAAGGCACGACGGAAATTTCCGCCGTGCCTTAATTTTTTGCATTCCAATCCGAATAATCAGACGCTTATTCGTCGCGGTAGACTTTTTCGCGGCGCTCGTGACGTTCCTGCGCTTCGATTGACAGGGTGGCGATAGGGCGCGCGTCCAGACGCTTGAGACCAATCGGCTCACCGGTTTCCTCGCAGTAACCGTAGGTGCCATCCTCGATCCGCTGCAGAGCAGCGTCAATTTTTGAGATAAGCTTACGCTGACGGTCACGAGCCCGAAGCTCGATGGCTCTGTCGGTTTCAGAAGAAGCCCGGTCAGCCAGATCCGGATGATTTGCGCTTTCTTCGGCCAAGTGATCGAGGGTTTCGCGCGCTTCTCTTAGGATATCATTTCTCCAGGCGACTAACTTTGCTCGAAAATAGGCACGCTGGTTTCCATTCATGAACTCCTCGTCTTCCGAGGGCACATAATTGCTAAGATCGATCTTCTCACTCAACGCGATTCTCCTGAAGAACATCTCATATGGCGCGCTGTATATCCCAACCGATAGTATCGATTCAAGCCAAATAGACGTGGTAAACGGATTTTTAAATTTGTCATAAAATTCGGCTAAAGGTCTATTTTTTCATCATATATTCGCGATACCAAAAATGTGGTAGAACCATAACCTTCGCGTGAATGACCGCCAAACTCCCGCATCGCCGATGGCTCTGGTGTTGACGGCACACGGGATGAGGCGGTACGTCAAAGGGCAAATCGAGAACGGGAATTCCGCCATGACCAGCATCACGCCACCGCCTTCCCGGATCTACCTGTTGCGTCATGCAAAGGCCCAGCGGGCCGCGTCCGGCCAGAAGGATTTCGACCGCGCGCTCAGCGATGATGGCTATGCCGCAGCCGAAATCGTCGCCGAAAAAGCCGTCGACAAGGACTACAAGCCAGATCTCGTCATTTCCTCGACGGCACTGCGCTGCCGCCAAACCGCCGACGCCATACGCCGTGTCATGAGCCCTTCTACCGAGTTTCGTTACGTCGATGCGCTATACAACGCTACGACGGACATCTATCTCGAAATCATCTCATCACAGGTGACCGAGGACTCGGTTATGCTGGTCGGCCACAACCCGACCATTGAACATACGCTGGAAGCGTTGATTGGCCATGACGCGTTCGTCGCTGCGCTGCCCAACGGCTTCCCGACCGCCGGGCTTGCCGTCATCGACTCGACGCCGTCGGGGTGGGTCCTTTCGGATTTCGTCACGGAATAGGTTCGGCAGCAAAATATTGGGCGGAGCGGTGATTTAGTGGGTTTGCCCCGTAGAGGCCGGTCATCTTTTCGGCTTTCGCATTGCTTCCTATATTGACCATCACGCTGTCATTCAGGGATCCCGCCTTGCCGCCAAGCCTGACCTCCTTCACAGACGACGCCCTGATCGCCTTCGATAATCTCGTCGACCGTACGACAGGTCTTGTCAATCCGACGATCCGGCTCGGCGTCACCGGCCTTTCGCGGTCCGGCAAGACCGTTTTCATTTCCTCTCTGGTGCATAATCTGCTGAACGGCGGTCGCCTGCCGCTGTTCGAGCCGGTGCAATCCGGCCGCGTCTCCGCCGTTCGTCTAGAGCCGCAGCCAGACGATGCCGTGCCGCGCTTCCAATATGAGGACCACATCCGTGCGCTGGTGAAGGAGCGCATCTGGCCGGATTCGACGCGGGCCATCTCGGAACTGCGCATCACGCTGGACTACCAAAGCGCCAGCGGTTGGAACCGGCTATTTTCGCCAGGCCGCCTTTCCATCGACATTGTCGACTATCCCGGCGAATGGCTGCTTGATCTACCATTGCTCGCCAAGGACTTCCGGGCCTTCAGTGAGGAGACGCTGACGCTGGCGAAGACCGGCATTCGCGCGGAGCTGTCGCGCGCGTGGCTCGCGATGACGCAAGCGACCGATGCTGCCGCATCCGCAGACGAGATGACTGCACGCGAGCTCGCCACCGCCTTTGCTAACTATCTTAGAGCCTGCAAATCCGACGAACGTTCGTTGTCGACCTTGCCGCCCGGCCGCTTCTTGCTACCAGGAGATCTCGACGGTTCGCCGGCGCTGACCTTCGCGCCTCTGGTGCCTCCGGCCGAAGGCAAGGCGCAGAAAGGCTCGCTGTGGGCAATGATGGAGCGCCGATACGAAGCCTATAAGTCCGTCGTGGTGAAACCCTTCTTCCGCGAACATTTCGCTCGCCTTGATCGGCAGATCGTCCTTGTCGACGCATTGCAGGCCATCAACAGAGGTCCGGAAGCGGTACAGGATCTGGAACGTGCGCTGACAGACGTCCTTGCCTGCTTCCGTCCGGGCGCCAATTCCTTCTTTTCCTCACTGCTCGGCCGTCGCATCGACCGCGTGCTGGTTGCCGCGACCAAGGCCGATCATCTTCATCACGAAAGCCACGACCGGTTGGAGGCGCTGACACGCCGGCTGGTGGAACGCGCCATAGAGCGTATCGGCATGGCCGGTGCCGGCATCGAGGTGATGGCGATCGCCTCTGTACGCGCCACACGCGAGGCGACGGTAAAACGCGACGGCCATACGCTTCCCGTCATCGTCGGCACGCCGATGGATCGGGAGACGATCGGCGGCGAGAGCTTCGACGGCAACCGCAAGACGGCGGTTTTCCCAGGGGATTTGCCGGAAAATCCGCAATGGTTGTTCGATGCGCTTGAACCCGGCGCGGCCAATGTCCACCTGCCTGAGGTGAGCGTCGTCCGCTTCCGCCCGCCGGAACTGGACGAAACAGGCGGCGGCATCAAGCTTTCCGTGCCACATATTCGCCTCGACCGCGCCATGCAGTTCCTGTTCGGAGACCGCCTCGCATGACGAAGCCAACCATAGATGATCCCAAAGGTCTGGTTCGCCGTCCTGCCGCCTTCTCGTTGGAGCCTGAGACCCCAAAAGAGAACACGGGCGCCAAACCGACGGCAGAAGCGCTACGTCGCAAACCGCAGAGTTTCGATACGGAAATCGTTCTGACGCCGGATGAGGAAGATCCGTTCCTCAATCCCGCCATCGCCGCGTCCGATGATGAAGCCGCAATTGCCGCCCCGCGCCGCGGAGGTTTTTCCTTCGGCAAGATTGCCGCCGGCGCCTTCGGCATTCTCCTATCGCTCGCCTTCGGTCTCTGGACCGACCAACTGATTCGCGATCTCTTCAATCGCGCCGACTGGTTGGGTTATACCGCCCTTGCTGTGCTCGGCATCGGCATTCTCGCCGTCCTCGCCATCGTTATTCGCGAGACGGCAGGCATGATGCGGCTTGCGGCCGTGCAGACGATCAAAGCGGAGGCGGAAGCCGCCATTGCCGAGACGCGCCCCGCGCGCGCAAAAGCACTTGTCCAGCGCCTATGCACGCTTTTGGAGACCAATCCGGAAACGGCAAAAGGCCGCGCCACGCTGAAAGCGGCCGAGGACGATATCATTGACGCGCCGCAGTTGATCGACCTTGCCGAACGCGAACTGCTCGGTCCGCTCGACCGCCGCGCCCGCGCACTGATTCTCGGCGCGTCCAAACGAGTATCCGTTGTCACCGCCGTTAGCCCGCGTGCGCTGGTGGACATTCTCTATGTGCTCTACGAATCGGCCAAGCTGGTCCGCGCCATGGCGGAGCTCTACGGCGGCAGACCCGGCACGCTCGGCATGATCCGATTAATGCGTGACGTGCTCGCGCATCTCGCCGTTACCGGCTCCATCGCCGTCGGCGACAGCATCGTGCAGCAGTTGATCGGCCATGGTTTGGCCTCGAAACTTTCGGCCCGACTCGGTGAAGGCGTCGTCAACGGCATGATGACGGCGCGCATCGGCATCGCCGCGATGGATCTCTGCCGGCCGCTGTCGTTCAAGGCGTTGAAACGGCCGGGTATCGGTGATTTCGTCGGCGATCTGGCGCCAAACATCACCGGCCGCTGAGTGCTGTAAACACCCGCGAAGGCGGCTTTTACTTCCATAAGAAACCAAGCATTAACCATTCTAAGGCAAAAGTGGATACCAGTTTCCGGTTCCTCTTCGTTAGGGAATGTCCATGTTTTCGCGCCAATTTCTTCTTGTTTGCGGCTTTGCCGCTGCGGCCCTCTCCGCAGGTGCCTGGGTGCATTCAGCCGATGCGGCATCCCGTGACAAAGCCTTCTTCCAGTCCGTCGCCGGCTCGTGGCGCGGCCCGGGCGAGATCGTCGCCGGCAAATACAAGGGCACGAAGTTCACCTGCAACCTGACGGGTCAGGCGCTTAACGGCAACAATGCCGGTGTCAAGCTTGACGGAACTTGCCGCGTTGGCGTCTTCCAGCAGCCGATGACCGCTGAAATCACCCAGAACGGCGGCAGCTATACAGGGAAATTTCTTGATGGTGCAGCCGGCAAGGGCCTGGATGTAACATCAGGCACCGTCAACGACGGCACGGTGGTGCTCGGCTTAAACCGCCAGAAGCTGAATGGCGCCATGATTGCCCGCGTAACCGACAACAAGACGATGAATGTAACGATATCCGTTAAGGTCAATGACCAGATGGTGCCCGTCATCGGTGTGACGCTCCAACGCGCCGATATCGACCAGATGGCTGTGGGATCAATCCAATAGAGCTTATGCGCTGATAGCAGAAAACGCCTCCGGCCTTCGTGACCAGGCCGGAGGCGTTTTATGTTTCCGATGCTAGCTACTCATCGCTATCTCGAGCGATATCGGCATCACGCCAACCGCCACCAATCGCGATTTTCATCCGCTACCTCTATTCCCTGCACATCCGTTTCGCTCAACCAATCCGCCACCTTGCGCCCGTTGACCACGAGATCGGCCCCGAAATCCGCAAGCGGCATCAGCACGAATCCGCGCTCGGTCATGCGTGGATGGGGGATCGTCAATAGCGGCTCGGCCCGTTCGATATCGCCGTAGGTCAGGATATCGATATCGATGGTCCGCGGCCCCCAGCGTTCGATACGCACCCGCTTCATATCTCGCTCGATACCGAGGCACACGTCGAGCAACGCCTCCGGCGACAACGTCGTATCGACGGCTGCGCAGGAATTGTAGAAGAAGGATTGGTCCGTCTTGCCCCAAGGCGGCGTGCGGTACAGGCGAGAAACTGCGCCAACGCGGCAGTCCGCGCGTGCGTCAAGTGTCCGCAAGGCAAGCGCCATGGCTCGAACGGGATTGTCGAGGTTGCCGCCGAGACCGAGGGTAGCGCGTGTCGATATAGAGTCAGGGCTGGTCTCAGGCAAAATGCTCAACGCTCACCTGCACATAATCAAGAACACCCGGAACAGGCGCATTGGGTTTGCGCACCGCGATCTTCGCCCTGCGAATAGTTGGAAAACGCCGGCAAAGCTCCTTCGCAACGTCGAGAGCCAGCGCCTCGATCAGATAGCGCCGACGTCCGGTGACGATTTCTTCGATGACGCTGAAGGCGATGCCGTAATTGACGGTGTCGTCGATCGAATCCCGCTCTAGCGCATCGCCGGCATCGACATCGAGCTCGGCATCGACGAAAAAGCGCTGGCCGAGGAATTCTTCCTCGTCGTGCACGCCGTGACGGGCGAAGAAAGCGCAGTTCTGAAGGGTGATGGTGTAGATCATATCGCTCATGGCGTCCTGCCGCCTAATTTCGCCCGTGTCCTGAGGATAGCATCCGCAACCGCCAGTGCATCCCTGTTGATTGCGACATTATGTACTCGGAAAATTGCCGCGCCCTGTAAACGCAATATAGCGCTTGTCGCCGCCGTTCCTACATCTCGGTCAGGCGCATCGCGTCCGGTCACGGCACCGACGAACCGCTTTCGCGAAGTACCCGCCAACAAAGGCAGTTCGAAGCGGAGCAGTGCCGTGAAGCGCGCCATCAGCTCGAGATTTTCTTCAACATCCTTGGCGAAGCCGAAGCCGGGATCGAGTACGATATTCTGGCTGTTCACACCGGCCGCAGCCGCGATATCGAGCGATCGGCTCAGAAACAACACCTGGTCGTCTATGACATCAGGAAGCTTTGGCCGTTCGCGGCCGGTATGCATGATGCAGAGCCCCGCACCCGTTTTTGCCGCCAGTGCCGCGATTTCCGGCTCGCGCTGCAGGCCGAAGACATCGTTGACGATATGTGCACCGGCGCTGATCGCCAACCTTGCCGTATCGGCGCGGTAGGTATCGATGGAAATGAGCGCATCCGTCTTGCCGCGCAGGGCCTCGATGACAGGCAGCACGCGGCCCTGCTCCTCCGTGGCGCTGATTGCCTCGGCGTCCGGCTTTGTCGATTCCCCGCCGATATCGATTATGGCAGCGCCCTCCTCCACGCAGGCAAGGGCATGTGCGACTGCCGTATCGACAGCTTCGTAGTAGCCGCCATCGGAAAAAGAATCCGGTGTCACGTTGACGATCGCCATGATGACGCTCTGCTCGCCGACATCGAGGCTGCGTCCATGCGCGACGTGCCAGCTATGGCTGCGAAGCTCTGTCACGACCCGTCCATCCCATTGAAAATAAAAAAACCTCGCGCCGGATATTGCGCTTGCAGTGGCTATGCCGCAAGCTTCATCGAAGTTCAACCTGGTAGCAGCACGAATGCCGTTAGCGCTCCGACAGACCCGTGTCTCGCTTATCCTGTTGCTTCTCTGCAGCATTTCCAGTGTCGCCGACGCGGAGGTGATTGCCCGCAAATCCTTCTCCTATTTCGATATCAAGGGCGACAGCGCCAATGCGCTCGACGCGGCATTGAATGCGCATGGACCGGTAACGATGGGTTCCAGCAGCCGCCACCCCGGCGCAACGAAAATTCGCTTCGGCGGCAATGCGACATACGCAGAGCGAAATGGCCGCTGCTATATCGCGGACGTCAAGATTACGGTCGACACCGAAATCATTTTGCCGCGCTGGCGCGACCGTCGGCATGCTAGCCGGCAACTGTCGATGATTTGGGATACCCTCTCGGCGGACATCCGCCGCCACGAGGACCGGCACGCGGAAATCGCGCGCGAACATGCACGGCAGATGGAAAAATCGATCCTTGCCCTGCCCCCCGCGAGGGATTGCGACACGCTTCAAGACAAGGCAAACGACGTCACCATGCAGGAAACACAGCTACATGATGAGGATCAGGCCCGGTTCGACAAAATTGAGGCGATCAATTTTCAAAGCCGCATCCAGCGGCTCATGACCTATCGCAGCCAGCAAACTGGTGAATAATTGCACGTTTAGGCCTTTTTTTTGCCAAAATTGCATGCCGATCACCTGAATCTGTGTGAAAACTGTCACTATACCTGTGAATCGGCCACTACCTCTTCTTTTTGAACTTTACGAGAATCTGAAATAGGTTTTTCCTATCAGATATCGATTCGATCCGTTTTGGCGGATTATAGTTCGAAGACCGGAGAGGGTTTTCGCAAAAACCGATCAGGGTTTCGACGTTGGCGGGTTCGTTCGTCCCACCGCCCTGGTAAGTTGTGCGTTTAGCGCATGTGTGAAGTGTTCTCCTGGCGCGTCCTGAAGCCACAGGTGTTTCCTCCCTTACCTGTTGGTGATGCGCCCGCCTTGCCTCGCTCGCTGCGACAGGCTGAGCGAGGCTTCTTTTTTATCAACGCATCCAATACCGAGTCGCATTTTCGATGCGCGTATTGTGAATGCCCTGCAGACCTCAGGCCTGACGCTCCGGAACATGCACCACGAGGCCGTCAAGCGCCTTCGTCACTTTGATCTGACAGGACAGGCGCGAATTCGGGCGGACGTCGAAGGCAAAATCCAGCATGTCCTCCTCCATCGCTTCCGGGCCACCGACCTTCTCCACCCAATCCTCATCAACATAGACATGGCAGGTGGCACAGGCACAGGCGCCGCCGCATTCGGCCTCGATGCCGGGCACGGAATTGCGCACGGCATTTTCCATCACGGTCGAGCCATCGTCGGCATTGAGGTCAAAATGGGTGCCGTCGAAAGCGACGATGGTCAGTTTGGTCATGTGAATGAATTCCGGTATTCGTGAGTGAAGGGTAGATCCGGAATTTTTCTTCCAACAATTCCCGAGGCCAGTCAACAATTGCGCCACCGAAACGGCTGAAACCATTTCGTGGCGCGATGGCAAACATCGGTGATCTCAGGCGGTGTCGGCTCAACGCGACAGCTTAAGAATGAAATTCTCCGCCTCGATGACGCAGGCCGTGACCGCCGCCATGCGGGCTGCGTCGCCAGCATCGCTTTCGAGCGCATTGGCGGCATCGGCCACCTTGAACGCACCGACGGCACCTGCTGCGCCCTTCAACCGGTGCGATGCAGCAATGATGCGCTTGCGATCGCCGCTGCCGATTTCCTGCAGGCACGACCGCGCCTGCCGGGCAAACATCTGAAGCACTTCCACTTCCAGGGCCTTGTCGCCCATCGTCTGCTTCGCCAAATGAACCAGGTCGATCGCCCGCTCCCGCGACGGCGCCGCGCCTCGCGAATTGTCCGGGGCTTCGAACGCGATATTCAATGCTGCCATGTGCCAACTCTCCCGTCTTATATCTATTACTGTCTCAGGGATCTGCCGCATGCTTGCGGCCTGCGGATGGCGATCGAGTTAAATTTTGGCACATTCGGGGCGTAAATCTCGCGACATGGTTAACGCGCGTTAAACATGGCTAAATTATTAGGTTTTCAGCAAGTTGCACGGACGAAAAGTGTTAACAATGGCTTAATGTGACAAGACGCCGGCAGTGGAATTAATTGTCACGCTTGGGGGAATGTGTCACTACGGTACTGACAAAATGGGTTTATGGCGCGTGCCTTTGCCCAAGGGGTGGATAGTGGTAATGTTTTCATACCATCCGTTTGAAAAAGCGGTTATCCACTCTGAAATGTAATGGGAAATCCATCTCGGCGTCAGTCGGGAGCGGATAACCTTATGGGAGGCAGGGTTCGTCTTTTCCGGACGTTGGCGGATTTTCGGAGAAGACACGGCAGGCCCGATCGAGTTGTAACGAGGCGTAACCGTATGGCGAACAAAAAGTACATCGAGTCGATCGAAGACAAGGCCTTTCAGGCATTGGACGAAGCTTTGCAGATCGATTTCAGTGACGAGAGCTTGGAGCATCGCAGCGGTTCAACGCCTGACGCCCCGGAGGCAAGAGTGTCTGAGCCATCGAATCCGCCTGCAAGACAGACTCAGGATGATGCAGCACGAAAGGCAGCAGCCGCGCGCAGCGCCACCGCCGCTGCCGCAGCGGCTCGACCGAACGAAGTACCGAAGAGCCCCATCTTTGCTCCGGCCAACGACGCCAACCGTGTCAGCCCGGCCAGCATCCTGAAATCCCTCGATAGCGGCTCTCAAAGCCACGCCGTTCGTAACGCAACTATCTTCTCGCTGTTCTGGATCGTGGGTGGCCTCGGCCTCGCCTTCCTGCTCTACGGACCGCAAATCTGGAGCATTCGCTCTGTCGCCGATCTCGCCGCCCTTCCCGGCGTCATCGCTTGCGTCATCGGCATCATCGTTCCCGTGCTTCTGTTCTATGCTTTCGGCGTGATGATTTCGCGCGCCCAGGATATGCGCAACGCCGCCCGTTCCATGGCGGAAGTCGCGCTGCGTCTCGCCGAGCCGGAAACCGTCGCTTCCGAGCGCATCATGACGGTCGGTCAGGCCGTGCGCCGCGAAGTCTCGGCCATGAACGAAGGCATCGAGCGGACGATCGCCCGCGCCACCGAGCTCGAGACGCTCGTTCATACCGAGGTCAATGCGCTGGAACGCAGCTATGCCGACAACGAGCTGCGTGTGCGCGGTCTCGTGCATGAACTCGGCTCCGAGCGTGACGCGATCGTCAACCATGCCGAACGCATCCGCTCGTCGATCGTCGGCGTGCACGACCAGATCAAGGAAGATCTGTCCCTGGCGACCGAAGAAATCGCCGTGCGCCTGTCGACCTCGGGTGAAGCCTTCGCCTCGATGATCGATACGCGCGCCGCGACGCTGATGGAGAAGTCCGATTCCGCCGTGGAGGCGCTGGGCACCCTGCTCTCCGCCAAGACCGACAGCCTGCTGCAGAACCTCAATGCGTCCGGTTTTGCACTCAGCCAGGAATTTGACACGCGTCTTGAATCTCTATCTTCGACGCTGGCGGAGCGTGGCAAGGAACTGTTGGGCCAGTTCGAAACCCGTGCCTCGACGCTCGATGCCAACACCGAGAAACTAAACACCGCGCTCAATGATCGCGCCCGCCAGTTGAATGAGACGCTGGTTGCCCGCACCCGAGAAATCAGCGAAAGCCTGACCGGCAGCGAACGGTCGATCACCGGCACGCTCGATGATGTGCTCTCCAAGCTCAACAGCGCCCTCGACGAAAAGGGCGCAAGCTTCCGTCAGAGCCTGCAGTCGACCGCCGACGACACTATTATGGACATCGATCTGCGCTCCGGCTTCTTCGAGGAGCGTCTGCAGTCGACCGTAGCGCAGATTTCGACCGCCTTCGACGAGCGCGTCTCGGAATTCACCTCGGCCTTCGACAAGCGCGCCGGTTCGCTGGACAGCAAGCTGTCGGAAAGCCTGACACGGATCAACGAAACGCTAAGCGGTGGTTCGGATGCCATTGACGGCATTCTGAATTCCAGCATCGAGCGCATCGGCTCTTCACTGACTGACCAGTCCTTTGCCTTGGCAACGACGCTCGCTACCAGCCAGGAAGTACTGGAAAGCGCGATCGGCTCCAAGGCCGGCGAGATCGCCTCCGCTCTCCAGGGGGCGACGAGCGGGATTGCCTCGGCCCTGACCTCCGGCACCAGTGAACTGAACTCCGCCCTCGCCTCGCATGCCGGCACCTTCACATCGGCCGTCCAAGGCGTGACGCGCGACGTCTCCGCTGCCCTGCAGAGCGGCACAGAAGAACTCACCTCCGCCTTTGCCGGCCGCTCCAACGAGCTCAACGACACGCTTGCTGCACATTCCGGTGAATTCACCAAGGCTCTGCAGACGGCTACGTCGGACATCTCCTCTGCGTTGAACAAGGGCACGAGCGAGCTGACCAATACTTTCCTCGGCCGCGCCAGCGAGATCAACAATACGCTCTCCGCTCGCACCGGCGAAATCACCCAGGCGCTGGGTTCGGCGCATGAGCGCATCGACGCGGTCATGGCCGAGCGCAGCAGCTCGCTATTCGGTGCGCTTTCCGACAACCAGGCGCGCTTCGAGCAAACGCTGGCCGAGCGCTCGGAAGGTATCATCAATGCCGTCAGCGGCAGCCATGAGCATCTGACCGCTGCCCTTGACGAGCGCACCGCGATGCTGGCGATTTCGCTTGCCGAAAACCAGCTTCGCCTCGAGAACACGCTGGCGAGCCGCGCCGATGCGATTGCCAGCAACGTCGCCGAAACCCACAGCAAGCTGGCCGACACCTTGGACGACAAGGTCATGGCGCTCGCCATCGCGCTATCTGACGGCCAGTCGCGTATCGAAGATACTTTGACCGGCCGGTCTGAGAGCCTGACCAGCGCGCTAGCTGACACCCACAACAAGCTCGCCGACACGCTTGACGACAAGACAATGGCTCTGGCCATCGCTCTCTCCGACAGCCAGGCGCGCCTGGAAGACACCCTGTCCGGCCGGGTCGAGGGCTTGGCCGGCGCCATTGCCGATACGCACAACGCACTTGCGAGCACCTTGGACGACAAGACGAAGGCGCTGGCCGCGGCACTCACCAGCAGCCAGTCCCGTCTGGAAGAGACACTCTCCGGCCGCGTCGAAGGCCTGACGAGTGCAATAGCCGATACCCACAGCAAGTTGGCCGACACACTCGACGACAAGACGATGGCGCTTGCCGTCGCTCTCTCCGAGAGCCAGGCACGTCTGGAAGATACCCTCTCCGGCCGCGTTGAGGGCCTGACCGGTGCGATTGCCGAAACCCACAGCAAGTTGGCCGACACGCTCGACGACAAGACGATGGCGCTTGCCGCCGCTCTCTCGGAGAGCCAGGCGCGTCTGGAAGATACCCTCTCCGGCCGCGTTGAGGGCCTGACCGGTGCGATTGCCGAAACCCACAGCAAGTTGGCCGACACGCTCGACGACAAAACGATGGCGCTCGCCGTCGCGCTCTCAGAAAGCCAGGCACGTCTGGAAGATACCCTCTCCGGCCATGCCGAAAGTGTTGCCGATACGTTTGACGGCAAGACCAAGGCGCTTGCCAAAGCCTTGACCAACGGCCAGTCGCGCCTCGAGGAAACGCTTTCCAATCGCGCCGAAGCAATCACCAACGCCTTTACGGGCAGCCACAACGCCATTGCCGACGCGTTGGACGAAAAGGCGATGGCCCTGGCTATTTCGCTCTCCGACACGCAATCGCGGCTCGAAGATGCGCTTTCCAGCCGTCTGGATGCCCTTTCCGATACGGTCGCCGGCACGCACGACAAGATCGTCAGCAGCCTCGACGACAAGACGCTGGCGCTAGCTATTGCGCTGTCTGATAACCAGGCCCGGATCGAGGAAACTCTGGCAAACAGCGCTGAGGCGATAGCCCATTCCGTCAACAGCGGCCATGCGACACTAACCGACACGCTCGATGACAAGAGCATGGCGTTCGCCATCACGCTTGCCGAAAATCAGAGCCGCTTTGAGGGTGCCCTGGAAGCCCGCGCCAACGCCCTGCTCGACAGCGTTGTTGGTGCGGAGTCCCGCGTTGCCGGCGCTTTTGGTGACAAGGCCGACGCCATTCGCGCCGCCTATACCGAAAATCAGGATCGGCTCGACCGCTCGCTCAGCGCTCATACCGAAGCGCTCTCCGGCCTGCTCGGCAGCAGCAGCAACCGGATCGAAACCGTCATTGGCGGTTCGGCCGAACGTATCGAAAACGCGCTCAGCACCACGACGCGTCAGCTTGAAAATACGCTGGGCGTCGGCCTGTCGCAGATGGATGAAAGCCTTGCCTCCGCCTATGAGCGCATGCGCACCACTTTGGAAGATCGCAGCAACGCCATCAGCCTGACGCTCCGCGATGCTCATGCCCAGATCGACAATACGCTGGCCGAACAGGCGACTGCGATCGGTACCTCGATCGCCACCAGCGCGAGCATGCTGGAAATGTCGCTCGAAGATCGCGAAGCTTCGCTGCGCCAGACCATCGACGCCAGTGCCAGGACTCTCGAAGAGCGACTGCATGGCGGCGCCGGGGATATTGCCGGCCGTATTCAGCAGGCAGCCGGCGACATCACGCGCTCGGCGGAGACTTTCTCGTCCAACCTCAACCAGTCGATCGACGGCATGACCAGCCGCTTTGCCGAGACCGGTTCGCGTGTCGAGGCCAGCTTGTCCGCCCTCGAAAACCGTATCCATGACGGCGTGGGCGGCGTTGCTGCGCAGGTCGATGCCGCCGGTAACCGATTGTCCGATACGCTGGCGAGCGGCGTCGCCCAGATCGACCGCAGCGGCGGCGATACTGCGGCCCGCATCGCGGCTGCGCTCGACAATCGTCTGTCAACCATGGCGGAGGCGATCGACAGCCGCACAGCCAATCTGAGCCAGGTCCTTGAAAGCGGCAGTGCCCACATCGAAGAACGCCTGTCGACCATGGACCGCGCGCTGAATATCGGCCTCGAAGCCGTCAACCGCACCATTGAAGGCAAGGCCACCAATCTCGCCACGACGCTGCGCACCGCCGTCGCCGATGCTGCTCAAGGCATGGACAGCGAAGCGACCCGCACGGCTGATCTGCTCGCCCGCACCGGCCAACAATTCGCCGACGATCTCGGCAATCGCAGCGATGCCTTTACCCGCGCCATGAACGAACGTTCCGAAGAGATCGTCACGCGTGTCTCGGAAACGCACAATCGTCTGGCGAGCCAGGCCGCTGCCGTCGCTCAGACTTTCTCGGAAGCCGGCAACGCGATCGTCAACAAAGTTGCCGAGGCCGAGGGCCTTGTCGGCAATCAGGTCAACGCCATCTCGCAGGCGCTGTCGTCCGCCGAACAATCGCTGGAAGCCCGCGGGACTTCCATCCGCAACACGCTCGCCGGCGGCAGCGAACAGATCGCCTCCACAATGTCGCAGGTCGAGCGCGCGCTCGACGAACGCGGCAATGCGATCCGCACCAGCCTCGAAGATCGCGCCCGCGAGATCAACTCGACACTTGCCGATGTCGACAAAGCTCTGGAAGCCCGTGGCACTTCGATCCGCTCTTCGCTCGACGAGCGCACGCGCGAGCTCAATTCCATGCTCGCCGGCCGCTCCAGCGAGCTCTCGCGCCTGATCGACGAAAAAGCCCGTCCGATCGTCGACCGCTACGCCGCAACCGGCCAGGAAGCGGCAGCGCTGATTTCGGCCGCCGCTCAGGAAAGCAGCGATCGTCTGCGCGCTGAGAACGCTGCTTTGATCAACGCCATCGCATTGCGCACCAATGACACGCTGGCGGCAATTTCGGCCCGCACGGAGCATGCCGCCAACGCGGTCAGCGCGCTGGAGAACAACCTGCTCGCCAGCGTCAACGGCATCATCGAGCGTTTGGCGGAGAACAACTCTGCGATCGCCGGCATGCTGAACAGCGCCGCTGAGGAGTTCACCACTATCGACGGCCGTCTGAGCGCGACGTCCGCCCGGTTTGCCGACTCTGCATCGAAGGCGGGAGAAATGGTCGCCGCCTCGACGCGACTTCTCGAGGGCAAGGTCGACAAGCTCTCGGATATTTCCGGCAAGACGCTGTCGCAGGTCGGCGGCATCATTGGCCGCTTCGATGAGCATTCCAAGGTTCTGTCGCAGGCCTCCCAGCTTCTGGGCGCTGCGCAATCGAACCTCGTTTCGACCCTGGAAGAGCGCGAAACTGCGCTGCAGAACTTGTCCGTTGGCCTGGTACAGCGCTCGGAAGAGATCGAAAACACCATGCGCGCCCTCGGCAGCATGGTGGAAAGCGCCTTCGACCGTGCCGAACAACGTTCCAACCAGGTCACCGGCAATCTGCGCCAGGGCGTGCAGTCCTCCTTCGCCGATATCGGCCGCGTGCTTTCCGACGCAGAGACCCGGGCCGAACAGGCAGCCGAAAGCATGCGCAGTGCGCTTCAGAAGGCCGGTGAAGAAGCCAATCAGACGATCGACGGCACCTTCGCCAATGCAGAGCGTCGCTCGGGCGAACTGACGAACCGCCTTCGCGGCGGCCTCTCCGCTTCGATCGCCGATATCGAGCAAATGCTGACGGAAGCCGGCAAGACCTCGGACGGTGCAGCCCTGCAGCTGCGCGAAACGCTGCGCGTCGCTGTCGACGACGCTGTCGGCCGGTTCTCCGGTGCGACCGACGAAATTCGCCGCTCGGCAGGTGACATCCGCAGGGAACTCGACCTGACCCGCAGCGAACTGAAGCGCGGCGCCTTCGACCTGCCGGAAGAGGCCAAGGAAAGCGCGGCCGCCATGCGTCGCGCGGTCGCCGAGCAGATCAAGGCACTGCAGGATATTTCGCAGATCGTCGGCCGCTCGACGCAGCAGCTGGAAATCTCCGAACCGGCTGCCCGTGCGCTAGCCGACGCGCAGCCTGCTCAGCGTCCCCGTCCGGCAGCGCCTGCACCGGCCGCGGCCGCTCCCCGGCCCCAGCAACCCGCACCGCAACCGCCCGTTCAACCGGCAGCACAGCAACCTGCGCCTGCGCCGCAACAGCCGGCTCCACAGCCGCAGCAGCCGCCAATCGAGGCCTTGGGCCTTCGTGGTACCATCGCCGAGCGTCCGGTTGCGCCGCAGCCGCGTCCGGCCGAGACGCCGGCTCCAGCGCGCCAGGAACCGGCGGGCGGCGGTTGGATCAGCGATCTCCTGCGCGGCGCATCGCGCGACGAACTTGCCGACCTGCCGCCGGCTCGCCAGACCGCGCCACGTACGCAGACCGAAGCAGCGCCTGTAGCGCGTAATCCGCGGCATGTGGTTGAGTCGTTGAACTCGCTTTCGGTCGATATCGCGCGTGCGATCGACCACGATGCTTCGGTCGATCTGTGGCGGCGTTATCAGCGCGGCGAACGGGATGTCTTCACTCGCCGCCTGTACACGCTGAAGGGCCAGCAGACCTTCGATGAGATCAAGCGCAAATACGACCGCGAGCCGGAATTCCGCACCGCCGTCGACCGCTATATCGCCGATTTCGAAAAGCTGCTTTCGGACGTTGCCCGCACCGACCGCGACCGCAGCGTCACGCAATCCTACCTGACCTCCGATACCGGCAAGGTCTACACCATGCTCGCCCATGCGGCCGGCCGTTTGAGCTGAGCATTCAGCGCAATACTGGAAACGAAAAAATCCCCGGTGATCGCCGGGGATTTTGATTCGAGCAGGGAATACTTGCGAAGTTCAGATGTGGAGAAAGTCGACCCCAAGGACCGCCCCTCTCTCATCGCTAATATCCGGTTCAACTCAGCGAGCGATCTGCACCTTGGAGATCAAGCCACTGGTAATACCGACAAGCAGGAAGCTGTTGTTGATGCGGACCCAGTGATAGCCCCGCGGCGGAGCCGGCAGACGATAACGGCGATAATCGACATGAGCAGCGCGGCGGCGATCAGTGGCGGATAGCCGTCGGCCCTTAACCCAACCGCCTTTGCGAACGACGACTTTCTTCTTGACGACATTCTTCTCAACGACGACAGCCTGCTTATTCGTCGGTGCCGTACTACCTTCAGCAGCCATCGCCAGTGGTGTTGCCAAAACCGAAGCAGCGAGCAGGACGGAGAAGAACTTTTTCATTGGAATGTTTCCTCAATTTATTATCTACGCGGGCAAATTTATCCCGTAAGACATGAAGCGAATCTGAAGATAATATTACAATTTTGTAATAGAAATTACATGCTTGCGGGGATTTGTTAATCGAATGGTTGCGTGAGGCTGACGACAACTGGCAGCTCGAAAAGAGATTCGCCCGCCTTTTGCATAAAGGCGGGCGAATGATTGATCAATGATCGAGGCAAATCAGAGCTCGTCGTAGTTGAACCAGTCGAAATCGGCGGTCTTTGCCCGACCCGATGTGTCGAAGGCAAACATGCCGGCGAAGGCACCGGTGAAGGAGCCGTGTTCGCCGCGGCCGCCTTCGTCGGAGATGACGCCGGCGTCGAGGACCGGGCCGATGGCCTGCCACGCTCCCATGCCCTCGGCCTGCCAGAAGAACTGCAGGTCGTTTTCGCGAACCTCCATGGCCAGCTGGATGCGTCCATCCGGAACGGAGACGCCGCCTTCGATTGGGAAACTCAGCCGACCATTCGGATAATCGCCAGCGCAGGTCATGATGGTCACGCAGCGACCGAGCTTCTCATGCAGGGTAACGGCAATCGCATGCAGCTTGAACCTGTTATAGTAGTGCGTCAGACCGGCGACCTGCTGGTAGGTCTCCGGCTGAAACTCGACAACCGTTTCGGCGCGGAAACTGTGATGCTCCTGCCGACGGGCGACAAGCGCTTGCTCGAACCAGGAGCCGATACTTTCCCGCGCAAATAGACGCAGATGACCGGGCCGTTCCGTCAGGCTGAAGATGCGTTCCGGCTGCGGCGTGCGCAACCACTGGAAATCCATCGGCAGCTTACCGCCATCGAAATTGTAGCCGCTGCGGCGCGGCTTCTCGATCGGCAGAGCGTGGCGCAGGCCCTGCACTTCGACGTCGGGAACCACCGTGCCGTTTTCGAGGTAGAGCCAACCATCTTCCTTCCAGACGCATTTCTGCAGGCTGGTCTCGCGGCCGAGCGTACAGCGGCGATGCGGCGGCAACGGCCTGCCGGAGAGATGTGTGTGGTAAAACTGTCCATCGGACGTTTCGACATATTGGCCATGCCCCGCCCGCTGCAACACGGCTTCGGGATGATCTTTTGACGTGATTAGATATTTGTTGGGGTGCAGCTCGTAAGGCCCATCGATGTTGCGCGAGCGCGCCATGGTGACGGCATGATCATAGCCCGTGCCACCCTCGGCCGTCGTCAGATAGTACCAGCTGTCGCGCTTGAAGAGATGCGGCCCCTCGACCAAACCAAGCTCAGTGCCCGAGAAGATGTTCCTGATCGGCCCCTTCAATGATTTCGTCACAGAATCCCATTCCTGCAGCAAAATACCGTCGAAGGCGGGCGTTTTCGGCGAACCGCCATAGCTCTCCGTGCGGTGATTCCACTGCATATTGACGAACCATTTGCGGCCGTCGTCGTCGTGGAATAGCGACGGATCGAAGCCCGAGGAATTGACATAGGATGGCTCGGACCATTCGCCTTCGATCGTTGGCGATGTCACGATGTAGTTATGCGCATCCTTGAAATTGCCGTCGTAACGCTTGACGTCGGTGTAGACGAGCCAGAACAGGCCGTCGGCATAGGAGAGACATGGCGCCCAGATGCCGCAGCTATCCGGTTCACCGCGCATATCGAGCTGCGAGGCCCGCTCCAACGGCCGGCGCACCAGCGTCCAGTTCACCAGATCGCGCGAGTGATGGATCTGTACGCCCGGATACCATTCAAAAGTCGAGGTGGCTATGTAGTAGTCCTCGCCGACACGGCAGATAGACGGATCGGGGTTGAAGCCCGGCAAAATCGGGTTGCGGATCATGGGACAATCTCCTCCAGAGAACACGTCACTATGCGCCGCTCGGGCGGCAATGGATACGTAACCGGCGACTGCCTGCCGGTCACGACGAGGACAAAGCAAAACGCCCAGAACCAAGTTCCGGGCGTCGCTGAATGATTATTCACGCTCGGCCGACTTCGCCCAGAGATTGATATCGGCCTCGCGGGCGTAGACATCGATCTCCTTGAGTTCTTCCGGTGTGAATTCGAGATTGTCCAGCGCCTTGACGCAATCGACGATCTGCGACGAGCGGCTAGCGCCGATCAGCGCCGAGGTGATGCGATTGCCGCGCAGAACCCACGCGATCGCCATCTGCGCCAACGTCTGGCCGCGCTTCTCGGCGATCTCATTGAGCTTGCGGATATTGTCGATGATCGACGGGCGGATGAAGTCTCGCTTCAGGAAATGGTTCTGAGCGGCACGGCTGTCCTCGGGGATGCCACTCAGATATTTCGTCGTCAGCATGCCTTGGGCGAGCGGCGAGAAGACGATCGAGCCGATGCCGAGGTCTTCCAACGTATCGACCAGACCGTCATCCTCGACCCAGCGATTGAGCATGGAATAGCTGGGCTGATGGATCAGGCATGGCGTGCCGAGATCCTTTAGAATGGCTGCCGCTTCGCGCGTGCGCTGCGAATTGTAAGAGGAGATGCCGACATAGAGCGCCCTGCCCGAACGAACGATATGATCGAGCGCGCCGCAGGTTTCTTCGAGCGGCGTGTCCGGATCGAAGCGGTGCGAATAGAAGATGTCGACATAGTCGAGACCCATGCGCTTCAGGCTCTGATCGCAGGACGCGATAAGATACTTGCGGCTGCCCCATTCTCCGTACGGACCCGGCCACATGTCATAGCCGGCCTTGGAGGAGATGATCAGCTCGTCGCGCAGGCCGGCGAAATCGGTGCGCAGGATCTCGCCGAAGGCGGTTTCGGCGCTGCCGGGAGGCGGACCGTAATTGTTAGCAAGATCGAAGTGAGTGATGCCGAGATCGAAAGCGGTACGGCACATATCGACCTTGCGATCATGCGGAGTGTCACCGCCGAAATTGTGCCAAAGCCCCAGCGAAACCGCAGGCAGCTTGAGACCGGAGCGGCCGGTTCTATTGTATTTCATGTTCGCATAGCGGTCGGATGCCGGTTGCCAAGCCATAGTTCCAATTCCTTCGAGATGAAAAACGCGCGGGCTAGTCGCCCGCGCGCAAACTAGCTTTTCCTGCGCTTACTTCAAGAGCGCCTGTGCCTCTTCGATGCCGAGCGCCGCCGGTTGCGTGCAGGTCGTGGTCAGATCAACAAAGCGATTTTCCACACCCGATTTCAGGATCGAGGTCATGACATCGACACCGTGCAGAGTCCGGTCGAGCGAACAACGGGCGTCCCGGCCATCGATCAGCGAGGCAGCCATGTCGGCGAGACCAGCCGTACGATAGTTGGCACGCGGGCCATTCGGGCTTTCCTGATTGGAAATGCCGAAAGGATGTGCCCATTCGTTGAGCGGCTTGATGTCCTTGCTGCGGCCGCTGACCTCGACCGTGCCGCCGAAGAAGTTCGGATCGGGCACGTAGAGCGAACCTTCGGTGCCGTAGAGCTCCATGTTGGCATGGCGGTGCGACCAGACATCCCAGCTTGCCGTCAACGTCACCGTCGCGCCGCTGACGAATTCCAGCAGCGCTTGGATCGTCGTCGGCGTCTTCACCGGAATGACCTCGCCGTTGCGCGGCTGGCTGGTGATGGTACGGGTTTCCGACGCCATCGAGGTCATGGCGCCGACGCGCTTGACCGGACCGATGAGGTTGATGAGGTTGGCGATATAATAAGGGCCGAGATCGAGGATCGGGCCGCCACCCGGCAGGAAGAAGAAGTCCGGGTTCGGATGCCACATTTCCATGCCCGGGCTCATGACATAGCAAGCGCCCGAGGTGATGCGGCCAATACCGCCGTCGTCGACAAACTTACGGGCGAGCTGATGGGCGCCGCCAAGGAAAGTGTCGGGAGCGCAGCCGACGGCGAGCCCCTTCTCCTTGGCGATGCGGCGCAGCTCCTCGCCCTGCTCCAGAGACAGCACCAGAGGCTTTTCGGAATAGACGTGCTTTCCGGCCTCCAGGATGCGCTTGGAAACCGGGAAATGCGCGTCCGGGATCGTCAGGTTGACGATGACGTCGAGCTCGTCATTGGCAAGCAGTTCGTCGATCGTCTGAGCCTTGACCTGATACTCCTCGGCACGCAGGCGCGCCGCCTCCATGTTGATATCAGCGCAAGCCAGCACTTTCAGGCCCTTGAAGAGCGGAGAAAGCTTGAAATAGGTGGTTGAGATATTGCCGCATCCGATGATGCCGACGCCAAGTTCCTTAGCCATGTGGGATGCCTCAGTAAGTCTTGAAGGATGCGATGGAACGGGTGATCAGGCGATCGACATCGCTCGGATTGTCGTGCTCGAGCACGTAGTGCTTGGCCTTGGTGCCGGCGAGAGCCTTCATGAGCTTCGGCCATGGAACAGTGCCGTGACCGAGATCGGCCCAGCCGTCTTCATTCTTGTTTTCGCCCGCAGGAGCGATGTCCTTGACGTGGACAGCGGAAATGCGCGAGCCGAGCTTTTCGATCCAGGCAAAGGGATCGGCGCCGCCGCGGACGACCCAGGCGATATCAGCTTCCCAGGAAATGTCCGGAGCGCCTTCGAAGATGCCCTCGATCGGCAGAGAGCCATCAGCCAGCTTGACGAATTCGAAGTCGTGATTGTGCCAACCGAATTCGAAGCCGGCGTCCTTGTAGGGCTTGCTCATCTCATGCAAGCGCTTGCCGAACGCGCGCCAGCCGACCGCGTCCTTCGGGCGCTGATCGGCGGCCAGATGCGGTGCGTAGATCGAGTCCATGCCGAGGATCTTGGCGATAGTCAGCGACTTCTGCACCTGCCCATCGAGAAAGTCGGGGCTGAAATGGCCGCTCGCCATGGTCAGGCCGTTCTTGTCGAGCTCAGCGCGCAGGCTCTTTAGACCAGCTTCGTCCAAATCGGCATAGATGCCGCCAAAACCTTCGACTTCCGCATAGCCGGCCTTGCCGAGCTTTACGAGGATATCCGAATAAGGCTGGAAATTACGGGCGCTATAAAGCTGGAATCCAAGTTTCGTCATCGATATTTCCTCCAATGGCCTCGCGGCCTTCTGTCTTGGGCCTGCGGCCCGTCAATTGCCACCGAATGGCGGCCGGATGCTCAGTCCACCGATTGGCTGGCCACCGATTGGCTGGACTGCAAGTCGTAGAAGCGGAAGTCCGGGACACTACCGGCAAGCGGTTTGGCCGGCGTGAAGACAATGCGGCGGCTTTCGCCGGCGGCGAGGTCGAAGGCGTTGTCGGAGTAACGCCCGTCCGTCTCGCTCTCGATCATCACGAACAGCGCCAATCCCTTTGCGGTCACGGTCAGTTCCACCGTGCCGTTCTCCTCGATCTCCTCCCGCAACACCGTAAGGCCTGCGGGCTGAAGCTCCAAGGCCTTATAGGTGCCGTGAACATAGTGCCCTTCACCGCCCATTCCGTTCGATGCGGTGAAATGCCACGCCAACAGACAATCGGCCGGCACCTGAGAGGCATCTATCGATAGCGCGGTGATGGCTGCATCCGGTGTGCAGACCGCATGCGCCGTCGTCAGTGGCACGCGCTCGCCGTCGAGCTTAAGCAGCGACACGGCGATATCGACGGTGACGTCCGCATTGGTGTCGTTGACGAGTGAGAAGCGGATGGTGTTGTTGTCTTCGGAGGGAATGGCAGCGACCGAAACCGGCTGGAAGAAGCGACGCACGAGATAGTGCATCGCCTTCCAACGCCCGCCGTAATCGAGGCTCGACCAGGAGGCCACCGGCCAAGTATCGTTGAGCTGCCAATAGATGGTGCCCATGCAATGCGGTTTGAGCGAACGCCAATATTCCACCGCCGTCTTGATGGCGAGCCCCTGCTGCACCTGGCTCAGATAGACGAAATTCGGAAAATCCTTTGGAAAGCGGAAATAACGGAACATCGTACCGGCAATGCGCTCGTTGCCGCCGGCATTCTTCTGGTGCAATTCCATCACCGGCGACGCGATATTCATGTCCTTGGCATCGGCATAGGTCTTGATGACAGGCAACGACGTATAGGACTGGAAGCCGAATTCCGAGCAGAAGCGCGGACGCACCGAGCGGTAGTTGTCGAAAGACTTGTTCTCGTGCCAGACCGACCAGTAGTGCATATCGCCGGAGCCATCAGCATGCCAGGCGTCACCGAAGTTGAGATAGCCAGACGCCGGGCTCGACGGCCACCAGATCGCATCCGGTGCGGCCTTCTTCATCGCCAATTCGATCGTTCGGTTCAAACGATCATAGGAAACCAGGTAGCGGTCGCGGTCGTTGCGGGATTCCTCGAACCAGGTCAGCGCCCCCACCAGCTCGTTGTCGCCGCACCAGAGCACGATCGAGGGGTGTGTCGCCAAGCGCTTAACCTGATAGCCGACCTCTGCCTCGACGTTTTCGAGAAAATCGCCGGTCGAAGGATAGAGGTTGCAGGCGAACATGAAGTCCTGCCAAATCATCAGGCCCAACCGGTCGCAGATGTCGTAGAACCAATCCTGCTCGTAGAAACCGCCGCCCCAGATGCGGATGATGTTCATGTTCGCCGCCGCAGCGGATTGCAGCAGTTCCTCGGTCAAGTCAGGGTTTGAACGTGAAAACAACGCATCCGCCGGGATCCAGTTGGCGCCGCGGGCGAATATCTCCCGTCCGTTGACCTTGAGTGCGAAACGGCTGCCCGCTTCGTCCTCGTCGGTGATCAGTTCAACAATGCGCAGACCGATCTGTCGCGTCGCTGTCTCCGAATTGGTCTCGACGGAGAGCGCATAAAGGGCCTGCTCGCCACTGCCGGCCGGCCACCAGAGCTTCGGCTTGTCGATATGGAAAACATGCGTCACCGAGGTCTCGCCAGCGTTGACGCCGACATCGAGCCGCACGCGCTCGTCGTCGAGCGAGAAATAGACTTGAGCGACGCCGACGCCCTTTGCAAACAGCGCCACGGTCACATTGAGGTCGACCGAGCCGTCGGTATTGTGCAATTGACGGGTAACGACACTCTCGATACGGGCAGTTTCGAGCTTCTTCAGCGCAATCGTGCCATAGAGGCCGAGCGGTGCGATGGCAATGTTCCAGTCCCAGCCGAAATGGCACTGCGGCTTGCGCAGCATGTTGCCGTTGGGAATCGGCGAATTGGCGGTGCTGTAGGGAATGTAGAACGGCTGCTTCGCCTGCAGTTCGGCGCCTGCCTTGATGCTGGAATGCAGCACGATGCGGACGGTATTCTCGCCTGCCTTCAACGCCTTGGAGACATCAGGGCGGTAGCGCTGGAAGCAATTGTTACCTTCGAGCACGAGCGTGTCGTTGACATAGACGCTCGCCACCGTGTCCAGATAGTCGATGTCGAGATACCAGTCGCCTCCTGCGTCATCGAGCGTAAAGCTGCGTTCGACCTGCCAATCCTGCTTGGCTACCCACTGAACGACCTCCTCGTTTCGGCCGAAATAGGGATCCGGAATGACACCTGCAGCATGAAGCGCGGTGTGGACATCGCCCGGGACGGGCATGGAAAGAGAGTGATCGCTGTCTGGCGACGTAAGCCGCCACTGACCAGCCAGATCGACTGTAATATTGCCATTGAATGAAGACGACATCGGACCTCCCGAACCGCTGCGAATGGAAGTGACAGAGTCACCTCCATTCATATGATCATATTCTGAGTTCTGTCTGTGCGTCAAAGAGCGAAGCGAGCGACATATCGAATCCGAGCTTCACGGGCGTACCCGCGCTGAAACGCCGCGCCCCGTTAATGCGCACCGACATGGTGTGACCGGCATGCTTGAGCCAGAGCAGGTTGTCGGCGCCCATCGGCTCCTCGATATCGACAGTCGCATTGTGCACTTCCGCACCAGGCCCCAGATCCTCGTTCACCTTGATGTGCTCAGGCCGGACTCCGAGGATGACCTTGCGGCCCGATCCCAAAGCCTCGCCGGCATTATAGCCATCGAGCGAGAAAATCACATCGTTGGTGGCGAACGCTACCCTGCCGTCACGGTTCACCAGTTCGCCATGCAGGAAGTTCATTGACGGCGAGCCGATGAAACCGGCCACGAAGAGATTGCGCGGCGCATTGTAGATCGTCGTCGGATCATCGAGCTGCATGATGATACCGTTCTTCATGATGGCGATGCGGTCGGCGAGCGTCAGCGCTTCGATCTGATCGTGGGTGACGTAGATCATCGTGTTCTTCAGCGACTGGTGCAGTCGCTTGATTTCCACACGCAGTTCCGAGCGCAGCTTGGCATCGAGGTTCGACAGCGGCTCGTCGAACAGGAACACGTCGACGTCACGCACAAGGGCACGGCCGATCGCCACACGTTGGCGCTGACCGCCCGAAAGCTCGGCCGGCTTGCGCTTCAAAAGCGGCTGGATCTGCAGGATCTCCGCGGCACGCGCAATGCGCTTGTCGATCTCTGCCTGCGGCACCTTGGCGACACGAAGGCCGAACGACAGATTCTTTTCAACCGTCATCTGCGGATAAAGGGCGTAGGACTGGAACACCATACCGATGCCGCGGTCCTTGGGCTCTTCCCAAGTGACGTTTTTGCCCTTGATGAAGATCTTCCCTTCAGTGATGTCCAGCAGACCAGCGATGCAGTTGAGAAGGGTGGACTTGCCGCAGCCGGACGAGCCGAGCAGCACGAGGAATTCGCCGTCGTTGATCTCGAGGTTGAGGTTCTTCAGAACGGTGACCGAGCCGAAATCGAGCGACAGGTCTTTGATGGAAACGCTGCTTGTCATGGATCACCCCTTCACTGCGCCGGCGGCGATGCCCCGAACGAAAAGCCGTCCGGAGACGAAATAGACGATAAGCGGCACCGCGCCGGTCAGAAGCGTGGCGGCCATGTTGACGTTGTATTCCTTCACGCCCTGGACGGCGTTGACGATGTTGTTGAGCTGCACAGTCATCGGATAGTTTTGCGTTCCGGCAAAGATGACGCCGAACAGGAAGTCGTTCCAAATGCCGGTGATCTGGATGATCATGCCGACGACGAAGATCGGCAGCGACATCGGCAGCATGATGCGCAGGAAGATTTGCCAGAAGCCTGCACCATCGACGCGCGCGGCCTTGAACAATTCAGGCGGCAGTGAAGCGAAATAATTGCGGAACAGCAGCGTATTGATCGGCATGCCAAAGATGGTGTGCACCAGCACAATGCCGCCCAGTGTCGAAAACAGGCCGAGCTCGCGCAATACGATGACCAGTGGATAGAGCATCACCTGATAGGGAATGAAGGCGCCGAACAACAGGATGGTAAAAAAGACCTCAGATCCTTTGAAGCGCCAATTGGCGAGTGCATAGCCGTTGATCGAGGCGATAGCGATCGAAACGATGACGCTCGGAACAAGGATCTTCACCGAATTCCAGAAGCCGATCTGAATGCCGTGGCAATACAGCCCGGTGCAGGCCTCAGACCAGGCCTTCACCCAGGGCTCGAAGGTGATTTCCATAGGCGGGGCGAAGATGTTGCCCATGCGGATTTCCGGCATGCCCTTCAGCGAGGTGACGACCATCACATAGAGCGGTAGCAGGTAATACAGCGCGGCCAGGCTGAGGATGCCGTAGAGCATGACGGTCCGCGGAGCGAAGCGACGTTTGGGCTTTGTGCCCGAGGGTTCGATGGTAGCGGCAAGTGCCATTGGGGTCTCCCTTATCTGCGCTTCTGGCGGAACTCGACCAGAGCCCACGGCACGACGAAGATGAACACTGTGACCAACATGACGGTCGAGGCGGAGAGCGCCTGACCGAGATTGCCGCGCTGAAACATGAAGTCGTAGACGTATTTCGCCGGCATCTCCGAGGCGAAGCCCGGTCCGCCGTTCGTCGTGGCCACGACGAGGTCGTAGACGCGCACGATGCCGGAAGCGATGATGACGAGGGTGGTGACGAAGACGCCGCGCATCATCGGAATGACGACGAAGATATAGGTCCGCCACGCCGGAATGCCGTCCACGCGGGAAGCTTTCCAGATCTCGCCGTCGATCCCCCGCAAACCCGCAAGCATCAACACCATGACGAGACCGGTGCCCTGCCAGAGGCCGGCGATCACCAGCGCGTAGATCACCGTTTCCTGGTTGCCAAGCAGAGCGAAATTGGCGCCCGCAAAGCCCATATCCTGCAGCAGTTTCGGCAAGCCGAGACTGGGATCGAGGATCCATTGCCATACAAGTCCAGTGACGATGAAGGACAGAGCGAAGGGATAGAGAAAGATGGTACGAAACGTATTTTCGAACCGGATCTTCTGATCCATCAGCACGGCAAGAAAGAAGCCGACCACGAAAGCGAAGATCAGCATGAGGATGCCGTAAGTGGCGAGATTGCCGATCGAGATGTTCCAACGATCCGTCGTCCACAGACGTTGATATTGCGCAAGGCCGACGAAACGCGTGCTTGGAAGCGATTTCGAGTCGGTAAAAGAATAGATGACGGTCCAGAGCGTGCAACCCACGAAGACGACGATCACAGTCAGCACCATCGGAATGGCGGCGATCTTCGCACTGAGATTGCGGAACAGACCAAATGGTCGGACAGCACGAGCCATCGGATACCTCCCTTGGCGGCGGGAGCCCGGACCGGCGAAGAATTCCGCCGGCCCTGCTTTAGCCGTCTCAATTGATGAGATGGTTGTGTGCTTTACTGCGCCTGCTTGATGATGTCGGCCTGCTTGTTGATGGCATCATCGACCGACATCTTGGATGAGAAGAACTGCAGCGCGAGGTCGGTGAGCTGACCTTGCGTGTCGGAGTCGAGCATCTGCTCGGTCGACGGCAGCACATTGTCGGGGGTCGCAAGAATATCGAGACCCTTCTTCATGCAGGCATTGGCAGCAGTCAGGTCGACGTCGCCGCGCACCGGCAGCGAGCCCTTGGCGAGGTTGAACTTGACCTGCGTCTCCTTGGAAAGAAGCATGCTGGCGAGTTCAAGCTGAGCCTTGGTGATGTCGGGATTGCTGTTCTTCGGGAAATAGAAGCTATCGCCACCGGTATCGAGCAGCGCATGGAAACCGAGCCCGGGTAGGCAATCATAGTCCTTGCCGGCAACCTGCTTGGCGACACCGAATTCGCCCTGCGCCCAGTCACCCATGACCTGGCCAGCAGCCTTGCCGGTGATCACCATGTTGGTGGCGACGTTCCAGTCACGGCCGGAATAGCTGTCGTCAACCATGTCACGCGCCTGAGCGAAGGATTCCCAAACCTTGCGGTTCTCGGGGCTACGGACCGCCTCTTCGCTCTTCTTGTCGTTGATGGCGAGGTAGAGATCCTTGCCGCCGATGCCGACCTGCATAACGTTGCGAATGCCGTCGACCTGCCACGGAGCGCCCGTCGCGAGCGGAACGATGCCCTTTTCCTTCAGCTTTGGAGCGTCGGCTGCGAATTCATCCCAATTGGTCGGAACCTTGAGGCCGTTGTCTTCGAAGACATGGCGGTTGACCCACATCCACTGCCAGGAATGGATATTGAGCGGCACGCAATAGATGTGGCCGTCATACGTGCAGGCGTCGAGGAGCTTGGCGGGACGGATGATGTCCTTCCAGTGTTCCTTCTCGGCGAGATCGGTCAGGTCGGTCATCAGGCCGGCTTTGACGAGTTCTTCGGCGTCACGGCCCGTGTTGAGCTGGGTTGCGCCCATCGGATTGCCGCCGAGAATACGGCTGACGATCAGCGGGGTGGCGGTCGTGCCCGCACCGGCAATGGCGCCGTCGACCCAGTGATTGTCACCCAGAGCGTTGTATTGATCAGCAAGAACTTTGACTGCGGCGGCTTCGCCACCCGATGTCCACCAATGCGTTACTTCGAGATCTGTCGCATTTGCCGAAAGAGCCGGAATCGCGACGGATGCGAGCATAGCTGCGGCCATCAAACGAAAATTCATGAGTTTTCCTCCCTCACTGAAACGTTGCCGGAAAAACGTAGTCTAATCATTTTCGACGCGCAACTAGCTGCTCGCAAAATTTTCTTCATCGCACAAATATACGACTTTAGATTACATTTATTTCATTGAATGATGCAATGCGCCCAACGATTCATCACTTTCTTTCGCAATTGCAATATCACTCTAATTAATTGATATTACTTAATTAAGTTTGATTAATCGATTTAAGTTTGCTCATTCCGATTTCGCATGTGCAAATATTTTTGGCGAAGCCTGTGAATTCAACTCCTGGGTATTCCGCCTCCAGCAACGCCAGAAAAAACGCTCGACTTTTCTACTGTATCGTTACAGATTTTCGAGATGAGAGAGGAGTGATCAGATTGCGGATATGCTTGCGGCACTGCTGCAGGCAATATAAGCGGATTGGTCGCGGGAGGCGGCCGGGAGGCAGCATTGTACGACATGGACAGCAAGAAGATTTCCGGCGGCGGCACCCAACCCGCGCATGAGCGACCGACGCTCAAGACGATCGCCTTCATGACCGGGCTCGGAATAACCACCGTTTCACGAGCCTTAAAGGATGCCCCGGATATCGGCGCCGAGACCAAGCAACGGGTACGCATGGTCGCCCGTCAATTGGGCTACCAGCCGAATCGCGCCGGAGTCCGTCTGAGGACTGGCAAGACCAACGTCATCGCTCTGGTACTCAGCATCGACGAGGAAATCATGGGCTTCACCAGCCAGATGGTTTTCGGCATTTCGGAGGTGTTGGCCGGCACGCAATATCACCTCGTCGTGACACCGCATTCGCACAGCAAGGACCCTTTGGTACCTGTGCGCTATATCCTCGACACGGGTTCGGCCGACGGCGTCATCATATCGCGCACTGAGCCGGACGACCCGCGCGTTCAGCTCATGCATGAGCGGGGCCTGCCTTTTGCCACGCATGGGCGCACGGATATGGGCATCATTCATCCCTTTCACGATTTTGACAACGAGGCCTTCGCCCATGAGGCGGTGCGTGCTTTGGTCACCAAGGGACGCCGCCGCCTCGCGTTGTTGCAGCCCTCCAGCAAGCTTACCTACTATTCGCACACGCGCATCGGCTTTCAGACCGGTTTGCACGAATACGGCGCTGAGGAGATCCCGCTAAGGGTCACGACCGATACGGCGCTTACCGATATCCGGGATGTGATCGAAGCGCTGATGCGATCGCCTCACGCGCCTGACGGCATCGTCTGCTCAAGCGGTGGTAGCGCCATTGCTGTCAATGCCGGCATCGAGGCCGCCGGATTCCGCCTCGGCCGCGACATCGACATGGTTGCCAAGCAATCGACCGACGTGCTGAACTGGATCCGCCCGGAAATCATAACAATCTACGAGGATGTCCGTCATGGCGGCCGGGAGCTGGCCAAGGCCGTCATCGCCCGCATAGACGGTATCGAACCGGAGCTGCTGCAGAGCATCAGCCTGCCCGTCTGGCCGAAGGGCTGACGGCAAAGAAAAGGCCCGCCGGGTGTCCGACGGGCCTTTGTACGTTCACACCAAAAGACGGCGATCAGCCGTTCGCGCCGCTGCCCCAAGGGCCGTGATGGATGTCCTTGCCATCGACGCGGTCGAAGCCGTGGGCGCCGAAGAAGTCGCGCTGCGCCTGAATGAGGTTCGCGGTGCCGCGGGCCTGGCGATAGGCATCGAAATAGGTCAGTGCCGAAGCCAGAGCTGGAACCGGCAGGCCGGAGGCCGTGGCGGCCGAAACGATGCGGCGCAGCGACGGAATCGATTCCTTGACCATTTCGGCAAAAGCCGGGGTCACGATCAGGTTGGCCGCATCCGGTGTCTTGGTGAAGGCGCTGGTGATCTCGTCGAGGAACTGCGAGCGGATGATGCAGCCTGCGCGCCAGATCTTGGCGATGACCGGCATCGGCAGCGACCAGTTGAACTCCTTCGAGGCTTCGGCCATGACGGCAAAGCCCTGTGCATAGGCACCGATCTTGGCGGCGAACAGCGCCAGTTCCAGATCCTTCAAGAGGTCGGGACCGAAGCCGATCGGGTATTTGTAGTCCGGCTTGCCGAAAATCTTCTCAGCGGCTTCGCGCTGGCCCTTGATGGCCGACAGGCTGCGGGCAGCGACGGCAGCTTCGATGGCAGTTGCCGGGATGCCCATGTTCTGCGCTTCGATCGCCGACCACTTGCCGGTACCCTTCTGGCCGGCCTTGTCGAGGATGACGTCAGGCATGGCGCTGCCTGTCGCCGGGTCCTTGGCGGACAGAACCTTCTCGGTGATCTCGATCAGGTAGGAGTTCAGCCGACCCTTGTTCCATTCGCCGAAGATGCTGCTGATCTCGGTCGCGTTCTTGCCGAGCCCGTCGCGCAGGATGCCGTAGATTTCGGCGATCATCTGCATGTCGGCATATTCGATGCCGTTATGGATGGTCTTGACGAAATGACCGGCGCCGTCGTTGCCGAGCCAGGCGACGCACGGATCGTCCTTGTATTTGGCAGCAATCGAAGTCAGCACTTTCTCTACGCGCTTGTAGGACTCTTCGGTGCCGCCGACCATGATCGACGGGCCATGGCGCGCGCCTTCCTCACCACCGGACACGCCCATGCCGATGAAGGTCAGGCCGGTATCCTTCAGACGGTCGAAACGCGAAATCGTATCGCGGAAATTGGCATTGCCGGCGTCGATCATGATGTCGCCCTTGTCGAGATGCGGCTGCAGCGCCGCCATCTGCTGGTCGACCGGATCGCCGGCCTTGATCATGATGATGATCGGCCGGGGCGGACGGATCGCTTCGACGAATTCCTCAATCGTCTTGCACGGAATGATCTTGTCCTTTAGCGCACCCGCGTTGGCATAGAACTCGTCCGTCACCTGCGGCGTGCGGTTGAACACCGCGATTTTATTGCCCTTTTCGGCAATGTTGAGTGCCAGATTCGATCCCATGACAGCGAGACCGATCAGTCCGATTTCTGCCTTTTCCACGACAATCCTCCAATGATCTGCTTACTGCGCTGTGCGTGCTTCAGGACGGCAAAAAACGCAGTAACACTTTGAAATGACACATAACCCGAAAATCGACTCCGATTTTCGGGTTACACGTTGGACCGATGTTGTTGCACTCCGAGCGGGAAACGGCAAGCCTTTGTCAGCTTCGAATCGTCGCCATTGCAGGACCATGCAAGAATGACGCAGGATTCTTCAGGAGCTCAACTTTTCAGTTGGACCGGTCCGCACCCAACCGCAGTTCATCAAAGATGAATATACAGGAGGAGGCATCCATGTCGACCATGACCGCAAAGATCGTTCATATCTCCATCGATCGTCATTGGAAGGAAGTCTACGGCTTTGCCGGTCGTCCGGAAAACATGCCGCTCTGGGCCTCCGGTCTCGCGTCCGGATTGGAGCAGGATGGCTAGGATTGGATTGCCAAAGGCACTCTCGGCACCGTCCGCGTCAGCTTCACACCCAGCAACGAATTCGGAGTCATCGATCATACGGTCACGATCGAATCCGGCTTAAAGGTCCATAACGCGCTTCGGGTAGTGCCGAACGGCGATGGCTGCGAGGTCATGTTCACACTGCTGAAGCTGCCTGGGATGACCGATGAGCAATTCGCCGCAGACGCGGCGCATGTGCTGAAGGATCTCAGCACCTTGAAGTCCCTGATGGAACGATAGACAACCGCTAAAGCGAGCGCAGCGTCCAATCGACGATCTGTGCCGTCACGCCAGCAAAGGCCGCGTCGAGCCCTCGGACGAAATCGGCGTTGCTACCGCCGCTAACCGGCACAACTTTACGGAAGACGCTCTGTGCTTTGATCGTGCCCGAGCGGTCATTGAGGATTTTGACCGAGATTTCGACAGTGGCCGATCTCTGACCTCCCACCGTATCGATCTCGAAGGAACGGATGTCGGTGACGATCTGGTAGTCGATCGCAAGGCCCTGCCCCGGTACGCCGACACCGCCAAGCTTTCCGGTGTTTTCGAAGGCTTCGACCAGCTTCGATTGCACCATCCGGGTCAGCCTGTCGCTCCATTGCGACTTGCTGAGATACTGAATCTCCGAGGGCGAAACGCGGATGACGATCTGGTTGCTGTCGAGCGCCTGCAGCGCGGTCGGCGGCGGGATCAAGATTTGCCGGCTCTTGACCGACGGACCGGTCGCCTTGACCGAAGCGGAAAGATCATATGTGTCGTTAGTGGGGGCTGAGCCGCAGCCGCTGAGCAAGGCTGCAACCAGTGGCAGAATAATCGCTGCCTTCCGATACACCTGATAACGCTCACGCGAAACGCAACCGACCATATTCCGCCTATCCCCTGCAGCCAATAAATTGCTATTCATCAATGCCGCGCCCGGCCATCATATTGCTTGACAGTATCGCCGCCGAAAATCAGGCGCTGCGGATTGCGGTCGAAGTTAGTGATTGTGTTGTTGAGATTGTCAACCGTGCCTCGCATGTCGTTGATGAGAGACTGCACATCGCGGAGGCCGCCATTCGAGAATTTCTGCAGATTGTCGGCGATCGGGCCAATCCGGGCATTGAGATTGTCCGCCATCTTCTTGAAGGATTCGAGCGTATCTTTGGCTTCCGCAAACAGCGACTGTGTGTCACCGGAGCCGAGCAGCGAGTCGACCTTGGTAAGAATGCCGTCGACCTTGCCGGAAGCGGAGTTTAGCTTGTTGGAAATATCCTTGGCATTGGCAATTGTCTGATCGATATCCTGCTGGTGGGCCGCAACCGAATTGGCGACATCGCGGATGGATATGACGGCCGTCCTGGCGTCCTTGGTCACCTCCGCGATATCGTCCATCGAACCCTTCACCTTGTTGGGATCGATCTGCGCTACGATCGCATCGACGCGGTCGAGTGTCTGCTGCGCCTTTTGGCCAAAGGCGTTGTAGGTATCGGCAGTCTGCTTGAAACTGGCGATCGTCGCCTTCAGATCGGTCGTCGCATCAGCCACATTCGCGGTGATCTTGTCGGCATTGTTGACGACATCGTTGATCTTGTTGGAATCGACGGCCCGCACCAGCTTCTCGATCGCATCGAGGGTAGAGTCGACGCGGGTCGACACGCTCTTGACGGTATCGGAAAGCTGTCCGACGCTGGCGAGGAACTTGTCGATATTGCCGGAATTGTCCGACAGCGCCTTTGAAAATTTCTGGGCGTTGCGCACCGTATCGGTCAGCGGTCCGCGGGAATCCGAGATGAAGCCCTGGATATCGCCGATTGTGTCGTTGGCACGGTTCAGGATCTTGTCGGCGGTGGTGAGCAGGTTCGTCACGCTCGACTGGTCGGCGAGAAGCACCGCCCGCTTACCGGTTTCGATCGACCTTTTGAGGATGTTCTCGTCACCGTTGCGGCCGCCGGAAAGCTCGATATAGGCGGCACCGGTCAAGCCCTGGATCTCCAAAATGGCCTTGGTGGACGTATAAACCGGCGCATCCGCGCGCACCTCGGTGAAGGCCAGCGAATAGTTCGGATCATCGGCATCGATCGAAAGCCCCTGCACCGAGCCAACCTGAATGCCGTTGAAACGAACGGGCGAGCCAACGCTCAGGCCGTTTGCCGAGCCCGGAATGCGTACGACAAGCTCGGCCATCGGACCGCCGCGGCCATACTCCGCCATCCAATAGACGAAGCCGAAAGCGGCCGCGATGACCAGCAGTGTAAAGAACCCGACAATCGTATAGTTGGCTTTGGTTTCCATTGTTCCAGTTACTTTTTGCGGCTGTGGGCGCCGGCGCCATTGTCGTCGTTGCGATCCCCGATGTCCTGCCGCGGCACGATCGATCGCGCACGCTTGCCCCGAAAGTAGGACTGCACCCAAGGGTCGTCGCAGGCGAGCATGTCTTCAACCGTACCTTCCACCAATACCCGTTTCTGTCCAAGAACGGCAATACGGTCGCAGACGGAAAAAAGGCTGTCGAGGTCGTGAGTCACCATATAGACGGTCAAACCGAGCGTGTCGCGTAGCTTGGCGATCAGCTCGTCGAATTCGGCCGCGCCGATCGGGTCGAGGCCGGATGTCGGCTCGTCCAGGAAAACGAGATCGGGGTCGAGGGCCAGGGCCCTGGCAAGGGCGGCGCGCTTGATCATGCCGCCGGAAAGCTCGGACGGGTATTTGTCGGCGGCATCTGCGGCAAGGCCGACCATGCGGATTTTCAGATGCGCCAGTTCGTCCATCAGCTCCTTGGGCAGGTCAAGATATTCCCGCATCGGTACCTGGATGTTTTCCTTCACCGTCAGCGAGGAAAACAGCGCACCCTGCTGGAAAAGCACGCCAAGGCGCATGTCGAGCCCGTTGCGCTCTGGCTCGGAGAGCTTGTCATAATCTTCGCCGAGGATCTCGATCTTGCCCGAGCGGCGCGGCAGCAGCCGCAATACCGTGCGCAGCAGCACCGACTTGCCCGCGCCGGAAGCGCCGACGAAACCCAGGATTTCGCCGCGGTAGATATTGAGGTTCAATTTGTCGAGCACCACTTTCGATCCGAAAGCGACGGTGACATCCTGCGCCGACAGTACGATATCCCTGCCTTGCTCATCCTTATCCAATGGGATTTCCGAGTGAAGCGCGCTCATCCTTGCCAGCCCCTCAGAAATCGATCGCTGCGTAGAACATGGCAAACAGCCCGTCCATCAGGATCACCACGAAAATCGACTTCACAACGGACGAGGTCACATGCTGGCCGAGCGATTCAGCGCTGCCGCCCACTTTCAGCCCTTCGACCGCCGCAACGATGCCGATGACCAGCGCCATGAACGGCGCCTTGATCATGCCCGAGATGACGGTGGAGAGACTAACCGCTTCGTGCAGGCGTGAAATGAAGGTGGCGAAGGTGATGCCGGAATAGGCCCAAGCGACCGTCGCCGCGCCGAAGAGCGAGGCGAAATTGGCAAGGATCGTCAGCAGCGGCAACGCAACGGTCAATGCCACCAGTCGGGGGAAGATCAGAACGCCGATCGGGTTCAGACCCATGACCTTCAGAGCGTCGACCTCTTCGCGCATCTTCATCGAGCCGATTTCGGCAGTAATGGCGCTGCCCGAGCGGCCGGCGATCATGATGGCGGTCAGAAGCACGCCGATTTCACGCAATTGCAGGATACCGACGAGATCGACGACGAAGATTTCGGCGCCGAAATAGCGGAGCTGGAATGCGCCCTGCTGAGCGATAATCGCGCCAATCAGAAAAGACATCAGCAAGATGATCGGCACCGCACGCACGGCCATATGGTCGATCTGATTGACGATCGAAGCCGGCGAAACGCCACTGCCGCGCCCGAACTTGAGTTGTGCGCCCCGTACCGCCGAACCGAGAATATACATGGCCGCGACGAGGTTGCCCCAGATCTCGTAGACGCTCTCGCCGATCGGCGCGAAAATCCGTTCCGCCAAGGATTTCTTTGGCTTGGGCTCCGCAACTTCGTTGTTCGGGTCTTCGGCAAAAGCAGTAAGCAGCTCATCGATATGGGGATTGGAGCCTTCGATCCTGACGCTGGCGCCATGCGCTTCCTGGCTCTCCTGCAAGCGACGGATCAGCAACGCGCCGGCGGTATCGACGTCGGAAAGATCGGAAAGATCGATCACTACCTGACCGCCGCCGCGCCGTTTCGTAAGCTGATCGATCTGCCGCAGCACGCCGTGCACATGAGCACTGCGCCAATTGCCTTCCAGCCGATAACGATGCCCGCTGCCATCGGGCTCGTCATCGATCCTCGGTGCATCGGGTTTCTGTTCGGCTACTTTCAAACTCATGCGTCTTTCAGATCTCGCGTCACGGTCGCCGACTCGGGAATCCCAGCACGACGCCAATGGTTAATATCCGAGTGCATAGGCGATTTCTATGCCGCGCCGATGTCAAAATATGCCATAGCATCTTGATATCCAAATGAATTCGTTTCGCGCCTCAGGAGGCCTTGCTAGCTCTTTCGCCAAACGTCGAACTGCTAGGCTGAAGATTGCGGGCGAAGATCACCATAGCAAGGCCGAATGCTGCGATACCGGCCATGATATAGTAGCTGGAAAGACCGAGCCACGTATAGAGATAGCCGGACGCCAGGGTCATCAGCCCGAGAAACATGCCGTTATAAAAGAAATAGGCACCCTGAGCTGAAGCCTCCTGGCTTTCCTGCACCGAAGCGACGATGCGGCGCTGGATGCCGGTATGTACGCAGGCATAGGTGCAGGAATGAAAACATTGCAGCACGAAATAGCCGAGAAAGCCGAGGTTGATCGGAAATAGTATCCAGCGCACGATACACATGGTCGAGCCGAAGAAAATCAGCGTCCAGGCACTGAAACGGCGGCTCAGCATTTTCGACATGAAGAAAACCATAACCTCCGCCGTTACCCCTATGCTCCAGAGTACGGCGATCTCCGTGCCGGAAAAACCGAGCTTCCGCCAATAGATCGATGCGAAAGTATACATCACGGCATGGCTCGACTGCTGCACCGAGACACCAATCATGGTGATCAACAACTGCGGTGAGCGCAGCCCGCTGCCGGTGGGCGCCTGCAGGTTGATAGGCTGATTGCGCCGGCGTGTCGGCCCGATGCGCGGACAGAAGAAGGCCATCATCATTGTCAGGACGAAGCCCCCGACCATGGTGGGGAGAACCATGGTGCCGCCCCATCTGCCGATCATCTGACCGCCGACAAGAGTCGAGAAGATGAAAGCGATCGATCCCCATACACGCATCGAACCGTAATCGAAACCCCATCGCCGTACGCCGGAAATGGCGATCGATTCTACGACGGGTACATAAGGTGCGTATGTCGCCCCCTGAATGCCATAAACCAGCAGCACCGACCAGAAATCGCTCGTCCAGTAAAGCGCGATCGCCGTCAGAAGCGATAGCGCGCCTGACCAGAACAGCACATTGGCCCGCTCCTCCATGCGATCGGCGAACATCGCGACAACAGGCGCGACGAGAACACGCACCACCATCGGCACGGCAAGGATGAGGCCAATCTCGCGGTCGTTAAAATTCAGCCCCGCCAGCCAGACAGGGAAAAACGGCAGAGCGATCCCGTTGACGAGCAACGGAGCACAATAGGACAAGGCGGTGCGCAAACGAAAATGGGGAGGCGCGCCCTCGTCCTGCAGAGATTTTGTCGCGGGAATCATGACAGACCTGAAGGGAAACCGATTTTTCCCTATCACCCTATCGTGAATACGACTATGGCGAGAAATGGTCTTACCGAAACGTTTCGGAGAAAATACGAGCCTGTAGTCAGGTTGCAACGATCAAGAATTGTGACGGATCGTTATTGGACCTGTGAAGCGGCGCAAAACTACGCCGCCTGCGCTCCAAGCGCTTTCGGCAGATCCTCGACAGTTACGCCTACCGGCTGTACTTCGACAATCGACTGCCAGGTGATCAGCTCGAAAGTGCCGTCTTCATGCTCGGCGATCGCCGTGCAACTTTCGACCCAATCACCGGTGTTGATATAACGGATACCATCGAGATCCTCGATGACGGCGTGATGGATGTGGCCACAGATGACGCCATCGGCATCGTTGCGCTTGGCCTCTTCAGCCACGACGCGCTGGAACTCGCCGATGAAATTGACCGCATGCTTCACTTGAAGCTTCGCCCAAGCCGAGAAAGACCAATAGGGCATGTTCAAGCGGCGACGAACAGCGGCAAGGCCGATATTGATGAGGATTGCCATATCGTAGGCCCAATCGCCGAGATAGGCGAGCAGACGCGCGTTGCGGACGACGACGTCGAATTCATCGCCGTGCAGGACGAGATACCTCTTTCCGTCAGCGGTCTCATGGATCGCCCGCTCGGCCACCTCAATGCCACCGAAGTGCATGCCGGGGAAATCGCGCAGGAATTCGTCGTGATTGCCGGGGATATAGACGATGCGGGTTCCCTTGCGCGCTTTACGCAGCAGTTTCTGCACAACGTCGTTGCAATCTTGCGGCCAGTACCAGTTACGCTTCAACCGCCAGCCGTCAACAATGTCGCCGACAAGGAAAATAGTGTCCGCTTCATGATAGCGCAAAAAATCGATAAGATAGTCCGCCTTGGCCGCTTTCGAGCCCAGGTGCACGTCAGAAATGAACAACGTTCGAAATTGCCTGACATCCATGTTTTCATTCACGAACTTTATGTCCGTGCCCTACCTACGTTGGCTATTCCAAAATCAGACTCGTGTTTCAGGATGATGACAAATCCTGTGCGGAGAGCTTGTCGCAGAGGATCAGCCGCGCTTTGCAGCTATAGCGAGATCGGGCCGATCGGTTGTAAAACTGGCGACGCCGAAGCGGAACATCGCCTTTGCCGCTTCGCTCGTATGGGCCGCCCACCCATGCACCGTCACGCCGTCTTTCTGAAACAGATCCATCACCTCGGCGTCGATGGACTCGGCACGCAACGCGATCTCGCGAATGCCAGACTGGCCGAGCGCCGCAATGACCCCTCTCCAGCCAATTTGTGCGACCGTCAGCGGCGAACAGAGAAAAATGAAGCCGAGAAGTTCGCCGACATTGAGGCCGCGCTCGTCGAGTGCGGCACTGAAGGCTTCCAGGCGCGACAGCGCGAAACTTGTCACCATCGTCCGCTTCAGCATGTCGGTCGCCAATAACTCGTCCGCAATACGGCTTTCCATGCCTTCATAGGGCTTGCCGTCCAGCCTCGTCTTGATCTCCAGCCGGAGGTCGACCGCAGACGGCCCGAAGATGTCGATGGTTTCGGCAAGTGTCGGGATGGTCTCACCGCCGCTGCCGATGACGAGGTGGCGCCTCAATTCGTCATAGCTGAAATCGGCGATCGCACCCTTGCCGTCCGTCATGCGGTCGATCAGCGCGTCGTGATGGACGACGAGCTTGTTGTCCCGGGTCTGGTGCACGTCAAATTCGACGAGATCGACGTCGAGTTTGGCAGTTTCGGAAAAGGCAAGCCGAGTGTTTTCAGGCCAAAGATGTGTACCACCGCGATGGGAAGCGATGAGGGTCATGGGGGGTCCTCTGTTTGTCGCCCTCATAGGCCCGCGCCATGAACGTCGTGTGACGCATTCGCCCTTCGCTTACCACTGGGTCCAAAAGTCACAGTTTCCAGCGCATACCCCCGAAAATCGCGGACGATTTTTGGAAAGGCTTATGCGCCATCTAAAGTGTTACTGCGTCCTTTGCGCGTCCACAGGACGCGCGTCGCAGTAGGCAGGAAAAACAATTGTGAAAACGCCGCCACAAAAAACCTTTCCTCTGCGTCAATTGCATACTGTGCACCCTGAGGGATTGATGTATGCAGTGGACTCAAACGCGAGCGCGCGAGCAGGAATGGAGGAGCGTAATGGATACGCACGACACATCGAAGGCAGCCAAGAATATGGCGAGTGGCAATCTCGACGAGCAGGCTCTCTTCTTTCATCGCTATCCCCGTCCCGGCAAGCTCGAAATCCAGGCGACGAAGCCACTCGGCAACCAGCGCGACTTGGCGCTGGCTTATTCTCCCGGCGTTGCCGCCCCTTGCCTCGCCATCCGCGACAATCCGGAAATGGCCTTCGACTACACCTCGCGCGGCAATCTTGTCGCGGTCATATCCAACGGTTCGGCCGTGCTCGGTCTCGGCAATATCGGTCCGCTTGCCTCCAAGCCGGTCATGGAAGGCAAGGCCGTCCTGTTCAAGAAGTTCGCTGGTATCGACGTCTTCGACATCGAAGTCGCCGCACCAACCGTCGATGAGATGGTCAGCACGATTTCGGCGCTGGAGCCCACATTCGGCGGCATCAACCTCGAAGACATCAAGGCGCCCGAATGCTTCGAGGTCGAGCGTCGTCTCCGCGAAAAGATGGAAATCCCGGTCTTCCATGATGACCAGCACGGCACTGCCATCATCGTTGCCGCAGCCATTCTCAATGGGCTGGAGCTGGCCGGCAAGACGATCGACGATGTCAAGATCGTCGCGTCCGGCGCCGGCGCCGCTGCGCTCGCTTGCCTGAACCTCCTGGTCATCCTCGGCGCCAAGCGCGAAAACATCTGGGTTCATGATATCGAAGGCCTCGTCTATGAGGGCCGCGTCGAATTGATGGACGAATGGAAGTCCATTTATGCCCAGAAGAGCGAGAAGCGTGTGCTTGCCGAGTCGATCCCCGGCGCCGACGTTTTCCTTGGGCTCTCTGCCGCAGGTGTTTTGAAGCCCGAGCTCTTGGAGAAAATGGCGGAAAAGCCGCTGATCATGGCGCTTGCCAATCCGACACCCGAAATCATGCCGGACCTTGCCCGCGCCGCTCGGCCGGACGCAATGATCTGCACCGGCCGTTCGGACTTTCCGAACCAGGTCAACAACGTCCTCTGTTTCCCCTATATCTTCCGCGGTGCGCTCGATTGCGGCGCCAAGACGATAAATGAGGAAATGAAGATGGCTGCCGTGCGGGCCATCGCTTCGCTTGCCCGCGAAGAGCCGTCTGACGTCGCCGCCCGCGCCTATACCGGTGAAACGCCGGTGTTCGGACCGGATTATCTGATCCCCTCGCCCTTCGATCCGCGTCTGATCCTGCGCATTGCGCCCGCCGTCGCGAGAGCTGCAGCAGAAAGCGGCGTAGCGCTGCGTCCGATCGCCGACTTTGACGCCTACATGGACGAGCTCAACCGCTTCGTCTTCCGCTCCGGTTTCGTCATGAAGCCGATCTTCGCCGCCGCGAAAATCGCCGAGCGCAAGCGTGTCGTCTTCTCGGAAGGCGAGGATGAGCGCGTGCTGCGGGCCGCCCAGGTTCTTCTTGAAGAGGGCACCGCCGTTCCGATCCTGATCGGCCGTCCCTCCGTCATCGAGACACGTCTGAAGCGCTACGGCCTGAAGATCCGGCCGCATACCGATTTCGCCGTCATCAATCCGGAAGACGATCCGCGCTTCCGCGAATATGTCGAACTCTATTTCTCGCTGGTCGGCCGCAGCGGTGTCATTCCGGAAGCGGCGCGAACGATCGTGCGCACCAATACCACCGTCATCGGCGCCCTGGCGTTGAAGCGCGGCGAGGCGGACGCACTGATCTGCGGCCTCGAAGGCCGCTATGAGCGCCATTTGCGTGTTGTCCGCCAGATCATTGGCAAGCGTCCGGATGTCCGCGACTTCTCGGCACTCAGCCTGTTGATCTCGCAGCGCGGCGCGACGTTCTATGCCGATACCTATGTCACCTTTAATCCGAATGCCGAAGAGATCGCGGAATCGGCGGTGCTGGCAGCCGAAGAGATCAAACGCTTCGGCATCTCGCCTCGGGTTGCCCTTGTCTCGCATTCGAACTTCGGCTCACGGGAATCGGAAAGTGCAACCAAGATGCGCAATGCCCTGGCGCTTGTTCGAGAGATGGCACCGGAGCTGGAAGTCGACGGCGAAATGCACGGCGACAGCGCCATCTCCGAAAGCCTGCGCCGTCACGTGATGCCGGACAGCACGCTTTCCGGCGAAGCGAACCTGCTCGTCTTCCCGAACCTCGATGCGGCCAACATCACCCTCGGCGTGGTCAAGACCATGACCGACGGCCTGCATGTCGGTCCGATCCTGCTCGGCACGGCTCTCCCTGCCCACATCCTGTCGCCCTCCGTCACGTCGCGCGGCGTCGTCAACATGGCGGCCCTGGCGGTGGTCGAAGCATCCCAGCCTAATTGAGCAAATACACGCGTCCGGCGGCCGTCCTGAGGGGCGGCCCCGGCGAGGCTGTTGACGGCTGGTTGCCGATTGCATCGGCAATTGCCCTGCTTGGCACGCTCGCTTAGCGGTCGCAAAGGCAGGAACTACGCTCCGCCCTGGCCAATTCGCAAAAATACTCCCGCAAGAAGCGCATTTCTGATAGGTACGTTGTTAAGCTCCACGCTGTATCGTTCCCTGAGGTCGAACCGCTTTCGAAGAGCAAAATTGTGAACCGCGGCAGAAATTTCTCCTCCTGTCTTTTGCTGTCCCTGTTGGTGACGGCGCCGGCTTTTGCGCAGACGAATACCATCTGCGACGAGTTGCGTGGCCGGTTTGCCAATGTCACCGAAGTCATCGGTGCCAGCGCCGAAACACGGCAACTTTCGCGAGCCATCGTCAAACAAAATGTCATGATCCGGCAACTGAAGAGCGATATGCGCAATCAGGGCTGCTCTTTCGACAGCAGCATGGTGATCGTCGGCTCCGGGGATAGTGGCGCCTGCGATCAAATGCAGATGTCGCTGGACCGGATGCAGCAGGATCTTGGTTCATTGATGGATGAGCGCGAGCTGAGCTTGACCCGCGTCGACGCCGAGGGTGCACAGCGCCGCCAATTGCTGGCTGCCATGCAACGGAATGGCTGTAGCGCTCCGGCTTCGGCCCAGCCGGACACCATTATCAATACCAGATTGAAGCCGGAGGCTTACGCGCCTGAACAGCAGTCGCTGGCGCAGCCGGAAAGCTCCGTCACAACGATCGAGACGAGGAAGCCTCAGACGGATGCAACGCTGCCGCAACGGCAGTTGCCGCTGACTTCGGCGCCGGCGATCACTCAGGTCCAGCCCAAACAGATACAGCAGGATCGGCCCTACGATCCCTCGACAAACAAGGTGCGCCAGGTCGGACCGCAATTCCTCGCGACCGACCAGGGCATCCTCGATCTCAAACATCCGAAAGCGACTGGTCCGCAGCCGGCACAATAGGTGCTTTCAGCAGCGAGACTACAGCCTCATCGCCCGTCTCCCGCGCCAAATCACGGTATGAGCGGCCGGATGCATCCCTCACCGAACGGTCGGCGCCGCGCTCCAGCAGGAGACGCATCACATCGGCACGACCATTGAGGATCGCAAAGCCCAGTGGCGTCAACCAGTCGCGATCCGGGCTCGCCTCCCCGTGCGGGCGGAAATCGCCGAAGCGGATGTTCATCTGATCAGGATGCGAATCCAGATGCATGGCCAACTGCTCAACTTGGCCATAGGCGGCAGCGGCAAAGATATCGAGCGGTTGCATTTTCAGGAATTCGACCATCTCCGACTTGCCGTTATACTCCGCCCAGCCGATCGGCGGTGAATAGTGGTAGGGATCGCGAATGGTGGTATCGGCCTCGTGTTCGATCAGCAGCTTCGCCATATCGATATGGCCATGCAGAGCAGCCTCATGCAGCGGCGTGCGGCTGGTCATGGCGTTGACGTCGAGGCCGAGGGCAAGCATGCGGCGGGCAGGCTCGACAGCATTTTCACCTGCAGCTTCATGGAGCATAGCGGGGTGGGCTCGCCGCATCGCCTCGGGAATGTCGAGGTCAGTCACCATCCGTCCTATTTGATCCACCGGTATTTCGCCGGTCATGATCTGAAGGTAGAGCCAATCTTCTTGCTTGAGACGGACGGCGGCGGCACCCTTCCCCACGAGGTATAGCGCTAGATCCTTGTCACCACCTAGCCGCGCCCATTCGAAAGGCGTTCGGCCATTGACCGGTTTGTTGACGTCCGCGCCGTGCTCGACCAGCAACCGGACCCGTTCTCTCATGCGCTTCTCGCATGCCCAGGCCAGTTGATAGTCGAAGACCGTCTGCGAATTCGCCACCAGTCTGCCGTCTTCGCGCACCAGCCAATTGTTCTTATCGGCAGCAGAGAGTCCGTGTTCCAGCAGCAGTTCCAGGCAGGAATTGTCAGGTTCGAACATCCGGTTATAAAGTGCCTGGCTGTCGTTCGCTGCCGCTCCGGCGTCGAGCAATAGACGCGCGAAAGCCTCCCACTCCGGATGCGGCGGCTGCCGGACCTTGCCGGCTTCACCCTCTCCGAAAACACCGGTCAAGGCCGTGAAGCGATATTGGCCGCCATCGAGGAAGAAGGCGTTGGGATCGGCTCCGCGCTCGATCAAAACCCTTGCCGCCGGCAGGCTGGAACGGCCGGGCGAGCGGGCATAGGCCGCATAAAGCAGAGGTGGCCAATGGTAAGGCTCGCCTTTCCGATCAAGAAGCTGCGGCTGGCGTTCGAGCCAGCGCGTTACCCCAACGGCATCGCCAAGCGCCGCGGCAATGTGGATACTATCCCCGGCAATTTCAGGATTGGCCTCCAGCAATTGCAGCGCCTCTTCGAAGCGCGCCGGATCAGCCGGAATATGGGAGAAGTAGGAAACCGTCACCAGCGACAGGAATTGATTGGCAAGCTGGTCTCGCGGGGTTTCCCCGCGATTGGCGCTTTCCAGATGTGCCTTGAGTTTCGTCCAGCTCGAGAAGCCATATTCACGGGCAAGGACGAGCTGGATGTCCTGAAGCCCGACATCCATGGCATTGGCAAAATAAGGCGCAACACGACCGCGGGCGGACGCATCACCGGAATGGATGGCTTTCAGAAAAGCCTTGGCCTGCTTTTTCAGGGAATCGACGGTAGCGTTGCCCGCCAGGGAGCGCGTGGTCACGAAAGACCTCCTTTCATTTACGTCCGGTATCCGCGCCCACAGACTGAAAAGAGGTGTGGCAGTCTTACGTTCTATGCATCAGGTGGGCCTTGCCCTTCCCGCGGATCGGATGCGCCCTGCGAACGATCCGAAATTTATAGCGGAGTGTCTGACCTGTCCAGAGCCGTCAGGCCGGCTCATAACGGACATAGGCGAATTCATCACCGTTGGGCGCCCAGTTCGGCACATTGATCGTACCCTGCCCACCGAAAAGCTCGAACAGTGTCGTGAGGTTGCCACCGTCCATATCCATCAGCCGTAGCCGCACATGGAGATCGCGCGGATGGTCGAAGACCTCGGGGTCGTAGGAGATCAGTACGACCTTGTCGTTCTTCGGCGACGGATGGGCGAACCAGTTGCCGTAATTGTCGCTTGTCACTTGCTGGAGACCAGTACCGTCCGGATGGATGCGCCAGATCTGCATCAAGCCGGTGCGGCTGGAGTTGAAATAGATCCATTGTCCGTCGGCGGAATAGTCCGGCCCGTCATTGCGGCCCTCGCCATGCGTGAGCCGCGTCTCGTCGCCACCATCGATCGAGATCGTATAGATGTCGAAGACATCGTCACGAATGCCGCAATAGGAAAACCGACGCCCATCGGGCGACCAGCCATGCCAATAGGACGGCAGGTTGCGCGTTATCTGCCGCGGCGTTCCGCCCCGGGCGGGCAAAACATAAATGCAAGACTTGCCGTGTTCCGTCTTGTCGGAAATGGCAATCAGCGAACCGTCGGGCGATATGCCGTGGTCGTTGTTGCAGAGCGTCGCAAAACCGGTATCGACCTGAACCGCCTCAGCCTTCTCGTCGAGCGGAAGTCGATAAAGCAATCCATCGCCATTCAGCAGCAGATAGCGCCCGTCCGGCGAAAAATTCGGCGCCTCGACCAGTCGCTCGGTCTGCCAGACGACGCGGTTTTCACCAGTGCGGATATTGTAGATCTCGACCGAACTGCGCATTGATTCTCCACTCGTCGGATGGCGTTACGATCAACGATCGCGGAACCGGTTGGTGATCGGATAGCGCCGATCGCGACCGAAATTCTTCTTGGTGATCTTCACGCCCGGCGCAGACTGGCGGCGCTTGTATTCGGCGAGATAAAGCAGATGTTCGACGCGATGGACGGTTGCGACATCGTGCCCCCGCGCGACGATCTCCTCGACGGCCATTTCCTTTTCCACCAGGCACTCGAGGATATCGTCTAGCACCGGATAAGGCGGCAGCGAATCCTGGTCCGTCTGGTTCGGCCGCAGCTCTGCCGACGGCGCCTTGTCGATGATGTTGTACGGGATCACTTCGCCCGAAGGACCAAGCGCGCCTGGCGGCACATGCAGGTTGCGCCAGCGCGACAGCGCATAGACCTGCATCTTGTAGAGATCCTTGATCGGATTGAAGCCGCCGTTCATGTCGCCATAGAGCGTGGCGTATCCAACAGACATTTCCGACTTGTTGCCGGTCGTCACCACCATCGAGCCGAACTTGTTGGATATCGCCATCAGGATGGTGCCGCGGGCACGGCTCTGCAAGTTTTCCTCGGTGATGCCGCTGTCGGTACCTTCGAACAGGTCCGAAAGCGCTGAGGTGAAGCCGGTCACCGGTTCCTCGATAGGCACGATATCGTAGCGGCAGCCAAGCGCCTTGGCGCAATCGGCGGCATCTTTCAGCGAATCCTCGGAGGTATAACGGTACGGCAGCATGACCGTGCGCACCCGCTCTTCGCCAAGGGCATCGACGGCGATCGCCGCACAAATGGCAGAGTCGATGCCGCCGGAAAGGCCGAGCACGACCGATTTGAAGCCGTTCTTATTCACATAGTCGCGGAAACCCAGCAGGCAGGCGCGGTAATCGGCCTCCTCGCCTTCCGGGATATGAGCCATCGGACCTTCGGTGCAGTGCCAGCCGCTGCCGTTCTTCTTCCAGGTCGTCACCGCCAACGCGGTTTCGAACTGGCTCATCTGGAAAGCCAGCGACTTGTCGGCGTTGAACCCGAAGCTTGCGCCATCGAAAACGAGCTCGTCCTGCCCGCCAACCTGGGCGGCAAAAATGAGCGGCAAACCTGACTCGATCACCTGGCGGAGTGCAACCTGATGACGGACGTCGACTTTGCCGCGATAGTAGGGCGAGCCGTTCGGAACCAGAAGAATTTCCGCCCCGCTTTCGGCCAGCGTTTCGCAGATGCCGAGATCGTTCCAGATCTCCTCGCAAATGGGGATACCGATCCGAACACCCCGAAAGTTGACCGGTCCCGCGATAGTACCTTCGTCGAAGACCCGCTTCTCGTCGAACTCGCCGTAGTTCGGCAAATCGACCTTGTCCCTGATGAAGATCACTTTGCCACCGTCGAGCACGGCCACGGAATTATAGCGGCCGGTATCATCCTGCCGCGGAAAGCCGACGACGACGCCCGGTCCGCCATCGGCGGTATCGGCCGCGAGGTTTTCCACAGCTTTCCAGCAGGCGCGGATGAATGCGGGTTTCAGCACCAGATCTTCCGGCGGATAGCCAGAAATGAACAGCTCCGTCAACAACAGGAGATGCGCGCCTTCGCGCGCTGCCTCGGCCCGCGCTTCCCGCGCCTTGGCTAGGTTGCCGGCAACATCGCCCACCGTCGGGTTCAGCTGGGCGACGGCGATGCGGATGGTCTGAGTGATGGGGCTTTGTTCTGTCATGCCATATATTTAGCGAGCGCAACCCTGTTCCGCAACAGCCTCCTGCTGTCTTCGTTCGCCAAAGACAGCGGTGCTCGCATAGGCGGTATTTTCCCACCGAAAAATACTAAGCAAGCCTTGCGGTTCATCCGGCATTCATGACAAAGGTGTGACAATTATATGAACGCTCTGTAACATTCGGAGAGACCGGTGGTCGCCCTGGTACCCAGTTCTGCGTCGGCAGGCAGGCTCGCCATTCTGCAAAAGCTTGGCACGGCGAGACGACAATCGACGGTTCTACGTCAGCTTCTCAGCCTTATCCTGACTTTCCTGGTTGCGCTCCTGGCCGTTATATCAGTCGAATGGGTTGCACGTGGCGAACTGACGGATATTGCAGGTTATTTCATTTCGCCCATCCATCCCGGCTTCACCACTGTCGGCATCGTCATACTGTTGATGTTGCTGCTCGACGCCATCTTCGGCCGCGCGCATCAATCGATACTGTTAGTTGCGCCTCTGGTCCTGGTTCCGGCCTTCATTTCCAATCAGAAACAGCACTATCTTTCCGATCCGCTCTACCCTTCGGATTTCCTTTTTGCTCGTCAGATCATGGAGCTCATGCCGGTGATCGTGCGCGAGCGGCCATGGACCGCGGTCGCGGTCGCTATCGGCATTGTCGCCTCGACCACTGCCCTCGCCCTTCTCTGGCGCTATGCCTGGCGACATGCGGCAACGCTTTCGCGCAATGCAAGGATCACGCGGCTGTCCATCTGCCTGCCGCTATTGGCCGTCTTCGTCTCGCAGATGGATCCAACCCAAAATTCGTTCATTCGGGAAAAGCTGCGCATCATCCCCATAGTCTGGGATCAGAAGGAAAATTACGGTTACAACGGATTCATCATCGCCTTCTCGCTGAACCTGCCTATGGCCGATGTCAAAGCGCCAGCGGGTTATGGGCAAAATGCGATCGACGCCATACCCGCCCGCAACTATGCCTATCTTTCCGGCCCACGCGAAAGGCCCGACATCATCATGCTGATGAGCGAGTCTTTCTGGGACCCGACCAGATTTTCCAAACTGACCTTCACGCCCGATCCCATGCCGAACATCCGCGCGGCACAGTCGGGCTATGTCTTCTCCCCCGAATTCGGCGGCATGACCGCCAATGTCGAGTTCGAGGCGCTGACCGGCTTCTCCAACGCCTTCCTGCCGTACGGCAGCATTCCATACCAGCAATATGTCCGCCGACCGATTCCGTCGCTTGCCACCTTCTTCCGCGGCGAAGGCTATGCCGCGCGTTCCATCCATCCGTTCAGCGGCTGGTTCTGGAACCGCAACGAGGTCTACAAAGCTTTCGGTTTTGAGGAATTCCGCACCGAGGAGACCATGCCGCCAATGGAGAAGCGCGGCCTTTTTGCCTCTGACGACTCGCTGATGAAGGAGATCATGCGCGAAGGCGACGCGATGGACCGGCCGTACTTCTTCTTCGCCGTCACCCTGCAGGGCCACGGCCCCTATGAACCGCATCGCTACGCCGAAAATACGGTCGACATCAAAGGCGATCTGAGCGACGCCGATCGCGACACGCTGGCAACTTATACGCAGGGCGTTCGAGAAGCTGACCAAAGCTTGAAAATGCTGATGGATTGGGCTTCAAAGCGCGACCGCGAGACCATCATTGTTCTCTGGGGCGATCATCTGCCGCCGCTTGGCACTGTCTATCCTGATACCGGCTACATGCCCGAACAAGTGGCGGCCCGAAAAGCGCCGCTCGATGTGATGAAGCTGGAGCATGAAACGCCGCTGGTCATCTGGTCGAGCAAGAAGGGCGTGCGCAGGGAGGTCGGCACGATCAGCCCGTCGCAACTGCCCTACCAAATTCTCAAGACCGCCGGCTATGAGCACCCCTTCTACACCGGCTTTCTCGGCCGCGTGCAGAAGAAATATACCATCATCGATCGCTACCAATTGGCGACGCGCGACAATCAGGCCTTTCCGGATTGGGCTCGCAAAGAGCAGAACCTCGATCCGCTGATGCGCGATTATCGCTATCTACAGCATGACGCGATGTTCGGACGGGAATACGGGCTCGATCGCTTCTTCCCATCGCATGCCTGGCTTGTCAGCCAAGGCAGTTAGGCTGCGACCCTTTTCGCATTGCATTTCCATCGGGCAATCGAATACTTGCGCCAAAAGCGATCAAGTTTTCGGAGTGTTCCCATGTATAATCTACCCAATTTCGTTCACCAGCATTTCGACAAGACAGCCGAGGAGCTGGGCGAGATCGAAAAGCGCGTATTGAAAAAGGCGCATGAGCGGAAAATCGTTTCGACCGATATCAATGCGGCCTTCTCCGCCAGAGCCTCTTTTGGCGAACGCCTCGCGGACAGCATTGCTCGTGTCGGCGGCTCCTGGTCGTTCATTGTCTGCTTCCTGCTGTTCCTGGTATTCTGGTGCGTCGTCAACACCATCGTTCTTCTCACTCGCGCCTTCGATCCCTACCCCTTCATCTTCCTCAATCTCGTCCTCTCCATGATCGCCGCGATCCAGGCCCCGATCATTATGATGTCGCAGAACCGCCAGACCGAACGCGACCGTTTCGAGGCGGCCAAGGATTATGAAGTCAATCTCAAGGCTGAACTCGAGGTGCTTTCGCTGCATCAGAAGATCGACATGCAGGTACTGACGGAGCTATCGGCGCTGCGCGAGGAATTCGCACGGCTGAACAGGAGGATCGAAGACAAGAGCAGCGGCAGCTCGATCGTCTAAACCGTCGAAGCACCGAATAGTAGTGATGCTGCGGAAGTAGCTCCAAGCGTGGGGCTCTTGCCGCACGCGCCGCACTTCAGGAATAACCTAGTCGGAAGGCCCCGCCGTCAGCAATCCCGGCCGCCCCTGCTTGTATTGTGGCAGCCCGTCGTCGATTTCGTAAAAATCGCCCTTATCGGCGCAATAGATGTGGTAGGCCAGTTTCAGGGCGCTGGGTTGATCGAAAAGCCCGGCCATGATCGAGATTTCCCCAGCGCCATCCGCCACCCAGAAAAGCGCCGAACCGCAGGTTCGGCAGAAGCCGCGGCGGGCAAAGGAGCTGGCGCGGTACCAGGTGATCGCGTCTTCACCTTCGATCGTGATGTTGTCGAGTGGAACATTGGTCGCAGCGTAATAAAATCCGGTCTGCTTGCGGCACTGTGAACAATGACAAGCGACAACCTCTCGCAAAGCGCCATGTGTCTTGAAACGTACGCTGCCGCAAAGGCAAGCGCCGGTGTGTTCGTCATTCATGCTGAATCCTCTCTTTTCTTTACAACCTTGACGACAATGCCGCTTGCGTCAAATGCAAAGAAATGAAGCAGGCTTCAGCGAGATTGATTGCGAAAGCACAAAAGCAAACGGGCCGGTATGAGCCGGCCCGTTTGCAAATGATGTCTCGATGGCTCGCTATCAGCCGTGCGCGCGCAGGCGCTTTTCGTCGCGACCGCCCTTCATGCGTTCAGCGAGCAGGAAGGCAAGTTCCAGGGCCTGATCGGCATTGAGGCGCGGGTCGCAATGGGTATGGTAGCGATCCTGCAGATCGTCGGCCGTGACGGCGCGGGCGCCGCCCGTGCATTCGGTCACGTCCTTGCCGGTCATCTCGATGTGGATGCCGCCCGGATGCGTGCCTTCGGCGCGGTGAATCTGGAAGAAGCTTTCGACTTCCGACAGGATGCGCTCGAACGGCCGGGTCTTGTAGTTGTTGAGCGTGATCGTGTTGCCATGCATCGGATCGCAAGACCAGACGACCTTGCGGCCTTCGCGCTCCACGGCTCGAATGAGGCGCGGCAGGTTGTCGGCGACCTTGTCATGGCCGAAGCGGCAGATCAGCGTCAGGCGCCCGGCTTCGTTGGCCGGGTTCAGAATATCGATCAGGTTGAGCAAATCGTCAGCTTGCAGTGAAGGACCGCATTTCAGGCCAAGCGGATTCTTGATGCCGCGGAAATATTCGACATGCGCATGGTCGGCCTGACGCGTGCGGTCGCCGATCCAGATCATGTGGCCGGAGGTGGCGTACCAGTCGCCCGAAGTGGAGTCGACGCGCGTGAACGCTTCCTCATAGCCGAGCAGCAGGGCCTCATGGCTGGTGAAGAAATCGGTCTCGCGCAGGCTTGCATTGCTCTCGGCGGTGATGCCGATCGCTCTCATAAAATCCATGGTCTCGCCGATACGATCGGCAAGCTTGCGGTAGCGCTCGCCCTGCGGGCTATCCTTGACGAAGCCGAGCATCCACTTCTGAACATTCTCCAGATTGGCATAGCCACCCATGGCAAAGGCGCGCAGCAGGTTTAGCGTCGCGGCCGACTGGCGGTAGGCCATCAGTTGCCGTTCCGGATTGGGGATACGCGCTTCTTCGGTGAATTCAATGCCGTTGATGATGTCGCCGCGGTAGCTGGGCAGCGACACACCATTCTGCGTCTCGATGCCCGAAGAGCGCGGCTTGGCGAACTGGCCGGCAATACGACCGACCTTTACGACAGGCAGTTGCGCACCAAAGGTCAAAACGACGGCCATCTGCAGGAAGGCGCGGAAGAAGTCGCGGATCGTATCCGCGCCATGCTCGGCGAAGCTTTCGGCACAGTCGCCACCCTGCAGCAGGAAACCGTTGCCTTCGGCAACATTGGCAAGATGCGCCTTCAGACGACGAGCTTCACCGGCAAAAACGAGCGGCGGATAGCTTGCAAGCTGTGCTTCCGTGGCTGCCAGCGCCGCCTGATCCGGATATTCCGGCACCTGCTGGATCGGTTTTTGCCGCCAACTGCTCGGTGTCCAATTCTCTGCCATCTCACTCACCTGTTTCCGCACCCGGTCTTCGCCAAGTGCCCCGCCGTCGTAAATAACGCGCGCTTATAAACCTTTGCCCGCAGCTTGCAAAGGCGGACCATCTATTCGAGATCGTCTTTTATGCGCGGTGGAATTACTGCGCTATTCCTTATACGCGCTCGCCGTTGCGGATGCGATAGCTTGGCGTATACATCGTCACCAGCTCTTCGGAGGCTGTCGGGTGAACGGCCATGGTGCGGTCGAAATCTTCCTTGGTGCAACCGGCCTTCACAGGAATGCCAAGCAATTGCGCCATCTCGCCGGCGTCATGGCCGAGAATGTGTGCGCCGACCACCTTGCGATCGGCAGCGTTGACGATCAGCTTCATCATCATCTTCTCGCTACGGCCCGACAGTGTCGCCTTCATCGGCCGGAACTGGGCGCGATAGACTTCGAGTTCCGGATAGCGCTTGGCGGCGTCCTCTTCGGTCAGGCCCACCGTGCCGATCTCCGGCTGGGAGAAGACGGCGGTCGGGATCAGTTCGTGATCGGGACGGGTCGGATTGTTCTTATAGACGGTTTCAATGAAACACATGGCCTCATGGATCGCCACTGGCGTCAACTGTACCCGGTCGGTGACATCGCCAAGCGCATAAATGTTCGGAACCGAGGTACGCGAATACTCGTCGACGACGATAGCGCCGAGCTCGTTGACCGCCACACCGGCAGCTTCGAGCCCGATATTCTTGGTATTCGGCGTGCGGCCGAGCGCCAGCATCACGGTGTCTACCTTCAGCACCTTGTCGTTCTTTGTCCGAACGCTCAGGCCGTCTTCCGTCTTCGTCACGCTTTCGATGATGTCATGGCAGAGGACATGTATGCCTTTGCCCTCCATTGCCTCATGCAGGCCCTTGCGCAGGTCCTGGTCGAAACGCGACAGGATCTCAGCGCCGCGATAGATCAATGTCGTCTCGACGCCGAGCCCGTGAAAGATGTTGGCGAATTCCACAGCAATGTAGCCGCCGCCGGCAATCAAGATCGATTTCGGCAGTTCCTCCAGGTGGAAAGCCTCGTTGGAAGAGATGCAGAACTCGTGGCCGGGCAGCGCGGGATGCAGGTTCGGCGTGCCGCCGGTGGCGACGACGATCGTTTCAGCGGTGACGGTTCTGCCGGTCTTGAGCAGGCGGATCGTATGGGCATCGACCAATTCGGCGCGTGTATCGAAGATCTCGGCCTTGGCGTTGTCGAGACCTTTCCGGTAGAGCCCCTCCAGGCGGGCGATTTCTTTATCCTTCGCCTCGATCAGCTTCTTCCAGTCGAATGTGCTTTCGCCGACCGTCCATCCGAAGCCGGCCGCGTCCTCAAAATGCTCGCTATATTGCGAGGCGTAGACGAAGAGCTTCTTCGGCACGCAGCCGCGGATGACGCAGGTGCCGCCATAACGGTACTCCTCCGCGATGCCGACCTTCTTGCCGAGCGACGCGGCAACGCGCGCACCTCGCACCCCCCCCGAACCGCCGCCAATGACGAAAAGATCGAAATCAAACGAAGGCATCGGATACTCCTGCAAAAATAAAGATAAGGGTCGGCACTGATATAGGATTTCAAGCAGCAAAAAGAAAAGCCCGGAGCGATACCCGGGCTTTGAAATTCTAGGGTCCAATCCATGATCCCGAAACGGACGCCACGTTTGCGGATAGGATCACGGCAAGGGATCGCGCTTATTTCTTTGCCGGTGCCGGTGCCGGCTGAGCGTTGTTGGCGCCGTCGGTCGCCGGAGGATTGACAGGCACCTTCACAACCTTCTGCAACGCATCATTGCTCTGGTTGGCGAGATCGCGGGAGATACCCTGACCCCATATATCGGCGGCCTTGTAGAGCGCACGCGTTGCAATCGGGCCGTCCTTGAGAAGCTTCTTGCCGGTCGGCGAGTTATAGAAGTCGGCAATCGCCTTTAGCTCGTCGGCGGTGAAAGCCTTCGCATAGGTTACAGCGGCTTCCCGTTCGAGATCGGCACGGCGCGGTGCGAGAGCGAGAGCCGTGGCATCGACGGTCGAATTGATGGCGTCACCGAAGTTCGGGTTCGCCTGGATCATCGTGCTCTTCAACTGTTCGGCGAGATTCGGCAGGATGTTGTCGAACTGGTTCGTGATGCCGAGTGCGTTGATGGCAGCCCGTGCAGCCTTGATCTGATCTTCCGTGACTTCCTGAGCGCTGGCGGAACCGAGCGCGATGCCTGAAAGAACGATGGTTGCAGCGGCAAAACGGCCAAGACCCGCTATTTTGATCATGAGTTCAGTGCTCCTATGTATTGTTCGCCTGCAACGTGCGTGCGCCGGTGGGACCGGCAATGATCGCAAGTGTCGCCATGTTGATGAAGAGCCCGTGTTCGACAACACCGGGAATCGAATGCAGCTCAATCGACAGCGCCTCTGCATCAGGAATGCGGCCAAAAGATGCGTCGATAATGAAATGCCCACCGTCGGTCATGAAGTTGCCATCACCCGACTGGCGCAGGTTGAGTGCGCCCGAAAGACCAAGGCGAGATGCTGCCTTCTCGATCAGGATACGTGTGGAAACGAGACCAAACGGATTGACCTCGATCGGCAGTGGGAACGCGCCAAGCGTTTCGACGATCTTGCTTTCGTCGGCGATGACGATCATCCGCGCCGACGAAGCCGCGACAATCTTTTCGCGCAGCAATGCACCGCCACCGCCTTTGATCAGCCGCAGAGCGCCGTCGACCTCGTCCGCACCGTCGATAGTGAGATCAAGCTCGGGAAGTTCATCGAGCGATTTCAGCGGCACGCTGAGTTCGACACAGAGCCTGGCCGTGCGCTCGGAGGTCGGAACGCCCTCAATCACAAGACCTGCTGCCACTTTCTCGGCGAGCAACCGAACGAACTCTTCCGCCGTGCTGCCCGTGCCGATCCCAAGCCGCATGCCGCTCTCGACATAGGCCAGAGCCGCCCTCGCAGCCTCGATCTTCATTTGGCGGGCGTCCATACGCCACCTGCTCCCGATTGTTACGTTGGAGTGGTGTTTACACGGCTCTCCTGGCAAACGAAAGCCAAAATAACGGCACAGAATAGAAAACCGCGACCATATTCGAAGAAGCTTGCGGAGCCTTCCGTTGCAATTGTCTGCCCGATCTTCTAACTCGGGAGGACCTGCTTCTTTTTCTTACCTAAAGGTCGATTCCTCGTGAAATCTCCCCTTGTCGTATTCGATCTCGACGGCACATTGGTCGACACCGCACCAGATCTCATCTCGAGCCTGAACCACACCATCGCCGCGCTCGATCTCGCTCCCGTCGGTTATGATAACCTGACACATCTCGTCGGGCATGGCGCGCAAGCGATGATCGAACGGGCCTGCCGCCTGCGCGGCCACGCGCTCGGGTCTGGCGACCTGCCGCCGCTTCTTCAGCGCTTTATTGCCCACTATACCGAGACCATGCCTGGCGACAGCAAGCCGTTCCCCGGCATCGTCAATGCCATGGATACTTTGAAGGCGGCGGGCTTCGGCCTGGCAGTTTGCACCAATAAGCTGGAAAAGCTTGCCGTGACACTGATCGAGCGGTTGAACCTGACGCATTATTTCGATGTCGTCACCGGCGGCGATACTTTTGCGGTGCGCAAGCCGGATGCGCAGCATCTGATCGGCACGATCGAGCGCGCTGGTGGAATGGTCACTTGCGCCGTCATGGTCGGCGATAGCGCTAACGACATTCTGGTTGCGCAAAATGCCGGAATCCCCTCGATCGCCGTTCCCTTCGGTTACTCCGACGTCGGCGTCGAAACGCTGGGGCCCAGCCGCGTGATCGCCCATTATGATGAGCTGACGCCCGAACTCGTGCGCACATTGCTGGCTGCCTAGCAAACGCGGTCACTTTTAATGTCATGTTGCTATATCACGAAGCTGGTTTGGCTCAACCAAACCGTTGCTATCGTTGAATTTTCGTGACCCATTGAGAATGGCCTGGGACGGAAAGCCGCACTCAAATTATCCCCCAAAAGTTGCATATAATCTTGCTTCGTTCGCGCATCTACGTCAAAAGAGGACGGGGATTTCAACTGAAACGCGATGAGCGGCTTCGCGCCGAAGCGATTGCCGCAGCCCTTCGTTTTGGGATTGAAGCGCAAAAATAAACTTAATGTGGGGGACAATCTTGCTCGCGGCTGACCCAGAGGATCGCAACGCCGGAAGGCTGCCTGTTCGCCGGGGTTGGCTGGCGCCTGTCGTGCGTACCCTGACAATCTGCGTTGCACTTTGCTTAGCAATCGCGTTCTACATCTACGGTGACCGCGTCATCGGCTATCTCGAGCAAGTGGCAGCCGCGAAACCGGATCCCGCTTTGCTTTCGGTCTATCAAAAATTTGAAATCGATCCGCTGCCGAATATCGTTGCCAGCCGCAATCCTATGGCGTCCTATCTCGACATACTACGCCGTGAACCGTGCGATTGGACCGCGCTGTATGGCCTATCAAGCCAGTTGCAGGCTGAAGGATATCGTCGCGAAGCGGCGAAAGCTTTCATTGCGTTTAACAGCAAATGTACTCCCTCAGATGTGGCACTTTCGTATGCGACAGGCATTCTTGGCCAATTGAGCGATTTCGATGAAGCTTTAAAGGTCTCGGACGATCTCGTCTCGATGAAGCCAAGTATTCCAGACTACTATTTTCAACGCGCTCAGATACGTCAGCAGGCCAAAAAATACCGTGATGCCGTCGATGACTATTATTCCGTTATCGGCCTTACCGATGATCTGGCGACCCTGAACGGTTCCGTCTTTGCGGGAATATCCGAAAGTTACTCCGCTCTCGGCGATTACTGCGAAGCGGTGACGCCAATTCGGACTTGGATTTCAATCAATCCAGGCCAAAATAATACGGCGCGAGCTCAGGCACTGATCAAAGACTATACTAGCAAGGGAAATTGCAACGCGGCCTATGCTACGGGCAGCGACCGCTTCCCGACGCAAGGCAAGAATGTGATCATCGCTGATGTCAGCATCAACGGTGCCGAAGGCAGGTTCATCGTCGATACTGGTGCAAGCTTCATAGCGGTCAACAGGACCTTTGCGACTCGAGCGAAACTGCCGCTTGAGAAAAGCGCCGCGATTATGGTTCAAACCGCCAACGGAGTGTCGCAGGCACTGCGAACGACCGCAGCCGAAGTCAAGATCGGGCGTGTGGAAGCAACCGACGTCGCGACCGTCGTCTCAGACGACGACGCAGCCCTAGGAAAAGATATCGATGGCCTTTTGGGCCGCTCATTCCTCTCGCGTTTCGACGTCACTTTTGGTAGCCGCGACTGGCGGATCGAGACAAAGAAATAGGCGGAAGTCCAAAGTTTAAGCCGGCGGTTTCGGCATCGTTCTGATGCTTGCCAGCGTTGGTCACAGTAGCCAGCGCCTGACCGACTCCATTCGGTAGATTTTGGAAAGCAATGATGTTTGGGAAGTTGATGCCGATCGCTATGAAGAGCGGCTCAGCCAGGAGCCTGCATTAGGCGCGGCTTCGCAAAAGAGAAATTCGCTCTCGTCGGCAACGCCATCGGCCCACTTTATCCATCACACAAGGAAAAGGCGGCCCCAGGGACCGCCTTTGTCACTTTCAAACGCCGGTCGTTGCTCAGATCTGAGCCGTGCGCGCCTTGGTCGTTGCGTCGAGCGCCTTCTGCGTCGCTAAATCGCGATCGTAGACATCGTTGAAATACTGCACGACGCCATCCTTGTTCGGCCAGGCGGTGAAGTAGGCGATGTAGATCGGGAACTTCTGCGGCACGGCCACGGCCTTGTTCTGGCCGGTGGCGATCTGCTTTGCGACATCGTCGACCGTCGTGTTCAACACGGCAGCGGCCATAGCGCGCGGATCGGCAAGACGGACGCAGCCGTGGCTGAGCGCACGCATGTCCTTCTTGAAGAAACTCTTTTCCGGCGTATCGTGCATGTAGATCGCATGCGAATTCGGGAAGAGGATCTTCAGCTCGCCCAGCGCATTGTCGCTGCTCGGCGGCTGGCGGACTGAGACATTCTTGGTGGAGCCGTACCAGTCGACACTGGACGAAGCGACAGCATGACCGCCGACTTCGACCTGATAACCCATGCGGTCGAGATAATTCGGATCGGCACGCAGTTTCGGCAGCATTTCGTTGATGATGATCGACTGCGGAACGCCCCAGAACGGGTTGAACTCAACGGTCTGGATCTGGTTCTCGAAGAAGAACGTCTGATGCTGTTTACCGCCGACGACGACGCGCATCGACAGTTGTTCCTGGTTATTGTTGTGATAGTAGACCATGAAGGCCGGCTGGTTGATGAAGACGTAGCGCGGACCGAGTTCGTCCGGCAGCCAGCGCAACTGCTCCATAGCGATGACCAGCTTCTGGATCTTCGTGTCGTTGTTTTCGCCGACCATGGCGCGAACCGAAGACTGGCCGATGACGCCGTCTGATGTCAGGCCTTTTTCCTTCTGGAAGTCTTCGACCAGCGAGACGAGTTCCGGCGTATAGTCCGGCGTGCCTTTATAGGCTGCAAGCGTTACGGCGTTCTTGACCTTCAGCGCATCCGAGCCACGATGCTGGATGGCGTTGACGATGTTGGCCATCTCGGGCGAACTACCGCCCGGCTTCAGGATGCCGTTCAGCGAAATGGTGATATGAGCGCTGTCGCTGCTGCTTTCGCCGCGAAGTTTCGCAAGCTCAGCCTTCAGCTCAATGAACTCCTGGTTCGAAGGACTCCGGCTGTTGAGATAGGCGGTAACATCCGGGCTTGCATGCAACAGGCCGAGAACCGGCGTCAGATTGACGTCCTTACGTTTGAAATCGTGATAACCGGAGATCTTGTTCGGGTCGAGGCGGCCGCGGATCGTATCCTGAACGAACATCAGCACCTTGCCGGAAAGTGCAAGCTCGAATTGCATCAAGGCGCGGTCACGCATCGTCGGATCGACACTCGCCGGATCGAAGCTCGGCGCTTGAACGGCATAGTCGGCCGCATCGAGGCCGACGGAGCCAGCATCGGCCAGAACAGCCATAGCGGCCTTCGCCTTGTCATTGATAACATTGTCGGCAACCCAGACGAGCGGCTTGCTCTGGTCGGCGTAATAGGCCTCGAGCGCCTTGGCGACGTCATTCGTCGCCATCACGCGAGCTTCGGTCAGATAACGACGCTGCGAAGCGCTGGTATCGACGGCAACCGGCGTCGCCGACGCATCCGCAACAGCTCCGGTCACCACCGGATCGGCAAAACGGTTGGATGCCACAAGACGCATGGCCTCGGGCTTGTAGGTATAATATTGAGGCGCGCTGACCGTGGGCAGCGGTTCTTTTGTCTGCGCTGGCGCGTTGACGCCAAGGCCCGCCTGACCCGGATTAGCGGTGAGCGGAGCGGAGACCTGCGTGCTCTGCTGGCGCCCCTGCCCGCCGCGAATGAAGTCCATGAGGGTCATGGCGTTTGCGGATGTCGCGCCCGCGGCAGACATGCAGCAGGAAAGAGCCAGGACGGATACTGCGGCTTTGGTGACAAGTTTCATTCTCTAATCAGTCCCCGTATCATGCGGTAGCTTCGAGACAGACGGTGCTGTTTTCAAATCAACTCGGCCGCGATGTTCCAAACATCGTTTAACCATTAGAATGAAAACGACCAGACCCCGCCTTTCGTTCAATGCCTCAACTTTGTGTGAGAAAGCGGAAGCGTCCTTCGCGGTTTAGTTCACACAAAATTATGAAATTATTAGTTAATTTTTTATTGAGTTTTCGCGCGGTTTTTGAGTGGCAATAAGAGCGCCGTGAAGAATATCTATCGAGCGTGTTAAAAAGAACACGGCCTTCCTTATCGCTCACAAAACATGACATGGACAGTCATGAAGCCCCTCCTTCGCTGTTTTCTTAAGCGTTGTTCGGACCTATATGACAGCTATCCTTTTTCAACGGAAAAGCAGGACCAGAGATAATGACCGCCACCCGCACCGAAACCGACACTTTTGGCCCGATCGAAGTGCCAAGCGACCGCTATTGGGGCGCACAGGCTCAGCGCTCGCTCGGCAATTTCAAGATCGGCTGGGAAAAACAGCCGCTGTCGATCGTACGCGCCCTGGGTATTGTCAAGCAGGCCGCCGCACGTGCCAATATGGAGCTTGGTCAATTGGACCCTGCTCTCGGCAAAGTGATCGTCGAGGCGGCCCAGGAGGTCATCGACGGCAAGCTCAATGAGCATTTCCCGCTGCTCGTCTGGCAGACGGGCTCCGGTACGCAGTCGAATATGAATGCCAATGAAGTGATCTCGAACCGCGCGATCGAAATGCTGGGTGGCGTCATGGGCTCGAAGAAGCCGGTGCATCCGAACGACCACGTCAATATGAGCCAATCGTCGAACGACACTTATCCGACAGCGATGCACATCGCCTGCGCCGAGCAGATCGTTCATCACCTGCTGCCAGGCCTCAGACATCTGCATGCGGCACTGGAAAAGAAGGTTGCCGCCTTCGCTCATATCATCAAGATCGGCCGCACCCACACGCAGGATGCCACGCCGTTGACCCTCGGCCAGGAGTTTTCCGGCTACGCCGCCCAGGTCGCCTCGGCCATCAAGCGCATCGAATTGACGCTGCCGGGTCTTTATGAACTCGCGCAAGGCGGTACGGCCGTCGGAACCGGCCTCAATGCGCCGATCGGCTTTGCGGAAATGGTGGCGAACGAAATCGCTGGGATCACCGACCTGCCCTTCGTCACCGCACCGAACAAGTTCGAGGCGCTGGCCGCCCATGACTCCATGGTCTTCAGCCATGGCGCCATCAATGCGGCCGCCGCCGCTCTCTTCAAGATTGCCAATGATATCCGCCTGCTTGGCTCCGGCCCCCGCTCCGGCCTCGGCGAGCTGGCGCTGCCGGAAAACGAACCGGGTTCTTCGATCATGCCGGGAAAAGTCAATCCCACGCAATGCGAAGCCCTGACGCAGGTTTGCGTTCACATCTTCGGCAACAATGCCGCGCTGACATTCGCCGACAGCCAGGGTCATTTCGAACTGAACGTCTACAATCCGATGATGGCGTATAACTTCCTGCAGTCGGTCGAATTGCTTGGCGACGCAGCCGTCTCCTTCACCGACAATTGCGTCGTCGGCATCGAAGCGCGCGAGGACAATATCAAGGCCGGCCTCGAGCGCTCCCTGATGCTGGTGACGGCGCTGGCCCCAAAGATCGGCTACGACAATGCCGCTAAGATCGCCAAGACGGCGCATAAAAACGGTACGACGTTGAAGGAAGAGGCTTTGGCGAGCGGGCTGGTTTCGGCAGAAGATTACGATGCGATCGTCCGGCCAGAGGCGATGATAGCGCCGAAGTGAATCCCGCGAAGTGAAATGGAGCTTCCGGTATCTGCCGGAAGCTCGCCCTCTGCGGCAATTAGTGCACCGACGCGGTAATCGCCTTGTAGTGCACCGGCGCGCTGTTTCCCGACTGTTCCGGGATCATGTCTGCAGCGGTCAAAACATCGGCCGGATTGATCGACGCCAGGATCTCCTTGTGAAAGGCGCGCTGCAAATAGCCGTCATGACCGAGCGCCAGCATGCTTACGCCGACGACCACGGCAGCAACCGCCAGCGGAGAAATATGGTGATGATGATTGTGGGAGATATCCATGATCTCAACCCTTGTCCCAGACCTCTTTGGGCACCTCGCCCTGCCTGTTGACGTAAGATGTGCTCCTTGCTGGTCGTTCTCTCAAGAGCGCGATTTGAGCACCCATTGTCTACGCGGCATTGACAACCACACCTCTTGAAATTTAGTCGCAGCATCCAGCCAATTGCATTTGGACCTTGCCGGATTTAGACCGTTCGCAAACGTCTCTTCCGCCACATCAAGGCATTGAAAGGTCCCCCATGGCTGACGATCTCTTCCCCCTCGGCGACGACGCCACCCCCTATCGCAAGATTTCCGGCGACTATGTCTCCGTCGATACGTTCAAGGGCCAGGACATCCTGACCGTCGATCCCGAGGGCATCCGGCTGCTCGCCGAAGCGGCCTTTGCCGACATCAACCACCTGCTGCGCCCCGGCCACCTGCAGCAGCTCGCTTCCATCCTCGAAGACCCGGAAGCGACCGATAACGACCGCTTCGTCGCCTATGATCTGCTGAAGAACGCCAATATCGCCGCGGGCGGCGTGCTGCCCATGTGCCAGGACACCGGCACCGCGATCATCATGGGCAAGAAAGGCCGTCGCGTCTGGACCGAAGGCGGCGACAGCGCGGCTCTGGCGAAAGGCGTGCTCGACGCCTACGAAAGGAAGAACCTGCGTTATTCGCAACTCGCGCCTATCAAGATGTTCGAGGAAAAGAACACCAAGAACAACCTTCCAGCCCAGATCGACATCTATGAGGAAGGTATCGACGCCTACGAATTCCTGTTCGTCGCCAAAGGCGGCGGTTCGGCCAACAAGACCTTTCTCTATCAGGGCACGCCATCGCTGCTCACCCACGACCGCATGCTGGATTTCCTCAAGGAAAAGATCCTGACCCTCGGCACGGCAGCCTGTCCTCCCTACCATCTGGCGATCGTCATCGGCGGCACCTCGGCCGAGATGAACCTCAAGACCGTCAAACTTGCCTCGACGCGCTATCTCGACTGTCTTCCCACGGAGGGCTCCGAAAGCGGGCATGCCTTCCGGGATGTCGAAATGGAAAAGGAAATTCATAAGCTGACGCAGAGCCTTGGCGTCGGCGCGCAGTTCGGCGGCAAATATTTCTGTCATGATGTTCGCGTCATCCGCCTGCCGCGCCACGGCGCTTCCCTGCCGATCGGCCTCGGCGTTTCCTGTTCCGCCGATCGTCAGGCCAAGGGCAAGATTACTCGCGACGGCATTTTCATTGAGCAGCTCGAAACCGATCCGTCGAAATACATGCCCGAAATCAACGAGGCGAAGCTCTCCGAATCGATGGTTCGCATCGACCTCGACCGGCCAATGGCCGATATCCTGGCGGAACTGTCTCGCCATCCGGTCAAGACCCGGCTGTCGCTGACGGGCACGATCATTGTCGCCCGCGATCTTGCACATGCTAAAATCCGCGAGCGCCTTGAGAAAGGTCAGGGGATGCCGGATTACCTGAAGAACCACCCCGTCTATTACGCCGGCCCGGCCAAGACGCCAGTCGGCTACGCCTCCGGTTCGTTCGGCCCGACGACGGCCGGCCGCATGGACAGCTATGTCGACCAGTTCCAGTCGTTCGGCGGCTCGATGGTGATGCTCGCCAAGGGCAATCGCTCGCGCGCCGTGCGCGAGGCATGCAAGGCGCATGGCGGCTTCTATCTCGGCTCTATAGGCGGGCCGGCCGCCCGCCTCGCTCAGGACTGCATCAAGAAGGTCGAGGTATTGGAATATCCGGAACTCGGCATGGAAGCGGTCTGGAAAATCGAAGTTGAGGATTTTCCGGCTTTCATCGTTATCGATGATAAGGGCAACGACTTCTTCCAGGAACTAAATCTCGGCTGACTTTCGTCAGCCGTACAGACAAAAGAAAGGCGCCGGTTCGGCGCCTTTCGTATAAATATTTCTATTTTAGAATAGAATTAATTCTCAATCCGAACTTACATATAATATTTTATATTAATTGCCTTAATCTTTTTCAAAGAATCTTAGGCTATGTAAAAATAGTGCTTTCAATAAATCATATTATGGAGTTCGCCGATGAGTACGGTGGTTGCGCCCAAGGCGCAAGTTCCCGACGTGGCAGGACAGATTACCTACGCCATGCGATCCATGGGGGTCGCCCCGATCCCGCGCAATTATGAACTATTCTACGAAGCCTATATTGGTTCCAACCCTGCCCTTACCCGCGAGCTTGCTGCACTTGGCAGCAGTGCTACACAAGAGGAACTGGACGCACTCGGCGCCCAGCATTTCGCCCACCATGCCGGTCGCGTCTTCGATGACGCACATGCCCGCCTGATCACTGAACTCGACGGCGTGTTGCGCACGCTGCGGCAAGAACAGACCTCGCTGGAAAGCTATAACCGGCTGCTCGGCGAAACCTGCGAACGCATTACGTCCAAGAACAACAATAGTGTCGACCTGCTGCGCGGCGCCATCGATATCCTGGCGGAAGCGACCGGCGACACCATGGCGCACGGCGAAAAGACCGTCGAGAACGTCGCCCAGCGCAGCCAGGAAATGGACCAGGTGCGCAAGGAACTGGACGAGTACAAGCGCATAGCCAACACCGATGCGCTGACGCGGCTCTCCAATCGCCGTGCCTTCGATGATCGCCTGGCCGCGATCTTCGATAACCAGATGGCGCGGCCTGTGACGGCGCTGGTGCTGGCCGATATCGATCATTTCAAGAAGATCAACGACAGCTACGGCCACCCGGTCGGCGACAAGATCCTTGCCACCGTTGCCTCCATCATCCGCGCCAATGTTCGCCGGGAGGCCTTCGTCGCCCGCACCGGCGGCGAGGAATTCGCACTGATTCTTGAGGGCAATACGCAGGAAGAGGTCATGGCGATCTGCGAGCGCATCCGCCGTGCGCTGGAAGCAACGCCGTTCAAGAATTCCCGCACCAAGATCAATTATGGGCCGATCACCATCTCTCTCGGCATCTGCATGGCCTCGGAAGCCACAGACCCCGGTGAACTCTATAGCAAGACCGACATCGCGCTATATTGCGCCAAGAATGCCGGCCGCAACTGCAGCTATGCCTATCAGGACGGTATGCAGAAAGATTTCACCAAGAGCTGGCTTATTTACAAGAGCTAAAAACGAGACGTAAAAACCAACCCGCCGGCGCCAGTTCCTTAAGTGCGCCGGCGGTTTTTTTGTTACCACATGCTCTTGGCGGCTCGCGCCGGCCATTCACGATCATAGGTCTCCTGATCGAAATCGCCCTTCGCCGCCTTCAGCAGCATGCCGGGTGTCGGCAGGCTTGCCGGATCGGCAAACGTCTCCGCCTTCCAGAGTTCGGCACGCATCACCGCCCGCGCGCATTGAAAATAAACCTCGTCGATGGTGATCACTACGACGCTGCGCGGATGCTTGCCCTCCATCTCGAAGCTCGCCAGCAGGCTCTCCTCGATGGAGACGACCGCACGGCCATTGAGGCGCATCGTGGTGTTCGAGCCGGGGATCAGGAACATCAGCGCAATGCGGGGATCCCTGACGATGTTGGCAAGCGAATCAACGCGATTGTTGCCGCGCCAGTCGGGAAGCAGCAGCGTCTTGTCGTCCTGCACGCGCACGACACCACCCAAATCGCCGCGCGGCGAACAATCCAACCCCTCCGGGCCAACCGTCGCCAGCGCCATGAAGGGCGATGCCTCGATCATTTGGCGATAAAGCGGCGTCAGTGCATTCGTCACCTTGGCGACCGACGCCTCGCTGGTGCCGCCATAAAGCTCATTCAATTCGTCAACGGAAGTGATGATCCGCATGTTGCCTCACGTCTTTTTGATCCAGATACCGGCGGGTTAGACGCAAGGCGTGACGTTGCTATGACACGCGCCGCACTGGCGTCCGAACAAACGATATAACCGTTTTACCATCAGTTTCGAGTGCATTTTCTTGCCAGGCGGGTGCCTGCGCTTCCCCTAGGAATTCACCGATCGCCTCCAGCACGGGAGCGGCGCTGACGATGCGGCGATGGCCGAAGCCGTTCGCCCAGAGGAGGCGAACATGGTCACCCGCGGTGGCATAGGCGCGAGCATGCTCGGCGCTGACTTCCTTGTCGTCCTCGGCATGGATAACCAGCACCGACCTACCGAGGTCGCGAACGCCCCGTCCGGCGTCGTATTCGTCGAGCGTTCTGCCGGTGACATGGCCGACCTCCGCCTCAAGTGCTGCCTGCGTCACAGGACCAAGCCGAACCATCCTGCCGAAATCCGTGAACAGCCAACCCATCGCACTCGGCGCGCCGATCAGCACCAGGCGATCCGGCAGAACCGGCTCGATCCCCGGCAGAAAGCCAGCCGCGGCAATCGCTATGGAAGCACCGCCGAAGGAATGGCCGATGGTCGCATCGAACGCACCAAAGCGCTCCGCCGCCGCAGCGATGGCTGCAACGGCGAGGCGCACATTGAGGAAGCGCCCCCGTGAGCGGCCGTGGCCCGGCAGATCGAGTGAGATCACCTCTGCGCCGGTGCTCGCGAGAAAGGCGGCGAGTTCCGACATATATTCACTGCTGGAGCCCCAGCCATGAACGACAAGAAAGCGCTTGCGGCGGCCCTTGGCGCCGCCGTTGAAGCGATAGGCCATCGCCCGTCCGCCTCGAAAGGACAGCATGATTTCCTCGGCGGAGCTCAGTCGCGCCCTGCCCTCCGCATACGCGGCTTCCGCCTTGGCGCCCAGAGGCCGGCGCGACGGTGTCAGACAGAAAAGCTTGAAGGCAGCCTTGCCGGCAAGTCGCGGCGAAATCCTGCTAAGACTGGACAATGCCAGCCGGGTGACCTTAAGCGCAAACGATGGCATAGTGGGAATCCAATAATGTTCAATCATGAACAATAAAGTACAACGATGAACAAAAATCAATCCCTACCTTGGGACCATCCGCGTTTTCGTAGCTGGATCGCCGTTGCCCGTGCCTGCCAGTTGATGCAACAGTCGCTCGGCCGAGCGCTCGCCCATCTCGACATCAAGCCGCCGCATCTCGACATTCTCGTCAATCTCTTCCGTTTCGAGGGCATTTCGCAGCAGGAGTTGGCCCGCAAGCTGCTGGTCGGCCGTTCCAACATGAGCATGCTGTTGCCGCAAATGGAAAAGCGCGGCCTGATCGAACGCCGCGGCGACAAGCACGATAAGCGCGTGTTGCGGCTCTATTTGACTGCGGAAGGCCGGCGCGTGACGGAAGAGGCTATGGCGATCCAGACCGACCTTATCGACCGTATGCTTTCGGACGCACCGCTCGATGAATGCGACATCATGACGGCGCACATGGAGCGTATCGTCAGCCTGTTGCTGCAAGAAGAGCGTGAGCCTCTGGAACCAGTCGGCGATCAGTGATTGTTCGGCGGTCGGGCCAACGGCACGGCTCGTGTCAGTGAGGCAAACTCCCAGATCGCCACGACGACAAGCACGGCAGTGGCCAGAATGCCGAGCTGGTAGACATCGACCTCGGCGAGCGCAAGAAGCAGCAGTGCCAGCCCCGCAAGGCCGACGAGATGCGACAGCGGCGGCCGGCCGGTTGTCGTTCCTTTGAACCAGAGATTGCCGATAAGGAACACCGCAGGGCCGCCGAGAATCGCCGCTCCCGCATGCATATCGGCTTGGTCGTGCGGATGAGAGAATAGAAACTCATTGCCGACGACGCTGAGAATGATGCCGGCGAGAATCGGGATATGCGCATAAGTGAAAGCCTGCCGTGCCAGGCTGCCGGGCGTTTCGTCCTGCTCGATGCGATGGGCGGCGCGTTCGTGGCCAAACTGGAAATAGATCCACCACATAGCGACGGTGCTGACGAAGACGGTAATGAACACCGTGACGATCAGCGGTGAAAGCGGCTGTTCGGCAAATGTCTTGCCTGCCTGCAGGATTGCTTCGCCGAGGCAGATGATGATGAAGAGTGCGCAACGCTCGGCAAGATGAGCACCGGAAACATCCCAATCAGCCGCGGTCGACTTGCCCAAGCCAGGCACGGCAAAGCCGAAAGCGGGTGCGGCATATTCGATTGCCAGCGCCGCAAGCCAAAGCGCCACCCGCGTCTCACCTTCCATCACGGCGCCGGCAATCCAAAAGGCGCCAGACAACATCAGCCAGCAGGTAATACGGACGAAATTGCGATGATTGGCGGGGCTGACATCCCTGAGGGCATAGACCGTGAACAGCGATCGCCCAACCTGCATGAACACATAGGCGCCGGCGAAGAAAATGCCTTTCTCAGCAAACGCATCCGGAATGGATGCCGAGAGAACCAATCCGGCAAACATCAGCACGAAGAGCATGATGCGCACAGGCATGCGGTCGGGATCGAGCCAGTTCGTTACCCAGGCGGTAAATACCCATACCCACCATACCGCAAAAATCAGCATGCCGGCTTCAATGGCACCGAGGGGCGTGAAATGATCGCCGAGCGCATGCGAAAGCTGTGAGATCGAGAAGACGAAGACCAGATCGAAAAACAGTTCGACGAAAGAGACCTTGCTTTCGTTTTTGCTGCCTTTGGCGCGCAGCCAGCTTCCAGTATCTCCGCCTGTCATGCCTGCCCCCCTTGCTGCAATAGCGCTAGTGCGGCTTGCCTGCCACCTCGCGGCTCAAGCCCTTTTCCTTCAGTTCGGCCTCATAGTCCGCGAAAAGTTCCGGGCCTTTCTCGCCGAGTTCACGCAGATAGGCCCAGGTGAAAATGCCGGTATCGTGCATGTCGTCAAAACCGATGCGCACGGCGTAGTTGCCGGTCGGCGTCATCGACATTATCCCGACATTGCGTTTGCCCGGCACCGTGATCTTCTGCCCCGGTCCATGCCCCTGTACCTCGGCTGATGGCGACAGCACGCGCAACATTTCCGCCGACAAATCGAAGCTCGCCCCGTCATTGAAGCTCACCACCAGATGATGGCGGTCCTTCGACACTCTCAATTCGGTTGGCCAGACGTCGCTCATCAATTTTCCCATGCGTTTCAATGCGTATCCGGAGAAGTAGGCCGCCACTCGTTCACGTGCAAGTGCATTCGAAATGCATTTCCCTTGACGCAACAATCGCCTATGCACACATTAACATGACAACGGAGGTTTTCGTGAACAGCATTGTCGGTACGATAGGCAACGGATCGCCGCTGGTGGCAGATGCGTCACCCATGATCGACCCTTTCGGGCGGGCGGTCACTTATCTGCGCGTTTCGGTGACCGATCGCTGCGATTTCCGCTGCACCTATTGCATGGCGGAACACATGACCTTCCTGCCGAAGAAGGATCTGCTGACGCTGGAAGAGCTGAACCGGCTCTGTTCCGCCTTCATTGCCAAGGGCGTCCGCAAGATTCGGCTGACGGGCGGCGAGCCGCTGGTGCGCAAGAACATCATGTTTCTGGTGCGCGAGCTCGGCAGGCGGGTTCAAAACGGCGACCTCGACGAGCTCACGCTGACCACCAATGGCTCGCAGCTCTCGCGCTATGCCGAAGAACTCTATGATTGCGGCGTGCGCCGCATCAACGTTTCGCTCGACACGCTCGATCCCGATAAATTCCACGCGATTACTCGCTGGGGCGATTTCGCAAAGGTGATGGAGGGCATCGACGCTGCGCAGAAGGCTGGCCTGAAAATAAAGCTCAATGCCGTGGCGCTCAAGGACTTCAACGAGACGGAGATGCCCGAGCTGCTGCGCTTCGCCCACGGCCGCGGTATGGACCTGACCGTCATCGAGACGATGCCGATGGGCGAGATCGAGGAAGACCGCACCGATCGATACCTGCCGCTCTCCAAATTGCGCGCCGATCTCGAACGGCAATTCACGCTGACCGATATTCCTTACAAGACCGGCGGCCCGGCCCGTTACGTCGAAGTCGCCGAAACCGGCGGCCGTCTCGGCTTCATCACGCCGTTGACCCATAATTTCTGCGAGAGCTGTAACCGCGTGCGTCTGACCTGCACCGGCACGCTCTATATGTGCCTCGGTCAGAACGACGCCGCCGACCTTCGCACGGCCCTGCGCGCGACCGAAGATGACGCCCTTGTCTACGCCGCCATCGATGAGGCCATCACCCGCAAGCCGAAGGGTCACGATTTCATTATCGACCGCACCCATAACAGACCGGCCGTCGCCCGCCATATGAGCGTGACGGGCGGCTGATAACGTCGGAAAAATCCAGATGCACATCAAGCTCATTCGCAACGCGACGCTGAAGATCAACTATGGCGGTCACGTATTGCTGATCGATCCCTATTTCGCGCCACGCCACAGCCTGCCGTCCTTTACCGGACGTTCGCTCAACCCGATGGTGGAACTACCCGGCTCCGTCGACGATATTATCGAAGGCGTCGAACTGGTGATCGTATCGCATCTGCATACGGATCATTTCGACTCCGTGGCGAAACAGCAATTGCCGAAATCCCTGCCGATCCTCTGCCAACCCGGCGACGAACAGAATATCCGCGAGGCCGGCTTCACGAATGTAGCGCCGTTGCTCGCAACGACCGTCTGGCAAGGTATAACCATAACGCCGCGACAGGGTAGCCACGGCGTCGGGCCGGTTGTTGAGAAGATGGGCCCGGTTATCGGTCTCACGCTGGAGGCAGCCGGCGAACCGCGCGTGTATTGGGCCGGCGACACGGTGCTCTATCCTCCGGTTGCCAAGACCATTCAACAGACCTCACCCGAAATCATCGTCACGCATTCCTGCGGCGCCCGTTGGGATGGCGACCTTATCGTTATGGATGCGGAGCAGACGATTGCAGTTAGCCGCCTCGCGCCGCAATCCGTCATCGTCGCAACCCACATGGAAGCGCTGGATCACGCGACTGTTGGCAGGCACGACCTTCGGGAAGCCGCCGAAGCCGAGGGGCTCGATCCTTTCCGGTTGCTGATCCCCGCCGATGGTGAAACGCTCTATTTTGATCGATAGACTGATCTGAACTCGACAGGCGAGAAGATTTGCCACTTCGGGCGACCGAAGACGACGGTCCGCTTCAGACCACAATCGATAAAATAACCGCTAACCGACTGGCTGACGCATAGTCGCCCTCCATATGAGCGGCTGACTTGAGGTGTCAAAAGATAGAAATGCCGGACAATAAGTCCGGCATGTTCAAACATTTAAAATATTTACCTAAAATATTACTTTAGGCGGCGCGATATCGGTCCATGCCGTTGTCGTAGCCTTGGTATGTCTCATCACCATCACCCGTGCGGAAACGGTCGATCTTGTCGGAGAGCGTGTCGACGCGTTGGCGTAGGCCATGAATCTCGGCATTGTTTTCTTCGACCATCGCGGCGTTCCTTTGCGTGATCAGTTCGACTTCGCCGACGGCACGCGTCACCTCTTCGATGCCGGTCGATTGCTCGGCCGTTGCGGCGGAGATATCGGCCACAAGCTTCTGGACGCCAGTCACGTGCCCGATGATTTCGGTCAGCGCAGCACCTGTCTGCTCGACCAGATAGACCCCGTTCTGCACCTGCGCGGAACTTGCCGAAATCAGACCCTTGATCTCCTTCGCTGCATTGGCGCAGCGCTGCGCCAATTCGCGCACCTCCTGTGCGACGACGGCAAAACCACGACCGGCCTCGCCGGCGCGGGCCGCTTCGACGCCGGCATTCAGCGCCAGCAAGTTGGTCTGGAAGGCGATCTCGTCGATGACACCGATGATGGTGGCGATCTTTTCCGATGAGCGGTTGATCTCGCTCATGGCGCCGACGGCCTTGGCCACGACTTCGCCGGATTGGGTCGCATAGGACTGGGTCTCGTTGACCGAGGCGGCGGTCTGCTTGGCGCGATCGGCGGTGGAACGCACGACATCGCTCAGGCGATGCAGAGCCCGTGAGCTCTCCTCGAGAGCTGCGGCTTGCTGTTCGGTGCGGCGCGCGAGATCGTCGGCAGACGTGGCGAGATTGCCGGTACCGCCCTTGATCTCCTCGGCCGTGTGGCGGACATCCGTCAGGGTCTCGCGCAAGGCTTCGACAGCGTGATTGTAGGTGAATGCCATCTCGACGAAATCCGCGGAAAGGTCTTCGCGCATGCCCTCTTCCAGATTGCCGTCGGCAAGCTTGGCGAGAACGTCGGCGAGTGCATTCAGCGCCTGTTTCTGCTCGGCTTCGATACGGGCGCGGTCGGCGGCACGCCGCCCGGCCTCTTCGGCCGACAGCGCGCGCGCACTCTCGGCCTCCCGCTCCAGCCGGACGTTCTCCAGAGCAGCATCACGGAAGACGGTGACGGAGCGCACCATGTCGCCGATCTCGTCGCCGCGATTGCGGCCGTCGATCGCCACTTCCAGATCACCGCTCGCAAGTCGCGTCATGATCTCGGTAACCCGCTTCAGCGGGCCTCGCAGCGTCTCCACCAACATCAGACCGCCGACGATGGCAAGCAACGTGCCGAGGATCATGGCAATGACGGAGACATTGGCGGAACGCTCACTGTCTTCCTTACCGATCTCCTGTGCCTGCGCAACGAAGCTGCGCAGCGACGTCATCGCGTCCGCAAGCAGGCCATTCGAATCGACACGTGTCTTTTTCCAGTCGGTCGAAGTTTGCAGCAGATCCGCCGAGCCCTTGGTGAGGCTGTCGACCAGAGGCTGAGTGTGGGCAGCAAAATCGCGCATGGTGGCATTGGTCTGGCCGAGCGCCGAAATCTTTGCACCGACGTCCTGCAGATCCTTCAAATCCGCGATAACGGCATCGCGCGAAGCGGCGTCACGGACATTCTCCATACGTGCTGCGTGCAGCGTCAGGCGATCAATGATGCCAAGCGCTTCGTCGACGTGATCCAACAGCTCCTTCTGGCCGTCGATGATCTTGTCGAGGCTGACGAAACGGTCGGCAGCAGTGTCGCTGTTCTTGGCCGATTGCAGGGTCATGTCCCCTTCGATCTTCACGAAGCTCTGGAGGATCGGCCCCATGGCCTCGACCTTCTGGTCTGAGGTGCCGCTGCCCTTCAGGACGGCATCGAGCTTATTGGCAGCCTCGGCCGCGCTGTTGACCAGCCCGGCGCCGCGCTTGGAGACCAGGGCTTGCGATGTGGCGACCTGCTTCAGAATGGCATCGGTGTAGGTCCGCGCATCGGAGATTTCCTCATCGGAATCCGCCGCCATCTGCACCTGGATGCGCAAGTTGCTCATCTTCTCCGACAAGCCCTTATACGCGGCGGCGTCGTAGAGCAGTTCCTTGGCGAAGGTTTCCTTGTCGCTGAAATCCTTGCGGATGATGTCGATCTGCTTGCCGGCAGCCTTCCCGCCGGTTTCAATGCCCAATACCGCCTTCTGGATCGCGTCGACATCGCTGTCTTGCTTCTGCTTGATATTCCAGAGGGTGGTCGTCTGGCCACGCATCTTGCCGGCTAGATCGCTGACGGCGGCGATCTTGGCGCGCTGATCGTCACTGAGCAGACCGCTCAGACGCTGGACGCCGGCTGCCTGCGCATCGATCTTGTCCGCCAGCGCTTTGCGCGTGTCATCGGACGGCGACGTGGTGAACTCCTGCAAAGCAGCCTGCAAATTCTCGAAATCACTGATGTTTTCGATCGTCGCCCGCGTCACCGTCATATGGCCGTTGAGGATGTTCGCCGTATGATAACCGACCAGACCGACACCGGCGATCAGCACCACCAGCGGTATGACGAAGATAAGAACCTTGGTCACGATCCGGCGACTTTGCAGAAGACGATCAATGAAGAACATGCCACGCCCCAATCAAATTGGTTGGTATCCGGCGAAGGCGGGACCGTCATTCCTGCTGCGCTGCGGTAAATGCTTCTGCCTCATGCAAAACTGAGGCGAGCCTCGGGAAATAAGATTGAATAAGGATTAATCGTGGATGTAAAAGGTTGTACCATCGACGAAAAACCTGCAATCCAGTCCCATTTTGCGATTTCAGCGCGATTATTCGCGTCGTCAGCTCACACTTTCGTTGCAACGCACAATCGAATTTGACCGCCATTACACCGCGAACGATTCCAATTTGTGGAAAACCGCAGTAGATCGAGCTGATATATCTAGGGAATCGCTTCATGCCGCGGACGAAGAATACGCAGGGTGCGCTCTACATGGCCGCAGCAATGGCCGGTTTCTCCTGCAGCGACGCACTATCCAAATCGGTAATCGTCGCCATGAACGCCGGCGAGATCATGTTTCTCCGCGGGCTCTTTACCAGCATCTTCGTCTATCTGCTCGCCTGGAACATGGGCGCCTTGCGCTCTTGGAAAGTCATTCTGCAGCCGATGATCGCGCTGCGGGTCATCTGCGAAGCGATCGCGGCAGCGACTTACATCACCGCGCTCGGCATGATGCCGATCGCCAACGCCTCTGCCATTCTTCAGGCATTGCCGCTTGCCGTTACGCTCGGGGCGGCCCTGTTTTTGAAGGAGCCGGTCGGCTGGCGGCGCTGGACGGCGATCATCGTCGGCTTCGTCGGCGTACTCATCATCATCCGCCCTGGTCCCGATGGTTTCACCACAGCCGCCCTGCTCGTCGTCGCCAGCATGTTCGCCACCGCCGCCCGCGATCTGGCGACGCGCTGCGTCAGCAAGGATGTGCCGTCATTGATGGTGACGGTATGTACCGCGATCTCGATTTCCATCTTTGGCGCCCTGTCGATCGCCCCGCTCGGCGGCTGGCAGCCGATCAGTTTCACCTCGTTCTCACACATCCTGCTCGCATCGATCCTGGTGCTGGTCGGCTATCAATCGGTAATCCAGGCGATGCGCACGGGCGAAATCTCCTTCGTTGCACCGTTTCGCTATCTAAGCCTCATCTGGTCCGCTTTGCTCGGCCTGCTGTTCTTCGGGGAGACGCCGGATGCCTGGACCATGATCGGCTCCGCCATTGTCATCGCCTCCGGTCTCTATACATTCTATCGGGAGAGCAAACGGCAAGCGGCCGAGCGTGTCGCCCAGGAATCAGAGCCGCGTGTGCCCGCCTGAGGTCGCCAGCATGCCCGGCTTCATCACCGATCCCGACGATGTCCCGCCCTATCTGCTCGCCGGCGGCCGTTCCAGCCGCATGGGCGCGAACAAAGCCTTTGCCCTTCTCGGCGGCGAAAGACTTCTGACGCGTATTGCAGCTCGCATCGGACAGCAGCAGAGAATGCCGGTCGCGCTGAATGCAGATGCCGACTGGCCGGATACGGCGGGGTTGCCACTGGTTCCCGACATCATCCCCGGCAAGCTCGGCCCGCTTGCCGGCGTGCTCGCCGCCATGCACGATGCGCTGGTGAAGCACCCGCATGCATCCCATATCGCTACCGTGCCGATCGATAGCCCATTTTTCCCCAGCAATCTCGTGGCTCTGCTGGCTCAAGCGATCGTAAGCCGAGACGAAATGGCGATTGCCTCATCGCTGGGCCGCGATCATCCGGTATTCGGCCTCTGGCCCGTCTCCATCGCCGACGATCTCGAGACCTGGATTCTCAGGGATGATAAGCGGCGCGTCAGGGATTTTCTCGCACGCCATACTGTCCGAACGGTCGATTTTGCGATGATCCAAACCCCGATCGGCCCCCTCGATCCCTTCTTCAACATCAATACGCCAGACGACCTGATCGCTGCAGAGACATGGCTCGCGGCATTGGAGCAGCCACAATGACAACGAACCGACCCAAAATCTTCGGCATCGCCGGTTGGAAGAATTCCGGCAAGACCGGGCTTGCGGTGCGGCTCGTCACCGAATTCACCCGCCGCGGCTACAAGATTTCGACCATCAAGCATGCTCACCATGATTTCGACATCGACAAGGTCGGCGCCGACAGCTTTCGCCATCGCGAAGCCGGAGCGCATGAAGTCACCATCGTCTCCGGCACGCGCTACGCCATCATGCACGAGCTGCGCGGCGAGCCGGAACCGAGCTTCGAGGAAATCCTGGCGCGGCTCGCCCCGTGTGATCTCATCCTGATCGAAGGCTACAAGCGCGAGCCGATCCCCAAGATCGAAGCCCGTCGCCTGGAGGCCGCCAACCGTGCGCCCTTGGCGCCGCAGGACCCGCATATCGTCGCCATTGCCACGGACCATCCGGTGGAGGATTCCGGCGCGCTGACTGTCTTCGATCTCGATGACACCTTGGCGATCGCCGATTTCATCGCCACAACGGTTGGACTTGGCAAACCAACCAAATGACAAAGGCCGCCGGTTTCCCGACGGCCTCACGCGTTTGAGACAGGAAAAGCTTACTGTGTCGAAGCGACCGGGCGCACCAATGCCGTGACACGGCGGATGGTAACGCGACGGTTTTCCTGCTCGGGCCCCTGCGTATTCACCTTGAGATATTGCTCGCCGTAGCCCTGGGTCACTACGTTTTCCGGCGGAATACCATAGACATCGCTGAGGACGTTGGCGACGGATTCGGCTCGCTGATCGGAAAGGACCAGGTTGCTTTCCGGAGAGCCGACCGCGTCTGTATGGCCTTCGATCAGGAAAGTCTCGGTCGGATCCTTTTTGACGATCTGGCTCATGGCATCGGCAACGCCGCGCAGCGTGCTCGCCTGCGACATCGGGATTTCCGCGCTACCCGTCGCAAAGGTGATCGTATCGAGATCGATACGCCGCACCTTGTCGCGGATGCGGGCGGAATAACGCACCTCGTTCAGCGAATAGACCCGCTCCACCGGCTCGACCGGCGGTTCGCGCAGGAAGTCGTAATAGTCCGCCTGACGATCCGTGCCGGTATCGATGATGTACTGGTTCAGCGGAATGCGCAGGCGCATCGGCGGCAACTCGTCGCCGGGATCGCGGAAATAGTCGTCGTGATCCGGCTGATCCTCCAATTCCGGCGAATAGAACAGCACATATTCACGGCCGCGCGCATCGATGCGCGAGCGCTGGATGACGTCGCCGTAGCGGTTGCGCACGGTGATAATGCGATCGCCATCAGGCCGGTCGATCGTTTCACGGTAACGGTCGCGGGGAAGCTGCTCGTAGACTGGACGCTCGCCGTCGCGGACGAAACGCTCGCTATCGTCATGACGGACGACGAAGTTGTTGTCGACATTCAGGATGACGCGATTGCCTTGGTTGCCGTTCGGCTGGACCGTGATGCCTTCCGGCGACACGAAATCCGGCCGGCGGTCAAGCCGTCGCCCCTGCTCGCTGGTTATGGCTTCGATCCTCACAAGCTGTTGCTGCTGGCCGCCGGCTGCGCGCTGCGCATCGGCATCGGATGTCGGTGGCTTGCTATAGACCGGCTGCTGTTGCACCTGAACGTTCTGCCCCTGCCCGGTCTGGCCGCCCTGACCGCCGGCCCCTTGGCCACCCTGACGATGGCCGCGTCGAGCTGCATCCTTGTCGCTGTCCAGCACTGCAGCGCCGTTCTGTACCGGCAGAATGACGGTCTCGTTGCTGGCCGCGGGATTTTCGGCGATCTTCTTTCGGCGCTCCAATTCTTGTGGCGAGACCTGCCCGCCACTGGCGGGGGCGGCCGTCTGGGCACCCTGCTGCACGGCACCATTGGCAGGCGCCGGCACGGCGTTGCCCTGCGCGGGAGCACCGGTTTCGACATTCGGCTGTTGTTGTTTGCCGGTCTGCGGAGCAGCCTGGTTCTGTGGCTGAGCCTGCTGTCCCTGGCTCTTCTGAACCGGCTGCTGTTCGGGATTGGCCGCAGGCTGTTGCCCGGTCTGCTGCTCATTCTGCGGCAGCTTGCCATGACCCGGTTTCTGTCCTTGCTGTTTGCCGGGCTCGACCTGATTTCCAGGCTGAACCTGGATCTCCGGCTGGGCCTGCTGGGTAGTAGGCGCCGGTTGTTGAGCTGGGGCTGCCTGCTGTTCGGCCGGTGCTGCCGATTGCCCCTGCTTCTTCTGATGCTTCTTCTGCTCGGGTTGGGTTTGAGTCTCCGGCTGAGCCTGCTGGCTCTGAGACTGCTGCGCGGCGGGCGCCGGTTGTTGAGCTGGCGCGGCCTGCTGTTCCGCCGGCTGCTGCGCCGGTTCGGCCGATTGACCTTGCGGCTTCTGGTGCTTCTTCTGCTCGGGTTGGCCCTGCTGTTGCGTTTCAGGGGCAAGCTGTTGCTGAACGGCCTTCGTCTGCGGTGTTATCTCCGGCTGCGCCGCTGGCTGTTGCTCAGCATTCTGCTTGTGCTTCTTCTGTTCGGGCTGACCCTGCTGTTGCGTTTCCGGCGTCGCCTGTGGCTCGACGGCCTTGGGCTGCTGGGCTTCCTGTTGCTGCTGGTGAGGCTTCTGCTGTTCGGGCTCTGCCGCAGGCTGCCCTTGGGGCTGGGCTTCCTTCATCTTGTGCTGCGGTTCGGCTCCGCCCTGCTGTGCGGGAGCGGCCTCGTGCTTCTGGCCTTGCGGCTCGCCCTGCTCTGCGCCGCCCTGCTTCTTGCGCTTTCGCAACTCCTCTTCGGACTGCCCGTCCGGAGCCTGTTCCTGGGCAACTTCGAAACTCGCATTGCCGTCGGTGGCGACCGATCTGGCGGCATCGCTGCTCAACGGTGCGATGGCCTGCTCGCGCAGCGCTGTGGCGGCCGCGGGCTCAAATGCCAGTGATAAGGACAGCAGCGGAAATGCAGCGCTGGCAAATAGTCTGGATCGCTTTCCCATATGTGGGATCTCCTTTTCTTATCATTATCCGCCAAGTTACGGATCTCAGCCCGTGGAGCTGATGCCGCATGATCCCGGCCGATTTTCGGTGCCCTTGGGGCTGAATCGCGGCAATTGGTGATATCCTCCAATAGAATTAGACACACTGAATTAACCCCACCTGAACGCGCTGGAAGGCTGCCATTCAGCTTTGCGGGATGGTGCAAGCGCTTTGGGCCCTGTGTGCAAGGCAAAACGGCTTCGTAATTCCAGTTGCAATTTACGGGAAAAAAGTACGATTATCTGACGGAGGCGGGCTACTCACCCGCTCCATTCTGGCCGGCCGCCAATGAAGAAAAAGAGCTGCCGGCCGCCAACAGAGAGGATCAAAATGCGCATCTCTACTCGTCTTTTTGCTGCCGCGTCGCTCGCCGCGATGTCGCTCTTCGCTGGCGCCGCGCTCGCTGACGGCGACTCGATCGTCATCGGTACCGACGCCACCTACCCGCCGTTCGAATCGCTCGACGCCGCCGGCAAATTCGTCGGCTTCGACATCGATATCGCCAATGCGCTTTGCGATCAGATGAAGGTCAAATGTACCTTCGTGAACCAGGATTTCGATGGCATCATTCCGGCCCTGCAAGCCAAGAAGTTCGACGCCATCGTCTCGTCCATGTCGATCACGCCAGAGCGTGAAAAGACCATCGACTTCACCAACAAATACTACAACACTCCGCCGGCCATCGCCGTGCCGAAGGATTCGACCGTGGCCGAAGCAACCGATGAGGCCCTGAAGGGCAAGACCATCGGCGCGCAGTCCTCGACCACGCATGCCAACTACGCCAGCGCGCATCTGAAGGACGCCGAGCTGAAGCTCTATCCGTCGCCAGACGAATACAAGCTCGACCTCGCCAACGGCCGTATCGACGCTGTCATCGACGACGTCGTGGTTCTCTCCGAATGGGTCAAATCTGATGCCGGCAATTGCTGCAAGATGCTCGGCACGCTGAAGATCGATCCGGAAATCAATGGCGTCGGCGCCGGCATCGGCCTTCGCAAGGGTGACACCGCGCTCAAGGACAAGTTCAACGCCGCTATCGCTGCAATCCGCGCCGACGGCACCTACAAGAAGATCCAGGACAAGTACTTCGACTTCGACGTCTACGGCGAGTGATCGCCGTCGATTCCTTGGGAAAAGACGACGGCGGAAGCTTGCTCTTCCGCCGTTTATGTTTGACAACGACTATATAAGAGAAACGCGGCAAAAGCCGCTGGGGGAATTACGGTATGGGCGGATTGTTTTCCGCGTTTGGTTCCTTGTGGGCCTGGGTGAATAACGTCTTCGATCCACTGTGCGGCCCGGTCGGGCTCTTCACCCTATTCGGTCAGAACACCGTTATTGCCTGCGGCGATACCGGCTGGGGCGATGAGATTGCCGGCGGCCTCAAAATTACAATAACAGTGGCCGTCCTGACATTGCCGCTCGGCTTGGTCATCGGCTTCCTCGTGGCGCTGGCACAACAATCCGAGGAGAAGCCGCTGCGGCTCGCAGCCGGCGTATTCACCACCATCTTTCGCGGCCTGCCGGAGCTCCTGACCCTATTCATCATCTATTACGGCATACAGATCCTGCTGCAGACGGCCCTTGCCTACGTGGGCTACACCGGACAGGTCGAGATCAACGCCTTCGCCGCAGGCATGATCGCCCTTTCGATCGTTTTTTCCGCCTATTGCTCGGAAGTTTTGCTGTCAGCCTTCAGAGCGATCCCCAAGGGGCAGTATGAAGCGGGTGATGCTCTTGGCTTTCATCGCGCCCGCACCATGCGCCTCATCATCCTGCCGCAGTTGATCCGAATTTCTCTCCCCAATCTCGGGAACCTCTGGATGAACCTGCTGAAGGACACGTCCTACGTTTCCGTCATCGGGCTTGCTGATATCATCCGTCAGACGGGCCTTGCCGTACGCGCGACCAAGGAACCGTTCTTCTTCTATCTGGTTGCCTGCGCCCTCTATCTGACGCTTGCCGTCATCTCCTCGGCTGGCTTGTTTTACCTTGATCGCTGGGCCAAACGCGCGGAGTTTCGCCGATGAGCTACGCTGAAGCATTGATCCCGGCGCAGCCGGCGCCACCGGAGACGATGAAGCGCTTCTCCAAGGCCCGCATTGCCGGTTATTTCTTCCTGGCCCTCTGGGCTCTGCTTGGCATCGCGCTCATCGCGATGATGATCACCAATTGGGACAACGCGAAATTCTTTAAGTTCGGCCCGCGTTTTCTGCACGGCCTCTGGATCACGGTGAAGCTGGTCGGACTTTCCTTCATTCTCGGCGTAATACTCTCTGTTCCGCTCGCCTTCGCCAGAATGTCGAAGAACAGAATTTTGAACGGCCTGACCTATTGCTATGTCTATCTCTTCCGCGGCACGCCGCTGCTGGCGCAGATCTTCATGGTCTATTACGGCTTTCCGCAGGCGCGCGGCTTCATTGACAGTATCGGCCTCTGGTGGTTCTTCCGCGATCCCTTCAATTGCGGTCTGTTTGCCATGACACTGAACACGGCAGCCTATCAGACCGAGATTGTTCGCGGCGCCATCCAGAGCGTCCATCACGGCCAAAGCGAGGCTGCCGCGTCGCTCGGCCTTCATAAGCTCGTCACCTTCTACAAGGTCATCTTGCCGCAGGCGTTGATCGTGGCGTTGCGCCCTTACGGCAACGAGATCATTCTCCTGATCAAGAGCTCGGCGACGGTCTCGATCATCACCGTCTACGATCTGATGGGCGAGACGCGCTATGCCTTCTCGCAAACCTACGACTACCAGACCTATCTCTGGGCGGCGATTTTCTATCTTTCCATCGTCGAGCTGATGCGCAACGGTTGGGCGCGCATAGAAGCCTATCTGACGCGCCATCTGAAGCGTTGACCTTGACGCGGCCGGCGGCTCGTTACGCCGTCCGCGGCCTTGGCAGCACTCATCCCACAACGCTGCTATCACATTGATTTTCGTAGCGAAAATTATTTTTCGCAACACTTTTGCAAAGCTTGGGTTTAACATGAGGTGTTTCCATTTTTTGTGACATCAGAGTCACGAAAAACAATGGGAACAGAAAGAGAGACCTCATGCACAACGACATGCAAAAGCAGTTGCAGGGCTATGGGTTGACCACGGCGCAGATACTCTACCGCCTGCCCGATCATCCGCAATTTCTGCAGACCTATATCTGGCAGGACTATGATCTCGCCCCGAATTTTCCAGAGATGCGCGGCTTCCTGAAGTTCTGGCAGGAGACGCTGGACGGGCCGCTACATTCGGTGCGCTATGTCCACCGCCGGCTGATTTCGGCGACCGAATGGCGGGCGGTGAAGGGAGAGTTCATCCTGCACTAGTCTGGCTCTATCAAACGATCACACATGCGCTTCGCCATGGGTAAAATCGCCGTCGTCCGGCCCGCGGCGCAGCGCGCCATAGAGAACGACGGCGTAGAACACAACGACGACCGTGATTACCGGCCAGCCGGGGATCGGTCCGAGCGCGGCATTGTCGGCGATATAGCTCCACGAATGCGCCAGCTCTTGCGGGGCGCCTTCTGTTTGCAGCTTTGGCGTCGAGATCTTCAAGATCCACGCCAGCAGCAGGATCACATACATCCAGCAATAATTCCGCCGCAGCCGCCTCTGCATCGCCTCGAAATAGCTGAGCAGAAACCGCGGTGCACGCAGGCTCTTGGCAATCGACAGCGCCCAATCGGGATTGAGCTCGGCTTCGGGCGCCAGGATCTGCGCAAAATAGCTGCGCTCCAGTTGCCGCACCCGCGCCCGGTAGACATCGAAGAAGCGATACCGCCGCGCCTCGATCATCAGCAGCAATGTGATCAGCATCATGCCGAACAGCAATACGCCATGATGCGACGTCGGCGTCGACAGCGATACGGAGAGCAGCGCCGCAACGACCGTGATCGCCCAGTTTGACGTCCGGTCGATACGGTCGCGCCAACTCGTCATCCGCGCGAGCTCGCCGCGGTAATAATGGTTCAACGTGTTGGTGATTTCCCCTGCCGTCGTAGGTAGCGGCGGCCGTTTGCGATCCGTGGCGCTATCCATGAGGTGAGACGTGGTGAGCTCGGTGGCCATCGTTTCTTCCTCCCTTTTTCTTCTTTCGCGCAACGGCCCTATGGCCAGCCGCTGCTGCAGACGAATATTTTGCTCCTTCAACGCAACCATTGCAAAAGCCATTCAAGCGCCTTAAGGCCTGCTTGACGAATGGAAAGGCTGGTCACTCATGGCGAAGAAAAAGATCGACGAAGACGCGCTGGCGGAAGCCTACAACCGCGCCCTTGCGCTCGAAAGAGCCGGCGATATCGACGCTGCGGTCAAGGCCTATGAGGATGTGCTGGCGATCGATCCCGACGACCATGGCGGTGCAGCGGTACGCATCGCCTCGATGGGCCGCGGTGAAACGCCGGTAAAGGCGCCGGACGCCTATGTCGAGACCCTGTTCGATCAGCATGCCGAAGTTTTCGAGGACGTGCTCGTCGAACAGCTCGGCTATCACGTTCCGGTTCTCGTGCGTCAGCGGCTGCAGGCACTCGGCCTCGGCCCCTTCAAGCGCATGCTCGATCTCGGCTGCGGCACGGGCCTGACGGGCGGCACGCTGCGTGACATCGTCGAGGATATTGCGGGCATCGACATTTCGGAAAACATGGTCGAAGTCGCCCATGAGAAGGACATCTATGAAACGCTGTTCGTTGCCGAAGTCGAGGATTTCCTCGACGACAATGACGAAGAGCCATTCGACCTGATCACCGCCACCGACGTCCTGCCTTATCTCGGCGCATTGGAGCCGTTGTTCTTCGGCGCTGCCGAAAACATGACACCAGGCGGCTTCTTCGTCTTCTCCTCGGAAACCCTACCCGACAGTGCCCTCGCCGGCCGTCCCTATATGGTCGGTCCACACCAGCGTTTCGCCCATGCGGAAAGCTATGTGCGCGAGCGGTTGACCGCGACCGGTTTTGAGCTGATCGAAATCACCGACATTAATGTTCGTATGGAAGACGGCCAACCGACACCGGGCCACCTCGTCATCGCGCGTCTCGTCGCGGAATAAGGCTCCCCATGCAGGATATCCAAAATAGTTATCCAATTGGGTAACTATTCCTTGCTCGATTGCCTCGGATCTGTTACTTAGCCATTTAGGTAAGTTTCAGCACGAAGCCTCGTTGTGGGAAAGGTCTTTGCATGTCCCTTATTCTCTTTCAGCACCCCCTTGCCTCCTTCTGTCACAAGGTCCTGATCGCGCTTTATGAGAACGGCACTCCGTTCGAAAGTCGCGTCATCGATCTCGGCAACGAAGTGTCGCGCGCATCGCTGCTGCGCCTCTGGCCAATTGGCAAGTTCCCTGTCCTGCGCGACGAGGCGCTCGACAGCACGGTTCCGGAAACCAGCATCATCATCGAATATCTCGACCGGCATTATCCCGGCCCGACGCCTCTGTTGCCGCTCGATCCAACGGATGCGCTATGCGTCCGCCTCTGGGATCGCTTCTTCGATCTCTATGTTCAGGAACCGATGCAGGCGATCGTTGCCGACAAACTTCGCCCCGAAGGCGCGCATGATCCTCAAAGCGTCGCGCAGGCGCAGTCGCTGTTGTGCACTGCCTACGGCATGATCGAGCAACAGCTAGGCGAAAAACTCTGGATCGCCGGCGACGCGCTGACGATGGCGGATTGCGCCGCAGCTCCGGCACTGTTCTACGCCGAAACACTGGTCCCTTTCGGCGAACAGCACGTCCGGCTGAAGCAATATTACCAGCGACTGCTCGCTCGTCCGTCCTTCGCCCGTGTGCTCAAGGAGGCGATGCCCTACTTCCACCTCTACCCCTATCATGAAAAGCTGCCCACCCAGTTCCGGCCGGAACGCCCGCATGCTTGAAGAACCCTTGGCACTCGACCGGATGTTCCAGGCTCTGTCGGATCACAGCCGACGCGGCATGATCGACCGCCTCGGGCACGGCCCCGCCTCGGTGACGGAATTGGCACAGCCGCTCGCCATGGCACTGCCGACCGTGATGAAACATCTACATGTCCTGGAGACCAGCGGTCTGGTGCTTTCGGAAAAGGCCGGACGGGTGCGAACCTATCATCTGCGGAAGGAAGCGCTGGCATCGCTCGAGCGCTGGATTGCCGAACGCAAAGCCGGCTGGAACAGCACCTTCGACCGGCTGGACCAATTTCTGGCCGACAATTCCGAGGAGACAACGGTGAAATGACTGAGAGATCGACGGAACATACGACACTCACCATAGAGCGCCATTTCAAGGCGCCATTGCCACGCGTCTTCGGCGCCTGGGCAGTAGCCGAGAACAAACGCCAGTGGTTCGCCTGCCACGGCGATTGGACGCCGCTGGACTTTCAGCTCGACTTTCGTCCCGGCGGCAGCGAGAGCAACCGCGTCGCCTCGACGGATGGCGTGATACACGCCTATCAGGCCCGCTACATCGACATCGTGCCGAACGAACGCATCATCTACGCCTTCGATATGGCACTCGGCGACGAGCGCATCTCGGTGTCGTTGGCCACCGTCACCTTCGCATCGCAGCCAACAGGCACGGCGATGCTCTTTACCGAACAGGTGGTTTTCCTCGACGGCTATGGCGACAATGGCTCACGGCTGATGGGCACGGAAATAGGCTTCGACAATCTGCGGCTCTATGTTGAGGGCAATGAGACCAGGCCGAACTAGTTGGCTCTCGCATCACCGAGAATCGCCGCCAGCAACTGACCTTCGAGTTCGGCCAGCGCCGGATTGCCGTGGCGGCGAGGATGCGGATAGGGAACGGCGAGATCGAGCACGATCCGCCCCTCATCCAGGACCACGACGCGATCCGCCAGATGCACGGCTTCGCTGACATCATGGGTGACGAGCACGGCAGTGAAACCGAGTTCCCGCCAGACGCGGTTCAACAGCTCCTGCATACTGATGCGGGTCAGTGCATCCAATGCGCCAAGCGGTTCGTCCAGCGCCAGGACGCCCGGTTTGCTGACCAGCGCACGGGCGAGCGCCACGCGCTGCCGCTGGCCGCCGGAGAGCCGTGACGGCCATTCGCCAGCCTTTTCCGCCAGTTGCACCTCAGAAAGCACAGCCGCAGTCTCGGACCGCACAACTTGCTGCGGAACACCCTCGCCGAGACCGACGGCGACATTGTCGGCGACAGAAAGCCAGGGCAGCAACCGCGGCTCCTGAAAGACGATGCGGGCATTCGGCGCCGCTTCACTTTCGTTAGCGGCCGCGAAACGCAGATGGCCCGCCGTGGGCTCATCCAGCCCCATTAGGATGCGCAACAACGTGCTCTTGCCGCAACCGCTTTTGCCGATGATGGCAACGAACTGGCCGGCGGGAATATCGAGATCGATGCCCCGCAGCACGCGATTGTTGCCGAAGCTCTTTTCCAGGCCCTTGATGCGGATGGCAGCCGCACCCGTCTCCTGTCGAATGTCTTCGGAGGGGGCCAGATACGCGACAGCGGTCATGGGATGCTCCTCAGTTCTGATAGGCCGGGTTCCAGCGCAACGCCCTGCGCTCCAGCGTCCGGGCAACGACGTCGGCGAGCTTGCCGAGCACGGCATAGATGACCAGCGTCAGCACCACGACATCGGTCATGCCGAACTCACGGGCATTGTTGGCCATGTAGCCGATGCCCGACGACGCAGCGATCGATTCCGCCACGATAAGCGTTAGCCACATGATGCCGAGCGCGAAGCGCAGACCGACAAGGATAGACGGCAAAGCGCCGGGGAAGATCACCTTCTTGAACAGGGTCCAGCCACTCATGCCGTAGACCCGGCCCATCTCGATCAATCCGCGGTCGACGTTGCGAACGCCATGATAGGTGTTGAGGTAGATCGGGAAGAGCACGCCGAGCGCCGTCAGGAACAGCTTCGATTCCTCACCTATCCCGAACCAGAGGATGACCAGCGGCACCATCGCCAGATGCGGAATGGTGCGCAGCATCTGCAGCGTCGTATCGGTCAGTTGCTCCGACAGCCGCGACACGCCGTTAGCAATGCCGAGCAGGAAGCCGACCGAGCCGCCAACGAGCAGGCCCGCGAAAGCCCGGCCGGCGCTGACCAGGATATTATGTGGCAACTGCCCGGAAACCGTCGTCTGCCAGAAGGCGACAACAACAGCGGCCGGCGACGGCATGATGCGCGTGGAGATCCATCCGACCGATGATCCGAGCTGCCAGATCGCTATAACGACAAGAGGCAGCAGAAAGGGCAGAAACCGCTCCGGGGAGACGACTGGCCGCGCCGGCTTGACCGGGCGAACCCGGCTCTCCGCGCCGGCGCGTACGAAAGATGTATCGAATGCCGACATTGGGATCTCCCTGGAAGGATCGCGTTAAGAGCCGGAAACGACTTTCAGATTGCCGCCATGGCTGCCGCCGGCGAAGATCTGCTTTGCCCCGAATTCGTTGCGGAAGCCGGCTCTCTGCTGATCGCGCGTTAGCCCAAGTTCGGGGAACAGCAGTTCCGCGACGCGATAGGCCTCTTCCAGATGCGGGTAGCCCGAACCAATCACCGTTTCGATGCCGATGTCCTGATATTCGCGCAGCCGCGCAGCCACTGTCTTGGGCGACCCGACCAACGCCGTGCCTGCACCGGCGCGCACGAGGCCTACGCCCGCCCAGAGGTTCGGAGAAACCTCCAGTCTGTCGCGACGGCCACCATGAAGAGCCGCCATGCGCTTCTGACCGACGGAGTCGGATTGATTGACAAATTGCTCCTGCGCTTCGCGGATCGTCTCGTCGTCAAGCTTGGAGATCAGCCGGTCGGCGGCGGCCCATGCCTCTTCGTCCGTCTCGCGGACAATGAAATGCAGGCGGATGCCGAAGCTGACTTCGCGGCCCTTCTTGGCGGCAGCGGCGCGGACCTTCTCGACCTTCTCCGCCACCTGTGCCGGCGGCTCGCCCCAGGTCAGATATTTGTCGACGCGACCGACGGAAAATTCGATACCGGCATCGGAAGAGCCGCCGAAATAAAGCGGCGGGCGTGGCGCCTGCACCGGCGGCAGGCCAAGCCTTGCGTTGGTCGCCGTGATATACTTGCCCTCGAATGTCGAGGAGCCCTTCTCCATAAGCTCTTCCCAGACAGTGAAGAACTCATCGGCATGGGCATAGCGCTCGTCATGCTCGAGATGAATGCCGTCACCGGCCAATTCGGCGGGACTGCCGCCAACCACGATGTTGAGCAGCACGCGGCCGTTCGAAACGCGATCGAGCGTCGAGGCGAGACGGGCGTAATAGGCCGGTGATGCCGTGCCTGGACGGATGGCCACCAGAAACTTCAGCTTCTGTGTGTGCGCCGACAAAGCGGCGGCGGTGATGAAGGACTCCTCGCAGGAAACGCCTGTCGGCAGCAACACGCCGGAATAGCCGAGCCGGTCGACGGCCTGGGCAATCTGCGTGAGATAGCCAATTTCCGGCCCGCGATTGAGATCGGTCGAGCCGAGATAGGTGCCGTCGCCGGAGGTCGGAATGAACCACAGGAAGTCGATGGGTTTGGCAGTCGCGGTCATGGTGTTTTCCTGTCTCGTGGACGCGTTTGATCCGGAGCCGATCTCTCAGAGGTCTCCAATGGGAGAGTGGCATAGACCACCGATTATATCGACAATATCGATTTTCTATTGTAGCCCATGTAGCGAAATATTTTTCCCCGATGCGCCCCGCGCTCATCATGTTTCGAGCGCGGGCCACATTGGCTGTCAGCAAGCAAGCTCTTGTGGTCAGCTCGCCTTCGGCCTCCAGACGATATCGGCAATGGCGAGCTTTTTCGGTACGATGCCGAGCCCGTAAAACTCGTCCGCCAGCCCCTGCTGATAGGTGATCGCGTCATCGCTGATCGTCGAAACACCGCCAAGATCGAAATCGGGGCGCGTCAGCGTCACTCGAGTGATGTCGGCAGACACGCCCGTGATGGCCGCAAGCGCCGCGACGGTATCGTCAAGATTAGCCTGCGCCGCAGTACCAACCTTTGCCAATTCATCGATTACGTCCACGATCACCTGCGGATTGTCCTTGGTGAAATCTCCGTTTGCCAGGAAATAGCTGAAGGAATCGACGATGCCCCGCGCCGTCGCCAGGATGCGGGTATCCGGATCGGCCTCTGCGATGGCGAGGTAGGGATCCCAGATCGACCAGGCATCGATTGCGCCGGTCTTGAAAGCGGCGGAAGCATCTGGCGGCGCAAGATCCAGCGCCTGGATGTCGTCCACCGTCAGACCGCCCTTGCGCAGTGCTTTTACGGTGACGTTGTGAGCGCTCGATCCGCGCTTGAATGCCACTTTCTTGCCCTTGAGGTCGGAAAGCGTCTGAATCGGCGAATCCTTGCGCACCAGGATGGCCGAACCCTCCGGGCTTCCCTTGTATTGCCCGACATAAAGCAGGTTGCCGTTGGCGGCCTGTGCGAAAAGCGGCGGCACATCGCCCGTGGCGCCGAAATCGAGCGCACCGGCGCCAAGCGCTTCCAGCAGCGGCGGGCCAGAGGTGAACTCCGACCATTCGACGGAGATGCCGCGGTCGGAAAGACGCTTTTCGAGCGAGCCCTTGCGATTGGCGAGCGCCAACACGCCGTTCTTCTGCCAACCGATGCGGAAGGTTGTTGCGGCGGCAGCACGTACCGGCCGGATGGAAGGCAGTGCTAAGGCGGCTGCCGTGGCACCAAGAAGGCTGAGTGTCTGTCTGCGCGAGATCATCGAAAGTCCCTTTCCCCACCGGGCCGGGACGCTTCCTGCGAACACCGGCTCTGTTGTCGATATCCAAGAATTGCAAATCCATAGATTATATCGACAACTGATATTGTGAATTTCTGCAATTGAGACGAAATTCGATTTCGACAAACAAATGAAACGCGGAATTATCTTCCAAGACATATGAGACCGCGACAAGTTTGCCGACAAATCGGTCTTCCGCCCCCCTCACCTTTCCGCTAAGCCTTCAGGCAAAATTATCGGAAGGAGTCTCGCGAATGGCAAAGGTCGCTTTTATAGGCATGGGCGTCATGGGTTATCCCATGGCAGGGCATCTGAAGGTCAAGGGCGGTCACGACGTCACCGTCTACAACCGCACCGTCGCCAAGGCAGAAGCCTGGGCTAGACAATTTGACGGCAAGTTTGCCCCCACCCCCGCCGCTGCGGCCGAAGGTGCCGATTTCGTCTTTACCTGCGTCGGCAATGACGATGATTTGCGCTCGGTAACGATCGGCAAGGATGGCGTGCTCTCCGGCATGAAGGCAGGCGCGGTCCTGATCGACAACACGACGGCGAGCGCGGAGGTCGCCCGTGAACTCCATGCCGCGGCCAAGGACAAAGGCATCGACTTCATCGACGCCCCCGTTTCCGGTGGCCAGGCGGGCGCGGAAAACGGCGTGCTGACAGTCATGTGCGGCGGCGATGAGGCGGTCTTTGAAAAAACAAAACCCGTCATCGATGCCTATGCCCGCATGGTCGGCCTGATGGGTGCTGTCGGCGCGGGTCAGCTCACCAAGATGATCAACCAGATCTGCATCGCAGGCGTCGTCCAGGGCCTGGCCGAAGGTATCCATTTCGGCAAGCAGGCCGGCCTCGACATCGAAAAGGTGGTGGAAGTCATTTCCAAGGGTGCGGCCGGTTCCTGGCAGATGGAAAACCGCCACAAGACCATGAATGTCGGCAAATACGACTTCGGCTTTGCCGTCGACTGGATGCGCAAGGACCTCGACATCGTGTTGTCGGAAGCCCGCCGCAACAAGGCCAAACTCCCGATGACCGCCCTCGTGGACCAATTCTACGGCGACGTCCAGGCGATGGGCGGCAACCGCTGGGACACGTCGTCGCTGCTGGCGCGGTTGGATAAGAAGTAATGTAAAGCAGCCTGCCCCAAAGATGATTCTTTATTGAGCGTCATTGTCGAAAATGACGCTCAATCGTCGCTCGACTTCGCATTCTCCAGCATCATGTAGTCCAGCGGCAGTTCCGTCGAATACTTGATCTGTTCCATTGCAAATGCCGAGGAAACGTCGCGGATTTCGATCTTGGCGATCATGCGTTTGTAGAAAGCGTCATAGGAGGCAATATCCGGGACTACGACGCGCAGAAGGTAATCGACGTCGCCGCTCATGCGATAGAATTCCACCACCTCCGGGAAATCCGCGATCACCTCGGAAAAGCGCTTCAGCCATTCGATCGAGTGGGTGTTGGTGCGGATCGAGACGAAAACGGTGACCTTGGTGTTGACCTTTTCGGGATCGAGCAACGCCACGCGGCGGCGAATGACGCCATCCTCTTCCATCTTCTGGATGCGGCGCCAGCACGGTGTCGTCGACAGCCCGACTTTCTTTGCAAGGTCGGCCACGGCCAGGGTGGAATCCTCCTGCAGCAGACGCAGGATTTTGCGGTCAAGACGGTCCATTTCGAGTGCCCTTTCGAATTATATTCTCTCTATAGCGCATTTTTGCCGGAGGAAAAGAAACTTGTTTCAAGAAACGAGGATTTTCACGCGCTCCCGCAGTACGGGCAGCAACTCCGCCTCGAACCAAGGATTGCGCTTCAGCCACCCGCTGTTGCGCCAACTAGGATGCGGTAGGGGCAAAATCGCGGGTGACCGGTTGGTAAGGAGATAACGCCGCCATTCCGAAACGGTTTCCGTCATCGATGCCATTCGCGCCGAGCCGAGATGCCAAGCCTGAGCATATTGACCGATGGTCAGGACGAGTTCGATTTGCGGCATCACATCCATCGCTCTTTGCCGCCAAAGCGGCGCGCATTCCCTGCGCGGCGGCAGGTCGCTCCCTTTAGCGCTATAACCGGGGAAGCAGAAACCCATTCCTAGAATGGCGAAATGATCGGCGTTGTAAAAACTGTCGCGGTCCACGCCGAGCCATTGCCGCAGCCGGTCGCCGGAGGCATCATCGAACGGCAGGCCGCTTTCGTGCACGCGCAGCCCCGGCGCCTGCCCGGCGATCAGGATGCGCGCCGTCGCCGACAACACGGCGACCGGCCTCGGTTCATGCGGCAGCCTGTCCGCCTCCCCCCGCATCGGCGCGTCCCGGCAGACGCGACAGACCGCAATGGCTCTGCGCAGTGCCTGCAACTCATCTTCCGACGCCATCATCGATCCCATCCCACAAACCGTCGCAAATAGTCGCCCAACCCGGCTAGCGGATCATTGCCGCGAGCATGCTCTACCTGCTCCTCGCGCCGATAGTCGCGCGGCCGCTCGAAATCGCCGGCCCAAAGCCCGACCTTTGCCTGCCGCGCCGCAGCCTCCTCGGCGGCGTAGCCGCCATAAGACACGGCCATGCCGCTGCGCACCATCTCGCCATTGATGTCGACGTCTCCCGCTCTGCAGGTCACCAGCAGCCGGTCGTAGCGGTCATGTTCGCTCCCCCGACATTCAGCCGCACCCGTCTTCATTAATCTCTCAAGTGCTTTGCGCGCCTCTTCGCCGCAGGCCCAGCCCACATGACCGCGCTGACATTGCTGCCGATATTCCGGCGCGTCGATGCCGAGCAGCCGCAGACGGTCACCGTCCCGACCGAGCGTATCGCCGTCAACGACATAAAAGCTTCCCGTTTGAACGAGTTCTGGGCGATTGTTCATCTTCAGCGCCAGCAAGCCGATCAGCCCCAGCAGCGCGAATGTGGTTACGCCGTCACGAAACAGGCGGCCGGACCGCGTCACGCTTTTGCCTCCTTAAAGAACAAACCCTTGGCAAAGATGGCAAACAAACCATTTCCGAGCAGTATCTTCTTAAGGTTTGGCCGCTAGTCTGTAACCCTCGGCAAGCCAAGTTTCAACGTATCCATGAGCACCGGCGTCAGCACATCGACAGATAAGATCATCGTCGACCGATCGCGCAGTCACCGTAACCGGGCTGTGTCGAAGGCGGTGCGGCAGACGCGCGAGCGCTTGCAATCCGGTCACAGCCGGAGCTTCGACCGCGAAGTTATGATGATGCACGTCGACACCCTCCTGCAGGGTGCTTCGGTCATGCCGATCTTCGTCGTCATCGTCGCGGCCCTCGGCGTCTATCTGACGCGCGACGCGCAGATTTTCATTTGGGCCATCCCGACCCTTTCGGCACATGCCATCAACATGCTGCTCGGCCGCCGCGCGAAGAAACGGGAGATGACTGCCGAGAGTGCCAGGAAATGGCGCCAGATGCTGTTGCTTGGCCAGTTGCTCATCGGCTTTTGCTGGGCGTTCTTCGCCATGCACAGTTGTTCGACCTGTGGTGGCGACAGCTTCCTTCTCTACAACGGCGCGACACTGCTGGTGGCGATTTGTGTCACTGCGATGGCGAATTTCATGTTGCCGGGTGCTGTGCCCTTCTCCTTCGCGCCCGCAACAGTCGCGCTTGCGGTCAAAGCGGCGCTGACGCGCAACCCGTCCGACATTGCGCTCACCGCCGCCGTCGCGGTCGCCGTCATCTTCTTCACTTTCATTACCAATCGGATGTTTCAATCGAACTTGAAAATCCTTTCCTTCCAGTCGGAAAAGGATGATCTGATCGCCGAGCTGGAAGTCGCGAAGTCCATGTCGGATGAAGCGCGCCGCCGCGCTGAAGAGGCCAACCTCGCCAAATCCCGTTTCCTAGCCTCGATGTCGCATGAGCTCAGAACGCCGCTCAACGCCATCCTCGGCTTCTCCGAGGTCATGTCGGCGGAGGTCATGGGGCCGCTGAACAATGCCACCTATCGCGAATACACCACCGATATCCATCGCTCCGGGCAGCATCTGCTCAACCTGATCAATGAGATCCTTGATCTTTCGCGCATCGAGGCCGGCAAGTATGAGCTGAACGAGGAGGCAATCTCGCTGCTGGATGTGGCGGAGGATTGCATCGGCATGGTGCAATTGCGCGCGCGGGGCAAGAACATCTCCATCTCGCCGCAATTCGAGCCAAAGCTTCCTTCGGTCTGGGCCGATGAGAAGTCCATGCGCCAGGTGATCCTGAATCTCCTCTCGAATGCCGTGAAGTTCACGCCGCAAAATGGTGAAATTACCGTCAAGGTCGGCTGGACCGCGGGAGGCGGGCAATATGTGGCGATCAAGGACAATGGTCCCGGCATTCCCGAAGAGGAGATACCGGTGGTCCTTTCCGCCTTCGGCCAGGGTTCGATCGCCATCAAGAGCGCCGAACAGGGTACCGGTCTCGGCCTGCCGATCGTTCAGGCGATCCTCGCCAAGCATGACGGTCAATTCATGCTGAAGTCCAAGCTGCGTGAAGGTACGGAAGTCATTGCTATCCTGCCGGCCAAGCGCGTGCTGCAAAGCCTGCCGGCCATCGAAGACGCGCCTTTGGTCGAGCGCCGGAAGAAGAGCTTTGCCTGACGCTCACGCCATGAAACGGCCAGAGCATCCCACGTTCAGGCTGAATCACCCGCAAGCGGATAATACGCTCTAGATTCAAAGATTAGAGCGACCTTTTTGCGTTCGAATGAACGCACGACGCTCAGCGGAAAAACAGATGGCTGGCGATCGTGTAAAGAAGAAAGAGGCCGGAAGCGACCAGCATGCAGAGAACTGCGAAGGAGCCGAGATCCTTGGCATGCTTGCCGACGTTGGAAATCTCGGGCGAAATCCGGTCGATGACTTCCTCGACCGCCGTATTCATCGCTTCGACGGCAAAAACGCCGAGAAACAGCACGATGGCGATCATGATTTCTGCGAGCGTCGCTCCGACGATGACAAGCAGGATCAATCCAACGGCTGCGAACAAGAGCTCCTGCCGGAAAGCCGATTCCTGCAGCAGGCGCTGAAAGCCGCCCCAGGAATAGCTGGCAGCGGCAAAGAAATGCCGGATACCCGTTTCCTTGGTTACCGCTGATTTCGAAAATTCGGCCATCCCTGCCCCGCTTGCAATGTCCTAACCGCAATTTAGCAGCCTTGCGAATACCGTCTCGCCATTCTCAAGGCAAGCCGACAACTGAGTCGACCCAAAAAATCATTACAGATTTATGACATAAATCGAAAGTCGGTCGGAATTTTGGAGGCGGAACGCTTTATTGCCGCCGCCCCGCCGTTTCATTCATCAATGTTTGTTGGCAACCCCGGCGCTCTCAAAGGTCGCCATGCCGGAGTGGCAGGCGGCAGCGGCCTTGACGATACCGGCGGCAAGGGCTGCACCCGTGCCTTCGCCAAGCCGCATGCCGAGCGCCAATAGCGGCGTCTTGCCGAGCTTGTCGATGGCCTTGAGATGCCCCGGCTCAGCCGAAACGTGACCGATCAGGCAGTGGTCAAGCGCGGACGGATTGGCGGCCTTGAGGATCGAGGCAGCGGCGGTTGCCACGTAGCCGTCGACAATGACGGGGATACGCTCCATGCGGGCGGCGAGGATGGCGCCAGCCATGGCGGCGATCTCACGGCCGCCTAGGCGGCGAAGTACTTCCAGCGGATCGGAAAGATGATCGCGATGTAACGCCACCGCCTTTTCGACGGCGGCGATCTTGCGCTTCAGCATCTCGCCTTCCGAACCTGTTCCGGGACCAACCCATTCTGCAGCCGTGCCGCCATAGAGCGCATAGTGGATGGCGGCGGCGATCGTGGTGTTGCCGATGCCCATTTCGCCGACGCAGAGCAGATCCGTGCCGCCGGCAATCGCTTCCATGCCGAAGGCCATGGTTGCAGCGCAATCGCGCTCGGTGAGTGCCGGCTCTTCGGTGATGTCGGCAGTCGGGAAATCCAGCGCCAGATCAAACACCTTCAGGCCGAGATCATAGGCGACACAGATCTGGTTGATAGCAGCACCGCCGGCCGCGAAATTCTCTACCATCTGCTGCGTTACCGCGGGCGGAAACGGCGTGATGCCCTGCTTGGTGACGCCGTGATTGCCGGCAAAAATCGCCACCAACGGCCGGTTGACGGCAGGCGGTCGGCCGGTCCAGGCGGCGAGCCAGAAGGCAATCTCCTCGAGGCGGCCGAGGGCACCCGGCGGCTTCGTGAGCTGCGCGTCACGCTCGCGCGCCGCCACCAGCGCTCGGGAATCCGGACCCGGAAGGTCGCGTAGCAGCGTGCGGAAATCGTCGAATGGCAGGCCGGTAACGCTCATGAATGCCGTTCCTTGTCTTTTGATGTCAAATCAGGTTTTTTGCGTGCGACTCTATTAGTCGTCGGCACGGGTGCGAACAACTCCAAAAACGCCCGATGCTGTCGCAGGGATAACGGGGAGAGGATGAATATTCGGGAATACACAAGCAACGTTGCGCGCGCCGTCGCCTTCTTAAGCCGCATTCCCGTGCCGCCTTCCTTCTTCGAAGGCTACGACGGTAAGCTCGACCGCATCTCCCGTACTTTCCCGCTCGCCGGCTTGCTGATTGCCCTGCCCGCCGCGATCGTGTTCGCCGTGCTGCTTGCCTTCCACGCCGACCCGTTGATGGCGTCACTGTTGGCACTTGCAGTCCAGACCATAACAACAGGCGCCCTGCACGAGGACGGTCTCAGCGACACGGCGGATGGCCTTGGGGGCGGCAAGGATCGCGATAGAGCACTCGCCATCATGAAGGATAGCCGCATCGGCACCTATGGTGCGATAGCACTGATCCTCTCTTTCGGACTTCGTGCCGCAGCGCTTGCCGTCATCGCTCGCGGTCTCCCGCACTTTGCCGCAGCCCTTGCTTTACCGGCTGCTGCAGCGCTTAGCCGCGGCGCCATGGTCTGGCATTGGTATTTTCTGCCTGCCGCCAAGCCGGACGGAATTGCCGCCTCAGCCGGGAAACCGGATTACGGCGCAATGCAGATGGCGCTTGTCACCGCGCTGGTACTTTCTGCTTTTCTGCTCTGGCCGAGCCTCAGGCTTCCCGCCTTTATCCTGTGCCTTTTGGTCACCGCAGCCGCGGCACTTCTCTTTACGCGGCGGGTGCGCCAAAGGCTTTCCGGTCACACCGGCGACACCATCGGCGCAACGCAGCAGATTTGCGAGATCGCCGCCTTCTGTACCCTTGCCATGTGCGTTTGAAGCATCGATATATGCCCTTATGCTCACACCCTGCATCCTTGTCTGCTCCATCGACATCAACACCGGCTATTGCTTCGGCTGTGGGCGTACGCGCGAAGAAATCGGCGCGTGGATGACCTACAGCGACGGTGAGCGCAGTGAGATCATGCAGGTCCTGCCTGAGCGCCTTGCCACCGTCGAACGCAAGCCGCGCCGGGAGACCCGCCGCCAGCGGCTGGCGCGGGAGCGCAGCGCCGTATGAACCGCCTGAACGTCGCGCTCGCCATCATTGGCATCGGTCTCGCGCTCCTCGTATTCAACAATAACGGCGGTACGACTTTCGGCATGGACAACGACGACTTTGCCGGCGTCGTCTATCTGGTACCGCTCGCCCTGATCATGAGCGCCGGCATCTGGGCTAGCCGCCATACCGCCAGCCAGTCTCTGCGCAATCTGCTGATCTGGCTGGTCGTCATCATGGCGCTGGCGACGGCCTATATTTACCGCCGCGATGCCCAGCAAGTCGGCGATCGGCTAATGGCCGGCCTGCTGCCCGGACACGCCGTTGTCGTCACGACCAGCGAAGGCGGCCAGGAAGTCATTCTACACAAGCTGTTGAACGGCCATTTCGAGGCGCAAGTGATGATCAACGGCCAGCCGATCGACATGCTCGTCGACACCGGAGCCAGTGTCATTGCTTTATCGCAGAAAGATGCCGAGCGCGTCGGCATCATCCCGGAAAATCTCACCTATTCCATGACGGTCATCACCGCCAACGGCCGGGCCAGGGCTGCCCCGGTTGAACTCGGCTCCGTCGCCATCGGGCCGATCCTGCGCCGCGACGTCAAAGCGACCGTCGCCGAAGAAGGCAAGCTCGACCAGAGCCTGCTTGGCATGAGCTTCCTCGAAACGCTGGGATCGATGCAGATGCAGACGGATGAGCTGCGGTTGCGGGATTGAGCAGCATACTTCGATGAGACTCGAAGCATCACGAGCCAATTAAACGCTAGGCACGATGCATACGCCGTCATAGATCTCGAAAGTTCAGCCGTCATGTCGCCGACCAAAACCAACACGACGACGGAGCTTATGCTCCTGCTCATGCTCGCGACCTTGTGGGGCGCCTCCTACACCTTCATCAGGATCGGCGTGACGACGATTCCGCCGATCACCCTGATCGCCGCCCGCACTCTCATCGCTGGCGGCGTACTGTTTGCGATCCTCCTCTGGCGCGGGCTGACGCTGCCCCGGGATCCCGCCACGTGGCGTCGCTTCCTCGTTCAGGCTTGCTTGAACAGCGTCATTCCGTTCACCTTGATCGCCTGGGCCGAGCGAACGGTGGATGCCGGTCTCGCGACCATACTGAATTCCACCACACCGATCTTTACCTTCGTGTTGGCGGCGACCCTGCTGCGCAACGAGCGCGTCACGATACACAAGCTCTTTGGTATCGCGATCGGATTGACGGGCATCTGCTTCATCATCGGCGTCGACGCCTTGAACGGTTTCGGCCGGCAATTGCCGGCACAGCTTGCCGTCGTCGCGGCATCGATCTGCTATGCCGGAGCCGCCCTGTTTGGCCGCAATTTCAAGGGTCTCGATCCGATGATGCCGGCAGTCGGCTCGCTTCTCTTCGGCGCCGTCATCCTCATCCCGGTCAGCCTCGTTGTGGATCAGCCATGGACACTTGCGCCTTCGACGGCATCGGTCGGCGCCCTCTTCGCGCTTGCAATCCTGTCGACTGCCCTTGCCTTCTCGATCTATTTCCGGCTGATCCAGACCCTTGGCTCGATCGGCACTACTGCGCAAGCCTATTTGCGCGTCCCGATCGGCGTCGCCATCGGCGCCGTCTTTCTCGGCGAGCCCTTGACGCCGACAGCGGGCATTGGCCTCGTCTGCGTCATCATCGGCGTGATGGCCATGACGATGGCACCTCGGAGGAAAGCCGCCCAAGGATAAAGAGGCCGGCTCGACGCTAGATCAACGACGACAAATCGTCCCACACGAAGATGATGTTGTCCGATCGCCAAATCGGGCCGGGATCGATATAACGTCCTGCCATCCGTCCGCCCAACGACCGGTAAAATGCGATTGCCGGATCGTTGCCGGCAACGACGCTCAGAGCGGCGCCGGGATAATGGAGGCCGGCAAGATGCCGCGCCAGTTCCCGCATCAGGCGACGGCCGAGACCCTGGCGTTTTGTGGCAGGATCTACATAGAGAGACCGTATCTCCCCTCGCCCTTCGAAAACGGGCTGCGACGGCGCGCCGACCGCGCCTATGCCGACCAACCGATTGTCTTGCTCGGCAAGAAGCACGAGTTGATGACGACCAGGCTCGGCCAATGTCAATGCCCACCGAGCTTGCCGATAGCCTTCGTCGAGCGTGCGAAAAACTTCTGTGGGTGCAAGCCCTCGATAGGTCTCGCGCCAGACGGCGACGTGCAGATTGGCGATGGCCGCAGCGTCATTGGGAGAAGCCGATCGAATATTGATATCCATCGTCAATCAGCCGCTTTTCAACACTACGCCTCGCAGCGCTCCTACAAGATAGAGCGACCCGGTAACGAGGACCCAGCCACCATTTTCTGACGCCATCGTCGCGGCGCTTTCCAATGCCTTTCGCACATCCGGCTCAGATTCACAGGGGATTCCCATGGATGTTGCCAACGCCTCCAGCTCGCTGGCCGGATAAAACCGGCCGGACCCTGACGCCTCTGTAAACAGTACGTGGGCAACGTAGCGAGACAGGACCGTCAGGAATCCCCGTGCATCCTTATCGGACGCCAGCGCAACAATAGCGACGCATCTGCTGTCGAACTCTTGAGAGCGGCTAATATCCCGCAAAACAGCCTCGATATTGAACGGAACATGCGCGCCATCCATCACTATTGGCACCACACGCGGGGCCGTGTTTGGGGCTCCGGGCAGTTTGAAGGCAAGCCGCTCCATCCGTCCCGGTAGACGCGCGCTATCCTTGACCGCCTGGTCAAGCAGCCACGCGCCGATTGGAATTCCTGCCTTACCACCCTCGCGCACGCGTTCGCCGCGCTGTCCCAAATAATCGAGAACGATGCCAACAAGCGCTGCATTTCTGTCGGCAATCGTTGCATCATCTGAAAAATTGGTGCGCAATACGCGACAACCGAGTTCGTCTGCGCGTTGCTGCAAAACCTGGCCCGCAGCGTCGCAGATGGGAAGTGTCGTTGCGAGGACCGCACCGGGCTTTAATATGCCAACCTTCTCGCTCGCAATTGCTTCACGTGTGCTGCCGAGAATTTCCGTATGCTCGAGCTCGATATTGGTGACGACGGCGACCTCGCCAAAAACGACGTTGGTGGAATCCAGCCGACCGCCAAGGCCGACTTCAACAATCACCCAGTCCAGACCGGCATCTTTGAATACAAGAAAGGCGGCGGCGGTTATCACGTCGAACCAGGTGGCATCCTCACCGGCCGTCGCTTCCAGCTTTGCAGACTCGTAGCTGTCCAGCGTCTGTTCCAATGCCCTTGCCAGTGCGTCGTCTTCGACCGCGCGGCCTGACACGCTGATCCGCTCATTCACACGGTCGACATGCGGCGAGGCATAACGGCCAACCCGCCATCCCGCATGCAGCAAGGCGGCCTCGATGAGCGCAGAAACGGAACCCTTGCCCTTGGTACCGGCAACATGGATAGCACGGAAGCTTCGATGGGGATTGCCGAGCCTCTGCATGAGATCGAGCATGGGATCGAGGCCGACACGCATCTCTCCGCGTGGTTTGCGCTCCCAATTGGTCAGCAGATCGAGACGCGAGAGAACATCGGTCAATGAATGGCGCTGAGGGATTGTGGGCATGGTACACCTGCAACAAGGCTCGAGTTGGATGCCCAGGCGCGCGGCTTGTTTATCATCTCAGCCACGCTCCCCGATAGTTTGCCATCTTGCTTCGCCGGTTACGTGGGCATCGAATTTATGAACTGCAAAGACAGCAATGGCAACCGGCGTGTTTGCAGGAAAGCGCCTGTCAATCAGTTCCTTAACCGATAGCCCGTCTTGAAAATCCAGCCCAAAGTCGCGAGGCAGATTATGAGGAAAAGCGTGATCATGCTGAGGCTCAGCACCGGATTGACGTCGGCGATGCCAAAGAAGCTCCAGCGGAAACCGCTGACAAGATAAAGGACCGGATTCAAGTGACTGACTGCCTGCCAGAAGGGTGGCAGCATGTTGATGGAATAGAAGCTGCCGCCGAGGAAGGTCAGCGGCGGCACGACCAGCATGGGAATGAGGTTGAGCTGCTCGAAATTCCCGGCCCAGATGCCGATCATGAAGCCGAACAGGCTGAAGGTCACCGCCGTCAGCACGAAGAACAGGATCATCATGAAAGGATGCTCGATGGTGATATGCACGAAAAAATTCGCCGTCAGCAGGATGATCAGCCCGATCAGCATGCCCTTGGTCGCAGCAGCGCCGACATAGCCGAGGACGATTTCCGCCATGGCGACGGGTGCAGAAAGAACCTCATAGATCGTGCCGGTGAACTTCGGAAAATAGATGCCGAAGGAACCGTTACTGATGCACTGCCCGAGCAACGTCAGCATGATCAGGCCCGGCGTGATGAAAGCACCATAAGAGACGCCCTCCACCAACTGGATGCGCGAGCCGATCGCAGCACCGAAGACGATGAAATACAGCGAGGTGGAAATGACAGGTGAGACGACGCTCTGCAGCAGCGTGCGGCGCGTACGCGCCATCTCGAAGGCATAGATGGATTTGACCGCCTCGAAGTTCATTTGTCTTCTCCCACCAGCGATACGAAGATGTCTTCGAGCGAGCTCTGCTGCGTCGACAGGTCCTTGAAATGAATGCCCTCGGCCGCCAAACGCGACAGCAGCGCCGCGATGCTCGACTGCTCGTGCTCGGAGTCGTAATCGTAGATCAACGTCGTGCCATTCGGCCCCAGCGATAAACCATTGCCATCAAGGCAATGCGGAACGGCGTCCAGCGGCTCCAAAAGGTCGAGGATTAGCTGTTTGCGACCGAGCTTGGCCATCAGCGCCTTCTTCTCCTCTACAAGCAGCAGCTTACCGTCATTGATAACGCCGACGCGATCAGCGATCTCCTCAGCCTCCTCGATATAATGAGTCGTCAGGATGATGGTGACGCCGGACGCTCGCAGTCGCTCGACCACATGCCACATATCTTTGCGCAGCGTCACGTCGACGCCCGCCGTCGGCTCGTCCAGGAAGAGGATCTGCGGCTCGTGCGACAGTGCCTTGGCGATCAGGACGCGCCGCTTCATGCCTCCGGATAGCTGGCGTAGCGTATTGTCTCGCTTTTCCCAGAGCGACAGATCGCGCAGCACCCGCTCGATATGTGCCGGATGCGGCTTCTTGCCATGCAGGCCACGTGAAAAGCTGACGGTGTTCCATACCGTCTCGAACTGGTCGGTCGTCAGCTCCTGCGGCACCAGGCCGATCATCGCGCGCGTGGCGCGAAACTCCCTGACGACATCATGACCGCCGACGGTCACTGTACCGCCGCTGGGATTGGTGATTCCGCAAACGATTGAAATCATCGTCGTTTTGCCCGCGCCGTTCGGCCCGAGCAGCGCCAGAATCTCGCCCTGCTCGACATCGAGATCAATGCCCTTCAGTGCCTGAAACCCGTTGGAATAAGTTTTGGTGAGGTTACGAATAGAAATGATCGGGGCCATGATGCAGGCGAAGTCCGGCTTTTCTGATTAGTTTTGCGGCGTTTGCCCGCTATATAGTCGCTAAGCGGCTTTTACCATCCCGCCAGAATGGAACAGTGCGTTCGCTCAAGGAAAAGAATCAGACCACTGTCTGTCATCAAATCGTGACCTTCGTCGGGCATATCTTGCCTTAGGTGAGCAACGACTGTCGCACTCCGCCCAACGCCTCTTGGCGACAGCGTCGGCGCCGATGATATTTCAAGATTGATTGCCCTCGCATCCATACTGCATGCGTCATTGCAACATGAAATTCTTTTTCCGGAGCCAGCAAAGATCCCCTGTCGTTGCTGTGCGCCACTCCAGCCGGCCTCGTGCCGGCTTTTTCTTTTTGCCGGCTACCGATTGGCAATTTACCAATTGCCGTTGACGCCGCAACCTGCCGGGGGCAACGTTTTGTTTTCGAAGCGCGCCTTCAACATCGAGCAACCCTTTTCGCGGATCGAGTCCGGCATCATCGTGTTGAGACCGATGCCAACTTCGTCAAAAGGATTATCGGCATAGGCGACATAGGCATACCAACGCCCGCCGATCACGAGAATGATCGCCACGAGAGCGGCGACCAGCGCCTTCCCCAGGCCTCTCTTCCTTCTTGGTGCCTCTACCATCCAATAGTTCTCCCGTCTCGGCGGCCGCAGTAAACTGCGATTCCATCCGCAGGTAAACCAGGTTTCGCCCCCAGCAAATCCGCTGCTGACCTCGGCGAGCCGGGTACTACAGGCTGCAGTAACGCCGGCCGCCCCGGCGATCCCTGAGATCGAAGTGGAAATGGTTCCAGTGCTCCGCATTGCTGCCCGGGCCGAGCACGGTGTCGAAATAGCGGCAGCTGTCGCTGCGCACCGCTTTCAGCAGCCGGCCCTCACGGAAAGAGAATAGCCCTTTCCTACGGACATCGATCACATGGCCGTTTTTCAGAATGAAGGTGCCGACGTCGATGGCATTGCCATGGGCGTGTTCCGACATCGGGTTGTAGCGTTGATGGCTATTGTTCATCCGGCGGCAGGAATAGCCGCCGAGCGGCACGATGGTGCCGATACCCGTCCAATAACGCGTGCGGGCCGCCGGCGCCAATTCGTTCTTCACCCATTTGGCAAACGCAAGCGTCACCTGACAATTCAACGTTACTGCCGGCCTGACGGCGATGTTGCCGGAAAGCCCACTCAACGAAACCGGATAAGGAACCTGGCAGGCCGGGCCACTGGAAATTGCCGGCTTGTCGTTATAGACGACGCCCATGCGTTGCAATTCCTGCCGGCAAGCGATTTCCGATGCAGGCATTACGCCTGGTGTCGATTGCGGCGCCTCCTCCTGCTGCTCGATCCGAGGCATCGGATTGTCGACGCGTGGCAGCATCGCGACTTGTGTGTTCGGCTGTTGGCGCCGGATTGGCGACTGATTGAGTTCGGCCTGCGCGGCTGGCCGTTGAATGATGGAGCGGTTGGCCTGCACCGGCGTATCGGAGCCGATACCGTCGACGACAGGCTGATCGGTCTCGCCCTCGGCAATATTCTGGCCTTCCTCCTGCGCCAACCCGACGACCGGTCCGGACTGATCTTCCTCACTCGGTCCGACACCAAGCTCGGCGTCCATGTTGACACCTTGGGAGGGCAGGTCCGACTGCTGCGCCAGGCCCTGCTCAACGTCCGTGGTGGTCACGGCTTCATCGCCGCTGCCCATCGGCAGGCGGCCCTGTTTGGCGGCAGCCGAGGCGGGCATCGAAGCGGCGCTCTGCCTGTTGCCGGAAAGATTGTAGGTGTTGGTGTAGTTGGCGGAAGCGGAATTTACGGGGGCCTGATCGCCTTGATAGGTGAACTGCCTTTGCGACACGCTGCGGTGTGGCTTGATCGAGCCGACACGGGCGCTGCTATCGATGTTCGACGGTGGTACGAGGCTGTCGGCCGTACAGGCGACCAGCGCCGACGATACCAGCAACGGCAGAGCAGCCCGCCGCAGAAAGGACAAATACGCCATACTTTAGATCCGCTCCTGCTGCCCCAGCCACGGTCGGCAACTATTACGAATCTTAAATAAAAACGGTGAATGAATGCTTACCGCCTAATGGAAGATGGACGTCACGGACAGCTCCGAAAGGCGTGAAGCGTTCCGAAAAAAGATCATCTTCAATCGAGAGACCTGTTGTCGAACGTAGACGAAGTCTTTCCCATCGCAGCTCGATTGCGTAGGTTGAACGCCGGAATCAAACGCTTTGTCGATAGGAGCGACTGAATGAACGACAGCGTCAAGCCAAGAGGCGAGTTGACCCTGCGCACGCTGGCCATGCCTGCCGATGCCAATCCCGCCGGCGACATCTTCGGCGGCTGGGTTATGGCGCAGATGGACTTGGCAAGCGGCATTCGCGCTGCCGAGCGGGCCCGTGGCCGCGTCGTCACCGCCGCCGTCAAGGAAATGGCTTTCGAGCTGCCGGTGAAGATCGGCGATACCTTGAGTGTCTATACACATATCGAACGTGTCGGCCGCACGTCGATCACGCTCAACGTCGAAGCTTGGGCTCACCGTTCGCGTTACAACAAATTGGAGAAGGTCACAGCCGGCACATTCATCATGGTGGCGCTCGACGAAAATGGTGCGCCGAAGCCCGTTCCTTCGGAGAGCTGATAGGATGGAAGCCGCACGGACGCCCGAGGTCTACGTCTATATCAGGACGGTCATGAGCATGGTCATCGGCCTTGCCCTCGCCCAGCTCCTGATGCGCCTCGCCGGTTTCGTGCAATCGCCTGGCAAGAACCGCGTATATCTGGTCCATCTCGGCTGGGTGCTGTCGATGTTCCTGTTCATCATCCATTTCTGGTGGTGGGAGTATCGGCTGCAATCCGTGGCGGAAATCAATTTCGGCGTCTATCTTTTCCTCATCTGCTTCTGCTGCCTGTTCTATTTCCTCTGCGTGCTGCTGAATCCCCCCTCGATCGAGGACTATGGCGGCTTCGAGGAATATTTCATCTCGCGTCGCCGCTGGTTCTTCGGCCTCCTCGCCGTCACCTACGCGGTCGACCTCATCGATACCCTGCTGAAGGGTGAGACCTATTTCCGGTCGCTGGGCTGGGAATACCCGACGCGCAACGTCGTTTACATCGTCCTCTGTATCATTGCCGCCATCACCGCCAATCGCCGCTTTCAGGCGGCGTTCGTTACGATCGGGCTGATCTACCAATTTACCTGGATTTTCCGTCTCTATGATGTTCTTCCCGGTTGAGAAACAGCCGGCGATACAGGGAGCGACGCCCATGTTTTGTTGCATTCCATGTAAGGGAACGGCGGCGGCGCACCGAATGATGTCGGTAAAACTACTGCCATCTCCATGTTCTACAACCCTTCAATATCAGCTTGCAGGCGGGAGGACGTACCTTTGAAGCTCAACAGCTTTGCTTTTGGATTGGCACTTGCTCTTTCACTGGCTCCGTTTGCTTATGCCGATGATCCCGCGCCAGGACCGGGCGATACCTCGATCGCGCTGAAATATTGGGTGCAGTTCGCAAAAGAGGGCAATGCGGCTGCCCAATATGGCCTCGGCTATCGCTATGCCAACGGCCAGGGCGTCGAACATGACGATACGCAGGCTTTCGAATGGTACCAGAAGGCGGCAGCACAGGGGAACGCCCAGGCCGAATACGCCCTCGCCTACATGTATTCCAACGGCCGCGGCATCGATAAGGACCAGGAACAAGCGAATGCCTGGTACCGCAAGGCCGCCGAGCAGGGCAATGCCGATGCGCAATATGCTATCGGCTACTCCTATGCCAATGGCCGCGCTATGGATGTCGACAACGAGCAGGCGGTCGGCTGGTATCAGAAATCCGCCGCCCACGGCCAACCGCAGGCGCAGTATGCCCTTGGCTACATGTATTCGCATGGCTTCGGCGTGCGCGAGGACGATACGATCGCGCTCGGCTGGTATCGCAAGTCGGCCGACCAAGGGCGCAGCGATGCGCAATATGCGCTAGGCTATATGTTTGATAACGGCCTTGGCACAGCCGTGGATCAAAGCCAGGCTGTAGAATGGTATCAAAAATCGGCCGACCAGGGCGATGCACAGGGCGAATATGCGCTGGGCTACGCCTATGCCAACGGCCGAGGCGTCGATCGGGACGATGGACAGGCTTATTCCTGGTATACGAAATCTGCGGAGCAGGGCCGCCCCGACGCGCAATATGCGCTTGGTTACAGCTTCGCGAGCGGCCTCGGCGTTCCGCAGGACTATAAGCAGGCACTGCAATGGTACCACAAATCGGCCGAGCAGGGCCGCGCGGATGCCCAATATGCCGTCGGCTACTTCTATGCCAATGGTCAGGGCGTACCGGTCAATAATGATGTTGCGGTCGAATGGTATCGCAAGGCTGCCAAGCAAGGAGACGCGCAAGGCGAATACGCCCTCGCCTTCATGTACGCCAGCGGCCGCGGCCTTCCCGAGAATTACGGCAAGGCGCTGGAATGGTACCGCAAGTCGGCCGACCAGGGCCGCTCGGACGCACAATATGCGCTGGGCCAGATGTATGACAATGGTCAGGGTACATTGCCGGACAAGGCCGAAGCGGCTGCGTGGTATCGCAAATCCGCCGACCAGGGCAATTCGGAGGGCCAATGCGCCCTCGGCTATCTCCACTACAGCGGCAACGGCGTTCCTAAGGACTATACCCGAGCCGCCGACCTCTTTCGCAAGGCGGCCGAGCAAGGTGATGCCCTTGCCCAATACCGCTTGGGATACATGTACTACAATGGCTACGGCGTGCCCAAGGATACGAACCTGGCTTCCGATTGGTTCCACAAGGCAGCAGACCAGGGACTGTCGGAAGCGCAATATGACCTGAGCTATATGGCCGCCAATAGCGACGGTCCGCTCAAGGACATCGGCCCGGTGAGCGAAGTACCCGTCAAGACGAACGGCAAGGGCGAAGCACCGGGCTGGGTGGTTCTCCAATTGCTGACGACGCTGTTGCCATAGGAAGACAACGATGCGCGGACGTTTTTCGCCCGCGCCCATTGCCGCTTTTACTATTCATATGAAGAGATTACGAGCTGAGGGGTAGGTCGTGCATTTCAAGAGGATGGCCATCGGACTGCTTTTTGCTCTGTCATCCATTGGCATTGCGCATGCGGATCTCGGGCAGGACGCCTATGACCGGGGCGATTACAAAGCGGCGCTGGATTATTGGCGCCCCCTTGCGAATAGGGGCGACGCCGCGGCACAACTGAAACTCGGCGAAATGTACGAGGAGGGTGATGGCGTCGAGAAGGATCTCACGCAGGCGCTCAACTGGTACCGTAAGGCGGCCGACCAGGGCAGTGCCGAGGCGCAGTTCGACGTCGGAACCATGTATGACGAAGGCGAAGGTGTCGCAACCGATGACGCTCAGGCCATCGTCTGGTACCGCAAGGCCGCGGAGCAAGGCTATCGCGACGCGCAATACAACCTCGCTTTGATGTACGACAACGGCGAAGGCGTGACCCAGGATAAGGCGCAAGCCTTCCTCTGGTACAGCAAGGCAGCCAAGCAGGGCGACGCGGATGCGCAGTTCAATGTCGGAGTCATGTACGACAATGGGGATGGTGTGACCCAGGACAAGAGCGAAGCCGTCGGCTGGTATCGCAAATCCGCCGACCAGGGCAATGCCGACGCGCAATACAATCTCGCTATCATGTATGACGAAGGCGACGGCGTGCCTCAGGACAATGCAGAGGCTGTAGCCTGGTACCGCAAGGCGGCAGATCAGGGCAAGATCGAAGCGGAATATAATCTCGCCATCATGTATCGCGACGGCGAAGGTGTGGCCAAGGACGGCAATCAAGCTATCTCATGGTTCCGCAAGGCAGCCGATCAAGGTGATGCCGATGCGCAATATGATCTCGGCGCCATGTATGCCGATGGCGACGGAGTTGCCGAAGACGATGCCCAGGCGATCATATGGTTCAGCAAGGCGGCGGATCAAAATGACGTCGACGCTGAATACAATCTCGGCGTGATGTATCGCGATGGCGAAGGCGTTGCCAAGAACGGCCCCCAGGCGGTCGACTGGTTCGAGAAGGCGGCCGCACAAAACTATGCCGACGCAGCCTTCAACCTTGGCGTCATGTACCGCGATGGCGACGGAGTACCGGTGGATTGGGCAAAATCCTTCGAATGGTTCCGTAAAGCCAAGACGATGGGCCGCAACGACAATGAGCCCGATGACAACAAGGACAGGCCGTTGCAGAAGGGCATCCCGATTTGAGATGACGGGATGGACGAAGCCGCTCCCAGCCTTGCGCCGACACTCCGCTACGCTTAGGTCTTGCCCGAACAGGAATCATGGATGGGAGATCGCCGGATGCGGCTCAGACAGATAGGCCTCGGACTGACGCTAGCGCTCTCAGTCGCCTTCCATGCACACGCGGACGAAGGGCAAGCCGCCTATGACAAGGGCGACTATGCCAGTGCCCTCGCCTATTGGCAGCCTTTGGCAGACAAAGGCGATGCGGTGTCGCAAGATGGGCTCGGCAGCCTTTATGCGCTCGGAAAAGGCGTCCCGCAGGATTATGCCCAGGCCATTGCCTGGTTTGCCAAGGCCGCCGATCAAGGTCTGCCCAAGGCGCAATTCCATCTCGGCTTCGCTTATCTCCGCGGCGATGGCGTCACGAGAGACCGCAATACGGCGATAGGCTGGTTCCGGAAAGCCGCTGCCCAAGGTTATGCGCCGGCGCAGAGTATTCTCGATCAAATGAATTGAGTAAGAACGCTCGCGTCTAGAGCATGTCCCCCAGGCTCCAATGGTTGCTCCAGCGGGCGTCGATTTCGTCCTCGACATTCTGGTAGCGGATATCTGTCGACAGGCGCAGGCGTCCGAGCGGGTCGCGGTTGGTCGTGGACGCATGGATCATGTAGGGACTGTGCAGCATGATATCGCCGGCCTCGTAATCGGCGGCGAGCCAGCGCGTATTGAAGCGCTCAGCCATATCGGGCAGATCCTTGGAGACCCAGCCGCCTTCGGTCATGTTCTTGTTGAAGGCGCTGACGCGTTCCTCCGGCGTGAGCGATGCGCCCTTGATCGCGAACTCCTTCTCCATGTCAGCGCCGATCCTATGCGATCCCTCGAGATAGACGAGGCCGCCCATGTCGATCGGAATGTCGCCGATCGGAATCCAGGCTGTGACGATGCGGCTCGTGCCGCCGCGCAGATAGACGAGATCGTAATGCGCGGGGGTGACGGCGCTGGCATTCGGCCGGGTAAAGCGCATGATCTTGCGCTTGTGCAGATAGGAGATGCCCTGCAGGAATTCGTCCATGAAGCAAGCGAGCCGCGGCTGCGTGCAGAAGCCCTCATAGGCCACCGAACGCACCAGCGACATCAGCCGCCGGTCGGCCAGCGCCTTGTCGGCTTCTCCGATGGCGGCGAGCCCGGTCATGGGATCGGAGTCAGGTTGAAGAAGCCCGGTTTCCATCAGATGCGCAAACACCCAGGCGCGGAAATCGAGCACATCCTGTCGCTTCAGAAATCCCTTGAGCCAGAGATAGCCATGCTCATGATATTGCTCGCGAAGCGTCGCTATATCGGTCGCGGCATCTGTAGGTTCGAGATAGCCGAAACGGTTCTGCGCCATCGACAGGATCTTGCCACCAGCCTCAAGCGGTGCCAACCCGGACACTGTTTCATCCAGCACAGAACGCAACGAACCCGACATCTCAACCCTCCCGGAATGCACCATTTGCCGGCGCCTCTCCTCAAAGGCTGGGCCGACACATCGTCCGAATCATAAGACCAATGGATTTCGCTGCCTAGCGGCTTCCTTCTCTTTGGCCTCGTCTGGTGGAAATATCCCCTGTTCGTCTGCCGCGGCCAAACGCTCTATGACCGTTTCAGCGACTGCAAAGTGATGAGGGCTGAACCGCCGCGCCTCACCTTTGCCGCAGATACGGGATTGCTAGATCGGCCGGAGACATGGAAGAGTACCGCAAATAGCCTCCTATCTTAGCCGCCAGGAATCGACCGTCGTGATCAAAACATCCGCTGCACTGCCCTCCTCACTCTTTCCGTCGCTTCGCATGGGATTGTTGGCTATCGCCTTCGCCCTGCCGCTCTCGCCTTTGCCCACAACGTCCGCGCAGGCTCAGGCCGCGCCCGGCTCTTGCTGGTCGGTGCTGCAGAGCAAGTTCGGTCCGCAGATCGAGAAATCGGTGAACGAGGCCGACCCCTGCAAGAAACTGCCGGGACTGGACCACAAGGAAAAATTTGAGGTCAAATCGCTCGATGTCTGCAGCGCCCCCGGTGGTGTGCAGATCAACGCCCGCGCCGATCTCGCCTGCAAATCGCACGGTATCGTCCAGGCGACGGTCAAAGGGCAGCTCGAGGCTTCAGTGACCGTCGATGCCGGCGCCTGCAGGATCACCGATTCCCATGTCGGCGTCAGCGGCCCGATTGGCGACCTGATCTCTCAAGTGGGCGGATTACAGGAACTGGCCCGCGGCTTTGCGCAGGCAAAGATTTCCGAGATCTGCGGCAAGTAAGGCTGGAGGCCGGCGGCGCGGAGCCGCCGGCCATGCTTCGACGGTGGCGGCGATCAGATCGGCATCGCGCCACGGGACTCCTCCATCCCCTTCCCGCCGAAGCGGATGCCCTTCTTCTCGAAGCCAAAACCGGAAAACAATGCCACGACGACGGCGACGATGATCAATACGATCAACAGCGCAAAGGCATAGTCGCCGTTCCAATGCGCCGCCAGGCCCGCCTGAATCGTAGCATTGCCGGATGCGAGCAGGTTGCCGAGCTGATAGGCGAAACCGGGGAATGTGCCGCGCACCTCGTCCGGCGACAGCTCATTGAGATGTACCGGCACGATGCCCCAGGCGCCCTGCACGAAGAACTGCATCAAGAAGGCGCCGACAGCGAGCAGCACCGGCCCATGCGCATAAACCCAGAGCGGGGCGACCGGGATTGCCAGCACCGAAGCGATGACGATCGCCCGCCGCCGGCCGATGCGTTGCGACAGCGCTCCGAAGAACAAGCCGCCGATCATCGCGCCGATATTATAGACGATGGCGATGGCGCCGACCGTGTAGCTGTCATACTGCCGTTGGGCCTCTAGGAAGGTCGGGTAGAGATCCTGTGTGCCATGGCTGAAGAAATTGAAGGCGGTCATCAGTAGGACTGCCCACAGGAATAGCGGAATGTTTTCTCGCAGGACAGTAAGGAACGGCCGCTGGGGCTTCGCCTGCCGCGCAAGGAAGGATGGTGATTCCTGCACGCTGCGGCGGATGTAGAGCACCAGCAGCGCCGGCACAGCGCCGACCATGAACATGCCGCGCCAGCCGATGATCGGGAACAGCAGGAAGAACACGATCGAAGCCAGCAGATAGCCGGAAGGATAGCCGGCTTGCAGAATGCCCGACACGATGCCGCGCGAGTCCTCCGGCACGGTTTCCATCGTCAGCGAGGCGCCAACGCCCCATTCGCCGCCCATGGCGATGCCGAAGAGCGCCCGTAGTATCAGGAACATCGTCAGCCCTGTCGAGAAACCGGTTAAGAACTCGAAGATAGAATAAAGCAGTACATTCGCCATCAGCGTTATCCGCCGGCCGAAGCGATCGGCGGCGAGGCCAAAGATCAGCGCACCCACCGCCCGCATGGCAAGCGTCAGGAAGATCGCCACCGAGACAGCGGGGACATCGGTATGAAACTCGTCGGCGATATGTTTGAGAACGAAGACCAATATGAAGAAATCGAAAGCATCAAGCGTCCAGCCGAGATAGGCCGCGATGACGGTATTGCGTTGTTGCGGGGATAAAGAGCGTAAACTATCCAATGCTGACATCATGGTCCTCCGACCGGATGGCGGCGGCGAGGCGGGCAATTCCGGATGCCGTCGAAGCAAGGTGGGAGCCCGGCACTCTCGCCAGGCGGGTTCGACGCTGCGGCGGGCTCCTCCTCCCGCCCTCGCGGAATGAGTGCGGCGGATGGCTGGGGCAGCCTACGCCAACGCCTTTGCAAAGCGAGGGTTCCATCACATTTCGCGTGATCGACCAGCGGAAAAATCGACTGTCTGTTTCCCTTTTGTACTCTTCCCCCCTTCACATCCGCACTGACTCCCTCCATATTCCGCCCATGGCAAAATCACCGAAACATTTCCCCGCCCCGACTGGTTTCGAAGAGGCGCCGCAAGCCTCGTTTGAAGGCGCGCCGCTCAGCGGCAGCGTCGCCGATTGGGTCAAGCAGCTCGAAGCGGACGCCGAGGCGGCCGGCGTGGAAACACAGCGGCAGATCGCCTCGAAAGCCGGCAAGCACCGCAAGAAGGTGGAAATCGCCGCCTCCAAGTCGGCGCGCGGCACCTCCATGGGCGGCTCAACCGATCCGAAGACGCGCGCTGCGGCAGGTCTTAATCCGGTCGCGGGTATGGATACGTCACTGGAGAATGCCGCCAATGCCGGTACCGCAGTCACCGCGACGGTCGAGGCGCTGTCGGCACTGATCGAGAGCGGCAATCCGCTGCATAAGAACGGCAAGATCTGGACGCCGCATCGCCCTGCCCGGCCGGACAAATCCGAAGGCGGCATCCCGATCCGCATGGTCTCGGACTATGAGCCCGCCGGCGACCAGCCGACCGCGATCCGCGACCTCGTCGAAGGATTGGAAAATGGCGACCGCAGCCAGGTGCTTCTCGGCGTTACCGGCTCCGGCAAGACCTTCACTATGGCGAAGGTGATCGAGGCGACGCAGCGCCCCGCCGTCATCCTGGCGCCGAACAAGACGCTGGCCGCTCAGCTCTATTCCGAATTCAAGAATTTCTTCCCGGACAACGCGGTCGAATATTTCGTCTCCTATTACGATTATTACCAGCCAGAAGCCTATGTGCCGCGCTCGGATACCTTCATCGAGAAGGAATCCTCGATCAACGAACAGATCGACCGCATGCGCCACTCGGCGACACGTTCGCTGCTGGAACGCGACGATTGCATCATCGTCGCCTCGGTCTCCTGCATCTACGGTATCGGTTCGGTCGAGACCTATACGGCCATGACCTTTCAGATGAATGTCGGCGACCGGCTGGACCAGCGGCAATTGCTGGCCGACCTCGTGGCGCAGCAATACAAGCGCCGCGACATGGATTTCATTCGTGGTTCCTTCCGCGTCCGCGGCGACACGATCGAAATCTTCCCGGCCCACTTGGAGGATGCCGCCTGGCGCATCTCCATGTTCGGCGACGAGATCGACGCCATCACCGAATTCGATCCCTTGACCGGGCAGAAGACCGGCGACCTGAAATCGGTGAAGATCTACGCCAATTCGCACTATGTCACCCCGCGCCCGACACTGAACGGCGCTATCCGCCATATCAAGGAAGAGCTGAAGATCCGGCTCGCCGAGCTGGAAAAGGCCGGCCGTCTGCTGGAGGCGCAGCGCCTGGAGCAGCGCACCCGCTACGACGTCGAAATGCTGGAAGCCACCGGCTCCTGCGCCGGCATCGAAAACTATTCGCGCTATCTCACCGGCCGCAACCCCGGCGAGCCGCCGCCGACCCTGTTCGAATATATCCCCGATAACGCTCTGCTGTTCATCGACGAGAGCCACGTCTCCGTCAGCCAGATCGGCGGCATGTATCGCGGCGACTTCAGGCGCAAGGCGACGCTGGCCGAATACGGCTTCCGCTTGCCCTCCTGCATGGACAACCGTCCCTTGCGCTTCGAGGAATGGGACGCCATGCGCCCGGATACGATCGCCGTGTCGGCAACGCCGGGCGGCTGGGAGATGGAGCAATCCGGCGGCGTCTTTGCCGAACAGGTCATTCGCCCGACCGGCCTGATCGACCCGCCGGTCGAGGTCCGCTCTGCCCGCACCCAGGTCGACGACGTCGTCGGCGAAATCCGCGAAACCGCCGCCAAGGGCTACCGCACCCTCTGCACCGTGCTGACCAAGCGCATGGCCGAGGACCTGACCGAGTATCTGCATGAACAGGGCGTGCGCGTCCGCTATATGCACTCCGACATCGACACGCTGGAGCGCATCGAGATCATCCGCGATCTTCGTCTGGGTGCTTTCGACGTGCTCGTCGGCATCAACCTCTTGCGCGAAGGTCTCGACATTCCAGAATGCGGCTTTGTCGCCATCCTCGACGCCGACAAGGAAGGCTTCCTGCGCTCGGAGACGTCGCTGATCCAGACGATCGGCCGCGCCGCGCGTAACGTCGACGGCAAGGTCATCCTCTATGCCGACAATATCACCGGGTCGATGAAGCGGGCGATGGAGGAAACCGGCCGCCGCCGCGAAAAGCAGATGGCCTATAACGAGGAACATGGCATCACGCCGGAATCGGTGAAGGCGAAGATCTCAGACATTCTCGACAGCGTCTACGAGAAGGACCACGTTCGAGCCGACATCGGCGGCGCCTCCGGCAAGGGCTTTGCCGATGGCGGCCATCTCGTCGGCAACAATCTGCAGACCCACCTCAACGCGCTGGAAAAAGCCATGCGCGACGCCGCCGCCGACCTCGACTTCGAAAAGGCCGCCCGCCTGCGCGACGAAATCAAACGCCTGAAGGCCGCCGAACTGGCCGTCATGGACGATCCGATGGCGCGGGAAGAGGCAAAGAGCCTGGAAAGCAAGGGATCGTCATCGCCGGCCAAGCGCAGCGCGAGCCGAGGACCGAGCGCGACGATCGAAAAAGCCGATCAATCGGCCTCCTATTTCGCCAAGCCCAACCTGGACGAAATGGGGCCTGGCAGCGACGCTGGCACACCCCTCTTCCGCAAAAACACCCTCGACGAAATGACTGTCGGGCGCACGGAAAAGCCAGTGATCGGCAAGGTGCCGGACAAGCCGATCATCCGGGCGAAGCCGGGCGTCGGGTCCTATGAGGATGCGGTGGATGAGAAGCAGAGGAAGGGCCGGACCAAGGGGAAGACGGGGCGGCCTGGGAGGTAGGGGCTTTTCAGTTTTCTAGTGGCGTCTTTCGGACCCATAGCGGACATTGACAGTCTAGCCATTAAAGGACAGCTTCGCGCCCCCATTTCACCCGTTCAGACACCATGTCAATGTCCCAAAAGCTGCCATCGAGCTGAGCGCCATAAAATTCAAAGACGAAAGCAACGCCAGCCTGAAGTTACCCAAAGGCCGGAAGCCGAAAAACGAGCCTATAATGAGCACTTCGGAAGCTGGTGGTACTTCCGACATTAAATCGACGGACATCCCCCCGCTCTTAATTCCTAGATGTCGAAGCCGAGACGCCGAGCCATTTCGGCCGGTGGAGTAATCGGCCACCGCAACGAAGAATTTAAGCGCGACAAGTCGCATCTTTCGCTTCGCACCAAGCAAATTGCCACTGTCGGAAGCACCCTCCGGGAACGCTCCACGTACCAGCACCAACAGGTGTCACCCGGCACTGCCGGGTGACAGAGCGTCCGGCCGACGTTGGGTGAAGGCCGCGGTCCGGTCGATGTCGTCAAGACCTGATGAACGAGAGCAGGTCGGGGTTGAGGACATCCGCATGTGTGGTCAGCATACCATGGGGGTAGCCTGGATAGGTCTTAAGCGACCCGTTCTTGAGCAGGTCGACCGCACGCGGCACGGAACTTGCGAAGGGGACGACTTGATCGGCCTCGCCATGCATCACCAGCACCGGCACGGTGATCTTCTTGAGGTCTTCGGTATAATCTTCCAGCCAAGAGTCGACAGTCGCGTAGTGAGCCAGGGCACCACCGGCCATGCCCTGGCGCCACCAGTTCGCAATGATCGCCTCCGAAGGCTCGGCCCCGTCGAGGTTGTAACCGTAGAACGGGTTCTCAGGGACGAACCGGAAGAACTGCGACCGGTTGCCCAGCACGCCCGCGCGGATCGCTTCGAACCACTCCGGCGACTGACCGGACGGGTTTTCCTCGCTCCGGTACATGTTCGGCGTCAGGGAAGCGACCAGTACGGCCTTCGCGACGCGCTCCGGGTGGCGGGCGACATAGCGAGCCACCTCACCGCCACCCGTGGAGTGGCCGATGTGGATCGCGTCGCGCAGGTTGAGGTGCTCGGTCAGGGCCGCGAGGTCGGCAACCCAGTGGTCCATGTCGTTGCCGGTGCCGGGCTGGTCGGACCGGCCGTGGCCGCGCCGGTCGTGGGCGATCACCCGATAGCCGTGGCGAAGGAAGAAGGTCATCTGGGCGTCCCAGTCGTCCGCCGACAGCGGCCAGCCGTGGCTGAAAACGATCGGCTGGCCTGAGCCCCAGTCCTTGTAGAAGATGTTTACGCCGTCCGCGGTAGTGATTGTAGGCATCGAGTCGCTCCTTCTCCGATTGGACACAGTTGATTGGGAAATACCTCCGGTGAGGCGCGTTTGATCATATCCCAAAATTGCGACGTCAACTAAATCCCCCCTTATATGAAAGACAAATACCTTGTAGGTTCGAGCTATGCCTTAAAGGTATAGCGAGGACCCGATGGAACTGAGGCATTTGCGCTATTTTGTTGCTGTTGCGGAGGAGGGAAGCTTGCTGACCGCAGCCGAGCGGCGGCTAAACACTTCCCAGCCCTCACTCAGCAGGCAAATCCGCGATCTGGAAACCGAAGTAGGTGTAAAACTGCTGGAGCGGCAGCCGCGCGGCGTGACGCTGACCGCCGCCGGTAAAGTGTTTCTTGATCACGCGCGTCTGGCGTTATTGCAAGTCGAGGCGGCTGCGGAAGGGGCCCGGCGGGCAGAACGGCCGGAGAAGCAGTCGTTCGTTATCGGTTTTCTCGCAGGGCAAGAGGTCGTGTGGCTACCCCATGCATTGCGCATTATTCGTGAGGAAGCGCCGGAGGTTGAAATCATATTGTCCAGTCAGTCTTCCCCGGACCTGGCTCTGGCACTGATGCGAGGCAAGCTGGACGTCGCTTTCCTTCGCCCCGAGACGCAGAGTGTTGGTGTGTCCTTTAAGTTTTTAACCAAGGAGCCACTGATCGCCGTGCTGCCGGCGGACCATCGCTTGACGTCGCGCAAAAAGATCCGGCCGCAGGACCTTGCCCGCGAAACTTACGTCAGTTCGGCTAGAATTTCTCCGGTATTGCAATCCGTGATCCAGGAGTACGCGTCAAAAGTTGGGATTACCCTCAAGGCAGAGTACGAAGGTGACGGCTTACCATCAGCAATGTCGCTCGTCGTGTCTACAGGTGGAATAACGCTTATTCCGCTTTATGCGCAAAATATGCTGACGCCAAATGTCGTTGCTAGAGCACTTGAGGGTATGCCTCCGACAATTGATCTCACCTTAGGATACAACGATTCAAATTCCTCACCTTTGCTCCGCCGATTTTTGTCTCGTTCTGATGAATTAGTCGCCAACGTACAAAATCAGAGCATCATCCGCTATGCTGAAGTTCCATAGTAGAGATCAAGCTCATGCGATTTCTGCTTGTTGGCGTGCTCCCGAATTTTGTTCAGCATTCTCTAATTTTGGGTATCGACCCATCTCGACTTTTCCGATCCACCGAGCAACTCCTCTGATCGATTGATGAATGGCCGCTATCGCAGTTTGGTCCTCGAATGCGGACAGACCGCTCCCGGCCCCAAATCGGTCACCGCTTCGTGGGGAGCGCATGTCTGCTTTTGGCGCAAAGCAGCCGTGGTGTCTCGGCTGCTATTGACCCTAGCGTCCGTTCTTCTATGCGCCTCATCATGTCGCAGCACCACAGCCGCTTCCTCGTGGAAGCGACAGGACTGGTCGGCGTGGCTTGTTGTACATGCACTCCAAAAGTCAGGCTGCGGGGCTGATATTTTGGTTCAGCCGGAAAAGAATTCCGGAATCCAAACGTTGCTTAAGCCGCGCCAGACGCTGATATTTGGTCGCGCCATAAGCTTCGACGGCGATCCCGGAATCGGCATCGCCTTGCTCGTTGACATAGTTTCCCTCCATCGAGGGGTCGACCAAGTCGCGGGCTGTTTGGCGGCCCCAATCGATGCATGAAGGGTCTTCGGACGGGTCGTCCCAGACCGGCTCGGTCAGCCAGTAATAGCTAGCTTCACGTCCGGAATAGGCGGTGGCCTCCTCAGCCACATCGCGCACCGCACCGCCGAGCATCAACACGCTGATCTCGCAATCGTCCGTCGGGGCATCTGCGATCTGGCGGAGCATGTGCGGAATGGCAGCCTCGTTCATGTCGCGCCAGAAACCGCCTTTCACATAGTAGCGCCGCAGCCATGCGAAGAGTTCGTCATTGCGGCTCTGCAAATCGAGGAAGGTCATGGAGGTCATGCCGCCGTGCCCCGTTCCGGCCAGAGAGCCGAAGGGCGCCAGCGCCCGTTCCGCACCCCCACGATCTCCCAGCCAGACGGCGGTTATGCTGAGCTCCGAACCGGACAGGGTGAAATTCAGGGTGAGATCGCGCGGCACCGTGCGCGACAGGTCGCGAAGACGGCGAAGGCCATCTACGGCATTGGCCAGCGGGTAAGTCCAGCGTCCGACTGCAACGGGACCGAGGTTGTGCATTCGGAAGAGAAAGCGGGTCACGACGCCGAAATTGCCGCCGCCGCCCCGGATGCCCCAGAAGAGCTCCGGATCGGATGCCGCATCGGCCCACACGACGTCACCCTTGGCCGTGACGATCTCCGCACCGAGCAGGCTGTCGATCGTGAGGCCGTATTTGCGGCTCGCCCAGCCCATGCCGCCGCCGAGCGTGAGGCCGGCGACACCAGTGTGAGAAATGACGCCTGCAGGCACCACAAAACCGTGAGGGACGATGGCCCGGTCGAGATCGCCGAGAAGGCAGCCGCCGTCGACTTCGGCGGTCCGCCCATCCACGTCCATTTTTATCGCCCGCATCGGTGACAGGTCGAGGACGAGCCCGTCGTCACAGGTCGAGAGGCCCGGAATGCTATGGCCACCACCGCGGACGGCAAGGAGGGAGCCGGAGGCCGCTGCGGCATGCACCGCGACCTGTACATCCCGCACCGTTCGCGCCCGGACGATCGCGGCCGGACGCTTGTTCGCAATGCCGTTCCAGACCCGGCGATATTGATCGTAGTTGGAATGCGTCGGGGTCAGGAGCTCTCCGTCGAGCTGCCCGGCCGCGATTTCCCTCAGAAGCAAGCTCGACATGATCCGCCCCCCGGCTGAGATCGCAAGCTTAACCATATAACACGGCATGACGACCGCTGCATGCGCAAAACAGGATATGCGAATAGGGGTTTGGCGGCTATGCGAGGTCGAGGTCGGCAGCGGGCAAGCCATGCGGTCCACCCTGAGTTGCCGACCTTTATCGACATCGTGATGGCTGTGTCCCAGGTTCGGCTCAAGAGTGGTACTTCGTTACTTTGAACGGCCGCTAATGGCGCCAAACGGACAATGATTGTGCAGGGATAACCTCCGCGATTATTGAGCTCATCGTGAGCAAATTGTCACCAAAGCCATGCCGTCGATCCCTGCTCGCATAATTCCCGCTGCAACGTGGCACCAAAACGGAACAAAGACGGCCGTCATCAAGGGCATTCATCACTTTCCAACCCATTGAAATTCCTACCCTATCTCCTGTCATTCCCCCTTTGCCTCAATATTGCCCCAGCCTTTTGTCGCAAATCCCGTCGCCCATATGCCCGCTCGGGTATTCGCATGCCGGTGACTGGACCGATTTGGCAAATGCCGTCTGCGCCAAGCAGCCTCAGAGGTTTACCCTCTGCGCAGACGTTCTTTCCCCCTATGTGAACTTCCCGACTGGCTTTCGCATGGCGCGGGGGCAAAACCGTCCGGCAATGTCGAATTTCCCCATGAAGCATCGTTCCGGCAACGCCTTTGCGTCGCCGCGATCAAAATCGCTCGTCGGTTCGCCTAAGCCGCTTCGACAGGATGTGAACTCACTCGGGATAGGACTCAACGCCCTCCGGCGCCACCTTGTGGAAGAGGATGAATACCAGGGGGTTGCCGGGCTCGGACATTGCATCGCTGCGCTGGCCCGTTATCTCTCCGGACACGCCGCTCGTATATTCTGCGACCACTTCGCCGAAGCTGTTGCGCTGGATGGCCAGCTTCTGTCCGGGTTCCACCTTGTCGTTGAGCTTGACCAAATGCTCGACGATCCCGCCCTGGGTTGCCAGGATCGGGAACGCGCTGTTGCCGATGAAGACATTAACGTCCTTGCCTGTCCGGCCCATCGGCCCGGCAATGATGCCGTGATGCCTAAGGACGTTCATCGTGCCTTCCACGAACAGCGAGATCATCTCGATGTCCAGGTGGCGGGCAGCCCCGATCTCCGGGCAGAAGGACGGGATGCCCACGGCGATAAACGCGTTATGCAGGACACTGGGATATGTAGGGTTATCGAAGATCTGGCCGACGGGATAGAGCTCCACCATCGCCTTGATCTCGGGTACGTCCATCTCTGCAATATTGAATGCGGCGACTTCGAATCCGGTCGTTCCGGTATGGAAATCGATCGCAAAGTCAGCGTTCGGTCGCAGCAGCCGGTTGAACAGCAGCCCGGCGTGTCGGCTGGTCGCGGTGAGACCATTCTCGTTCCCAGGCCATTCCCGGTTCATATCGATCAGATCAATGCCCCTGCCCTGATTGGGCCACCTGCGCTGCATGCTTTCCATGGCCGGGCGCGCCACGTCGGTGACCGCCATGACCGTGCCCGACATCTGCGCCGGATCGAGCTGGTTCATCACGGCCTGGACCGTATGTATGGAGCTCATCTCGTCGCCATGCACGCCACTGGTCAGGACGCCGCGCTTGCCCGGCTTCGCTCCCTTGGCGACGATGACAGACACATACCAGTGCTGCCCGGTCGGCATCTCTACGCCCTGAAAATACAAAAGGTGCTTCTTGCCGGGCTCCAGGTCGTTGACGTCGAGCGCGCTGACGACTTTCGTCCCCTGGATCACATCGCCGGTATAAACCGTCGCTTGTGACGCACCCGATGCTTGGCCGGCAGAGGAAGTCGTTGAGGCTTGGGCGTTCACGGAGCCCGCGTTGGCCGCCAGTGCGGCCGCGGCGCCGACCGTGGCAATGGAGGCCTTTAACAGATCGCGGCGATCGAGGCCTTTTCTAGGTTTGTCCGACATGACTAGGGTCTCCCTTATGTCGTGTGAAAAGCTAAAGTCGAATGCTGAATGCGTAGACTTTCATCACCAAACCGCTCGCATAGGCCACTCGTCGCGGCCAGCGATCACGTCCTGCCGCGAGCGGCAAGATATTGCTTCAATCGCGTGATCTGGTCGGCAGACCAGCCCTGTGTATCCGTCACGGCGAGCCATGCGTCCACATAGTGTTCGGGTGCAAAGACATGACCGTAGCCCATCGGCGTATTGGTCGCGACGGCCATGTCGATGACCAGCTGCAGCATCGTCACGACCGGGTACCACCGCAGCTCCGGCGAGACGTCCGGGCCGCGTGGCGCATCCATCCACTCGGGACGACGATAGAGATCGCGATAATCGAAAAACGTAATCGGATCGCTCGCATACTGGAGGTAGACGATGCGCATCGGACCCCAAGGCGCGTTTGCCGGACCGGCGTCGCCGTTCTGGTTCATGAAGCGGACGAACGAACCATCCCGGACCTGCGGCAACCAAGCCGGCGAGCCGGCATTGCGATGCTCGGTCATGTTGCGCCATATTCTGCTCTCGAAGGGCGGGCCGCTCCACAACGCCCCTTGAATGGGATCGCCAAGTATCTCGAAAAGCTCCATCGATTTTTCGGAGTTCATCGCACCGAGGCTGAGACCGTGCAGATAGAGCTTTGGCCGCTTATCCCGAGGGAGCGTCGTCCAGTATTCATAGACGGCAGCAAACAAAGCCCTTGCCGCCTCCGAGCCGTAGTCCGGCTCGACCAGCAACGACAGCGGACTTGACAGATAGGAGTACTGCAGAGCCACGCTTGCCACGTCGCCATGGCGAAGATATTCGAGCGTGTCCGTCGACGCGGGATCGATCCAGCCGGAGCCGGTCGGCGTGATGATGACGAGTATCGAGCGTTCGAAGGCGCCGACACGCTTCAATTCTTCGACGGCGAGTTGCGCCCTTTCGTCCGCCGTATCGGCCGCCCGAAGCCCGACATAGACTCGGATGGGTTCGAGCGCATCCGTCTGAGTGAAGGCGCTTATTTCCGCCGCGGTAGGCCCCGTCGCAAGGAACTCCCGCCCCGCCCGTCCGAGTTCTTCCCAGCTGAGGAGGGAAGCCGCGCTGCCCGTCTTGAGCGGAGCTGTCGGCTGCGCTCGATCCGGTTCGATGAGAGCATCAAACGTCGCGAAAGACGAATCGACCACGTGCAGCGCGTAGCGGACGAGCACGCCGTTCGCGATCGTCCAGAACAACAGTATCGCGACAGCGAAGCCGATCACCTTCGAAACCCTGCGCGGGACGAAACGATCGGACCTTTCTGAAATTAAACGGGAGATGCGCTTGAAGAGCCGCACTGGCGCGACGAGCACCAGGAACGTGACGATCGCGATGATGCAGACTTCAAACGGATGTGCGCTCGTCACAGGCTCGAGTTGCATCAGCTGACGGATTGAATTCTGCCATCCTGCAGTCTGCCACAGGAACATTATGGCGACGACGGCACATGCGGCCGTGACAGCAATCTTGAGAGCAAGCAGAAGCCGCTCACGCGGTTCCGGAAGCTCCATATAAGCCCACAGCCAGTGCCATGCGGCCCCTATGCCGTAACCGACGGCGAAACATGCCCCGGAGAGCACGCCCTGGGTCAGATAGGTTCGAGGAATGAGGGTCGGCGTAAGAGACGCGACGAAGAACAGCGTACCCGCGACGAGGCCGCAGGCAGAAAGCGAGCGCCAGAACTTTATCACCCAGGTACGCATACAGTCGCTTCGCTTCTCTGAGGATGAAATATTTCGCCATTAACGATTAATATGTGCAAGACGTAAAGTATTCTCGTCTGCTCAATTCGGCAAATCGCAAGATCAGATCGGGTCATATTGCGTTCCTCAGAATCTGCTTCCCGAGTGGAAGTCCGATGTTTGAGAGCAGTTTGACCTTGCCGGAAGTCCCGGCGAGCCAGGAGGCTACTCGATTGAGAGTCAGGCCTTCGCAAATGGGGCTCGTTCTGGCCGCCTCCTCTAGTGACGGCTGATGCCGCCAAGCGGACCATGATTGTGCAAGGATAGTCTCGGCCGTTATTCAAATGAGCTCATGGCGAACAAATCTTCACCAAGCCATGCCGTCGATCGTTGCTCGAATAACTCCCGCTGCAACGTAGTATCAAAGTGGAACAAGGACGCCATCATCAGGGATATGGACCACCTCCCCAACCCGTTGAAATCCCCGCTCTATCTCGCCTCGTTCCCGCCTCGCCACAATTTTGCCCCTTGCCTTTTGTCGCAAATCCTGTCACCCATATGGCCGCTCGGGCATTTGCATGCCGGTGACTGGACTGATTTGGCAATGCCGACTGCGCGAGGCAGCCTACAGAGGTTTATCCTCTGCGTAGACGTTCTTTCCCCGTACGTGAACTTCTCGACTGGCTTTCGCATGGCGCGGGGGCAAAGCCGTCCGGGAAGGTTCCCGGACAGAATACTCAGACTGTAGGGAAAAGGACTATCCCAATGGCCACCAAGGGCATCGTAAAATTCTTCAACCAGGACAAGGGTTTTGGTTTCATCACCCCGGACGGCGGCGCTAAGGACGTATTCGTCCACATTTCCGCTCTCCAGGCTTCCGGCATCCAGTCGCTGCGCGAAGGCCAGCAGGTCACCTTCGACACCGAGCCGGATCGCATGGGCAAGGGCCCGAAGGCTGTCAACATCAAGGCTTCCTAAGCCTTAGTTGATTACCCGGATAAGGTTTTGAACGGCGCGGCAAAAACCGCGCCGTTTTTCGTTTGTGGGTGAGGAGCGGTTCGGCACAGCCGAAGCAATCGACCCAGTGGGTCGATTGCAGCGACGAACGCCCGGAGCCCAAAGCGAAGGGCCGGCGCGTGCGGCAAATGCGGAACCCCATCTCGCCCCTGGCGGGCGAGAAAGCAATTTCACCAGTTTAGAAATTGCAAGTGAGGGGTCCGTGCCTTACGCACTCACCCGCTCGCTCTGACCCATAAAATCCACCGCCGCAAATGCCGCCGCGATCACCTCCGGCCCTGCCCCCGGCTTATTGGCATCGGTGGAGAGGATTTGGCGATAGCGGCGCGCGCCCGGCAGGCCGGTGAAGAGGCCGACCATGTGGCGGGCGACATGCTGCAGGCGGCCGCCATTGGCAATATGGCGCTCCGTATAGGCCATCATCCGGTCGCGAAGGTCGGTCCAATCCGGCTCGACGGACGGTTCGCCATGGAAGCGGTGATCGACATCTGCGAGGATGGCGGCGTTCTGATAGGCGGCGCGGCCGAGCATGGCGCCATCGACATGGGCAAGATGCGCCTCGGCCTGATCCAGCGTCTGAATGCCGCCATTAATGCCGATGAAAACATCCGGCCAACGCTGTTTCATCCGGTAGACGATATCGTAGTCCAGCGGCGGGATCTCGCGATTTTCCTTCGGCGAAAGACCCTTCAACCAGGCCTTGCGGGCATGGATCCAGATCGCATCGGCGCCAGCGTCGAGCACGCGAGTGATCAGCTCCGGCAGTGCCTGTTCCGGCTCCTGCTCATCGACGCCGATCCGGCATTTCACCGTCACCGGTGCCTTGGAAACCGCCTTCATCGCCGCAATACAAGCCGCCACCGTCTCCGGCGTCAGCATCAGGCAGGCGCCGAAGGTGCCCGACTGCACGCGATCCGAAGGACAGCCGACATTGAGGTTAATCTCGTCATAGTCATAGGCTTCGGCGATCCGCACCGCTTCCGCAAGCTTGTCCGGATCCGAGCCGCCGAGCTGCAGCGCCACCGGATGCTCGCTGACGTCATGACCCAGCAGCCGGTCGCGCGGCCCATGAATGATCGCATCCGCCACCACCATCTCGGTATAGAGCAACGCGTGGCGGCTGATCTGCCGGTGCAAAAAACGGCAATGCCTATCCGTCCAGTCGATCATCGGGGCCACGGCGAAAACGGGCTTGCGGCCATAAAGGCTATCCGCCTGCACTCCGGGCTTTTCTGCCGATTTGGTCATGTCTAGTTTGCTCGCATAAACTTTGTTTGGCCCATTCCAAGTTTCTATCGCTGCGTCGAAGCGACCTTAAAAGGCGTGCAGCAACAGGATGGGCACGATTTCGAAAGGCGATATACAGCAGAGATAGGAATAAAGCGAGACGGCGTCAAAGTTCACAGCCTGCCGCAAATGGTCGCCCAGCAAAGGTGTTGCAGTGGGATCACCAACGCCGCCGCCAATATCTGAGCCTCAAGGCTTTGCTGCCGCGGGTTCGGTCTTCGGCTTCAGCAAGGTGACGAGAAGAAGGCCGACGATGATGATCGCCGCCCCTTCGAGGTGATATGTTTGCAATTGCTCGCCGAGGATCAGATAGGCGAGTATGGCGACGAAAATTGTCTGCAGATAAAGAAGCACGCCGGCGCGCGCCGCGCCCAGCGCCTCAACGCTCCGATTGAAGAGGTAATAGGTTATCGCTCCGCCAGGGATCGCCACATAGGCGAGCGCGATCAGCCCATTGCCGTTGAGCGCCGTGCGCTCGTCGGAACCGAGCTCCCAGAGGTAGAAAGGCAGCGCCGTGAGCACTGCGGCGCCCAAGAGCAGCACTAACAGCGGGAGGCGCTCTATATCGAATTTCGCGCGGCGAAGCAGAACAGTGTAGAGACTGAAGCAGAAAGAGCCGGCGACGATCCACAGCTCCCCTGGATTGATATCGAGGCGCATCAATGCCGCCGGGCTGCCCTTGACGACGATGACCACGATCCCGAGGAAGGCGATGATCGATCCCGTCACCTGCCATATTCCCATCGGCTCGCCCAGAATGAGGCGGGCAAGGATCATCGTGATAATTGGAATTAGAGCCATGATAATGCCGGCTGTTGTGGCATCCGCATGTTCCAGGCCGGTGAAGAGCAGGCCCTGGCAGATCGCAAGCCCGATTCCGCCAATGCAGAGCAGTTCCAGCGGACGAGCCCTCGCAAGCGCAACCATGGCGCCAAAATGCCGGCGCACGATCGGCAAGAGGATGGCCCAGGCGATCGCCACGCGCCAGAAGCAGAGCGCCCAGGGTGGCATTTCGTGAGAGACCCATTTTGCGGCGATATAGACGCCGGCCGACAGCAGCCAGCAGAGGACCGCCACGGAATAGGCGACCGAAAGCGAATTGCCCGTCGCCTGTGCCGTCCTAACCTGATCGGTATGAACCCCCAAGACATTTATCGCCATGGTTTAGTTATGCCACAGTTCCCGTCGTCTGCACAGATCAGCGGGTTCGCAGAGGCTACGGCAAATGTCCAGCCATCGTTTCTCAGGGTGTCAGTGGACACGCAAAACCCTTCTGCGCCACGCTTTACACCAAAACGTTTCCGAAGGTTGGTTTTCCCCCCCACTCCATTGGTGCTAGGTTGCCGTTGGAGTCGGAAGGCATGGATCTTCCGGCAGCAGACGAACTATTTGAAGAGAATATCATGACCGAACAGTTTGCCACCGTCATCCCCCTACCCGCACCCGTCCTACTGCCGATTGAAGGCGAAACCGCATCTTTCCCCGTCCGCCGCGTCTATTGCGTCGGCCGCAATTATGCCGACCACGCGATCGAAATGGGCCACGACCCCAGCCGCGAACCGCCCTTCTTCTTCCAGAAGAACCCGGACAATCTTTTGCCGAATGGCGATTTCCCCTATCCGTCGTTGTCGTCGGATGTGCACCATGAGGTCGAGCTGGTGATCGCGCTGAAAAGCGGCGGCGCCGACATTCCGGCCGATCAGGCGCTGGATTGCATTTACGGCTATGCCGTCGGCATCGATTTCACCCGCCGCGACCTGCAGGGCGAAGCCAAGAAGCTCGGCCGCCCCTGGGAAATCGGCAAGGCCTTCGAACACTCTGCCCCCGTTTCCGCTCTCGTCCCGGCAACGCGCGTCGGACATCCCGACAAGGGCGGTATCTGGCTGATACGCAACGGCGAGTCGGCGCAGAGGGGCGACCTGTCGCAGATGATCTGGAAGGTGCCTGAGATCATCGCCGAGCTGTCGAAACTGTTCACGCTGGCGCCCGGCGATGTCATCATGACCGGCACCCCGGCCGGCGTCGGCCCTGTTGGGCGCGGCGACAAGATCAGCTGCGCCGTCGATGGCGTCGCGACGCTGGTGCTGAACGTCGTTTGATCGAGGAGAAATGCGATGCCGCTCTATGCCCTTTCCGGTCTGGTGCCGAGGACGCCTGATCCCGGCCGCTATTGGATCGCGCCGGATGCAAGTGTGATCGGCAAAGTGGAACTCGGCGAAGATGTCGGCATCTGGTTCGGCGCGGTCCTGCGCGGCGACAACGAGCCTGTTGTCGTCGGCAAAGCTACGAACATCCAGGAAGGGGTGCTGGTGCACACCGATCCCGGTTTCCCGGCCACGATCGGTGAGGGCTGCACCATCGGCCACCATGCGATCATCCACGGCTGCACCATCGGCGACAATTCGCTGATCGGCATGGGCGCTACCGTCCTGAACGGCGCGAAGATCGGAAACAATTGCCTCGTCGGTGCCAATGCACTGGTTACCGAAGGCAAGGAATTTCCGGATGGCTCGTTGATCGTCGGCGCACCGGCCAAGGCGATCCGCGTTCTGGACGAGGCTGCCATCGAAGGCCTGCGCCGCTCAGCCCGCAACTATGTCGCCAATTGGCAGCGCTTTGCGCGAGATTTGAAACGGCTGGATTGAGAGATTTCCTGCATTGATCGCCCAAGCCCTGGAGGACGGTAGCGCCGGTCGTGTTGCCGCGCCGATGACATTACAATCCATGCGATGAAAAGTCGTAGAGCGACGAGTTCACCCAGCCTTTGCCGATTGCGATCGCGCCCTTGCGGTTCAGCACGACATGCCGCCACCTCGGATTTGACGTCTTCGATCGCAGATAGCTCATGCAAAGAACTTCCAGCCTTTCCGCCCCGGCCGGGTTTCTCCATAAAGCCCCATTCTTGTTGGCATCCCTGACGTGACCGCTAGTGCCCGTTCGGCTCGCCAGGAAGTCGCAGATAAGGTCGTCCACCTTGTCGGGCCGGTTCAGCGCGATGAAATCCTTCACGGTCTGCGGCGTCAGTCCCTCGAGATCACCGTTCTGCGTTGCCACATCGAAAAACCAGCAAAACAAGCGCTTGGATGCCTGTGTGCCATTTCGCGTGTTTGCCCACCTATCCGCCCACCGATAGGCTGTGTCGGCAACTGCATCGATGCGGATCTGCTGTTGCGTGCGCATTTCGGGCGTCCCCATCAGCGTACGCAATTCCGATTTCGCCAGGGCTTTCAAAGTCGTCCCGTTTTGCCAGCCTCGAACGATGGCAAGCCCATCCCTGATCGAACCCGAACATGCCTGCCACATCTCTGTCCCGAATGTCGGCATCGCCGCCAACACGACAGGTTTGCCCGCCGCCCTTACGAGCGGCTGGAGCGAGCCCAGGCCGATATTCCATTGCAAGGCGCCACAGGAAATCCCCATCCCGTCGAAATCGCCGGAGACGCCCTTGAAAGGGTCGCCCGAGGTTTCGAATCCGGGCGTGATCGCTACGGCTGACGCGGTCCAGTCTTGTGGTGCGTTGGGCATGTCCGTCCCCCCAGATCGGCTCGCACTAAAATCACATTAGGCATTCGAGAATGGCGACCCACGGAATCTCTCTGCCCGAGCTGGTCACCCGATTTCTCAAGTAACCGGTATCAGTCAGCTTGAGGCGTTTCTGGTCGACATTGTCTTTGATGTTGCCGCCCATGGTCAGCGCGTGCGTCGCAGTCAGCCCAATGACGATGTCGCCGTGCGAGGGATAGAAACTATCTGCCTCATAGATCATCGCCGCTTTTTCGTAACTATAGGTAAGGGCATATTCGCGCCCCCCGACGATGATATCGCCGACCTTCGGTTTATAGGCATCGCTCTTTCGCGCCTTGTAGCCGAAATTGTTGATGGCACCGCTCGCCTGGTCCATTGCTTTCTTGACATAGTGGCAATGCGCCTGGGTGTAGAGAAATTTTGTCCCCGCTCCGCCAGTCTTCACGCAGAAGGAAACAAAGGCTGAAGACCAAGCCGGTCTTACGCCATCGGAGACGGTCCTGCCATCGAGCTGGTTGTTGCCAACGCTCTTCCAGTAGTCTTTCACAAAGAGATAATAATCCTTGCTATGCTGCGGCCTTCCCCAGGTTTCTTTTCCCGCTCCATTGTCCCAGCGGGCATATTCCGCATTACAGGCCGCTACCAGATCGTTCGTGAACTGTGTCATTGTTACCCCCCAACAATAACCTCCGGTAACCGAAATTAGATGGCACAATTCTGAGGGGAGTCAATATATTAGCAAATAGTAATTTAAATCTAGAAACCACATCTTCCTAAAGCAGTACTTGGACACCAAAGCCAGACGTTGACCTACGACGTCGACGCCGGATATCGCGAGGGCTGGAAGCATGCATCAGGCGGCGCAGCTTGCGCAGTGCCCGCGGATTTCGATGGTCGACTTCTCCGCCTTGAACTTCTGCGATTTCAGCCAGTCCATTAGCCGGTGATCCACTTCATGATCGTGGAATTCGATTACCTGGCCGCAACTCTCGCAGATAGCGAAGGCGACGAGGCCGTGGCTATGGCAATTCTCATCCGGATGGGCGCAGGCGACGAAGGAGTTGATGCTCTCGAGGCGATGGACGACACCATATTCCAGCAACTTGTCCAGCGCCCTGTAGACCTGCAGCGGCGCGCGAAAACCATGGTCGCGCAACTTGTCGAGGATGGTATAGGCGCTGAGCGGCGCCTCCGCCTTGGTCAGGACATCGAAAACAAGCGTCTGGTTCTTGGTGAGTATCGGAGTGGTCATGATTCCTGTCCTCCCTGTTGCGCCGTCGGCGCGCCAGCCCTGCGGGCAAGGGGCAGCAGACTGATGATAAACAGAATGAGCGCCGCGACAACAATCGACGGGCCGGAGGGCGTGTCGTAACGCAATGAGCCGAACAGCCCGCCGACGACGGCAACAGCACCGATCAATGAGGCGAAAACCGCCATCATCTCAGGCGTCGCGGCAAAGCGGCGAGCGGTCGCGGCGGGAATGATCAGCAGCGCGGTGATCAGCAGGATGCCGACGATCTTCATGGCGATGGCAATGACGACTGCCATCAGCAGCATGAAGAACAGCTTCGCCCGCTCCGGCTGCAGGCCCTCTGCTTCGGCCAGCTCCGGATTGACGGTGGACGCGAGCAAGGGCCGCCAAAGCCAGGCAATCGCCGCCAATACCAGAATGCCACCGCCCCAGATCAGCGCGATATCCGAGCGGCTGACCGCAAGGATATCGCCGAACAGGAAAGCGATGAGATCGATCCTTACCCAGCTCATGAAAGCGACGATGACGAGGCCGATCGCCAGAGTCGCATGCGACAGAATGCCGAGCAAAGCATCCGCCGACAGTGCCTGCCGACGCTGAAGGAACAGGAGCAGGATCGACACAGCCGCTGCGACCGCGAAGACGGAGAGCGTCAGATTGAGCTGGAAGAGCAGCGACAGCGCCACACCGAGCAGCGCCGAATGCGAGATCGTATCGCCGAAATAGGCCATGCGTCGCCAGATGATGAAGCAGCCGAGCGGCCCGGTGGTCAGCGCCAGCCCGACGCCCGCAACGACGGCGCGCAGGAAGAAATCGTCAAACATGGCGTTCTCCTGCGGCATGCTGATCATGATCATGGTGAGCATGGTCATGATCGTGATGGTCATGGCCGTGATGGCCGTCATCCGCGCGGCAGTTATCGGTGATCGAGCCGTCAGCATGCTGCACGCGGCCGTCGGGCAGGTGCGTATGGTCGTGATGATGGCTGTATATCGCCAGCGATTGCGCCGCCCGCGTGCCGAACAGCCTGACATATTCCGGGCTCTGAGTGACTGCTTGTGGCGTACCACGGCAGCAGACATGGCCATTGAGACAAACGACGGTGTCAGTCGCAGCCATGACGACGTGCAGATCATGCGAGATCAGCAGAATGCCGCAGCCTTGTGAATTGCGGATCGATTTGATGAGATCGTAAAGCGCGATCTCGCCGCTGAAGTCGACGCCCTGCACCGGTTCGTCCAGCACCAGCAGGTCCGGTTTGCGGGCAATGGCGCGCGCCAACAACGCCCGTTGAAACTCGCCGCCGGAGAGATGCTGCACTTCCGCCTTGGCGAGATGGGCGATACCCACCGCCTCCAAAGCCGCTTTCAGCTCCGGTTCGGGCAACGGCCCGGTCAAAGTCATCAAACGATGGACGCTCAGCGGCAGGGTCCAGTCGATCGCGAGCTTCTGCGGGACATAACCGACTTTGAGACCGGCGATGCGCTCGACGCTGCCTTCATCCGGCTTCAACACGCCGATCGCCGTCTTAGCGCTCGTCGACTTGCCGGAACCGTTCGGGCCGATCAGGGTGACGATCTCGCCGCGGCTCACTGAAAAATCGACGCCGCGCACCAACCAACGTCCGCCGCGGCGGACGCCGACGTCATGGAGCGACACTAGTGGTCGGCTCTTGTTGTCCACGGAAGAAAGCATGAAATTTCCATTTGCGCTGTTGCGCCTTGCTATCGCACACGTTATAGCATAACGCAATTGATGTAATAACATAACAGAACCCATTCAAGGGCAATATCGCATGATCCTGCCAAAGGCCATCTTCCCCCTTGCCGCATCGCTTTTGTTTTCCGGGCTATTCGCCGCCCCCGCACTCGCAAGCGATCCGCCGGAAGTCGTGGTATCGATCAAGCCCGTTCACTCCCTCGTCGCCGCAATCATGCAAGGCGTCGGCACACCGGACTTGATCGTCGATGGTGCCGCCTCACCACACACCTATGCGCTGAAACCATCGAATGCGCGGGCACTCGAAGGCGCAAAGGTGGTCTTCTGGGTCGGTCCCGGCATGGAGGCTTTCCTGGAAAAGCCGCTCTCGGCCCTCGGCTCGAACGCGCTCGTCGTTGAACTCGATAAGGCGCCCGGCATCGCCAAGCTGAAATTCCGCCAGGGCGGCGCATTCGAAGCGGATGACGATGGCGACGAACCGGCGGCAGACGCGGGCGATTCGCAAGATCACGACGACGGTCATGGACAGTTCGACACGCATCTCTGGCTCGATCCGCACAATGCCAAGGCGATGACGGCTGAAATCACCACTACATTGGTTGCAGCCGATCCCGCCAACGCCCTGACCTATGAAGCGAACCAGAAAGCTCTGGACGACAAGTTGGACGCGCTCGATACGGAAATCGCTTCGACCGTCGCGCCCGTAAAGAACAAGCCCTTCATCGTCTTCCACGATGCCTATCAGTACTTTGAGCGCCGCTACGGGGTGCATGTCGCTGGCTCAATCACGGTAAGCCCGGAAAGCATCCCCGGCGCGGAACGGGTGGCGGAAATCCACGGCAAGGTCGCCGATCTCGGCGCCACCTGCGTCTTTGCCGAGCCGCAATTCGAGCCGAAATTGGTCAATGTCGTCATCGAGGGCACATCCGCAAAATCCGGGGTGCTCGATCCGGAAGCGGCGACACTGCCGCAAGGGCCGGATCTCTATTTCGACCTGATGCGCGGCATCGCCAATTCCCTGAAGACCTGCCTCTCCTGAGAGAGACAATATATCGACGAAAGCAGCGGGCCATTTGCTCGCTTTTTTCACAATTGGAAATGTAATGATATTACATTACAGATGAGATTGCCATGAACAGGAAACTCCCGGTCACCGTCCTCTCCGGTTTTCTCGGCGCCGGCAAGACGACGCTGCTCAACCATATCCTCAACAACCGACAAGGCCTGCGCGTGGCGGTCATCGTCAACGACATGAGCGAGGTCAACATCGATGCCGCGCTGGTGCGCGACGGCGGCGCCGATCTCTCGCGTACGGAGGAGCAATTGGTGGAAATGACCAATGGCTGCATCTGCTGCACGCTGCGTGACGATCTCCTGAAAGAGGTGCGCCAGCTCGCCGAGCAGGATCGCTTCGACTATCTGCTGATCGAATCCAGCGGCATATCCGAGCCCCTACCGGTCGCCACCACCTTCGAATTCCGCGACGACAGCGGCGCAAGCCTTTCGGACGTTGCCAAGCTCGATACGATGGTGACTATGGTCGATGCCGCCAACCTGCTTGCCGACTACGGCTCGACCGATTTCCTCGCCGATCGTGGCGAGACCGCCGGCGACGGCGACAACAGGACCCTGGTGGATCTCCTCGTCGAACAGATCGAGTTCGCCGATGTCGTCGTCCTCAACAAGGTCGGCACGGCGACTGCAGACCAGCGCGATGCTGCGCGCAAGATCATCGTCGGCCTCAATCCGGATGCACAGCTTATCGAGACCGATTTCAGCGTTGTGCAACTGTCCGACGTTCTTGGTACAGGCCGCTTCGATATCGACCGCGCCGAGACGCATCCGCTCTGGTACAAGGAGCTGCATGGCTTCAGGGATCACATTCCCGAAACGGAGGAATACGGCATACGCTCCTTCGTCTATCGCGCGAAGAGACCCTTGGACCCCACAAAATTTCAAGCATTCCTCAATCGCTCATGGCCGGGCGTCGTGCGCGCCAAAGGCTTCTTCTGGCTCGCCACTCGGCCGCACTATGTCGGCGAGATGAGCCAGGCTGGCGCGCTGGTTCGCACCGGCAAGATGGGCCTCTGGTGGGCCTCCGTACCGCAAGAGCAATGGCCACGCGATCCCGCCTTCAAGCGGGCGATTGGCCCCTACCTCGATCCAATCTGGGGAGATCGCCGCCAGGAACTGGTTTTCATCGGCGCCGATCCCATGGATCAGCAAAAGATAACTGCCGAGTTGGACGCCTGCCTGATCGAGGCCAACGAATTCACGCCCGAGCGCTGGAGAAATCTGCCAGACCCCTTTGCGAGCTGGAACAGGTCGGCCGCATGAGCGAACCCCACGCCATAGACTTCCGCTGCCTTTGCTTCGAATGCGAGGTGGATGGGAGCGAAAACGAATTCGTAGCAAGAGACTCGAAGGTCGGTTCCTCGGCTTTCGATGACGAAGAGGAAGAGGAAGAGGACAACTACATAAGCGCCCGCACATTTGCGGGCGTGATCGAACGTCTATTGTTCGGAGCCTGAATGGACCGGTCAAGCCACCAGCATGTTCGCCGGAACAACGCCTACTTCATGCACGACCAACAGAGCGCCGATCACTTCGCCTCTCGACTTGGTCGCGCGCAACGGCGTCATCCGGCAATGCAAGGTCTTGTTTGCCTCTGCCGGGCGATAGGCCGGATAGAGGCAATCAACCGTCTCGCCAGCAAAGCACGCGTCGAGCTTGGTCTTGACGCTGTTTTCAAACCGTTCGGGACCGATGAACTCGGAAAGGTGCCGGCCGACCAGCTCGATCGGTTTCGACTCCAGGAATTCGGAGTTGGCCGCATTGCTGTAGAGATAGCGATAATCGCGAGTGATCACGGCGACACGGTCCGGCAGGCTGTCGAGAATGACATCGTTCAAAACGTTGTCCTCGTCGAAACCCGCGACCTCGCCTACGTGCTCGTTTTTCTCTGTGGAAAACGCCATCAGCACTTCGGCCGCAGCCTCGCTGGCGCCGCCGAAATAGCGATCGATCAACGAAGACAAAGACGCAGAATTGCGCACAACCCGTGAGCGGTCATCCGATTCCTCGCGGATGAGATTGCTCATGAATTGCAACTGCATGTACATTTCGAGAAGACTGGTGGCTTTATAGGCTAGGATCGCTGTAACGAGCGGCTCCAATTCGCGATCGAGAGAACCTACAAGTTCATCATCACCCAGTTTGATCGCCCGTTGAATCTGGGTGCATTTCATGGAGAAGGCATGAAAGAGTGCCAGCAAAGTTGCCCTCCTGTCCTTGCCCATAGTTCAGCATCGGGCCTCATCCCGACACGACCATGACCAAGAATCTTCAGCCTGGCGTCCGCTATCTCGCCAAACTTTCTTGCGATTGAAATAACATGACTTAGCCTCACATTCAATCCTGGTGAATTGAAGTTCTCGGGGAAGGCGAATTTTTCGAAAGGCAAGACTTACCCAAGGTCAAATACGGGACCTCATCGGCCTTACATTGGTTCATTCTGCTACGAATGGTTTTATTTAAGTGTTTTCTTAAAAAACAGATTTTTTGATATTCCAGCGGTCGTGATACCAGAGCCATTGCTCGGGATATTCCCTCACCCAGCTTTCGACTTTGTCGTTCAGCAACTGCGCCGTCGCGGGCAGATTGAGATTGCCGCGCTCGTCGCGGGGCATCTCCAGTCTCGGTTCGATCTCCAGCCGATAGCGATTGCCGGGTAATCGGATGCAGCGAGCTGGGTAAACCTCGCAATCGAACTGACGGACCAGTTTCGGCAGCAGCGGATTGGTCTTGACGTCGCGACCGAAGAACAGCGTCTTCAACCCCTTGCGAAACTTCTGATCGACCAGCACGCCGACGCCGCCGCCGGCCTCCAATTGCCGCGCCAGGGTGAAAGACGATCCCGCATGCGAGGGCACGAGGTTCCCCATGCGCTTGGCGCGAAAATCGAAAACCTTCTGTGCCACGTAGGGATTGTTCGGGGGGCGAAAAAGCACGGTGACCTTCAGTCCGAAGGACGCTCCCGCGACCGGCAGCAGTTCGAAATTGCCGGTATGCCCGGTAAAGACGATAAACGGCCGCGGATTTTCCCTAAGATCGAGAAAGATCGGAATGCCGGATACCTCGATACGGCCCGGCTCCTCGCTGAATGGATCGAAATCGAATAGCCGGTCAAGGAAGACATATTCCGCCGCCAGTCGCCCCATATTGCCCCAGCTCGCCAGCGCAATCTGGCCGATTTCTGCCTCGCTCTTCTCAGGAAAAGCGTTGCGCAGATTCGTCAGCATCAACTTGTGCCGGCGCATGCGCGGCCCGATCTTGCGGGTCAGCCAATCAGCGAAGTTGATGCCGCCGTCTGCCGGAAACAGCTTCAGGAAATTCAGAAAGCCGAAGATGATCTGCGCGATCAGCCATTGACGGAAATGCCTGACGGCAAGCACGATCCGGGTAAGGACGAGCTTCACGCCGGTTAATCCATCTTGAGAATGATCTTGCCGAAAATCTGGCGCGATTCCATCCGCTCCAGCGCCCGGTCGATATCGCCAAAGCTCACCTCGGTGTCGATCACCGGATGCACGAGTCCGCGCGCCATCTTCTGCATGGCGTTCGCCATGTTTTCCATCCGACAGCCGAAGGAGCCGAGCAGCTTCAACTGCTGCTGGAACAACATCATCAGGTTCATCTCGGTGGAGACGCCCGAGGTCGAGCCGCAGGTAACGAGACGTCCGCCGCGCTTCATGCACAGCATCGAACCGGCCCATGTATCCTTACCGACATGTTCGAAGACGACGTCGACGCCCTTCTTCTTGGTCAGTTTGCGCACGACGCCTTCGAAGCGGTCGGTGCGATAGTTTATGACGTGATCGGCGCCGAGTGCCTTGGCCTTCTCGATCTTGTCGTCGGAGCCGACGGTCGTAATGACGGTGCAGCCGATCTTCTTGGCAAGCTGGATTGCAGCCGTGCCGATGCCGGAACCGCCGGCATGGACGAGAATAGTTTCACCCGGCTCCAGCTTGGCGTTATCGAACAGCATATGCTCGACAGTGCCGAAGGTGACCGGCGCCAGTGCCGCGCCGATCGCATCGACACCGGGAGGAGCCGGGACCAGCAGGCGTGCCGGCAGATTGACCTTCTCCTGTGCGAAACCATCGAGATGGAAACCATGTACGCCGCCGACATGTTCACAGAGGTTGTCGCGGCCTTCACGGCAATGGCGGCAGAGTCCGCAGGTGCGCGCACCATAGATCGACACGAGCTGGCCCGGCAGCACATTGGCGACCCCCGGTCCGATCGCTTCGACGACGCCGGCGGCTTCCGCACCGATGACGAGCGGCATCTTGCGCTTGGCGAACGCCATCCCGCGCCAACCCCAGACATCGATATGATTGAGCGCGACCGCTTTGACGCGCAGGGTCACCTCACCCGCACCAGGAGCCTCGGGCTCTGGTAGATCGGTGATCTCAAGTTTGCGGTCGTCGATCAATTGCAAAGCGCGCATGGCAAAATCCCCCGCCCCTCGGGCGCAGTAATGTCTTTTTTCTTCGAAGGCCCGATTAAGCCGGTTCGAGCGCCATGACAAGGCTGGCATTCTGTCCGCCGAACCCGAAGGAGTTCGAAAGGATGGCGCCCACCTGCTTTTCGCGCTTCTTGTTCGGCACGACGTCGAGAATGATCGACGGATCGGGATTGTTGTAGTTGATGGTCGGCGGCAGCGTACCAGTAAGCATCGTTTGCAGCGAGAACACGGCTTCGACCGCGCCGGCTGCCGTAAGCGTGTGGCCGATCATCGACTTGTTGGACGATACCGGGATAGTGGGCAAGCGGTCGCCAAAGACGGCGGACATCGAACCGTATTCCATCTTGTCGTTTTCCGGCGTCGACGTGCCGTGCGCGTTGATATAACCGATATCGGTCTCAGCCATTCCAGCATCGGTAAGAGCAGCCCGGATCGTTGCGATCGCGGGGCCACCGTCCGGCGACGAGCGCGTACGGTGGAAGGAGTCGGCCTTGTCGCCGGCACCCTTCATGATGCCGAGGATCTTCGCACCGCGGGCCAGTGCTGATTCCAGTGATTCCAAAACCAGCGTTGCGGCACCTTCTGCGATGACAAAGCCGTCGCGGTCCTTGCTGAACGGCTTGGATGCCTTGGTCGGCGGGTCGTTCTGTGTCGACAACGCCGAAAGCAGCGAAAAGCGGATCAGCGCTTCGGCACTGAGCGAGCCATCGGTCGCGACCGTCAGCGCTCGCGTCGTGCGGCCCTGCCGGATTGCCTCGATGCCGAGCTGGATCGCGGTAACGCCGGATGCACAGGCGGTGGATAGGGTTACAGGCAGGCCGCGCGTGCCAAAACGGTCGGCAAGACGCTCGGAAATGGCACCGAACAGGGCTGCCTCGTGGAATGCCGGATCGGGGCGCTCACGCATTGCGGCAAGGAAGCGCTCATAAACATCGCCGGGATGATCAGCCGGCGGCGAACGATCGGCCAGATCGAAGCGCGCGCTCCATTCCGGTTCGATCGGCGGTGCGGCAAGGAAAAGCGGCGCATTGAAATCGCCGGAAATGCCGGCTTGGGCCAACGCCTCAATCGTTGTCTCGCGAGCGAAGGCATAGGAGCGCTCGACGGCGTTCGGCACTGGGATGTCGATGAAATCCACCGTGCCGGCAATGCGCGTCGAAAGCCCGTCGGTCGGGAAGCGGGTGATGCCGTGGATGCCAGACGTACCTGAAGAAAGCGCGTTCCAATTATCCTGCAATCCCTGGCCGAGCGAGGTGATGATGCCCATGCCGGTAACGGCGACGATCGGGCGGCCAAGATGATCCTTATAGGCGGATGCGGTCATGATCATAACTCCTCACGCTTCGGCTGAAAGTACAGCGACGCCTTCTCCGCGCGCATGACCAATGGTGGTCACGACAGCCTTACGCGCGCCAGCTGCCATCGGCTTTTCGTGCGTCGTATCGAAGGGCGGCACCTTGGCCTTGTTGGCGACGGCAAGCGCTGCGAAAGCGATTCCGAGCGGAAACTGGCTCTCCAGCCCATGACCGGAAATGCCGGAATAGGCGCGAATAGCGGCGGCCGGAAGCTGTGCTTCGAGCACGGCTTTTTCGCGCTGGGCAAGATCGGGGATCGCTGTCGTGCCTGAAAAGACAACGGTCGTCTCTTCCTGGCCCTGCTTGGCGGGCGTAAGCATGCGCTCTAGCCGCGCCTCGAACTTGCCGTCGTCACGGCGACCGCGATCGCCCTCGACTGCATCTATGGTCGCATAGATGAGCGCCCCCCGGCCCTCCGCATGGGCACGCGATTCCAGCACGAGGAAGGCGCTCAGCGATCCCATGATCATGCCGCCGCCGTCTTCCAGCTTGCGCGACCAGATGGGATGCCAATCTCCGAGGGCATGTGCATTGACCGACTCGATCAACAGGATCATATCCAGACGCTCAGCCGAAAACGCGCCGCCCACCAATGCATGGCTAGATTCGCCCGACTTGATACGATGGAAAGCGGTTTCGACGGCGGAGATGCCCGAAGCCTCCTCGCCCATGAAGGTCCGCGACGAACCAGTGACTTTGTGAACGATGGAAATATTGCCGGCGAGCAGATTGGAAAGCTGTGCCAGGAACAGCGTTGGACGGAGCTCGGTCGTCAGCTTCTCGTTCAGAAGCAGCTCGCGGTCGTTGCGCTTCAGGCCTTCGTCGACAATCAGCGTATCGACATTGAGATCGCGCTCGCCACCACCGGCCGCAACGATCATGTCCATGCTGCCGCAAGCCTCGAGATCGTCCTTGAATCCTGCATCATCCAGCGCCAGGCCAGCAGTGAAGACGCCAATACGCTGCCAGTTTTCCATCTGCCGTTGATCGCCGCGCTTCGGGATCTGCTGCGACCAGTCGATCTCGGGCAACGGATGCACGGGATAGGGCTTGAATTTCTCGGTTTCGACGATGGTCGGCGGCACCTTGTCCGATGTCAGCAGGGCGACATGCGCATCCTTGCCGACGCCCTGACAGGTAACGATACCGATACCCGTGATCACCACATCATTCTGAGCCTTGCTCATTCATCAATCCTCTTAGAATGCGGCGCCATGCAAGCCGGAAACCTCAGCCATTGGCGGCGATGGCATCGAGAAGCCCAACCTCGCCTGCCCGCTTGCGCACGATATCGGCGAGCGGCACCTCATTAAACGGCATGGTGCGCAGCTTCAACTGCGCATCGCAGATCTTCTTGCCGGCTATGGTGATCCGCGCCTTGGTCACCGCAAAGCCCGAACCGTCATGCTCCAGTTCCGCAACGATGTCGAGTTCGGCTTCCGGTTCGACGAAGGTGCGCATCTTGGCGCCGTCGACCGACATCAGGAACGGCATATAGGCAAATTTCGTCGCCGCGAGCACGAGCATGCCCGACGCCTGTGCCATGGTTTCGATCAGGAGGACGCCGGGAACAAGCGGCATGCCGGGAAAATGGCCTTCGAAAACAGGGCTCTTCGCCGGGACGACCGAATGCGCCTTCAAAAGGCCCTTGGACAGATCGACCGATTCGACCCGGTCAATCATCTGGAAATATTCCAGCAGCATCAACGCCTCCGATCCGACCCGGTGACACGTTATGGCCCGGGCAGGATACGATAGTTAAGAATGAAACCGCCCGGCCGCCATATTCAGGAGCGGCTGGGCGTCAAAAAAAGCAAAGACGTTGCTCAGCCCTTGGCGGCGCGCAGTTCGTCGATCTTGGCGCAGAGATTCTTGAGGACGAAGTATTCCTCGGTCGAAACCTTGCCCTCGTTGACTTCCTGCGTCCATTGTTCCAGCGGAATCTTGATGCCGAATTCCTTGTCGATGGCAAAGACGATGTCCAGGAAATCGAGGCTATCGATGCCGAGGTCGTCGATCGTGTGGCTCTCTGGGGTGATCGTTTCACGGTCGATTTCGCTTGTCTCAGCGATGATGTCGGCAACTTTGTCGAATGTAGCAGTCACGCCCATACCTCTTGAAATGATAATTCAACCCTCCTCATAGGGAAATCCATTCCAAAAGCCAATGGTTTCCACCCGAGACCCCCGTAATTTGGCGAAGCACTGTTGCCTAAACAGCAAAGATACTTCCGATGCACAATTGCCGGAATAACGGCCGACATGCGGGCAAGATGCGGCAGTATTGCGGCTTAGCGACAAAGCAAAGCAAATTAGTTGCAATCCTACCCATATCGCCCGAGCAAAGAGCAAGCGACGATCATTGGTTGATGACGATACGCGTGTTGCTCAGGCCCACCTCCGATGTCAACGAGAAGAAAGTCGCGGCGTTTCGCGGCTCGAGACGGACGCAGCCATGCGAGGCGGGCCGGCCGAGATGCTTCAGCTCATAGGTGCCGTGCACTGCATAGCCGCCATTGAAAAACACCGCATAAGGCATAGGCGCATTGTCGTATTTCTTCGAGCGATGATCGCGCGACAGCCATTTCGCCGTATAGGAACCGGTTGGGGTCACATAGCCCCTGCGGGCCGTCGATACCTTCCAGCGATACTTGAGAACGCCGTCCTCGGAAACGGTCATCGTCTGCGATCGGAGATCAATATTGGCAAGAACAGTCGCAGCCTGTGCTGAAGCGACATGAAACTGCAGGCATAGACATGCGGCAGCGGCTGCCAGTATTCGTTTCATCTTGTCCCCTTCCATCGTTTGCTTCTTTTTGAAACAATTCCGACGGACGGAAAAACTATCACCTCTCTGATTATACTAGATTAATACAGATAATGAACAATTCGTTAATGCGGACCGGCCAATTACAACAGCAACAGGAAGGCGATAAAGGCAACGAGCGTCAGCATTGTGCATGCCGAATAGAAGATCGAGATGCCGGCCTCGACATCGCTGACGGTGGCGATATCGCGGCCGGAACCGTTGATCATCGGTTCGCGCACGACCTGTCCGCCATAGACGCGCGGCCCGGCAAGCTGGATATCCAGGGCCCCCGCCATCGCCGCTTCCGGCCGGCCCGAATTCGGCGACCGATGCAGCCCGCCGTCACGGACCGCAACGCGAATGGTATTGCCGAGCGCCGAAATCCCCTTCTTGGCGAGTGCGCCGGCGGCAATCAACAGAATCGACAGCCGCGCGGCCGGCCAGTTGGCGATGTCGTCCAGCCGGGCGGCAGCCCAGCCGAAGTCGATATACGTCTCGGATTTATGGCCGATCATCGAATCGGCGGTATTCAGCATCTTGTAGACAAACAGGCCCGGCAGGCCGAAAACGGCATACCAGAGCGCCGGCGCCACGACGCCATCCGAGAAATTCTCGGCAAGGCTCTCGATCGCGGCGCGGCAAACGCCGGGCTCATCCAACGTTTCTGGATCACGGCCGACGATACGCGATACGGCGCGGCGTCCACCGTCCAATCCCTCGCTGCGCAACGCCTTTGATACCTCGCCGACATGGTCGGCCAGGCTCTTCTGCGCCAGGAAGATCGCCACCAGCCCTGCCTCGACCAAGATGCCGAGCCAGCCGAAAAAGGCGAGCAGTCCATGCACGGCCCAGCCGGCAATGACCGCGCCGAACAGCAGCGCGACGATCGACATCACGCCGTTGCGGCGGCGCGTCAAACCCGGCAGTTCTTTTGCGTTGAAATGGCGGTCGAAGAAGGAAATCGCCCTGCCGAACAGTACGACGGGATGCGGCACGCGCTGCCACAGCCAATCGGGATCGCCGATGATGCGGTCCAATAGCAATGCCAGAATGAGGATAAGCAAGTGTTCGTCGGTCATCATATCGAATAATCCTCGAGCGCCCCGGCAAGCCTGCGATCGGCCTCCTCGTCCGGAGCAAGACCAATACGCAGCCAATTCGGCGCATAGTCGAACTTGCGGACGAGAATATGATGGCGGCAAAGATGCGAATATATGTCGCTTGCATGGTCGTCGGCAACAAGTGCGAATAGGCCGGTGCCTCCGACCGTCTTGAGTTTGGCCCCGCTCAGAACAATGTCCAGCGCCGCCCGCCGATCGAGAATGCGGTTGCGAATGGTGGTCGTGTCACCCGCCATCAGGGAGGCGGCCAGTGAAAGCGCCGGTCCGGAAACGGCCCAAGGGCCGAGCCAGTCTTCGAAACGCTCTGAGATCGAGGCTTCCGCGATGGCGAAACCGAGGCGCAGACCGGCTAACCCAAAAAATTTGCCGAAGGAACGAAAGATGATGAGGTTCGGCATCGAGGAAGCATACGGCGCAAGGCTGCTTTCCGGCTCCATATCCCCGAACGCTTCGTCGACTACGAGCATGCCGTCTCGATCCTGCAGCCGATCATGCAATTCCCGCAACCGGTCGACGGACAGCGTTCGGCCATCCGGATTGTTGGGATTGACGGCGATGACCAGATTGCACCCGAGACTGAGATCACCGATCTCGGCAATCTTAAGGGCAGGCAGATTGGCCAGCGCAAAGGCGCGGGCATATTCCCCGTAGGTCGGCGACAGGATGGCGGCACCGCTCACCGATCCAAGCCGCGGCAGAAGCTGGATCACCGATTGCGTACCCGGGACCGGCAACGGCAGGATATCGCCGCTGCGATAATAGATCCTCGCCGCCTCCCTCGCCCGTTCCACCAGATGCTGGTCCGGCAGCCGGTGCCAGGCTGAAACGGGAATCTCCGGCAAAGCGACGGGATTGGGATTGATGCCGGTCGACAGATCGAGCCAGTCCTCCGGTCGTCCGCCGTAAAGACGAGCCGCTGCCGTGATGCCGCCGCCATGCACGATCCTGTTCGTCATGCGGCGTCACCACCAAGGTCGATCAGGTGCATGTAGGACCCAGCGACATTGCCGCGTTGCAGGCCGGCCGTGCCAAGATCTGCCCCAAGCGCGTCCTTGACTTCAAACAGCCGATCAGCCGCGCCTTCGGAGACGATAGTCGAATAGTGAAATTCATGTGCCGTCATCGGCCGCTCGAAGAAAGAACCGGCAAGTGGTGTCACGCGCCGGTAACCGAGATGCCGCTGGCGCTTCTCATAGCTTGTGACGACCGGTAGCAGGCCGAGCATCTCATGGCGCACGCCGGTCGCATCCACCAATCCGTCGCCAAGCACCATATAGCCGCCGCACTCGCCATAGATTCGCACACCGCGCGCGGCTGCAGCCTGTATCGCCCCATGAAAATGGGTCGCAGTGGCAAGCTTGCCCGCATGCAGTTCCGGATAGCCGCCCGGCAGGTAGATAGCGTCTGCATCCGTCATCGGAGCCTCATTGGCAAGCGGCGAGAAAAACGAAATCTCCGCCCCGCGCCGGCGCCAGCCAAGCAGCATATGCTCGTAACAGAAGGCGAAAGCGATATCGCGCGCGACAGCGATGCGTTGTCCAAACGGCATCAGCCGGGCAATGTTGGCGGCCGATGGCCGGACGATATTCTGGTGGGCAGCGCGCAGCAGCAATCCGAAATCACATGCCTTGGACAGCGTCTCCGCCGCATGTTCGATGAATTCCTCAAGCCCCGCATGTTCCCCCGCCTGCACCAGCCCGAGATGCCGCTCCGGCAGCGTGAGCCCCTTGTCGCCGCGAATGACGGCGGCCACGGGAATACGCACGGCCTCCAATGCCCGGCGCAGCATTGCCTCGTGCCGGTCGCTGCCGACGCGGTTAAGGACGACGCCGGCGATGCGGACATCGGCGCGGAAATTAGCAAAGCCGCTGACCAGGGCGGCAACCGATTGGGACATGCGCGAGGCATCGACCACCAGCACGACAGAAAGCCCAAGAAAAGCAGCGAGATCAGCCGGCGTGCCGGAACCATCCGCCGCGCCATCGAACAGCCCCATCATGGCTTCGATGACCAGCATTCTTCCGCCGGCACGATGCAGCGCCGAATTGGCGGAGATCAATTCGCGCCGCATGGCCCAGGGATCGAAATTGAGGCAGGGCGAACCGCTGGCAGCCGCGAGGAAGGCGGGGTCGATATAGTCAGGGCCGGCTTTGCCCGGCGCCACTGCGATCCCCCTTTTCCGCAATGCCCGCAAGAGACCGAGCGTGACCGTGGTCTTGCCCGAGCCCGAGGCAGGCGCGGCGATCAGCAGGCCGCTCATGCCGATACCTTGTGAGCGGCACCCGCCCGCACTTCCGTCTCCGGGACGAGCTTGCGGCCGGATAGAGCCCCCAGCCAATCGAGGGAGGGCCGCAGCCGCACGACATCGCCGACCACGACGATCGCCGGCGGTTCCAGGCCGGACGCAGCGACATCGGTCTCAGCCTGCCCCAGCGTCGTCTCCAACACCTGCTGCGCCTGCGTGGCCGCATTGCAGACGAAAGCGACCGGCTCGTCGGCCGAACGGCCGGCGGCGATGAGATTGGCGCTGATCTGCGCAATATGCTTCATCGCCATGTACATGACGATGACGGGCGAGCCCCTGCCGATCGCTTCCCAATTGATCGCGTCCGGCACAACGCCGGAGGAATCGTGGCCCGTCAGGAAGGTGACGGCATGATTGACGTCGCGATGAGTGACGGGAATGCCGGCATAAGCGAGACCGCCGATACCGGCGGTAATGCCCGGCACGATGCGGAACGGGATGCCGTGTTCGACCAGCATCAACGCCTCTTCGCCGCCGCGCCCGAAGACAAAGGGATCGCCGCCCTTCAACCGCAACACACGCTTGCCCGCACGCGCCAGCTCGACAAGGCGCAGCGAAATGTCCCGCTGCTTGGCGGACGGCTTACCGCCGCGCTTGCCCGCATATTCCAGCATTGCACCGGGATGGGCGAGTTTCAGGCAATCCTCGTTGACGAGCGCATCGTGCACGATGATATCCGCCTCCGCCAATCCTTTGGCCGCGAGCAAGGTCAACAGCCCGGGATCACCCGGCCCGGCGCCAACGAGCCAGACGGAGCCCGGCTCCAGGGCCGGCAGATTGGAAAATGCGGTATCGTTCATCCCACCTGTCCTATGCCCGGATGGCCAAAATTGCAATCTTGAGAATGGGATAAGGCGGCTCCAGGCTCGACTCCCACCTCCATCCCGGGATGATAGGACAGACCGGATCTCAGTGGCAGCGGCGCTGCGCTATTCGCTTTTCCCCAGGCGACGAAGACCGCAAGGAAAAAGACGATTTAATCGCTAAAATTCTTTGATTCGAATTGTCAGAAGGCCGGCACAACAATTTGATAATATTAGAAAATAGACAGTCGTGCGAACAAGTATCTTTTGGAGAGGACAGCGTGACCGCCCTCTCCAAATCTGGTGTCAGTGGTTCACCTTGTCGAGAATCACATCGCGGATCAGATTGATAACCGCTTGGGAGCGGATGCCTGTGCAGACGATCTGGCTCGGCAGATTGTCCCATTCGCTCGGCGGAAAACGTCGGCCGTTCGGTTTGACGATGGTCTGGCCGTCGGCAATGCCGCCGCAGACGACACGGACCGCACCTTCGATGGTATCGAACAGTTCCGGCGCCACGACATAGACGCAGGCGCAGCTATCATGCACCATCATGCCGTCGTCCACTGCATGGCTATAGAAATCGATATAGGATTGCGACAGGTCCGACAACAATTGCACGGACGGACCGCCGGCCTTCGCCATCTCGGCAAGATAGCTGCGGCTCATCGTGGTAATCGCGGTCACGTCGAGGCCGACGACCACGACTTTCCAGGATGCGGTCATGACCGCATCGGCGGCTTCAGGGTCGCCATGGATATTGGCTTCCGCCACCGGCGTCACGTTGCCCGGAACATAGAAATTGCCGCCCATAATGACGACATCCTTTACCAGCCTGGCGATCTCAGGATCGTGCTTTAGCGCCAGCGCCAGATTGGTCATGCGGCCGACGGCGACCAGCGTTACCTCGCCCGGATTGGCACGGACAGTATCGATGATGAACTGATAGGCCGGACGCGGATCGGTCGGCAGCTCGATCATTGCCGGAACCTCAATATCGCCAAGGCCGTTGTGGCCGTGCACGGAGGTGGGCCAAGCCCGCTCCTGCCGCGACGGATCGAACGTGACGCTGGCGCCGCGGGCAACCGGGCACGGAATGTTCCACTCGCGCTTCAGAAACAGCGCATTGCGCGTGGTCGTGTCGACGGAAGCATTGCCGAACACCGTAGTGACGCCGAGAAGATCGATATCCGGATGACGGTGCAGGAAGAGAAGCGCCATAGCGTCGTCGACGCCAGGGTCCGTGTCGTAAATGACCTTGTGCATGATTTTTCCTTGTTATCCTTTTGATGAGCCTGACCTTATCCAAAAACCGCGCCGCAGTTTTAGGGATCAAGCTCCGAAGTCGCCGGGACCCGCGTGAACCGCGAACGGCGAAATGCCCCACCATAGCCACGGCCGTCATTTCTGCAATATCGGATGCAAATTCATCGCAGGGTGCGACAAAACAATGCCGGCGAGCCGACAATTCAGCCGATTTTCGCAATCGCAGCAGTGGCAAAGCCGGATTTTATTTTTGGAAGAACAAGCTCCGCGATGGGTCCAGCAGCAGCCAGGGCGGCGGCTTCAGCGACGCCGTGGCAGCCGACGTGAGCGAAGACGAGTTCCGACGGATTCTTCAAACGCGGTGTCTCACGCTCCAGTGTGGCAGCATCAAAAAAACGCAGCGGCAGGCGAAGATGGGCCGCCACCTCCAGTATCGCCGGTTCATTGTTCCGCGCATCGATCGAAGCAATCGCAAAGACCTGATCGACCTCTATCCTGATCTCCCGCAAAGCCTGTTCAGCAAGCAGACGCACATCGTTCCAGTCTGTACCGCGCTCGCATCCCAGGCCGAGAACATAGCGGCGGGTGGAAACAAGGGAGTGATCGGACGGCGTCATGGGTAAAGAGCCTCGCAGGGAAAGTCAGGAGAATCTGCCCTTGCCGCGCACCATGCTAGGGCGCGTCAAAAGCACACTCACGCGACCATCTACAGAACCATCCTCCTGCCCGTCAATTTCACCGACTGTGTCTCAACTGCAATTGCGGTTGCGCCGGTCGAATGCAAGAAGGCGCACGAAACCCCATGCCTCCGAGTTTCTCGCCTTGCAAGACATCACCCTTCATCTGCTGCTTCTGCTCTTCGCCGCCGCCTTCTTCGCCGGTTTTGTTGATTCGATTGCCGGTGGCGGCGGGTTGATCACCGTGCCTGCCATGCTGCTTGTCGGCATCCCGCCGTTGCAGACGCTCGGCACCAACAAGCTGCAATCGATCTGCGGCGCGGCTTCCGCGACCATTGCCTATGCCCGCCAGGGCCATGTGCAGCTTCGTACGCAGTTACCGATGGCGTTGATGGCCGTCGGCGGCGGCATGTTGGGCGCGACGCTGGCGACGATCATGCCCGGTGACGTCCTGCGGATCGTCCTGCCATTCCTGTTGATCGCCATAGCGCTTTATTTCGCCTTCAAGCCCAATCTCAACGATATCGAAAAACACGGCCGCATGAGCGCAACCCTCTTTGGCTTCACCTTCGTGCCGCTGATCGGCTTTTACGATGGCGCCTTCGGTCCCGGAACGGGCTCGTTCTTCATGCTCGCTTTCGTCACACTCGTCGGCTTCGGCATGCTGAAGGCGACTGCGCATACGAAGCTATTGAATTTCGGCTCCAACCTCGGCGGTTTGATCGTCTTCATCTTCTCCGGCGTCATCCTCTGGAAGGTCGGCCTGACCATGGGGCTTGGTCAGTTCCTCGGCGCTCAAGCCGGTTCACGGCTTGCCATGCGCATCGGCGCGAGGCTGATCAAGCCGCTGCTGGTCATCGTCTGCATCGCCTTCGCCATCAAGCTGCTTGCCGACCCGACCAATCCTGTCCGCAGCTGGCTGGGGTTTTGATACCAGGCGGCTTTGATTACCTACCACGTAATTGATAGTGCTGAAGGGCTCACCCATGATCGCCTTGCCTGAATGGTTCAGGTGATCCAAAGGAGTTGACCCTATGACCGATGCGACAACAATTGCCGAACGCTATCTGGCAGTCTGGAACGAGACCGATGCGGAGCGCCGACGCGCCCTCATCACGGAAGCCTGGACGGAATCCTGCACCTACGTCGATCCGCTGATGCGCGGCGAAGGCCATGAGCAGATCGACGCACTGGTCGCCGCCGTGCATACTCGTCTCCCCGGCTTCCGCTTCAAGCTCGCCGGCCCGGCCGATCGCTACGGCGAGAACATCCGTTTCTCCTGGAGCCTCGGCGCCGAAGGCGATGAGCCTCTGATCAAGGGCACGGATTTTGCCATTCTCGACGGCGAAAGGCTGAAAACGGTTCACGGCTTTCTCGACCAAGCCCCGGCGGCCATATGATGATGCCCGCCCGCCCTCTCGGCGACTACTTGCGCGAATGGCGGCAACGCCGCCATTTGAGCCAGCTCGAATTCGCCCTCGAAGCCGAGATATCGCAACGGCATCTCAGCTTCATCGAGAGCGGGCGCTCGCTTCCAAGCCGCGACATGCTAATGCATCTCGCGGAGCGCCTGGACGTGCCGCTTAGGGAGCGCAATCCGATGCTGCTGGCCGCTGGTTTTGCCCCGGTCTTCCCGGAGCGTTCTCTGGACGATCCGGCGCTAGCTCCCGCACGCCGGGCCATCGACGTCATTCTGAAGGGCCACGAACCATTTCCGGCACTGGCGATCGACCGGCATTGGACGCTGATCGCCGCAAACGCCGCTGTTGCGCCCCTGCTCTCCGGCGTCGTCGATGCCACGCTGATCAAGCCGCCGGTGAATGTCCTGAGACTCAGCCTGCATCCGAACGGCCTTGCGCCGCGCATCTTCAATCTTCAGGAATGGCGCGCGCATCTGCTGGAAAGGCTGCGCCAGCAGATCGTAGCGACTGGCGACCCGCTGCTTTCCGATTTATTGAAGGAACTCACGGCCTACCCTATGTCGGCAACACATAAGCCAAGCGCGCCCAGCCGCGATTATGCCGGCATCGCCGTACCGCTCGAACTCATTACCGACGCCGGACGCCTCTCGTTCATTTCGACAACCACTATCTTCGGCACGCCTGTCGATATTACCCTGGCGGAACTGGCGATCGAATCCCTTTTTCCTGCGGATCAGGCGACGGCCGAGGCGTTGAAAGAGATGGTCGCACTCGTGCAGGAGAGTTGATGCAACCGTTCGACCAAGCGCTTTCTATCTCGATGGCCCGACGTTCGGGCAAGTTTTTCAGTCGCTAACCCAGCACAAACTCTCCCACTTCCAACGCCACGCCATTGACCATGGCCTCGACCCGGTGCAGCCCCGGATAATGTTTGCGCGTGGTCAGGTCATCCAGGCGCAATGCTTTGGAGAATTGCGCCGCTTCGCCGGGCGCCAATGAAACCGAGGTCAGCTTGAAGACCTTTGGCCTTGCCAAGCCGTTGGCCTTGACGAAATGCACGGCAAAATCGACCAGCAGGGATTGCGCGGCTTCTCCGTCGTTAACGAGGGAAAAGCCGATGCGGACGATATCGCCCATCTGCGCCCTCGCCGGCATTATCTCGGCGCTGCCGACGCGAATGCCTTCCGCGCCGGAATAACCCATCGCACCGATCGCATCGGCCTCGCCGCGCTTGACCGCGGAGCGGAGCGCGTGGCGGATCAGCCGTCGACGCTCCTCCGGCGCATCCACGCCCCAGCGGCGCACCGTGTCGATGAGAATGCCGGGATGATCCTTGCCGATATCATTGAGATTGTTGGCGACGGAACGCCGGACATAAAGCTCCGGATCGTCCTTCAGCAGCTCCAGCAGCTCCAACACGGGCGCCGGATCGGCCTGGAAGCCGCGGAGCCGCTGAGCCCACGGAAGGCGCGGGCGAGTGCCTTCCGAGACCAGCCGTCGGACATGCACATTGGCGTCGCCGGCCCAGAGGCGCAGCCGCTCCAATGTCTCGTGCTGACGTTTGTCGAGAAAGGTGCGGATAGAGAATTCGGCGGTAAAACGCTTGGTCAGCTCATATTGCGCCCGCATGGACGGTTCGAAGTGTTCGATGCCGTTGTCCGCTACAAAAATCGTGTGCGGCAGATAAAGAAACGGCGTCATGCCGAAATTGTCGCTGCCATCCATTTCCGGACCCAGCGAGCGAATGAGAATATCGACCGCCTTGGGATAATCTCCAGGCAAGAACGCCTTGAGGCTACGCGCAATCGCCCGCCCGCGATCCATCAGCTCCAGCGGCTCATACCCGTCGAGCGTCGCGGCAACGAACCCGTTCCTGTCGAATGCCGGATGCACCGCGCCGATCATTTCGGCGATACGGGTCGGCACCTCAGCACCGAAGCGATCCTTCAGCCGTTCCGCCATACTATCCCTCAAAAGCTCCGCAGTTGTTCGAAGTGCAGCACGCTGGTGCCGGCATTGGCAGCATCGATCTGCATGTGATCGAAATAGTCGAGACAGTCCTTGCTCGCATGTACCTTCGGCATCGCGGCGGCCGCGTCAGCATGAGAGCGCCACCAAATGACATCGACATAGGTGCCATCACTGGCGCGCACCAATTCGCGATTGAGATAACCGGGCTGCTGCTTCAAAAAGCGATCCTGCATTTTTGCAGCCGCTGCCAGAAGCGCGCCTTCGGATACGTCGCGGCGAAGCCTGAATGGCGCCCATTCCATAACTTTTCCCGTCATCGTCTTATCCTCGGGTTGAGTCAGATCGCCCTTCCTTATTGCTTAATAGGACAGATAACGACATATTTCAGCCATGGCACGCAAAGCAGATGGAACAAGGCTGAACAGGCTGGAAGAGCTGAAAGGGCTGCTTCGCGAACGTGAGCACGCGACCGCCGCCGAGCTCGCGGCCGAGATGGGCGTCAGCCCGCGCACCCTCAACCGCGACATTGCACTGCTACGCCAAAGCGGCCTGCCGATCGACGCCGACCGTGGCCGTGGCGGCGGGATGCAACTGCATCGTAGCTGGTCGCTCGGCCGGCTTCATCTCGATCATCTCGAAACGATCGACCTGCTGCTCAGCATCACCATTGCCGAAAAAGTCGGCTCGCCTTTGCTGTTGCAGTATCTGACTTCGATCAAGCGCAAGGTGTCCGCTGCCTTTGCCGAAGGCTACCAAGGCCGCATCCGCGACTTGCGTCGCCGCATCATCGTCGGCGGGCCAGCAACGCTCAACGTCGTCAATAGCTACGTCCCGCCGAGCCGGGCCAATCTTGCACTTGTGTCACAAGCCTTCTTCGAGCAGCGGCAAGTGATCATCGATTACGAGGCACGCGACGGCGTTGTGACAAGCCGCCGGATCGAGCCGCAATTCCTCTATTTGAATGCGCCCGTCTGGTATCTCATCACCTGGGATCACCTGCGCGACGATATCCGCACCTTCCGTGTCGATCGCATCCGCTCGGCCGAACTGCAATCGACTACTTTTCGCGTCGGCGATCCGAAGATCTACATCGCCGCCGCCGATCAAAGCGCCTCGCTTCTCTAGAGCGCCGTGCGTTCACTCGAACGCACAAAGGTCGCTCTAGTTTTTTGGAATCTAGAGCATCCTATCCGCTTTCCGGTGATTCCATCTGAAAGCGGGATGCTCTAGTCAGAATTCGACGCCCGGCTGCCCCTTGATGCCGGAGCGGAACGGATGCTTGATCAGCTCCATTTCGGTGACAAGATCGGCGATCTCGATCAGCTCTTCCTTGGCGTTGCGGCCGGTCAGCACAACATGGGTCATGACAGGCTTCTCTTCCTGCAAGAAGGTCAGAACGTCATTGATATCAAGATAATCGTAGCGAAGTGCGATGTTGATTTCGTCGAGCAGCACCATCGAATTTCGCTCGTCGCGGATCAACTCCTTGGCCTTCTCCCATGCCGCAGCGGCGGCTGCAACGTCGCGGGCACGATCCTGCGTCTCCCAGGTGAACCCTTCGCCCATGGTGTGGAACTGGCAGACATCGGAGAAATGCTTTTCGATCAGATCCCGCTCGCCGGTCCACATCGCGCCCTTGATGAACTGAACCACCGCGCACGGCTTCCTGTGGGCGATATGACGAAAGATCATGCCGAAAGCGGCCGACGACTTGCCCTTGCCCTTGCCGGTGTGGACGATGATCAGCCCCTTCTCGTCCGTCTTCGTCGCCATGATCTTGTCACGTGCGGCCTTCTTCTTGGCCATCTTGTCGGCATGGCGCGCGTCATCGTTCCGTGGCGCTTCTGCGCCCGTTTCGGCCATCTCTTCGCTCATTCTGCTCTCCCTGGAATTATCGATTTCTGCGCCAGCGGTCCGCCTCGCCAAAGGTAGAGCGCCACCAACGGTGTCCTCTCGGTTCGCATCGCGTGGCGAATATCCGAGGGGTGATGAATGATCTCGCCCGTCCAGCGTGGCAGGAAGGCTTGGCTGTCCTTGCTCCACTGTGAGCCATCGGTCAGCGGGATATAGATTTCCTCGGCGATATGATGGTGATCCGGATAGTGCACATCCGGTCCGAGCATCAAGAAGCCACCGGCCATTTCGTCGCTGACGAAGTGGCCACGCGTACCAAAAAGCTCGACCCAACCGTATCTCTGCAGAAAATCAGCGCCAAAATCGGCGATGTTATAGGTTTGCGCCCAGTGCAATGCGCTCGCCGCCGCCGCGAGACCGGAAAACAGTTCGCCCTCTGCGCCATCGACTGGTGGATGGAGCACATTTAGATAGTCCACGACCGGCAGACTGTGAGGCTCAAGTGGCCGCTCAGCCATCCGCCAATCGAAACCTTCGACGAAACGTCTCAATACGGGATCGCTTCGCGAAGCGACGTAGCCGTGAAAAACCTGAAGAAGAGCATCGACCACGCTCACGCCACGACCTCCTTGTCCCTCACCAGCGTCTTCAGATCGAATTGTGCCGAATTGCTGCGTGGCGTCCAGAGCTGACGATCGATCGCTTCCAACAGACGCTCCTCCATCTCCCGCAAAGCCGCCGGATTCTTCTCCGCCATGAAATCACGCACCCGCGGATCGGCGACAAAAGCCTGATAGACCGCCTCGAAATGGTGATTGCGTACAGCACCCGTCGTCGCGGCGAAGGCGAAGAGATAGTCGACCGTGGCTGATATCTCGAAGGCGCCCTTGTAGCCGTGGCGCATGACACCATCAATCCACTTCGGATTGACGACGCGACCGCGCACCACACGGCCGATCTCCTCTTCCAGCGAGCGGATGACCGGTTTTTCTGGCCGGGAGTGGTCGTTGTGATAGATCGAAGGACGCGCGCCTGCGAGTTGTTCCGCCGCAGCCGCCATGCCGCCTTCGAACTGGTAGTAATCGTCGCCGTCGAGCAGGTCATGCTCCCGATTGTCCTGGTTCTGCACCACCGCCTGGATCGAACGCAGCCGCTCCTCGAACACACCGCGCTCGGCTTTCCCGTCCTCACCCGCGCCATAGGCATAGCTGCCCCAGACGAGATAGGCTTCTGCCAAATCGGCGCGCCGCTCCCAACCCTTTTCGTCGATCAGCGCCTGCAGGCCGGCTCCGTAAGCGCCGGGTTTGGAACCGAAGATGCGGTAACCGGCTCGTCGGCTAGCCGAAGCCTCATCCAATCCGGCAGCCTTTAATCGTTCGACCTCGCCGCGCATACGCGCTGCAATCGGATTATCGGCGGGATCCTCATCCAGCGCACCGACCGCGCGGATCGCTTTATCGAACAGCGCGATCTGCTCCGGAAAGGCATCTCGAAAGAAGCCGGAAATGCGAAGGGTAACATCGACCCGTGGCCGGTTCAGGAGAGCCGGTGGGATGATCTCATAGCCGGTAACCCGCCGCGAGGTCATGTCCCAAACTGGCCTGACGCCGATCAAGGCCAGCGCCTGGGCAATATCGTCACCGCCGGTGCGCATATTCGACGTGCCCCAGGCCGTCAGCCCGAAGGAAACCGGCCACTCACCGTGATCCTGCACATAGCGGCGGATCAAAAGCTCGGCCGACTTCTTGCCAAGCTCATAGGCCGCAGGCGTCGGGACGGCGCGGCTGTCGACGGAATAGAAATTCCGACCCGTCGGCAAAACATCCGGCCTGCCGCGCGTCGGCGCACCGGAGGGGCCGGGCGGCACAAACCGGCCGTCGAGGCCTTTCATGAGGGCAGCAATTTCGGCGTCACCACAGGCAAGTATCGAAGGTTTGAGGCGAGATTCGATTCCGGCGAGGACGGTGAGGGTTTGCGGCCAATTTTCGGGGTAGGCAATTTCGCCGGCGACGAATCCCGCAGCCAGGAGCTCGATACGCTCGACGGTATCGCCTTGCGTGCGCCAGGGAGCGTCGGATATATCAGCGAGAATGTTGGGACGCTGGCCGGTCCATGCGGCGGCCATATCGCAGTCCAAGGGATCGAACAAAGCAGGCTGTGCCAATGCATCCCTAGCAATCGCACGCTGCAGACTCTGGTCGCCGTCCTCACCCAAGCCCCGCGGCACGCGCGCCAAAGCCACCGTCAAATCCGTCAGCAGCCTCCCGGATGGGGACACGCCGAAAACATGCAGTCCGTCGCGGATCTGCATTTCCTTGAGGTCGCAAAGATAGGCGTCGAGTTTCTTCAACGCCTCATCCTCGCCTTCGCCTTTGGCAATGCCGGCATCCTGATCGAGCCCGATGTCGGCAACCAGATCGAGGATCTGCTTGCGCAACAGCCGGATACGGCGAGGGTCGCCGCCGGAGGCCTCGTAATATTCGTCTACCAGCGCTTCGAGATCCTTGAGCGGCCCATAGCTTTCAGCGCGGGTCAAAGGCGGGGTCAGGTGATCGATGATGACGGCGCTCGTGCGCCGCTTGGCCTGCGTACCCTCGCCGGGATCATTGACGATAAAGGGATAGAGATGCGGCATTGGCCCAAGGATCGCTTCGGGATAACAGGCTTCCGATAGAGCCAGGGCCTTGCCGGGCAGCCATTCGAGATTTCCATGCTTGCCCATGTGGACGACGGCATGCGCGCCGAAGGATTGACGCAGGAACGCATAGAAAGCGAGGTAGCCGTGCGGCGGCACGAGGTCCGGAGAATGATAGCTTTCCTTTGGATCGATATTGTAGCCGCGCGCAGGCTGGATGCCGACCAGCACGTCGCCGAAACGGGTAAAAGGCAGGGCAAAGGCGCCGTCGCGAACATAAGGATCGCTCTCCGCATTGCCCCAACGGGCGGTGATCTCATCCTGAATCTGGATGGGAAGAGACGAAAAGAAATATCTGTATTTGCTTAAAGAAAGCGTCTCGCGAACGATCCTGCCATCGTGGCCGGAATTGGTCGGCCCATCCATCAAATGACGCATCAATGCATCGCCGTCGGCGGGAATATCGGCAACCGGATAACCCGCCGCCTGCATCGCCTTTAGTACTTCTATCGTACCCGCCGGCGTATCGAGCCCGACGCCATTGCCGAGTCGTCCGTCTCGGTTTGGATAGTTGGCCATGACCAGCGCCACACGCCGGTCTTGCGGCGATGTTCTGCGCAACCCGGCCCAATTGGCTGCCAATCGAGCGGTATAGCGCATACGGTCTTCGGCCGGCTCACTCGCAACGATATTGGCCTCGACGCGATCATCATAACGTGCCGCTGCCTTGAACGAGACAGCGCGGGCAAGCACACGCCCGTCCACCTCCGGCAGCGCCACGTTCATGCCGAGATCGCGCGCCGATAGCCCCTGCGACGAAGTTTCCCAGGCCTCCCTGGAGGATGCCGAGAAGATTGCCTGCAGCACGACGGCGTCGCTCGCCTCCAATACGGTCGGCTGGCGATCCGCGCCCGGTGCCGAAACAGCAAAGCCGGTCGTGTTGATCACCACGTCCGGCTTCAGCTCAGCGAAAACACTTTCGAGAATACCGACTGAAACTGAATCTTTGAGGCTATAGGCAAACACCGGTAAAGGTCGCATGCCTTCGGCAATAAGAGCCTCGATCATGGCTTCAATAGGCTTGGTTTCGCCGCTTTGGACGAGAGCGCGGTAGAAAGAGATTGCGGCAGTCGGGGGGACAAATCCCTCCCCCGCTGCTGTTGACGACAGAAAGATGCTTCTCCACTCATCAACGCCGATGACGCCCCTACCCGGCCACCAGATTCCCGCTTTCATCAGTGGCGCGGCCGGAGCCGGTTTCTCCGCTCCTGACAGCATCGCCTCGGCATAGCCGAGAAATGCCCGTGAATTGGCGTCACCGCCTTCGATCAGATAGGACCAAAGTGCATTGAGGTCCTCGAGCGCAACATTGGAAAACGGCGTGAGCCCCGGATCAGGCTTCGAATCCCCCGGCAGCACCGCGATGAACGTGCCGTTGCGAACAGCGCAAGCATGCAGTGCCTCGAGCGCATAGTGAAAATAGCTGGCGCCACCAAGTGCCCGCACGACGATCAGCTTCGCATGCCGCGCCGTCCGTTCGATGTAGGTGTCGACGGACATAGGATGCTTGAGGCTCATCAGGCTCGCGAGCCGCAACGAACGAGCGGTCTCCCCCCGCCCATAGGCAGCAGCAATCGCCGCAAGCTCGGTATCCGCGGCCGACAGGAACAGGATATCGCCCGGCGGCTGGCCGAGATCAATCGCCTCCTCGCCATCGCTGATCGTTCCCCTTTGGGCTAGGAGGAGATGCATGGCTTCGCCTTAGACCAACGTTTCCATGGCCTTGCGTACGATCCCTTCATCCATCTCATGCAGTCCAATCACCACCAGCCGCGTCGCGCGCGCTTCGCCGGGCGTCCAGGCGCGATCGAAATAGTGGTCGATACGGCTACCAACAGCCTGGATTTGCAGGCGCATAGGCTTGCCGGGCACATCAACGAAACCCTTGAGGCGCAGGACATCGTGTTCGGCAATCACGCCCTTCAACTTCTCGACAAAGACAGCCGGGTCGGCAATCGGACCGAGATCGATGACGAAGCTGTCGAATTCATCGTGATCGTGGGGGGTGCCGTCCTCGTGCTCCAGCTCGTGATGCGATTTGCGGTTGGCAATGTCGCCTTCGGTGCCGATGCCCAGGCCGAGCAGGATGGCAGCCGGAACGTCACCATTTTTCGCTTCGATGATGACAGGCTTACGGGCGGTGCGGGAAGCAACTTCGGTGCGGACGCGGCTAAGGCCGGCAACGTCGATCAGGTCGGTCTTGTTGAGGACGATGAGATCCGCGCAGGTCAGCTGATCCTCGAACAGCTCCTCGATCGGGCTTTCGTGATCGAGCGATTCGTCCTCGACGCGACGGGCTTCGACAGCATCGTGATCATCGGCGAAACGGCCGGCGGCTACAGCGGCGCTATCGACCACGGTAATGACGCCGTCGACGGTGACCTGGGTGCGAATATCCGGCCAGTTGAAGGCGGCGACCAGCGGCTGTGGCAGAGCCAAGCCGGAGGTCTCGATAACGATGTGATCCGGGCGTGCTTCGCGCTCCAGAAGCTTAGTCATGGTCGGGATGAAATCGTCGGCCACGGTGCAGCAAATGCAGCCATTGGTCAGCTCGATGATATCGTCTTCGGTGCAGTTTTCCGCGCCGCAGCCCTTCAGCACGTCGCCGTCGACGCCGAGATCGCCGAATTCGTTGATGATGAGGGCGATCTTCTTGCCACCCGCGTTCTGCAAGAGATTGCGGATCATCGTCGTCTTGCCGGCACCAAGGAAGCCGGTAATGACGGTGGCGGGAATCTTTTCCTGGTTCATGCGGATCAACCCTTCATTTTCAGCGGCAGCCCCGCCGCGATAAAATAGACTTCGGCGCTCGCCGCCGCGATCATCTGGTGCAACCGGCCGGCATGATCGCGGAACTCGCGCGCCATACGGTTTTCAGGCACGATGCCAAGCCCGACCTCGTTGGAAACGAGGACAAGACGCGACTTTGCCTGTGGTAGAAATTCGGTGAGAGCGGAAAATTCCGCCGCGATGTTGCGCTCCGCCATCATCAGATTGGTGACCCAAAGCGTCAGGCAATCAACGAGAACAGCGCGGCCCTCTCCGTCGATCGCCGCCAGCCGGGCCGTCAGATCGAACGGCTCCTCATGCGTCGTCCAGAGGAAATCACCCCGCTCGGCGCGATGCTGGGCAATACGATCGCGCATTTCCTCGTCCCAGGCTTGCCCTGTCGCCACATAGTGACGGTCGAGACCCGTGTCCGAGATCAGCGATTCGGCGAATCGGGATTTGCCGGAGCGTGCGCCGCCGAGAACAAGGACGGCACGGGACAGTGAGGACGGCATCAGCTATCTCCGCCCCACACGAGGGCGAAGGTCGGCACGACGCGTGCTGAAACCGAAAAGCAGGCGCTTGCACGCCAAAAACTCATTTCGCGCCATGACAACCTCCGTGCTGGCAGCGGGACATCCGTCCCTGGGGTGGGCCTTGTACCCGGCACGCATGGCAGGTCTCCTGGCTCGCGGATGAGGCGCAGCAAGCGGGGGCGGACCGAAATCGGTCACCCCCGATCCTGCACCAGCGGATCTCCCTCGCCTTCCCGGCTAGCATCATGAAAAAGCGGACGATTCGTAGAACTAGAGGCGTCCAGCCTTGGTTGATCATGATGCCACGCCAGTGGCTTTTCCGTCCCGAAGTTGCTTCGCCCGCCCGCACCATGCGGACCATCGGCAAAATACCCTCAGACCGGATGGAAGACCCTGACCGCTCTACAGTCGCGGGGTCGGCTGTGATGAGAACGCCCGAGTTGGGTCCGCTCCTTCACATTCCCTTTTCATCCCATGCGGCAGATCGCCGCTCGGGAACCATTCGTTATGCCGCAATGATTAGGCTTTCGGCCCCTGCAAGTCAATCAAGGCGGCGGATACGACATCAGCTGTCCCAACGGCGAAATCGGCATAAAAATCACGGCGTCCGCCGGTCTTTTTGCCGTATTTCTTTGATGTTAGGAGTTTATAGAAGCTAAGCGTATCCCTCTGAGCACAAAACTATCGTCTGTTCCCCATGTTGCAGAAATTCCAACCGCGCCGCCTCGGCGTCTTCTCCGCCCTATTCGATCTCGGTCGGTTCAGGGCATTGCTGCGTCGTGGCGAATTGGGACTTGTCTTCGCCGGCGCGCTGGTGGGCATAGCCTCCGGTTGCGCCGTGACAGCGATGAGCTTCATTTCACGCAAGCTTCACAGCGTCATCTATGGCATAACCGACTACGAGCGCCTTAGTTCGGCAGCGGTGGCGATACCCGACAAGTCGGTACTGCTGATCGCGCCCGTAGCCGGCGGCATCATCCTCGGCATCCTGCTCTATGTATTGTCGCGCACGCGCAAGAAGCCGATGGTCGACCCGATTGAAGCCAATGCGCTGCACGGCGGCCGTATGTCGCTCACCGACAGTATCCTCGTCGCGGTGCAGAACCTGATCTCGAACGGTTTCGGCGCCTCGGTCGGGCTTGAAGCGGGTTACACACAGCTTGCCGCCGGCATTGCGTCGAAATTCGGCCATAAGATGCAGATGCGCCGCGCGGACTTGCGCATGCTCGTCGGCTGCGGCGCTGCCGGCGCCATTGCCGCGGCGTTCAATGCGCCGCTGACTGGCGCCTTCTATGCCTTCGAGCTGATCATCGGCAGTTATTCCATCCTCACGCTGACACCTGTCGTCGTCTCGGCGCTGATATCGACTATGATCGCAAGATTGCTCGCCGGTGACGACTTCGCCATCGACATCGATCATTTCGGCGCGATCGTCCCCGCTGACTATCTTCCGGCTGTCCTGCTTGGTGCTTTCTGCGCCGGTATAGGCATCCTGATCATGCAAGGCGTCGCCTGGGTCGAAGAGTTCGCGCGCAAGAGCTCCATCGCGCCGCCCCTTCGCCCCGCTCTCGGCGGCCTCGTTGTCGGCCTGTTGGCGCTAATCTCGCCGCAGGTTCTGTCGGCGGGCCACGGCGCACTGCATCTCAACCTGTCGACAAATGTGACCCTGGGCGCACTGGCCGGAATCTTCATTCTGAAATCGCTGGCATCTGCCGTATCGATCGGTTCCGGCTTCAGGGGTGGATTGTTTTTTGCGTCGTTGTTCATGGGCGCACTGCTCGGCAAGATCTTCGCTTATTGCGGCCCCTATTTCGATCATGCCACGCTGACGCCGGCCGTCTATGCCGTCGTCGGCATGAGCTCGCTTGCCGTCGCCATCATCGGCGGGCCGCTGACCATGACCTTCCTGGCGCTCGAAATCACCGGCGATTTTCCGATCACCGCCCTGGTACTCGCCGCCGTCATCACCTCATCGCTGGTGGTACGCACCACCTTCGGCTATTCGTTCGCCACCTGGCGCTTCCATCTGCGCGGGGAAAGCATCCGCAGCGCCCACGACGTCGGCTGGATCCGCAACCTGACGGTCGCCCGCATGATGCGTCCGGATGTGCACACGGCTGATGTCGACATGAGCATCGAGGAGTTTCGCCACCGGTTTCCGATCGGCTCGGCCCAGCGCGTCATTCTTATCGACAAGGACGAGAAATATGCCGGCATGGTACTGATGCCGGACATTTATGCGAGCCCGGTCGAGAAGGACGACCAGGAACACGGCCTTGCCGATTTCATCCGTCATCGCAACGACTTTCTGCAGCCGCAAATGAATGCCAAGCAGGCGGCGGCCCTGTTCGACCAGACCAAAAGCGAAGCTTTGGTGGTGATCAACGACCTGATCGAGCGCAAGGTGATCGGCCTGCTCACCGAAAGCTATACGCTGCGTCGCTACAGCGAAGAACTCGACCGCCGACGCCGCGAGGTTTCGGGCGAGATTTAGAGTAATTCCAGGAAAAGTGCGAAGCGGTTTTCCGTCCGGAATTTCGAAAGAACAAAAAGACAGAGCGATTCTGCGATTCCATGAAAAGCTGAACCGATCTAGTGCACCAGGCTGTCGAGCCAGGCCGGATCGAGCACCACTTCCAGCTCCGCCGCAATCTCGTCCAGAGCGACCTCGACACCGGCACGATAATCCACACGCTCGCCGGTCAAACCGAAACTAGCCAGCAGCTTTGCCCGGTAGGCATCGCTGGTGAAAAGCCCGTGCAGGTAGGTGCCCATGATCAAGCCATCGCCGGAGAGCGCGCCATCCGGCCGGCCGTCGATCATGGTCGAGGGCCGATCGCAGTCGACGCCTTGCGTCACACCGAGATGGATTTCATAGCCCGAAAGCGGCGCATCGTACTCCCTGGAAAAAGCCACGCTGTTGCGTAGAGTCTTTTCCGGCGCCATCTCGGTTTCGACATCGAGCAAGCCGAGCCCTGGCGTCTCTGTTGCTGATCCCTCGATACCGTGCGGATCATGCACCATGCGGCCGAGCATCTGATAGCCACCACAAATACCGATGACCCGCCCGCCGCGGCGGGCGTGAGCCAATATATCCTGATCCCATCCTTGCGCCCGCAGATCCAGGAGATCGCCGATGGTCGACTTCGAGCCCGGCAGGACCACGAGTCCCGCATCCGCGGGTAACCGCTCGCCGGCACGAACGAAGACGAGATCGACATCCGGCTCGGCGCGAAGCGGATCGAAATCGTCGAAATTGGCGATGCGCGGCAGGACGGGCACGGCGATCTTCAACGCGCCGTCCGAGCCCCGCGCCAGCCGCTCCAGCACCACCGAATCCTCGGCCGGCAAGCGGCTTGCCGCCTTCAGCCAGGGTACGACGCCATAGCATGGCCAGCCAGTGAAGCCCCCGATGGCATCGACGCCTTCGCCGAATAGTGAGATATCACCGCGGAACTTGTTGATCAGGTAGCCACGGATCATCCGCCGGTCTTGATCCGGCAGGATATGATGCGTGCCGACCAGCGAAGCGATCACGCCGCCGCGGTCGATATCGCCGACCAGCACCACCGGGACATTGGCACGGGTCGCAAACCCCATATTGGCGATATCGCCCTGTCTGAGGTTGATCTCGGCCGGCGAACCGGCGCCCTCGACGATCACCAGATCGGTTCCGGCGCGCATGGTCGCAAAGCTTTGCAGGACGGCGCCGAGCAGTTGCGGCTTCAGCGCCTGATAGTCCCTGCCCTTTGCCTGCCCCCAGACCTTGCCGTGCACGATAATCTGGCTGCCGGTCTCCGACTGCGGCTTCAGCAGCACCGGGTTCATGTGCACCGATGACGGCACGCGCGCGGCAAGCGATTGCAGCCACTGCGCCCGGCCGATCTCGCCGCCGTCCTCGGCGACCGCTGCATTGTTAGACATGTTCTGCGGCTTGAATGGGCGCACTCGAACGCCCCTATTGGCGAACAGGCGGCAAAGCCCAGCCACCAATACCGTTTTTCCGACATCAGAGCCGGTCCCCTGCAGCATGATCGCCTTCGTCATCCCTCATCGCTCCGATATGGCACTACCGCTGGAAATACTGGATTTTGCCTTGATTTCGCCGCGACAATTAACGGCAAAAAACCGGATATCCGAGGCAAAAACGCACCACTTCGATATACGCTCTGTTTGCGACATCGGATGACGATTTCATCCATTGTTCACCGTGCGGAAGAGGATTATCTCCACCGCCAAATCAAACAACGAAAGCCGGTCGATCCGGCCCGGAGGATACCCCGATGCTCTTCATCTTCAACAACAAGAATTCCATCCAGATCGCCTGGAATTCGAAACTGCCCTCGCGTCGCCCCGACAACCGCCTGCAGCAGCTCGATACCCGCTTCGGCCTGATCGGCCTGATCCGCACCTATAGCGCCGGTTGATTGGCCGTCAAGCCTTCCGCCCATCGCACACAACCAGCCGCCAATGCGACTGCATCGGCGGCTTTGCTGTTTCCCGTTACTCAGATACAGGCAAACAGCGCGCCTCGCGTGAACTTTAGCGATATCTTATATCGATTCTCCATGAGACCGTTAGAGCAAGCCCTAAAACGCGAAAACCGCGCGATCCGAGGATCAACGCGGTTTGCCAAAAAACGCCGGCTCGCTTGCATCTCACACTGCAAGGCTCGCTTTCTCCGGTACGCACAACCTGACCCGGAGAGGCGGCGGTATGCCCGCCACGCCCTGATTGATAGCCGGACATCGTTACCGGAGGGTTATTAAGAGCTTAAATAAGGATGAATCCGAAAATTTTTCGAAAATTTTCTGGTTTTTCTCACGAGGATGAAAACGACGCGAATGGAATAAAAAAAGTCTTTGCCGGACGCGATATTTTAGCAATCATTAATCTCCACTCACTCGGAGAGCATGACCCGCAGCTTCCATGCCCATTTTACAGCCACGAATAGCAGAAAATAGGCTAATTCAAGCGCTTATATAAGCTTTTCGACAAGGCGTGGTAAGTCCGTTCAGCCGACAACAGGTTGATTTCTTCACTCAAATCCTTAGGCTGCATGCCGTCGATGTAAAAAGAGCACGGCTGTGACAGGGTTCCGTAGCCGCACAAAGAGCAAACGCACGACAGCAGGACAGAGGACCGGGCAGACGTCGTCAGCGGCGGGTGAACGGTTGTGGTTTGACCACGCTGACGGGGGGATCGGCGGGCATCATGTCTGCCTGGAGTCGATTCCCATAACTTAACGAGAAACTGGGAGACATTATCCAATGAAGAAGCTCATCGCTTCCGCCATCTTCGCACTCGGTGCCTATGCCTTGGCTGGCTCGGCACAGGCTGCAGAATGCGGTGACGTGTCGATCGCCGAAATGAACTGGGCCTCGGCTGGCGTCGCCGCGCAGGTCGACAAGATCATCCTGCAGAACGGTTATGGCTGCAACGTCACGCTCGTTACCGGCGACACGCAGCCGACCTTCACCTCCATGGACGAAAAGGGCGAGCCTGACGTCGCGCCCGAACTCTGGGTCAATGCCGTGCGCACCGCGCTCGACAAGGCCGTTTCCGAAGGCCGCCTGATCGAGGCCGCGCCGCTTCTCAGCGACGGTGGTGTCGAAGGCTGGTGGATTCCGAAGTTCCTCGCCGATGCTCATCCGGACATCAAGACCGTCCAGGACGCGTTGAAGCATCCGGAGCTCTTCCCCGCCCCGGAAGATTCCTCGAAGGCCGCCGTCTACAATTGCCCGTCGGGCTGGAACTGCCAGATTTCTACGGCCAATCTCTATAAGGCGCTTGGCGCCGAAAAGCTCGGCTTCACGCTAGTGGACACCGGTTCGGCCGCCGGCCTTGACGGCTCAATCGCTAACGCCTTCGAAAAGAAGAGCGGCTGGCTCGGCTACTACTGGGCTCCGACCGCGATCCTCGGCAAATACGACATGGTACGCCTGAGCTTCAACGTCCCGCACGACAAGAAGGAATGGGACGCTTGCACGGCCATCCAGGATTGCGCCAATCCGAAGGTCAATTCCTATCCGGTTTCCGACGTCTACACTGTCGTGACCAAGGCCTTTGCCTCCAAGGCTGGCATTGCCATGGATTATGTCAAGACCCGCAAATGGGACAACGGCACAGTCGGCAAGGTTCTGGCCTGGATGACGGACAATCAGGGCACGAACGAAGACGGTGCAAAATACTTCCTGAAGACCTATCCCGACATGTGGACCAAGTGGGTTTCTCCGGACGTAGCTACCAAGGTCAAGGCTTCGCTTTGACATGAGACGTCAGGACTGGCGGCTGGCATTCTGCCGGTCGCCAGTTCCACATTCGCAGCGGCTGCGGTGACGCTCATACCGACAGACCGGCGCGGCCACAGGTCGCAACAAGTGCAGAATGGTGCCTGCGAATGGTGTAATAAGGAAGAAGCAGCCTGAAGAACCGGTCGCAGTGCTGCCATACCGTCTGCGCGTGAAAGCCACACGCATGGGCTGGGCAAGAACCGGACAAGAAGGGGAAGTTCATGGCTATTCAATGCAGTTTTTTGCCGGATGTTCTATGTAATTTCCCGGCGATCGACGACACTCTCATTCGCGCCGCGCGCAAGAACATCGACGACGGCTTCAGGGGCATGGTACGCGCCTATGGAAACGTCATCGACGCCGTCGTTCAGCCGCTGCAATGGTTCCTCAACTACCTGGAATGGCTTTTCACCAATACGCCCTGGTTCGTCGTACTCCTCGTCATGATGGCCGTCGTCTATGCCGCCAGCCGCAATCTCAAGATCGTCGCCGGCACCGCCATTTCCATGATCCTGATCGGCGTTTGCGGCCTGTGGGGCGACACGATGGTGACGCTTGCCATGGTAACCGTCTGCACGCTCATCGCCATCGTCATCGGCCTGCCAATCGGCATATTGATGGCCCGCTCCGATCGGCTGCAATCGATCATAAACCCAACCCTCGACGTGATGCAGACGATGCCGAGCTTCGTCTATCTTATCCCCGTCGTCGTGATTTTCGGCATCGGTAAAGTCCCCGGCCTGATCGCCGTGGTTATCTACGCCGTTCCGCCGATGATCCGACTGACCAATCTCGGCATCCGCCTCGTCGACAAGGAAGTGCTGGAGGCAGCCGACGCCTTCGGCTCGTCGCACCGGCAGAAACTATTCAACGTGCAGATTCCGCTCGCCTTGCCTACCATCATGGCCGGCATCAACCAGACCATCATGATGTCGCTCGCCATGGTCGTTGTCGCCTCGATGGTCGGCGTCGGCGGACTTGGCAAGAACACGCTGCAGGCCATCAACAACCAGTTCTTCACCGTCGGCTTCCTCAACGGCTTCGCCCTGGTGGCGATTGCCATTATCTTCGACCGAACGAGCCAAGCCTATGGCAGACGGCTCCAGAAGCACTCGGAGGTCATCCATGGCTAGTCACGCGATCCAGATCAAAGGCCTTTACAAAATCTTCGGCCCTCGCGGGCGCGACTATGTGGATGCGGTGAAAAACGGGATCGGCAAGGCCGAACTCAACGAAACGCATGGCCATGTCCTCGGGCTGCAGGACATCAACATCGACATGCCGGCTGGCGCAATCACCGTCGTCATGGGTCTCTCGGGCTCCGGCAAGTCGACGTTGATCCGCCACATCAACAGGCTTATCGAACCGACTACCGGCGAGGTGCTCTACAATGGCGTCGACGTCTGCAAAATGGGCGAGAATGCTCTTCGTGAGTTCCGTCGCCACAAGACGGCAATGGTGTTCCAGAAATTTGCCCTCCTGCCGCACCGCACGGTGATTGAAAACACCATCTACGGCCTGCACATCCAAGGCGTGGCCCGGGCCGAAAGCGAGAAGAAGGGCCATTACTGGATCGAACGCGTCGGCCTGAAGGGATTCGAGAATCACTATCCGAACCAGCTTTCCGGCGGCATGCAGCAGCGCGTCGGCCTCGCTCGTGCACTCACCAACGACGCCGACATACTGCTGATGGATGAGGCCTTCTCCGCACTCGACCCGCTTATCCGTGTCGACATGCAGAGCGTTCTTCTCGATCTGCAAAAGGAGTTGAAGAAAACCGTCGTCTTCATCACCCACGATCTCGACGAAGCGCTGCGTCTCGGCGACAAAATCGCCATCCTGCGCGATGGCAAGGTCGTGCAGCAGGGCAGTGGCCAGGAAATCGTGCTGAAACCTGCGGACGACTATATCACCGCCTTCGTCAAGGAAGTGAACCGCGGCCGCGTTATCCAGACCCAGACGATCATGAAACCGATTGCCGGCGAAGCGCATGGGGTCCGCGTATCCGGCGACATGACGCTGGAAATGGCCGCTAAACAGATGACCGACGGCGGACACGCCGCTGCCGTCGTCACCGATGCCGGTGGCCGCCCGATCGGCACGATCGATCTGCAAGGCATCATCGCTGCCATGGTGACGCCGACAACGCATGAAACGACGCAGATGGCGGCGGCCTGAAACACATCTCCATCGTAAAAGCGGAAAGCGCCCTGCCCCGGGCGCTTTTTTCTTGTACATCACATTATCGAGCAACCTCTGCCTTTATCCTGGCATTGTTCTCATATAAAGAAATGTTTATATCTGCATTTCGCTTGAGATTATCCGACGCAATCGAGGAGACGCCATGACCGTCACAGCCAATCCCTTGACCGATCTTCTTGCCGAAAGGGGCGTGCTGCTCGCTGATGGCGCGACGGGCACCAATCTTTTCGCCATGGGTCTGGAGGCCGGCGAAGCGCCGGAGCTCTGGAACGAACAGCATCCCGAACGGATCACCAAGCTGCACCAGGATTTCGTCGATGCCGGCGCCGACATCATCCTTACCAACACTTTCGGCGGTACTCGCCACCGGTTGAAGCTGCATCATGCGCAGGACCGAGTTCACAGCTTGAACAAGACGGCCGCAGAGATTGCCCGCGCTGTCGCCGACAAGGCTGGCCGCAAGGTCATCGTCGCCGGCTCTGTCGGCCCGACCGGCGAATTGTTGATACCGCTTGGTGCGCTGACCTATGAAGACGCAGTTTCCGCTTTCGCCGAGCAGATCGAAGGTCTGAAAGCCGGCGGCGCCGATGTTGCCTGGATCGAGACCATGTCGTCGTCCGAGGAGATCCGCGCCGCCGCGGAAGCCGCCATCAAAGTCGGCCTGCCCTATACCTATACGGGCTCCTTCGACACCGCCGGCAAGACGATGATGGGTCTGCATCCGAAGGACATTCACGGCGTTGCCAAGGATGTCGGCGAAGGTCCACTCGCCGTCGGTGCCAATTGCGGTGTCGGGGCTTCGGATATCCTCTCGAGCCTGCTCGACATGACCACTGCCGATCCGGCCGCCATCGTGATCGTCAAGGGAAATTGCGGGATTCCTGAATATCGCGGCGCCGAGATCCATTATTCCGGCACGCCGCCACTGATGGCAGACTATGCGCGCCTTGCCCGCGACGCCGGCGCCAAGATCATCGGTGGCTGCTGCGGCACCTCCTGTGGCCACCTTGCCGCCATGCGCCAGGCGCTCGACAGCTACACGCCCGGCCCGCGCCCGACGCTGGAAACGATCATCGAGCGGATCGGCCCGCTGCGCAACAAGACCGCCAACGAAGGTGGAACCGCACCTGTACGTGAGCGCCGTCGGCGGAGCTAGAAACAATCGAGCGGGATGCCCTTGAACGGTCATCCCGCCGATACTTTGGATCGCGGTATCGTTTAAAGATGTTCTGCATTCTGATGGCCGATCCACGACAAAACGGCGCCGGAGGTCGACTCTCCGAGTTCAGCCCAGAAGGCTATTTCTCGCCGCCGAGGACGCGACCCTCGGTGAAATGCGGCACGACGCGGCTCTCGAATGCCTTCAGGGCCGCACCGATTGCCTGGTGCATGTCGAGATATCGATAGGTACCGAGCCGTCCTCCGAAATGGACGTTCATTTCAGCTTCGGCGCGCGCTCGATACCGCAGGAAGACATCCTTGTCCTGCCGCGTGTCGATCGGATAGTAAGGCTCGTCCTTTCGCTGCGCCGAACGCGAATATTCCCTTACGATGATGGTCTTTTCGGTCTGATAGCTTCTTTCGGGATTGAAGTGGCGAAACTCCAGGATGCGCGTATAGGGGATGGTCTCATCGGCATAGTTCATGACCGCCATGCCCTGGAAGTCGCCGGTGTTGAGGGTCTCTTTTTCAAAATCGATCGTACGCCAGCCTAATTCCCCTTCCGAATAGTCGAAATACCGATCGATCGGACCTGTATAGACAATGGGCAGCCCTGGCGGCAGAGCCGATTTCAGCGAAAAGAAATCGACACCCAGGGCGATATTGATCTTGGGATGCTTCAGCATTCTCTCGAAGATCGCCGTGTATCCGTCGATCGGCAAGCCCTCGTATTTGTCGTTGAAATATCTGTTGTCGAACGTGTAGCGGACGGGCAGCCGCGTGATGATATGCTCCGGTAGATCGCGGGGGTCGGTCTGCCACTGCTTGGCGGTATAGCCACGGATGAAAGCCTCGTACAAAGGCCGGCCGATCAGCGAAATCGCCTTCTCTTCCAGGTTCGCGGGATTGCGTCCCGCCATCTCTGCCGCCTGGTCCGCGATCAGCGCCCGCGCCTCGTCCGGAGAAAGACGCCGGTTGAAAAACTGGGAGATGGTGCCGAGATTGATCGGCATCGAATAGACCTGATCCCGATAGGTCGAATAAACTCGGTGCTTGTAGTCGGTAAATCCCGTGAATCTGTTCAGATAGGTCCAAACCATTTCGTTCGGCGTGTGGAATAGATGCGCACCGTAGCGGTGAACCTCAATCCCGGTTTCGCCGTCGAACTCGCTATAGGCATTGCCACCGATGTGAGTCCGGCGATCGATCAGAAGAACATTCTTTTGAAGTTCGTTCGCGACCCGTTCGGCAATCGTCGCACCATAGAAACCTGCGCCGACGATAAGCAGGTCAACGTTGGAAAAATCGATCATGAAACTTTCAGGTCCCCGGGATTGGAAAAGAAATCAGCTTGCCAGCTGGGTAGTCACCGCGACGCATTGCCATCTGCAAGACCACGCATCAGTTCACACCTGGAATTCTTGTGTAGCTAAACCCATAGGACTTCCAGAGCGCGGCTTGCTCGGCAATTGCAGACCGCACGTCATAGCTCGCGCCAATTGGCCTCGTATGAACTATACCAACCGCGTCAATGATGCCCATGCGCGTTGCGGGCCGTCCAAGGAATGAGGGCCACAAATGGTCCAGGCCGTAACCCGAAACCGCATCCTTGATGCTGCCGACGCAAATGCGGAGAGCGCGGCGCGAAAAGAGCGGGCACATGATCTCGACAAAGGGTTCGAAGCGCACTTCGCCGCCCTGGCGTTGAGCGGTTATTGGATGATTGATGTGACAACCAGATTCCTGACGAAGCGCTGGTTGAGCTAGATCGAGCCCGTATTTGCGCGACAGATGGAACATCTTGTTCAAATCCGATCCGCCGCATAGCAGATCGTCGTCGGGCAACCAGATGCGATCGTAATTCCAAAGCGGGCTGTCTTCATAAAACAGATCGAAGATCGGCTTGAATTTCCGTTGGTTCGGCGCGTGGGTGAGATATTCCGGCGACACCGATGCGTCAGGAATTTCGTTTCCGTACCAGCTTACACAGAGATCCCAGGTGCGCGTATTGTCATCGAGACCGTCGAACCAGCGCGGATGCAACGATGCACTATTGGCGCGCACCACGACGAGATTTGCCCGGCGCTCGCCCGCTGGCGGCTGCTTGATAAATCTGGCTCGACGCTCCATGTGAGATGGCGTCGGCGATACCGGATGAGGCGGATGGTCGACAAGGTTCAGAATATAGATAGCCTCAACGCCAGCCAAGACGGCGTAGCCAGCAAGCGCCACGACCACCGAATTCACGATACGAGCCGCGGTGAATACAATCGTTGGCACCCCTTCGCTATCGAGGATGCAAAGTTTGCCATTGACCACGTACCAGTGATCGAGCGATCCGTGGAAGACATTGCCGACCAGGCCTCCGGGAGCAAGCACAAGGAACGGCAACAACTGCCGCCCGTCCAGATCGCTCAACTGCCAGGATGTTCCCGAAAGCATCTCTGCCTGCAAGGGCGGAGCATCGGACCATTGTTCTGCAATTGCCACACGCTCCGCATGCGTAAGAGTTTGCAGATTTGTCGCTGCAAATGACGTCATAGACTGCCCCCTATTCCTGGCTCTGGAGCGACCGTTCGAGTTTGCGAGAAAGGGCGCCGCAAAGCGCCATCAGACTGCCAACTCACAATCGAACTAGATTGATAAGCACCTTGTCAGTCATTCCTTTTGCGAAACTTGCAGAGGCCTCACGTTTGCGGTTGCCTCTTGAAATCGCCGTCAGAAATCGAAATTGACCAGGGCGCCTTCCAGTATCGACTGCACCTGGGCCGGCGAGGTCCGAAACGGCTTGGATATTCTTTCCCTCAAAGCATCCTGAGCGTTCCCCGAGGTCGGCGCCAATGGAGACGGAGCACCCAACATGGCGGCCACGGCGTTGGTCTTGGCGGTGTTGCCCGGCATCGTCACAATCGGTGTCGACAGCGTCGCGGCCGCAACGAAATGGTGAAAACGCCCGGTGATCATCAATTCCGCCGACCGGATCCAGCCGATCCAATCCGAGAACGAAGTTGGACGTGCCAATTGAATATTCGGGATGACCTTCTTCAATGTCTCGTAGTGAACGGCATCCTCGCGAGGTTCCCGCTTGAAGCCGCCAGCCAGGAAGACCACGGGAACGCTCGTCGGACCAAGGATAGCCGCAAGCATCCGGCCTAAATTCATCGCAATATCCGGCGTCCAGTGAGAGGCGCCGCCAATAAGGATCGAACTCGGCATCTGCACCGGTTTCGCGTACATCCTGATATAAAGCGGCAGGCAATCGAAGCCGACCGAATGCTTGATCCCCATGCGCTCGTAGGTCTTGGCGGACCACTCGTCTCGAACAACGATCCTGTCCAAATCTCGAAGACATTCGGAATAGAACCGCTCCACATCCGGGCTCGCCGGTTCAGGTCCCCCCGAAGGAAAACAAGCGTGGTTGATCAGATGGACCCGCTTTCCCATCATTTTCGCGAGCTTGAGCACCGACAGGAGCGTCCGCGGCGCCCGATGAAATCTGTGAAGGGTGCCCTCCCCGTTGACGACCAACAGGTCGGAATCGCGGATAGCCCGAAAGACAGTACTGTTGACGACTTGAAGCTGCTCGGCGAATTCCACCATGGCTTGATGGCTGGCGCTCGTCGGCGGATAACCCAACCCCTCATGCGTCGTATCCACATCGACAGATGCGATCGAATAGCCGGAGTGAATGACCGTTTCATAGATCGCCATGGATGTTCCATAGCACCCCCAGTGGTAGCCGGTGGCGGTATTGTTCATGAACAACGCCTGCCCCTTGTGCCCCAGCGGCAGACGCTCATTGGATGCGTCTTCCACGGCAGAAACCGGTATGAATTCATTTTGATGCTGCATCGTCGATCCCTAAATTATACCGGTTTCCGGAATACCCCCACCACACAAACGCACGCTTACATTCGACGGCTGAGTTTGCCGGCATCATTTACCGACGCGTTATGAAATGACCTGGCGATCGACGGAATGCTGTCGGGTGTGGCGCCCAACAACATATCGACATCGGGCACGGTGGAATCCTGTAGGGATTTCCAGGCAGCCTGCATTCGATCGATGACGGGGCTGCGAATTGTAAAAGCCGGTATGCCGAACAATGGATAGGAATGAAGCAGGAAGCTCGAATATACAGACACAACGGCTGAAATCGTCTGACGATTGGCCAAGATGACGGGCTCGATCAGCGGAGCATCGGTCTCCAGCAAACGAACGCCGGCCGCAGCCAGGCTCGAATTGCCAAACAGATCATCAATGGGCGCGCGCGGATGCGGCTTTAGCCAGACATCGAAGCCAGCCGCGCGAAGCATCTTCGCAGCAGGCTCGCAGGCTTCGAAAGAATGGGAGCGGTTGCCCGAAATGTGCGGTGGAAAGCCCATCGCCAACATGACGATGTTACGAGGATTCTCAAAGATCGGGATATTATAACAATTTATAGTCTTCTCAAGCAGTCGGGTCAGCAGTTTGACGTCGATTGGCTGCGAAACGATTGATGCTGTGCGCAATATCTTTGGCGAAAGCGCGTAGAATCGCGTGTTGTTGTCCTGAACGCGCACGTTCAATGCCTGAGAGTAGGTTGTTAAGCCTTCCTCGTAGAAAGAATATCGCGAGGCAGGAAATTTCTGGCCCACGAAGCCAGCCATGTGGAAATGAGAGGAATAGACCTCGTCGAAGTGGCAATTGAATGGATTGGAGAATCCGGCGTTATTCTCGTAATACTCATCATGACCGACAGTGCGGACAGATGCCCATCTGTCGTACATCTGATAGGCCCATCTGGTGTTACCTTCGGCACCCTGCCTATCTATCGTGATCAGAAGGTAATCGTCAGTTGCCGACCCCTGTTGCGATGCCAATGTTGCGGCAATCGCAGTCGCAAAGTAGCCGGTCGAAATAAACAGGCGTTTCGGGCGACCAACGCCGCCAATATTCTTTATCGCAGAGGCAACGTCGTGAATGGCGCGCTGGTCCAATGCCGCCTGCGTTTTGAGAGCTTCTCTGAGCTGCGAAATTTCCATCCGCAGCTTCTCCGCCGTGTCGCGAAGCTCTTCGACCTGAACCGATACGAGATCGTCATCCGCTTCGACATTCGTCGACGGCTCCGCCTTTGGGTATTCAAGCTCTGGGGTAGCCTGCTGCGGCAAAGGCTGCTCTGGCGTCATTCTCGAAGCTGCTGGCGTATCGAATTCCGCGCCGAAGAGATGCAGCCACAAGCGCTCGAGCACATATCCGTAGACCGGCCGGCCTAAGGTTGCCTGATATGCGATTTCCAGGCTCTTCCGCGGCCATTTGGCGATCAGATCGTTGCGAACGGCAAAGATCGCACCGTAGGAGAAGACGCCAAAAGAATTCGCCTTAGCTTTATCCGCCAGTTCATCGAGCCCGCATTTGCGAAGGAAATCGCTGGCAACGTTTTCTCCTTCCGGCGGGCTGCCGTGGAGTGCGCAATAATCGCGGCTTGTGCCGAGGGCACCTTCGTCGACGAAATCCGGTGGACTCCAGTTAGACAGCGAGAAACGCTCCGGACGAACGCGCAGGCGCCCACGCAGGCGCTGTTCATATTCGGCGAGCAAGGGCGCCGGAGGAATATTCTGATCGGAGCTCCATTGCCAGGATAGTGGCTGCAGGCTGTCCCATTGCCGCCAGTTTTGCAGCAGCGGCAGAAAATCTGGACTATGGGCGAAAGGGTCGCCCCGCGTGAAGACCGTGAACGAATCGTCGTCCTGCGGCTTCGTCAGCATGTGGTGGATATATGTTTCCGATTCCCGGCCGACATTCGGCCTGTCAACAATGTGCTCGGCTCGGTCAACAATAAGCGGATCGTTGACCGGCTTGCCCTTGTTGTAGATGAAGATCTCGAAATCACTGGGAATATTCAGGACCCAATCGAGAGACTCGTCGTAGCGGGCGATAACAATTGAGTTCATATGACATCTCCAGGCACAAGCAGTCACCGGCGACGACATAGATGAAACCGCGCCTCGATTGACCGCCCCGCGCTGCCGATCATGCCGTATCAAGTTCGGCGAACCGCTTTGACAGAGGGATAGAAACCAAAGCTTGCACCGGGCTGGAGCCTGGACGCCGCATCGCGCCCCGCCTGGAATGGGCGTGAATTCTCCAGCCCCGCGAAAGCAACCTCTCCTATCTAGCGACAAAGCTTGCGCTCAGAATCGTGCCGATGCCTCTGGAGAAGTCGATGTCCTCTATTGAACCCCCCGTCCTTTCGATCTGCGTTCCGACGTACAATCGCCAGTTCATGCTCGAGCGCAATGTAAGCTTTCACTTGGATGCCTTTCGCCGACTGGGCATTCCTTTTGAGATCGTGATCGTCGATGACTGCTCGACGGACAATACCGCCGCTTATATCCAGTCCATCTCGCATCACCCGGAAATCAACGCCTACCGCCGCGCAAGCAATGCCGGTTTTCTCAGCAACTACGCCTTCGCCATGCAGCGCGCCCGTGGTCAATACGCGGTCTTCCTGGGCGACGATGATTTGCTCATTCCGGAAAAGGTCATCGAATATATCCGCCTAATGGTGAACGACAGGCAGATCGGCATGGTGCAAGCGCCGTGGCTGCTGGTTGACGGGCGGCCGGGCGGCGGAGACATGCAGCCCTTTTATCACCTGTCTTATCCCACGCGTCATGCGAAGGGCGATTTCCATTCCATGCTGGAATTCATTCTGGAACGGCACATCTTTCCAGAGTTCATGATCATCAGGCGCGATGTCCTGGCCAAGGCCATCTCCAGCCCGACGCCCTTCATCTTCTGGGCATTTCTCTATACGACACGCGCGCTCGACAAGGCCGATATTCTCTTCATGCCGGAACCCTTCGCGCGTGTGACCGCGGTTTCCGATGACCCGCGCCTGCAGCAGGGCAACAAGGAGTGCATGTTCCAGTGGGACACCTACAGAGGCGGCCTGGAATATCTCGCCTCGCAAGCACTTCGCGACGGCCGGCTTCCCGCCGATTACAGAGCATCTCTCATGCACCGCATCACGCAATTCATGCTGCAGCGCCAGGCCGTGGCGATGCGCCTGCATGTGAATGCGCAGAATTGGGTCGAGGCCTACATCATGTATCATCGCATGGCAGCCTACCACCCATCGCCGCTGCCGCCGGAATCCTACGATCAGATCCGCAAGCTCGCCGGGATCGCGACCGCCGCAACGGAAGCGATCGCTTTCAACGGCGAACCCGTCATTGTCGAGCCGATCGTCGACGACGCAACGATCAATCTTCTGTCGCCATCGATCCGGGAGCGTTTGAGCCGGGAAGTTCCGCAATTCGACAGGTCAGACAAGCCGAGAGCTTTCCTTCGCTTCACTCAGAACTTTCCGGCCAATCCCGGTCCGAAGGACGGGTTGTTCGATATTCTCACCTATATCGAGCAGTTCGTTTGAGGCTCTATTCAGCCCGGCAGCAACTCGGTCACGGCGATAATCGGGCCGAGCGGGAATAGCCCATCCCGCCTCTGCCATTCCGGTATATCGAGGCTGGAGATGCTGCCATCGAGGAAGAGCGCGTTGGTGCAACCGAGATCGTCGCGAAACAGGGTCGCAAAATCGTGGAAGCGAACGGCACCATCGGATAGGGCGAAGATCACCTTGCCGTCCGCGGAGACGCCAACGCCATTGCGCGTCTTGAAACTGGTGCTGTCGGCAAGGAACGACGGGTGCAGCTTGCCGTCGATCACCAGCATCGGCCCGGATTGCGTCGCGTAGAACGGCTTGATGCCGGAAGCCATGAAGGCCTTGCTCTCCATGATGCCGGCATGGCCGGGCTGAATATAGAAGACGCCGTTTGGCAGCAGATGAAAATTGCCCCATCCTTTGTTGGTGTTGATCGCCTTCTGTTGCTTGCCCTCTTCGATATAGAGGCCAACCGGCGACTGATCATCCCGGTACATGCCGCCATTCATCGCGAACCGCACATAGATGCGATCCTGGCGGAGATCGTTTTCCAGCGCCCGGAACGAACCGTAGGGCTTGCCGCTGCGATCGTTCTCATAGAGCCGGATACCGTCGGTGGCGGGATCGAACGTGCAGACCGTATAGCTGTCGCCGAGATGCAGGACTTTGCGGCAGGCCTCGTCGGCAAAAGCCGTGGTGGCGCAGGCAAGGATGGCGAGCAAGGTCAGTAATCGAATCAAACGCACAACTCCGGAGCGAATTTCGCAAGTGTCAGAGCGCAACGGAAATACGGCAAAAGAAGGAAATCCCTCACCTTTTTAGGATCGAAGCGCCGCCATGTGAAAAGCGAGCTGCGCCTGCGAATAGCGATAGCCTGTTCCCACCGGACAGGCATTGCGTGCCAGGCAGCCACCGGTCATGCAGCCGGCTTTCCCCGTATCCGTGCGGAGATGCGACCGACAGCCGCCAACATCGAAACCGGTGAGCGTGATGGCGTCGACCGGACAGGCGTTCAGGCAAGGCTTTTCGGCGCAGTGATCGCAGGCATGCGCAACCACCATCCCCCGCTCATCGTCTTCGATCACGTCAGCAAACCCGAGCGCACCGCGATAGCCGTGCCATAGGCCATAGTCCGGATGGATCAGGATGCCGAGCGGCGATGCTTTCAAACCTTCCGCCTGCATAGCCCATCGCTGAAACGGCTGCCACGGCGGATCGGAAGGGAAATAGGCCGTCGCGTCGAATGCGGCGGCGACAGGCTGGATGATCTCCTTCGACCAGTCGTCAAGCGGATCGTCGCGACCTGCATTTTCAGACAATTCCAGCCACCGGGAAAACGGCTGCCAGATCGAGCCGCCGATATTGCCGAGCAGGATCACGCTCCGCGCCTGCATTCTGTTGGCCAAAGCCGGTCCTTCGCCGTCGCCAAAGGAGACGATCCCGCGAACAAAAACTCCGTGCGGAGCAAGCGCCGCACGGAGTTCCCCAACAATGACGGAGCCGATGCTCATCGCGGCCCCTTATATTGATAGTGCGGCCGCCAGACGTCCTTCTGAATCAGATCGGCAACGCGTACCGCACCGCCTTGCTCCCTGGCGGCATCGGGCTCTCTTCAGGTGAAAGCGTCCGGCATCGAATCCTTGCGCTTCTGGATGTAGGCCAGCAGCGCCTCATCGATCGCGGGATCGAGCGGCGGCGCTTCGTAATGATCGAGCCAGGAGCGGCAAAGCGCATTGGCACGTTCCTCGATGCGCTTCTGGCCTTCGATCTCCCATTGCTCGAAGGAATTGTTATCTGCCAGAGCCGAGCGGTAGAAAGCCGTCTGGAAATTGGCCTGTGTATGACCGCAACCGAGATAGTGGCTACCGGGGCCGACTTCGCGAATCGCGTCCAGCGCCTGGCCATTTTCCGAAAGATCGACGCCCTCGGCCATCTTCTGCATCATGCCGAGCTGATCCTGGTCGATCATGAACTTCTCGTAGGAGCTGACGAGACCGCCTTCGAGCCAGCCGGCCGCATGCAGCACGAAATTCGTGCCGGCAAGTAGCGTCATGTTCAGCGTATTGGCCGATTCGTGTGCCGCCTGCGCATCTGGCACCTTGGAGGCGCAGAGCGAGCCGCCGGTACGGAACGGCAGGCCGAGACGCCGGGCAAGCTGGGCTGAACCGTAGGACACCAACGACGGTTCCGGCGTACCGAAGGTCGGCGCACCCGACTGCATGGAAATCGAGGCAGCAAATGTGCCGTAGAGCACAGGCGACCCCTTGCGGATCAACTGCGTGAAAGAGGCGCCGGCCAGCACTTCCGCCAGAATCTGCGCCAGCGTGCCGGCGACGGTCACCGGGCTCATCGCACCAGCGAGGATGAAGGGGGAGACGACGGAGGCTTGATTATGGCGTGCATAAACCTTCAGCGCACCGAGCATGGTCTCGTCGAACACCATCGGCGAGTTGGCGTTGATCAGGTTCAGCGTGACGCAATTGTTTTCGACGAAATCGTCGCCGAAGACGATCTTCGCCATTGCGATCGTGTCTTCAGCGCGTTCCGGCGCGGTGACCGAGCCCATGAACGGTTTGTCGGAATATTTAATATGGCTGTAGACCATATCGAGATGTCGCTTGTTGACGGGGATGTCGACCGGCTCACAGACGGTACCGCCGGACGAATGCATCGACGGCGCCATATACGCGAGCTTCACGAAGTTGCGGAAATCCTCGATCGTCGCATAACGGCGGTTGCCTTCGAGATCGCGGACGAAGGGCGGACCGTAGACCGGCGCGAAGATCGTCGCCTTGCCACCCACATGGGCGTTGCGGGCACTATTGCGCGCATGCCAGGTGAATTCCTTCGGCGCGGTTTTCAAGAGTTCGCGGCAGAGCCCCTTCGGGAAATGCACCCGCTGCCCCCGAACGTCGGCGCCGGCCTCCTTCCACAGCGCCAGCGCTTCCGCGTCGTCGCGAAACTCGATGCCGATTTCCTCGAGCACGGTGTCGGCGTTACGCTCGATGAGCTGCAGGCCCTCCTCGTCCAGAACCTCATAAACGCCGATCTTTCGCACGATATAGGGAAGCGACGGGCCTGGTCCGCCGCCGCTGCGCGATGCGCGCCGCGCTGCCGCACCCCTGCCCTCGCCGCGCGAACGCCGCCCGCCACCATCACTGCCCGCGGCCGGTTGCTCAATCATATCGTCCATGATGCTTCCTCACTCCTGCGCATGAATGCGTCTATCATTGCCCCATGCTACCCGATTCCGTCGCACGGACGTTCCTTTATGCGCCAGCGACTAGCATAGGACAGACATGAAGCACGCGAAATTGCTTCATTTCCATCCGTCGCGAATTATCCGCACGACGTCGCTTTCGAAAAGAGTTTTGTCATGCTTCGGGTCTATCGGTAATAGCGGCAGTGTTTTATACAAGCCCCTGATGCATCGCACGAAAACGGGATGGAGCGCATGTCTGACGACGAAATCATTCTCGCGGAACTTTCGGACGAGGAACTCGTGCAGCAGATGCATGACGACCTCTATGACGGACTGAAAGAGGAAATCGAGGAAGCGACCAATATCCTCCTCGAACGCGGCTGGACGCCCTATGATGTCCTGACCCAAGCGCTCGTCGAAGGCATGCGCATCGTCGGAATCGATTTCCGCGACGGCATTCTCTTCGTTCCCGAAGTGCTGCTTTCCGCCAATGCGATGAAGGCCGGCATGAGTATCCTGCGGCCGCTGCTGGTCGAAACCGGAGCGCCGAAGCTGGGCAAGATGGTCATCGGCACCGTCAAGGGCGATATCCACGACATCGGCAAGAACCTTGTCGGCATGATGATGGAAGGCGCCGGCTTCGACGTCATCGATCTCGGCATCAACAACCCGGTCGAAAACTATCTCGACGCCATCGAACGCGAACAGCCCGATATTCTCGGCATGTCGGCGCTTCTGACAACGACCATGCCTTACATGAAGGTCGTCATCGACACGCTCAAGGAAAAGGGTATGCGGGACGATTATGTGGTCCTCGTCGGGGGTGCGCCGCTCAACGAGGAGTTCGGCAAGGCAGTCGGTGCCGATGCCTATTGCCGCGATGCGGCCGTGGCGGTCGAAACCGCCAAGGACTTCATGAAGCGAAAGCACAATAGCCTGGCTGCTGGCGCCTGATCATGACGGACACCAGGCCGGCGGCAACTCTAAGGGTTGCAGCCGGCGGAGCGGCGTCCCAAATCAGTTGCTGGCCGCCTTCTTTACCGAGTGACCGGCAGCCTCGGTCGCGTTGACGGCATTGGCTGTATCCCTGCCCATGCCGCGAATTGTGTTGGCGCATGAAGCAAGTACCATAAGAACTGCGCAGGCGGCGGCGATTTTGGTGAGTGTCGGTGCAGTCATGATCGGGAGCCCTCTCGGAATGGATATTGATCGACAAAAGGCAGAGACAAATATTCCGCCCAATAAACGCACAATCGCCCAAAAAGTTCATGTGATCGCGTGCGGCGCAATCGCGCGCGAAATACTGGCGATCACCAGAATCAATAGCCTCGATCATGTCGACCTGCATTGTCTTCCCGCCATCTACCACTCCTATCCACAGAAGATCGCACCCGCCCTCAATGAGGCAATCGCGGACGCGCGCTCGCGCGGCTTCGAGAAGATTTTCATCGGCTATGCCGACTGCGGCACCGGCGGCGATATCGACAAGATCTGTGAGCGCGAAGGCATCGAGCGCCTCTCTGGCCCGCACTGTTATTCCTTCTTCAGCGGCAACGACGCCTTTGCCGCTCGCGAGGATGACGTCACCTCGTTCTTTCTCACCGATTTCCTGGCCCGCCAGTTCGAATCCTTCGTCATCGTGCCGCTCGGCCTCGACCGGCATCCGGAGCTAAAGGAAATGTATTTCGGCAATTACCGTAAGGTCGTCTACCTCTCGCAGGAAGAGGATCCGGCACTGCAGGAAAAAGCAAAAGCAGCCGCAGCCTATCTTGGCCTTGACTACGAATACCGTTTCACCGGCTATGGCGATCTCGGCCGCGAATTGCTGGCCGTCTGATTACGACATTCCACCACCTATCCCCGCTTGCAGCGCCCGTTGGACGTCGCCATGTTGATACGCCTCGAAGGTGTTGAATCGCGGCGGAAAATCCGATCCTTTCGCGCAGCGGCGAAGTTTGCCGGTGGTTGCGGAGATGCTTTCTGTGCCACGTCGTTTTTCGGCATGGGCCGCGTCGTGGCGAGCGCAGTCTCTGCATCGGCGGACGTGCATTCTTGATCAAAGAGGAGAATTTTTGCATGGCGGATCGCATTGTCGTCTATTGGCGGGACATCCCCGCCCAGGTCATCATCAAGAAGGGACGGCAGACAGCCAAGCGCGAACTGTCGCTCCGCTTCACCGAAGCGATTGATATGTGCGCCATGCGCACGGGTGCCGCCGAGACGGACGACTATCTGTCTGAATGGCGCAAGGCCGATCCTGTCCCGGTCTCCGACGATCTCGAGGCAGAGGCGGACAAGGCCGCAAGCGAGCTCGAAGCCACCTATGACCGAGAGCGCCTGGTGGCGCTGGTAAAGGCCGGGGGCCGCGACAATGGCTGACGCCATCCAGAAACCGGGCAATGCCGCCGCGGGTGCGAAGGCAGCCAGCGGCGCCTACACGCCATCAGGCGTTTCGCCGAACCGCCGTGCCCGCCGCAAATACACTGTCCGTCTCTGGGCCGTACGCCATTCGCGTTTCCTCGAGTGGTTCTATCGCCGCTTCGCCGATGCCTTCCTGCTTTTGCATCCACTCTGGAAATCGATCGGCTATGAGCGCGTCGAACGACCGATCACCTTCGTCGAGCGCAATGTAAAAGGGTTTCTCTTCGATTGCCGCATGTGCGGCCAGTGTGCGTTGTCGTCGACCGGCATGTCCTGTCCGATGAACTGTCCGAAGCAACTGCGCAACGGCCCCTGCGGCGGCGTGCGCGCCAATGGCAATTGCGAAGTCGAACCCGATATGCCCTGCGTCTGGGTGCAGGCCTGGAACGGCTCGCGCAATATGGTCAATGGCGACGCGATCTTGAAGGTGCAGAAGCCGGTAAACCAGTCGCTACGCGAAACATCCTCCTGGCTGCGTGTGACCGCGGAAGCTGCAGCGGCGCGTGAAGCGGCGAAGAAGGAAGCCTGATTGATGGCGCATATCGATGAAAATCCGCTTGGCGCGCATCTGCCTCTCGATCCCCTGCCCGGCCATTCCTCACTCGGGCGGCTGGAGCGCGTGCTGCGTCGCGGCGAGTTCGCCGTCACCGCGGAACTGAACCCGCCCGATAGCGCCAACCCAGAAGATGTCTACGAACGTGCCTCGATCTTCGACGGCTGGGTGGACGGCATCAACGCGGTCGATGCCTCCGGTGCCAATTGTCATATGTCCTCGGTCGGCATTTGCGCGCTGCTGACGCGCATGGGCTATGCGCCGATCATGCAGATCGCCTGCCGCGACAAGAACCGCATCGCCATCCAGGGCGATGTGCTGGGTGCTGCCGCCATGGGCGTCTGCAACATCTTGTGCCTGACCGGCGACGGTGTGCAGGCCGGCGATCAGCCGGGCGCCAAACCGGTTTTCGATCTCGACTGCATGTCGCTGCTCGAAACCGTGCGCATCATGCGCGACAACGCCAAGTTTCTTTCCGGCCGCAAGCTGACGACGCCGCCGAAAGTCTTTCTCGGCGCCGCCATCAATCCGTTTGCGCCGCCTTATGATTTCCGGCCTTATCGCCTGGCGAAGAAAATCGAAGCCGGCGCGCAGTTCGTTCAAAGCCAATATTGCTATGACGTGCCGATGTTCCGCGAGTACATGAAAAAGGTCCGCGATCTCGGCCTGCATGAGAAATGCTTCATCCTGGTCGGCGTCGGGCCACTGGCTTCGGCGAGAACCGCGCGCTGGATGCGCTCGAACGTGCCGGGCGTCCATATTCCGGATGCGATCATCAAGCGCATCGAAGGTGCCGAGGATCAGAAGAAGGAAGGCAAGCAGCTCTGCATCGATATCATCAACGAGGTGAAGGAAATCGAGGGCGTGTCCGGCATTCACGTCATGGCCTATCGCCAGGAAGAATATGTTGCTGAGATGGTGCACGATTCCGGCGTTCTGACCGGCCGCCAGCCTTGGAAGCGCGAAGCCAACCCGGGCGATGCGGCGATTGCCGAACGCTTGGAACATCTTCGCGAAGGCAAAGAAGAGAACCAGCAGGAAATGGCCGAAGCCGCCGCCCACCATCCACCGCATCAGACGCATTGATATCGAGAGCGATAGGCGGAGGAGCCTACCGCTTGTAACCCCCATCGCGGCACGATAGACCACCTCCATCGAGCCCGCCGACCAGAGTCTAGAGACCAGAGGATCAGACAGACATGACGCGCACCATCGTTGCTTCAGCCACTCGCGAAATCATCATCGGTTTCGACCAGCCCTTTTGCGTGATTGGCGAACGCATCAATCCGACGGGGCGCAAGAAGCTGGCCGCCGAGATGATCGAGGGCAATTTCGATACCGTCATCAAGGATGCGTTGGAACAGGTGGCCGCCGGTGCGACCATGCTGGACGTCAATGCCGGCGTCACCTCGGTCAATCCAAACGAGACCGAGCCGGGCCTGCTGGTGCAGACGCTGGAAATCGTTCAGGGCCTTGTCGACGTGCCGCTGTCGATCGACAGCTCGGTGACGGCCGCCATCGAGGCGGCGCTGAAGGTCGCCAAGGGCCGGCCGCTGGTCAACTCCGTGACCGGCGAGGAGGAAAAGCTCGAAGCCATCCTGCCTCTGGTGAAGAAATACGATGTACCCGTGGTCGCCATCTCCAACGACGAGACCGGCATTTCCATGGACCCCGACGTTCGCTTCGCCGTCGCCAAGAAGATCGTCGAACGCGCCATGGATCACGGTATCAAGCCGCAAGATATCGTCGTTGATCCGCTCGTCATGCCGATCGGTGCGCTTGGCGATGCCGGCCGCCAGGTCTTCGCGCTGCTGCACCGCCTGCGCAACGAGCTGAAGGTCAACACCACCTGCGGCCTTTCCAACATCTCCTTCGGCTTGCCGCACCGTCATGGCATCAATGCCGGCTTCATCCCGATGGTGATCGGCGCCGGCATGACCTCGGCGATCATGAACCCCTGCCGCCCGCAGGAAATGGAAGCCGTGCGCGCCGCCAACGTGCTGAACGGCACGGATGCGAATTGCACCAACTGGATCATGACCTATCGCGACTACAAGCCGGCCGAAGGCGGCGCAGCAGCACCCGCTTCTGCCGCTCCTGGCGCTGGTGGCGGTCGCCGTGGTGGACGCGCGGCTCGCGCTGGCACAGGCGCGGCGAGGGAATAGCGATGTATCCGAGCAGCCGGCTTTCCAACGATCTCGCGACGCTCTGGTTTCAGGCGCCGATGGTGATCGCGATGCGTACGCAACAAATGTGGATGGCGGCGATGACCGGCGGAACCATGAACGCCGCGGAACTCAACCGGATGGTCTCGGAAAAGATGATGGCTGCGGCGGAAAGTTCCGTTGCGGCCAATATTGCCATGACCCAACAGAGCATCAAGGCAATAACGGCGATGGCAACGGGCACCACCACCTCATCGCACCGCGCTGCCGACGCGGTCGTCGGGGCCACCGTCAAGCCTTACAGCAAGCGCGTTCGTTCGAACGTGCGCCGCCTCACCAGACAGAAAGGCTGATCCGTGGCCCAAGCCAGCGACAGCACGAATCCCCTCGTCCTTTTCATGCCCTCCGGCAAGCGCGGCCATTTTGCAGTCGGCACACCGGTGCTGGAGGCCGCGCGGCAGCTAGGCGTCTATGTCGAAAGTGTCTGCGGCGGCCGCGCGACATGTGGACGCTGCCAAGTCTCCGTTCAGGAAGGCAATTTCGCCAAACACAAGATCGTCTCCGCCAACGATCATCTTTCGCCCATCGGTCCGAAGGAGAGGCGCTATGCCGAGGTGCGCGATCTTCCTGAGGGGCGACGCCTCTCCTGCTCGGCGCTGATCCAAGGCGATCTCGTCATCGACGTGCCGCAGGATACGGTGATCAACGCGCAGGTGGTGCGCAAAGCTGCCGATGAGCGCGTCATCGCCCGCGATACGGCCGTGCACATGTGCTACGTCGAAGTCGACGAGCCGGACATGCACAAGCCGCTCGGAGATCTCGACCGGCTGAAGGCGGCGATCGCAGCCGATTGGAAATACGACAATCTCGAAGTCGACTTCCATCTGATCCCGCAGGTGCAACCGATCCTGCGCAAAGGCGAGTGGAAGGTCACCGCCGCAATCCACCGGGATCACGAAGAGGACCGTCCGCGCCTGATCGCGCTTTACCCGGGCCTGAAAAACGAAGCCTATGGTATCGCCTGCGATATCGGTTCGACGACGATCGCCATGCATCTCTCTTCGTTGCTGTCGGGCCGCACGGTGGCATCCGCGGGTGCATCCAATCCGCAGATCCGCTTCGGCGAAGATCTGATGAGCCGCGTCTCCTATGTGATGATGAACCCGGATGGCCGCGGCGCCATGACCAACGCCGTGCGCGAGGCGCTGAACGGGCTGATCGACAAGGTCTGCGCCGACGGCGGCGTGTCGCGCCAGGACATTCTCGACGCAGTCTTCGTCGGCAATCCGATCATGCATCATCTCTTCCTCGGCATCGACCCAACCGAGCTCGGCGGGGCGCCGTTCGCGCTCGCTGTCTCCGGCGCCGTGCATTTGACATCGGCTGAAGTCGGCCTCCCGATGAATGCCGGCACACGCATCTACATGTTGCCCTGCATCGCCGGCCATGTCGGCGCCGACGCTGCCGCCGCGACGCTAGCTGAAGGCCCGCACCGCCAGGATGAAATGATGCTACTGGTCGATATCGGCACCAATGCCGAAATCGTGCTCGGCAATCGCAACCGCGTTGTGGCAGCCTCCTCGCCGACCGGCCCCGCTTTCGAAGGCGCGGAGATTTCCAGCGGCCAACGCGCCGCTCCCGGCGCCATCGAGCGCGTACGCATCGATCCCGTCACGCTAGAGCCGCGCTACCGTGTCATCGGCATCGAGCCATGGTCGAATGAACCCGGTTTTGCCGAGGCAGCAGCCACCGTCGGCGTCACCGGTATTTGCGGCTCGGCCATCATTGAAGTGGTCGCCGAGATGTTCCTAACCAGCATCATCTCCGAAGACGGCGTCGTCGATGGCAGCATGATGGCGCGCTCGCCCCGCATCCTCCAGAACGGCCGCACCTACTCCTATTTGCTGCGCGACGGTGAGCCACGCATTACGGTCACGCAAAACGACGTGCGCGCCATCCAGCTCGCCAAGGCCGCCCTTTATGCCGGCGTCAAGCTGCTGATGGACAAACAGGGCATTACTCATGTCGACCGCATCGGCCTTGCCGGCGCCTTCGGCACCTTCATCGACCCGAAATACGCAATGGTGCTAGGCCTGATACCGGACTGTACCCTCGATAAGGTGAAGGCGGTCGGCAATGCCGCCGGCACCGGCGCACGCATGGCACTCCTCAACCGCGGCCATCGCCGCGAGATCGAGGAAACCGTCAGCAAAATCGAGAAGATAGAGACGGCGCTTGAATCAAAGTTTCAGGAGCATTTCGTCTACGCCATGGCGCTGCCGAACAAGGTGGATGCTTTCCCGGAACTGTCGAAGGTCGTCACGTTGCCGGTACGCAAACAGCTCGCAGACGATGAAGGCGGAGGCCGCAGAAGACGCCGCAGCCGCGAGTGACTATCGGCCGGTAGTCATCAAGCCTGACTGCGAGAAGAAATCTGGTGACGAATCTTTGAACAATGGGTGCTGATGATGCTCAGCTTGGAGACCCCACGGCTCGTTCTCCGGGCTTGGCGGGACAAGGATCGCGTTCCATTCGCCGCTATCAACGCAGACCCTGAGACGCGTCAATATTACTATCCAAGCCTGCTCACGTCCGCAGAAACGGATGCCTTGATCGATGAAGCCCGGAAGGAATTGATAAGCGAGGGAATTGGCTTTCTTGCCGTCGAGCGCAAGTCCGACGGCGCATTGATCGGCGGAGCTGGGCTGTCGCGGCCAGGGCCGGAAGTTCCCGGCAACTTTCCCCTTGAGATCGGTTGGATTCTGGGTCGTTCTTACTGGCGTCAGGGCTACGCGACCGAGGCAAGCCATCGCTGCTTCGATTTCGCTTGGGAAGAGCTGCAGATTGATCAACTGATCGGGTATACGTCCAGCATCAACTTGCCGTCACGCTGCGTGATGGAGAAAATTGGCATGGTTCAAGTGATCGGAGCGGATTTCGACGACACAACCATACCTCCGGGACACGTATTACGTCCCCATGTGCTGTATCGCATCGCGCGACCTGGATGAAACGTGCTTGTACGCGACGTGGCCCGTTTCAAATTCGCCAGAGACCGTGCGGGTCAACGTCCTTAGTAGTCCACATCTTCACACGCGGCTCACGCGGCCATTTTCCGCCCGATCTCTATGAACGCCTGCCGGATGCTGTCGGCCACCGCTTTCATAGGTCCCGTCATCTGCGATGCCGTCAGTAGGCGAATGTCGAAGGAGGTAAGTTCCGGCAGCCCCTCATTCGGCCCGAGAATCTCCATATCCTCACCAATGTAGGAACGTGGAAACGGCGCGACCGCAAGATCAGAGACAATAGCCGCGCGCTGCGCCATGGTGTGGGCGCTGAGATAGGAGACGCGGTAAGGCCGCTTCTGCCGTTCCAGCTGCGCCAATGCTTCCGAGCGCCAGATGCAACCATCTTCCCAGATCGAGATTGGCAAGGGATCCCGGCGATAGGCCGTACCGCACTTTGCCCCTGCCCACACGAGGCGCTCGGTATAGATGACCTCGCCCTCGGTCGGGAAAGGCCGTGTCGCACAGTTGATCAGCGCCAGATCCAGCCGCTGCTCCTCGATACGCTTCTTCAATTGAAGACTCATATCGACAGTCACGTCGACCATGATGCCCGGATAGCTCTCCGAAAAGCTCTTGAGAATGCTCGGCAGCAAGCGCTCGCCGATATCGTCCGGAGCGCCAAGCCGCACGACGCCGCTGAGCTCGGGCATGATGAAACGCGACACGGCCTCGTTGGACAGCGCCAGGATGTTGCGGGCATAGGAGAGCAGCATCTCACCATGCTGCGTCAGGCTGACAGAACGCGCGTCGCGCAGGAACAGTGTCACACCCAACTGCTCTTCCAGCTTCTTGATCTGCATCGAGACGGCAGACGGCGTACGAAAGACAGCATCGGCCGCAGTTGAAAAATTGCCGGTTTCGGCGATGGCGACAAAGGTGCGCAGAACCTCATTGTCGAGCAGCGGTATGGGCCGGCGGAACGGTACGGTCATATCGGCTTCCTTCAATTTTTCTGATCCTAAGTACCATATCATTTCATTTGTCTGAATGTCAACGAAGCGCCATATTAGTCCTAACGAAATTGATACCGGCAGCCGAAAAGGAGCAACTACCATGGCTGGCACAACACTTCGCGAGGCATCTCGCTTGTTCAATCTCCTGCGCGCCCGCGAAATTCAGCGCACGGCGCAGCACACGCTCGATGACATTGCGACGCGCTTTCCGGCGCATTTGATCGACGATGTCAACGCCCGCGGCCTGCCCCCGGATCGTATGCTTTCGGCCCTCGAACGAAAGCCCGCCAACGTGCGATCGTTCAAGAATGCTAATGACAGCTATAAGATCTATTCGCTTGATTGATGAGTGAACCGCTCCCATATTAGCTCGTAAAGGTCGCGACCTTTCGGGCGTCTAAGAACCGAAAGGAACCTGGAAATGACGACGATTGCCTATAGAGATACCGGCAGGACGCGGAACCCGCTCCCGTCGCGCGGTGGTTTTGTGCAATTCATCACGCGGATTGCCGATCGCTGGCAGCAATGGCGCTCCGAGCGCGAGCTCGAGTCCCTTTCGGACGACATGCGCAAGGACCTGGGCTGGCCGGCCGTCGACGAAACCAAGAATTCCAAGGCTGCGCGATGATTGCGATATCCTATGAATTCTGAAGGCGACACTCAACCACACCGAGTGTCGCCTTTCGAACATCTATGCATCTGAGCGCGTATTTGGTTTTATCTTGATTATTGTCGACATATATATTTGGTTGCTTCAGGAAATTGCTTACCCCCCTCGCCTGCTTTCTTTATAGCGGCAATTTTAGTGAGCTTGCACAATTATCCCTTTGCGGCCGCTATTATCCATGCCAATGTCGCTATTAGACCATCGAGCCGACGCATTTGACGCAAGGTATACGGGATGGTCGTGGAGCATGGATTTTCCTGATATGAGCAAGACTCCGATTAAGACGCGTTCCCTGGTTTTCTTTCTCGTTCCCCATTTTACCATGCTGCCGTTTTCCGCCGCGGTCGAGACGCTGCGGATAGCAAACCGCATGCTCGGTTATCCCGCCTACACCTGGCGGCTAGCCTCGACAGACGGTCAGAAGGTCTATTCCTCCAGCGGCATCGGCCTCGAAGTCAATTCGTCGCTCGCCGACGAGCGCCGCTATCTTGGCGGTGAAAACCGGCCGAACATGGTGCTCGTCTGTTCCGGCATCTATGTCGAGGAGTTCCACAACAAGTCCGTCAATGCCTGGCTGCGCGAGACCTACAATCGCGGTGTCGCCGTCGGCAGCCTCTGTACGGGCGCGCATGTGCTGGCACAGGCCGGCCTCCTCAACGGCAAGCGCTGCGCCATTCACTGGGAAAACCTCCCGGGCTTTGCCGAGACGTTCCCGCAGGCTGAAGTCTATGCCGATCTCTACGAAGTCGACAGCAATCTCTACACCTGCGCCGGCGGCACCGCATCGCTCGACATGATGCTCAATCTGATCGGCCAAGATTTCGGCGAAAACCTCGTCAACCGCGTCTGTGAGCAGCAGCTGACCGATCGCGTCCGTAGCCCGCACGACCGCCAGCGCCTGCCGCTGCGTGCCCGCCTCGGCGTCCAGAACGCCAAGGTGCTGTCGATCATCGAGCTGATGGAAAGCAATCTCGCCGAGCCGCTGTCGCTGCTGGAGATCGCTGACGATGCCGGCCTGTCGCGCCGCCAGATCGAGCGCCTGTTCCGCCAGGAAATGGGCCGCTCGCCCGCCCGTTACTATCTCGAAATCCGCCTCGACCGCGCGCGTCACCTGCTGGTGCAGTCCTCGATGCCGGTCGTAGAGGTGGCTGTTGCCTGCGGCTTCGTATCTGCCTCACACTTCTCCAAGTGTTATCGCGAACTCTACAATCGTTCGCCGCAGCAGGAGCGCGCTGAACGCAAGCTCACCATGTCGTCCAACCGTACAGGCGTCGTCGTCTGAAGCCGGCCGATGGAAGCGGCTATTCCGCCGCTTCCTCCGTCATCTTGATGTCGGAATAGACCTGATTGCGGCCCTTGTGCTTGGCCATATAAAGAAACTGGTCGGCGGCGTTGAGATAGTTTTCGAACGCCTCATAGCCTGCAATCTCGGCGACACCGATCGACACGGTGACCGAAAGTTCCTCGTCGTCGGCATTCACTTTTAGGTTAGAGAGATTGACGCGCACCTCGTCGCAAACCGCGGTCGCGGCCCGTGAATCCATCTCGGTGAACAGAATAGCGAACTCCTCGCCGCCCAGCCGGGACAGCAGGTTCTCGCTGCCTTCGAACAACGAATGAAGCCGGCCGGCAACGGCCTTCAGCACCTGATCGCCAATCTCGTGGCCATAGGTGTCGTTCAGATGCTTGAAATGATCGATGTCGAGGATTGCGACCGAGGTCGGCCGGTGATGGCGCAGGCATTCATTCACGATCCGCGGGCCGTGATCGTAGAAATAGCGTCTGTTATAGAGCCCGGTCAGATAGTCGCTTGCCGCGGCGGCGCGCAATTGCTTTAGCTGCATCAGCGTTTCGACATTGAGCGCGATGCGGCATTGCAGCTCTTCGGCCACGAACGGGCGATAGATGAAATCACTGGCGCCGGCCTTCAGAAAGGTCGCCGACAGCAGGCGGTCGGCCGACGAGGAGATGCCGATGACACGCATCCGATCCGAACCATAGCGATGGCGAATACGCCGGGTCAGTTCGTAGCCATCCATGTCGGGCATATGATGGTCGGTCACGACCACTTCAATATCGCCATACTCGTCAAGCACCGCCAGCGCTTCGACGCCGGTCCCGGCTTCGGCGACCTTGAACTGCTGCGCCTCCAGAAGCTCAACCAGCACGCGCCGTGCCGACGGTATGTCGTCCACCACCAGCACCCGCGTGCTGCGATTGGAGATGGCGCGCCGTACGGTAGAAACGAGATTGTCGAGGGCGAATTCATTGTCCTTCAGAACATAGTCGACAATGCTGCGCTCCATGATGCGGTTGCGCATATCCATGTCGAAGGACGCGGTGAAGACGATGGTGGGAATATGATGGGCGATGGCAACATCCAGCGCCTCGCCATGGGGCGAATCCGGCAGATTGAGGTCGACCACCGCCATGGTAAACCCATGTTCATCGACCGCCAGCGCTTCATTCAGTTTCTTCAGCGAGGCGCAGTGGGTGACGTTGAGTCCGAGCTCGGTTTGGAACCGATGAGACAGGACGGAAGAAAACATGCGCGAATCTTCCACCAGAAGTATCTTCTGGCTGCCGCGGCGACGGCTATGGCCATCGCTGAGGAAATCCGCGCGGAACACCATTTCCCTTTACGTCCTCCCAGACGACCTGGCACGCACTGATCGCGGTTGCCCATTACGAGCGAAACGACATCGCCCTTCAGTTCCATCGTGAACAGGATTCGTGAAGAAATTGGAACCATAGATTGCAGAAATCTTGTACAAAAAATGAGTTATCCTCATATTTTGTATTTCTGAATATCGATCGATCCCATCTTCCGGCACGTCAGGCACTCAACCTTATCTGTCGCATCGATTGGATCTGCAGCAATGTGTCGAGATTTTGATTCACGCGGCAATAGAATTCTTCGTCGATGAACGGTCGCAAAATGAAATCATTGCCGCCAGCTTTGAGAAAGCGCGCCGACAACAGACGGTTTGTAGAGGACGAGACACCGATGATGCGCAACTCATGCGAGCCGATGCTGGCGCGGATTCGGCGCGTCAGTTCGAAGCCGTCGATATCGGGCATGTTGTAATCGGTGACCATCAGGCCGATGTCGCGGTTGGCCTTCAGGATCTCAAGCGCCTTGTTGCCGTTCTCGGCGACACTGACACGGAAATTATAGCGTTTCAGGCGGCTGGACAGCAGCGCACGTGCCGTGGCGCTATCGTCGACAATCAACACATGATGACGGTGATTGGTAAGGAAGCGGCAGATCGACTCCGCCAGCAGATCGACGGCGAAAATATTGTCCTTGAGAATATAGTCGACAATATCCTTGGCGATCAGTTCGTCGCGCATACCTTCCTGGAAGGTACCGGTGAACACGATCGTCGGAATGCTGAGATCGATTAGATATTCCAGCGCCTCGCCCTTTTCCGCCCCCGGCAAATTGATGTTGGAAATCGCCAACCGGATCGGCTCCGACGACTTGTCGTAGGCAAGCTGCAACTCCTCGAAGTTCCGGCAGATTTCGATGTCGATGTCGAAGAGTTCCTTCAGCTTCGCGCTGATCATCGATGTAAAGACATTCGAATCCTCGGCGAGAAGAATGCGCGCTCCAGCAAGCGAGCCGCCGGAATACTGCATTCCCGAAATACCCAAAAATGGCATGATAAAACCTGCTAATAGAAAATCGGCCCCTTCCGAATTTTCTACAGCAAAGCGCTTGAGTATTTATTAAGTCGACTGGTTTCCCATAAATGAAGAAGGCAACCACGGGGTCGCCTCCTCATATACTATACTCTGAAAGTTCAGATATCAGGCGCGTAGCGCCGCATTGTCCGGATCAAACGGGCTCTCGCCGACAACGGTCGCGGTATAGATCGTTCCCAATATCTTGATCTTGAGCTTCGTGCCCTCCACGGCATAGCCCGGCTTCAGCATCGCGAGCGCCAGCGACTTGCCGATGCGGAAACCGTAAGTGCCGTTGGTGGCGCGGCCGATAAGTTCGCCGGCTTCGTTATAGATCGCTTCCGAGCCACGGGCATCGACATCGTTGCCGGTCTCGACCACCAGCGTCGCGAAATTCCACTTCAGACCCTTATCCTTATAAGCAAGCAGCCCTTCGCGACCGAGGAATTCCTTCTCGGGCTTAATAAAGCGGTCGAGCGCCGATTCATAGGCATTGTACTCGATCGACATTTCACGCGGGATCAGCCGGTAGGACTTTTCGACCGACATGGAGAGCATGGCACGGATGCCGAAGGGCTTGATGCCGAATTCGGCGCCAGCTTCCATCAGCTTGTCGAAGATATAGTTCTGCATTTCGATCGGATGATGCAATTCCCATCCGAGCTCGCCGACGAAATTGACGCGCAGTGCATGGGCCGTCGCCGCACCGACCGAGATCTCCTTGCCGGAAAGCCAAGGGAAATCCTTGCTTTCAAGGCTGGTGCGGGTGAGCTTCTTCAGGACATCGCGCGACCTCGGGCCAGCGAGCACGAGAACGCCGAGGCGCTGGGTGATCTGCTGCAGGCGAACCGAGCCGTCCGTCGGCGCAAGCTTGCGCAGGTAATCATGATCATGCGCTTCATAGGCACCGGCCGAGACCAGGTAGAAGCGGCCCGGGGCCCATTCATAGACCGTGAATTCGGCGCGCACACCGCCCTGTACCGTCAGGAGATGGCAGAGCGCGATGCGGCCGCGCTTCTTCGGAATGGCATTGGCGAAGATCGATTCCAGCCAGGCGCGAGCGCCGGGACCGGATACTTCCATCTTGGCGAAGGCGGACATGTCGAGGACGCCGACCTTCTTGCTGACGTTCAGCACTTCGTTGCCGACATGCTCGAAATAGTTGGAGCGGCGGAACGACCAGCGCTCGACGACGCGGCCATCTTCGGTCGGCGGCGCGTAGTTGTGGTTGGTCAAGACATCTACGCCGACGCCGAGCTGGTCCTTCGGAACTTCATAACCATCAGGCGCAAACCAGTTGGCTCGTTCCCAGCCGTAGACGGAGCCGAAGACGGCACCCATCGCCTTCAGGCGATCATAGACCGGCGTCGTCTTCAGCGGGCGGGCGGCGGCACGTTCTTCGTCCGGATAGTGCATGGTGAAGACGTTGGCATAGGCCTCTTCGTTCTTCGCGATCAGGTAACCTTCGTTGGCATAGGGGCCGAAGCGGCGGGGATCGACGCCCATCATGTCGACGGTCGGTTCGCCGTCGACGATCCATTCGGCGAGCTGCCAGCCGGCGCCGCCGGCAGCGGTAATGCCGAAGGAGTGGCCTTCATTGAGCCAGAAATTCTTGAGGCCCGGCGCGGGGCCGACAATCGGATTGCCGTCCGGCGTATAGGCGATGGCACCGTTATAAACCTTCTTGATACCGACTTCGCCGAAGGCTGGAACGCGCGTGATTGCCGTTTCGATATGCGGCATAAGGCGGTCGAGTTCCTCCTGAAAGAGCTCGTATTCGCTGTCGTCGGATGGGCCGTCGACATAGCAGGCGGGTGCACCGTGCTCATAGGGGCCGAGCAGGAGGCCGCCATTTTCCTCGCGCATATACCAGGCGCTATCGGACTCGCGCAGCACGCCCATTTCCGGCAGGCCCTTGGACTTGCGCTCCAAGATCGCCGGATGCGGCTCGGTGACGATATATTGATGCTCGACCGGGATGACGGGAATGCTGATGCCGACCATCTCACCGGTCTTGCGGGCAAAATTGCCGGTGCAGGAGACGATATGCTCAGCGGTGATTTCGCCCTTGTCCGTCGTCACCTTCCAGAGCCCGTCGGGCAGTTGTTCGATCGCCGTTACCGTGGTGTTGCGATAGATCGTTGCACCGCGGTCGCGCGCGCCCTTGGCCAGCGCCTGCGTCAGATCGGCCGGCTGGATATAGCCGTCATCAGGATGCTGGATCGCGCCAAGCAGGCCATCCGTCTCGCAGAGCGGCCAGATTTCCTTGACCTGCTCAGGCGTCAGAATGTTGACCTTGACGCCGATCGTCTCGGCAATCCCGGCATAATACATGAATTCGTCCCAGCGATCCTTGGTGCGGGCGAGACGAATATTGGAGACCTGGCTGAAGCCGACATTCATGCCGGTCTCCTGCTGCAGCTCCTGATAGAACTTCACCGAATATTTGTGAATCTGGCCGACCGAGTAGCTCATATTGAAGAGCGGCAGCAGACCGGCTGCATGCCAGGTCGAACCGGAGGTCAGCTCCTTCCGCTCCAGCAGGACGACGTCGTCCCAACCCTTCTTCGCCAAGTGATACAGCGTCGAGACGCCGACGACACCACCTCCGATAACGACGGCCCGTGCATGTGTTTTCATGGAAAAGCTACCTCTTTAGGATTGAGCGACCCCGGCCCCTATCCGGGAGAAATCACCATTGCCGTGGACTATGCAGTTCCGGTTCGCCCGCCAAATGCCTGATTACGACATGGGGAAAGCTTGCCGCGACGATGTGTGGATAGACAAGCGGGAAATAGCTTTTTTCCGTATTTTCATGCGGCTCGGGTAAGGATGGCGGACTCCCTCACCCATTGCTGCGCCATGAAACTGTCGCGATCACGTCACTGGGCTGGCGCCCTGCCGCGACGGCGGCCGACGCTCTTGGCCTCCTGCGGCTGCGGCAGTCGCTCTTCGGCCGGTTGAGCAATGTCTTCCACGACATCTTCGCTCACGACTTCCGGCCCATCCGCGGAGTCGGCGAGATTGGTGCTCGCCAAAAGGTCGGTCTGCCTGCCCCGCTTGCTGTCGCGGACGATGTGCAGCTCCTGATGCGGATAGGGAATGGCAATCCCCTCTTCACGGAAACGCTTCAGGATATCGATCCGCAGATTGTTGCGGATCTCCATGCCGTCGGAGAGATCGGAGAGATAGAAGCGCATCTCGAAATCGAGCGAGGACGGACCGATACGCAGGAATTCGACGTGCGGCTCCGGATTTCTGAGCACCTTCGGGATGTCGCGTACGAGCTCCAGCAGTAGATCCATCACCCTTTGCGGATCGGCATCGAAACTGACGGAAACCGGAATTTCCGAGCGAGCCAGCCGGTTGCGGTGCGTCCAGTTGCCGACCGAGCCGTTGATCAGTTCCGAATTCGGCACGATGATCGACTGCTTGCGGAAAGTTTCGATCTCGGTTGCGCGCACCGAGATGCGCTTGACGATACCTTCCGAGGTACCCGAAACGATCCAGTCGCCGACCTTGAAGGGCCGCTCGACCAGCAGGATCAGGCCCGAGACGAAGTTCGACACGATATTCTGCAGGCCAAAACCGATACCGACCGAGAGCGCGCTGGCGACGAGCGCCAGGCTCGACAGATCGATGCCGGCCGCCGAAATCGCGATGATCGCCGCCACTGCGACACCAAGATAGCCGATGCCGGTCCTGACGGAGTTGCGCACCCCCAAATCCACCTGACCGCGCGCCATGACATTGCTGTCCAGCCAGCGCTGGAACCAGCGCGTCACCAGATAGCCGCCGGCAAAGAGCAGGACGCCCGCCAGGATACCAACCAGCGAAATCGACATATTGCCGATCCGGATTTCGGTGAACAGCCGATAGGCAAGCAGCTCCAGATCCTGGATATGGAATCCCCAGGAAAGCAGTATCAGCGGAATGCCGGTCAGAAGCGCGACGGCGTAGGTTGCAAGGCCGGCGGCAAGACCAGCCTGATCGAGAGCGACGTCACCGAGTTCAAAGCGGTTCTCGAGGAAACGCCCGATAGCCGTCTCGGCAAAAACGCCTTGCCGCGACACCGATTTTCCGAGCTGGAAGCCGAGATACATCGTCACCAGAACGGCGCTGGTGACGATCAGCTGCGTTGCGATGAAACGCGCCAGACCGACATAGCCGATAACGGCCGTGAAGATCAGCAATATGCCGAGCACCCGAAGGATAATCGCCATGCCATGCGGCCAGTGACGGCCGGGGGCATCGGGATCGCCGTTCTTTGCAAGGATAGGCGATCCGAAGGAAGCTGCAATCAGGATCAGGCCAATCAGCAGAGCCGCAAAGAAGCTCTTGGCCACCGTCACGACAACTGGTGAGCCCATGGATTCGCTGATGCGGTCGAAAACGTAGTCAAGACCGTTGACGACGGCCATCGCCTGCATGCACCAACTGAGCGAACGGGCGCCTTTGTTGGACAGTTTGACGAGCCGCCAATGTGGCCTGAAAGGTGCAAAAACGGCATTGGTCAGACGGCCGACGAAATAGACCAGTCCGATGAAACCGAAGAAAGCGGCCAGTATCGGCGCGATATCCGGCCGCAGCACATTGAAATTCGACAGGCAAAAAAAGGATGTAACAAGGAATGCGACCAGCGACAGCGTGCGGATCAGCGTCGACCAGAAGGCGACCGAGAGGCGGCTGATATAGGGCGGATTTTCGATGTTTTCGTCCCGCACATAGTATCTGCGGAACAGCCGGTAGCCACCGGCCAGAAAAATCAACCCCGCACCGAGTGACAGGAAGACTGCGACCAGGAACGAGCCGAGCTTGGCCTTCAGGACGAAACCGATCCAACTTGTCACTGCATCGCGGAACTCTACGCCTTCGTTGCCCAGTGCTGCGCCCGCATCCTCGAACGTGCCGGCAGAGATTCCCGTGCGTTTGAACAGAGTCTCGGCAAACAGCTTGCGACGCATTTCGATGAGCTGCATCGCAAGCCGATTGGTCGCAGCAACGAGATTGTCGGAGTCGACGGTCACAGCGCTGATTTGGGAACGTTCGGCGTTGAGACGGTCACGCTCCTGGGTGACGATCGCCGCTTCCGGCGGCTGGCCCTCCTTGGGCGGCGGGCCGAGCTGCGTCAGGCGCGCATCGATCTCGGTGGAGCGCGGCTTCAACCGCGCCGAAATCGCCGCTACGGAGCGACCGAGTTCATCCGTCCGGCCCGAAAGCGCCACCAGCGCATTGTCATCAGCCCCTCCTTCTTTGGCGTCATCCTCGATCGCCGCAAAGTCCTTCTTGGCCTTGTTGAGATCGGCAACGGCAGCGTCCAGCAAACCGTTCGCAAGCTGTGGCGACTGCGGCGGCTGACCAGCAGGCTGCTTCTCCGGTTGCTGAGTAGGCTGGGCCTGTTGCTGATCCTGCGCCAAAGCGTGCCCGCCCGTCGAAGGGCCGGCAACTATGGCTGCGCTCAGTCCCAGAAGCAGCACGGGCAAAAAACGGAGACGGTGTTTCAGCAGGCGCAAGCAAAGCTCCTCGTCGCAGATAAAGTCGCCGGCGGCTGAACAAACGGATTCGCCGCACGAAAAAATGGAAGAATAGGATCTTCCTATAGTGTGATCGCGAATTTTATATTCCCTACGCGTACGCCTTGTAAGGCAAAGAAAGGCGACACAAAGGCAGTTACCAGCTTTATCCCATCAGAAGCCTGCTCCGGGCTGGGCGAGATAATCTTTCTCAGCCTCTGTCGAGACACGTCCAAGGATGGCGTTGCGATGCGGGAAGCGGCCGTAGGCAGCAATGACTGCGCGATGCCGAAGCGCATAGTCGATCTGCTCATCGATACCGAGTGAGCGGAAAAGCGCGACAGCCCGATCTTGTTCGGCAAGGTCCTCGGCGTGCTCGAACGGCATGTAGAAGAATATCCGCCATTCCGCCGGCACCCCACGATCCGCACCGACCTCCAAAGCCTCTTTGGCCGCCTGTAGTGCCAAACCATCCGTTGCGAAAGCAAGCGGTGTGCCGCGATAGATGTTGCGTGCGAACTGATCAAGGACAATGACCGCTGCCAGCCGGCTTTCGGGCGTTGTCCGCCAGAGATCAGGCACGCCGGCTGCCAGTGCCAGGTGCGTGTCGCGAAACCGGCGGCACATCTCTTCGTCGAGAGCAACGGTCGAGCGGAACCAATCCTCGCTCGTGCATTCCTCGAACCAGAAGCTCAATACTTCCTCAGGCGTACAAACAATCGAATCTGCGGCCATTTACTATCCCCCCGGCGTGCCCGTCGGGAGATAGGTCCACGGGCGCCGGGAGGCAATGGTGAAAGCTGCCCATAGCTCAGCTTTTTCGAAGGATCAGAATGAAGGCGATGCCGCCGGCCAGACCCGTGACAATGCCAATCGGCATGTCCTCCGGCGCCATGATCAATCGCGCGGCCATATCGGCCCAGACCAACGTCAAGGCTCCGAAGGCGGCGCTCAAAGGCACGACGCGGACATTGTCGCCACCGGCGAGCAGTCGGACGAAATGCGGCACCATCAGTCCGACAAAGCCAATCGCTCCGGAAAACGCGACCATGACGCCCGTCAACAGCGCCGTGACAACGAACAGAAGGAAACGGAATTGCGATACAGCAATGCCGAGCGTCGCTGCCGTCTCGTCGCCCATGGCAAGCGCGTTCAACTCCCGCGATTTCAGCATCAGCACGGCGAGGCACACAAGGAGCACGCTGGCCGGGTAAATCAGATGCTGCCACTGCGCCAGCCCCAAGCCGCCGAGCATCCAAAAGACGACGGTGTTGGCCGCTCGGGGGTCGCCGAGGAAAATCAGGAGGTTGCCAAGCGCGGTAAAGACAAAGGCGACAGCCACGCCTGACAACACCAGGCGGTCAGCCGAATGTGAGCGCGTCAGCCGAGTCACCAGCGCCACGGCGGCAGTGGCAAGCAGCGCGCCGGCGAAGGAGAACAGCGGCACTGTCAACAGCCCGAGGATGAGCCCCGTATGCAGCAGCGCCAGGATCGCACCGAAAGCCGCACCTGAGGAAACGCCGAGAAGATGCGGATCCGCCAGCGGATTCCGCGTCAAAGCCTGCAATACCGCACCTGTGACCGCAAGCCCGGCGCCCACGAGCAACGCCAGAATGACGCGCGGGAAACGCACGTCCCAGACAATGCTTTCCTGTCCACCGGACCAGGTGATGGAAAACAAACCGGCATGCAGCTTGTTGCCGACGATCGCCCAGACGGTCGCAAATGGGATGGGTGCTGCGCCAAAGGAAACGCCAGCCGTAATCGATATGGCGAGGAAAGCAGCAAGGAGAAGGATCAGAACGGGAAGGCCAAGGCGCATGCGAAAATCCAAGAAGCGATCCGTCCAGTGATCGACTGGACGGATAAGTATTGTCGTTCGTTACATCGCTTCCGGATGGAACGCCCTCGCAAGCGCTGCGATCGCTTCGATGTTGCGCGGTCCAGGCGTGGCCTCGACATAGGGAAGCACGACAAAACGGTCGTTCTTCACCGCATCAATGGTCTTGAAAGCCGGATTGCTCTTCAAAAAGGCGATCTTCTGGGCGGCGGTGACTTCGCCGTAGTCGACGATGACAATGACTTCCGGGTTTTTCTCGATGACAGGCTCCCAGGAGACTTCTGTCCAGCTCTTTTCGACATCGTCCATGACATTGGTGCCGCCGGCCGCTTCGATCATAGCTGTCGGGATGCCGTAGCGGCCCGAGGTGAAGGGCTTTTCCTCGCCGGAATCATAGACGAAGACGCGGGTCGGCCTGTCGACATGACTTATCTTCGACTGGATATCGCTGAGCTGCTGGCGATAGCCGGCGACCAAGGCCACAGCCCTATCCTCGACACGGAAAATCCTGCCGAGATTCAGCAGGTCGACGAACATGTCGTCCATGGTCGGCTTGTTCTTCTGCATGACGAAGATGCAGGATTCGGTGAGTTCATAGACCCTGATGCCGAACGGCGCCAAAGTCTCCGGCGTCACCTCGCCGCCTACCTTCATGCCATAGTTCCAGCCGGCGAAATAAAAGTCGGCATTGACGCCGAGTAACACTTCCTTGGTCGGATATTTCGGCGATAGTTCCGGCAATTCCTTGATGCCATCGCGCAGCTTTTCATCCAGCGTCTTCCAGCCGGAGACGCCGGTGTAGCCGACCATGCGATCTTGCAGCTTTAGCGCCAGCATCATTTCGGTGAGGTTGACGTCGTTGGAAACGGCGCGCTCCGGCGCCGTGTCGAAGGTGACATCGCGATTGCAGCTACGCACGGTGACGGGTTCGGCCAAAGCAGCACCGGCAAACAGCGTACCGAACAACAAGGCGGTAGCGGATAAAGACATGCGGAAAGACATGGATAGCTCCAATTAGCGAAGAGAAAAAGTAAAGCGATGGGATGCTTCGCCGACCACCTGGCGGCTGGCCTCGACACGGAAGGCAGATGAGATGCGTTCAGCGGTCAGAACTTCGTCAGGCGGGCCATGACCGGTCAGGCGGCCGGAATCGAGCACCGCAATATGCGTCGCGAAATCGGCGGCAAGATTGATGTCGTGCAACGTGGTAATGATCGTCCGGCCGAGGCCTTTCAACAGCTCCAGGATTTCCAGTTGATGGCGGATATCGAGATGATTGGTCGGCTCGTCGAGGATGATCAGCTCCGGCTCCTGCGCCAGCGCGCGGGCAACCAATACCCGCTGTTTTTCGCCCCCCGAAAGCGACGCGAATTGCCGGAGGGCAAGATGTTTGAGCTCCAGGCGGAGAAGCGCTGCCGCTGTCGCCGCATGATCCTCCTCGCTCCATCGCGCCATGCCTTTGCGATGGGGAATGCGGCCCATCATCACCACGTCGCGAACGCTGAAGGGAAAATCGCCCGGCGTCTCCTGCAGGACGACGGCGATCCGGTGCGCCGCCTCGCGCGGGCCGATCGACCAGAGATCGATGCCGTCGAGACGCACCAAACCCTGTTGCGGCCTGACACCGCGATAGAGGCATCGCAGCAATGTCGATTTACCCGCCCCGTTCGGACCAATGATTGCCAGCCGATCACCGGCTTTGACCGACAGGCTGATGTCTCGGATGATCGGCTTGCCCCTATGTGGCCCCCAGGTGACGCCGTCAGCTTCCAGCCGCAAACATTTTTCCAGCATGGCCCCGTTCCTATTGCAAAAGCGCCGCTTGGCGCTCAGCCGAAACGATGGCGGCCGGAATGCGTGCCAATGTCTTGCCGTCTAACATTTTCGGGCGTTCGCCTTCCCGCGTCAGGCCATCAGGCCGATCGCGATAAAGCTCACCGAAGGAAGCGAGCGCCTCTATATCGGCCTCGCCCGCGATGTCGCCGAAGAGATAGGTCGCCTTTGCCGTTGCCTGGAAGGCGACGGTGCATGGCCGCTCGCAGCCAGCCATGCAGACGCTGCCTTCCAGGCTGAAATCGTCGGAAAGTGCAGCGCCAGCCTGGGCAATGGCTGCCTGCAGATGCTTCAGCAGCTTGAGACCGGGATGGCATGGCGCGCCGACGTGGCGGCAATTCGTGCATACGGTGATCCGATGCGTCGCTTCTTTCGCTTTGTCCATGAAAAGCCTCCCGGAGATCTCGCCGGAGGCAAAGTCAAGATAGGGCCTGCGGGCGCGACAGCGCCCTCGCCCAACCACTGAATTTCCATCGGAACACCCCGTCCGTTGCGGTTGACGTCGTCGATGGCAGGTCTCCTGGCTCGCGGGTCACAGCCCGTTCGCACCTTCCCGGCATCAAGCCAGTGGCATGTCGCGAACGCGCTCTCCGCTTACAGTTGCGGGGGCAGCCACGGTTTTGGCCCCTGATGGGTAATCCGCACCGTGTTCCCTTTTCAGCCGCCCTCCGGATGATTCCGGCGGCAGCACCATCGGCATCGTTCATCTCATAGAAAATCCAAACGGGCAATGGCGGTATCATCAATGTCTGCACTTGTCCCTCAGTCCAAATTGGCGATAACTCGCAGAAGTATTTGTTATGTTATTACGTTACGTATTTCAATCAAAAAAATGAGATATGGCAACAGGCTTGAAGCCCGTATTGATGGGCTATGGCGAACGCGAAGGGTTTATCTTGGCTTTGGGGGCGAGATAAATCTCCCTCATACAGCCTTGCACTGAGGATAGAACCGCGTAGCCACGCCCTCGGCGGCCGCATAGGCTTGCGTCACGATCTCCGGCACCAGATCGATATCCGGCAAGCTCCCGAGTCCCAGAGGCCCGATGGCAAAAAGTCCCTCTGTCGTGCGGCCATCCACCGAAAGCGCACCCGTTGCTTCCACAGCCAAGCCGAGACCGAGTTCGTCCGGCGCGGCGAGGCCTGCGTTGATCAAACTCCGCATCAATGGCGTGTCGAGATCAGGCTCCTGGCAGCGGCAGTCGATTACCTCGTCGGCATAGACCTGCTCCACACCCTGCTGGCCGGCCGGCTTCAGTGTCAATCCGGTCGGCGTGCGTCGTAGGAATTGCCCTCGACGCAACTGCGTATTGCCCTCCGCCAGCTCCTGTTTCAGCCGAACATGCAACGCTTCCGGCAGGCGATTGCGGTGGCTGTCGTACAGCGCGCGGAGATGCCGGTTGAATTGCTGCTTTTGTCCTGCCGGCAACGAGCGCCAAAGCGAACGCGCATGCTTGCGCAGGCCGTTCATGACGGACTGCCAGCTCTGCCCGCTCGCCTCGGCATTCTCACAAGCCCTGCGGATAAAACGCACGATCTCGCTGAGACTGCCCGGCATTGCCTCCGCCGGAAAGACCGGATCGGCATTACTGCGCGTATGGCTTTGCGGCAGAAAGCCGCGTTTCGAGACAATGGTGATCTGGCCATCGTAACCATTGTCGCGCATCTGCAGCAACCGGTCGACGACGCGCAGACCATTGCCGAGCAATACCGTATGTGGGCGCGACACCAGGCGGCGAGCACGAACAGCCGTCGGCGTCGCCACGGGTTCACCGCTCTGCGGCTCGTGATCGGCAATGCCGTAACCTGTCGCCAGGATTACCATGTCGAACAGCGGATTGGAGACGCCTGCGCTCTCCACCAGGAAGCGGTCGCCATGGCTGCGTCGAAGGCCGATCACCGTCTCGCCGCTGACTTGCACGGTGATATCCCGCCGCGAGGACAGCGCCTCGGAAAATCGTTGGTAGACATAATCGCTGAAAATGCTCTTCGGCACGAAGATCTGCAAAAAACCCGGAATCGCGGCGGGCACGGCGCTGCGGAACGTGGCATTGGTACAGAGCCAGTCGTTGAAATCGTCGGGATCGCCAGCGGAAACCGAGAGATCGCGTACACGGCTGTTCAGGATTTCGCTGCTATGGCCGGAAGCCAAAGCCTGACCGCCGCTGACGCTGGAATTGGGATCGAAAAGCTGCAGATGAAAAGGCGTCCGCACCGTCTTCATCAAGGCGATCGCCATCATCATTCCGGAAAAGCCGCGGCCTATGACGGCGATGCGAGGCATTGCATAGGCCTGTGCCGAGGCATTTGCCCTGGCGGAAAAAAGTCCCTGAACCGTCATATCAACTCCTGGGGCAAGAGGTGGTCGATCATGCTTTTCTAAGGGCATACTGATACTTTGCCTGTGAACCGCACACAGTTCGCGGCCATCAAACGCCTGGCCGCTAGAGCGCCGTGCGTTCGTAAACGCATAAGGACGCTCTGGTTCTTTGAACCCAGAGCGTCCTTTCCGTTTCGGTGTTCGACCTGAAAGCGGGATGCTCTGGGCGGGTTCCCACTCAAGCGAGAAACCCCATTCCCTTCGTCAACTTGTACGCCTTGGGCCTATCGGCGGCCCGCGGAATGTAGTTGTTGCTATTGTCTACTTATTTAGTCGTATATGAAAGCGCGAAAATGCGCCGGGAGCAAGCGCTTTCTTGCAACCGGCTTTTTCGACGGCGGACCACGCTTACGGCATCGCCTCGCACAAGACGTCGCGCAACTGCGGTCTTGCCTGCCTGGCTTGCTGATCCTCGACCGTTTTGGTGAACGCAGAAAACAATCGATAGCCCTGCTCCCACCGACCAAAACGACTGGCGATATTGATGTGGCCGACATAGCCGACATCATGAAGCTCGCTGTTCCAGCGTGCAGGCCGATTTGCGGCAAGCAGGCATCCGAGACTATGCGTGACGAGCCAAGCCTCTCCCACCCGTTCCAACTCGCTTTCCAGCGCCGTCAGCCAATGCTGCAGCACCGGCCGTGACCAGGAAGCCTGACGGACGATGGTTGCAGAGGCACGATCGCGCGCCCAATGGCGCTGCCAGTGGCCCTCGGCAGAGCCGTTCAAACCGGGAAGGATCAGTGTCGCAGCCATGGCGCTCTCCTGGATGGAAGGCAGCGGCTGTAACAAGCCGCACGCTTACAATTTCTCCATTCAACGCCTATTATCGCGTGTAGCGAAATCTAGATAAGCAAAGAGAATCTAATGTAGAGTACATCTATAGAAATTACGCGCTTATCAATTTCGCACAGCTAAGTCACTGATATGCCATCGACTGATGGGGTCATGAATGGGAACTGTTTCGCAGTTGCACGAGCGTACGAGGCCGCTCGCACACCGCATTCAAAGCGACGAGGAAGCGCTGGAGATCGCGCGATCGCTGGCCGCCAATTTCGCCCAGCAGGCAAGTGACCGCGACATCAACCGCGTGTTGCCCTATGAGGAGCTGGAGGCTCTGTCGCAATCCGGGCTGCTCGGTATCACCACTCCGTCCGAATATGACGGACTCGACATTTCCAACTCCGTTCTCGCCGAAATCACCGCCATCCTGGCCGAGGCCGATCCTTCAATCGCCCAGATTCCGCAGAACCATTTCTACATTCTTGAAGCACTGCGCATCGACGGCAGCGAAGAACAGAAGAATTTCTTCTTTACCAGGGCGCTTGCCGGTGACCGCTTCGGCAATGCATTCTCCGAACTCGGCACCAGAACGGCCGGTCAATACAACACGCGACTGACACCGGACGGACTTGGCTATCGCGTCAATGGCCGCAAATTCTATTCCACCGGCGTGCTTTTCGCCGACTGGATCGCCATTTTTGCGCTCAACGCACGCGACGAACTCACAATGTCTCTCGTCCCACGCGGCACCGAAGGCATCCAGGTCATCGATGACTGGGACGGTTTCGGTCAGCGCACATCCGGCAGCGGCACGACCATCCTGCACAATGTCTACGTCAACGCCGACGCCGTTGTCTCCCATCACAAAGGCTTTGAGCGGGCGACGACCATCGGTTCCGTGGGTCAAATCATCCATGCCGGCATCGATCTCGGCATTGCCCGAGCCGCCTTTGCCGAGACGGTGGAGTTTGTGAAGACTAGCACCCGCCCCTGGATGGACAGCGGCGTCGAGCGCGCGGCGGATGACCCGCTGACCATTGCCAGGATAGGCCAGATCGCCATCCGCATCGAGGCAGCCGCCGCAATGCTGGAACGCGCCGGCAAGAAGATCGATGTCGCTCAGATCAATCCGACAGAAGACCATGTGATCGACGCCACGCTTGCCGTGGCGGCCGCGAAAACCCTAACGACGGAAATTGCCATTGAAGCCTCGAACACGCTGTTCGATCTCGCCGGCACCTCTTCCACGCGCATCGGTCTCAATCTCGATCGCCATTGGCGCAACGCCCGCACCCACACGCTGCACGACCCGGTCCGCTGGAAATATCATATCGTCGGCAATTATCATCTCAACGGCGTGTCGCCGCCGAAGAACTGGACTTTATAAAAACGAACCGCCGGCCTGAGGCCGGCGGCGAAGTCCAAACGATCAGACAGATAGCTCAGCCGATATTCGAAGCGCGATAATCTTCCTGTTCTTCGATCTCGATTCCCGGCCCGCCTCCCGCGACGAACTGTTCCAGCGTCATATTGTCGAGAATGGCAGCGATCGCATCTCGAACTTCCGTCATTGAACGGCGCACATGACAGCGCTCCGGATCGGCGCAGTCATCGCAGGCTTCATACGCCGTGCGGCTGGCGCACCGGATCGGCGCGAGCGGACCGTCGAGCGTACGGATAACATGACCGATGCGGATGTCGGAGGCGGGACGCGACAGCGAATAGCCGCCGCCCGGTCCCTTCTTCGAGCGCAGCACGCCGGCGTTGCGCAGTTCCAAAAGGATGGTGTCGAGGAATTTCTTCGGGATATTGTTGCGTGATGCAATGTCGTTGATGAACGCAGTCTCGCCCGGCGCGAGGCGCGCCAAGTCCACCAGCGCCTTCAACCCGTATTTTCCTTTTTTCGTGAGCATCGCTGTCCGCTTTACTGCAAAATCGATTGTTGGGAGCCAGGCACGTTCGATCAAGACTCAACCGGCCGGCCTTGTCGCCATTGACCACGGAACTAACGCCGTCGCCTCATACGAACAATACAATAACTCACAAATTGTATAGTTTATATGAGTAAATTTGGGCAAATGTATCGCCCAAGCCACGATTTTGCAGTTTTTTATACCTTTACGCCATGCTGCAGTCGAGTTTTGGCTTGTCATGCGCGCGCTTGGTGTAATCGGCAACTGCCGATGCCACCTGCTCGGCGACGAAGACGGCATGCTCGACCACTTCGGGCAGGCCCATTAGTTCGCCGAAGGTGCCTCGTGCCAACGGCCCGGAAATGAACAGTGATGGTGCCGCCTTACCGTCGGTGCCGAGTGCCAGCGATGCCGTGTTGCAGGCAAGGCCGAGCCCTGCGTCATCAATGGCGAGATAGCCCGCGTCTGCGAGGGCGCCGATCCAGCTTTGCGAGTCTAGAATGCCGCGATGGCCCGGCCCTGTCGTCACCACCACAGCATCGAATTGGCGATCGAGGCTCTTGCCGGAACGACTGAGGCGTAGCGTGCAGCCAATCATCCCGTCCTTGACCTTTACAGAGGCGACGGAAGCCGCGAGCACCTCCAGCCTGCCTGCGCTAATCGCCTCCTCGCTGACGGCCTCCACCTGCGGCGCAACGCGAAAGCGGTGTACATCCCAGAAGGGCCGCAAATGCCGCACCACACGCCGTCGCTCGTTGATCGGCATCGCCCGCCATAGATCCTGACCCTGGGCGCGTACCTGATCGATGACTGCATGCCAACTCCGCCCCTCGCCTTCCGCTTCGCGAATGGCGGCGCGCACGTGCCGTAGAAGGTCGAGCGCAGTCCGTGACGGGTGACTGACGAAATCGCCGAACAACTCCTGCTTCACGGGCGCATGACCACGCGACCGCAGACCGCGTCGGGAAATTGCGGTGATCGGTCCTTTATGACCACGCAGATTGAGGGAAGCGATGACGTCGGCAGAGGTCAGGCCGTTACCAACAACAAGCACTCGGTCGTCGGCGCGGACGGCATCGAGCGCATCCGGCCGCGTCGGGTCTGCGACAAAACGCGGATGGCCGGCAAGCGCATTTTGAAGCGGCTGGGGCGGCTGGGGCGACGGATGGCTTGTGGCAATGACGAGGATGTCCGCCTCCAGGCGCCGCCCTGCCTCGCCAGTGATCACCCAGTGGCCGTCCAGACGCTGGACATCCTCCGCTCTCTCGGCAACGTGGGTGACGGCACCGCTGTCGACGAAAGGCTGCACCATAGTGTTAACATAGCGACCAAAAACCCCGCGCCGCGGAAACAGGCTGCCATTCGCCGCGACGGCCGTCTGGTCGCCCGCCAATACATTGCCTTCTTCAAGCCAACGCTGGAAATGTTCGAGATCGTCGGGCAGCAGGCTCATCTTCGCCGCCGGCACATTGATGCGGTGCGCTGGATCCTGGGTATCGTAGGCAAGCCCTGCCCCCAACCGTGCGCGCGGTTCGAAAATGAAAAGCTGACCGGGCTGCAGCGGCTTGTATTGCATGAGGTGAAAGGCAACCGCCGTTCCGGAGACGCCGCCGCCGATGATTGCGATGACTGGACGATCACGCGATTGATCGTGAAAATGGGTGGTCATCGCCAAATCCTTCCCGACGGATCGATTGGGCGGCATACCTCGCCGCCGTCAACCGCGCATGCCCTAAGGGCACAGCAATATACTCTACAAAATTTATTGACAATAGAATGCCGGCGGCAACCGGATGGTTCCCAAAAAACCAGGTCCTCGCCATTCAAGCCGATATTGCCTTTGCGAACAAGGACTTGTTTTGTGCCCCGCACAACAATGTTATTGCACCGCAGGATGTAAAAATCTTGGCATACACCGAACAAAAGCACATACTGCAGATTGTTCTGGTTCATGTTCTCTGGGAGGAGAAACAACATGGAACTGCTGCATCTGCTGACCCCCTTCGACTACACGCTGATCCTGGTTCTCGCAGCCATTTTCGTCTTCAGCATCATGGAAGGTGGCGGGCATAAAAGGCATTAGGCAAGCGCCGACTCAAGCGACGGAATATGCCCAATAGGCAGGGATGATGAGTTGACGGATTAGCGCGCATCATCGCCGCTCCTCCCATTTTTCCTCTGCAAATTTTGTAACTCCGATCCCGCTTCGATCAAAAGCGATCTATAGACCGTATCTAGAAGTAGAGCCGCTGACTCTCAGTCGGCAGGCAATCGGCCTATTTTATCCCCGAACAGATTGCGTCCACAACTTGTGGCTTTGACATCCGAGGGCCGGAAACCACAGTTCCGCCACCGACTCCAATACGAGCCGGCCTCTCTATTTCAATGCAATCCTGGGAAATTGGTGGTGATGTGCGCTGGCGAAGCGCCGTAAGCTTATGGATGGTTGGGAGGCGTCTTGTGGGTCCAGCGCATGACTGTGGCCGGACCCACAAGGTCTCTTTTTCTTGAAGAGGAAGCCTTAGTTTTTGCCGCCATTCCTGCGGACTCTATCGCCCTTGGATTTCGATGACGACGTCTTGGCGTCGTAAGCTTGGCCGAAGTTGGTTCCGCCAAGATGGCCTCCCCCGCTAGTATTCTTCACTTGGCGATCTGCTCTTTTTTGGAGCTGTTCAGCATCGGTCTTTTTCATGAAATTTCTTTCGATAGGTATTAATGAAAAGCTTTGTAAACCCGACTGCCCAAGTCGCTTCGATGGTCATTGCCAGTACATCCGTGGTCAAAGACGTGAAGCGGTCTAGGCAGTTAGGCGATATTGAGATTTTCCGCAGCGTTCTTGCCCGTACGGCTATCCCGCACGATATCGAAACTGACCTTCTGGCCTTCCCTGAGGAGGGTCATGCCAGAGCGCTCAATGGCGGAGATGTGAACGAACACGTCTGCGGATCCATCGCTTGGCTGGATAAAGCCAAAGCCCTTATCGGTATTGAAGAATTTTACTACTCCGTCGTTCATGACGATTTCCTTTCAATCGCATAGAGTTAGCCGCCCGGCGAAAAGCCGACGGCAAGTGATCGATTTTGAGAGGAAAGATTGGCTCGAACGCCAGGGGCGCAAAACAAAGCTCAACAAGCAACTTCGATGCGACCGATTTATACGGCAACTGTGTTCTAACGAGGGCCGCCGTCACCTGGCCGGCGGCCACCAGCTATGCGCCTGCCAAATCTGCTTGCAGCCAGTCCATTCCGCTGCGCTCTAAACTGCAGCGAAGGCATGCCAGGGCGGTACTGCTCGCCACAGGGCGAGGCCAACCAGTGTATACTAAAAGTATCAGATCAATTGGTTGTGCTCTCGCCGCGGCGAGAACATCCGCAATGGGGCGAACTCAACCAAGCCGCCTCAATGAAAGTTCCGGCTCTTCACCTTCAGCGTATCGACGTGCAGGTCCGGAATGTAAATGTCTCTTGGTTTCACCGCCACAGCGCTATCGCGGGAATCGGGGCTTCCTGGTGATCCATGGGCGAATTCATCCCCTCTGCCCGCCAGAAGTCTAAAATTTCTGACCTTTACCCCAAGATTACTCATACGGGATCAAGGCATCGAGAACATAGCCATCGGCATCGACGGCACGCCAGAGCCAATATTTCTTTCCCTTGATGGCAACGACCAGGCGAGTGGCGCGGGGGAGTTTCACCCCCACGCTCTCTCAGAACCGGACGTGATACTCCCGCATCATCCGGCTCCCATTGTTCGGCCGTATCCATGAAGCAGAGGCCAATGGGCGAACAGCCGAGGT